>BNJU01001740.1_pt1 | contig 1362860 bp, 1211 predicted proteins | sample 8539281 | NCBI WGS metagenome assembly BNJU01 (sample SAMD00202456, study PRJDB9452) | human saliva metagenome | isolation source: human saliva | place: Japan
TACCATTGCCTTGTGCGTATGCTCCTATGGTGGCAGTCATCAGCAGGAGCATCATCAGTGTAATTTTTTTGTTCATTTGTATGTTATAATTTTTAAGTGTGATAAAATTGCTTGTTCTTAAAAAGGAAGGGGAAAGAGAGGCACATTTTCATGTGGAAACCTTGTAGCCGTTAATGAGCCGTTTTCTTTTCCCGCTTCCATCGTTGATTGTTTACAGATAATATGAAAGAGGCTTGTCGTCGTCATTATCGGATGAAGTGTCAGAAGCGCTTGAATCTGCCGGTATTGAGTTTTTGAGAAAACAACATTGCTTGTTGCTCGCTTTGTTCTTCCGCTTTACGGATTTTTCTCCAATAGCGAAGTTTGCTCACCCTGCATCTTGGCGATGTTCTCCTTGTACTTATCCAATAGATCTGAGTCTTGAAGCTGCCGAATGGTCTCTTTGACTTCTTTTCTCATCAGCCTCCTCACAGTTCTTTGCCCATTTTTGCAGGCGGACTAAGTCACGTGCGAGGACGGACTGCCCTGACATCTCGGTTTCGTCCGATGTGAGCTCAATGGGCAGAATTAATTCCTCACGGGCGACCTCATCCTCATCAACTCGCTCCATCTCGAAATCAACGTCCATCTCGTTGTCCTCTTCCTTCATGTCCTCTTTCTTTTCGGAGTTCTGAGGTGCAAAATTATTACTATTCTGCTCTGAATTTTCAGATGAAGAAGCAGAGGGAACTTGTGGGATAATAGGGGAAATGGAACGGCTTTTTGCCAATCAGTACAAACTCGGCTTGATCTTCTTTTTCCTTCTCCTTTTTGTCCGTCTTTTTTTCCTTTGTCGCTTCATTCTCCTTAGTCTGCTCATTGCCCTTTTTTTATTTTTTTCTTGATAAGGATGCCATACGGAGATACATACCGCATATAGAAGTACAGGATACCCAGCATTATCCAAATGATGATGAGTATCAGTATAAAACTGAAAAGTATTGTTTCCATCATAGTGTTATTGTTGTCTTGCGTCTTTGTTTTGCTGCCGCACTGTTGAGCAATTCCAAATGTTCACGCAGGTGTTCCCTAAGAATGTTATCTATATATGCGGCTATGGAAACACGCTCCCCCAAGTCCTGCAACACGTTGCGCAGGTTCTGCAGCGTTTCCAGATTAATGGAGAAGGCTGTCCGCATTTGGGAGCGGACGGGATGAAAGTACAGGGAACGGTAGTCCTCTATGGAAAGGGAGGACACGCCGGGCTTTCCATTCTCGGCTTCCTTTCCCGTTTCTGTTCCGTGTTCCCCGTTTCCTCTCTTTCTATTTCATCTACCAGTTTTTCTTTTGCTGTTTTCGTTTCTTTCGTCTCTTCTAAATTATTGTCTTCCTCCCCTGATGTTGCAGGGGAGGACTCAGTATCCTCGGAAGGGTCAAAGGAGTTTGGTATCGTGACAGGTTTTACCACGACATTGTCCTCTGCCATTTTCTTCAGCTTGTTTTCCAGCTGTTGCTTTCTTTCCTCAATCGTTGCCATTTTCTGTTTTCGTTTTTAGTTTGAGACGTTGAATTATCTCATTGACGAGTTCGTCCAGCCCCGTACCCGTTCGTAATCCCCCTTGCAGGGGGCTGATAGGTAGAGCGGAACACTCCGCGCAGTCCGTATGTGGAAAGTTCGTGAGAGAAGCGGTGCGTGGCATATACATAGGCGGGCAGGAGCGTGAGTTCGTATTCGTCGATGAGCTTTGTATATTCATCGATGATGATGTTCCTTACTCTTCTGTCCACCTTGTTCCAGAACAGGATAATGTCCTTTATCCGAGAGTCGGACATCGAAACTCCAATCTCTGTGATAGTCTTGGCGTATGCCAGACATGAAACCAGCGACTGAATGTCGGCTTCAATCGGAGAAAGGATATAGTCCATCTGAAGGGACAGTTCCATCAGTTCGGTTGTTCCGGCATGTCCCGGGAAATCAAATATAACCAACTGGTACTTCTCGTTGCTGATACCGTCGATTTTACTTCGTGCAGTCCTGACGGCTTCCCTGGGTGCAGACTTGTAAATTCTGTATGCTTTTTTTCCGAGGTGATGAAAGTACTCTTGCATGGATTTGGAAAGCTCTTCGCTCTCCTGAACGATACTTTTCTCACGTTCCCTCAGTTTGTAGAAAGAGTCTTGCGACAGGTCGCAGTCCATCACGAAGAGGTTGATGCCTTGCTCGTAGTACAATATGCTGCTTACGATTTCGGCAAGAGTACTTTTTCCCACTCCTCCCTTTTTGGGAAGAGAAGCCCAGAAAAAAAGGGGGCGTTGTTGTTTGTTCTCCATAATGATAATTTCTTAGTTCATATTATTTGTCTATTTGATGTTTGGATATTCTCTCATTATTAAGAGTCATCAGCAGACAGTTTGCTCTGACTGCGTATGGTTCGGGCGATAGTCCAAAAGGACGATTTCAAGTTCTTACAATTTGTTGTATTGGCAATAGTTTGTCATGACAATAAATTGTTATGAATATGTATTGTTCCTTCTTGTCATCTTTGGTGCAAGCAGGCGGTAATATGATATATCTTTTGCTTGTGTTATCATACCATTGTTCGCTCGTTCTGATTGCAAAATAAATGATATTTCTGCTGATTTTATTACAGCGATGAAGTGCAGGGAAATACGAGGAAAAAGAGTGAATATCTCTGATAATGAGATATTTGAAAATCTGCCGTAACTTTGCAGGCAAGAATAATACATGGAGGTAACGTCCCGAAGCAGACACCCCAAAAGGGTGGATACTTCAATCGTATCAACTCTTAATATTGGCAAGGTGTGTCTTTGTAACACAAACCGCCGTTTGTACCACAAAGACCCTTGTCCCGAAGGGGAGATAAATTACTCCAAAGTCGTAATTAAAAAACAGAATGGACATGAATAAGGACACGGAATACGGTTCAGAACGAAAAACTGCAGAAAAGCCGCGTTGGGACAACTGGCATGTACGGTTGCCTAACCCCAAAGACCAGCAGCGAGCGATTGATTTGTTTCAGCGTTCAGGGGCGCAGACTAAGTCGGATTTCGTACGCGCTCGCATTCTTGGAGAGCATTTCAAGGTAATAACGGTGGATAAATCCGCTGTGGAATATTACCGAAAACTCTCGGAATTGACGGCACAAATCCATAAGATTGGCGTGCTGTATAACCAAGCCGTGCGTGCCATCAACAGCTATCATCGCATAAAGACTGCACAGATTATGCTTGAGAAGTTGGAGAAATTGTCGGCTCAAATCATTGCCTTGCAAGAGCAGGCTATCAATCTAACCATTGATTATAGAAAGAAGAAGTATTGAGAATTTAGTAAAAAAAAATGATAGCAAAAATTTCAGCAACGGAGAACCTCGGAGGAGCACTCGGCTACAATTTCAAAAAGGTGGAAAAAGGAGAAGCGAATATTCTTCTTGCCGCTGAATTGTATCAGAGCAAGGAAGGACGTTATACGATGGAGGACGTGCTTGCTGATATGGAGGCATTGATACCGAAGAACTGCCGTACCAAGAAAACGGTGTTCCACTGTTCGCTCAATCCGCACCCGGACGAGAAACTATCCGATGAAAGGCTCACACAGATAGCCAAGGAGTATATGGAGGCACTGGGTTATGGCAACCAGCCTTATATCGTGTTCAAACATAATGACATTGCCCGTGAGCATATCCACATCGTGTCGCTTCGGGTGGACAGTCGTGGTCAGAAGATTAATGATAAGTTTGAGAAACGGCGGAGCAAGAAGATTACCGATGCCTTGGGAGAGGAAATTTAGTCTCATTCCAAGTTCAAAGGTCGCCGACAAAGCGGTGGAAGAAACGCCCCAAATTGATACCACCCAAGGAAATATCAAGGAGCAGGTGGCAAGTGCCCTCCGCATGGTGCTTAAGCATTACCGCTTCTGTTCCTTGGGCGAACTGAATGCCGTTCTTTCCGCATACAGCCTTACCGTGGAAGAAGTGAAGACGGAGTTTCGGGGAAGAAAATACGATGGGCTTGTCTATGTCCCGACTGACGACAAGGGCTACAAAATAAGCACACCCATCCATGCCTCGGACATTGGTCGTGGTATGGGCTATACTGCTGTACAGAATAGGATACAGAAATCAAAGCAAGCTATTAAGCCACTGATACCGGCAATAAGACACAGGATATTGGAAGTGATGTGTTCTTCTCCTCAAACAGAGAAGGCCCTACAACAACGATTGGAGGAACAGAGTTTGCGTGTGTTTATCCGAAAGAACGAAAGCGGGCGCATCTATGGCATCACGTTCATTGACGACAAGGAGGGCGTTGCGCTCAATGGCTCACGCTTGGGCAAGGGATATGCCGCTAACGTATTCAATGGCTATTTCTCTAATCCTGCTAATAACCCATTCTTGGACGAAACGCTGTATGGCAATCCGTCTGTCTGTTTGGAACAATCAGCAACTGTCCAGCCTTTACAATCCAATGCAGAAGAAGGGGATAACCTTATCGATGAACTTATCGAGGATATGGCAGATGGTTCTTTCCTGTCTACGAGCAACGATGATTGGAAGGAGGCGGCGTGGCAGCGTAAGCTCCGAAAACTAAGTAAGGTAAATATTAGACGAAGAAAACGTTAAATAAATGAGCATTTCCAACTCCCCTCCCTTCGGAGGGGTTGGGGGAGGCTACAAAAACAGCATTATGGCACAAGAAGATGATTTAAGGGCATTAGGTAAAGTCATGGACTTTATGCGGGGTATATCGGTGATATTCCTCTTGATAAATTGTTATTGGTTCTGCTACGAGGCTTTTCATGTCTGGGGTTTTACGCTTGGAATCATTGATAAGATACTGATGAATTTCCAGCGTACCACAGGATTGTTTTCGTCTATCCTTTGGACAAAACTCTTTTGTGTGGTTTTCCTTGCCTTGTCCTGCCTTGGGACAAAAGGCGTGAAAGAGGAGAAAATCACTTGGCCAAAGATTTGGACGGTGCTTTTCTCAGGCTTCGTCTTTTTCTTTCTCAATTGGTGGCTGCTGGTACTGCCCATCGGCAAGGTTGGGGCAGCTACTCTATATATCTTCACACTGTCCGTGGGTTATATCTGCCTGCTGATGGGTGGCGTATGGATGAGCCGACTACTCAAAAACAACCTAATGGACGATGTGTTTAATACTGAGAATGAGAGTTTCATGCAGGAAACTCGGTTGATGGAAAATGAATACTCCGTCAATCTTCCTACACGCTTCTACTATAAGAAGAAATGGAACAAGGGATGGATTAACGTGGTCAATCCGTTCCGTGCATCGATGGTGCTCGGCACACCGGGCTCTGGTAAGTCCTACGCTATCGTGAACAATTACATCAAGCAGCAGATTGAAAAAGGCTTTGCCATGTACATCTACGACTATAAGTTTCCCGATCTTTCCGAGATTGCTTATAATCACCTGCTTAATCACTTGGATGCCTACAAGGTAAAGCCGCAGTTCTATGTCATCAACTTCGATGATCCGAGAAAGTCGCATCGTTGCAATCCCATCAATCCTGCCTTTATGACAGATATATCGGATGCCTACGAGAGTGCCTATACCATCATGCTCAACCTTAACCGCTCGTGGATACAGAAGCAGGGAGATTTCTTTGTGGAGTCGCCTATTATTCTATTGGCAGCCATCATCTGGTTTCTGAAAATTTATGAGAACGGAAAGTATTGCACCTTTCCTCATGCCATCGAGTTCCTGAACCGCCCTTATGCACAGATTTTCCCTATACTCACCTCCTACGATGAGCTTGCCAACTACCTTTCACCCTTTATGGATGCTTGGGAGGGAGGAGCGCAGGACCAGTTGCAGGGACAGATTGCCAGTGCCAAGATACCGCTGTCTCGTATGATAAGCCCTGCCCTTTATTGGGTGATGACGGGTGATGATTTCTCGCTTGATATCAACAATCCCAATGAGCCGAAAGTGCTTGTCGTAGGGAATAATCCCGACCGTCAGAATATCTATTCGGCAGCACTCGGTTTGTATAACAGTCGTATTGTGAAGCTCATCAACAAGAAGAAGCAACTCAAATCCTCAGTGATTATCGATGAGTTGCCAACCATCTACTTTCGTGGGCTTGACAACCTCATAGCTACTGCACGAAGCAATAAAGTTGCTGTATGTTTGGGCTTTCAGGACTTCTCACAACTTACCCGTGATTATGGCGACAAAGAGAGCAAGGTAATACAGAACACTGTAGGTAACGTGTTCTCTGGACAAGTGGTAGGAGAAACAGCCAAGACACTTTCTGAGCGGTTTGGAAAGGTGCTCCAGCAACGCCAATCCATGACCATCAACCGCAATGACAAGTCCACCTCTATCTCCACACAGATGGACAGTCTCATTCCAGCATCCAAAATCAGTAACCTCACACAAGGTATGTTCGTAGGTGCGGTATCCGACAACTTCGACGAACGTATCGAACAAAAGATCTTCCACGCTGAGATTGTTGTGGATTCTGCACAAATTTCTGCGGAGATGAAGACCTACAAGTCCATCCCTGAAATCAATACGTTCCGAAACGCAGTTGGCTCCGACAATCTCAAAGAGATTATCGAAGGCAACTACCATAAGATTAAAAGAGAAATACTCTCGCTTGTAGATTCTGAAATCGAACGAATTAAAAGCGACCCTTTGCTTTGTCATCTTATAAAACTGTAATATACCATAAGTGACATTAGATAACACATTGCCAATATTTACTGTATTACTATTTGGATGAAATTATTAATCGAATAAATGCTTATTAGTGAGGGGAAATTGATATTTAGAGGTTATTTGAATGAATGCCCGATACTATGTTTTTTCATCATTTCTATTTCAAAATTAATCTGTAAATACTCCTTTATATCCATATCCGCAAATTGCAAAGAGCATATATTTCCAATCGGTTTGTCTTTATTTTCAATAATTTTCTGACTACATGGACCTATACATTGTGGCAACATTCTACACTTTAAGCATGTTTCGTTCTCAAAAGTGGCAACATTTCTTCTCAATTGTTCTTCTTTTTTCCATTTTATAGTTCCATTAGGGAGGAGAGTTCCTTCTTTATCTTCTTTCTTTAATGTTCTTCCATTACATTTATATATATTTCCATCCCAATTTATAATGGCATAACTATTTATCTCTGCAGGACATGCCACTCTTTTAAATCCAAAAAGTCCATGTCCTACATTATAACCTTTTGAGGCTATATATAAAAGGGCTTCTTTAAGTTTACGCTTTTGGTCTATGTTTGCCTTTCCTATAGTTTGCCAGACTCTTTCAAGTTGAAAAAAAATTTTATTCTTATCTATTCCGTCCAAATCTCTGATTATATCTATTATGTCATCTAAAGTCTCGTCATTATAATTAATTCTTATCGTTATTATATTGCCATTATTACCTTCCCCTTTATTGATTTTTTCTGCTAATAATAATATTATTTTTATTATATGCTGATAAGTACCTTTATTTGACGATTTCCATATCCTTACACTATTATGTAATTTTTCTCCTCCATCTAAAGTTATCTGAAATACAGGATTAAAAGGTGTCAATTCATTTACAATCTTTTCATTAATTAGGCTGGCATTAGTAACGAAAAATGGAATAAAATTTTTGTTATTCTCTATGCACTCTTGCTTTGCATGGACCAACAGTGGATATACTATATCCTTATAATATAAAAAAGGTTCCCCACCAAAGAAGGTTAGCCTTAATATCCTGTTAGTTGAATTTTGGCATAGTTTCGTAATATAACTCTTTGTATTTTCAAGTACTTCTTCAGACATCTTGCTATTAAGAACATGAGTCTCATAACAATACCAACACTTTAAATTACAATTTTGTGTAGGATATACCATTAGATAGTCAATTCCTGGAGAAAGTCTTTCTTTCTTATTTTCATTTCTAATTATATCTAGTTGATCTATGGATTCATCAATAATAAATCCTGAGTTAACTAGTGCTTCAAAAGTCTTACTATGAGATTTTGCAAGTGATTCTATACCTTCATTCTGCAAACTCATATAAGCTTGTGGAGATATTATCACATAGCTATTTGAAAAACTATTAAAGCATAAGACTTTATTTTTATCTGGGATGAAAATATTGTAGAAACTCTGTTTCATTTTACTTGATATTAATGTTTTAAACAACTCTTTAATGTGTGCATATCTTTATAATGAAAACTTATTTATAAAGAGTATGCACACAAAATTTAGATTTTAAATTGATGTAGGAACAAAGATTGGATGTTGAGGTTCAGGGTCAGAAGGTTGCTCTGCGCAGCTTCCACATCCATTACCACATCCGTTACCACATCCTAATCCACAGTTATATGTGGTTTGCTCATGATCATCGTTTCCACCTAAAATGACGAGTAATTCATCGTCATTTAATTTGATTTCTTCTAATTTCATAATAATAGTAAATTAAATTAAAAACTTTTTGAGCCGTTTTGTTTTTGTCAATGAACATATTACCAATATTACCAAACAGATAATTAGGGAGTATTGCTATAGTAGGGGGACAAGCCCTAGTGTTGGCTCTTTGTTATCATTTCATTACTCCCGAATCCCTGTCCTCATTTTGTATTTTATGATGATACTCTTTGTTCTTACCTTTACTAAGGTAATAGCTAATCGTCAAGTTTACATAGTTATTATTGTATCTAACATATTCAGTTGCTTTAGATTGCAATAGTTGGCTACCTAATTCCATTTTTTTAAGGTATGCGTGGGGCATAAATAGATTATTGACTGCCAAGCTGATTTGCAATCTATTTGTTTTATAGTATGTAGAAAGTTGGAAATTACTGTGCTGTGTTGTCTTTACCTGATTGAACAGAAAACGTACAGGTGAAATAAAACTTGCAGCTATTCCCCAATGCTTGATGTCGTAACTTGCAGTTGTTCCCCATATAAAGGCAGTGAAATGATTACTGTAATCGTCAGCGTGATTCACATAATGGTTCAATATGCCATAACTGGAGAGACTTAATTTGTCATTAAACAGCTTTTGACTACCATAAAGTCTGGTCTGAGAATGCAGAAAATGTCCTTGATTACTCATAGAGTAAATGAATTGTTCAGAATCTGAATCATAAAGAACTTGATTTTCGAGGTATGGAGATGAGTTGTATTGAAGATACGTTGATAAGCTTAGATAAGTTTTATGTTTAATAAAATTCAAAGCAAGTTGGTTGGTATAAGCCTGATACGGCTTTAGATTTGGATTGCCAACACGTACTTCATACTCTGAGATGGGTTGTTTTACATTGGAAAGAAGAGCAAGTTCTGGCTCATTGGGATTGATGCCTAAATAGTACTGGAGCGACCATTCTTTCGAGAAAGCATATCGAAGACTTAGTTTAGGACGAAAATACGTATAATGTCTATGCAAATTATCGTTCTTCAATTTGTAGAAGGCAAAGCCTGCTCCTATAGTATAAGAGAAGTTCCTTAGTCTTCCGGAGAATTCGGAATAATTGTAAGTGTTGAAAAAATCAAGCGAAGATGGATTCCCTAAGTGGTCTATTGTATAGTCATTTCGGGTGGAAGAAAGTTCGTTCCGAGAGCCGATTACCAAGCTGTATTGCTTGGATAATGGTAGTTGGTACTTGATTTCCCCTATTAATGAACGGTGCTGCCCTGTGGCAAAGTACGTGCTTTCGTAATTGTTATAACCTGATTGGTTATATTTTTTTGTAATATTTTTTTGCTGATAGTCCGTATGAATATAAGTCGCCCTTAAATCTGCAACTATTTCTGAACCATTGCTAAAAACCATTAGAAAAAAATAAACATCTAAGGCGGCATTCCGAACTTTATCCTTTTTGCTCGAGTAATCATCGTAGAAAGATTGACCGGCTATAGAAGACGTAGATACGGCTGTAGCAGGATAGAAGCGGTTCAAATCAAAGAACGTCTTGATACTTAAGAAACTATTTTCTTTAAAAGAATGGGTAAAATCAAACTGCAAGGCAGGGTTGAGCAATCGTTGTTTTGAGGAGCTTCCTATGCTCTTGAAAGCTAATAGACGGGTTGGATAATGCAGTTGCTTGTCTATATAGCTGTATATTCCGTTGGCATAATTGTACGAATCAGATAATTTTAATGAGAAATGATCGTGAGAGAAATTTAGGTTAAAGTAGGCGTATTGTGAGCCGATGAGCGCAGAGAGAGATTGTGAAACGCGTCCTCCAATTTGCCAGTTCGACATATTTTTTCTTGTTTTTATCAAAACAACTGCTGCTACACCATCGCCATAAATAACTCCCGGATTAGTTATATATTCAATATTGGCTATGTCTTGGGGTTGAATTGCGATTAAATCGGTCTGCGAAGCGATTACACCGTTGATACGAATCTGCACGCTCCCGTTCTTTAGGGACATAAAAGAATGATTAACAATGTCAAACTTTAAGTCGGGCAAGTTCAACAATCGCATAACATCCAATGCGTCCTGACTACTTTGACGTATTTTCTCATTAGGGAAAAATGTTAGTCTATCCACGCCTTGTCTCACATTTTCAGCAGCCACTACCACTTCATCTAATTGATAAGAGGCAGGTTCCATCAATATATCGTTCAGTTTGTAGTCTTTACTTAATCCTATAACAGCAGACTGAAGATTATTGAAGCCAAGCGAAAAAAACTCTAAAAGATAGTCACCCGACCGTAAATGCCGAAAACAAAATTCTCCTTTCTTATCTGTGTGTATGACGGATACCAAACTGTCTTTTTGGCAAAGCCTTATATTAACGCCTGGCATTATTTCTTTATTTTCAGCATTGAGCACTTTCCCTGATATTGTAATATTCTGGGAGAAAATACATAAAGGAAAAAGTACAACCAATAGTGGAAAAAGAATTCTTTTATTCAGCCTCCTACAATATGTCACTATAAACTCAGAAGTCCTATATTCCTTAAGAGTTGATTTTATTCTTTTTGAAAATCTTGTAACTATCATTACGCTATGGATTTTAGTAAAAATTAGCTCGTTCATATATAATACCCTGTTTTGTGAAGTTTCCCTTGCCATTGCTGGAATACAAGAACCTTTAATATCGTAAAAGTATTTATGGATCTTTATTGCCAAGCATCTTTCTTAAAAGATTGCCCGATGAACTTACTATCTGAAAGTCTACCGTCTGGTTTTCCACAGATTTTATCTCAGTTACCTTGAAACGGCAAATGGCTTTCTGACGTTCAAAAGAGTCTCGGACAGGAGACAGGTCTCGTATCTGTCCTGCAAACGTTCTATATGGAGATTGCAGACAAATTATTTGTCCCTTCACTTTGTCTGGGCGTTTGTTCTCAAACTTAAGCAAGATGGTTATATTCGTGCTGTCCACTGGTGTGGTTGCCGTTTTGTGTATGGTAGCCGTACCCGAATATACTTGTTTATAGGGTAGGAAATAGGCTACAGCAAAAAGGCAGAGCAACACCATTCCGATGGCGGTAATGCCATAACGGATAAGCGAGGAGGGTATCTGTCCCACGATAGTACGAACTTTTTCGCTACGAAGTTCAAAACTCCGTTCCTGTTTCTTTTCCTGGTCTTCCATATCAGTTACCCAATTCTAATTGATTCTTTACTAAGGCAAAAATATTTACCACGTTTGGCAGTCAGTTCCTCGTGTGTACCTACCTCTACAATTTTACCTTCATCCAAAACTACAATTTGGTCGGCATCGCGAACAGTGGAAAGGCGGTGTGCCACTACTACAACTGTTTTTCCCTTGTAGAACTCCGAGAGGTTTTCTGTAATGGCTCGTTCATTGTTGGCATCGAGGGCATTGGTCGCTTCATCTAAGAAGACGAACATTGGATTCTTATAGACTACCCTTGCTATCAAAATACGTTGCCGTTGTCCCTGACTAATGCCCTGTCCGTCCTGTCCTATCATCGTGTTGTAAGCCAAAGGCAGGGCTTCTATATAGTCGGCTATGTTTGCTACACGGGCAGCATGACGGATACGTTCGATGTCGGGTTCATCGTCAGATATGGCGATGTTCCTCGCAATTGTATCGGAGAAGAGATATCCCTCCTGCATCACCGCACCGCATTGGCTTCGCCACCAGCCGAGGTTGTATTCACTCAAATTGGCATTGCCTATCTCGATGTTTCCATTCAGTGGCTCATAGAATCCCAAAAGGAGTTTTACGAGCGTTGTCTTTCCGCTTCCACTCGCTCCCACGATTGCCGTTACCTTGCCGTTGGGAATAGAGAGATTGATGTCGGAGAGAATATCTTTCGGACTGTAGATGTCGTATTTAAAGGATAGGTCTTTTATCGTGAGGGAATGTCCCTCGGCTGTTTCGTCCGTATAGGCATTTTGTGTCTTTTCCGCATTTTCTTCGTTGGTTTCGGTGTGGATTTCGTTCATGCGATCAAGGCTGATGCTTACGTCTTGCCATGAGTAGATAAACTGAATAAGTTGTTCTACAGGGCTGTTGAGCTGTCCGATGATGTACTGTACCGCCAGCATCATACCGAGTGTCATATTTCCGTGTATTACGGCTGTGGCTGCAAGTACGGTAATGAGGATGTTCTTCACCTCATTGATGGTGATGCTTCCTGCCTGTTGCACTTGTTGCAGATTGAGCGATTGCAGATTGACCTTAAACAGGTCGGCTTGCACATCCTCCCACTCCCAACGTTTGCGCTGTTCACACCCCTGCAACTTGATTTCCTGCATACCTCCTATGAGCTGGTAGGTGACGTTGCGGTTGCGTCCTGCCTGCTCGAAATACTTATAGTCCAGCTGTCTGCGCTTTTTGAGGAAGAGAATTATCCAGCCTGCGTAAAGCGATGTCCCAAACAAGAAAACAAGGAAGATGCCGAGATTATAGACTGCAAGAACGACACCGAAGACCAGAAATGTGAAGAAAGAGAAGAGTAGGCTCAGACTGCTTGAGGTAAGAAACTGCTCAACACGGCGATGGTCTTCAATGCGTTGCAAAAGGTCGCCCATCAGCTTGGTATCGAAGAACTTCATCGGTAGTTTCATCAGCTTGATGAAGAAGTCGGAAATGAGCGAGATGTTGATACGGGTGGAGATGTGCAGGAGTATCTTGGAGCGGATAAACTCAATGGCTGTACGGCTGAAGAGGAGCATCATCTCAGCCAGCAGCACCAGCCACACAAACCCGATGTCTTTTCCCCCAATACCCGTGTCTACGATGGCCTGCGTGAGAAACGGGAAAATGAGTTGCAGCAGCGAGCCGAGCAACAAGCCAAGTATCAACTGCGTGAAGAAGCGTTTGTACTTCTTGAGATAGTTCCAGAGAAATTTCACTCGCCTTTGAGTTGGCACTGCTTTCGTATCGTTTTGAGCATAGAATTGTTCTGTTGGTTCAAGGAGAAGAGCAATACCTTTCTCCTCGCCATTGGTCTTAGTACTTACCCAATGCTCGCAGAACTCCTCTTTCGTATAGGTTACAAATCCCTTGCCCGGATCTGCCACATATACGGTATATTTTTCTTTATTATGCTTTTTTATCTTATAGACAACAACAAAATGGTTCTGATTCCAATGGACGATGCAAGGTAGAGGAATTTCATGGGCGAGGGTATTTAAACTCAAACGCCCTCCAATAGTTTTAAGGCCAATGGTCTCAGCGGCTTTACTGATACCAAGAAGAGAGACCCCGTCTTTGCCTAAGGAACAGATTTTTCGTAATTGTTCTATGCTTACATCTTTTCCATAATATTTGACAATCATTGCCAAACACGAAGGGCCACAATCCATTGCGTCTTGTTGTATTTTTAAAATCATGCTTTGCCTATTTGAGAAGATTGAAGAAAAAAGATTTTCCCTATTCGATGATTATGTATTAGAGACCATATAGGCAGATTAACTCCTTAGCCTTATGATTTATTCCACCATAATATTTCAAAATTAGATTGATTATGAGCATTGCGCCAAAAAACGAGTATTTTAAGGTCTTCAGAGGATTTGCTTTGCTCAGAGATCATACGAATACTAAGATGTTTTGACATATTGGCTTCAGTTATCTCGGTAGTAGAGCGATTATACTGGTGAGTAAAACCTATGGCTAATGAAGTCATCGGATTAAATGTAAAAGTTTTGTCAATACTGGCCTTCGCATTGTCAATATCTTGGCGTGAGGACCAACATTTTTAATATTAAGTGGGACAGAAAGTGTATCCTTTGTTTCAGTCCCATAAACTGCTTGCCTCTGTTTACAGGAGGAATAATCGCACGATAGCATGCGCTATCTTGCTTTGCAGCTTGATGTGCTGTAGATTCTTCCACTACATAAGTTTCATTGCTACCACCCAAAACTGATTGAAGTTCATTAGTTTCAATCAATGACTGAATGGAAGAATTAATTTCAGCATTCATCTTTGATAAAGTCATCTTTTTCATAAATAAACTAGATAAAGTTATAATCTACTCGTATAGCTTTTCGGTTTCCGCTCCTTTTTACAGTATGGTCTGCTAGATAATTATACTAAAATGGTATTTTCCTTTTCTTGTCGCAAATATACAAATAGATATTGTTTATAACAAGAAAATAGTTATTTTATTTTCAAAAATTTGTATTTCCTTCGTATTTTCACTGTATTTGCTATATTATACTATATATAACTCGTTGGCGGGATTAAATTAAAGGATAATTTAATATGCAAGAAAAGCTGCATATAAAAGATGTTTTGTAACTTAGTAATAACCGACACACTAAGTTCAATAATCCGTATGCACAACTTATATGCGAATTTCGTAAAAACTCTTGATATATGCAAGTTTTTTCAAAAGACTTGGTAAATTCAGCCTTAATTCCGCCAACGGGTCAGGGTATGTTTGAAGGTGCAGTATCCGATAACTTCGACGAGCGTATCGAACAAAAGATCTTCCATGCGGAGATAGTGGTGGATAGTACCAATGTCTCTGCTGAAATGAAAGCATATCAGCCTATACCTATGATAGTGGACTTCAAAAATGAAGTTAGCTCTGATAATCTCAAAGAAACTATCGAAACCAATTATAAATTTGTGAAAGAGGAAATTTTAGATTTGGTTGCTTCTAAAATGGTGAGAATAAAAAACGATCCGAGTCTCTGTCATTTAATAAAGGAATAAGAAATAATGATTTGTTAACTTAATAACGTTAAGACCTTTTTTTGCTCATATTATAAATATAAAATAGTACAAATATTATATTTCATATTATAAATTTTATTATTTAATTTTTAGAATGCCGTAACTTCTATAAGTTTATCTTTGGTTCTATTGATTGAAATTTCTAACACTGTTTTCTTCAACTTCCTTGGTATATGCTCGCTCTATAGGATCTTTACCATCTAACTTTTCAAAGATCTCTCTAAGTTTTGTCACATGCTTACGGTCTCGTCTTAGGCGCTTATCAAGCATTGTAGCAACATCATAACCTCCATTTATAAGTTTCTTTACTGGTGCTATATAACCAAAATCTTTCAAATCTCTCCTTGGCATGTTACTTGAAATTTGGTCAACATTAACCCTATATTTCCCCCATACTACTACTTCGTTAAGAGTATTTTCTGATGGATATAGGAACATTGTGTCGCGTGGTACTTCATTTTGGTAGAGAGTTTCTAGTAAATAACCATTAGATCTAAAACTCACAACATTAAATGTCTTTGGTAAAATTATTTCTCCTAAATAAGATGTTCTTCCAACTAATATTCTATCAGCCTTTACTTCCACATCTTTTATTGGGAATCTAGTAACAGCATCACAAATTAATATTTTCTGAGCATTTACTTCTGATGAGAAGGAGCAAATCAAACATAATATCAATGTGAAGATTCTGACCTTGTTGAATAAGTATTCTTAGTCTGATTTGAAAGAGCAGGAATATAAGCCTTTGGTGGAGGAAACTTATATGATGTTAACTTATCCTTTACCATAATCCTCAATTTTTTATAAACTCCTAAATTATGATCTTTGCAGATTTCTCACTTCTATGATTACTTACGGAACCTAGACGTATTAATTACCTCACTATTCTTAGCTTTATATCCTCCAAACTTGACTGTCAAGGAAACTCCAAATTCACGATAGCAGCTAAAGTTCATCTTCATATACTGTCCTTTGAAATTAATACGGGGATTGACGGAAGAAGTCTTGAACAAGTCATTACAGAAAATATGCAGTATAGCTTGTTTTTTCCAAAATTGCCAGCGAAGGCCAATATCTAAGTTACCAGATCCAGGTAAATCATAAATAGCCTGATGAGCTTTGCTACGTATCATCCCATCAACTGTCAGCGACAAATTGGACTTGGTATTTAGTGTGATAACATTGCTCACCTGTGCCATTCCATATAATATGGCTCTATTAAATGGTAAATCATAAAAGTCATCGCATTTCTCATGCATCCAAAGCCCAGTTAATGTTAATCGGGAGTCTAACCATGAACCGAACTTATGAGGAATAACAGCCTGCAAGAAGGCTTGATGCTGGTAATTAAGATTTACATACTTAAAAGTTGTAACCAAACGGTTTGGACGCTGATATGGTGTCTGTATGAAATAATCGTCAACATAGTTGAACCCTGCCACAAAATGATACTTGTTTTTCAGTACCCATACTATATTTGTTTGGTATGATTTAGCAGGTTTAAGATATGGGTTACCCGTAATCTCATCATATCCACCATTACTATATACTGTAAAATTATTCATTGTCCAATATTCTGGATAAGTTCGGTCGGTTGAGAAACTTAGTATCCATATATTGCTAGGATTGTGAACATATGTCAGGTTCAGTGTGGGATATATATTCCATTGATGCCATTGCGGTGAATGATAATATTCCGCTGCTAAAGAAGCGTCTAAGATAAATTTGTTATTCCAATTCTTCCCTACTCCTATATAAGTGTTGGCTATATCTTCTCTTTGGCGTATGTAGTTGATTACAGATAGGTTTTGATAAAACTGTAAACTATGGTTAAGAGACTGTTTATACCAAACTCCATAATTCAAGTTCCAATTATATTTAATTGATGTTCCTGAGATAAGTAATAACGCCAAACATTTACACGCTGGTCATTATCGACGAGGAAATTAAGATTCCCAGTAGGTGTAACACTTTGCAGATCTTGTTTCTCGGGATCATGATAATAGGTAGTTTCAATACCTGCTTTTAAACCAAATGGAGTCTGATAGTCTAACTTGATATTGTGTAGCCATGTACGGCGTGTTGATAAGGTTCTACCAACGATGTCACCCGTATAGTTACCATAGATGTCACGATTACTGTAATTTGCCAGATATGACAGTGACAAATTATGATTTTTTGCAAATTCATATTCAGTGCTTATGCGATAGTCGTGCCCAAATTGCTTGACAAGTTGTGCTTGCTTATCTTTTATCTCATGGATTGTTCCATTATTGAGGCTGTGCCGAGAATCTTCATCAGTAATCTTAAAAACTCTGCCATGACTATGTAGATACATTGCATCCATTGTAAACTTCCCTGTGTGGTAAAGAAAGGATGCACGCTCACCGAACATAGCATGATGTGTCTGATTATAGGCTACATTAAATTCACCTTGCAAAGGCACTTCTGATTGGGCACCATTTTTTAATTGTATGTTAATTAGGGCGCCGCGAATCTGCGACTTTGCTGGAGCAGAATACATTACATCAGCCCTTTCAAGTCGACTGGCAGGCATACTCCTCAATAGCTGAGTTATCTGGTCTGAAGTCAAAGACATAACTTTCCCATTCAAAGCTATAGTCACATTTCTATTTGCCAACTGGTATTTGCCGTCTTTCTCAGTAATTCCTGGAAGTTCTTTGATTGCATCAAATACATTATCCACACCTTTCTTCTCAATTATGCGAGGCAAATCATAAGTTATAGCACTTCCATGAACCACTGCCAATGGGTGCTCACCTTTTATCATTACTTCAGGAAGCTGCCTGATAAGACTATCAGCCCCCAGCGAATCTACTACGTTTTGTGCAGAAACTGATTGACAATATATAAATATTATCGAAGATACAAATATGATTACACCCTTTCTCATCTTCACTTTCCCATTTACTTACTTACTAAAATCTCTATAAGATGGTGTATCGAAAAGGTACACCATCTTATACTATTTAACAAATTGTTATTACTAAAATCTTACACCATTTGTTACTCCAATATCACCAACATCTCTGATAGTAGGTTGGACATAAAGAACAGCATCACTTTCGGACTCATTAAGTCCACCGTTAGTCATCTCATCAAGATAATCCAACGAAGAATCACTAATAATGTTCATTTTATAAAATATTTAAAGTGTTAATAATTGAGATGCATTCTTTGGATTGTTTTCCGACATATAAAAGCCCTACATCTCTTAATTCGTTAATTTGTTTTTTAATCATATCAATATCAACGCCTAAAATCTTACCTAATTGCTCAATCGTTATAATACTTTTGTTTGATAATTCGAGGACTTTCCAAGCCAAATCTGAACGATTAAAATCTATAATTCTAATTGAATTCGAATTATAATATTCTGTATATCTGATAATCTCGTTAGATACTTTTGTGAGCTCGTATGAATATTTGTTTTGGGCATAGTGGCTTTCTATACTAACAAAATAATCCCATGCTATAGCCTGAAATTTTCTCACATATTGATAAATACTTAAACTTTCTTCAAATGGCAAAAAGTCATCTGGCAGCATTTCCTTTACAGCATCTGAATATGATATTTGAATTTCTGATTTACTTACACGATTAAAATATCTAGAGGCATCGTTGATTGCTAGCGATGATATCTCATGTTTATATTTATTTCCTAATTGGTAGAATCGCATAAAATGAAGGTTTTGTACACTTTCTTTAATATCTTCTAAATTCTCTTCTAAAAGACCTCGTAACACATTCATTCCGCCAACATTTATGTTTAATTCATGTGCCCATTTTATGAAAAACAAGTTGCTTGCAAATGAGTTTTTCTTATCTATTTTGTATAGAAGAGTATCACTAGGTGATTCATATCCAATTTGAACATGAAAAAATCCTGCTATGTGCATTTTCTTTATTGTCTCAAAATCAATCCCACGAGTAATTATCTCTGCAAGCATAACTCGAAATTTAGGGTGATTGTTCTTTATTTCTATAAGTTTGTCTAAGAGGTTTTTGAACTTTTCTCTATCCTTACCAATAACATCATTATCCAGAAAAGTAAAATCGTAAACAGAATATTTTTTTATGTTATACAAGATTTCTTCTTTTATAACCTCAGCACTCTTTCGACGATACTTATATCCTTGATTCAAAAAACAAAAATGACACCGATTCCAATGACAACCTCTTGCGCCCTCTATTGGTATCATTACATCTTTTAATCTTCCCTTATAGCTTTTAAAAAAATCATAAAAGTCAGAATATTGTAATTTGTCTAAATCTGCATATTCTTTCTTTATGACAGTGCTTCGAACAATACTATCATCTTTGCGAATATAACACTGAGATAAAGTACTTAAATCTTCTCCTTTTAATTTTTTGTTTGCTAAATCAGAAATGATGCTTTCACTCTCTCCCCAAGAAGAGAGGTCTATATATTTGAAATTTTTGATATATGCTTTTGCTTGCTTTGGATTACCTATGCCACCAGCTGCAATAAATGTATCAGGGTTCAACCTTTTTATAATTATCCCCAAGACATATGCTGGAACCCATTGAAACAGGCTCATATGCATGCCAACAAACAAGCTTTCCTTCACATTATGTTCATTGCATATATTAATTATGGTAGTTTCTAATTCGGATACGCATTCGCGAATATGTTTTTGAAAATTAAAGTTATTGTTTGTATATTGGGGTTTTAAAGCTCTTAAATATAGTTCTTGCTTAATTAACGTATTTTTATCATTGCATTCAATTGCAATATAGGCATAAAATGGACCTAATATTGCAATTTCATCATTTAATACCTTTTTTTCGTTAAAAAAATACTTTTAATAATATTTTTTTCTAATAATATATTCCAATATATGATCTGTGCATCAAAGCCTGAATCTAATAAAGTTTGCTTTAATACGGTCATAGAAGGAGATGGTAAATATGGTTTAGCTGGTGGCAGCCAACATAATGTTACTTTAGCTTTATTCATAGATCTCAATCTTAAATTAAAATATTTATAAAATAACTCTATCACACTTCTTTATGACATTTAGGAATTTAGAGCAATTCTGTGTCTTGCGATAAAGTTCTTTGGTGCTTTTATAATTTTTCTTGATATGTATGTGGCAGACGCATCATATTCTAATATCATGGATAATATATATTTTTAACCTTGTAATCAATAACTACTTGCTTAACTTTATCCTTCCCATATATCTTTTGATAAACGAGGGTCGGATCATATCTGAAAAATCCCTCTTTATTGTAAAAATCACCATGATAGAATTCCTTTTTTGTTAGAATGAAAGACATTCTTAGCTCCCTGTTATCATTAACTCTTTCTTTGAAGAAATAATGAGGAGAATCTTGTTCGTAGCTAAATTCTAAATACTGTAGTTTTTCCTCATCAGTATTTCCGTAATATTTTTCACGCCAAATTGTAACATTACGAGGATCGGTACCAAAATGCAGTTTATCTCCTTTCTGTATTTCAGAAAATATGTTCCTTCTGCTAAGATCATCCAAGACACTTTCTTTCACATCATAAGAACAAATAATTTGAGAAACAACTTCTCTTATTTCCCAGCCCTCACAACCTTCGCTCTGAACCCTGATTATAATATTATATTCTTTGTCATTAGTATTTACTGAAATTTTAGTAAAACCTACATGCTGAGGAATAACGTAGTGAAGACCATCGCCTTTTCTTTCAATGGATAAAACTCTATTGTCTTTCACATGAATCCGTGGTTCACCTAACTTTGATTTACTCATAATGCCCTCAATGGTTGTTATCTGTCCTATCGAATCTATATAACATTGAACATAAAAACTATTACTCTCAGGTTCGCTATCCTCATTGCATGATGATAACGATAATAGAACAATGAATCCACCAATTAACATGCATGTCAGTGAAAAGCTTGAAAGTACTGGTGAACAATATCGTCTAATATTTAATCTTCTATTCATTTGCATCGTTTCTTATTTGGGTTATTATACTCTATATAAATATGGTATGGAGAGGAAATTATTATGTACAGTCCTCTTAGAGAAAAGGAATAATAATTTAGAAACTGTAACCGAGTCACAGAGAGACTAATACCTGCATCATAGTTAACGTGATAAACAGATTATAGTCTCTCATAATTCCTCTAAACCATTATTTCTTTGATATATACGGATTTATTCCAAAATTATATTTAAGGTTGTGTCCGCCACCCTGAAATGACATCTCTGGTTCTATCTCATAGTATCCATTATCAGAGCCACCCCAGCCCATATTATTATGTACATATACGAGATCTGTCGAATCTGGCATATTTCCTATCAAGAAACCGTCAATAATCCAAGCGTGCCCCTTATTTTTTTCTGTTATAGCATCTGCATGAACTAGCTTCCCTTGCTTAAGAGATTGATAAATTGTATTCCAGTTCCAATCTATTCTATTGTCACATTTCATTCCTACTAAATTCAATGCAGTGACAATTGAATTACGCTTTGTAGTAGTCCCGCTACAAGTATAAGTAGCACCCACCTTTTCTCCAATCCATTTCATGAGATAACCAACTTGATTCTTAACTGCCTTGGGAGAACTGTTGGAAATTGTATTAGTGCGCTTTAATTCTTTCCAATTAACAGATGTTCCATTGATAGTCAATGAAGGCTCATAGTATGCTATTGCCTGAGCAATAGCCACCACCCCACAGCCTGTATCATATCTACCGTCTGACTTTAGAGGACAATTTTGGGCAAGTTTACAATTGTACGGAGCGTCTTGATCCCAAGCTGTAGTAGAAAGAGGAAGATAATCGGTAGACTTTTCATAGGAAATAGCACTTTTGTAAAAATCATTTAAATCACTAGTTTCTGTACTCCTAGTCGCTATCTTATCTTTCTTATTTATAGCAGAGTTCTTCAAAGAGTCTTTGATGCTCTCAAATTTTTTTATTCTGTTAAGATTTGCATTAATACTTATCTTCAGAAGTTCATGCTTGAATTCTCTTCTTTCATCTGTAAAGACTTCTGTCGTGTCTGGTATATAGGCAATAATATTGGGAGCCCTTAGATCACCCGCTACTAAAGCGTATCCGCAACTATGGTCATGTTGTATTTGAATTTTATAAATAAGAGTACATCCTGTCTGACTTTCGCGCACTCCACTTCTTGTTTGTGATTGCGAATATAACGGAATATTATGCCTCTCTATAACGCTAAATACCGAATTATTTGGACTACTCCTCGAATTCAAATCTGTTGATATTGAATTTTGAAAGTTTTTTAAAATATTCAACACCTCGCTTTCTGGAATAATGTAATCATCCTGCAAACTTACTCTTTCATAATAAGACAGCTCCTTGTTAACTAAGGTTCCGTTTTCCTTATTGTTTATTACTAAATCGTTTTTTGTGCATCCCTGCAATATTATCACAGCAAAGATGGCCCCAAAATAATATCTGAATTGTCTCATAATTTATTTTTTTACTATTTTTCTGCTATAAATCTTACCATCTATTTCTAGAATACATACGCTCATACCCTTTGGAAGACGATTTGCATCAATATGATATGTGAATTTTTGTGCATCGGCAAGTTTACTTTTAACGATTGTAGTTTGCCAGTTCATATTTACTCCAGCTACGCTCAAAGAAAAGGTTTTTCCTGTTGGAACCTGCAAAATAATATCAGTACCTTCTTCGTTTACTATAGCCTGGGTAAGAGTAAATAAATTATTGTTGTCTTCCAAATCTGACGACAAGTCATCCTCACTTATATTTTTATGATTCTGTTCTAAAATCTCTTTGATATATTTTTTTGTAAAATACTCACAAGATGGATATATATATGCACCATCACTTGTATAAGAGGAGTTAGCCCATTCCACTTTTATTTTTTCAATTATGCTACCATATTTCTCAGCAGCTATTCTGCAAAACAGAAAAGAAAGAAGTTCTTTATCATGAACGAGTTCATTATTGTCTAATTGCGAAAATAATAAATTGGCTAAATAGCAAATGCTTTCTTGTAGATGTTTTTTACTATATCTAACAAGTTCTTCGCCTGCAGGATTGTCTAGGATTTTCTCTACGGAAACAGCATCTTGGTTACTATCGTACTCATTCACATAATTAGACCATTCTTCAAATAGCCTATCAAAAGTTTGATAACCCTTGCTATCTTGCGAAAGCCGTTTTCTAATTAAAGCTTTCTGGTTGTCGTCAAGAGTTACCTGAAGTTCTCTAGTTAATCCGTCTTTTATAGACTCTTTTAGGGTATATCTGCTTTGGATACTTTGTAATAAAGTTCCTTGTGCAGTATTAGCCATATATCGATAAGGTAGTGGTATTTCTTTATAATAATATATAAACGGCTTACCAAATTCATTCCCATTCAAAGAATTGCGCTCATGAGTTATTCTTCCCCACGTCCCAATTTTACTTTCAAAGGCATATCCATGTAAAAGTTGATTAGCGTAGTTAGTCACTGCGAAATGACTTATGCCAGTCATTGTACTGTCTTTGGAGTATACCATAACAACCATTGGACCTACCACATCCCTCTTATATGTTTCAGCATTATTGTATCTATAGGGTTTATTAGCAAAATAATCATCCCATGTTTTCCAAACAGATGGAGAACCATAAGCAGAGTTCCCAATCCATATATTTCGATCTGTTATACCTCCAGCCCAAGCTGCGGAATTATATTTGACATTATCCTCTGCCATTAAAACAGCATCTCCAGATTTTAAGTTAGGAAATTTTGATAGATATTTAGATGGTGCATCCTTAAATCCGCAATAGACATCGCAATGCCCCCATGTAATCCACCATGCACTTGTAGACGAAACCAATACTTTCCAATTTGAATTAGTCCTTCTATGCTGTATTTTTTTTCTTGCGCCTTCTAACCATTGATAGTCTGCAGGCGAATAATAGGTATATGGTTCAGAATTAAAGAGCATTTTGTTTCCATCTAGTAAAAATAAGCGGACGCTAGCATTTGTTTTTGATGTAAAATAGTTTAATGTCTCTGAAAAATTCACAGGTGCATCTATCATAAAACCTGCCACTGAAACTTTTTCATTTAATATAGTTCCATTGTAATAAACATTAACTAACCCAGCTCTGGGAATTTCCATACTGGCATATGAATTATATTTAGAACAAATAACAAGATAGTAATCTCCTGCAGGCACAGTTACGTCCAGTCTTGATTGTAGACCATCGTAATTGTCATTACTCCACGAATACTTATTGGGATTATCTATATTATAAAAGTACATATAAGTATCTACGTCATTATAATCTTCTCCTTCTACAGGTGTAGTGTGAAGTATTATTCTTTCTGTAGTTTGAACTGATATCTTTCGGTGATATGTATATGTAACAGGGACATTTTTCCAAGCAGTTACCTTGTTATTGTCTTTTATTTCTATATTTTCAGGGGTGACCTCCCACGCACTTTTGCTTTTATCTGCCTGGGTGGAAATTTGCTCTAAACGTCGTATTTGTTTATTTTGCAATGTAGTAAAAGAAGGCTCTATAGTTTTTTTTAATTGACGAGAATCCTTTGCGAGCTGAACTACGTCTATTTCTGGATAGAATGGACTTGCAGAAGAAAAACAAATTGTATTATTCCCTTTCTCGCAAAAGACCATAGGTACCCCCTTAATGTCAGTAATCTCCCACGAAGCTTTTTTGCAGTCTAACTTTCCTTGATACTTACCATTGACATAGACGGAAATTTCCTGAAAAGTTCCGTCCGACAAATATGTGGATAAGACATTAGCCAAAAAATAATAATTTCCTTCTTGTGGTACCTCAATATTAAATGACTTTTCAAGAATAGGAGCAATATTATCTTTTTTTGTAATGCTCTTTGCGGCATTAAATGCCCTTGAGGTTCTCTTACTAGTCCTTCCATTAGTAAAGAAATAAGCCTCAGTATCAGAAAGCATATTTTTGTTAGCTACCCCCAATCCACTCCTGTTCTCTTGAAAACCTTGAGGTTGTCCAAAACTGCATATAGATTGTAAAATGAATATAACAAACAATAGTTTTTTCATAATTCTCTTTTGATTTTAATTAAAGACTATTTCTATATAAAAGTTCACCATGAAATGGATGGAATACCGTACAAGACAGATTACCAATAATCTATTACCAAGTGAACTTTTATATGTTTTGTAGAAATCGTTTACTTATCTACATTTGCAGCAATCCAACTCCCGTCCCAACATTTAGCACGGCCTATAATATGGCTTGGAGACATTAAGTTCATGTTATAATATCCTGAACACCAATAGAGCTGCTGCCTAATAATGTTTCCATGCCCAACTTTACTTCCTTGGCAAGGACTTGGGAGTGGAGCTACAGGAATGTTAAAATATATATCCCAGAATAATTCTAGATCCGTATCCGCGGAAGTGAAATCCGTGTTCACATTTTCTCTAGACCACGCCTCCACTTGAACTCCACATGAAGACTTAAAAACGGTGCGACTTTTCCAAAATGAAGCCTGAACCTTTGTTCTTCCATCTTGTGCAACTCTTGTTGGAATTGGAACTGGTATTCGAGTCACCTCAATTATAGGATTCCCTGTATAGTATAATAAGATACCCTTTTCAAGCTGATATTTACCAAAAGATATCTTAGGATATGACTCTATATCGTTCAAAATGCTTTTTTCCTGAGCAAGATATTTCTTGATATTTTTATAAGCAGCTTTTTCTATGGCATAAATAGTATAGCCAGACTTACTAAATTTATAAATAGTGTCAGCAACCTCAAATTCCAAATTTTCATTAAGGATAGAGCCTATAGCTGTATTCTCTTTAAATATATCAATAATACTAGTTTTTCTCATTATACAAAGTTGTTTTTTTGTAATCAAATAGCTATTGTCAAATGATGCAATAAAAGCATCTAAATCGGAATTATTTGCAAAATGTGTTCGGGACAATACTGGTGATTCCTCTTGATTATATTCCTCATTAGAACAACTGCTAAATATAGTTGCCATAATTAAAGAACAAAAAAGTAACAATAGAAATGCAATTAGAGGTAATTGCTTAGTACCTTTTCTATTAAGCTGGAGCAAAGAATTGCAAAGATTAGATTTTTTCATAACTATTATTTTTTTATTAATATTGTAAACGTAAACTCAGTAGAAAGACTCATTATGTACATAGGTTATCTAATAAAACTTTGAAAGTAAAAGTCAAAAGAAATTGTTTTGTATTATACTAGACGATATAAACAACTATTTTAGGTAGACTAGCCTTTTAACAGCTTATTATACCGTCTCTGCTACTTTGATTATATCTCACATTGTTTCATATCTATGGCTTTCAGCGGAATATTCGTAATATCCACAGTAAGTAATATAAATAGTTGAGAACATACGAATTAGTGATAGTTCTTTCCAACCAACCTTTTGTCTTAGGTCGACAAATCGTTTTGCTTTATTATGAAAATCAAATTTAACCATAAATGTTTTACTTTGTGACAAATATACATATATATATTGTTTATAACAAGAAAAATATCTTTTTTTTTAAAATAATTTGTGTTTTCTTGATATCTTTACTTATATTTGTAGTATTATTTACTATCTATATATTGTTTATATGAATAAAAACATTATTTCATTGAAGGATTTCGAGATTACTCCCAACGAGAATGTTACTGAGCGTAGCCAAAACTTCCAAAGTTACATTGATCAGATGGAGCAATTCGGCTGCAAGAGTTATTGGGTTATGGGAAACAGGAGTTGGAGCCAAGATGCAAATCGAGGGCTATAACGGTGAAGTTTCAGCATACATTTCCAACGATTATTTAGGCATGTCACAAAGGGCTGAAACCAAGGAAGCTGGTATAAATGCCGTCCTGAAATATGGCACAGGGGCAAGTGCCGCACAAGCCATCGGTGGCTATTTAGACATCCATCAGCAGTTGGAACAAGGCATTGCAAAGTTCGTTGGTCAAGAAGATGCCATTCTATTCTCATCAGGTTTTGGTGCCAACGCTGGTCTGCTTCGTGCTATATTGGGAAAAAATGACATAGCTTACATAGATTCGTATATCCATACCAGTGCCACAAGTGGTTTAATTGGAACCAATGTAAAGCATATAGGACACAACGACATTGACTATCTTGACATGATTCTTGAACGGGAAACGGGAAAATATCAGACTCGATTGGTCATCATTGATGGGGTCTATTCTCAAAATGGAGATTTATCAAAACTTCCAGAGTACATTGCAGTATGTAAGAAACACGATTGTCTTCTTATGATGGATGATGCTCACGGTATTGGAGTTATGGGAGAAAATGGCAGAGGAACAGCCGACTATTATAATTGCTTGGGACAAGTAGATATTATTACAGGAACTTTCAGTAAGTCTTTCGGATGTGTCGGTGGTTTTGTTGCCGCGTCAAAAAAACTGATTCAGTATCTAAGATATTATGCTGACAGTAATGTCTTTTCCGCTGCAATGACTCCACAGGTAGCAGCATCTTCATTAAAGGCTTTGGAACTTATACAGACACGTCCTGAAATTCGCAAGAAATTGTGGACCAATGTCAATTATCTGCGTAAACGACTGACAGAGGAAGGCTTTGATATAGGCTGTTCGGTATCAGCAATATTCCCTATTATGGTAAGAGACAATAAAAAAGTATATGAAATAGCACGTGAATTACAAAAAAGATGTATCTTTGTAAGCGGTATCACATATCCTGCGGTAAGAACCAAAGAAGCACGGCTTAGAGTTAGTGTATTGGCTTCTCACGAGATAGAACAGTTAGAGCAATTAGTGACTGCTCTTTTGGAAATCAGAAAATCAATTCCTTTTTAGATGGCAGAAGAAGAAAATAAACCCAAAAGATACAGAAGGACAAACGTCGATATACAGGCAGACATTATCAAGGCAGCAGAAAGTCTGATCAAGAAAAAAGGCTTTGCATCAATGTTGGTAACAGAACTTATCAAGAAAGCCAGAATCGAACCGCTTGTCTTTTATAACAGATATGATAATCTTAGTGAGTTTTATGATGAATTTGTTAAGAGATACGACTATTGGTTTAAGGATGTCCTGACTGGTGTTCATTTTCCGACAGATTCAGAATTGGGCTATATCAGTATTTTCAAGGATGTACATAAGGCACTTCAGGACAAATCCGTAATGTTGGAATTACTGCGTTGGGAAATAGCAGAAGGAAATGAAACCACGGTTCGTACAGCTATGCTCAGGGAAATGCACACATTACCTCTTGCCAATTCCTATGAAGAGAAATTTAAAGATATTGACATATCAGCCATATCGGCATTGATTATAGGTGGCATATATTATCTCAATCTCCATCGCGACCGTTCAAAGTTTGCCGATATTGACTTGAATACGGAGCAAGGCAGAAAACGTATAGAAAAAGCCCTGGAGGAACTTGGACACATGGTATTCCACTGCCATGAAACAAATAATTATAAGCAAGCCGTTGCTGAAAGAATGAAAGAAAACGGTATCAGCGATGAAGTCATTAAAAGGTGTCTGAATTAAAAGATACATAACAAGGAAAATCCCCAGTTATCCAGCAGGTAATTGGGGATTTTCTTATTATAGCAACTATATCTTACTTAGCAAAGCGGCATTTTAGAATTCCTGTAAGTAAGATATTACAACGCACAAACGACTATTTCCTGTAATCTCCCTTTATTTCCTGCTTTTCCCAAAAACTTTTTCATCTCTTCATATACCTATAATTTAGCAGCTTGATAACAGTATTCATCATTAAAATTATCAAGCAATGGAATCAAACAGCAATGACAATTATGTGCTGGTCTTGGAAGACCGCACGGAGGTAACGAACGAAAAGGAAGCGGGAAAACTCTCCGTAGTTTCTGGTATTGACGATAAGGGAAACCTTAAAACAACAGAGGCTGTCGCTGCCAACCAAGCGGCATTCTTGAAGTTCAGCAACAAGGACGGACTTCTGAAGAACTTCATGACCAACTTCCTCAAACAGTTCAATAACCCGACTCATTTTGGACTGTACAAGGTATTGGCAGACAATGTGGAGCAGGGCGTGGACAACCTGCGTACCATGCTGCAAAGCCGTGAGAAGCCCGAAAACAAACAGCAACTGGCAGAGATTGGCGTTCCCTTTGAGGACTATCTGCCCCAGCAGAAGAATGCTACTGCCATCGATGAGTCGAAGGTTGATTGGAAGCAACTCGCCGCTCTCGGTCTTTCCCGTGAAAGATTGGAGCAGAGTGGAGAATTAGACAAGATGCTCAATTGGCAGAAGAGCAATCTCTTGACGATTGCCATACCTATTGGAGACACTACTATCTACACCGAAGCCCGCCTTGCTTTCCGCACGGACGATAACGGCAATGTCGGCTTGGCAATTCATCCTCTGAGAAAAGAACCACAGCTTGATTTTCCCTATATGGGCTACAAGTTCTCTCCCGAAGAAAAGGAGACACTTCTCACTACGGGCAATCTCGGTAAAACCATCGAAGTGACTCCCAAGAACGCTGAGCCTTTCTCTGCCTACGTCTCTATCGACCCGCAGACCAATGAAATCATAGCCCTGCGTGCCGACCGTGTAAATATCCCCAAGGAAATCAAGGGTGTGACTCTTTCTGACGCTCAGTATAAAGACCTTGTGGAAGGTAAAGCCGTGAAGGTTGAAGGCATGACTGCCAAGAGCGGCAAGTCTTTTAATGCCACGCTTCAGGTCAATGCCGAGCGAAAGGGCATTGAGTTCATCTTTGGTGACAACAAGAGTTTAAGAGAACGACAGGAACACAAACAGACACAGCAGCAAGGTGTACCCCATAAGCTCTGCGGCTTAGAGTTATCAGATAAACAGCGTGAAGCATTGGATAGCGGTCGCACACTATATCTAAAGAATATGGTGGATAAACAAGGGCAACCTTTCAACGCATACGTTCGCATGGACAAGGATCAGAACCGCCCACGCTTTTACAAGTGGAATCCTGACAAGAAGCAGGAAACCAGCAAAGAAAAGGTGGTTGCAGTAGCCGAAGAACACAAAACGCAGGTAGCCGTGAACAACCACGGCAAGACCAACGAAGCCACCAAGAACGTAAATGAGCCGTTAAAGTCCGGGCAGACGCAGCCCACTGCCGCCCAAAAGCAGAAGCAGGACGAGAAAAAACAACAGCGTCGCGGACGTAAGATGTAAAAAACAAGAGACTCGCAAAAGCGAGTCTCTGTATGTGGCGGCAGCGGGGTTAATCACTATATGTATTAGGAATATATCATCTTTATGTACAAAGGTCTTTATCTGCCACAACCCCAAGAGCCAATATAATATAATTTGAATTCATAAACTGTTTCTCCTTTCTGGTAAAACTTAAGATTGTCAAGCAATCTGCTGTAAAACTTATCAATAAAGGCAGTATATGACTGATTATACCAAAGCCTGATGATATTCCACACAAAGTGCAGAAAATATATTGGTGCAAAGTTACAAATTAAAATTATAAAAACAAATGAATATATGTATTATTGCCGAGAAACCCTCGGTAGCCAGAGATATAGCCCGTATCGTAGAAGCAAACAACAGACAAGACGGTTTTTTAGAAGGTAACGGTTATGTGGTAACTTGGGCAGTGGGACACCTCATCGCCCTTGCTATGCCTGAAGCCTACGGTTTTTCCGCTTATAAGCGTGAAGACTTGCCCATCCGTCCCAATCCCTTTCAGTTAGTGGTACGACAGGTACATAAGGATAAGGAGTATATATCAGACCCTGCAGCATTGAAGCAACTTAAAGTCATCCGTTCATGCTTCGACAAGACGGACCGTATCATCGTAGCTACTGATGCAGGACGAGAGGGTGAGCTTATCTTCCGCTATATCTACCAACATCTTGGTTGTAGAAAGCATTTCGATCGTCTTTGGATAAGTTCACTCACAGACAAGGCTATTCGTGAGGGACTTTCTAATCTTAAACCTGGAGACTATTACGACAATCTCTATCATTCTGCCAAGGCAAGAAGCGAAGCCGATTGGCTTGTGGGCATCAATGCAAGCCGTGCATTGTCCATTGCCCGCAAGGGAGGCTATTCATTGGGACGGGTACAGACCCCGACATTGGCTATGGTCTGCCGTCGGTACATAGAGAACCGTGATTTTTCTTCCGTACCCTATTGGAAATTATCCGTCCTTACAGAAAAAGAGGGTGTGTCGCTGAAAGCCATTGGCAGTGCAGACTATGAGAGTGAAGCATTGGCACAGACTGCTCTCGCTGCACTTCGCAGTCAGAGCCAGCTTACGGTAGAAACGGTCACAAGAAAGGTAACGCATACCGCGCCACCACTCTTGTACGACCTTACTGCTTTGCAGAAAGATGCCAACAGACGCCACGGCTTTTCAGCGGACAAAACCCTCTCAATAGCCCAAAGCCTCTATGAGAAGAAAATCACGACCTATCCCCGCAAAAGATTTTAGAATTTTGTATCTTTCAGATAATCAATAGAATAATGATGAATAAAGGATAAATGGGTTACGAGTTGGAAACGAGCGAGTTTCTTTCCTATTCTTTATTCTGCAACGCCCCAAAGAACGCTTAAATTGATAGTGCAAAGATAATATTTTCTGATGAAAGCAGTGTGTTTTTACGGAAATAAATTGTAGGAGCACTTAAAATCATTACCAACTAATTTTAATGGAAGTAATTTGTCAGGATTTTTTAGCCTTATTGCCTAATCAGCAAAAATGAATAGAAATAACTATTTTTCTATCGTAAAATGAGAAAAAAAGAGAGAAATGAAACTTTTTGAAGAAAAATCCCCCGAAATATTTGGTGGATTGAAATAATTTGCATAATATTGCACTCATAAACGCGGAACAAACGTTCTGTTTTGAATTTAGCAAGTATGAAATAATGGAAAAACAAACAGATAAAGAAAGCATAAGCAAAAGAGACATTATCCTTAATGAATCGTTCAGGCTGTTTCTGAAAAAAGGTTATGCAGCAGTATCATTTTCGGATTTAGTGGAAGCGACCGGCATTTCTCGTGGCAATATGTTTCATCACTTCAAAAATAAGGAGGATATATTCAATCATGCCGTTGATAGGTTTGTATTTGAATTCTTGACAAATGATGCTACAGACTTTCTTGAACTTACAAGCTCGACACCATTAAAGGACTTCATTGATAATCGTGTAGAAACATCGGTCGCCGTATGAAATCATTTTTTATAATGACAAAAGGCACAGTCACTCCTGCCAATTTCTTGTCATTTATCTTGTATCTGAAAGACAACTATCCGGATTGGAAAGAGAAGTTTCAAGAATACGAGAAAAGAAAGAGCCTTGAGTGGAAAGAGGTGATAGAACTTGCCAAACAGAAAGGAGAGATTACCCAAACGGTGGAAACAGAAAAGATTATATCTTCCATTAGAAATATATATCTTGGATTGTCATACAGAAGTGCATTGAGCAGCCAACTTTCTGTTTCCGAATTGAAAGAACAAATATACATAATATATAATTTAATAACCAAATAATATTCCTATGGAAAAAGCAGCATATATCAATAGTGTATCGGCATATCTTCCTAATTCTCCCATCGCCAATGAGGATATGGAGGACTATATTGGGAAAATTGGTGGAAATCCGTCAAGGGTTCGTTCCATTGTCCTTAGACAAAATGGCATCAAAACGAGATATTACGGGTTGGACAAAACCCAAAGCCTAACACACTCGAATGCAGAATTGGCAAAAGAAGCCGTATGTGGGCTGTTTGAAAATGGAAGTATTCCTGACGACTTGACCCTTTTGGCTTGTGGGACAAGCACACCCGACCAATTGCTTCCTTCCCATGCGTCTATGGTTCATGGAGAATTAGCCAACTATCCTATGGAAATATTCTCCTCTGCAGGTGTATGCCTTACCTCATTGCAGGCATTGAAAATATGCTATAGCAATATTCTTGCAGGACTGCATCAAAAAGCTGTATGCGTGGCATCAGAATTAACTTCACCTGCATTGGTATCCAAATTTTATGACCCGGAGTATGAAGCTACACATGACAATCCTGACAAAGACCCTTATATGGCTTTTGAGAAGGATTTTATGCGATTTATGCTTTCTGATGGTGCAGGAGCGGTATTGGTGCAAGATCATCCCGAAGGAATATGTCCTCTCAAAATCGAATGGGTCGATATGACTTCCTATGCCAACGAACTACCTACCTGTATGTTTATGGCATCGGAGTTGCAAGAAAACGGACGGCTTAAAAGCTGGAAGGAGTTCTCTCCTGATGAGATTAAGGAGCGTGCCGTACTTGTGGGCAAACAGGACATACGGCAATTAAAGAAGCACATTATTAAGTATTGGGTTGACCATATCGAAACCATACTTGCCAAACATCATATAAAGCAGATGAGATAGACTATATTATACCTCATGTATCATCAATGTTTTTCTATGAGAAGTTAAATGACGAAATTGCTGCTCGTAACATTGCTCTGACAAAAGAGAAGTGGTTTACAAACCTTACTTCTGTAGGCAACATCGGTTCCGCTGCTATTTATGTGGCTTTGGAGGAATTTATAAGGACAAAAGAAACAAAACGTGGAGACAAGATACTTCTCCTCGTTCCTGAAAGTGGTAGATTCTCATATGGAACAGTATTACTTACTGTGGAATAGATAAGAACCAACTTATCGCTCTTTTGCAAGGACACGATAAGCTTTATATATGAGAAGAAATGTGTAAAATATTTTTAGTTATGAATTAAAATTAGTCCTTTTATAAAGGATTGAATATGCCATAAACTCATTTTGATATGATGAACATCATTATAAAATTCCACCTAAAACCTCTATCCATTCACAAGAAACATACCGTATTCGATCGAAAACTATGGTTCTTTTTGGTAAGTATATGCCTATTTTGTGACCTCTCGGCTCAAAATCTTCCACGAATTGGAAATGTTCTAGACGAAAATGGTAAGGGAATATCTGGTGTATATTTGGTTGCCGTAGATACAGAAACTTCGGAAGTGCTCGCAACAGCAATTTCAGATGCAGATGGAAAATATGCCCTTCCTGCCGTAACACCGCCATTCATACTCAATGCCACACGTATCGGCTATACGAGGGTTAACATTCCGGTAAACAATGAAACCGACATTGAAACGGTACGTACAATTCGCATGCAAATAACCGTAGAGCAACTTCAAGAAGTCGTTGTAACGGCAGACGCACCTCGAATTGAACGTAAAGTCGGCAAATTCGTCATACGCAACATCTCCGCCTCCCCTTACGCAACGGGAAGCAGCACATATAACTTCCTGCGATTTATGCCTATGATAGACATAAAATCAGAGGGGGGGGAATCTCAATTTTAGGTAAAAGCGACGCTAACATTCATATCAATGGTAGAAGCATAGGCTCCAACCAAATGGCAGAACAGATGCTCAAAGGTATTCCTGCTGATGAAATCGCCCGTATTGAAATCATCCCAGTAACAGGAAGCTCTCACTCAGCAGAGATTCGCAACGGAATTATAAATGTCGTGCTAAAGAAAAAGCCCGAAGAGGGCCTTCGGGTATGCGCCACAATAGAAGACAGACAAGGATACTACAACAGTCCAAGTGGCACAATATTTATGAACTATGCAGGAAAATGTGTCGATTTGACAGCCAGCATAACGAGTTCCTACAACCAACTGAGGCAAGAATCCGGTCATTCATACGATTACTTGCTGACAGGACTTGCTACACAATCAGATTTTCGTGAAAGAACCAGAACACTCACCACAGGCGGATATGTCAATCTGAATTATAACATCAACGACCGCCACAAATTGGGAGCCCAGATCAGTATAGGCGGAATGGATTACCGCCAAAACTCGACTTCTACCAGCACCTATGCCCGAATCAATAGTAACATCATCGATTCGCTCTATACAGCAGATGTAATCACAAAAAGTCCTGGTGCCAATCTGACATGGGGTGCCAATCTAAATTATGTCTTCAAAACGGATGACAAAGGTTCCCACATGAATATTGACCTTGATTTCAAAGACAATACAAATAAACGCAACATCTATAGCACATATCGGAAAGAGTTCGAATCTTCATCCGTGTTCAAGAACGATTTTCTCCAGCAACTATCAATAGCTACAATGGTATATGGAGGACGTGCTGAGTATGAACACAATTTCGACTCAGACAACAAATTGCAAATCGGTTTAGTGGATATAGAGGGAAAGTGGATAACGATTACTTCTATGGTATTCGTTCCGAAAACTACTACTCAAGCGATGTCGGTCGTTCCAACCGATTCGTTTACAAAGATTATAACCTTGCTGGATATATCAATTACCAACGGATTTGGTCTGAAAAACTTGAAACGAAAGTAGGGCTCAGGACCGAGAAATATCACGCAACGGGCTCACAGAAAACCACATCAGAAACAATAAAACGGAATGAATTTGACATTTTCCCATCGCTTTCAGTTCTCTACAGGCCATCCGATGATCACGAGCTTTCATTGGATTTCACAAGCTCGATAATGCGTCCATATTATGGACAGTTGAACCCGTTCATCACCTACACCTCGCCTTCAACCTATACCCAGAACAATCCGAATCTCAAATCAAGCAAAGGCTACGAAATGATGTTAGGCTATACTCTTTTTGATGACTATATGCTGACAGTAGACTACCTTTATGACAAAGATTTATGGACGGACTTTGTATTGCCAATAGGCAATGTAACACGTACATACACAGACAACTATGGCAACAGCCACGCATTGGATGGCTCCCTGCTTGTATCCCAAAGCCTATTCAAAAAATATTGGATTTTTTCGCTTGAAGTAACACTGAGCTATGTCTCCACTCGTGGAGTGGTAAACGACAGGAAAATAAACTTCAATGACCTCAGTTATGGTGCGACCTTCAAGAGTAATTTGGCATTGTCAAAGAAACACAATTGGTATCTTGACCTAAAATATCAGTATTCGAGCAAAAGACGTGCGGCCGCATTCAATATAGGTGCAACACACGATTTAGAGATATATATACTTAAACAATTCCGCCGATCCTCACTCTCGGCAGGAGTATATAATATCTTGAAACCGAATTTGACTGTCGCCAACACATTCTCAGACTATAGTTTTTCAAACACCAACAAACGCTATATTACCGGTGTTGTGACTTTTTCCTACACTTTCGGCAACCAGCGTGCTCGTCGTGTAGAAAAACGACAGAATAACAACATTGAAAAACGAATGCAATAAACTATCAAAATTAGCGGTACCCGAAAAGCTTATAGAGTAGGGATAATTCAAAAATACAAGTCAAATGAAACTGAATGAAAAAATGCAGGATTTCGTAAAATCCCTCGAAAACAATCAACTCAGTAAGGAACAAGAAGCTATGTTGCTCGTTGGTAAAGCTGGCGATCTACAAGCGGGAAACAATGGGAAATGTGAAAACAGGTCTTCTTCATGCAACTTGAGTATCAATGACCGAAGATGTACGAATGGTACTTCAACTGGTTGCGAAGGTTCAATCAATGATCGCAAATGTACAAAGATTGATATCCTCGTTCCCCAATAATCGACTCAAAATACTTTATAATTCTGAGTGAAATTAACAAAAACAAAAGAGGCGGATACGTTTCTGCTTCTTTTGTTCTAAATTCTATCAAATCTATCTTATGTGTTATTATGAAATACAGTAATTATAATACAATATTACCGTTGAGTGAAAAATTGGGATTGGTTTATTGTGGTTATACCGATCAGTTTGTTGTTTTTCAGAGAGTGCTTACTCCTTTGCTTAAAACAGTATCGGCAAATCAGCTAACTGCCAAAGCACCAGGTCTCTATGCCGAGCTCGTTAGAGGTGGTGGTATTATCCCTGATGGAGAAAATGAATTTGAAAATCTGAAACGTTTAGCTAACGAAGCGGAATGCTCACCGAAATCGTATCGTCTGATATTGAATCCAACGATGGATTGCAATTTTAGATGCTGGTATTGTTATGAGAGCCACATCACTGGTTCAAAAATGGAAATAGAAATACTCCATCGCATCTTATTGATGATTACGAGAATTATTGAAACTCAAACGGAACTAGAGATTTTTGATTTATCATTTTTCGGAGGCGAGCCCTTACTTCATTATGACGAAATTGTGCGTCCTATCCTTAATCATTGTCGACAAGAATGCCAACGTTGTGATGTTCGCTTATCGGTAAATTTTACTTCTAATGGTTTCCTTATTAGTGACAACATAATCGCTCACCTGACAGAAAATGATGAATTGAAAAGTTTTCAAATTACGCTGGATGGGAACCGCAAAAAACATAATAAAACACGTTTCCCTTTGCGAGGTGAGGGATCATACGATACTATTTTAACTAATGTTAGACGATTACTCGATTTCGGAATTGAAGTAATCCTAAGAATTAATTATACAGCTTCCAATATATTATCAGTTAAGGATATACTTAAAGATATCAATACTATTAATGAAGAAAAACGTAAATTATTGACTATAAGTTTCCATCGTGTATGGCAGGATCAACGAAAACAGAAGCTATCCGACTCTGTCGTTGCAGATGTTGTTGCCCTTTCCGCAAAGAATTTCCCAATGTTAGTGATGCTTTCTCAATGAACAATCTACGTTATCCGTGTTATGCTGATAAGGAGAACGAGGCTGTCATCAATTTTGATGGTAATGTATTCAAATGCACAGCTCGTAATTTTTCCATTGAAAATCGGAGTGGGGTATTGACCACCGACGGTAATATAATTTGGAACAAAAATATTAATTCACGTCGTATGACCAAATTAAGTAGACGAATATGTCGAAATTGTCGAATACTGCCTTTGTGCGGAGGTGGGTGTTCTCAGAAAGCTATTGAATCCAATGGGGCAGAAATCTGTATAGAAGGGTTAAATAACGAAGATATGGACAAAGTGGTAATGCAACGTTTTTACGATTGCCAGATAAAATAATATATTATGCGTGTACCTCTTTATCGACAATTAGAATCAAGTGATTGTGGTCCTGTCTGTATTCGAATGATTTCAGCTTATTACGGTAAAATCTACCACATAAAGACAATCAAGACCCTTTGCCATCAGACACGTATAGGAATATCAATTCGTGACATGATAGATTGCTTCGAAACTATCGGGTTTGAGGTAACCAGTGTTAATGTCAAACGTAAAGATGTGTATCGAATGCCAATGCCTGCTATTCTTTACCTCAAGCATGGGCATTTTGTCGTACTCGAAAAAGTTCGGATAAAAAGTTCAAACATTATATATACAATTCTAGATCCTGCTTATGGCAGAGTATGCCTAACTGAAAAGAAAATGATCGAGAAATGGATGATAGCCGAAAAAGGTGTGGCTATAGTGATGTCTCCGAAGCCAGATTTTCTAAAAATCAACGTTGAAAGAGAAGAAGAAAAAACTCAGTATGGATTTGTTGGTGTTATTGCGGGGATGATGCGTAAATATCGCAAAAATTTCTGTTGGATTTTCATATTGACTTTTGTTGTACTATGTACTAGTTGGGCCATGCCATTGCTGTTGGGTAAGACCATTGATGATGGTATCATGCAAAAAGATATTCATTTAATTTGGGTTTTATTGCTCGGGCAATTTGCTTTCTTTATCGGCTACATGATTTCAGATAATATTACCGACTTGGTCTCGGCAAAAACCAGTATACGTGTTAATGTAGACTTGATTTCCAGCTACTTGAAGAAAATAATTCGATTGCCGATGTCGTTCTTCAATTCTACTTTTCGCTCTGACCTCATACAACGCCTTGAAGATCAAGAACGGCTCAATAGTTTCATTACTGACAATATTTTGGGAATGCTTTTTATCATTTTCAATATTTTGGTCTTTTCTGTCATGTTGTTAGTACTCAATACGAATATATTTTTATTATTCATTCTATTTAGTGCGCTATCTATAGTTTATAATCTATTTTTCCTTCGAAAGCGCAAATATCTTGACTATTCATTATTTACTGCGGAATCCGAACGACGTAATGTAATTTACGAAATGGTCATGGGAATGCATGAAATTAAACTCAACAATGCTCAGCAGACACGAATTAACGAGTGGAAAAGAAAAGAGATGCGAATTAATGAACTGCGTCTTGAGTCAATCTACTTGAATTACTACATGTCTAATGGATCGAATTTCATTGACCGTCTTAAAGATATAGTTCTGACTGGTTTATGTTCGTTCTATGTAATTCAAGATCAACTCAGTCTAGGCGGAATGATGATGATAAGCTATGTACTTGGACAACTTTCTGGTCCTATGGGAGAACTTATCAAATTCAGCCGACTCATGCAGGATGCCAATCTTTCCAACAGCCGACTTGCTGATATTTATGAAAGATCAGATGAAATCATCAAAAGATGGTCTCTTTGGATGTTTACCATTTAATACGTAGCATCCGTTTAGAAGGGGTAAGTTTTCGCTACGAAGGTAGCCAAAGTAAAGACGTACTTCAGAATATTGACCTTGAAATTCCATATGGTAAAACAATCGCTATCGTAGGTGCGAGTGGAAGTGGCAAGACGACCCTTGTGAAACTTTTGTTAGGTTTTTATTACCCCACAGAAGGGTGTATATATATCAATGGAGAAAATATCCGTAACGTGAATCTCGACTCATGGCGAGCACGGTGCGGTGTAGTTATGCAGGATGGATTCATTTTCAGTGGATCTGTTGCTGAAAATATTGCTTTATCGGATGAAAATCCAGACTTACAACATCTAAAATATGCCACACGACTTGCTCGAATTTCAGAGCGGATAGAAGCGTTACCTATGGGATATCATACACAATTAGGGGAAACTGGAATTGAGTTAAGTGGCGGTGAAAAGCAACGAATCCACATTGCACGGGCGGTTTACCGTAATCCTGATTTTCTGTTTTTTGATGAGGCGACCTCCTCGCTAGACGCATATAATGAACGGGAAATAATCTCTAATATAGAGCATTTTTGCAGAGATAAAACAGTCGTAATTGTTGCCCATCGGCTTAGCACTGTAAAAAATGCAGATCATATTATCGTCCTTGATGATGGCGTAATTGTGGAACAGGGAACACACGAAGTACTTACGGCTAAACGAGGACGATACTATCAACTTGTGAAAAACCAACTTGAACTTGGTAACTAAATCCAATACTATTATAGATATAGAAAATTAAAAGAAATGATCTTCAGAATTTAACATAGGATACTGTAAAGTCATGCAATGAGCCATTGCAAAATGTGAGCATCTCTTGTATTTTGCAAGAATTCTAAGAATTAAAAAACTATACACAAATTTTTATTTCGTTGATATTCGGTAATGTATCAATGAATTATTGCGCTTATCAATGTGATTGGTACACTGTTAGCCTTTTATATGATATAACCTGTGCGCAACAAGGTGTGAACAAACTATTAGTTACACTTAAAGCAGATTACTCATGTTATAGATAAACAGTGAGACTGCCCAGAAAATGTTCATTCAAGTCACGGAACTGTTCGAGAAGATCGAACGTATGCAGGAGTGCATGAACAAGTTGAAAGAGTGTATGGAAGAAGATACGCTCTTGGAAAACTAAGACATGTGTCGACTGTTTGGTATCACAAACGGACATTGACCCGTTACCGCCAGAAGAAACTTGTCGCCTATTATATAATCGACAAAAGGACTTATTACAAGGCATCGGAGGTAGAAGCATTCCTTAACTAGAGAAAGGCAAGTCACTTCCTGCAAAATACAAATATTCTACTCAAATATAGCCGGATATGGAAGTAGTATGTATAGACAAGCAGACGTTTGACGAGCTTCTCTCGCATTTTTGCACACTGAAAGGAAAAGTGACAAGATTATGTCATCTGGTAGAAGACCTTGGCTTGAAAAAATGGCTTGACACCCAGGATGTGTACGAAATTTTGCGTGTGTTCAAGAAAACACTTCAGGTATATCGGGACAAAGGGTTATTGCCCTTCTCTCTTATCAAGCACAAGATTTTCTCCAAATTCGAAGACGTACGAGATTTTACGGAGTCCAATTATAATCCTTTAAGGCGAAGATTATAAGCTATCATTTTTTTAGAAAGAAAGGCCCGCGTGTTGATGCATTGTTCCAAGGTCTGATATTGGGAAAGAATAAAGATATGGAAAACCCTGAGAACTAGGACTTTACTTCACATATGTATGTTATATATTTTCCAATAGCAAAAATCAGCGATGACCAACGTATGTTCTCCATTATTGACACCGACAGAAATATAAACTATATCTTAACAAAACAATAAAGCGACACGCTATGAGAAAAATATTTCACGATACGACTGTTATATAGTCCTGTGTCGCCAAATATATTCTGGCGATCTGGATTATTACCCACAACAAGAACTTTCGGTTCGTTGGGGTTGTTGATGTCGAGCGAAAAATCATCCCCCGTCATTACCCAATAAAGAGCAGGGCTTATCATACGGGATAGCGGTATCTTGGCACTGGCAATCTGTCCCTGCAACTGGTCTTGCGCTCCGCCTTCCCAAGCATCCATAAAGGGTGAAAGGTAGTTGGCAAGTTCATCATAGGAAGTGGGTATCGGGAATATCTGTGCATAGGGACGATTCAGAAACTCTATGGCGTGCGGAAAGGTGCAGTACTTTCCGTTCTCATAGATTTTTAGAAACCAGATGATGGCAGCCAGCAGGATAATCGGCGACTCCACAAAGAAATCTCCCTGCTTTTGTATCCACGAGCGGTTCAAGTTAAGCATAATGGTGTAGGCACTCTCGTAAGCGTCCGAAATATCCGTTATAAAGCAGGATTGATGGGATTACAGCGGTGTGACTTGCGAGGGTCATCGAAGTTTATCACGAAGAACTGTGGTTTACCTTGTATGCGTCCAAATGAGGGAGCAGGTGATTACAGGCTATCTCAGAGAGGTCGGGAAACTTATAGTCGTAAATGTACATGGCAAAGCCTTTCTCTATCAGTTGCTTAATGTAGTTGTTCACGATAGCATACGACTTATCAGAACCCGGTGTACCGAGCACCATTGAGGCACGGAAGGGATTGACCACGTTAATCCAACCCTTGTTCCATTTCTTTTTGTAATAGAAACGTGTAGGCAAATTGATAGAATATTCATTTTCCATCAACCGGGTTTCCTGCATGAAACTTTCATTTTCTGTGTTGAATACATCGTCCATCAGATTGTTTTTGAGCAATCGACTCATCCATACGCCACCCATCAACAGACAGATATAACCCACAGACAGTGTGAAGATATAGAGCGTAGCTGTCCCAATTTTTCCTATGGGCAATGCCAGCATCCACCAGTTGAGAAAGAAAAAGACGAAGCCAGAGAAAAGCACCGTCCAAATCTTTGGCCACGTGATTTCCTCTTCTTTCACGCCCTTTGTCCCAAGGCAGGACAAGGCAAGAAAAACCACACAAAAGAGTTTTGTCCAAAGTCTTGACTATTACACATAAAGTCCATGACTTTACCCAATGCTCTCAAGTCATCTTCTTGTGCCATAATACTATATAATTGTTGTTAGAATGTCGTTTGAATACTATTTGAATGGAACATTTAACGCTTCCTGTGTCTAAGATTAATTTTGCTCTGTCTGCGGAGCTTTCGCTGCCATGCTGCTTCTTTCCAATCATCGTTGCCCGTAGATAGAAATGGACTATCTATTATATTATCGATGAGTTCATCCACAAGGTTGTCGCCTTCCTCTGTACTCTGTTGCAAAGGTGGGATGGTCGCCGATGGTTCCAAGCGGACAGATGGGCTGCCATACAGCGTTTCATCCAAGAATGGGTTATGGGTAGAATTGGAGAAATAGCCATTAAATACTTTGGCGGAATATCCCTTGCCCAAGCGTACCTCATTGAGTACAGCGCCCTCTTTATCATCAATGAAGGTAATACCATAGATGCGCCCAGTTTCATTCTTTCGGCTGACTACACGCAAGCCTTTTTCCTCCAGCTTACGTTGCAGGTCTTTATCTGTCCGGGGAGAGGTACACATGACCTGTAAGACCTTATTTCTTATCATAGGTATCAGTGGCTTTATGGTTTGCTTGGACTTCTGCATCCTGTTCTGTACGGTAGTATAACCTACGCCACGGCCGATGTCCGAGGCGTTAATAGGCGTACTTACTTTGTTACCTTTATCATTGGCCGGGACATAGACAAGTCCGTCGTATTTCCTTCCCCGAAATTCCGTCTTCACTTCTTCTACGGCAAGATTATATTTACCCAGTACGGCATTCAGTTCGCCCAAGGAACAGAAACGATAATGCTTCAATACCATGCGGACAACGTTTGATACCTGTTCCTTGATATCCCTTGGGTAGTATCAATCTTGGGTGTTTCTGTTTCCACCTTCTCGTTAACCTTTGAACTTGGAATGAGATTATACTTCCTCTCCAAGGCATCGGTAATCTTCTTGCTTCTTCACTTCTCAAATCTGTCATTGATTTTTCGTCCCTCTCCGTCAATTCGGAGGGACACGATGTGTATATGCTCACGGGCGATGTCATTGTGTTTGAAAACGATATAAGGTTGATTACCGTAGCCAAGTGCCTCCATATATTCCTTCGTTATCTGCGTAAGCGTTCCATTAGAGAGTTTCTCGTCCGGATGTGGATTGAGCGAGCAATGGAACACCGTCTTCTTCGTTCGGCATTTCTTCGGTATCAGAGCCTGCATGTCTGCCAGTACATCCTTCATCGTGTAACGCCCTTTCTTGTTCTGATACAGCTCAACGGCAAGAAGGATGCCCGCTTCTCCTTTCCCTACCTTCTTGAAGTTGTAACCCAATGCTCCTCCGAGGTTCTTTGTGGCAGATATTTGGCAATCATCTTTTGCGGTAATCAATGGTCAAACGGATAGCCTGTTCCTGCAAGGCAATGATTTGAGCCGAGAGTTTTTCCAATTTTTCAAGCAGGATTTGTGCGGTCTTCACGCTGTGATAGCTGTTGATAGCACGAACTGCTTGGTTATATAGCACGCCAATCTTATGGATTTGCGCCGTCAGTTCTGAGAGCTTTCGGTAATATTCCACGGCGGACTTGTCCACCGTAATCACCTTGAAATGCTCTCCAAGAATACGACTACGCACGAAGTCCGACTTGGTCTCTGCACCCGAACGCTGAAACAAATCAATCGCCCGTTGCTGGTCGTTGGGGTTGGGCAACCGTACATGCCAGTTGTCCCAACGCGGTTTCTACTTGTTTCCGTTCTGAACGATGTTCCGTTTCCTTTTTCATATCCTTTCTGTGTTCTTAATTACGACTTTGGAGTAATTCATCTTCCCTTCGGGGCAAGGGTCTTTGTGGTACAAACGGCGGTTTGTGTTACAAAGACACACCTTGCTGATGTAGAAAATGGGATTATAAGCCCCTGCTGTGTTACTGCATTCATTGAATACAGTAACTCGGCGTAGGCTTGCATTCGAGGAATGCAGTAATTCAGAGTTTCCTCCATCTTTCCACATCTTCCTTGTATTGGTCGAGGTGTTCCCGCAGTACCTGTTCGACATATCCCGAAACGCTCGCTCCATGCTCACCGATTCTCCGCACCACGAAGTCTAACTTTCGTTGGGTTTCCTCTGATACATACACGGCTTTGCGGTGGCTGTTGCGAAAGGGCTGGAGATATTTCCCCTGAAACTCGGATAATTGCTTTCTGTCCTTTGTTTTTCCCATTCTTTGATGAAATTCTTCGGTAGAAGTAGCCCTTTTTGTTGGCGACAACGCTGTTTCTTGATAGGACGGTTGAGAAAAATCCTCGTTACTCTCCTTGTCATTTTGTTCCTCAACTTTATCAACAGGCTCAAACCTTCTCTTTTCCTCTTCATAATCGGAGGGCTGGTCAAAATCGGGTAACTCTTCGGGCTTGCGGAGCTTAACGCCATAATTTCCCATATCTCTAATGGCTTGTTCCAAGCGTTGTTTCCTTTTTTCATCTATTCTTGCCATAATTTCTTGGGTATCGGGTTATAGTGTTTTTCAAGCATGGCTTGTATGTCGCTCTGTTTGTAAAGTATCTTTCCTCCGATTTTGTAGAAAGGAAGTATTCCTGCATTTCTGTACTCTTGGAGCGTACGTGTGCTGAGCCGTAATTGGCTGCAAACCTCCTCACCAGTGAGGTAAACCTCTCCACCCAACATCGGACGGGCTGTGGTGCAATAATGCTCCAATTTCTTCAATGTTCCCTCCATCAGTTGCGAAAACAACTGCATCTGAGGGTCTTCCCGCGTAATGATTTCATTCTCTGCCATAATTCATTCATTCTTTGATTTCAATCCTTGACTGCATTCAGCATTTCACTGATGTCGGTCTGTTTGTAATAACACTTGTGTCCAATCATGGAGAAAGGGATTTTGCCCGTATCTCGGTATGATTGTAGGGAACGCTTGCTGATGCCTAAACGCTTGCACACGGCTTCGTTGTCGAGCCATTGCTCGGTCTCAGGAGGATTACCGATGAGTTTCTCCACACGATGGATAAAGTCTGCAAATTCGGAGCGATGTCGCTCCCACGCTTTGCGGTCGATGATAATGAGTTTCATTGCCTTAATTCTGTTTTGGTTACTTTATTGTTATTCGGCAATGGAGCTGTTATGCTGCCCGTTGCCGTACTTATCGGGTGCAAAAGTAAGTGGTCAAGAGCATCGCTGCAAGGAATGAGGAAAAGCAGGGAAATGTTAGGAAAACAAGAGAAAAGCTCACGAGGAAATTCCTCAGCATTATTGCGGTAATGAGATGAGGTGCCGGCTCTTTCCTTTTATTGCATATTTGTTGGTCTATCGACAGTTCGATAGTTCGACAAATCGAGATGTCGAACTATCAATAGTTTGTTTTGACGATAGTTTGTTTTGACAACAGATAGTCTTGACAATAAATTGTTATGACAACAAATTGTACAGACAATAAGTTGTACAAAAAATGGCTTGTCATATAATAAGATTGTCAAGACAATCGTTAGTTCTAACTATTGTTTCTATAATTCGCTTTTGCGTCCAAAGAGCCTGAGTATGCCGTATTCGTTCGGGCTTTTTGCTTATAGACTTGTTCTGCCGTGCAAGGTTGGGAGCGAAAAATACTACCGCACAAAGAAGGCTATTTGGAATGAATAGACGAAAATAAAACACCCTGCGGTGGAGATTTTTCGCTCCACTCGCAGGGCTTGACCTTGCAAGGCATAGGACAATCGATGTACCTTTGCCCGATAAGAATACGGCTTCAGGCACTTGGATTATGCTAAAAATGTACAATATCTTCGTGTTATCTGATTACAACTGTTTTACCGTTGGCAGATTATTGCTCTCGATGAGCAGCACTATCGTAACCGTCAGTTCGGTGTAAAGACGGTCGTATAGTCCGCTTGCGGTAAATGCGTCCGTCAGATAGTACTTGGCGAATGTGGCTTGAACAGCCTTATTCGCCAACAACAAAAGTGAAAGCCTCTCGGGGAGCGGTGCAGGAAGTTCCCTCTCAAACTCGTCCTCCAAGACAGAAACAAGGGTATCGTACTTTGAGAAATGCAGTCCACTGAAAAGCACTTCACTTGCCATGCTTTCTGCTTCAAGATGATTAAAACCTTGCGCCACGGCATCGCAGTAGGCGGTCAGTGCCATGTCGGCTCTTGCCGTGATAAACTCCGTATCACTCATTCTTTCGGGGTGATGTTCACTCATATAGCTTTCCAACTTCAATCGAAAATAGGAAAGTTCCTTTTTGCTATTATCTGTTTTCATACATATTTTTTTTTGCTGATTTCTAAAATATTGTTGCGTTTTGCTTTTCGATAGCTTCCGTATAGTCAGAAAAAGCCTTACTTTTATGTTCCTGCAAACGATTCATGTCCTCTCTGATTTTCAGGTCGGTAATTTTTCCATAAATCTGTGTCGTTCCAATGTCGCTGTGTCCGAGCATCTTGCAGAGCGTTTCCATTGCTATACCATTGGAAAGGCAGATGGTCGTGGCGAAAGTATGGCGAGCCATGTGAAAGGTCAAGCCCTTCTCAATTTGGCATATCTGACCAATGTTTATACAGGCGAAAGATGCCTTGCTGACGTTCAATGTTGGAAATATCAAATCATCGTGTTGTTTCCCTTTTATATGAATGTCAAGTATCTCCTTTGCGATGGGCAGAAGTGGAATGATGGCTTCCACATCCGTTTTCTGTCGCTTGATACGTATCTCACACGTTCCGTCATCATAATGGTGGATATGTTTAGGTGTCAGTCGCAACATATCCACACGAGCCAGTCCCGTAAAGGCACAGAAAATGAAGAGTTGCCTTGCTCGCTCGAACTGCTTGTTTAAGATGGGTGTTTGCAAAATGCGCTTGAGTTCTTCCGTTGTGAGATACCTTCTCGTGCCACGTGGTTTTTCCGCCTTAAAATCCACAAACGGGTCTCGGCGGATGTATTTTTTCTGTTGTCCGATGCTGATGAGCTTTCTCAAGAAAATAACCGTCATTTGAATGGTGGCAGGTGATAATCTGCGCTTGCTTTTAAGATAGAAATCCAATTCTTCGACAAAGCCATAGTCCAACCGTGAATAACCAATATCGGACATTCCGTATTTTTCCAGCAGGAAGGATACTATGAGCTGCTTGTCATAGATGTAGTTGCGGAAAGTGGATTGGGCGATGGAAATTCCCACACAAGGGCGTTTTTCCTCTATAAAACGGTTTGCCTCTTCCATGAGCATTCCATTGCTTTGTGAATCCTCCGTCAGACAATTTTTGAGCAGCTCTGCACTTACATACCCCTTTTGCCAAACCAGCTCATTGTATTTGGTTTGTATCTGTCCTTCCTTTTCTGTCAGTATGCGGTTGATGTTCTTCATCTCATCAGTGTCGCCTTTGCATCTGCCATGCTTTGCGTCCCAATTGTTTGGATTGACATCCAATCCCATACTGTATTGTACTTGTTGCCCGTTTATGGTGATTCGCCCCATTATCGGGCATCTGCCGTTCTTCTTCTGTTTGGAACGGTTAATGTAGAACAATGTCTTGAATGTACTGTGTGCCATAAGCTATAATTTTAAGGTGAAAGTGTGTTCTATCCGCTGTTGAATCTTCTGCATATCCTGCCTTATTCTTTCTGAATTGACCGCAGCATACACTTGTGTCGTTCTCAAATTGGTATGTCCCAACATACCGCTAACTGTTTCTATCGGAACACCTGCCGATAGGGTAATGACCGATGCAAAAGTATGGCGAGCCATGTGAAAGGTCAGAGGGGTTTCCATACCGATACTTCTCTGTATGTGGTGCATCGCATTGTAAACCACGTCTCTTGGGGGAACGTCAAACACATATCCCGCACGTCTGCCCCTATATCTTTCCATAATTGTCTTGGCTGGGGAGAGAACTACTACGCGAAAAGAGGTCTTTGTCTTGACACGCTTGCTTTTAATACATAGCTTTCCTTCTTCAATGATGATGTTTTCCTCTTTGAGATTGCGTATATCTGAAATGGCAAGACCGCTGAAGCAGGAGAACACGAACAAATCACGGACGACACGATATTTCTCCCATTTGATGGGCAGGTCGATAATCTTTTGCAGGTCGTCCTGCGTGATGTTTCTCGGCGTTCCTTTCGTCTTTTCGTAACTGTAACCAATGAACGGATACATGTCTATCATGCCATTTTTGACAGCCTTGTTCACAACCGCCTTCAATGCAGCCAAGGCACTGCATATACTGCCACGTTTCAGTTTTCGGTCTATTGTCAGAAAGTATTCATAGCCTTCTATAAAGGAAATATCCAGCTCCATGAGCGGAATATCACTTAACTTGTATTTCCTACGCACATACTCCCGAAGAAGAGTTTGCTGATAGGTACGCAGCTCCAGTGTTTTCATTGCCCGGTCTATGCCCACTCTTTCATGAATCTGTGTGAGGTACTCAGCATAGCACTCTAAAAGCATTGCGCTTTGACAAAGCTGTCCCTGATAGGCATTGCGCACATCCGTAGCCGTGAATGACTCTCCACTTTCGCAAAGTTCCCGATAGCGTGCATGAATGAGTGCAGTGCATTCATTCAAATACCGGTTGATAGAATTTGCGATGGCACTCTTGCCGAGAAGACGTTGCTTTCTGCTATCCCAAAGAGATAATGGGACTTTCTTTTTGGCGGAAAAGGCGGAATGCTTCCTGCCCAGTTCTATCCGTCCGATAAGCGGCACCATGCCTTTTTTGTCCGCTCGTTTAGCCTGTGTGAAAAACGAGACTTTCAGTTTGTTTTCTTTCATTTTTCTGTCGTTTTTTCTAATTTCCTTTGCTTGCAAAGGTACATACGAACAAGAGTTCTTGAGCTATGCAGAAAAATGAAAGATGAGGAATAAAAACCTATGCCACAGTTGTTTATATTCAATTCGTAACCCCTTTTTGCTTTGTACCCTATGGGTTACGAGTTGGTAACGGAACTATTGCCGTTTTTCGCTCAATCTTGCCATATCACAAAATGCAGAAAAGTGCATAAGTTGTTATTGTTCAAGTGTTTCCGTTCGTGTTTGCCCTTTCTTCTTTCATTGTCATTATTCTATGAACTATCCCCGCACTGGCAGCCGATACATCAGCGAGGATGTCTTCGAGGAAGTCCCCGTCCTGCTACGCAAGATAGGCATGCCACTATCAAATCCACTTAACCGCCATTCTGTGGACAACGCAAAGATTACTGACCATCACGCCATCATCCCAACTGGTGAAACACCATCAGGATTGTCGACAGATGAAACAACTATCTATCAAATGGTGGTCAATCGCTTTGTCGAAGCCTTTTCTCCCAATTCTGAGGAAGAGCGTATGCTGGTACAATTCACTGACGGCACCAATACCTTTACTTGGAAAGCCTACCGACAAATCTCTTTAGGTTGGAAAGCTGTACAGAAAGGTAAAGAAGTAGAAGCTGAAAAGAAAGAGGATAGCGATGAACAGGTTTTACCTTCATTGCCTGATTTGACAGAGGGGGAGGTTTTGTCACTTGTTTCTGCCGAAATCATCGAGCATAAGACCAAACCTAAACCTCTCTATACAGAAGCAACACTGCTTTCTGCGATGGAAAACGCAGGCAAGGAAGTGAAGGAAGACGATAAGCGCAAGGTAATGGCAGAGTGTGGTATTGGAACACCAGCCACCCGTGCCAACATCATCGAAACGTTGATTCTCCGTGATTATATCCGAAGGGACAAGAAATCCATCATACCTACCGAGAAAGGCTTGGCAGTCTATGAGATTGTCAAAGATAAGAAGATTGCCAACGCGGAGATGACAGGTGCATGGGAACTTGCCCTTGCCGCTATTGAAGCAGGAAAGATACCATCTGATAAGTTCTCACAAGGCATCAACTCATACGTGGAAACTATTTGCGAGGAACTCCTCTCGCTTTCTTCAGAGCAGAAGTCCTATCCTGTCTACCACTGTCCAAGTGCGGACAGCAGAGTGTCGGCATCTATGCCAAGGTAGCCAAATGCAGGCATGAAACCTGTGGTTTTCACGTATTTCGTGAAGTCTGCGGCATACATCTCTCTGAAGATAACATCCGTGACTTGATAAGTTCTGGTCGTACGCCTATCCTTAAAGGGCTGACCAGCAAGGCAGGCAAGAAATTCAATGCCCGACTTGTTTTGAAGGATGATTATACCACCACCTTTGAGTTTGAACAAAACAAGAAACGGAAATAGCATATTACTTCATTTCTGATACTAAAGTCTGACATTACAGCCAAGCTTAGGTGTCAGAGTGATTATTCCCATAATAGAATAAGTTATACCTTATGGCATACAATAAGAAAGAAGTCCTGCAAGCCAACACGGAGGCTATCCGTGTAGTCTTGCGCCTGGAGAAAGAACGCCGTGAAGCCACCGAAACTGAGAAAAGTATCTTACGGAACTATCAAGGATTCGGTGGCTTGAAATGTGTACTCAACCGTACGGATAACCCCGATGACATCCGCTATTGGAGCAAGTCTGAACAGAATCTCTTTGAACCTACCCAGCAGCTCAAACAGATGATTTATCGTGAAGCCGTAGATGCCAACACCGCCAAGCGGTATTGGGAGGGCATCAAGGCAAGCGTACTGACCTCCTTCTATACCGATACCCGTATCGTTTCTGCCATCTCAGACGCACTTGCCTCCACAAACCTGCAGGTAAGACGATGCTTAGACCCTTCTATGGGTATGGGTGCCTTTGCTGAAACCTTTGCAAGGCAAGCGGGTGTTGTAGATGCAATGGAAAAGGACCTGCTCACTGCCCGCATCAGTCAAGCCCTGCACCCTTATGGAAAAGGCAACATATTCGTACAAAACGAGCCTTTTGAAGCTATTGGAGAACTGCAAGACAAGGACAAATACGACCTTGTTACAAGTAACATTCCTTTCGGTGATTTCATGGTCTATGACCGAGAGTATAGCAAAGGCAAGGACACTCTTAAACGTGAGTCCACACGTGCCATTCACAATTACTTCTTCGTGAAAGGTCTGGACTGCATCAAGGAAGGTGGTTTACTGGCATTCATCACCTCACAGGGCGTATTAGACAGTCCCCGCAATGAAGCCATACGCCGTTACCTCATGCAGAACAGCCGCCTTATCTCCGCTCTCCGACTGCCATCGGGTATGTTTTCAGACAATGCTGGAACGGACGTAGGCAGTGACCTCATCGTCCTGCAGAAGCAGACGGGTAAAGAAATCAGCGAGGGAATTGAGCAACAGTTAGTAGAAACCGTTTCCGTTCCCAAAGAAGAAGGCTCTTCGGTCGTCTTCAAGCATAACTCTCTTTTTGTAGGAGATTGGAAAGACATATCTCATCGCACCATTGCTACAGAGCGCATAATGGGTACAGACCCTTATGGAAGACCTGCATGGGAGTATCGGTTCACGGGAGGGATTGAGGAAATGGCAGAAAGTCTCCGAACACGGCTCTCCCTTGAAATGGAACAACGTATCGACCGTAAACTATATGAAACAGGTATACCAATGACAGAGGCAGAGCGGGAGGCGGAAGCGGAGAAACAGCTTCGCAAGTTGGGTATTACCATAAGTCGGAAAGAAGAAACAGAGAAGACAAAGACTGAAGACAAGGGAATAAACGATGCCTATAACCTCATGCCCGACAGTATCAGGAAGCAACTACCAAAACTTTACAGCACGGAAAAGGAACTCATAGGCGATAAGGTTGCCTATGCACGCTATTTCTTCCCTATGGGAGCATACACAGCTTACCTTCTGGAATATGATCTAAGAGCCGCATTGGTTTCGGTGCTGTCACGATGGGTTACGGCTGGGAGCTTGGCAATATGTCCCTCGATGAGATGGAAGGCGTAAAAGTAAGAGGACTGGGCATTGAACGTGACCTGTATTTCTCTCCTAAGAAATTGCACGAGATAGCCGAACTGGAAGAAGTAGTCAGGGGACAATATACCAAAGAAGAAGTGGTAGCAGAGGAAATCAAGGAAGAAGTGGTAACAAAGGCAGAAACAGAGAATAAGGTTAAGGAAACTGTAGCTGTTGCTTCTGAGAACGATACGCAGATAATGGAAGATACCATTTCTGGCGGCAAGACAACTCCATCACAACCGTCATCATCAGAGTCCGCCCCACAACAATCAGTATCAGGACAGCCTTCTATAACTATAGAACCTGCACCCGAAGGCGTACCCGCCTTGACACTTCATCATCAATACGAGCAGGAACCACAGGAAATCCGTACGGATATTGAAGCCCCAAGAGAGATGAACGGACAGACAATATTCTTTGACGACGATCATCATCCGGTGGTGGACAATAACATGGAAGACATCGGACAACCAGAGCAGCTGTCACTATTTGCCCCGGAGGAATACAGTCTTTGGACAAGAGAAGTTACCCGTGTAAACCATGAAATCAAGGATAATTCAGGAACTTCACAGGCGCACCATCCTATAACTCAAACTGCTCCCCCGAAACCATCGGAGTCCAAGATACAAAAGGCAGCGACCATTCCTCAACGGCGTACCCGTGGTAGCAGGAAAGCAGCTTCTTCCTCTTCACGTGAGCCATCACTTTTCGACTTCATGAATGAAGCCGAGGAGCGTAAGCCGCAGCCGATAGCAGAAGTCAGAAAAGAGTTTGACACTTCACCGCGTCCTTTTCCTCTCTTCGCCGGACTCTCATCTAAGAGACGGCTCCATTGTCGTGCAGAAAGGGCAGGTGGGGTTTCTTTCTGACTTAAAGCGGCATCCAACCTTTAACCCGATGGACTTGCCGTATGCGCAGCTTTCCCGACTCAAAGCCTATATCGAGATACGGGAGTGCTATCACCGTCTCTATGACTACGAGGCAGAAAACCATGCAGAAGACAGGGAAGACCGCAGCAGGCTCAACCACCTGTATGATGACTATGTTGCACGTTGGGGCTACTTTAACCAGAAAGCGAACACCGACATCATCAAGATGGATGCTACAGGCGTGGAAATGCTCTTCTTGGAACGCTCCGAGAACGGCAGGTACATCAAGGCGGACATCTTTGACCATCCAACGGCATTTTCCACCACGGAACTGACCGTTGCCGCAGACCCGATGGAGGCACTGGGTGCATCGCTCAACAAGTACGGCACGGTGGAACTTGACTACATGAGTTCGCTTTTACCTGATATGGAGGAAAGCGACATCATTTCTTCCTTGGAAGGTCGCATCTATTACAATCCCGAAGAGAATGCCTATGAAGTGGCGGACAAGTTCATTTCGGGCAATGTAATAGAAAAGGCTGAGCGTATCGAGTCGTGGCTCTTGGACCATCCCAACCACGAAGAGGCAAAACAGAGCCTTGCTGCCTTGCGTGCAGCTACGCCAACACCCATTCCATTTGCAGACCTTGACTTTAATCTCGGTGAACGCTGGATACCTGCCAAAGTCTATGGCAGGTTCGCTTCGGAGTTCTTCGGGACGGATATTGGCGTATCCTACCATTCCAACATGGACGAGTATTCCATTGTCTGCGACCGAAAGAATGCTAATATCTGGCACAAGTATGCCGTACAGGGAGAGTTCCGCCGTTATGATGGCATCAATCTCCTCAAGCACGCCCTGCACAATACCATTCCCGACATCAACAAGAGCAAGGAGGTGACGGACAAGGTTACGGGAGAGACGAAAACTATCAAAGTAAGAGACGGACATGCCATCCAGATGGCAAATGCCAAGATTGAGGAAATCAGGCAGGGCTTTGTCGATTGGCTCGGACGTACACCTGACACGTTCAAGCAACAACTCTCTGACCGTTATAATCGTCTTTTCAACTGTTTTGTGCGACCCAACTTTGACGGTACACACCAGACGTTTCCCGACCTTGACCTCAGACGATTGGGTATTGCCGACCTTTACAAGAGCCAGAAGGATGCCGTGTGGATGCTCAAAACCAACGGTGGCGGCATCTGCGACCACGAGGTGGGAGCGGGAAAGACACTCATCATGTGTACAGCAGCCTACGAGATGAAACGCTTGGGGCTGGCAAACAAGCCGATGATTATCGGTCTGAAGGCAAACGTCTTCGACATTGCTGATACCTTTAGGAAAGCTTATCCTAATGCTAAGGTACTCTATCCAGGTAAGAACGATTTCAACAAGCAGAACAGACAGCGTATTTTTAACGACATCAAAAACAACGACTGGGACTGTATCATCCTCACGCACGAGCAGTTCGGCATGATACCGCAGGCCTTGGAGATACAGGAAGCGATTATGCAGAAGGAACTGGACTCCGTGGAAGAGAACCTTGAAGTGCTTCGCATGCAGGGTGCAGAGATTTCCCGTGGTATGCTCAAAGGACTGGAGAAACGCAAGCAGACCCTTGAAGCCAAGTTACAGAACATACAGGACAGCATTGCCGAGCGCAAGGACGATGCTGTGGATTTCAAGATGATGGGTATCGACCACCTCTTTGTAGATGAAAGCCACCAATTCAAGAACCTGATGTTCAATACCCGCCACGACCGTGTGTCGGGCTTGGGCAATCCCGATGGCTCACAACGTGCCTTAAACATGCTCTTTGCTATTCGTACCATACAAGAACGGTCCGGCAAGGATTTGGGAGCCACTTTCCTTTCAGGAACGACTATTTCCAACAGTCTGACAGAATTGTATTTGCTCTTCAAATATCTCCGTCCGCAGGCTTTAGAAAAGCAAGGTATCAACAGCTTGACGCATGGGCAGCTGTCTTTGCCAAGAAATCTACCGACTACGAGTTCTCCATCACAAACGACATCATACAGAAGGAACGGTTTAGGACATTCATTAAGGTGCCTGAGCTGGCTGCTTTCTATGCGGAAGTATGGGAGTAGAAAGCAGAAAATGGCATAAAACTCATATCTGACTGAAATACAGCGGATATTGCTTGTTTCTTCTTAGGGTTGCATCATAGGAAACAGGCAGAAAAGGGAGCGAAAAGGAGGGAGTTCAGTTACCAAATCGTTCGAAAAACGATGAAAGGAAAAGGACGGCTGAAAGTGGTAACTAAAACGGAGTTTTCTCTTTCATTATCAATGTTTTGCATCGTTCAAAGTTCCTCAAAGAAGTGTAATTTTGCAAGTAAAAAACAATGGAAAAAGAAAAATTCAAGCTGCTTTTCTACCTCAAGAGAGGTACGCAGGACAAAAACGGAAAAAGTCCCATCATGGGACGCATCAGTATCGGTCGCTCGATGGTTCAGTTCAGTTGCAAGTGCGCCTGTACCCCAAAGCTTTGGGATAGTCGCAAACAGCGACTTGTGGGTAAAAGCGCCGAAGCTGTGTCGGTAAACAAGGAACTTGACCGACTGCAAGTATGCATTCATCAAGTTTATGAATCGCTTTCGGGCAAGTTAGGCAACACAGTTACAGCAGGGCAGGTAAGGGAACTTGTATTCGGGTTAAACAGCGAATTGCAGGGGCTACTCCATTTCTTGGACGAGTATATAGACCGTTTCCGTGAGCGTGTCGGCATAGACCGTAGCGAAAGAAGACTGAAATGCCTGCTACTCTTCCGTAGACACCTATCTGAATTTGTAAGATACCGCTACCATGTGGAAGATATTCCCGTGCAGAAAGCCGACATCGCCTTTATCAAAGACTTAGAGGACTATTTTGCCAAAGAAAAGGGTTTTAAGCTCAATACATCGGCGGGCTATCTCACTATGCTGGCATCTCTGCTCAAAGACTGCACAAGCGACACATCATAGACACCTATTCTTTTATTGGTCATTCCATTCGCTGGGACGTGGGAACACCTCGATACATCACAAGGGAGGAAGTAAGCCGAATAGCTGCGTTAAGCGATAATGAACTGCAAGGCTACGAGCAGGTATCAAGGGATATGTTTCTCTTTTCGTGCTATACCGGTCTGTCTTATACGGACGTGTACCACCTCACGGCAGAACATATCATCCACGAGTCCGATATGGATTGGATACGTAAGCCGAGAGTAAAGACGGGCAATATATGCTACATTCCGCTATTGCCCGAAGCGTCTGCCATCATTGAGCGGTACAAAGGTATTCATACAAGGGCATTCCGTCACGAACCGCCCAAAGGGTATCTGCTACCCATACCAGGCTGCGATACAGTGAACATACACCTCAAAAAGATAGCTCGGCTTTGTGACATCAAAAAGATATTGACCTTTCACATGGCTCGCCATACCTTTGCATCTCAGATGACCCTTTCAGAAGGCGTGTCCATCGAAAGCGTATCGAAAATGCTCGGACACAGCCAAATAAAGACCACACAAGTGTATGCAGAGACTTCTCCAGAGCGTGTCTTTCGGGATGTGGAGAAGATTCTCCCTCTCATCGCACAATATCGTTTAATCAACTAAAAGCCCAAGAACAATGAAAAGTACATTTTCAATACTATTCTATATAGACAGAAGCAAGACAAGCGAAAGGAATGAATGCATTATCCGCTGCCGTATCACCTGCAATGGTGCGTCTTCTTCATTCTCAACAGGTTTGTACACCTCTCCCGATGATTGGCAATCAAAGAAAGGGCGCATGAAAGTGGTGGCAAACAGAGCGAATGCCGTCAATCTGCAACTGAACTCAATAGATGAACGACTTCACACACTCTATGAACACACGTTAAGGGAAGAGAACTACATCACGCCAGAGTATCTCAAAGAGCAGTACCTGCACCAAAATAAGCCCACACCGACACTCATAGAGATTTACCAATCCGTATGTGAAAGCAAGGAGGCATTGCAAGGCAAGACGATAGGAAAGGCTACTGTCAGGGCTTTCAGGGACAGTCGGAAGAATTTGCTCTTTTTCTAAAAACAAGGGGAAATGAGGATTGCCTTCCCAAAGAGGCAGACAAAGACCTCATAGAGAACTACCGCCTGTTTATGCTAAGAGACTTGGGGAACAAGGAAAGTTCTGTTTCCAATCGTCTGCGTCATCTGCATCAAGTCATCCGAAAAGCATTGCAAGAGCGATATATCCGTGAAGACCCTTTTAAGCAAATAGACATTGAAACGCCCACCTACGCGCGTAATGCCCTCACTTCTGACGATTTACACAAACTTCTCTCATATCGCCCTCACCGCTCAGTGGACAACCATTGCAGGCTCATCTTCCTCTTGGGCTGTTTCACGGGGCTGGCATTCTCAGACTTAAAGAAACTCCGAATGGACGATGTTTATACATTCGGGGATGGACGTAGGTACATATCGCTCTGTCGCACAAAGACACAGAACAGGAGCATTGTCCCCCTTGTTGCCCATTGCCGAAGAGATACTCACCATTGTCAGCGACGGACAAAAGGAGGGTTTGCTCTTTCGTGAGTTCCCCACGAATAGCCATTTCAACCGCAAGATAAGGGATATCATCATCAAGGCTGGACTCCCATCTCATACCGAAGCCACCTCGCACACGGCACGACATACCTTTGCCACGACCATCTGTTTGGAGAACGGCTTGCCGATAGAAACCGTCAGTAAGATGCTCGGACACCGCTTCATTTCCACCACTGAACTCTATGCAAAGGTCAGCAAGAGCAAGATTGCACGAGAAATGCAGCCACTCATAGGTAGCAACACCACAAGGGAACTGCGAAAGGCCCTGCGTGTCTGCCCGCCAAAAAAAGCCAAGCGAAGAGCAAGCAGTTTTTCCTTTGGCTGCAAAGCAACCATCATTGAATATCAACGCTAAATGAAGATAAAGATGAAACAGCACAACAAACAGGAACTTTCCTATTTTCGATTGAAATTAAGAAGTTACATGAGTGAGCATCACCCCGAGAGATTGCAAGATACGGAGTTTATCACTGCACGGGCAGATATGGCTCTCACAGTTTACTGCGATGTCGTGGCGCAAGGCTTCACGCACCCCGAAGCGGAGAGTATGGCAAGTGAGGTCTTGTATCAGGGCTTGCACTTTTCTAAGTATGATACGCTTGTATCCGTGTTGGAAAACGAGTTTGAAAGGGAACTGCATGCACTGCTCCCAGAGAAACTCGTACCTATACTGTTGTCGAACAAGGCTATTCAAGCCATATTCGACAAATTCGGTTTGACGGACACATTGGCTTCTGACGAGCAATACGGCCGTCTTTACACCGAACTCACAGGCACGATAGTGCTGCTCATCGAGAGCAACAATCTGCCAACGGTCAGACTGACGGAGGAAGCAAGCCCAAAGGCGTTGTAGGCAAGGCAGACGCAAAGCCCCTGAAGCCGTTTCTTATCGTGCAAAGGTACAACGGCAGCCTGTCTGCCCTGAAAGGTCGAGTCCTGCGGATGGAGAGAAGAATCTCCACCGCAGGATTTTTCTTTTTCAAGGCGGTACTACAATTCTCAATATCCGTGCGGTCGTATTCATCTCTCCCAACCTTGCAGGGCTGGGCTGCCGTAGAGAGTATAGGCACGACAAGAATACGGCATACTCAGGCTCTTTGGACGCAAGGCGTAACAACTAACAACAGATAGGACTGACGATAATACGGACAATCTATTGTTTGTACAATTTGTTGTCATGACTATCTGTTGTCAAAACTATATATCGTCAAAATAATCTATCGATAAAACTATCTATCGACACTTCGACATCTCGATTTGTCGAACTATCGAATTATCGATAAAACAACAAAATAATAAAAGGAACGAGCCGGCACCTCATCTCATTACCGCAATAACACAGACGGATTTCCTTTGTTTTTCTATTGCTTTCTTTCTATTTCCCTGCTTATCCTCATTTCTTGCAGCGGTGCTTCCGAGGGTTTACTTTTGCACCCGAGAAATACGGCAATGGACTGCATAACAGTTTGTTTGCTGAGTAACAATAAAGTAATCAAAACAAAATTAAGGCAATGAAACTCATTATCATCGACCGCAAAGCGTGGGAGCGACATCGCTCCGAATTTGCAGACTTTATCCATCGTGTGGGGAAACTCATCGGTAATCCTCCTGAGACCGAGCAATGGCTCGACAACGAAGCCGTGTGCAAGCGTTTAGGCATCAGCAAGCGTACCCTACAATCATACCGAGATACGGGCAAAATCCCGTTCTCCATGATTGGACACAAGTGTTATTACAAACAGACCGACATCAGTGAAATACTGAATGCTGTCAAGGATTGAAATCAAAGAATGAATGAATTATGGCAGAGAATGAAATCATTACGCAGGAAGACCCTCAGATGCAGATGTTTGCACAACTGATGGAGGGTTTCTTAAAGAAACTGGAGCGTTATTGCGCCACAGCCCGTCCGATGTTGGGTGGAGAGGTTTACCTCACTGGTGAGGAGGTTTGCAGCCAATTACGGCTCAGCACACGTACGCTCCAAGAGTACAGAAATGCAGGAATACTTCCTTTCTACAAAATCGGAGGGAAGATACTTTACAAACAGAGCGACATACAGACTATGCTTGAAAGGTATTATAATTCAATACCGCAAACAGGTAAGTTATGAGTTAAGTTAAGAAATCAGTCGCGACTTAAGTCAAATGGTCAGTTATGACTTTGGTCAAGAAATTAGTTTCGACCTAAGTCAAAATTGACTTTAGTCAAAAATATGTCAGCTCATAAAGTCAGTAAGTCAAGAAATTAGTCTAAACTTATCTCTTGACTTACTTCTTGAACTTTGAACTCTCGTCTATCAAAAGCACCCCAGGAAGGTACTTTATGGAACATAACAAACTATCTCTTTCTTTATACTGGCAAGGTGTGTCTTTGTACCACAAATTGCCATTTGTACCACAAAGACCCTTGCCCCGAAGGGGGATTAAATCACTCCAAAGTCGTGATTAGAAAACAATGAAAAAGCAGAAACAAAAGAAGCCTGACGGCAGATGTGCCACCTGCCCACGATGGGATAGATGGCACATCAGAATACCTAATTCCGAAGACCAGCAGAAGCTTATCAGACTCTACTGCAAGTCGGGAGCAAAAACGAAAAGTGATTTTGTCCGAGCAAGACTTTTAGGTGAAGCCTTTAAGGTCATCACCCAAGACCCTGCAAAAGAGCCTTACTTGGAGGAACTCTCCGAAATCGTTGCCATGACTCATAAGATAGGCGTGCTATACAACGAAGCCGTGAAAGCCCTCAATACTTATCATTCTGTCGCCACTGCTCAACGAATACTGGATAAACTCGAAACTTATTCCCAACTTCTCATCAGATTCCAACATCAAGCAGTACAACTGACAAAATCTCTTGACTTACATCGATAGCGCTGTTTCTCTGTACTACTTTTACCACTTCTGATAATACGATTAGAGTTGTAATGTGCTCATCAACTAATAGTTCGCCATACGGCAGGTAAGCATCATACTGGGTGATGTTGGCTCTGTCGTCTGTGATGTAGGATGTGCTGCCGAGGTGGTCACTGTGATAGAAGAAGGACTCCTCCTTCGTTGTGTCGTTTGGAATGTAGCCATATCCAGCCTGTGGGTCATCAGGGTTGCCCGGGTCATTCCATGAGACAGGGGCACTGGGGTTGGTGCCTGGTGTTGTGTTAGGACGTGGAGTCTGAATCCAACCCTGTGGCAAATCATGGTTACCGAGTTCTGTGAGGACGGCATTATAACCAACGCCCGTGTTCTCCGGGTCACCGTACGCACCCTTTTCTGTCGGTACACCAGGAGCTACGCCCACCTTCTTATAATAATCCTCCTTCTGTGTCTGGATTTGATTCATACGTTCCGCATAGTCCTGCTGACCAGCAGTGACGTATGAACCGTTGCGTCCGTAAACGTTGTTAAACAGACCTGTTCCTATCCTTGAAGCAACTCGTTTGTCACCAATAAAGTAATGCTTCGTAAGGTGCTCATAAATCTATCTATGAAATATAATTTACAGAGAATCATCTATCAACTTTATTTGTGATAATTTATAATCATAAAAAAAATATACTTTCAAGTTATTATTACTAAATTTTATTATAGGTATATCATCCCCCCAAAATGATAAATTTTCCTTCAAGTGGTTATGGAATTTTATATAATTAACGTGAGTTCGACGAATTATAAGTGTCTATAAATTTGGTGATTAGCGAAATTTATTGTAACTTTAAAGAACTAATATACAAACAGTTACAAACAAAAATCGCTATGATCACCGAGGACAAAGTTACTGAAATATTTTGTATGGCAGATGACTTCTGCAAGTTTTTTGATGCAATGACAGCAAAATATACGCTAAAACCTACAGGAAAAAGGAAATATCATCGAAATTCTACAATGTCAAAGGCAGAAGTTATGCTGATAATGATCCTTTTCCACGATTCTGGTTATCGTTGCTTCAAACATTTCTATCTTGAAAAAGTATGCAAGCAGCTTCACCATCTGTTTCCAAAAGTTGTTTCTTATAACCGTATAGTAGAATTGGAAAGGGATGTAGCCGTACCCTTAACCTTGTTTATCAAGAAAGTCCTGCTGGGCAAATGCACGGGCATAAGCTTCGTTGACAGCACACCACTGCGTGTCTGCAAAAACCAAAGAATACATATCCACAAGGTTTCAAAGGCATAGCTCAAAGAGGAAAATGCTCTATGGGTTGGTTCTTTGGCTTCAAGTTGCATTTGATTTGCAATGAGAAAGGAGAACTTCTCAACTTTATGATAACGCCAGGAGATATTGATGACCGTAAGCCTTTGGAGTACAAAGCATTCATAGATTTTATATATGGTAAGCTATTCGGTGATAAAGGCTACATCGGCAAGGACCTTTTTCAAAGGCTTTTCGTTGACGGAATACAGCTTATTACCAAATTGAAAAGTAACATGAAAGGAGCGTTAATGAGTGTTTCAGACAGACTTTTACTCAGAAAAAGAGCCATTATAGAGACGGTGAATGATGAACTAAAGAACATTGCGCAGGTGGAACACTCCAGACATAGATGCTTTGACAATTTCATCGTCAACCTATTAGGAGCAATTGCTGCCTATTGCCTGTTTCCAAAGAAGCCGTGCATCAATGTACAAAGGACCATTGATACACAGCTTGCATGGTTCTGAATTCGTCGAACTCACGTTAATTATAGTCAAAGACATAGAACTTCGCTAGTCCAGATATATTATAGAATATATAAATATAAGAATTGACTCCATTTATATATGTGATTTTTAATCTTTTCTTTTTTTCTTTTATCCGTATTTTAACCTGTCCTAATTTATTGTAAATAGAATCTGTAAAAGGCGGCGTACGTATGTATAGCTCATTTTCATATTCATTAGTGATTGCATCCTTCTTTAAAGTTTTGATTACAGAGTCTTTTCGAATATAATCTCGTTCACCAATTCTTCTTATAAAGAAATAGCGTTTTCTCTTATAATTCCCTACAATTTTCAACATCTGGGCAGGAAACCTATCTACTATATATGCATCTACGGATATAGTTTCCTGAGCATAAATAGGTAAAACGTAGAATAATAATAACAAAAATATTGATTTCATTTTTTATTCCTTTGGCATTATTAATCCAACACGTGTTCCTCGATCTCGCCCAATCCGACTCAACATTAATGCAATGCCCCCAGTATCTACATGTGGATTATTATCAAATAATGAAAAACCATTTTGCATTTTGAATTGTGTATTTGCAAAGTTTGGAAGAACTTGGGACATAATTTGCGTATAAAATACGTCTGAGTAACCCGCCCTAAAATTCGTTTCAGGATGAATTAAGCCCAAGTTATGACCAATTTCATGAACGAATAATGCACGATATATGTCTTTAGAGTATCCCGAGTGTGAGAGAAGATTCTCTATTCCATTACGATACAATTCTATACACCAAGGATAACTACCATCTGAACCTAACGGAATATTCCCTGATGTTACTTCAGACATACCAATCTTTATTTTATTACCAAATCTTACATCCATGTTATTTATATCTTTTCCTATAATACTACGCTCAAGTGCTTCATTCAATTCTCCTGATGAATTAAAAGTACGTAACCTTAAATCAAATCTTACATATAAAGGATTATCATTGTCCAGATTGTAGAAAAGGGTATTATTAGAATACGGGGCATTGAGCCCTATAGGCTTTGCTTTTGGGACTTTGTATACAGTTCCATTATTATTATATTCGTTAATAGCAAGCTCTAATCCCTTTACTTCATCAGGCTTGAGATCCGACTTCACATAATAATATTCCGCATGAATTACAAATGGAGATTCCTTTGTTCCATTACCCGTAACTTCTCCATCCATGCCTGTCGAATCTACAAACTTAATTGGGTTACCCAAGGTGTAAGTATAAGTGCTTGTCCTTGTGTTTTTTTCTTGCATCGGATCCACTCCATACCAAATACTTGCCATAGGGTTCAAATACCTTGCACCATAATAATACAAGCCAGTTTCCTCATCGAACTGTTTGCCGTTGAACTTGTATAGTAGGTCTTCACTTGATGAGTATTCCTCCTTTTGGCTCCCTATCTGGCTCATGAGCTTAATATATATCAATATGAATAACTATCATCATATCCATTCACTGATGCAATTTCTTGACAGAATTTTTCTTATATAAAAAACACAAGAAAATCATTTCGGTTATGAATATTAAGAATCCAAATACTATATAGAACGGAGCCTCATATGGCATGTAATTTATGCAATCAATCCATATATATAGATACCAAACAATGAAGACAATACCTATGAATGAAGATATCCATTTTCGTATCATCGGAGTTCCGTATATAAGAAAGGTAATTATGAAACCTAACGTATATAATGTGTTGCTGTAAAAATAAAGGATACCTTCCCCTATATCAAAACTATTTTTGTATCTATATTGAACAAAGGTGGTCACTAAAATATACACCAAAGATAACATAACAATAGATAATATTTTCTTAACTTCGATCTTCATTTTACTTTAAAATATAAACACCCATATTACTTGCTGGATAATCATTCTTTTTCATTACCCAATTCGGAAAATCTATGCCGAGAAAATACGTATGTTCAACGCTCTTATAATATCTATGCTTAGCCCAATCAATAGCTCTTTTTATCATAGCATTATCATACGAATTACTATAGTCATAAGACGGAAATATTAAATTCCACAAACTGCCATTAGCGAACTGTGCACCATCCGCAATAGTGTTTCTCTCTGCATACTCCGAATCAAAACTGTTCTTATAATAATTCCTATAATCATTAAGTGCAAACGGGATTTGTCCGATGGCATCTGCCCAATAAGGAATGCCTTCAATTTCCACAAGAAGATAGCCATTGGCTGGTTTTCCTTCTCCTTTCCAATCCCCTGAGCCGCGGAAGCTATAAGACAACATATTTCTATCTATTTCTGCAAAGTCTATTATATCCTGCCAAGTAAAATGTTTAAAACTTTCAGATTTTCTGATGTTTGCATTCACTGATAATAATGGCATATAATTTTCGGCAGTAGATTCAAACCATTGCGTTCCTCTTTTATATAAATCGGAAGCCTTTATCTCACTTTTCAAAAATGTACCATCATCCAATGAAAACAAGAATCCACCTGTTTTGTTCACGACACTTAGTGTATCTCCATTCAAATCTATCCTACCTATTGGGTTTGCACCGCAATAATTATATGGAGTAAAAGAAGTGTATTTTTCTAAAAATCTATCAACATTCAAAAATAGGCTCGTGACAGGATTCATATACCTTGCACCATAATAGTACAAGCCTGTTTCCTCATCGAACTGTTTGCCGTTAAACTTGTAGGGCAGGTCTTCACTCGATGAGTGTTCGTCTACAAGGAGTTCGCCGTATGGCAAGTAGGCATCATACTGGGTGATGTTGGCGTGGTCATCAGTGATGTAAGACGTGCTACCTAAATGGTCACTATGATAGAAGAAAGTTTCTTCTTTCGTTGTATCGTTTGGAATTATTGGTGTCCGGTAAAACTTTCCTCTCCCAATTTGTTGTAATAAAGAATGCTTATAAAAGTATCATTTGGGGTGTTTTTCTCTGAATATTCGGCTAAATTTCATTCAAATAATAGTTTTGAGTAACGGTTACTATTTGAAACAAAAAGTAAGCCCCCACTGGTTAAATGTACCTGTATTGCCGATAAACAAAGGCTTGTAGAACTTTCAATCAGTTTTTATCGGACACCAATAGTTTGGAATATAGCCATAACCAGCCTGAGGGTTATCAGGGTTGCTTGGGTCATTCCATGAGACTGGAGCACCGGGGTTGGTACCTGGTGTCGTATTAGGATGTGGAGTCTGAATCCAACCCTGTGGCACATCATGGTTGCCAAGTTCGGTGAGGACGGCATTATAACCAACACCCGTGTTCTCTGGATCACCATACGCACCCTTTTCTGTCGGTACACCAAGGTGCTACACCCACCTTCTTATAGTATGCTTCCTTCTGAGTCTGTATCTGATTCATACGTTCAGCATAGTCCTGCTGACCAGCGGTTACGTATGAGCCGTTACGCCCATAGACGTTATTGAACAAGCCTGTTCCTATCCTTGAAGCAACTCGTTTGTCACCAAGGAAGTAATGCTTTGTAAAGCGATTCTTGTTAATGCTGATTATTGAGGCAGGATAGAGCGTGAAGTTATCCGTCTCATGGAAGGTAATACCTTGCGGTGCACCATTGATATACACACCCTCCATCGTACCGTAACTCTTCATAATACGCTCACCAGCAGCATTGTAAGTATAACGACTCGTCTTGCCGTTATCGCTTAAGACCATCAGTCGGTTGTCTTCATCCCAGTACATCTCACGAGTAGTGTTCGTAGAGTCGTTCGTTACCAGCGTTGGATTACCGTTGGCATCGTATGTATAATGGTCGTGAAAATAGTTTATCCATACTTTATTTCATAAAGCATGATTCTCGATACATAATAGACGTTAGGATATGGCTCTTTCAAGTATAATTTGATTTCATATTTATCATAACTATCAATGTCCGTATAGTCTGTAAGTGTATAATATTGCTGGAAAGAGTATCCATTAAACTTAAAAAAGATCTTGTCTATATTTGAGCGTGAGTACCCCCTCCAGATGAACTATATAGACCTTATCAGGTAGATAATAAGATCTGCAAAATAAAACAATCCCAGCTATTATATAGCAAATTAATATCTCTTCAATTATTATTTCACCTATTTTTTTAACCTGAGTATTTTTGTTATATAGAAACACAATGATTGCAATAATTATTATAAAAAAATAATTCATATACAGGTGGGATTATTATAAATTTATAATGAAAAAAACTATACACAAAATTCCTCCAAAAAAACAAATAAAAAAAGTTTTTGTAATTTATCAGATTTTATATAATTCATTTTTTTCTTTGGATTTATTTATTCTGAAACTGTTTATATGTTTGTTCTGCTGCTTTCGTCTTAACCTTTGTACTGATTCTGCTCCGTGCATATTTCAATTCTGCTTTATGCGCATTAGTTCTCGCAATATCAAACTTATGTCGATCTCTGGCAACTCTTGTCTTATTCTTGTTGTTTTGAATACTCCTTTCGAGCTTCTTCAGTTTTTTTGAGCTAAAACAGCATTTGTAGAACTTACATAAGAAAGCAACTCATCTGCCTTTTTATTTAGTTTATTCTCTAATAAAGTCGATAATGTGGCTTCAAGAAATCTTGGAAGTAATTTTATATCTGAGAAAGATTTTATCTTACCTGTTTCAAGATCAGAAGCAATACCAGTTAACATACCTTGTGTTACGCTAATAACAATCCCAAGAACTTTACGTCCTTTAGAACTACTTACTATCTTTTCTATTGCTCTACTCGCACCTGCACCATCAACGAATGCTGATATTGCTGCAGACGTAGCACCATCTAAAAGTGCTGCACCCCAAGCTACATTCTTAAATGCAGATTTATAATCTTGCCCTTCTAAAATCCAGTTGGAAAGAAAATCGACTCCAGCATCTAATACAAAGGTTCCAATACCTTCTGCAACCGCAGCCCAAGGAGTGTTACCATCTGGATCAAAATATTTTACAGGATTCCCTATACAATATACATAGCCTCCTATGGATTGATATTTCTCTGCCAGTGGGTCTGCCCCATACCATAAACTCATGACTGGATTCATATACCTTGCACCGTAATAGTACAAGCCTGTCTCTTCATCAAACTGTTTGCCGTTGAACTTGTATGGAAGTTCTTCACTGCTGCTATGCTCATCAACGAGAAGTTCACCGTATGGAAGATATGCATCATACTGAGTGATATTGGCTTTATCGTCCGTAATGTAAGACGTGCTGCCGAGGTGGTCACTGTGATAGAAGAAGGTTTCCTCTTTCGTGGTATCGTTAGGGATGTAGCCGTAACCAGCCTGTGGGTCATCAGGGTTGCTCGGGTCGTTCCATGAGACAGGAGCACCGGGGTTGGTGCCTGGTGTCGTGTTAGGACGTGGAGTCTGAATCCAACCCTGTGGCACATCATGGTTACCGAGTTCTGTGAGGACGGCATTATAACCAACACCCGTGTTCTCTGGATCACCATACGCACCCTTCTCTGTCGGTACTCCAGGAGCTACACCCACCTTCTTATAGTACGCCTCCTTCTGTGTCTGTATCTGATTCATACGCTCAGCATAGTCCTGCTGCCCAGCCGTTACGTATGAGCCATTGCGCCCATAGACGTTATTGAACAGACCTGTTCCTATCCTTGAAGCAACTCGTTTGTCACCAAGGAAGTAATGCTTCGTAAATCTGTTTTTGTTGACAGAGAGGATACTTGCTGGATAAAGCGTGAAGTTATCCGTCTCGTGGAAGGTTATTCCCTGCGGTGCACCATTGATGTACACACCCTCCATCGTACCGTAACTCTTCATGATGCGCTCGCCGGCAGCGTTGTAAGTGTAACGACTCGTCTTACCGTTATCGCTTAAGACCATGAGTCGGTTATCTTCATCCCAATACATCTCTCGGGTAGTATTCGCCGAATCGTTCGTTACCAGTGTTGGATTACCATTGGCATCATAGGTGTAATGATCGTGACCAATCTGCGTTGGAGCCGTCGGGTGGTTACTGTCCTCATACTTATAGGTGAAGTCGTAAGACTGTGCTGTCTTTGTGGAGTCCACCTTTGCACCTTGGTAAGCAGTTCGCTAATGCGCCCAAAAGTCATCTGCATGCTGTAACTTGCCTGCTTGGCCTTACCACTGGCATATACCAAACGGTTTAAATCGTCGTAAGCATAGCTGTGCTTGAATGCGCCACCAAGCTTTTTGTCGCCATTAGTATTGCCCCGTGTCGGGTCTACGGCATTGGTGATTCCTAAGATATTATCCACCGCATTGTATTGATACTTGTTGGTCATCATCGCCGTGCCTGCTGCCGTGATGTTCACTCTTGCAGAAGATCACACGGGCCTATCGTAGGTATAGACTATTCTATTTATAATGTCCTAACTTAAGTATTGCTCCATTGACCTTACTTACTTCCATATAAAATCCTCCACCTTGCAAAGAATTCACAGAGCCAGTAATATCCCATACATCTTTCTTCTCATATATATTTAAAGGCATTTGTCTATATATTTCTTTCCCATATAATGCCTTTGCAATTAAATAACCGAACTGTGCAGCGGTCTCTTCTGTTGAGATAATATTTCCTTTAGGTAAGAAAGCTGCATTATGAGGAATCCGATCGTCTGTAATTTTTATATAAGACAACACAGTATCTTCTTGTATGGTTTTAACTTCATTCTGTATTTTCTTAAAATCATCAATATTATAACTGTCCTGAGATTTATGAATCATATACCCTGAAAGGAAAGAGGTCATGATTAATACAAAAACTAATAGAAATTTGATTACTTTCATTGTTTTGACACTTTTTCTATTGGATGTAAAGTTGATGATATGTATCTATCATACCAAGACTCTTTCATCTTATTTTTATACCAAGCTACTCGACGTTCTGTCGCAGTCTTAAAACCTTTTTTATGATAATACACATTACCAATTACTTTTGTTCGACCATTACTCCCTTTTTTAAGAGAATATGGAAGCCTTTTTGTTGCAACTATATTTTGTTTTTTAGTTATGTGATTATAGTGTTTTAGTTTCCCTTTCGGAGTTACTACATAACCATCAAAATATTTATAAGTCTTTATATCTGTTGGAGAGAAATTTTCATTATCATAATTTGCCAAATCCTCTCCATGTGTATGTGCGATGGCCCTTACTATTGCATCTTTAGGCAATCCGTCCGTACTAGGTTTGGATGAATCCTGTGTTCCTTTTAAAGGGGTATTATAAGAGTAGGCAATATTTCCCCATCTATCCTTTGTCTCATATATAAGAGTTGCATATTCTCTATTTTCTTTGATTGAAGATGCGTTATAATATTTACCAAAATCTATTGCTGCAAGATCCATACTCTCAAAGAAATCTCCAGGCTCTTTACCAATGAGATCTAAAAATCTTATAGGATTGCTTACACAATATACATATGCCCCTATAGTCATGTATTTTTCTGCCATCGGATCCACCCCATACCATAAACTCGTGATTGGATTCATGTACCTTGCACCATAATAGTACAGGCCTGTCTCTTCATCGAACTGTTTACCATTGAACTTATAAGGTAAGTCTTCACTCGATGAGTGCTCGTCTACAAGGAGTTCCCCGTATGGCAAGTAAGCATCATACTGGGTGATATTGGCTTTATCATCTGTGATGTAAGACGTACTGCCGAGGTGGTCACTATGATAGAAGAAGGTTTCCTCTTTCGTTGTATCATTTGGAATATAACCATATCCAGCCTGTGGGTCATCAGGATTGCTCGGGTCATTCCATGAGACAGGAGCACCGGGGTTGGTACCTGGTGTCGTGTTGGGGTGTGGAGTCTGAATCCAACCCTGTGGCACATCATGGTTACCGAGTTCTGTGAGGACGGCATTATAACCAACACCCGTGTTCTCTGGATCACCATATGCGCCCTTCTCTGTAGGTACACCAGGAGCTACACCCACCTTCTTATAATATGCCTCCTTCTGAGTCTGAATCTGATTCATACGTTCAGCATAGTCCTGCTGGCCAGCGGTTACGTATGAGCCGTTGCGTCCATAAACGTTGTTAAACAGACCTGTTCCTATCCTTGAAGCAACTCGTTTGTCACCAAGGAAGTAATGTTTCGTAAAGCGATTCTTGTTTACAGAGAGGATACTTGCAGGATAAAGCGTAAAGTTGTCCGTCTCGTGGAATGTGATACCCTGTGGCGCACCATTGATATACACACCTTCCATCGTTCCGTAGCTCTTCATGATACGCTCACCAGCAGCATTGTAAGTATAACGACTCGTCTTGCCGTTATCGCTTAAGACCATCAGGCGGTTATCCTCATCCCAATACATCTCTCGAGTAGTATTCGCTGAATCGTTCGTTACTAATGTTGGATTACCGTTGGCATCATACGTGTAATGGTCATGACCAATCTGTGTTGGAGCCGTTGGATGGTTACTGTCCTCATATTTATAAGCGAAGTTATAAGACTTAGCTGTTGTCGTTGAATCCACCTTCTGCACCTTTGTCAGCGGTTCACTCATCCGTCCGAACGACATCACCATGTCGTAACTTGCACTTTTTGCCTTACCGCTGGCATGAATAAGGCGGTTTAGTTCGTCATATTCATACGTATGCGAACTCCTTCCTCCTAACTTCGCCTTGTTGAGTTTCGTCAGCGACGTTGGGTTGGCAGCATTCGTAATACCGAGGATATTATCCACAGCATCATAGCGATATTTGTTCTCCATCACAGCCTGACCGTCCGCTGTAAGGTTCATCACTGCAGACGTTCACGCTGCTTGTCGTAGGTATAGGTAGTCTCCGTGCCATTACCGAGCTTCGTATAGACCGTATGACCCTCCTTATCGTAACCTATCCTATCAACAATAACGCTCTGACGTCCCTGTTTATTGCTCGTAAGACGCTCAACCTGTCCTGCAGCATTGTAGTGATAAGTCACTACTTCACCATCAGGATAAGTCATTGTCTGCACCCGGTTCCAGCTGTCATACGTAGCACCATAGACATAAGTCCTGATATCCGCCACACTCGCCATGACTGTACGGACAGTCTTCGTCACCTCACCCTGACGACCATAGTAATAGGCTTCACCGCCACTCGCATCCTCAACGAGGGCAAGACGACCGGCACGGTTATACTTATCGCCAGCCTTACCATAGGTATAGGTAACACGGTTAAAGAGGTTTCTGGATAAAGCACCTCATGGAGTCGCTCGAAGTCGTAGGTGTAAGAGATGTAACCCTTGTCAGATATCGACTTCCTAAGCTCTGCCGTGAGCTTCGTCAGGAGGTTACCAGCCGCATCATAGGTCATGTCCGTTTCACCAGCATCAGGATGGTTCACCATCAGTTTCCGACCAAGCAAGTCGTAGACATACTTCGTCTCCTTGCCGTTAGGATGCTGAACCGTCATCACCTGTCCGACAGGGTCATAGCTGTACTTCACCGTGATATCCTCACCACGGGCATGCTGCACCGTCTCACGGTTGCGCCCCTTGGCATCGGTATAGCTCTCCGCATGTCGTCCCAGAGCATCCGTGACCGTTGTCTGGAGCATCGGTTCACCGTCATGACTGCCGATAGAGTAAGCCGTACGTGTCACACTACCGTCAGCAAGCGTAACACTCATGGTACGGTCGTGCGCATCATACTCTGTCTTTGCCTGCAAATCACCCGTTGCGTGGTTGTAAGTTCCGATGTTACCATAGCTCTCCGTCATTGGGTAATAAGCTGTAATGTTACGTCCGAAGGCATCGATGACAGCCCTTCCACTGACGATAGAGACTTTTTGATTGCTTCCACCAGACCACACTACACCCGTCTGCTTTGTCTGGACAGCACGCATCAGTGAGTCGGCAAAGGTATAGGTATCTATGTTTCCATCCTTAGAATAATGGATGGTATGTGCCTTACGCTCTGCAGGGAAGTACTCAAAGCGGATAGTAAACGGCTGACCGCTTTCAATCTCATACGGAGCACGGATTGTCTGTTGTCTGCCCAGTGCATCGTAGGTGTATTCCATCTTCTGTCCGTTAAGGTCGGTCGTTACAGACGGAGCATTCCATAGACCGTCATAAGCCGTACTGGAGCTATAGCCGTATGCATCCTTGACACTTGTCACAAGACTGTGATAGCGGTCATCATACGTATAAGCATAGAACATACGCTGATGATTGTAGTTCTCCGGCTTCGTCATCCGTGTGATGTTACCATAGCCATCGTAAGTCATGTTATAGACAGAAGGCTGTCACCGTTATGGAGCATGATCTCCGTTATCTCACCGTTGCCGTCCACCTTCGTGCTGCGTTCACGATAAGTCTTACCGCCACTGCTGACAGTGATATGACTCGGGATACTGACAATATACTTGTCGGCTATCTTATGATAGTTGATATCTGCCTCTAAGCTATAGCCCGTTGTCGTCTCCTTATATCCCTGTAGGTTACCATAGTCATCGTAGGTATTGCTGACAGCAACCGAAAGACTGTCCCCACTGGCTTCAACAAAGTTACTTTGAACGAGTGTCTTTAGGGCAGGGAAGACAACAGCATCTGTCGTATTATTACCAACGGCGAGTGTCTTTAGGTCGTAGTCATAGACAGCTCCCTGCAGTTTCTTTCCATCAGCAGTATAGAGATACTCACTCGTAACAAGTCCATGCGCATAGTAATCCCTGTTCTTACCATAGGTCTGTACCGAGTAACGATAGAGTCTGTCACCGTTCTCGGTGTCTATCTGATTGGTACGTACCTGCTTGAAACCATAGAAGTCACGCTCACGACGGTCACGATAACCACCGCTATATTCAAAGGTATTCCTGCTTCGTACTGCTCCGTTCTCCTTGTATCCACCTGTCGTCTCAACCGATGACATCACCCAGCGACGTCCCGGCAAATCGTAACTTGGAGTTGTCTGCTCATAGTTGATATTGATATGTCCGCCGAAAGGAAGTGTCACAGAGCGCAACATGTTCGTTCTGCCCGTAAGGTTGCGGTAGACAATAAGCTGCTTTGCCCCATCAGCGACAATAATATCTGGATGTCCGTCACCGTCGATATCTCTTATCGCAGTCTCAGTATAGCTGACACCATCAGACAAAGAACCTACTCCTTTGAATGTAAGTTTGAATTTCAATATCCAGATATGAATAGGAATAGAGACAGAGAAATTACCATACTTGGAAATAGAAGTTGCTAAAGACTGATTAATTTGCCCATTTACCTCATGTGTATTCGGCATGAAACCAGCACCAGTATTAAAGGTTATATTGATTTTTTCTCCATCACGGGTAACCATGTCTGGTAAGCCATCACCATTGACATCAACAAAAGAGTTGTTGTTCTTTGTGGTAGTACGAGTTCCATTAAACCCAAAAGATATATCTGCACTTCCAAGAACTGGAATCTTGGTTCCTAAACCAGCACCCCAAGTACTATTTTCAGAAGATTCTACCGTTGACACTCCACTGACTTGTTCATCGGTAAAATTATAACCAAGTCCATATTTGACCTTACCATTATAGAGCATATCAGGGAGCCCGTCACCGTTGAGGTCTGTCCAATCCCTTGCCGTATGGGCTTTTCCTGAAGTGAAATCACCACTGGCACTCACTGACGCTTTTGAGACGTCATTTCCATTTGCGGCATTATTTCCAGAAGCATCAGCATTATTTCCATTCTCTGTTTGGCCTTGTGCCGGTTGAGGGCTTACAGGAGTAGCTGGCGCATCATTAGAATTATTGCCTTTTTTCTTTGCTTCTTTAACAGCTTTCTCTGCGGTAAGACTTGCCCCAATTGTCCATGCTTCAGATTTAAATTCTGGTTGTCCTACACCTATCTTCATCCGTTCATTACCAAGAACTCCTGTAGATTTCGTATATTGTGCAATAATAGCACCATCATTGTCATCCAGCCAGTCTGGGTAACCATTGCCGTTGATATCCATTAAAGCAATCTTGCTGTAAGAGGTCTGTGTAGTCCTACTTCCGCTTAGCCCTGCAAATAAGAAACTGCCGCTGACACTGTAGCCATTGCTCTTTGAACTGCTGACAAGCACTGGGGCAGACAGTTCTCCTGCATTTCTGCATAATTGACACTATCTATCTGGATTACATCCTCACCTATACGGGAACTACTTATTGTGTCTACAGTAATGAAAACATGTTCAGAACCTCCGACAAACATTCTTCTGTTCGTATTATAACCCATCACCAGAAAACGCTGCTCATTGATTGGGGTCAGACTCTCTACAAGTTTATTCCCGTCATGTGTAGAATGATAATGTTCAGCAATATTCTTGTATTTTTCCCTGTCAATCCTCAAGGCAGACACTTCGATAGGGCGAGAGGAGTACGCCTTGTTACCATTATAAGCAAACTGTCCCCAACCACGATAAAGGCTGCCATAGTCAACCGAGTTGTATCCAGAGAACACACAAGCCTCTAACGTATCCACAAGAACACGATGTTCAGCAATAACAACTGTAGAAGTAGCACTCTGGTAAGAGAGACTATCACGTAGGAACTGTACCTTAGCTTGAATTGATGCTGACAGTTCATTTGATATAGCAAAGGTTGCCGTTATCTTTCCTGTAGATAGCCGTTTGATAAGCGTAGTATCATTAACGGTGATAGTATCAGCCTTAAGTGTATTAGAGGTTCCTAACCAACAGGTATGATGTAGTACTGGCTGTCCATCTTTGTCATGTAAAGTAAGATAGACGGCTGCAGTATCCTTGTCATTATCCTTATTCTCACGCAGGACGGAAAGAACTGGAACAATGGACAGTACTGGACGGAATTTTTACCCAAAGATGTTACATCAGGCTTTAGGTTTCTACTTGCAGCAATACTGACAGGCTTGTTGAACATCCTACGGGAAGCTACAAGGCGGACAGCATCTGTTTCATCATCATAATGGTAACTGCACTCCCATCGGACTTTGGTCCAGTCTATTGGCGAAGTTGTCGTAATAACAAAATTAAGAGATATTGAATCCTCCTCGCTCACATCAGCCATATAGTCATATGCTCCTTTGATAATCGTATCAGCAGGAAGAATGATACGTTTAATGACGGTTTCTCCATGAACATCCTGCCGTGTGACAGTAAGCATAACATCATCAGAGGTTTTTTCCTTTGTATAAGGGGCATGAAGCTTTACCTTACCTGTACGGTTGAAGACAGCAACATCGCTTTCACCCTCAATGTAATCAGCTTTGCTGTCGTATACTTTCAAATCAGATGAAAGATACTTGTCCTTACCAACTGGTAAGGAGGTATAGGTAATGATTGGATTCCAAAGCACTTTGTCCTCATCTCCATCATATCTGGACTGAAGACGGAAGAAGATTCTGTCTCCTGCTTTTACATCACAGTTAAGATTGTTGGTTTTGCTACCAGCTTGTAATAAAGAGTCACGAACCATGAAACCATCACTCTCATGTTGAATGCTGTAGATGATACCATCACCTTGGCTACTTATCTTCTCAATCACACTCTTAATATTGACCGTTCCGGCAAATGGTGCACGCCACATACGGACAGCATCATTCAGCGGATATTCCTTTTCCAAAGAATCACGAATGAGCCTGTAGTCTGGTACAAAATGGCTGTCTATGGCAGAACCTTTCTCAATAACAGGATTAGCTGTAACACCACTTTTTGGAGTAAAGACAGGCTTTCCATCTATTATATGGTTAAAATAGACACGTCCATTTACAGCTATATCCGTAAGACCGTCACTGTTAAAATCATAGAGAAAGGTACTTGTCTTGTCCTTACCTGTTGTACGGGTATAACTGATACCCGCAGTCCCCTTGGTTTTACCGACCTTCCCTATCTCGGCTGCAACTTCAGCACTGATGGAAAAACTTTTGCTCTTTCCTTCTGAGAAGGAATTGACCCCTTGTATTGCGATAGGGTTACTAAAGGATGTCTTTACAGCATCAGAATTCAAGTTCTTACGATAGAATAATTTGCCGTACTGTTGAAAGTTTATCAGGTAGCCCATCACCATCTATGTCGACAAAAGCAACTTTACCTATATTTCGACTCGAACTGTGCGTACCAGTCGTTCCGACATTCAGTGTTCCTATAGTAAGACCGAAGCCAAAAAACATACCCATACCTACAGATTTACTTGAGGAGTAACCAGCACCCAGCATACTGAGATTATCATTACATCCACGAACAGAATGTTTCAGTAATGATTCATAGTCGTCAGATTGAGTTTTCCATAATTCTGCCTTAGAAGAGAAAAGCCCATTTTTGAGGTCATTGTAATAGTCAAAGGATTGTGTAGCAACCTTACCATCCCTACTATCACTCTGTTCAATGCTCTTTAGCAGCATTTTGCCAAATGGTCCTTCTTCATAGTTTAAGGTATAGCTGCGGAGCTGCTGACCATTATTCTTCACTGTGACCTTACGGAGTAGCCCCTTATCCCTTTGCATTATGCCCAGCCTTCCGCTACTCGTTACATCTTTTCGGTCTGTGGCTATAGAGTCAATATCGAATTCTATGCTATACAGTCCTTCTGTCTCCCCGAATCCTGTCCATGTATAACGTTCTGGATAAAGGTTATTGCCAGACTTCATGTAATGGAAAGCTGCACAGTTCCCGTGAACATCGGTAACACGGTCAAGTGCCCATTTGATACGGTTCCCTTTGGTGTCGGTAAGAGAAGTAGCATCACTGACATGACCACCATGACCACCATAACTGTAGACTGTACCATCCTTACCAGTCACTTCCCAGTAATAGTTCTTCGGGCTGTTACCCTTTCGAATAATCCTACTGAAACCACCTTCAGTCATTGGATAGAACTGCTTGTCAGCTTGTCTTGCCAGAGAATCAGTCCTACGATAGAGTCGGTCACTGAGCTGCTGTCCCATGAGAAGATAGCTCTCAGTCTCTGACTTATCATCAAAACGTGGTACACCCCATCGGGTCTCTATGTCAATGCTCTGTACAGGAAGACTCCATCCATAGCCAACAAAGCTACTACCGCCCTCACTGCTGTACTGTAAGCCGGCACTTACACCAATATCATTACGCCCTGCAGGAACTTCGAAAGGATAGGACAGTGTTGCCGTACCATTCTGATTAGCTGATGGGGCTTCAATCTGCTGAATACCCGCTGCTGGGTCAGCAGCCTTCAGTTCACTGATACCTTGTAGGGACATAATTCTGTGTTTCGGGACTCTCAGGAACTTTGATGATACCATTGATGACATCCGTAAAGTGAGAAGTCTCCGCCATTGCCACCTCACGTTTAGTATCAATACCTTTCGACTGGAGCATTGTCCAGCGTTGGTGCAGTTCATCATAATAATAGGTGTGGATATCATCTACGGTATAGCCTTTCGGTATCAACGTGCTGTCGTAAGGTACTGCGATACTTGCCAGATGATGGACGAAATGATTGCCATGAGGTAAGAAGCGATAACCTGACACCGTATCTGTTCTTGCCATCAATGTATCACAGCCACCTGTAACGTTCACCATACCAGTAGGCAAGGTTGGTAGTTCACCTTTTCTAAGTGGTGTAATACTAAGAACTTTACCCTTTGCCATAGCCTCACGTGGTACGGCAAGCTGGGCTCGTCCAACATTGAGCGTATCGCTGTCGGAGTTGGTAAAGAACTTGCTGACGGTACGTTTGCCTAAGTCTGCAAAAAGTCTCGCAGATTTCCTGTTCGCCTTGTGAGTATCTACACGATTCCCCTTTTGATTTCTTACAACTTCCTTGGAGAATCTCTTCACAGAAGAGTTCTGTACACTGTCCTTGACTTGTGTTCGTAAGGAAGTAGCCTTTCGGGAAGTGCTATCTTTTTGTACAGAAGAGACTGTATCACTGGATAGAGAGTCACTGGTTACAGTTTCTTTAGTAGAACGATTACTTCCACCATTACAGGAGTTTAGTATGATTCCTGCTAGCAACAGGAACGGAAGGAGGAGTGAATGTGTAGAATACTTCATTATTCTTGCTATTTTGTTTCAGGCCTAAAGGTCCTCAGTATATATACTTGCGTTGGAAAATTTTATAAAGGATAAAAAGAGAATTACTTTCTCACCAGTTTAAATGTCTTTTCTTTGCTACCACTTTGCAGTGTCAATAGGTAAACACCTGGCTGTGGAAGATAGACTTTAGTGGAGAAATATGTATCTGGCATATTTGTCTGACGACTGACAAGAGCTCCACCCGTCGTATAGAGTGCCATGTCCAATGGAGCTGCTTCGCTCAGTTCCACCTGGACGCCGACATATCCATTTGCCGTTGGATTAGGACTTACACTTACATTCGCAAAGAAGTCAGTATTTCCATCGGAAGGATTCATGGAAGGAATTTCTGTGATACCCGTCTTAGATATCTGAAACTCATTCTCTGCCTTATTGCCCACATGATCTGTCGTTGTAAGGAGGTATTTCCCTTCTATGAGTCCGTCAGCAGACTGTATGCTGTCACTTGTGGTACGATTGAAAACAGACATGTGTTCTCTCTGTAGGGTCATCTTGTAAGGGGCGATACCACCTGTTATCCTGACAGAAAGTGTTCCTGTACTACCGCTCTTCTCCGTTGGTTGCTTTACTTCTATTGTCGTAAACATATCTTTGGCAGCTCGTAGCGTGAACACATCACGTCTTCCTAACGGTATATTCTTAAAGACAATACTGTCACCAACAGTCGTATTTGCCTTATGATAGCTTAGAGTTTTGACAGGAAAGCTACCCGTTCCTGTAGGGTCAACGGCAAGATAGTAGCTCTCACCTTCTGCAAGAGGCTGTATCTGGCGTAGCTGCTTACCATCAGCTACAATATCAACATTAGGCTTGTCAACCCGTGTTGCTGCATTCATCCATCGTCTACCTAACCACTTACCGTAGGCCTTACTCTGGCGGAAAGAAAGTTTGCCATTGTTGTCACCCCAAAGAAGACTCTCACCATCTTCAAGAGGCTTGCTCATACTGATTGTAAGGAAACCATCTTCCTCACAGCTCTTGGCTCTTGTCTTATGTAGGGCAGAGGCTTTGTCTGAGATAAGACCAGCTATACGGTGGCTATAGTCCTTGTTGGTATACCCATTCCAAATAACCTCGCTTCTTGAATTAAGGTAACTGCTGCGAAGGCTCACGTCATATTTCAAAGCAAGATAGCTTTCCACACGGCATCGTTCAGTATCAGAAAGGCGGCGATCGAAGACAGTATACTCAACAGTTCTACCATCAAGGTTCCTCACAGGCAACTTAGCGTTCCCATTCCGACCGATATGCAAAGTCTGACCATTACCCATATTGGAAGAGGTCGTATAGCTATAAAGTCGCATTTCAGGCAATGAGTCCTTGGCATAATTCATGAATGTACCATCGCCAAGGTTAGCAGCACGTTCAGTTGTCTGTATACGGGTAATAGCTTTTCCACTTCCAAGAGACCATATTGCCTGCTCCTTTTCGCCATATACCTTACTTACGCCTATATAGGTAAGTCCAGCACCAGCAGAGACACGGACAGAGGTGGAATCATGTGACCATACCATTGGCTTATCTACACCACCAGGGGTCTGAGCTGTAGCAGAAAGAGTGGATAGAAAGAAGAAAACTGCTGTGAGGTATTTATGTTTCATTTAAAGACCGTTTTAATATGATTGTAGTTATGCTGCTTATTTAGCTTTGCCAATAGGAAGACTGTAACCAATGGTAAGGCTGACAGTCTGAAGATTATTCATACGCTCCTGATAGCCATAGTCATTGGCACTGGTGCGGAGCATATCATTAAATCCGAAACCGTATTCCAGTCCTGCCTCAAGACCGTTCTTTATATCAACATAGCCAATTTTTATAGTAGGAATGAATGCCACTCGTGCTTTGACAGATTCTCTCAGATGATCCTGAGTACGTTCAGCCTGCTGTCGGTATACCTCTCCAATACGGTCATTGGTGAAGTCGATATTACGGCTGCCAAACGGAATAGCGGCACTAATTCCTGCTCCCATATAGAACTTTGGGAAAACATAGAAACGAAGCAGGACTTGTGGAGTAATGAAATTATAATGAAATCGTGTAGTCTCGGTTACATTTTCAGGTATCTTATGTTCTGTCAGCTTGCTAAGAATACGGGTGTAATCAATGCCCAGCTCAGCACCTAATCTACGATATTGCCATGTGCCAAAGATTCCAATACGAGGACTTATACCACCATGTTCACTCATTGTGAAAGTAGGACGTATATCATAGTTTTCAATAATACTGCTTAATCCTGAAATGCTGGAATAACCAACTCCAGCTCTGAGTCTATCCGAAAAAGGTGATAGTGAGGAAAAGAATAAGTTATCAAAGATAGTGATTCTTTCGGATTCTCCTGTACGATGGAGGGCTGACTATTCATAGAGTTGTCAAGAACATGTTCACCTGTTTTCTGATTAGTAGATTCATTGCCTGGTTCTTTCGTCTCGTGTTTTATACTGGCTGTTTTATCGTTTAAAGATGAAACGTCAGTTGATAATGATGGAGAAAGGATTGGCTGCTCTGACGAAAAATGTTTGCCATTAGCGGTTTTCCTTGTCATGCTTGATTTTTTAATTCTCCTTGTATTGATACTTGTAACGTTTCGGGACACATTCCCCAGCTTATTATATACACAATCTGAACGTCCCGAATCCTTCTGCACTTTTGTCTTGTCTAAAGAAGAAGAGACATGCGGTGTAGTAGATTGTGATGGTGCCTTGTCTGCTTTCTTTTGTTCTATACGCTGCTCAGCCTCTGGCTCGTCATTAACACAGCGTTCTATACCCAAAAGAGCAGCTATGCCAAGAAAGATTCCTGCCAGAATATAACGTTTTTTTCTGTTGCTCTTGTCCTTCATAGATAAACTCAAAAGGGTTAAAGTTTAAAAAGATAGCTGATACTAAGCTCTATGTTCTGTCCATGGGTTGAGTGTTCTGCCCAGTTATAGTCATTATGCTCTGTCTTGATAGTAGAGTTTAAACCATAAAAATAACGTAGGTCCACAGCCCAATGATGGTCTATTTCATATCCGAAGCCACCTCCAACAGCAATGTCTGGCTGTCCTGTCAGCTTCTCTTTCATCAGACGTTCCGTCTCAGCGACAGTGGCAAAATGATAGTTTGCAAACTTACTTTCTTCTTGATTACTCTCGTAAGATATGCCCTTGCCATTAAGATTAGCTCCCGCACGTCCACCAATTGAGATATTGAAGCCTTTGCGCCAAGGATAAATCTTCAACAAAGCAGATACGCCAATGTAATTATAACGAGGTGTAACCTTATAGTTTAACTCCTTATTATCATTATAGACTAGTTGTGATGCCTTCTGCCAATAGCTAAATCCACCTTCAATACCAATGATGGAACCATCAACATGATACTGAGCAAATACACCAACTGTTGGCGTAAGCTGCCACTTGTCTTTGAAACTGTAATTGGAATAATAGTCTTCAGGAACAAGAATCCTATCCAGACCAGTAGTGACAGACATGCCGCCACTAAGCGGATGCCTAACTTGAAGGCGGAATCTTGCGCGGATAAATGCCCGCATGAGAGACATAGTGCTAATACGGTGACTGACTTGATGATGTTCATATTGCTAACTGTTTGATAATTTTTGCAAAAATACGAAAAACAGTGAAAATCAACCGCAACTATCGTAAATTTAACATTTTTGTAGGCTTAATTTCCTGTAAAAGGAATGAATAGTATGAAAAACTGTGGACGAGAGGTAAAATCCATTGAGTTTGTTGGATATTTCATTTTTAGTTACTATCTTTGCCGTATCTATTGGTCTTTGAAGCATTGCAGAATAAAGAAAGGAAAAGAAACTCGCTCGTTTCTTAATCGTTCACCTTAATTATATCATATATTCTGCTTTCTATTAGTAATCAGCCAATTACATTCATACCCACTACTTTTATGCGGAGATTTGCGATTTCCGCACTGCCAAGGACATCGGTATCGACAGACCAGAGAAGAATGAGATACTGCACAACATACCACCGACACCCGAGCAGGAAGTTTTTATCGGCAAGCTGATGGAGTTTGCCAAGAGTGGCGATGCCACAATCTTGGGACGTTCACCTCTGAGTGAGAGCGAGGAAAGAGCAAAGATGCTGATTGCAACAGACTACGCCCGCAAGATGAGCCTTGACCTCAGAATGATAGATGAAAATGCTTACTCAGATCATATCGACAACAAGGCAAGTCATTGTGCCAAGATGCTCAATGACTATTACCAAAAGTTCGACGCACAGAAAGGTACGCAGTTCGTTTTCTCTGATTTAGGTACTTATAAGCCCGGTGGAGATTTCAATGTCTATTCAGAAATCAAGCGTAAGCTGGTAGAGGACTATCATATCCCGTCCTACGAGATACGCTTCATTCAGGAGTGTAAGAACGAGAAAGCCAAGAAGGCGATGGTAGATGCCATGAACCGTGGTGATATTCGCATTATTTTCGGTTCTACCTCTATGTTGGGAACTGGTGTGAATGCACAGCAGCGTGCCGTAGCCATCCATCATTTGGACACTCCTTGGCGACCTTCGGACTTAGAGCAGCGTAACGGACGAGCCGTGCGCAAGGGAAACGTTATCGCCAAGGAATTTGCGAACAACAAGGTCGATGTCATCATCTATGCTGTGGAACGCTCGTTGGACAGTTACAAGTTTAACCTGCTGCACAACAAGCAGCTGTTCATCAATCAGCTGAAGACAAACACGCTTGGTAGTCGTACCATTGATGAAGGGTCGATGGATGAGGACAGCGGCATGAACTTCTCAGAATACGTAGCAGTGCTTTCAGGTAATACCGACCTTTTAGAGAAGGCAAGATTGAATAAGAAGATTACCACCTTGGAATCAGAACGTAAGAACTTTCTCCGTGAGCGTGATGCCGCAACAGGCAAGTTGGCTGAGATTGATAGTTCTGTATCCTTCCATACGGATAAAATCAAGGAGGCACAGTCTGATTTAGATCTCTTTGAGAAGCGTGTGGAGCGTGATGATGAAGGTACACCTATAAATAAACTGACAATCAAAGGTGTGGAAGACTGTACAGATATCAAGGTTATTGCTGCCCGTCTGCAAGAAATAGACGAAAAAGCTCGCACCAAGGGCGAGTACAACAAAATTGGCGAAATCTATGGTTTCTCCATTATGGTCAAGACGGAGAGTACTTCCAAGGACTTGTTCGACTGTTCGGTGAATCGCTTCTTTGTGAAAGGGCAGGAGAGTATCTACTATACCTATAATAATGGTAAGTTGGCAACTGACCCGAAACTTGCGTGTCAGAACTTCATTAACGCCTTGGAGCGTATTCCAAAGGTGATAGAGTCGCATGAGAAGGAAATGGCAAAGGTCGTGGCCAACAAAGACGTTTACACCAACATTGCCAACAGTTCTTGGAAGAAAGAGGACGAGCTTCGTACGCTCAAGGGGAAGGCAGCAGAGCTGGACAGAAAAATAGCCTTAACACTTTCACCTCAGGAAGAGGAACAAGATGCAAAGGATGAAATGAAACAAGGAGAGGGTCTGTCCGGCAACAATCATTCTGTCGGGAAAGGGAATGATAACCTTTCTGTTCAGGATGCAAAAGAGGAGAAACATTCGCAGAGTTTCAAACCGAAATGGCGGCATTATCCTTAACGTTATTCCTTAGTTCTCTCTATTAGATTTTGGCAAATAACGCTTGTTATTGCCAAAATCTAATAGATTACTTGTGTTGTTTACTATTTGCTTATCCTAAACCTTTCTTGAAGTTCGGATAGTGCATCTAACAGTTCTTCAAATGAAGGCTTTTTGCCATAAATCATTGATTCCATCATTGCCTGATAGTCTGATTTCCATTCTTCAAGAATATCTTTCCGGGGGACAATCCTGAGACGTTTGCGTACATCAGGAGTATAATCCACATCTTTCACTGAAGTATAAATTTCTCTATGATGACGAATAGATTCCCATAATGCATCATCTGCAATGGCTTTCTTTGCAAAATCTTTATTCATCATGACGTAAAGGTCATAAAGATGTCGGCTCTTGCGCTCTGCTATCATTCCGTGTCCGGGAATGGAGAAGAGTTCGTGAAGCAAAAACGCCTTTTCAAGGAATGTCTTTGCGGGAATAGCAGTATGAACGGCACTGTCAGCCAATGGTGTAATCGGAAGATGCTCTCCAATAATACTTTTAATTTGTATTGATTCTGTCGGTTCAAGCAATGAACGTGCACTCACTTCCAATACAATATCAGGGCGGAGATATGTAAGCTCCTTGTCAAAAACTGATTTATAGTGAAGATAAATCTGACGTGGTTCGGGATAGGTGGCGTCACCTTCGCCATTGGGTTGGGCATTAACTGTGATAAACGACTGCAAGCCTTGTCTTTTTAGTTCTTCACAAATCATAGGGGTTAGTTCCTCTAAAACAAAAAGCGATGATGCCTTGCGCAATTTCTTGATTTGTTTTTTTGTGAGATCTCCTTCAGGAGCACCAAGAAAAACAGGATTGACAGCAACATCTATATCTTCCGAGAATCGCTCTATAAGTTTCCAACCTTTGCTCAGACTTGTGCCGCCTTTGAAAACAAGATGCTCTGCTATAGGAAGTGAAAAGATAGTTTGCAAGATTGCAGTTACCCAAAAATCTTTCTCAATCACTTGTGCGGGTAACCCGACTTTATCTGCAATTGATTCATAGACGCTTTTCCGTTGTGAATCGGATAATCCAAGAAACCTATTCATATAGACCAACTATAAATTCCCTTACCTTTGAAGGCATCAGTTTGAGGTCGGCAACTTGAAGGTGAGGATTTTCGTTTAACTTCATTTTAATGGTAGCAACCTGCTCATCAGTCAGGTTCTCTACTTTCCAGTCTTTAAGGGCTGTTGTTAAGAGAAGGGCCAACCGGCTACGGATGGAGAAATATCTGGGAGAGGCGCGCTTGAATCTTATGTTTTTCCCTTCACCAAGATTTATAGTACGTGAGACGCCATCGGTTAAGTAAGCTATGTTCATCGGTATCTGTTGAGTCAGTCCTAACTGGTATTGGGCATAAAGCCCCGTTGGGACAATTCTTGCGCCATCCCTTTTTGCCATTGCTTTGGCAATATCCTCAAGCGATGGAGGAACCATACCCAGGCCATATACTTTTTCCATTTTGGGGTAGCAATAAATGCCACGTGCAACCCTAAGCATCTGCCCTTTTTCTACGAGACGTTCCAAAGCCTTATTAACGGCATCTCGATTGCCATACGAAATAAAATCTCCCACAAAAAACACAGAACCACGTCCGCGCTTCTTTGATTTTATAAGTATTTTACTTTCAATGCTTTTTGTCATAATTATAATTGTATTTTGTCGTGAAATAATGCATTATTCACGACAACAAAGGTACATATAAAATCTCATAATCAGCACAAAAAACAGAAAAAAGTACGAGCTTAGCGAGCTGTGCCAGTATTAATGTACGTATTTTCAATTTTGGGTTCTGCGGGATTTAGTGTGAATTAACATGCCGTATCCCGCATTAAGCGGCACGAAATTCGTATCTTTGTAGTCTGTATGAAGAAATCAAGACCATCGGCAGAGGATATGGTACTGCCGAACGCTATCGGATAGCGATTCTATTCATCTATGGTGATCTAGACATATGTTAACTCACACTAAATCCCGCAGAACCCAATTTTGTAACCGTTATTTTGTAATGTAACTGCTTGCATTTACACAACAAAACAACAATAAAAACCAACAAATACGCATCACCAACTATCTCGTCTTCTCAGCATCTCGTCAATCTCTTCCCTGAGAAAAAGTAACCTGCCATTTGCTTTGAGATAGGGAATTTTTCCTGCCCACACCCAATTATAGATGGTCTTTTGTTCTACTTTGAGTATCTTGGATACATCTATGATATCCAGATATTCCGGTTTCAGGGGAGGATGGACGGTTGTGTCAACAGATTGATCCTGCAGGACAAGCAGGCGGTCGAGTTTATCCTCGACGCTTATCAGCTTGTCAAACAGGCGTTTTTGCCAAGTGTCTTCGGTTTTATAATCTATGTACGGCATAGTTCTCCTTTTTGATAGTTACCATTGGTATCTTGTGCCAAGATACGTTGTTCTTTCATATAGGCGATGTATTTCTTTGCAGTTCTGTCCTTGATTTCCATTTCGCGCATCAGAACCTCACAAAGTTCTTGGTAAGTGAGCTTGAAAGAATTTCGGAAGGCTTCTTTGACAACGGCAATGAGTTCATCAGTCTTGCGCTTTTCCTTGTCCTCTTTAGATTTCTCGCCACGATAGACGTGCATGTCCTCAGCCTTATCCCAGCCGAAAAGCATCATCGGTACGTCCAACGGACTTCCGTCACGGACTTTCAATGCTTTTACGACCGAGTATTCGGGATTATCATCTTTCTCTATGGAAAGAATTCCCGCTGCTTTGCGCTGCAATTCTGAGCCGATATGCCCACGGAGTTTAATACCATTCGGTACGAAGTGTAGCACGCATATGATACGGGTATTATAAATCCCCGCCAAGCGATAAAGCTCGTCCACAATGGCAATACTTTCCGTTTCATCGTTGGCAGAACGTATTAAGTCGGCTATTCCGTCAATCACCACAAGGTGGATGCCTCCATGCCTGTGATGGAACAAGTCTATACTCTCACGGATAAGGTTCAGTCTGTCCTTACGAGACAGAGAGGCAAGGTACAGAGAATGGCAAAACTCCGGTACTGCCGTCAAAGAAGCCCTACGCAGTGTCTTACCCAAGTTCTTGTGCAACTGTGCCTCGGACTGTTCCGTGTCATAGTGTAGGACCGCCAAGCCTTTGGGATTGGGGGTAATCTCTAATCCCAAGGTCTTCTCTATCGGCAATCGTTTTTCTCCCAACGCTCCGGCAAGGATGGCACCCACATAGTTGCTCTTGCCTGTCCCCTCACCTCCAGTAATGCAGAACAGGTTATCCTGTGTGCCGAGTGGCACACCGTTTACTGCTACTACTGATTTGGAAATGTCCGGTGGATTCTCATAATCAATCTCACAGGAACGTAACATCATCATGGTTTGGCTATATAGATCTGAGAACATCTTGGCAAGCAGCTCTTTCAGTTCCTTTGCCCCGTTGCCCAAGGCAAAGAAATCAGAAATGTCTTTTTCAGACTTCGTACCACTTAGCGGAAGTGAAAGGTTCAAGACTTTGTATTCCACCAGATGTTCAGACTGTTTATGTGCCTCCCGTACACCTGTTTCATCCGCATCATACAAGAGTATTATATGCCTAAAACGAAGCTGAAGGCTCTCAATGATACTTGTCGGTATCTGTGCCGTTTCACTGTTGAAGCAAATTGCATTGAAGCCGTGTGCATACAATGAGAGTACATCCTTTTCACCACCTGTAATGAAAAGCATATCTCCTTTGGCAGGAATCTGCTCCATTCCGAAGCAATACGTGGCAGGCATCCGTCCACCATAAAGAAAGCGGATTTTTGGACTGTGAGGTCGGTATATCTTTACATAGCCATTTCCGATATAGGCAAACATAGGTTCCGTAGGTGAGCTATAAAGTTCAAATTTCTTACCTTCAGCAGATACACTTTCATAGCGTTTAAGACTCCGTACACGAAAGCGACGGAGTGTATCCCTATGGATGCCATAATGTGTCCAATAGTTCAGCAGTCCATCGTCAAATGGCTGTATCTCGAAACTATATGGACGTTCTTCCGTACACTTGTTCATATCAGCCTTAGGAGTGGGAACAATAGTTTTTTTATATGCAGACGTGATATGGCTGCTATGCTTTTCACCATCACATAAAGAATACAATCCAAGTTCTTGTACAATCGTTTCCAATACTTCGGGAAAACTTGTTTTCAGGTTCAAATTACGGAGGGTTGCCACAAACCAGAAGCAATCCCCAGAATAGGTGGTATCTCCATGATCATAGAATTTGTAAGAAGAAGTTTTCCTGTCGTAGTAGATATGGCAGGAAGCACGCCTGTCGTCATAGAAAGGACTTCGGAAGTTGCGATGAAGGTTTACCTCAAAGCCAAGGAAATGTGAAAACACATTCAGACCTCCTTGTGTAAGCAAAAGAATCTGTTCCTTTTCTATCATAATTGTCGGTTTTTAGGATTAATACATGAACTCATGATGAGATTGTCCTTGAAACGGTTGAGCCGACCAAGAATCTCGTCGTTTCTCATACCTGATACGCGGAGCCGGTTACACTTCGTGGCTATCACGATAGACTTGAAGAAGTAGCGTACATCGCCACCCTCCGTGTAGCGATACCGTACCAACTGCTTCTTGCGCCAGCGGTAAAGGGTGGACTCTGAAATATTCAGAGTCCCGATTAGGTCTTTCGTGGTCATCTCCAGCTCGTCGTCAATGTCATGAATAAGACGGGAGGTGCGCTCAACATACTGCTCAATACGATTGAGCTTGTCTATCAGTTCTTGATAGGCTTGGCTTTCTACTGCTATTATTTCCATCAGCGTAATCGTTTGGTTTTAATTGTTACATGTTCTATTCCAAGTTCACTGACTAACTGTGAAAGTCTTCTGAATGCTTCCTCAGTAAAAACCTCCAGATGAATTTCTGCTATAGGTAAAGGACCGGGCTGCCCATTACGTGCAAGAAACTCAAATATTTTGGTAGACGGGATGCCCACCTTTGAAGCGTACATCAGAATTTGGTCAAGAGTCATTGCTGTCTTTCCTCTTTCCCAGCGCGAGATCCGACTCGAACTAACTTTCAGAATAACAGACAGATACTCCTGCGAATAACCATTTCACTCTTGCTGACTTCAGCATTTCCAATAACTTTTTCATACTTATAAAGTTACTAAAGCACCGTTACAAGAGCAACCCGCCACATGCAAATGTTTGCACACTATGCAATCCGTCTTGCAGACGGTACAAGTTTGTTTGTTAGTAGCGGAATACACAGTGTACCAATAAATATAACGAACTAAATCTAAAACATTTTATTACTCTTATATCTTTGTATAATTATTATTGTTTTGTAAAACTCCAGTGCAAGGTGCAAGTCCCTTTATATATAAGGGCTTGCACCTTGCACTGGAAAATGTAGCAGTAAAATCTCTAAATATTTATGGCACAAAGATTTGGAGATGTAAACAAAAAGATCTAACTTTGTACTCCGAGAATGGGAGTGAGCGTACTTTCAACAGATAGTCAAAATAGCGGTCATAAACCAGTCAGTTTGCTGCTACATTTCTGCTACAGAGACTGTCAGTACAAAAAGGTAAATATTTAGATAACAGCGATAAGGACATATTGTGGATTAGTTCAGGCTGGTCCACACAAATATCAAAGAGTTGCAGAATTATCTGCAACTCTTTTTCTTTTATACAAACACAAAGGCTAACTTGTATTTTCCCGATTCTAGGTATAAGATATATAAATAGATAATTTACAAAATGAATTCATAAAACAAAACGATGACTTTTCAAGTAAAGTAACTATATTTGCAGTTGCTTACTTTTGTTTGACAATGTACAACCACAGAGGAGCAACCTACATAACAGATGGTATTGAAACCATTTAAATGAAATAGCTATGGGATTATTTAATTTTAAATTGGGCGGTTCTAAAAAAGAACAAGATAAACCTATCAGAGATAAATTAAAGGACAAAAAAATACTTTGAAAAGATTCTGAGTATTAAGTTTGGAGAAATAGATGATGATGAAAAGCACATATTAGAAGAAAAGAAAAAGAATGTTGGAATAGTACGTCCATTTTTATATTGGTGTTCTGCTGTAGATTATATACGGGCAATAGAAATAAGTTACTCTATGGGTGAAGATATTGCCAAATTGAAAAAAAGTTATATATAAATTCTTTAGATAATTATATACATGGAGCTAATTTTAGAAATCCGACATACGCTGATGATTTAGATAGAATATCATTGGGAATACTATTAGACATAGATAATACAGATTTTAATCGTTTAACTGACTATGTGTTGCGAATGGATAAGCAGGCAAAACCATCAAATTGGACACCCGACTTATTACTTTGGTTTATGCTAAACTTCCGATTAAAAGAAAACAAGAAACAAACGTATGCAAATAGGCTTGCTTTCCCTAAGTTGTATAAAGAACTTTTCAAGCTAACACAGATTTCCGATGCGCAAGAAGCAAAGAAAGCACTTAAAGATTATATAGAAAAATGGTATACTCTGAACAACGATGCTCCTTGGTATAATAGTCATCTGAAGAAGAATTGTTATCGTGGCTATTGGGCATGGGAGGTTGCAGCTGTTGCTAAGATAATGCACATAGACGATTCTGACCTTAGGGATAATCGGGTCAGTCCTAAAACCCAGTTGCAAGCCTATACTCTTAAGCATACAATTTCATAAGTATTTATTACTTTTGCATCATGAAGAGTCACCAATTATTACGTTGCATCTTTCCAGATGTACTTGCCGACTACTTTGATGTTGTCGATATTCAAGAGAGTGTTACCCAGTTTGACTTTTGGCTTGACGAGCGTAACTTTATGGAAAAGTCAGACCATAAGTTAGGCACTGTAAGCAGTTATGGTTTTACCAGCGAGCGTGTTATTCAGGACTTCCCCCTTCGTGGCAAAGCAGTTTACCTCCATGTTCGCCGTCGCAAGTGGCGTGATTCTTCCAACGGAGAGATATTTACTTATTCATATGATGATTTGACGGCTGAGGGCAGTAAACTATCCCCCGAGTTCGTTTCTTTTTTAAAAGAATAGAATTGAGTCCACTGCAGAGAGCATCGCAAGTATCGGTGCGCACTATGGCGTAAATGGCAAGCTGTTATCCACACAGTACAAGGAACATTTCAGTGATTATCGTAGCTGGGATCAGTTGGGGCATGCTCAAGACTGGCTATTGTTTGAAGATAACATAGGAGAGAGTCTAAGTATTGATGAGACCTGTCTAAGCAGTGGCGAGGTTTATACTTTTCTGACCAACAAGGCGGGAAAGGGCAGAAAAAGGGACTTTGGTAGCTGTGGTTAAAGGGACTAAGGCAGAGGAAGTTATTCAGGTTCTCAAGAAGATAAACCTTTCTAAACGGGAGACTGTCAAGGAGATAACACTCGATTTATCATCTTCTATGATGCGCATAGCCCGCTCTGTTTTTCCAAAAGCACTTATTACCAATGATAGATTTCATGTACAGAAACTATATTATGATGCTCTGGATGACATGCGTATCGCTTACCGATGGGTGGCAAGAGATAAAGAGAATGAGGAGATAAAAGAGGCAAAATGTAAGGGTAAGGAATATATACCATTTAGATACAGCAATGGTGACACGCGTAAGCAGTTGCTCGCCAGAGCAAAGTTCATATTGACCAAGCACAAGACCAAGTGGACTGAAACACAGAAAGGTAGGGCACAAATCATCTTTGAACATTATCCGACACTGAAAAAGGCATATAATTTGGCTATGAAACTTACCGATATTTATAACATCAAGAGCATCAAGGATGCTGCAAGGCTGAAGCTGGCAAAATGGTTTAATGAGGTTGAAGAACTGGGAGTAGACAATTTCTACACAGTGATTGACACGTTTGAAAATCATTATCAAACCATACTCAATTTCTTTGTAAACAGAGCAACGAATGCAAATGCCGAGTCATTCAATGCTAAAGTTAAGGCATTCAGGGCACAGTTCAGAGGGGTCACAGATATTCCTTTCTTTTTATATAGGCTTATGAAATTATGCGCTTAAAAGTATAGGCCTGCAACTGGGTTTTAGGACTGACCCGGATAATCCATATTATCCCTATGATATGGTACATTGGAAAGATGCAGGAGTTACTATAGAATAGTAGTAATAGAGAACATAAGATGATTTATTTCTTAAGAAGTCTACAACGAAAATCTACTGAAGATAATTTAGTAAATTAATTATTGATGTCTGCTAAAATGAGAGAATATAAGACACGATGATTTCAATTCTGAGAAAGAACTATGTAATATAGATCAAACACCTTCTCATACCCTTTCCTTTTCCCAAGATTATGCTATAGCTCTCTTACTAATCTATATGCTATGGTTTCAGTAGGCTATCTGCCTTAAGAGCTCTCTACGATTCTTGAGATGATTGCGAAAATGTTGAGAACGGTAAATTTCGTTCAAGGTACGCATATAGCTCTGATATTGTGTGGTAATAAAGGTTGCTATTTTTTGTGATATCTAATTTGTAATTGATAGATATCTGAAACGAACACGATAGATATCTGAAACGAACACGATAGATATCTAAAACAAACACGATAGATATCTAAAATGAAAGTAGCGGTATCTACCTGACTTTTCTAAGCATTTAAGACGCTCTATCTGATTAGTGAATAGACTGTATTCACAGCTTATAAGTCCTATCTAATTTCTATTACACTTTATTAGAAAATAGCATCATTATATTTTGTTCGTATTATTATTTTCAGTAATCTTTCGTTTCCTTGCCAGTCATTTATATAAACTTTATAATTTGTTCTGTTTACTTTAAAACGATAGAATAGAGAGATAACAGGGTATAATGACTTCTGTAAAAAAATAGTTTTAGTTAATACAAATTTCCTTCTGTTCTGTAAGTGCCAGCTGTAACACCAGTTCGGCGCTTAAAGAATTTACAAAACGAACTAAGAGAATTGAAGTTATATTCGGTGGCAATGGTTTTTAAAGATTTATTTGTATATTTCAATTCCTGCTCTAATTGTATGGTTAATTCCTTGTCAATCCATTCTCTGGCGGTAGTTCCTGTCTCATTTTTTATAACTATGCCAAGATAATGCGTTGTCATATACAATTGTGAAGCGTAGAATTCTAATTCGTGTTTTTGCTTTATGTTATCGTTGACTAATCGTATAAATCGTTCAACAGTTTCTTTGTGACGTGTCCATTGTCTATTTGCCAATGGTATTTCTATGCTGTAAAACGATTCTACCAAGCTAAATATTGCTACAAAAAGTGCATTGATAGTCTTGCTATTTATTGATGATATCTGAACAAGATTATACATTGTTTTGAGATATTCCTGAATAACACTGCTTTCGTTCTCCTCTAAATGTAGCTTTATGCATTTGCCTGGAGAGAGAAATACTTGTGGCAAATTACCATTAAATACCGTTTTCATAAATTCTTCTGACAGTGCAAAACCGTCTATAATGGTTTCAACACCTATAGAGTCGCCCGATATTGTAACACCCCAATTTATGAAAAGTAAATCTCCCGGACCACACCTATACTTCTTTGAGTTTATAATTGGTTCGTACCAACCACTTTTCACTACTACTAAACGTACCATACTGAGACGTGCCGGACTACTAGGGTCTGGCAGTGCTCTAAATTGCGGATTACTATTAAGTCCTATTAGAAATTTAGAACAAATGTAAAGGTTTCCAGCTATGTTTGGTTCATTTCTTTTTACATACGCTGCAAATTCGTTAAAATTCATTATATTGAGATGTTTTGAGTAATGCTTAAATGAGTTATAAGTCGTACAAAGATAATAAAAAAAGATTATCTTTATTGATGTAATTAGATTTTTTTACAATAAATAACTATCTACAAATATCTTAATTCTATGTATGTTATCTTGAATATAATAAGGAAAAAGCCCTATAAAATAAATGTTTTCTTGTTAAGACTATTGTCTAATAAATTTACCATTTATAGGTATATATGTGGGCATAAGCCCTGTAAATATAAGTTGTAAACGGTTTTCTTATCTAACCTTTTATCTATAATGTATAACATAGCAATGCTTTTTGCAATGTAAAAGCCATTGTTATGCAATGTAAAAAGGGCTGTTTTGGTTTGCAAAACAGCCCTTTTCGTTTTTTATTAAGTCCTTAAAGATATTAGTGTTCTATATGTTTTAGCTTGGTTATATTACTACGACACCATACTTTCGTTGATACTTTTACTGTAACGAATAAACTCCCCTTCGTTGCCAAAACATGGGTCAGCATAGACTCCAACAACAGCTAAGTGCGGGAAACAAGCCTTTATTTGCTGTAAAGCCTCCTTATCTTCCTTTGCATGTTGCATCGGGACGATTATAACTTTCGACGTATGTATATAGTTAATGTATGCCCAACTAGTATCTTTAGCCTCGCGCACGCCATCGAACGATGAGTAACTGAGTTCTACTACTTCGTATCCTTCAGCCTCAATCTTCTCTTTTAGGGCTTTAGCAACCTCAGAGTCGTACTCTGCACAGTTCGTCATTAACATACGTTTGTCGCCAATATTACGCACAAGGCAATCTACGTGATCTGTAATTTTTACGTTGTTAACAAGCCAAGCCGGTTTTAGTGCTTTGCAAGAATGTGTTACCGGGTCTTCAATAATTTCATGTTCAACATCATAGATGTCAAGCATCATGCACAATTTACTATAAATTGGCATCATGTTACTGTCGTTCAGAATTTCTGTTGCGAAGTAAACTTTGTTTGCATTTAGGTGTTCTGAAGACATCTTCTCCTCCGAAACCTTTATTACTTCTAAGTGCTCCATAGCGAATTTATATGATAAGTCTTTTATTAAATTGCAATAGTAATAGGACAATACAAAGGTACAAATATTCCAATAATCACCTAATTTTTTTGCATTTATTTGCGGAAATATTTGTTTATACCTTTTTTCTTATCTATTAAATGCCTTTTTAAGCGATACACCTTATTATATATAGATTATATATAGGCATCAACGGTGCGTATATAAGAGTGTGTAGATAATATTTATTAATGTGATAACCATATACTTATATCGTTAAAAAGATATAAACAAGAGTAGAATAGTTGTATTGTCTCTACTATTTTCTATACTTTTGCAGAAACTTGACGTGAAGCAATTGTACTAATGCTGCAATATAAGGTTATAATACTTTATTGATAAGTAAACCTGTTTGTGTATTTAGTATGGTTTTATACGGATAAACGACAATAGGAATGAAGAGAGCTAATCTATTAAGAGTATTTATAGCTTGGATGTTATTGCTAACATTCACAGCTGTTCTTGCTATAAAAGATTTGCATTTTCACGACTATAAAAATGTTCGTACAGAAAACTTGGCAACCAAAAGCCATGCTCAAATAAGTTCTGCTTGCTTTGTTTGCGAATTTACAATGCACAAAGCCAATGCCGTAAAGCTGTTTAGCTATGTGCCTATAACAGTTTGTACACTCTTACACAAACCAAAAGCGTTAGTTCCCATTATAGTTTATAGATCAGTAGAATCTGTAAACGCCCATGCACCTCCCTTCTTTGCTTAGTTTCTAAACCTACTTAGAAGCTCTTTTAAAGCTCGCAACAATATGTTGTTGGCTTGTTTTACTGTATTGCTATAGTGTTTCTTGTGTATTGTACAGCTGTGTCTAAATAGCTATATGTACACATCTATTGAACACAGCCTTTCGCTATGTAATGCAGCAAGAACATTTATTTAATTACTCATTTTATTCTTATTTCATAGCTGTAAATATGAAAAAGCTATTTTATACCTTTATGAGTGTAATAGCATTATGTGAGTTTGTGCCCACTAGTGCCTTTGCACAGAACCAATATGATCTGGAGACGGCACAGCCAGATACTACAAAACAGAACTATCATCTTATAGATGGTGTAGAAATTTCCACTGTTCGTAAGCTCGTTAGTAACAATGCTGTAAGCTCACAGCTCAACAATAAAACAATAGAACGGTCGTTAGGGCAATCGTTAGGCACTATGTTAGAGCGTGTTAGTGGTGTAAGTTCTATTCAAACGGGCGGAACAGTATCTAAACCAGTTATACACGGTATGTACGGAAACCGTATATTGTTGGTTAATAATGGCGCACGACTCACTGGACAGCAGTGGGGAGCCGACCATGCACCAGAAGTAGACAAGAATAGTAGCACCAAAATAGAAGTCGTTAAGGGAGCAGAAGCTGTACGATATGGTTCTGATGCTCTTGGTGGCATAGTCGTAATGGAACAAGATATGTTGCCCTATAATCAGAAAAACACACACGGCAGACTACTGAGTATGTATGGTTCCAATGGTTATCGCTACCAATTTGTAGGCAATGCAGAAGGTTCTATGCCTTTTTGCCATCGTTGGCGTGGCGCATTCAAGCCACCTACGCTAATAGTGGCGACCAAAGAGCAGCCCATTATTTGCTGAACAACACAGGAACACGCGAGTTCGACTTCTCAACCGCACTTGGTTATCAACATAAGAACTTCCGTGCTGAAGGTTATCTTAGCAGATATGACCTAAAATTGGGAGTGCTTTACAATGCACAGATGGGCGATGCCGACTTACTTGCAGAACGTATAAAGATTGGCAGACCTGTCGACATAACACCTTATACACGCCATATTGACTATCCTTTCCAACATATTGTTCACACAAATGCCACGCTAAAGCTTTACTACAACACCGAAAAGTATGGCGACTTCTATTGGTTAGCTTCTTTTCAAAAGGACGATAGAGAGGAGAATAGAATACGACGTATGAATCTCTCCTATATTCCTGCTGTTAGTATGCACCTTAAAACGTTGCAAAACTATCTGCGTTGGCGTAAATACTATGGCGATTGGCAAACCGAAGTGGGGACACAAGTTGTGAATAGTAACCATTCTAATCAACGTGGAACGGGTGTAGTGCCTATCATTCCTAACCACACAGAAAATCAAATAGGAGCTTACGCTTTGCAAAAGTATCAAAACAACCGACTTGGGGCAGAGCTTGGTGTTCGTTTTGATTGGCAAGACACAAAGGCTGCTGGCTACGATTGGACTGGCGACTACTATGGGGGGCATCGCACATTCTCTAATTTCACTTATAGCTTGGGTGCTCACTATCACGTTACTGACAGGCTAACACTAACTACAAACTTTGGTTTAGCATGGCGTGCACCACATGTTTTCGAGCTATATAGCAATGGTAACGAATTAGGAACAGGACGTTTCGTGCGTGGCGACTCTACTATGTGTTCAGAAAATAGCTATAAGTGGGTAGTATCTACCGAATATCGAAGCACAGTTTTAGATGCTCGGCTCGATGCTTATCTGCAATGGGTGAAACATTATATATACGACCGTCCTATGAAAGGCGAATATGTAACTGTTATTTCGGGAACTTATCCGCTATTTCAATATATGCAGACTGATGTGTTTATACGTGGTATAGACTTCGATTTGCGTCTTCGTCCACTTTCTTCAATAGAGTATCATATTGTTTCGTCTATGATTTGGGCTAACGAAACACGCACCCATAACTACTTGCCGTATATTCCTTCCTTCCGTATCAATCACAGCCTTACTTACACACCACACCTTTCTGGAAAGGCTTTTGCTCCATGGATAGAAGTTAAACATCGCTTTGTGGCACGTCAAACTCGTTTTAATGCAGCTTCCGACCTTATTGCTTATGCTCCTGCTTCGTATAGCTTGTTTGGATTAGAGGCTGGAACCGAATGGCGAATAGATACACACAACACTCTTAGCTTGTTTGTTTCGGCTGACAATATCTTCAATAAGGAATATAAAGAATATACCAATCGTGCTCGATACTATGCACACGACCTTGGTAGAGACATACGTCTTACCATAGGGTGGAAATTCTAAAAGGGAAACAGAATATAAATAAACAAATGATAAATAATAAAATTATGAAACTTAAACAGTATTTTACCCATAGTGTTAGGCTTGGCCTGCATTGCACTTCTTACCGCTTGTAGTCCTGATAAACCTGAAAACGAGAAAATTAATAAGCTCCACGAAGACCCAACGATGTGCGTGTTCACACTTACTGAAGGCTCTTTGCGAAGCGGCGTAAGCTTTAACAGTATGCCACAAGAGGCAGATTTTGTTCCAACAAATAATGTACAGAAGATTATTTGGCAGGTTGAGAAAGGGGAAAACTTTAAAATAGGCGAAGAAGGACTGTCTAAATTCGTTGTGAAAAACATTAAAACAAATCCTAATGTGGTTTATTCGCTACGCATAGACTACTATAACGCCAAAGGAAACTCAATGAACAACCAGTTCTTTGAGAACGAACAAGACAAAATTCATCAACATTTCTTTATGTATTATACAAATAATGGTGCGCACAATGTGCTAGTTAAGAATCGTGAAGAACTACCTTACGAATATACTTATGCCGATTCATACAAAGGAAAGTTTATAGGCGAGAGCAATCCAATGGGCTTCTTCGGCTTCATTCGCTTCTTGCAGCCTGATACAAAGTTCGATTTGAAGGTAGCATTGATGCACTCTGGCAATCTTACGAAGTTTGGGACCGATGGCAAAGCTTCGCCTTTCTGGGCTCCATCTCCTGCTCAACTTAATAAGGCTCTATGGGATTTAAGTGTGAAATTACCTATCGAGGTAAAAGACTAATGTGTTTTAACAAAATAAGATGCATACGTGAGAATCTTTAAACAGATACATCAGTAATCTTAAACAAATACGAAACAATGAAAATAAAGAAGAATAAGAAATTTAAAAATAATGTATTGTTCTTGTTAGTAGGATTATTCGTACTTAGTTTCTTCACTGCTTGCAGTCAAGAGAATTCAAAGGAAGATGAAGTAATAGAGCCTAAAAAGGAAGAGAAGGAGGATACTACCAATCTTGACATTCGTGAGGTAACAGTTGAGTTAGATCAGGTTAAATTAGCCGATGGAATGACATTTAAAGACCATCCAAAACGAGAAGACATAGTTAAAGAAATTAGTGGCATAGGGCTTATATTTCATTTAGATAAAGACGGAAATCCTAAACCAGACAAATATAATTCGGCGAATAAATTCGTAGTAAAGACTTTAAAGTCTGAACCTAATTGTGTGTATAGGTTGATGGTATCGTATCCGAGAAATAAAAATTGGAGTATAACAGGTTTTTCAGACAATAAACTAAACTATAAACTTCAGCATTTCTTTATGAATTATATAAATGAAGACAATAGAGAGGTGTGGGTTAAAGACCCATCAAAGCTTCCATTCACCTATATTTATTCTGATCTTTTTTGGGAAGATGGATTAATAAATCCAAGCCCAGTTGGTTTCTACGGTTTCATACAGTTCTTAAAGCCTCATACTAATTTCGATTTAACAATCGGTCTCTTCTATACTGGTAATAAAACGAAATTTAATTCAGACGGTACGATATCACCTTTCTGGGGACCATCGTCTGAACTTAGTAAAAAAGGAAAATGGTTACTAAAAATAAAAATACCAGTTGAAATAGAAGATTAATGTGTTTTTTATAAGATAAGATGCATACGTGAGAATCTTTAAACCGATACATCAGTTCTTAAACATATACAGAACAATGAAGATAAAAAAGAATATGAGATTTAAAAATAATGTATTGCCATTGTTGTTAGGATTATTCGCACTTGCTCTCTTCACAGCTTGTAGCCAAGAAAGTTCAACAGAAGATGGAGAAACTAAACAAGCAATAAAAGATAATAAACCACCTTTTAACCCAAAAAAGTTAAGGGTAGCAATAACGAAAGGTAATATAAATTATTGGCAGAAATATAACGATAGCCTAAGTTGGGAAAACATATTTAGTTATAGAGGAGATATTGACATAAAATTTACGGTTGATATAGATGGAAAAATCATATTTGATAAAACCAGTGAGCCGAATAAATTAGTATTCAACAGCGCAAAATCAGAGCCACAAAATGTTTATTTGTTTGTTATAGATTACGTTGATGATAAAGATGCACACTTTAACTGGTTCTTAATGGAAAATGATTTAGACTATAAATACCAAAATTTCTTTTTGTATTATCCAAACAATGGCAATAGTAAAGAATGGGTTACAGACCGTTCAAAGGTTCCTTTCGAATACGCTTATGCCGATAAATATAAAGGAACAAATACCAAAAAACGAGGACCAGTGGGCATAACGGGCTTCATACGCTTCCTAAAACCAAACACAAAGTTCGATTTAACGCTCGGTCTCTTCTATTCTGGAAAGAAAACAAAGTTTGATGCAGACGGCAAAACATCGCCTTTCTGGACTCCTTCGCCTGAACTTCTGAAAAAAGGAGAGTGGCTATCGAAGTTTAAAATACCTATTGAGGTAAAAGACTAATATGTATCACAATAAGATAAATCTAACAATAAAATTCAAAACGATAGGTTTTAACCAACAAAACAAGTAGTTTGACAATTCAAAACAAAATATAATAATTATGAGAAGTATAAGAACATATCTAAAATTAGCATTACTTTGCACAGTGCTATCTGGCTTTGTAGGTTGTAGTAACAACGACGATATTGTGCCAGAGAACAAGAACGAGAAGTTAGCAGGTCTAAGCCAGCTAAGGTTGTAATAAATGTTATCGAGGGACACCTACACGGTTACGCTGCCTTCCACGAGAACAAAATGTACGATGGTGTGAAATACATGGACGCTCCACAAGAGTTTGTTTACACACTGCAAGGCGACAAATGGGTGCCCGACCCTAAGAATCCACCTTACCTCTATGCTATGAGCTATAACCAAATGCAAAACTCCGAAGCTGCGGTAAGCATTGCACTCGACATAAAATATTACGATGCTGCGGGAAACCTTATGAATGGTAAGTTTATAGACAATGGGCAAAGCGAGCATTACCAGCACTTCTTTGTGGTGAAAGATCAAAAACCTTTTCCAGATTTTGACGCAAAGCTCGACAACCCCACTAATCAAGAGTTTATGCGCTACGATTATGTAGACCCTACTCCATGGAATGAAACTATACACAGTGGCAAAGCTCAATATAACGGGTTGAAAGACCCTCTCGGCTTTAAGGGTATTCTGTCGTTTGGATATTGTCGCCAAACTTGTAACCTGAATATTATGTTGATGGAAAGCCACAATAAGAAGACGGTAAATTTAAAGAACTTAGTGTTTAAAGACACATGGGGCGAACCTGTTGAGGCGCGTTCAAAGGTGGCTGACTGGGTTCCTACTTCCGAACAGCTGAAAAATAACAAGTGGTATCCAACAATAAATCTACCTGTAATGGTATATATGGACAGGGCAGAATTGGGAGAAGGCGAAGACAACGTAACACTAACAATGACAGAGAACGAGGTGCCAACATCGTTCAAACGACTGATAAGTACGCTGAAATATGCCTTTAATTTAACCTATAAGCAAGCTCTTACCGAACTATACTATAGGTTAAACGGCGAACCTGCTCCACACGATAACAGCGGCTATTGGTTCTAAACCAGCCAGAAAGAAGCAGTAAGTATGCTTATATGCTTACTGCTTTTCTACAATTCCACGTCGTAAACCCAATTTGGTGCTTAGACTACAATATGTATAGTTCTTATCACTATGGTATTGTTTTCTAACATCTTTTGTTTTCTTATCGGCATCTTGTCTGTCTTTGTAACTTTACGTAGCCTGCTACGCCTGCGTTGCAAAGGCAGACAAGCTGCTCGATAATAAAACGAAATATGTTTAGGCTCTAACTACCAATTTGGGTTAAACAATAGTTGAACAACGTGGAATTGTTGCGTTTATATGCTATTTGTATCTTGAAACCACGTTTCGTTTCTGTTGAAAAGCAATGAATATATTTGGGAAAGGTGGACGATAGTAAAGATTTTAATTTCTATATAATAAAATTATGTGCAATATGTTGTTGTTTAGATGTTTATAGTAGTTTTTTAATCAAAACATTGCAGCATAAAACATTTTATATGTCTCAGCCAAACAAATGTTTTTTAAGCACTATAATATAGAGCTATAAAAGCTATAGCTTTTTGTGATATCTAAACCGCAACTGATAGATATCTGAGACGAGCGTTTCAGATATCTGAAACAAGCGTTACAGATATCTGAAACAAGAGTAACAAAAGAGTGTCTGATTTTTCTAAACATTTAGAGGCCTCTATCTGATTATAATCTTCCATTGCCCAGTATGCAAATTGGTATAGTTTGTATACGAAGTAGTATGCGTTAAGTGTCTATTCGGAATTAAACGAGATACCGATAGTAGAATTGCCAGTTTACTACTAAACATTGCGAAAGCAGAGTTGTAGCACATAGAACCATATATTGGATTGAACCAAGTGGCAAAGTGGGTTGCAGAAATAGTAAAGCTGTAATGTTTAAACAGAGTTTTAAGCATATTTAAACACTATTATGGCAGTGCTTAAACAGTTAGATAAATACACTATTTGGCATTTTTTAACGCATTACTATATTCTATTAATCGTACTTACGCTACTTTTGCATCGCATAAGATTAAAAGATTGTAAAAATGGAATCAGAACTTTCTAACCATAAAAAGCTTACAGCAATGGGACTGCTAATAGCCATAGGCATAGTGTTTGGCGATATTGGTACATCTCCGCTCTATGTTATGCGCACTATTATGCGTGCAAATCCGCACTTTAGTGCAAACTATATATTGGGTGCAGTGTCGTGTGCATAATATGGACCTTAACTCTGCAAACCACACTGAAATATGTAGTAATAGCACTTCGTGCCGATAATAAGGGCGAGGGTGGGGTGTTGGCTCTGTTTGCATTAATACGTAAACGTGGTAGCCGTTGGCTCTACCTTGTAGCAATGTTGGGAGCGAGTACGCTGATAGCCGATGGTGTAATAACACCTGCCATTACTGTAACCTCAGCCATAGAAGGGTTGCATGGCATATCTACCAATATACCAATAGTGTTAATTGTTGTAGTTATCATTTCGGTGGTATTCTTTATTCAGCGTTTCGGAACAGGCTCCATAGGTAGCTATTTCGGTCCGTTTATGTTAGTCTGGTTCTTACTTTTAGGTGTGTTGGGTATCGTTCATATAGCCGATTTCCCACTTATCGTAAAAGCCTTTAATCCATATTATGCCATAGAACTGCTATCGTCAAGTCCTGAATGGTTCTTAATACTGGGTGCGGTTTTTCTTTGTACAACAGGTGCAGAGGCACTATATTCCGACCTTGGACACTGTGGTAGGCGCAATATAACCGTTAGTTGGATATTTGTAAAAGTAATGCTCATACTCAACTATATGGGGCAAGGCGCTTACATTATAAACAACATAAACACTATACACACAGGTATCAACCCGTTTTATGGCATTATGCCAAACTGGTTACTTATACCAGGCGTTGTAATAGCAACAGGAGCAGCCATTATAGCCAGTCAAGCACTCATTAGCGGGTGCTTCACCATTTTTAGCGAAGCTGTGCATTTAGACTTCTGGCCTACGCTTAAATTCAAGTATCCATCAAGGAATAAAGGGCAGATTTATATACCACAGATAAACAATATGCTCTATATTCTGTGCATTGTAACAGTATTACTGTTTCAAACTTCGGCTCACATGGAAGCAGCATACGGTTTATCTATCACCATAACAATGCTTACCACCACAGTAATGCTGGCAGTTTATTTGCGTCAACGGTTCACACCACATTGGATAGTGGGAGCCTTTTTAGCCGTCTATCTGCTTATAGAAGGCTTCTTCTTCTTAGCCAATCTAACCAAATTTGCACACGGTGGTTGGTTCACAATAATGTTAGCACTCTTTGTAGGAAGTATTATGTATATATGGTATAGGGCTTGGAATATACGCAGAAAATATCTTAAGTTTAACAAACTGTCCGACTATTACGATATAATATGCGACATAAAAGCCGATGAAACCATACCAAAGTATGCAACAAACCTGGTGTATATACGTCAATCGGAATGCGAAGATGTAGTGGAAGACAAGCTGATTTATTCCATAATAAATAAGCAACCAAAACGTGCCGATCACTATTTTTTAGTGCATTTTATATACGACGACGCACCAGATACCTTAGATTACACTTGTAGCGAACTGATAAACGATACGCTTTATGCAATTAACATAAGGGTGGGATTTAGAGTTAATCCGCTTATGACACTCTATTTACGTCAAATAGTAGAAGACCTTATTGCCGAGAAACAGTTCGATATACGAAGCGGATATCCGTCATTACGCAAACACAACATAGCTGGCGACTTCCGTTTTATAGTAATTCATCGAATTTATTATGCATCTACAGTGGTGAGTGCGTCCGATAATATAACACTACACCTATTTGGTGTCATTCGACATATAGGTGTAGACGACGAACAAGCCTTAGGCTTAGATACAAGTAATGTTACTGTGGAGCGTGTTCCATTTGTTGTTAATAAGAAGTATAAACAGCATATAACGAAGCGCAAATAGAGAATACCAAGTGTTTAACAATATAAGAAAAGAGTTGCAGAGTTAAATATAAATTATGGGTAAAACGGTTACAACATATTTAATAGATGCTGATCCGAAAGGAACGCAGTATGTGTTTATCAGCAATAAAATTTGCCAGATGTATGTCATTCCTCGTTCACATCTTTCAATTTTAAACAAACGAAACGAGTTACAAACACCGGCTTTCTATATCTTATTAGGTGAAGACGAGGCTACAAAACCGAAAGCATATATTGGAGAAACAGAAAACTTTAGAGAACGAGTGAGAGACCATGAAAGCAAGAAAGCGTTTTGGCAAAAAGCCTTGCTTTTTATTTCTAAAGATGCCGCAATGACCAAAGCTGACGTACAATATTTAGAGCATAAAGCAATAGCAGAAGCAAAGGCGTCAAATTCTTTTGTCTTAAATGAGAATAAGCAAACACCTAAAGCTCCAAATCTTCCCGAATATAGAAAAGATGATATGGATGAATTTTTTGAGGATGTAAAATTTCTTACATCTTTCATTGGTTGTGGCATATTTGATATTGCCAAACCAAAAGAAGAACATCTTTTCTTTACAAAGGGACGTGGATGCGATGCAAAAGGCTTCTATCATAGCAAAGGATTTACTGTCTTGAAAGGCAGTATTATAATGAATTCATCAGTTCCATCCTTCACTTGGAAGGATAAGCGAGAGAAAATATTGAAAGAATACACTCATTTGCGTAATGGTAAAATAGAACTGGCTTCAGATATAACTTTCAATAGTCCGAGCACAGCAGCCGATTTCTGTATTGGTAGTAGCAATAATGGCTGGCTTGTTTGGAAGGATAAAGATGGAAACACCCTAGACTCCGTATATAGAAAACAATTAGAGTAGTATAAAACTATCGGAATGGACGTGAAATTAAGAGTTTATGCCAGGCAAAGATAGGCCTATTGAAGATATACAAAAGATGAATTTAATGATTACATTATAATATGGCATTTAGAATTGGTTCTTTTAATATGTTTAAATTCTCATTCCGTTCTGACAATGAGATCCGTAAAGACATTAAATTAATTGCCCGTATAATATACGAACAACAGTTCGATATTATTGCATTACAAGAGGTTTTTTCAAAGAATGCTATGGATCTGCTATTGAAAGAACTAGGTGAACATAGATGGCAGGGCGTTTGGGAAGCACCAAATGCCTTGAGTACTTTAGCGGCAGAGGGCTATGCCTATATTTGGGATAAGACCAGGTTTAGGTTATCCACCACTGTCCTTCCAGATGGAAGCACTAGAATCTTCAAACCTCACATTTATAACCAATATAAAGTGAATAGGTCATTAGGACAAAGACAACTAATAAGAAACCCGTACTATGCGAGATTTGAGCCTATAAATGGAGCCTTTTGCGAATTTAGACTAATTAATGTCCATATTATGTTCGCAAGGAATAGCACTCATAATGACATTTTCGACGCAGGAGCTATCCTTCTCCGTAAGCGCGAGTTCGATATCTTAACAAAATCACTTTATCTTTCTATAGCTGATAAAGTCTATGGAAATAACAGACCATCATACACTATAATTTTAGGTGATTATAATTTAAACCTCCCTTTTTCAGGAGCTAAATATGCTTTTTTGAACGAAGTTGTTGAAGTAGATAATGGTGGAACTATAAGAAAGTTAATTACTGTTCAGAAAGAGCTTACTACTCTCAAGTCTTCTCCTACAGAAGAGCAACTTAAAAAGAAAAAAGATGTTATAGCTTCGTATTGGGCAAACAACTTTGATCACTTTACATACGATTATGACAGGTTTCAAGGGATAGGAATGCATGCTGGAAGAATTAATACCATACAACAATATTGTAATAATGATTACCAATTACATAGAAAAGTAGCATCTGACCATGTACCTATTACTTAGATATTAATTTAATAAAATAAAATTATGAATCCAATTAAGGTTAATCAAGACAAGTCAATCTGCGAACATGACCAACTTAAAGCAGCTTACGCACTAAACCTTTGTACAGTGTCTGTGTCGCAAATCGTTGACTACAAAGACCTAAACGTTTTAGAGCAAGAGTATGAACTCATACTGAACAACCTCAATCTGCACAATATGCCGAAAGATCAGGCATTACTCCACATTTTAAGGCAGATTTTAGATACAGTCACTTTCTTCCGTATCTATGAAGGCGATAAAATGATGCTTGAAAAAAAATACCAACAAAAAATCAAAAATGCGATATGGAATGCCATTCCTTCTTTCGGTTTAATTGCTGTTGGAGAACCCTATACTTTCGCTATATCTATGATTGCCTCTGTTGGTATGGGATATATGAACTATCGTAAAGAAAAAGCAAACACCCTTACTGAAAGAGAGGAACAAGAATGGACTTTACAAAGATCTGCGATAGAACAATTTAATGCCTTAAGAAGAGAGTTATTTGACACAGCATGGAGATTATCCGACTCATATAAATTTGATGACAAATATAGATTGACAGAATCTCAGATTTCTCAGTATAATAGTATCCTGATGGATTCAATTCCTTTACGAAAGTATGAGCGTTTGGATTCTATTAAGGATAATTTTGAAGCATATCCACCGTTTTGGTACTATTTTGCAAATGCTGCAATGGATGTGGTTAACGTATATAAGAATGAAACTGCCTTCGACGACAATATATCTGCCATAAATAAATACACTCAATTAGCAGAACAAAACTATCAGAAATATTTAGACAAGGACATTGATTTACTTCGAAATAACTACATACGATCTGCATGTGATTTGGAATATGCTGCACTATTATTCGATAGCTTATCACGCATTGAAGAAAATGAGCAAAAACTTAGATTATGCAAAATTAATGATCTTATAGATGATGCCATAAAACATTGTGGCTCTAAATTAGATATACTTCAAATTGCATCTATTTACTATCTTAAATTAAATAAGACAGGAGAAGCGTCAAAGCATCTACGTAAACTTGTAATTGAAAATTACAATACAAAAACAAACTCTCAGTTGCTAAGTTTTATCTATCTACAAGAGACTATCTTTGATAGCAAGAAGTTTATAACAAACACATTAAAATATAAGGAACTTGTTCAATTTACAGATAGAACGAGTCTTATCCCTTGGGTCGATTCTGAAAAAGAATTAACCAAAGACCATCTTAGAAATATAAATGAACTATTCTTATATAAACAAAAAAACAACTGTATTCTTACTTCGAGGCGATTGTGAATACTATTTTTTCACAAAGAAATAATTTCGTATAATAAGGAGCTTTACAATCGCCATTATATGGATGCGAACGATGCCTTTTTTTGAAGATACTATTAATGCAATAAAAGAAAGGGATGAAGAATATAAAAAGCTTTATTCTAGAGAAGACGAATGGAAAAAGGTTTACTGCAGAACTATCTGGAAACACTATAATAATCTCACTTAATAAACACATCAATAAACTTTTTAAGAAGTCTTGACAAGTTAGTGCAGGTAGCATTCAATTTAAATATAGATCCCGAAAAAGATCTGGCATCTATAAAAGAAGTTCTTACAAAAAAACATATCTCTTTCAAAGAGATATCATTTGACGAAGCAAAAATCAAGTATTACTGATGAGTCTATAATTCAACAGATAAAGTACCTTAAAAAAATAAAATAGAGAAAAATGAATTTGACTTCGAGGATTATCTAAGACTATCGTCTCTCACTTTAACAATAATAATGGAGAAGTTTATTGAAGACTTCGTCATGAATTTTTGGACAAAAAGTAATTGCCCCCAAAAATGCATATAAAGAATTAGTAAATATCGAAAGTAACTTCTCAGATTTTTTTGTAACGTAGAAGGACTTCCTTCTTTAGAACAATTATGCTCTCAAGGATATAATAATAGAAATATTCCTGAAGAATATAAAATCTTTGATTTATTTTTCTTGTTTTGAGGATGGGAAGAATATCGAAGAACAAATACGAATAGATTGGAAGCATTATTTAAATCTTATGAGGAAAAAAAGGAACTCTCTTCAAAGAAAAATAAAGATGGTCTTACATTCACAACAGATACAATCTTCATTAATAACCATTTGAAGACAATACCAAACAATGATACTACCACCATTAGAAATAAAGGTAGAGTTTTAGCTTATTTTTCATGACCAAAAAGAATGGTATGAAAGACATGTTGATGTATTTTTTTATGAAAAAAAGGTTTCTATTTCAGACTTGATGCTAAAATGTCAACAAGCAAACTTACATTCATTCCTTATAATAAAATTGAATTTGATAGAATCAAAAAAAGGGCTAAAAGTATAAAAATGAGATTTTTCTATCAAAGCTCACAAATAAATTTAGAAGTATTATATCAACTAATTGCTGAATCAAGATAGATAGCAAGTGAGTTCAAAGATAGGAAAAATATAGTAATCTGTAATTCTGTGAGTAAATATTATATTTTGCTGAATAATTTCAATAGTTTTGAAATTATTGCTGTCTAGTAAATATTATGTTATATAAAAGTTAAGGGCTAAAATCCTCTCTTGGATTTCAGCCCTTTTTGTTACTTTTGTCTTCTTATTCAAAACTTCTATATCATGAGTCAGATCGGGTTAAGTTTAATATGCAAAAGTTCTTAGCGTGCAGAACTTTCCATATAAACAGGTAGTGCTTCAGGTTTATTCTCATAAAAAACATTATGCTGTAAGGGAAAAATAAGTTCATGATAAAGTTATGTATCGATAGATATTGGGGGATACGATGTTCGCTTTGTTTTTATCAGTTCATTCATGCATGCGAAAATATATGTACCAAAATGATAATGTACTTGTAAGTTGTTGATTTTCAACTATAAATTTGCAGAAAATAATGAGATTACCAACTTTTAGAAGAACTTTCTTAACCTGACTCACGATAAATGTAACAGTAAACGTTTAATAAGAAAGTAGCGTCACTTTATTTTAGCAAAAGACAAAATATGGAGAAGGACACCCGTTTAGCATCTCTTGTGTTAATACGATTTCAAAGTTGCTGTCACTTTTGTCACGATTTGTTGCTTAGTAAATGGTTGTGAAGTAGGCAGTTATGAATTATGTTAAAAGTGACAGCAACTAAAATCAAAACTATTATAGGGGAATTTGATAGGGTGTATTATCAAGAATCTACGGAAATATTGCCTTAAAGTTCCGTTAATGTTCCTACTAAAAGAAAGGAAGTAACTATATCAGAGTGATAATCAGTTACTTCCTTTTCTTCTGTTGTACCCAGACCCGGGCTCGAACCGGGATGGATTGCTCCACTGGTGTTTGAGACCAGCGCGTCTACCTATTCCGCCATCTGGGCTTATATTTCTATTAAAGCGCTGCAAAGGTACATAGAAAAAGTGGGAATGGCAAATTTTATAAAAAGAATTTTCTATTCTTTATTTAAAGATTACAATTGAGAATCTTTACGAGATAACTCTGCAGAATCGTAATCTTAAAAGATAATATGATAAAACAACAATTGGGAATCTTTACGAGATAACTCTGCAGAATCGTAATCTTAAAAGATAATACGATAAAACAACAATTGAGAATCTTTACGAGATAACTCTGCAGAATCGTAATCTTAAAAGATAATACGATAAAACAACAATTGAGAATCTTTTACGAGATAACTCTACAGAATCGTAATCTTAAAAAGATAATACGATAAAAACAACAATTGAGAATCTGTGCTAGATGATTTTTACAGAATAACGCTGTTGAGGGTAATACTATAAGTTACTTAAAAGATAATATTAGAAACCAATGCTAAAAAAATTGAGGCTAAAAAAACTATATGAGAATTTATGCTTGAGTCTCCTTATCTGAAAAATATTCTGTAAGTTATATGGATTACATTAAAAATAATAAATATTTTTTGTTTTATCTACTAATTCCACTAACTTTGCAACGGTATAAGAGCTATTCTATAATACTTTGTGCAGAAATAAAACGATATAAAGAGAAACAAAATGAAGATAGCATTAATAGGTTACGGCAAGATGGGACACATGATTGAGCAAATTGCCCTCGAGCGTGGCCATGAAATTGTTTGTAAAATAGATAAAGACAATCAAAAAGATTTTGATTCCCCTGCTTTTGCAACTGCTGATGTCGCTATAGAGTTTACAACTCCTACGGCTGCTTATGATAATTATTTAAAAGCTTTCGCACACAATGTAAAAGTTGTTAGTGGATCTACAGGTTGGCAACACGAACATAAAGCCGATATTGAGCGTCTTTGCACGGAAGGTGGGCAAACTTTATTTTGGGCTAGTAATTTTTCTATCGGCGTAGCTATATTTTCTGCGGTAAATCGTTATTTAGCCAAAATAATGAATAATTATCCTCAATACGATGTTACAATGCAAGAAACGCATCATATACATAAGCTTGATGCTCCTTCTGGAACTGCAATTACTTTGGCAGAGGATATTTTAACCAATATTGCCCGTAAAACAAAGTGGGAAAAAGGAAAACAAGTTACAGCTGATGGTAAGGTTATCCCTGCTAAAGAGATGGCTGCTGATGTTCTCCCTATTGATTCTATTCGTGAAGGCGAAGTTCCTGGTATTCATAGTATATGCTACAATTCTGATGCCGACAAAATTACCATTACACACGATGCGCACAATAGAAAGGGCTTTGCTTTAGGAGCTGTTTTAGCTGCAGAATATACAAAAGACCATAAAGGTTTGCTATCTACAAACGATTTATTTCAATTCTAAAAAAAATAATGTTCACATTGTAGAACTAATAAGAATAATTTTATAACCAATGATTGATAAAGAAAAGCAAAAGCTCGACCCAAAGAAACAGTGGGCTAAATTTATTATTGTAGCAATACTCTATCTCGCTTTCTTGTTTTGGGTAAAAAGCTGGTGGGGACTCATCGTGTTACCTTTTATTTACGATGTGTACATTACGAAGAAAATAAAATGGCAATGGTGGAAAAACTCAGAAGGTCCTATTCGTTTTATTATGGGTTGGGTAGATGCCATTGTTTTTGCACTTGTTGCAGTCTATTTTATCAATCTGTTCTTCTTCCAAAACTATGTAATTCCTTCGTCTTCGCTCGAAAAGTCGTTGCTAACTGGCGATTATCTTTTTGTTTCTAAATTAAGTTACGGACCACGCATTCCGCAAACTCCGCTTACAATGCCTTTAACACAACACACACTACCTTTCTTTAATATAAAAAGCTACATAGAATTTCCACATTGGGAATATCGTCGTGTGCCAGGTTTAGGCAAAGTTAAGCTGAACGATATTGTTGTTTTCAACTATCCAGCAGGCGATACAATTGTAAGCGAACCGCAATATCAAGCTGACGATTATTACAGAATGGTTTACGAAATGGGAACAAGTTTGCTAATGCAACAAAATCCGAAGCTTGCAGCTACTAAAAAGAATGCTTTACAACAACGGGCTTTCTACGATAAAGCATATACTCTTGGACGAAACTACATTCTGAATAATGTGGCTACGTATGGTGAAATTGAATCGCGTCCTACTGATCGTCGAGAAAACTACGTAAAACGTTGCGTTGGTTTACCAGGACAAACTCTCCAGATAAAGAATAAAATTGTATATTTAGATGGAAAACCAAATAAAGAGCCTGAAAATGTAGAATATGCTTATTTAATTAAGTTCAACAATATAACTGCTGCCGACTTAATGAGCGAGCGATACGACGATTTTCGCAAAGAGTTAGGCATAAGCAACGAAGATATTCAGACTCTTAGTCGTTTGCACGGCTTCGATGTTGAACAAGGATTAGTGCTAAATCAGGCAGCTTTACAATACGATGGTTATATGCCGCTCACAAAACGTGCAGTAAATGCATTGAAACAACGTGGTTTAGTTAAGGCAATTCGTCCTGTAACCGATAAAGATATATATACAGGTTCTAACTATCCACGTAATTCCGACCTTGGTTGGAAAGTATGGACACGCGATAATTATGGTCCTATTTGGATTCCTGCAAAGGGAAAGAGCATTAAGCTTACATTAGACAATCTACCAATTTACGAACGTTGCATTAAAGTTTACGAAGGAAATAAACTTGATGTAAAGAATGGTAAAATATATATTAATGGTAAACCTGCGACTTCGTATACGTTTAAGATGGATTACTATTGGATGCAAGGCGATAATCGACACAATTCTGCCGATAGTCGATATTGGGGATTTGTTCCAGAAGACCATATTGTGGGTAAACCATTATTTATATGGTGGTCGAGCGACCCAGATCGTCGTGGATTTAGCGGCATACGGTGGAACCGATTGTTTAGTTGGGTTGATAATATAAAATAACACATTAATAATATAAAATAGCATTGTTCGAAAAGGTCTACTAAGGCAGACCTATCCAACAATGCTATTTTTTTCGTTTATTCTAATTTCTTTATGCTTCCTGCACTACTTTCCTCTGCTTATTTTGCACCCATTCAGTGGTTTCAAAAGCTGAATAGGTACGATTTGTGTTTAATAGAACAGCACGACCATTTTGTAAAGCAAACTTATCGTAATCGATGTGTTATTGCAACAGCAAACGGACAGCAAACTCTTTCTATTCCTGTAGAAAAGTTCGATAATAAAAAATGCGAAATGTGCGATGTTTGCATTAGCGATCACGATAATTGGCGACACCAACATTGGAATGCACTACTTTCGGCATACGGCGAAAGCCCTTTCTTTGAATATTACCAAGACGACATTCGCCCATTCTTCGAAAGAAAATGGAAATATCTTTTCGATTTTAATACAGAAATAACATATACACTTTGCGAATTGCTCGACTTGCAACCTAATATCAGCTCCACTAATGAGTTTATACCAATCAACAAAAATAACGATTTCATCGGAGAATATGCTGATTTTCGCGAAGTAATACGTCCGAAGCACCCACTTGCAGATAAAGATTTTGTACCAATGCCTTATTATCAAGTATACGAACCTAAAATAGGTTTCCAACCTAATCTTAGTATTCTCGATTTACTTTTTAATATGGGAAATGAATCTATATTCTATTTGTAAGCGCATATTCGTAACGCATCACCAAAACAAATAATTCTTAAAAGTTTATTACCCTTTCGTTTCGTTTATTAATTTTACAGATAATTGTGTGTAGCTAAATTTACAAATTCAAATATAAAGTTTATCTTTGCAACTATAAAACCAACAGCTATGCAACGTAAAGTTTTATTATTATTTATCTTTATAATACACCTTACTATAGCTTGTGCTCAACAAGTTCAAGTTTGCGATGGTGTAACTAATTTACCCATTCGCGATGTTCTTATAGCTGTAAATGGAAAACATTTTGGAAAAACCGACTATCGTGGCATAATAAATCTTCCTGTTGCTTACGAAACTGCTACATTCTCTAAAGTAAAATACCATACAGAAACACTAACACAAACAGAAGTACAAAAAGACACCGTGTTTCTTTTTCCTGAAAAACAATCGCTTGGCGAAGTTGTTGTGTGGGGAAAACACATTGTGAATGGTAGAGAGTTACTTAAACAAATGCCAAAACGCGATATACTGGATAAAGCTCCAAAACATGATATCCGTGAATTTGATATAGGTTTAATGCTCGACAAACGCCTCCGCCGCGATAAAGAACATGTAAGAAAGCAACGCGAAATATTTAAAACGTTCGATGGAATTAATACAGAAGACCCCATTTTGCGTGCCTATAACGAAACAAAAGCAGAACAAGAACGTGAAAAGATAGAAAAAGAAATAGAGGAGAAACACAAAAATGCAGATGCTAAAATAGAGAAATAGTTTTTTCTGCAATGTTGCTTATAGTTTTCTTTGTGGCAAGAAATATGTTTTTTGAGCCTTATAAGTCGCTTTATCCAATATAAATCGCTACTTTTGCAAAAAAATAAATAGACTTAAATTAATGGAAATTTCTATTTCAAAAAAAGTTCTTTATCGCGAGGTTATAGATTACATTATGATAGCCCTCGGATGTATCTCGTATGGCATTGGTTGGACCATTTTTTTACTACCAAACGACATTAGTACAGGTGGCGTTGCAGGTTTATCGTCTACTGTTTCTGGGCTTTAAACATTCCAGTTTCCTATACTTACTTTGTTTTAAACGCCATTTTATTAACGGTAGCATTAAAAACACTTGGTTGGCGCTTTTGCGTTAAAACAATTTATGGTGTGTTGGTTATGACTTTTGCTACAGGTTTCTTGCGAGGATATTTTCCACACCCTACAATTATGCACGAACAGCCATTTGTTGCTATGCTTATAGGTTCGTTATTCTGTGGAATGGGTTTAGGTTTTTGTCTTTCTTATAATGGAAGTTCAGGCGGTTCTGATATTGTAGCCGCTATTGTAAACAAATATCACGATATTTCCCTTGGTCGAGTATTAATTTTAGTAGATACTTCTATCGTAACATTAAGTTATTTGGTTTTGAAAGATTGGGAACGTGTTATTTATGGTTATCTCTCGTTGTTTATAGTTTCGTTTGTGTTAGACCAAGTGGTAAATGCAGGCAGACGTTCCGTTCAGTTCCTTATTATTTCCGAACGATATAAAGAAATATGTAAACAAATTGTAGAAACTCCGCCTCATCGTGGCTGTACTGTTATTGATGCTCACGGCTATTATAGCGGACAAACCACAAAAGTTGTATTGGTTGTTACCCGACAGCGCGAAGCAAGAACCCTTTATCATCTTATAAACGATATAGATCCACATGCTTTTGTTACTCAAAGTCAAGTAATGGGTGTGTTCGGAGAAGGGTTCGATAAGTTTAAAATAAAGAACAAGAATAACAAAAAACATTTAGAAACAATTTCTTTAGAAGAAAAATAGCCCCCAAAAACCTATTTCGGTGTGTTAAGAACACGTTTCTTAATGCACCGTTTTTTTCTGCCTCTTGTTAATACCCACATACTTTATTTCGCATTGCGTAAAAACAATAAGTCAAACAAAACTATTGTTGCTAATTTTTATTGTTGCATTTTTTTTATTTTCTTATTTAAAATGCAACGATTTATAATTATAAATTTCAAAAATCTAATTACAAAATTATTTTTTTTAATTATAGTTTTTTTCCGTGCTGTAATTGCAGTGCATTATAAGCAGCCATAAACTTGCCTCTTAACATCTATAAAGGTACAAACTCTTAAACGCTGGAATAAAATTCATGTCATTTTCTATATACCATATTCTTATGCGAAAATATGATTAGGCTACACAGTTTTTCGTAGTTTCTTATTTTAGTTATTAAACTTTTTATTAAAGGATAGTAAACCACAGTGAAGGCTCTGATAAAGAGCACGATAGCTATTAAATTTAAGATAACAAAAAGCATATTATACATATAAAACGAACAAAAAAACTACTACCCAATACTTTTTTAACAAAAAGTTCAGAGTACATAAATGCCTGAAACACAATAATATTTATGCCATTTTCTACACTTTTAAACCGACTGCCACAAAACTACCCACAAAACTATACCTCTTTTACTTTGAATGTGGCTATTGAGTTTGTAACTTTGCACCATCGCACGGTAAAAAGCACTTGTGTGCGACAAAAAAAGCAAGTGCTACTTTTTATTAATCTTAATATATCAATTTATGCATTATTCAATTACAAAAAGAAAAATGGGTGTTGGACCCAAAAAAGGCACAACAATGTATGTAGCCAGAGCAGTTTGCCAAAAACAACGTGTAACTTTCGATAAACTTTGCGAGTTTATGGCAGATGGTTCCACAGTAAGTCAAGCAGATGTTGCAGCTGTTTTTTACAAATTCCGAACTGTATTAAACTTACTTTGTTCGCAAGGTAACATTGTAGATGCGGGACCGCTTGGCACATTCCGCCCTACTTTTACTGCAAAAGCTGTAGAGAAAGAAGAAGATTTTAAGCCTGCTACTCACATTAAAAAAACTATGGTTTTGTTTAGACCAAGTGTCGATTTCAGAACATTGCACGATGTTGAGTATTTTAAAATTCCTGCTTACGACAAAACAAAAGGTAAAAAGAAACCTGAAGGTGGCGGAGGCTCACAACCACACCCATAAAAAATGTTTTGAAATTGAAAGAAACAGAATTAGAGATGCACCATTTTTGGCGCATCTCTTTTTTTATATCATATAAATATGCAACAAATTAAATGCAGAATATTTTTTTATTTTGTAGTTTTAATTCCGTAAAAAAAGAGAACAAATTTATTAAATTATGTTTTTTTGGCAGGCGTAAATATTTCCTTTAAAATTAAATAAACAAAAAAATAATCTATATTAAAAAAAGTGTTATATTTGCAAGTGAATATGGATAAAATTAACATTAACTTATGAAAAGAAGATTTTAAAAAAAGAGTTTATTATTGTTTGGCATAATGACTTTTTATGCATGCTCACAAATAAGTGATATAGAGCTGAAGAGCAAACAAACAGTAACAAATACCACTTAATATAAATATAATTTAAAGACAATTTTAAACATAAAACCTTAACGTTATGAAGAAAATATTTTTAGCTGTAATGACGCTATTCCTAATGACATCTTGTTGGGATAAAGTTTATGATGAAGGTGGTGGATATTATGACCATATCAGCTACCGAGGTTCCAACAAATATTGGTATAGTATTTATACAATTCCTCATCAAATTATGATAGATTTTCCTATTCAGGGGGAAGACAAATTGCCAAATTATGACGATAAAAATCGGGATAGTTGTACGTTTAGAGTGGAATTTACGCGATCTACGTCTGTATATACAACACTTTACAACATTTCCGACTTTAAGAAATATGCTAATATTTATCATGAAAAAGGCGATGCCAATCTTGATTTCGATGGATATATTAAACCTGTGGGAATAGAAGATATACATGCTTACTTGTATGTTAATTATAAATTGTTAGATGCCGACGACAATATTCTTATAAGATACAGAAACGATTCGGTTGTTATTGCTAATCACTATGCAAAGGACATACAAGAAAGCAAAAATCGTTGGGTAGAGAAAAAAGTTAATCAATTAACACCACAAGACTTTAAATGGCTGCCTTACCGTTTTTACTTTGATGTAATAGATAAAAAAGTTGCAGTTTATATGCTTAATATAAAGCTTACGAATGGAAATACACTATGGAATATTTGCAATGCATGCTTACTACCAAAATCTGCTTATGTAAAACAAAATATCTATAATAAGCTGAAACAAATAGAGCAACAACAAAACGAGAAAGAGAAAAGACATTTAGTTATACCTTAAAGGCGAAATAAAGGGCACAATTTGCTGTTTTGCATTACGAAACAGCAAATTGTGCTTTTTAATTGTCTACTATAGTTTTGAATATTCTTAGTTGCTTTCTGTATAAACCTAAATAGGCATATTATGGTTTTATAACCATTTGAGTTTAATAAAACAAAACTTTTTTGTTCTAATACACATTCTCCTAACACCGTCTCTTTGTATTCGCTAAAAAAATAGCTATCTTTGCACAAAGAGGCAATGTGTGCTGTAGTGATTCAACATACAAAAATAAAACTCTGATCATTTAGATAAACTCAATATAAACACTATAAGGATATGAGGAAACATTTAATTTTGCTATGTATAATGGCTATTTTGTTGCCGTTACACACAACAGCACAATCGTTTAAAAAAGAAATTTATGCTAAACCAGAACTTTCGGCAAACAATTATCTTGCTTATCCTACGCCATCTGGAAAGCTAACTCCACCGCCAACGGGCTATATTCCGGTGTATATTTCGCATTATGGAAGGCACGGTTCGCGTTATCTTATTCACGATTATCAATATTTACGTCCATTACAAATACTCGAAAAAGCCGATTCTATAGGTGTTCTTACCAGTAAAGGAAAGAAACTATAGCAAAAATACGCCGTATGTATGCCGAAGCATATAACAGATGGGGCGAACTTACACCATTAGGAGCAGAACAACACAAGCAAATAGCAAGAAGAATGTACAAGCGATTTCCTTCTGTTTTTAAAGATTCTGTATGGGTAGATGCAAAATCGACGGTTGTTATTCGTTGTATTTTATCGATGGAAAACGAACTTCAGGAGCTTATAAGGCAAAATACACGTTTAAAAGTGCGTTGCGATGCCAGTGCACACGATATGTATTATATGAATCTTTCGGATAAAAAACTAATGTTACAAAAAGAAACCGAAGAAGTGAAAAATGCACAAAACGATTGGGATAAGCAACATTTAAACTTCCGTCCATTAATATCGCGACTTTTTACAGATAGTAGTTTTGTAGATAAAAACATAAACGTTGGACAATTTGTGCGCGATTTGTTTAGTCTGGCAGGTATTGTTCAGAATTCTGAAATACGCCATTCGTTATCGTTATACGATATTTTTACGCCCGACGAATTATATTCTCTCTGGCAACGGTCTAATGTTTGGTGGTATTTACATTATGCAGGAGCTCCACAAAATGGAGGAAACCAACCTTTTTCGCAGCGAAATTTGCTACGAAAAATAATAACCGAAGCCGATTCATGTTTATCGCTCCCACATCCAGGGGCAACTCTTCGCTTTGGACACGATACAATGATAATGCCTTTAACCTGTTTATTAAACCTTAACAACTATAATGTACAAGTGTTTAATCTTGACAGTTTGGAAACAAAAGGTTGGAACAGTGCACATATATTTCCAATGGCAGCAAATATTCAGTTTGTTTTTTATAAGAATCCTAAGAAACCCAAAGCCGATATTCTTATAAAAGCATTGCTTAACGAGGAAGAAGTTACAATGCCATTGCCTAAGACTTCTACTCCTTATTATTATAAGTGGAACGACTTTAAAACATTCTACCTTAAACTGCTTAATAATTACAAAGAACCGCAATAAAAATGGGTAGAAAGAGGAATAAATAAACAGAAAAGCGTATAGAAAGTTGCTTCTTAATTTACTGTTAGCAAACTTTTTATACGCTTTATATTTTTATTTTGCTATTGTTTATAGCAATTTTGGTAGTTCGTATAGCTTTGTGCCATTACTACCTTTTATTAGTATATAATGGTTTTTAGGCATATTGTGAGCTAATTCGGCTTTCACTTCTTCTACATCTTTAAATTTTTGGAATGTAGTTTTGGTTTTTCCAAATTCATCGCCCACAAGCCACACATTTGTAATGCCTGCTGCAAGCAGCAAATCTACTATTTTTTGATGTTCTTCGGCAGTAACATCTCCTAATTCTCGCATATCTCCAAGTATTGCCATTTTATTTTTTACAGCCATTAATCGGAAGTTTTCTATGGCAGCAGCCATACTTGAAGGGTTTGCATTGTAGGCATCAACAATAAGTTTGTTGTTTTGTGTTTCGGTTAGCTGAGAACGATTATTGCTCGGCACATAATTTTCTAATGCGTGGCAAATTTGTTGTGTTGAAACGCCAAAATGCAAACCTATAGCAATGGCAGCCAACATATTATCTAAATTATATGCACCTACAAGATGGGTAAGAACTTCTTTCCATTCGCCTCCAGCCTCATGCCAACGGAAGCGAAGAAAGGGTGCACAATCTACAATTTCGCCTTGTATATTTGCAGTTTCGTCTTGACCATACGAAACAATTCGTTCAAAATTGCGTTGTTCAGCCATTTCGGTAAGGTCGGTATTACTTTCGTTTAGGAAAAGTAAACAATTGTGTGCTTTCAAATAATCGTAAAGTTCGCCCTTTGTTTGTTTCACACCTTCAAAACTTCCAAAACCTTGCAGGTGAGCACGCCCTACATTTGTTATTAATCCACAGGTAGGTTCTACATATTCTACCAACTTTTTAATATCTCCCTTATGAGATGCTCCCATTTCTATTACAGCAATTTCGTGTTCGGGACGTAAACATAACAAGGTTTTAGGTACACCTACATCGTTGTTAAAATTGCCTTCTGTGTGCAATACATTATATTTCTCTGCCAAAACAGCCGAAATTAGCTCTTTCGATGTAGTTTTTCCGTTTGTTCCAGTAATACCAATCACAGGAATTTGGAATGTACGGCGGTGTTCTCTTGCTATTTCTTTGTAAGCCACAAGAGCATCGTCTACAAATATAATATGTTCGTTTCCTGCTTCAGCATATTCTTTCTCGTCTACAATAGCATAACTGCACCCTTTTTCTAATGCAGCTTTTGCAAATTTATTACCATCGAACGACGCTCCTTTCAGTGCAATAAATATACTTCCTTTGGGACAATTGCGACTATCTGTGGTTATTACGGGGTGTTGTTCGTATAGTTTATACAATTCTTTGCTGTCCATATCTTCGTTTTTTATACATACAAAGGTAATGGAAATAGTAGAAACATCAAAAGAAAGACGCTGCTTTTATTCGAGTCTATACAGAAAAGAAAGCATTCTTAAAAGCACTATGCCTATAGAAAAAAGCATTATCGGCAAGTATCTATCAATAAACACAAAAATATAGAAACGCCTTATATGATTTGTAGAAATGGAACGACATAAAAAAAACTTGAGAAATGCAGTTTATTTTCAAAACAGAAGAAGATATAAAAATAATACATTAACTTTGTCCTATCAAACAAGAGAATCGTATGTACGTACAGATCGTGTTTGACTACAAACTAATTTAATGCAACAGAAGCTGTTATAAAGATAGAATAAAAGATTTAAGAAGCATGAAACGAACCTATTATAAAGTACCCATTATCGGGCTACAACTACTTTTATTTTTCTCTTATATTGGTTTTATTTTCTTTTATCTTTACAAATTGGATAAGGAAGTCGCATTTTTTGATATTCCCATAAAATACACCAAATCTTCAATTTCAGAACAAACATATGGTATTAGCGTTACAGGTAGTACAGGTTCAACTACCGTACACTTTAAATCGGACAGCTTTCCCAATAAAGAATTTAGAGCACATTATTATAAATCTCTGGTTTTTACAAGAGGATTTTTTCGAGCAATTGAGAAGGAAAGACTGCCATCCTTGGGGTGTTATTTAGAACCCAGCTTCTTGCATAGTAAGGAGAAAGAGGTACCATTCTTTTATTCTGAGCAAGAGAAAGATATCTTTTATTACTTAGGTTTAATATCTTATATGAAAGATAAATACTTTTATTTATTACTCTTGCCTTTACTTCTCATGATGCTTATGTGTTTTTTCACTAAGAAAATCAAATCATATATTTTGATAGTGATAACAGCAGTAGCTTGGTGTTTAATAATCTTTTTATAATTAAACGAGGTGAATTCATGAAAAAAGATGTCAAAAGGTACACAAAAACCAATACAACAGAAAATAATTATCGGAGTACAATTGCTTATCTTCTTTATTTATGTAGGTTTTTCTTTTGATAGAATGCTATAAGACAAACAACGAAGTTGTGTTCGTTAATATTCCTATTAAGTATAATAATGAGCAATGCCCAACTCAAGATGTTGGAATTAGATTTACTAAAGGAGGAAAAATTACTCCAGCCAGTATGCAATTTTCATCTGATAAATTCCCTGATAAAGAATTTGAAGTTGATAATTTTGATGGAGTATTATTTTTTAAAAGTATTTACTGGAATAAGGAAGAACGTCCTACATCTTTAGGTTGCTGTATAGAACAAAAAAACACTTGCAAGATAAAGAACGAGAAATTCCATGTTTCTTATCAGCACAAAAAAAGGATATATATCATTACATTGCACTACTTTCTTATGTGAAAAGCGAACACATCTTTTTTTCTAATTACACTTATAATTGCAATGTTAGCAATAATGCTCTTTTTTTGTTATAAAAAGTTAATTATTCGCCTATATTATTCAATTTAGCTGGAACTGCAGCTATATTTTTTTCTGCTTTACACCTCCAATAGCTTTGTTTTTTTGATACTTATAATATACTTTCTTCCTTCCAAAGAAAGAATGAAGAAAATAATAATGGGTAAAAAATAAAATTTTAGCGGATAATGAACATAACCTATTTTGGCAGGAAATAGACAGGCTTTGAAATTGATTTTTAACCACAAAAAACACGAACTCATCGACAAATAAATAGGCTTATAAATAAAAGGAGGGTGTGTCAAAATTGATACATCCTCTTTTTACTCTCCCTTTACCTTGTCTACCACATAATTCGTTATTTACTGCAGCTATGCTGCTAATTTCATATAAAATGATTTATTGGGCTTTAAATAACCTATATAAACTTGTATAAAGCATCTGAAGGTGACTAAAAGTAGCTCCATAACGGCTTTTAGTTCCTTGAGATTGGTTTTTCTACACATTTTCCCTATGTTAAAGGCAATAGCGAAGAAGGCAAAGTCCATATTGACCTTGTCTTTCCCAAAATGCCTGAACCTCTTGTAGGCTTTATTATATTTTGTTTGTCCAAAAACAGCTTCAGGTTCTATGCACCTTTGTCCTCGATGCTTGATGCCTTCTTCCGAGATCAGTAGTTCCCGTGCCTTTTGTTTATAGTGCTGTAGTTGATGGTTTACTTCTATAATTCTGTTCCCTCTTGCTTTAAAACATGAGCCTCTCAAGGGACAACCATCACAGCGTTCTGCCTGATAACGTACGCTGTAAGTAACGAATCCGTTAGAGGTTAGGGAACGCTTCATACCTATACGCTTCATATGCTGTCCCATAGGGCAGACGTAGAAATCCTGTTCCTTATTATAATAAAGGCTTGCGGGACTGAATGGGTTAAGTGTGTAGCGTGGACGCTGCTCTTTATGGAAGTAGTTATACTTCACATAGGCTTCCATATTATGTACGTCCATGAACAGATAGTTCTCCTCGGAGCCATACCCTGAATCGGCTACGACTGTCTTGGCATAACGATGATAGCGTGATTTGAAAGACTCCAAGAAAGAAGGTAGTGTGAGTGTATCGGTACGATTGGCATAGAGTGCAAAGTCGGTGATGAACTGGTTCTCAGTTGCTATCTGCAGATTATATCCAGGCTTAGTCTGTCCGTTCCGCATAGCATCCTCCTTCATGTGCATAAACGTGGCATCAGGGTCGGTCTTGCTGTAGGAGTTTCTCTCTCCCATAACCTCAAGGTGCCAGTCATACTCCTGGAGTTTATTACGTTTCTTCTCTAGCTCTTTAAGCTGTTTTTTCTTGGTTCTAACAGCCTGCTTCTCTTCTTTTGTCTTAGGCTCAGGGACTGATTCCAAAGACTTGTTCAATTCCTCGGATATCTCATCGAGCAGAGCTGCAGTAAACTCGACACCTTCTCTCTTAGCGGCATTGTCCTGCGCTATGACATCATCAACTTGAAGCAAGAGTGTGCGTATTTGTTCCTGCAACTTGGCGCGGTTCTTTTCCACGGTTCTCTTCCAAACGAAGGTATACTTGTTGGCTTTCGATTCTATCTTTGTGCCGTCAATATATTCAACGTCAAGACTTATCAAACCTTTGGCTGCAAGTACTAATACGACTTGTGTAAAGATATTGTTGATTTCCTTTTTCACACGATTACGAAAACGATTGATGGTAATAAAGTCAGGCTGCTCATATCCTGCCAGATAGATGAAATGAATGTCACGCTTGAGAAGCGACTCTATGCGACGGCAGGAATAGATATTATTCATATAGGCGTAAAGAATCACCTTGAGCATCATTTGTGGATGATAAGGCTTGCGACCACTGGGCTTATAAAGCTTGTAGACATTATCCAACATAAGATTATCCACCAAGGCGTCTAAAAGACGAACAGGGTCGTCTTCTGCGATATCCTTATCAATTCTTTGAGGAAAAAGAATCATTTTCTTGTGTATGTAAGAACGAAAGTGTATCTTTGTCATAATGATATTTTTTTAATGCCTAAAGGTACAAAAACTTTAGGAAATAGCAAAGCCCTGGCTTGAGAAAGTCGGGGCTTTGTGCATAAAAAAGAGGATGTGTACATTTTGACACACCCTCCTTAAAATTAATATTTGTTCTTAAAATAATTAGTTGTAATTTGTTTGTAAGAAGAAAACCATATATGGTTATATTTCTCTACAATTAAGAACGATGATTATTGTCGCGATGTTGGCGACGTTCTCCTCTTTCTCCACGTGGGCGACGCTGAGGTTCTACATATCCTTCTGGCTTTTCGAGCAAACAACGGTGTGAAAGTTTATATTTACCAGTTTTAGGATCAATATCAAGAAGTTTAACCGAAATTTTATCGCCTTCTTTTATTCCAGCTTCTTCAACTGTTGCTAAGTGTTTCCAATCAATTTCAGAAATATGAAGCAAACCATCTTTACCTGGTAAAATCTCAACAAAGCAACCATAAGGCATAATAGAACGAACTGTACCTTCGTAAACTTCTCCTATTTCTGGTACGGCAACAATTGATTTAATTTTGCCCATTGCAGCATCAATTGCAGTTTTATTGGGTGCAGAAACCTGAATTTTACCTACACCATCAACTTCGTCAATGGTAATAGTAGCTCCACTTTCTTCTTGCATTTGCTGAATTATCTTACCACCAGGACCAATAATAGCACCAATAAATTCTTTTGGAATTTCGAGAGTTTCAATTCTTGGTACTTGTGGTTTCATTTCCTTACGTGGTTCAGGAATTGTTTCTGTTATTTTATCAAGAATATATTCGCGAGCTTGTTTTGCTTGCATAAGTGCTTTCTCAAGAATTTCGAATGAAAGTCCATCACACTTTATATCCATTTGCGTTGCTGTAATACCATCGCGAGTACCTGTAGTTTTAAAGTCCATATCGCCTAAGTGGTCTTCATCGCCAAGAATATCACTAAGTACAGCATATTTCTCTTCGCCAGGATTTTTTATTAAGCCCATTGCAATTCCTGAAACAGGTTTTTTGATAGGAACACCCGCATCCATCAAAGCAAGTGTACCAGAACATACGGTAGCCATAGAAGAAGAACCGTTAGATTCTAATACCTGACTTACGAGACGTACTGTATAAGGAAAATCTTCTGGTATCATTCCTTTCAAACCACGCCATGCTAAATGTCCATGTCCTATTTCACGACGACCAACTCCACGTTGTGCTTTTGCTTCGCCAGTGCAGAAAGGAGGGAAATTATAATGAAGAAGGAAACGTTGGTAACTCTTATCGAGCACATTGTCTACCATCTTTTCGTCTAACTTCGTTCCTAATGTACAAGTTGCAAGTGCTAATGTTTCGCCACGTTGGAAATAAGCACTTCCATGAGGCATTGGTAATGGATTAACTTCGCACCAAATTGGACGAATTTCATCGCAAGCACGGCCGTCCATTCGTTTACCTGTATCAAGAACACTACGACGCATTGAGTTGCGTTGTACATCAGCAAAATATCTTTCTATTTCTGCGTGTTTTTCTTCAAGGTCGTCTTCAGAGAGTTCTGTATGTGCAGCATCGTAACGTTCTATGAAGTCTGTTTTTATTTTATCGTAAACTTCCTCACGATGTTTCTTATCGTCGTCGCCACTTTGTGCCTGTGCGTAGCAAGCATCGTATGTTTCTTTCTTAACTTGCTCGCGAAGTTCTTCATCGTTTATTTCATCGCAATATTCGCGCTTAACATCTGTACCAAGTTCTTTTGCAAGTTCTTCTTGAATTTCGCACATTGGTTTAATAGCATCGTGTGCAGCTTTCAAAGCATTAATAAGATCTTGCTCAGACACTTCGTCCATTTCGCCTTCTACCATCATAATATTATCTTTGGTAGCACCAACCATTATGTCCATATCAGCTTCTTTCATCTGTTCGAAGGTTGGATTTATGACATATTCTCCATTAATTCGTGCAACACGAACTTCAGAGATAGGATATTCGATAGGTATATTTGAGCATTGCATAGCTACAGATGCTGCAAAACCTGCCAATGCATCGGGCATATCGATACCGTCAGCTGAGAGAAGCATTACGTTAACAAATACTTCTGTGTGATAATCTGAAGGAAAAAGTGGACGAAGAACACGGTCTACAAGACGTGAAGTTAGTATTTCATCATCGTTAGCTTTGCCCTCGCGTTTAGTAAAACCACCAGGGAAATCTACCTGCAGCTGCGTATTGTTCGCGATAATCTACTTGCAAAGGCATAAAGTCTGTACCTGGAACTGCCTCTTTAGCTGCACAAACTGTTGCTAAAAGCACAGTGTTACCCATTCTAATTACTGCTGCGCCATCAGCTTGTTTTGCAACCTTTCCAGTTTCAATTGTGATGCTTCTTCCATCAGACAATTGAAGAGTTTTCGTAATTACGTTCATCTAAAATTTAAATACTTATTGTTTTGACCTAACATCATAAAGAAATGTAAAAACTGCGAAAAAAGTAAAAGAACAAATAGAAATTTAACTTGTTAAGCATTTTACATTTCCACATAACTTTTTAAAATCGCACAAATTTAATGATTAATTGCTTAACAGACGAATAAAAGCTCATTTATTTTATTGTTCATATTGCTTTCACATACTTTCTACGTAGCTATAGAACATTATTTATATTCATTTCACTTTGTTTTTTAAAAAACTATCTTGTATACAGCAAACTTTGCAACTTGGTTGCATATTCTTTTATTTAACTTTGTCGCAAAATTAGTAACAAAACAAAAAACGATGAAGAAAAAAGTTATAAGAATTATCCTTACTTCTGTATTGCTATTAATAGCATGGTTAATAGACCGAAACTACAATTTGCCAATGTGGCAAACATTAATTGTTTATTTTGTGCCCTATTTGCTTATTAGTTATGATGTATTGGGCGAAGCTGTAGAAGGAATTATGGAAGGAAATCCTTTCGACGAAGACCTTCTTATGTCTATTGCTACAATTGGAGCCTTTATTATTGGATTTTTACCCAATGGAGAACCCGAATTTTTAGAAGGTGTTTTCGTTATGCTATTCTTCCAAATTGGAGAACTCTTTGAACATTATGCCGAAGACAAAACTCGAGATTCTATTTCTAACCTTATGGATATTCGCCCCGACTCTGCAAATGTTATAAAAAAAGGCGAAATCATCGTAACAAATCCCGCTAATGTTGCCATTGGAGAAACGATACTTGTGAAACCGGGAGAGAAAATTCCGCTCGATGGAGAAATAATTGAAGGCAACTCTAGTCTTAACACTGTAGCCTTAACAGGCGAAAGCATTCCAAAAGATGTTACTTTGGGCGACAATGTTGTATCAGGGTGCGTGAATATCTCTGGGTTATTGAAAATAAAGGTAAGTAAAACTTTCAATAATTCTACTGCTTCAAGAATTCTACAGTTAGTAGAGGAAGCAAGTGAAAATAAATCGAAGAACGAATCATTTATTCGTCGCTTCGCACACATATATACTCCTATCGTTGTTATTGCTGCAATTATTCTAGCGTTTATTCCACCTTTTTTTGCTGACAGTTATAATGATGCTCTTTCTACTTGGCTTTACCGTGCACTTACATTCTTAATTGTTAGTTGTCCGTGTGCTTTGGTTATTTCTATCCCATTATCGTTCTTCTGTGGTATTGGAGGTGCCGGACACGTAGGTATTCTTATAAAAGGTGGAAATTATATGGAAGCTTTAGCACGTGCAAAAACTATTGTTTTCGATAAAACTGGAACATTAACTCGTGGTGTTTTTGAGGTAGAAGCTATTCACCCTAATCAGTTTTCAGAACAAGAACTCTTGCATCTTGCAGCACATGTTGAACAATTTTCTACACACCCAATAGCAATTGCTCTGAGAAATGCTTATAAAGATACGGGGTGCGAATGCAAAGTAGAAAACATAAAAGAATTTGCCGGACAAGGGATTTCTGCCGAAATAAACGGTAAAAACGTATGTGTAGGTAACAAAAAATTTATGGAACATATAGGTGCTGAAATTGTTGCCTGTAGCAAATGCCAACATTCAAAAGGGACCTCTGTACATGTAGCCATAGATGGCAAATATGTTGGTCATATTGTGATAGCCGACCAAATAAAAGCCGATGCTTCTTCGGCTATCGCGAACTTAAAGAAAATTGGAATAGAAAAACAGTAATGCTAACTGGCGATCGTAAAGAAGTAGCCGATGTAATTGCTAATAAATTAGGAATAGACGAATATTATAGCGAACTAATGCCTGTTGATAAAGTTGAACACGTTGAACGCTTATTACACCAAAAACCTATTAAAAGTACACTTGCTTTTGTGGGAGACGGTATAAACGATGCACCTGTTTTAGCACGAGCTGATATTGGAATTGCAATGGGAGCACTTGGAAGTGATGCCGCAATAGAGGCAGCAAATGTTGTTCTTATGGACGATAAACCTTCAAAAATAGCCAAATCCATCGCTATTTCTAGAAGAACTATTGGCATTGCTCGACAAAATGCAGTATTTGCTATTGGTATAAAAGTAGCAGTTCTTATACTTTCTACTGTAGGAATAGCAACAATGGGAATGGCTGTTTTTGCAGATGTTGGCGTAATGGTATTAGCAGTGCTAAATGCTACCCGTGCTTTAAGAGTAAAATAAATTTGTAATTCGAAATATCGGTGTAATGGACATTTGGTAGGCTGAAATGACCAGCCTCCAAATGTCCATTACGCCAATTTTTCGTGTTTTTGGGGACAGTAGATATTTTTGAGACAGTAGATATTTAGGGGACAGTAGATATTTAGTGTGGATAAGCATATAGTTTGACCAGCCTAAAAAAGATACTCTTTATTTTTGCAAATATGGAACTTTCAAATGTATAATTCCATTTTTTATCAGATTTTCTTTTTGGATATTAGCATTATTTTGCAACATTCCTGTTATTATTAAAGCAGATCTCAATGATAACAGTTCAGCATAATCTACTATTTATGGGAATTATTTACAATGAACAGAAAGGAGACACACCGTTTTGGTGCATCTCCAATTCTCTTCTCTCAAATTTCAAAAAGCGAATTTAAGGGTGTGGTTGTGATCCTCCACCATTTTCAGGCTTCTTTTTACCTTTTGTTTTCTCCTGCGACGCAACTTTAAAGAACTCGACATCGTGTAATGTTCTGAAGTCGGTACTCGGTCTGAACAAAATCATCGTCTTTTTAATGTGAGTAGAAGGCTTAAAGTCGTCTTCTTTCTCTACAGCTTTTGCGCTGAAAGTAGGACGGAATTTGCCAAGTGGTCCCGCATCTACAATGTTACCTTGCGAACAAAGTAAATTTAATACTGTCCGGAATTTGTAAAAAACAGCTGCAACATCTGCTTGACTCACAGTAGAACCATCTGCCATAAATTCACAAAGTCTGTCGAAACTTACACGTTGCTTTTGGCAAACTGCTCTGGCAACATACATTGTTGTGCCTTTTTTGGGTCCAACACCCATTTTTCTTTTTGTAATTGAATAATGCATAAATTGATATATTAAGATTAATAAAAAGTAGCACTTGCTTTTTTTGTCGCACACAAGTGCTTTTTACCGTGCGATGGTGCAAAGTTACAAACTCAATAGCCCCATTCAAAGTAAAAGAGGTATAGTTTTGTGGGTAGTTTTGTGGCAGTCGGTTTAAAAGTGTAGAAAATGGCATAAATGTTATTGTGTTTCAGGCATTTATGTTCTCTATACTTTTTGTTAAAAAAGTATTGGGTAGTAGTTTTTTTGTTTGTTTTATATGTATAATATGTTTTTTGTTGTCTTAAATTTAATAGCTATCACGCTCTTTATCAGAGCCTTCACTGTGGTTTACTATCCTTTAATAGAAAGCTTAATAACTAAAATAAGAAACTACGAAAAACTGTGTAGCCTAATCATATTTTCGCATAAGAATATGGTATATAGAAAATGACATGAATTTTATTCTAGCGTTTAAGAGTTTGCACCTTTATAGATGTTAAGAGGTAAGTTTATGGCTGCTTATAATGCACTGCAATTACAGCACAAAAAAATATTATTAAGAATGAATGTTTTTGTAATTACAAAATCTGATTTTATAATTACATTTTTTTCTATTCTATAATTATAGACAGATACTAAAAAATTCTTTTGATAGATTTCACTATTAAAAAAATATTGTATCTCCTATTGGTATATTTATTCTTAATTCTGGTTAAAGTAATGTAAATAGAAGCAAAATGCAACTTCTTTTTTCAATTCTTAATATTTATAATAACTTGTTGGCGGAATTAATTTAATGCATATTTGACATGTCCTAGTGGTCTGTTGTTTATGTAGTTAATGTATTGCAGTACTGTAAACGTACTGATTTTGGCAGTAATTCTTGCGAATAGTCCTGTGGTCTGTTTTGCATAGTTCCTGATGAGCATGAGATGGTCACATAGTTGAGAGAAACAAGTCTCAATTCTTTTTCTAGCCTTCGCATAAGGTTTAAAAGCAGGCTTCCATGTCTTCATGTTTAATCTATACGGAACTTCCAGTTTGATGTGCGCAGATGAAAACAGATCTTGTTGCAGTTCTGCACTCAGATAAGCTCTATCAGCAAGAATACTGCACTCTGAAAATTCAAACTTCACATCCTTCATATAATGTATATCATGAACATTAGCAGCCGTTAGGTCAAATGAATGTATAACACCTCGTAAACCGCATACAGCGTGCAACTTATAACCATAATAATATACTCCTTGCGTGGCGCAGTAACCAAAAGCTGGAGATTTATCAGGCTCGTCCTTGCCCATCTTGCAGCGTTTGCCTCTTGAGAGTCTGCAAACCTCTATCGGTTTGGAATCTACACAGAAATATTCCTCTGCACCATCCATTGCCTTTGCTATACGCTTACGAATCATTTCACACAGGTGATATGTGTTCTTGCGACGGTCATTGAACTGGCGACGACTGATGAGATGACGAAAGTCCTTTTGGTATTCTTTCAGCCGGTCAAAGAGGTTATTCTCACTGTCAATGCCGAGATGCTCAGCTGTCAGACTCAGGGCTATGACATCAAGGTCAGAGAAGCGAGGGACAACACCACGACGAGGAATATTTCCAAGGTCATTAACCAATCCGTAGGAGAATTTCTTGCATATCTCAAGTATTTTGACGAAATTTGCATATAAGTTGTGCATGGAGTTAAAGCAGATAACAGTATTGTTGATTATCATAAAGTTACTGATTTTTAGCGACATGTGCAACTTTTTTACATTCATATTTCTGATATTTTATCTATTGATTAATTCCGCCAACGGGTTTATAATATATATTTGCAATAACAATCTGAAACAATGTTTAAGTAAATTACTTCCTATGAAAAAAATATTTTTTAAATCTCTAAATATGAGGAACAGAGGGATATATACGCTGAAACTTTGTCAGTTATTTATACTAAGTACTATGTTCGTTTCAATTTCTTATGCACAGACAAATGTGATTGACGGACATGAATATGTGGATATGGGGCTTCCAAGCGGAACCCTGTGGGCAACCTGCAACATCGGAGCTGAGTCTTCCACAGACTTCGGAGACTACTTCGCATGGGGAGAGACAGAGCCGAAAGAGGAATACACCGATGAGAATTACAAATTCTTTGAAGGACACAAAGAGATTCCCGGAGTTGCCTATTACATGTTATGCACGAATATCGGAGAAAATATCTGCGGGACGGAATACGATGCCGCGAGGGTAAAATGGGGCGGACGATGGCGCCTGCCTACTTTTGAGGAGGTAGGGGAACTCGTGAGACTCTGCTGGAATAAATGGGAGGAAGTGGACGGCATTTGGGGCAGACGCTTCCATTATGGTGCAAATGAAAATACCCTGTTCCTCCCTGCTGCCGGATATGCCGATACGTATTTAGGACAAACATATCGTAACCAGAATTGGAAAGGATATTGTTGGACCGGAACGCTTCATAGATCAGAAGGAGATCCTGATGATCATATTTTAGAAGCCAAGGACATTGATTACGATTCAGGTAGTGTTGGCAGAAGATCGAGCGTGAGAACAATCGGTCTCCCCATTCGTCCTGTTATCAATCCCAGAGAAACCGGGATTGACGATATTGCATATACACGAAATATCTACGTAATATACCGTAATGGTTCAATAGAATTAAGTTCCATAGAAAACTGCGACCATATTGATATTCTGAATGTATGCGGGCAGAAGATTCTCTCTTCCACAGTTACAACAAAGAGCATTGAGACACCTCACTTTTTAAAGGGCATATACATCTGCGCCTTGGCAAAGCAAGGCAAATTGGTTTGTACACGGAGGATAATTGTCAAGTAATGTTTTGCAATAAAAGAAAACAATTATACCATTGTTAAAAATTATTTAGCATATTTAATTCAATTGATGAACTATTAATTAATCATTTAGAAGAAAGGAGTTCGGTATGAAAAAACATTTACTCATTTGTATAATCGGGCTATGTATGCTCGCAATACCAACATTTGCGGAGGGTAATGAAATATTAACTCCGACGAGTTGTACTATTGAAAATAAGCGAGTATATGAACCGCTTAATGTAACTTACATCTATTTTGCAGGTAAAATTACAGTTGCTGAAGATGCAAAAGCCCTGATAACTTGCGATGGTAAGACGGTAGCAACCGGTACAATAAAGTCTGATACCTATCAAGAACAGGGTATTGCGGTTATTTCTTTCGATAAACTTATTCTTCCCAAAGGTCGCTCTTATCAGTTGGAAGTTCCATCAGGTACAATTAGTCTTAAAGTAATCCTACGATAAAAGCTGAAAAACTTAAATTTAGCTTTACAGTCCCTTCAAAGATTCAAGGAAAATATTGTTCTGTTAAAGATGGTTCTACTGTAACATCAGAAAGACTTATATGTTTCTATTTTGAAACAGAAACAGAACCTATTGGAGAACCAGAAATGACATTGTATAGAGAGGGGCTCCCAGTGAGAACATTTAAAGCAAATGTAGGTTGGGATTGGAACTTAGGTCAAGCCTATGCTGACTTTGGAGAAAAGATGAACTTTGAGAAAGGAGTGCACTATTCGCTTGTATTGCCCGAAGGAAGTCTGAGACCAAGATTCCGTACCGACATAACGAATGAAGAAGCAAAAGTAGATTTTGTAGGCGGATATACTGAACCTATGGAGACAATAAACTATGTAGGGTGCAACATTCTTGATAATAAAGATGGTGTGCTTAACGAAGTTCGTTTTTTCTATAACCAGCCAATAATGCTTTCGCCGAATGCCAAGATACAACTATTTGGCAATAACAACAAACTGATTAAAGAAGCTACGCCTGTATTGACTAAAGAGAAAGAACAATGGGTTGTTTCTTGTAATTTCGGTGGAGTAGAAGTGCCACACGAGGGCTGTTATATAGTAATTCCAGCAGGAAGTATTATTTCAGCAAATGGCAATGTTGTAGTTAATTCTAAAAATGTCTTGAGCGTAACTAATCCGACAGGAATAGGCAAGGTATCGAACAATGATGTAGGTATTTGTGTATCTGGAAGACAGGTTATTATAGACAATGCTCCTTTAGGTGAGACTCTGTCTGTATATTCGGTTAATGGGACAAAAATAGCAAACAGCCTTGTATCTTCTTCGCATATTGTTTTAGAATTGCCATCAGAAGGTATATATATTGTTTCTATAAATGGCCATGTTAATAAGATAGTGGTGCGATAGTGTTTTCTTGAATCCAAATTGGTTGTTAAGGTAATTGTATCTTCTTACAACCGATTTGGATTTAAATTGTAGAATAGGAGCCGCTTACAATAAGAACATTGTAATATAAGATTCTGAAGAAGCGTGTTTAGGCATGTTCTCAAAATTCTATGTTGGTCTGTCTTTTAGAACCTACCTTTATTATATTCTTCCTTCTTCGCGGTACGAATAAAAATGTTGTTGGGCAACTATAACGTGGTCTACAAAATAAATGTGCATCGTGTCGGCAGCCTTTTTTAAACAGTTAGTAATATTGTCGTCTTCTCTGCTGGGACGAGGGTTTCCGCTGGGGTGATTGTGGCATAAAGCAATAGCAGTAGCATTTCTTAGTAATGCTTCTTTTAAAATTATACGTATATCAATAGCAGTTCCAGTAATACCTCCGTGCGAAATACATTTAGCTTCTATAAGGTCTAACTTTTGATTCAACAATAAAATCCACGCTTCTTCAATATCTTTATCTTGAACTTTTGGATACATATAGTTGTATATAGAAATAGCCGAATTAAGATTTAGACGTTTTTCAATATCAGATGCCTGTCGTCTTTTTCCTAATTCGCATGCGGCAAGTATAGTTACAGCCTTTGCTTCGCCTATACCCATGTAGGTTGTAAGGTCGGTAATAGATAATTTTCCAAGAGTGTTAAGATTGTTCTTACAATCTGCTAACACTCGTTTCATAAGTTCTACAGCTGTTTCGCGTGTTGATCCAGAACCAATAAGAATAGCTAAAAGTTCGGCATTAGAAAGTGTTTCAGCTCCAAAGTTAATTAGCTTTTCGCGTGGGCGATCTTCTTCTGCCCATTTATCAATGGTTAGTTTTGTTATCTCCATTATGTTTGCTGTTATTTATAGAAATTCTTCTCGAAAGCAGCAAATTCGTCTTTGCTTTTTATGCAACGTTTCCACCATGCTTCAATAAATCCGAAACCGTAGCCCATAAGTTGCACGAAAGCTGCGCGAATACTAAGAAAGCCAATTTTTATGCTTTTGTTTTGAATAGTACTATCTATCAAGATTAAGAGTGAATAGAGTAGGATAGGGGCAATAGCACATATACAAAAAGATAAACCCACAGTTTTTGAAGAATAAGAAACCGATGGCACGAGCGAAACGAAAAGACCGATAATAAAAAGTAGGCTAAGGAATATAACACCCACGGTGAATACCATTGGTAGCAGATGAACTAGTTTCAGCGATTCTGGATATTTCTTATAAAGGTTTATGCGTGCAATCCCCGAATTGTACACTTGTCTATAAAATTTTCTGAAATCGGTACGGCGTTTATGCCAAACCCATGCTTTAGGAAAAAGTCGGCAACGTTTATTAGCTTTAAAAATACGGATAGAAAAGTCTATATCTTCTCCGAAACGCATTTTAGAAAAACCTCCAAGTTCCATATAAACATTGCGACGAATGCCCATATTGAAAGAACGAGGATAGAACTTGTCTAGCTTTTTTTTGCCACCACGAATGCCACCCGTAGTAAAAAACGATGTCATAGAGTATGAAATAGCTTTCTGAGTATCAGAAAATGATTCGTGGGCAGCGTCAGGACCACCGAAAGCATCGGCAGGTTCACGTTTAAGTTCTTCTTCAATAGCACTTAAATATCCCTCGGGTAATACAACATCAGAATCTAATATTAGTAAGTATTCGCCTTTTGCACGTTCAGCACCATAATTTCGGCTTTGTCCCGGACCAGAATTAGGTTTCATAAAATAATGCAAATCAAGTTGATTTGAATATTTTCTGCAAACCTCTTCGCATGTTTTTTGTGAACCATCTTCTACAATTATAACTTCAAAATCAGTGAAAGTCTGACCTAACAAACTAGATAGAAGTTCGTTTACTTCGTCTGGACGATTAAAAACGGGAACAATAATGCTGTATTTCATAATACTTAGGTTAGGTTGGTGCATTATGCGGTATTATAAAAAGAAAAAAGGACAGAAAGTTGGGTTGTTTTCTCAACTTTTTGTCCTTTTGTTGTATTATGCGTTTATACGACCTAAGTAACTTCCGTCGCGTGTATCAATCTGAATAGTTTCGCCTTCGTTAATAAAGAGTGGAACTCTAACTACAGCGCCAGTCTCTAATGTGGCAGGTTTTGTAGCGTTTGTAGCTGTATTTCCTTTTACTCCAGGTTCGCTATGTGTAATTTTCAATACAGTTTTAACAGGCATCTCGGCAGAAAGGATAGTTCCATCAGAAGTATCTGTAACAACTTCTACTATGTCGCCTTCTTTCATATAGTCAGCTCCTGTAATTTGGTGGAGAGGAATAGGAATCTGTTCAAAAGTTTCCTGATTCATAAAGATATATCCGGTAGGGTCTTGATAAAGATACTGGTACGGACGACGTTCAACGCGAACATCTTCAAGTTTAAAACCTACTTGGAATGTCCGCTCTAATACACGACCATCAGCAACATTCTTCAGTTTAGTAATCATAACCGTATTACCCTTACCCGGCTTCCTATGTTGAAAGTCAATACAAGTCCAAATCTTTCCATCAAGACGGATACATGTCCCGATTTTGATTTCTTGTGAATTAATCATAATCTATTATTTATATTTATTATTTATTTGTTACGGGATAATTTGCTTTGCGCTGCAAAGTTAAGCAAAATATGGAAAAAAACATAAATTATTCAGCTAAAAAACAGCCTTTTCTTGGTTAATTGAAAAAGAATAAGTAATTTTGCAACCCATAACGTGAGATTGTGTCTCAACGTAGAGTTTATTTTGCATAATAACATAAAAAGAATATATAACAATGAAAAGAACATTTCAGCCTCACAACCGTCGTCGTGTAAATAAACACGGTTTTCGTGAAAGAATGGCAACAAAAGATGGTCGCCGTGTTTTGGCAGCTCGTCGTGCAAAAGGTCGTAAGAAACTTACTGTGTCTGACGAACATCACGGAAAGTAATCTAAAGGCTTATAGAAAATTGACTTAGAAACGGAAAGAAGGAGAGACTATTCTTTGCTTCTTTCCGTTTTTTTATTTAACTTTGCCCATAATAAGATATATAGTATAATAAAAATGACGTCAAAGGGATTCGTCCACAGCTTTTTTAGTACCTATATTTGGGGAAATGTCCTCGCAATAGTAATTCTCGTAACAATACTTTTTATAGGTGTGCGATATGGAATTGACTATTATACCCACATGGGCGAGTCTATCGTTGTGCCAAATGTACTTCATAAACAATACGACGATGCGCTCGATATTATGGATAAAGTAGGATTGACAATTGAAGTCTCTGATACAGGATACGTAAAAAACTTACCACCCGATTGTATCTTAGAACAGACACCTGCTGGCGGGAAACGTGTAAAATCTACACGCGTTATATATGTAACTATTAATGCTGCCAGTGCGCCAACATTACCTTTACCAGATTTGGCAGATAATAGTTCTCTTAGAGAAGCGCAAGCAGAATTACTTTCAATGGGTTTTAAAGTGGGCGATCCTGAATATGTTCCTGGAGAAAAAGACTGGGTTTATGGCGTTTTGGTAAATGGAAAGCCTGCACAGGCAGGAGATCGGATTCCTAACGATGCCGTAATAGTATTACAAGTGGGCGATGGAACACGTAATGCAAACGATACTATAAATCAGTCGGGAAGTAGATATGAAGATGTAGAGGTTGAAGAGCCTAAATACGAAGAGTATTATGATTGGGTGGAAGTTCCTGTAGATGAAAAATGGAAACGAAATAAAAAGAAGAAAGTAAATCTACTCCACGTACGGTTCCTTCTGTTCCACTCCAAAATCGCCAGCTTTACCGCCTGACCAGAATGCACCAAAGCCAACTGAATAAAGAGTAAGGTATGATAGACAACGAAGAATACTTTAATGAAGATTTAGTTGACAATCTTTTAGACGAAGATGAGATAACAACTGATACGGGTGAACTTTACGAACACTTTAGAATGGTGGTAGATAGTGGGCAAGGTTCTGTACGGATAGATAAGTTTTTTTATTCGAACGAATGCCCTAATTCTAGCCGTAATCGTATTCAGAAAGCTGCTGAAGCTGGTAGCATTTATGTTAATGGAACGCCGTAAAAAAAGTAGTTATAAGGTTCGGCCTAACGATGTTATCACTCTAATGTTAGGCTGCCCGAAACACGATAATACAATTGTTGCCGAAGATATACCACTTAATGTTGTTTACGAAGACAACGAAATTATGGTAATAAATAAACCTGCGGGACTTGTTGTGCACCCTGGAGCTGGAAATTTTCACGGAACACTTATCAATGCTATAGCTTGGCATTTGCGCGATTTAAAGAATTTCGATCCAAACGATCCTGCTGTTGGCTTGGTTCATCGTATTGATAAAGATACAAGTGGACTTCTTTTAATAGCTAAAACTCCTGATGCAAAAACAAATCTTGGTAAACAGTTCTTTAATAAAACAACACATCGTAGCTATGTTGCATTAGTCTGGGGAAACTTTACAGAGAACGAAGGACGAGTAGAAGGAAATATTGGACGCGATCCAAAGGACAGACTACGTATGAAGGTGTTTTCTCCTAATTCGGGTATAGGGAAACCTGCTGTTACGCACTATAAAGTTTTGGAACGATTTGGCTATACCACTCTAATAGAATGTGTATTAGAAACAGGTCGAACACACCAAATTAGGGCACACATGAAACATATTGGACACCCACTTTTTGGAGATGAACGCTATGGCGGCACAGAAATATTGCGAGGACAGCGTTCTAGTACATATAAAGCCTATATACAAAATTGTTTTAAGTTGTGTAACCGACAAGCCTTGCACGCAAAAACACTTGGCTTTGTTCACCCAAATACTGGAGAGCAAATGGACTTTACAAGTGAACTTCCCAATGATTTAGCAAACGTAATAGAGAAGTGGCGAAATTATATAAATGGTAAACAAGAACTATCGTGAGCTTCTTGCATAATTAAAAATAAGTAATAAGAATGAAAGATATGAAACGTACAATAGCCATCGTTTGTGGTGGCGATTCTTCAGAACACGATGTTTCGCTCCGTTCTGCACAAGGATTGTATTCCTTCTTCGATAAGGAACGTTACAATATTTATATAGTCGATGTAAAAGGAACAGATTGGCATGTAAACCTCGATAATGGGCACACTGCACCTATTAATAAAAACGATTTTTCGTTTAATAATAATGGTCAGACCATCTTTTTCGACTATGCATATATTACTATACATGGACGTCCAGGCGAAAATGGTATTATGCAAGGCTATTTTGAGCTGGTAAATATTCCTTATTCTACATGCGATGTATTGGCATCGGCACTCACATTCGATAAGTTTGTGCTGAATCGTTATTTGAAATCATATAGCATTCATGTTTCTGAAAGTATTTTGCTTCGTATTGGCGATGCATACAACGAAAAAGAAATAGCAGAGAAAATAGGTATGCCATGTTTTGTAAACCAGCAACCGATGGTAGTAGCTTTGGTGTTTCAAAAGTAAAGAATGCCGATCAATTAGCTCCTGCACTTCGTAAGGCTTTTATGGAAAGTTCAGAAGTTATGGTAGAAAGTTTCCTTGATGGTGTTGAAATAACACAAGGAATATATAAAACGAAAGAAAAGTCGGTTCCATTCCCCATCACAGAAGTGGTTACAAGCAACGAGTTTTTCGATTATAATGCTAAATACAATGGCGAGGTAGACGAAATTACTCCTGCTCGTATTAGCAAAGAATTGGCTGAAAAGGTAACAGAGGTTACTTCTCACATCTACGATATTCTGCACGCAAATGGTATTATTCGTATCGATTATATTATTACAAAAGATAACAATGGAAACGATGTTATCAATATGCTCGAAGTAAATACTACTCCAGGAATGACCGTTACAAGTTTTGTTCCACAACAAGTGAAAGCTGCCGGACTTGACATAAAAGATGTACTAAGCGATATAGTAGAAAACCAATTCTAAATATGTTATATAATATAAGGTGTAGACCAATATGGCTCTGCACCTTTATTTGTTTATAGCAACTGTTTAAAAATAGCTAACACATAAATATAATAGGTTATGAAAACACCTTCTGAATTTGACGATATACGACCATTTGAGTCTGAAGAACTACCCGAAGTTTACAATCGCTTGCTTGCAAACAAACAATTCCAACAAGTATTAAACTATCTTTATCCTGGTGTGCCTATAGATGCTATTTCGCAGAAGATGCACCAATGTAAAACCAGCCTTGAGTTTCAGAAAGCTTTTGCCTATCATTTTCTGCAAGGACTCATAGATAAGGCTAGTACGGGGTGTGATATGGACTCATCGGAGATTGATAACACAAAGCAATATACATTTGTTAGTAATCATCGTGATATTGTACTCGATTCTGCTTTTCTTTCAAAGTTGCTAATAGATAATGGCTTTGCCACTACTTGCGAAATTGCTATTGGCGATAATCTTTTATCGTTACCGTGGGTACGCGACTTAGCACGACTTAACAAGAGTTTCATTGTAAAGCGTGGTCTTACTCCTCGCGAACTTATGCAGGCAAGCATAAAGATGGCACGCTATATGGTGTTTGCTCTAAAAGAGAAACACGAAAATCTATGGATTGCACAGCGAGAAGGGCGTGCTAAAGATTCTAACGACCTTACACAAAAGTCTGTTCTTAAAATGTTTGCATTGGGAGCCGAAGGTACATTGCTCGAAAGACTTCAGCAATTCCATATCGTTCCACTTTCTATTTCTTACGAATACGACCCTTGCGACTATCTAAAAGCTGCAGAAATGCAAGCAAAACGCGATAATGCAAATTGGAAAAAAGCACCTATGGACGATGTTCTCAGTATGCAAACTGGCATAATGGGCTATAAAGGCTCTATTCATTATCACGCTGCTCCTTGTATTGATGCATATTTAGACTCACTGAAAAATGCAAATATGGCAAACGGTCCTCTGTTAGATGCCATTTGTGAACATATAGATAAAGAAATACACCGCAACTATCGTCTTTATACCAACAATTATGTTGCACTCGACGAACTTGAGGACACCACAACTTACGCTAATAAGTATACCGACGCTGATAAAGCAAAATTCGATGCTTATATAGCACAACAACTCGCAAAAATAACACTCCCAGGTAAAGACGAAGTATATTTGCGCCAACGTCTATTGGAGATGTATGCCAACCCTACTCGCAACTATATAAAAGCTAATGCGTAAATCTTTCTTCTTTTTGTTCCTCATCGTCATTCTGTTGGTAGCTTGTACCAACGATAGTTTTAAAACGGGCGATTCGGAATACTCTTATCTGCAGTCCGACTTTGTTGAGGCTACTACTAATCCCAATGCTGCTTTTGTTTCGGCTGTTACCGACGATGGCGATACTCTTTTGTTGCATTCGGCTTTAAGTGCAAAATGGGCAACAAAGGCAGATACCACCTATAGGGCACAACTATATTATAATAGAAACAACTTAGATGTTGTGCCCATAGCTATTTCTAAAGTTTATGTTCTGCCAGTGTCGCAACAACCGCATACCACAAATACACCCGATCCAATGGGCTTTACCAGTGCTTGGATAGCCAAAACACGAAAGTATATTAATCTTGAATTGGCTCTAAAGACGGGTAAGGACACAGAAAATAAACAGTCGTTAGGCGTAAGTTTAGAAAATGTAGCATCGTCGGTAAGCGGAACAAACAAATATACACTACGTTTGCTACACCAGCAAAACAATGTTCCTCAATACTACACAGTGCGCACTTTTGTTAGCATTCCAACCACCTTTGCGCATAAAGGCGACAGTATAGAAGTGCACATAAATACCTATAAAGGAGAGGTTATAAAGGACTTTATTTTATAATATTTTAGTCTTTTCTTCTTGTTTGCTTGTTGTTCGGTCTGTTATATTGCATCGAATATTTTGCGAAATGTGTTGCGTACATTCCACGAATGGTTGGTGTACATTCCGTTAGGCGTAGGGGCAGATTTATCTCGCCCGTATATGTTTGTTGTTGTTTTGTGGTTGGTTATTCGTTGTGTTCGTGTGTGTTTGTTGTTGTTTCGTGGTTGTGAATGTATATGCGGGCACGATAAATCGGCGTATACGGTGGGTGTTCGTAGCGTATATAGTGGGTATTTGCTGCATATACGGTTGTTGTTGGTAGCGTATATAATGGTTGTTTGCACTGTGTTTAGTGGCTGATTTATTTGCTATATGTGGTATGGCGATGTGTGTGCGCAATTGTTCGTACATATTTGTTTTCTGTTTCTATTATGAGTGTGCGACGATGTTATACGCAATAGATGGTTTTACTTACGTGTAAGTAAAACTTTATTTACGTGTAAGTAGAGTTTTATTTACGTGTAAGTAAAACTTTATTTATGTGTAAATAAAACTATTTGGTGCGTGTGAAAATATTGTGCAACCATAGTAAAAGAAATGCGCAACCATAGTGGGAACGACACGCAACCATAGTGAACGTGGTGGGAGAGCGGAGAGAAGAAACTGTGAGAGTTGGGCGAATGTGTTGAGCATACACAACTGCGTTGGCTGTGTGTTAGTTGCAAAGTTTTTTTAAGTTGTGCAATAGAAGAGCATTTTGTGGCTACTCTAACAGTGTGTTGTGGGTTAGAGGCTATGTGTTTAGTTTGAATAAGAGGCTGTTTGTTGCGGTTTGTTTGTTTGGTTTAGATAAAAATAAAAGGCAAGCGATGTTGTTTTCGCTTGCCTTTTGTGTTGTCGGGATGACTGGATTCGAACCAGCGACCCCTACGTCCCGAACGTAGTGCGCTACCAACTGCGCTACATCCCGCTTTAACGCCAATGGGTTGTTGTGTAGTAATATTGCTATATTTTGTTTTTGCTATTACTATTTGTCGTTAAATGCACTGCAAAGGTATAAAAAAAAGTAGAATTGCAGAAACATTTGTCTTATATTCGTAAGCTGGCGCAAATGTGTTTGTGGCATTGCTACCTTGTGAGTTGCTTGCTCATATATCGCACAGGATACCAAACGGCTATCCACCCCACAACAATAACAGTGGCAAATATGGCAACAATGTCCCATGGGTGTACGCTAATGGGGTAGGCGTTCACAACGAAGTTTCCTGCTTGATTGCCGAGTTTCACTAATCCGTAAGTTTGTTGCAACCAGCATAAAAATAGTCCGACGGCAATACCAATTATGGCACCTGCAGCCGAAATCATACGTCCTTCGAACAAAAACACCTGATTTATTTGTTTATCAGAGGCTCCCAGGTTGCGCAATGTTTGTACGTCGTTTTTCTTATCAATCATTAGCATAGATAGCGACCCTATGATATTGAAGCATGCAACCATTAGAATGAAAGTGAGAAATGCGTATGCAAAGAGTTTCTCTATGCGCATAATGTTGAATGTATCCGCTTGTTGTTCGTAGCGGTCTTTTACCACAAGTTGGTTGCCCACAATGTGTTCTATTTCCCCCTTCACCTTATCGATATCTTCGCCCGCTTTTAGACGTAGTTCTAGCGATGTAATTTCGCCCTGTCTGTTGAAGAGTCGTCGTGCGAATGGTAGCGATGTAATAATATAGTTGTTGTCGTATTTGTTTTGCTTTACTTGGAATATGCTTTTTGGCGATAGTAGCGAGTCTGCCACGAAGGCATTCATAGGGTTCGATGCATCGTATTGTCCTTTTCGTTGTGGTGCATATATGTGTAGATAGTTTTTCCAGTCGATGCCCGTGTTTAGCTGTTGTGCTACGCCAATACCTAAGATACCATAGTCTAAGTTGGCAATATGCAGTTTGAAAGTTCCATCGCCTATTAGTATATGGCTGATGTTGGTAAGCGAGTCGAAGTTTTCGGCTACGCCTTTTACGGTTACCATTATTTGTTTGCCTTGATAGGTAGCCAATGCTTGGTCGGCAACACATTCGGTAGCAACTTCTATACTGGGCAATGTTTTTATTTTGTGCAAAAGCGGATTGTCGGCTGCAATAGTTTTTCCTTTTGCAGCTTCAACCTTTAGTTGTGGGTCGAAGTTGGTGAAGAACGAAGCTACGAGATCGGAGAAACCATTAAATCCGCTCAGTACCACAACCAGTGCCATAGTAGCAACAGCCACCCCAATTACCGATATCAGGCTGATAACGTTAATGGCGTGGGTGCTTTTCTTTGAAAAAAGATAGCGGCGTGCAATATAAAAAGGAAAACTCATTACTTCTTCAGAAGTTCGTCTATGCGTTCAATATAATCTAACGAGTCGTCAATGAAGAAGCGTAGTTCTGGAATAATGCGCAACTGGTTGTGTACGCGTTGTCCTAAATCGTATCGTATAGTTTTCTCGTTTTTGTTAATGTTTGTAAGAAGTTCTTCGGCTTTGTCCGATGGAAATATACTGAGATAAGCAGTACAGATGCTCAAATCTGGGCTAACCTTTACTCGTGTAACGCTAACCAATACGCCGTGCATAGCACGTGTTTGATTTTGGAATATGCTTGCAAGCTCTTTTTGTAGTAGGCGTGCAATGCGATTTTGTCTTGTTTCTTGCATTTTCTGTTTATATTTTATTGCAAATTTACGGTAATTCTCTCATATATCAAAATAAGGCTCTTAAAATTAGTATTGGCGAATATACACCCCAGAGTGGATAAAATCTAAAATAGTGTTAAATATATAAAGTGAGTAGGGGTTTTGTGTTTTTCTGCGTTTTATAAGTGAAGTTCAGCGAGAGCTTCTATAAAAGTGATGAACTTTTTAAATACGATATATGCTTTTTTCTACAGATTAAGTTAATGTAACTATGTGATGAACAATGTTGGCGCTCTTCGTTGGTTGAAACGCGGAGCTCAACGAACAAAACTTTTTCGACAAACTTAGAAGGTCTAAATTGGGCTGAAAAGTTTCCTTTTTTGTCCTGATAAGTCTGAAGAAAACAAGAACCTACTTAAATATAATCTACAAACGGAGGGGGCGCATCTGTGCAGATGCGCCCTCAATGTGTTTAGTAAGTAGGACCTAATTTTATATAAAAACCACTTTTTAGCCTTATAACTGAAAGAAAAATGCTACATTTGCTGGAAAATAACTGAACTGCTATGCAAAAATATGCTGACTATATAAAGGAGATAGAAATAGATTCGCTGTGGGCTGGACATAAGCACATACGTTGGGAGCTTAATAGACACGTAAATATATTAAGCGGAATTAATGGAGTGGGGAAGAGTACCATTCTGAATAAGGTGGTAAAAGGACTTGCACAAGGTGGCGAGTTTCCAAGCCACATGTTGAAAGGCGTTCATATAAAAGTATCGCCAGACGATGCAACATGGATTAGGTACGACATTATTCGTTCGTTCGATCGGCCGCTAATGAACATAGAAAGCATAAGCAAGGCAGACTTAAATCTTGTTACAGAACTTGATTGGCAATTGTTTCAGCTGCAGCGTAAGTATCTAGACTATCAGGTGAATGTTGGAAACCGTATAATAGAAACACTGCAAAGTGGTGCGCCTGACGCTGCAACCAAAGCACAAACATATTCGGCTCCGAAACTATTGTTCCAGAACATAATAGACGAACTGTTTGCTGAGACAGGTAAAAAAATAGTGCGTTCGGAGAATGAAATACGTTTCTCGCAAATGGGTTGTACGTTGTATCCTTACCAATTGTCGAGTGGCGAAAAACAAATGCTGGCTATATTGCTAACAGTTTTGGTGCAAGATAGTAGGTCGTATGCTTGTTTATGGACGAGCCAGAGGTGAGTATGCACATAGAGTGGCAGAAGAGATTGATAAGTTTAATATTAAGTTTAAACCCAAATGTGCAGATAATACTCACTACGCACAGTCCGGCGGTTATTATGGACGGTTGGTTAGACAAGGTAACCGAAGTGGACGAGATTACTGTGGGGTAAGAAAACAACGAAACTTAATGGGAAAACAGCTTAAAGACAATCTGTCGTCAGCCTATTTTGAAGCAGCAAACCGACTGCAAGGACGTAAGGCACGAAAAAGAATTGTGGCGTATGTAGAGGCATACGACGACATTTTCTTTTGGCGTACGGCTCTTAGCAGATTTGAAAACGAACACCGCTACTTTGAAGTTATGCTGCCATCGCGCCACACGCTTACCAAAGGAAAACGCTCGGTGCTGATGAATTTAATTTCAGGTAATGTGGGCGAAAGTATGATAGCTTGTGTAGATGCCGATTACGACTATCTGTTACAAGAAGCAACACCCACATCGCGCACGGTGAACCACAATCCGTACGTATTTCATACCTATGCATACGCCATAGAAAACCTGCAATGTTGTGCCGAAAGTCTGCACGATGTTGGTGTTGCCGTAACGCTGAACGATAAGCCTATATTCGATTTTGAAGAATATCTACGCCTTTACAGCGAAGCAATATTTCCATTGTTTGTTTGGAGTATATGGTTCTACAGGAATGGTATTTATGGAAAGTTCTGCATTACCGATTTTAATAGAGTTATAGAAATGGGTAATTTTAATTTCCACACTGTTTATCAGAACATAGAACGATTGCGCCACAAAGTAGCAGCAAAAATACGTCAGTTTCAACGAGAATATCCCGATGCAAAAGAAACCTATTTGGCTGTAAAACAAGATATAGAACAGCTTGGAGTAACACCCTCAACAACCTATTTGTATATTCAAGGGCACCATTTGTTCGACAACGTGGTTGTGCCAGCACTGAAGAAGGTTTGTAACAAGTTGATGGACGATAGGGAACAAGAAATACATCGCAATGCACGACATATAGTGCAACAGCGCAACGAGCTTTCGAGCTACAATAAAAGTATAGAGAGCATTGTTTCTATGCTACGACGTAATGTAAACTATGCTAGTTGTGAACCTTATATACGATTGCAAACCGATTTAGGACATTTCTTAGACAACGATAATACCGAATAATCTCATAGTTCTTATTTATACATTTGGTAGCATTCAGTCTGAAGAAGAACTGCTATAATATATGATGTGTACCATCTACAGTATATATAGTGTGTATTGATGAATAGACGATTACAGCATACTAAACCATTAACCCCAAATCAGTCATTAGACCACAATATGTATAGTTCTTATTAGTCTGGTATTGTTTTCTAACATATTTTATTTTCTTATCGGCATCTTGTCTGTCTTTGTAACTTAACGTAGCCCACTACGCCTGCGTTGCAAAGACATACAATCTACTCGATAATAAAACAAATATGTTTAGACTCTAATGCCCTATTTGGGTTAAAACACAACGGCAGAAGAGCTGCTTTATATGCCAATTTGGTTTTAGTTCTCTTTCCAGAACGAAGGAGTGAATAGCACCAATACAGAGAAAAGTTCGAGGCGACCAACAAGCATTAAGAACGAACTAATCCATTTAGCAAAGTCGGGCAGTTTGTTCCACGACATTGTAGGACCAATCTCTAAACCTAACGTAGGACCAACGTTACCAAGACTACTAAGTGTAATTGTCATTGAGTTGGTAGAGTCGATGCCTGCTGCTATCATAGTGAAAGCACAAATAACCGCAAGAAATAAATACAAACCAATGAATGCCAAGAGAGTTACACGTTTACACATTTGCACATTGTATCCGTCTACTTTCATAGGCAGAACAGCATTAGGGTGGAGTATTTGACGAAACTCATTCTTAATAACCTTTACCAACATTACGCCACGTATACTCTTTATGCCTCCACTTGTAGAACCCGACGAACCTCCAAAAAACATACAAGCAGCAAGAACAACCCATGTAACATGGGGCCATTTGGCTGCATCATCGCTAAAGAGTCCAGTTGTTGTAATAAACGACACTACCTGAAAAGCAGAGCTTCGGAAGGCATGTTCCACTTCGTAGTTACAACGGAAGATAAGCTCTAACATAATAAATAGGGTGAAGCCAGCAATCATTGCTGCATAAAACTTAAATTCGCTGTTCTTGAGCATTTCCTTTAATTTGAAGCCCGCAACAGACGTGTAGAGCAAGGTGAAGTTTACGCCCGATAGGAAACAAAAGATAGTACAGACATACTCTTCGGCTGGCGAATGGAATGTAGCAATAGAACCACTTTCGGTGCTGAAACCACCAGTAGCGGTACTGGTCATAGCATAATTAAAAGCATCGAACCAGTTCATACCACACACCTTATAGCTTACAACGCAGGCAGCCGTAAGCACAAAATAAACCATCCATATCCATTTAGCCCCCATACTGAGACGTGGGTGAAGTTTGCTCTTTATAGGTCCTGTGGCTTCTGCTGCAAACACTTTTAGTGACCCGCCAACAAGCGAAGGTAAAATTGCAATGGTAAAGAAGACAATACCTAATCCGCCTATCCATTGTGTTAGCGATCGCCAGAATAGTAAGCCTTTAGGGAAATGTTCGGGGAAGTCTACTATGGAGGCACCTGTTGTGGTGAATCCCGACATAGTTTCAAAGAAAGCATTGGTGAAACTTGTGATATAACCGCTGATAAGAAATGGAAGAGTACCAAAGAGAGAGAGAATATAATCCACGTTACCGCCACCACAAAGTAAGCGTCTCTACGACTAATAGTGTTGTTGGCATGTCTGCCCATTAATCGGAATGCGCCTCCAGCCACAATTGTTATAAGTATAGACCAAATGAATGCTATTATATCTTTGTCTTGATATAATAACGACACACATAAACACACAGACATTAGCAACGCCTCTAAGCCTAAGAGCGCACCAATAATTTTTGCTATCGTCTTTAGATTAAGCATTGGTAAAAATTCTTCTTTTAAACTTTAGTTGAACAACTGTTCTACCTTCTTCATATTGGCATTGTAGCAGAAAACAACTACAATATCACCAGCTTCTATTTGCGTATTACCAGAAACTAACATACCAACATCATGGCGAACTAATCCTCCAATAGTCATTCCACTTGGGATATTTACATCTTTAATAGGTTTCTGCGTAATGCGAGATCCTTGAACAGGTATGAATTCGGCAACGTCGGCATCTACAGACATAAGGAAACGCACATTACTAACATTCGCATCGAGCAACATTTGATAGATGTAGCCAGCAGCAATAGCTCTTTTATTAATAATAGTGCCAATATCTAAGTTAGCAGCCATATCTACATAGTCGAAATTCTCTACAGCTGCAATCGTCTTTCTTACGCTAAGTTTTTTGCTGCCATACAAGCTAAGATGTTTGTTTCGGCATTCGGTGTAAGTGCAACAAATGCTTGCGTGTGTCTAATGCCCTCTTCTATAAGTAGGTCGGTATCTCGTCCATCACCATTGATAACAAGTACAGATTCGTCGAATATTTCATTAAGATATTCACATCGGTCGAAGCTGTTTTCGATAATCTTAATATCCATATATTCAGGCATAATTTTTACAGAGCGCACGGCTGTGCGTCCACCACCCATTATCATAACATTTTTAACATCAACGTAGTGCTCTTTGCCTGTGAATTTGCGAACGTAGGGTATATATTCTTTCGTAGTCATAAAGTAGGCGAGGTCTTCTCGTTGTAGTGTCTCGTTTCCACCAGGAATAATGGTTTCGTTTCTACGTTTAATGGCAACAATGTGATATGGGTCGTTAGGTCCACTTATTTCTCTTAATGGTTTATCTAAGATTGCACAAGTGTCGCGAAGTTTTATGCCTAACATAACCAACGCTCCACCACGAACGTCCCAGCGCTGACGAACCCACGACATTTTAAGGCCGTTTATGATATCTTTTGCTGCTAGAAGTTCAGGATAAATAAGACTATCAACGCCTAACTGCTTAAATAACTCTTGGTTTTTAGGTTCCAAATACTCTGGATTATCAATCTTAGCCACAGTCTTTTTTGCACCAAGGTGGTGTGCCATAGTACAAGCAGTAATGTTTGTTGTTTCTTTTGGGTCTACAGCAATAAAGAGATCAGCGTGTTTAACATCTGCCTCTTGTAGTATCTGTATACTTGTAGGCTTTCCTTGCAGTGTAAGAAGGTCGTAGTCTTGACCTATTTTGTTTAATCTCTCTTCCTGCTCGTCTATTAATATTATATTGTACTTATTGCGCGATAAGAATTGTGCTAAATAAGTCCCTATGGTATATGCTCCTGCTATAATAATTTTCATATTTTGTTTGTGTATGTTGCTAACAATCTTTTTTCTATTTCTTGCTTTATGCTGTATTTATCAAATCCACACAATTCACGAAGTTCGGCAACAGTTCCTTGTTCAATAAAGTGATCGGGCAAACCTAATCGCTGTACGTGTATGTTTTTGTTGTGTTCGTTCAGCCATTCTATAACTGTTGTTCCTAAGCCACCATTTATTACTCCGTCCTCTATGGTAATAATTTCAGAGAAGTTCTTTCCTACCTCTTCGAGTATATTCTCGTCTATTGGTTTTAAGAAACGCATATCGTAAAAGGGCAATACGACCTGTATATTTGCCTTCTTGTTCTATTTCTTCGATGGCTTTTTTTGAGCGTCGTTTCCTATAGGACCAATGGTAAGAAGAGCTATATTTTTTTCGTACAATCTTTATGTTCGTTACCCTAAAGTCTTATCGTAGAGTTTGCGCCCTGTACCTACTTTGAGCTCTTCTAAAGGGCAACGCCAATCAACTAACGAACCACAGCCACGTGGATATCTTATAACAAAGAAACCTTTTTGAGGCAACTGAGCTGTATACATCAGCCGACGCAATTCGTGTTCGTTCATAGGAGATGCTATTGTGATGCCAGGTATAGGGCGTAGAAAAGCCATATCAAAAGCACCGTGATGTGTTGCACCATCTTCGCCAACAAGACCTGCACGGTCTAAACATAATACAACGGGAAGATTAAGAATGGCTGTATCGTGAATGATATTATCGTAAGCACGTTGCGAAAAGGCACTATATATATTGCAGAATGGTTGTAAACCATCTTTTGCCATACCTGCAGAAAATGTCATAGCGTGTCCTTCTGCAATACCCACGTCGAATGTGCGGTCTGCCATTTCTTTCATCATAATGCTCATAGAACACCCAGTTGGCATTGCTGGGGTAACACCAACAATGCGTGGATTTTTTCGGGCAAGTTCTAAAAGAGTATGTCCAAACACATCTTGAAACTTTGGTGGCTTATTGTTATTGTCTTGTACTAGACGTTTTCCTGTTTCGGGAATGAACTTACCTGGTGCATGCCAAACTGTTGCGCTCTTCTCTGCAGGTTCGTAACCTTTACCTTTTATAGTGTGCAAGTGTAACAATTTTGGACCCTTCATATCTTTAAGCTGGCGCAATAGTCTTACAACTTCTTTTACATCGTTTCCATCGAATGGGCCAAAGTAGCGTATGTTCATTCCCTCAAAGAGGTTTTGCTGTTGAGCAAGTGCCGACTTAATGGCATTATTCAAACGAATAATGCCTTTGCGACGCTTGTCGTTTAGTAATCCTTTAGAATGTAACCATTGCGACGCCTTAAAACGAAACTTATTGTAGGTTTCGTTTGTATCAAGGTTTAATAGGTATTGTTGCATTCCTCCAACTGCCCTGTCTATCGACATATCGTTGTCGTTTAGTATAATGAGTAGGTCGTTGGGCTGACTTGAGGCGTTGTTTAACCCTTCAAACGCTAATCCACCACTCATTGCTCCGTCGCCAATAATGGCAACTACGTGGCGTTCTGGGTGATTTGTCATCTTTGCAGCCACAGCCATTCCTAAGGCAGCTGAAATAGAATTAGAAGCGTGTCCACAAGTGAACGTGTCGTATTCGCTCTCTTTAGGAGATGGAAAAGGCATTAAGCCATCTTTCTTTCTGTTTTTACAAAAGCTTTCACGCCTATTGGTTAATATCTTGTGCCCGTATGCTTGATGCCCCACATCCCATACAATTCTGTCTTCTGGTGTGTTGAAAACGTAATGACATGCTACGGTTATCTCAATTGCGCCAAGGCTCGATGCAAGATGTCCAGGATTTACGGCTACTTCCTGAATAATATCTTTCCGAAGCTCATTGCACAAAACAGGTAACTCGTCTATGCTCAATTTCTTAAATCGGCAGGCGAATTAATTTTGCTTAAAAGTTTGAAAGTATTCTCGTTCGACATTACTATTATGTAATAATGAGTGCAAAGTTACTTTAAATAGATTGAACAACAAAATAAATATAGGCTAATTTAGGCGACTTATAATGTGTTGTAACGCAATAGCCTTTCTTTAGAAAGTTTGGCTTATATAACAAAAGCTTAAGAACTTTCTGTAAAAACTTAAGAGTTTTTATCACACTTCTATAATTGTTCGTTTTCTTGTTAAAATAGTCCTAACCTATACTACCTTCGTAGTAAAGATAGTCTATATGCTCAGCAAAAAAACGAAAAACGGCAAGAGACTAATTGCTATTTTAGGCTAATAAAAAGAGGAAACAGGGTGTTGTTGTTCTGTTTCCTCCTGAAAATTAATATCGAAAGAGTCTGTAAATAACAAATACTTTTTTGCTTTCTGTTAAGGTAAGTTTTAAAACTATATTTCTCTACCTATATTTAGAAAATGCACTTAATACAGAAATCAATAGTGATTTGCGTTTACATCTTATTTTATCTACGTTCTAATTTTAAGAATATTGCAGAGTTGTTTGCCCTGCTGGTTATGAGTTTCTCATCAAGATACATACTGCCAAATTGAATAATTTGTATAGCTAGTCTATCTCTTCCTGATAACTGTGCAAGTGAATTTCTGTTGTTAATAAAGAAACCTGTCTTAAATGTTTGTGTCTTGCCCTTATAGTTTATATTAAGCGAAAGTGGAGTAGGGTTTACCAAAAGTGTTATAGGATCATTATCAATGAATGCTATGTAACATAATACATCGGTAGTTCCGAGACTTTCGATAGCGCTCTTTAAGTCTTTATCCTCTAATTGACCAGTGAGCACCTTTAATGGAAGATTCTTTATAATGAGCGTTGAGTCGGTATTAACGGTAACCGATACAGGCAGACTGTCTTTTTCAAGAATAGACATGTTATCGTTAAGTTTATTGAAAAACACCTTTCCTGTATAGTTTCCTTTCACACTGTTGAAGGCAGCTTTCACTTCTGCAGGAGTAAGTCCTTCCTTGTTGTTGTTGTTGTCAAGATTGCACGATGTAATGCCAAGTAATGCAATGCTACTAAATACTACTAGCATCAGTTTGTTCAATGTTTTCTTCATTTTCTTCTTTTTATTTTATTTAGTTATTCTCTAATCAGAGTTAAACAATACGCCCGTTAGCGTAAATAAACTAACAGATGCCACCTTCTTAAAAGCTGTGCATCTGTTTCTTTTATGCTTCTTGTTGTTTTCCTATCTTAGTTCTTTTTTCCTAAGAAACGTAATAAATAGAGGAATAGATTAATAAAATCTAAATACAAATTTAACGATCCTAAGAGAGCCATCTTCTGTGCTGACTCGTTCGCATCGGGAGCACTCATTACCATTCTCTTAATTTTCTGTGCGTCCCAAGCAGTCAAACCAGTAAATATTAATACACCTACACCACTTATAATTAAATTAACCATTGGACTACGTAAGAAAATGTTTACTATTACGGCAATAATTAAGCCAATGAGCGCCATAAACAAGATGCCACCTATTTGGGTTAAATCTTTCTTAGTTGTGCTACCCAAAATAGCCATCGCAGCGAATGTTCCAGCAGTAATAAAGAACGTTTGAGCAATAGAAGTTGCAGTATAAACTATGAAAATCCAAGCCATAGTAACTCCATTCAATATGGAGAAAATAATAAACCACATTGTAGCCGATGTTAATGAAAGCTTCTCAATACGTGCAGAGAGATAAAAAACGATACCAAGCTCTGCCAAACTACAAATTAATAGTGGTGCCATACTGTTATAAAGCATCATTAACATAGCTGTAGATGTGCTTACACCGTATGCTACAACACCTGTTATGGTGAGAGCCATTGCCATCCATGTGTAGACTTTACGCATAAGTAAAGGCCATGAATGTGATACTTCTAAGTTATTGAAGCGATTGTTATTCGCTCTAGAAAAATTGTCGAACTCCATAGTTATCTTCTTTTATTAATTCTTTCTATTTCTTACAAGATATGTGCCAACTTAGCTAATAAGTGGCGAATACTAGTAATATTTTTGCAAATGTACTTTAAAGCTTTGATAAATGCAAATAAGTAATAGTTTTTTTTTATTTCTTTTGGTTTTTCGTCCCGAAGGTTTACTGTGGGTAGGTTTAGGTTTTCTGCTTACAGTGTTACCCGTATTTATAGTAGCTCTTATAGCGTTGCGTACAAAGAGATACGATTATGGAACCATTTGTGGCATACTTTGTGGTGCTATGGCAAATCCGATGGCATTGGTTTATGCAAACGATACGACTAAAGGCGAGACCTCTAATATAAGTTATGCCACCGTTTATCCTTTAGGAATGTTTATTCGTGTCATCATCGCTCAAGTGCTTGTAATGTTCTTTGTTTAGGTGATGATGTGGTAGATTATAATCAACTAATTTCATTGTTTACAGGAGTTGTGAAATCAGATATGCGGCACTTTAGTTTTAGATATCTCTCACGTTCGTCTTAGATATCTCTCAGTTTCGTTTTAGATATCTCTCACGTTCGTTTCAGATATCTCTCAGTTTCGTTTTAGATATCTCTCACGTTCGTTTCAGATATCTCTCAGTTTTTGTTCCAGATATATAGAAAAACAGTTCTTCTGTATATTATATAAATAAGGTGTATTCAATCATTCTGGCATTGCTTTACCCTTTTGGAGAGGCTATTTTACAAAAAAATCATTTTTTTCTTAGAAAAGTTTGGTGGTTATTATTTTTTGTTATACCTTTGCACTCGCTTTTACGGCAAGCAGTATATCTGTTAGTTGTTAATAAGGCATCGTTCTTTGAAAAGATTTACATAGACAGAGAAGTAGTACAAGAAGCGTCTGTTGCTATTAATTATAGTATCAGATGGGTAAAAGAAACGTCCTAGTTAATTTATTATGGGTGTATAAACTTGATATTACTGGATAATTAGTTCTGAGCAGATATTGAATTTAGATATATATCTCACTATTTTATAGTGATGTTTATATATTCTTATAAAAGACATTTTACAATGGAGAGTTTGATCCTGGCTCAGGATGAACGCTAGCTATAGGCTTAACACATGCAAGTCGAGGGGAAACGGCATTATGTGCTTGCACATTTTGGACGTCGACCGGCGCACGGGTGAGTATCGCGTATCCAACCTGCCCTTTACTTGGGGATACCCCGTTGAAAGACGGCCTAATACCCGATGTAATTCATTGATGGCATCAGATATGAATAAAAGATTTATCGGTAAAGGATGGGGATGCGTCTGATTAGCTTGTTGGTGAGGTAAAGGCTCACCAAGGCAACGATCAGTAGGGGTTCTGAGAGGAAGGTCCCCCACATTGGAACTGAGACACGGTCCAAACTCCTACGGGAGGCAGCAGTGAGGAATATTGGTCAATGGGCGCAAGCCTGAACCAGCCAAGTAGCGTGCAGGAAGACGGCCCTATGGGTTGTAAACTGCTTTTATACGAGAATAATTTGATGCACGTGTGCGTTATTGCATGTATCGTATGAATAAGGACCGGCTAATTCCGTGCCAGCAGCCGCGGTAATACGGAAGGTCCAGGCGTTATCCGGATTTATTGGGTTTAAAGGGAGTGTAGGCGGTTTGTTAAGCGTGTTGTGAAATTTAGGGTGCTCAACATTTTAACTTGCAGCGCGAACTGTCAGACTTGAGTACACGCAACGTATGCGGAATTCATGGTGTAGCGGTGAAATGCTTAGATATCATGAAGAACTCCGATTGCGAAGGCAGCATACGGGAGTGTAACTGACGCTTAAGCTCGAAGGTGCGGGTATCGAACAGGATTAGATACCCCGGTAGTCCGCACAGTAAACGATGGATGCCCGCTGTTAGCGCTCGGCGTTAGCGGCTAAGCGAAAGCATTAAGCATCCCACCTGGGGAGTACGCCGGCAACGGTGAAACTCAAAAGGAATTGACGGGGGCCCGCACAAGCGGAGGAACATGTGGTTTAATTCGATGATACGCGAGGAACCTTACCCGGGCTTGAATTGCAGAGGAATTATTTAGAGATAAATATGCCCTTCGGGGTCTCTGTGAAGGTGCTGCATGGTTGTCGTCAGCTCGTGCCGTGAGGTGTCGGCTTAAGTGCCATAACGAGCGCAACCCCTTTTCTTAGTTGCCATCAGGTAATGCTGGGCACTCTGGGAACACTGCCACCGCAAGGTGTGAGGAAGGTGGGGATGACGTCAAATCAGCACGGCCCTTACGTCCGGGGCTACACGTGTTACAATGGCCGGTACAGAGGGATGGTGTAATGTAAATTGCATCAAATCTTAAAAAGCCGGTCCCAGTTCGGACTGAGGTCTGCAACCCGACCTCACGAAGCTGGATTCGCTAGTAATCGCGCATCAGCCATGGCGCGGTGAATACGTTCCCGGGCCTTGTACACACCGCCCGTCAAGCCATGAAAGCCGGGGGTGCCTGAAGTTCGTAACCGTAAGGAGCGACCTAGGGCAAAACTGGTAATTGGGGCTAAGTCGTAACAAGGTAGCCGTACCGGAAGGTGCGGCTGGAACACCTCCTTTCTGGATAGGACTTTTATTTTTGTATTATCTAAATGTTTATCACCATATAAATAATAGATGTTAGGAAGTTTTCTCTTCTTGTACTCGCATCTTTGTTCTACAATATATAGAAGATAAGGTTTAAGGCCTACAGCTATGGTTCAAGTCCATTATCTTCACTCATCATTTTTGCATCGTTTTATCGTTGCATCATTGATATCGTTCTTTGACATATTGACACAAGCAAGACTGTAAAGTAAAGTAATTTCTTTTTGTTTATACAAGAAGGATTAGAATTAGATTTCAAAATACAGCTGAAAGTATGAGCATGAATATGCTACCACTATTATTATAGTTTGGTAGTATATAAAATGAATAGAAAGTAATTAAGGGCGTATGGCGGATGCCTAGGCTCACGGAGGCGATGAAGGACGTGATAAGCTGCGATAAGCCTCGGGTAGATGCAAATAATCTTTGATCCGAGGATTTCCGAATGGGACAACCTGACTGTCTGAAGGATAGTCATCCATATATTTTTTATGGGAGCAAACGCAGGGAACTGAAACATCTTAGTACCTGTAGGAAAAGAAAATAATTTAATGATTCCCCTAGTAGTGGCGAGCGAACGGGGAATAGCCCAAACCTATGACGTAGCAATGCGTAATAGGGGTAGTAGGGTCACGATATCGTACTTTGAAAGTGAGGAGAATGTTCTGGAAAGTTCAATAATATAAGGTGATAATCCTGTATCCGAAGCTTGATGAGACGTAGTGAATCCCTGAGTAGTGCGGAGCACGAGTAATTCTGCATGAATCTGCCGGGACCATCCGGTAAGGCTAAATACTCCCGTGAGACCGATAGTGAATTAGTACCGTGAGGGAAAGGTGAAAAGCACTCCAATGAGGAGAGTGAAATAGTTCCTGAAACCATACGCCTACAAGCGGTCGGAGCATATATATATGTGACGGCGTGCCTTTTGCATAATGAACCTACGAGTTACCATGTCCAGCGAGGTTAAGGGATTTAGCCCCGTATCCGTAGTGAAAGCGAGCCTAAATAGGGCGTATAGTTGGATGGGGTAGACGCGAAACCAAGTGATCTACACTTGACCAGGTTGAAGTTCTGGTAACACAGAATGGAGGACCGCACGGATAAGCGTTGAAAAGCTTCCCGATGAGTTGAGTGTAGGAGTGAAAGGCCAATCAAACTTGGAGATAGCTCGTACTCCCCGAAAGGCATTTAGGTGCCGCGTGCGATGTTCTCCGTGAGAGGTAGAGCGACCGATAGGTCAAGAGGGCTTCACCGCCTATCGCGACCTGACGAACTCCGAATGCTCACGGACTGTAGTCGTGCAGTAAGGGGGCGGGTGCTAAGGTCCGTCCCCGAGAGGAGAAGAATCCTGACCGTCGTCTAAGGTCCCGAAATTCTGTCTAAGTTAGTCTAACGAAGTCTGGTCCCGGTGACAGCTAGGATGTTGGCTTGGAAGCAGCCATTCATTCAAAGAGTGCGTAACAGCTCACTAGTCGAGGGTCCGGGCATGGATAATAATCGGGTATAAGTCAGATACCGAAGTCGCGGGATAGCATTGTATATAAAAAGTATCGGTAGGGGAGCATTCTATATGCGTTGAATGGTGATATTGATTGATCCTGGAGCGTATAGAAACGCAAATGTAGGTATAAGTAACGATAAAGGGGGTAAGATTCCCCCTCGCCGTAAGACTAAGGTTTCCCAGGCGATGTCAATCAGCCTGGGGTTAGTCGGGTCCTAAGTCTCAGCCGAATGGCGAAGGCGATGGGTTCACGGTTAATATTCCGTGACTTGCTCATTCAGCGATGTGGAGACGGAGCAGTGACACTGTCGCGCCCTTACGGATATGGGCGTTAAAGAAGTTAGGTGTAGATAGATGTAGGCAAATCCGCATTTAGAGCTGATCTTCTATAGTACAGAGTTTTCTTCGGAGAGCTTTGATAGTACAGGTAATCATACTTCCAAGAAAATCCGCTAAGCTTAATGTTTGAGCAACCCGTACCGTAATCGGACACACGTAGTCGGGTAGAACATACTAAGGCGTTGAGAGATTCATGGTTAAGGAACTAGGCAAATTGACCCCGTAACTTCGGAATAAGGGGTCCTCATTTTTAATGAGGCGCAGAGAATAGGTCCAGGCAACTGTTTAACAAAAACACAGGGCTGTGCTAACTCGAAAGATGATGTATACAGCCTGACACCTGCCCGGTGCTGGAAGGTTAAGAGGAGAGCTTAGATGTATGTCGACGGTTTGAATTGAAGCCCCAGTAAACGGCGGCCGTAACTATAACGGTCCTAAGGTAGCGAAATTCCTTGTCGGGTAAGTTCCGACCTGCACGAATGGTGTAATGATCCGGACGCTGTCTCAATCATGATCTCAGTGAAATTGTAGTATCGGTGAAGATGCCGATTACCCGCGATGGGACGAAAAGACCCCGTGAACCTTTACTACAGCTTAGCATTGACCTTGGTCATCCGATGTGTAGGATAGGCCGGAGGCTTTGAAGCATGCACGCTAGTGTGTGTGGAGCCATCCTTGAAATACGGCCCTTTGGCTGTCTGAGGTCTAACACGTACTTACGTGGACATTGTTTGGTGGGTAGTTTGACTGGGGTGGTCGCCTCCAAAAGCGTAACGGAGGCTTCCAAAGGTGCCCTCGGGTCGATTGGTAACCGACCTCATAGAGTGTAATGGCATAAGGGCGCTTGACTGGGAGGCAGACATGCCGAGCAGGCAGGAAACTGGGGCATAGTGATCCGGTGCAAGTGTATGGAAACTGCATCGCTCAAAGGATAAAAGGTACTCCGGGGATAACAGGCTGATCCCCCCCAAGAGCTCATATCGACGGGGTGGTTTGGCACCTCGATGTCGGCTCGTCACATCCTGGGGCTGGAGAAGGTCCCAAGGGTTGGGCTGTTCGCCCATTAAAGTGGCACGCGAGCTGGGTTCAGAACGTCGTGAGACAGTTCGGTCTCTATCTATCGTGGGCGTTGGAGTTTTGCGTGGTGCCGCCACTAGTACGAGAGGACCGTGGTGGACAGACCTCCGGTTTACCAGTTGTGCCGCCAAGGTGCACCGCTGGGTATCTGAGTCTGGTATGGATAAGCGCTGAAAGCATCTAAGTGCGAAGCCTTCCGCAAGATTAGAACTCCTCATAAGGGTCGTCATAGACTATGACGTTGATAGGGTGTAGGTGTAAAGACAGCGATGTCAAAGCCGAGCACTACTAATTGCCCAAAACTTTCATTCAGTGTGTTTATACTTTAAGAATAGTATTTTTACTTTTCTTTAATTAGTTTTGCTTGTGGCATAGTCACTTATACAGTGTATTTTATATTTAGACTATTATATTTATTCTATAATATCGTATATATTATTTACACTAGCATTATTTTAGGTGGTTATTGCGTCGGGGTTCCACCTCTTCCCATTCCGAACAGAGAAGTTAAGCCCGATTGCGCCGATGGTACTGCAATGCAATGTGGGAGAGTAGGTAGCTGCCTTTTTTCTTAATAGAGGGTGTGTCAAAATTGATACATCCTCTTTTTATTCTTCCTTTACCTTGTCTACCACATAATTCGTTATTTACTGCAGCTATGCTGCTAATTTCATATAAAATGATTTATAGGGCTTTAAATAGCCTATATAAACTTGTATAGAGCATCTGAAGGTGCCTAAAGTACCTCCATAATGTCTTTTAGTTCCTTGAGATTGGTTTTTCTACACATTTTCCCTATGTTAAAGGCAATAGCAAAGAATGCAAAGTCCATATTGACCTTGTCTTTTCCAAAATGCCTAAACCTCTTATAGGCTTTATTATATTTTGTTTGTCCAAAAACAGCTTCAGGTTCTATGCACCTTCGTCCTCGATGCTTGATGCCTTCTTCCAAGGTCAGTAGTTCCCGTGCTTTTTGTTTATAGTGCTGTAGTTGGTGGTTTACTTCTATAATTCTGTTCCCTCTTGCCTTAAAACATGAGCCTCTCAACGGACAACCATCACAGCGTTCTGCCTGATAACGTACGCTGTAAGTAACGAATCCGTTAGAGGTTAGGGAACGCTTCATACCTATACGCTTCATATGCTGTCCCATAGGGCAGACGTAGAAATCCTGTTCCTTATTATAATAAAGGCTTGCGGGACTGAATGGGTTAGGTGTGTAGCGTGGACGCTGCTCTTTATGGAAGTAGTTATACTTCACATAGGCTTCCATATTATGTACGTCCATGAACAGATAGTTCTCCTCGGAGCCATACCCCGAATCGGCTACGACTGTCTTGGTATAACGATGATAGCGTGATTTGAAAGACTCCAAGAAAGAAGAAAGTGTGAGCGTATCTGTACGGTTAGCATAGAGTGCAAAGTCGGTGATGAACTGGTTCTCAGTTGCTATCTGCAGATTATATCCAGGCTTAGTCTGTCCGTTCCGCATAGCATCCTCCTTCATGTGCATAAACGTGGCATCAGGATCGGTCTTGCTGTAGGAGTTTCTCTCTCCCATAACCTCAAGGTGCCAGTCATACTCCTGGAGTTTATTACGTTTCTTCTCTAGCTCTTTAAGCTGTTTTTTCTTGGTTCTAACAGCCTGCTTCTCTTCTTTTGTCTTAGGCTCAGGGACTGATTCCAAAGACTTGTTCAATTCTTCGGATATCTCATCGAGCAGAGCTGCAGTAAACTCGACACCTTCTCTCTTAGCGGCATTGTCCTGCGCTATGACATCATCAACCTGAAGCAAGAGTGTGCGTATTTGTTCCTGCAACTTGGCGCGGTTCTTTTCCACGGTTCTCTTCCAAACGAAGGTATACTTGTTGGCTTTCGATTCTATCTTTGTGCCGTCAATATATTCAACGTCAAGACTTATCAAACCTTTGGCTGCAAGTACTAATACGACTTGTGTAAAGATATTGTTGATTTCCTTTTTTCACACGATTACGAAAAACGATTGATGGTAATAAAATCAGGCTGCTCATATCCTGCCAGATAGATGAAATGAATGTCACGCTTGAGAAGCGACTCTATGCGACGGCAGGAATAGATATTATTCATATAGGCGTAAAGAATCACCTTGAGCATCATTTGTGGATGATAAGGCTTGCGACCACTGGGCTTATAAAGCTTGTAGACATTATCCAACATAAGATTATCCACCAAGGCGTCTAAAAGACGAACAGGGTCATCTTCTGCGATATCCTTATCGATTCTTTGAGGAAAAAGAATCATTTTCTTGTGTATGTAAGAACGAAAGTGTATCTTTGTCATAATGATATTTTTTTAATGCCTAAAGGTACAAAAACTTTAGGAAATAGCAAAGCCCTGGCTTGAGAAAGTCGGGGCTTTGTGCATAAAAAAGAGGATGTGTACATTTTGACACACCCTCTTTTTTGTTGTGTTTATATATTACTCTACCTATTTAGGGGTGAATTATATTTATCGAACTGTAGCGACTTGTTCATAGTAGTTTTGCTAACCTTCTCGAGAGTAATAATAGACGATTGTACGGGCGAGATGAATCTGCCCCTACGCCTTGCGGTATGTTCGCTGTTATAGATTTACGCAATGAATAAACCTTGTGGTGTGTTTGTTGGATTATGAATGATTGTCGGGCGAGATGAATCTGCCCCTACGCCTACGGTGTGTTTGCTGATATTATGCACTGAATAAACCTTGTGGTGTGTTTGTTGTATTATGAATGATTGTCGGGCGAGATGAATCTGCCCCTACGTCTGCGGTATGTTCGCTGATATTACGCAATGAATAAATCTTGTGGTGTGTTTGTTGAATTATGAATGATGTACGGGCGAGATGAATCTGCCCCTACGCCTGCGGTGTGTTCGCTGATATTACGCAATGAATAAACCTTGTGGTGTGTTTGTTGGATTATGAAATAATGTACGGGCGAGATGAATCTGCCCCTACGCCTACGGAGTGTTCGTTGATATACATAAGTAATAAATAAACCTTGTGGTGTGTTTGTTGGAGTGTGTTCGCTTTTATACATTTACGCAATGAATAAACCTTGTGGTGTGTTTGTTGGATTATGAAATGATGTACGGGCGAGATGAATCTGCCCCTACGCCTACGGTGTGTTCGCTGATATACATTTACGCAATGAATAGACCCTGTGGAATGTCTGTTGATATACATTTTAAGTAATAAATAAATCTTGCGGTGTGTTCGCTGTTATACATTTATGCAATGAATAGACCATGTGGAATGTCCGTTGATATACATTTTAAGTAATAAATAAACCTTGCGGTGTGTTCGCTGATATTACGCAATGAATGAGCCTTGCAGTGTGTTTGCTGAACATTCTATGGACTAATATGTGCTGCATATAGTGGTTTTGCTTGTTTTTATAAGTTACTGCGGCATATCTATCGATGCTGCTAATTATTGTTTTCAACTGGGCGATTGCATTATTAGTCAATAGAAAACTGGGCAATGGTTTCTTTTAACGCCTCTATTTCGTTAAAGTCGAAGTTGTTTGGCATAGCATCTATTAGTTTTATAATTCTCTTTTGCGTTTCTGTTTCTTGCAAAACGAGTATGTTTGAACGTTCATTATCTGATATGTCGAACGCCATAACATCTATTGTTTCAACTATTTTTAGTGAACAATAGTGAATAAAGTCGGCATTTTGCTCTTTTGTAAATCTGATGCAATATGCCAATGCTATTGCTGCGTTCTGTGCATATAGAGCTTCATTGCTTCCGTCTGCGTCGGTATCAGGAATTAGATATTCTACGAATGCTTGTACTTCCTTGCTAAAAATCATACAGCTATTAGCGAAATAAGCCAACACACAGCTCTTAAAAAGCCTATCAATTGCACCCTCCACTACAATTGCTGCAGGTTCTTCTTCTTTGTTTTTCAGAAACTTATAAAGGCAGTTCTCTATTCTTTTAACGCAACAAACACCAAACAACAGTTGCTTGTTTGGGGGCAATGCGTCTATCAACTTGTTTATTTCTTCGTTCATTCCTAACTGTTTAGTTTTTAGTTCTTTCCATAAGTGTAGTATTTCTATCCAATTTTCTTTGTCGTGAAAGATTCTACCTTCGTTTACTTTGGGATATCCCATTGCAAAGATATTACTTTATGCGAAACTATGCAAACAATAACGAGTATAGCACGCCACCAATGCGCAAATGGTAGCGAAGGCTCTACCGATATGTTTGAGTTTAATTTCTCAATGCTTCCGTTGCATTTACATCCGCCTTCTGCATTACTTAGACACTTATTATATAGTTTATTTACGTGTAAGTAAAACTTTATTTACGTGTAAGTAATATATTATTTACGTGTAAGTAAAACTTTACTTACGTGTAAGTAATATTGTTTATTACTTATACGAATGTTACGGATACATATAATAGATGAAAGAATGTTATGCAGAGCTTATTATGCATTCACCTTGCTGTGTTTTTCTCCGCCTATCTCACATATTTTTTTTAAGTATATTGTCTAACAATTGGTCCATTGCGGTGCTATCCTCTTTGTCTATTTTTTGCTGTTTTTGCACTACTTTGGGTGGTATAAAAATCAAAGTATAGCATATTTGATTTGTAGAGACACTGAAATAGTTTCCGATTGCTACCACCGCTGATGAATGGAATAGGCGATTTAGGGTACTGAATTTGGCAGAATAATGTATTTGGCATTGCTAAAGTGTATGTGTCGCAATGCGTCTACACCATAAACAAAGGGTTAGTAAGCCAATAAATAATTAAGGTAAATAGTCTTTTTATGAGCAAGAGATATGCACCAAAAAGTAAATAGTATTGTTTTCGATGTCTGCGACTAATATTTTTTAACCTCCTTTGTTTTGAAGTATCGAAAATAAGGAGTATCTTTGCACCATCATAATAGAGGAAATAAAAAAAGTAGAATGGAATTCTGACATACGGAGAGATGTTAGGATTCTGTCTTTTTTATATTTCTTTTGAAAAGCGTATAAATAAAAAGATATAGATTATGTCCTACATGTCACAAGATGGCTACGATAAACTCGTGGCTGAATTGCAACGTTTAGAATCGGTAGAGCGTCCAAAAGCATCAGCAGCAATTGCAGAAGCAGCTGATAAGGGCGATCTAAGTGAAAATTCTGAATATGATGCGGCTAAAGAAGCACAAGCCCATCTCGAAGCGAAAATAACAGAAATGAAAATGACAATTGCTCAAGCTAAGATTGTAGATACATCGCGTTTAAGCAACGAAGCAGTACAAATAATGTCTACTGTGAAAATGACGAACTTGAGCAATGGTACCAAAATGGAATATACGATAGTAAGCGAATCTGAGGCAAATTTAAAGCAAGGAAAAATTTCTATAAAGACACCTATTGCACAAGGACTCCTCAACAAAAAGGTGGGCGACGAAGTAGAAATAGAAATTCCACGTGGTAAGATAAAGCTGAGAGTAGACGAAATTTCTATTAATCTCTAAGTTTCATAAGAAAAATATTGTTATGACTATTTTTTCAAAGATTGCTGCTGGTGAAATACCAAGCTATAAATGTGCTGAAAGCGATAAGTTTTATGCTTTCCTCGATATCAATCCTATAGGGAAAGCACACACGTTAGTGATTCCTCGTAAGGAAATCGACTATATTTTCGATATGGACGACGATGATTTGGCAGCCTTTCAGCTCTTTACAAAGAAAGTTGCTCGTGCCATAAAAAAGGCATTTCCGTGTAAAAAAGTTGCACAAATAGTTTTAGGACTCGAAGTAGACCACGCACATATTCATTTGTTACCCATTAATAGCGAAGCCGATGTAGACTTTCATAAACATATTGATCTAACGGCAGAAGAGCAAACAGAGATAGCTGCTAAAATTTTTAAAGCTTTTAAAGAGCTAGATTAAGTAATATTTAGAGATATGAAAATAAGCATACAAACGAGTTTATACATAGAAAAGTGTATATTCTCGTTTGTTAATATATGGAAATATGAAAGAGATAAAAGATGATACTTGGACCGACTGGCTACTCAACAATAAATGTAGCAGAAAGCTGTCTAAACGAACCGAATGGAGTCCTTTAACAATTATAACAATAGGAACTTTGCTTAGTGTAGCTGTTTTCTATGCATCGCTTTTTTTATTTGTTATCAAGGCTTTATTTATTATGCAAACACAATATTACCATTCCACTTCCCACTCTCTTGGTACCTTTTTAGGAGTAGCAATTCTTGCTATTTGCATAAGTAGTGGTATGATTACGATAGTAAAGAAATATAAAAACTCCTCTAATAAGCTCGGTGACTTTTTTTATACATTGCTATCACTTCTTGGTTCGGCATATTGTTTTTTTGCAGGTTTTAGTTTCTTTCTTGTCTTTTTCTCTAATTCTTACTTTGGCTCGAGCCAGTCAGAAAGTCAAGTTGTAACCTTAGCCAAAACAAAAAGTAAAAACGCTATTACTACCGACCGCTTGCTATTCATCGCTATGTACTCTATCTTCCTAAAAACAAAACATACCTAAATTACGCTACCTTGTCGTTTTATGATGGCGAATCGGGGAAACATTTTCTGCTTTACACGCATAAAGGACTCTTTGGGTGGTATGTTGCAGACGATTTACGAGAAATAGAGTAACGGTAAATAAATACATTGGGAATGTAGCATTAGTACATTCCCGATGGCTTTTTATGTAAAGGTTGCTTTTGTGTAGAACAAAGCAATTTGTTTTATATCATCTTTATTGTGAAACACCAATAGAACGTTAGTTTGTTTGCATCTGTTTAGGGTTAAATAAACTCTTCCCCTTTCTTTATTTGCGCCTCGTTAACATACTTTCTTATTAGTGCAGACGAGTTTTCTTTTTTGCAAACCAACAGTACGTTACCTTCTTCTGCAACTATATATCCATCTAGTCCGTTCAGAACTGCAAACTTATTGTTAGGCAATCTTACAATGTTATTGCTCGAATCATCGAACAAAACATCTCCATTAGCAACAACATTATCGCCTTTAGTTCTGCTTTTCGACTCATACATACCATGCCATGTTCCTAAATCTACCCAGCCAAAGTTACATTTCAGTACGTGTACATCAGCTGATTTTTCTAAAATACCATAGTCAATAGACATATTGGGGAACGCAGGGAAAATGGTTTTAGCGTACGTTTCATCGTCGGCAGAATCTATTTCTTGTGGTGAAGCATCGAAATCTATTTGCGCAACCGATAGACATTGGTGTAAATTAGACTTTAAGCATTGCACATTTCCCACATACATACCTGTGTTCCAAAGCCATTCGTTGCTATCAACAAACATTTGTGCAAACGCAGCATCGGGCTTTTCGGTAAAAGCTTTCACCTTATATATATTACCAACAGTGCTTTCGTTTCCTTTCTGAATATATCCATACGCAGTTTCTGCACGTGTAGGTTGCACACCAATAGCCAACAGGCAATTGTGTGTGCTAACAAAATTCAAACCTTCGAGAATGCCGTTTGTAAACAGTTTGTGGTTTAAAATACTCTGATCAGATGGCGTTATTATAACATTTGCATGGCAGTTTCGTTTTGCAATACAGCGGGTAGCCCATGCAACACTAGGGGCAGTACTTCTATAAACAGGCTCTACAATTATGTTGTTTTTGCTAACTTCTGGCAACTGTTCTCGTACTATATCGTGATATATATCACTAGTAACAACAAAAATATTATCCTTTGGAACAATATTAATAAACCGATCGAAAGTTTGTTGAAGCTGTGTTCTTCCCTCACTAAAGAAGTCGATAAACTGCTTTGGATACTTTTCCCTACTTACTGGCCATAGTCTTTTACCTTTACCTCCTGCCAGTATAACACAGTAACTATTATTATTTGCAATTTCCATAGACTTATAGATCTTATGTTTTCACAGTCAAAGGTATTCAATTTATCCTTAATCTACAAATGTTTAAGCTACAAAAAAGTTTTTTTCTACTTTATATATTATTTTTCTTTAAAAAAGTTATAACTTTGCTGTTGCTATTCTGCAACTTAATAAAATATTAATGAAAAGTAAGCAAAAACATACAATCTACTTTAGCAAGATTTCTCTATTCATCGCTATTCTTACTTTTATTTGCAACCCTGTAAAGGCTTGTATTTTGCCGAACGATACCATAACATATACACACAAAAATATTTCAGCCGACAGTCTATCTACTTTCAACGATACATGTAATGTGCTTCATAAGGTTGGAAATGTGCTTGAACATATCAGTAATACTCGTTTTCATAAAATAATGTATTCTAGTATGCCGCTCATAATAAACAGTTTTATTGCGAAAGGACAGGATAAACACTTTCGAGGATTAAGAAACGACTATTTACCAAAGTTTAATCGCCACTTAGACGACTACACACAATATCTTCCTGCTGCCGTTTTGTTAGGATTAAAGTTGGGCGGAGAGCCTAGTAGAAGTAGCTGGAAACGAATGTTAACCTCCGATTTGTTTGCAACAGCCATTATGGCTAGTATTGTAAATTCGCTGAAATATACCACATCTGTAGAACGTCCTGATGGATCAAATAATAAATCTTACCCCTCAGGACATACAGCTACAGCCTTTATGACCGCCACTATGCTGACTAAAGAATATGGTGACAGAAGTCCTTGGATAGGTATTGGTGCCTACACAGTGGCTTCGGCAACGGGCATAATGCGAATGGCAAATAATAAACATTGGTTGAGCGATGTGCTTATGGGTGCTGGAATAGGTATACTTTCTACCGAATTAGGATATTATTTTGCCGATTTGATATTCAAAAGCCGTGGACTAAACAATGTAAATAATAACAATACATTTAATAGATGGCAAAATCCATCATTCCTTAGCCTTAATTTTCAAATGAGTTTACCCTTAGGCTCTTATCCTATAGGCATTAATTCAAAGTTCAAAGTATCATCGGGTTGTATGTCTGCACTCGAAGGAGCATATTTTTTCAATCCATATATAGGTGTTGGCGGACGTTTTTCGGTTACAAGAGCTTCAATTATTGTAGACAATACACGAGCAGAAAACAATGCTTTCGATACATGGAGATTAGGTGGAGGTGTTTATTTTTCTTATCCTCTGTCGGTACGTTGGCTTGTAGGAAGTAAACTTCTCGTAGAACGTGTACGTTATCCCGATTTACAAATACAAACTATCTTATTGATTCGCAACATAGTTTTAGTCTTGGTACAGGTTTTTCGCTTACATTTAAAGCACACCAACATTATGGTATTCGTCTTTTAGTAGACTACGATTTATTACCTTACCGCACAGAAGGCAAACAAATAAGAGCTCATTCTCTTACGTTTGGCACAGCCTTCCTTATAACCTTTTAATACATCTGTAAGAGGGTTGGCTTATTTTATATATACTGCTATTCTAATATAGTCAGCCATATAGATCTTACAAACAGTTTCAGCGTATGCCTCCCAAAATAAATAATAACATAAAAAGTAGTCTGCAATTTCCATTTACTCACGAAAAAGCAATATAACTTCTTTATTTGTCGGACTATTTTTTGTATTTTTGTCCTCGCAAAGCATTACTAACTATGGAAAAACTTATCCACTACGTGTGGAAACATAAACTATTTCCACTGGCACAACTCACTACTACCGATGGTCAATTGGTAGAAGTGATAGACGTAGGATTACCTAACAGCAATGCTGGTCCCGATTTTTTTAATGCAAAAATAAGAATTAACGATACGGTGTGGGTAGGTAATGTTGAGATACACGATAAAGCTTCCGATTGGTATGTACACGGACACGAAAAAGATGCACACTATAATAATGTTGTGTTGCACGTTGTAGAACAATCTGATATTACGGTTAAGAAACAGAATGGAGATACTCCGCCTCAGCTTGTATTGCCTGTTCCACTATCTGTAAAACAACATTATAAAGATCTACTTTCTGCCGATGCCTATCCACCTTGTTATAAAATAATACCCGAATTACCAAATTTTATGGTCCATTCGTGGCTGAGTGCACTACAAGCAGAACGGTTAGAACAACGCACAATCGCCATATCCGAACGATTAAAAGCTTGCAACGGTGATTGGGAAGCTACCTATTTTGTGTCGTTAGCACGTAATTTCGGTTTCGGAATAAACGGTGATGCGTTCGAACAATGGGCAAAAACAATCCCTTTTCATGCAGTAGATCATCATCGCGACGACCTATTCCAAATAGAAACTATCTTTATGGGACAGGCAGGACTATTGCAAGCCAATGCGTTACCAAAGCAACATAGCGATAAAGCTGTAACAGACGAATATTTTCTGCATCTGCAACGCGAGTACAAATATTTGGCACACAAATTCTCGCTCACACCAATAGACGGACATTTGTGGCACTTTCTAAGGTTAAGACCTCAGAATTTTCCATACATTCGCATAGCGCAACTCGCACAACTTTACTATAACAGACGAGCTGGATTAGCAGAAATGATAGATTGCACCACTATAAAAGAAGTTGCTGAACTATTAGAAACGCAGGTAACACCCTATTGGGAAACACACTATACATTTGGTGGTAACGATAACAAACAGTCGGAAAAATACTTATCGAAAACCTCAATAGAACTCATTATTATTAATACCATTGTACCATTCTTATTTGCTTATGGTCAATATAAGATGTCTGAGAAACTTTGCAACCGCGCTTTTGCCTTCTTAGAAACATTGAAAGCCGAAAACAATCATATTGTTAGAATGTGGAAAGAGGTAGGATTAACGGTGAAAACAGCTGGCGATTCGCAAGCATTAATACAATTGAAAAAAGATTATTGCGACCGTAAAGAGTGCTTACGGTGCAGAATAGGATACGAATATTTAAAAGAAAGGAAACAAAAACAATGAGAAAAACAACAAAGTACATATACGAAACACGAATGGAAGTACGCGACTATGAATGTGATATACAGGGTATTGTGAACAATGCAAACTATCTACACTATACAGAACATACGCGACACCGTTTATTCGTTCGTTAAACATAAGCTTTTCAAAGCTACATGATAAAGGAGTAGACCCCGTTGTAGCTCGTATGAATCTAGAGTATAAAACTCCATTAACGTGCGACGATGAATTTATATCAAGGTTAGCGCTACGCAAAGAAGGTATTCGCTATATATTTACACACGACCTTTACAGAGCAAGCGACGATCGTTTGTGTTTCCATGCCGATGTTACACTTGTTATTTTGATTAACGGACGACTGGCAGAAAGCAAAGATTACGATGATGCTTTTGCTCCTTTCTTAGAACAAAAATAAACTGATAGAAATAAAAATAAGCATAAATCGTGAAACAAGAACACCTCTATGCCGTTGCGCTTACTCGTTTAGGCGGATTCAATTTGCCAGCACTAATGGAACTTTACCAAAGAGCAGGGTCGGCAACAGCTATCTATGAACACCGTAATAACATACACGATATTCTTCCAGATGCAACACAACGTCTTGTTGAAACACTGGAAAACTGGGATAATGTTATATCTTTTGCAGAACGTGAACTACAATACGATGAGCAAAACAACATAGAGGTGCTCTGCCTTAACGATGAAAACTATCCACAAAGGCTTAGAGAATGTCCAGATGCACCGATAGTTTTGTACAAGCAAGGTAATGTAAATTTAAACAAACACCGTACGCTAAACATTATAGGAACACGCAATTGTACACAATATGGCCGCGATTTAATTCGTGCTTTCATACGCGAATTAAAGTCAATCTGTCCAGATGCGCTCGTGTTTAGTGGCTTGGCATACGGCATAGATATCTGTGCACATCGTGAAAGTTTGGCAAACAATATGGAAACTGTGGGGGTTGTAGCGCACGGATTAGATATAGTCTATCCACGTATGCATACCGGAACTGCAAAGGAAATGTGTGAGAAGGGAGGTGGTGTCATTACAGAATACACCACAAACACTCAACCTGTGCCTAAAAACTTTGTTCAGCGAAACAGAATAGTGGCAGGTTGTACAGATGCAACCCTACTTGTTGAGTCGGCAAATAAAGGTGGAGGGCTTATAACATGCAACATTGCGCGGAGCTATAACCGTGAAGTGTTTGCTTTTCCTGGAGCTATTGGGGCAGAATATAGTGAGGGTTGCAACCAATTAATACGCGATAATGGTGCAAGTTTAATTACTTCGGCTTACGATTTCGTTAAAGCAATGAATTGGGATAACGATATCAAGTTAGAAAGGCACAACAACAAGGCATTGAACGCACACTGTTTCCAAACCTAAACAGCGAAGAACAAACTGTAGTAGAAGCACTTCAGCAACAGAACGACCAACAAATAAATATGCTATCTGTAAGAACTAACCTATCTATGGCACGCCTTATGGCTTTGCTTTTCGAATTGGAAATGAAAGGAATAATAAGAACTATGGCTGGTGGTTGCTATCATTTATTGGAAGTTTAAAGTAGGATTGTAGAACAAAGCACCTTGAAACAACATAGCTTTTAAAGTATATCTATTGCCTTTACATACTTTTCTACTATGGCTGCTTGTGCCTGATAGAATGCCCTATGGTCTATTTCAGATGCAGTAGACACCTCTTTTAAACAGTTTGAGAGGTTTTGCATCTCCCACGTTATAGCATATTTAGCAGCTTTACGTGCCGAAATACATTTCTCTATTTCATACTTTGCATACGGTTTGTGGGTATTAAATAGCATATTTGCAAGCTGAAAGCGCATACGTTGGCGGAACTTTTCGTCGCGTTGTGTTGCTATGGCACGTGTTAGCAGAGCTATTTTGAGCGGTTGTTCCACTACTAATACCGATAATTCTTTATATAAAACCGACTTATGTCGAGTTCGTAGCAAGTGTCTATATATATTTATTGCTTTATTACGCTTCCCCATTATAGAATAAACCATAGCTTTATAGCGTTGATTATTAAGATTATAAGGGCTGTGTTTTAGCGCTTCTGCAAGTATTGGAGCAGCTTTTAACGCCATTTCTACTGTTGGTTTGCCTTCCACTTCCTTAAAAACTCGCCCAACAATACGCATTCCTAACGACTGAACAGGATGTCCATTGCTTTCAGACATTAACCAATCGTCGTCTGTAAGTTTCGTTATTATATCCCATTCAAGCACAAAATTAAGAATAGAAATTGGTATTATGGTCGAAAACAAACATTGCAGCACGCAATAGCGTAGCTTGTCCGCTCAACGAACTATCGTCCATTGTAGGATAAAGTCGTAAAAGGCTTTGGAATATCTTGTATGCTTCTTCCAAACGGCGTTGTTTATAGCGTAGTCGCATAACATCTACACCTATCCAGAACATTGCTATTGTTGTGTAATGCCCCTTATGTGCTGCGTACATAGGACGTATAGCGTTGTATGCTTCTTCTATCTTTCCTTGCTTTCTCAGTTCAAAAATATCTTTCACTTCCATAGTATTGCTCCTTTCTTTGTATTGTTTAGATATCACAAAGATAATAAATATTATTTATGTTGCATAATTACATACATAAAAAAACAGCTATTACCAATTAAAGATAGTACCTTTGCTGCAAAAAGAATGGTATGAAATATTTATTGGTATCCGATATTCACGGTTGTCGTCCTGCCTTAGAAAAGGTACTAAAGTTTTACGATGAGCATCATTGCGATATGCTCTGCATTTTAGGTGATATATTAAACTATGGTCCACGCAACTCTATTCCAAAAGGAATAGACCCTAAAGGTATTGTTGAACTACTGAATGCACGTGCTAAAGATATTGTTGCCGTACGTGGAAACTGCGATGCTGAAGTAGACCAAATGTTGTTGAATTTTCCACTTCTTGGCGATTATGTATTGTTGGTAGACGAAGGCAAGAAGCTGTTTCTTACACATGGGCATATATATAATAAGGAGAATATGCCGAAAGGGGAGTGCGATGCTATTGTTTATGGGCATACTCATTTGTGGGAAATAACCCCAAAAGCAGGAACACTCATCTGCAACACGGGTTCAATAACCTTTCCAAAGGGTGGCAATGTGGCTACATTTATGGTGTACGAAGGTGGAACTTTTACTGCTTACGATATGGAAGGAAATGTTTTAAAGCAACATAAACTATAAAGGAAGTATTATGCTATAAAGTCTATTCATACAGCAACGAGCCGCTATTTCTATGCAAAGTGGAAATAGCGGCTCGTTGTTTATGGGTAATGTAAGTCTGCTTTAGAGCAGTGCTTCTATCTCTTTAGGTAAATTCTTTATCTGTGCTGGATTTCTAACAACCGTATTATTACGATCGATAAGATAGATAATAGGGGTTGTTGTTGCTGTACTGGTATATGCTTCGCTAATTCCAGTATTGTCGTAAACGTTAATCCAAGGCAGATTAGCTACGCTTTCTTTCCAAAAATGTTCGTTATCGTCTAGCGACACCATATATATTTCTAATCCTTTCGCATGGTATTTGTCATACAATTCGCGCATTTGCATAATATATTCTGGCGAGTTTGGTAGAGAAAAAGCATGGAAGTTTAGTAGCACAACTTTACCCTTTAAGTCGGTTAAATGGTGCATTCTCCCCTCATTATCGCGCAAAGGCAAGTCTATCACGCCTGTTTCTTCTGCATTAATCTGAATATTTTTCTTGTTGGCATCTGCTATTCTATTATCGCGCATACCCTTTATTGTTATATTATGAAGGTTCTTTCCACGTTCCGAATTAGGGTAATATGTATCCCAACTAGTAGCAACCGCACCAAACACCTTATTATCTTGTGGGTCTAAGGCAGGATTAAATATAAGGCGAGCTTCGTTGTTCAACACTATATATTGGAAAAGTGCAAAGTAGCTATATGCTTTCATTGGTTCTTTAAATATGTAGTTGCGCGACACATCTTGCTTATAAGCCTGAATAAGTTGGTCTACAAGCGAATCGGCAGCCTGTGGTTGCTGAGCATAAAGAGCCTGACACTGAGCTTGCAGGTTTATTTGTTTCAATGCTAATTCCTTTATTTTTTCGTTCTCGTACGACCCATTCACGCTGTAATCAGTAGCCATTTGCGGATATTTTGCATCTATTTTAACCGTCTCTGTAGAGTCTATCGCAACATTAATAATCTGTCCGGCAATACGCAATCTGTAGAACTCTGGATTGTTTACCTTATCGCTTGCAAACGAAAATGTACCTTTTGCATCAAGTTTTACAGAATCTACGGTAGTAAAGCCCGTCAATCCGTTGTGCTCAAAGTAGAGAATAGAATCGTTTGCATTGCTTATTGTTCCTTCAACATGGAACTTCTCACCGCCACAACTACTCATTAGTGCAGCCAATCCTACGAAGAAAGTACTTGCTACAATTATGTTCAATATATTTTTCATTGCATAAAAGTGTGATTTATGCGTGCAAAGGTAAACCTTTTATAGAGAAATACCAAGACGATAGTGTGGAAATAGTTGCTATTTGACCATAAAAACCGAGTGGAATATATAGGCTTTGGCTATTGATTAGCAATTTGGTTGTGGAATTAAAGTTTTTTATCTATCTTTGCAAAACCATCGCAATAGATGGTGTTCCACGCAAAGAGATAATGGAAATGGGTGGAGAGAACAACTAACAGAATACTATAAATACAGAAATAATCTATAAAAGTACAAACAAATTATATGGACAAAAAAACGTTTATTGCCTGTGGATTGCTTGCTTTTGCCGTGTCTATGCAAGCACAAACAAAGGCTGGGGGAATTGACAAGCAAATGATGGACAAGATTACTGCAGGAAGTTCGTCTACTGCAAATCGTGCTTTAGCAAACGCTATTAAGACGAATGCCATCGACGACCTTGCCCGTAACTTTAAGAAAGTGGGTAGCTTTGATACCCATTTCAGCGTTGAAACTACCAAACAGAACATTCACAACCAAAAGAGTTCGGGACGCTGCTGGCTCTTTTCGGGCTTAAATGTGCTGCGTTCTAACTTTGCACGCAACCACAAAGATACGTTGCGCGTAGAACTTTCGCACGTTTATCTTAGTTTCCACGACCAATTGGAGAAAGCCAACCTTATGTTGCAGGGAGTTATAGACAATGCAAACAAACCTATGGACGACCCTATGGTGCAATTCTTCTTTAAGAGTCCCATTGGCGATGGTGGTACTTTCTGTGGTGTTGCCGACCTTGTAGACAAATACGGACTGGTGCCTATGGAGGTAATGCCAGAGAGCTATTCGGCTGAAAACACCTCTCGCATGGCATCTATCATATCTTCTAAACTCCGCGAATATGGTTTGGAACTCCGCAAAATGGTAGCCAACAAGAAAGCCGCTGCTGCTATTAAGGCACGCAAAACCGAAATGTTGGGCGACATTTACCACATTCTTACCCTCGCATTGGGCGAACCTGTGAAAACATTTGAGTATGCTTTTAAGGATAAGAATGGCAATAGCGTTGGCAAACCAAAGACCTACACACCACAAACGTTCCGCGACGAAGTGGTAGGACGCAAGCTTAATGGCACTTTTATTATGGCTATGAACGACCCACGACGCGAATACTACAAAACCTACGAGGTGCAATACGACCGCCATACATACGATGGGCACAACTGGAAGTACATAAACCTGCCAATGGAAGACATTGCAAGATGGCTATAGCATCGTTAAAAGACAACACTAAAATGTACTCGAGCTACGATGTGGGCAAACAATTAGACCGTAAAAATGGTTTCTTAGACTTAGATAACTTCGACTATGCAACGCTCTTTGGCACATCGTTCCCAATGAATAAAGCCGAACGCATTTCAACATTCGATAGTGGTTCTACACACGCAATGACACTTAGTGCGGTAGACCTTGACGAAAACGGACAGCCAAAGAAGTGGATGGTAGAGAACAGTTGGGGTCCAACAAATGGATATAACGGGTGTTTAATTATGACTAATCCCTGGTTCAACGAATACAGCTTCCGTCTGGTGGTAGACAAAAAGTATGTTCCCGAAAACATTTTAAAGGCAGAACAGCAGAAACCTATTATGGTGATGCCAGACGACCCATTGTTCCAAGAAGACAAATAGCACACTCTGCATTGCAGAGCCGTAGGGAGTTTACACCATATACTTCCGAATTTCTGAATTTTTTTTTTTCATTTTACCCCTTGTTCGTACCTTCGAACAAGGGGTTTTTGTTGTATATTGCTATGTGTTCTAAGCCAAAAACGAAATGCACAAATAGGCTTCTGCAACATCGGCTACAGCCTTCTGCAACATTATCTTTATGCCTTCGCAATGTTTATATAGGTGCTCTGTAGTTTTATTTACGTGTAAGTAGAGTTTTACTTACACGTAAATAAAGTTTTACTTACACGTAAATAAAACTCTACTTACGTGTAAATAAAACAACACAATGCGTGTAGAAATATGGTTACACCCTACTAAAAACACTGTTTAATATGCATATAAACACCATTTAAACAGAGTGTAGCCTTTTAAACACCGTGCAAAAAGCATTGCAGAATGGTAGCAAGAGCCAAAGCAAAAGCGCCTGTCCTCAATAGAGAACAAGCGCTTTTGGTATGCAATACAGTAAAAGTTTTATGGAAATAGAATATTAAGAACTCTACAAATATGGTTATAGAATAACGCCTATTAATTGAAAACTAATATCAGAACGCCTTACCAAAACTAATGTATGGTGCAAACGCAACTCTGTGGCTATAAATGCCCTTAAACGAAAAAGCCACTGCAGGCGTTATGCCTATGCGAAACTGGAAACCTTTTTTAGCAGTGTAGCGATAGCCAACAGTGCCATAAGCAAACATTCCGAACTTGTTTTCCTTTATAGGTTTAGCAGTCCAACCAATCTGTTCTATATTACCAGGAGTTTTTTCTATGTACCAAGGCTCGAATGCGATGTCGTGATTATTGTAAAATCCAGCGTTCAAACCCACACCAAGTTCCAAGTTGTGCTTCTTTCCGCCCACTAAATAGTTCAGCCCTAAAGGTACAGTATATCCACGTGTAGACGTTTTGCCATAGAAAATAGACGTGCTGCTTGCGTATCCGAAACCAAATCCAACACGATACCCCCAACGAGAATTTTCGTTGAAACGAGCATCGTAAGTTATTCCAATAGTATTCGAAGGACCGAACGCCTCTACATAAACACTCTTTGTACGCACATTGTCGTCTTGTGCATTCACATTTAGTACGCATAGCAAAAGTAGTAGCAATGCAATTGTTTTTCTTTTCATATTCATCAGGTTTTTATTATGAAATAAGCTATTTACAGCTGCAAAGATACTACTTTCAGACAATATTTCTGCTAAAAAGTGTTTATATTTATACTTCTAACTGCAATTAGAAGCTACGAAGCCAAGCTTTTAAATCCATCATTAGTTCCTCGTGATATCGGAAACCAATTTTGCTGCCCCAGCCGTGTCCATCACCAGGATATACATGGATAGAAGCACGAATATCGTTTCTATAAAGTTCGCTATAGTAGTTTACACCATTAGCTGGTGGCACCGTATCGTCGTCGTCGCTAAGCGCAATAAAAGCACGCGGCGTAATACGCGTTACGTTCATATCGGCACTATACTTTTTCTGGTCGCTTTTGCTTGGGTGTTTCCCTAAGAAGTTGCGAAAGCTTCCTTCGTGTCCGTAACCTTCCATCATAGAAATAACCGGATAGAACAATATTTGGAAATTAGGCTTAGCATCGCCTTTCGATGTTGTAGCCACCATAGCAGCTAAATGTCCACCTGCCGAAAATCCCATAATACCCACATTGTTACGGTCTATTTTCCACGAAGCAGCATTCATACGTGTAAGTTTTATAGCTTGTTCGGCATCAGAAATAGGCACTTCTGGTTTACCATTTGGCAAACGATATTTTAAAACAATGGCAGCAATGCCCTGATTTTGGAAGAATTCGCCCCAATCGTAGCCTTCAGTAGTCATTGAAAGAGAACTGTAGCCACCGCCCGGACAAATAATAATAGCTCTGCCAGTAGCCTCTCTGTCGGCAGGTAGATAGACACGCACTTTGGCAGTGTCTCTATCGTCGCCATTGCTATACGGCGGACGACTGTTATAAAGTTTCACCTCAAAACTGCTTTGTGCAGCAACAAATGCGACATTGGCTAATAAACCAACTATTAAAAAGAGTTTCTTAAAATTCATTATTCTTATTTCTGAAAAGTAATCTGTTCACAATCCAAGCTATGGCTCAAATCAAGTTTGCACACAAAAGTACTAAAAAACAGTGGAATAAAGCTGCTTGTTTTTAGAGTTTTTAGTACATTTGCAAGTGCAGCATACAAATAGAGATATGCTTAAACTATTTTTAATAATATAGACCTTATATTAACAACTTTAGAAACAAACAGAAACAATGCACGTATTAGATAAGTTCAAATACTGCCCAGCGTGTGGTAGTAGTGGTTTTGAAGAACAAGACGAAAAAAGTAAACGATGCAAACGTTGCGGCTTTGAATACTATTTAAATCCGAGTGCCGCTGTTGCAGCTTTCATTCTTAACAGTAGAGGGCAATTGCTAACTCTGCGTCGTAGTAAAGCTCCAGCAAAAGGCACACTCGACCTGCCTGGTGGTTTTGTGGATATTGGCGAAAATATAAACGAGGCTTTAATGCGCGAAGTAAAAGAAGAGACAGGATTAATAGTTAGCGAGTTTAATTTCTTCACCACTCTTCCCAACCGATACGAATACAGCGGGTTTATTGTGCCTACGCTCGATACATTTTTTGTTTGCAAGGTTAGCAACGAAGCAGAACTACAATCGAACGACGATGCGGAAGAAGCATTGTGGATAAACCTTGACGATATTCACACCGAAGAATTTGGCTTGCGCTCCATTCGTCACGCACTGTCTACATTCTTAGAAAGAGAAAGAAAATAAGACCGATTGCTAGCTTTAGGCAATTTGTTTACGGATAAACAGAAAAAAATTCGCAAGCTATTTGAAAGAAGCTTGCGAACTTTTTATTTATTGTTAGTGAAGTTCTACAAAACGGTATTTGCAGTTGTAGAAGAATATTATTTCACTATTTCTTTCACAACTTTACCATTAGAGAGTTTCACTATGTTGATGCCTTTCTGTGGCATAGCTATGCGTTGTCCCTTAATGTTGTAGCGTTCTACCACCTTTATAGGCTGAACAGTAGTTATGTTTTCTATTGCGTTAGGGTCGTTAGCAAGCGGTTGGCTTACGCAGTTTTGCACAGCTAACATTTCGAGATTAGCTCCTATTTCTTTTATTTTGGGCGCAATGAATGCTACAACTTCTAAATCTACAGGCTTCCAACTGTTTTGTATTGCAAAGTCGTAAGTTTTTGTAAAGTTGTTGCCTTCCCACATAAGGTTGTTATCGCCTTTCACATCTGAGACGTATGCACGCAACACATTTTGATGTTTCGTTTCTTCTATCATTCCGCTTTCGTTGCCTTGATGTCCGTCTACATTATTTTCGGTAATAAGAACAAATAGCGCATAGTCTTCCAAAAGTTCTTTCGCTTTGTTCACGCCAGTGCCAGTTACTGTTATATTAATTTTCTTGTTGTCCTTATCGTATTTGTTCGCAATAGCCAGTGTAGAGAATACACAAGTGTTAGCTTTTGAATAATTGTAGAACTTATCAATCATAGCAGTTGCATCTGGAGACGTTTCGGCAGCAATACTAGGATTTGCAATTGTCTCTTTCTTGTTTATGCTAAATGCAACTCTGTTGCAAGCAAACGATGGTATTCCGCTAACATTTGCAATTCGTTTAAGAAACTGACTTTCGGTTGCAGCTACATCGTCGGGATATGCAGTTTCGTCTAAGTGCACTGCCACCATAACCATATCAGGCTGACGTTGTTTTAAGGCTTTAATATTTCGAACACCTCTGTAGCAATTTACGCAACGTTCAGAAGTAAATTCTTCAACCAATGTATTTTGGCGTGCAACTACATCTTTATAATAAAGCACTTTGTGGTTGTTTTCTACACCTTTTACGTTTGTAAGTACTGTTCCGTTTATTTTCGTCAATACCAAAGCAAGGTCGTGTTTACCCACAACAGAGATATTGGGTTGTATCTCTTCTATGCTGAACTTCTTGTTTGTTTCGCCAACCTTAATTTCTTGGTCCACAGTTATGGTCTTTACACTCTTATTGTCTACCTTAACTTCAAGTTCAAAGTTATTTATGGGCGTTGCACTTGCGTTGGTTATCCAGTAATCAATGTTTATTGGTTTTCCCACTTCAGTATAGTTTGGCACTTCTATATGGCTAACCACAATTTCGCTCATAGTAGTTCCCCCAGCAGGTTCAACTACTAATTGTACAGGCAATGTGAATTGTTGGTTTACAGAACGATTTACCCATTCGTTCGTTTCGTCAAAGAAAGTGTAAATATTGCCTTTATAGGAGTCTACACCATTCTTTCCTATTGTTATTTTACCTTGCTTCTCATTATTCAAGTTATAACCTATAGCCAATCCTTTCGTTTCTGGTGTAATTTCTATATCCTTATTCAGTTTAGTTTCGTACCAATTGTTGTCAATAGAATTACCGAGCGGCTCTTCGGTTTTTACTTCTGTTGCATCGTATATAGTGCTACCTTCTCTAACAAAGATACTTTTAATGCGACTTGCATCTGTTGAAAGCACTCTTATTGATTTAATTCTGCACCCAACGAAAGGTTTCAACATTTCTTGCGAATAGAACGAACCTATCATTGTTTCGCCATTATTAAAAGGAGTTGCCCCATATCCCGCAGTTTCAAGATAGTCGCTTATTATACGTTGGTTCGTTTCTATCTGTGTTTTAGCCTTTGCTACTGTTTCAGAAAGAGTAGGCAAATTCTGTATTTGTATGTCTTGTGCCACTGCCGAAATAGAAGCAGAAGCAAACATTAACGACATTAATATATGTTTCATAGTCTATTGTTTTAAATTTTATTGTAGATAGACTTTCACGACTAATAGGAAAGTCTATCTTTGTTTTTAATTGTTCAGATATTTATTACCATTTACAATATAAACACCACGAGGCATTGTTTTCAGAGTTTGTTCCAACATGTTTTGTTGCACACGTGTTGCTATACTACCATTAATGTGATAGATAGTAACAATGCTATTATCAGAATTACCATTCTCAATCACCTCAATTCCATTGCTCAAACGGAATACGTAATATTTAGGCGTAGCTAAAGACAAGCGTGTTTGCAAGTTCTTATTAATGTAATAGAGCTTCACGCAATATTCGTTACCATCTTGCATTTTAGTAAAAGCAAATGTAAGTGTCTTCTTCTCATCGTCTTTTATCTCAACGTTTTGTTCTAATGTTTCTACATTTGCCGAATTACGGTCTGAGAGAATGGCAACAATCTTATTTTGATAAGTATTATTACCCCAATTTTCTATCGTAACTTCGCATTCAAACTTATCCATAACAACATTACCTTGTGCATTTTTAATTTTAAAACCACTTTGCGTTAATGATGTTTCTATACTTCCTTTCACGTTAATTTCAATCTCCCCAATTTTTATTTTCCGTGCATTGTCGGCATAAAGTTCTATTAAATGCTTACCAGCTGTTCGCGGTGTATATGGTAGTTCTACGGTTTTCTCTCTATTTGCATCTATCATTACCCCAACAGCATTTGCATTACGCGCTGAAGTTTTGTCATAAATATAAACTGTTACAGCGTTAGATATGCCGTTATTTGCAATTGTTGCTGTAAGTTTAGTTTCAATATTTTCTTCTGCTTGTCCCTCGTGTTTCAGCATTTTACATTCTATATCGCTTCTATTGGCAAAAACTGTAGTAAGCATTTCTTTGTCGCTGATATTAAGTTTTATATACATACTCGAGTTTGCACAAGCTTTCCAGTTATTGCTGCCGTCTGCATTCGTAGCGAACATTGGAACAAGATAGTAAGTTCCATTAGATATATTCTTACCAAATACCAACGATTTATTTACACATTCGTATGTATTATTGTTTGGCTCAATATCCATAACATTCGTTTTACCAAGAATTGCAACACCTTCTACAGGTTTGTTTTCTGCATTGCGAAGTTGCCAGCCAAAAGTAATATTCTGCTGTGTGTAATTGTTAGCCAACACTTTCAAAGTAAGTTTATTTATAACGAAGTCTGTTGTTTTATCTGTGCGCTGATACTTATCTTGTACATCTTTTATATCTTGCACAAATATTGTATTCGTAGTTTCTGCCTGCTGTCCTGTTTTGTTAGGCTTTAATCCTACAATAACAGCTTGTTTAATAGTGTAACCACTACCTCCAGCAAATGAACCTGTTCCTTGCATTGATGGGTTAAGTACCGATAAATCGTATTCACCGTCAGACATTCCGCCCCAACCCCAATTTATAATAAACTTACCGTTTTTATATCCGTGGCAAACAAAAGCGTGATAGCCTATAATTCCAGAATTAACATCAAACTTACCACCAGTGTAAAGTACTGGACGTTTTTCTTTTATTTCATCGTAAATTCTTTGTTGCCATTCTGCTTCTGTATACGAAGAACGTTCTATTTCTTGTGTTGTAGTAGCATAATCAAAATAATCTTTGAATGCTTTTACCAAAACATTTGCACCAGATTCTTTAGGCGAATATTGCATCTTCATAGCCTGACCAACATAACGCATAAGCCAAGCTACTTCGTCTGCATTTTCTTGATATTTATAGCTATTTTTCATAGCACTCCAATTAAACTTTCGTGGTTGCAGGTTTTCAAGTATCTGGCTGTAGTTTTGTATTTTCGATTCGTAACCTGGAATTACTGGAGTTTCGTTTTGTGGCCATTCATAATACTTCAGAATTTGTGCTGCTGCAGTAGCAACACACCCCGTTGCAGCATATCCTTCATCGAATTTTGGACATTCAAGATTATAAGGATTTGTTTGATTCCATTTTGTTTCTACTAATTCGGGCAAATCTTTCAGCTTTTCGTTTGTAGCCAATACAGCTTGCTGCTTATTATTAGCAACAAACTTTATGTAACGCTGACAACATTCCAACCACCATTTCATTCCGTCTGGGATATTCTTCTCATTGAATGTCCCGTTTTTAGAATGTCCCAAAACCGTTTGCATATTATCATCGGCAGATACTATTACAAATCCATTGTTCTGTCCTACATTAAATATGTAGTAAGCATTGGTAGAAAGTGGCACTTTCTTTATTACCTTTTCCACTTGCGCATACTTGCTGGGAGCGTATGCACCATTATTTTTTATATATTCTAAAGCTATTTGTCGTGCTTTCTCTACACCTATGGGATTTCCTCGCACAATATTTCCCAATGAGAAAAGCACAAATAAAAGCAAAATTTTCTTCATAAAATAAATGTATAGTGATAAATTGTTTAGTACCAACAAACCTTTTCCAACTCCATTTTAATAAGTTGCAAATATCTTTTATTGGTAATAAATTCTTTTGGGAAAAGGAAACTCACACACTATAAAAAGATTATGAGTTTCCTTATATCTTCTTAACGAATTAGCATTATTCTTAAACAATTATGTTGCTTCTAATGCCAACTCTTTTTTGCATTACTTAATAATTTTCTTTATGCTACCATCGCTGTAACGAACAATATTTATGCCTTTCTGTAAATCTTTAAGTAATCTACCAGATACATCGTAAACAGCAACTATCTTTGCATTATCTTTTACTGTTGTTTTAGATTCAATGCCTGCTGTAGACTCGCGCTGCAAAATAGCAATATCCCATGGAGTTCCATAAGCATTTGTTACACCACCTTTTTCAAACGATACTGTTTTTGTGCTGTTTGGGTCTTCTTTATCTTCATCTGTTGCAGTTGGATCAGAAACTGGAGAAACACATTTTACACCTTTCATAGAAAACTTCTTGAAAGAACATATTGCTCCGTATGGAGCTTCCGACTTAACATTTGAATTGTCTACTATTAAACGACTTGTATATCCACCTGCAATACCACATCGAGCTGCTTTAACATCTAATGAGTCTACATCTTTTATAGTAAATGTACCGTTATGTCTGTCGTCAATACCATTTAAGCCTGCATTAATATAAAGACTACCTCCACCTATCATATCAATATTCACAGATTCTGCTTCTTGGTATGTAAGCATAACAAAACCAGTTTGAGTTGTTGTTATAGAGTTCTTACCTATTAACTTCACTGTAATATTATCTGTTGGACAATAAAAACGGAATGTACCAATTACAGGGTACCATGTTCCACTTTCTGATTGGTATTGAGGACAATTCTCGGCAGTAACAACAATTTCGGCATTGTCTAATGTAATGGTTCGTGTGTCGGCATCGTATTTTACAGAGCCAGATTTAACCCACTTGCGCTCAGAATCAAGGTTGTTTCCATTATCTTTTGTCATAGTTATGCCAAGAAAAACAAGTTGTTCGTCAATATCGCTTTGCGCAAAACAGTTAGACACTCCAAAAGCAGTAAAAAGAACTGCTACCAAAACTCGTAAACGTAAAATTTTTTTCATAATTCTGATTTGTTTTTAAATTGTTTATTATAAAGTTTTCTTTTATATAGATTTTATCAAGGTATTGTTTTCTTCTTGCCACAAAAGTAAAAAAAAGAAAAACATTATGCAAGAAAATACATTATAATTTTCAGAACAATGCATATTTTTCGTTTATTCGGCTTCTTTATTCTCTAAAAATATGCTTATAGTGAATATATATAAAGAGCTTACTTATATAACGCACCATTCTATCAATATATCTCAACTGGTAAATCTATGGATATAATTAGTTAGTTCCATAGATACAATTGATTAAAAACTAAATGCACATCTTTATTTTCAGGTAAGAAAAGGAAGTATTTCTGAAAAATATAAATTAAGGCTTATTTATTCGCGGGAATAGATAAAATAAAAGCCATATCTTTAATCTTTCAATCGAAAAAAGATATGGCTTTTAATGCCTGTCTATATATAGACTAATTTATAAAACGACAGATTTCTCTGCTTTTCGTTGCATATTAAGGAATCAACTTTTTAACGGTTTTGCCGTTAGATAGCTTAATGATATTAATTCCTTTGCAAGGCTTTGAAATTTTCTGTCCTTGAACATTGTAGCGTTCTACTTCTGTTACAGTGTTTTCTTTAACAGAAGTTATTGCAGTTGCGTTTTTTCCGAAACTAACTTTAATGGAAGGTCCATCTTCTGCATATTCGTATGCAGCTCCTCCTGCCTTACATAAACCTGCAGTTAAAACAGCAGTCCAATGTTTTGGAGTAGTAGTTCCGTTTGGAAGGAACCATTCTGTTTCTATACTTTCAGACTTTCCTGCTGGTATTGATATTGATCCTGATATTTCTACTGCTGGATTACTAAACATCATACAATTATCAATGCAACATTGAACACGCCCTTCTGGCATAGATTTTAAATCTAATTTCATAGCAACCACTTTGGTTTGTCCAGAAACATTTTTAATAAACAGATTTGGTTTCATAAAAATTTCACCAAAATCTTCATCTTTTACTAATTCTGTAACTTCAAATACAGAACCGTCGGGTATAACTTTCCCCTTATCGTCTACAAACTGGAGTGCCGATTTTGCACTTTGAGCCATTGCTCCCATACTTATTGAGAACAATACGGCTGCTACGAGTAATATTTTTTTCATTGTTTACTAGTTTTTTAATTAAAATATCTATTAACTATTCAAATGCTGTTTAATTACTTGCTGAACGCCAGAATCGTTATAAACAAAAGCAACAATAGATATGTTCTTTTCGTTCCATTTTGAATCTAACTGAATAGAGAAGTTGTTCTTTGCTTCTACATTTTCTTGTAAAGCAATATCGGTTCCCCATGTGCCATTTACAGCTGCACGAAATACATGATTATGGACATATTGGTTATCTTTCTTATTGCCTTTTAGCAATTGTACGGCAACTATACCATCTTCCACAATCCATACTTGTAACTTTCCATTTAGCTTTTCTGAACTTAACGCATTTACATCTATAGACAATTGTCGGTTTGCTGCATTATAGCTATTAGCCATAGAGAGTTTAACTGTGGTGGTCTTCTGAAGTTCACTATTTATAACACCAGCCCACGCCGAAACACCCAATGCGCTAGTATTTCTATTTATTACAGCACATGGAAGTTTATCGCCATTCCAATGTTTAAAATATTCTTCGCCAACACTTGTTTTTAATGGAGCAACAGCCAACGCAGAAGCATGTATACAAACACTTATAACATTGTCTTCGCCATATTCCTTTTGTATTTTTGTTAATTCTTCGTGCGCTTCAGGACAGTTTATACACTTCTGTCCTGTAAATTCTTCTACAAGTACTGCACGTTTAGCATCAGAAGATTCTACCTTTATATATCTGTCGCCTTCGTCTACATTTGCACACGACGAAAGAAACATTGCTACACTTGCTACTATTAATGGAAATATTTTCTTCATATTATGTTCTGTTTAGAAATTATAATTGTACGAAACAGTAAAGCCTTTGCTTGCTGGAATATAACGACAAACACCACCAGAGCAGTTAAATCCGGCACGTGTACGGCCATAACCTACCTGCAATCTATGTGCACCAGCATTGAAAGTTACTAAGCCTTGATAGTAATGCAACTTAGTTTCGCCTGAATTATACATATCGCTTACAGTAAACATCCAGTGAGGAACAACTGCTAATTCTAATAATCCAAACCACCAATTGCCTTGGTCGCCCTTTGTAGAAAGGTATTGCACCTCGCCACGAAGGTTCATCTTTGGAGAGAATGTATATTTACCATCGGCAACAAATATGTCGGAATGTATCATTCCTCCTTCGCCTTCTACCACTGTTTTGTTGTAGAATTGGTTCATATACATTAAATTTAGCTTGAATGCCTTAGATATTTGCGTTCAACCTGTATATTTAAGTCTTGATAATAGGTTTGGTCGCCCCATTTAAAGAAAGCAGAACCGTAACCTTTTGAACCTTTTGTGGTTACATTATCAATAGAACCTGTAAGATTTATATGTTTGTCGATGGCATGCACGTGAGAGAAATTCACTTTTACATTCATACCATAAGGACCTCCAATAAAAGTTTTGCGCTTAAACTTATAACCTAACTGTGCTTGATATGCCCATTCTCCGTCAGGACGAGTTGCATACGGATAAAAAGCAGCAAGAGCATAAGTTTGGTCTTGTGTAAAAGCTGGTAAATGGTTTATATAAGAAGACACACCTATGCTATTTCTGTTGCTCTTAAAAGCCATATCGTTAGAGCGTTTTGCCTGTAAAAGTACACTCATTCCACGTTGAGAATAAGAAGCAGAAAGCATAGCTACGTTTCCTGTACGGTAAATATAACCATTTGTAAACGATGGGTCTTGTGTTTTCTGTGCATATTCGGCAAGAATATTAAAGCCACCTTTTTGCAATTGTACACGAGCGTCCCACGCATTTACATTTTGTGGAAGGTTTAATTTGTGCGTACGGTCTACCATTATATTATCTGTTTTGTTGTCTTCGTATTTATTTACGAACGAACCACCTAACATAATTCTTGTATCGCTCTTTGCAATCCAGCAAACCATTCGCCAAGATTTAATTCTAAATCAGCACCATTTATCCACGAATCATTATGTGCCCAATATCTGCGCTGTTCGCCTGTTACAGCTTTCAGCACAATTCCTTTATAAGGTTTGTAAACCACGCGCGCACCTAATAAAGAATTGTCTATTCCTAAGCTACGTTCTTCGTAAGTGCGTAATATAAAGCCCGAACCAAATTGTTCGTAGTAGTTTCCTAATGTAATTTCGAGCTTTTCAAATTTGCCTTTCAAATAAAAATATGGCACGCCATAGCCTTTATAGTCGGGTTCGAAACCTGGTAATGGATATTTTAGAAATTCAAATCGTGCTCCCGCATCAACATTCTTACTAATCAGGTTTAAATCGAGAAAAGTGTTTGTAAGTACCTTATCTTTATATTTGGGCGAACCTATTTTTAAATCTTCTTGTGGTACAAGAATATCGCTCTGTATACTACCAGTAACCGAAACTTTATTATCGTTGTTATCGTCTTGCCCTTGTGCGTTTGCATTTACTGCACCAAGGGCAAGCAGGCATAGTAAGCAAATATTTTTTTTTCATACTATCTGCTTATTTAACAAGTTCGCGAACTTTCTCTATTAACTCGTTTTCTGCCCCTTCTGTATAGCCATTATGTTTGTACACAATGTTTCCTTTTCCATCGCAAATAAGAACGTATGGAATCATTTGTACACCTAAAGCACGTTTAAATTCGCTATTTGGGTCGAGCAATACATCGTATTCCCAGCCATTTTCATCAACAAGTGGTTTCACTTTGTTTGCATTCTGTGCTTGGTCTATAGATATTGCAAATATTTTTACTCCTGTTTCTTCACGCCAATCGTTATATACTTCGCTAATAGCTTTCAATTCGCGATTGCAAGGTTTACACCAAGTTGCAAAGAAATCTATGATAAATGGCTTGCCGTTATTTGATAAAGTATCTGTACGAACAGCCTTACCGTTAATGTCTTTAAGTGTTACCGATGGTAATTGTGCGCTTACAGTGCCAATAGCACAAGTAAGTAATACTAATAATGATAGAATTGTTTTTTTCATAATTTAAATTGTTTCTTGTATTATTGCTTATAGTTAGACGAAAGAAAGAATGTATATTCTTTTTACAGAAGGCAAAGATAAGGTAAATAAAAGTATTATGCAAGAAAAAAAATGAAAAAACATCTAACAGATATTACAATTAACGGAAATAAGCATATAGATGGTTGTATGCAAGTGTGCTTTTTATCTTTGAAAATTAGTATAATTCGTCTAATAAAAAAATAAGAAAGTTTTTTTATACAGATAAAGGTAGATATATCTATTGTAAATGAATATGTCTACCTTTATTAAATTAAGGTGATTATTAAAAAAATAAGCAGTATTTTTTTACTTCAATATTATGTTGCTTTTATAAAAAGTTATCGTTATTCTTTTTACTATAAAAATAATATCCGATAGGCTTGTATAGTTTGTTCCTTTAAAATTGAAAGTAATCTCTTTTAATGATTTTGCGGAGAACTTATCGAGAAATTCTTTGATTTTTGGTTCGAGTAACGAAAAAGCACGTTTCATTTTCCAAGATTGTCATTCTTTTATTTTTGGTGTACAAATTAATAATATCTCGCTACTGCCTGCAACACTACCTTTTCCTCCTCTTCCATTTGTATATTTTTTATGTTCAACCCTAACATTTCTATATGGTTCTATCATTTCTATCATTGTGTTTATGTCAGGATAGCTTCTATCGTTGTAACTAACAAGCCAAGTTGGAATGTGTTGTGCTCTTTTAAATAGCAATTTAAAACTACAAATAGCTTCACTACTTTTATCAAAGCCGCTATATCTCTTAGGTTCATAGCGTTTTATACCATTAACAAACTCCTTATCTCTCCAATATTCTACGAATGTTTCTAAAAGATGATAAAATGATTGATAATCGGCATGGCTATTACAATACGGAGGGTCAAAATAAACTAAATCGATATTAGATAATGTGGGAAGAAGTTCCAAAATATTTTTATGGAAGCTTTTATTACTTTTCTGATTGTTAAAAACAGCAGCATTGTAATCTGGTAGTATATCAAGAAATATATCTCTTACTGGTCGGATTAAACTCCGATTTCTTTTAACTCGTATGGGGTCTGCTGCATATTTTAAGGCTTGTGTATGTGCAAAATGTCCCATTGTTACTTTTCTAGTTATACTACGACACATAACAGATAAGGAAAGTGCTTGTTTAAATGTATTCTGTAAACGTGGCACATTGCTCCTAAAACTATCGAGTAAAGCTGCTTCTTCTGGGCAAAAAAATAAATTTGAAAATAAGCCCTCCATCAAATTATATTCTGACGGGTTGTGGTTTTGAGAGAAAAGTATATCAATATCTTCTTTAGTTAGCAATTCTCCTGCATTTTCAATAAGAGCTTTTCCTATTTGATAATTAAAATTCAAGAAATCGTTAGTGTAAGTAGTCTTTCCCAATTGCTTCATAAGATATGCAATAGACTGAGAACCTCCAAATGCATCAAGAGCAACTTCCGTATCAACAGGAATAAATTGCTCAATCCATGCCCTGTGAATGTATTTTGATCCCAAATATTGTGGTTCTGGAAACTTATAATTCAAATAATAATCACTAAATAAAGAGCCTTGCATTGTATATTGTATATCTTAATTTTGGCGAGAACAAAAACTAAAATTCTTGTACTCTTTAGTTCATCTTTGGCAGTATTTATTCGTCTTTCTATCTTAAAGCCTTTAGATGTAAGTGCAAAGTTATTATTTTTCAGCAACATAAAACATTTTTATTCTGTATTTTTTTGTGTTTGTACATTCGACTTAATCAATAGGCTTCTAACAATATTATGGTGTTTCTATTGTTTTTTTGTGGTGCCACTTTTTTACAACGATTACAGCTATTTCTAATTTTCTTATTAATATCTCTCTGATTTATTATTATATTTTTTTATTTTTCTAATTAAAAAAATATTTTTTTCATATTATTTTTTTCTTGGTTAGAACAACAAACTGATTAACAAATGGTTGAATGTGGCTCCTTACAACATAAAAATTTTTAGCTTTCTACTATAAATAAATGGTATAAAAACGAGAATAGTTAAAAACTATCCTCGTTTTGCGCTCCAGGATGGGCTTGAACCAACGACCCCCTGATTAACAGTCAGGTGCTCTAACCAACTGAGCTACTGAAGCAGAATTATTATTTCCTCTTAAGCGTGTGCAAAAGTACGACGTTTTTTTATCTACCAAATTTTTTTCTGCAAAAAAATAATGTTTTTTTGTGGTTATAATAACAAGTGCCATAAAAGTACATATTTTTTTACACATTATATATGCAGTTTTGCAAAGTAAGAGAATAAAGAACAAAAAGCTATTTTGCACTCGAAAGTTGAAAGTGCTACAAAAAGTATAAACGCAATGTATAAAGCAAACTACCTTATATTGTAACTGTGTGTGAGAAAATGGTGAACAACGAAAAGAATCTTTGTTTGCAAACCAATAATAAAATTAGAAACAGATTTACAGTTTGTGTTTAATAAATTATATTTACCTTTGCGAGATAATCGCATAATAATTTAACAAATAATATATGAAAACAATTACTAATTTATTTCGTTCGGCTATATTTAGCCGCCTGTTGCTTGTAATTCTATTATTTATTGGAACAGAAAATGCAGTGGGGCAGACCACAACTGATGTTATTCGGTTAAAAACCGACAAAAACATTGGCGAAGAATTTAATATAGATATTGAAACTGCAAACAATAGTGCGTTTACTATTGAGGGACTAAACGGAAACGATGAAGATGGATATACGGTAAAATCGCAAACTATTGTGGTAAAAGGTAACATAGAGTCGATGACTTGCTATAAATAGCATTGTTCAAATAGATTTATCCGATTGCCACCAACTGAAAAAATTAGATTGTCGTGGCAACAAACTCACTACTTTAGATGTTTCTTCTGTTTATTCGCTGCAATGGTTGGCATGCAACGATAACAATTTGGCTACATTAAATACAGCCAATTTAAAACAACTTTCAGAACTATATTGCCACAACAACAAACTAACGAGCTTGCAAGTGGAAACAAACACAGCACTTACACAGTTGTATTGTGCAAACAACTCTATATCTGCGCTAAATGTTAGTAAAAACACAGAATTGCACGTTTTAATTTGCCACCAAAACAAACTAAACACAATTGATGTTAGCAACAATGCAGCACTAACACAACTATCGTGTGGCGAAAACAAAATAGAAAATCTTGATGTTTCGCACAATAGAGTGCTAAAAACATTGGGTTGCAACAACAATATGCTTAATAAAATAGATGTAAGCAATAACCCAGAATTAGAGACTTTATTTGTCTACGAAAATGAACTTACTGCTTTAGACATTTCGCATAATAGTGCATTGCAACGCTTATCAATGGGAAACAACAAAATATCGGAGCTTAATTTAAATGCTAATCCACGAATTACACAGCTGAAATGTAAACAAAACCAATTAACTAATTTAGATTTAAGTAATCTTGAAAAACTATCTATTTTAGATTGTAGCAATAACCAACTAAATAGTTTAGACCTTACCAAAAATTCTGCCTTATCGTCATTGCGATGTGCAAACAACAATTTAAATTCTATTGATTTGCAAGCTAACAAACAACTTGTAACATTAGATGTTAGTGATAACAATTTGGCAACACTTAATGTTACAAATAATAGTATTTTGGCAGAACTTTATTGCGCTAAAAATAATCTAACTGCAATAAACATAAAAGAAAACACTGGTTTACGCATTTTAGACATAGAAAACAATAAAATAAAAACATTGGAAACATTGCCAAACACAATGCTAATGGGTATTGCATGTAGTAACAATGCTATAGAAACCCTAAACCTTTCTGCCAATGTGCGGTTAAAAGAACTTTATTGCAGAAACAATAAACTTACAAATTTGGACCTTACAAAGAATACGAAACTAAAAATGCTTCAGCTCGACCACAATTTGTTAGGCGATATTAGTTGGACCACACTAAATAAACTCTATTCGTTAAGTATTGTGGGAAATAAATTTTCAGGCGAATTGCTTACTCGTTTACTCGATTCGCTCCCCAAAGCACCAGAAGTTTCGCCCGAAGAACAAGATTCTTTGAAATGGGGTGTGGTTGATATTAGCGAAAATCCAGGAACATTGAATGCAAATACAATAAAAGCAACTGAAAATGGGTGGAAAGTTATAGCAAATTCTACTACAAAAATTAATGAAATACAAAATGCTGTAAACAACTATTTATATTATAACAGTTCCGAAACTACTATCTATAAATCGGCATTTGTAGCTAAAATAGTTTTATATTCAACAGACGGACGGTGCGTAGAACAATATAAAAATATTCAGGAACGAGTATCGTTACACAACATTCCATCTGGACATTACATTGTTGTAGCCTATAACCAAAGTGGAAAACAATTGGCAAGTATACATATTGTGCGCTAATTGTGTTTTCTGGTTATAAAATGTCTTACCTGTTTTGGGTAAAACTAACGTAACAGCCTATTCGAATTTAATGGCTAATTTAGATTTAACGGTTAAATAGAACAAAAAAGCCTTCTCTACCTAAGGTAAAGAGGGCTTTTTTATGTTTGTTTATAATCTTCGTACTATGTCTATATTGCATTCCCCTTACATCTTTTTTAGTGTATGTGGGAAAATAGCAAAAAAGTCTAATTTAAAGACACGTTGCCAAAAAGAGTTCGTACAAACAATATTGTGGTGATACGAACAGAATGAATAAAAGTATTTATTATCTGCATTTGCGGAAGTATATAATTTTTTGAGTCCATTATTAAATTTGCTATTGCTCTAAAATTCTTTTCAGAAAGTTCTTTTTTTTATTATCTCCATTAAAAACCATCGAAGCAAAGTGCGCATTATTTATGCAATATATGTATAATTGGGTTATATTAAGTTCTCTTTTCGCCCCATATAAATTAATTGCTTTATTGATTGGGTACAAAATTAATAAATATTATCTAAATAGGAAAAATTAGAATAATAAAATATCATATAATTCAGTAATAATTGATGTTAATCAAAGAAAACAATCCGCTATATAGGGAATAGTCAATCTTTACATCTATAGAGAGTTTGCAAATAATTTGGTAATAGAGTGTTTGTAGTTCTTTTGTTGTTATGAAATGAATAGCAAATATCAGCTCCACTTATATTATTCTATTGGCTGGAAATTGGCTGTACACGTAATAAATGGAGAAACAATTAAGCCAGTATTCCACAAAGTTCTGTTTTGTTGTTGAGTAGATGGATTGAAATAATAACAAAGGTGTAGCAGACTATAGCAAATGAGAATGGTAAGCAATATGATTGGTATAAATATGAGAGCTATAAAGAAGTTCCAATATAGTATTACCACATTATGACGATGTTATTGCCAAATGAATTATTTGGGCTGAACATTGAAATGTATGATTGAAACGCTATTTTTTGACTTCGCAAGACTATATTTCTTTTGCGAACGAAATAAGTTTTTTACAAATGGATATAAAAAAATAGCAGTTGCCTTTATATTGCAACTGCTATTTTTAAAAGATTTATTCTGTTTACTTTATTCTTTTTCTGACTTATTCTTTAGACGGTTCTCAGTCTTCTTGCCCAATACTAAGTAAGCTACTGGAGATGCAATGAAGATAGAAGATAAAGTACCAAAGAATACACCAAGTATCATTGCGAATGCAAAACTACGGATACTATCGCCACCAAGTATAAATATTGACAACAATACGATTAATGTTGAGAACGACGTATTAATTGTACGAGTCAATGTTTGATTGATAGAATCGTTGAATAATGTTTGGTAATCTTGCTTTGGATGTAGCTTCATATTCTCGCGGATACGGTCGAATACCACCACTTTATCGTTGATAGAGTAACCAATCACGGTAAGAATAGCACCAATAAATGTCTGGTCTATTTCAAGAGAGAACCCTATCCAACCATAGCAGACAGAGTAGAAACCTATCACTACTAATGTATCAAGTGCCAACGCAACTACAGAACCTACAGAGAAACCAAGGTTGCGGAAGCGTGCCAAGATATAAATAAAGATGAATATCAACGCTAAAGCAACACTTCGAATAGCTCCATGTGTGATATCTTTCGCAACAGACGGACCAACTTTAGAAGAACTAATGATAGAACCTCCCTCGCGTATATCTGGATCTTTAAACTTTTCTACATTTGCCTGACTAACAAAACCACCTTTCTTTAATGCATTGTAGAGAACTGTTTCTGCATGATCGTCTTCAGCAGGATCGTTTGATTCGATGTTATAGTTGGTAGAAACACGAATAGTATTACCTTCTGTACCTAATGCAATAACAGTTGTTGTTGCTGGTTTTCCTGCATTTTCGCCTGTGGTATTTACGAACGCATTGTTTAAAACCTTACGAACATCTTCTACGTGTACTTTTTTGTTAAGTGTGATTACATAGTTACGTCCACCAGTAAAGTCGATACTCTTGCTCAAACCTCTTACAAAGAAGATACTAACAAGGAAAACAACTGCGACAATAGCTGATATTGTAAATGTAGTTTTATAGAAACTCATAAACTTAATATGCATATTGCGCATCAAGTTCTTACTAATAGAAGTATAGAACTTCTGATTTAGCCACTTGTCTTTACCTAAACGGTTCTCGAAAACAATACGTGTTAGGTATACTGCTGTGAAGAATGAGCAGATTATACCAATAATCCATGTTGTAGCGAAACCACGAATAGGACCAGTTCCCGTTACAAGAAGAATGATACCAGTAATGAGTGATGTGAAGTTAGAGTCGAAAATAGCAGAGAAAGCATTACTATAACCAGCTTGCAATGCATCTTTTATGCCTTTTCCAGCTCGCATTTCTTCTTTTATACGTTCATAAATAAGTACGTTTGCATCGACCGCAGTACCAAGTGTAAGTACGATACCCGCAATACCAGGCATAGTAAGTGCCGACTGGAATGATGCCAGAATACCTAATGTGAAGAATAAGTTGGCAAGCAAAGCACAGTTAGCTAACATACCTGGAATAACATCGTACATTATAACCATATAGATCATCAAGAGTACGAAAGCAATTGCAAACGACCAAAGACCTTGTTGGATTGATTGTGCACCAAGTGTAGGACCAACAACCTCTTCTTGTACAATACGTGCAGGAGCAGGCATACGACCAGACTTTAAAGTATTAGCCAAGTCTTTTGTATCTTCAATGGTGAATGAACCAGAAATTGATGATGATCCACCTGTAATTTCTGAATTGATGCGTGGTGCCGTATAAACAAGTCCATCAAGCACAATAGCTACAGCCTTACCAAGATTAGCTTTTGTAATAGCAGCCCATTGACGAGCACCATCAGAATTCATTGTCATACTAACTTCTGGACGTCCGTATTGGTCAAACTGGTCTTTTGCATCTGTAATTACATCGCCTTCTAATGGTGCACGACCATCAGATGTTGTAACTTTAAGCGCATGGAGTTCAAATATATTCTTTTGTTTTAAGCCATCAGCAGGTTTTGCACTCCAACGGAGACGTAAGTCGCTAGGAAGAACTTGTTGTGCTAATTTGCTATAGATAATCTTATTTACGGCAGCAGTATCACGAACGCTTGCATAACCAACAACACTCAATGCATCGCCAGGGGTAAGTTGCAGAATAGAAAGTAATGGATGTTCCTTTCTTGCGGCAGCCATCTGTGCATTACTACCTATGTTCTCGCCAATATTGTCGTCTTTTAGCGAAAGTTTAGTTGTGGTTTTCTTTTCTGTAACTTGCTTTTTGTTTGTAGCGTTTGTTACAGAATCTTTAGTTTCAGCCTTTGTTTCACCATTTGCCAAACGCTGATCAAGTTGTGTTAAGTAAGGTGCAATCTCTTGATTATTGTATGTTTCCCAAAATTCGAGGTTTGCAGAACCTTGTAATAACTTACGCATACGCTCAGGTTCACGTATACCAGGCATTTCCACCATTAGGCGTCCTTCTTGTCCTTCGAGTTTTTGAATGTTTGGTTGAACTACACCAAATTGATCGATACGATTACGAACGACATTGTAAGAGTTATCGATAGAAGCAGCAACTTCTTCGCGTAGAGCTTTCTCAACTTCTTTGTCGGAACTTTGTGTACTAACTTTCCCTTTCAATTGCTGTGTTGCAAATATCTCTGCAAGTTTTCTTCCTGGAGCAATTTTGTGGAAATTGTCGACGAAAAGTGTTATAAAGTCGCTTTGACTTGTAGCTTCTTGTGCTTTAGCTTCCTTCATTGCTTTTTGGTAAGCTGCATCGGTCTTATGGTCTGCAAGTACATCTACTACATCAGGTACAGAAATCTCGAGGATAACATTCATACCACCTTTCAAGTCAAGACCCAAACCAATTTGTGTCTCTAAACACTTTTGGTACGGATAAATGCCCAAATACTTTACAGAATCCTTGTAATCCTGTCGTGCAATAGGGTCTTTAATCTTCGCAGCTTGTCCATCATAGTAGCTTGTTGCTACAGAGAAAGACAAGTAGAAAATGCTTGCGAGCGTCAGCAAGACGGCAACACAAATTACTAATCCTTTGTTTTGCATTTTATTTATTTATTTTTAATTATTTCCTTTTCAGGGATAGATAGACGTGCAAAGATAGTTATTTTTTTCACATTTCGGAAAATTTAAGCGCTTTTATTCGCTTCCTTTTAATATTTTGGACGATATTTTAGCCATACATATATAGGATAATGATCGGAAGTAGGTATTTTATCATCAACTTTTGCACCGTATGCTTCAAAGTCGTTTGAGCAAAAAATATTATCTATGCGTACATACATTCCACTTCGATGGTACGATATACCTGGCCCATTCCCACTAGCTATGTAAGCATCTGTTAGTTGCTTCGCAATAGTATTATGGGTGTAACTGATTGGATTATCATTGAAATCACCACATAGAATTACAGGTATTTTCTTTTTCAAGTATCTCTCAACATAAGTAGCTACGGCTTCTGCTTGTGGTGCTCGTATGATGGCAGCTTCACCAAGTTTATCTAAAATACGTTTACTTTCCATCTTCGTGTTTCTTCCTTCAAATGGTGAACGCATCATTTCTTTATATCCTCGCTTATCAGCTTCGCTCAAATGGTTACTCTCAAAATGGTTGTTGACTACTAATATTTCTTGATTATTATAATTTATAATGTAGGCGTAGCTTATGTTTCCTTCCGATTTATACATTATTCGTTCTTTTTTTACGATAGGATAATGGCTCAACAACATCATGTGTTGATGTCCCGGAGCTGGCATACTCACAAAATCGTGATAAGGATAAGCCTTTGCAAGAGTGTTGTAAATATAATCTCGTTGTTTACCATAGGCGTCTGTCTCTTGTAAGCAGACTATATCTGCGTTGCTTTTTATAATGTAATCGACTATAGGATTATAGCTCTGTGGTTCAAAATCCCACAATGCGAACATAAAAACATTATAAGATAGTACTTTTATAGACCTTACAGGGGGTTCTTTCTTTATGTTAAGTGGAATGTATTTACGAATGGGTACATAGCAAATGATTAGTCCTAATAAAGGTAGCCAAACTCTTTGGGCGTGCTATCACCCAAAATATAATAAACAGTACATTAATTGCCAACACAATAGGAAACCCTAATCCAAAGTTTGCTAACCATGGGTGTGCAATTGGTTGTAGTTTATCTACATTTCCAATAAGGAATAGAAGAATGATTGCAACGATATTGGCAACCGAGACAAGTTTATAGACAATGTCTTTAACCTTGTAGAGCATATCTTTCTAGTAGTTTTCTTCCTTTTTATAGATGTTTTACTGTTTGTTACTATCAAAAAGTTTCTGCTTTTCGTCTTTTGTTAAGCTATCGTATCCACTTTTTCTTATTTTATCAAGTATACTATCAATTTCTTCTTGTTCCTTTTTCTTACGTGCATTGTAGTCCCAATCATTTTCTGTACGTTGTGTTTGCTGTGAAGATGATGTATTTGCTCGATAATTATAATCATTTGTCTGTTGATTATCTCTTCCAGAACGGTGAGATCTATTCTCCCAATTATGGCGCATATTATCGAAGAATTGATGCCCTTTGTCCATTCCAAAGGTTCCTCCAGAATAAGGGTGTTTACGCCAATAACGAATAAGTAAGAATCCAAATAGCATACCTCCGAGATGTGCTAAGTGTGCTACTCCGTCGTTGGTAGTACTCATTGCAGAGAAAAGCTCCATTGCAATAGAACCCATAATAATCCATTTTGCTTTCAAAGGAATTGGTATTGGAATAATAAACATACGTTCGTTAGGGAATGTAAGTCCGAATGCTAATAGCACACCATATACTGCTCCCGATGCGCCTACGGTTGTCCAAAGGTTTAAATAGTTTTCCATTGGTATTCGTCCCATTTCGGTAGCTATATATTGGTATCTATTTAAGCCTTCTGCCATATAGTTTGCATATTGTGCTAATTCCTGGCATAATCCAGCACCAATACCAGTTACGATATAATAAAGTAAGAACTTCTTTGGTCCCCACACATTTTCCATCACCATACCAAACATCCACAGCATAAACATATTCATAAGAATGTGCATAAAACTGCCATGCATAAACATATAAGTTATAACTTGCCAAAGATGGAAATCGTTGGCAAGAAAGAAATGAAGTCCTAAGATGTTGTTAAGATCAATACCCATTCTGCTAAGCATAATACCAGCAATAAAAGCTAATATATTAAGAATGAGTAAGTTTTTTGTAACTGTTGGTATATTGCGCATATTCTATATTTTGTTTTTTTCTTATTGTTTTAATGTCTTATAGGTGCTAATTATAACGGGCGATACTTACTTATGTTGTGCATTGATGCTTCTGTAATGTATATCCTTTTAATTCCTGAGTATATGATTAATTATACTGGTTATTGAAATCTAAGGAATCTGGGTGAAACAGTAATAAGCACTTCTTCTGTCTGGGTAGTAAATAACTCTATTCATCTCACCCTTATACCTTTCTATGTTTTGCGAAGCAAAGCATTTACCAATATTTCTGTCTTCGTAAGAAGAATGTATCGTAACTCCTAAACTTCCAATTGTTTCCATAAAACACTTGCAAAAATACGAATTTTTCTGCATTCTTAGCAAGAAATAGCGTAACAACGCTCTTTTTTTAGGCTAAAGTTTAGATTTCTTTGCCTTTTTGTTTGTTTTATGAAACTAAACAAGTATATTTGCAAAGACGTTAGAACAGTTTTTATAAAATATTAAACAATAATTCAAAGATTATGAACAAAACAGAATTAATCGAAAGAATCGCAGCTGGCGCAGGCTTAAGCAAGGCTGACTCAAAAAAAGCATTGGACGCAATGACTGCCGCTATTAAAGATGCACTCGTAGCTGGTGATAAAGTACAACTCGTGGGTTTTGGTACTTACTCTGTAACAGAACGCCCTGCACACGAAGGTATTAATCCTTCTACAAAGCAGAAAATACAAATCGCTGCTAAGAAAGTTGCTAAATTTAAACCAGGAGCTGAACTTGCTGATGCTGTAAATGCATAAAGCGAATTGTTAGAAAGATACTATAAAGGCGACTTCTTTTAAAGAGGCCGCCTTTGTTATTGTTAGTCAATTCAATTGCTTATTTGAAGACTAAAAACATCTGTTGAAATTCAAACTGCTATTTCTCAAATTTGTATGAGATAGTTTAAAAAACATTTTTTCTCTTATTTCAGCATCTTGGCAAATAGTTCGTGAACACGAGTATCTGTCCCTAATTCGGGGTGAAAAGCTGTAACAAGCTGTTTTCCTTGCTGTGCAGCTACAATGTGTCCGTCTACTTCGGCCAGCACTTCTACTCCTTCACCCACATTTTCTATGTAAGGTGCTCGTATAAAAGTCATTGGAATGGGGGCTTCTATACCTTTCATTTGTGCATTAACAGAAAAGCTTCCCATTTGTCTGCCGTATGCATTACGACAAGTTTTAATATTCATTGTTGCAAAACGTGCATACGAACTCTTTGCATTTTCTACTTCTTTCGATAGCAATATAAGCCCTGCGCACGTGCCGTAAACAGGCAATCCGCTTTCTATATCTTTCTTTATCGGTTCAAATAAGTTTAGTTCGTGCAGCAATTTAGCATTACTGTGCTTTCTCCACCAGGAATAATCAAACCATCTTTAGGTTTGTTCCAATCAGCCAACTGGCGCACTTCAAAAGTTTCGTGCCCCAGTTGCTGCATCATTTTTGCGTGTTCGGCAAATGCTCCTTGCAGAGCTAATATGGCAATTTTCATATATAGTTGAATTATTTGCCACGTTCTGCCATTAGAACAGCTATTTCGTTTTCGTTTATTCCTACCATTGCTTCACCGAGGTCTTCGCTCAATTCTGCAAGCATTTTAGCATCGTTGTAGTTTGTAACTGCTTGTACAATGGCACGAGCACGTTTTTCTGGATTGCCAGATTTAAAAATTCCAGAGCCAACAAACACTCCTTCAGCGCCTAATTGCATCATAAGAGCTGCATCAGCAGGAGTTGCTACACCACCTGCAGCGAAGTTTACAACTGGAAGTTTGCCGTTATCGTGAACGTATTTCACTAATTCGTATGGTGCACGGAGCTGTTTTGCAGCCTCGTATAGTTCATCTTCACCAAGCGATGTAAGACGACGCATTTCTGTTTGTATCATACGCATGTGGCGTACTGCCTGAATAATGTCGCCTGTGCCTTGGTTCGCCTTTTGTGCGAATCATTGTTGCTCCTTCGGCAATACGGCGTAATGCTTCGCCAAGGTCTTTAGCGCCGCAAACAAAAGGTACATCAAACTTATCTTTATCAATATGATAAACATCGTCGGCTGGCGAAAGTACTTCGCTTTCGTCTATATAATCTATTTCAATAGCTTGAAGAATTTGTGCTTCAACAAAATGGCCAATACGAACTTTTGCCATTACTGGAATGCTAACTGCCTCTTGAATGCCACGAATCATCTTAGGATCGCTCATACGAGATACACCACCAGCAGCGCGGATATCGGCTGGAATACGTTCTAATGCCATTACTGCGCATGCTCCAGCAGCTTCGGCTATACGAGCTTGTTCAGGTGTTGTAACGTCCATAATAACACCGCCTTTAAGCATTTGTGCTAAATTACGATTTAGTTCTCTTCTGTTTTCTTTCATAGTTTTATATCTCTTATTATTTGTTTTAAATTCTGTGTATATCTAAATACGCCAACAAAGTTATATTTTTTTATAGCGTTTGCCAAATGTTCATTCCTTTATAGTAAATAATTATATACGAATAGGAAAAAGAATGCAGGAATGTTATAGTTATTATATACATATTGTATATATGTTTTATGACTTTTCCCGACTGTAAAAGACTGCTATTAGATGTAAACGTAAACTCTATTGAAAGCAATAGTAGTGTTTACTTATAAAGTAAATAGAATGTCTTAGATACGTAGAAAAGGTGGGTAGATACAGTTACTTTCGTCTCAGATATCTGTAACAGTTCTTTCAGATATCTGTAACGTTTCTTTCAGACGTCTGTAACGTTTGTTTAGATATCTGTCAGTTGCGTTGTAGATATCTGGTATTCGCAGCTTATATTTCATAACAAGCTACAACTTTACAATCTCCCTATTTCTCAGAACATTACAACCATTCTTTGCTATGTTCTTATTGTGTACGGATTGAAGTAAAAACAAAAGGTATGTCCATTATTAAATAGACATACCTTCGGTTTAATGTTATTATCAAATGAGAATTGAAGCGGTGTTACTTATTTTCCTAACTTCTGTTTTAGTAGTATAGGAATCTCGTGTGTTTCGCGCGCAACAGGGATACCTGCTGCCTCGAATGCTGCAACTTTTTCTGCGGCAGTACCAGAACTGCTTGAAATGATGGCTCCAGCATGTCCCATCTGTTTGCCTTTAGGTGCTTCTCTACCAGAAATAAAGGCAACAACAGGTTTTGTAACATATTGTTTAATATATTCTGCAGCACGTTCTTCAGCATCGCCACCTATTTCTCCAATGATAGCAATACTGTCTGTTTCAGGATCGTTTTGGAACATTTCGAGCAATTCTTGGAAATAGAGACCAACAATTGGGTCGCCACCAACACCGATAGCCGATGATTGTCCGAGTCCTTCGGCTGTAAGTGCTGCTACAACCTGATAAGTTAAAGTTCCTGAGCGGCTGATAACGCCTGTATGTCCTTTCTTGAAAATATTTGTTGGCATAATACCAACCATACTTTCTCCTGGAGATATTAATCCAGGGCAGTTAGGTCCAATAAGCTGTGCACCTTTAATCTGGATATAGCGATATGCTTCAACAACATCGAGTGTAGGTACACCTTCAGTAATACATATAATTAGTTTAATACCAGCATCGGCAGCTTCGAGCATTGCATCTTTTGCAAAAGCAGCAGGAACGAAGATAACAGATGTGTTAGCGTTGGTTGCTTCAACAGCATCGCGAACAGTGTTGAACACTGGAATACCTGCGACCTCTTCTCCAGCCTTACCAGGCGATGTGCCACCTACCACGTTAGTACCATATTCTTTCATCTTTGTAGCGTGGAAGCTACCATCGCGACCAGTAATACCTTGTACTATAAGGCGTGTATCTTTATTAATTAAAATACTCATTTTTCTTGATGTTTTAAAGTAAAATAAATTATTTACAGAGGTCTACTGCCATGTGTCCTGCCTCGCTCATAGTTGTAGCAACATGGAACTTTGTACCTTTTAGCAATTCTCTTCCTTCGGCTTCGTTGGTTCCTGTCAGTCTAATAACGATAGGCATATCAGTCTCAATTAGTTTGAAAGCTTCTATCAAACCTTTTGCCACATCATCGCAACGGGTTATACCACCAAAGATATTAATGAGAACAACTTTCACATGTTTGTCTGAAAGAAGAAGTTTCATAGCTTCAACTATCTTTGTTGGATTAGAACTTCCACCTATATCAAGGAAGTTAGCAGGATTACCACCATAGAGTTTTATCATATCCATAGTAGCCATAGCAAGCCCTGCACCGTTTACCATGCAACCAATCTCTCCTCCAAGGTTTACATAACTGAAGCCTTTGTTTTTTGCCTCTTGTTCTTTTTTCTCTTCTTCAGTAGGTTCAAAAAGCTCAAACACGTCAGGATGACGGAAAAGCGCATTGTTGTCAAATGTCATCTTTGCGTCTACTGCTGATAGTTTGTCCTCTCCAGTAATAACAAGTGGGTTGATTTCTACTAACGATGCATCTTTCTCTACAAATAATCGATATAGATTTAAACAAAGGAACAGCCTGGTTTACATATTTCTTGTCGTCAAAGAGTTTGAAAGCTATTTCACGAGCTTTGTAATCTTGTAGTCCCACTACAGGGTCTATAGCTATTTTGGCAATCTTCTCAGGTGTCTCTTTTGCCACAGCTTCAATATCCATACCACCTTCACGGCTAATCATAAATATAGCAGATTTTGTTTGGCGATCTGGAAGAATACTAACGTAATATTCTGATTTAATATCAACAGCTGCACAAAGAAGGATTCGGTCCACAATGAAGCCTTTTATATCCATACCGAGAATATTGCTAGCGTGTGTACGTATCTCTTCAGCGTTTTTGCCTAACTTTACACCACCAGCCTTACCACGGCCACCTGTGTGTACTTGTGCTTTAACAACGGCTAATTCTACACCTAAATTTTTGTATGCTTCTACGGCTTCATCTGGTGTTCGGCAGACTACTCCACGCTCTACAGGAACTCCATAGTTAGCAAAAAACTCTTTTGCTTGATATTCATGAACTTTCATAGCAAATGTAATTAGTTATACTTTTATTTTATTTTTATTATTTTGGGGAGGGATAAAACACTCTATTTTGTTGCAATTGTGTTGAATATGAATTGCAAATAGGGTTATAAGCATATATAGTTATGTAAGTAGTAATGCAAAATTCTGTCTAAATGAACAATGTATTAAATACTTCTATAGCTTAACATCTATTTTTACTTAACTTCCCAAATGTCGTTAGTTTCGAGTAGCTCTGCAAAATTATGGTAAGGCTTCTTTGCTTTTACCTCTTCTATTTGCTCCCAAACAGCATCATCGTAAGTTGGAGCCTCAACATCGCGAATTATTCCCAATGCTATTGGAAATCCTTCTTTCGTGTCCATCATAGCTAACTTCAGTTGTAGCGTATCATCTTCGCAGTGGGCATCGTGTACAAGTATATTATCTATAGTGTACCCGTCTTCTCCTAACTTAACAATTTTCAAACCGAAGCCTTCCTGAACCAGTCCAAATTCATTGTCTGCACCGAAGACTAATGGCTTGCCATGCTCTAAATAGATGGCATTTGTTTTGCGTCCTTCTTTATTATATACGGCATCATGACAACCTTCGTTAAAGATAACACAGTTCTGAAGTATCTCGCAAACTGCTGCACCTTTATGTTGCTTGGCTGCTTTTAGTACAGCAATAGTTCCTTGTGCATCTGTAGCAACAGTACGTGCGAAGAATTTTCCACGTGCGCCAAAGCAAAGCTCAGCAGGACGGAATGGGTCTTCTACTGTGCCATAAGGACTTGATTTGAAACGAAACCACGTGGACTAGTAGGCGAATACTGTCCTTTTGTTAAACCATAGATACGGTTATTGAGAAGAATTATGTTAATATCGATGTTTCTTCTCATTGTATGAATGAAATGATTACCACCGATTGCTAATCCATCGCCATCTCCAGAAACCTGCCATACAGTTAATTTTGGGTTTGCAACCTTTAGTCCTGTTGCTATTGCAGCAGCACGACCATGAATAGTTTGCATAGCATAGGTACTTACATAGTAAGGAAGACGACTTGAACAACCAATTCCAGAGATTACTGCAGTTTCGTATGGAGGTACTCCTAACTCTGCCATTGCTTTGTGTAAACTGGATAAAAAGAAATGGTCTCCACAACCAGGGCACCATCTTGGCTGTCCTTTTTTAAAATCTTTATCTGTATATTGACTCATTTTATTTCTCTCCTTAATTATTGTAAGATCCTTGAATAGAATGTTCCACACTCATATTTAGGTGCTGGAAGTGTTAATAATCGCTCGAATCCCTGTACAAGCTCTTGCACAACAAATGGTTGTCCTTTCACTTGATTGTACTGATATGGAGCAAAATTGTTTATACGAATGCGTAGTAAAGCTGCGAGCTGACCAAGGTTTTGTTCCGCAACAACAACTTTCTTATAGCGTGATAATACTTCTGGAGTATTCTTTGGTAGTGGGTTTACGTTTCTAAATTGTGCTAATGCTATTTTGTATCCTTTTGCACGGAGTTCTTGCATTGCTGAATAGAGGTGCCCATAGGTACTGCCGAAACCAACAATGAGTAAGTCTGCATCGTCTTTGTCGCCCTGAACTTCTAAATCGGGCACTGGAATGCGAGCAACTTTATCGAATCTTAGTTTATCCATGCGGTTATGATTTTCGGCATCTGTAGAAATAGCACCTGTCTTTCCATCTTTCTCTAATCCACCAAGAATATGCTCATATCCTTCCATGCCTGGTACAGCCCAATAGCGTACATTGCTATATTCGTCGCGTTTGTAAGGCGTATATTTATAGCGTTGTGCTTCTGTTGCATAGTGCGGACGTATCTCTGGTAAGTCCTCCATATTTGGTAATTTCCACGCCGATGAGCCATTTGCTATGAAAGCATCTGTCAGTAATACGACTGGTGTCATGTGTTCGAGAGCCATTTTGCAGGCTTCAAAAGCTGCACTAAAACAGTCTGTAGGACTTGTTGCAGCTATTACTGGCATTGGGCTTTCTCCGTTTCTACCATACAGCACTTGCAGTAGGTCGGTTTGTTCGCTCTTTGTTGGCAGACCGGTTGATGGACCTCCTCGTTGTACATCAATAATAACGAGAGGTAATTCATCAATAACAGCAAGGTTGAGCGCTTCACTCTTCAAACAGATACCTGGGCCAGATGTTGATGTTGCAGCTAAAGCACCTGCGAATGCTGCACCAATAGATGAGGCTGCCGCTGAGATTTCGTCTTCGCATTGTACAGTAACAACCCCCATAGACTTATGTTTTGCCAGTTCATGAAGGATATCTGTGGCTGGAGTAATAGGATAAGAACCTAAGAAAAGTGTCAGACCAGCTTTTTCTGCAGCTGCCATTAAGCCGTATGCTGTTGCTTTATTACCTGTGATGTCCATGTATCGTCCTGGTACCTTCTCTTTTGTTTCAATACGATAGGTGTTAGGCACTGATGCATGAATGTTGTGTCCATAGTCGTAACCAGCAGCAACTACTTTAATATTGGCTTCTGCAATAGCCAACTTCTTTTTAAATTTGTCTAACAAGAAGTTGTTTACTAGTTCCAAATCGCGATTGAATAGCCAGCAAACTAAACCTAGTGCAAACATATTACGGCACTTAAGCATAGATTTATTGTCCATGCCTGTATCGGCAAGACAGTCCTTCACCATCTTTGTAATAGGACAAGCCACTACACGATCTGGGTCTATACCCATTTCTTTCAGATAATCATCTGTTGAAAATTCTGCTTTCCTTAAGTCGCGTGGACTAAACGAATCGGTGTCGATAATAATTGTTCCTTGCGGCTTGCAGTTTTTATACTGCGTTTTAAGTGCGGCTGCATTCATTGCCACCAGTACATCGCATTTGTCTCCAGGCGTATAAACTTTACCCGCACCAATTTGGACTCTGTATCCACTTACACCATTAAGCGAGCCTTGCGGGGCACGAATATCAGCAGGATAGTCTGGGAAAGTAGAAATTCCGTTACCTACAGTAGCAGAAACATTTGAAAAGATGTTTCCAGCTAACTGCATTCCATCACCCGAGTCTCCGGAAAATAACACTACAACGTGTTCAAGCTCCTTCACTTCGATCTGTTCTTCCATAGAATCTTCTCTTTGTTTTAGTTATGGTTAGATTTCGGTGTAAAGGTCTATATAATAATTGAATTAACAAAATATTTTCTGATAAAAAAACGAACGAAAAATAGTATGTCGGGAAGTAGAAATTCACATTATGCTTAGTGTTTTTTATATTAATACTTTTATTATAACATTAAAAAAAGAATTTATAGGTGCATAATGTTCTTAATGCGATTGATTTATGTCAATTTTATAAGTTGCATTTTTTTATGTTTATAAGTCTAGAATTTCATAAATTTCGAAGACAAGGGCACTTATAATCTTCTAATAATGCAAACAGGATAAATATAGAGGAAAAGATTTTTGTTGATTATTCTGTCTTAGTCAATTGACTTTGAAATAGTATTTTTTTAGAGTGAAAAGTTATTGTAGATTCTGTAGAAATTAGGTGAGAAAAGTATAATCTGTGTTTATTGCTTATTTATCTATTAGGTAGAGTATATAAAATATGTAATAAACTTAGTAAAATGTAGCTCTTTTGTTTCAGTCGTCTGCTACGTTCGTTTCAGACATCTGTCAGCATCGTTTCAGATATCTGTCAGTATCAAATTAGACGTCATAACAATTTAGAGCCTTTATGTTCTTATATTATAATAGCTGAACGATATGTATTTAGCTGACGATTATGCCTTTCCTTATTCTGCAATATTTTACTTTAGGTATTATTATAAGCTTCTGTTTTTCAATATTCTATTTCCTATGTGGTTGTATGTGGCTGGAATCTATTACAATAATCTTCTTTTCTATGCAGCCTTCTTTTTGTTTAAATGGCTCATTGTATAGCAATACCTTGATATTTTAGCATCTTTTTTCGTGTACATTGTTTTTTGAGATGTTTAGTATATATGTACAAACAAACTGTCTACAGCTTTCTTCCAATGTAGTTGGTTATTCATTGAGAGAGTGTGTAGACAGTCTGTATATATATTAATAATGTATATAGCGTTTAGTCGATAAAGTCTCTATAAATAGATGTCTTTTATTAGCATCTTATTTTTATAACAGTATCGTTTTGCTTTATTATAATAAGGTGTCCTGTAGATAATGATATTTCTGCATTGCCATTAGCATCGGTCATACCAGTATAGAGCATTTTTCCCAAAACATCGTAAATCTGGTAATCTTTTTCGGGTTGCAATCCGATTATAACTATATTACCATTGTGTTTCACCACTTTCACAGCTTCTGTTTGTACATTCCGAATGCCATTATCTATATCGAATATGGCAGCAAGCACTCCATATTGCTGTATTTTAAATGTATTGGCTGTAACATCTTCACCATTAAGCATTATTTTAACCAGTTTATAGCCCTTTATTGGAGAGGTCTCTATTTTTACCTCTTTACCTTTTTCTATAGGTGTCCATTCTGGAATGTCTTTGCCATCAACCAATGTTTTAAACGAGCCTTGTGGGTTGTCTTCGAAGCGTAGCCGTACAGTGTTACACCCAGTACCATTGCCATCAACATTAGTAGTCCAGTTCTTTCCTTCTAACAGTGCATTATCGCAAGTAGACGAACCTGTATTACCTTTTATTTGTAGAGAGGCCTCGTCTTCCTTTTGCGCTTTTTGCAATGTAAATAGAATATCGTTAATAGCACAAGCATCGAGTTGATTGTTGTCTAGGTCGAGCTTACGAAGCAGAGTATTCTTTGAAAGGTCTATGTTTGTGAGTTGATTACCCGACAAGTCAAGGAACTTTAGCTTAGGAAACTTTGTTACATCTATTTCTTTCATACCACAACTCTCCATATCAATCCACTTTAGAGCAGGCTTATTGCTTAAGTCTGGAAAAGTTGTATAGTTGTTGTTTCCTGCTGTTAAGTTCTCAAGTTTTGGGTTATTGCTGAGGTCCAATTCTGTTAACCCCATACCAGCACACGCCAGCACTTCGAGGCTATGATTTTGTTTGATATCTAATGTCCCCACATTATTATAACTACCGTAGAATTCTTTTAGACTTTTAAGTTTGCTAAGGTCGATAGTAGTCAAACGATTGTCGGTGATGGCAAGTTCGCGCAGTTTAGGAAGTTGAGACAAATCTAGCTCTGTAATCTTGTTCATCATAAGGTCGAGCACCTCCAAATTATCGTTCTTCCCTAACTCACAAGTTACTAATTTACCAGCTTGTGCCTTGAAAGCAATTACATCTGCATATACTTTAATAACATCGTTAGGCTCCACTTCCAACTGAATAGAATTTGTTACATTCTTATTCAGCGTGTAATCGTTCTTTTGCCCGTTATGCTCTATTTGAATACTTTGGTTATCATTAACACCTTGTAGTTCTAAATACAAATACATAGGTTTCGGTTCGTCATCTTCATCGTATTCAATCTTCGCACTCGGATCTACCTTTAAGGTGAAGTTTGGCTTATTCATAGGCGTTTCTGCTCCAGGTTCAGGGTCTCCGTTCTTTACACAATAAACCATCGCTTTCCAACCAGGCATAGTTGTTGCGGCGTAGCAAGCAACCGACAGACCGCCATCTGTAGCAGTAGAACTTATTCTAATAGGTAACTTTTCAGGATTTTCCTTGATTATCTTAAGAGGGTCTTGCTTCGCCCAACCCCACAAGTAGTCTCCGCTATCCTCGTCTCTTTCGCACGAAAGCTCGATTAAACCGTTGTAAATGCGCAGCTCGTCGCCTTGTCCAAATTCTACATTCTCGAATATAACCGTGATATGTGAATCCGAATTCTTCGGTCTTAATCGTTGAAGCGTGTAAGCATAGTTGCCTCGCATACCCTTTCTGGTCCGCCGTAGTCGTAAAACTCCATTGGCTTTCCTTGTTCAATCTCCTTTTCAAACCATGGTCCTTCACTTCCAGGTTGGAATATCCAGCCTGCACTTTGTCCGAATGTAGTTAGTATTCCTATCATTAAGAATACAAAAGATAAATAGATTTTCTTCATACTTGTAATGCTTTAGTTTGTTTAATTATAACTATTGATATTTCATATTGTTTGTTTGCATACTTAAAAGTATAGCAGAATGTTGCAAATGTACTGATTATTATACAGACGTGCAAAAATAATGGTGCTTTTGTTGTAATTGTGCGAATAACTGTTGTCGGTCTATTAGAGTTTTAATAGCTCGTTTATCCTTATATAATTAGGAGGAAACAGTTTAGGTAAAACCTTCGAATATCCATTATTAAATAAACCAAATGTTGTTATTTCTTCTTCTACGAGCTATCATCTTCGCTATAGATAATTAATATTGCGAATTAATATGCTTGAACATATTCAGTCAATATTAATAGTCTTTGTTAGTACGCTTTTAAAACTTGCAATTCGAATAAAAAGCACTACCTTTGCAGTATGAAAATAGGAACGATAGATTTTGGTGAACGTCCTTTATTTTTGGCACCAATGGAAGATGTAACCGATATAGGCTTTCGTAAGATGTGTAAACGCTTTGGTGCTGCAATGGTCTATACAGAGTTTGTGTCGGCAGATGCCATTATACGCAGTATAAAATCAACACTCAATAAGATTGTTATCGATGAAGATGAGCGCCCGGTGGGTATTCAGATATACGGGAAAGATGTAGATTCGATGGTTGAGGCAGCTAAAATAGTAGAGCGTGTAAACCCCGATGTAATCGACATAAATTTCGGTTGCCCAGTAAAGAAAGTAGCAAATAAAGGAGCAGGTTCTGGTATGTTGAGGAATATACCACTGTTGTTAGAGATAACACGCGAAGTTGTGAAGGCTGTACATACACCTTGTTACAGTGAAAACACGTTTAGGGTGGGACGATAAGAACCTTGTCATAACAGAACTAGCCGAACAACTTCAAGACTGTGGCATACAGGCACTGACTATACATGGTCGTACCCGCGCACAAATGTATACAGGAGAAGCCGATTGGACACTTATTGGTGAAGTGAAACAACCCTCGTATACACATACCAATTATAGGAAATGGCGATGTAACCAGTGTTTCTGACGCTCAAGAACGGTTTAATCGTTATGGAGTAGATGCCATAATGATAGGCAGGGCTACTTTTGGCTGTCCGTGGCTGTTTAGTGAAACAGCTGAGGTAGGCGTAAACCAACTTACTTTGGACGATAAAATTGATGTGTTAGAGGAGATGTTGCGTATTAATGTAGATAAAATAGATGAGTATAGGGGTATACTACATACTCGCCGACATCTTGCAGCGTCGCCCATTTTTAAAGGTGTTCCCGACTTCAAACAAATGCGTATTGCAATGCTTAAAGCAAACAAAATGGACGAACTCATCGGTATATTAGAGATTTGTAGAGAATGTCTGAGAAACAGCTAATATATATATAGCTCCGAAAAACAACTACTGTTTTATTTCTGAATCAAAGTTGTTTCTCGTTTTTAATGGCTATCTTTGCAAAAAATAAGTCTATTTATTTGTAATAAAGACAGACATAAAGAAAGTATGAATGAAGATTTCGATATAAGAGAGGAACAAATAACGACAGCCGAAAAGGAGTTTGAAAACGCCTTGCGACCACCAAAGTTCGATGACTTTAGTGGACAAAATAAGGTGGTAGAGAACCTCCACGTGTTTGTTGAAGCTGCCAAATACCGTGGCGAACCACTTGACCACACGTTGCTTCACGGCCCTCCCGGACTGGGGAAAACCACGTTGAGCAACATTATTGCTAATGAGCTGGGAGTGGGTTTTAAAATTACTTCGGGACCAGTTCTTGATAAACCTGGCGATTTGGCTGGTATTCTTACTTCTCTTGAGCCTAACGATGTGTTGTTTATTGATGAAATTCACCGTCTTTCGCCCGTTGTAGAAGAATATCTTTACTCTGCAATGGAGGATTACAGAATTGATATAATGATAGACAAAGGTCCATCGGCACGCTCCATTCAGATAGATTTAAATCCGTTTACACTTGTGGGAGCAACAACCCGCAGTGGACTACTTACAGCGCCTTTGCGAGCTCGTTTTGGCATTAATTTGCACTTAGAGTATTACGACCCTGATACCTTGAGCCGCATTATAAAGCGTTCTGCACGTTTGCTGAAAGTACCAATTGACGACGATGCTGCAATAGAAATAGCTCGCCGTTCGCGTGGCACGCCTCGTATTTGTAATGCTCTGTTGCGTCGTGTGCGTGATTTCGCACAGGTAAAAGGTAATGGAACTATCGATCATACGATAGCAAAATCATCGTTGCAATCGTTGAATATCGATAAATATGGTCTCGATGAGATAGACAACAAGATACTTCTTACCATTATTGATAAGTTTCGCGGAGGTCCTGTTGGTGTTTCTACTATAGCAACTGCAATAGGCGAAGATGCTGGTACATTAGAAGAAGTCTACGAACCCTATCTAATTATGGAAGGTTTATTAAACGAACCCCACGTGGACGTATGGCAACAGAGCTGGCTTACGAACATCTTGGTAAGTCGCTACGTGGCTCTACGGTAAGCGAACCATCACTATTTGAATAATGAAAGCCCAGCACATAAATACTGTGTCTGGGCTTTTAGTTTATTGGACGATAGCTAAGAAAAAATAAAATAGTGTATAAAAAACTGTTTTCACTGCCACAAAAATGCAACAAATTACGTCTATACCAATACAAACATATTAGAAACTTTTTAAAAGAATACGATTATGAGAACAATTCTTATTTCATTTGCCCTTCTTGTGGTAAGTATGGTGTGTAAAGCACAGGATATAAATAGCATTTTCGATAAGTTTAAACATCGCGATAACGTAGTTTTCGTTGATGTCCCAAAGGAGTTAATATCGCTTGGATTAAAGAGCTCAGGAAATAAAGAAAGTGAAAAGTGGGCAAAAAAGATAGACCATCTCCGTATACTTACTCTCGAAGATGCTAATCGCTCTACTAAACGAGACTTTAAGAAAATGATAGAAACATTCAGCTGGAAAGACTATAATGATATTGTAAAGGTGAATGATAATGGAGAAAAGGTGCGAATAATGACTCAGGGAACAGATGAACTTATTAAACGTCTCATAATTTGCTCTTTTGATAAAGAAGATTGTGTTCTGGTTGTAATAGATGGAAGTATCTTGCCAAAAGATATAGATGGAATAGTAAATGATACTACTATAGGAAAGTGAAAGTAAGGTTATGAAACGACTGCTTGTTATCTTTTTCTTATCATCAATTGTTGTGTGCTCAACGTAACTGCGCATACCGATGATGATGTAAATAGTTTGATGACAACTTTTAAGACCGTAAAGAATGCCGATTATCACCATATCGGGAGTTTGTTGTTTACACTTGCAAAGGTGGCAGTAAAAGGTGAGGATAGTTCTGGTTACGATGCTCTGAACTATATTAGTTCTATTAAAGTATTAGATTTGAGCAACTGTTCCGACAATGTGAAAAATAAGTTTTGGACTCGTGCAAAGCGTATAAACGATAATAGGTATCAGGAACTTGTAAGACAAAGTACAAAGGACGGTTTTACCGATATATTGGTACGAATGAAGGGTAGCGTAGTACGCGAACTTATAATTGTCTCTGCTGGTTCTAATGATGGCACTCTTGTTATGATAAGAGGTAAGATACCGTTAGATAAACTTAGCGATGTTATTGATAGCCAACACAAGAAGTAGACAAGATAAACTCTCTCACGAAATAGTTATAAATGGAAGCCTCGCAGTTCAAAGCAATCTTCTTGCCATGTCATCGCAAACTTTATGTGGTGGCATGGCATCTTACTAGAAATAAACAGGCTGCCGAAGACTTGATACAAGAAACCTTTCTGCGTTTGTGGACACGTCGCCATCTACTTACAGATATAGAAAATCCAGAGGCGTATAGCATTATGACGCTACGTAGGATATTCTACGATGTGAAACGCATAAAGCACATTGAGGAAACCGAAAACGATGTAAGTGCAATGCAATATAGTGGGGAAACCAACGATCTGAACGATTGCATAGAAGCCAAAGACCAATGGCAACGTATAAGAGCTATGATACTCGCACTGCCCGATCCACAAGGAAGGGTGATGCTTATGCGCGATGTGGAGGGACGAACATACGAAGAAATAAGTGCCGAAACTGGACTCACGGAGGTTAATTTACGTTCTGTTTTGAGTAGGGCTCGAAAAAGATAAGAGAAAAGATAAAGAATATAAAGCGATGATAGATAAGAAGGAAACAAAGAAATTATTAGAACGGTTTTACTGTGGATTAACCGATGAAACCGAAGAAAAACATCTTGCGGAGTACTTCTGTAGTAATGAAGTAGACGAGGAATTGCGCGAGGAAGCCAAAATATTTCTTGCGCTGCAACAAAACATTGCCATCGAAGTTCCATTTGATTTAGAACACAAAATAGAACGACAAATAAACCAATGGAATATGGTAGAGCTTACGGCACGTAAAGAGATACGCAAGAGTGGTTTTCGTTGGGTGGTAGGCATAGCTGCTAGTATATTGCTGTTACTGGGAGTCGGTATTTTTATCGATGAAACTGGAGAAAAACAGTTGTCGGACATAGAAAGAATGGATACATTTGATAACCCCGAAGATGCATACGCTACAGCAAACAAAGCACTCACAAAGTTCTCCGTATCGCTCAACAAAGGACTGGAAGCAATCAATAACGTAACAAAACAATCAACAGACAGATAAAATGAAGAAGATATTACTAATTTTACTATTCAGCTTCGCATTTAATTTTGTTTTTGCACAGCAAGCATTCTTCGACAGGTATAACGATAAGGAAGGTGTATCGACTATTTATATTTCGGCGACAATGTTGAAAATGATGGGGAACGTACAAGCAGGCAATAAAGATATAACGCGCATTGCAAAGCGGTTAGACCATATTCAGGTGTTGCATTGCGAACGTCCGTCGCTCGTTAACAGTATAAGAAATGCAGCTTTCGCTTATTATAAGCAAGCCAAATATATTGTTGTAATGAAAACGAAGAACAATGGTGATGATGTTACAATTTACGAAAAGAAATACAAGAACGGTAAAAACGAATATGTACTGCTGACAGTAGAGCGTGGCGAGTTTACTATTGTAAACCTGTTAGGTCGTGTCTCGTTAGAAGAAATTCAAGCTATTGCGAAGTGATTCGTTTTCATTTTATTTCACAACTTTAAGGTCTTTCTAATTTATCAGTTTATGCCTTATAAAAAAACAGATATCAGTCCCGAATGTGATAGACATCTAAAACGAACGCGACAGACATCTAAAACGAACGTGACAGACATCTAAAACGAACGTGACAGATATCTAAAACAAACGTGATAGACGTCTAAAAAGAAAGTAGCATTTTATAGCCACTCCTTTGAGGTGCTAATAAGACTGTGATTATACCGATGAAACCGTCCATATATTCATATTAGAGTGTAGTCCATCTCTCTATTTTACTCAAGTAAACTCTTACGATTTCTTTTTAACAGTAAGCCATCTGAAAATTTCGCCAAGTAGCAGTACCCCCGAGGAAGCTACAATAATAATTGACCAATCAATAAGTTTTAATGGCGTTACATTAAACATCTGGCCACCAAATTCTACAATGAGAACTTGTCCAATGAGAATCATTAGCACAATAAGTCCAAAACCACGACACTCTTTAAAATGAAAAGCACTTTGGTTTGTTGCAAAAGCACGAGCATTAAACATATTCCAGAACTGCAACATTACAAACATAGTGAAGAAGAGACTTAACTCGTAAGGAGTAAGTTCTTTATGATTACTGAGTTTGAAATGCAATAAGTCGGTCATTTGTGTAATATCCGAATATTCTAAAATATATAGGAAACCTAATAGAGAAAGAAAGAAAATTCCCCCCAACGCAATAATACGTGTCCACATATTGCGTGTTATAATAAATGCGTTACGATTGCGTGGTGGGTTGTTCATAACCTGTTGTGATGGTGGCAAAGATGCCAGTGCCATTGCTGCAAAAGTATCCATAATAAGGTTTACCCACAACATTTGAGTAACTGTAAGCGGACTATGGGTGCCCATGAATGCACCAGCCAAAACAATGAGACAGGCTACAACATTTACAGTAAGTTGAAAAAGAATGAAACGCTGAATGTTTTGGTATAAGCTGCGTCCCCACATTACGGCACGACCAATAGAAAGGAAAGAATTGTCTATAATAGTAATGTCAGAAGCCTCTTTAGCAACACTTGTTCCGTCGCCCATAGATAATCCAACATGAGCAGCTTTTAATGCAGGAGCATCGTTCGTACCGTCGCCCGTAACAGCTACAATCTGATTGAGTGATTGCAAACTCTCTACCAAGCGTTTTTTGTCCATTGGTTTTGCACGTGCTATAATTTTTAGGTCGAACACACGCTGTCTCAGCTCTTCATCTGTAAGCACCTCGAATTCTGGTCCAGTGATAATGTTTTTATCGGTATCATTAGGTGTCCACAATCCCACTTGCTTTGCTATTTCTTTTGCAGTGCCAGGCGTATCGCCAGTTACAATCTTTACACTGATTCCTGCATCAATACATTCTTTAACAGCAGCAGGAACTTCCTTGCGTACTGGGTCGGAGATGGCAACAATACCTAAGAAACAACAATTTACGGCAATGTCCGTTTCGCCATTTATTATTTTAGGAATAACGCCAGGTGCCAACTTAACAGATGTAGTTTGTGGTAGTTCAAGATAAGCAAATCCTAAGGTGCGCATAGCCTGACTTTGCCATGTTTGCAGTTGTGTAAAAATTTCGGGCCACGACCTGTTATCATCTAGCGATGTGCAATATTGTTTAATAATATCGGTTGCACCTTTTATATATAAGATAGTTTTATTAGGGAGTAGGGTAGATCGAACCAGTGTGGCCATATACTTTCGGTCGGTAGAGAATGGAAGTTCGTCTACAATTTCAATATCATCGCGTATTTGCTGATAATCATATCCCTGATCGCGAAGCCACAAAAGTAAGGCCCCTTCAGTAGGGTTGCCCAAAGCAACAGGTTTCAGGATTGGAAAGGTCGAGCGATGCAGTAGAATTAACGGCAATGCCTTCTTTTAATAAGGCGTCGATAGTAACATCATCTCTATTGGCTTGCAAAGCGTAAACACGCATTTGATTTTGCGTGAGCGTACCAGTCTTGTCGGTGCATATTACAGTTGTAGCCCCCATCGTTTCACATGCGTGTAACTTTCTTACAAGATTACTCGTTTGAAGCATTCTACGCATAGAGTAAGCCAAACTCAATGTAACCGCCATTGGTAGTCCCTCAGGAACAGCAACTACAATGAGTGTTACACAAATCATAATACTATCTAAGAGATACTGAATGAAATGTACCCAAGTAAAAGAATATTCGTTAAAGAACATTAGTACACGACCTGCCAAAATTGATACGCCCAAAGCATAGCTTGTCCATGTAATGAGTGTTCCAAGTTTGTTTAATTGCTCTGTTAGAGGAGTTTTAACACTATTGTCTATCTGTGCAGCAGTGAATACTTTACCATTTTCGGTAGCATCGCCTACAGCCGTAACACGAAAAATTCCATGACCTTCCATTACTTTCGTACCGCGCAAAACAAAATTAGAGGGGGAAGGTTGCGTTGCTATCAAATTCTTCGTGCTTAGTGCTCTTTCTGCAAATAGGTTCACCAGTCAGCGAAGACTCATCTACACTTAATGCAACAGCTTTGAGAAGTTCTCCATCAGCAGGAATATTTTCTCCAGTATTGAGTAGAACGATATCGCCTACAACAATTTCTCGCTTAGGAACATTTGTTGTATTGCCATTTCTCATTACTTCTACAAGTTCGTCGTCGTCTACTTTATTGAGTATGGAGAAAGCTTTATTAGCCCTTTCTTCGAAAAAGAAAGCTAATCCGGTTGCAAGTAAGATAGCAATGAAAATGCCTACAGGCTCAAAAAACACCTGTGTCCCTTCGTTAAGACCAAAATATTCGTAACATGATATACCAACAGAGAAAACGCCCGCAATAAGAAGAATGACAATAAGAGGGTCGTTAAATTTCGCAATAAATTTTTTCCATATAGGAGTCTGTATTGGTGGAGTTAATACATTATCTCCGAATTTAGCTCTGTTTTCCTTAACCTCTTGTTCGCTCAGTCCTGAATAATGTTGTTTGTGTTCCATAAAAAAATATCCAATGAGTTGCAAAGGTAATTAATTTATAATGAATACTATTCTGGTTTTGATAAGAAAGTACTTTGATATAAAGAAAAGTTATAAAATATTTGGTAGTCAGTATATTTATTGCTAACTTTGCACCGTTCAGAGGAATGAGGAGCTTTTAAGAGTTCCTCATTTTTCATATCTTTTAGTGAGATAGATTGTTTGTTTTTCAAAATCTATTTTAAGATTAAGATATGGTTTTAGAACCAGTGGACAACAAAGACACTTTAGACGTATATGATAGATAAAAACATTGTAAGACGGCTTGTAGACGAATGGTTGGAAGGTAAAGAATACTTTCTAGTTGATATTCAGATAAGTCCTGATAGTAAAGTTGTAGTTGAAATAGACCACGCTGATGGTGTATGGATAGAAGATTGCGTAGAGTTAAGTAAGTTTATAGAAGAAAATCTCTCACGTGATGAAGAAGATTACGAACTTGAAGTAGGCTCAGCTGGATTAGGGCAACCCTTCAAAGTACCACAACAATACATAAACTTTATAGGAAAAGAAGTTGAAGTGTTAGACCACGATGGGCGTAAAGTGAGTGGGGTTTTAAAAAGTGTTGATGGAAATAAGTTTGTTGTTTCGGTCAATGAGAAAGTACACGTGGAAGGTAAGAAACGTCCAGTAAAGATGGATGTAGACCATGAGTACGATATGAATGAAGTAAAATACACAAAATATCTAATTAGTTTCAAGTAGAACTATGGCAGCAAGAAAAGAAGAAGAACGTCCGAATATGATTGAGACCTTCAAAGAATTTAAGGATACGAAGAGCATCGATCGTACTACATTAGTAAGCGTTTTGGAAGAGAGCTTCCGTAACGTAATTGCTAAGAAATATGGATCAGACGAAAACTTTGATGTTATTGTAAACCCAGATAAAGGAGATTTAGAAATATATCGAAACCGTGTTGTTGTGGCAGACGGTGAGGTGCAAGACGAGAATAAAGAAATTAGTTTGACTGACGCACAGAAGATAGAACCGGACTACGAAGTTGGGGAAGATGTTTCTGAACCCGTGAACTTTGCCAAGTTTGGTCGTCGAGCAATTCTAAATCTTCGTCAAACATTAGCTTCGAAAGTATTAGAGTTAGAGCACGACTCTTTATACAATAAATATAAAGACCGCGTTGGACAAATAATTTCGGGAGAAGTATATCAGGTTTGGAAGCGAGAGGTGTTACTTGTAGATGAGGAGAATAATGAGTTAATTCTTCCTAAAGGTGAACAAATTCCGCGCGACCAATATCGTAAGGGCGAAACTATACGTGCTGTGATTTTGCGCGTTGATAACGATAATAATAATCCGAAAATAATCCTTTCGCGTACCGCACCAACTTTCTTGGAACGTTTGCTCGAAGCAGAAGTTCCAGAAATAGAAGATGGATTGATTAGTATAAAAGGTATAGCACGTATGCCTGGTGAACGCGCAAAAATAGCTGTAGAAAGCTACGATGACCGTATTGATCCTGTTGGAGCTTGCGTAGGTGTACGTGGTAGTCGTGTTCATGGCATTGTGCGTGAACTTTGCAACGAGAACATTGATGTTATAAATTGGACAGCTAATACAAAACTATTTGTACAACGTGCTTTGTCTCCTGCTAAGGTAAGTAGCCTTACTATCGATGAAGAAGAGAAAAAGGCTGAAGTGTTCTTACAGCCTGAAGAGGTTAGCTTAGCAATCGGACGTAGTGGTATGAATATAAAGTTAGCGAGTATGCTGACAGGTTATACTATTGATGTATTCCGTGAACTCGATGAACAAACAGCAGAAGAAGATATCTACCTAGATGAGTTCTCAGATGAAATAGATAAATGGGTAATTGATGCTATAAAGTCTATAGGTCTTGATACGGCTCGTCAGGTATTGAATGCTCCTCGTGAAATGCTGATTGAAAAGGCAGACCTCGAAGAAGAGACTGTTGATAACATTTTGAATATCCTCAGAGCGGAGTTTGAAAGTTAGGTGTCTGCGAACAGATACAATGATAAACGTCTTTTTATAAAACTATTGTAGTATCTGTTTTTTAGTTCGAGAGCAAAAACATAACACCACATTCAAAAAAGAAAGAAATATTAATGAGCATCAGATTAAACAAAGCAATTCGAGAACTAAATATAGGACTCCAAACGGCAGTGGAGTTCTTGGAAAAGAGACCAGAACTGGGAGAAGTGAAAGGAGATCAAAACTTCAAACTTAGCGATGAACAATTTAAAGCGCTTGAAAAGGAGTTTAAACCCGATCAGGTTGTAAAGAATGATGCTGCTAAAATCTTCCAAAAGAAGCAGAAAGATAAAGTACGCACGAAGAAAGCATTTGAACCAAAGAAGGAAACAGTTACGAAACAAGAACTTCCAAAAATTAAGACTCTTGGAAAAATAGATCTTGAACAGTTGAATAAACCTACGACAAAAGTGCCTGTTGCTTCGAAGGAAAAGAAAGATAGAAAGAACGATGCAGGAATTAATAAACAACAGACGACTGCCGGAAAGAAGACTGAGTCGAATGCATCTAAAGAGGAAAAAGTTGTTGAGGTGAAAGCTGCCGTACAAGAGAAGTTCGAAGAAATTCGAACACCAGCAACTGCAAAGGAAAGCTCAGAGAAAGCTGAAAATACGCAGAAGGCCGATATATCTACATCGGAAACCTTAAAGAAGGAACCTATGGTTGAAAAAGAAAAGAACGAGACGAAGATTGAAAAAGAAATTACAGCTGAAGATAATGGCATATTCCAAACATCAAATGAGAAGAAAATGCTAAATCAGCCGAAGGTAAATATCTTAGGTAAAATAGACCTTAGTAGTATAAACCAAAGCACACGCCCAAAGAAAAAGACGAAAGAGGAACGCAGAAAAGAGCGTGAAGATAAGTCTGTGCAAAATGCACAGGGCAAGAAGAAGCGTGTTCGTATAAATAAGGAACGCGTAGATATAAATGCTGCTGCAAATCAACAACAAGGTGGTAAGCGTAGTGGAAAAAAGAATACTAACGACAATAATAACAATAGTAAAAATGCTACTGGTGGAAAGAAAAGGCATAACCGTAGTCAGAAACCATTAGAGGTTGATGATGAAGCTGTAGCACGCCAGGTAAAAGAAACACTTGCACGTCTCACAAGTAAGAGTCAAAATAAGAAAGGTGCTAAATATCGTAAAGAGAAGCGCGAGGCTGTTCAAGAACGATTGAGCGCAGAGGCTAAGGCAGAACGCAAGGAAAGTAAGATACTGAAACTTACAGAGTTTGTTACTGTTTCAGAGTTGGCTACTATGATGAATTTACCTGTAACGCAGGTTATCTCAACTTTGATGTCTGTAGGTATTATGGTGTCAATAAATCAGCGTCTTGATGCCGAGACAATTAATTTGGTAGCCGATGAATTTGGATTTAAGACAGAATATGTAAGTGCTGAAGTGCAAGAAGCTATTAGCGAAGACGTGGACGAAGAAACCGACCTTGTAAGCCGTGCGCCTATTGTAACAGTGATGGGACACGTAGACCATGGTAAAACTTCGTTGCTCGACCATATTCGAAATACCAATGTAATTGCTGGCGAAGCTGGTGGTATTACACAGCATATTGGTGCTTATAGTGTAACGTTAAAGAATGGTCGTAAAGTAACATTCCTTGATACTCCTGGACACGAAGCATTTACAGCTATGCGTGCTCGTGGTACTCAGGTAACAGATATTGCTATCATTATTATTGCTGCTGATGACTCTGTTATGCCTACAACTAAGGAAGCAATTGCACACGCTCAAGCTGCAGGTGTTCCAATGGTATTTGCTATTAATAAGATTGATAAACCTGGTGCAAATCCAGATAAAATACGTGAAGACTTATCGCAAATGAACCTCCTTGTAGAAGAGTGGGGTGGAAAGTATCAATGTCAGGAAATAAGTGCAAAGAAAGGTTTAGGCGTTGCAGACTTGCTTGATAAGGTCTTACTCGAAGCTGATATGCTTGATTTGAAAGCTAATCCTAATCGCAATGCAACTGGAACAGTAATAGAATCTTCATTGGATAAAGGACGTGGTTATGTCAGCACAGTACTTGTTTCTAATGGTACTTTGAAGATAGGCGATAATATTATTGCAGGAACTTCATGGGGCCGTATTAAGGCAATGTTTAATGAGCGTAATCAGCGTGTAGAAAAGGCTGGTCCTGCCGAACCAGTTATTATACTTGGATTGAATGGTGCACCAACTGCTGGCGATACTTTCCATATTATGGAAACAGAGCAAGAGGCACGCGATATTGCCAATAAACGTGAACAGTTACAGCGTGAACAAGGTTTGCGTACTCAGACACGTTTGACTTTGTCAGATATATCTCATCGAATAGCTCGTGGTGAGTTCCATGAAATGAATATTATAGTAAAGGGCGATACCGATGGTTCTATCGAAGCACTTTCAGATTCATTTATCAAACTGTCTACTGAAAGTAAAAGTAAATGTAATTAGCAAGGCTGTCGGACAGATTTCTGAAAATGACGTGATGCTCGCTGCCGCTTCCGATGCTGTAATTGTTGGCTTCCAAGTACGCCCTTCTGCAGATGCTCGTAAATTGGCAGAGCGTGATGGAGTAGAAATTAATACCTATTCGGTTATTTACGATGCGATTGACGATGTAACTTCAGCGATGGTTGGAATGCTTGATAAGGTAAAGAAGGAAATAGTTACTGGTCAGGTAGAAGTGCAACAAGTGTTCAAAATATCTAAGGTCGGAACTGTGGCTGGTTGTGTAGTTACAGAAGGTAAAGTTCACAGTAAAGACAAAGGACGTGTTATTCGCGATGGTATTGTTGTTCATACTGCAGCTATAAGCGCCTTGAAGCGTTATAAAGACGATGTAAAAGAAGTTGTAACAGGATTGGAATGTGGTATTTCTCTTGTTAATTACAACGACCTCCAAGCTGGTGATATGATAGAGACATTCACGGAGATAGAGGTAGAACAAACTTTAAGACAGATGTGCCAAGCCGCCTCTCATTTCCAAAGGAAAAGTGAGGCGGCTTGATTTTTGGTAACAAATGTGATGTGTAAGAGTATCGGCACAATCTTTGTTTGTCGTATACTATATATATAAGGTGGCGTAAGAATAATAGAACGTCTTGTTTGTTGTCTTCTATTGTTTCGCCCCGTCTAAAAAGGTAAAAAGTAAATGTCAGAAAATAAAAGTAATGAGTATGTAAGGAAGGTCGCCGAGCAGAAATATGAGTTTGGCTTCACTACCGATGTACATACGGATATAATCCCGAAAGGCTTAAACGAAGATGTCGTTAGGCTTATTTCGAAGAAGAAAGGGGAACCAGATTGGCTCCTCGATTTTCGTTTAAAAGCGTTTCATCATTGGCAGACAATGGAAATGCCAAAATGGGCGCATTTAAACTTGCCAGAGATAGACTATCAGGCAATTTCATACTATGCCGATCCATTAGCAAAGAAACCTAAGAATAAAGAGATAGATCCAGAGTTGGAAAAGACTTTCGACAAATTAGGTATTCCGCTTGAAGAGCGTTTGGCATTGAGTGGTGTGGCTGTAGATGCTATTATGGATTCAGTGTCGGTGAAAACAACATTCAAAAAGCAGCTGGCTGAAAAAGGAATAATCTTTTGTTCGATAGGTGAAGCTGTGAAAGAACACCCCGAATTAGTTCGCCAATATTTAGGAACAGTTGTTCCCTACAAAGATAACTTTACTGCAGCTCTTAACTCTGCAGTGTTCAGCGATGGCTCTTTTGTATATATTCCGAAAGGTGTTCGTTGTCCGATGGAATTAAGTTCCTATTTCCGTATCAATGCAATGAATACGGGACAGTTTGAACGAACATTGATTATTGCCGACGACGATTCGTATGTAAGCTATCTTGAAGGTTGCACGGCTCCAATGCGAGATGAAAATCAACTTCATGCAGCTATAGTCGAAATTGTAGTATTGGCAAATGCAGAAGTGAAGTATTCAACGGTTCAAAACTGGTATCCAGGCGATGAGAATGGAAAAGGTGGCGTGTTGAATCTTGTAACTAAACGAGGCGACTTGCGTGGCAAAAATTCTAAACTATCTTGGACACAGGTAGAAACAGGTTCGGCTATTACGTGGAAATATCCATCTTGTATTTTGCGTGGCGATAATTCGCAAGCAGAATTTTATTCAGTAGCCGTTACCAACAATTATCAGGAAGCTGACACAGGCACTAAAATGATACATTTGGGTAAAAACACAAAGAGCACCATCATTTCAAAAGGTATTTCGGCAGGCAAAAGTCAGAATTCTTATCGTGGATTGGTGCGTGTTGCGCCCAATGCCGACAATGCCCGAAATTATAGCTCTTGCGATTCGTTACTCTTAGGTTCAACCTGCGGTGCACACACTTTCCCTTATATGGACGTACATAACGATTCGGCAATTGTAGAACACGAAGCAACAACATCGAAAATTAGCGAAGACCAATTGTTCTATTGTAATCAACGAGGCATTCCTATGGAAGATGCTATTGGATTAATAGTCAATGGATACGCAAAAGATGTATTGAACAAACTTCCTATGGAGTTCGCCGTTGAGGCACAGAAACTTCTTTCAGTTACGCTGGAAGGTACTGTGGGATAGATACAAATTACTATGAGGTCGCAAAGAAGTGTTTATATGCAACCAGCGAAAGGTTTACCAATACAAAGATACAAATGTATGCGGAAGATAGCTCTATTAATAGCGTTGTTGCTAACATTCTCAGTCTCTATAGCTCAAGGGTGGCAACCTAAAAGTTGGCAGAAGTACGTTATAGAACAGAAAGTTAAAAACGATACACTATGCAATTCAGGCTCAATTCTTATACGTGAAAGAATGGTAGAACCTAAAATAAATTCACGAGCTTTCTATTGTGGTCAGTTTTATGTTCCCGACCCTCCAAGTCTGTTCGCAGAGCAGGAAGAGCGGGTTGGGAAGATAGAGATTATACTATCGGACAAGCAATGGGAGATCTCTTTTTAGACTTTGTAGGAGATATCTTTGCTGGAGCATTAGATAATTTATTATTCAAGAAACGATAATACAAAAACAACATGTTAGAAGTAAGAAATCTGCATGCTACTATTGCAGATAAAGAAATATTGAAAGGTATAGACCTTACTGTTAAAGATGGCGAAATACATGCCATTATGGGACCAAATGGTTCTGGAAAATCAACTCTTAGTGCAGTACTTACAGGTAATCCGTTGTACACCGTAACCGATGGTTCGGCTGTGTTCAATGGTAAAGACCTCTTAGAAATGGGACCAGACGAACGTGCTAACGAAGGCATTTTTCTTTCGTTCCAATATCCTGTAGAGATACCAGGCGTAAGTATGACTAACTTTATGAAGGCTGCTGTAAATGCAAAACGCAAATATCAAGGTTTAGAACCTTTGAAAGCTGCTGATTTTATGAAGTTGATGCGTGAAAAGCGTGACCTCGTAGGGTTAGATTCAAAACTTTCGCATCGGTCTGTAAACGAAGGATTTTCAGGTGGTGAAAAGAAACGCAATGAAATCTTCCAAATGGCAATGTTACAGCCAAAGCTCAGCATCTTAGATGAAACCGACTCTGGACTTGATGTTGATGCTATGCGCATTGTTGCTGAAGGAGTAAATAAAATGCACACTGCTGAAACTTCTACCATCGTTATCACCCACTACGATAGACTTCTGGATATGATAAAACCAAGCGTAGTACATATTCTTTATAAAGGACGTATCGTAAAAACTGGTGGTCCAGAACTTGCACGTGAGATAGAAAAACGTGGCTACGACTGGATAAAAGCGGAAGTAGATAAATAGAAAGACTAAACATGCAAAGCGAAAAACAATATATAGACTTATACAACGAGACACAAGGAATGATAAAACAACATTCCTGCGATGTCTTAAATAAGGTGCGCGATAAGGCTTTCGAAGATTTTAAAAGACAAGGCTTTCCTACGAAAAAGATGGAACGCTACAAATATACAGATATCTCAAAGCTTTTTGCGCCCGATTATGGATTGAATTTGCAACGATTGAAAATGCCCATCAATCCATACGAAGAGTTTAAGTGCGACGTTCCAGATCTTAATACTTCACTCTATTTCGTTGTGAACGATCAGTTCTACACCGACCAATTGCCTAAACCACAGTTCAACGATGGTATTGTAGTAGACAGCTTCTTAAATGCACTTAAAACACATAGTGAAATCATAACCAAGCATTATGCTAAACTTGCCGATACAGCGAAAGATGCTCTTACAGCTTTCAATACAATGTTAGCGCAAGATGGTTTGTTTGTTTATGTACCGAAAGATGTAAAAGCCGACCGCACAATACAAGTTATTAACATACTTCGTTCTGATGTAAACTTAATGCTCAATCGCCGTATACTCATCGTGCTCGAAGATGGTGCAGAACTCTCAATGTTATTTGCGACGACTCTGCCGACGATCGTAAGTTTCTTGCTACACAAGTAATCGAAGCGTATGTTGGCAACAATGCAAAGTTAGAGTTGAACTGTCTGGAAGAAACACACCTAAAGAATGTACGTATCTCAAATGTTTACATCGACCAGCAAAAAAATAGTCGTGTGTCGCATAATATTATTACACTTCACAACGGTGTAACACGCAACAAGCTCGACCTTACTTTCAGCGGCGAAGGTAGCGAATGTTTCCTGAATGGTTGTGTTGTTGCCGACAAACATCAACACGTTGATAACAATACCGTTATTAATCACTCGGTAGGAAATTGTACAAGTAATCAGCTCTATAAATACGTTCTCGACGACCACGCAGTGGGTGCTTTTGCCGGACTTGTATATGTAGCAAAAGATGCACAGAAAACACTTTCGCACGAAGTAAACCAAAATTTGTGCGCCTCTTCTACCGCTCACATGTACACTCAGCCTATGCTCGAAATCTATGCAGACGATGTTCAGTGTAATCATGGTTCAACGGTTGGTCAGCTTAACAATGCTGCTCTTTTCTATATGCAGCAGCGTGGTATAGATAAGAGAGAAGCCAAACTCCTTCTTGAGTTTGCTTTCGTTAACGAAGTAATCGATAAAATGGAACTTGTTCCTCTTCGCGACCGTCTCCACCACTTGGTAGAAAAACGTTTCCGTGGCGAACTCGATAAGTGTCGTGGTTGCCAACTGTGCAAATAAAACGAAGTAAGGCTTATGTATGATATATTTAAGGTGCGTACCGATTTCCCTATACTTTCACGCACTGTTTATGGAAAACCGTTAGTTTATCTCGACAATGCAGCTACCACACAGAAACCTCTCTGTGTGTTAGATGCTATGCGCAACGAATATCTTAACGTAAATGCGAATGTGCATCGTGGTATTCATTGGCTTTCTCAACAAGCTACCGACTTACACGAAGCGGCACGCGAAACGGTGCGAAGTTCATCAATGCCCGTTCTACAAACGAAATAGTATTTACTCGGGGTACAACCGAAAGTCTTAATCTTGTTGCTTCTTCGTTCTGTGAAGAATTTATGCACGAAGGCGACGAGGTGATTGTATCTAATGTAGAACACCATTCTAACATCGTTCCTTGGCAAATACTTGCCCAACGTCGTGGCATTGTGCTGAAAGTAATTCCTATCACCGATGAAGGTATGTTTGATATGGAGGCTTTCCAACAGCTCATTACCAACCGAACAAAACTCGTTAGTGTAGCACACGTTAGCAATGTAATGGGAACAATTAATCCTGTTCGTGAAATAATTAGTATTGCCCACGCCCATAATGTTCCTGTAATGATAGATGGCGCACAGAGCGTTCCTCATTTTGCAATAGACGTGCAAGAGTTGGATTGCGATTTCTTAGCTTTCAGCGGACATAAAGTCTATGGACCTACTGGCATTGGTGTTCTTTATGGAAAAGAAGACTGGTTAGACAAACTTCCTCCATATCAGGGGGGTGGCGAAATGATAGAACATGTTAGTTTTAGCGGAACTACCTTCGAACGTCCTCCTTTGAAGTTTGAAGCAGGTACACCCGACTATGTTGCAACACACGGCTTGGCTACCGCTATCGACTATGTTTCTGCATTAGGAATGGATAACATTCAGCGGCACGAGCAAATGCTAACCGATTATGCAATACAGCAAATGCGTACAATACCAGATATTCGTTTCTTTGGTGTGCCTAATATAAATGTAGCCAATCACGATGCTGTTATTAGCTTTCTTGTTGGCAACATACACCCTATGGATTTAGGAACGCTTCTCGACCAGCTCGGAATAGCTGTTCGTACAGGACATCACTGTGCGCAACCACTTATGGAACGCTTCGATATTTCTGGTACAGTTCGTGCTTCTTTCGCACTCTACAATACGAAAGAAGAGGTTGATTTGCTTGTGGCTGGTATTAAAAGAGTAATAAAAATGTTTTAGCAAACAGTTCTTAAATATTTCTTATAGAGGGTGTTGCTTGATACAGAATTACGAACTAATGTTTAATATTCGCTGAAGTTATAAAACTAAGATTACTTCAAATTCGCTATAAGATATTCCTTTAAGAAACAATTGTTGTTGTTTGAAATTTGCAAAAGAGAGCCGTTTTTACCAGCTAAAAACGGCTCTCTTTGTTTGTAGAATGTATATATTCTGTTTTATCCCAAATACGTAATTAGAGCCTAAACATATTTTGTTTTATTATCGAGTAGATTGTCTGTCTTTGCAATGCAGGCGTAGCGGGCTACGTCAAGTTACAAAGGCAGACAAGATGGCGATAAGAAAATAAATGATGTTAAGAAACAATCCATAGTAATAAGAACTATACATATTGTGTTCTAATTACGTATTTGGGTTAAACCCAAATACGTAATTAGAGCCTAAACATATTTTGTTTTATTATCGAGTAGATTGTCTGTCTTTGCAATGCAGGCGTAGCGGGCTACGTCAAGTTACAAAGGCAGACAAGATGGCGATAAGAAAATAAATGATGTTAGGCAACAATCCATAGTAATAAGAACTATACATATTGTGGTCTAATTACGTATTTGGGGTAAACCCAAATAGGTAATTAGAGCCTAAACATATTTTGTTTTATTATCGAGCATATTGTCTGTTTTTGCAATGCAGGCGTAGCGGGCTACGTCAAGTTACAAAGGCAGACAAGATGCCGATAAGAAAATAAACGATGTTAGGAAACAATCCATAGTAATAAGAACTATACATATTGTGTTCTAATTACGTATTTGGGTTTATTTTATGGCAGATTTATTTGCTTCTTAACGAAGGTGTAGCCAATTACGGCAAGTTAGAAAGATAACCAGAATTGGCTTACAAGAATATAAAAGATGATAGGAAGATGTAATAGTATAAACCAACGTTTGATACTGTTATGGTATAATGATTTATTAGAGATAGAACACCGCAAATAGTTATAAAAATCAGTCAGACGTTAGTTCCTTTTTTCTCAGATATCTGTAACGCTTGTTTCAGATATCTATCCCGTTCGTCTCAGATATCTGAAAGTTTCGTTTTAGACATCATAAAAAGCAACAACATTTGTGATTCTATATTTTAGCACCTAAAAAACGTTTATTTAGCTGTATATTATGCAATGCGTTATTCTGCACTGTTTTTATTTGTATGTTGTTGTAAACAGCTTTATAACAACGTGTTGTTAGGTGTTTTGTGGTGTAAAAGCGAAATTCTTTACACTCAATTTATTTTATAAAGTCTCTCCACTTTTCGTCATTTCTCTCCAATCCGTCAGTTCAATCAGTAGACTTCATAGTCTTTATAACCTGCATAACGCATTATGCGCTTATTGTATAGAAAGTGGTTCTACAACAAAACAGAAACAGCCTATGACTATTGACTGCCTAAATTTATCATTCCTTCATATCAATTACCAATACATATTATAGACCTGTTGGTATATAAATAATACTATACGATGTGGGCAAAACAACAAACGATGATATTACGATTTAAGGATTGGTTTATTATGAATAAAAGTTAAATTTGTATCAATGTAACACTAATGTTTGTTTGTCCATTTTTTTTTCTTATATTTGCACCCTATACATAGCATAATACTTTATATTGTATAATGTGATTATAGCATCTATTGTATAAGTTTTAACCTATGCGGAGCTTTCTAAGCTTCTTTTAACACCTTTAAAAAACCGAATTGGAATTATGAGAAATATCTGTATTAAAAAGTATGTTGGCTATATTTATGTAGCATTACTGTTTTTTGCTTTACCAATTCAAGCGAACGATTATAAGCATTCTGTTCAAGGGTCTGTTGTTGATAATATGACAGGCATAGGCGTTACAGCCAAAATAACCTTAATGACTGCCGACAGTGTTGTTATTGATACGATAACGGCACAAATAGAAGAGATGCCTTACGATATTGGTTATCACAAGGCTTATTATGAATTTAAGATGCTGTAACGTCGAAAGGAAAATACATTATTAAGGCTGAGAAAGAGGGTTACGATGTTTGTTATATGAATTGCGAATTGCGAAGCACTCGTGAAGACTATATTGGGGTAAAGCAAATACGTATGACAAAGATTGTAGAACACGAACTGAAGGGAGTTACTGTGGTTGCTTCAAAAGTAAAAATGGTAATGAAAGGCGACACCATAGTTTACAATGCCGATGCCTTTAACTTAGCTGAAGGCAATATGCTTGATGCCTTAATAGCTCGATTGCCAGGTGCAAAGTTGGAAAAAGACGGAAGAATTTATGTGAATGGAAGGTTCATTCAGAGTCTGTTGGTAAACGGACAGGAATTCTTTGCCGGCAATCCTAAACTGGCTTTAGAGAACCTTCCTGCTTATACAGTTAATAAAATAAAGGTATATAATAAAGCAGGAATAAAGTCGAGACTGATGGAACGTAATATGGGAGATAATACCTACGTGATGGACGTTAGACTAAAACGAGAATATGCAACGGGATATATGGGCGATTTGGAAGTTGGTGGCGGCACACAGAAACGTTATAAGCTTCGTGGTTTTGCTATGAAGTTCTCCGATAAAGAACGTATGGGAGCCTTCTTCAATATCAATAATCTGAACGATAATCAACGTGCCGAACTCACTGGAGAATGGGAACCGCAAGAAGTGGGCAACGGTTTGCTTACTGTAAAGAACGCAGGTGTATCGTATGTACGTTTCTTGAATAATGAAAGATCGTGGGTTTCAACCGGAAACACTTGGCAACATATCAGTACAGACAACGAGTCTATTACACATACGCAAACTTATTTGCCTGAAGGAAACTTATTCTTACACAATCATAGCAAACAACTGAATAGTTCGGATAAGTGGGAAAGCATAAACCGTCTTTCTATTGATAAGACTAATTACTCTACATCTAACTCTGTTAGTATTTCCTATCTGCGCAATAATGGGTTTGGAAGTACGAACAGCACCACTGCAAATGAAACAACAAAGCTGAATACTTTGCTATCGAGAAATAGTTTTGAGTCAAGCGATTTCAACTTTGACTTCTCGACAGACAATTATGTTAAGTACATCACAGACTTAATACGAGGAGACTTTTCTGTAAGCTACAATCGTAATAAGCAAAAGCAGTTTATGCTGAATAACATTCAATATTTTCAAGGAGGTCAGCCTAACGACCTTCGTAACAATTACTTTGATATGCCCAATCAGAAGCTAAAGCTATCAGCTGGTGTGGGCTATGATATAAATATACGTAAGACAACGTTTGCTCCAAGTTATTCTTATACCTATACTTACAACAAGGCAAGTAATTTGCTTTATCGTCTCGACTGGATTGCTGGAAGAGATATTAATCAATTTAATGTCTTGCCTTCTGCTTCAAATGCTTTGCTTTCTGTATTGGATAATAACAATAGCTATCGCTTTAATGAGTATCGAAACGAACACAAATTTAATTTACAATACTTGAATATCAACAGTAAGTTGTTCAATGGAGAAGTTCATATAAATCTTCCGCTGCGTTTATTAAATGCCGATTTCTATTATTACGGTGTCAGCGAACAACGTTTCTCTCGTCGTAAATTATTCTTTGAACCAAACATACGAATTAGTCATTGGGGCGATGATGTATCGTGGGATTTTACTGCAGGTATGAAATCAGACTTTCCAACTCTACTTGCCACAGCAGATTATCGCAACGACAGCGACCCTCTGAACATTCGATTGGGTAATAAAAACTTACGCAACCTGCATTATTATGATGTAGAAGCCAATGTTACCCTTAATGGAGAAAAGGAACAAACTATTAGTTTATCTGCCAATTATCACCGAACAGACAACCAAGTGGCATACGCGCTCATCTTCGATAATGCTACAGGAATTTCAACAATATATCCTACCAGTGTAAATGGCAATTGGAATACAAAGTTTGAAGTAGAGTTTAAACGTGCATTGGATAAAGCAAACAAAATCCTGTTCAGTAACAATTTCTCTACGAATTATAACCACAGTGTAGATATGGCTTCAATAGCAGGAAGCACTGAAAGCCAACGAAGCATTGTGAATAACTGGGAGTTTGGCGATGAACTGAAGGTTAATTATCGTCTGAACGACAACTATGAATTTACATTCCATACAGGGGGAAAGTACTATCTTATAAATAGTGCGCGTGTAGGCTTTGAGAAAATCAAGGCATCTGACTACAACATAGGGCTGAATGCACAGATTGTATTGCCTTGGGAGTTGCAATTGACCACCGATATGACAATGTTTGCAAGGCGAGGCTATCAACAAACAGAGATGAATACCACCGATTGGATTTGGAATGTTCAGTTAGCTCGAACCTTCTTTAAAGGACATCTTACAGCAAAGATACAGGGGTTTGACCTGTTGCAACAACTGTCAAACACACGCTACGTTATTAATTCGCAAGGACGTACAGAGATGTGGAACAACAGCATACCACGATATGTAATGTTTTCTCTTGCGTGGAAATTCAACATTAATCCGAAGAGAAAATAATACTTTCACTGATAAAAAGATTGCACATGGTGTTTGTGCAATCTTTCATAAAAACATAATTGCTAATATTGCAACGGTACACATTACCAATTGCATAATCTTAAGATAATTGAAAAGCCATGTCTGCTTTTTATTTATCTTCTCATCGTAATTCTCTGGCATCTGAACCCCATTTTTTAATGCTAGTTTCTTCATACGAGAAAGTGTATAAGGGAATACAGTTGTTAGCACAAGTATCATTAGATTGGACAAACTGATGATTATTATAGTACCACTACTCATAATGTAAAGCTCCCTATTGTCCATTGTAGGGAAGCAATTACCCATAACAGAGGTAAGGACAGCCAGAATACATGCGCCTACAGTCCATTTAAGATAAAGAAATAACAACTTCTTGCCTTGATATTTCTTATAAGTTTTTATAGATAAGAAGTAATGTATAAAGAATAAGATAATAAGCAAAATAATTTTCATTTGTTCTGTCCTTTTTATTGTTGTTGTTAAACTTCCTGTCTTGTCAGACTTAGAAAAGACATTTGTTTTTAATAATTGACGATAATCTATAAACCTTTGCAAAGGTAAATATTAATATTTACTTGAATAGTTTTTTAGTATCTTTTTACTTCCTCATTATTGCAGCTTCATTGATAAAAAGGATTGTACACACACAATGTGCAATCCTTTTTAGTGTAACCTTGCATTAATTTTATGTTTTTATAACCAGTATGTTTCAGCACAGTTATTCGTATGTGCAACGTTGCTGTATAGGTAGAGTAGTAAATGCCACTTATCATAATTTTTTATTACTTCTTCTCTCTGTTAGTAAAATATGCTATCTTTGCGCACAAATAAAAAGTTTACTTATATAATATATATATGCTGAAGAGTGCTTATTATACAGATAAGGTAGAAGCAGGTTGTGATGAGGCTGGACGAGGCTGTTTGGCTGGTAGCGTTTATGCAGCTGCAGTAATTCTTCCACCAAACTATGAGAACGAATTGTTGAACGATTCTAAACAATTGTCTGAGAGAAAACGCTACTTGTTACGTTCTATAATAGAGAACGATGCAGTTGCATGGGCAGTTGGAGTGGTAACAGCAGAAGAGATAGATAGGATAAATATTCTCAATGCCAGTATTCTAGCTATGCACCGTGCATTAGATGCGCTTAAGGTTCAACCAGAAGCAATTATTGTAGATGGTAACCGTTTTAAACCTTATAACGATGTGCCATATACAACCATTGTGAAAGGCGATGGCAAATATCTATCAATTGCTGCAGCCTCTATTCTTGCAAAAACTTATCGTGATGATTATATGAAGACCATCGCTGAAGAATATCCGCAATACGATTGGAAATCGAATAAAGGATATCCAACTAATAAACATCGTGCCGCAATAAAAAAATATGGCATTTCGCTTTATCATCGAAAATCATTTACGTTGCTTCCTCCTGAAGAACTAAGTATCGATTTTAAAATATAATCTTTAAACCTTATGCGTTATTCTAAATTAGAAAACGAACTTCAGCTTATTATGTTACTTGCCGATTCTGTAGGTTATACTGCCATTGAGTTGAGCAAAATAATGAATATATCTCGTCGTCAAATCTACTATTTGCTCGATTTTATTAAGTCGGCAGGCTTTTATTCTTTTTTAAAAAAAGATAATAAGTTTCATATAGATAGACGTTCTCTCTTCTTTACCAAATTATCGCAAACACTACAGTTTACCGACGACGAGCTACACACCATATATAATATATTGCTTATGGCAGATAATAGCAGCGATATGGTAAGCCAATTGCGAGCAAAGCTAGATCGCACTTATAACTTCTCGGAAAGTGTAAACTCTACTACATGGAAAAATCATATTAATAAGGTGAAGATTATAACTAATGCCATTAAAAATAAAAAGATGCTTCGTTTTGTAGATTATTCTAGTCCACACAGTCATTCTGTAACAAATCGTGTAGTAGAACCGTTTCTCCTTATGAATAACAATCAAGATGTACGTTGCCATGAAATAGAAACAAGAACAAACAAAACTTTTCGTCTTAACAGAATACAGCATATAGAAACACTGAATACACAATGGATATACGAATGCTATCACCGACAAGTGTTTACAGATATTTTTATGTTTAGTAGCGAAACACATTATAACGTTAAATTGCGACTTGGTCAGCTTGCTTATAATATATTTGTAGAGGAATATCCGCATGGAGCGAAATATCTCTCACCAATTAGCGAACAAGATTGGTTGCTCAATATAGAAGTTTGCGACTTTAGAGGGCTCGGCCGATTTGTACTTGGCTTATATTTGGATATAGATATCCTGGAAAACGATGCATTCAAAGCCTACATACAAAAAATGCTAAAAGCATATTCTATGAAGAAGTGAGACAACTTCTACTCTTATTTATGCCATACACTTTTTGGATAATATATCTTTATTTCTACTTCATAAACACTACAAGCTTAACACCTTAACGACCAACATAACACACATTTCTGCTCATCTTTTGTAGGGGTTTAATTTATTTAGAGTTAATAAAAGTGAAAAAGATAGTTGCTTTATTAATTTTATTTGTTCTATTAAATGCTATACACTATCTTTGCATTTACGTTAAAAGATGAAAACACTTTCGGTTTTAACTAAGCTATGAGAAGTTGGGACAAAACTCCCAAGCAAAATGAAACAATAACTGTTAATAATTAAATTTAAAAGTGAGAGATTTATGAAAAAAAGACTAACAATGTTTCTCGCCTGCCTTTTCTTAAGTTTAGGAATGGCTATGGCACAGACACATGTTACGGGTGTTGTTATCTCGGCAGAAGATAATCAGCCTGTAATTGGAGCTTTTGTTAAGGTACTCGGTACTTCAGATGGAACTCAAACAGACGTTGATGGTAAGTTCGAGTTAAATGTACCTGCTGGTGCTATGCTCGAGTTTTCATACGTAGGTATGAATCCTAAGAAAGTAAAGGCAACTGCAAATATGCATGTAGTGCTTGAATCAGATAGCAAGACTATGCAAGAAGTTGTTGTTGTTGGTTACGGTTCTGCCAAGAAGATTGGTTCAATCACAGGTAGTATCACAACTGTAAATGCCGACAAATTAAAGAATGCTCCTTCTTCTTCTGCATTGGACGCTTTGCAAGGTCAAGTAGCAGGTTTGAACGTTCTTTCATCTTCAGGTGAAGCTGGAGATAATGCCGTTTCTATGAATATTCATGGTCACGGTTCTATCGGCGCTAGCTCTACTCCATTGTACGTAATCGATGGTATTCCATCTTCTGCACGTGCTATTATGGCAATGAACCCTAACGATATTAAGAATATCTCTGTATTGAAAGACGCATCTGCTACATCTATCTACGGTTCACGTGCTGCTAATGGTGTAATCTACGTTACAACAAAGAATGGTTCTTTCAACCAAAAGGCGCACATCACATTCCGCTCACAATTTGGTATCTCTACACCTGCTGATAAGAGACTATACCATAATATGATGAGCTCTTCTGAATTAAGAAGCTTCTGGAATAAGATAGGTATTACTGATGAAAAGATTAATAAGCAATACAGCTGGACAGATGATAATGGTGTTGAACATCTTTATGATGCTGATACAAGATGGTACAACCACATGATGCAATTCAACAACCCACAAACTCAAAACGACTTGAGCATTGAGGGCGGTGGTGAACGTGTATCTTATATGGTTGGTGCTGGTCAATTCCATCAAAGAGGTGCTGCTTATGGTAACTATTTCAATCGTTACAACTTCCGTTCAAATATCGTTGCACGTCCTAAGGACTGGTTGCGTATGGGTATGAATATTGCTTTCTCATACGACGAGAGACAACGTAACTCAAACTTTGGTAACTCTGGCAAGAACGCTGCTTACTTGATGGGTGGTCTTAGCTTCCTTATTAACCCTATGTATCCTGCTATCGACCCAGCTACTGGTAAAGATTATGCAAAGAAATACCCTGGAACTAACTTAACAAATCCAAAGTACGATATGGAAAATGGTCCAGACGTTTACGAACGCTACGGTATTCTTGGAAACGCATTCTTCGAATTAGAACCTATTAAAGATTTGAAGATTAAGTCTCGCTTGGGTACAGATATGTACTTCATACGTGATAATTGGATGACTAAGGCTTCTTACGAATTTGCTTCTCAGGGTTCAAGAGGTAAGAGTTTTAATTATGGTTTCACAAATACCATCACCAATACAATTGAATACTCATTCAATATTAACGATGACCACCACTTCACAATATTGGGTGGACAAGAAGGTCTTAAGACAAGCTACGATTACTTCTATGCACAGTCTTCAGGTCAGATTGACGATCACTTGATGCTTCTCCAAAATGGTAAGAAAGAATCTTATACATTAGGAGAAGAAGCTACTGATATGCGCTCTCTCTCATTCTTTGGACGTCTTGATTATGACTTCAGCAATCGTTATTTTATCGATTTCACTCTTCGTAACGACGCAAACTCTCGCTTTGGTAAAGATAACAAGAATGCTACATTCTGGGCTGCAGGTTTCCTCTGGAAAGTTAAGAACGAGGCATTTATGAATCAGTATAAGTGGATTGATAACTTGGATTTCAAGGTGTCTTACGGTACACAAGGTAACTCTGAAATTGGCGATTACGCTGCTCTTGGTTTGATTGGTGCTACAACAAACTATGATACAAATGCTGCTTGGATTTATACACATCCTTCTAACCCTGGATTAACATGGGAAAAGCAAAGTATGTTCTCACTAACTTTAGATGGTAGATTGTTCAGCAAGTTAGACTTCGAATTGATGTATTACATCCGTAAAACTACTAATATGTTGATGGACGTACCTTATCCATACACTAGTGGTTATGGCTCACTTATGCGTAACGTAGGTGCAATGCAAAATACTGGTATTGATGTTAAGTTGGGTTACGATATTCTTCGTGGTCGCGACTATTATCTTCGTGCTGGTATTAACTTCAACTACAACAATGAAAAGGTTACTGAACTATTCCAAGGTCGTCACCGTTGGGAGCTAGCTAATGCTAAAACAGCTTATGTAGTTGGTAAACCTGTTATGTTCTACTTGCCACTTTGGGCTGGTGTAAATCCTGCTGATGGTTCTCCACAGTGGTATCTCCCAGGTAGCGATGTTGATGTAACAACAAAAGATAAGTCTCGCGTAACTTCTAACTATGATGAAGCTGCATTGACACAGAGTTCTGGTCAGCGTGTTAATCCTCCATTCAATGGTGGTTTCAACATCAGTGCAGGGTGGAAGGGACTTACGCTTTCTGCAGACTTCTCTGTAGTTCTTGGTAAGTATCTTGTAAACAACGATATGTACTTCTACGCTAACTACGGTTTCGCTCGCACTCAATTCAACCAACACAAGATGGTTAATGACTTCTGGCGTGCTGATAATACAAATGCTAAGTTCCCAGATTGGAGCAAGGGCTATACAATGCAGTTCGACTCACACTTGTTGGAAAATGCTTCTTTCATGCGTTTGAAGAACTTACAGATTGGATACCAATTGCCTAAATCTTTACTTGCATGGCAACATGTAGTAGAAGGTCTTAAGTTTACATTTACTGGACGTAACCTATTCACCGTTACAAATATACCGGTTTAGATCCTGAAGTAGCAGGTAACCTTACATACGGTAAGCTTGGTAACACTAAACAAGTACTCTTCGGTGTTGAAGTTACATTCTAATTTATAGTTCATAATTGAATTAATAAGAGAAACGGATATGAAAAAATACAATAAATTTTTGCTCATTGCAGGATTTGGCGCATTGTCGTTGACATCATGTAACTTAGATCTTGAGCCAAATAATTATATAAAAGGAGAAACCACAGAGAATCTCCTCACTACAAAGAATGTTGATTACTATTTGAATGGTATTAATGCATCTTATCGTGCATCATTCTATGGCGATCTCATTTATCCTGCTGAAGTAATGTGCGATGGCTTCAATGCAACCAATATTTATGGTAATAACTATGGTGCTATTCACCGTTCCGATGCAGACTTTACAGCATCAAACCAAAATACCATCGAAACTTGGGGACAACATTATGGCTCGCTTAAGAACTTCAATATCTTTATAAACCAGATTGAAAGATTCTTACAAGACTATAGCTCTGATGCAAATGCTGTAGCAAAAGGGAAACTTTATGACGGATATGCTCACTTCTATCGTGCTAATGCATATCTCGAATTAGTTCGCCACTTTGCAAAGGCATACGACCCTGCAACTGCTGCTACAGATGAAGCTGTTCCATTGGTATTAGAAAATGATATCGAAGCAAAACCTGCTCGTGCAACTGTTAAGGCTGTCTACGACCAAATTAAAGCTGACCTTGATATTGCTGCTGCAGAAATTGCAACAAAGAGAGTTGAACCTATGTTAGGAGTTACTACTGCAAACTTCAAGATGACTCCAACAGTTTCAGGTGTAGATGCTCTTTACGCACGTTACTATCTCGATATTCAAGATTATGCTAAGGCTGCTGAATACTCTAAGAAGGTTATAGATAACCCTGAGTTCGCATTGGCAAGCACTCAAGATGCATTTGAAGCTGAATACACTTACGATAAGGGTACTGAAGCTATTATGCAATTGGCTGGTAATATCCAAGAAAATGGTGCTAGTACAAATTATATGTTTACTCGTACACAGTTCAACGAAGGATTTGTTTTGTCATGGAACCCTAAGGGATATTATTATGAACCATATTACCTTCCTTCACAGAAGTTAATCTCTCTCTACACAGCAGGTGATTTACGCTTCCAGAATTGGTTCAATCAAAGAGCTATCCTTTATATAGGTGGTGCAACTGTAGGAAATGCTTATCTATTCACACGTTATATGGGTAATCCTGAACTTACAACATCAGTTCCTAATAGCCGTCATTTGGTTAAACCATTCTTATTACCAGAAATGTATCTAATCAATGCAGAAGCTAATGCTAAGGCTGGTAAAACAACAGATGCTGTAACTATCTTGAATCAACTTCAAAATGCTCGTGGTGCTCAAACAACAGGTGCAAGTATTGACGAGATTGGTGACGAATGGTTCCGTGAAATGGTTGGTGAAGGACAACGTTTCTTATTCTTAAAGCGTAATCACATGGGCTTCAATGGTCGTCCTGCTCAACCAAAGGCTGCTGATAAGTTAGTTGTTACAGGTGAAAACTTCACAGACAAGGTTCTTCCTGCAGACTCTAAGTTCTTTGCATGGCCAATTCCAGCACGTGAAATCAAAGTGAATTCAAACCTTACACAAAATCCAGGTTACTAATTCACATTTGAATAAATAATAAAAAGACTCGTAAGCGAAAGTTTGCGAGTCTTTTTTTATACTTGTATCTTTCTTCTTGTTCTTCTTGAATTATTGCTATTTGCGTTTAAATAATATCTTCATTATAAAAATATTCAATTTACTAACACGAAAATAAGAGATGCCAGAAATAAGGGAGTAAACAAAAGTACAGTCTTAAGAAAAAAAGTAGAGAGAACTTACACTCTTTTTTTAGACACTACCATTCATTATTTTTTTGTATAAAGCAAAAAGGGGATATGAATATGATAATATTATGGTCTAATTATCAATTTGAGTTTTAAATGAAATCTGTAACTATACTAACTAATTGTATTTCATATTCCACCTTGTACAAAAACATAGAGGAAAGGTTGTAATGTTTAAGTTTAATATGTATCTTTGTAGAATATTATACAAATTTGTTAATAAAGGAACCATATTTTAGTTATTATGAAACAATCAATTTTTATCAGACGAAAAAAAGTTTGGCTATTAATCACCTTATTTAGTGTGATAGCAAATGTAAATGTGTGTGCGCAAGAATTAGATTTCAGTAAATTAGACGATGCTCAGCCACAAGAAACTTTATTGCAAGTAGAAAATTATAAAGAGGCTTTAGGTACAACGTGGCAAAACATTTCCAGCGTTAAGAATGGAGTTTATTGGAATGTGCCTTATTCTAATCAAGAATTTAGTCTTACCATTTTATACACGCAGATACGCAAGCTAAAAGAAAACTTTAAATCTTATTTAGTTTCTCCTTCATTAAGTTTACGCGATATTGCTGGGAAACAATTAAATTTCGAATGGAAAACAGGAACCATTAAGGGCGATATAAAACTTTCAGTTCTTCTTATTAACAAGAGTGGTGAAACTATAGCTACGCTGGGTAATGTAATTCCTGTGTCTTCTAATTCTGATTACGAAAAATACTCTGTCGATATTCCAATTGCTGTGAAAGAAAAGGGGAATAGGTTTCGTTGCTTTTTATGTAGAAGGCAATAAAGATAATTATACTGCTTTTAAGCTTAAAAATGTTACAACCAACGAAAAGAGCGATCCTATAAATATAACTGTAGACCCTGCAGAGCTTAATTTTGGTTCTATAGTTTTAAATAAAACTTCAGAAGAAAAGTCTGCACTCATTACAGTTACCAATTTTAAGGGCGAGAAAATAATACCAGTATTAGATGGTCAAGATAGTAACGACTTTATAGTTAGAACCGAAACAAACGAAGCACTTTCTTCAACGGGTGGTAAATTGTTTGTAAAGTTTCAGCCAAAAACAAAAGGCGATAAGGTAGCAACTATAACAATTACGTTAGCCGATAAAGTTGCTGTTATTTCATTAAAAGGTAAAGGTGTTGAAACTGAAAAGGAAGATAAACCTGAAAAAGAACTATTAGAAAATCAGTTCTTTTGGGATTTCAATTCCGATAATACTCCTAAGAATTGGGAAATAAAAGGTGAACAAATATTTAAACGAGAGAAGCGCGATAGCTACCATTCCGATACTGGCTTTGGAGTGGGTATTAAGACAAAAAACGAAAAAGGTTTCTTAAAACAAACAATAGATTTAGCTAAAAACAACGTAACAGTAGGCGATGAAATAGAATGTCAAATACATTATACTACAATTTCATCACCTAATAATAAAGGTCCTTTACGTCTTGCATTCCGTTGGCTTAACGATAATGGTAATGTAGTTCAAAGTAACGAAGATGCTTTTATAAACAATCCGAAAGTATTCTTTGGCAAAATGAAATCGTGGGGAACATTAACTTTCCGCACAATTTGTCCAGACGGAGCAACAAAGTTAGAATTTGCCATTGAAGTACAAGAAAATAGCGAAGTAAGTTTAGACGATTTTAGTGCCAATTGTCTTCCGGCTTCAAAAGCTAAAGCAACTCCACTTATAGCAATTCTTCCACAAGTACAAACAATTTATGGTGAAGTAGGAGAGACTGCAATATATGATATTGCTATTCAAACAATGCATATTAGTCAAGTCCAGAAACCAAATTTCAGTGGTGGCGACAAATATACTTGGCAAGCAATATGATGAAACTTAATATAGACGAGATAGACAAAAACCAGTCTATAGGTGCACAACTTATTGTTACTCCAACAAAGAAAGGGGCTTTTAAAGATGCTGATTCTTTTAAGTTAAGTTTCTCTGGTGCCGACGATACGCACAATGGCAACCTTATGCTTATTGCTTATTTCATGGAAAAAGGCAAAAAGCCTTCTGTTAAGTTGTCTGCATCGACACCTATAAAAGAAATGAAAGCAGAACCAGGTAAAACCGTTACGCAAAATTTAGAATTCGATGTAAACGATATTATAACCGATGTTAAAATAGCAATCGACCATGCCCCACAAGTAACCTGTTTCAAGAGCAACACCAATATATTTATGTATAACAAGAGTAAGGGAACACTCTATGCAGAGCCAAAACTCCGTATAGATTTCCGTCCGCTTACTGTAGGTACATATCAAGCTACATTAGTTGTCTCAACAATTTTGGGCGACACTGTACGTTACAACTTAAAAGGTATTTGTGAAGAAGAAACAACAGGGGCAAAAGTAGAAAACTTTACTGCCAATAATATAGAAGAACGTTTTAAGAACGAACCAGAATGGAACAACTTTGGAAAATACGACCTTGGATATTGGAAGATAGAAGGCAAATGGAATAGCGCAAGCAATATTACGCTTAATAAAAGTGGTATACTTTATTTCGACAATGTTTTTGTTAATGGAGTGAACAAGATAAAAGTAAATCCAACAACAGCAACAACTTCTCTACGTGCAGAATATTCTATAGATGGTGGTGGACATTGGTTGCTTATAAATAACAATGGAATGGCAAATACTTCCAACGAATTTATACTAAATAATCATCGTCCCACCCTTATTCGTTTTGTAAATGTAGCCGAAACCGATATAAATATAAATAGTGTGCAATTTTATGAAAACGAAAGTACGCAGCGCGAAACATTTATCGACATTACCAAAGCTATGGTGCCTAATGCCGATTCTAAACCATTATTGTTGCTTAACGAACGTTTTAACAATATGCGCCACCGACAAATATTAAGCATTCCGGGTTGGCAAAACTTAATTATACGTGGCGATCGCCCATTCTGGACGTGGAAACAGCGAGAAAATAATCTTGTTGATGGTAAAATCCAAAGCGAAGGAGCATACATTACTTTCTGGAAAACAGGAATTGTAGACCATAACCCATACGAATCTTGGCTTGTTTCGCCAACACTTTCCTACAAACAAGCAGCAAGTAAAATACTTACTTTCAGTCTTCGTTTTAATGGTTTAAGTAAAGACGAACAACGCGAAGAACTTTTCCAAGCCTACATTATTACCGAAAAAAATGGAGTTCTTAAAGAACAAGTTCTCGATATTGACAAGTATAAGCCAACTGGTATAGAAATAGACAACGAAACATGGTTGAACTATCGCATAGACCTTTCAAAACTTACAGATGTTAATATCGACGACAATTTCCATCTTGCATTCTCATTCTACAGTAAAGAAGGTGGCACCTATTCTGGCTTAAATTGGATGATAGATAATGTTTCGTTTGGTCGAACCGACTTGCCAGAAATCACTGTCGATAAGCAGTTCCTTTATGTTCCATATAAGATGAAACAGAAAACAGATCCTGTTGTGTTTAAAGTAACAACCACAAACAACCCATCTGATAATGTAAGCATAATGTTATCGCCTTCAAATGAAGAAAAATTTCCAATTGCTTACACCAGAATTAGCTCCGGAAGGCGGCGATGCATCGTTTATTTTCTATAGCGAAGACAATAAAAAATATGCAGCAGCATTCATTGTTCAAGTTCCTGGTGCCGAAACCGTAATTGTGAAAGTACTTGCCGACCTTTATACAGGTATTAATAGTGCAGAAACACCCAACAAAACAGCAACTCCCTATATTGTTGATAAAAACATTTGCTTGTCTAATAAATACCAGAGTTATAAAATCTATTCAACAACAGGACAACTTCTGCAGCAAGGAGGCTACGAATCTAATATTAGTATAGCCAACTTACAGCATAGCATTATTATTTTAAAACTATTTGATGGCAACGAAACTAAAACTTATAAGTTGCACAACAAATAAACATCAATAAAAATCAACTGGTTATTAGGGTTATTCAAACTCTAATAACCAGTTTTTTATCACAAAGTTTCTTTCTCAACAATGTATATTTGCTAAGTTTCAAGGTTTTTTCGATATTCTGTATCCAATAGTCAGCATAACATAGCTTGGAATGTTGTTGTAAAACGTTTCTTCTCTTCCTTGTCCATTCACAATGTATTTCACGGTTTGTTTATCTATAATGGTACTGTCTTCATCCATCAAAATCACAGACACATTTTTTATGCCTCCGTTTGTAAATGCATCTCTCACATATCCCTGCAGCAAAATGGTTCGTTCTTGTGCTTTTGCCCCTATGCATATAAAGAGCAGAAGCAATAATAGTTGTTGTGGTTTGATAAGCATAGGTATATTGTTCTTAGTTTTTATTATTATTTGTGAAGAAGTTATTTTCTTACGGATAGATAAAATAAATTTATCTTGTTGTTTATTCGTAAAGGCAAGAATTACATACTCCCCTTTCATTTCATTGTTGGTCCAATTATTTGGGCAGATCGTAATAATATGCTTTTTTTCCTAATATTCTCTACGTACAAATTTATAAATATTATTCCAAAAAGTTATCTCTTTTTCTTTGTTTTTTTCAATAAATATTAACTATTAATCGTTGTGTTTTGATACCTACTTTATTACTAAAAGTATATTTAGACTCCCATTCTAAAAACTTTATTTAACTGTGCTTATTCTTTTTAGTAGTTCACCATTTGTAGCGTCTATTTGTATAGAGAAAATAGCTAAAAAAATGGAGTTTGCAAATTGTTAGTTGTCAGATAATTATATGGAGGGATGGAATTTATAATAAGAAATTATTTTTTTATATTATAAAATCGTTGTTTTTTTATATTACAAAAAAATAATTTTCCATATAAAAATTAGGCACATATAACCAATGGTTTTGGACAACTCTTTTTGAATATTGCCGACTGTACAATAATTCAAGTGGAAAGCCACAACAAATTATATAGAAAAGAGACATAGAAAGTTTTTTTCTATAATAAAGTATAGCTTTAATAAATTATTTAATGAGATATAAACACTGAACGGTGTTGTTGAAATTAAAAGCATTTACTTTGTTAATAGTTTAATTTCAGTTGTCTTTTTGTATTCTTATTGATATTTTTAATAGCCTTTTTAGCCTAGTCGTAGTTCGTATGTTTTTTTGTAATAAAGTTAATCAATCAGCTCAAAATATTCCGAGTGTATAATGGCGTTTAGAGTTAAATAGTTCTCTCTCAAAAGGTTTTTAAAGAAATAAATCTAAAAAAAGCAAGAATAAAGTCTTGTTTTTAAAAAAATTATAGCTATCTTTGCAAACGAACCTAAAGAAGTGTTTAGCGAAGCATTTCTTTATATGTAGGTGGTTTTTATTTGTGCGAACATTTAGAACTATCAATTAGACTGAAGAAAAAAAAGTAAACTAGATATAATAATAACTATAATTTAACAACGTATGAAGAAAGTCTACTATTCTTTTGTCTTAGTGTTAATGACACTAATGTCAATGAATGTGCTGGCTGATACACCTATTAAGTTAGATGTAGATGATGCCAGTAGAATTAGAGTAAAAGTTAATTATTCGCCCATTGAAAATATAAAAAATGGTGTGAACGAATTAACCGTGCCACAATATGGTTCAGTTCAAATAGAAGCCAAAGATGGTTCGTATTTAACACGAGTTTATAAAACTAACAAAGACGGAGAGGCAGTAGCACAATCTATTTCCAATCTAACTTCGTGTAACATTTATTTAACAGATGCAGATAAAAACCTAAAATTTACGGTAAAATCGGGAGTTTTAGCCGATGCACGCACAGCATCGTGCACAGTAAAAGTAGACGATGCTACAAAAGTTAAATTAGAACGTTATGAATCGCACACAGTTGTGAGCCTACAAAATGGCGATAACACAGTGAAGTATATTCCTAATGTGGAGAAAACCTTAATAATAGGCAATGCAAACTATGGCGATGTTCCACTTTATAAAGTAACACTCGATGGTACAGAAGTAGAAAGTTCAGGCAATCAGTTTTTTGTAACACCGAAAGAAAATAGTGTAATATCAATTGCAGCAAACTATCCAGATGTAGATTGTGGTGTGAAATTTAATTTCTCAAGCAACGATGTGAAAGGTATTCTTGCCAAAGTAACAGTGAATGGCGAAGAAGTAACCAACTATAACGATGCAAATTTCACGGTTAAGGCAGGAACAAAGTTAGCACTTACTTTCGATAAAACGAACTACGCTTTAGAGTCGTTTAAAGTGAACAATGTGGAAACAAGTGTTTACGGAACGTTTGAATATCTTGTGAAATGCAACAACCTTCGATATTAAAGCACACAAATATGCAACAATAAAGGCAACACTGAATGTTGATAAGGCAGAAAATATTACAGTTTATCACGGCAGTAGCTATAATAATAAGGTGATAGCCATAAAAGATGGCGAAAACACTATTGAACTGAACGAAGTTAGCAGTATGATTCAGATAAAGCCCAATAGTGGTTGCAAAATAGAGAGCCTTAAAGTAGATGGAAATGTGAAGACCGCTGGTGGCGATGGCATTTACGAAATAAATCTTGCAGAAGGAATGAAGATAGAAATTACGACATCTGCCATTGTACGCGACCAAAAAGCAATTGTATATATAGACGATATAAGTCTTGCTAATTATGGTTTTAATTTTTATCGTTCCGACCATTCAACAGTTCCTATGCAAAGTGGCGAAAACACATTGATGTTTTCTGCCGACGATAATGTATTTATGTTCGGAGCATACGGTAACGACCTTAGTAAAATGTTAGTAGAACTAAATGGCGAAAAAGTAGAACCAGCTTACGGAGGCGGAACCAGTTACGAAGTAAAATTAAAAAATGGCGATCGTTTAGAAATTAGGCTTAGTGGTCCTAATGGAATTGACGAAATAGAATTGCAATCAATAAATAAAAACACAGTGGTTTATCGTATTGACGGTACACGTGTAAAAGGTGCAACATTGTCTCCAGGAGTGTATATTATTAATGGAAAGAAAACTATAATAAACAAGTAATGAGAAAATTTACATTCACTATTCTATGTTTAGGTTTGGCTTGTTCTGCATTTGGTCAATCTAAACTCGACTTACAAAGTCGTATGATGTTATTGCAAATGCGCAATACATCAATACCGACTTACAATAGTCGTACACGTTCTTTCGAACGTCCGAAAGTAATTCAGCCAAATGTAATGGCAATGATAGAATTTACCGGCAATAATGCCCTTAGCGAACTGGAAGCACAAGGCGTAAAAGTGCTAAGAGTGCGTGGTAATATTGCAATAGTAATGGTTCCTACAGCCGATGTAGAGCGTATTTCAGATATGAGATGTGTGCATCGTATGGAATTATCGCGCCCAGTTTATCAGAAAATGGACATTGTTCGCCAGGTAACAGGTATAGATAAAATACATAAAAGGCGTAGATTTGCCACAAGCATATACAGGAAAAAGGCGTAGTAACAGGTATTGTTGATGGTGGTATAGACCCTAATCATATAAACTTTTTAAAGCCAGATGGTACAACACGTTTTGGTTATTTAAGTAAGATTACAGCAACCCCACCACTCAACAAGGATATCTTTACCAAAATTATTATCCTCGTGCAGTGCTCGACACAATGAAACAACGTGATGATACGTATGCTATAGAAGATTTTGCAACCGATAGTTATACAAATTTCCACGGAACACATACAACTGGTATAATGGCAGGCGGTTATAAAGGAAATATTACGGTAGCAAAAACCGACGATCAAGATATTTCTTATAAAGTAACCGAAGCAAACCCATATTATGGCGGTGCAACCGAATCGGAAATAGTAGCTTCGTGTGGCGATTTACGCGATCAATATATTGCTTTTGGTGTAGACGATATTATTAACTATGCAAAACTTTCAGGTCCGAAAGCAAAACCTTGTGTAATAAATCTCTCATTAGGTAGCAATATTGGTGCACACGATTCAACAAGTGTAATGAATCGTTTCCTTGCTCTTTGTGGTAAAGAAGCAATTATTTGTGTTGCAGCAGGAAATGAAGCCGACCATCCAGTAGCATTAACTGCAAAGTTTAATAATGCCGACGAAACAGTTCAAACATTTATTCGTCCAACAATGGAAGGCGAATATAAAGCATCAAACAAGTCTTATTACAATCTTCGTAACGGACAAATTTGTGCTTATAGCAATAATGCTGATGAATTTGAATTGCAAATAGTAGTTACCAACGGTACACGTAACAATAAAGTAGCTGCTCGTATTCCTGTAGATCATAATACAAATGGACAACCAATAATTTACTCTTCAGGTGGCGATTATGCAATTTCAGGTTCAGTTGTAAATCAAACATTTGCCAAAGCTTTTAATGGATATGTAAGTGCTGCATCTATTAAAGATCCAGAAACAGGACGTTATTATGTGCTTGCTGAATTTAACAAGCGACAATCAAACTACCAATAAAGATGGCAATTATAAATTAGGTCTTATAATAAAGAGTAAAAAGGCTGGACAACGTGTAGATGTTTATGGCGATGCACAGTTAGTTTACTTCGACGATTATGATCAACCAGGTTGGGTAAAAGGTTCTCGCAATGGTTCAATAAGCGATATGGCTTGTGCTGCTAATGTAATAAGTGTTGGTAGTTATAATGTACGAAACCATTGGCCATCATTAGATGGATATGTTTATGGCTATAATAAGAAAGGACAAGGAAACGATTTTCCAGCTGGTGAAGTATCTCGCTTCTCTTCTTATGGAACATTAGCCGATGGTAGAAATCTTCCAGACATTTGTGCCCCTGGTGCATCTGTTATTTCTTCTGTAAACACATATTGTGTAACAAATCCTGACATGGGTTATACACCAGCTGCGTTGCAAGCAGAACTAAAAAAAGATAAGAAGACTTATTATTGGCATCAATCTCTTGGAACATCAATGGCAACACCAGTAGTTGCTGGCGCAATTGCATTATGGTTAGAGGCAAATCCTTCTTTAACTTATAAAGATGTAGTGCGTATAATAAAAGAAACAGCTGTAAAAGACGATTTTGTAAAGAACACTGGCGACCCAGTACAATGGGGAGCAGGAAAGTTTGATGCATACGCTGGTTTAAAACAAGTATTGAACGAAAAGGCTGCAAATGGTATTCAAGGAATAAAAGCAAACGAAAAAGAAACACCAATATTAACAATGACTGGTACACGTTCGTTTACAGTGTTCCTTTCAAATGCAAAACAGCTAAATGTACGTGCTTATACACTCTCTGGACAATTAGTGCATACAAATATTGCACAAGGAAATGAAACAAATATAGATGCTTCTGCATGGGAAAAAGGTGTATATCTTATTCAAGTAAACGGAAGTTCTGCACAACGAATTATTATCTATTAAAAATATGAAGAAAAAAAGAAATTTTCTCTCGTCGGTATTATTAATACTGATGACGATGATTTTGAATTCTCTCGGTGCACATGCGCAAAGTGAGGAACCAATCATCAGTTTTCATACAAATGTATATGAAAAAGCTAAAGGTACAGGCGTAACGCCAAGTGTATCATTTGTTCTTGGAGCTGCAAACGAAAAACAAGTTGTTAATATCGATTGTGGTAACGGTGAGGAAGAATTCGATGTAGATGTTGCTCAAATTGGCGAAAATCAATCTATAAAAGGTTCTCTTTATATAGGACAAGTTTCTAAAGATGGTTGGGTGAAAATTTATGGCGACCCAACAAAACTCTACTATTTTAATGCTTCTGGTAATGAAATTGACGAAATTAAGTTCAGCAATAAGTTAGGACTTCGTGTTCTTAATCTTGAACATAATGTATTAACTTCGCTCAATATCGACGATTTAAAGGGATTGCAGGTTATATATTTACAAGATAATCCATTTGCGAAAGCTACTCCTTTAATGATTGGCTCTTTACCTAATCTTTTGGTATTAGAAATTCCACAATGTGGTCATATCTCGCCAAACTTTACTCTTCGCAATTTCCCTGCACTTCGTTCGTTCGATGCTTATCATTCTCTTACTTTAACAAGCGTAGACCCTACAGCTTGCCCATTATTGCAACGTTTGAGTCTTGATATGACGAATGTTTCTTCGGTAGATCTTTCTAAAAATCCAGATTTACAAGTGTTGAACGTTAGCGATTCGCGCATTAGTTCGCTCGATCTTAGTCATAATCCAAAGATAAGAGAACTTTATATCTCTCATACTTCTGGAACTGTGAACACCGATATTAAGTTCGAAACTATAGATGTAACGCATTGTCCAGAGCTTTACTATTTCTTCTGTGGTGGTAACAAGTTTAAAACTCTAGATTTAAGTAAGAACCCTAAACTCTTTACTTTCTCTTGCGACGATAACTTGTTGCGTTCTCTTGATGTTACTAAGAATACCGACCTTTATAGTGTTAGTGTTCGTAATAATTATATGGACTTTGCTACCTTGCCTTGGCCAGGAAACTGGTTTGAATATTACCATGCACAGCGCGAAATGGAATTGAACGATTCTTATAAAGTAGGCGATGTTATCGATCTTAGCAATCGTGTTTTGCGTCAAGGTACAACAACTAATGGTATTCTTTATAGAGTTCCAAAGGACGATCCAACTAAACCTGTTGAATTGGACAATACATATTATAAATATGAAAATGGAAAAGTTACGTTGCTGAAGGCTCTTGAAGATCAAGTTTTCATTCAGTACACAAATTCTGTATTGAAAGATTATCCTATTCGTACCGAAAACTTCACTGTTAGAACTGTTGAAAACTTTGGTAAAGACACAAAGGCTGTAGAATTTTCTAGTCTTGGCTCTGCTGGTGCTCCAATAAAAATGTCTGTTGGTATTTTAGGTGCAACCGATGCTAAGCCTGTTTCTGTGAAAATAGATTTAGGAGATGGCAATTTGGTTCCTTTTGCTATTAAATCTGAAGAACCAACAACGCCTAATATAGATACACAGCGTAAGGGTTCTGGTAATATTATTATTTATGTGCCACAAGATAATTATATTACTGCTTTAGAAACCGACAACTTGCCAATTGATAATATCGACCTTACTGCATTAAATCAGTTGCGAGTTCTTGCTTTGAAGAATGCTGGTTTAAGAAATATCGATCTTGGTTACAACAATAAATTAAGAAAACTAGACCTTTCTGGCAACTTGCTTACAAAACTTACCTTAAAAGGTCCGTCTTCTTACTTCTATAAGAGTTTGCTTACTGATATTAATTTAAGCAACAACCAGTTGGAAAGCTATGAATTTGATGATTTCTATGCTATTCGCAAATTCGATATTAGTCATAATAAGATGAAAGCATTAGATGTTTCTGATGCAGACAATCTTCGTTCGCTCAACATTTCTAACAATGCTTTCACACGTTTGTTATTGAATCATAGCGAACTTTTAGAAAGCTTAGATGCTTCTAACAACGAACTTAACGAAGTTAAAATACCACCTGTTGCTCCTTTGGCTTATTTAAACATAAGTGGTAACAACTTTACTTTGGCAAATATGCCTGCCGATTTCGGTTTAGATGCTACACACTTTATTTATGCTCCACAACATGTTCTCGAAATTTCTACTTCTTCTCCAGGTATCGACCTTTCTGAACAATTCATTACAAAGAATGGCGCTACAACTCAATATGTATGGAAGAAAGAAAATGGACAGAAACTTGTTGAAGGTACAGACTATACTATTAAAGATGGTGCTTCTAAATTTAAGAACTTAACTGTTGGTAAGATTTATTGTGAAATGACTCACGCTGCTTATCCAGCATTTACGGGTGCAAATGTATTTAAAACTACGCTTGTACAACCAATTGATATGCCTAAATATGAATTGGCTTCTTTCACAACTATAAATGCAACTGATAGTGTTGATTTGTCGTTAGCAAGTCCTGTTAAGGGAACTTCTGTTTACTTTGAATGGAATGGCGACGGAAATGTTACTCAATACACCTTAGACACAACTTACAAGCTGTTAGAGCTAAATCTAAAGCTAATAAGAAAGTACGTGTACTTGTTGCTAATGCCGACGATAAATTATCGGTATTCAGTATTTCAAAGGTTAAGATTGGCGAATCTGATTTCTCTGGATTAAAAGATACTCGCTCTATTACAATTGCTGATGCTGAAATGCAGTCTGTAAAAATACCTGCTTCTACTGCTTTAACTCAGTTGAATTTGAGTGGAAATGAACTTACAGAATTTGATTTGTCTGATTATCCAAACCTCTATTTCTTGTCTTTAACCAACAATAAGATTAAAGATTTCGATTTATCGAAAGGTAAGAAACTTGGTCTTGCATTTGTTTCAGGTAATAAGCTGAAGACTATTAAGATTGATAACCCCGATTTGTGGAACCTCGAATTGAGTAAAAATGCTCTTGAAAGCGTTTCTCTCGATAAGGCTCCTGCTTTGGAACAACTTTGGTTGAACGATAACTTGCTAACACAGGTTGATATTTCTAAGAATACTAAGTTGGGTGTTTTGAATCTTGTTAAGAATAGATTGAGATTCTCTACAATGCCAATTGCTGTAGATAAAGATGGAGTTGCAAAATTCCAAAAGTATTCTTATAACTTGCAAGAACCTCTTGATGTTGCATTGAATGGTTCTAGTGTAGACTTGAGTTCTGAAGCAACTATCGACGGAGCACCTACAGAATTCCGTTGGTTTATAGACCGTATTAACGTTATTGATGGCGAACCACAAGGCGAAGAATTGGATAAAGACGACGAATATACCATTGCAAATGGTGTAACAACATTTAAGCTTACAAAGACAACTAATCATCTTGTTTGCTTAATGCGTAATCCTCGCTTGCCGAATTTATATCAAATTACAAATTATGTGAACTTTGAGGCAACTGGTGTAAATGGTGTTTCTGCTAATAACGATATTCAAGTGCAACTTGTAAATGGTGGAATTACTGTTGTGGGTGCAAAGAACAACACACTTGCAGTTTATACCATCGATGGTAAGCTTGCTTATCAGAATAAACAAATTAGCAACGACGAACATATATCTCTTGCTGCTGGCACATACGTAGTACGTGTTGGAAACAAAGTTGCTAAAGTAACTGTAAAGTAAAATAATTCTTTCGTAGAATTATCTACAAATATCAAGGTCGTATCATAAAGCTTGTTTTATGGTACGACTTTTTTCTTGCTCTATTTTCTAACAAATACGAATTAGCCATTACCACATTAGGGTTTAATAGTAATATATGAATGATGTTGTAGGCTAATCTGAATTTCGTCTGCTTTATGCACAGAGTGTAATAATTAGATATGCGTCCTGGGTTAGTATTTACGCCGTTGCTTTTACGTGTAAACAAACATTAGTTTACATAGAAACAAACAATCTTTCATATATTAAGAAGCAATTATTTACACGTAAGTAAAACTTTATTTACGTGTAAGTAAAACTCTACTTACGTGTAAGTAAAACTTTATTTACGTGTAAGTAAAACTTTATTTACGTGTAAATAAAACTATTTTATGCTTATAAACGCAATGTGCTTTCATAATAGAAACAGAAAAATACAATGAGAAAATTTATTGTGCACCTGTGTTTTCGTGTTTGTGTAACTCTTGTTATGCGAAAAGTTTTTTGTGCGTTTCAACAGCTTATAGAATACGCATAAGTTATTAGCGCAATTGTGTGTAAAACAAAATATCCCCTACGCTGGTGGTAAGGGATAAAGAAAACTTTTTATTAAGATAGGGTATGGTTTTCGTTCATTTGTAGCTTCGAACAGAAAAAACGTTCTACATTCGAAACAAGTATAGTTGTTAGTTTGCAATAAAACAGAAGAATTTTGTAAATACAAACAAAGCTATTATTCTCTGAGTTCTGTTTGTTTTCTGTGTCCAACTGTTTCTATATTTATTGCAGAACACTAATTTCTTAACTTTTTCTGAATTGCGATGGACTTTTGCCGTATCGGTCTTTAAAATACTTTCCTAAGAAACTTTGGTTAGGGAAGTGCAATTCTTCTGCAATTTGTTTAATACTCATCTTGCTATTTTTAAGCAACACACGTATTTCCATCATTACGTAATAGTCAATCCATTCGCTTGGTGTGCGTTTGCTTACGTGCTTTATAGTTTCTGATAGATATTTAGGCGAAATATAAAGTTGCTCTGCATACCAACTAACACGGCGTTCAGAACGATATTGCTTTTCCACCAGTCTAATAAAGTCGGCAAATATAGTTTCGCCCCTCGATTTTCCCGTTTTTTCTACTTGTTGTACCCTATAAATAACATTGCACATATCGTATATGAGTACTTTTAACATAGTAGCCACCAATTCGCGACGGAATTCGTGGTCGAGGTCTAATATTTTTAGCTTTACGGCTTGTATGTAATCCAGTAATTCTTTTGCCATGTGCGGCTCAGTATGGAATACAGGGTGTCGTCTTGCAAAAAGAAAAAGTGTTGTAAGTTCTCGTATATTGCTTACCACTTCTTGGAAGAAATCGTACGAAAGAAGCAAACAAACGCCCTTTGTTTCTGGTGCAATTTTATAGTCGCCCATTACTTGTCCTTCGCTAACAATAAGAATATCGTTTTTAGAAACCTTGTGTACAACAGTATCTACCGTATATTCTACTTCGCCTTCAGTACAAATAGCTAATAATAGACACTTCATTTTAGAAGTTTCTCGAAGCAAGGGCAGTCCTGTAGTTTGATCGTACAGCAATAAATCGCTATCTATGCTAAAACCATAGGGATTTTTAGCTTTAATGAAATCAATATTAATTTCTCTCATATAGCGTAAATTTTATTCGAGCCATCACTTGTTCTGCAAAAGCAAAAGATAGCGAGAGTTCGTAGATTAAGCATTTAAAAAATATAATAGTCAGAGCCCTATGCATCTATATTTGCGTAGGTTGCATTCTGTTCAATAAATTCGCGGCGTGGCTCTACATCGTCTCCCATTAACATAGAAAACATTTCATCTGCCGTTGAAGCATTTTCAATTGTTACTTGTTTTAGCAAACGTGTTTTAGGATCCATAGTAGTTTCCCATAATTGTTCTGGGTTCATTTCTCCTAAACCTTTGTATCGTTGTGTATGTACAGCTTTGTTTTCTTCGTCTCCTCCAGCATATTTATTTAGGAATTGAAGTCGTTGCTGTTCAGTGTAGCAATATTCGCTTACTTTTTATAAGTACATTTGTATAGTGGCGGCGTTGCAATATATAAATGCCCTTCTTCTATAACACGCGGCATATAACGATAGAAAAGAGTCATAATAAGAGTGTCAATATGCGAGCCATCAACATCAGCATCGGTCATTATAATAATCTTATCGTAACGCAATTTATCTGTATTAGCTTCAAAATCAGACTCTCCTTCTACGCCAAATCTAACACCTATAGACTGAATTATATTCATTACCGATTCAGCTTCAAACACTCTATGGCGTTGAACTTTCTCTACATTTAGTATTTTTCCACGCAAAGGCAGAATAGCTTGTGTATATCTGTCGCGTCCTTGTTTTGCAGAACCACCAGCAGAATCGCCCTCAACAAGGAAAATTTCACAATCTTTTGGGTCTTTGTTAGAACAATCGGCAAGTTTTCCAGGCAAGCCACCTCCAGTCATTACATTTTTACGTTGAACACTTTCGCGTGCTTTTCGAGCTGCAATTCTGGCTGTGGCAGCAAGAATAACTTTATCGCAAATAAGTTTTGCTTCAACCGGATTTTCTTCTAAATAGTAAGAGAGAGCTTCTCCTACAGCTTGCTGAACTGCACCAGAAACTTCGCTATTTCCTAACTTTGTTTTGGTTTGTCCTTCAAATTGTGGTTCGGCTACTTTAATAGAAATTACTGCTGTTAAACCTTCGCGGAAGTCTTCGCCCGTTATTTCTATTTTTGCTTTTTCTATTTGTTTTGCTATTTGTGGGTCGTTATCTGCATACGCTTTTAATGTGCGTGTTAATGCTGTACGAAAACCAGTAAGGTGTGTTCCTCCTTCAATTGTATTAATATTATTTACATACGAGTGTATGTTTTCGTTGTAGTCGGTGTTATACATTATAGCAACCTCGATGGGTATGCCTTGTTTTTCTGTTTTCAGGTATATTACATCATCGAAAAGATGGGTACGATGGCGGTCTACGTATCTAACAAATTCTTTTAATCCTTCTTTAGCATGGAAAACTTCTTGGCGTGTTTTGCCTTCGCTATTTGGACGCAAGTCGGTTAATGTAATTTTTATACCTGCATTTAGGAATGCGAGTTCTCGCATACGTCGTGCAACTATTTCCCATTGAAATACAGTTGTTGTAAAAATGCTTCCATCGGGCCAGAATTGTTGCCGTGTTCCTGTTTTATCTGTCTCGCCAACTACTTTTACTGGATATAGAGGTTTTCCTTGTTCGTATTCTTGTTGATAGATTTTTCCATTTCGGAACACTTGCGATTTCATGTGCGAAGATAGTGCATTTACACAACTTACGCCTACACCGTGTAAACCTCCACTAACTTTATAGGAACCTTTATCGAATTTTCCTCCTGCGTGTAGCACTGTCATAACAACTTCGAGGGCGCTTTTGTGTAGTTTTTCGTGTTCGTCTACAGGAATTCCACGTCCATCATCTTCAACAGTTACAGAATTATCTTCGTTTATTGTTACTTCTATATGGCTACAATAGCCTGCCATTGCCTCATCAATAGAATTATCTACTGTCTCGTTTATGAGATGATGAAGTCCTTTTTCGCTAATATCGCCAATATACATTGCAGGACGCTTACGTACTGCCTCAAGTCCTTCAAGAACCTGAATATTACTGGCGGAGTAATTGCTCTCGTTTCCTAAGTTATCTGCCATTTTGTTTTTGAATCTGCTTATTCTTTCTCGATAGCCTTACAAGCTGTTTCTACGCTTTTCGGGATTTCATAATCTCTAAGGATATCTCATTGCAAAGATACAAAAAATACCTTATTTAGAGTAACATTTAATATAAAAAAAAGTTTAATAAAGACAATTTATAAGCTGTCTAAAAGGCTATGGAGAATGTTTTTTATTAAATGGGTATGGAAGGAAGTTTTTTATTTTTATTTGAATTCTTTGCTATAAAGTAATTATATTTTTTTATAGTCTTACTTCTTATTGTTGGTTATAACAAACAATTTGGTTTTTAATAAAAAAATTGTCTAACTATTAATGAGAAAATTAAAAAAATTATAATTACAATTTTTATTTTTTTCTCATTATTAATTTTTTTGTGGGTTTCTTGTATGTGATATTTACGATAAAGAGATGTAAGCGAAAACTATAAAAAGAAGTTTTTGAAGAGTGGGTTTATATAAAGAAAAAGGTTATAGTCTTTTAGACTATAACCTTTTCTTATTCTTTATTTGCTATGACTTTACTTACACTTTATCCAAGTGAAGCAATGTGATGACAAAGACCAGACTTTAAGTTTGCCGCTTTATTTTTATGAATGATATTTACTTTTGCAAGTTTATCAAGCATCTTTTGTATGGTTGGATACAACTTAACAGCCTCTTCCTTATCAGAGATGTTACGAAATTTGCGAACGGCGTTACGCATTGTCTTTGCGTAATATCTATTGTGCAAAGTCTTCACCTTGTCTTGGCGGATTCTTTTAAGTGATGATTTATGATTTGCCATCTTTACTTTTTATTTTTGTTTGTAGTCTCTAGGGGAATCGAACCCCTCTTACAAGAATGAAAATCTTGTGTCCTAACCGATAGACGAAGAGACCATCTGTTGTTTTGCGGGTGCAAAGGTATAAGTTTTATTTTAATTGTCCAAATTTTATTGATATATTTTTTCTTACTATTATGTTTTTTGTAACTTTGTACTCGTAGAAAGGTTTTTATGATAACAAAAACAAGGGGTATAGTATTGAGAAGCGTTCGTTTTGGAGAGTCGTCGCTAATAGTTGATGTTTTGACGAAATCGTCGGGACGTGTGTCATTTATGGTGCATATTCCGAAAACATCGAAAGGAAAGATTAAAAAACAGTATTTCCAACCGATGACTTTGCTGGATTTTGAATACGACTTTAGGCAACGAAGCAATTTGCAACGTATTAAAGATGTACGAGTAAGTTTGCCTTATTCTTCTATTCCTATTGATCCTGCAAAGTCTTGTATATCGCTTTTCCTTTCTGAATTTATTTATTATGCTACTCGTAACGAACAAGAAAACCCCACCTTATTTACATATATAAGTACAAGTTTAGAGTGGTTGGATAATGCATACGAGGATTTTGTAAACTTTCATCTTGTTTTTATGATGCGTCTTGGTAAGTTTCTTGGATTTCATCCGTTTTTAGAGGACTTTACTCCTGGCTGTTTTTTCGATTTGCGTAATGGTTGTTTTACATTGTCAATGCCTTTACATACCGATTTTTTAAACGCAGCAGATGCTGGGCATTTGTACAATCTGATGCGAATGAATTTTGACACGATGAAACTTTTTAAACTTTCGCACGATGACCGTAACCGAATTACTGAAATAGTATTGCGTTATTATAAACTTCATTTACCTAATATGCCCGAACTTCAAAGTTTTGATATTTTACGTGAGGTGTTTGCTCATGAAATTTAAAAAAGCAATATCTGCACATTACTAAAACTTATTCAACGGATAATTAACAATATTAATAGAAGAAAATAGTTTGTTTATGCCAGAACAATCTTCTAAATTATCGTTTTATGCAGAAAGTATGATTGCTGGTGCTCCTTTTCGTGCTATTATAAAGTTTGCCGTTCCACTTATTCTTGGCTATATATTGGAGCACAAAAACTATCGCGTGTTAAGACAGGAGTTCGCGATGCTATGTGGATAATGATGGTATATTTTGTTTTAACTGTTGCTGTGATTTATCCATTTGCCGATGAAATGATGTCGCTTTTTGTTAATAGTGGCGAACAAGATGTTATTGCTAATGCTGCTCAATTTATGCGTATTGCCAACTGGTTTTACCCAGTTTTGGGTATTTTGGTTATTCTGCGTTATAGTATTCAAGGACTCGGTTATAGCAATTTAAGTATGATGAGTGGTGTAATGGAGATGATTGCACGGTGTGGTGTGAGCTTTTGGTTAGTACCTGCCCTTGCGTGGATAGGTGTTTGTTATGCAGATCCAATAGCATGGATAATGGCAGATTTATTTCTAATTCCAGCTTTCTTCTGGCTTTTACGACGACTAAAAACGAAGATTGCTATGGAAACAGAAGCGAATAAAGAAAACTAATTTATTTTAAATGTATGAGATAAATAGTTGATGAAACGAAAAAAGATTGTAATTTTGCGCCCCTATTAATTTATTAATGAGGAATAAGAGATGAAGAAAACTATTTTTATGGCAATTGTTGGTTTTGCAATGTTAGCAACTTCTTGTTCAACAGGTACTAAAGTCGTACAGTTCACAGAACTCAAAAACTATTTCTATAGGAACGATGCTCCAAAAGGCGACCAATTGTTGAAACTTACAACGCAAGAAGATTTTAATAGATATTTCGGCGAAGCTGCTTATATGGGAAAAGATGGTGAGCCTACTAAAATAGATTTTAATGAAGACTTTGTTATTGCGAAGGTTTTTCCAGAAAGCAATAAATCGCCTGAGATTAGTAATATATCTTTAGAGAAAGATGGGAAAGAAGAACTTATTTTGGGTTATGAGGTGAAAGAAAAAAGTACACAAAGTTTTACTATTCGACCTACTTTCCAAATAGCAGTAAGTCGTAAATATATAAATGATAATTTAAAAGGAGCAACGAAATAACAATATTGGGTGCGTCAAGTTTATATCTTGGTGCACCTTTTTTAATAATAAGTAGTTTTCTATGGAATATACATTTATATGTTATTCGCTTAATAAATGTTTGGCAACAGCCTCTAATTCGGTATACCATTCTTTGCCAAAACGCCGAATAAGCGGACCTTTTAAGAATTTATAAATAGGTAAATTTAACTCTTTACCCTTTATTACGGCATCTTTACATATATCCCATCTGTGATAGTTCAGACCAATTAGGTTGTTATTAAAAACTTTTAAGCGAATGGGGTAGAGGGCGCACGAAATAGGTTTTACAAAGTTTGTCTTCCCTTCACGATATGAACGTTCCAGCGCACATAGGCAACATTCTTTATCATAAAAGGTAAAAACGCAGTCTTTTCCATGTACAATACTTGTTACTAAATCGCCATCTCTATCGGTATAAGCTATTCCTTGTTTATCAATAACAGATTGTGCCGAAGCGCTAAGGTCGCCCCATACAGTATCAACAACATCTTCAATAGCTGCAATTTCTTCCATAGAAACAGGTGCGCCAGCATCTCCTTCCACGCAACATATCCCCTTACAAGCATCAAGATCGCAACAGAACTTTTCTGTTATAATATCGGGTGAAATCAAAACATTGCCAACTTGCAAGATAGGAATCATTTTTTTATCGCTCATTTCTTTCGTTTTATTTTTTCTCAGTACACATTAACCAATCTATTTCCTCCAATCCTTGCTGCTTTAAATAAGCGTTGCAACATGTAAATTGGTGCTTTTTAAATTTATATTTTTGCCTTGCAGCAGGGTGATATGATTCGATTATACAATGTCTATTGATATCTATTAGGTTCTTTTTCTTCTTTGCATTGTTTCCCCAAAGCATAAATACAATGTGTTCATGGTGTTCGCTTAACGCTTTAATGACAGCATCGGTAAACTCCTGCCAACCTAAGTCCTTATGGCTATTGGCAGCACCCGCACGTACAGTTAGTGTTGTATTCAATAACAATACACCTTGTTCAGCCCAACGAGTCAAATTTCCCGATTTGGGCATAGAATAGCAAAGGTCATCTTCTATCTCTTTATAAATCTTTCGGAGCGATGGCGGCAGCTTACTCCATCGGGCACAGAAAAGCTCAAACCCATAGCTTGCCCTTGCTCGTGGTAAGGGTCTTGCCCAAGAATAACCACTTTAACCTTGTCGAACGGACAAAGATTAAAAGCATTGAAAATACGATCTTCTGAAGGATAGCATACTTCTTTGTATTCGATATTTAGTTTTTCAACGAGTTCAGCAAAGTAAGGTTTTCTAATTTCACTCCTTAAATGTTCTTCCCAAGAAGCATCAAGAGAAACATCAGTGCCATTAATATGTAAGATAGGTATCATCTGTTTACCGCTCATTCTTTCGTTCTATCTTTCCAAAATATGCTTTTTACCAATCTATTTCGCCTAATCCATACTGTTTTAAATAAGCGTTGCAACGTGAAAACTGATGCTGACCGAACCAACCGCCTCTATTTGCCGATAATGGGGAAGGATGTACTGATTCGATTATACAATGTCGATTGGTATCTATCAATCGTTTTTTCGAACGAGCAAAACCGCCCCAAAGCATAAACATAACATGCTCACGATGATTACTTAATGCTGCTATCGCAGCATCGGTAAAGTTCTGCCAACCCAATGCTTGATGACTATTGGCTGCATGTGCACGCACCGTTAATGTTGCATTGAGTAACAACACTCCTTGTTTTGCCCAACGTGTCAAGTCGCCCGATGTAGGTATAGGTTTTCCAAGATCGCTTTGTATCTCTTTATAAATGTTTTGGAGCGATGGTGGAAGCATAACTCCATCTGGCACAGAAAAAGCTTAACCCCATTGCTTGTCCTAGTTCGTGATAAGGATCTTGTCCAAGAATAACCACTTTAACTTTATTGAATGGGCAAAGATTAAAAAGCATTGAAAAACAAGTTTTGCTGGTGGAAAGCATAGACCATTCTTATATTCGTTGCGCACATTTTTCGGTGAGTTTGGCAAAGTAAGGTTTCTCAAATTCGTTTTTCAAGTACTGTTTCCACGATACTTCAATATCTATCATAGCATTCATTTTTAGATACAATTCAGCCCTATCAGATATTGTTCTGATAGGGCTAAACCATTGTTTTTTTATCTTTATTTATCTTCAATCAAGCATTCACCAGTCATCTCTTTGGGTTGCTCTAAACCCATAATATGGAGAATAGAAGGTGCAACGTCAGCTAATCGTCCAGACTTTACACGTGCAGAATTGTTATTGGTAACGTAGATAAATGGTACTGGGTTTAGCGAGTGTGCTGTGTTTGGCGTACCATCTTCGTTCAACGCATTGTCTGCATTACCATGATCGGCAATAATAATTGCTTCATAATCGTTAGCTTTAGCAGCCTCAATAACCTCTTTTACACATGTATCTACTGCGTAAACAGCCTTTGCAATGGCATTCATCACACCAGTATGACCAACCATATCACCGTTAGCGAAGTTTACAACAATAAAATCGTACTCTGCAGTATTGATTGCTGCAACTAACTTATCCTTTACTTCGAAAGCACTCATCTCTGGTTTCAGGTCGTAAGTTGCAACTTTTGGCGATGCCACTAATATACGATCTTCGCCTTCGTAAGGTTCTTCTCTACCACCATTAAAGAAGAAAGTTACGTGTGCATATTTCTCAGTCTCAGCTGTGTGCAATTGCTTTTTACCTAATTTACTTAGGTATTCGCCAAGCGTCATAGTTACATTCTCTTTTGGAAACAGAATGTGTACACCCTTAAAACTAGCATCGTATGGTGTCATACAATAGTATTGCAAATCCTTTATGGTGTGCATACCTTGCTCTGGCATATCTTGTTGTGTAAGAACGTAAGTAAGTTCTTTTGCACGGTCGTTGCGATAGTTGAAGAAGATAACTACATCGCCTTCGCCTATTGTTCCATTTACGTTAGCATTGTTAATGGGTTTAATAAACTCGTCGGTAACTCCGTCGGCATAACTCTCTTCTACTGCCTTTACCATATTGGTGGCTTGTTTTCCTTTAGCCTCAACCAGCAGATCGTAAGCCTCTTTTACTCGTTCCCAACGTTTATCGCGATCCATTGCATAGAACCTACCAACAATAGATGCTATGTGTGCTCCATTGGCATCGCAAGTTTTCTGAATATCGGCAATAAAGCCTGCGCCACTCTTAGGATCGGTATCACGACCGTCCATAAAGCAATGTACATAAACTTCTTTTAAGCCATATTCTTTGCCTATTTCTATTAATTTGTGCAGATGGTTTAGCGAAGAATGTACGCCACCCGTAGAAGTTAAGCCCATAAGATGCAACTTCTTGCCTGTTTCTGTGCGTAGCTGTAAGCGCTAATTATTTCTTTGTTCTTCAGTATATCGCCATTTTCGCAAGCTTTATTTATCTTTACCAAGTCTTGATATACAACTCGTCCAGCACCAATATTAAGGTGACCAACTTCCGAATTGCCCATTTGACCGTCTGGTAAACCTACATTTTCGCCTGATGCTTGTAGCTGTGAGTGCGATGAGACTGCATTTAAATAATCTAAATAAGGTGTTGGTGTATTGTAAATAACATCTCCTTTACCATGTTTCCCGAGACCCCAGCCATCGAGAATCATCAAAAGTGCTTTTTTTCCCATAATCATTTTTATTCCTTTAATACCTATTTTTATAGATTGCAAAGATAATAAAAAACTTAGAATACACAAAATATTAACACTTATCAGCTATCTTTTTATTGTTTTGCTTATGGCATTTACATTTACAAGAGCATAGTGTATAGCAAATAGCCCCAATGTGCTACTAATGCTGCTGCAAAACCTCCTATGGTGTGAGAAAGAATGGCTTTTGAGGTTAGTTCGCGATAGCCTATTGTGTCGAGCATAGCTGTGTGTGTGCTAAGAAAACCACTCCAACACATACCCATGCCTGTAAATACTGCAATAGCGTTTCCGTCTATCCAACCGTGCGAAAGAAAGTTTGGAACAAGACTTAATGCTGCTCCCACTGCTCCGAGTGCTGTAATGGGAAAGGCTACTTGGTGTGGGTCGGTAAACCAAATAAAGGTTCTAACAGCCAATTTAAATAGTTGGCTGCTTTGGGTAATACGGCTATGCCTTCGTAGGCTGCACCTGTAAATTCACCGCTTTTACTTGGACCGAATGTGAGAATCATTACGAGGGTAGATATAATAAGCACTCCTGGAATAATGGCTACGCCTACATCTACACCTGTTTTACCTCCATCGAGCAACGAATTAAGTGTGCGTAGAAATACAGATTTCTCTTCTTCGTGTAGTGGGCGTTCTACTTGTTTTTCGAATGTTTCTGCATCGAGTGCGTTTTCGGTGAGATACTGTGGATATGCCTTTATTACAAAGTGCTGCATACACCGTGTTGAAACAATGCACCCTACACAAGCACCAACAAAGCCTATTAGTGGTTCTGCAAAATAGCCTTGCCCCAGCATAAATACAATAACAATAAGTCCCATACCGAATGCTGTTCCAAAGTTTGTGAGCGATATGTATTGGTACTTTTTAAAGTATTTGCTAAAGTGTTTGTCTTGTGCTAATGTTATAATTGCAGGGTTGTCTGAAAGGAATGTTAATATGGCTCCGAGCGATGCTACGCCTGGAAGGTGAAATAACGGGCGCATTAATGGGCGTAGAATTTTTTCTATAAGGTCTACTACGCCAAATTCTACAAGGAGTTTGCCTAAGGCACCTGTAAGTACACAGATTGCCATTAGGTAGAAACAAGTGTTCAATAGCAAGTCGTGTGCTGTGTGCATTATGGTGTTAAGCATTGGGGCAACGCCCATTACCCAGCCTATGCTACCGAATAAGGCAATAATGATTAGCAGACAAATTATACCGTTGGGCAATATCTGCTTTGGCTTTTTAGCCGTTTCGTTCTGTTCGTTTTGTTCCATTTTGCTTAGGATTTTATATCATTGGTTTTTATTTTGGGTGTAAAATTACAATTTTTGTTGTGAATATAATATAAATGTATGGAGAAATTTAAGAAAAATGAGCATTGTAGGATATTGGCGGATAGCTTATAAGTAATATCTACAATTTACACACAAACTAAATGGAATATTCAGATGTTTGTGTTGCTTTCGTTTCAGATATCTGTCAGCTTCGTTTCAGATATCTGTCAGTTTCGTTTTAGATGTCTATTATTTGCAAATTAGATATCATAACAAGTTACAGTCGTTATTGGGTTATATTATAATACGTAAAAGGTGTTTATTAAGATGATGAATATGTTCTTCTCCATTCTGTAATATTTTAATGTAAGTGTTGTTATAAGCATCTAAAAAGAGATATGTTGTTCGGTGTTTCTGTATGTTGCAAAGATAGTTTGCTTTAGTGTTGTAATTCAAAATATTGAATGAGACAATACGAATGTAGCTATAATGTTGTAAGCTATTGGTGGTGTTTTTACACATTTGTTTGTGCAATAATACGAAAAAGCTCGCAAGCATTTTTTTTATAGCTTGCGAGCTTCTATGGTGCATAGTTTATGCCTATATTCAGCTAATGATTTTGGTTAGAACATTTAAACTCTTTATAGACTTCTATGCGTTTTGTTATTTAGTGCCTACCTATTTGCTCCAATTAATGCAATATGGGTCGTCATTATCGTCTCCCTCATCTTCGTTGTAGTCGAAAGTTGTAGGCTTCGCTCCAACGGGACCGTCTAGAGGAGATGTTCCATCAACACCAGGACTGGCTGTTATCATAAGGTTCTCTATAGCGAGAATATTTATATTAGTTAACGGTGTTGTATACTCTTTGTGTGTCATAATATTTCCTTTCTTACTTAACAATAACTTTTTTGCCGTTTTCAATGTATACTCCGTGTTGCGGTTTTGCTATGCGCTGACCGTTTAAATTGTAGTAAACATTCTGTCCTGTTGTTCCGTTTGCAGTGTTATTAACAGTTGTAATACCAGTTGTTTCGTTATTATCGTCGAACACGAAAGCAACTTTTGCACCTGCTGGTACACCGCTAATTTTAGCGTATGCTTTATGTACAGGCATATTCAGTGCACTTGTTACCTTCATAAAGATGCCCCGGTTAGCAGCTATAACATATATTGGGTCTGCACCCACTGCAATAGCCTTATCGCGAACGGTAACTCCGTACATCATATTATTAGTAATGGTATGTGGTGTTGCATCTTCTTCACCAATGGCATAGTAGAAATCGGTTGGTAGAGCTTCAGCATCCATAACTTTCAGAAGAGTACCAGTTTCGGCAGTATATAGCTATAGTTTCCACTTACACCACCGTTTTCGTCTACACTTGTCATTTTCACATGGTAGGTAGCATTACCATAATCGCCACCACCAGCATCAACGCGCACTGGTGCTATAAAAGCAGCTACTTTGCCAGAGCCATTTTCTGTATTATAGATACCAAAGTCTGCATCGAATTCGCGTGCGAACGTACCATACTTTTTAGCTATTGCAGGCGCACCGGCAGCACCTATATAAGGTATTTTATAGCTTATTTGTGAAGCGTAACGCTCCCAACCAGCGTGCTCGTGATCTTCGTCTTTATAGTGTGTAAGAGCAGTCTTCTTTACATAAATCTTCAAGTTAGGGTTAAATTCACTATAAGTGTTTCCATATTCCCACTTGGTAGAACTCATATCCTTTGTAGGGTTGAGGCTTGTAAAGAATATGCTTTCTACAGTAGATGTGCCGTCTGCTTTTTTGAAAGCATCAAGCCCTACATAGTCGAGCGTATTTCTAAAAACAATCTCCTTTATGTTTGTAGTGTTCTGTTTCATTGCATAGTCGCCCCAAAGACGCACTTCGTACATCTTGTCATGGTCGTCTGCATTCTCCACTGTATTTGGCACAACGTAGGTGTACACATCTGCTTTCACATCAACCACCATAACAGCTTTATTAGATAATGGGAAGAATTCAGTAGAGCCATAGCCCTGTCCGTTTGTCTCTTTAAAGAACGAAATGCCCACTTGCTTAAAATTCTCCCAGAAGTGATCGGCGGCAAAGGCTGCTAGTGCTTCTTTACGAATGCTTATTTGAATGTCGTGTGTATTAACATTGGCAGGATTGAATGCCGATGGGTCGATGTCAGTGATAGGAGTTTTTCCTAAGAATGCAATGGTGTTTAACTTTGCAGTACGGTCGAAAGCAAACTTATCTATCTTCTTAACATTCTCTGGTATGGTAATGTTCTCTAACTCTTGTACGTAGTAGAAAGCTTGCGTACCAATTTCTTCAAGTGTTGGAGGGAGCAAGGTGTAATAGGTATTAGCCTTTGCAGGTGGGAACGCTTTCAACACTTTCTTATCTTTGCTAAGTAAGAATCCATCAACGCTAGAATAAGTAGCATTGTTCTTGTCTACTGTAAACTTCTCTAGCTTTGCACATTCCTGGAAGCCTGTTGGGTCTATACTGCTAACATTCTTTGGAATAACAATCTCTGTTAAGCTCTTGCAAGTGTTAAATGCATCTTTCTCAATAGTAGTTACAGAAACAGGAAGTTCTATTCTTTTCAAAGCACTTGCTCCTTGGAAAGCTCCTTCGCCAATAGTTTCAATAACTGAAGGTTCTTCAAAAGTAACCTTCTCCATTGACGAATTACCATCGAACGCACCACGTTGTATAGTCTTTATTGTCTTTGGTATGGTAAACTCCTTTAACTTTGTATTGCCTTTAAATGCACCTGTCTCTATGGTCTCCAGCTTTGTTTCGCCTAAGAATTTAAACTCTTCTAAGTTTGGGTTATTAGCAAACGCATCGCGTCCAATGGTCTTTAAATTAGAGTTAGCTTCTACCTCTACGCTCTTTAGCTTAGTTGGACTAAAAGCACTCCAACCAATTTCTTCTACAGAAGCTGGAATTGTGAGTTTCTCTAATCCTGTTCCATAGAAAGCAAATGTTCCAATCTTTAAGTGTAGCCGTAGGCGCATATTCTATTTCTTTTAAAGAAGCCGCACCCTGAAATACATCGTTCCCTATTTCTTCTAAACCAGAGTTGAATGTTATCTTAGTTAATTTCTGCGCATAATAGAATGCACGATTGCGAATTTTCTTTGTATTAGGGTGTGTTGTGTATTCTCCTGTTCTACCAGATGGGTAAAGAACCAATTCGCTAAAGTCTTTTGTGTATACTACGCCTTCTGCATCAGCTGTGTAATAAGGATTTCCTGCATCTACTTTTAAACCTAAAAGGTCGGGTGTTCCGCTAATAGCACCGTTAGCAATCTCTTGTACTGAAGCAGATATTTCTACATTTCTTAGATTGCGTACAGAATAAAATGCACCTTCTTCAATCTTCTTTACATCTTTAAGTTTTACGGCTGTAATGGTTTGAACTTGTGCAAATGCACCCTTTGCTATTGTTTCTACACCAGCAGGAATTTCGTAATAGTTTCCTTTAGCCTTTGCATGTGTAGGGTCTATAGATGTTGGCGCATCGTAGTTAGCGTCTACAATACCGCCTTTATTGTTAGGATAAGCAATAAGTGTCTTGCCATCGCTTGTTACAACAACACCATCAATATCTTTAAAAGCTGTGTTACCACTGGCTACTTTTATTTCTTTTAGATTGGTTGCACTGGTAAACCCATTAGCTTCGTTGGTGGTAGGAAGCTGAGTTAGCGTTGTTGGGAGATTTATGCGTGTAAGTGTTGCTGCACATTGGAAGCCATTTGTTGCAATGCCAACAACACCTTCGGGTACTGTAAACTCTTCTCCGCCTACACCGTAAGCTGTTCCTTGTTTTGCAACAGGATAGCTAATTAAAAACTTTCCTTCGCTTTTATTCTCGTAAAGCACGCCATCTGTTGCCGAATACTTTGCACTTCCGCTTTCTACATTTATAGATGTTAAGCCTTTCATTTGCGAAAATGCACCGTCTTTAATGTCTGTTACGGTAGATGGAATGGTGATACTTGTAATGTTGTTTCCTTTAAATGCGTTTGCATTAATAGTAGTTACACTGTTAGGTATTGAAACAGATGTGGCATTGGGCACCGTACTGTTGGCATCAATAGCAGTTACATTGAACGTGTACTGGTTGTTTTCGTCCATTACGGTAGATGGAATGGTGAGTGCTCCCGATAAGTTAGACGAAACAAATTTCGCTTCGTACCTAGCGGCATGTCCATCGTGTGCTACGTCCATAAACGTAACCTCGTACGTAATGCCATCTCTTGTAATCTTGTTGCCCACAATTAGGGCGCTTGCATTAGTTGCATATAACATTGCAAGCAATGCAAAAAGCATAAATCTAATTTTCTTCATGATGTGCTATAATAGTAAGTTATATTTTTCTTTCCTCGTCTATATTAGAGTTCCAATCAATCTATATTACAGTTCCAATTAATCTATACGATAGTTTCAATTATCTATATAATAAGGTATATTAAGCCTACTGTTACTTTCGTTGTGTGGCTTTGTGCCCTTAATCGGACGGTTCTATAATTTGTTTCTCTATAGTGTGTCAAGGTGTTTGCAACCTCTTTACATTATATCTTCGTTTAAATTGCTTCCAAATCTTCCTAAACTCAAATAGGAATAGTAGATTTTACGAATGCAAAAATATTGCTTTTGTGCTAACAGGCTGTTGTCTTATTATTCATAATAGTTTCTTTTTTATATGTAAAAGTTGCTGTTTTGTCAATATAATTGTTCATTTATTCTAACTTAAAGCGGCATTTAACTTTTGTTGGTTATTAAACTATAATATTATCATATTTTTGTTTACACCATTCTTTCTATATTTCTTGCTATTTTTCGTTTTCTTGTCGGCTGTTTTACTTGCCTTTCAAACTTGTTCTAATCTGCAATGCTTTCAGTATAAAGAAAAGCTATCTGCTCAACAAAAATTTAAAATATGCCATACTGCTAATAGTTTGTTTGGGTTAAAACGCAATGCGCAATTATGCTTGCATAACATTGTTAGTAGTGTCTCGTAACATTTTCTTTATGCTATCGTATTGTTCTCTTCAGTATCAGATGGTTTTATTTACACGTAAGTAGAGTTTTACTTACACGTAAGAAAAGTTTTACTTACACGTAAATAAAGTTTTACTTACACGTAAATAAAACTATGCCAGTATAGATATACCATTATATAATGCGAGTAAGAATATGATTGTATTATAGTGTAAATCGTCTCTTTCTTATGCGAGGAGGCAGTCGGTAGCTAAGAATTAAAGGATATATGGGGAAACACAAGGCAATGAAACTCATTATTATCGACCGCAAGTAATAGGAGTAGTACTGCTCCACACGTCTGTGGTCCTCAATGCATTGCAATAGGTTGCCCATCAGCTTGGTGTCGAAGAATTTCATCGGTAGTTTCATCAGTCAGATGAAGAAATTCGATATGAGCGAGATATTGATACGGGTTGAGATATGTAGGAGTATCTTTGAGCGAATGAAGTCAATGGCGGTACACTGAAAAGAAGCATCATTTCTGCCAGCAGCACCAACCACACAAAGCCGACATCCTTTCCCCCTATACCTGTATCTACAATAGCTTGGGTGAGGAATGGGAAGACAAGTTGCAGGAGTGAGCCGAGTAACAAACCGAGAATGAGTTGCGTAAAGAAACGCTTGTATTTCTTGAGATAGCTCCAGAGAAATTTCACTCGGCTTTGAGTCGGCACTGCTTTCGTGTCGTTTTGAGCATAAAACTGTTCTGTCGGTTCAAGAAGAAGGGCAATACCTTTCTCCTCGCCGTTGGTCTTAGTACTCACCCAATGCTCGCAGAACTCCTCCTTGGTATAGGTTATAAGTCCTTTTCCAGGATCTGCCACATAAACTTCATATCGATTACCTCTGCGTTTCTTTATCTTATAAACAACCACAAAGTGGTTCTGGTTCCAATGAATGATGCAAGGTAAGGGAACTTCTGACGTAAGCGTGTCAAAACTCAAACGACCACCGATAGTTTTAAAGCCTATCTCCTCTGCTGCTTTGCTGATACCAAGAAGAGACACTCCATCTTTGCCTAAGGAACAGATTTCCGCAATTGCTCCTTATCAGCTTGCTGTCCATAATGTTTGGCTATCATTGCCAAACAGGAAGGACCGCAATCCATAGCATCTCGCTGTCGTTTTATTGCAAAACTCATTATTAAAATCAAAAATTATTATTATTTCTCTCCTTTAATGACGGATGATTCACTGCTTGTGTTGCTGTTTATGCGTTTTGAAGCCTCCTTGTATTTTTTACCATACGATAGGTTCAGCGTAAGGTTTAAACGTATAAGATTTCTTGTTTCATCAAGATATTCATAGCGTTTGTAAGGAGCCACGCTTGAATAGTTTTCTTGTGCGGAAATATGCTTCAAAGAAAACAGATTCAGCACATCGGCAGAAAGGCTGAGTTTATTTGTCTGATAGCCAAACGACAACATGTGGCCGTCTTCATACCGATAAAGCGTTTCTCCCCAAAACCTGTCCTGCACATTCTTGCGAAACTGCCATCTCATAGTGAATTGTTTATAGTAAACAGAAACCTGACCTCCATAGTAGGGTATTGTTTTGCGGTGAGTGTATTGATTGCCATTGCTTTTATAAAATTTCAAGCCGGTATAAACTTTGAACGACAGCAGATTGCCAAAAGGCTGCCCTCCATATTCAAATTCCGCATTATAGTTCTGAAAATTCTTGTGGTTTTCCATGGTTCTGACTACCTTTTCATTATCCAGATATGTGCATTCCATGATTGGCGACTTTGAATATGTTTCATTCAAGTAGAGAGCCAATGCTGTTTTTGTGAATTTATAATTGAATACCAACGCATTATAGAAATCAATCTGCGGCTTGAGATTAGGATTACCTCGCTGTATCTGTATAAAATCTATTTCCTGTGAATAGTCAGAAATAGCCGAAAGTGTAGGCATTATATTAGAGACCGACCCCTGATAACGAAGTTCGATTTTTGGAGAAACGGTATAACGGACGAATAGCATCGGACGAATCGTAAAGGTGCTTTGTTTCTGTTCTCCCACATGCATCCATCGCTGGTTCAGTCCAATGCCCACTCGGCAATAAAGTTCGCTCCATGCCTTTCCCCATTGTGCATAAGAATAAAGGTTGGCCTGGCGTTGGTCTGTGTGATGCTCCTGTGTCATATCGTTTAGGACTGAATTGTAGTCGCTTTTGGTAAACTGCTGGTTGAAGTTTGCTCCAATGGTCAAAGTTCCCCAATTCTGCCTGTTCTCGTATAATTGCGACAGCGCATAGCCTTTTTGAATCTCACGGACATTACTGCAGAATTGGTTGGATTCACTTTCGTTGTCTGCCTCCTTATACAGACGGTTGTATTTCCCTTTGTTGTATTGACCAGAGAGATTCATTACATATAGTTGATTTTCTCCTATGGGCAACTGTATATATAGTTGCGAATAAGGATTTGTGGCCGATGATTTCGCATTGTCGTATAAGTTGAGTGCTGTCCCTTTATAGTGCAAATCACTGTTCCACTCTTTATACGGTGCATTTTGGATGGCTGTCCCCAGTGAAAAGTTAATTATTTTCTTGTTCTCCTGATAGTTGTAATTGAAATGTACGTTGTGATTGTCGTATCTGTATCGTCCAGGATGCCCCAGTTCGGTTCTCGAAAAGTTCTCATTTTGCAGATTAAAGTCCTCTTCATATTCCCTGCTGAGGTGTTTCCAATTGCGGTATGCCATATTGTAGTCTAATGAAAACTGGCTGTTCCTGCGGTTGAATTTCAAGGAAATGTAGTCCTCTCCGAAACTCGTTAAAAGCCCCTGCCATAAAGAAAGGTAAACCCTTGCGCCAACTTTGTCGTTTTTGGTAATAAAATCCAAGACCACGTCTGCATTGCCATACCGTGCTTCCGGCGTGTCGTGGTATTCTACGCGCTGTATAATTTCTGGGGAAAGTGCAGCAATTTCAACGGCTGATACCTCCCTTCCGTTAAGCAATGTCTTAACGCTTCCGCCACCGTTCAGTGTCAGGCTTTTTGTGAATGGGTCAACATTAATCCTCGACAGGTTCATCTTGTCAAGCATAACCATAGCGTCAGGACTGTTTCTTTGAAATTCATTGGGGAAAATTCTCTTGCTTCCATTTTGAAAACTTATGCTGTTTCCCACAACGGTAACTTCGTTCAACGTAGTAAGACTTTTTTTAAGGAACATTGTCCCAATGTTCAGATCCTTTGTTATGCGGTCTATCTTTATTGTGTCAGTAGTATATCCGATATGTGATGCAACCACATAATAAAAATTGTTTTTTGCGAGATTTGAGAATGAAAACATTCCTTTCTGTGTTTGTACGGCAGAGACAACCGTATGGCTTTTGGTGTACAGCTGTACATTGGATTTAAGGGTGTCACCATTCTCGATGAGGACTTTTCCAATAATAGAATACTGCGCATTTATTTTGCTAAATGTGCAAACTATGAACGCGAACAAAAATAGTCTTTTCATATAGATTATATTAAAATTTCAGATAGAAGGTGTTTTAATCCTCAGTTTATCCAAATGTAAACAAATACATTTTTCTATTACTCCGTTATCTTTGTAGAGTGAGCAAATGTCAAAATTCCCATTGTCAAACATATTCTTGATTCGATAAAAGGCGCATCCTCCCATGCAAATAGGTATAAATTCGCAATCCTTACATTTTTCATCTTCAAAACAATTGGCTGATAATACATATTTTCGTATTAAATCTTTGTTTTTGAAGTCTTGATCGTTAATATAACCAATTATTTTCTTGCTATCTCCAAGTTCATTCCAACATTTATATAACTCTCCTAAAGGACCAATTAAAAAGGAGTTTAGATGAGTTGCCGAACACCCTTTACCTTGTAAAACAGGATAGAAATTGACGGCTTCTGTTAATCCATAAAACAAATCTCGAACGTCATCGTATAATAAAGATTGACATCCCATACATTTGTTTACAGTGTCTTCTATTCGTAATATGCCTGGATATATTGTTATATTTGGATAAGAACTCCATTTTGTCTAAGGACAATGGAACGAACCCTTGACGGATTTCCACCAATTTTTCCGATATAGTCTTCCATATCCTCATTGGCGATGGGAGAATTAGGAAGATATGCCGATACGCTATTGATATATGCTGCTTTTTCCATAGGAATATTATTTGGTTATTAAATAGTATATTGTGTATATTTGCTCTTTCAATTCGGAAATAGAAAGTTGGCTGCTCAATGCACTTCTGTATGACAATCCAAGATATATATTTCTAATGGAAGATATAATCTTTTCTGTTTCCACAGTTTGAATAATCTCTCCTTTCTGTTTGGCAAGCTCTATCACCTCTTTCCACTCAAGGCTCTTTCTTTTCTCGTATTCTTGAAACTTCTCTTTCCAATCCGGATAGTTGTCTTTCAGATACAAGATAAATGACATGAAATTGGCAGGAGTGACTGTGCCTTTTGTCATTATAAAAAATGATTTCATACGGCGACCGATGTTTTCTACACGATTATCAATGAAATCCTTTAATGGTGTAGAGCTTGTAAGTTCAAGAAAGTCTGTAGCATCATTTGTCAAGAATTCAAATACAAACCTATCAACGGCATGATTGAATATATCCTCCTTATTCTTGAAGTGATGAAACATATTGCCACGAGAAATGCCGGTAGCTTCCACTAAATCCGAAAATGATACTGCTGCATAACCTTTTTTCAGAAACAGCCTGAACGATTCATTAAGGATAATGTCCCTTTTGCTTATGCTTTCTTTATCTATTTGTTTTTCCATTATTTCATACTTGCTAAATTCAATACAGAACGTTTGTTCTGTGTTTGTAAGTGCAATACTATGCAAATTATTTCAATCCGACAAATATTTCGGGGAATTTTTCTTCAAAAAGTTTCATTTCTCTCTTTTTTTGCATTTTGCAATAAAAAAATAGTTGTTTCTATTCATTTTTGCTGATTAGGCAATAAGGCTAAAAAATTCTGACAAATTACTTCCATTAAAATTAGTTGGTAATGATTTTAAGTGCTCCTACAATTTATTTCCGTAAAAACACACTGCTTTCATCAGAAAATATTATCTTTGCATTATCAATTTAAGTGTTTTTTGGGGCGTTGCAGAATAAAGAATTGGAAAGAAACTCGCTCGTTTCCATCTCGTAACCCATTTGTCCTTTATTTATTCTTATTTTGTTGACTATCTGAAAGATACAAATATCTTGAATCTTATGCGAGGCATAATGCGTTTCTATGCACCATAAATGTGGTTTTTAGGTAGTATATATGCGTGTTAAATGGTGTGTATATGTTTGTATTCTTGTGTATTATGCGGGTGTTGCGAATGCCGTTTTGTTTATTGCAGTTGATTGAAATAAAAACAGCGATGTGTCTGCAATTAGGCACATCGCTGTTCATTAGTTACATATTATAGGTTTATTGTTGCAATAATTATTTATCAAAGCCAATGGGACGGAACTGTTTTTGGGTTTCGCTATATTCGAATCCAGCTTCAAGCAGCCGTTGTTTCAGTTCGGTACAATCTTCGTTAAAGTTATTGCAGAGCGATGAAAGAGTATCAAACTCTTCGTCGCGTAAGAGCATGTTTACTGCGCTTACAAGCATTGCAGGGTCTTTGGGTAATTTTTCCATAAAACAAACTTATATATTGAGATTTATAAAATGATAGCAACAAATATGCTAAAGTGTATTCTGCATTGTAGTGGTGCCGTTGTTGGGTAGCAAAATGTCTGCAATAGCTATGCCTAATGCTGTATATTGTTTATTTATTTCATTGATTCACCAATAAACTGTAGCGGCAACAAGTCTTTTATAGTGTTAATAATGTAAATGCCATCTGTGCCATAAAGTAAGATACGAACAGGCTTTATAGCGGTCTTCAATTTCCAATACAACTTGTCGGCACGCTCCGCACGGCACAATGGGCAGCTTCATTAGTCCTCCGCCATTACGTGCGGCTATAGCTAATGCCTTTATGGGTTGGTCTGGGTGTGTGCTTTGCGCTGCAAATATAGCCGACCGCTCTGCACAGAGTCCCGATGGATAGGCGGCATTCTCTTGGTTTGCTCCCATCACCATATCGCCATTCTCCAATAGCAATGCTGCTCCTACGCTGAAGTGGCTATAAGGCGCATAGCTATTTTTGGTGGCTTCAATAGCTGTTTTTATAAGCGCTTGTTCGTTGTCAGATAGTTCTTCAAGCTGGCAAACACCTATTTTTATGTTTATTTCTATTTGTTTCATAAACTGTTTCTTGCTCTTCTCTTATTCTGGTCTGTATTCGTAGCAACCTATATCGGGCTTGTTATCGCGTGCAAAACCATCGTGGTCGGTTGCGCTAATGCCGTTTGGGAGTACTATTCCCATATCGCGAGCTGTCGATTTCTCTGAGAGATGAAAGTCGTAAGCCTGCTTGTCGCTGTCTATCTTTCGGAAATGTTTCTCGCCCGATTGTACAGTGTCTGTAGCTTCTTCCCATATAACGTCTACATACTTAGTGGCATCAGGCTCTTTTGGCTTTACGGTGCGCAATATGCTATGGTCGAATTTGAAGTTTTGAGCTGCCTCGTCAGTAAACGCTCCCATTATAACATCTTCAGCATAACCAGTAATAAGCGTATTAAAAACATTGAATTGTTGTAGCGCATATTGCTTTCCATCGCTGCTATTTCCAAAGCGTAAGGCTGCACCACGGTTACCATCAAACGGATAGAACTGTGCAAGGGTGCAATGGCTCAACGTAACGTTGCCGCCAAAGAAAGCAGCACAGTCTTTCAGTGCGTTTGTTATTTGACAATTGCTGATATCTATTTTGCAATTAGTAGCTAGCAATCCATAGCCCTGACAGTTGTGAATGGTGCTTCGATGAAGCGAAAGAGTAGTGCGATTAACGTCCGACGAATCACACACAATGCCGTTGTAAGTGGAATGAATATCGGCAAAGTTAATCTCGTTATCGTAACTCGACGTATTGAAATGAATGCCTTGCCACTGCCCGCTCACACGATCGTAAGGCAAATAGTCGAACATATAGTCCAAACGGTCGCCTCGAAGCGTTACAACCCTGTCGGCTGTTCCTGCTATTTTCAGCTGTCCGTGCACGTCAATGCCTGCCTTATTGGAGAAATAAAGCGTGGTTCCAGCACCAATGGTAAGCGTTGCGCCTTCGTTCACCTTTATGCCTCCCTGCACCACAATGGGCTTTGTGCTTTGTATGGTGGTGTCGTGCTTTACCTCAATATTCTTCAATAGTTCGGCGTCCCAACTGTACGCCTTTAGGTTTACTTTTTGTTGCACTGCACTTTCGAGCGTAAACACGAGGTTGTCTTCCACTAACTGCGGATCGGTCTTACCGTTCTTTGGTGTTGTAAGTTCTACGAAGACACGAATGCTATCCTTGTTTCGCACTTCAAGCCCATTCACCTGATAGCCATTTGACTGCCCCAAGTAAATGCCATCTACATTTACTCTGAAACCCGTTTGGTTGCCTTGCTCCAACCGAACATTTGCAAGACGAATTCCGTTACCCGACCGGTTGTATACCCAGAAAGTCTTTGTGGGGGTTGGTACTTTCGAGAACGTAGTGTCAAGTTTCACCGTATCTGTTGAAAATACCAACAGATTGTTCTTCGATGTCGTAAAAGTATCATCATCGTTGCAAGCCGTTACCAATCCAACAACAGCCAACAACAACATATATGTAAGTATTCTAAGTTTCTCCATTGGTATTATAACGTAGGAAAGCACTACTTATTACATTGTTATAATAAAAATGCACGCAAACACGCAGTAGGCATTGCTTCGAAAGTAAGACTACTGTACTGACAGAATAAAGAAGCTTTAAGAAATCAATACAGTTGCTTGTGCAATTTAAAAGTGTAGCTTAGGAATCAAGATATTTTAAGGAAAGTGGGGGGTAAATGCGCCAATATCAAAAGAAAGTATTAAATTTGCAACATATTATAACGATAAAACTAATCTAATAATAAACAACGCAGCATCTATGAAACAAAAGAAATGTTTATTTAGCCTTATACTTACCTTATTGGTGAGCATACCAATGATGGTAAGTGCAGATATTGTTACGGGTAAAGCTGTAGACGACAAGACGGGCGAACCGTTGGCAATGGCGTCTGTACGGATGGAGTGCAAGATGGGTGGATCCATTCATACCATCACTACCACTACCGACTCGTTGGGCAATTTCAGCAATCAGTGCTCCTCCGAAGGGAGACTAACGGTTACGGTGAGTCTCTTAGGCTACCACGATACCAAGAAGAGAGGTTACTGTGGAAGCGGTTCGACTGCCGACACCATAAAGTTAGGAGAATTCAGACTGCAACCGTCAGACGTTGTACTCGATGAAGTGATGGTGTCGGCAAAGGCTAAACGTTTCACCATACAAGGCGATACGATTGTGTTTAACCCTGCTGCATTCAAACTAACCGAAGGTGCTCGACTGAAAGAGCTTATAGAAAAGCTGCCGGGCGTAACGAAAAAGGACGGCAAACTCTACTGGAACGACAAACCTTTGCGCCTCCAAATGAACGGACACGATATATTCGGAGGAAGCGGAATCGTTGCCGACCTGCCTGCAGAGGCTGTTCAGAACATTAAAAGCTATAACAAAGCGAGCGACTTTGCCAAACATTCGGGCAAAGACGACGGCAAGGAAGACCAAGTGTTGGACATTAAAATAAAGGCGGGCTTTATGGATAAATGGTATGGCGACATAAAGGCGAAGTTACAATCGCCCAAGAACTACCAAGCCTCCATAAGTTCTTCAAAGCTCAGCGATAAAAATCCTATTATGTTCCAATTCGATGCTAACAACGTAAACCGATATCAGAAAGTAGGCACAAACTGGTGGGAAAGTGGCGACTTCGACTATTTCGGCAAGGCACAGAATGCAGCCTTAGGCTATCAGCACAATTGGAAAGCAATAGCCAACGAATATCACTTTGTTGCACTTTCTTCTAACTTCAATCACAAAGATGGTTGGGGAACCGACTACGAAGCCGCACAATACTTCTCGCCAAACAATGTAACAACGTGGAGCCTCAACCGAAAGAAACACTATAACCATGAAATAGCGCCCGAAGTGCGTGCCGAATTGCTGTCGTTTGTAGATAGAAATAACATCGCTGCAGCACACTTAATTTTCAATTACACATTGCAACGAAACAATACAGAGACAGGTAGCGCACGCTTCGACACCGATACGAAACCTTACGGAGACTTTCCTTTAGACTTAGCACTAAGCGCAGGGCACGGCGATGCTGTCTATCGGCACATCATAAACCGAGAACGTTCGTACCAGCAACAGATAAACGAAGGTGGAGGAATTAAACTCGAAGGTATCTGGAAACACTTCATTGCCAAGAAGGCACAGTTGGAAATCAATGCCGAAATGGAATACCAGAACGGCAATAATCGTTTTGATGCTCATCGCGAGCTGGAGTATATAAACAAAGGAACAGCCTCGCCACTCTATCAATACAGCCGCGCACCCTATCATAACATAGAGGCAAGCGGAAAGGCTGCATTGGAATACCACATAAACGATGCTCTTATGCTAACCGCAGCAGAGCAATTTAAGGCTAGTAACAATAACATTCGGCAGAGCTTTTACAGTTCGCCCATTGCTTCGAAAATAGAAAGCGACCCTGAGAGTGTGCTCGATGTAACCAACAGCTATCGCAGTAAACACTTAGAAACCAATGCCACAAGTACGCTTGGTATAACTTACAAGGTGGGCAATTGGCAGTTTATTCCTACTGTAGACTATAATTTCGATTGGGAGCAACTGAACTATCAGCGTGGTAGATTAGACACTGTGGCACACCGCAACAGTAATATCTTTATGCCGGGAATGGCTGTTAAATGGAAGTTGAACAAGAATAATCGCTTCGATATTGCATTCAACTACACAACAAAGCTGCCCGACCTGCTGGCTACATTGGGCTATCGCGACGACACCGACCCATTCTGGATAGTAGAAGGAAACCCTCTATTGCATCGCAGTCATCAGCATACAACCTCGTTAAACTATGCTGCCACAGCGACAAAACAGCAAGCTATGTTCCTCTTTAAAGTGGGATACACACACATTATCAATCCTATTGCTACTGTATATAACTTCGACCCACAAACAGGCGTGTACCGTAGCCACAGCGAAAACGTGCGAAGCGGCAACGATTGGTTCGCTGAAGTAACCTACGACCGAAGCTTTGGCGACTACATACACCTCTCCAACAAGGCAGAAGCGCATTTCAAGAAAGCTTATGGCTATCTTGCCGATTTCAACGGACACGCTGCACAAGAGCAAAACCAACTGAAAATGTTTACTTTCGTATCAAATCCCGAACTGTCGTACGAAAGCGATTGGCTGAAAGCTGGCATCTTCGGAGAAATTAATTTGCAACGAAACAGATACTCGCTGGCGAGCCAATACAACAACACACCTATTGAATATGTCTACGGATTGCGCGCAACACTGAAGTGGAAAGGCTGGGAGATAAACAGCGAAATACAAGACAAAGCCACAACAGGCTATTTATCGCAGACTCTGAACCGCCACCGCATAATATGGGAGGGCTACATTCGTTATGTTTGGAAGAAGAGTAAGAACTGGATTGGATTAAGTTTCGACGATATTCTGAACCAAAACCGCTATTATGAACTTAACGTAAACTCAACAAATCGTACCGAAAGTGGAACGAATTTCTGCACCACTACGTTAGCTTAACCTTCAATTACCACTTCGACGCAAAAGGCAATAAAAAGTAAATATCCGCTCTCCGCTCTGTACCACTATTGCCTTCTGTTGGCAGCACTATGGTTTGCTGCCAACAACACTATGGCTTACGCTCTATTTATCGTTAGATAAATGGTTTTACCAGTGTATATACACTATACTGAAACGAATGCGCATCTATGGATCTACGAATGTACATCTATGGATCTACGAATGTACATCTATGGATCTACGAATGTGCATCTATGGATCTACGAATGTATATCTATGGATCTACGAATGTGCATCTATGGATCTACGAATGTGTATCTATGGATCTACGAATGTGTATCTATGGATCTACGAATGTACATCTATGGATCTACGAATGCGCAATTGTTGATGAACAAACACTACGCCATAGAAATAACGGAGCAACACCATTGTGTAGAGCAAAAAACAGCAGACATCTAACTAATTAGATGCCTGTTGTTTTGTTGTTTCGTCTTAATTGGGCGTTACATCGCACCCATATTGTTTTATCTTTATACCATTAACCTTTGGTAACTTTCGTATTCTTGCTAAAAGGTGGTTTGCTGCATTTTGGTTATAAAATATATAGGTATGCTTAGCAATAAAACAAAATAAGCCGAGCTTCTAACGGCTACTTTTGTTTTAAACAATATAAACTCTCACTATTTAGCATCTGCCCTTACAAGTTGCATTGCTATATTAACAGCTTGCCTAATACGGTCTGCCATACCAATGCCGTTGCGCAGATTACCACCTATTATTAAGCCCTTAAAGTTCTGTTCAATGCGTGTAATGGCTGCAAAACGCTCTCCACTCGATAGTTCATACTGTGGAATGGCACGCTCGTGTCGGAATATTCGTATCATCTCAGGGTGTATATCGTGTGGAAACCGAAGCATAGTAGGCAATGCTTTGGTTACTATTTCGCACAATTCGTTATCGTTCTTCGTAAGCATTTCAGCATGTTTCACCCCACCGAGGAAGAACGAAAAGAGTGCGCCCTGTGTAGGACAACGATGCGAAAGCAAGCCGATGGGAAAAGAATGCCCAACAATTGTTGCTGCTCGCAAGTAGGAATAAGTCCGCCGAAGGCTTTATTTTCAACACCTTGCGCATTGGTTAATCCCACGCTAACTTGCACAATGGGTGCGTAGTGTAGGGCAGAGATAGGCATAATGTCGGCGTTATCAACAAAGGGCAACATAGTTTTTAGCTCGTAAGCCCCCACAGTTGTAACCACGTGCCTACTATGCAAACTTATTTTTTCGCCACTTGTATTGGTATAGTTCACCTGCCATATCCCTTCCAGCGGTGTAACAACAACATTGTTGGCTTGCAAAACTATATTCTGAAATCCTACCGATTGTGCCAGAGCGTCCACCAGATGTTGCAATCCGCCTACCGCCGAGAACACCTTTTTAGTAGCCAATCGGTCGCGTTCGGTCTTCCTTTCCCTTCCTTTGGCTATGCCTCCACGAATAAAACTTCCATAGTTCTGTTCCAAGTTGTAGAGCTTTGGCAGTGCATATCGTGTAACGAGCGAGTGCGGATCGCCAGCATATACACCCGAAATAAATGGGTCTACAGCATAGTTTAAATAGCTTTTACCCAGTCGTCGAACAACCATTGATGCCACATCTTCGTTTGGATTGGTACCCTTTGCACGGAAAGGTTCGAGCAATATTCCAAACTTATCTGTCCAACTGAATAGCGGTGTGCGTATCGCAGTAATCAAGTTAGATGGTAAGGCATAAAACTTTTTACCTTTCCATATCCACCGTTGCTTAGCTTCGTTGTGTGCCTCCTCGAGTGTGCAGCCTTCTTTTTCCAAATCTTTAAATAGTTCAGCCACTTCAGGATAGCTTACAACACCCGTGTTTGGTCCGCTTTCGAACGTGAAACCATCTTGCCGATGAGTTTGAATTTGTCCGCCAATCCTATTTGTTTTCTCTAACACAACCACCTCTTTGCCGTGCTTTCGCAACGTGTGTGCAGTAGTTAGTCCTGTAAGTCCGGCACCTATAACAATGGTGTCTATAATATGTTGTGTTTCGTTTTGCATTGTGCAAAGAATAAAGAGTTTATACTGGTTTTGAAAATAGTTTATGATTGTTGCGCATCATGGGGTCGAAAGTAGCAGCAACATTACGCACAAAGGTCATACCATCGTTAGTTAGTTTTACCGAATTGGTATCGAATGTAATCAAACCATCAGTCTGAAGTTCTTTCAGTTGCGTCTCATCGTAGTGTACAGCTTGCTTAATATCATCAACCGAGCAATGCAACCTTTTAGCCATATCGTTCCAATTCACAGAGTTGTTGCACATAATACATTCTATTACTTCGCGTGTTATGCGCTGCCACGAAGCCAAAGCGTAACCTTTTGCAATGGGCAATTGGTTTGCATTTACTTGCGAAATGTAGGCAGAAATATCTTTCGTGTTTTGTGCATACGCCTCGTCTAACTGACTGATGCCCGACACGCCAAAGGCATAAACTTGTGCTGTAATGCGACGTGGACAATAGCCTTGAAAGTTTCTATGCAAAGTGTGGTGCTGTAAAGCCACATTCAAATCATCGTCGGGCAACACAAAGTGGTCCATACCAATAGCACAATAGCCCTCCGCTTGAAGAAGTTTAGAAGCCTCTTCAAACATTTTTAGTTTTTCGGTTTGTGGTGGCAAGCCAGCTTTCTCCAATATCATTTGTCGTTTAAAAATACTTGGCAGGTGTGCATAACTAAAGGTAACTAAGCGGTTAGGACGTAGTTTTATGGCAGCTTCTATAGTAGAAACAAACTCTGCTACAGTTTGTCCGGGCAAGCCATAAATAAAATCGAAGTTCACCTTTGCACCGCCCTTACGCAATATATTCATAATATCTTCAACAGGCAAAATAGATGGTCGACGATTTACGGTGTTCAAAACATTCGCATTAAAATCTTGAATGCCTAAGCTGAAACGATTAAATCCACTGTCAAGCAAGTATTGCCAATCGGTTGTGTCGAGATATCCAGGGTGGCATTCAATAGCAATCTCTGGTTGTTCAATGGTGTCGAAAGCCTCCAATAAGTGTTCGTTGAGCGAACGAATAAAGTGTAAAGGCATTGACGATGGACTTCCTCCTCCATAATGTATCTGACTTATCTTGCGATTTTTGCGCAAATGAGGTAGCAGTAAATCAATCTCTTTGTGTAGTGTGTTGAAATATTCTTCCACCCGTGAAGGTTTCGCCATCGCAACAGAGTTACAGCCGCAATAGTGGCAAAGATGTCTGCAGAAAGGCACATGTATATAAAAGGAAATATTGTCGGCAATTGCATTGTTCGATGCTTCTACAGCTTTCAGATAACGTTGTGCATCGAAAGCTTCAAACTCGTTTGCCGTTGGATAGCTTGTATAACGAGGAACAGGTACATTATATTTCTTAAAAAGAGCTTCGTTCATTATTATTTCACTGTTTTATTCATTTGTAAAGTGTAGAAGAAAGATGCCAATGCAATGGCGCTTTGTGTAGCAAACATTCCAGCATAGCCCACATAATGTGCAATGACACCGCCAATAACTGCTATTATAATTCCCATCAAGTGAGTTATAACGGTTTGAACTGTAAAATCGGTACCTTCTCTTCCCACTCGTACATGTTTCATAGATGAAGTGTAAACCACAACAGTTCCCATACCATAACTGCCCCATAACACAACAATAGCTATGGTTAAGGTTAGAGTTGTTGTGAAATTTTGGTTTATAGATAGGAATACAAAAATGAGTGTTGCCAGGAACATTATGAATGCAAATACAGACCGCATACGCTGATAGCCATAACGACGCACCAAAATTCCTGCTGGATATGCCATAACGAAGGCTGCACCAATGCCAATAATGCCACATAGGAAACCTATTTCTTTCATAGAGTAACCCAAATCTACCATAAAAGGTTTAAGTATAGACATAATGCCAATGATACCTGTATAGTAGAGAACTAAGAAAACTATTTGTCGGGCTATGCCCTTTTGCGTGAAAAACAGTACAAAGTCTTTCCACGTAGCACGCTGTTTTGTTTGTGTTTCTTGCTGGAAACTAAGTTTCTTGTGTAGCAATAGTGGAACAAGTGCTATAAGAACAAAAATACTGAGACATTGTGTTACACTATTCCAACCATACGAATGGAGCACCATAAGTAATACACCACTTCCTAAAAGACTTCCGCCAAAACTACCCATCGATTGCATACTGTTAAGTAATCCGCGTTGTTTGGTTGTTGATGTGCGTATAGCTAAAGCATCAGTTGCAATATCTTGTGTGGCTGAAGCTGCCAAAGCCAAAAGTATTATTGCTATTAGAATATGGAAATAAGAGGGCAGAATTGTATGTAAATCGAAGAGGCTTGTTATAAAAATAAGTAGTGCATAAGTAATTTCTGCACCAATAATAGCTCGTTTATAGTTGCGCACTGTATTACAATAACGGTCTATTGCTGGCGACCAAAACACTTTTAATATCCATGGCAGTTTTATTATTTGTAGCAATCCAATAACGGATAGCGACACTGCTTGTTCGCGCATAATAACTTGCAGTGCCGTAGTAAAAAAACTCATAGGCACTGCTTGAGCTATATATAGACTAAAGAAGGTAGACAGATAAGCTACCTTCTGCGTTTGTTTTTTGTTCATAGAGAAAAGATAATCTGATACTATGGATTAAGTTTAAACACCAAAGATGTGCCTATCATAAAAGGTTTACCTTGTTGAGCAAATGCTGCAGACGAAACAAAAGCATAGCTCATATAATGTGTATTGGTTGTATTCTTTGTCCAAACTTCCCATGTGAAACGTCCCTTTGTTGCTGCAATCTTCAGATTGAGAAGTGCATAAAAAGGTTGTTTTAACTTGTTATCTTCTGTCCAATATATTTTTCCAGTACCTGTAAGTGCAGCATTAAACATAAGTTTATCTAATCCTGCTACATTAGAAAGTGTATAATTAGCTACAAACGACATAGTTTGTTTTGGCACCATTGGTAACATATTGCCAGTAAAATCTACGGTTGCACTTTTCTTATAATATAAGAATTGCGCATAAGTATAACCATAATTTGCTTGCAATTCTAAGCTTGTGATAGGACGATAAGTTGCCGAAAGCTCGAAACCTTTACTGTTAGAATGTCCTGCATTATTAATAATATTTCCTACACCAGGTACGGTAGTTGTTACTTGTTGATGTTTCCAATCTATGTAGAATAAACTCATTTCTGTTTGAAGAGTTCCATTAAGGAAAGCCAACTTTGCTCCAATTTCGTAATTCCAATTGTATTCTGGATCGTAAGCTGGAAGTTTCTGTGTAGTAGAAGTAACATTATAACCACCAGCTTTATAACCACGTGCTATAGAAGCATACACCATTTTGTTGGCAGAAATTTGCTGACTGATTGTAAATTTTGGTGTTATCTGACTAAAGTGCATGTGGTCTTTATACGTTGCTGTTTGTACATTACTTGCAAGTCCTGTGCTTAGATTATATTTGTTTGCTGTATAGTTTTCGCCTACTCGTTCATAATCGTATCTCAATCCTATTGATGCATATAGTGTTTTTGTTATATCATAAGTAGACTGATGGTAAATAGCTCCTCCCCAAGTAGGATTATTATAGAACTTAGGAGTAGCAAAGTCTTTTGTTATGAACTGTGTTTCAACACTATTATTTAATTTTTGATAGAAGCCGAAAGCACCTATAATCCAATGATAGCGATTATTATTGTTTGCCGAACGTAATGTAAGCTCTTGGCTTACGAGAGTTTGTTTCAGTCCTGTTATAACAAAGTAGAGGTCTTTTGGTGTAAAATCCTGGTCTATATATTGTTTATCTTTACTGTATTGGAATGATGTTTGTGAATTGAAGTGGAGTTTATCTCCTTTATAAAGCCAATTTAAGCCAGCCGAAAGAACATTTCGTCTATAGCTACTGTAACGATTGTAGTTTACAGCTTCTACCGTGTTATTGGTTACATTATATTTTCCGTAAGGATAACCACCTTGTGTAGAATGATCGAAAAGAACATTCAAACGCATTGTCCAAAGTGGAGCTGCTTGCCATGCTAATCCCATTTCTGCATTGGCACTTTTCAAATTATCTGCTTTTTCACCCGTTGCTATATTGCGAAAAAATCCATCGTTTCTATGATAATTTCCTGCTACGTGAAGTCCTAAACGTTGTGTAAGTTTCTGATAATGCGACAAGCCTAAACGTAAATCGTTGCGCGAACCATAACTCAATTTGGCTATAGTGTTTTGATATTCTAATGGTGAATAGGTATAAATATTGATAAGTCCGCCTGTAGAATTTCGTCCATATAATGTACCTTGTGGTCCGCGTAGAATTTCTATTCCGTTGATTCCTGCTATATCTAAATCAACAACTGACCGTTCAAAATAGGGCATTCCATCAACATATAGTCCAACAGAAGGGGCATTTGTTTTAGAACCAATACCTCTAATGTAGATAGGTGTATTTTGTCGTGCGCCATAATCTGCTATAAAAATATTTGGAAACACACTACTTACATCGCGTAAGCCGTTTAATTCGTTGTGGTTAATAAACTGACTCCCTGCCACAGATACTGACATTGGAGCTTTACTAATGTTGTCTTGTTTAAACCCATTCACTACAACCTCTTTTAATATGTGATGTTGTGTGGTTGTTGAATCGGTTACTTCTGCCATTGCACAAAGTGGAAAGAGTGCTGTACATAGTAAGAAAGAAAATTTCATAACTCTTGTTCTTTTTAATGTGGGTGCAAAGTTACGTCTTTCTTTTTTTACATACAATCATCATTTATAAGGAAATTTATAAGGAATATTGCTGAAAATGTGAGATTATAACTATGTGCTCAGCTTTCGGTTCTTATATTCTTACCAATGGTTTTGTTGTATTCTTATTAATACTTTTCTATGTTTTATTGCTCACTTGCAAAATGCTAACAACTATAGAATGTAGGTGTCTATATATAATAAGGTGTAAACAATTTGAATAGGCACAATACTTTTATATTGTTATTGCTTTTAGATATAAAAAACTCATCTCTACCAGTTGATAGAGATGAGTTTAAAGGTTTTAATAAAGTGTTTTCGTTACACCTTATATATATTAGAGCTGTGGACCAGCTGCAACAAGCTTCTTACCAGCTTCGTTTGTTTCATACTTCTTAAAGTTCTTTATGAAACGAGCTGCAAGGTCTTTAGCTTTTTCGTCCCATTGTGAAGCATCTTTATATGTATCGCGTGGGTCGAGAATTTCAGTTGCAACACCTTCAAGTTTTGTTGGAACAGTGAAGTTGAAATAAGGAATCTGTTTTGTAGGAGCAGCGTCGATAGAGTGGTTCAAAATAGCATCGATAATACCACGAGTATCGCGAATAGAAATACGTTTGCCAGTACCATTCCAGCCAGTATTTACTAAGTATGCCTTAGCACCGCTCTTTTCCATCTTCTTAACCAACTCTTCTGCATATTTTGTTGGGTGAAGTTCCAAGAAAGCCTGACCGAAGCAAGCAGAGAATGTTGGAGTTGGTTCTGTAATACCACGTTCTGTACCAGCTAATTTTGCTGTGAAACCAGAAAGGAAGTAGTATTTTGTTTGTTCTGCATTAAGAATAGATACTGGAGGAAGTACACCAAAAGCATCAGCAGAAAGGAAAATTACCTGTTTTGCAGCTGGACCTTGTGATTCTGGACGCTGAATATTCTTAATATGATAGATAGGATAAGATACACGAGTATTCTCGGTTACACTCTTATCTGCAAAGTCTATCTTACCATTCTCGTCAACAGTTACGTTTTCAAGAAGAGCATCGCGTGTAATTGCACCGTAAATATCAGGTTCAGATTCTTTATCAAGGTTGATAACTTTTGCATAGCAACCACCTTCAAAGTTGAATACACCCTTATCGTCCCATCCGTGTTCGTCATCACCAATAAGTTTACGCTTAGGATCGGTAGACAATGTTGTTTTACCTGTACCAGAAAGACCAAAGAAAATTGCTGTGTTTTCTCCGTTCATATCTGTATTTGCAGAACAGTGCATAGAAGCAATACCCTTAATGGCAAGAAGTAGTTCATCATTGAGAACATACCTTTCTTCATTTCACCACCGTACCATGTATTTACAATAACTTGCTCCTTAGAAGTTACGTTAAACATAACGCAAGTTTCTGAATGCAAACCAAGTTCTTTCCAGTTTTCTACTTTAGCTTTTGAAGCATTGTAAACAATGAAATCTGGTTCTTGCTCGAAATCTGCTTCGCTTTTTGGACGAATGAACATATTTGTTACAAAGTGAGCCTGCCAAGCAACCTCTACAATGAAACGAATCTTCATACGTGTGTCTTTGTGTGTACCACAAAAACCATCAACTACAAACAAACGTTTGTTAGAAAGTTCTTTCTTTGCAATATCTTTTACTGTTGCCCAAGCTTCTTTTGTAGCACGGTGGTTATCGTTATGATATTCTTCTGAATCCCACCATACTGTATCGTGAGAATTTTCATCATCAACAATAAACTTATCTTTAGGAGAACGACCAGTATAAATACCTGTCATTACGTCAATAGCACCAAGTTCTGTTTCATGACCAACTTCAAAACCTTCAAGACCTTCTTTTGTTTCTTCGTTAAACAATACTTCGTAAGAAGGATTGTAAAGTACTTCTGTTGTACCTGTAATACCGTACTTCGTAAGTACGCTCTTATCAAATTTTGCCATTTTTTATAATATAAAATTATGTTGAAATTTATCTCTTAATCTTATTACTATTTTACCTTAAACATCGCAAAGGTAGTAATTTTATTATGCAACGCAAAATCATAAAGATAAAAAATACAACAAGAATTGATTTGTAAGGTTAAAGAATATAAAAATCCTTGATATTAAAAAGATATTTGCTATTCGGACGTTGCAAATGCTAAACTATTTTCTTAATTTTGCCGAAATTTTGGGCGCATAAAAACTATTACTCCCAAACATATATATCACCAATATATAACCATAGTGTAAAAAGAAAAATGGAAATCATTAACTTCTCGGATCAAAACTCCATTGTAAACCAATACATGGCAGAAATTCGTGACAAAGAGTACCAGAGAAACCGTCTCCTTTTTCGTAATAATGTTATGCGAATAGGGGAATTCGAAGCTTTCGAAATCTCTAAAACTCTTCAGTACGAAACAAAAGAAATACTCACGCCATTGGGCGTTTCAAAGGTAAATATACCTATCGACAAAATTGTTCTCGCTACAATTTTCCGGGCAGGACTACCTTTTCATAACGGTTTTCTTAATATTTTCGACCATGCTGGAAATGCTTTTGTAAGTGCATATAGAGAATATAAAGACAAAGAACACCACGAAGTGGGTATACATGTTGAATATTTGGCAACACCCGATATTAATGGTAAAACTTTAATTATTGCCGATCCAATGTTAGCTACTGGTGGTTCGATGGAACTTGGCTATAAAGCTATTCTTTCTAAAGGCGAACCACGACATGTTCACATTGCATGTGTAATTGCTTCTCCTGAAGGTATTGAACATATTAAAAAGACATTCCCCGATAATAATACTACTATTTGGTGTGGAGCTATAGACGATGGACTAAACGAACATAAGTATATTGTTCCGGGATTTGGAGATGCTGGCGACTTATGTTATGGAGAAAAACTATAAATATTAGCTAAAAAGGAACTTGCAAAAAATATAATATAAACTTTTGCAAGCTCTTTTTTTTATAAGAACATATTTTTTTTGCTAATTACAAACACTGTTAATGTAATTAGTGGGTTGGCTCTTTCTTTTATCTCAATTGTTCATTAAGCTGTAGTGCTATTATATTTTGTTTATACTATAACTTTTTTTACCATTTTTTTCGCTTCTTACCATCTATTTTTGCTTGTCTTTCTAATTTGCTGTAAACTGTTACATCTTTATATAACGATTAAACAATATGCCAACAATAAAAACAAAAATAGGGTAAGCTATACCGAAGCCTATTTAACTTTTAAAAAGATACATTATAGATTTTTGTAATTACGAAATAGAAAAAAATTAATAAGAAAATAAAATTTTATAATTAAAAACCTCAATGTTTTTTTATTATAAAAATTTCTCCACATAATTATTCTTTATTTTTTTCTCTATTTTACTATACGCTTTTTTTGCCATATTAGCTGCTTCTGTATACACTTTAATTCAGCCATAAATAGTTCTACTTAGAAAAAAATTTTTTTCTCGCTGTATATAAAATATTATACTCTACATACAGAAAGGTGGCGTTTCGGTTTACGAAGCACCACCTTTCTACTTTCTCAAATCATCAACTAACTTAAACTATTTACTCTATAATAATAACTAATCAACTATCTTTTTTTACCTATATGAACCTTTTCTATAAAGAATCTTGAGTCTTATTGTTATCCTAATCTTATTTTTTTCTTCTTATTTTTTTGAGTGTCTCCAGAAAAAGCGGCTCATATCATCTCTTTTTACGACTGCAAAGTTATAGCTATATTGCATTGTACGCAAAAAATAAAGCAGAGAATGAACAATATTCGCCATTTTATTGCTATTCATCAATCTAATTGATTTTTGTCAATACTAATTTGTTATTCTTATACTTTTTTCTTAAATTTGCTGACTGATTATCACATTATAGAATAATGGAAAATAATACCGAATTGCGCAACGCATGGGATTTTGTAGAACATACAGGCATTAGCATTTTCTTAACAGGAAAAGCTGGTACCGGAAAAACAACCTTTTTGCGAACTATAAAGCAACGGAGCACAAAACGAATGATAGTTGTAGCACCTACAGGGGTTGCAGCTATAAATGCTAATGGTGTAACCATTCATTCATTCTTTCAACTTCCATTATCTCCATTTGTTCCCGAAAGCACAGTAAAGCCACGTTTTGAATATAGTAAGCAAAAACGGCAAATTATGCGAACACTCGACCTTCTTATTATAGACGAAATTAGTATGGTTCGTGCAGATATTCTTGACGCTATAGATTCTATTCTTCGCCGTTTTAGAGAACATAATAAACCTTTTGGAGGAGTACAGCTCTTAATGATAGGCGATTTGCAACAACTTACACCTATTGTGCGTCCAGACGAAGAAAAATTGTTGAGCCGTTATTATAATACACCATATTTTTTCGATTCTAAAGCACTGCAAAGCACACAATATGTTACAATAGAGCTAACAAAAGTGTTTAGACAACAAGACAAAGTTTTTATAGATATATTAAACCACTTTAGAGATGGACACGTTTCTGATGAAGATTTTGATATTTTAAATAAACGCTATCAACCAAATTTCACCCCCGATGAAAATAGCGATTACATACATTTAACAACGCACAACAGAATAGCCGATAATATAAACGACCGACAATTAGAACAAATTAAAGAACAAGTATATAAGTTTTGTGCACGAGTGGAAGGACAATTTCCCGAAAATAGTTATCCTGCCGACTATGAACTAACATTAAAATGCGGAGCACAAGTAATGTTTATTCATAACGACCGTTTCGAACGATATTATAATGGGAAAATAGGACGAATTACTTATATTGATAATGAAAGAATAGAAGTAAGCTGTCCGAACGAAAACGAAAAAATAGAGGTTGAACCCCAAACGTGGGAAAATACTCGTTACACACTCAACGAAACAACAAAACAAATAGAAGGAGAGGTGTTAGGAACTTTCACACAATATCCATTGCGATTGGCTTGGGCTATTACAATTCATAAAAGTCAGGGGCTAACTTTCGAACATGCCATTATAGATGCGCAACAAGCTTTTGCATCTGGACAGGTTTATGTGGCTTTAAGCAGATGTAGAACATTAGAAGGTTTGGTTTTAGCATCAACACTAAACAGAAATGCCGTTATAAACGATGCCAGAGTAGATAGCTATATTGCACAACAAAACATACGAGCAGCCGAAAGTATTAAGAATTTGCCTCTCCTAAAAGAAGAATATTACAGAATGATGCTGTTGGAATTGTTCAACTTTAGCGAAATATATAATGCCGAATCGGCTCTTTTTAGAACTTTGGTAGAGCATTTCCATAAACATACCAAGCTAATTGCGCTACACCAAGCAACAGTTTCTGAATTGAAAGAGAAAGTTCTGGATATTTCTACGAAATGGACACAATATATAAAAGGTATATCAATAGCAGAATTGCATAATAAAGAATTTTTAGATAGAATAAAAAGCAGTGCACAATATTTCTACAACGAACTTTCAAAAATATTTGCAGACCAGATAGAACAAACCAAAGGCATTGAAAGTAAAAATAAAGAAGCCATAAAGCGAATAGATAATAATATTAGCGAAGTTGAACAAAGTAAACAAGCGAAACTGTTATTGCTGGAAGATATAATGATAGAAGAATTTAGCACAAGTCATTATCTTAAATGCAAACAAGAAGCAATTTTAATATCAATGGGCGACGAGGATATTGCAAAACAACGCAATAAAAAACATAAAGTAGAAGCCCCAAAAAAGAAAAAAGAAGCAACACACAACATAAGCTACAAACTTTATAAAGCAGGAATGACCTTAGAAGCTATAGCAAAAGAACGCAGTTTAACAATAGAAACCATCGTACGGCATATAGCAAAATATGTTAGAAACGGAGAATTAAGTGTAACCAACTTTGTAGACGATAGGAAAATAGCAGCCATTCAAAACGCAATAAATAACATTCCACCCAACGAAGGTATGAAATATATAAAAGATGTATGTTCAATAGATGTTACTTACAGCGATATTATTTTCGTTTTAGCCAATAACGAAAGAACAAAATAAACATTTTGTAGCCGATTTTTAAAAAAAACTCCCTCCTGTTTAATCTAAAAATGTCATTTAAGTCTCAACATATTCTGTTTTATTCTTGGCAAATTTATAAAGCCTTATAACAGAAACGTAATTGGCTATGTAAAACTATAAAATAGACAAAGAAAACTGCACAAAAACAAGTAACAACAGGAAATAATGGCGCGAAAACTGCGATGATATAATGGTATAAAAAAATAGATAAAGTTAATATGTAAAAATAATATATATGTAAAATTTGTATCACGTAAAAAAATACTTTTGTTATATATATATCATAAAAATTACAAGAAAAAAAAGAACATATTACCATTATAAGAAAGAAAAATAACGATAAAATAAGCTCTATTTATTAGAAATAAAGAACAAAAAAACTGTTCTGGAAACAAGAATAGTCATAAATTTTTCATAATTGCATAAAAAAAGACACCTAAATAGTTGGTGGAAATTTATTTTATCTATACCTTTGCATTGATTTAAGAAATAATTCTTGATTACAAACATACAAAATAGTTATTAGTAAGTTAATAGTCAAACAAATGTTAGTTAGTATGTCTTCGTGAGAAGATGCACTGATGAGAATTGAGTCAAGTAATTTTTTTGAGTTATTTAGTTAAGTGGCAAGGCCTATGTTTACGTGAGTAAATATAGGCTATTTTTTTGTGCTTATAGAAAAAAACGCCAACATAATGTAAACAGTAAACATTATATATATTATATTTGCTAAACATATATATAACACCGTTAAACATATAGTTGCAATAGTTAAACATATAGTTGTAATAGGGGAGAAGATGCCATAATTAAACTCGTAAAGAAATAATATGCAAGCCTTTTTGGAGAGAAATAATTGCAATTAATGATTTAGCTTATTTCTTCTTATAATTATTAGTCAAAATAGTATAATAATTTTGTAAACTCCCACTAAATGGTTATTTTTGCATTATAATGACCTACTAAAAGTAAAAAAGGTATGGATAACTTAAGATTTGAAGTTTTAAAAGAGGCTTTTAGAAAACGCCCTGTAGAATTAAAGATACCCAAAGAGCGTCCATCGGAATTGTTTGGGAAGAATGTATTTAACCGCGAAAAATGTTTAAGTATCTTCCTATAGAGGTTTATAATAAAATGGTGGACGTTATGGATAATGGCGAACGTCTTGACCGTTCTATTGCTGATTGTGTTGCTAATGGAATGAAAAAATGGGCAAAAGATAATGGAGTTACACATTACACTCACTGGTTTCAACCATTAACAGAAGGCACTGCCGAAAAGCATGATTCGTTTATTGAACCTGATGGAAAAGGAGGAATGATAGAAGAATTTTCAGGAAAATTACTTGTACAGCAAGAACCTGACGCTAGTTCTTTCCCATCTGGTGGTATTCGCAACACATTTGAAGCGAGAGGTTATTCGGCTTGGGACCCAACAAGTCCTGTTTTTATTATAGACGACACTCTTTGTATCCCTACAATTTTTATTTCTTACACAGGAGAATCACTCGATTATAAGGCACCATTGCTACGTTCTTTGCGAGCAGTAGATAATGCAGCAAAAGAAGTTTGCCAATACTTCTATTCAGACGTGAAAAAGGTGCATACAAATTTAGGTTGGGAACAAGAATATTTTTTAGTTGATGAAGACCTTTATTTTACTCGACCTGATTTAATGCTAACTGGTAGAACATTAATGGGACACGATTCGGCAAAAAACCAGCAAATGGAAGACCATTATTTTGGAACTATACCAGAACGTGTGCAAGCTTTTATGAAAGATCTTGAAGTTAATGCCTTAGAACTCGGAATTCCTGTTAAAACTCGGCATAATGAAGTTGCACCCGGACAATTTGAACTTGCTCCTATCTTTGAAGAATGTAATTTAGCCGTAGACCATAATATGCTTTTAATGGCTGTAATGAAGAAAATTGCACATCGACACGGATTTCGCGTACTATTACACGAGAAACCTTTCGATGGTATTAATGGATCGGGAAAGCATAATAACTGGAGTTTGTCTACCGATACAGGAATATTATTGCACAAAAGCGGGAAAAATGTAAACGATAATTTACGTTTCGTCGTTTTCGTTGTAGAAACTTTAATGGGAGTTTATAAACATAATGGTTTACTAAAAGCTTCGGTTATGAGCGCTACAAACGACCATCGTTTAGGAGCAAACGAAGCACCACCTGCAATTATATCATCGTTTTTAGGTAAACAAGTGTCCGATTTGTTGGAACATATTGAAAAAGCCGATAAAAAGAATCTGTTTAGTGTGAAAGGAAAGCAAGGAATGCAACTCGATATTCCTGAAATTCCAGAATTGCTGATAGATAATACCGATCGTAACCGTACTTCGCCATTTGCTTTTACAGGAAACCGATTCGAATTGCGTGCAGTTGGCTCCGAAGCAAATTGCGCTTCGGCACTTATTGTATTAAACACAGCTGTTGCAGAGGCTTTAACCAACTTCAAAACACGTGTAGATGCACTAATTTCTAAAGGCGAAGACCCTACAAGTGCAATTATAGAAATTGTTCGCGAAGATATAAAAACGTGTAAACCTATACACTTTGACGGAAATGGTTACAGCGACGAATGGAAAGAAGAAGCAGAAAAAAGAGGATTAGACTGTGAAGCAAGTTGTCCTGTATGTTTCGATGCTTATTTGCGCGATGATTCCATACAAATGTTCGAACAAATGAACGTAATGAATCGTAACGAATTAGAAGCACGTAACGAAGTAAAATGGGAAACCTATACAAAGAAAATACAGATTGAAGCACGTGTTATGGGCGATTTGGCTATGAATCACATCATTCCAGTGGTTACACACTACCAAAGTAGGTTAGCAAAGAATGTAAGTTCTATGATAAATATCTTTGGAAAAGAAGAAGGAGAAAGGCTAACCAAACGTAATATTAATATTTTAAAAGAAGTAGCCGAACGCATTCAACTCATAGAAACTGGAGTAGATGAACTTGTTGAGGCAAGGAAAGTAGCAAATAAAATAGAATCGCAACGCGAAAAAGCAATTGCTTATCACGATAATATTGTTCCACAGATGGAAAAAATACGTTATCAGATAGATAAACTTGAACTGATTGTTAGCGATGAAATGTGGACTTTGCCTAAGTATAGAGAACTTTTATTTATCCGATAAAACCGCACAAAATGATATCTTTTTCTAAAGGAGAATGATTTTATGTACAGGTTTCTCTTTGAAGTTTTTGGAATAGAATATTCACACGAATAAAATAAACAGCAAAGATAAACGCCATAGAGAAAACAGAGAAAAATCTTATTATAAATTCCCAGAAATTTAATTATAAAATTAAAAAAATATAATTAATTTTCTGGGAATTTATAATTAAAAGTTTTTGGAACGATACAACCAACATTGAATGCTCCTCTTATTATAAAAATAACAAAACATTCTTTCGTGTAGAAAAATGTATACAATAAAATAAACGATATATATTCTTACGCTTTTCATATAAATCCACATCATCTTTATGCTGAAATAAAGCTATTACTTACACGTAAGTAAAGTTTTACTTACACGTAAATAAAGTTCTACTTACACGTAAATAAAGTTCTACTTACACGTAAATAAAGTTCTACTTACACGTAAGTAAAACTATTACAACAGGCTGTCGCTAATATAGGAAACGCATACAATAGTAGCAGAGACGCGAAGAAACAACATCAGAATCAACACATCAACGCAGATTATAAAGTGTCCGATTGTTATTCAACTACCTCTCATTAATTTTCAGATACTTTTATAAGGTGTCTCAAATACTTCTCTTACAGCCCAAAATATTGTTCTTAACTACCACAAATGTGTTAAAACATGGAGTTTAATAAGAACTTTTGAAATTATTTCATAACTTTGCAAAAAATATAACAAATAATTCTACAAACAGAGAATAAAGATTGAAAGATTCAGAGTAACGAAGACATGGTTTCCTTAACCGTGTTAATGGATATCAATATACATAACAGACTCATTTCTATCTTAACAGTCCGCCTGCAAGTTTGATTGTAGGTAGATTTAATTATGAATTAAAAAAATGAACACAGACGTAACTAAACAAAAATATCTTAGACCAGCCATTGCTGTCTTTGATATGATGGAAGACAAATTTCTTTTAGCAACAAGTCCTAATGTGAGACCTGGCGGAGGTGGTAATCCCTCAGGAAGTGTTACCATAGAACCGCTTATACCTGCAGTTGGAGATGATGGCGACGAACTTGTTGGCTAATAGTTGGAAACAAAGAAAGTAAAAATAAAAAGGTAAAAAGATATAATGAAAAAGATTTCTTATTATACACTATCGGCATTATTTGTTGGTAGCATTGCATTATCAATGGTTTCGTGTGCTGACGATGACTTAGGCAATAGCCTAAGTGATGGCGATAAAGAAGCTATTGTGCAATTTGAAATAACCGATGCACAGGGAAGAAGCACTTAGTAAATATAATGCATCAACTCGTGGTGCCATTACTGCCGGACTATCCGATAAGGACCTTGAAGGTAAAAAAATTAGAAGCTCAAAGCAACAAGAATCTTAATGTCTGCTTAATTGAAACAACCGTTGAAGGTGTTAATCCAGTGGTAACCGATGCAAAAAAACACGTGCAAAATATCATCGATGTGAATTCATTTAGCGACTTCTCTTCTACTGGTCTTCGTGGCACAACTCCATCAAATATAAAAGAAGAATGGTTTATTGATGCAAAGACAAAAAAGAATGGTGAACTCTATACTCAGATACCTTGGTCGTGGCAAAAACCTTATGGTTGTTTCTTTGCAGTATATCCAGAGCTTAACACTTATAAGGATAAGATGAAAATAAATAAGCCAGATGCTAATGGTTTTCCAAGTGTAGAATTTGAAATAGAAACTGACGTAAGAAAGCAAGTAGACCTTATGACTGCTTGTTCTGGTAATGTACAATATGCAACACGCTATCAAGCACCAAGAACCAGTCTTAATTTCCGTCATGCATTGACAGCTATCCGCTTTGCAGTTGGTCAGAATCTGTCATTCGACAAAACAATTAAGCAGATTTCGCTTAAAAATGTATTGTTAAAAAGCAAGTATGTAGTTTCTAACCAATACAATGGTACTGGCGCAAAGTGGGTATCTACTGGTTATGATACTCGTGGTAATGTAACTCTCGATGGTCTTAATTACAAGACAAATGAAAATCCAAACAGCATTGTTAGAGATATAAGTACATTTCCTAATGAAAATTCAAGAGATATCACTAAGTTGAACGACAACTACACCTTTTATATGATTCCACAGGAACTCGATAATAAGGTTACTGCCGAAATTACTTTTACCGATAACACTACTATTTCTGTACCACTTAAAGGTTCTTGGAAAGAAGGAACCACCCGTACTTATAAGTTGAGTAATCAGAATTCAAGCTGGGTTTACTCTATCACAAGTGATAGTCCAGCAGCTGTTGCTTACAACGCAACAAGTACAGGAAACTATGGTATTACAAGTTTTCGTCAAGCTCCTGATGGCACAAAGAAGCCAGTAGCATGGAAAGTTATTGGATATAGTGAAGATGATGGTAAGACTTGGACAACAAAGCCAGCATGGCTAAAGAGTTTAACTAAAGAGTCGGGAAATGGTGGTACAGCTGCAGAACAAGGTACAGCTACATTAGGAACAGATATAGTAGACCTTGTTGCTAAACGTAATAAAGAATTACAAGATGCTAAGCCTTTAGGTTCAGCAGAAAGTATTACAACTTATCGAATAGCACTGGTGAAGCACAAGTACAGAATACTGCCAACTGCTATGTCATCTCTGCACCGGGACATTATATGATTCCTTTAGTTTATGGTAATGCCATCAAGAATGGTGGTACGAATACAAGTGCATATATAAGTTCAGCAGCAAAACTTGAACTTTTGTTTGGAAGTCCTGCTAAAAATACTGATGTTATTCTTCATAATTTTGTAGACCATGAAAGTAAAAAAATCGACAACCCATGGATTGAGAAAACAAGTAATAAGGCAAATAATGGTATAAATGGAGCACAAATTGTTTGGGCTGACGAAGCAAATCTCGTTAATTTAGCTCCTGATCCTATATATCGTGATGGCAGCGGAAATGCTTTTGTAAAGTTTGAAGTAACACAGGCAAATATAAAAAGCGGTAATGCAGTTATAGCTGTTAAGAAAGGTAATACTATTGTTTGGTCATGGCACCTTTGGTTTGCGCCTAAGAATGCACTTGATAAGATTCCTGTTACCAATAAGCAAAACAAGGTTTATAACTTCACAAATGAAGCATTAGGTTGGAAACCAACAAAATGGACTGGTACATCTTATTCAACACCACGAACTGTAAAGGTAAAGTTGAACAAACTATTGCTAACAATGGTATTAAGCAAAAATCAGTCTTCACAATTACACAGAATGCTGGTATTACAGAAAGAACTGGTACAACCACTTTCTATCAATGGGGACGTAACAATGCTTTCCCTGGCACAGATGCAACACTTCCTCAGGGTAGTATCGTAAAAGGAAATGACCAGATTCACGTAAACAATAAGGTTCAGTATCCAAACTTCTTTTTCACGACGGATATACTAGACAATGGAACTATTGCTCCAAACGATGGCTTAACAAAATTTCATTATTTCTATAATCTCTGGTCAATGAATAATAATAGGCGTGGTGATCAAAATGCTCCTAACAACATTGAAGTTGTTAAGACCATTTACGACCCATGTCCAGTAGGATTCAACGTTCCAACCAATGGTGCATTCTCTGGCTTCACTTCTAATGGTCAAAATGAAGGACCAATGAATGTGAATGGAACCAATGACAGAGCTACTTATAATCTAAATTCAGGACATCTTTTCTGGACAAATAGTAGCAAGACTGAAACCATTTACTTCCCGGCATCGGGTTTTAGACATGCAAAAGATACAAAGATAAATGAAGCAAATAACTTTGGTGATTATTGGTCTGCAGACCCACAAGATTACAACAATGGTTGTGTAATGGGCTTCTCTTACGATAAGGTCTATCCCCTTTTCGTCAACATCCGCACCTACGGTTTTGCCGTTCGTCCTGTTGCTGAAAAATAAAATTAAGGCATTATAAATACCTAATATATTCTTTTTACTAAAATCCCTGCCCTATTTATTAAGGCAGGGATTTTTATTACTGCGAAAATACTACAATATAAAGCGTGGCATAATAGACCAATGTTTATTAAGCCTGAAAAGTGGACAATACCACTTGTTTACTGGGCAGAGATATAGAAAGTATAGAGGATTAGAACCGTCACACTGTTGAAATCACACTACGCAAAAGGACCAAATCCTATAAAAGAACTCAGCCCTTTTGGTATATTAACCAGCAATAAAATATACTTATAAGCATTCCCATTGTAGCAACATTAATGCTTGTATGCCATATCTTACCTTATATATTTCTTTTACTATATTGCATTGTTATACTATTGCTTCTTTCACTATTATTTTTATTCTCTAAAGCTAATAACCCCCTGGATTGGCTCTGACGAAGTTTCTTCTTTCTTTTCAGGGACAGACTTTAAATCTTCTATCATTTGCTTTGTTCGCTTATAGGTTGGCGTGTTTTCTATAGCGAGAATAATATCTTCGTTATCCAAATCGTCTTGAGAGAAAAGATATATGTGTGGGTGTCGTTTCGACTTTGCCGACTTGCTTCCACCATAGAAGCGCACTCTGCGGTCGTCTAATGTCATTTGGTGTTCTTCTTGTTCAGCAAGGCGCGCAGCTTCTTCCAACGATTGTTTCTTAATGTGGCTACCCATTCCCTCAACATCTTTAATGCCGAAGCCTGTAGCAAGAATAGTTACTTTTACCCTTTTATCGAGGTCTGGGTCGAGTGCTAATCCCCATTTCAGTTCAAATCCATTACCGAAATGGCTCATAAATTCGTTAATATCACTCATCTCTTCCATCGTCAATCCAGGATTATCGTTGTTGTCGCTACTGAAATTGATAGAAAGAAGTATCTTTTTAGAGTTGTATATATCGTTGTCGTTGAGCAACGGAGAATTTAAAGCATCTTCAATAGCTTGCTTTACACGCCCCTCACCTTCACCATAACCAGTGCTCATAATAGCAACACCGCCATCTTTCAACACTGTTTTCACATCGTTAAAGTCAAGATTAATGAGTCCGTGTACAGTAATAATTTCTGCAATACTTTTTGCAGCAACACTGAGTGTATCGTCTGCCTTTCCGAAAGCATTAAGCACACTCATATCCGGATATATTTCGCGTAAGCGCTCGTTATTTATCACCAACAAAGCATCTACGTGTTTCGACATTTCTTCTACACCATCAAGTGCCTGGTCTATCTTTCTGTTTCCTTCAAAACGGAATGGAATTGTAACGATACCAACTGTAAGAATATCCATATCCTTACTTACCTTTGCAATAACAGGAGCCGCACCAGTACCAGTACCACCTCCCATACCAGCAGTAATGAATGCCATTTTGGTGCCATCACTCAGCATTTTCTTTATGTCGTCAATAGTTTCTTCTGCTGCTTCTCTTGCTTTCTCTGGCTTATTTCCTGCTCCTAAGCCTTCCTTACCAAGTTGCAAATGAATAGGAACGGGCGAATCGTTTAGTGCTTGTGCATCGGTATTACACAAAACAAATGTAACATCGTGTATACCTTCACGATACATGTGGTTTACGGCATTTCCACCGCCATCACCAACACCAATAACTTTGATAATGCTATTTTGTTCAGCTACACCAAAGTCGAGTATTTCTTTCTTCATATTATTATCTGCCATAACCTTCTTCCTTGTCTTATTCTATATTTCTTCGTTTAGAACACTTCCTTTTATTCATCTTCTGCTTCTAATATCTTTCCACCAAAATCTTTCATCTTGCGAGTGAATTTTCCCCAGAGACTATTCTTACGTTTTTCTTCTTCGTCGTGTTTACGTTTTTCTTCTTCTTCTTCTCTGCGTTTACGTTCTTCTTCTTCCATACGGCGACGTTCTGCTTCTGCCTTTTCTTTTTCGGCAGCAGTCAGCACTACACCTTGTCCAATTTCTGGAGCTTTCTGGGTTCTTTATGCAAGTCGCTTGTTGTTGATGTAGTTGGTTTGGTAACATCATCAAACAATTTCTTATCTGAATTAATAGGAGCTCCTGCACAATTAATATCGCCTTTTGCCAACAATCCAAGAATAGTGTTCATTGTAGCATTCTTTGCATTAATATCTGCATTATTAGCATTAATGGTTTGTGTAACAAACTTAGCTATTCTTATTTTATCTACATGCGAATGAGTACGGAATGCTTGTTCAATATTCTTCATATTCGAACCACCACCTGTAAGAATAAAACCTCCTAATAGTTTATTAGCGTATTCGCTTGGTATTTGATAGATAACGTTTTTAATAATCTCTTCAACACGCGATTCTATGATATCAACAAGTTTTCGGCTTTCTATAGAAGAGTCGTTAGAGATTGTATAAGAGTGTTTGTCGTCTATATCTTCGTCATTAGTATAAGCACTTCCGTATGTTAGTTTCAGTTTTTCGGCATCTTTCTCTTCAATGTGTAGGCTTGCAATATCTTTTGTTATATTAGCTCCACCAAGTGGCAACACAGCAAGGTGTCGTAATATACTTTTATAATAAACAGAAACTGTAGTTGTTTCAGCTCCAAGATCGACAAGTACACAACCTCCACGTTTTTCGTTATCTGTTAATATGCTATCAGCTAAAGCTAAAGGAGCCAAATACATTTCGGCAATAGCAATACCTGCCTTTTCAAAGCAACTATTAAGATTATCGTAGAACGATTTACGCCATAAAATATTTAAGAAGTTTCCTTCTAAATGGTTTGCTTTAATACCTACGGGGTCTATTGCATCTTGATTATCTACCTTATATTCTTGTGTGGCTGCATCGAGAATTTCCTGATCAGGATAACTCATATTACGATTTGCGTCCATCAGTTCGTTTATCATATTACTAGATATGATAGTTCCTGCAGGCAATTCTTTTACTATTACGTTTTTTACACTGCGAATAGATTGTCCGCCCACACCTACATAGACGTGTGTTATCTCGTGTTTAAGTTGCTTCTTTAGTTTGTTTATTATATTGGTTAAGCATTGTCCTGTTTTGTCGATGTTGTAAACAACACCTTTTCGAATGCATTGCGAAGCGTCTTCTTTAACAACAGCATTCACAGAAATACTACCATCTAGGTTTTTCTTTCCTGCTATACCAGTGATTTTTGATGAGCCCAGTTCAATGGCTACAATAAATTCTGCCATACACTAATTTTCTTATTATTTATTTTTATTCTTATTCTGATACTTCTGTTTGTATTTTTTCCTCTTGCTTTGGTTGTTGCTGTTCGTTTGTTGTTTGTTGTGCAGCTCTTCGTTTACATATAATTTGATTATCGAACTCCACATCAATATACGAGTATTTATTCCAACCTGCTTGTGATAGCCCATAACGATAGAATTTTTCGGTTCGTTCGAGTTTTTTCGTAACAAACTCGTCTATACCTTTATCGTTTGCTGCCTTATTTCGTCTTATTGGTAGATAACCTATAAATATTATATGATTTCCCACACGTGGAACGAGTTCTATTCCTCTATCTGGTCGGACATTTATTTGTTCGATTTGGTTGAGCCAAAACTCCGATTTATTTATTGCTTTTGCCATAGGTGTAATTGCGAAATGAGCAAACCATTTACTAATATCGCCTGTTGCTATAATTAAATCGCTTGTATATTTAGAGTTTGGTAAAATTCCTCCATTATCGTCCAGATAGTAGTCTTCACCTTTATTATTTTTTATACGAATGATTGGCATTCGTTGCGAAATTCTAATATTAATATGCCCATTCTCTGTAATATAGCATTGTGCCGTATCAACAAATGGTCCCACCTTTAAAGCTTCTTCTATTTTTCGTGGTTCAATAGAACTTAATTGCCTATTAAGTGGGTATAATTTATCTTTTTCAAGAATGGCTTTAATTTCTTCAGCACTAAGAAATCCAGAGTTATTGGAATCGGAAATATTTATATTCACTTTCGTACATATACGATGTTTCTTATCTGGCGTATTCCACGAAGTTATTGCCATAACAAGGTACAATGCCAAGATGACATCTAACACATAAAAAATAATCGTCTTCCAACTTGTATTCATTCTCTTAAACTATTCTTTTTCTTTTATTATTTCTGCAAGTTGTTCTGTATAATTGTCGAGATTTCCTGCTCCGAGCACAACAAGAACATCAAAGTCTCTACTTTTAGCAAACTGTAATACGTCGTCTTTCTTTATCATTTGCTTTTCTACATTACTCTTCAGATTATCGTAGATAAGTGCTGATGTAACACCAGGCATTGGTTTTTCTCTAGCTGGATAAATTTCTGTGAGAATAACCTCATCGAAATGGCTGAGAGCTTCTGCAAATTCCATATAAAAATCGTGCGTACGTGAGTAAAGATGGGGTTGGAATATTACCGTTATCTTTCTATCAGGATATATTTCCTTCAAACTTTTAGCACTTTGTATAATCTCTTTTGGATGATGTGCATAGTCGGAAAGTAAAACGTGTCGATTATTTTTTACCTTAAAGTCGAAACGACGGTCTACTCCTGCATAAGTTTTCATTCCATTTCTAAGTTCATCGGCTGTACAACCACAAAGTTGTGCCAATGACATTGCAGCTATTCCATTTTCAATATTTATTGGTATAGGCTGACCTAACTCTATGTTTGTTACATTTTCTATAGGCGAAACCATATCAAACACAATAGTTCCATTTTGTATTCGAACATTTTCGGCATGAAAATCACCAGTTTCCCTACTATATTCATACACTTTTACACCAGCTTGTACGTTTTGTTTCATTTCTAAACTTTTATGAATAACAAGCGTTCCCCCTGGTTGTATTAATTCGGTGTAATGACGAAAACTTTCTAAGTAGGCTTCTTTCGTACCATAAATATCTAAATGGTCGGGATCCGTAGATGTAATAACACTCATATAAGGACGTAACCAATGGAAAGAACGGTCGAATTCATCGGCTTCAATAACAACATAATCGCTTTTGGGCGAGAATATATAGTTTGTACCATAATTTTTAGAGATACCACCAAGAAAAGCATTACAATCTAAACGACTTTCGTGCATAATATGGGCACACATTGTAGATGTACTTGTTTTACCATGTGTACCAGCAAAGCAAAGTCCTTTGTGTGTTTGTGTAAGTCTACCCAACACTTGTGCACGTTTTTCTATTTCGAAATGGTTTTCGCGGAAATATATTAATTCACTATGCGTATTAGGTATAGCTGGTGTGTAAACTACTAATGTTGTAGATGGATTTTTACACACATCTGGAATCAAATTTATGTTATCTTCGTAGTGCAGTTGTATTCCTTCTTTTTCTAAACGGCGTGTTAAATCGGTTGGTGTTTTATCGTAACCTGCCACCACAAGTCCTTTATGATGGAAGTATCGAACTAAAGCACTCATACCAATTCCTCCTGCTCCTATGAAATAAACTGCCTGTATATCCTGTAATTTCATTTTGTTATATTATTATTTGGTATATCATAACCATTCCAGATTGTTGGTATCTCTATTGTTTTATGAGTTTTATTACTTCGTTTGCTATTACATCGGCAGAATTATGAAGCCCCATTTTTTTCACATTTTGGCTTAAGCTTGTAAGTTTCTGTTCGTTGGTTACTGTATCTATAGCCAATTGTAAAAGCTTATTAGGTGCTTCTGCGTCTTTTACAAACAATGCCGCACCTTTGTTTACCAATGCCATTGCATTTTTTGTTTGGTGATCTTCTGCCACATTTGGGCTTGGAACAAGTATAACGGGCTTACCAATTAGTTGAAATTCGCTAATAGAACTTGCTCCTGCACGGCTAATAACTAAGTCGGCTGCCTTGTAAGCTGCTCCCATATCGCTTATAAAGTCCATTATTTTCAGGTTAGGAAGTTCTTTTCCTTTCATTTCATCGAGAATAGACTGATGATAATACTTACCTGTTTGCCAAATAAACTGTACATCAGAAGCTTCAATAAGCTCTAAATGTTCTAATACGGCACGGTTAATAGTACGTGCACCAAGACTACCTCCCACTAGTAAAATTGTTTTCTTTGTAGGATTTAGCCCGAATTGTTTTCTGGCGTCTTCTTGTGAGAGCGGTGTTTCTAGAACGTTTTGGCGTACAGGATTTCCTGTCATAAGAATTTTATCGGCTGGAAAAAAGCGTTCCATACCTTCGTAAGCCACACAAATTTTCTTTGCTTTTTTGGCAAGTAGCTTATTTGTTACACCTGCGTAAGAGTTTTGTTCTTGAATTAGGCAAGGTATTCCCATTTTCGAACATTCATATAAAGTAGCTCCACTGGCATATCCTCCAACACCCACTGCCACTTGTGGGTTAAAATCTTTTATTATTTTACGTGCCAAACGCAAACTTTTCCATAGCTTGTAGAGTACGCTAATATTTTTCAGTTTGTTTGCACGGTTAAAACCTTTTATGGGCAAGCCTTTTATTTCATAGCCTGCAGCAGGAACACGTTGCATTTCCATTCTTCCTTCTGCGCCAACAAATAATATTTTTGCTTTAGGATATTTAGTTCTTATGGCATTGGCTATTGACACAGCTGGAAAGATGTGTCCTCCTGTTCCTCCACCACTAATAATTATTCTAAACTCTTCGTTCATAACAGCTCTTTTTATCAACTTACAAAGTTAATCATTTTTTTCTATTTTGTCGTAATATAAACCACTTAAAAATGTGAAATATAATAAATGTGGTAGCGTTTTATGAGAAGTGTTATATATATTTTAATCTCATTTCTCTTTTGCTACTTTCTTTATTGAATTTATCCAAATAAATTTGGGTTAAAAAGGAGAGAGTTTATTGTGGTAAAATTCTGGAAATATCATAACAATAGTATGTGGAAAGAAATTTATAATAAGAAATTATTTTTTTGTAATAACAAAAAAATTTTTTTAATAAAAAAAGTGGGACAGATTATAATTACAAAAATTTGGTTTTTTTCCTGTTTTTTTGCTAAACTCGTTTTTTTGGTATATTAGCTACATCTGTAGCCTTTTTTCTTATTATGTGTGCTGGAATGTTTTTTTCTATGATTTAATAAAAAAATAAATTCTACTCAAGCGGTAGAACCTAATTTTTAGATGAATAAGGTATACCTATATAATGATGTTGTGGCTTATTTGAGTTTAATTTCCAAACAATGTGCAGGAACAATATATGTGCTATTGGCTTATTAACAATCTGTATTTAGGGAAGTAAGTAGGTGTAAAAAAGAATCGCCTACTTACTTTAAAATAGTGTATTACGTATTATCTTATTCGCTATCTGAGATTGTTTCTTCTGTTGTATCGTTATTACGTTTCTTTGCAAACCTACTAATGCTTAACAACATTCCAATATAAATACAATTAATAATGGTTGAAGTTCCACCTTTACTAATAAGTGGTAATGGCTGACCAGTAACAGGGGCTAAACCTACTGCTACTGCCATATTGAAAAGCGCTTGTGTTACTAATAAAAAAGCAATACCCATTGCAAGAAATGCAGGAAACGAATTTTCGCACCTACTTGCTATTTTTCCTGCTCGCATTAAAATAACAATATATAAGAAAGCAACAAAAACAGCACCAATAATTCCCATTTCTTCAATGATTATGGCATAAATAAAGTCGGAGAAAGCTTGCGAAAGAAAATCGCGTTCGTTAGAATTTCCAGGACCTTTACCTACGATATTCGACGATGCAATAGCAATATTGGCGTGTCCTACCTGCCCATCTTTATCAAGATCGTAATCTTTTGGCGCTACATATTTATTGTCTAAGAACTTATTAATACGTGCTTTCCATGTATCGGCACGGTGAAATAGCTTACTGAATAGGCTTGTATCGGTATTTCTTCTGTATCTACAGTTTGCTCGGTAAGATTTTGCTTCGGTGGATTATCTTCTTTGTCGGTACCTACAGCCATAACCAATACAAGTGCAAATACAATTAACAGAGCAAATACTCCCAATAGTTTTCCAATTTGCTTTAAAGGAACACGCCCCACAAACATCATTAACAAAACTGTTAAAGCTGCTAACAAAGCTGTTGAGAGATTTTCGAAACTGATAGGGATTATAATGAGTGCCGATAGAAATAAAATGTATTTAAAAGCTTTTTTTGCTGCTCCGGTTTCAGTTTGCATAGCACTTAAAATTTGAGCAACTGCTAAAACTAAAGCACCTTTTCCTAATTCGGAGGGCTGAAACTGTATGCCCATAATATCTATCCAGCGACTTGCACCATTTGTTACACCACCAGTTAGCCACACCACAATTAAGAAAAAGAAAGAAACACTCAATACAGGTAATGTAGCTATTTTGAAATACCTACACTTTGTATTCATCACAAAAATCATTGCGAAAAATCCTATAACAAGCATTCCAACATGTTTAAATAATGGAGCCCAATAGTTTCCACCTTTATATGAAAGTGTACTCGAAGCAGAATAAACTTCAACAATACTAATCATACAAAGAATAAAGAAAACCATCCATATAACTTTGTCGCCTTTGAAGATATTATTAAGGGACTTTAAGTTCATTTTTATCGTATTTGAAGTTATTAAAATTCAGAGACAAATATTTTATGCTTTTGTTGTTTCTATAAAGCACGTACAAGAGTTTTAAATTGTTCGCCACGATCTTCCATATTTTTAAATAGGTCGAAACTAGCACAACACGGACTTAATAAAACTGTATCGCCAGGTTTTGCCATTGCATAACATGCCTTGACACATTCTTTCATAGAATGAGTATCGTATACAGGAATGCCTAAATTATCAAAATTTTCATGCAATTTTTTATTATCAGCACCTAAGTACACTAAACCTACACACTTTTGTTTAACCAAATTTTTTATAGCATTATAATCGTTGCCTTTATCTTTACCACCAATAATAAGAATTGTTGGTGTTTTCATACTTTCTAAGGCATACCAACAAGCATCTACATTGGTTGCTTTCGAATCGTTGATATATTGTACACCAGCTATCTTGCAAACTTTTTCTAAACGATGTTCTACACCTGGAAAATTGCTCAGACTTTTACGAATGCTTTCCTTTTTTATTCCGCTAATATTCGATGCCAATCCTGCAGCCAAAGAGTTGTATATGTTGTGTTTACCTGTAAGCGACAGCTCTTCTTGCTCCATATTAAACGGAGTTGGCTGTTCTATAATATATTGTCCTTCTTCAATATATCCGATGCTTCCTTTTTCTTTAAGTTCAGAGAAAGGATATCGTACCGCTTTCACATCGTACTTTTCTAATTCTTTTTTTATAACTGGGTCGTCGTTCCAATAAATAAAGCTGTCTTCGTGCGTTTGATTTTGAATGATGCGCATTTTAGCATCGGCATATTTTTCAAACTTATTTTCGTAACGGTCTAAATGGTCGGGAGTGATATTGAGTAAAATAGCAATATTTGCACGGAAATCGTACATATTGTCGAGCTGAAAACTGCTGAGTTCTATTACATAATACGCATGTGGTTCTTCTGCAATTTGCAATGCAAGACTTCTACCAATATTACCTGCAAGTCCAACATCGTATCCTGCATCTTTAAAAATATGAAAAATCAGACTTGTTGTAGTAGTTTTGCCATTACTACCTGTTATACAAATCATTTTAGAGTTGGTGTATCTACCAGCAAATTCTATTTCGCTTATAATGTGTGTACCTTGCTTTATAAGCTTTTGCACCATAGGAGCTTCTTTAGGAATGCCTGGACTTTTTATTACTTCATCTGCATTCAGAATTTTACTTTCTGTATGTTGTCCTTCTTCCCATTCTATATTATGCTTGTTTAGAAGTGTTTTATATTTATCTTTTATAGCAGACATATCTGAAACAAATACATCAAAACCTTTTGCTTTTGCCAATACAGCGGCTCCAGCTCCGCTTTCGCCTGCTCCTAATACAACAATTCTTTTCATTTCCATTTGCATTTTATTGTCGTTTGCAAGGTTGTTGCCCCTACAGTTGTTTATGTTTTGGTATTTTCTCCTTTATCTTATCTTTAAAGTAATGATAGTTAGTGCAGCTAAAATTATTGTTACTATCCAAAAACGAATAGTAATTTTACTTTCGTGCACTGGATTATGTGGAGTTTTTATTAGATATTTACATTCTGGATCTAATTGGTCATCTTGTGTTCTAAAACTATCGTGAATAGGTGTACGCTTAAACATTCGTTGTTTTACTCCTCTTCGTTTTCCTATTTTAAAGTAATAAACTTGCATTATTACGCTTAAACTTTCCATAAAGAAAATTCCACACAAAATAGGTAATAGTAATTCTTTGTGAATAATAATGGCACCTACAGCAATAATTCCATCAATAGTAAGGCTTCCTGTGTCTCCCATAAACACTTGTGCAGGGTAAGCATTATACCAAAGAAAACCAATAAGAGCACCAATGAAAGCCATAAAGAAAACAACTAGCTCTTCGGAACCTGGAATATACATAATATTTAAATAAGCTGCATACTCTATATGACTACTAACATAAGCTAGAATTCCTAATGCAACACCTATAATTGCAGAATTTCCAGCACACATTCCGTCCATTCCATCGTTCAAATTAGCACCATTAGAGACTGCTGTTACTACGAAAATGGTCATAATAACAAACAAAATCCAGCCTGCTGCCGTTTTGTATTTACCACAGAAGGACATAATTTCAGAATAATCAAGATTATGATTTTTAATAAATGGAATGGTTGTCTTAAGCGTTTTTTGAGCCTCTTTACCATGTTTCACAACAATTTCTTTTCCATTATCGTTGTGCATCTCTAAGTTTATATTCGATTTTACATCAGGCGATGTCCATAATACTAAACCCACAATAAGTCCGATAGTAAATTGCCCAACAATTTTATATTTCCCCTTCAAACCATCTTTATTATGTCGGAATATCTTTATAAAATCGTCCATTCCACCGAGAAATCCGAGCCAAATTGTGGTAATAACCATCAGAATAAGATAAATGTTGCGTAAGCGTCCCAACAATAATACAGGAATAATCAATGCAACTATAATAATAATACCGCCCATTGATGGGACTCCTATCTTTTTTACACCAAAAGGATCGATACTTGCATCGCGTTGCACTTCAGTAATCTGCTTTCTCTTCAGATATTTTATGAATCTCTCGCCGAACCACGCAGAGATTATTAAGGCAAGAATCATTGCCATAATGGCTCGAAAGCTAATGTATCCCCATAAATGAGAACCACTAATTCCAAACTGATCGAGCCAACGAAAGATGTAATATAACATAATATCTTTATTTAATGATAGCCATTTTATCGCTATATTTAGCAATATTCTTATTGTAATCCGAAGATTTCACGCACCACTTCATGATCATCAAAATGATGTTTTACTCCATTTATTTCTTGATAAGTCTCGTGTCCTTTACCAGCTATAAGAATAACATCACCTTTTTGAGCTAACATACAAGCTGTACGAATAGCCTCTTTTCGGTCTACTATGGAAATAACATTCTTTTTTTGTGTGGCATCAAGGCCTGCTAACATATCATCAATAATAGTTTGAGGGTCTTCGTTTCGTGGATTATCGCTTGTAAGTATAACTTTGTTACTATGTTTTACTGCTTCGAGCGCCATAAGTGGTCGTTTTCCTTTATCTCGATTGCCACCTGCACCACAAACTGTAATAACATGTCCACCTTTACCATCAAGAACTTCATGTATAGCCAATAAAGTATTTACTAAAGCATCAGGAGTATGCGCATAATCTACAATTGCAGTATAACCATTTGGCGAAGCAATAGGTTCTAATCGCCCATTTACGCTTTTCAAAGTGCTAAGCGCAACTAAAATATCTTCTGCTTTCTCTCCTAACATAATAGCGGCTCCATAAACAGCCAGCAAATTGCTTACATTAAATTTCCCAATAAACTGTACGCCCACTTCTTTTCCATCTATTTCTAAATACATTCCTTCGAAATGACATTCTAAAATGCGAGCACGAAAGTCTGCCATACGTTTAATAGAGTAAGTTTTTATTTGTGCCTTACAATTTTGTACCATTATCATACCGTTTATCATCGGCATTAGTAATAGCAAATGCATCTTTATCTAAATCATCGAAGAACATTTTCTTTGCATTACGATAGTTCTCGAACGTTTTATGATAATCTAAATGGTCGCGTGTAAGATTGGTAAATAATGCGCCAGTAAATCGTAATCCTCCAATACGATGTTGATGAATTGCATGGCTAGAACATTCCATAAAAGCATATTCACAACCTTCTGCAACCATTTTTGCAAGCAATTCATTTAATTCTATTGGGTCTGGAGTTGTATGATCAGCTGGTACAGCTTTATCGTCAATATAATTGCAAACAGTAGAAAGTAATCCTACTTTGTATCCGAATTTACGGAACATATTATATAATAAGGTGGCAACAGTTGTTTTTCCATTCGTTCCTGTTACTCCAACAAGTTTTAAATGACGAGAAGGATCGCCATAAAACATTGTTGCAACCTTACCAACCGATTCTTCTGTAGATTTTACTTGTATATAAGTAACATTATCGCTAATGAGTTCTTCTGGAATATCTTCTAATAAAATAGCAGTAGCACCTAATTCAATTGCTTTATTTATGAATTTATGACCATCTGTTTGAGTTCCTTTTATAGCCACAAACATTTGGTTTTCTTCTATTTTGCGGCTATCAATATTGATACCTGTAATATTTTTTTCTGTATCGCCAATTATTTTCAATGGCTTCACATATTTAAGCAAATCGTTTAATTTCATATATCTTGCTTTTATTTATTCTTATTGAATGTACATTAATATCGTATTATGCAAAACGAAGTTTACAAACCATACCTTGTTTTATTTTTTCGCCAGGTGCAAGCGATTGTTCTACTACTCTTCCACGCCCAGACATTATAACTTTTATGCCACAATTTTCTAATAAATAAATTGCATCACGTGCTCCCATATTATGTACATCAGGAACATATCGTTTATTGATATTTTTTTCTTCAGAGAGTATTATACCGTTACTACCTGTTTTCGCAAAACCCCAAATATTATTACCGAATGGATAAGCACCATTCCAACCATTCTTTACATTAAATCCAAGAAAAGATAGAACATAATCGGTAGCTAAAAGATTACCACTCTTAACCATTGGAATAAGTGAAGCAGAAGAATCTCTTGCATCAGAAACACTCAGTTTTAAATTTTGTGCCATTATTCCTTCTGCTATATTATGAAAAACTACGCCACTCATTCCTCCGCCTGAAGCTGGTAATCCCGACTTTTGTATACATACAATACAACTATATCGTGGTGCATCTGCAGGAAAGAATCCGGCAAAACTTAATAAATAGTCGGTTACACCAGTTTTATATCCTGCAACTCCTTTCGACATTTGTGCAGTTCCTGTTTTACCTGCAACCGAAAATTTATCGGAACCTGCCTTTTTTCCCAATCCTTCAGACACTACTTCTGTAAGAATTCTACGCATCTCCGTTATGGTTGATTCTTTTGCTATTTGTTCGCGCTGTACTACTGGAGGATATTCTGCTAATACTGTTCCATCTTTCACAACTTTCTTAACAAATCGTGGACGCATCATTTTTCCACCATTTGCTATTGCATTATAGAATGTTAATGTTGATATTGGAGGTACTTGCGATTCATATCCAATACTCATCCATGGTAAAGCCGTATTACTCCAGTTTATATATTGTCCATGTTTATTTTTCTTTGGTATACGAATTTTGGCTGGTGAATAGCCTGTAATAGGGATTTGCAAATCGTCGGCTAAACCTAATTTGTAGATTCCTTGTACAAACTTTTCTGGATTTTTATGATAGAAGGTATCTATAATTCTACTAACGCCTATATTTGAACTATATTTCAAACACCATGGTAATGTTAATGTTCCATAGCCTCCACGTCTCCAGTTATGATCTTTCATATCTCGTCCGTACATAGTCCAAACGCCACCTCCTGTTTCTACAGTATACATTGTGTCTACTACATTATCATCGAGTGCTACCATCATAGAAGCAGTTTTGAAACTGAGCCTGGTTCTAGCAAATCACTTACTGCATGGTTCTTAATTTCTCGGTATTGTCCATCTTCACATTTATCAAGATTTACAATAGCTTTAATGTCGCCTGTTGCAACTTCCATAACAATGGCAACGCCAACATTTCCATTTATTTCTTGCAACTCATTAAGTAATGCTCTTTCGGCTAAGTCTTGTATACCTACATCTATAGTCGTTACAATGTCAGAACCATCAATAGGTGGTGTTTCTGTTATACTAAGATATTTATTTCGGATTTTTCGTCTATTTTCAACACCATTTGTTCCACGCAGAATACTATCAAAAGAAAGTTCTAATCCACATCTAGCCACATCTTTTGAACCATAAAGATCACCAACTGTACGTTGTGCAAGCGATCCAAATGGGCGTCGTCGTGCATTAAATTCTTCTTCATGGAAACCACTCTTAAATTTATCGTATTTAAAAACAGGTAGCTTCTTTACCTCTTTATATGTATTATAGTCGATACGATTTTTCCAAATAGGGCAATGTCGCTTTTCTTCTTTTAAACCTTCTAATAGTTCTTGTTTAAATTCACCAGCAGTTTTTTCTGGAAAAAGCTCATTTAAGCCTTTACAAATATAATTAATGCTATCTACAAAGGCTGTATCTTTGCCTGCTTCCTTAAGAGTTTTGAAATCGATGTATATTTTAAACTCTGGTAAAGAACTTGCCATAAGTTCTCCATCAGAACTCAAAATATTGCCACGTGTAGGCAAAATTGGCACATTATCTTTTTTTTGTTTTGCAGCAACTTCTAACCAATAATTCTTCTGAACAATCATTATATATGCCGATTTTGCAACAACGGCAATAGCAATAAGGCTCATAACTAATGCTATAAGCGAATATCGTGGCATAATATTTTTGCTATTAAACTTGCTCATTATTTTTTATTTTGTTGGTACATTTATAATAAACGGAGGGCGCGATGATATTTTTAAGACACTATCTTTATTTGTTTTCAGAATTTCCAATACATGACTTTCTCGCGAACGTTCTGTTAGTTGGCTACTACTTGATAGAGATCTATATTTAGCATCAGACAGCTCTTTTTGTAATCTATCTATCTCTATTAAATCTTTCTGAACACTATAGCGATTTGATATATAGATAATAATAAATAACACGACAACCACAATAAGTCCAATATTATTTCTTAACAAGTGAGCTGAGAATATATCGCCACCAAGTATTTTCTTTAAAGTAAAGTTGCTTGCAAGTGGGCGTTCATCTTCTCGCGCTTGGTCTTCAATTGCATTTTTCAATGCTTCTTCTTCCTCTTCTATTTTAGAACTTACTATTTTTTGCTCTTCTTGTTTACCAAAATTTTTATGTTCTTTTGTATTGTTATCTTTTTTCTTATTATTGAATATACCCTCTGTTACCTCTAAATCAATTTCTGTTCCATTCATTGCTACAGAATCAGTAGACTGATTAGATTCATTTTTTATCTCTTCAGTTTCATTTTTCTGATGGTCTTTTATTGTAAAAATGGGTTTTATTACAACACCTAACGTCTCATTATTTTCTGTAAGCTTATTGTTCATTTATCTTTTCTCTGCTATTCTTAGTTTTGCGCTGCGACTTCGTGGGTTTCTCTCTTGTTCATCGTTGCTTGGCACTATCACCTTATTGTTTATTAATTTAAACGGTGCAGTTATATGTCCAAAGAAGTCTTTTTCTACCTTACCTTCTATATTTCCCGACTTCATCACATTTCACAATGCGATCTTCTAACGAGTGATAAGTAATAATGGCAATTCTACCGCCTGGCTTTAATACTTCTGACGCACTATTTAGCATTTCCTTTAGGGCTATCATTTCCTGATTAACCTCTATGCGTAAAGCCTGAAATAGTTTAGCCATCTCTTTTTTTTCTCGCTCGCGTTTAAAAAGCGGTTCAACAACAGCCTGAATATCATTTGTTGTTAGTATAGGGGCCTTCCCCCTACTATTTACAATGGCTGTAGCTATCTTATACGAATTTTTAAATTCTCCATAAAGATAGAATATATTAGCAAGTTCTTGCACGTTATATTCTTGTAAAATATCAGCAGCTGTTTTTTGCGCTCTTTTATTCATACGCATATCAAGCGGAGCATTAAAGCGAAATGAAAATCCTCTCAGTTCATCATCGAAATGATGACTACTAACTCCTAAATCGCCCAACAATCCATCTATCTTTTCTACACCATAATAGCGCAACCAATTGGCAAGATATCTAAAATTAGAACGCACAAACGTAAAGTTTTCTGGTTTCTTTCCATCACCATTCAGCTTGTATATGTTCTGTTCAGCATCGGCGTCTTGGTCAAAGCTATATAAGTGTCCTTCCTTACTTAAATGCGAAAGTATTTCTTTACTATGTCCACCACCACCAAAAGTAATATCTACATAAATACCATTAGGGTTGATATCCAAACCATTTACACTCTCGCAAAGCAATACTGGAACATGATATGTCTCAGCTGTCTTAACCATATTTGTTTATCCTATTATTCTTTTATAAAGAGTGCTTTTGTTTCTCCTAAATCGCCCATAACAGTTTCCAATGCTGCACTAAAATCGTCTGGGTCTAAAAATGCTTCTTCGCTTTCGTTATTCCAAATCTCAATACAGTCGTCCATACCTATAAATTTGATTTGTTGGTTAATGTTTGCCATTTTCAAATAGCGCTTTGGTATTAAGAACCTACCATTTCCATCAAGCACAATCATTTCTACGTCTGATACAAATTGGCGATATATCATTTGGTCGCGTTTACTCCAACGATTAAGATGATTACGGAGATTATCGAGCATTTTATTCCACACTGATTGAGGGTAGATTACCAAACAAGGCTGAAAAACATCTTTCTTCATCACCAAAGATTCTTCGCCAGATGTATTCAATATCTTGCGGAAAGTAGCTGGTAAAAAGGCCCTCCCTTTACTATCAGTTTTGGCTTCTATACTCCCTAAAAATCGCATGCGTACTTCTTATATATCTAAAATCGCCTCAAAGGTAAGTAAAATTCCCCACATTCCACCCCTTTCCTCCACAAAGTTTATTCCATTCTCTCATTTTTAATATATTTAACGTAAAGATATGTCCCGAAAACTTATATTGAGCACAGACTAGTAGATTTATAATAACCAAATTGGTTTCATTGAGTATTTTTTTTATAAAAAAGTGGGATATATCAAAAGGTTTAATTACATTTGCATTCGATTTGAGAAATTGAGAAACTTAATAAGCATATAGCACACAATATGGAAAAGACCATTGATATCCAAAAGATATTGCACGGGAAGATGGGCTCAAAAGCAAAGTTTGTTCCTCATTTTCTGATTAACTGGATTAGAAATCTTATTCACGAAGACGAAGTGAACCAATTTCTGTGGGACAGTAGAAACAAAACTGGTACAGAATGGCTTACTGAATGTGTGCACTATTTGAAAATGACACTCGAAATAGAAGGTTTAGAGAATTTGCCTGACAAGAACGATGGCAAACTTTACACTTTTGTTTCTAATCATCCACTTGGTGGACAAGATGGAGTTGCTTTAGGTTCTATTATTGGCAAACAGTACGATGGAAAGTTTCGTTATCTTGTTAACGATCTTTTGCTGAATTTACCGGGTCTTCAGCCAGTATGTATAGGAATAAACAAGACTGGAAAACAAAGTAGAGACTTTCCCCGTATGGTAGAAGCTGGATTTAGTAGCGATAATCACATGTTAATGTTCCCAGCAGGTCTCAATAGCAGAAAACAAAATGGCGTAATTTCTGATTTGCCTTGGAAAAAAACATTTATAACAAAGAGTGTAGAATACCACAGAGACGTTGTTCCTATCCATTTTAGCGGGCAAAACTCTGAACGATTTTATAAAATAGCTCATTTCAGCGATAAATATATAAAGAAAGTAAATTTAGCAATGCTCTTTTTAGTCGATGAAATGTACAAAAATGTTGGTAAAACCTTTCGTGTAAGTTTCGGAAACCTATTCCTTGGCAAACATTCAACAATAGTAAAACACCGATGGAATGGGCGCAATTTGTGCGAAATAAAGTTTACGAGCTTTAGAAAGCTACGTTGTTATATGAATGCGAAATTAAGCGATGCTACAAAAGCAATAATATGAAGGAAGAAGAGATAATTCAACCAGTCAGTAAAGAACTTCTAAAAAGCGAACTTACTCCTGACAGATTGTTGAGAGTTACAAACAAAAGTCATAACGACATATATGTATTCTCGGCTGCCGATGCTCCAAATTTAATGGACGAAGTTGGAAGATTGCGCGAAGAAGCTTTCAGAAATGCTGGCGGAGGCACAGGAAAAGCTAAAGATATTGATGAATTTGATTTAATGCCTGGTTGTTGTAAACAACTTATAGTATGGAATCCCGATAATGAAGAAATCATTGGCGGTTATCGATATGTATTTGGAGCTGATTGGAAATTTGGAAAAGACGGACAACCTATTCTTGCTACCAGCCACATGTTTCATTTTTCCGATAAGTTTCTGAAAGAATATGCTCCTTATACCGTTGAATTAGGTCGTTCTTTTGTGTCGCTTGGTTATCAAAATGTTCGCGAAAATTCTAAAAGTATTTTCGCTCTCGATAATCTTTGGGACGGATTAGGTGCACTTACCGTGTTAAATCCAAATTGCAAATATTTCTTTGGCAAGGTTACAATGTATCCTTCGTATATTCGTAGAGGAAGAGATATGATTCTCTACTTTTTAAGAAAGTTTTTCGACGATAAAGAAAAACTTATTATCCCGATAAAACCGCTTAAAATTGAAACTCCTTCATCAGAATTCGATACTTTATTTAATGCTTCTTCTTTCAAAGAAAACTACCGTATATTAAATAGAGAAATTCGGAAATTAGGTTTCAACATTCCTCCCTTAGTAAATGCTTATATGAACCTTTCTCCAACGATGAAACTTTTTGGAACTGGCATAAATAATGGCTTTGGAGATGTAGAAGAAACTGGTATTCTTATTGCAGTAGACGAAATTTTTGAAGAAAAACGTGTACGACATATAGAAAGTTTCGTAAACGATCACCCCGAAGCACTCAATATAACCAGCGGTGCAAATAACTTAATTTATAAAGAGAATAGATAAGATTGCAATAACGCAGCAATTGTTTTTAGAGATAGAATGATTCTCAGAGAAATTGCTCATAATGCTTTAGATTCTAAGATTAATATCAAAAAAATATCATCTGAAGTTGTTCACAAATAACGCCTTAAACAAATAAATATTTGCTTAAGGCGTTTCTATTTATTGGTTTTTTTAAACACTTATTCAATAGTTTTCTAAGAAAAATAAATTTGAATTAATATATCAACAAAAAGATTGCTTCATAATTGCTACGCCTTTTAAATTCGTTACAAATATGTATATCTAAATAGATATAGGTCAAAGAGTCTATTTTTTTCCAGTATAAATTGTTCATTTGTTTCCACTATTCGGCACGTATAACAAAAAAAAGAGTCTAGTCAAATCAGGAAAAAAATAATTTCTACTAATCAGAAAAAAACATAATCTTAATTATAATCTTAAAATTTTTTTATATTATATTTCCATTTTGTAATATAAAAACGACGATTTTATAATATAAAAAAATATATTTTATAATTATAAAATATATCCTCGCATAATGTATTGTTTACTAACAAGTTATAGATAATAGTTTTTATTATTTTTCTATATAAATAGAAATCTATTTTTAAAATCATTATTAAGGGTGGAAGCCGAAAAGCTAAAAGAGTAGGCAAATAAAAAATACTATATATGAAAAAGTTAGATAAAACCACATTCAACGAAAGCATTGTTCTTAGTAACGAGCAAATGAAATCAATTTTTGGTAGCTGTGCAGATGCACAGTATTTTTTCCGCTGCGATCAATATTCAACCAAAGGTAACTATTCAGCGATGCCCTATATATCGGGTATTGCTGAATAGTTACGAAATAGTAGTTATTCGTAGTGTTGTGTTTCTCTGCATATAAATAACCATAAGAAAGCCCCCTCATTAAATGCTTCGAACAGCATAAAATGAGGGGGCTACACAGTCATTAGTAGTGATTAATGTGAGATTTTAAATGCGTTTTTTGAGCCGTCTTCGTGGTATATCTGTAGTAAGATTGTGCCTTTTGGCAGTGCCGAAAGGTTGATACAATCTGTATAAAGCGTGTTTATTAAACTTCCATTTAGAGAGAATATACTAACTTTGCTTGTTTGCTTTAACACTATTTTTCCATTGTTTATTATGGGTTGTGAGTCGTTATTCACAGTTTGAATGTGCGTTACATTATATATTCGGGCAGGTAAGAATATAAGTTCTTTATCTTTCTGGCAAATATATCCGTCAATATCTCCAGTAGCTCCGTTAGTTGGACGTTCTGAAATGCCTTCTGAAACAAGTAACTTTAGTTCGTTTTCGTTATCGGTTATAAGCATTTCGTTTGTATTGGCAGATTTAAAGGTAATGCCTTTTAGACTAACTAAGCGTGCTTCGAGAGTTTTTGCATTGTCTAAAAGCGATTTTAGTTCTACATTTTGTGCTGTAACCGTATTGTTAGACGAGAGAATAGAGAGATAGGTTGGTATAAAAAGCAACATTCCGTTGTCTTCTTTTACTAACTTTCCTTTTAGTTTACCAATTTTGTCGCCTGTTTTAACATTGTAGCCTGCAAGAGAGTGTGTATCTATAGCAATGCCAGCAGTATTATCTTCGAAGAAAGTATAATTAGGATTGTTGCCAGCTTGCCCAGTAACCAGCATTTCGTTTATAAGAGTATAGTTATAATCTACATTTGTTTGCATTACGCAAGGCAGCAATATCGTTTAGAATAGTGCTGTTTTTGTATCTAACTTTAAGTTCTTCTGAAATGCTCGTTTCTCTATCGTTATACAATGGCACAATTTGGAACGTATAAATACCATTAGGTAGCGACATTGCCGACCAACGACAAGTATCTGCAATGCCAGTTTCTATGCCATTCACTAATATTTTGTAACCCGTTAAATCTTTAATTCTTTCAGGTTCCTTCCATCGTAGAGTATCTTTCGTAAGAGTTAGCGATTTTGGCATACGAGTGAAGTGATATTCTTTCGATGCAACGAACTCTTCGGTAGATACATTTTTCCAATTATTGTTACGGAAGTCATCGTGTGTAATGCGTGTTATACATTCTGTTTCTGTAGAATAGTTGTAGTTTTCGCGTTTGTTTGGCACAAGTTTTCCATTATCGCTACATTCTTCTATGCGTGTTTTTACCTCTCCTTTATTGCCGAAAGTTGTTTCTATACGTGCAATTAGCGGCGCCGTTATATCGGTTGAGGCGTAAACACTGTCTAACTGGTGCGAAAGATACTTACCATTAAATTCTAATGAGCTGTTTGTAAGTGCAGTTACAGTAGAATCTCCTTGTGTGTTAAATTTGTAAGCAACAGTTTGTATAGGATATTGATAAGAGATATTTGGGTCTGTAAAGTAGTATTCAGCATTATCTTTTACGAATATTTGCTTATCTTTATCGAAAACAAATACTTGTTTAGCCGATAACGCACCAGCCGAATTGTACAGATATTGTGTTTTTGATGTTTTTCCCAATTCTTATTTGCAGGGTTATACAAATCAACTTCTTCCAATTCAGTCTTTGTAGAATACTTACGTATAGTAACTTTTGTGCGTTTTTTAGGCTGACCGAAGGCATCGTATGCAATATAGAACGATAAAGTTTCGCCCATTGAAGTGCTTGTATAATAATATTTGTTGGTTTGTTTTATGTCGCCATCTTCGTTTTTTACAGTAGAATATTCGTTTTGCCAATGTGCAGTAACTTGTTCGGCAACATTAGTTAAGTCAATTTCGAATGTAAGTGGGTCCGATTCTCCTTCTTCGTAAATGGCATAAAGCTCTACTTTTACTTTTTCTTTATCGTAATATGCGAATGTACCAAAGAGTTGTTCCGGATTATCAGTTTTTCCTGTTGCTTGATGGCTCTTATTAGAAGCAACCCATCTATAACCTTTTAGTGTAAGATTTTTATATTTTGGTGCATCAAACTTAAATTTCACATTCCATTTGGTGTAATATTCCTTGTAAACCAATTCAGGATTTGTTGGAGCTGGTAAATTCAATTTTATTGTCTGCTGAATAATATCGCTGCAATTGCCAATATTATCTTTTTCGTATACAGGCACAACGCTATAGAAATGAATACCACGAGGCTGATTGTGTAGTGTGAAATGTGTATCGGTATATAATTCATCTTGTAAAGTGTAATCAGCAAGAACCTTATAACCTTTTAAACCTGTGGTATATTCGGGTGGTGTTATTTGGAAAATAACATCGCTTGGTGCGTCGGCTTGCGTTGTTATGCTTGCTTTTGGCGTTTGTTTTTCGCTATAAAGATGGTTCTGATAAACAAATTTGTAGGTTTGTAAGAACTCTTGCGAGGTTGTATTAAACCTAAATTCTTCTACTTCTGTTGGGATAGTATCCGAAAGAGTATATGTGTAATTATGTTTTTGATATAGGCGGAAAGCAGAAGTTCCATTTGGTTCATTCACCTTTTTATATAAAGTATCGCAAACCAAACGTTTTTGATTATCGTAAGCTAACACTTTTCTTTCTTGTATTTCCTCGCTTTTACTGGTAAATACAATTAGTTTTGTTTCGCTTAATAGCTTGTCTGCATTATAATAGAAAAGCGTTTGTCGTTGTTTTTTAGCTTCTGTTTTTCCATTACTATACGAGAAATAAGTAATGGTAGCACAATTTCCTTCGGTATTGTATGTGTATTGTTCTTCTGTTTTCTTTTCGTTTTTTGGCGAATAGTGTACAATTGTAGCCAATTTGTTTTGTTGGTTGTATGTATACGCAACAGAATCTATTCTATAAGGTACATTGGTTTTATAGCTATATTGTGTTGAATACGACATAAGTCCGCTACCATTATAATAGTAGCACGATTTTACTTTGTCTGTACTATCAGAAAGCAAACGCAATTGTGCGTCGTATATATAAATAGTATTTACAGGAGTTTGTAATTTTCCGTCTCTTGTATAATTATATTTACTGCTTTGTGCTAAAAGTCCCTGTTTGTTATAAAAGAAATGTTCTAATACTTTATCGTCTTCTGTTTTAACTAATGTACCATCGGGAGCTTGTTGAAATTTTATGCGGCGAGTTTTTATTTTCTCGTTTTTCAACATTGCTTGTGGTTGTGCCGATAGTAAGAGCACAGAAAAGGTAAAAAGAATTGTTAGCAGCTTTCTCATAGTTGTATATTCTATTTCTACATTTAGTTTTTCTTGTAAACTTTGGCTTTAATGGTTTGCCCATTAATTTGTGCTTTTACAATATAAATACCTTTAGCCAGACCATCTATATTGTAATTGGTTTGACTTAATGCAGAATTAAACACTTCTGTTCCTGCTAAATCGTAGATACTTACTTTTGTAGCCTTTTGAGAGCATACCAACATATTGTTGTTTATATATATAGAAGCCAACGATGGTGTATTAAGTGTCTGAATAATCTCGTTTACTATGGGAGTTTTAATGCAAATAACTTCTTTTTTCTCTAATTCTCCGTTAGAATCTACAGAACGATAAGAGGCAACAATTAAGTCGAGTCCGCTACCAACTGTTTGACAATCTAAATATTCTGTATTGCTTGGCAACTTATCGTATAAATTAAATCCGAACTTTTGTTTAAGATATTCAGAAAGTTCTATCTTTTCGTTGTTTTCGTGTAATAGTAGAATTATTTTATTTCCATCAGACGAAAGCATATCACCATCGTTAGATACTGCTATTGGCACAAAATTGGGAACAGTCTTTATTATTTCAACTTCTTTCGTAACAGTATTGTAGCGACATGGGTAAACTAATTGTCCTGTTCGTTCAATACTGGTAGCACCTTCTGTATACGAATACTGATTTATTACAACAGTTGGGGCAAGATACTTTCCGTTTTCGCTCATTATAACTGGTACCGATGTAAATTCTGGGCCTTTTTTCCAGGCTTTAAAGAATTCGTATTGCCATTTAGAATGTGCTCTTTGGTATGCTTTTACTTGTTCGCTATAATCTGCCTCTCCAGGATGCGCAGTTATAAAGTCTTTTGTTTGTGGTTCTTTGTCAGCCCATGTTTTATAAACGTCCATATTATAAGAAAGAGCAACAAAAGGAGTTTCAAAGTCCCATGTTCCGTTATCTTTTTTATGGTAAATTATGGGTTGAGAGTAGAAACCGTGTTGTTCCATCATTACACCAATAATGGTTTTACCGTCTGGCGAGATGGTACGAGGGGAAACAAATTGTGTTTTACCACCTAAAAAGTCTGTTTCTGGATTAGGTAGTGCAATATATTTATATTCGTTGTCGTCTTGTTTCTCCCATAATGCAGGAATTGTTTTATATGGGCTATTAGAGTTTCCTTTACCAATTAAATATCCTGTTATGTATTTTCCATCGCCTGTACATTGTGCGCACGTTCCATCTTTCCATTCTCCTTCCGGACATGGTAGTGCTTCCCAGCCAATTTCTCCATCTCTATAGATGGCTGGTTGTTTCTTATCGTTTTTTCCAACCAAAGTTCCATCGTCTGTAACGTCTAAAGCTGCCATATCCGAATATGAATCGGCAGCAGGAATTGTTATAAGTTTCTTTTCTTTTAGGTCAAAGCGGTAAGCTTCTTCGTACATACGTGCTCCGCATATATATCTTCCGTTGTTTGATATGCCTTTTACGTTAATAGAAGTGCCCGTAAAAATTATTTCTGTATTGTTTTCTGTTTGTGCTTGGACAGATAGTTGGAAAGAAAGTGCAGCACCAATTAACGAAAAGTAAAATTGATATTTCATAAATAGTATATATTTCGGTATTTGTTTGTTAGATTGTTGTTCGCAAAGATAGTAGTTCTTACCAGAAAAGTGTACTAATCGGGCACGTTTGATTGTTTAAATTCGTGAATTCAGACAAATTAGAAACTTAAAATGCTATTTAGCATTAGCATTTCTTTGGAAATCGAGCGGTGTAAGTCCTGTTATTTGTTTGAAAGCTGCAATAAACGATGAGCGCGATTTAAAGCCAACACTGTTGCCAATAGCCTCTAATGTATAGCCACTGTAGTGTTCTTTATCTTCTATTCGTTTGCAAGCTTCTTTAATTCTGTACTTATTAAGAAGGTTTGAGAAACTACATTGCATAAGTTCGTTAATTACTTGCGATATGTATTTGTAGTTTACTCCAACCTGGTTTGCTAGTTGATTGGCAGAAAAGTCGCAGCTAAATATACATTCATCGTTATCCATTAGCGAAAGAATTTTTTGTAGTAGCTCTTCTTTTCGTTCTTCGCTTAGCGTGCTCGATTTATATTTTCTTTCTACTTTCTCTTCTGCAAAATGTTCTTCTAAAGCTTTTCTACGCATTCGTTCTTTTTCTTCCGATTGGAAAAGCTCTATATTTTTTTGGAATAATGCTTTATTAGATTGATTTAATTTTTTATTTTTCGATGCAACAGCAAAAAGCGAAACAACTATGGTGCAACCTATAATCATAAATAGGCAAATAACCATTCGTTGCATTTCTTTTTCGTGTTCCAATTGTTTAAGATGAAAGGTTACATCTTTCATTTTGTTTTCAAACTCCATTTCGTTTACACTTGCAATAAGCCTATAGTTCAATAACGAGTCTTTTAGCAGAATATATTTGTTTTGATAAATTGCCGATTGTTTACTGTCGCCAATTTTTGCAAATGTTTTATACAACAGTTTGTATGCCTCCAATTTAGTATCTTTTGTTTCGTACTGAATGCTAATATATTCTCCTTTTTTCAATTCTTGCAGAGCAGTTTTGTAGTTTTTTTGTAAGCTATATGCTTTTGCAAGGTTTATGTGTGCCAAATGTATGTAACGTGCATATTCGTGAGAAAGCTGTTTAAACAGCAACAATTGTTTGTTGAAACATTTTATGGCTGTTGGTGCATCTTTTTTATCTAATGCAACCATTCCAGAATAGAGTAGAGTATTGTAATTATATTCTGCAATATTGAAATTTTTAGGAATTTGTTTCAGCAAAGCCATTTCGTTTTGCATAGCATATAGTTTGTGTAGTTCGGCAGAAACCATAACTATGTTTCCAAAAGCATCTAACATTACCGCCCAATCGTTATGTCGGCGTGCCCCGTAATATGCTACTTTATAATGGCTAAGAGCTTTATTGTAGAGCGATTTTTCTGAACTTTGTTCAGCAATCATTTGATACATAAAACCAAAATCTAAGTAAACCCACGAACTGTTCAGATTACGTTCTTTGCATACATTTAAACTTTCTTTAGAATTTCGTTTGCCTTTATATAATCGTAGTAATGAAAGAAGTAAATATACCATAAACCGCTGAGCGTTTTTGTTAATGTTGTGTCGTTTATAGTTTCTTTTGCATCAGCATATCTTTTGTACACAATGCTATAGCAAATTAAGGCACTATCTATATTATTTTTTTGGCTAATATATGCCAATGCCTCTTTAAGCAATTTGCTATTAGAGTATGTTTTTAAATTTGTTATTAGGTTGTTAGCAGTATTCTTCTTGGTAGTAGGTGCACTTTTTTTGTTGGTTGTATTGTATTTCTCATTCAAGCAATTATCTTGCTTTTTTGTATTCGCCAATAAGTTTTGTGCACTTACAAATATTGCTATCAATAAGTAGACTACAAATAGTGTTCTCCGCCCCATGTATTGTTATTCTATTGTTTTGATGTTCTTATTTTGTTGCAATATTATAAATAATTTTTATATGTAGCAAGTTTTTTTTACGTTTTATATAGTCTACCCCCCAAACATTCAAAGCAAATTGTTTTATGTTGCTTCGGTTTAACTTAAGCTAAAAAGGCTATTAGGGTATTGAATAAATGGAAAATAAAAGAAGAGAAGAAATAATGCAATTATTTAAATAACAAGCTATTGCTGTTTTATAGTTTTTGGATAATTATTAGAGCGCAAGTTCAACATAGAACTGCAATCCCAAGTGTAGGTTTAGCTTAATAATCTATACCAGAAAACACCGAGGAGTTTAGGGGACGAGCAGCTCCCATAAGTGGAAAATCAACAAGCAATGCATAAAAAATAAAAAAGGGAGACCTCTGTCTCCCAAAGATTAACTAACTTTGCACTTGCTTGTTGAATTCACGCATCTTATTAGTTCGAGAAGTGTTGAAAAACTTGTTAAAAACAATTCTATGCCAAAGAAATATAGAAATGGTATAACTAAGCAAGAGGCAAACGATTTATTCATATCTGACCTTAGTGTAACAGAAGAGGGGTTAAGAAGGCGAGTGAAAGTCCCTTTATTCCAATGTGAATTTGATGTCTTGGTTAGCTTGTTGTATAATGCAGGAGTAAATCTTAAAGCACCCAAGTTGTTCACACACTTGGAAAACAAAGAATACCAAGCAGCAGCAGAGGAGTTCAAGGACATCATCAATAGAGGAACGGCATCAGAAAAAGGTTTAAGAAACAGAATACTTAAAGAAGTTGACATCTTTAACAACAGCAACTATATAAACAATTAGATATGAGGTGTGTTATTATTTTACTTTTATCAGCTCTATGTGCGTGTAAAGCGCCTTCAAAGGAAGTGTATGTATCTGAGCAAAGAGAAATTTATTCAGAACAAGAAGTGAAGTCTTCTTGTGTAGGAAAACGTATTAACTGGCAATTTATATCATTAGATAATATATATAATTCAGACTCACAAGCAGCTTCCTCCTTATTAACGAGACTCTCAGTTCCTCCAAAAGTAGAGACAAACAAGGACACGCTTATTATTAATGGAAAACAAAAGATTCTTTTTAGCCAACATAAAGAGATACCCAAATCCTATTTTATGTATAATACCCGATATTACATAAAAGATTTACATAACTATTTCATTAAAGCCAATAAAGAGTTTTCATTAAATATTAAAGATTCAATACCATATTTACAAATAGAAAGATATTTGGATGAAGAGAATGGTGCTTTTGATTGGGAGGATTATACTTTATGGCAAACAATACCTTGTAATGGGAAAGATCTGTTCTTGATATATAAAAAAGAATTTGTCTTACATTATAAGAATCCCCAAAGTGGATTTTATTCCAATACGGAGGATATGCACAATAAATCCCTTAGGGCAATTACGAATAAGAGTCTCTTGGCGAAGAGTAACGAAACATTGCCATACGATAAGCGTATTGACATAAAGACAGTAAAATACAATTTGATAGAAAGTAAGTACCTGAAAGGTGTTTCTGAATTTCTTTGTGATACAGGGAACAAACTCAGGTACCTACCGTTGCCCAATAAAGGCGATATATATTTGATTTTGGTTCCAATGGATTGTGGGGATTTTGACTATCGATTTTATTTACTATCTATCAAGAATAATACCATCATATCAAACCTCTATGTTGAAGGTATTTGGTTTGAACCAGACAGTGATGAGTCTAAGGAGATTACATCCTTTAGAATTGACAAAAACTTTTCTATTAAGGTTAAAACTACATTTATAGATTCTTCTCAGAAAGTTAAAACTTATATAATTAGAGATGACGGTAAAATTATCGAAAAATAGAATAACCAACCAATAGGAATACTCTCTAATTTCATTAAAATAATAAATTCGTAGGAAATAGAATATAATAGACTGTATGTTGTCAAATAAAAGTGCACAAGTGCGAGTATAGTTACTTTATTTGATATTACGAGACCTCTGCAAAAGTCTTTTTACACCCAAAAGCTACTATTGATAATCAATGAGTTATATTTATGATTTTGCCATCTACATCTATATGAGGTTTTACAGAGGTCTCTATACCTGATTTCCAAAGGGATAATTTTTGTATTTGTAGCAGATAAAGGAAATTTCAGATGGAAGAATCTGTAAAGGAAAGAAACACTCGCAAGTTCAACATAGAACTGCAATCACGAACAAATTAAGTAAATTTGCACTTGCTTGTTGAATTCACGGATTTTTAATTATAAATTATCTGCATTTTAATTATAAATTATCTGCATTTTAATTATAAATTATCTGCATTTTAATTATAAATTAGTGGGAGAAGAATATTCTGTGAAAAAGGGAAATAAAAATCCCCTCCCGAAAATGGAATCGAGAGGGGAATTTTATCTATATTGTTAGTGGTTTAGTTGAGCCACTTAACATACGCAAAATCTTGACGGTGTGGTAATAAACTATTCTTTGGATACATACGAACAGCACATTTGAATGCACCAGCGTCAGAAGCATCAAAATCTAACTGGAAAGTATAGAGATTACCTTCGGTCTTTACGAGCTTAAATGGTAGAACTTTGTGAATATTAACATCATCAATAGGAGTGTTGTTAAGTATTACGAGTTCCAAACCAACTGCATCTTGCAAACCTTGTTCGTCTATAGTGAAGGTAAGAGTAGTTGTTTTTCCAGTAACAGCATTGAAAAGCGAATCGAAATTGTGCGATACAACGTTGATACTATCCCAACGTTCTGCTACAGTTTCTTTCCACAATGCAATTTCTTTCGCTAAACGGTTGTTGTTTGCATGTAAGTTAGCCGAACGTTCAGCCTGCTTATTATAGAATTTAGTATAATAATCGTCTAACTGACGTTTCATTGTGTAATGTGGAGCAATAGTAGCTATAGAATTTTTAACTACCTTAACCCAATCGGCAGAATATGTTTTACCCTTTGTTTTATTGAAGAATAAAGGAGTAATTTCGTTCTCTAACAAACTGTAAATAGTTGCTGCATCGAGTTTATCCTGATACTCTTGGTTTTGATAAGTACGTTTTTCAGGAAGAGCCCAACCAGCACCCTTACGATAGCCTTCAACCCACCAGCCATCAAGCACAGATAAGTTTACAACACCGTTCATTTCAGCTTTTTCACCCGAAGTACCACTTGCTTCTAATGGACGTGTAGGAGTATTCATCCAAATATCGACACCAGAAACAAGGCGACGTGCCAATTCCATATCGTAGTCTTCAAGGAAAATAATCTTACCAAGGAACTGCGGCATTTGTGAAATTTCGAATATACGCTTAATTAATCCCTGACCAGCACCGTCAGCTGGGTGCGCTTTACCAGAGAAGAAGAAGAGAACAGGACGTTCAGGATTATTCACAATCTTTTCTAAACGTGTTAAATCGGTAAATAGAAGATGTGCACGTTTATATGTAGCAAAGCGACGACAGAAGCCAATCATCAATGCGTTAGGGTTAATCTTTTCGAGAATAGACACAACCTTAGCAGGGTCTCCTTGATTGCGAAGCCATTGTTGTGTGAATTTATCGCGAATATACTTTATAAGTTTATTCTTTAAAGCCATACGTGTGTTCCATATTTCTTCATCGGGAACATTATATATAGCGTGCCAAATTTTTCGTTACTTTGGTCTGACATAAAACTGTCGTCAAAGTTTGCAGCATATACTTTACGCCACTCAGTTGCAGTCCATGTTGGTAGGTGAACACCATTTGTAACATAGCCAACACTATTTTCTTCTGGGAAATAACCTTTCCATAATGGTGCAAACATTTTTTGACTTACCCAACCATGAAGGCGAGATACACCATTTATTTCCTGTGAAGTGTTGCATGCAAAGGTGCTCATACAGAAACGTTCGTTGTGGTCGTCTGGATTAGTACGTCCCATACCAATAAATTCGTCCCAGCTAATACCTAATTTTTCTGGAAAACCAGACATATATTTGCTGAAAAGAGCTTCGTCGAAATAGTCGTGTCCTGCTGGAACAGGTGTATGAACAGTATAAAGAGAAGAAGCACGAACAAGCTCCATTGCTTGATTAAATGTTAATCCTTGTTCAACATAGTCGCACAGACGTTGCAAATTGCAAAGAGCTGCGTGTCCTTCGTTACAATGATATATATCTTTTTGTATGCCGAGTTTTTTCAATGTAAGAATACCACCAATACCCAACAAAATTTCTTGTTTAATGCGGTTCTCCCAATCACCACCATACAAAGCATGGGTAATAGACTTGTCGAATTCTGAATTCATATCGTTGTCGGTATCAAGTAAGTAAAGTTTAATACGTCCAACGTTTACTTGCCATACCAAAGCATGAACCATATAATTGGTGTAAGGAACATCAACAACCATTTGACTTCCATCGGCGTTAAGAACACGTTCTATAGGAAGAGAATTAAAAGTTTGTGCATCGTATTTTGCTATTTGTTGTCCGTCCATAGAAAGACTCTGGCGGAAATAACCGTAACGATATAGGAAACCAACAGCACAGAGGTCTACATTAGAGTCTGATGCTTCTTTGAGATAATCTCCAGCGAGCATTCCCAAACCACCAGAATAGATTTTTAATACCTGATTGAGGCCGAACTCCATACAGAAGTAAGCTACTGATGGGCGTTTTGTGTTAGGTTTAACGTTCATATAGTCTTTAAACATCTTATAAACGTTCTTCACGCGTTTCATCAGTTCTTTGTCTTTTACAATAGCCTCTTTACGATCGTAGCTCAATTGTTCGAGCAACAATACAGGATTATGTCCTACTTTTTCGTAAAGTTCTTCGTCCAGATGGGTAAAAAGGCTACGCGCCTCATGAGTCCAACCATACCAGAGGTTGTGTGCAATCTCATCTAAACAAGTCAATTCTTTAGGAAGACTTGACTTAATGTTCACCTCTCTCCATTGAGGCTCATTTGAATAATCAGACTTAATTTTCATAATTTCATTTATTATGTTATTTATATATATTCTTTATCCCTACAATCTAAATCCGTCTATCGCTATATCAGGATATATTTTGTTGTTACATTTCTTTTCTTAATCTTATGTCTCTATTCTTTAAAGCAATGTCGTAAGCAGTTTTGTAAGCTTGTATGAACTCGCACCACAATGCTTTCTTAGAAAGTTTTTGTGCGTTAGTTCTACATTTATCAGCTGTTTTCTTATCCATTGCAGCATATTCTTTAATGGTTTGTTTAATGCTGTCTGCTACTTCAAAATAATTATCGTCAGTTCTGTGTATTACTTTCACACCATCTGTTATTTCGCAATATCGGTTCTTCAGATGGTTAGCCCATAAGCCAAATCCAGCAAGATCGGTTGTGATACAAGGAACTTTGAAAGCAATTGATTCTAATGGTGTATAGCCCCATGGTTCGTAGTATGAGGGGTAAATACAGAGGTCGTTACCTAAAATTACGTCATAATACGACATATTTACTATTCCATCGTTCCCGTTTAAATAACAAGGTATAAATATTAGTTTCACCTTATCGGTTGGAGCATTCATTATACCTAAATGACGTGCCATATTCAATACAGCATCAGAATCCATATTATGTAGTTCGTGCGTAATAAGTGGAAGGAACAATGCTGTATCATATATTTTGTTTGTTGCTAAACGTTCCTGTAAATCGGTACGTGGACGAGCAACCCAACCTGGAACTTCTATAAAAGCAACAATTTCACGCTTTAGTTCCTCATCGTACCTTAATTTATTTATAGCCTCAATAAAGACATCGATACCTTTTATTTCTAAATTCGTAACGTCCGCTTGTAGACACTATAAGAGCATTGTCGTTGAGTTTAGAACCTGTAAGAGTTTCAGCAATATGCAACAATCGTTTGCGTGCAGCATTACGTTTTTTGGTAAATAAAGTAGCTTTGGGAACAAAGTCGTCTTCAAATCCGTTTGGTAACACTACATCAACAGGTCTGTCTAAGAGTTCTTTACATTCCATTGCTGTAATATCGCTCACAGTGGTGAAACAATCTACATAATGTGCAGTTTTCTTCTCAATAGAATGCTTGCTCTGCATATTGAGTTCGTCTGCCATTTGGTCGCCATTATATGCTTGCAAATGGCTATATAGTGGTTTGTTGTTTCCAGCTATACTACGTCCAATCCCAGTTGCATGCGTAGTAAAGATAGTTGCAATTTCTGGTACATCGTGTTGCAATGCCAATGCAGCAAAGCCAGTTTGCCATTCGTTAGCATGGAATATAACATTGTTGCAGTTGCTTAAATAGAACCTAAAGTAACTTTCAACAACTTTTGCTGTAGCATAAGAAAACATAGCAGAATCGTCATAATCGCCGTAAGCATGTAAACTGTCTACACTGTAACGTTCCCAAAGTTCACCATAGAAGTTATTCTTAGTAGCGTAGTAAGCCTTAAAATCAATAAGGAAAGCTATTGGAGAACCAGGAATATTCCATCTACCAACTTTTAAACTTAATCCTTCTTGCTTGCAACAGCCAACCAGTTGCTGAAAAGTGCTTTGTCTTCAATAAAGTATGGGTTTTCTTCTCCGTTGAAACAATCAGGACCAATAAAGACAATGCGGTCTTGCATTATCTCTTGTAATGTCTTTGCGCGTGTGGAAAGTACAGTGTAGATGCCTCCGACCTTATTACATACTTCCCAACTCGCTTCAAAAATGAAATCCAAGAACATCTTTTTTTATCTTATCAATAAATGCAAAGGTACGATAAAAAAATGAACCACAAAGAGTAGAACGAATTATTTTAGGCGTTTTAATCTTTAAATTATGATATAAATCACGTTGTTTCTATACGGAATATTTAAACTTTAAAAAAGAAACGGACTTATTGCTACAATAAAGAAGAAAAAGAATTATCTTTGCAAATGTTATGAAAATAAAATTATATATATTGTTAATAGTGTTCTCGCTTAGCTCGCTTGTAACTATGGCGGCAGCAATTACTCCTATTGGTGAACAATCAGCGAGTGTACAGGAAACTCCTGCAGATACTATTATCTTTAAAACTCGTATAGAGAATAAAGAATATCAAGTTTGGCTCGATATCGACCTCTATAAATCAAGCATATTAATACCCAATCAGGAAGTGTTTGGCAAGGTTCCCGGCTATCTTGGTGCCAAGCGCGACACTCGGAAGTGGATTATTGTAGATTATTCAATTAGTGGTAATACTGCCAAACTCACTATTATTAACGACTATGGTAGCGAAGACCTCGAAGCATCATTAACATATAATGGCGATGGAACCTATACTTTTAAACAGATAAAAGGAAGTACAATAGAGATAGTTGTGAACAATAAATGGGTGAAATTACCCCAAAAGATGATATTTAAGAAATGAGCGTAATGCCACTGTATTTGTTATTTTTAGTTCTACTTCTTATAGTATTTCAATATAATAGTGTAATTTTGCACTGATTCTTAAACATTAACTCGTTTGTATATACAAAAGAATGATAAAGAGATTATTGCTTTGCTTGTGTGTGTTTACCTTCCTATCGCAAGCTAATGTTTTTGCACAAGGTACGTCTAACAAAGACCATAATTTTAAGGTTGCTAAGAATTTAGAGACATTCTCTGCTATCTATAAATATCTTGATTTGATGTATGTAGATACGCTAAATGCCGATGAAGTTATAGGCAATGGTATTAATGCTATGTTGAGTTCGCTCGACCCTTATACTGTTTATTATCCAGAAGATAAGGTAAAAGAACTGGATATGATGATATCTGGTAAATATGCAGGTATTGGCGCACTAATTCGATACGATCTGAAATTGGATAATGTTATAATAGATGAACCGTATGAGAATATGCCTGCAGCAGAGGCTGGCTTGAAGAAAGGCGATATAATATTGTCTGTGAACGACTCTTCTATGTATAAAAATCTACAAGTTATGTTAGCGACCACCTACGTGGCGATGCAGGTTCTACCTTTTTATTAAAGATAAAACGCCCATCAACTGGTAAAACAATGAAGTTTAAGCTTACTCGAAAGGCTATTCAAATGCCTGCAGTTCCTTATTATGGTTTGCAGCAAAATGGTATAGGGTATTTAGACTTAAACTCGTTCACGGTAGATTGTTCGAAAGATGTGCGTAAAGCTTTCTTAGAAATGAAGAAAGATGGAATGAAATCGTTAGTTCTAGACTTGCGTAATAATGGTGGAGGAAGTCTGCAAGAAGCTATAAATATAGTAAATATGTTTGTACCTAAAGGACTTGTGTTGGTTAATACAAAGGGAAAGTTGGAACGTGCTAACCGCGAATACAAAACAACGGTTGAACCAATTGATACACTTATACCGATTGTTGTGTTAGTAAACGACGAAACAGCGAGTGCAAGCGAAATAACAAGTGGTAGTTTGCAAGATTTAGACCGTGCAGTAATCTTAGGTACTCGTACTTATGGAAAAGGATTAGTGCAAGCCCCAATGGAACTTCCATATAATGGAAATTTGAAGCTAACTACAAGTAAATATTATATTCCGAGTGGACGGTGTATTCAAGCCATAAACTATAAACACAGTCGAGGTGGATATTTAGAACATGTACCCGATTCGTTAACTAAAGTGTTTCATACGGCAAATGGTAGAATTGTACGTGATGGTGGTGGTATTAATCCTGATGTGAAAGTCCTTCCCGACTCTCTTCCAAATATAGCATTTTATCTTGCTAATTCTGGAATGGACTCTACAGAGGTTATGACTAATTGGGTACTCAATTATATTAAACAACACCCGACCATTGGCGATCCAAAAAGCTTTATTATTTCTGATGCCGACTACGAAAATTTCAAATCTGCTGTGATAAAGAGTGGCTTTAAATACGACCGACAAAGCGAGAAGGTTATAAAGAATCTTATTGATATAGCAAAGTTTGAAGGCTATTATGATGATGCGAAGTCTGAATTTGCTGCGTTAGAAAAGAAGTTGCAACATAACTTAGCAAAAGAACTTGACCATCACAAGCAAACCATAAAGCAAGTGCTTACAGCCGACCTTGTTGCTGCTTACTATTATCAGCGTGGAGCAATTGCCAATAGTTTGCAATTCGACAAACAATGGAAAGAAGCTGTAAAGTTGCTCGAAAATCCGCAAGAATATAAGAAGATATTAATGCCTAAGCAACATAATTAAGGCGAAGTGCTGAAATCATAATTTTATCTTTTCAGCAAATATTGCAATTCTCGCCATAATGGATATTTGACAGACAGGAAGACATCTTTGCACATAAAAAAAATTAAGGGGCTGAAATCCAAGTGAGGATTTCAGCCCTTTTTCTTACTTTTTACTATTGCTGTACGGTAAAAGTTTAGAAAGCAGTAAATATAATTTCCAGACTACCACTAAAAGTAAAATTAGTTTCATCTCACTAAAAGTAAACTCCTTCTATTCCTCAAAAGAGTTTTTTAAGCAGACAGGAAAAACCAACTTAATTCCTATTTCTTATGATTGTACACTTACATAAATATTTTATGTGTAGTATTTCCAACACGTACAATGTAAACACCCTTTGCAGGCATTCTTAATGTATAAGACTTTATCAGGTTGCCTTGCTCTATCATGGTTCCATCTATACTATAAATGGAATAATGAATAGGCGATGAAAGCAAATTAGGAATTTCTATTACGAGTTCGTTGTCTTTCCCATATACCTTACATTTTTCGTTATTACTCATCTTAGGCGAAACGATTCCGGTTGGGAACTTATCTGTTTCAATGATATTCGTGAAGTAGTTCCAACCAAAAGCCTCACGATACTTTTCGCCTGAACCGATGGGAACGTAAACGGGAATATCACTAGGAGTAGATCCACCAAATGATTCATCACCGAAATTAACCATAGGATCATAATAACAAACGGGCGGTATTGGCGACATAGAATAAATCTTTTTTAGTTTCTCTAAATCCTCAAAAGCTTCTTTTCCGATGTATTCCATCGTAGCAGGGAAAACAATGGAGTCAAGGCTACAAGAACTAAAAGCACCATCACCAATCCATTTAAGTTTTGGGGGCAAATTGGTTTTAAGTTTTAAACAACCATCAAAAGCTCCCTTATCAATTTTTGTCACAGATTCTGGAATTACTGTCTGTTCTAGCTCTATACACGAACAACAGAAATTATCAGGAATCTCTGTAAGCCCTTCCGGTAAAACAACTCTCTTTAATTTACTGTTAGAACCAAATGCTTCAAATCCTATCTTTTTTATAGTCTTGGGCAAGACAACTTCAGTAAGTCGCGCACCATGCATGCTTAAATATCCGATACTATCCAAGCCTTCTGGAAAATTCATATCATCTACTAAACTATCGAAAAATGCTAATATTCCTATAGTTTTGATAGTGGAAGGCAAAACAACTTTCTTGAGCTTGTAACAAAATTGAAAACATTGGGTTGGAATTTCCGTAACACCTTCAGGAATTATCAAAGGATTCACCGAGAGCCATCTATTTTCATCGAAACAGTTTTTTCCCAACTTTCTCAACGAGGAAGGAATATTGATTGTTTCCAATGTTAATCCATAAAATGCATATTTACCAAACTCAGTAATATTATCGGGAAGAATAATACGGCGAATATCCAAATGGTTTCCAAATCTGGACTTATCCCTATCAACAAATCCAAAGTCTGGAATTTTATTGTTCTCAATCTGTGCATATTGCAAATTGACAATCCGCATAGAGCCATCTCTCGCACAACGAACAATTGTCTTAAAATCGGCTTTATTGATTGGACCATGCACAATTAATGAATCAAATTTATCCCATTTATCACCCAATACTTGCTCCAACTCTCCATACTTGCTCACGTGAGCATCAAAGAAATTGACCTGTCCCCACATCTTTTGTGAACAGATTAACACAAAAGGTAACAAAAAAAGTATTATTCTTTTCATATCCTTAAAGTTTTGTTTTATAAAGATTATTGAAATTAACTTATCTTCTATTTTTTATAATTCAGAAACTACATAAGTATCTTGCATACAGCATTGCCCACATATATAATATAAGTATCTCTTGATGGCATTTGCAGGGTGTGTGAAGCTGTGAGATAGCCTTGTTCTATCATTGTGCCTCCTATGCTGTAAACAGAATAACGAACAGGGGAAGCGGGCGTGTTAGGAAACTCTATGAAAAGCTTTCCGTCTCTTCCATATACCTTACATTGTTCGTTTTTGCCCATCTTAGGCGAAACGATTCCGGTTGGGAACTTATCTGTTTCAATGATGTTCGTGAAGTAGTTCCACCCGAAAGCCTGACGGTATTTCTCACCCGAACCTATCGGTACATAGACGGGAACATCGTTGGGTGTATAGCCGTGAAATGGACCTTTTCCGGGATTAGCAACATCTTCTGCACAGAATGGAGGATTGGAGGAAAGAGAATAAATCTTCTTGATGTATTTCCAATTTGCGCAGCTCCCACCTCCCAAATACTCAAGTGAGGAGGGGAAAATGATAGAGTCAACCGCACTGTACCAAAAGGCATCCTGTTCAATGCATTTCAATCCTTCAGGCAAGTCAATAGGTTTAAGTTTTACATCTCCACCAAAAGCATCTTCTTCAATTACAATTACGCTCTTGGGGATATTTACAGTTTCTAATAAAGGACACCAAGATGCAAAACAAAATGGGATTGTATCAATACCTTCGGGAATCCTTATTTCCTTCAATGCAGGACACATGGAAAAAATACTCTCTTTCAGTTTTTGGACTGTATTTGGAAGAATTGCTTCGATAATGTCACTCCCTGCAAAAGCTGCAATTTCAATGCTCTCCAAACCCTTTGGGAAGTTTACCTCTGCCACTCTTGTATTGTAGAAAGCACTTCCTTTAATTACTTTAAGCGTAGAGGGCAAGACCAATTTCTTAAAGCATTGACAATTAATGAAACATTGGATAGGAATTGTCGTAACTCCCTCAGGTATAACGAGAGGATCTGTATTTAGGTAATGGCAGTTTGAAAAACAAGAACGTCCCAATTTTTTTAAACTCTTGGGAATGTTTATCTGTTCCAATTTCATTCGTGAGAAAGCAAAATTACCTATTTCACGAATGTTTTCGGGAAGAATTAAGCGACGTATCGGGAGATAAACTACACCCTCATACGCTCTCGGGTCATCAATGACCTGCCTGTCTCTTTTAAAAAACGCATATTCCGGTATCTTATCGTTCTCCACCTGTGCATGTTCCAAGTTCAACACTGTGAGTTTCCCCTCAAAAGCACATTTCCACATAGTTGTAAAATCGGCTTTATTGACCGGTCCATGCACGATTAATGAGTCTATGGCGTTCCACTTGTCGCCCAGCACTTGTTCCAACTGTCCGTACTTGCTCACATTCGCATCATAAGAACAGACCTGTGCCCATGTCTTTTGAAAAAAAAAGGAAACAGAGAATAAAGCTATAAACAAAAGAAAAAATCTTCTTATCATCATTCCAATATTTTACTATAATAATAAAAAGGCAATAGGGAAGAGTTTCCCCACTGCCAAAACTCATTATTTCTTATAAAATTTCTTGCTATCTATGATTTGACCATTTACTAAGTAAGAAAGTATGTACATACCGCTTGATAGAGAGGTCGCATCAAGTTGTGTCTTTTTTACGTTATAATGAAGAGCCTTATTTAATAAAACAGTTCCTCCTTGTGTTAAACTTCTTACTTGAAGCATGGCATTTTTCGAATTGACAGGGTTGTGTAATTCTACATTAATAAAGTCTTCAATCAATGTAGGTGTTACAGATTTAAATCCTATCATAGATTCTAATGTAACACTTTCTTGTGCCATTTCTCCTTGTGAAGAGAGGGCGGTGACGGAGAATTCATTGTTCCCTGATGTCGGGATTACCGTGATCTTATTTCCCTCTCCTATGTCTTCTCCATTTCTATCTGTCCAGCGGGCAGAATAATCTGTCCCTCGCCAATCTGCCGAAAGCTCATACTTCCCTGTTCCAATTTCAATTGGAACAATGTCAATTGGCTTATAGCTAAGTATCGGAGCTTCTACAATAAATGTTTCCCCTCCGACAATCTTACCTGTCTCATCTTTTTGTATCAAGTCAAAAGTGTACTTTTCATTAGGATATACCGATGGGGTATGGAAATCAAATTTCATGGTTACTTTCTCAAACTCCGCACCATTCATACATATATCCTCCAACTTGCTGTTTTTGGATTTAAGCCTTACGCAATAAGGAGAAACAGCCGAGGCATAACTTATGTCTGTCGCACGGAGTCCTCCAAGTTTCCATGCCTTATAAATAGTGGGTGCCATTGTCATTTTTACATCAGCCTTGGTGAACAACTGCTCGTCTTTTGCTGTATGGGTTATGAGTTCAAGAGAATACTTCTGGTTATCATTGGATGCATTACGGACGAATACGTTTATACCTTGTGCCAGTTCTTGTCTGCTGACAATGGATACGTTCTTCTGAGCTATATCATTGCTACCTCGAACATCGAAATAGGTTACGGATGGGTCATAGGTATCATCATCAAATTGGTCTAAGACCCTAGCTGTTAGACAAAAGTGATGTTTTTCCGTATAGTTATCTCCTGAGGAATATATCATATCATCAGGCAATCCCCAAATTACCACAACATCTCTATATTCACCAGCAGGAATCTTAGGTACAGGGACAGCTCTTAAATGTTGTCCCGTAACATGACTTTGATACAACTCCTTTCCTTTTAATGCCTTGACAGTTAGACCTGTAGAAGCTTTAGCCCAATAGACATGTACCCACTGACCAACTCCATTGAAATCCTCTTTTCCACGATTATGAACCCTTACATATACGAAACATGCAGGATGGTCTTCTGAGTATTCAGGGTTTTCATGTTCCTTAATATGATCTCGTTTATTTCTCACCCAAATGTCTGGACTCTTCCAAAATTCTTTCGTTATAGTATTAGGTTCTTTTCCTGTATCTTCTTCACTATCTTTGATATAAAGGTCAACCGCATTTGGCAGGTTATTGAAAGCCAAATCCTCTCCGACGGATATAGGATTGGATTTGTGTTGGGGATTTCCATAGGACGTCGCCTGTCATGCTGATAGGCATAATCGAACGCCTCTTCCATCGTCACCCTATGGTTGTTGTCAACATCCGAATAAATGGGCTGCCCGAAGGCATTGCCCTCATTTATTGCAGAAGTCCAATGGTAAACGAACTCGTCATAGGGAATGTCACCACATGACCAAGAAGACTCACTCCCCTTTGATGCCGCTGCCACAAAGCATCCCACCTTGGACAATTCCTCAATGAAACCGCCTGAGAAGCATTGCCCCAACACGGCATTGACATAGACGGACTTCTCGTTAAACGGGCGAAGCCAATCTGCAAGTTCATAGTCGTGCAGTTTTTCCTCATTCCACAAACAGATGTATGACTGATTATTTTCGTCCCTTGTGCCGCCGTGGTCTATCACATAGAAGAAAAGATGGTCGTCTTTCCCTATCCTTTGGGAAAGGCTGGAAAGGACGTTCTTCACGTTGGCACGCGTGGCGGCATATTGTATGTCTGGCTGTCCGTCATTGTCCAAGTCCAACGGAGAGGATTTGTAGCCTCCGGTCGTTGCATGCATGTCGGCTGCAGGGTCTGTCCCGTCGGACATCACGACAGAGATGTTGTTTTTAGGCACACCATATTTATTGACCAGTGTCTGATAGACAAAAGAGCAGTCGTTCCAATAACGCTCGTAGTTAGAATACTTATTATGTCCGCCACTGAGAATTACTGCATAAGTACGTCCTGCAGCACTTTTAACCTCATTGGTAAGTGTCGCTTTTTTCACATAAGGTTTTTGAAATGCTCGTACTCCATAACGATTTTTTACTTCTAATGGAGAGAAGTTCCCCATAGGCGGAAGACGGAATTTCGTCGATAGAGGTGCGGGAGATTGGTATTTCCCTATCTTCTTTGCAATACTAACGACGTAACAATCATGTTCCCAACCCTTCATTGGTTCTGCATCAACGAAAAATATCCATGCATTGCTTTGCAGGAAAGAGAGTTTTTCGCCTTCACTCATTACATTAAGAACAGGGTCATCACAGAGGTAGTAATCCACATCTTGGTCATTAAAACACATTTTGACAATGGATAAGGCTTCCTGTCTTGAGACATCACGCATTTGTTGTGCTATTGCTGGTGAATTAATCAAACAGCAAAGCAATAGGAATAAAAATTTAATTTTCTTTTCCATAGCTTTTAGTATTAAATTAGACAATAACGTGTTAATATACACGCTTATTCATGTTACTATAACTTTATTTTAATATTCTTGCAAAAAATCCGAGCAAAAAAATTAGCTAATCACTTGAAGGCAGTTCTGTTTCGTATGAAAGTCTGCTACTCTTCGGTACAAGAAAAAGTAACTTTTTCCTCATCTTATTTCTTTTGAACTTATAAATTCTTTCAAAACCATATAGATTGTGGCTGATTCCACATTACCGACATAGGTTAGATTTATAAACCATTTTCCCTTTGTCAAAGTAATTTCACGAGAGGTTATTCCTCCACATTCCCCAATATATTTCTTCTATTTCCTCGTTGGCAATAGGGGAATTAGAGAGAGTGAGCCAACACTCCATTTATAAATACTGCTTTTTTCCATCATAATTTTATTTGGTTAATGAATAATATATTGTGTCTATCTGATTTTTTAATTCAGAGACTGATAGCTAGCTACTTAAGGCACTTCTTTATGACAATCCAAGATAGAGATTTCTAATAGAAGAAATAGACTTAACGATTCGTATAGGATAATATTTCTTTTACTTTGTACTTTCTTTACCTATAGATGTTCCAAAATTTTATTATACTAGACTTAAAACAGATCGTTTGAACTGTATTTCTAAGTGCAATTTTAGGGAAATTATTTTTAATTAACCAAAATTTTTGAAGTGTTTTTTGCAAAAATGCTTCTTTTTTATCATTATACACTTGTTGGCGGAATTAATTTAATGCATATTTGACATGTCCTAGTGGTCTGTTGTTTATGTAGTCCTCCCTTAAAAAAACCTAATATTCTCCTGATTCATAGTATATTATCCTGTAAATTATTTGTTTATATCTGCAAGTTTTTGTACCTTTTACACTATAATTCTTGCAGATATTTATGCTTAAATATTGTTTTTTTAAGGGACGACTATATACATTATCTGTAGAGACTAAACTCAAATCATTATTATAACTTACACCAAGATATGAAATATAACTATTTGCAGAGTTTGGTGTTAAGTTACCATTTCCTTTTAACCATTCTTTAAAATCGGAAATCATCACATTAGAACTTGTTTTTGCCATATTCTTTAATTTTTTTAGGTTTTCAAGTGCAAATATAAAAAAAACTCATATTAATAATAAATAAAAAAAATTTTTTTATATAAACCAAGATTTTTTTATTATACTTTATTGGATTAATAGCATTTATATATAACTTTGTTTTGTTTTTAAGTTGCTGTCACTTTTAACATTTCGCATAAACAACAGATTATAAACTACTTATGGTGTATATGCAAGTGACAGTAGTGACAGCAACTTTGAAAACTCATTCAGATAGCAACTAACAACTCAAGTTGGACTGACCAGACTGTACCACGTTGCTACGTACTGCAACCAAATACTCTGTGCCATGCGAAGAATGCTTGCTATGGAGATTCGGGATATTTGCAAGAACACGACCGAAATGAGAAAGACTTGTTAGGTTCAGCTGACTGCCATACCGCTGACGAAGTAGGCTAAAAATGGAAGCTGCAGTCATATAAGCACCCTTGGTCAAGTCTTTAGGAATAGAGAAACTATCTAAAAAGAGAGCTTCGGCAGGGGTACGTTGTTGATATTGCACGTTATTCTCCATAATATCCTGGGTATCAGCCTCATCAAACCAATATCGCCTACCGTTATCCAGTTCGGCAACAGCCTGTGCATAGAGCTGTTCATAGTCTATGTGTTCGGGCAAACGAATAGGACCTGTTAGTGTAACTGCTATGAAACGACGGCAACCACTGGGATCGCTAAAAACATCTGAAACGTTTGCCGTGGCAATGAAAGAGGCAATGCGTGGCAATGTAACTTGTTGCTGGCAATAAGGCTGACGGATTTATGTTTGCAAGCTGCATAACATTCTTTAAAAATCCGTCTTGCGTCTTTGCTGACAACGTATTGAATTCATCAATATTAATCAGTAACGACTGTGTCATTGCGCGCAATGTATTCTGCTTCTCACTAATGATTAGATTATCGTTATATCCCCATTGCAACGCCTCTGGTAGAAGACGTTTACAGAAAGTAGACTTCCGATAGCCTTGTCGTGAAATGAGCAACGGTGCCACACTGTTACCATGTGAGATATTCAGCCCCAACCATTGTGCAACCATTGCAAGAAACCACGTGTGAAACCATTCTGCCCACCGTGTGTTGTCATTAGGTACACAGTCTGCCAGCATTTCAATATGATTCTTTCCGTTCCATCGTCCTCGCAATCCTTCGAGGAAAATATCCACAGGATTAAAAGCCTTAACAAAATCCGACTCCATATATCGTCGGATATCTTTGTCCCACGCATCAATCCCATCAAGACGCGCCTTAATAGCAATAGTATTGCGCATTCGTTCATCTACAGCCACAAAAGGTTCGTTACCCCCAGCCTTGCGAGCTTCTGTACACCCTAAGGCGGTATTAAATCTCATTTCATACTTCCGCTCAAGATAGTTGAGCAACCGACGAGTAATGTCGTTTTTAAGTCTTTCCGACTGTCTGTTTCGCTGATTTTCAGCTTTAATGTTTTTAAGGTTCTTACTTTTCATAAATGATTGTTTTAAGTTGATGAATAGATAAATTATTTGTGAGAAAGGAAATAAGCAAAACTGTTGCTATGTCTTTTCCTGCCCAATCCGTTTGTCATTTCTCATATAAAAATGAAATTGCGCATAACGCACTGCCCTATTTGTGGGCATATTAAAAAAATCTGTACACATGAATAAAAAGATTTAAGAAAACAAATTCAAGAAGGAAGATGCCGTTAGTTTGTAGGAAATCATACTAAGCGTATCATAGCTCTTCCTTATTTTCGCTTGCAAAGATACAAAACAGAGATACCCCTTGTCAAGTTTTTCACGAATTATTTTTATTTTGCTGTCACTCCTGTCACCCACTTACGACTTATAACACTTTATAAATCAATCAAATACCGCAAATGTTAAAAATGACAGCAAATAGTTTTCAAACTTAGTGTAGTAGATAAGAGATTTACTGTAAAGAGTAAATAACATTTGACCATTAAGCCACTTTTTTAGTAACTTTATGACCAAAGCATTTATCCGAAAAGTTATCAAGAATCAGTACGCTACACCTCCGTCGCTCTTTGTGCCGTCGGCACCTCCGTGATATTGCGTAACCTCCGTCCCCTCTGTGACTCCGTGTGCCTATTATATAGACTTTAGTTTATCACTCCATATCTCGGAAGAACCAAAAACAAGCTACTTCTTTGACTTTTCAAACAAATACTTTTGGACATGAAAAAAGGCTGTATCGTAAGTTATTATACTCTTGATACAGCCTCCAGAGTTAGTTTGAAGGAATAAATTTTATTGCTTAATCATTATCTGCCCAGTTAGGATAGTCCTCTGTAGCCTCTTCCTCGAAGAGTATCTGTGGTTTACTCTCAGCGTGATCGCCCTGATCAGATTCGACCAGCAATAGAGAGTCTATCTCTAACTGATACTTTGTAGCAAGTGGCTGAATATAAGTTTTCTTCATTTCTTTTCTTTTTACTTTACAGTTATCTTCTTTCCATTAATAATATACAAGCCAGTTGGAACAGAGAATGTACGAGTTTCGCCAGACTTTACAACGGTTCTTGTGATGTTCTGTCCTGCAGCATTGTATATCTTCAGATCAGTGTCCTTATTAGCTGTTGCAATAATGGTGTTATAGGTCGTTGTGATAGCTAATGTTGGTTCATTGGCGATGTCTGTAATACCAGTAGTTTCAGTGTTATTCTCATCGAAACTTATATTGAACATGCTGAACATCTTAGCACCAGCAGAACTACTGAACTCATAAGCTGCACGGAATGGCCAGAGGTAGAGAACTTCCTTACGAAGGTTGCGCAGTGCAACGAACTTATTGTAAGAGAAGTAGAATACACTTGGTTTATCAGCCTTGTTCATGCGTAAACCTGAATAGGTATGGTAGCTCTTGAAGTTAGCTGTTGCACCATTAAGTATGTTGTTAATCATTCCGTCCTCAATGAATTTGTCATTTGATGCTGTCTTTTCAATGAGGGCAGCCTTCTCACGTACAGTGAAGAGGATGTTGTTTGAGGCATTTGCACGTGGGAGTCGTACCATGTAAGACTTATTTGCTTCGGTTGCAGCATTGAGCTTCTCAAACTGAGCAGTAGCCTGATAGTCTGTTCCCTGATTCTGCGGAGTGCTGGTATAGGTCAAACCATTCTCCTTCATCTTACCAACTGTAAACTCAAAGAAGCCACCATTATCATCTTTGTGGTCACCATTAGCATCAACAGTGAGCTTGAATGGAAGTACAATAGAAGCATAAGTATCTGCACCATAACCGTTGTAAGTCATCTTACGCTCGTAGGTAGCAAACTTGTTGTCAGCCAACTTGATATCGTATGGTGCAAAGAATGGATTCTTATCGATGAGCTTAAACTCTACTGGTGATGTAAAGTTTGATGTGCTTCCTTCCTTCGCAACAGCAACATTGTTAGCTGTTGCCTGTGTTGCAGAACGATAAGGGAGGTAAACGATAGCATTCTTTGCCAATGCATCACGGAAAGTATTCATACTCATGATACCTGTTGAAGCATCGTTTGTACTACCAATAACGCTGAACAGCTGAGAGTTGTCTACGTAGAGTACTTGGTCAAGTGATGTAGGTGCATTAGTTCCACCAAGTGCAGCAGTCATTGCATTTTTAATCTGGCTCAGTGTCAGATAACCATAGCTGTTACCCGATTCTGTGTCGAAGCCAGCAGCAGTCGTGGTAATCTTTGCACCATACATAGCCTCCTCGTTGTCCTGATCATTATCAGCCTTATAGTAGTTGGTTTTGTCGTAGATCTTAACCCACTCAACATTTGGAGTGTACTCACCTGAAGTCAACTTGATAGTTGCTGTGTAGTAAGCGAAAGCCTCGTGCTGCTCCTTAACTGTTGGTGCAATGTTGTAACGTGTCTCATCCTTTGTGAAGAGGTAGAGAGTCTTCGTTGCATCCATTGGCACGATAGAATTCTGTGGGTTGAAGTTACCACCCTGTGAACTATAAGCAGCGCCACTAAATGGTGTCTCTTCGAGATACAATGTCGCCTGTGTGTTTCTGTTACGGTCAAGTTGTGCAGAGTTGTTGAAGATGAATGCTTGATTACCAGCTACCTTAACATCAATCTTATCTAAGTAACTATGATTTGGATCATAATCACTTGCATACAAATCTTTGCCGTTTACAGGAGTATAAGCAGAACCTACGAAGCTATAACGAGCCTTACCATCGTGTGAATCACAGTTTAGATAAGTGTCGTCAGCAAAGAGTGACTTCAAGTTACGGAATGTAAATGTGCCCTGTGCTGGTGTAGAGAAACCTGCAGGCACCTTATATTCAAAGAGGTCACCACCCATCTTAAAGTCGACAGCATTTGTAAAGGTACGAGTCATCTCCTCACCCTGCTCACCTGTGCAGACGATATCGGCTGTACTGATATAAGGGTTCAATGGCTCCATCTTTACATCTACATTTACTAAGGCTGTACCAGTTGTGTTTGCAATCTCAAACTTAACAGCATCGTTGTTAAGACCATCAATGGTAATAGAACCATTTGAAGCAGATGGAGAAACTGACACTTCCTGATAAACAGTTTTACCCGTCTTGTCATACACCTTTATAGTGTAGGTCTGTGGAGTGTAGCTTGCACCGGAAGACTCACGTTTTCCGTAGAAAGTTGATCGGTCATAGTAAGAAAGAACAGCATTACTTCCATAACCTTGTAGGTAGTATCTTGTTCTATAAACTGAGTTATAAAGGTTTCCTTCACTGTCGAAGTACCAGTTTCCGTAAGCCCATGCTTTAGATGGTGTAGTTATGGCGTAAAAGGTACCAGTTGCCACACTACCACCCATAGCAAGGTACTGGATGTTACCATACGCATCTTTAGTGTAGACATAACCTTCAGAATCTTGCTCCCATGTCGTAGCTTGTGTACTTGTACTCCATTTAGGATATTGTGTGCTGCTAAAGGTTAGATATTTGTTGTTATCTCCCTTAATCTTAAATCCTTTTGTACCATAATTCTCATTCTTACCTAATGAGAAGTTAAAGGTAGCACCAGTGATACGATAACCAATAGGAACGACCTTTGTAGTTCCATCTTTATAGTTGTTTTCAACCTTTGTAGGACTTTCGATGTAGTAAATACCACTCTTCAAAGCATTCCAAACCTTTCCGTCGTTCTGAACAACAGAAATATTCTCATTAGTACCATCTTTCTTCTTCCATGTTCCATTTTCAACAGCAGACTCATGGAAGAGCTTTACCTTAGCCTCCATTTGCTTAATGTTCTCTGGTACATAAGCTAAGAAAGTTTTACCAGCCTTTGTTACCTTCTTAATTTCTCCGACATCAATTTTTTGAGTTTCAAAACCATTCTCAACTAAGTTGGTATTGGTTTCAGAAACATTAGAAGGAGTCATAGAGACAGTGAACTCTACGTCTGGGGCATATTCTACTTCGATAGACTCATATTCAAAACCTGTGAGGACGTTATATCCCTTATTGATATTATTATGGTTTCCAATAAAGGTAAAATACAAAACAGATCCAAGACTGGTTGTTCCATCACCTCGAGTGAGCGTGTATGTATTTGCCTGTCCGCTTGCATCATGAGTTAGTTCTACAGGACTTCCTACCCATTTTGTAGCAATATTATCATCTGTTTTGATGGAATTTGGTTTGTTATTCGACTTGATATAATCTTCTTTGATTTCACCAAAGTACCAAGGGAGGTTTCGTCCCCATGTTAGGTGTCCATCAAATGCTCCATCAAGAATATCATAATCAGCTCCTCCATAGCTACCTTGCAGGTTGTTCTTGATTTTAATGGTGTACTTTGTGATACAAAACCCCTTAGGCACAGCTAAGGCTGCATAAGAGTTGTACACACCAGTAATGTGTACCATTCGATTATCTTTCTCATAGAAACGAATGTTACCAGTGTGGTTACGCATCATACCATCAGCAGAAAATTTTGGATTATCTGTTGTTGTGTAGGTAAGTGGCGCCTGATTGTGAATAAACATAGAGCCATATCCACTTTGAGATCCTGCCTCTAGACTACTCTCAGAACGTACAGAGATAATGTTACCTGTTTGTGGGCTAATAGTAACCTTTACGGCCTTACTACCTGTTTGTGCTGAAATTCCAATATTACATAATAGTAATAATAAAATTAAAGCATGAAACTTAAGCCCATTCCGGGAGAAAAAGTTTTTTCTTTTCATCAAATAATTAAGTTATTTATTAAATTAAAAATTACCTAACAAAATAGTCGTTGACACTATATGCATCATTTTTTAGCTGTGCAAATGTACGTATTAATTCGTTTTTAATACAAACATGCATGTCTATATTTGCTAATATTAACTAAATGTCTATAAATTTCATATATATTAGTTATTAATTAATATACAGCTGCTTTGTTACTTTTAACTATAGCTTTAAAAAAACAAAAAAATCGTCTTTATGAATTTTTGTAATTGTGTAAGTTCTATTGTTTATTTATTTTGTTCTTTTCAAATGCAAAGAGAAGAAAAATATGGGCTTACACACTTTTTTAGACACTACCTTGCTAATTTCTTTGCTAGGGGTAAATTGTATTGTAAGTGTACCTCTATTTTAAACACTACCATTATCTTCAATAGCTTATTAAAGTTTCGGTAGATGTTGTTGCTAATAAACTATTTTAGAAAGAAAAAGCCCACAATTACACAAGTAATCGTAGGCTTTTTATGCGTGAATGTTTTTTATTGCACAAGTGTTATAATAACAAACCTGTGCAATATATTTTTATTTAGCTGGTGTCATCACCACTTCAGTATGATTTCCTGTTGCAAGGAGTCCTTTTAAGAAAGCTGCTATCTTTTGTGTTGTAAGTGCCTCGACAGCCTCTTTATATCCATTTTGAATATCAACACCTAATGTAATATATTCGTTAAGAACATTAATCCAATGACCATTGTTCTTTGCACTGATGTCTGCTTGCTTTAGCATAAAGTCTTTAACCTTTTGTAGTTTGTCGTTATCAACCTTCATACTGTTATTCTTAATGCCTTCGTTAAGAAGCTTAACAGCAAGTTCAGCCTTGTTTGGATCCATTGGACATTGTGCCTGAATAATGGCAAATGTTTTATTGCCAGATTGATTTAATCCGCCACTTGCACCAACAGAGTAAGCTGCTCCTTGGTCTTCGCGTATATCTTTAAGATAAACCATAGACAAAACTTGAGCTGCAGCGTCTACAAGCACAGAATTCTCTAAAGTATACTTCATTGGTTGGTGCCAGAATTCGAAACTCATAGCTTTTGGCGTTTCAGATTTTAGAGCAAAATGGTTAATTACTTTACCTGTTGCAAAGCCAGAAACTTCTTTCCAATTCTCTGCTTTCCCCTTTGGTAAGCTGCCTATATATTTTTCGATAAGTGGACGGAGAGTTGCTTCGTCGTAGTTTCCTACAAAGTAATAAACAAACTGACCAGGATTAGCATAACGCTCTTTCCATATTTGGAGTATACGGTCGTAGTTTACGCCCTTTAGAGTATTTACAGAAAGTGGTGCATAACGAAGTGTATGGTTGTAGAGCGAAACTGTAATAGAATCGCCGAATACACTTTCTGGCGATAGATCTTTATGTTTTAAGGCCTGTTCATATTGCTTCATCATAGCGTTGAAAGCTTGTTCGTCCTTTGTTACATTGGTTAATTTGAGATAAACCAGTTGCATCATGGTCTCAATATCTTTTGGTATTGCTTGTCCACTTACAGACTGATAGTATGTACCCAATGCCAAGTTAGCGCTTGCTTGTTTACCGTAAAGCGCTTTGGTTAAGTCTTGTTTAGAGAAGTTACCAAGGCCACTATTGCCCATTACAGAATTAAATAGTTTAAGATTGTCAAAGTCTGCCTTATCGTACAAGCTGCTACCACCCTTAGCTGTAGCATAGAAACGAACATCGTTAGCTTGGAAGTCTGTCTTCTTCAAAAATAACGCGAGCGCCGTTGCTCAATGTAAGTTCTTTATAACCGAGCTTCTTGTTCTCTGTTTCTTTTTACTATCTTACCTGCTTTTTGGCAACTTCTTAACGTCCAATAATGGTTCACTCTTTACGTTATCAACGTATGGCGAAAGTTTTTTTCTGCACGTACTTCCTTTATGGCTTGTGCCATTTGTGCCTCTGTAATATCAACCTTTCCTGGCTTATCTTGTGCAAAGATGTATGCAACAAGGTTGCTATCCTTATCTGAAATAAGTTCTTTAGCATACTCGTTTACTACCTGATAGTTCAGTGCTGGCATCTCAACGAGTTGCTTCATTATTTTGTATTCGTCTTCCTTGTTAGGTATAGGCTCGTTCTTCAAGAAGTGATCGCGCAATTCGTCGCCATATTGGTTATTGGTTGTCTTATCGCGATTAGTGTATGCAGATTCAATTTGTGAGAGGTACTCTTGTTTTGTACGTTCAAATTCGGTTGGTGTGAAACCATATTGACGTACACGTTGTGCCTCGCGATAAATAGCTTTGAAGGCTTCAATGTCTTTACCTTCTTTAGCTGAAGCCCCTAATGAAAATGCGTCTTTTGTACTTGAAAGCATATAGCTGCCATCTTCGCAATAGGCACTGGTAAATGGACAGTCGGCTTTTTGTTTCATTTCGCTGAAACGTTGGTTCAGCATTGAAGTAATCATTTCCTTCATATAGGTGTCAATGTAATATGCCTGACTTGTTTTCATCTCATCAGGAAATACATCGTGCTTCATCATAATGCCGATAGTAGTGTTTTGCATCTCTTTATCCTTATCGAATACATAGATGGCTTGTGCATTGTCGGCTATAGGAAGTTTTGTTACTTGGGCTGCATTTGCAGGAACTTTAGCATTTGCCCATAACTTCTTTAATCTCTGCTTCTATGCGGTCTACGTTTACATCGCCTACAACTATGATGCATTGATTGTCTGGACGATACCATTTACGATAATAGTCGCGTAGAGCTTGATATTTAAAATGGTCTACTACGCTCATTAAACCGATAGGTAGACGGAGTCCATACTTATTGTTAGGATATAGTTTAGGCAACGAACGGTCGTAAATACGCATCATTGCGTTTTGGTTTAATTGCCATTCTTGGTGAATAACACCACGTTCTTTATCAATCTCCTTATCGTCGAGTGTCAGACCGTTCGACCAGTCTTTTAGTATTAATAAACAAGAATCGAGTGCCGATTCACGTTTAGTTGGAACATTGCAAACACGATAAACAGTTTCTTCGATAGAAGTATATGCATTCAAGTCGCTACCAAACTGTACTCCAAGCGAGCGTGTAAACTCTAATAAAGTAGAGTCGGGGAAGTGTTCTGAACCATTGAACGCCATGTGCTCCAAGAAGTGAGCCAAACCGCGCTGTGGTTCTTCTTCCTGAATAGAGCCGACACGCTGTGCAATATAGAAGTTTGCTACGTGTTCTGGCCAGTTGTTGTGCAAAATGTAATACGTCAGTCCATTGCTGAGTTTACCTTGTCTAACATTCTTGTTGATTGGAATAGGACCAAACTGCTGTGCGTTTGCCATTCCTGCAACAAAGAATAAGGCTGCAAAAAGAAAATGTTTTAGTCTCATTTTATAAATTAGATTAAAAATATTATTTACTAAGTGCACAAAGGTACTTATTTTCCTATAATAAATTACTATTTTTCTTATATTTCTATTTGTATCTTGTTAAATATAAAGAATAACATAGTTATTTCACTATGATTTTAGTTACTTTTGTTTTAGATATCTATCGTGTTCGTTTCAGATATCTGTAACATTCGTCTCAGATATCTGTCAGTTGTAAATTAGATATCATAGCACACAGCAGCCTTTATATACCTATATTATAATGTGTAAAAGAAGATTATTCAGCTGAGAAATACTGAAAGAACAGAAACAGAAAAAAGCAATACGGACGATGTGTTACTTGTTTACGATGAGGCAAAAGCTGCATCAGAATTTCTAATTCAGAATACCAGTAGAAGTCATATTAAACTTTACCGAGAGTAATGAAAGTTCTTAATAATATCTTTTATAATTTTGTTTCCTTTATAGCTAAATTCAACTAATGTTGTATCTTTTGTTTGTTTATTTATTATATAGGCGCTCTTGATGCTAGCTCTATTTTCATTATAATTTATAACCACATTTTTTGCTAAAACCTTTATAAGCGGAAATTCTGTATAAGCCTCGTATTTTAGCTGGTCTATTTCAGATGGTGTAAATTCATTATATCTATTAGCTATCACTCTGTAATTAATATACGGAGGTTCATGGACATCTTTTAGCATATATTGTATGGCTTCTGAATTTTTTTTATTGGTGCTATAAGCTATTTTGCCTTTCCTAACTATATATGAAAAGCTATCGGTTATGGTTAATAATGTAGAGTCAGAACTAATAGTGTATTTGCCTTTAATATGCTTAATAGTATCGTTAAGCCATAGTTTGAATTTTTGTTCAGGACTTATCTTAATTTTTTTTTGAGGTATTGATGTAGCCCATAATGATAATACCATTAGAAGTATTAAGCAAATAATAGATGTTTTTCTCATTATCTAAAAGTTTAAATGTTCACACATATCTCTCCTCGCTATATATCTAACCCAAGTTTAACGCTATTCGTATATGTACAACCATATTACGATATAAATCCTTAAGTTCATAATAAGGAACCTTATTAGCAGTAGCTAAGTTAAAGCGTGTCTGTACATTTGCGTACATAGGTGCAAAGTAACAAAAAAGAAATGACATACAAGTGTCCTATAAATCTAATTTAGTTGTTCGTCAAAACACTCTGTATGTATTTATCAATTATCAATAACATTAAATAGTGCTCAAAATGCCATAAGAGTTTATGAACGATAACTTTATCCGTTAATACTTGAGATAAAAAAGAATCCTTCCATTTATTCTACAAAATAGATAATTAATTGATAAAACTTGATTAATCTTTTTTTTTGCCGTACCTTTGCCCCAAAGTATAGAGAATGACAGTTTTAAGCGGTATTACCAAATTTTTAAAGAAAGCAAGCTATCCTATTCGAAGTAATTTTTGCTTTTTCTTCTTTATGTATCTCATTGGTATTGTAGTTTCGTATGCAGAACTCCCTACCAATCGCGACGATGTTTCAGTTTATGGAAATATCTGGTTGGAACTATTTTTTGACCTTTATACTATCTGTGTAATACTTTCGTTAATACCTAAAAAACTGCGTTGTTGGATAGTAGGTGTGTTTTATGTAATAGCCTATTCTACCAGTATAGCCGATCTTTTCTGTTGGGTGAATTTCCAATCTTCTTTAAATCCATCAATGTTATTATTGGCTGCAGAAACCGATAAACGTGAGGCAAGCGAGTTTCTTAGTAGTTATATTAATACTGAAGTTCTCACATCAAGCGTAGGATTATTATTACTAATAATAGTTTTGCATTGTTTGGTTGCCATATTGAGAATTTATTGCAAGCAAAAAGATATAAAACAACCATTATGGATAACTATTGTAAGAGATAAAAGTGCCGGTTTCATCGGTCTAATTACGGTTTCTTTATTTGTAACATCGGCAGTTTCGTCTTTCCATAATAAATGCGAAATGGTGCAAATGTTCTCGTTAAAGACAATAGGAAGTGTAGAACACGAACTAACAACACCCGATTGTGCCGTATTTTATACCCCTGTTTATCGACTAATATTTAGTTTGTATGCCAATCATTTAGCATCGCAACAAATCGATAGATTAGTAGAAGCGAAAGATCGTGCCTCTGTTCAGAGCTGTGCTTTTAATACAAAAAATATCGTTTTAATTATTGGCGAAAGTCTTGGACGACATCATTCGCAGCAATATGGATATTTTATGAAGACAACACCACGTCAAATTGCATTGGAAAAGGCTGGAAACTTAATACCTTTCACCGATGTTGTTGCGCCTTGGAACCTTACGAGTTTCGTTTTTAAAAACATCTTTTCAATGCATGTTGTGGGACAAAAAGGCGAATGGTGCGATTATCCACTCTTTCCACAACTGTTTCGTAAGGCAGGTTATCATGTGTCTTTTATTACTAATCAGTTTCTTCCACAAGCGAAAGAAGCAGTTTATGACTTTAGTGGTGGCTTCTTTTTAAATAATAAAGAACTTTCTAAATCAATGTTCGATACACGTAATACACGTTTACATACTTACGATGAAGGCTTACTCGCCGATTATGACAATAAACTGAAAGCTGAGAATAGAGAATATAACCTTATAATATTTCATCTTATAGGTTGCCATGTGTCCTATAATAGGCGTTATCCAGCAGACAGAAAGCATTTTAAAGCATCTGATTATAAACAAAAACGCCCAGAACTTACCTTACAACGACGTTATATGTTGGCGCATTACGACAATGCTGTGTTGTATAACGACTCAATAGTAAATCAAATTGTGAAACGTTTGCCAATGAAGAGGCTGTAGTAATATATATGCCCGATCATGGAGAAGAGTGTTTTGAAGGTAAACGAGACATTATTTGTCGTAATCATTCTGCAAAAATCGATTATGATTTAGCACACTACGAATTTGAAGTTCCATTTTGGATATACTGCTCACAAAAATACATTGCGAAACACCCAAAAGAGTTTGAACAAATAAAAGCAATAAGACACAAACGTTTTATGACCGATGCTTTACCTCACTTGTTGCTCCATTTAGGTGGTATAAAGACGAAAGACTATCACGAAGAATACGATATTCTGAGTCCAAAATACAACGAGAAGCGTCCTAGAATTCTTAAAAATAAAACTAATTACGACGATTTGGTAGCAGAACACAGACGAAAAATAGCGATAAAACGGTAGTTTTTTTAGCGTATAAGTATGGTAAATATGAACAACAATACACACACTATAAATAACCGAACAACTGTTAATATGATGTTGAGTCGCACAGAATGCAATATCTTGCGAGGCATTGCCATTGTTGGAATAGTGCTTCATAACTATTGCCATTGGCTTCGTCCCATTGTGCAAGAAAATGAATATCAATTCAACCAGCATAATGTAGATTGGTTCCATAATATTATTACGCATAGCTTTAACGAACTAACAATCTTCCATCTTCTATCTTTTTTTGGACATTATGGTGTGCCCATTTTTCTTTTTCTATCTGCTTATGGGTTGGTAATAAAGTATGAAACAACCAATAATATAGAAAATCAACCAACAGTATATCGTTTTTTGCGTTTCCATTGGCTGAAACTATTTCGTATGATGATAGTTGGATTTTCTGCATTTATATTGGTTGATGCTATTACTGAGGGACAACATCATTATAAGGTGATTGATATTGTTGCGCAAATGGGTTTGTTCAACAATGTTTTGCCTAATCCAGACGATATAATATGGCCTGGTCCTTACTGGTTCTTTGGATTAATGCTTCAGTTATATATTGTTTATCGCTTGTTCTTATACAAGAAAAATTGGATATGGATAGTGCTTTTAATTGCTATTTGTACTATTATTGAATTGAAGTGTGCTCCTAACGGAGAAGCTTTAAACCGTTGGAGATACAATTTCGTCGGTGGAATGTTGCCTTTTGGCTTAGGTTTGCTCTACGCAAAATATATGCGAAATACCACTTTATATGCTTATGTAATAATGTTTGTGTGCTCTTTACTCCTTATTTGGTATGGTAGTAATAGCTTTTTTGTATGGCTTTTTGTTCCAATGTTTGTATGTTTTGCAGGCATTAGCTTTGTAAAATTGCTATCATATTGGAATTTAAATTATCCGAAATATACTTTTGGAATAGCAAAAATGTTTAATTGGTTAGGAGTAATTTCAGCAGCATTGTTTATTTCACACCCTATTACACGAAAAATAATAATCCCAATATCTCGTAACGGAGATTATTGGACAGGGCTTTTGCTCTATATTATTACTTCTATATGCGTAGCTTGGTTGTTTAAAGAAATAATGAAACGTGTACCTTCGCCTAAGTTGTGAGATGAAAAGAAAAGGAATAGAACTTGCGGATATTAGTAGGTTTCGTGGCGAACTTATGGGCTTAGCAATATTGTTTGTTATGCTTTTTCATGTGGGTTTGCCTCGTACAGATATGTTTTTTGGACTTCACCGTATAGGAAACATTGGTGTCGATATGTTTTTCTTTCTTAGTGGTGTTGGACTTTGGCATTCATGGACAAAGAATCCTAATACAAAGCACTTCTATCAAAAGCGACTTTTACGCATCTATCCCACATGGCTTATCGTGGCATCGCTATATTATATTCCCGATTATCTATCTATTTCGTGGATTCAGCATAGCGGAAATAGTATAAATATATTCGATTTAATCGGTGATATTACGATAAACTTAGATTTTTGGCTACACGATGAATTAACATTCTGGTATATTCCTGCAACAATGATGTTGTATTTGGTTACTCCTTTTTACTTGTCGCTCATAATAAAGCACCCTATATATCGTTGGATTCCTGTTGTTATGATAGTTTGGTGTATAATAGTACAATATGTTTTACCTATTTATAATGTAGTTGGGCACCTTGAAATTTTCTGGAGTCGTGTACCAATTTACTTTATCGGACTAAATTTTGGCGCAGCTGTAAAAGACAAAAAAACAATAGAATATAGCTCTATTTGGCTTATTCTTTTGGTTTTTGTGGGTACATTTGCTTCTTGTGTCTATTTAGAACAAATACGACACGGTTGTTTTCCTCTATTTTTGGAACGCTTAATATACATACCGCTCACAATAACAGGAATATTTCTACTTTGCATAACGTTAAATAGGCTGCATAATAAACATCTTAACAAAATACTCACATTCGTAGGAAGTATAAGTTTAGAAATATATTTGCTGCACAATCACTTTATTCTTGACTATATAGAACAACTCGATTGGCATTATTGGTTAAAGTTTTTTGCAACACTCATTATAGTGCTACCACTTGCATGGCTTTTGCATAAAACAGTAGGAAAGCTAACAACCATAATAAAAAAGAATTAGAACAATGAAGGAGATAATTAAATTAATACGTCCACATCAATGGATAAAAAACCTTGTAGTGTTGTTTCCTATCTTCTTTGGTAGGGCTTTGGGTAATATAGAATCGCTTTATGAAGGTTGTATAACCGTGATAGCTTTTTCTTTTATAGCTTCCTCTATATATTGTTTAAACGACATAATTGATGTAAACGACGATCGACGACACCCACAAAAGTGTAATAGACCTTTAGCGTCTGGCAAAATAAGCATTACACAAGGATATTTTCTTATGGTAATAATGGTTATTTTGTCGATGGTTTCGCTTATTTTTTTACCAGATCATCGCATTCAAACAGGTGGAGTTATTGGTTTTTATTGGGTTTTAAACGTTGCTTATTGTTTATTTCTAAAACAACATGCTATTATAGATGTTTGTGTTGTTGCATTTGGTTTCGTATTACGTATTCTTGCAGGTGGTATTGCAACCGATATTCGATTGAGTAAATGGATAGTTTTAATGACCTTTCTCTTAATGCTCTTCCTTTCGTTTGCAAAACGTAGAGACGATGTTTTACGAATGAATGAAACTGGCGAAGCTCCTCGAAAAAATACTATTCGTTATAATCTAACCTTCATTAATCAAGCCATAACCATAACTGCAAGTGTAACTTTAGTGTGTTACATTATGTATACAGTAAGCCCTGAAACAATCGCAAATTTCCATACAGATAATCTCTATCTTACAAGTGTTTTTGTGCTTTTAGGCTTGTTGCGCTACATTCAGCTTGCAGTAGTAGATAAAAGAAGCGGTGATCCTACAAAAGTTCTCCTTCACGACCCTTTCATTCAGTTTATTGTATTGAGCTTTGGACTAACATTTCTTGTTATAATATATTTCTTGTAGTATGAAAGTATACGCCTTCGATTTTGATGGAACATTGACAAAAAAGGACACATTCATCGAATTTATCGAATATTCTAAAGGATATGGGAAAACCTTTTTTGGACTCTTACTATTTTCCCCCATACTTATTTTAATGAAACTACATCTATATCCTAATTGGAAAGCCAAACAACGTATATTTTCATGGTTCTTTAAAGGAATGAATATAGACGAATTTAATAAACTCTGCCAAAATTTTGCAGTAGCAAAACAAAACATAATGCGTCAAGGTGGATTAGACTTAATTCGTAAAGCTCTTATTCAAGAAGATAGTGTAATTATTATTACGGCAAGTATAGAAAACTGGGTGAAACCTTTCTTTAAAGAATTTGAAAATAAAATACAAATCGAAGGCACACAAATAGATGTAAGATTAGGAATTGTAACTGGCAACTTTTTAACAAAAAATTGCTACGGCAAAGAAAAAATAAAACGATTAAAAAGTGCATTCCCATATAGAGACGTATATAAATTGATTGCTTTTGGCGATAGTAAAGGCGATAGTTATTTACTAAAAGAAGCCGATGAAAGCTATTATAAACCTTTTCGAACAAAAAGAAGCCGAAGTTTCGATGAAATCGTGCGTTTTTGTATTGTAGGTGTTTTAGCTACAGCCCTTCAATATGGAATATATCTTTTATTAATTAAATGGTTTAAACCACAAATTTCTAATACAGTAGGCTATTTGTTAAGCTTTATGTTTAACTATATAGCATCAACTAAATTTACATTTAAAGTTCAATCAACAACAAAACGTGGAATAGGCTTTGCGTTTGCCCATCTTGTTAATTTCGGACTACAAACTATCTTTTTAACTCTTTTTCTTTGGCTCGGATTACCTAAAACAATAGCCATGATTCCTGTTTTCGGTATATGTGTTCCTATTAATTTTTTATTAGTGCGTTTATTCTTAAAACGAAAATAGAATACGTTTATAGGTAATACTTACCTGCTAACGCTTGTAAGGTATGTTATAAATGTGTATCTTTGCAACTCTTAATTAAGAAAGAAATGTCTATATTAGGTGTATTTGCAATAAAAAAAGAAGAAAGAATATTAGCTTTTGCTATGCTTTTAGTATTCTTAGCATTTAATGTGTTGCTTATTAGTAGCCATTTTGGTGTTTATACAATGGGAGCACACGGAGGATTTTGGTCGTTATTTACCAAAAACTTCCGTATGTCGGGCTATGATAATTGGTCGTGGATTACCATTTCTTCTATGAGAGTTCATTTCGAAACTATTCGACACCCATTATTTCTCACAATTCTTTATCCACTTTATTGGCTCAATCATTGGCTAATAAATACAGTAGGCATCAATTTCGCTGTATTTCTTATGGCGATAATCATACTTTTTTCGGCGTTCTATTCTGTTGTTTTCACTTATCGCATATTGCGTGAAGTGCTCGAATTGAAACAGAAAGATGCAACTTTGCTCACACTTTTCTTTTTTTCTTTCGCACATATTCTTGTTCCTGCAATGGTCCCCGACCATTTTATAATATCGTTAATGTTGCTTACACTTACGCTTTATATTGCAGGAAAGAGACAAAAACAAGGAAAGTTAATAAAAACGTGGGAATCTTTCTTGCTAATGTTCTTTACTGCAGGAATAGCTGCCTCGAATGCAGGGAAAACTATATTGGCTGGTATTTCACAAATGGTAAAAAGTTCTTTAGTTTTAAATATCTTGTAGTTGCTATTCTACTTCCATTGGCATTGTTATTTGCAATTCAACAATTACAATATTATCAAGTAGAAATTCCACAAGAAGAAGTTACACAGAAAATTGTAAATACCAACAAAAAGAAACAGCCGGGAAAATTTGAAACTCATACAAAAGAAAGAAATGCGTGGTTACATGCTCATACAGGACGTGCAGCAAGTAGCGAAGGTATTGGAAAATTGATGGATATTTCCACCTCTCGAACCCAAACTTTAATAGAAAATTTCTTTGGCGAACCTATTCAGTTGCATCAAAAATTTCTTTTAAAAGATGTTTCGTGGGATCGTCCCATATTTGTAGAATATAGTTGGATAGCCAATTACGTAATAGAAGCATTGATAGTTTTGCTTTTTGTAATGGGTATTGTTGCAGGTTGGCATTACAAATTTATGAAAATGCTTTTGTTATGGTTTGCTTCCGATTTTACATTGCATATTATAATGGGGTTTGCCATCAACGAAGTATATATAATGACGGCAGGTTGGGCTTTCATAATACCTATTTCTATGGGATATTTGCTGCGTATTCTTTCTCATAAATCTCGATTTGTTTTGCGCATTATATTGCTGGTAATAACAAGTTGGTTGTGGATTTATAATGGCGGACAAATTATTTATTATCTTATTCAATGAAAGCTATTGTAGGTTTCCTTAATATTAAGAGAGAAGAACGCCTACCAGTTGGCTTATTCTTTGTGTGGCAACTATTGTTACAAGCTCTTGCCATTACAAAGTATGTTCCATTATTTACGAATCCATCGAGTAATTACTATAAATTGTTTGTAGACAACTATCATCTTTCTGGTTTCGATCCTTTAACCTATTTGGTTGTTTCCGATTGGTCGTTAGCGTTCGATGTAAACCGACACCCACTGTTGGCTCTCTTTTATTATCCTTTTTCGTTGTTAAACAAATTGCTTATTTGTATTACGGAAACAAACTTTGCCATTTATATAGTTGCATGTGTTTTGCTATTCTTCTCTGTAGGTGGTTTTGTTCTTATGTTGCGTATTTTGCGCCAAATCATCGGCATATCTTCTTTCGATTCAGCGCTTCTTGCCTTCTTTCTCTATTCTTTTGCTCACGTTTTACTTTCAAGTATAGCCCCCGACCATTTCATTTTGTCGATGTTTATGCTTTTGCTTACGTTGTATATTGCAGGAAAGCACCTGAAAGAACAGAAAGAAATGGGCATTTGGCAAACTGTTTTGTTGTTTTTGCTTACTGCAGGTATATCTCTGAATAATGGCTTAAAAATATTTCTTGCCAATTTTTTTACACGTGGTAAACGGTTTTTCACTATAAAGAACCTTCTTTTGGCTATTATTCTACCCTTTGCAGCCATCTTTACAGTTGGAGAATGGCAACACGAACAGTTTATTGCCGATAAAGTAGCAGCATTAAAACTTAAAAAGCGTAATGCCATTAAAGCAGAACGTAAAGCTATGTTTGCAGCATTTAAAGATACTACCCATATTAAAGATAGTGTAAAACAAGAGAAAGTTTTCCAAAATATGTGGAGAGAACATCGCCGAAATGTGTTGAGAGCAGAAGATAAACAACCACAAAAAGCACATTCGGGCAAACCAGTAAGTAAGCTACGTTTCCTGAATTGGACAGATATTTCTACTTCTCGTACAGAAACAATTGTGGAAAATTTATTTGGCGAATCCATACAGCTACATCAAACGCATAAATTAGAAGATATAATGAAGACACGTCCTGTTATTGTTTCTTATAATTGGACACTGAATTATATTGTAGAATCTATTATTTTCCTCCTTTTCATCGTAGGAATATGGTGCGGACGACATTCTAAATTTTTGTGGCTCTTCCTTTCTTTTGCCGCATTAGATATGGTGTTGCACATAGGTTTAGGCTTTGGCATAAACGAAGTGTATATAATGACCGCTCATTGGATTTATGTAATTCCTCTATCTATAGCGTATCTTGTTCGTTATATCCATAACAAAACAAAAACAATATTGCGTGTTTTGCTTGTTTTACTTACGCTGTATCTTATGGTTTACAACGGTTCATTGCTCATTAAGTATTTGTATTTCTAAATATTGGTAGTTATGAAAGCAAGTGTTTCTATTGTTTTATGTACTTATAATGGGGCAAAATACCTCAGCGAACAGTTAGACTCTATTCTCGCACAAACATATCCGCTGCACGAAATAATAATACAAGACGATAATTCTACCGATGAAACCGTTAATATTATTCACGAATATGCTTCTAAATATAGTCTTATAAAGTTTTTCGAAAACAATTCTGCGCATGGTGTAAATGGTAATTTTATTTCTGCTATGCAACGAGCCACAGGCGATTATGTAGCAATTTCTGACCAAGATGATATTTGGGAAACAGACAAAATAGAAAATCAGATGAATAGTATTGGTAAAAACTTACTTTGTTCTGGTTTTTCGCGTCCTTTTTCTACCGATGGTTCGTTTGCTTATTTCGACCATCGAAAACGTAATGTAAATGTTGTTCGAATGTGTTTCTTGGGGCTTCCTGGACATACATTATTATTTCGCCGTGAACTTATAAATATGTTGCCACCATTAGAACATTCCATTTTTAAATATTCTATGTACGATGCTGCACTTTCAATAGTGGCGGCTGCATATAAAAACATCGTATTCATCGATAAAATATTGGTTAATTTTCGCCGACATTCTGCAGCTACTACTTATAACGATTATAAAAAAAGTTTACCATCGTGGCAGAATGCTTTATATATGTTGTGGTGGGGAATAAAGCATTACAAGGAAACACGAAAGCGCATACGCCCTATTTTTGCAGCAAAACTATTGCTTTTAAATTATGTAAATGCAAATAACGACGAGGCAAAAGCTGCAAGAACTATACTCGAGTTAGAATTGCAAAATGGTGTTTTACCTTTCCTGAAATTGCAATATCAGTGTATGAAGAATTATAAACACCTATTTCATACCGAAGGAAAAGGATTTTTACGATTCATTCGTGCAGCTCTTTATCCCATTATGCAGCTACAAATGTATGCACAATAGTTGCTTTGTTATTCAACCCACCCTAAAAATTATGTAAACGAATTTTGTTTTAAATAAATTCTAAAAAATAATAAGAAGAAATATGCTGGCACAAATTTTTGGTTTCGTCATTCTGTCTTTTATACTTGTGGTAATGTATGGCATTAAGTTTAAACCTAAAGTCGGAGTTCTTCCAATATTAAGCGTACTTGTTTGTATGCTTTTAAGTAAAATACTGCGTCAATTGTTCAATTTTAACACCATAGAAGTAACACTGCTTTCTATTCTCTATTTATTCTTGTTAGCATTACTCCTTAAAAATTTTTTTGTATCAAATAAATAGTCTAGATTTAAAAATAATATATGGTAGATTTCGACGAAATTATGCCTTTCAAATTTTTATATGAAAAAAATATTTTTTTGTAATATAAAAAAACGATGCATTTATAATATAAAAAAAATATTTTTCTTATTATATTTTTTTACCCTTCGTATAATTCTTTGAGAACTAATAAGTTGTAAATATCCTTTTCTTAGATGTTCATACCTACAGATTATGCTCGTCTAAAAAAATATGAAAAAGCCTATAAAGGAGCAACTGTTATAAAAAAATGTAACTAATAATACTCCTACTTCCATCTTTTTTTATGTATAAGTTAGAGCTTTTTTTCTTAGCTAAAATAAGTTATAATTTCAGTGAAAGCTTTTCTCACGTCATGTGTCCTAGTAAAATAAAGATAAAAAGTAAAGGGTACCTATTGCGAAACCTACGAAATAATATACTGCCCCACGCCAATCTTTCTCCTTAATATTCTTGTACATTTTAAATAATATTCCAAAATCCAAGTAAACGACAAAAATCGCTAATAGTATGAGACCTACACTTAAAATAACTCCTAACATATAATTTCTTTTATAATAGTAATAATGAATTTTTTTGATTTTAATAAATTGTTCCATTGCAAAAAAATAGACATATTTATTTAACCCACAACACAAATAGTAGTATTTTTAACTATTTCTAGTTTTAGGTGAATATAACGTAACTATTCAACGTTTATTACCGTTGAATAGTTACTAGATTTTTTTCTTAACTAAAATAAGTTATAATTTCAGTGAAATCTTCTCTCAACTTAAACGTCACAAAAAAATGACGATAAAAAAAAGAGGTACATATTACTAAAATTATGACATCTAATAATAGAGAACGCCAATCTTTCACCTGAATTATCTTGTACATTCTATATAAATGTCTTAAAATCAAGAAAACGACAAAGAAAGCTGATAGTATATGTAATACACTTAAAATAACTCCTACCATATAATTTCTTTTTATAATAGTGATGATTTTTTTAATATTAATAAATTGTTTCATTGCAAAAAAATAGATATATTTATTAAAACAGCAACATAAATAGTAGTGTTTTAACTATTTTTTTAGTTTTAGGTGAATATAACGTAACTATTCAACGTTCATTACCGCTGAATAGTTACTAGATTTTTCTTAACTAAAAATAAGTTATAATTTCAGTGAAAAGCTTTTTCTCACGTCAAGATCCCCAAAAAAAATAACAATAAAAAAAAAGGGGTACCTATTGCTAAAAGTTATGACATTAAATACTACAGAACGCCAATCTTTCTTCTTAATATTCTTGTACATATAATATAATAGTCTTAAAGTCAAGAAAACGACAAAAGATAGCTGCTAGTATATGTAATACACTTAAAAATAACTCCTACCATATAATTTCTTTTTATAATAGTGATGATTTTTTTGGATTTTTAATAAATTGTTCCATTGCAAAAAAATAGACATATTTATTAAAACAGCAACATAAATAGTATTATTTTTAACTGTTTTTTTAGTTTCAGATGAGCTGTTTTTTTGTATCTATGTATAATTATTGATAGAATAGCTTCTTTTTGATTTGGACTATACATTATTTAGTTGCAAACTTTAGAAAGCTAATTAGTTTCAGTCTATATATACTAGAAATCTAAATTGAATTACTCTATTTGAAATGGTAATATTAAAGTCTTACGATTTAATTTTTTTATGGAATAAGTAATTAATGCATTCGTCAAGTATCTTAAAACCTAATAGTTTCATAGTAATAAAATAAGCAGCAATAGCCAATATTATTCGTGTTAATAAGAGAACTATGAGATTTTGAATACCGTTTGTGGCAAAATAAACAGCAATTATAATTACTGCCGAGATAAACATATAAGGTATAATGTCGCATAACACATCGTATAAGCGAATAGAGATTTCGCGATAGGCAAAAACTTGCCAAACAAAAAGCCAAAGCACAGTTGCTACAGTATATGCGCTCACCATAAATATCATTCCCTTAGTATAACATAACAAAACAAGTAATAATTGAACTGCAATAAGCGAAGTTGTTATCCATAAATATACATCAGATTTACCACGACTTATCATTAAATTCTGATATAATGTGTAAAAAGGTAGGAAAGCACCACTTATACAAAGTATACGAAGTAGCGGAATACTATCTGCCCACTTGTCGGAAATAAGAACTATTATAAATTCATGTGCAACCATACTCAAACCAAACATAGCAGGAAAAGCTAAAAAAGCAGTGAAACGGAGCATTTTTCTAAATACAGTTACTTGTCTTTCTGTTTCTAATTTTACTTCTGCCAATACTGGTTGTGCAACTTGCGATGTTGTTCCCGATATCATTGTACTTGCCATTGTGTCCCATTTAAATGCTTGCGAAAAATTTCCAACAGCATTTGCAGTATAAAGTCTGCCAAAAATGAATGTAAGTAAGTTTTGGCTAACTATGTTTACAACAGTAGTAATTAAAATTTTATAGCTGAAAGAGAACATTTTGCGAATAGGTGCAAAATTAATTTTTAACGAAGGTCGCCACGGAATTATAAAGAAACGTCCTAAACTAGTTAAAGTAATATATAAAACTTGTTGCCAAGCCAAGCTCCAATAACCGTAATTTTGCCATGCTAACACAATACCAACGATACCTGAAATAACTAACGACGATACACGTAAGATAGTTGTTTCTTTTACCATAATGTTTTTAAAGAGATATGCCGTTGGCGCAGTACCAATAGCAGAGAAAAGCAAAGAAACAAATAGAAAGCGCGAAAGATTTACGAGTTCTGTATGGTGGAAGAAATTTGCAATTAGCGGAGCACAAAAGAAAAGTACCAAATACGAACACCAACTTAGAATAGTACTAAACCAAAATACCGAATTGTAGTCGTTATCGGTAGGATTTTCAAGGTTTGCAATTGCAGAAGTAAAGCCACTTTCTTGTAAAGCACCTGCAACAGCAGTAAAAACCGCAAGCATTCCAATTAAACCATAATCGGCATTGGAAAGTAAACGAGCCAACAAAATACCAATAAGTACATTTAAAATTTGCATTGTACCATTGTTCAATGCTCCCCAGAAAAGACCTTTTGCCGTTTTTTCTTTTAAAGTTTGTTCTGCCATCTTACTATAATTTTGGTTAAACAATGTGCTTGTTAGTATAGCTTGTCAGCATCTTTCTATAGTTTTTATATTTTGCTATAAAACATTTTTACATCGTTTTCAATACATTCAGGAACCAATCCTTTTATAGTTTCTCCCTTTTTTATACGTTGACGAATATCGGTGCTGCTTATATTAATAAGCGGAATGTTTAGTAAGGTTACATTTTTAGTAGAAAATAAATTGCAATTTTCTGTACTTTTGCTACATGTTCTCGGATAAACGGCAATACTATAGTTTTCTAAGATGTCGTTTGCGTGATACCATTTATTAAACGCTAACCAATTGTCGCCACCTATTAAAAGAATAAATTTATTGGCAGGAAAATCAGAAGAAAGTTGTTGTAAAGTGTTCCAAGTATACGATGGCTTTGGTAAACTAAACTCGTAGTTACAAGCAATCATATACTTTTTATTCTTTAAAGCCTTCTCAACTAATTGGAAGCGTAGAGTATCGTTAAGCAATTTATTATTTATTTTAAAAGGATTTTGTGGTGAAACCATAAACCAAACTTCGTCTAATTCAAGTTCCTTAAAGAAAATTTCAGCCAGTTTTATGTGGCCGTTATGAATAGGATTAAACGAACCACCGTATATTCCAACCTTCATTGCAGCTTACGATTCTATGAAATGTTTTATAATTTTATAGGTTTCATGCTTCGCTTTCTCCAAATCGTCGTTCACAATAATATAATCGAATTTATTAGCAAATGTCAATTCATGTTCAGCTTTTGCCATTCTATATTCTATAGCCTCTGCCGAATCAGTTTGTCTTCCCATTAAACGTCTGCGAAGTTCGTCGATAGAAGGCGGTTGAATAAACAAACTTAATGCTTTTTCGCCGTAAAACTGTTTTATGTTGCAGCCACCTTTCACATCAACATCGAAGATTATATTTTGTCCTTTTGCTATTTGGGTATTAACCTGACTTTTTAAAGTACCATAAAAGCGGTCGGTATAAACTTCTTCATACTCCAAAAAATCGTTATCGTTTATCTTCTTTTTAAAAGCTTCGGGACAGAGAAATATATATTCTACACCATCTTTCTCTGTGCCGCGTGGTTGTCGTGTAGTACAACTTATAGAGAAAGCTAATTTTAGTTCGGGGTGTTCTTTCATTAACCATTGTACAATGGTACTTTTACCAGCTCCAGATGGTGCAGAGAAAATTATTAGTTTACCTTGCATTTGTTGTTCTTTACAGTACATTCAGCACTTGTTCTTTTATTTGTTCCAGCTCATCTTTCATTTTAACCACAATATTTTGCATTTCGGCTTGGTTACTTTTCGAGCCAGTTGTATTTATTTCGCGTCCCATTTCTTGAGCAATGAAACCCAATTTTTTTCCAACACCGTGTCCTTTTTCCTGCATTGTTTCGCGGAAATAGTTCAGATGGTTTGCTAAGCGTTGTTTTTCTTCGTTAATATCCAGCTTTTCTATGTAGTAAATTAGTTCTTGTTCTAAGCGATTTCTGTCGTAATCTACTTTTGCAACCTGCTCTAATCCCTCTATAATTTTTTCTTTTATCTTTGGAACACGGCTTTCTTCGTAAGGTTCTATGCTTTTTAGAAGAGCTTCTATGTTATTAATTTTTTCGTGGAACTTACGTTCAAGTGCAGCTCCTTCTTGTTTACGGAAATCTATAAGACATTCTACAGCTTTATCGATAGCTTGTTTTGTAACATTCCACTCGTCTTCCTCAAGAATTTCAATTTCTGTTTTTGTTGTAACGTCGGGTAAATGTAACAATGTAGAAAACCAATCGTTTGGTTCAGGAATTCCTATTTCTGTAGCAATATTTTTTATTTGCTGATAATAGTTTTTTACCAATTGTGCATTAATAGGTGTGGCATCTAAAGCAGCATCTTTTTCTATCCAAAGCGAAATCTACTTTGCCACGTTCCAACAAATTAGCAAGAGTTTGCCGTACTTCCATTTCCTTTTCTCTATATAAAGGAGCAATACGAGTTGAAAGATCGAAGTTCTTGCTATTTAGCGATTTTATTTCAACACTTATTTTCTTTTCTTTGTAGGTTACAACAGCCTTGCCGTATCCTGTCATTGATAGTATCATAGTCCTTACATTTTATTATTGCAAAAGTACGAAAAAGAGATGAAAGCACCAAATAGGCATTAAATCCTTTTAAAAAGTTACTTAATGGAACCCAGTGTTATGGTTCTAAACGTGTTATAACCACTGTTTCCATAAATAAAAATCTTGTAAATCGGTGAGCATGTGAAAGAATAATCCAATTCCAATAGGGCGAATCCACCACGGTAGTTTTAGCTTTTCGTAGGGCAATACGCATAAAAGCGCATAAATACAAACCATAAAATAGGAGTGGAGAGGGTGAAAACCTACGCTACAACGGTATGGATTAAACATAGGCGTAGCCAATAAATGGTCTATATCTACAACCATTGTTGCTAACATAATCCAAAACGCCTTTATTCTGTATTCACGTTTAAAAAATTGTGCAAACAATAAAGGAGAAAGAAAATGTAGCCCGTAGTGTATAATAGCTCTTAATAATGCGATTGACATTGCTTATATTTAATTGTTAGAGATATGCAAATGTAGTTTATTTCTTTATAAATTCCATTGTTTTGCTGAAAAGATGCAGTTTATTTATTCTTTTTTTGTGTTTCGGGAAAGCATTCCCACGTTATGATAAAGCCTGAATAAGTTTGATATTATGTATTTACTTACAATATTCGTATAAAGTTGGATACTATTAAAATAATGTAGGTACAACTCTTAAAAGAGCCAATGAACTTGTTATTTTTGTTCTATACAACCATCTGTAAACTAACTTTTATATCATTCTTTGAAGCATCTTTCTGTTGTTTCGTTTAAAACTCTTATCTTTGTAATACGAAAAAAGGTAGAATGAGAGTATTAATTGTAAATACAAGTGAACGAACAGGTGGGGCAGCAGTAGCTGCAAATCGTTTAAAAGATGCATTGAATAAAAATGGAATAGATGCGTCTATGCTTGTTAGAGATAAGTTGAGTAACGATAAAACAGTATTTGCTATTAAAAATAATTGGCGTACAAGATGGAACAAATTGTGGGAACGTTGGTGTGTTTTTTGTCATTTACGTTTTTCAAAGCGAAATCTTTTTGCGATAGATATAGCAAATACAGGAACCGATATTACCCAATTGCCAGAATTTAAGAATGCAGATATTATTCATTTAGCCTGGGTAAATCAAGGTTTTTTATCGCTCAACAATATAGAAAAGATACTAAATTCGGGAAAACCTCTTATATGGACAATGCACGATATATGGCCTGCTACAGCAATTTGCCATATAACATTAGATTGTCGAAAATTTGAAACGCAATGCGAAAAATGTTATTTGTTACCTCTTCCTATTGGGTGTGATATTGCAAAAAGAACGTGGCAACGAAAGGAATTAATAAAAGGGCGTTCACACATTATATATATAGCATGCAGTAAATGGCTACAGAACGAAGCTAAAAAGAGCGCATTAATAGGAACGAATGTCATAGAAAGCATTCCAAATCCTATAGATACTAATATCTTTTGCAAAACTAATAAGAACGAAGCACGTAAAAAATTAGGCTTGCCTACCGATAAACGTCTGATACTTTTCGCTTCTCAACGCGTAACAAATAATAATAAAGGTATGAGCTATCTGGTTGAAGCATGCGAGAAAATGGCAAAACAGCATCCGGAAATATTAGTAAATACAGCAGTGGTTGTACTTGGTGGACATGCAGAAGAACTATGTAATAGCTTAGATTGCCGATGTATCCATTAGGTTACGTGGTTGATACTCAAAAAATAGTAGACGTTTACAATGCTATAGATGTGTTTGTTACTCCATCTTTATCAGACAATTTGCCCAATACAATTATGGAAGCAATGGCATGTGGCGTTCCTTGCGTTGGTTTTGAAGTAGGAGGAATACCAGAAATGATAGATCATAAGTGCAATGGATATATCGTTCGTCTGAAAGATTCTGCCGATTTAGCCAATGGTATATATTGGGTTTTGAATATTGCCAACTATAATGAGTTGTCTGCTGAAGCGATAAAGAAAGTCAAAGAGAATTATTCGCAAACACGTGTAGCTACACAATATATAGATATTTATAAGAAAGCACTTACTAATTTAAACTATAAACAAAAATGATAACATTTTCTGTAGTAACCATAACATATAATGCTGCCGATGTATTAAAGCCTACACTCGATAGTGTATTACGACAAAGTTTTCCCACAATAGAACATATAATTGTAGATGGGGCATCAACCGATAATACTTTAGCAATAGCAAACGCTTATAAAGAACTATCGGATAGTGCAGAAAATGGGCACATTGTTCGTATAAAGAGTGAGCCAGATAAAGGTCTTTACGATGCAATGAATAAGGGTTTAGCACGTGCAAATGGCGATTATGTAGTATTTTTAAATGCTGGCGACCGTTTTCCTACTGCCGATACAATAGAAAAAGTGGCTTTAGCAGCTGAAGTTGGAGATGGTGAAAAACGTCCGGTTGTAGTGTATGGAGATACAGACATTATAGATGAAAAAGGAAATTTCTTATATCATCGTAGATTACAGCCTCCAGAAAAACTAACTTGGCGTTCGTTTCGTGATGGTATGTTGGTATGTCATCAAGCTTTTTATGCTCGATTAGATATAGCTAAGAAGATTCCCTTTAATACACATTTTCGTTATTCTGCCGATATAGATTGGTGCATAAAAATAATGTGTGAAGGCGAGAAAGAAGGACTGTTATTACGAAATGTTCACGCTGTGATAGCCAATTATTTGGAAGAGGGACAAACAACAAAACATCACCGAGCATCGCTTTATGAGCGTTTTCGAGTTATGTGTAAACATTATGGCGTGTTTCCAACAATAGCAAAACATGCTTGGTTTGTAGTTAGGTTGTTTACAAAAAAGTAATATTATTAGTATTTCTGCGTTATTTCTATAAATCAAACTTTCTGATGATATGAAAATAAAGATTATTTGTACGCTGCTATTCTTCCTGTTTATAGGAATTGGTACACGTATGTGCGCACAGACAAATGCCGTTTTAAACTATCCGATGCCTGCAAAAAAGCAAGTTTCTACACAGAAGCAAAATAAACAATACACAGGAACGGAAGTTAAAAGACATACTTACAATACTATAGACAATAATATCAATACAACTGATACTATATTGCATAAAAAGAATACATCGGAAGAGAAAATAAAGCAAGGACTTAGTACCATTGGAGATGGAATGGAGCTATTTATGGAGCGAGAGTCTGAAGCTATTGGACGAATAGCTGGTAAAGCTGAAAAGAATGGAAAAAAGTTTCTAAAAAAGATAAGCGATGCTGGTAAAAGATTTGGAAATAAAGTAGGAACGACACTTAATAATGCGAGTGATGCAGTATCCGATCGCCAGATAAATAAGAAGAAATAGTAGCATTTAGTATATTCCTTTGGTATTATTAGATATTTTAGGTACTTTTGTACAATGGTAGTAACATTGCTTTTGCATACGTTCGTTATTCTACAATGCACTTATGAACTCACAAGAAGATAAGAAACCAACATACACTAAAATTGTTGCAATTTGTGCTGGAGTACTTTTCTTTGGCTCAATATTGCTTTCAGTGCTTATGGCTACACGTACAATGGCACCACCACGCAAGTATGAAGTAGATATGGCGGGAACAGTAATAGGCGTAGATACCACATCGAAGATACCAGTATTAACAAAAGAAGAAGCGAAAGAAGTAGAAGTAAAAGAAAATAAGAAGGTAGATTATGTTGAGACAGAAGATGCTAATAGCAATGTAAAAGGTATTCCAGAACCTGATCCAATTAATGTTTCAGCTACGCCACCACCTTCAACAAAAGAAGAATCAAACGATAATAGCACTACATCGTCTGATATTAAAACACCTAAGGTAGAACCAATAGAATGACGAAAATAAGTGTTTTTACTTTGAAAATACTTAAACTCGCTTAAAATAAGCTAAAGCTTTCTTACTTCTATAGCTATCTGCAACAAAATGAATATCTTTGTACAATAAGCAGGCATAATGTGTCTGCGCTTGCTGAATGTAGCAAGTTGATTTTTAAAAAGTATAAATAAAAAACTATTAGTAATATGAAAAAGACCATTTTAGTATTAACCTTGTGTGCAGGCGCACTGTTAATGACAGGCTGTGCTAGCAAGAAAGATTTGCAAAACTGCCAATCAGAAAATCAACGATTAACGAGTGAATATCAGAATGCAAAGGAAACAATTGCAGCAAATAATGCTAGAATTAGAAGCTTAGAAGACCAATTGGCACAGGCAAAGGCTAGTGCTGCAGCATTGCAAGGTAGTCTTGATAAGAGTTTGAATAATGCAAATTCAAACAATATCAATATATCTAAGTTGGTAGACCAAATAAATGAGAGTAACCAATATATCAGACATCTTGTGGAAGTAAAAACGAAGAGCGACTCTCTTAATCTTGTTCTTACCAACAATCTTACTCGGAGCCTTAGCAAAGAAGAACTTAAAGAAGTTGATGTTCAAGTGTTGAAAGGTGTAGTCTATATATCTTTGGCAGACAATATGCTTTATAAGAGTGGTTCGTACGAAGTAAACGATAGAGCAGAACAAACACTTAGCAAGATTGCAAAGATTATTACCGATTACAGAGATTATGATGTTTTGATAGAAGGTAACACCGATAATGTACCTGTAAACACACAAAGTGCACAGATGAAGAATATTCGTAACAATTGGGATCTCTCTTGTTTGCGCGCATCATCAGTAGCACAATACTTGCAAAATCATTTCGGTGTAGACCCAAAACGTTTAACTGCAGGTGGTCGTGGCGAGTTTAATCCTATTGCAACCAACGATACAGAACTTGGAAAGCAACGTAATCGTCGTACACAAATTATCATTACTCCTAAGCTCGACCAGTTTATGGACCTCATTGGTAAGGCTCCAGAGTCTGCTGAGAAATAGAATTAATTTGGTTTAACAATAGATAGAATTTCAAAATCTCCTGCAAATCTATCTCACATTTAAATTATATAGGCGATTGATGAAACGCTATACCATTGTTGCATTGTGTTGCTATATAATTTATAGTGCAGGCAAATCGGTTGGCGAAGCAACTTATTATTTGCTACATTAGGATTGAGAAAAATCTATCAATAGAAAAGTCTTCAAATGTGCAATATGCAATATTTGAAGACTTTTTTTATTATCGTTTTATTTGTTCTTATCTCATCTTTCTCTGTTTCCGCTCATAGTTTTGCTTCTTTGTTGAGGCTTGTTCTAACAGTTGATAAAGTTATCTTCAATAAGTTTTTCAAAGCCATTGGCAAGCGTTTGCTTTTCTTCAGTGTCGTAGTCAAAGAGTATAACCTCGCCATTCGGCGCTATTGCTATTGGATTACCTGCTCCATCATCAGAGAAAACAAGACAATTATTTATTTCGGGGAAGAGATTTGCCGTATTAAAAAGATTCCGCGCATTCATTGTTAGGTCAATAATAGTTTCTTTCCCTATTGATGTTCCGTTCTTAAAAGCATAAATAGCTATGCCTGCATACGCACCTCCGAAATTCAAGATAAACTCTTTATAGTCGTTATCTATTGTTAAGTGAAGTTCTCTTTCGGCATTTTCAATTTCTTCGTTGGTAGCGGCAACGCCCAATAGAGTTGGATTTTCTTTAAAGAAGGCGCTCAATTTCTTAATAATGCTTTGCTTCATATTTTTATTTATAGTTCTCTAATTCGCTTTGAATATCTTTAACCATATCTGTCATAGATACATTCAGTCCATAACCGTTGGCAACAGGAAACACCAAAGCATTACTAACGTTGTTTGCTTGTAGCTTTTTTATAATTGTTTCTAGAAATTCGTTAATCTCAAAACTTTTATACGAAACACCTTTCATTCCCCTTGTGTTTGTTGCATAGTGTTCAGCAAAGTCTTTAAACGGAAACAATAGTATATAGAGCTTGCCGTTCTTTGCTTCGTTCAGCACGATATAATCGTCTTCATAAAGCGTCCATACTTGTTCCCAATCGCATATTCGTTTTACAAAGTAGTTGTAACGTTTCTCTGGCGATAGTGCTGTTACAGCTTCAAGTTCTTGTTTAGATACTTTCATCGTTTCTTTAGTTTAATACAAATTATGGTATATTGACGTAATGTTCTCTGATGTCTGCATCGTCAGAGTGTGCACATTTTATTTTCAAATCTATTGGCAAGTCGGTCCGAAGACAGATAGCAACTTTGCAAGCCTTGTCTCCTTGCTCATAAATCAAGCGCATCAATCTTTCGTCTAAACCGTTCTTTTCTGCAATTTCTGCCAGAATGCTATAGGCTAAGTCGTTTAATGGCTTCTTCAGCAATTCAGTAACGATAAGTTCAAAGTCGGGTATTTGAATGTCCAGGTGTAGAGATATATTTGTCGAAGTATCCCATACGTTGCTCAATTCTTCGAAGTTACAGAGAATTTTCTCCTTATTTATATATAATATATCCATTTGAACGATTTATTATATTTGTATATGACTCTTTCGATTACTTGAAATTATTTCTTAGCTCCAGCAACAGTTCGGTTGTTATTTTACTGAAAGGAATATACTCTTTCACTAAGTATGAGTTGTCGGGTATATCCTTTTCAGGATCTCCTCTGTACACATAGCTTTCACCATAGCGATGCAATACAAACTCTTTTCTTTTTGTGTCGTATCGGAATGTAGTGTAAGTTAATACGAAATAGAACCCTGCACAGTACGAATCTTCTACTGTAAAGTAGTGTCCTTTAACTTTTATATCACGGAAACCATCGGCTGGACAGTTATCGTCTATGGTAAATGTGTTAAAACGTGATATCTCTTTACCATTCTTCAGCAATATAATAGCAACAGAATTGCCCAATATAGTATCGTTATTTTCCTTTTCGTTGCCTCCCACTTCTATGGAATATACTTCTCCCTTGCCAAAATTCATTTTACATTGAGGCGAATATTCATATTGTGCTAAAGCTGGTAAGATGTTATAACAGATAGTTAATAACGATAAAAGAATAAATTTCTTCATCTCTTGTTGCATATCTATGGTTGGTTTTTATATCTATATGTTGATGGACAACAATAAGTAAATAACAGTTGCAAATATACGAAATATTATTTGGACTGGTTTTGCTTGGTATAAAAATGTAGAGTGAAATATTAAATACATAAATATGAGATAATAAGAACGGCATTTGGAGAACGAACAATGAATATTTCTGTAAAAACCATCTAAGTGGCATCAAATTAGTTAAGGCTTTATGTAGCAAGAATATACAATTTTTGTGCAATATAAGAGCCTTTTTTTACGCAAATCTGTTGATTTATATCAATATTTATCTTTTTTTAGGCAAAACATTCTTTGAAATATTTGCAGGAAGTTTAATTTATGCGTACCTTTGCATTGTCAAAAGGTTAATAGATTGTTTAGGTTAGTAGTAATAGATTTAGGTTTTTAGTTATTTTTTTAAAGGTAAAAAGTTTAACAGGTTGTAATAAAGGGTATCAGGAAATCGTGAGATTTTCTCTATTCATAGACTATAACAATTTAGTTAAACAACATAAATACGGAAGCTCGTTGAGAGTTTCCGTATTTGTTTTATATATCGGTTATAGAATTTTCTTATTCTTCGTACATACATATTTAATAAATGTTGTGGCTTTGCTTAATTTGATATTTGGGTTTGCAACACAACAATAGCCGAACTTTGCAGTATGGCTAAATTCGGCGTTATACATTGTTGGTTGGGCTTTTACAATAATACTTAAATAGCAACATAACATAATAAGAGAATTCATACAGTTCAACAAAAGAAATATTTTTTAGGTGTTACAATATAGCCTCATAAAGGTTGTAGTTTTTTATGATATCTAATTTGCAACTTACAGATATCTAAGACGATCGTTACAGATATCTGAGACGATCGTTTCAGATATCTAAAACAAAGGCAACTATATTCTACATACTTTTATCAACATAAGAAAAGTTTTAATTGCTTGCTGGTTAGGCAGTAAGCACTGTTTATAATTTAAGTGCTACAGTTTACCCCAAATCACTCATTAGAGCCTAAACAAATTTTGTTTTATTATCGAGCAGATTGCCTGTTGCTGCAATGCAGGCGTAGCGGATTATGTAAAGTTACAAAGACAGACAAGATACCGATAAGAAAATAAAAGATGTTAGGAAACAATATCATAGTGATAAGAACTATATATATAGTGGTCTAATAACCAATTTTGGTTTAATAGTCGTTTTGGCTTTGCATTAGTTTTTTTAGACTAAATAAATACAGTAACTAAATTTGCTAACTATCCTAAAAAAGGAAGCTTTTTCTTGTTCTTTCTTCGATTAAAGTGTATCTTTGCAAAAGAAAATCTTATAAATAAGAGGTATACTAATTATATTTAGCACCTCTATGATACACACCTAATTACATAAAACGAATATGATTCTATTTTTCTTGGCTTCTTACGATACAGTAATTGCTACTGAAATCGACCATAATCCAACAAAGGAAGAGATTGAAAAGTTGAGTTGGCTTTACGGCAATGCAAAGTTAATAAACGACAAGCAACTGTCGGGTTACTATCTTGGGCCACGTCGCGAAATGATAACCCCATGGAGTACGAATGCCGTTGAAATAACTCAGAACATGGGTATCAACGGCATTTCGCGTATAGAAGAATACTTCCCAGCACAGTCTATGGAGGCAAATCCAGATAGAATGATATTCAGAAACTACGATGGATTAAATCAAGACATTTTTACTGTAGACATTCAGCCAGCCGACATAAAATTTATTGATAACTTAGAAAAGTTTAACGAAGAAGAAGGATTGGCACTGTCGCCAGAAGAAATAGAATATTTACATAAGGTAGAGAAGCAAAACAACCGTCCATTAACCGATTCAGAAGTGTTTGGTTTTGCACAAATCAACTCCGAACACTGCCGTCATAAAATATTCGGAGGAGAGTTTGTTATAGATGGTAAGAAAATGGAAAGCAGCCTTTTCAACCTTATAAAGAAGACTACAAAAGAAAATCCGGGCAAAATTTTGTCTGCATATAAAGATAATGTAGCTTTTGCCGAAGGTCCAGAAATAGAACAATTTGCTCCAGAGAACCAAAGCACATCAGACTATTTTAAGATAAAAAACATAGAGAGTGTAATCTCGTTAAAAGCCGAAACCCACAATTTCCCCACCACAGTAGAGCCTTTTAATGGCGCTGCAACGGGTACGGGTGGCGAAATTCGCGACCGTATGGGTGGTGGCGTAGGTTCTTGGCCAATTGCTGGAACTGCAGTTTATATGACGGCATACCCACGATTGAAAGACGAAAATGGAAAGACACCCGCTTTACGCGATTGGGAAGACATTCTGCCAGTGCGCAAATGGCTGTATCAAACACCTCAACAAATACTTACAAAAGCTTCTAATGGAGCAAGCGATTTTGGTAATAAGTTTGGCCAACCATTGATTGCAGGTTCTGTTTTGACTTTCGAACATCAAGAAAATGGTGAAAAATATGCTTACGATAAAGTTGTAATGCTTGCTGGAGGAGTAGGCTACGGAACAAAGCGCGACTGTTTAAAGAAAGAACCACAGCCAGGAAATAAAGTAGTTGTGGTGGGTGGCGATAACTATCGCATAGGACTTGGTGGAGGCTCTGTTTCATCGGTAGATACAGGTAGATATTCAAACGGAATAGAATTGAATGCAATTCAGCGTGCCAATCCAGAAATGCAGAAGCGAGCTTATAATCTTGTTCGTGCATTGGTAGAAGAAAACGAAAATCCGGTTGTTTCTATTCACGACCACGGTTCGGCAGGACATTTGAACTGTTTGAGCGAATTAGTGGAAGACTGCGGAGGCAAAATAGAAATGGATAAATTGCCTATTGGCGATAAAACATTAAGCGCAAGGAAATTATAGCAAACGAATCGCAAGAACGTATGGGCTTGCTGATAGACGAAAAACATATAGACCACGTTCGTCGTATAGCTGAACGCGAACGCGCCCCGATGTATGTAGTAGGCGAAACTACAGGCGATGCACACTTCTCGTTTGTTCAGAAAGATGGTGTGAAACCATTTGATCTTGATGTTGCGCAGATGTTCGGACATTCGCCAAAAACCATAATGAAAGACGAAACAGTAGAGCGCAAGTACGCTGACGTTACTTACAATATAGAAAAGATAGACGATTACGTTGCACGTGTGCTACAATTGGAAGCCGTTGCTTGTAAAGATTGGCTAACAAATAAGGTAGACCGCTCAGTTACAGGACGCATAGCACGCCAGCAATGTCAAGGACAAGTGCAATTGCCACTATCCGATTGTGGAGTAGTAGCTCTCGACTATCGTGGCTATAAAGGTATAGCAACAGCCATTGGACACGCTCCACAGGCAGGATTGGCATCGCCAGAAGCAGGGTCGGTACTATCTGTAGCAGAAGCCTTAACCAATATAGTATGGGCTCCGCTTGCTGAAGGAATGGATAGTATTAGTCTTTCTGCAAACTGGATGTGGCCTTGTCGTGCACAAAAAGGAGAAGATGCACGCCTTTATAGTGCAGTGAAAGCATTGTCAGACTTCTGTTGTGCCATTGGTGTTAATGTGCCAACAGGTAAAGATTCGCTATCGCTCACACAACAATATCCTAACGGTGAGAAGATTGTTTCGCCAGGAACAGTTATCGTTTCAAGTGGAGCAGAGGTGAGCAACGTGCGTAAGGTGGTTTCGCCAGTGTTAGTAAATAACAAGAAAACACGCTTATACCATATCGACTTCAGTTTCGATGAACAGCGTTTGGGTGGCTCTGCCTTTGCACAAAGTTTAGGAAAGGTTGGCTCTGACGTTCCTACCGTAAAAGAACCACGCTACTTCTGCGATTGTTTCGATGCTATTCAAGAGATGATTCAACGTGGTTGGATACTTGCTGGACATGATATTTCGGCTGGTGGTATGATTACAACACTGCTCGAGATGACCTTTGCAAATCCTGAAGGCGGATTGAATATTAATTTGCACGATATGCAAGGCGACGACATTGTGCGTAAGTTATTTGCAGAAAATCCTGGTGTTATTATTCAAGTTGCCGATGAACACAACGATGAGGTAAAGGCATTCTTAGAAGATAATTGTATTGGTTTTGCACGTATTGGTAATCCAAATGCTAAGAATAGAATGCTAACCATTACTGACGGAAGTTGGAAACACGAATTTGATATTGATGCTTTACGTGAGAAATGGTATGAAACATCTTATTTGTTAGACCGTAAACAAACAGCAAACGAATTAGCAGAGAAACGCCACAACAACTATAAGGTACAGCCTATTGAAATGAAATTCAATGCAGACTTTACTGGTACGTTGCAACAGTATGGCTTAAATCCAAACCGTTGGAAAGATAATGCACCTATAACACATCAAACTCCAAAGGCTGCAATTATTCGTGAGAAAGGAACAAACGGCGACCGCGAAATGGCATATAGTCTTTATCTCGCAGGCTTCGAGGTGAAAGATGTTACAATGACCGACCTTATCTCTGGGCGCGAAACACTTGAAGAAGTAAATATGATAGTGTTCTGTGGTGGCTTCTCTAATTCAGATGTACTCGGTTCTGCTAAAGGTTGGGCGGGAGCTTTCCTCTATAATCCAAAGGCAAAACAAGCTCTCGACAAGTTCTATGCCCGTAAAGATACACTCTCACTTGGTATTTGTAATGGCTGTCAGCTTATGGTAGAACTGAACTTAATTAATCCAGAGCATAAGCATCGAGCACAACTGGTGCATAATGATAGTCATAAGTTTGAGAGTGCTTATTTAGGACTGAACATTCCAGAGAATAAGAGTGTAATGTTTGGCTCGCTTAGCGGTAATAAACTTGGCATTTGGGTGGCACACGGAGAAGGTAAGTTTATGCTTCCAGAGCCTGAAGACCGTTATAATATTGTGGCAAATACAATTATGCACAATATCCTGGTAATCCGAATGGCTCTAATTATAATGTGGCAGGTATTTGCTCAAACGATGGTAGACACCTTGCAATGATGCCTCATTTAGAGCGTTCAATCTTCCCATGGCAACAAGGTTGGTATCCTATGGAACATCGTAACGACGAGGTTACTCCATGGATAGAAGCATTTGTGAATGCTCGCAAATGGGTAGAAGAACATCTTCATTAAGTCGGAAGAGCGAATACTAATTTTATTTAGTGTATTGCTAAAGCGTGAAAACGCACTTTTCGACGAGTGAGAATCGAACGATAAGAATAATAAATGTTAGACAACAAAAACAAAGAACTTAACAATGCAAGCCTATCTTCTTCTGAAAAAGAAGAGAATGGGCTTGCCATTTATTGGAATGCCTTTAAAACATTCTTTAAAATAGGAGCCTTTACACTTGGCGGAGGCTATGCTATGATTTCTATTATAGAGAGTGAAGTTGTAGATAAGCAAAAATGGATAAGTAAAGAAGACTTTGTAGACCTTATAGCGGTTGCTCAAAGCTGTCCGGGTGTATTTGCTATTAATATAAGTACCTTCGTTGGATACAAAATCCGAAAGACTCCTGGCGCATTGTGCACCAGTTTGGGTACAGCACTTCCTTCTTTCCTTATAATACTTCTTATTGCTATGTTCTTTCATCATTTTATGGACATAGCTTGGGTAGCTGCAATGTTTCGTGGCATTCGTCCGGCAGTTGTTGCATTGATAGCTGTGCCAACGTTTAGCCTTGCGAAGAGTGCTAAGATAACTCTCGCTAACTGTTGGATACCAATTCTTACAGCTTTGCTTATTGCTTATTTAGGAGTGAACCCTATATATGTGCTTATTGCAGCCGCTATTGGTGGCTATTTATATGGTAAATTTATTGTTCCAACCGAATAGCTATGATAATATTTCTGCAACTCTTTTATACATTCTTTGTTATAGGATTGTTTGGATTTGGTGGAGGTTATGGAATGCTTTCGCTTATTCAAACAGAAACTGTAATGCATCATCATTGGTTGTCGTCTGCCGAATTTACCAACATTGTGGCTATATCGCAAATGACACCTGGCCCTATTGGCATTAACTCGGCTACATATTGTGGCTACGCTGCTGTGCACAATATGGGACTATCCAACACAATGGCTATATTTGGTAGCATTACCGCCACGTCTGCTTTAGTGTTACCTTCGCTTATTTTGATGCTACTTATCAGCAAGATGTTTCTTAAATATATGAAGACACCTGCTGTTCAATCTATATTTATGGGATTGCGCCCAGTAGTGGTTGGCTTGTTGGCTGCTGCTACTTTGTTGCTTTGCAATGCCGAAAACTTCTCGCTGCCAAGTATAAATGTGTGGCAATTTTCTATTAGTATAGGTTTGTTTATTGCAACTTTTATTGGAACTATGTGGTTAAAGATAAATCCAATTAGAATGATTTGTTATGCTGCAGTAGCGGGAATGTTACTTCTGTATTAGCCTCTTAAAGCACATTAATATTTTATAGATACGATATAACTCAAACTGAAGAATAAATACAAGAAAAATTATGTTTAAACTAAAACAAGTGCTGCTTTTAGTAGCTCTAAGCGTTGCTTTAGCTGTATACGCACAAGGTCCTAATGGTACAGGAACGTACTATAAAGGCGCAGATGGATTCTCTGGTAAAACTTTAAAAACAAAGTTGTATCATATAGTGGGAAAACTGCACACTACTGATTATAACGGATTGTGGCAAACTTACAAAACAACAGATAAGCGTCCAGATGGCAAATTGTGGGATATGTATTCTAAAGTAACAAGCTACGAAATTGGTAGCTCTTCGCAGGGGCACCCTTCCGGTCGTGAAGGCGATGGTTATAATCGTGAACATTCCGTACCAAAGAGCTGGTTTAACAAGCAAACTCCAATGCACAACGATGCTTTCCATGTGGTTCCGTCAGACACGTATGTAAATAGCGTGCGAGGTAATTTACCTTATGGCGAAAACAATGGTGAAATGTTTAAGGGACAAGGCAACTTTGCAAAGAAAGGAAAATGCACCACCGCTGGTTATACTGGAACTGTGTTTGAACCTGCCGATGAATATAAAGGCGACTTTGCACGTATATACTTCTATATGGCTACAGCTTACGAAGCTGCCATTGCCAATTGGAAATCACCCATAATGAGCGGCGAAGAATATAAGCCATACGTAAAGTGGCAAATGGATATGCTGTTGCGTTGGGCTAAAGAAGACCCCGTGAGCCAAAAAGAAATTCTACGCAACGAAGCTGTTTATAAAGTTCAGGGAAACCGCAACCCTTATGTAGACTATCCCGGATTAGAAGAATATGTTTGGGGAAACAAGGTAAACGATAAGTTTAGCTACGACCATTACGTTAGCCCAAACCCTGCAAACCCTACCGATATAGGAGGCGTTTATCCAGGACATAATGGCGAAAACCCAACAGAACCTGTTAATCCAGAAAATTCTACCGATAAATATGTGTTTAAAAAAATAACCAAAAGTAGCGAACTACAGCCCGAAACACAATATATTATTGTATGCGAACAAGCAAACACAGCACTAAGCAAGGCTGATGGAACGAAAACATCAAGCTTTTATGCGCCTGCAAATGTAGAAATAAACAACTCTACCATAACAACCGCAGTTGATGGAAACAACACCCCACACCAAATAACCATAAGCGGAACAGATGGCGCATACGCATTATACGATGTTGCTGGAAAAGTTTACCTTATAAGTAAAACAAAAAAGAATGTGTTAGAAGGCGTAACAAATAAATCGGCATCGTGGACCATTACTTTCTCTAACGATGGAAATGCCGAAATAAAGTCGAACTTATCCGACAACCGTTCCATATTCTATAACACACAAATGGCACGTTTTGCTACTTACACCACAACCACACAGAAACCAGTGCAACTATACAAATTTGTTAAAGTTGTAACCGGCATAACAAATGTAGAAAACAATACACATAAAAACACATCGGGCGTTTATACGCTCTATGGACAAAAAATAAGTAACAAAGCCGAAACATCTCATTTACCCAAAGGCGTATATGTTGTAAATGGAAAAAAAGTGCTTGTAAAATAAAATATACTACAATATCTCTTGTACGAGCCGTACAGCTATAGTGGCACAAAGCAAAATAAGTGTTTTAACTTTGAAACCACTATAGCTATATGGCTTTTTTCATTAAAACACAGATGAATATTAATAAGAAATGAAGAGAAATGTAATTAATATTTTTAAATTTCTTATTATTATTTTTGAACATAACCAGCATTTCTCACTTTTTAATATAAGAAAACAAGAGAGAATAAGGATAAAAGAAAGATAAAATGGAAAATATTTTGCAATAAATTTGAACGTAACGTTTTTTTCTTTTATATTTGTAGCAACTTTTAGTCCATAGTGTATTTCTCTATTTTTTAATATAGAGTTTCCTACATTAACTTATAAACAATTGTAACCCCGCTAATTGATGAAATTTATTACTATCATATTGTTCTATTTGTGCTTGTGTACCATCTGTAATGCACAAGTTAAATTTATAGGTAGCGTAAATTACATAATGGAAGTCCTGTTGAAAGTGCCATTATTATAGCTAAAATTCCATCAGAAAAAGGAGAACGTATTGTTGCCAATACAAGAACCGATGAACAGGGACACTATGCTTTTACACTTTCAAATAGCAGTCCGCAAATTGTTTTATATATTTCCAACTTCAATATCAAACCCATTCGAAAGGAAATAGCCAATATTTCTCAAACTTTAGACTTTGTTGCAGAATCGCAAAGCATAGAATTAGAGGAAGTATATGTAAAACCGACGATTATAAATGCCAAAGGCGATACGCTGACTTATCATCTTTCTCATTTTAGAGATAAAAATGACAGAAAGCTCCGAGAAACCTTAGAACGTTTACCAGGAATTACCATAAACGATGCAGGAAGAGTATTATATAATGGTAGGGAAATTACAGAATTTCAGATAGAAGGGGGCAATCTTTTTGAGGGAAAATATTCTATAGCACTTGAACGTATAGACCCAAAAGATATTATTGCAGTAGACATAATGCAACACCATCAGCCCATACGTGCTTTGCAGGGTAGCCGTATTACAGATGATGTAGCACTTAATGTGAAACTTTCTCCAAATTCAAAAAACACTTTGACTGGAAAAATGGAAGTTGGTGGTGGTTATAGAGAAGGCAACAAAGATAATTTAGCTTATACCGCACGATTATATGGAGGTTTATTTAATGCCAAACATCAAATTTTTGTCACTGCTTCGGCAAATAATAGCGGCGAACAATTAAGAGATATTTATGCCGTGCCTTTAACCTCGCTATCCAGTAATTTACTTTCTTCTCCCACACCACAAAGTGGTATGCTCAACAAGAATGATTATATGACAAATAAGAGTGAGGCGTTGTCAATAAACGGACTATACAATAAAACTCCTGATTCCAAATGGAATTATGCAATAATAGCAATGAACGAAAATACCGAGGGGTGCGCAAGTATGGAATATACTTATCATATTAACCAACAAGAGAAAACGCATAAACGAAGTTTTGAATTTGGAAATAATTACCGAAATATAGATTTCCTTCTTAAATACGAACAAAATAAATCGCAATATTTTTTTATGAACAAATTGGTTGGAACTTGTAATAGAGAGTTGCCATTCGTACAACAACTTATACAGACTACACAACTTGACGAAAGTCTCAACCAAAGAGAATTTGCACTTGATAATAAATTAAGGTTAATATACAAATGGAACGAAGTAAATGGACTGGATACGCAGTTCAACTTACAATTTACCAATAGTCGTGAGCTGCTCTTTTTAGCACAAGAAGCGAGAATCAACTCTTTGCCACAGCCCACAGCACGGCAAGAAGTAAAGCAAAAATTCTATTACGCAGAACTGCGACAAGAGATGCTTTCTACAATCAGACTTGGCAATTGTACATTCGACCCTTATTGGTTTGGCATTGCTGATAAAAATATGCTATCTACTGCATTGTATTCTTCAGGTCTATTTTCTCCAGAAAGTAGTTTTGCTTTAAGTGACGATATGCATTATAACCGTGCGAAAGCTGGATTTGGTTTATCGTTTCAGTCGGTTATGGCTCATTTTCGAATCTATGGATATATTCCGTTAGTTTATTCACATATCTCCGTATACTCTCCTTATATCACCCCCAAAAAACATTCACTACATATCCTTCCGAATTTAACGATAGAACGCTCTTTGTTATCTCATATTTCGCTGCAATTACAATGGTCTAGAGAGGTTCACGACAATAAACCAGAAGATTTTTGCAAGCTTTTATTATCCGTAACAGCTACGAGCAGACTCGTGCAAATATAAACGATATAACTTCAACAAATAATCATTATCTTTCAGCAAAAATCAATTATGCCAACGCTTTCAAATTACTCTTTGGTAATTTACGCATAAATTATAATTATCTGAACAGCGATATGATGACAAATAAAGTGGTAAAGGATAACCACATAGCACTTTATCTTATTCCACTGAATTTTAATACCCATTCATTGAGTTTAAGTGGCGAGTTATCGAAAGCTTTTTATTGGAAGAAAACAAACGTGGGTTTGAAAGTAAGTCATACACGGTTTTCTTCTTCACAAATGCTAAATGATATTAGTTATCCCTTTCAGATCAATGAAAGCAGTTTCTCTCTGAAGGGAGGTATTACGCCTGTAAAAGGTTTGCTCACCGAAATTCAGATGTTTATCAACCGAAGCTGCATGTCAGAACCCACCAATAAAAATACCGACATTGTTACAACTCGTGCAATGTTAATAGGGAAGATAATGGCAACGTTCAGAAAATGGAGTATTTCCTGCAACACCTTATATTCGCAGCAAGACCATACACATACTTTTCTCGCAAATGCGAAATTGTATTATAAGACAAAATTAGTTGAATGGAGTTTAAACCTTCGTAATCTGTTCAACGCACAACAACTGAATATCGTTTCAGTTAATGCACAAGAGCAGCAGCGCAACACATTCTATCTTGTGCCACGCAGTATGATTCTTTCATTAAAGTTCAACCTATAAACTTATTAGATAATATGAAACCTTCTTTTAAAAACCTTGCACGCAGAGGAATTTTATTTCTTTTCCTAATTGGTTTGTCAGAAACCTCCTTCTCACAAGCATTTGTGTTTGGCAATTCTCCTTCGTATACGGCATTAAACATGAAAAATAAAAAACCGCTTGATACAGTACTCTTAGAAGTGCGTTACCAATTCACATGGACTTATGCTAACAATTCGCAGCCACATACAGAACAACGAACTTTATTAATTGGGCGCAACCATATCTATTCACGTAACGAAGCACTCTATCAAAATGATTCTGTAGCAACATCACTCATTGCTAAAGGTGCAAAAGGAGTACCGCTCTATTCTAACCCTACTATTCCATACGAAGTTTGGACAAATATACAAGCAAAGACATTAGAAATAGGTTATCGAGTACCTTTCGACAATATAATTATATCGTTTATCCAACCAGCCAATGAATTACAATGGAGTTTCTTCGAAGATGAAAAACAAAAAATTTTAGGTTATGTTTGCTCAAAAGCAACAACAACCTATCGTGGCAAAAACGTAGTTGCATGGTTTTCTGAAGAACTTCCATACGATGCTGGTCCTTATTGTTTTATGGGATTACCTGGATTGATTATGAAAATTGAATTAGAAGGCGCAAGTTGGCAAGCAATAGGGATTAGAAAAGGTAGAAATTACGAACAAATTTATACATTTGCACGTCCGCAGCAAAAAATGACACGCGAAAAAGCCATTAGTTTTCTTACCAACCTTTACAACGATCCTGTAGCAACTTATAGTGCACTTGGTGTAGAATGTAGTTCTACCGAAAAGCCAGACCAAGTACTTACTTCGGGAAGTATTAAGTGGGAAATACCTAATTTAATGAAAATGGAGCGATGAGTCTAAAGATGATGGCTATTGATAAATTGAGATTTATCAGCGAGGCCTCACAGAATGATAAAAGTTCCTTAGGCGTAGTCGTTGCTCCTACATTAGATTGTAATAACAAATCCTCAGTTATACTATCGCTACCACAGTAGTTGCTCTTGTTTTAATGATCCTAATTGTAAGAAATGTTTTTATCTTCCTATTTGTAACGGGAAATGTTCATGGTACCAATTAAAAAACAAATACAGCAGCCGATAGTGTAGATATAGCTATTTTTGTCAAATTCGATAACAAACGTCCTGGCAATATAACTGAACAAATGCTCTGTCTGCAATTACCTAATGGTACATTTAAAAATTTTTTCATTAAAACACAGATGAATATTAATAAGAAATGAAGAGAAATATAATTAATATTTTTTTCAATTTCTTATTATTATTTTTGAACATAACCAGCATGTCACACTTTTTAATATAAGAAAACAAGAGAGTAAGGGCAAAAGAAAGATAAAATAGAAAATATTTTTGCAATAAATTTGAACGTAACGTTTTTTTCTTTTTACATTTGCAGCGTAATGGAATGATAGAGCTTTTTCTTTTATATTAAACAACGAAGAAACTCTTGTAAACCGACAATCACATTAGAATAAAAAGAATACATTAACAATAAAAACAATTTATTTCCGACCAATAAAGACGAAATAGTCCCTAAAAAGGTTAAGAATAAAAAAAGAAACTTAAAAAAATCACCAGAATTTAATATGTTGCTATTTTGCAAACGTATAAATAACTAATGATAGAAAAAAATAAATAGTTATGAAAAAAACAAGATTTCATTTTACATACCTTTTATATTATTACTCCTTTTTAAGTATTCCTGGAAATGCACAAACTCTAAAAGGTAGAATTATTGAAGCAAATTCCTCTCAAACTCCAATAGAGTTTGCTACAGTCTGCCTTTATAATAATGAAAAGAAAATAGTTCTATCTTCGCAAACAGATAAAAAAATGGAGAATTTGTTTTTCATGTTGATAAATTACAGCTTAAAGAAGTCTATGAACTACATGCTTTATATATAGGTTACCAGTCTATAATAATGAAAATAGTTTACAAACGTTGAGTGATATGGGAATAAGTTGTTTGTAGAAGACGGAAGGACATGGTAAATATTTGCCTTTTTCTGCATTCTTATCTTGTGCTTTATCCCTTTATGTGAGACCGTCCGATTTTTGGACAGTCATACCTTACAAGTGTATAAGCCTTTTGTTCTTTTTTCCAATCTACGTATTTAACGGGAGAGCCACAATGAGAACTATTTTTTTATATTATACTCTCTTTATAAATGTGTTCTCTACATTCTTATTCAGTAAAGGTTCCAGATGAAAAAAGAGAGGCTTGGTATTGTTTCCAGCCTCTCTTTTACTTACATTATTGTGGGAACCTATTCAAATGCCTGTACCTGCATGCCTACATAACGTTCATAGTAATTACGTACATAGACATTATTTAATTGCGTATCTATCCCAAAGCGAAGACAGTTGGCTGATATGACATTACCATAACCTGCACTTCTGGGACCATTGTTAACTGGATTTGGTGTACTTGCCCAGTAATAGCCTTTTTTTCCTAAATCGGTTAATTTCCCATCCTTATATTGTCCAAGTGCTGGAAGATAGAAATAATCACTTCTTACTGATGATTCTGGTTTGCCAGAGATTGCTACAGTAAATTTAATATCTTCACCTGAATCCCACGTATTTGTACCTGGATAGTTATGCTCAGAACTAAATTGTGAAATTTTGCTCTGTTTCTTTAGCCAGATGCCTCCTACATAAAGATGGTTTGCAAATACCCATAAAGTTTTGTTATCCAACTGTGGAGATCCTTCCTTAATATACCATGTAAGTGCTTCGAAGGTCGGCTCATCCTTGCATGAGTTTATAGCCTTTGTCTGGACCTTATACGTGAATGCAGTATTGTACCATCGTGTGTCCGCTGATGATGTTGCATAGTTTGTATTTACAGCGTCATTGAGTAAAGGCTGACTGCTCTCATACCCATTCCAATAATTGCTCTTTGCATCCCACATGTAATAATTGGTCTTGCGAGAAGTATATGTCGCCATGCCAAGGTCAGTCTTGATTACCTGATTCTTTCCAGCAATACAATTTATACCACTATATGTATATGAAATAGTGCTTTTTGTACCAGTTACGGAATCATATAGAGTATAAGTAACCTTAAAGGTTGAGTAAGTTCCTGGAGCTACAACCATTATGGCTGCATTCTTAGATGCTGTAGCGGTAGTAGGAATAGGGAAACCAGTTGTTGAACTTGTTCCGTTCAAAGTCAAGGTTACGCTGTTAGAAGAACTATTTGCAGTTCCTAAACCGCTGTCGCTAAAATTGAACGTTCCAGCAAGGCTTTCACCATTAGCCGCTGTAACATTGATTTGTGTTACTACAGCAGAAGCATCCAACGCCTCTTTTGAGTAGTATGGCATAAATGTTATGTACGAAGCCTTATGACTGAGAGTAAACTCATAGGATCCATCTGTTTTGCGTGTTGCAGTACCGACACCGCAGTCTCCAACAGTTCCTAACTGAGTCGCATTGTTGGCTTCGTCCTGATTCTGACTTGTTGCTATTGTAACAGTGTTACCTGAAGTGTTTGCGTTTCCTGTGTATCTAACAGGATAGCTCTCTGCCGTATAAGTTCCATCGAAATAGAACTTTGCAGAAGCTGTTGTTGATGTAATATTATTTGAACTACTTGCTGTTAGTGTAGGAGATGTTGCAGAGCCACTATTTACCCAAATATTGTCGTTTGTAGTCCAGTAGAAATCTACTCCTGAACCATCATAAACGCCTGAGGTACGTGTCTTAGCCTCCGAAGTAATAGAGAAAGAAGTCTTACCTGTTAAATCCTTATCCTTAGCACTATTGCTAGAATCCGCGTCACTTACATTGTCATTAGAACAAGCCGTCAGCCCCATAAGCAAGCATGTAGCAAACAAACTTGTGAACTTGTTAATCTTCATAATTCTTATTGATAATTATTTTGGGTTAATCTGGTTCAACATCAAACGTGTTACTGTTGTCATCATCTGCCTTTTTGTGATCAGACTTAAAGGGTGAGTTTGTACCCATGATTGGTTCTGCCGATACAGGAATAACTGAAAGCTCGGGGCAACAGTATTCCTTTTTTACATAATTTTTTCTTTGCATATCTGTTTTTTATATGATTATATCCTCTCTAATCTACATGCGGCATCTCTGTAAATCACATTATTTATTGATAGATGTCATCGAATTAATAGGGCAAAAGTATTTATACTTTTTTAGATAAACAAGTTTACCCCCCCCGATTTAGATAATAAAAATTATATTTATAAAATATTAGCTTAGACTTCTTATCTTCTGCTACATTTTTGGCGTATAGGTCACATTTTTACCATAAGTCTCTTACATCAAAACTATTCGATAAAAATATAGCTGCCAGAAAGAACTTGCCTTCTAACAGCTATATGATATTACCTAAAATCTAATCGTTTACATTTTTCAATTATTTTATGTTTTGAACTAATCGGCTCATACATCCCTGATTAGAAACGGACCTATCATTCGACCTAATATATGTGTATGTAAATCTTATATGCGCCACGCTGTTTGTGTTATAAGAAGAAGTGGAGAAAAGAATCCATCAAAACTTATTTTCCTGTCATTGCTATCATCATCTTTAAGCATGTAATCATTTAATATTTACTCTATTACGCGAATTGTTAAAAGTGACAGCAACTTAAAACTAAAACTAACTGTATATAAATAGTCATCCCTTAAAAACTATATTTCAGCATAAAGCCTGTACTGACAAGCTCTATGCTGATTCTTTTTATAAGGTCCAAAAGAACTCTCATAGCTCTTTTGAAGTTATATGCTGCTGCAGCTAATAATACATTGATAGCATCTTCTTTCACACCTTTATAAAAGTTGCGAGATAATCTATGGTCTGGGTTTATGCAACTTCGCATCTGTAGGATAGGTTATATTCTTCTCCTGTACAGTAGAATCAATGAAAGCCGTATCAAAATGATCTTCGTCATCATGGTCGGTATTAACACGGATACTTTCTGCTAATATTAACTCTATACCTTCCTCACCTATACGATTTCTGAAGTGAACTAACTCGGAAGCGTCACAGGGTTGTTTGGGCATAAATTCAAGTCCACCACAGAAATATTGATAGTAAGCATTCTCACTCCATTGAGAAACAACCATTTCATCTGAAACATTACGCAAATGTTTTAAGATTAAAAGACCACACATCAAGCGAATAGGATGAGCGGGGCGACCATTAGTATTGCAATACAATGGAGAAAAAGCATTTTCAAAACACTCCCAATTAATCTTATTACTAAGTTGGAAGAGGGGATGTTGCTGACTAAGCATATCCTCTAAAGAAGAGAACATAGAGAGCTGTTTAGATGTACGTTTAAGCATAAATATCTGCAAGAATTATAGTGTAAAGGTACAAAAACTTGCAGATATCTGCAAATAATTTATAGCATAATATACTATGAATCAGAGGAATATTAGGCTTTTAAGGGAGGACTATTTACTTAGTGTTTATCTCCTATTCTATTAGTGCACAAAATTGCTAAATTAAATGTATGATAGCCTTATTTTTAGGCAAACATTTCTGTGGTTTTAATGTAAGCAATGAAACTTAGTATGCCTTTATTCTGTACATAAAGCCAAGTTCAATACGGTTTGTATTGAAGTCTCTCAAACCAGAACCCTCATTATAATCGTATTTTCTTCCAACGTATGCTAAGAACACACGGAAGTCTTGGCTCTTTACTGGATAATATTCTATACTACCAATGTAAGCATAGCTCTTACGATAGTCTTTTAGTGGTTTCACTTTAGTTACACTAGCAGTTTCGTACATAGCTTTCAGCATAAGGTTCCATTGTGGTGCAAACTGCCAATTCAGCTTTGTTATGAATGAATTGTAGTGAACATCGCTGAAATAAGAACCGCCTGTGTATGCTGGCATAGCCGTAAGTTCGGTTGATGCAATTTTCAAACGGTCTAAACCATCGAATGCACCCATATAATCGAAATACCATTGTAGTTTAGGTAAATTTAGTTCTTGTCCTAAAACTACCATACGAGAGTATTTGTGTCTTGCTTGTGTCTGAATGCCCCACGACCAACGAGTAAGCAATTTGTTTCCAAAGAAACTACCATTCCAGTTTACAATGTAAGTAAGTGGATTTTTTGATGCTTCTAAGTCGCGTACACTGTTCTTTTCTAGACTAATAGGATTGCTTCCATATTCGGCAGCAAACTTATTGTTGTAAGCATTGCTCACCTCAAAAGCTAATTCTTGTGTAGCAACAGGTTTATAACTAACAGCAACACCAGCCATAAAGTTATCCATATTGTCTACCATATCAGAGTATTGGTAAATAACCATAGGATTCTCGTCGAACTCAAAACCTCCCCAAATTTGGCACATTTTACCAGCTTCTACTTTTAGCTTGTCGTTAAACTTATATCCAACCATCATAATATCGGTAGCCTTTGCAAAGTTGTCTTCGCTTTGCGCACCATTAGCTTTGTTTAGACGGTGGCGGAATCGATAGTAAAGTTTATCGGTAAGATTACCTTTAATTTCAATACGAAGCTGTTTGTTAGCGAACTTTGTCCCCCAATCTTTATTGGCATCTTGTGCAACCTGTCCAGAAGCTGCATAGTTAAAATAGACATTAAACATATCGTTATGTTTCTTCAACTTCGCAATTTCTTCCGACAGCGATTTGAAATCGCCATCTCCTGCACCATAACCGTGGTTATCTTGTGCATTACTACTAGTGGCAACTGCCAGCAACATTCCTAAAAGTAAAGAGTGTTTCATAATTGTTTATTTTTTATGTTGAACGTATAAAACATTTTTTTGTGAGTAAAAGCAGAAAAAAGCTAACGCAAAATCGCAAAAGAGCAGGTTTTAGTAACACAGTTCTCTTGCGATTTCTGTTCTATCTATTAGTATTCAGCAAAGTATTGTTGAATTTTCTGCCAATCTCTTGTTTTTGTTAAAGCAAGCATTAAAAGCACACGTGCCTTTTGTGGATTAAGGTTCAACGAAGCAATGAAGTGATATTTAGCATCGTCAACCTCGCCATTCAGATTGGTTGGACCAAACGGAACACGACTAGAACGTACAACGTTGATACCATTATTAACAGCTTTCAGCGCAACATCAAAAACATCTTTGTAGAAGTTTCCATCGCCTACACCAGCCAAAACAATACCATCATATTTAGCATCTACAAATGCTTGCATTGGAATAGGAGAACAGTTGGCATAACCATAAACAATACCAACCTTTGGAAGAGAAGTTAAATTTTTTACATCGAACTCTGATTGGAGACCTTGTTTTGCCATTGGTTTGTGCAAATATACAGGCTTACCATTATAAACGTAACCCATTTCGCCATACAAACCACCTTTGAAAGTAGCGCAATCGGTAGTGTGTGTCTTTATAACAGATTTAGCTTCGAACAATTCGTTGTTCATACAAACCATAACACCTTGACCTTTTGACGATGGAGAAGCAACTGCACAGATTCCATTATACAAGTTAGCAGGACCATCGGCACTAATAGCAGTAGAAGGACGCATAGAACCAACCAATACTACTGGTTTATCAGAGTGAACAGTTAGAGAAAGGAAGTAAGCTGTTTCTTCCATAGTGTCTGTTCCGTGAGTAATAAGAACACCATCGTAGCCTTCTTCGTTTAATAGCTGATTAATACGGTTTGCTAATTTCAACCAAACAGCATCGTTCATATCCTGGCTACCAATATTTACAATTTGTTCGCCAGAAACATCGGCAACATCTTTTATTTGTGGAACTGCATCTATTAGTGTTTGAACACCAACTTGTCCTGCACCGTATGCAGAATTTGTTGCCGATGTAGAAACACCAGCAATAGTACCACCTGTTGCAAGAATACGAATTTTAGGTTTTGCGCAAATGCAATTGTAGACACTGCAAATGCCAATACGATTAGAAGTGAAATCTTAAATCTTCTCATAATAATTAAGTTTGATAAGTTTTATTTACTTGTTTAATTTTTGTTACCTTCTTTTATATGCTTTCTTTTATATGCTTTCTTTTATATGCTGCCGGAGCCTTATTAAACGAATTGAATAATCAGCGCAGCCACAGCAATAGAAACAATAGTTGTTACAAATCCTGGCAATTGAAAACTGTGGTTTATAACAAACTTACCTACATGTGTTGTACCTGTACGGTCGAAATCAATAGCTGCTACCTCTGTTGGATAGTTTGGCAAGAAGAAATAGCCATTGCAAGCAGGAAACATTGCTACTAATAACATAGGATTAATGCCTAAAGCTACACCTACAGGATAAAGAGTGCTAACAGTTGCAGCTTGTGAAAATAGCATAATGCTCATAATAAACAGAGCAACCGCAAATAGGAAAGGAGCGCTAGCTATCATTCCCGATAAGGCTTGATTTAAATATTCCTCATTACCTGTATAGAATGTGCTTCCCATCCATGCAATACCAAATATGCCCACTACAGCATTCATACCTGCTTTGAATATATTGCCATTAACTGCATCGGTTGGCTTAGCTTTACCAACAAAAAGTATTAAAGCTGCAACCGACATCATTATCATTTCTATGGTTTGGCTCATTGTAACTCCTTCCGGACGCAATTTAGGGAAGAAACCGAAAACAATCACCAATAAAACACCAGCAAAGAAAGCCCAAACAGAGTATTTCGCACGTGGATTAGATTCTTCTTCCGCCTTTTCTAAGTTTCGTTTGTCTTCGTCTGGATTAATTATTCCCTCAGCAACTCTTCGCTTATATTCTGGATCGTCTTCCAATTCTTTACCAATGTGGTTCTGAATGAAAGCAGCAACCAAAATAGCTATAAGCGATGCAGGAACACAAACAATAAGAACAGTTCCTAACTCTATACCTTTTGCACCAAGAATATCTTGACTAATTAAAGCTGCTGTGGCAGCACTTACAGGACTTCCTGTTATTCCAAGAGATGCTGCTATAACACTCAAACTCATTGGACGTTCAGGACGTATTTTGTTTGCTTGTGCTATTTCAGAAATAATAGGCAATAATGAATAAGATGTATGTGCTGTTCCTGCAACAAGACAAAAAAGCCAGCAAGTTAAAGGACCGAAGTAAGTTATTTGCGAGGGGTGTTTTCGTAAAAATTTGGCAGCGACACCCACTAAATATTCTAATCCACCAGAAGCTTGTAACGAAGCTGCTGCTGTAATAACAGCAACAATAATCATCATAACATCAATAGGTGCTGAGCCAGGTTTAAGACCAAAACCATAAACAAGTACGAAAACGCCAATCATACCATATATTCCCAAACCTATTCCACCAACTCTTGCACCAATAAATATCATGGTTAAAACCACAAACAATTCTGCAATCACTAAAAGTTCCATTCTACTGCTTTTGTTTTTGTATTATGTATTCTACAAAAGTACAACTTTTTATATTGTAACTGTTTTCTTCCTCTACGAAACATAGTGCTGTTATCATATTTTAACAAAATAGTTGTTACATTTTCTATAGCCATCTGAAAGTTCTTGCCATTTATATATCATAGTGAAAGGTTGAGTAACAATACACAAAAAACAATTCTATGTAAAAATAGTAGATATGTGCGCATTGTTTCTTTATGTTTTTGTATGAGAATATTTATGATAGAAGCAGGAATAATGAAGAATAATGTTTAACTTTGCATTCGTAGTAAATTAACAAAAACAAACTAAATAAATAAAAGTATGAAAGTAGGAGATAAAGCTCCCGATTATTTGGGAACAGACCAAGATGGAAAAGAAATAAGATTAAGCGACTATAAAGGTAAAAAGGTAGTGCTTTACTTTTATCCAAAAGATTCTACTCCTGGTTGTACGTCAGAGGCTTGCAACTTACGAGATAATTACGAGTTAATGTTGAAACGTGGCTATGTAGTAATTGGTGTAAGCATTCAGGACGAGAAATCGCATAAGAAGTTTATAGAAAAAAACAATTTGCCTTTTCCACTTATTGCAGATGTAGATAAGAAACTTAACGAAACATTTGGTGTTTATGGCGAAAAGAAAATGTGTGGACGTACTTATATGGGCACCTTCCGCACCACCTTTATTATAAACGAAGAAGGTGTGATTGAAGAAATCTTCACACCAAAACAAATAAAGGTAAAGGAGCATGCCGAACAAATATTGAAATTAGGAGCAGAATAAAAACCAATTGTGAAACAAACAAAAAGAATAAGCAAAGCTACGAAAGAACAACTCGTAGCTTTTGCTGCTTTATACGAAACAAAAGATTTTATTAATGGCGACCCATCGTGGTTTATGCACCAAGTAGATGGTACACTAAACAAGGAAACTATAGCATTTATAGCAGCTTGTTTAAGTTATGGCTCGCGAAAAGTATTTATGCCCCGCATTCAGTTTTTGCTCAATTGTGCAAAAGAAAATCCATACGAGTGGATTCGGGAGGGCATTTTTCGACAAGATATTCCCGATAACGATGCTTGTTTCTACCGGCTTTATACAAACCACACTATGTATGTTTTCTTTGTTGCGCTCGAAAAAATGCTAAATACATTTGGTAGTATTAAAAACTACATAAAATGTTATGCTAACGAAAAAGAAAGAAGTTCCGAAACAAAAATAGAAGCAATTGTTGCAATAGAAGCTCTTTGTACATTCTTTGCAGAACAACAAGTAATTGGCATTGTACCTAAAAATACTTCATCTTCGTGTAAGCGCATTTGTATGTTTTTACGTTGGTTAGTACGCAACAATTCGTCTGTCGATTTGGGTATATGGCACGATTTTATCAATAAACAATCGCTTATAATTCCTTTAGACACACATGTATTGCAGCAAGCAAATAGATTGAAATTGCTGAATACAACATCAACAACAATGTCGGTTGCACGCCGATTGACCGATGTTTTACTTAAAATATTCCCAGACGACCCCCTAAAAGGCGATTTTGCATTGTTTGGGTATGGTGTAAATCTTTAGCTGTAAATTGTTTTATAGAGCAACTTGTGTTTAGCAATATATACTTTTATACCTACGATATATGTCTTTTATTCTTCAATTGGGCTAAGATTTATAAAAATACTTTTTATTATTTCGTCTCCACTAATAGTTTAGCTTGTTATAACTATGAATAAATGTTCAGTTCAATGGCATTCATTCGTAGTTTAAATATCGTTATAATAGTATTTACACGCCAATTAAATGTTATTTAGCTAAATGTGGCGTATACTGCTAAAGGTATATTTTGTCCATATTCTTTCCTGCCAGCTATATTGCTTTATACAAAAAGTATATTTTTTTCTTTTTTTCTATTGTATTTCTATACTTTTTGTGTAGCTTTTTTTATGCGATATTTTTTTCAAAATGATGTGTAGTTAATAAAAAAATCTATCTTTTTGTACACTATCTTATTCGTGGAAAGTGGTTTCTGTAACATTAAAATATAGGGGCATCGGTATCTTTATTTTCTATTTTTCTGCTAATCGACTTATTTTTTCCAGAATTAAAATTGAATTCAATACCAAAAATGCACATCGATTTATTGTCTCTGATGCTACGTTCTAAATATTCCTGAACAATAGAGTTGTTATTTGTTTTGGTAATGTAGGTAGCATCTTTACCAATAAATACCATTCCCAAAGAGAACTTCCAGTTTTTTAACTGGTATGCAATGCTAATATCGTTTTTTTCTTCACTTCTTGTTTTATAAATACCCTCTGCTGAATAAGTAGGAATAGAATAAGTATAGTTTGCCGACCAGTTTTTATAATTGAAATCTAAGCTAAAATAGTTGGGGCAAGAGAAAACACTAAACTTATTTTCGGCTGTAGAAATTGTATTCTTACAAGGATCTAATGTTATTTGTAAGCGCAATAAATTTGTTCCAAATGGTTTTATAGATGCATTTACTCGTCCACCATACGTGTAAGCATAGTTTCCATTCACCGAATTGTAGATAAAATGATTGCCTTCTTCGTTATAATATCCTATAATTGGACTTGTTTTATAAAGATGGCTTAATATTAATTCTAAATCCAGATATTTGCTATAAAAATTGTATAATAGCGCATTTGTGTAACTATACTCGTTTCTTAAGTTTGGATTTCCTGAATAGTAAATGTCTTTACTGGTCATTTTTACGTTATTGCTAAGTTGTGTTACGGTTGGAACATTAGTTCCAACTACAGACACAAAACGTAAAGTAGACTTATTTGATAGCTTATAGCCCAAAATAAATTGAGGATTAAAAAGAGTTCTATGGTAAGAAGTTATAGCACTTTTACTATTTAAGAGAGTAAAACCCAAATTTAGTTGGTACATAAACCTATTTTTTGCACCATCTATGCTTGCATAAATGCGTTGTTGCAATATATTTGAAGTGTAATTATAGCTTCCTTTCAGATTTTCTAAATCGGAAAACAAGTGAGAATAGTCAAACCGATAGCCAGTATTTATATTTCCTAACCCTATTTTGTGTGTGTATATTACTTCTCCAATGAGACTTGACTTCTTGTTGTTTAAATTCATTTCGTCTTGAAAGAATAAACTATTCCCTGGTAAAACATATTGGTTGTTTTTATTTTTTCCATTTGTTTCGAAAAAAGTAGTGGTAACATTGGCAGTCAATTCATTTTTTTCTCCAAACTTTTGCCAGTAATACAAGTCGATGGAGGGGTTGAATGTATGTGTTTTGTCTGTATTATGGCTCATTATATTCAGCGCCGAACTGCCATTTACATATACACCTGTGTTGTTAGATGTAGAAAATATACGCTCAATATTTGGTGTGAGTGTTACTTGGAATATCTTTTTATCCAGTTGTGTGTAGGTATATTTCAGAGAAATATTGTGCGTAGCATAGCCAAATTTTTCTTTTCCAGAAGTTTCGTCTAAACAATTAACCCCATTCAATGCATATTTGTAGCTATTCTGCGTAAAGCAATCCTTATAATTCCGATAATTAAAATTGTATTCAATATGAAAAATGCTATTTCCTTTTGTTGCTGCGTAAAATAATCCGCTGTTAGAAAAACCTGTTGTTACGGCATTAGAAGTATTTATTCCAAAAGAATAACCATTATCTAATTGTTTTGTTACAACATTAATAACACAAGTAGCAGAAGCATAACGAGCGGGTGGAAAATCGTAATAGTCTACTCGTTTTACTTTGTTGGGAGCTATGGCTCTCAGTTCGTTTTCGGTAGATCGTACTCCATTTATAAGAATTAGCGGGTTTCCTTGGTTGGTTGTTAGTTTGCCCGACATTAAGTCTTCTTTTACTCCAGAGATATTTTTTAGTAAATCGCGCGCCATTTGTGCTCGTTTCATTTCTTCGCTTGTAAAAACAATAGAGCGATGGTCTATTTTTTGATTATTACGACTTGCAGTTACAACCGTTTCATTCAGTTGAGTTACTGAAGGTTTTAAATCAAAATTTTTTATTAAAACTTGTCCCGCAGAAGACATAGTTATGCGTGTGGAAATTGTAAGGGGTTCGTAGCCTATACACGAAATTATAAAACGATAGCGACCTATTGGAATATTCTCAATTAAGTAGGAACCTTCCATATCTGTTATTGCACTGTACAAAATTTTTGTTGTGTCGGAAGCATTTTGTACCGCAATGTGAGCAAATTCAATTTTCTCTTGTGTAGTTAAATCTTTTACACTCCCTTGTACGTTTATTTGTGCATTACAAAATAAGTGTGTTAGAAAGGTAAAAGCAAATAGAAATAGGACTTTTTTGTACATTTTTATTTTTTTTTTGGTAATGAGAATAATTGAGTTTCCTTGTCTATTGTTGGTTCATCGCCAACAGAGAATCTGATATTAATTACCCCTGAAAAATATTTGTTAGGCTTTTTATAGTTTATCACCGTTATTTGTTTTATCATTTCCATAGGTACTTGTTGCAGAATCATATCTATCTTTTCATTAGGTATTTCCGTATTGTTTGCAAAAACTTTATAAGGCGAATCAGATGCTTTGGGAAACAGCACCCTGTCTTCATATTCTATTTCTAATTTCTTTTTAAGAAAGTCTAACAACAAGAGTTTTGCATCTTCTTTTGTTGGGGTTAGAATTGTTTCAGAATATGTTTTCTCGGTGGGAATGTATTTGAAATGGGCATTAATATTGCCTACAAATTCAGGTTTCTCATTAAACTTGTTACATAAATAACTTGCAGCTTCTGAATTTCCTTCGATAACCGAAATGGTATAATTCTTAAATATATCCATAGGAACTCCATAGAAAGAAAAAGCACCTAAAGAATTTGAAACTGTAATAGCTTTGGGCATTTGTTCTCCTTCTTTAGTTAAGGCAATTGTAAGGTAAGGAACACCAGAAGTTAATTTTGTACTGTCGGTGTATGCTATGCCATTATAGTAATAATCGGTATTTTCTTGCGAAAATATACTTATGCTTTTTAATGTCAAAAGTAGGAATAGAATAAATTTATATCGCATGTTGTTTGTTTTGGTTGTTATTTATATAGCAAAAGGTATAAATAAAAAAATATTCTGTGTAATTTTTTTCTTTTTTTAACATAATAAAGCATTCTGTGTATGTTTAATATTCGTTAGTTGTGCATTCTGAATGTGATGATTTAATAACGTATTATTTACATTCTATACGACAGAAAGACAGAATGTAATAACAGTAGGAGGAAAATATTATTATGAAATTTAATTTTCTAATAAGAAAAAAATTTTTTTCTTATTATATTTCTTGTGGTTTATAATAAGATTTGAAGCGTGTGGCAAAAACAAGTTGTGTCTTTTTAAATATTACGTTTTGCTTTATTTTTAAACTTATATTTTTTTGCTTTATAGAAATAGGGGAGAGTATGAAAATATTGTTTAAAAACAGCAAGAGGATATATCGCCCCATTGGATATATCCTCTTGTTAGTTATGTAAATTTATTGTTTTTACAGCTTAGCTGTATCTTAAAATCTGTCCTTGTACGAGTTTTGTATAAACTCCCAAGTGATTAAGTTTGCACAATTGGTCTTTACTTATACCATGTTGGCGAGCAATTGATTCGATCGTTTCGCCTTCTGTTACTTTGTGGTAGAGAATTTGGCTACTATTTGTTTGCTGTGCAGCCGAATTGCGACGAGCAGAATAATCGGTATTTGGCATACTATTTTCGTTAAACGAGTATCGTGTATGCCCCTTTCCTTGAATATTTTCGCGCGAATATCCAGGACTTGCATCTTTACCACGAAGAGCTGTAGCACGAGCCGACTCGTTATCTAAAGTTTGTCTATGAAAAACATAGAAGTCGCCAGTAACATCTTGGTGTGGGAAATCGAATAATAAAGCAGGATTAATGGCTACACCAGCTAAACGTGTTTCGAAATGTAAGTGAGAACCAGTAGAACGTCCCGTATTTCCACCTAAAGCAATAGGTTCTCCGGCTCTAACTGTTTGGTTTGCGTAGACCATTTGCTTTGAAAGGTGTCCGTAATAAGTTTCCAAACCATTGTTATGACGTATAACTACATATTTTCCGTAGCCTCTTGCATCGTATCCCACAATGCGAACTTTTCCAGAAAAAGCAGCACGAATAGTATCGCCAATATAAACTTTAATGTCTAATCCTTTATGAGCACGTCCCCAACGACGACCATAATTGCTTGTTACAACTCTACTTGGAGTAGGCATGTGGAAACCACGTAGGTCTATTTTATAAACTTCTGGCAAAGATCCTTGTGCATGTGTTCGTGAATTGCTCCAATCGTTGTATAACATTGATGATGGATTTTCTACTTCTTCTGCTTCTTGTAAGCGATTAATTACCATTGTGTCTAACGATTTAGCACGACGGTCTACAGGAGATTGACGAGCAATTAGGTCTTGCGCACAAATTGGCGTAACAACAAAACCTAATAAAGCCGACAAACCTAATGTTTTAACTATTCTTTTTAAAGTCATTATTTTCTCTTTTCAGATTCGGTTATAATTCAAATGGATTAACCGTTGGGTTTCCAAAATGTTGTTCTTTGGTAGTTGGACAATACAAAAGTCCAACTGAATGAATTAAGAACGTTGCAAAGATAGGTATTTCTAATAAAAACGTTACTCCCTTAACAGTTTTTATTGTATTAGAATGCTACCTTTCTTTTATCGCTATATATTTGTATATTTATCTTTGACGCCCTTAATAAGGCTATTATACGCCTTATTCTTATTTGAATTTACGATATGGCACCCCAATTTATATTAGCATTTCTTAACTCTTTAAGCCTATTCCAAAGTAAATTATATTCACTTTTCGAGCAAGTAGGGTCGTTATCTATTATTTTCTTGGCTTCATCTCGTGCAAGTTGTACTAATTGTCCGTCTCGTGCGATATCTGCTATTTTTAAATCGAATGCAATTCCACTTTGTTGTGTGCCTTCAAGATCGCCTGGACCACGAAGTTTTAAATCGGCTTCTGCTATTTCAAAACCATCGTTTGTATTGCACATAATATCAATTCGTCTTCGTGTTTCAGTAGTAAGTTTATGATTGGTTACCAATATACAGAAACTTTGTTCAGCACCTCTGCCCACTCTCCCTCGTAATTGGTGTAGTTGCGATAGTCCAAAGCGTTGAGCATCTAAAATAACCATTACGCTTGCATTAGGAACATTCACACCTACTTCTATAACGGTAGTAGCCACAAGTATTTGTGTTTGTCCTTCTACAAAGAGTTTCATTTCGGTTTCTTTTTCTTTATCTTTCATTTGACCATGGATTTTGCTCATTTTAAATTCAGGGGAATACCTCCTTTAGAGCTTCGTATCCACTTTCGAGATTTTTAAGATCTATTTTTTCGCTTTCCTTGATTAATGGGAATACTATATAAACCTGACGTCCTAAGTTTATTTGTTTGCGTATACCATCGTAGAGGCTGGTTGTTTGTGTGTCGAATTTATGAATGGTTTGAATGGGTTTTCTTCCGGGAGGCAATTCGTCTATTACGCTTACATCTAAATCGCCGTATATTGTCATTGCTAAAGTACGTGGAATAGGTGTAGCGGTCATAACAAGAATATGTGGTGGATTTTCGTTTTTCTTCCATAATTTTGCACGTTGTGCAACACCAAAGCGATGTTGTTCGTCTATTACAGCCAAACCTAAATTGTTGAATTGTATTTTATCTTCAATAATAGCGTGAGTTCCCACAACAATATGGATAGAACCATCGATAAGTCCGTCTGTTACTTCTTTACGTTTTTTGCCTTTCACGATACCAGTTAGCAATTCGATACGCAAATTCATTCCGTGTAAGAATTCTTTTAAGGTTTGCAGATGTTGTTCAGCAAGAATTTCTGTGGGAGCCATAAGGCAAGTTTGGAAACCATTGTCTACAGCAATAAGCATAGACATAAGTGCGACAAGTGTTTTTCCAGAACCAACATCGCCTTGTAGCAAGCGGTTCATTTGTTTTCCGCTTCCCATATCAGCACGAATTTCTTTTATTACACGTTTTTGAGCATTGGTTAGTTCGAAAGGTAAATTATGCGTATAGAACCAGTTGAATTGTTTACCAATAGTTTTGAAATAGTAGCCACGATATTTTCTACGTTGATCGCTTGCATATCGTAATATATTTAGCTGTACGTAGAATAGTTCTTCAAATTTTAAACGAACTTGCGCTCGTTGTGTGTCATCGATAGAGGCTGGGTAGTGAATTTTACGTAAGGCATCGTTACGCGATATAAGATGCAAACGTTGAGTAATGAAATTAGGTAATGTTTCTGGTAATGGTTCTACCAGTTTTTCTATAAGAGTTTTGGTTAATTTTTCTATGGTATGCGAGGTTATTCCCGCTTTCTTCATTTTTTCTGTAGTGTTATAAAAAGGTTGCATTCCCATATTGTTGAGTTGCAACTCTGAAGCGTCGTCTATATCGGGATGTGTAAATTGAAATCGTTGATTGTAGATAGAGGGTTTTCCGAATATTACGTATTCTTTCTCAATGAAGTAGTTTTTATATATATATTGTGAGCCATTAAACCATACAAGATCGCAGACACCGTGCCCATCAGTGAAGTGTGCAACTATACGTTTTTTTCGTCGTCCCATATCAAATTCTTCGAAGCTTAGGATATGTCCTTTAATTTGTACGTATGGCATATTAGCACTAAGCTCCGAAATGAGATAAACCTTTGTGCGATCTACATATTTATATGGATAGTATTCTAACAAATCGCTATATGTAGAGATACCAAGTTCTTTCTTTAGAATCTCTTTGCGATGTGGGCCTACCCCTGTGAGATACATTATGTCTTGTTGGAGTATATCCATTCAGGCGTGTTAATCTTTTGGTTGTTTCTCGTTAATAAGTATTTCTGCTAACTTTAGGTCTAACGGTGTTGTTATCTTAATATTCTCTTGGTTTCCTTCTACTAACGATATTTTGCAACCAAATTGTTCCATAACAGTAGCATCGTCTGTAAAAGACTCTTGATAGGGTTGTGCAAATGCCATTTTTGCCATCATAATATTGAACACTTGTGGCGTTTGTACATTGTAATAATTGGCTCGTTCTACACTTTTTGAGTTTCCGTTCTTTTCTACAATACGTAAACTTTCGGTTAGGGGCATTACAGGAATAGCTGCACAGGTTAGTTGTGCTTCATCGTAACATCGTTTAATAGTATTTACCGAAACAAATGGGCGTACACCATCGTGAATACCTACAAGACCATCGTTTCCTTCTGGAATTTGTGATAAACCATTGAGAGAAGATTCGAAACGTGTGGTACCACCATTAACAATTTGATGTTCGATGGTAAAAGAATATTTGCTGCATAGTTCTTTCCACAAGTTTTGTTGTTCTTCGGGAAGTACAAGAATAATTTTTAAAGTTTTATCATACTCGTGGAAGCGTTCGATAGTATGCATTAATATTGGCTTTTTGCCTATGAGAAGAAACTGTTTGGGGACTTCATTTCCCATTCGTTGTCCTTTACCACCTGCAACTATAACAATATAATTCATTGTTTATTCAATAGAAAGTTATTTAATGAAGTTTTATTAGTTCAGGAATCAACATACCATCTTTCACCTCTTTTGCAATAGCTATAGATGTGAGCTGCTCCAAAAGAGTAAAACCATAAATAAAAGCTGCAGCTGGTCCTTTACCCGTAGTAATATTCCCATCTATTGTGCAAAGCTCTCCAGTATATTCTGCGCCAGTTAGTCGCTTTTCAAAGCCAGGATAGCAAGTTGCCCGTTTCCCTTTTAACACTCCAACAGACCCTAACACCATAGGAGCAGCACAAATTGCTCCCAAACGTTTACCATTTTCGTTCTGTTTAACGAGTAATTTACGCAAACCTTCGTGTAGGTTTAAGTTAGCAGCTCCAGGCATTCCACCTGGTAACATAAGAATGTCTGCATCTGAGAAATCATTAACCTCATCGAATAAGAAATCGGCTTTTACAGTAATTCCATTTGCCGATTCTACCATTAAATTATTGGAAATGCTAACTGTTTTTACTTCAACACCACCTCTTCGAAGTATATCTACTGGTGCCAATGCTTCTATATCTTCAAAGCCATTAGCTAGAAATTCGTATGCTTTTGCCATATATTTTTTATTTAAACCTTTAAAATTTCATCTTATTTTGTTATTTTTGCAAAAGAAAAGTATTGATTAAGTCTTTTTGAAATAACCCAAAAGACATTCAACAATAGGTCTCGTCTCCTAAAAAATACGCTTGCAAATATACGATATTATTCACAATTTGGCAAAGACGGAGGAGAAAAGATTAGTTATGCACTGTTTTTGATGGTGGAATATAACTTTAGACATAAAATTTATGATAAGAAAAGAACTTAGTTTCGCAATCTTCGGGAATAATAAACAAACACTTGAAGCCGATTATATAAAAGAAGTATTTGCTTATCTTACCAAGCATAATGCTCGAATCTTTGTGGAGGAACATCTTTATGAGAACCTTTGTAAAGATTTTGTTAAACGAGAATTAGTTTCGGGAGTGATTACGGACGATAATTTTAATACAGATTATGCAATCTCTTTAGGAGGCGATGGTACTTTTCTTAGAGTGGCTAGTAAGGTGGGGGAGAAACAAATACCTATTATTGGAGTGAATATGGGACGTTTAGGCTTTCTTGCTAATGTGTTGCCAGGTGAAATTAAAGAAGTCTTAGATGCTATATATAGAGGTGATTTTGATATTGATGAGCGTTCTGTTATAAAAATAGAATCGGAGAACGAGGTTATAGAAACAAGTCCTTATGCTTTGAACGATATATCCATATTAAAGCGTGATAATGCCTCGATGATAACAATTCATACCAATATAGACGATGAATATCTGGTAACATATCAGGCAGATGGTTTAATAGTAAGTACACCAACAGGCTCAACTGCTTATTCTTTATCGAATGGCGGTCCTATTATTGTTCCTCGAGGTGATATTTTATGTTTAACACCAGTTGCACCACATAGTTTAAATATTCGCCCGATAGTGTTCAACAATAATGTTATAGTGCGTTTAAAAGTAGAAAGTCGTAGCCATAACTATTTGGTAGCAATTGATGGGCGTTCGGTAAAACTTAAAGAAGGGACCATATTGACAATAAAGAAAGCTTCTTTTGTAACACGAATAGTAAAATGCCGCAATTATAGTTATTTTTCTACATTGCGAACCAAACTTATGTGGGGTGCTGATTTGAGAAAATAACATAGAAAGCGAACCGTATGGAACGTATGGAAAGGTAAAATACAGAAAAGAGTCTCCAAAGTAATGAGAATAAAAGTTTTTTTCAATGCTCCGAAAACCAAATATGGTGCAAAAGAAATTTTTCTTTGGCTTTGGCGTGCATGGCGTGGAAACCGTTTGCAGGCTGTGCTTAATGCCATGGTTGGTCTTTTTGGTGTTGTAGTATCGTTATCATCAGTATGGGCAGTACAACACGCTATAGATGTTGCATCTCACGAAACAGAAGGAAACATAATTATTGCTGTACTTATTATGGGTGTACTTATTTTGTGTAACTTTGCACTAAATATAGCTTCGGTTTGGATACGGAATATTTTGGGAATTAAGGCTCAGAATAAAATGCAGCAAAAGTTACTCGATCGTATCTTACGCTCAAAATGGAATGGAAAAGAAACGCACCATTCAGGAGATGTGCTAAATAGATTAGAAACAGATGTAACCAATGTAGTAAACTTCTTGACTGAGGTTATTCCAAACTCACTTTCCACTTTAGCACTCTTTGTAGGAGCATTTGGCTACTTGTTTATGATGGATTGGCGTTTGGCAATTGTTATTGTTATTATGATTCCTATCTTTATTCTCTTTAGTCGTGTATATGTACGGCAAATGCGTCATCTAACAAGTGAAGTTCGAACATCTGACTCAAAGGTTCAAAGTATATTGCAAGAAACTATTCAACATAGACTACTTATTAAAACTTTAGAAGGCGATAGTGCTGCTGTTGATAGATTAGAAGACACACAAAGTGTATTGCGAAGTAATGTTGTGAAGCGTACAAAATTCTCGGTATTTTCTTATTTAGTGCTTAATCTTGGCTTTTCTATTGGCTATCTTATAGCTTTTACTTGGGCAGCTGTTAGACTTTCGGGAGGCACATTAACCTTTGGTGGTATGACTGCCTTCTTGCAATTGGTAAACAAAATACAAAATCCAGCACGCCAACTTACACATCTTGCGCCTCAATTTGTGTCGGTTTTCACTGCGGCAGAACGATTGATGGAGTTAGAAGAAAATCCATTAGAAGAACAAGGAGAGCCTATTGAGCTGAAAACACCATGTGGCGTACGTTTCATAGATGTAGCTTTTGCATACGATGATTCGGAAGATAATGTAATAGAACACCTTACTTTTGATTTCTATCCTACTTCTTGTACAGCCATTTTAGGTGAAACTGGAGCAGGAAAGACTACTATGGTGCGTATGATTTTGGCTCTTTTGCAACCTAATAGCGGGAAAGTTGAAATATATAACGAAAAGGAAAGCTATGAACTAAGCCCACTTTTGCGTACAAACTTTGTATATGTACCACAAGGAAATACGCTTATGAGTGGCTCTATTCGCGACAATCTTCGTTTAGGAAAACTAGATGCTACAGACGATGAAATGATGGAAGCACTCAAACAAAGTTGTGCTGACTTTGTGTTTGAACTTCCCGATGGGCTAAATACACAATGTACGGAACAAGGTGGGGGGCTTAGCGAAGGGCAAGCTCAACGTATTTCTATTGCAAGAGCATTGTTGCGTAATCGTAGTATAATGCTGTTTGATGAGGCAACATCTGCACTTGACCCTGACACAGAGCGAAATCTGTTGCAAAATATTCTATCGAAACGAAATAAAACAATTATATTTATAACGCATAGACCTGCAGTGATGGAATATTGCGACCAGACGATAGAAATAAAGAAACGACATTCGTGTAGAGAGTATATTAAGGAGAAAGTAAATGGAAACTCTAATTGACATATATAACAATAAAAGAAAAACGGAAATGAAAAGAATTATTCTATCAACTATGTTTCTTTTAGCGACTTTCGCTACTGTTGTGGCACAAGATTTAGATAGTAAGTATGCCACAAACCTATTGAAAAATGGTACTGTTGCGCCTGAATTTACATTGCGTACAGCCGACGAGAAAGAAATAAAACTTAGCGAGTTTAGGGGAAACTACGTTGTTTTAGACTTTTGGGCTTCGTGGTGTCCTGATTGTAGAAAAGATATTCCAGCAATGAAACAGCTTTGGAATGACTTTATGGATTATAATGTGCGTATCATAGGTATATCTTTCGATACAAATAAAGATGCGTGGGTGAATACATATTGGGATAAATATCAAATGAATTGGACACAAGTGAGCGAACTGAAGAAATGGAAAAAAGAAACAAAAATAGACCGTTTATACCATATAGATTGGATTCCTGCGATGTATCTTATAGACCCAAATGGAAAAATAGTACTTGGTACTGTTGAAATAGAAAAATTGCGTGCAACGTTAGAAGGATTAAAGACCAAACTAAAAATGTCTTCTGCAGATGTTATGCCTGCGTATGTTGGTGGTAATGAAGCAATGGAACAATATTTGAAAGAACACCAGCTTTACACATTACAAACACGTAAGATGCGTGTCGAAGCTAAGGTTGAAGTGTTGTTTAGTGTTGAAATGGACGGAGCTATTACTGGCGCACGTGTCTTAAATGTTACGGAACTGAAGGCGAATAGTCCTAAATTCGATAAATTAAGTAAAGACAAGCAGAACGAAGTAATAGCGGCTGCTAATGAACATTTCCGTAAAGAGGCTATTAGGTTAGTAGAGCACATGCCAAAGTGGACACCTGCTTTAAAGAAAAATCGTCCTGTAAAGGAAAAAACAACAATAGTAGTAGAGTTCAATCCATATTATAAAGGTCCTAAAAAGTAATTCTGTTGTAAAAAATAGAATAGTGAAACCTTAATTTGAAATACTAATATGACTTTTCTCTGTTATTTAGAGGATTGGTTTCAAGATATGCGGCAGTTGTTCCTTTATATAGCAGGGAAAAGCGCAACAGTTTACCTTCTTTTCTACAGAGCGTTAATAGGTTCTATAATATATTATAAAAGTAAGGTATGATATATACACAAAAAGCTCTGTACATTGCAGTACAGAGCTTTTTGTGTATATAAGAAATCTATCTTATTTTACTTTCTCTTCTGAGTCGAGCATGTGTTCTGGAGAAAGTATTTTGTCGAGTTGCTCTTTTGTAAGAACACCCTCTTCGAGTACTATATTGTATACAGAACCGCCAGTTTCGAGTGCTTTTTTAGCAATCTTAGTACTGTTCTTATAACCAATGTATGGATTAAGTGCTGTAACAATACCTATAGAGTGTTTTACCATCTCTGCATTGTGTTCGCGGTTTAAAGTAATACCATCTATACATTTCTCTCTAAGGGTATCGAAAGCTTCGCCTAACCAGGTAATATCTTCTACTAGGCACTGCATAATAATTGGTTCCATTACATTCAATTGCAATTGACCAGCTTCGGCAGCAAGCATTACAGTTGTATCGTTACCAATAACTTTGAAGCAAGTTTGATTTGTAACTTCTGGGATAACAGGGTTTACCTTGCCTGGCATAATACTTGAACCTGGAGCCATTGGAGGAAGATTGATTTCGTGAAGACCACAACGTGGACCAGATGCCATAAGACGGAGGTCGTTACAAATCTTAGAAAGTTTTATAGCCAAACGCTTCATAGCGCTACTGTATTGTACTAAATCGGTAGTGTCTGGGTTGCAGCTATAAGGTCTTCACTTGCTTTAAACTCCATACCAGTAAGTTCGCTTAACTTCTTTGCACACACTTTAGGGAAACCTGGTGCAGCATTTAAGCCTGTACCAATAGCTGTTCCACCCATATTTATTTCGAGGAACATATCGGCACTCTTGTTTAAATTCTCTATTTCGGCTTCGAGCAGATTGGCAAACGCATTAAATTCTTGTCCGCTTGTCATAGGAACAGCATCTTGTAGCTGTGTACGTCCCATTTTTATATCGTGCTTAAACTCTTCAGCCTTTTTACGGAAAGATGCTACAAGCTTTGCTAGTTTCTCTACTAATGTTTTGTTCATACGAAGCAAAGCTACATGTATAGCTGTTGGGTATGCATCGTTAGTAGATTGACCGCAGTTAGCGTGGTCGTTAGGTGCACAATATTTAAATTCGCCCTTATTATGACCAAGTATCTCGCATGCACGGTTGGCTATAACTTCGTTTGCATTCATATTTACAGATGTACCTGCACCACCTTGTACCATATCGGTAACAAAATCTTCGTGGAACTTTCCATCTATAATTTCGCGACACGCCTGTGCCATTGCATCACAAATTTCGTTGTTAATTTCGCCTAACTCTCGGTTTGTTTCAACAGCTGCTAGCTTAACGTATGCCATTGCGATAACGTAGTCTGGATAGTCGCACATTCTCTTTCCAGAGATATGATAGTTATTTACTGCACGTTGTGTTTGCACGCCGTAGTATGCGTTTGCTGGTACTTGAAGTTCGCCTAAAAGGTCGCTTTCAATACGGAAGTTTTTGTTGTTTGTTTCGTTTGCCATTTTTATATGCAACTTTTGTTAATTGAATGTTATGTTTATGTTAGTTCTGAGAGAATATTTGAAAAATCTCTAAATACATTGTAGAAATATTCTTAGCTATACTTTGAGCTTTTCGCAATTCTATCCTCTTTGCCAGGTTCTTTGTTAGATGTCGTAGCCAATAATGTGTAATTACAGCCTATCTAACTTTTCTTCGCTCGGCAATGCAAATGTACCAAATTATTAGTTGGTGTGGGAAGTTTTATAATGAAACATTTTAATGTTAGCAATATTTAACTAATATGTTTACTGCTTGATAAACAACAGAATGTGAGTATAATATATAGTTTTGATAATTATTTGTTTTATTTTGTACGTGTATGTGTTTCAGATGGTATGCAAATATATTTTAATCTTTGCTTAATGTTAATACCATTTTTATTATCAAAAAGTAAAATCAGTGCTATAGATATATGCAGAATTGGTTGTGTATTATAAAAGTAGATATCTGTTACGAAAAATATAGTGTTTCTCAGTTTCTTTTATAATGCGATTTACAATAATGAACTGTATGCGAGAAAAGCATCTCCCCACAGAGAGATGCTTATGCGATGCGCCTTTTTAAAAGGCTACTTTTTGGTTGTGTATATGTTTTATTTTGTATTAACTACTTTCACAGACTTTGTTGTTCCGTCTGTATATCTAACGGTTTTAATGGTTAAGCCTCTACCAATTTTAGACAATTTGCGACCAGAAAGGTCAAAATAAGTTTCGTTTACAACGTCTTTGTTCGTATCTGTTACTACTGATTTAACACCTGCAGGGTCGTTTGTTCCTACGGTGAGTGCATCACCACAGAAGAAGAGTCTATTGTCGCTCCAATAGCCTGCAAGAATCTTAATTTTGGCATTCCCTGCTTCGTCTTTCTGAACCATTGTGTCATCGAGTTTAATAGTATAACCGTCAATAATGTATTTAATATCACCATCTACGGGTGTAAACTTTCCGTCAATCAATTCCATATAACCTACTTGCAATCCATATTCGCCATCGTCAGCCTTTCCGTATATTAAAAATTGCCCAGAAGGGATAGTTATGGTGTTTCCTTCTTTTGTGCCTTTTATCCATGCGTTGAGCTTATCACCCTTAAGACATGTTGCATACGACAAGGCATATTTTATGTAAACTGTTTTACCATCAGCATCTGTAACAACAACTAAATCGCCTACACCTTCTTTATTTTCTGCTAATTGCGCAAGGTCGTAAGTAGTGATTTCAGCTTGTTGCGTCTCTTTGTTCTTCCTAATAGCAAGCATATAGCCACTAATGCGTTTGTAGTTTACGGCAGTACCTGCTGGTTGTTCTTTAATGATAGTTGGAGCACTTTGTGCTTGGGTTTGAATACTAAAGATTGCTGCGAGAGCAAAGAATAATAGTTTTCTCATAATTTTGAAATGTTTAAGTAATACGATATATGTGGGCTTCTCCCACGAACTAAAAATATATTGACAAATAGATATAAATGAAAGTGTATATGCTTACTTTTCTACATTTGCAAAATTAAACAAAGTTTTATGTTATAACAAATTTTTATACTTCAATTTTGATTTGTTTAACATATTCTTAACCAGTAAATAATGTAATAAATTTCTTAACAAAGACCATTAGTTGTGAAATGACGGTAAATGTTCTGAACTTGATATAAGTGCACCGAAGATAGGTTCAATAGAAAACGAATAGAACATTTGTAAACTGTGTTTGCAGGTATTTGCAAATGGAATAACTTTCTCTGATATTTAGAAAAAACAGCCAAATGTTAGTAGCTTTTGTTTTAGATATCTGTCACGTTCGTCTCAGATATCTGTCACGTTCGTTTCAGATATCTGTCGATTGCGTTTTAGATGTCATAGCAAATTAGAACCTTTATGAGGTTATGTTATAATGGCTGAAAGTTGTTTTTTTAGATGAAGATGAGGTAAACTTTCATTCTGCAATGTTTCAATTTTAGTGCTATTATAGGCGTGTACACAATAAAATGTTGCCAAATAGTCTGTTATATATTGTGGCATATAATAACGGAAATTATTACATTCGCTCACTTTTTCAACGATATTCTACATCTTCTATATTGGGCCAGGATATAGCGTGTCAAACTTTTATCAATAATATCTTGTTTTCTTTATTTTATTTAATATTTTATTACTATCTTTGCACCCGCAATTAGGTTCGCATTAGCGATTAATAGAGAATCAGGTGAGAAACCTGAACAGTCCAGCTGCTGTAAGTCGTCGTTGTAGACACAAACAGATACCACTGGGTAGATATTATCTGGGAAGGTGTTTGTGATCAGACGATAAGTCAGAAGACCTGCCATTGCGATACTTCTATAAAGATTCTGTGGGTTAGGTTGAGAAGTAGAAAACAATATATTATTATAACACACCAATTATTTCGGCTCAGAGCATACGCTATAGAGTGTTTGTAAAAAGCTGAAAAGCATATCTGTATGCTATGTATGCTATAGTGTGCAGAATGTAAATGATTATAGCTAAACTGGTAAAAGAGATTTTTAATTAATTATATAGTATTTATGAACACAAAATTACTATTAGTGTCGGTATTTATGGCACTGTCGGCAGTATCTACGCCCACAATGGCACAGAGCACGCCTACAGAGATTAATATATCGGACACTAAACAAACAATTACTGTTGGCGACAATAGTATTAAGTTCTATGACGAGGGAGGACCTACAGGGCAAACTACTCCTCGGACTGGTACAGTGAAACGTGTTAGCGAAATTACGTTTGTACCAGCTGATAATGCGAAGAAAGTAATGGTGAACTTCACTAAGATGGACATTTTTAAGTCTACATTAGCCGGAGCGAATAGTCAGTTTGTAAAGGTATATAGCGGAAAAGAAGCTAAACCAGCAAACTTGCTAAAAACTTTCACGCAGAAAGAAACAGGCATTGTAAGGTCTACAGCCGATGATGGTGCACTCACTATCGTCTTCGAGAACGATTATACAATGACGAGAGATGGTTGGGAAGCCATCGTTTCACAGTTCACACCACAACAAATGAAGGTGAATGGCTTCGATGTAAAGCAGTTCACTGACGGTACTGTGTGTGCAGGCGATAAGGGACAGCAGATACTTAGTTTTAACATTAAAGCTATAGAAACTCTAAATCCGCTTACAACCACTAGCTTTAAGTTTAAAACCAATGGTACGCAGGCACAAATATCCCACGCCACACTCTACTCAACAAAAGCATCAGACAAGTTTACTTCAGCAACGAAGATAGGCGATGTAGATGTGAATAACGATGAATTCGAAATTACCACACAAGCAACTACACTCTTTGAAGGCGACAACTGGTTCTGGCTAACTTACGATATAAATGCAACAGCAGAAGAAGGACAAAAGATAGATGCAGCCCTTGTGAGTGCCACTCTTAGCGATGGTACACACGCAGTTGCTAATGGCGACCCAAATGGAGATAGAACTGTAAAAAACATTGTAGAGTTTGTAGCAGGCAACAATACACGAACAGTAAACAACAAACTTACTTTTAAAACTAAAAATTCGAGCGCTTATAGCAAACGCTACGAAGGTTCAACAGACGAACGTACTATGACATTCTTACCAATTCATACGGGTAAGAAAATACAGATAGACTTCTCTCGTTTCGATATTATGTATTCAAGTAGTACAACTTTGGGTGTTCGTGCCGAATTTGCAGTTTATAGCGGACACGATAAGACTGGAACACTACTTTGGAAACTCGATAGTCACGAGGCAGCATCAGTAGGTCCTAAGAAGATTCTACGTTCAACGGCTACCGATGGTGCTTTGACAGTAGTTTTTAATCCTAAAACCTATACATCTTCTTACACAGGCGATGGCTTCGAAGCAGAAGTAACCGAATACGAAAGTAAACCACTAGCGTTCAAAGAGGCTGTTGTAAATCAACTTTCAACCGATGTTGCTGCAGCTGGTGCTAAAGATTTAGATATTATCAGCTTTAATGTTAAAGCAGAAGGAGATCAAGGCGAACTAAAACTACACGGCATAACACTAAACCTTAAAGATTCAAAGACTGCAATAAACAAGGTAACAGTGTTGAGCACAGCGATAATGAAGCTGCAACAAACTCAGCGAAGATAGTTGCAACCGTTACCGATTTAGGCACAAATAATACACTCGACATTCAGTTTACTGAACCACTAGCACTTGTAGAAGGAAACAATTGGTTGCGTGTACGCTACGATACAAAAGAAGATGCTGAAGCTGATACAAAACTCGATGCAGCACTTACTACACTCGACTTCGGTGCAGCAAAGCAAAATATTACTGATGGAGATCCTACAGGCGAACGTGTTATAAAGAACATTGTTGTGTTCCACAATGGTGAGAATGCAACAAAGGTTATCGCAAATGGTAGTTCGTTAATGTTCTACGATGATGGCGGTGCTAATGGAAAAGAAACAAAAGATTTTGATGGAACAATAACATTTGCTCCTGCAAGTCCAGGCTATGGTATTAAGCTCGTAGCTAAACAATGGGACGTAGCCGGTCGTAATAGAATGTATATATATTATGGTGGTGAGAAGAAAGATAAAGCAGACCTTGAGTTTAGTCGTTATGATAAGTTACAACAAGTTACTACAAAATCTACAGACGGTAAACTCACTATTCGTTATACCACAACTTATGCAAGCGATGGCTTTGCAATAGAAGTTAGCAGCGTTAAACTCTCTGAACTTGCCGTAGCTTCTGTTAAGACAGAAAGCGTTGCAACAGAAAAAAGCCTGAAAGGTACTACCGATTTCGCTATGATGCGTGTAGACGTAGAAGCAACAGGCGACTATGGTACTGTAGATATTAAGAAGTTTAATGTAACAGCAACAGATGGTACTATTGTTAAGAATGTAAAGGTGTATGCAACCGGACAAGTAGATGCTTTTTCACCAGTTAATCTCTTCGGACAAACAACAACAAGTCCTTACGAAGTTACTGGAAATTACACAATCGGAGATCGTGGTATATACCATTTCTGGATTGCTTACGATCTTGCTACTACTGCAAACACAGGCGATAAAGCTTCGGCAGAACTTACTTCAATTGTAACCAATGTTAAAACAGAAACTCCAGTATCTGCAGTTACTGCCACTACTACGATTAAGGCTGGTAAGAGCGGAACATTGGAAGTTGGTATAGATAAGGAATATAAGACCATACAGGCTGCTATTGATGCATTGCACGATGGTATTGACGGTCCTGTAACTATCAGTATTCAGCCAGGCGATTACAAAGAAAATGTACTTGTACCTGCAATTGCTGGTATGTCGGCAAATAACACATTAACCATTACTTCGTCTACTGGTAAGCACTCTGATGTTAAGATTCACAATGATAAGTATGATGCGAATGGTTACTCTGATGATAAGATGGCAAAAGAGATAGGTGTATTTACTTTTGATGGTGCAACCTATACTACTCTGCGTGGTGTTGATGTTACAATAGATGGAAATGTAAAATACCCATCAGTTGTTCACGTTCGTAACCAGAGCCGACATGTAACTGTGGAAGATTGCTACATTCATGCTAAATGACTACAGACTATCAAAGCAAGATAGTGCTTGTTAATATGTATGCACTTAACGAAGCCAATAAGAACAACGACTACTTCACATTGAAGGGCTCTATTCTGGAAGGTGGACAGCAAGGTATTAACTTAGGTGGTACTAGCTATGTAGCGTTACCAAAGGAAGTAGGTGGAAAGGTTCTTAACAACACATTTAAGAATAATGGTAGCTTCGCTATCTATGTTAGTAAAGAAGATAACGCCGAGATTATTGGTAACACTATTATCAATACAGAAAGCGATAAAGCCGAATTTAAAGCTATCGATATAACTTCTAATGGACAAGTTAAGATAGAACAGAACAATATATACTTAAAGACTAAAAAGTATTCTGGTGCTATTGATATTCGTTCTATTGTGGCTGATGCGACAACGCCTGCAACTGTTGTTAATAACTCTATCATAAACGAGACAAGCAACAACAGGTCGTATGGTATTATGCTCGATAGTAGAGAACCATCATCGAACATTAATTTCGCACACAATACCATTTTATTCCGTGGTACAGCTAAAGAAGCTACATTGTTGCAACTACCAACCAATGCAACTAATGTTGTGGTTACTCAGAATATTCTTCAGAACGAGGCTGGTGGTTATGTCTATTCTATCAATGGAAAGGATGCTATTGATGCTATTAAGTTCTTAAGAAACGATGCCTATACAACTGGTGAAGTATTTGCCACATACGGTACAACTAAATATGCCAACTTTAACGATTGGAAGACTGCTTCTAAAGAAGCAAACAGCTACAACGATAAGGTTGAATTCTTAAATACCGAAGTGTTAGAACCAAAAGAAGTAGGACATTTGGTAAACACAGTGTTGCTTGACTATGCTAAGACTGATATCAACAACAAGCAACGCAACGCTGACCACCCAACAATGGGTGCCTACGAGTTCTCTTCTGAAGTTCTAATACCTAAATCGGTAGCTGGTTATCCTGAAGTTGTGAACATTACCGACAACTCTGCCGATGTGAAAATAAAGGCAGACGAAAATGGTAAGGCTTATATTCTTGTAAAGAAACAAACCGAAGAGGCTCCTTCTGTAGACGATGTTAAGAGCAATGGTACTGCTATCTCTGTAAGCAAAGACACCGAAACTGTGCATGCGCTTACTAACTTAACAAAGGACGAGACTTATGTGGTATACATTGTTTACGAAGGTACGCGTGGTGGCGATAGTAAGGTTGAAGCTACACAACCATTCACAGTTACAAAACCAACACCTATACCAGAACCTGTAGTTACTACAGAGAATATAACTGTAGAAGCAGGACAACCTGCAAACTTGAAAGCTACAGTTACCAGTGGAACCGAACCTTACACCATAACATGGTATAATGGTAAACGTCAGAAGGTAGAAACCAACGTTGTTCCTACTCAGTGCGACCAATACACTGTAGAGGTGGTAGACAAGAATGGTAAGACTGCAAAGGCTGTTTGTGATGTTATTGTAAAGGGCAAGGCTGTAACAGCAACGCTCGAGAACCTTTACTTAGACAGCGAAAAGCTATTGGAACGGCAGCAAGGGTTGTGGCTATTTCTTAAGTGGTTCGTATAAGTTCCATAATGGAGCAGACGATAAATATAGTTACTATTACGATTGTATGTATTCTAACCAAACTGCAACAACATTTGTTGGTTTACAAGACCAATGGCGCAATGTAGTTGGTAAAGGTTACGATAACTCTGAAAACTATGGTGTTGTATATCCGCAGCAAGGTACTATTGATGTCCTGAATAAAGAAAATGGCGATAGTATTCGCGGTTTCTATATTACGAATACACCTTATGCGTATAGTTCTATAAAGAATGGAGATTCTATGTCTGGTGCCTTCCAGAAGGGCGATTACTTTAAACTTATTGTGATAGGTAAGAGAGCCGATGGTACAGAGAAACAGGTAGAATACTATCTTGCCGACTATCGTGCAGAGAAAGAAGCCGACCGCTACATTGTGGATACATGGCAGTGGGTAGATCTTAGCTCGTTGGGCGAAGTGAAATCGGTATCGTTCACGATGGAAGGAACAAAGAAAAACAATTATGGACTACTCACACCTGCTTACTTTGCTTTCGACAACTTTAATGGTACACGCAACGAAAAGATGGGTACTGCTATTGCAGCACAGAACCAACCTGTAGACGTTTCTGCTAACTTTACACCTGATGGTAGCAATGCCACCATTAAGTATGCTGTTGTAGAACTCGTACCAAGCACCACTAAGGCGCAAGTTACTATAGACGAGGCTACAGGTAAGCTTACCATTAAGGGCGAAACTAACGAAAGCTTCTCTGTTGTTGTAAGTATGACACAAGCAGGAAAAACACAGTATGTAAACATTCCTGTAACTTACACTTCTGGCATTAGTACACTTGCCGAAGACAACAGCAATGCAACTGTTAGTGTTCAGAATGGCGAAATTGTAGTGAATGGTGCAGCCGATAACTACAGTGTAGAAGTATACTCAACATCGGGTATGTTGGTAGGTAAGGCAGAAGGAACAGCAAACAATGCAGTTCGTATGCCAAGCACCGCCAAAGGTTTATATATAGTTAAGGTTATTGCTGGCAACAAGAAAACAACGAAAAGTATTTTTGTGAAGTAAAGCACAACACTGCTATACACATATTATTTGGGCTGGATTCCGCACATAGGAGTCCAGCCCATTTTAGTTTACGAAGAAGTGTGTTCAACAGCCGTTATAAACCATAGATAATTACAATTAGTCCGTTAGCTACTCAGCAAATTTTTGTTTTTGTTGTTGAACAGATTAATGAACTTTATAACGAAGGGATAGCAGGCTAAAGTAAGTTAGAAAAGCAATTAAGAAGAACTGCCAAGAGGGTGAGAACTGAAGAAAAGAATAATACAAGCAATGTATAAATGGTATTATGCTCTAATGAATAACTTAGCTTAATTCTATCAATATTAGATATTTATTAACCAACTTTCTTTGCCAATATTACATCTTTTTTGTTGCGTGTAATGTGTTGTTGTTTTCTTCTAAATACGAGCATAAAGTTTCAGATATCTGTCGTGTTCGTTTCAGATATCTGTCACGTTCGTTTCAGATATCTGTCGTGCGTGTTTTAGATATCTGTTTTTATTCCCCCTGTAAACTAATATATTTTCTTTCTACGAAAGGGCTGTGCATACTTGTTTAATCTTTGATAATTTATTAAGAACTTAGTATGTCTTATGGTATTGTTGCACATATTGCAACTCTTTATACCGCAATAGTAGTGAGCTACGCACAACTATAAAAGCTATAAAGAAGGCTGGTAAGAAAACATTATAAAGTATCTCAAGCTAAATATCCCTAATCTAAAACATACATATAATAGGCAATAGCTAAGACACGAGCATAAAAAAGCCCCGTTTTATAGGACGAGGTAACCTGATGTTTTCACAACGGAATTATCCTTATTGTGAATGCTTTTAAAATTAGTGCTGCAAAGATAAGGGTTTATATTTGCTTGAAGTAAATGTTTTGACAATGGATATATTTTGTATAATACTTTTCTTTTTAATATCGCTTGTGCTGATGCCGTTCTTTACACATGGTGAACCATGGATTGTAAAGTTGTTCTATTTAGCGCTATGTGTATGCTTTACGCCAATAATAGGTATATCAATATACAGGCATTTCGCTAAATAGAAAAAATTATGTCCTTTAGTCTATAACTGTATGTTACTATATTTGGGACATTATAGATATTTGATGGGATAGAATAAGCAGCCTACCAAAGGTCTATTACTAAAGCTGTGAGGTTTAAGTCTGTCGAATGTCATTACATCTAATTGTTATATTCCAACCAGATATAAACAGAAGGAGGGTGTGTCAAAATGTACACATCCTCTTTTTTATGCACAAAGCCCCGACTTTCTCAAGCCAGAGCTTTGCTATTTCCTAAAGTTTTTGTACCTTTAGGCATTAAAAAAATATCATTATGACAAAGATACACTTTCGTTCTTACATACACAAGAAAATGATTCTTTTTCCTCAAAGAATCGATAAGGATATCGCAGAAGATGACCCTGTTCGTCTTTTAGACGCCTTGGTTGATAACCTTATGTTGGAGAAAGTCTACAGGCTTTATAAGCCCAGTGGTCGCAAGCCTTATCATCCACAAATGATGCTCAAGGTGATTCTTTACGCCTATATGAATAATATCTATTCCTGCCGTCGCATAGAGTCGCTTCTCAAGCGTGACATTCATTTCATCTATCTGGCAGGATATGAGCAGCCTGACTTTATTACCATCAATCGTTTTCGTAATCGTGTGAAAAAGGAAATCAACAATATCTTTACACAAGTCGTATTAGTACTTGCAGCCAAAGGTTTGATAAGTCTTGACGTTGAATATATTGACGGCACAAAGATAGAATCGAAAGCCAACAAGTATACCTTCGTTTGGAAGAGAACCGTGGAAAAGAACCGCGCCAAGTTGCAGGAACAAATACGCACACTCTTGCTTCAAGTTGATGATGTCATAGCGCAGGACAATGCCGCTAAGAGAGAAGGTGTCGAGTTTACTGCAGCTCTGCTCGATGAGATATCCGAGGAATTGAACAAGTCTTTGGAATCAGTCCCTGAGCCTAAGACAAAAGAAGAGAAGCAGGCTGTTAGAACCAAGAAAAAACAGCTTAAAGAGCTAGAGAAGAAACGTAATAAACTCCAGGAGTATGACTGGCACCTTGAGGTTATGGGAGAGAGAAACTCCTACAGCAAGACCGACCCTGATGCCACGTTTATGCACATGAAGGAGGATGCTATGCGGAACGGACAGACTAAGCCTGGATATAATCTGCAGATAGCAACTGAGAACCAGTTCATCACCGACTTTGCACTCTATGCCAATCGTACCGATACACTCACACTACCTTCTTTCTTGGAGTCTTTCAAATCACGCTATCATCGTTATACCAAGACAGTCGTAGCCGATTCAGGGTATGGCTCCGAGGAGAACTATCTGTTCATGGACGTACATAATATGGAAGCCTATGTGAAGTATAACTACTTCCATAAAGAGCAGCGTCCACGCTACACACCTAACCCATTCAGTCCCGCAAGCCTTTATTATAATAAGGAACAGGATTTCTACGTCTGCCCTATGGGACAGCACATGAAACGTATAGGCATGAAGCGTTCCATCACCTCCAATGGATTCGTTACTTACAGCGTACGTTATCAGGCAGAACGCTGTGATGGTTGTCCGTTGAGAGGGTCATGTTTTAAAGCAAGAGGGAACAGAATTATAGAAGTAAACCATCAACTACAGCACTATAAACAAAAGGCACGGGAACTACTGACCTCGGAAGAAGGCATCAAGCATCGAGGACGAAGGTGCATAGAACCTGAAGCTGTTTTTGGACAAACAAAATATAATAAAGCCTATAAGAGGTTTAGGCATTTTGGGAAAGACAAGGTCAATATGGACTTTGCCTTCTTTGCTATAGCCTTTAACATAGGGAAAATGTGTAGAAAAACCAATCTCAAGGAACTAAAAGACATTATGGAGGTACTTTTAGGCACCTTCAGATGCTCTATACAAGTTTATATAGGCTATTTAAAGCCCTATAAATCATTTTATATGAAATTAGCAGCATAGCTGCAGTAATTAACGAATTATGTGGTAGACAAGGTAAAGGGAGAATAAAAAGAGGATGTATCAATTTTGACACACCCTCACAAGGTTTTCATACTATTAGTATTCTATTTTATTAGAACTTTCTTGCCGTTGTGAATATAGATGCCTGACTGAGTTGGCTTCGTTATGCGCTGACCAGAAATTGTGTAATAGTAAGTATTTGGATTAGATGTATGTTTACTTACTATGTTTTCTATGTTTGTTGTAACTACATTTACTTTGTGTTTTGTGTCTGTCTTTTCGCTCGATATATTAATAAAGGTGGTTGTCTTTATGTTTTCTATATCTACTGTTTGTGGCGTACCTGTACCAACACTGAACACAAAGTTTACGGCATCGTTAGAGGTTGTTATAAGAAACTCTTTTGTTAGCCACTTTTTACCGTCTATTGTTTCTATAGTTGTTATGGCATCGCCTGGCCACGTACCTTTCACTGTTGTGTGTGTGCCACCCCATATCCAAAAGTTTATAGATGGGTGAACATTTGTGGTTTGTGCACTTGCCCACGCTGTGCCTGCATTGTCGGCATTCACATATACCTTTATATTATAAGGTTTAAAGTCTATGATGTTATAGTTGCGCGTAATTATATTCTTCACCGTTCCATCTACAAGTAAGCCTACTTTCAGAACGGTTATACCTACCGGAATTGTTAGTTGCTGCCCATTGGTTGCTTTTTTGCTATTTTCTGTTGGGTCGGTGCCATCGGTGGTGTACACAATTTGTGCATTAGCATTGTTGCTTATTTTGGTTAGTGTTACGTTTTGTTCGCCATCGTAAGTACCGCTTGCTAAATTAGCCCATACAATGTTTGCTTTATTCTTTTCTACGTAGTATGCCCAATGGTATCCTCCTGTTAGCTTCTCCCACCTATTTGTGTTTGTGAAACTCTTAGCCGGACCAACTACGGTTAGCATTGCACCGTTTGTACCTGTGGTGGTAAATGCATAAAAGTCGGTTCCGTTGCTGTATTTCACTGCCTTGCTTTCGTTGTTAATGCCTATGAGCTTGCGTACGCTAATCATATTCTTAATATCGTTTTTATATGCTTTATAGTGCTTTAGGAATATGCATGGCGTACCTGGCATTGCAAGAATGTAGGCATTTGCTGCTAATGTATCTTTCTTGATAGGGTCTTGATGATTATTGCCACCACGGTCTTCGGTGTCATGGTTTTCTACAAAAGTTATAGCATAGCGTGCGTAGTTGGCTTCTTTTGCCAGACCCACACCGTCGAGTGCAGCCCAATTGCCATTGTTTACGGCATCGCGAACTGTATAACGCAATGGAAAGTCGAAAGCAGCACTGGTTGGAACGCCATCTATTTTGGTGCTTTCTATCCATGCTTTCACTTTGTTTATATCTCCGTCCCAATATTCGCCCACCGAAAACTCTGGCTGCGAAGCCTTATTGTATAGTGCTGTGAACTTACCAGCATAGCCTTTTACCATATCGTATCGGAAACCGGCATAGCCAAATTTGTCTTTCAGCATTTGCAGATAGGCTTTCACAGTGTTTTGTACGTTTATGCTATTATGGTCAAGATCGCGCATGCCGTCCCAATCTTCGCCTGAGTCTAAGTTGGAACTAAGTTGCACTCCCTCTTTCTGTGCTTCTGTTAATGCTTTTCCACCATCGTCGTTTTTGGCAACATCTTCCGATGTCATTGTGTACGTAACGTTGTTGTAGGTTTCAGTTGGAAAGTCGAACCAACCTGCAGTGGTTGCTCTATGGTTTATCACCACATCGGCTATAGTATTTATGCCGTTGGCTTTAAATGTACCAATAAGGCTTAATAGTTCTGCCTCGTTGCCAAAGGAACTATTATAGTTGCTAAACCAATAGTAGTCGTCATATCCCATAGATGGCGTGTTACGTGCTTGTGCACTTTGTGGTAGCCATACAAGATTGAAGTATGCGGCAAGGTCTTTTGCTTGTGTTTCAAGGTTTGTCCATTTCGAATCTTGATACGAATCCCAATAGAAGCCTTGCAGCATTACGCCTCCATAGTTGGCTTTCCAGCCTTGTGCAAACATTGTTGCTGCTATGCAGAGAAGTGAAAACAGAGTAGATATTCGTTTCATAATGATGATTTTGATTTGTTTTAGTTCTAACTGTTTGTATGTTTGCAAATGTACTGACTTATTTTGAGTTGTGTTTCAACTTGACATAGAATAAGTATTAATATTGTTGCAAACGTTTGCAAAAGCCTTGTTTGCTTGTTGCTTCTTGAATAGATATATATTGGTGGAATGATAATTAGGAACTGTTGCAACGACAGACAAAAACGTCTCTTGTGGTAGTATTTGTATGTAAGCCAGGCTATTTGGTACGGTGAATTAGGTATGCGTACATAATAGTAAATATTGTTGTTAATGTGTTATAGTAGAGAACTATAAATGCTGAAACTTGATGTGATATATGATATGTAAATTACAGATGTCTAAAGCGCAACTGACAGATATCTGAGACGAACGTTACAGATATCTGAAACGATCGTTACAGATATCTAAAACGATCGTTACAGATATCTAAAACAAAAGCAACTATAATCACAGATTTTTTATATACATAAGCAATGTTTTTTTCTGGCTTCTATTAAACAATGGGCAGAACAAATAATCTTCCCACCTATATTCTACTGATGCTCTATGAATAGTATATTTTCTTAAGAAACATAAAAACCACATAGAATTCATATATACTATAAAGTGTCTATAGTATGTAAGAACTCTATGTGGTCTATACGTTCTACAAATTTTTATTTACACAAACTAAGCCCTTTGTTTGTCTTTAATAATAGATACAGATAGCGCACCAGCAACGAGCGCACCGCCAGCAACAATCATCATATCGCTTTGGTTAGAGCCTACAAGTTGTAATATAACTCCACCCAAAGCAGCAGCAATAATTTGTGGTATACAGATGGTTCCATTAAATAAGCCAAGATAAGCACCCATGTGTCCATAGCCTTCCAGTGCATTGGTTACAAAGGTGAACGGCATTGAAAGTATGGCAGCCCAGGCACAACCAATAAGAACGAATGGAATAAACATAATATATTGGTCGTGGACAAACGAAGTCATAACAAATCCCACACCACCTAAGAAGAGAGAGAAACCGTATGCAAACTTGCGATTTTTAAACATAGGCAACACCACTGCCCAAAGTACGGAGCCTATTGCTTGTATGGCAAACAATATTCCTACCCAATCGCCAGCTTGCTGATATTTTAATGTTGCCGAAGCATTGCTTGCACTCATGTCTACTCCGAAACAGTTAGCAGCAACCGTTCCTGTTGTATAAGTCCACATAAATAAGAATGCAAACCAAGAGAAAAATTGCACTAATCCAACCGTCCAGAATGTAGAAGGCGCATTTTTCAGCAGATGAATCCAATTGCTTTTCGTTTCATTCTCTTCTGTTTTTAAGTTGTGATATTCTGCGTATTCTTTTGGTGGCATCTCCTTAACCTTTAAAGTGGTATAGAGCACACATAGTATAAGAATAGCTGCACCAACATAGAACGAATAAATTACAGAGTCTGGCACAACACCCTTAGGTGCTTTAATAGATATACCAATGGCACTAAACAAATATGGAAACATAACCAACCAGCGAACCAGCGTTGCAAAGAAAACTTTGTATGGAGTAAGCCAATCCCTTTTGTTTTTCATTAACCTCGTCGCCCACAAGCATTTTAAATGGTTGCATCGCCATATTAATGCTTGTATCTAAAAACATAAGCGATATTAAACCGAATATCATAGCCGTTGATACAGCCATACCAAACGAACCAGCATTAGGCAGCAGGCACATAACAAGAACTGCAATAAAGGCACCTATAAATAAATAAGGTATGCGACGACCAAAGCGAGTCCAAGTTTTGTCAGATAAAGTCCCTACAATCGGTTGCACAAGAATACCCATCAGTGGAGGCAAAATCCAAAAATAGCTTAAGCTATGTGGGTCGGCACCTAATGTAGCAAATATACGCGAAATGTTAGCACTCTGTAAAGAGTAGGCTATTTGAACACCAAAAAAACCAAAACTAAGATTCCATAGTTGCCAGAAACTTTTGTTTGGACGAGTCTTTAATTCATTATTCATAGTTTAAAGTGTGTTAGTTGCTATTTGTTGATAGTTGATTTATATATTTAAATTGTAAATTCCATTTATCGTGTAGTTCCTCTAATAATAAGTCTGGTCCGCACAATACGCTTTTCTACAGTGTCAAGCGGTAACGAGCCTTCCGCCTTATCTATCAATATGCTTGCAGCCTCTTCTCCTACACGTAAGCCCCGTTGTTCTACAGTAGTGAGCATAGGGTCGCACGATACAGCACGTATACCATTTGTAAATCCACAGATGGAAATATCTTCAGGAATACGATATCCCAAGCGTTTGCACGAATAAAGTATGCCAAGCGCAGTTTCATCGTTTACAGCAAAAAAAGCATCAGGCGGGTTTTGAAAGTTCAAGAGATCGGGAGTAATCGATTCCGCATCGCTACGATTATCGCACATTCTTATTAATTGCTCATCTGGTTGTATGCCATGTTTCAGCAAAGCATCGCGATAGCCGTTATAGCGGTTCTTTCCTATTTCCAAATTCATAGACAAACCGTAATAGGCAATACGTCTGCAACCAGTATTAATAAGGTGATTTACGGCAGAGAATGCTCCCATATAATCGTCAATAACCACACGGCTAGCATTAACACCAATGCTTACACGGTCGTAGAATACCAATGGTATATGCTGATCTACAAGAAACTGGAAGTGATCGAACTTGGTTGTATTCTTAGCTTGTGATACAATTACGCCACAAACCTTATTTTCGTAAAACGATTTACATATCTTTACTTCTCGTTCGTAGCTCTCGTTGCTTTGCGCAACCATAAGCTGATAGCCACGCATAGAGGCTTCTTCTTCAATTCCAGCTAATATAGACGAAAAATAAAAGTGTGTAAATTGAGGCACTATAACGCCAATAACCTTCAACGGTTGCACTTTGCTTTTGCGCAAAGCTTCTGCAATAAGATTAGGAGTAAAGTTTTGTTCACGCGCATAACGCTTTATCTCTTCCCGCTTTTCTGCCGAAATGCGTGGGCTATCCTTTAGTGCACGCGATACAGTAGCAACGGAAACACCCAATTCGCGTGCTATATCTTTCATTGTTACATTACTCTTTTTCATCGCCAATTCGTGAAGCTTATTTTCTCTTTTTCTTATTTCTATGGCAAAAATACATATTTTTACATTATACTTTGATACAAGTCAAGAATTTATTTCTATATTAACGATGCAAACGTTTGCACTTTTTAATTTATGTTTTTAACGACCAAAAAGTGCTAATACAAAATTAACAGCTTATCTTTGCAAAACTAAGTTCTATACAAAGGTAAGAAAAGAAACCGTATAGTCCTATTACAAAAGATATTATAGCGGTTATATTAAGGATAAAATTTACTCAATATTAATACTTTAACAACAAAATGATGAAGCAGGTAAAATGCAAAACTCCTGTCAGGATGCTGGCACTTATGCTCGGTCTATTCCTGTCTATCAATGCCTTTGCGCAATCAACTATCAAAGGTATGGTGAAAGATTCTTCTGGCGAACCAATCATTAGCGCATCAGTTCTAGTTACTGGAACCCATGAAGGTGTGCAAACGGATATCGACGGAAACTTCGAACTGAATGTAGCACCAGGCACTCAACTAACCATTTCTTACATTGGATATATTAAGCAGCAAGTTGCTGCAAAGAATGGTATGGTTGTTGTTATGCAGCCAGAAGATGCACAACAAATGCAAGAAGTTGTTGTCATCGGTTACGGTGCAGTAAAGAAGAGCGACCTTACAGGTTCGGTTCTCGCAATGAAACCCGACGCAAAGAACAAAGGTCTCGTAGTAAATGCACAGGATATGATGCAAGGTAAGATGGCTGGTGTGAATGTTACAGGTGAAGGCGGTACTCCTGGTGGTGGCGCAAAGATTCGTATTCGTGGTGGTTCATCGTTAAGCGCATCTAACGATCCGCTTATCGTTATCGATGGTGTCGCTATGGATAATACGGGTATAAAAGGTATGTCTAACCCTCTTTCTTTAGTAAATCCACAAGATATTGAAAGCTTCAATGTGTTGAAAGACGCTTCTGCAACAGCAATCTATGGTTCTCGTGGTTCTAACGGTGTTATTATTATTACCACAAAGAAAGGACGTGTAAACCAACCTCTTTCTGTTTCATACTCTGGTAGTGTAACTGCTAGTATTAAGAGAAAAACTATCGATGTAATGAATGGAGATGAATATCGTAAGTTTATTACTGATATGTTTGGTGCGGGAAGCAAGCAAGTAGCTGCACTTGGCACTGCAAATACTAACTGGCAAAACGAAATCTATCGTACAGCATGGGCACAAGACCACAACATTACCGTTACAGGTTCTGTTGGCGACAAGGATAATTATATGCCCTTCCGCATTTCTGCCGGTTACACAAATAATCAAGGTATATTGAAGACCTCTAATTTTGAACGTTATACAGCTGCTGTAAACTTAAGTCCATCGCTCTTGAATAATCACTTGACTATGAACTTAAATGTGAAAGGTATGTTTGCAAAGAATCGCTTTGCTGATGGCGCTGCTATCGGTGCAGCTGTAGCTTTCGACCCTTCTCAAAGCATTTACGATTATACTTCAGCTGATGCAGCTAACTTTGGTAACTATTTTGAATGGCGTGGAGTTGGTCTTGCAGCAAGCGATGACCCTACATGGCCAACTACTTTCAATACTTTGGCAACAAAGAATCCTGTAGCTATATTAAATTTAAAGAACGATCATTCTCGCAGTCGCGACGTTATTGCGAATGCAGAATTCGACTATAAAGTTCACGGCTTTGAAGATTTACGTTTGCATGTTACTGCTGGCGCAGATATTGCACAAGGACAACAAGACACTGATATTGCTCCATCTTCTCCATTAAAACCTTATTACGGTTACAATGGTTGGAGCAAACAGCTGAAACGCAACCTCACTTTCAATACATACGCACAGTATTACCACGACTTTAAAGATGCTGCAAAGAACCACTTCGATATTATGGCAGGTTATGAGTGGCAACACTTCTGGAGAAAAGATAAGAGTCGTGCTATACAATATTATCCTTCTACAAACTCAAAGGCTGGACAAATCTACTACGATAGTGGTAAAGACTACAACAAAGACGGCGTTTTGGAAGACTATGTATATCCTACAGAAAACTATCTTGTGTCATTCTTCGGGCGTTCTAATTGGAGTTTAATGGACCGTTATTATCTTACAGCTACATTCCGTGCTGATGGTTCTTCACGCTTCAAAAAGCATTGGGCTTACTTCCCTTCATTTGCATTCGCTTGGAAAATGAAAGACGAAAATAAGTTCCGTGATATTAAGTGGTTAAGTGATTTGAAACTTCGCTTAGGTTGGGGTATGACAGGTCAGCAAGAAGGTATTGGCGACTATAACTACTTCGATATTTATCAGACTGGAAATAGCACGAATGGATATTATCCTGTAACAGGTGAAGGTATAATTGTTCGCCCACAAGCTGTAAACAAGGACTTGACTTGGGAAACAACAACAACTTACAACGTTGGTCTTGATTGGGGTATTCTCAACCAACGCCTCAGTGGTAGTGTTGATTGGTATTATCGTAAGACTACAGACCTCTTGAACACAGTAATTGTTCCTGCTGGTTCTAATTTCCGTAACCAAGTTCCATCTAATATCGGTTCATTAGAAAATACTGGTATTGAAGTAGCTTTGCGTTGGAGAGCAATCGAAACCAAAAACTGGTATTGGACTATCGACTATAACTTCACATACAATAAGAACGAAATAACCGACCTTACAGGTGGTAAAGATCCTAATTTCTTTGTTGCGACAGGAGGAATTTCTGCAGGTACTGGCGTTAATGCACAAGCACACGCTGTAGGACACCCAGCTTCTTCTTTCTACGTTTATCAACAAATTTACGATAAGAATGGTAAGCAATTGAAGGTGCTGTTGTAGACAGAAACGGTGATGGAAAAATTACAGAGGCCGATAAGTATTTCTATAAGAGTCCAATGGCTCCTGTTACAATGGGTCTTTCTTCTCGTCTAGAGTATAAGAATTGGGATTTAGGTTTCTCTCTCCGTGCAAATATAGGCAACTATGTGTTCAACGATTTGATGGCTGGACAAGCAAATATTTCTCCTGCAGCTATATGGGCATCATCAGAATTCTTGTCAAACCGTCCTATAGCTTCAGTTAAAGATAATTGGCAGACAGGTCAGACCACAGCTATTCTTTCAGACCGTTGGGTACAGAATGCTTCGTTCTTAAAACTCGACAACGTTACATTAGGTTATAGCTTTGCTGATCTCTTTAAGACTGGTGGCTGGCATGGTTTGAGTGGACGTGTTTATGGAACAGCTTCTAATATACTCACACTTACTAAATATAAAGGTATAGACCCAGAAGTATTTGGTGGTATTGATAATAATCTCTATCCACGTCCTATGTCATTCATTGTTGGTCTCAATTTAAACTTCTAATCATATAATAGTATTTCAATAACTATGAAACGATATATAAAGAAATTAGCTCCAGTAGCAGCACTGCTATTTACGTTGAGCTTAACCTCTTGTGTTAAGGATTTGGACGTTACACCAATCGACCCAAATCTACAAACAAAGATTAATCCGGACTATTTGTTCAACAAGTGCTATGCAAACTTCGGATTGTCTGGTAATAATGGTCCAGATGGCGATTGCGATATTGATGGTCTTGATGGAGGTACAACAGGTTTCATTAGACAGCTGTTCAACTCTAACGACCTTACTACCGATGAAGCTATCTGTAACTGGACACAAGATGAGGGTATTCCTGAGTTTAACTTCAATAACTATGGTAGCTCTCACCCTATGCTGAAAGGTTTCTACTATCGCCTTTATTTTGGTGTTACTGTTTGCAACCAATATCTCAATAACTTTGGCGATGTAGACAAACAGAAGACTGCAGAGGTGCGTTTTATTCGTGCACTCGACTACTATTTGTTGATGGACGCATTTGGAAATATTCCTTTCACAGAAGAGGTATCAGCTAAACCTTCTCCACAGCATTCACGTAAGCAAATGTACGACTATATTGAAAAGGAACTCTTAGCCATTGAACCAGACTTGATGACTCCACGTGCTAAGACTTCTTCTGATCCTGATTACGGTCGTGTAGATAAGGCTGCTGTATGGATGTTGCTCTCTCGTCTATACTTAAACGCAGAGGTTTATACTGGTACACCTCAATGGCAGAAGGCTGCAGACTATGCTAAACAGGTAATTAATTCTCCTTATCATCTCTACACTGGTGCTACAGTAAACGGCTGGACTGCTTACCAACAATTATTTATGGGCGATAATGGCGAAAACGGTGCATCTGTTGAAGCTGTTTTCCCTATTTTACAAGATGGAAAGCATACTGCTGCATACGGTGGAACTGTGTTCTTGATTGATGCTTGCTACGATAAAACTGCATCTGTAAATAGTAATGGTACTGCTGGTGGCAATCTATACGACAATGCCAACTGGGCTGGTGTTCGTGCTCGCAAAGACCTTATCGATAAGTTCTTCCCCAATAGCAATGCACCAGCTGTAAGTGGAGCAAATATGCCAAGCGAAGCTGGAGACGATCGCGCACTGTTCGATGGTGTAGGAAGAACCATTACACAAAGCACATCAGCTGATATCTCAGTATTTACAAAAGGCTTTGCAGTTGTTAAGTTCAACAACTTCTACTCTACTGGCGCAAGTGCAAAAGACCTTCGTTATGCAGACACCGATTTCTTCTTATTCCGTGTTGCTGAAGCTTATCTAACATACGCTGAGGCTACTGCCCGATTGAATGGTGGTCAGACTACTACTGAAGGTACAGACCTTATCAACCAACTTCACACACGTGCTCATGCAGCACCTCGAACAACTGGTTCTTATACACTCAACGACATTCTCAACGAATGGTGTAAAGAGTTCTACTTTGAAGGTCGTCGCCGTGTAGACTTGATTCGTTTCAACAAGTTTGGTGGTAATGCAAACTATAACTGGGCTTGGAAAGGTGGCGAACGTAACGGACGTAACTTCGCTGCAACACGTAACGTCTTCGCTATTCCAAACAGCGATCTCACTGTAAACTATAACTTGAAACAGAATCCTGGTTATTAAATTATACGAGTTGAGGAGAGACTCTCCTCAACTCTAACAAAACTCAAAAGATAAGAATTATGACAAAGATATTAAAGTCTGCATTGTTGCTCATTTGTGCTGTTTGTTTCTTTACAGCCTGCAGCGATGACAACGACGAGAATCCTGTGGTAAAGTCTCCAACTACTTTCCACTTAAATACACCAGCGCTTGCTGCTAACGGTATTTACGATTTAACGCACTCTAAATTTATAGAACTTACTTGCTCACAGCCTGACTATGGCTATCCGGCAGTAACAAGATATACAGTAGAGGTTGCGACTAGTGCCGATATGTCTGATGCAAGAGCTCTTTCTGGTTCTTACACCACAGCAAAGATAGAGGTAGATGCTGCCGAGTTGGCAAGTACACTTACCGAGCTTTATTTAGCAAAAGGCATGAGCGAACATCAGTTCCCTCTCACGGCTCCTGTTTATATTCGCGTGAAGGCTGTTCAAACTACGGCTGATAACAAAGAGATTGAAGGTACTGCAATTACATCTAACACTATTGAATTGAGCAAAGTGTATTTAACTTTCTCACTTCCTCCTGTGAAGACACCGGAGAAGCTATATCTTGTTGGTAGTTTCAATAAATGGTCGTGGGACAATGCTTTGGAAATGATACCTGTAAATGGCTCTCCAAACATTTTCTGGCATCTTGTTTACCTCGATGGTGAAGGCAATAGTGCCGGTGTTAAGTTTAATAGCGATAAAGCATGGAACGGAAACGAAGCTGGCTTCGAAAAAATTACGATTAACCCTGCAAGCGATAATGCTGCCGATATTATCAATGCCAATAGCAACATTGGTTCATCTAAACCAGGTTGGTACCTGATGATTGTAGAATGTACCGTAGTAGGTCGCGATATTAAGTACAACGTAACCTTCAACAAACCTAATGTTTATCTGCAAGGTGTATGTACTGCTGCTGGTGGTTGGGACCTTATTCCAGACAACTTGTTCTCTGTACCTACAACAGCCGATGGCGAGTTTGTTTCTCCTGCTATAGGTAATGCAGTGTCTGGTGGTCCTTCAGGAAGCGACCCAGGTGTACGTATCTGTGTAAAGATTCCTAATGCCGACTGGTGGAAGTCTGAATTCATTGTCTACGATAAGAAGATTGCTTACCGTGGCAATGGTGGCGACCAAACACCACGTGTAGCAGGTGCAGTAGGGCAGAAGGTCTACTTGAACTTCACAAAAGAAACTGGCGAAATAAAATAATAACAACTTATTATCATAGAATACAGTTATGAAGAAATTATCATTATATATCACACTCGTAATTGTAAGCCTCGTTCTCGGGGCTTGCAGCGACGAGTACGAACCTTGGAGCAATCCTCAGGCATATTCACAAGAAAGTTCTATCACTATTCCTGGTATGAAGGCAAGTGCTGTGGCAACACAAGACTTATCTACTGTAGGCGATGAGGTGCCTCTTTTCACACTCTCTGCGGCTACTCTTCCTGAAGGCTACACCTTGCGGAACGCCCGCATAGAACTCCACCCGGCTATGCTCGACGGTGCACCGCCTACCACCATCAGCACCACGATTGACGGCAAGGCAAGCACGGCAGAAGTACAGGCAATGATTGAGAAGTACTATGGCAAGCGCGTGGAAGCACGCAATTTCTTGGCGTACGTATATGTCAATGCCGTAAAGGGCAGCCAGGCTGCGCTCATAGAAGCTGGTGCTATTGATTTAACAATAATACCAAAGAAACCTACTTTTGCATCAGAATATCTTTATATGTCTGGTGATGCAAACTCATGGCAGCATTCGGATATACTCTACAGCTCAGACCTTGATGGCAAATATCTTGGCTATATGTATCTTACACAAAATGGCTTTAAGTTTTCTACACAACCAAATTGGGGAGGTACAAACTACGGCAAGGACTTTAGCACAGATGCAGGTGCCGATAATATAACGATGACTGAACCTAATGGCTTCTATAAGGTAGAAGTAAACTTGGTAACACGTTCTTACAAGCTCACACCTATTACTAAATAAGTATCATAGGCGATGCTACTGGTGGTTGGACGAATGATATTGATATGACTTACAATTCTGCATCGCACAGTTGGAGCGTACAACACGTAACACTTGTAAACGGTGAAATGAAGTTCCGTGCGAATGGCGAATGGAACATAAGCTGGGGTGGTACAGATCTTAACCACCTAACATCTACAAATGGTGCTAACCTCAAAGTAGAGGCAGGTACATACACCATTAAGCTAACACCATCGTACGATGGCAATACAAAAGCAGAACTAATAGCAGAGTAAACCTATTAGGTTAATACTTTTTAAGTTTATATTTCACTGGGGGACGCACCATTTTTATGGTTCGTCCTCTTTTTTTGCTCATTTTTATTTTAGTTCAGTGAAAAATAAGAGCCTGAATTGTAGACACCTACAGTTGCTTACTCAAAAAACGAATAGAACATTGCTAGTGTATATAAAAATTGGTGAGATATAGCTACTTTTGTTTTAGATATCTGTCGCATTCGTCTCAGATATCTGTCCCGTTCGTCTCAGATATCTGTCGCATTCGTTTCAGATATCTGTTAGTTGCACATTAGATATCATAATAGAAATCAACCTTTATCGTTTAATTCTATGACGCTTGAAAGATATCTGTTCCAATGAATATTTCTTGATTTGACTTGCAAAATATTCGTCTTTGAATGCGAAGAATATGCCTGTAGTATATGAATAATACATATAGGGTTATATCAATATAATATATACTTAGCCATTAACAATCTCAATCTTCGCTCTTCGCATTCTATAGAATAGCAATAGAGCAATGCGCTAATGCTTCTATACCTTTATATTATTCTATCAAAGTTTTATTTATACTTTGTTTTTTTACATTTCTTTCATTATCTTTGCACAAAACTTCATAACTAAAGGTATCGCTATCGTAAGTTTATGGTAAATTGTTTATAAGCGTATGAGACTCAATATACAATCTCACAGCATTAAAATAGATAAAAGAATAGGAAGCATTATATTCTTGTTTGCAGTAATAATACTATCTGTAAACGCGCAAACAAACGAACAACCACAGCAACGTCATTTTAAGAATTTTGGTATAGGTTTAGGACATATTACACCTGACTCAATGCGATGGAAGAGTCTTAATTTTGGAATATTAGCTGCCACCGATACGCTAAATGGATTTCAATTAGGTGGGATAAGTAGTATAACAGAACGAAAACTAAAAGGTGTTAGTATGGCAACACTACTAACAGCTAGCAATGGACGTGTTGATGGAGTGTTAGGGGCATTCGGAATGAATATTTCAGGAGGCACTATGCGAGGTTTACAATTAGCTGGTATTATCAATATTGCACGGAAAATACATGGAGTACAACTATCGGGATTTGTAAATATAGCAGAATCGCATTTTCGAGGACTACAGTTGAGTGCTTTCACTAATATTTCTATGGGGGTGCAGGGAGGAGTTCAAATTGCAGGATTAGCCAACATAACCTCGAGAACTATGCGGGGCTTACAGTTAGGAAGCTATAATTATGCAGATACACTACGAGGAATGCAGCTTGGATTAGTGAACATTGCGTTGCAACAACCTAAAGGTCTACAGCTGGGTATAATTAATTATAGTCGCGATACTTTGGCGCGAAAAATTGGTTTTGTGAACATTGATCCCAATACTAATATAGATTTATTGTCTTATTGGAGTAACACAACACTTCTAAATATGGCTCTGCGTTTTAGAAATAAGAAAACCTATTCGATATTTTCTGTAGGAACACACTACCTATCGTTAGACGATGATTTTTCTGGAGCATTATCCTATCGTTTAGGACGCTATATACAACTATCGCCTAAATGGACATTGAGTAGCGATATAGGTTTTTCGCACATTGAAACATTCGAGAAAGAAAGCTCTAACAAACCACATAGACTGTATGCATTGCAAGGACGTGTAAACTTAGATTACCACATTAATAAGAAGTTAGGTGCTTTTATTTCAACAGGTTGGGGTACAACCCGCCACTATGGTAATAACAAACTCTATACTAATAGAATGCTTTAGAAGCAGGACTGGTGATGCACTTTCGACCTGAAAAGACACAATCGTATGGGGGAACTGTAGGAACTACGGAGCAGACGATGACAGAACGATACAGAAAATTGCTCGAAAACGATTCCACCTTGTATCGTTACAATATTCAATTTGCATATAACGATCCGAAAGAACATCGCAAAGTATGGACTGCTGTAACAGAAGTTATAGGAATTAATGCATTTGTACACTGTATAGATAGATTTGCTTTGCACTACAATTTTGCAAAAGTAAATTTTAAAAGTATAAGTAACAATTTTAAGAATGGTTTTGTATGGGATAACGATAAGTTTACTACTAATCTGTTTGCACATCCTTATCATGGAAGTTTGTACTATAATGCAGCACGCTCAAACAATCTTTCGTTCTGGCAATCACTACCTTATGCCTTAGGCGGTTCACTAATGTGGGAGTTTATGGGCGAGATTGAGCCACCTGCTATAAACGATGTAATGGCAACAACAATGGGTGGTATTTGTTTCGGAGAACTTTCACACCGCATCTCGCATCTATTATTGGACGATAGTAGTAGAGGATTCCAAAGGTTTCTTAGAGAGTTTGGCGCTACACTCGTAAACCCTATTGGAGGCTTCAATAGATTAATAACAGGGAAAGCGTGGCGTATAAAAAGACAATATCATAAATATCACGACTATGAAGCACTGCCAATAGACCTATCAATATCTTCAGGCATACGCTATCTGGCTGATAATGGCGCAATGTTTAGAGGAGATTATAATGCCTTTATGAATGTATTCTTAGAATATGGCGACCCTTTGAACGAATCGACCACTAAACCTTACGACTTCTTTTCATTGGAAGCAATGTTTGGAATAGTAGGCGAGCAACCACTCATAAATGCTATTCACATATTAGGACGACTTTGGGGTACACCTGTTTTTAGTGGTAAAAGATTCAAAGCACAACTTGGTTTGTTCCAGTTCTTTAACTATTACAACTCGGATCCCGTAAAAAAAGGAAGTAAACAAACTCCTTATCGAATCTCGGAAGCTGCTAGTATTGGTCCAGGAATGATAATATCGTTCCAAAATATGGGAGGTTTAACAAGATTGGAACAACGTATCTTTCTTTCAGGAATACTATTAGGTGGTACTAAAAGCGATTATTACAACGTAATAGATAGAGATTACAATATGGGCTCAGGATTTTCTGTGAAAACAAAAACATTTATGGAATTCCATAAATTCGGCCGCTTCATAATGCACTCAAGTTTTTATCACCTTTATACGTGGAAAGGATACGATAAAAAGAAACTAGAGACAATAGATCCACTATATTTAAATGCACAGGGCGATAAAGGAAATGCAGATTTACTTGTGCTCAATCCAATATGGGAATTCGACTTTAATAAACGTATGAGCATAATGCTCGCAGGGTCTTATTATATAAGAAATACACGATATTATGAATATAAAAATGTACACGCAGAGACATTCGAAGTGAATTTAGGTTTAACCTATCATTTCTAATAAACTGCTTTCGCTGAAGTGTGATATAATCACCAAACTATCAATACAATTATATAATACATCGTGTTATATATCGTAAATAGTGTTAATAATAATTAAGATATAAGCGTCTACGGATTTATCCACTTTGTAAATAATAAAAAATGAGTAATTTTGCGAACCGATTATTTCGAGAGTGAACTTAGAACTCTCAGCACATTGTATGTTAATAGCGTTACTTTTGGCCGGGTTACGTGGTTAGAGAATGCAATGAGCAAGTATTAAAAACGTTTTTTAGTAGTAAAATTTAAAATTTAAAAATGGACACTTTAAGTTATAAGACTATTTCCGTAAACAAGGAAACAGCTAAGAAAGAGTGGGTAGTAGTAGATGCTACAGACCAGATAGTTGGTCGCCTTTGCTCTAAAGTTGCTAAGTTGCTTCGCGGAAAGTATAAGCCAACTTTTACTCCACACGTAGATTGCGGAGACAATGTAATCATCATTAATGCCGATAAAGTAAGATTTACAGGCAAAAAAGAAACCGATAAGGTTTACACACACTATACTGGTTACCCAGGTGGACAACGCTTTAACACACCTGCGCAACTTCGTACAAAGAAAAATGGTGTAGAGAAGATGGTACGCCATGCCGTTAAAGGTATGTTACCAAAAGGCATTCTCGGTCGTCATATACTTAATAACCTTTATGTATTTGAAGGTTCTGAGCTGAACGGACTCGAGGCACAAAAGCCAAAGTCAATAGACATTAACCAGTATAAATAGAATAGGCGAAAAAGATGGAAGTAATAAATACAATTGGACGCCGTAAGAGCGCTGTTGCTCGTATATACCTTTCAGAAGGTACAGGCAAGATTACTATCAATAAAAAAGATATTACTGAATATTTCCCATCAGCTATTCTGCAGTATGTTGTAAAACAACCATTGCAGTTGCTAGGTGTAGAAGGTCAATACGATATAAAGGTAAACCTCGATGGTGGTGGCTTTACAGGACAAAGTCAGGCTTTACGTCTTGCTATTGCACGCGCACTTGTAGAGATTAATCCTGAAGAAAAGAAGAACTTGAAGAACCACGGATTCCTGACACGCGATAGCCGTGCGGTTGAGCGTAAGAAGCCAGGACAGCCAAAAGCACGTGCTCACTTCCAGTTCAGCAAGCGTTAATCAACTTGTCAGCATACTGCCGAATTACAGCAAAAGAATTTGCTATATGCCTATGTCGGTATGCCACAGCGCTTGAGTTTAGTATCTAAATCAATGAGATTTCAAAATCGGGAACTACTCGTTGGTTGATTCTAACAAACCAAGCGAAACTATTCGCTAAGAAAGAATTAAAAAGAAAGTAAACAAAACAAAGTAAAAAGAAATGTCAAGAACAAATTTCGACCAATTATTGCAGGCAGGCTGTCATTTCGGACACCTCCATCGTAAGTGGAACCCAGCTATGAAACCATATATTTATATGGAACGCAATGGAATCCACATCATTGATCTTCATAAAACCGTTGCAAAAATAGACGAAGCTGCTGAGGCTCTCAAAGGCATCGCAAAGAGCGGAAAGAAGATTTTGTTCGTAGCTACTAAAAAACAGTCTAAGGACGTTGTTGCTGAAAAAGCTACAGCGGTTAATATGCCATACGTAAACGAACGCTGGGCTGGTGGTATGCTTACCAACTTCCCAACAATTCGTAAGGCAATTAAGAAAATGACGAACATTGATAGATTGATGAACGATGGTACTTTCTCTAATCTTTCAAAACGTGAAATTCTCCAAATTTCACGCCAACGTGCAAAGTTAGAGAAAAACTTAGGTTCTATCTCAGACCTTACTCGTTTGCCTTCTGCACTCTTTGTAGTCGATGTTATGAAAGAACATATCGCTGTTAAGGAAGCTAATCGCTTGGGTATTCCTGTGTTCGGTATCGTTGATACAAACTCAGATCCAAAGAATATTGATTACGTTATTCCTGCAAACGATGATGCAAAAGACTCTGTAGAGGTTATTCTTGGTGCTTGCTGCGCTGCAATTGCAGAAGGTCTTGAAGAACGTAAGATAGAAAAGGCTGACGAAAAAGCTGCTGCTGAACAAGCAGAAGAAGCTGCTGAAGCTAAACCAAAGCGTGCAGCACGTAAAGCAGCTGCAGAAGAAGCTCCTACTAATGAGGAAGAAGCTCCTGCTGCAGAATAAACTTTAGACAAAATATAAGATGGGCGTTGGTGAACGCTTGTGGATTTAAGAATGAATCCATTAACGCTCCTCAACGCCCACATTTTTTAACCATAAATTTAAAAGGAAAAGAAAAAATGGCTGTATCAATTGAAGATATAAAGAAATTGCGTGCGATGACTGGTGCAGGTCTTGCAGACGTAAAGAACGCACTCAATGAAGCTGAAGGTGATTTTGATAAAGCAAAGGAAATCCTTCGTGAGCGTGGATTAGCTATTGCTGCAAAACGTTCTGACCGTGAAACTTCAAATGGTTGTGTTCTCGTAAAGGCTGTTGATGGCTTTGCAGCAATGGTTGCTGTGAAATGTGAAACTGACTTCGTTGCAAATGGTAAGGATTTCATTGCTATGGTGCAAGATATTCTTGATGCTGCTGTTGCAGCAAAAGCTAAGTCTCTCGATGAAGTTAAGACTCTAAAGCTGGCTAATGGAGAAGATGTAGCTGCTACTGTTCAACAACGTTCTGGTATCACTGGCGAGAAGATGGAAGTTGATGGCTACAACTTTATTGAAGGTGAAAACTTATCAGTTTACGATCACATGGGCAAACACACACTTGCCACTATTGTTCAACTAAATAAGAGTAACGAAGAAGCAGGACACAAAGTTGCAATGCAAGTTGCTGCTATGAAACCTGTTGCTTTGGACGAAGCATCTGTTCCACAAGAAGTTAAAGACGAAGAATATAAGGTTGCTATTCAGAAAACAAAGGAAGAGCAAGTTGAAAAGGCTGTTGTTGCTGCTATTAAGAAGGCTGGTATAAACGCAAACTTGGTGGATAGCGATGAGCATATTGAATCTAATATCAATAAAGGCTGGCTTACACGTGAAGATGCAGATAAGGCTATAGAAATAAAGAAGACTGTTAGCGCTGAGAAGGCTGCTAATTTGAATGAAAATATGATTCAAAATATTGCGAAAGGTCGTCTCAACAAGTTCTTCAAAGATAATTGTCTTGTAGACCAAGAATTCCAATTTGCAGAAGGCGACAAGATTAATGTTGCTGATTGGTTGAAGAGCCAAGATAAAGATCTTGCTGTTGTTGCTTACAAGCGCTTCACACTTTCTGCTGAATAAAGAAATATAAATTTTTCGTTTTCATATTAAGATTGGAAGAGGGTGTGTCAAAATGTACACATCCTCTTTTTATGCACAAAGCCCCGACTTTCTCAAGCCAGGGCTTTGCTATTTCCTAAAGTTTTTGTACCTTTAGGCATTAAAAAAATCTCATTATGACAAAGATACACTTTCGTTCTTACATACACAAGAAAATGATTCTTTTTCCTCAAAGAATCGATAAGGATATCGCAGAAGACGACCCTGTTCGTCTTTTAGACGCCTTGGTTGATAACCTTATGTTGGAGAAAGTCTACAGGCTTTATAAGCCCAGTGGTCGCAAGCCTTATCATCCACAAATGATGCTCAAGGTGATTCTTTACGCCTATATGAATAATATCTATTCCTGCCGTCGCATAGAGTCGCTTCTCAAGCGTGACATTCATTTCATCTATCTGGCAGGATATGAGCAGCCTGACTTTATTACCATCAATCGTTTTCGTAATCGTGTGAAAAAGGAAATCAACAATATCTTTACACAAGTCGTATTAGTACTTGCAGCCAAAGGTTTGATAAGTCTTGACGTTGAATATATTGACGGCACAAAGATAGAATCGAAAGCCAACAAGTATACCTTCGTTTGGAAGAGAACCGTGGAAAAGAACCGTGCCAAGTTGCAGGAACAAATACGCACACTCTTGCTTCAAGTTGATGATGTCATAGCGCAGGACAATGCCGCTAAGAGAGAAGGTGTCGAGTTTACTGCAGCTCTGCTCGATGAGATATCCGAGGAATTGAACAAGTCTTTGGAATCAGTCCCTGAGCCTAAGACAAAAGAAGAGAAGCAGGCTGTTAGAACCAAGAAAAAACAGCTTAAAGAGCTAGAGAAGAAACGTAATAAACTCCAGGAGTATGACTGGCACCTTGAGGTTATGGGAGAGAGAAACTCCTACAGCAAGACCGACCCTGATGCCACGTTTATGCACATGAAGGAGGATGCTATGCGGAACGGACAGACTAAGCCTGGATATAATCTGCAGATAGCAACTGAGAACCAGTTCATCACCGACTTTGCACTCTATGCCAATCGTACCGATACACTCACACTACCTTCTTTCTTGGAGTCTTTCAAATCACGCTATCATCGTTATACCAAGACAGTCGTAGCCGATTCAGGGTATGGCTCCGAGGAGAACTATCTGTTCATGGACGTACATAATATGGAAGCCTATGTGAAGTATAACTACTTCCATAAAGAGCAGCGTCCACGCTACACACCTAACCCATTCAGTCCCGCAAGCCTTTATTATAATAAGGAACAGGATTTCTACGTCTGCCCTATGGGACAGCACATGAAACGTATAGGCATGAAGCGTTCCATCACCTCCAATGGATTCGTTACTTACAGCGTACGTTATCAGGCAGAACGCTGTGATGGTTGTCCGTTGAGAGGGTCATGTTTTAAAGCAAGAGGGAACAGAATTATAGAAGTAAACCATCAACTACAGCACTATAAACAAAAGGCACGGGAACTACTGACCTCGGAAGAAGGCATCAAGCATCGAGGACGAAGGTGCATAGAACCTGAAGCTGTTTTTGGACAAACAAAATATAATAAAGCCTATAAGAGGTTTAGGCATTTTGGAAAAGACAAGGTCAATATGGACTTTGCCTTCTTTGCTATAGCCTTTAACATAGGGAAAATGTGTAGAAAAACCAATCTCAAGGAACTAAAAGACATTATGGAGGTACTTTTAGGCACCTTCAGATGCTCTATACAAGTTTATATAGGCTATTTAAAGCCCTATAAATCATTTTATATGAAATTAGCAGCATAGCTGCAGTAATTAACGAATTATGTGGTAGACAAGGTAAAGGGAGAGTAAAAAAGAGGATGTATCAATTTTGACACACCCTCTTTTTTATTGATTTAAATTTTTGTCAATGATAGAATTAAAATAACACAGAACCCAGAAAGAGAAAGAAAAGAGAGTGTGAATAAGAAATAAAGAGAATGAACTTATATTCTTTTTCAGATATTCTTCAACAAGCTTAGTGTTTAAACTTTCTCTATGAGGCAAACAGCATAGGCTGCTATGCCTTCTTCTCTGCCAACGAAACCCATTCGTTCAGAAGTTGTTGCTTTGATGGATATTGCATCTTCATCGCAACCAATAATCTCTGCCATACAAGATTTCATAGCAGGTATATGTGGATTAATCTTCGGACGTTCTGCACATACTGTAGCATCTATGTTCCCTACACGATAGCCCTTTGTAGCTATTAATTCTATTATCTTCTGTAGTATCACCTTCGAGTCCATATCTAAAGTTTCGTCTGCCGTATCAGGGAAGTGATAACCAATATCTCGCATATTTGCTGCACCTAACAAAGCGTCGCAAACAGCGTGTAGCAATACATCAGCATCGCTATGACCCAGCAAACCAAGCGTGTGGTCTATCTTTATACCACCCAAATAGAGTGGACGACCTTCTACAAGTTTATGGACATCGTAGCCCATTCCTACTCTTATCATATTTAGAAACGTTTGCGAGGAAGTTTCCTTCCTCGCAGCATTAAGTGTTACTTTCTATTAAACAAGTCTTTAATTCCGTCCATATCGAACGTTAAGGTGAAACGCAAGGTTTGATCGAGTGGATTGCTCTTTGCCGTTGCAATTACATAGCCAGCATCAAGTGAGAATACGCTCATCTTGAAGCCAGCACCCACTGTGAAGTATTTACGGTTACCTTTATTTTCGCTTTCGTTATGGTAGCCAGCACGCAATGAGAACTTGTCGTTGTAAACATATTCAGCTCCGACACTCCAGTTTACTTCCTGAAGTTCTTCTTTTGCACCACCAGGAGCATCACTAAAACTCTTAAAGATTCCCGAAATAGACGATACATCGTAATACTCTTTTTGTAAACGATTTTGGTAATCTACTTCCGATTCGTCTGAATTGCGCTTTGGATAGGTAGGAACAAGTAATTTGTTAGCATCGGCTGCAATGGTGAACCGATTAAATTCATCAATTGGAATCATCAACGATGCACCCAAACGCAAGTTAGTTGGTATGAATTCAGACCGATTATCGCCACCAAATGTAATTTTCGAACCAATATTTGAAATATTCATACCCAATCCTAGCTGACACTCACGACTACCAATATTGATATAATTTTGATAATAAGCAGAGATATCGGCAGCAAATGCAGACCCTGGTGCAGTTTCTTCGTTAAAGTTATAAGTAAGGTCTGAATATATCCAACGTACAGCAGCGCCTAATGAGAATTTTTCGCTCAGCATTAGCGAGTATGCAACATCAAACGACAGTTCGTAAGGTTTAATTGTCATTGCAGCAGACCCATCGGTACTACCACCAGTCGTAACTTCGCCTAAAGAGAAGTAGCGTAATGAACTAGATACAGCACTATAGTCGCCAATTCGATAATAGCCAGAAAGGTAAGCTAAATCCATATCGTTTACCAACTGTCGTAACCAAGGCGTATAGTTCAGTGAAACTCCTGCACGTGATATGGTAAACGGATATTTTGCAGGATTCCAATACTGCGAATTTACGTCAGGATCAGTGGCAACTCCTACATCTCCCATACCAGCAGCACGGGCATCGGGGGCTATCATTTGCGAAGTAACAGCATGGTTTACTGGGTTAAAAATATCTTTCTTGTCCTGTGCCATCGTTGCTGAAGCTATCCATGTAAGCAAGAACAGACTCAATATTCTATAAGGCTTATTCATTCTTTCTGTATTCTTATCTGTTAGTTTGTACAATTGTCTCAGGTTCGTAATTCGAACACTTCATTAATACACAAACGTACATAAAGACTTATTTATTGTTTATTACGATTAGTTTCTTTGCTTTAGACTCTTTCACGGCACCACCGCAACCTATCCGAACACGATAGAGATACACACCTGTTTGCAGACGTGCACCAGAATTAATGATTAAATCCCAATTCATTGTGTAGGCATTACCCGATGCTATTCCATTTTCTTTGTGTTTCCACAATAAACGTCCCGATGTATCGAGTACTTCCAATTCTATATCTACATTTGCCCCAACATAATTATGGGTTACAATGAACGTTGTTTCTGTTTTGGCAGGGTTATTTGTGCAACTCACATCTTCTATATCAGGAGCCATTCCCTTGTCTACTGTAAAATCGAGTGTAGCAGTAGAAGGATTGTTGAGAATATCCCAAACACGGAATTTCAGTTGATGTCGTCCTTCAGATAGTTCAGGAATACTGAAGAAAGTAGTTCCTTTTGTATAGCTACCAAAGTCGAAGCGGAAGTTGTCGTTAAGGTTGTAAGTGCGCATCATATCTCCATCAATAATGAGTTGCATATCGTGTCCAACTCCGTTACCCGCTGCATTTATACCATTGGCATCGGTAACTTGTGCAACAAAATATGGTGTACTATTCACCTTACCACCATTTACAAATGATGGTGTATTGAGGTAACAATAGATGGAAGGTCCAATAGAATCGTTACTTACTTGCTCTGAACCATTTATTGTAAACCTATCTTCTGCGCCATTCGCCAGTAAAGTATGGTCGTTGCTTACTGCATATACATTTATAAGACCAGTACCATTAGTATAATTAAGGTCGCGAGGAACGGCAAAAGTAAATTTAAATTCGCCATTGTGAACACTGTCGGAACCATTATAAAGTACTTTTTGACGGTCGTAGTAGCTGAATGGAGTGTTCGTTGTTTCTTCTTGTCCCTTACAAGTTATCAATTCTCTAGTGTCGCGCACAGTTGCAGACATTAATCCATTGAAGTTTTCCACCTTTGTTGCATTCTTTTCGATGTGTCCTTTTACTGTGGCAATGGTACCACCTTTTAATTTTATTTGACCAGAATTACTGATAGCACTACCATCTATAGAATCGATAACAATATTCAAGGTAGGCAAATTAAGCGACAAAGCAGGATCGCCCAACAACGAGTATTGCAACTTATTGCGTGTTTGGTCTTGCCCTGTGTTTATCATATCTATTTTTGCTAAGCGCTGTGCTTCACCAAGTGTAGTTGGTTTTCCATTTTTAAAGCTCAACACATGTTTCAAGAAAGCAGTATTTATGTGTTTGTTATAACTTGCATATACAGTTCGGGTAGTTCCCCAGAAAGCTACCGAGCCACCTTTTTTGTTTAACATTGCTTCTTCGCCAATAGTAGCAATAGTTCCATCGAAAGGCATAATATCACAGCTTGCAGTAATCCAAAGAGGAAGATTTTTATTAGTAAAGTTTTGGAAATCTGTAATACGTAACACTGCCTCGTGCGATATTTGAATTTCAGAACCATGTCCTGCATAATCCATAATAAGTGCTCCTTGTGCCTGTTGTTGTTTTATAATAGCGCTAACTTCAGGATATGTAAAACCTGTAGAAGAACCAGTACGTTTATAAGCGTCCCACATCACTTTTTTAACAACATAATTAGGATATGTATTCATAACAGCTTCTGCTGTTTCGTTTACATCGTGCATGTGTAGATTATTGTTTCCATCATCGCCCATAAACATAATAACATTTTGCCAATCGCCAGCATTCTTATCTATTGCATAATTAATGGTCTTGTCTACTATAGTTTGTGCTTCGTCTGGCGTACTTACAGGAAAACGTCCCACACCTATATCTTCTTTGTCTATATTGGTTTGATTTACACCTTCTCCTTCGTCCATAAGTGTGTACCAACCATCATTAATATAGCAATCGGTTAAACTAAACGAATTGTCGCTCTCGTATGCAAGTAAATAATCGTCGGTATTTAGCAACCTACATTCAGGTGTTATCATACGATTATCCCATACACAATCGCCAAAAAGTAAAAGCGACTTTGGTATTTCGGCTTCTGTTTTTGCACGATCGTATAGCATTTTCATATACCGACGATATGCCATAGCATCGGGAGTTCCACTTGAAAATTCGTTGAAAATTTCATCAGCAGGCACAATACGTACCTTTATACCATCATGTTGCTCATGGAAAGCAGCCAAACGCTGTGCTTGTTTTAGCAATTTCTGACTGGTTGGAATTATAATAACAAGGTCTACAGGAGTATGACTATGTAAGTCTTGGTTGGTAATGTTATATACGTATTCAGGAACAGGAAATGTTCCCTCTGTTAAGTTTGGGGCAGAACGAGGTTTATCGTAGGTTATTGATACATAATCTAAACGTGCAGGACCTCCTGAAAGTGTTGTTATCTTAATAGAATCTACATCATGTAGTCCCACTAATGGGTATTTCTTTCAATTTCAGCACCATAATCGAATTCACCTGTAGACATACTTAGTTCGCCTTTCTTTTCACCATTCACTTCTATTTGTATGGAAGTGCGTCCTTTTCCTGCCGACACACCAATAGCAAGAGTTCCATTGCTTGCTTTTGCTGTGTTGGTTAGTGTATATGTTTGTGTTTTTCCAACAGCTATAGGGGTATTTTCAAAGAATCGACGTCCACCTGGAAACCAACTGTAATTTTCTATTTCGTGTAAACTATGATAATCGTCGGCTGTTGGATATACCGATGTCAAAAAAGTATTGGCGTCTACTGTTAAAGGAGCTTCTGTACTTTCTGTAATAAAATAATAGCCATAGTTAGAATAGTGGTTACGGGTGCGTATTGTTGCTGTATTGCTATCCCAACTTACTGGTCCACGTCCATAAAAAAGACGTTTTCCACCCACAAAACAACTTGGAACTTCCTTTAAATCATCAAATTCTTTCAGATAAGCTGATGAAATTCTTTCGTCTTGCAAATTACCACCATATCCATAAATACGCACTTTACTTAAATCGGAAAATCCTGCACGACGAATTACATCGGTAGTAAGATTATAAATACCATTAGCAGGTACACGAATTTTAGCCCATTTACCCGATGATAATACGGAATGATTTGCATAAAGTTGTGTATTTCCTGTTGTTGAAATACGATTAGCACGAACCTGACGAGCATTGCGAGGCTTTGAAGTTAGTGCAATCATAAAGCTAACTAAGAATTGTTTTTTACCATTACGTTCCACAATAGGGACGAGCGAAAACTCAAGAATTCCTTTTTTACGCTCTACTACCATTTGTTGTTGTATATTTGGCAAGCTAGAAAGTGGCATTCCCGACAATTTATTATAGCGTGAAATGTCTGCAGCACTCATATCAAGAAACTCTGGATAGCGTATCTCTAATTGGTAAGTAGAATCTGCATAATTCTCTCCAATAGGAATTGCATACGTAAAATGTGGTAGTAAAGAATCTATTGTAACATCTTCAACCGTAAGATTGAAGAAACGTTGTTTTTGTGCTTGCGCTGAAATTGCAAGCAACAATAATATAAAACTTAATATATTACGTTTCATTCGTTTCGTTATTTCTGATTGAAGATGTTCTCTTCAATATAGTTTATTTACAATTAAAGTCGAGAATTTTTCTATCCTCAACATAACCTTCTAAATGGTCGTTTATAGCAACGGAAGCACACCCTGTAGGACACCCAGTATAAATTATATCTCCTGTCTTTAGCGTAAAGTACTTACTAATGTAGCTTACAATTTCGTCTACCTTATAAAGCATATCGCTTGTGCAACCTTCTTGTACTGTTTTACCATTAATGTCAAGGTGGAAATGAATGCGCTGAATATCTAAGAATTTATCCTTTTCTATCCAGCTTCCCAGTGCTGCTGCTCCATCAAAACTCTTCGAAAGTTCCCAAGGTAGCCCTTGTTCTTTCAATTTTTTCTGCAAATCACGTGCAGTAAAATCAATTCCAACCGTTACAGCATCATAATAGCGGTGAGAAAATCGCTCTGGAATAGTTTTTCCTAACCTACAAATACGCACTACCAGTTCGGTTTCATACTCTATTCGTCCTAAATCATCAGGAATAAAAAAAGGTTTACCATCTTTTAATAACGATGAATCAGCCTTCAAGAATACCACTGGTTGCTCTTTTTTATTTAACGTGTCGTGTAGCGATTTATTGTGTTCGGAATAGTTCATTCCTATTGCAAATATCTTCATCTCTAATTCGTTTGCGATTTTTAAAACTTCTATATAAACAAAATAGGCAACAAAGTATTGACACTCTGATATACACCTATTTATTTTGCAAACTTACATAAATTTTTTGTAACCGAACCTTGATAAAATAAAAAACACATTCTTTTTATTTCTCCTAAATCTATATTTCTTACTATAGGTTTTTACGTGTAAAAGTGCTATAAACAGTTCAGCAGAACTCTTCGTAAAGGCATTTTTACCTATTTGTTTACGACAGCTTTTCTTAAAAATTTCTTTAGCTTTGTAAAAAAAATAATCCTATGTAACAGGCAAAAATTATGCCTTGGTATTACGAAAAACAACACTTGCTACTATTGTACAAATATCTATAGTTTATATTTTCTTTTCAAATGTAAAAGAATGTAGATTAGACGTTTGAACTGCAGAATACAATTCTACTTTTTTTCAGCGCAATGTTTTTTTATATCATTATTTTTATATATTTTCAAACTTAATAGGAATACTATCTCTTTGCGTTAAAGATAATGAAAATAAAATGATTTTTTTAGTTTCTTCTTATTTATTCTACATATATTTGTTGCGCTTTACCTTAAATACAGATTAATGAAACAGAAATTTATAATAACTCAGATAATATGAAAACAACAAAAAAATCATTTTATTCCCTCTGAAGAAAGGAATAGATTCTGTAGGCGGTATAGGAAAATATGAAATAGATATGTAGGTAAAATTGCAGTTATCAACCGATTAACGGAATTGATAAAGTTGTAATAGAATCTGATATCCTATCATTGATACATAAAAAATATATTGTAATCATTAATAAAAAAATAATATGAGAGTGAAAAAACTATTATTCCCAGCATTATCGCTTCTATTAGCGACGGCAATGTTTACAAGTTGCAGCAAAGACGAAACGTCTAATCTGTTAAACGAAATGAAACCTGTTACTTTCACCCCAGTAGAAGATCAAGTTTTATCCTCTGAGGCTACAGGAAATGTCGTTGGAAATAAGAAAGAATATCGAGAAATTATCAAAAAACAAATTACGCTTAATCCTGTAGAATTAGTAGATGAAAATCTTTCAGAAGTAATTTTCCCTGGTTGTGTTCTTCGTGGCGATGCTTTTATGAAAGGAGAATATTCGCCAGTGTCTATTAAAAATCCGAAAACTATAACCTTGTCGGCAAATATTCACGGAAGAAATCTGCAAGAAAGTAAACAAGTATTCCCCACTTTAAGCGATGTGCGTCAAGGTATCAACGATTTGATAGAGCCGAATAAAGATTTAATAGAATATAATAATGCACCTGCATATATTACTTACCTTAATAATGTTGTAACAACAACGGAAAGTTTTAACAAGACATTCAACATTCATACGAATGTAAATGTACTTGGTGGTATCGTAAAAGCGCATTTTAACTATGAAGCACGCAATTATTCTTCATCGGGCAAGCATTATGTCTTGGTAAAAGTAAGACAACAATTTTTTAACATATCAATGGATGCAAAACAGCCTGATGAATGGGGAACTTTTGATAATTTAGGAGAATACGAACCCGTTTATGTAAGCAGTGTAGATTATGGTCGTGTGTTACATTTGCTTATTGAAACAAAAGAGAGTGCCGATTCTATCTCAAAAATGATAAAAGGCGGCATAAAAGCTTCATTTACAAAGTTTAATAGAAGCGTAGAAACCGAATATAAGAAACAGTGGAATAGCTATTTTAATTCTGGAAAAATCCAAATTATGGTTGCTGGCGGTCCACATGAATATGCAAGGAAGATACGCGATTATGATAGTTTTATGGAATTTATAGATGTACCAAATTCCAGATCGTTAATACATGCATCTGTTCCTATTGGTTATCGTGTGCGTTCTGTGCGAAACAATAGAGAAGTAGAAGTGAGAAGTTTTTATACCGAAGAGGTTATTACACTTAAAAAGTAAGCAACAATGATGCAAGTTTATATTTCCATTAGGATTGTTAAACTTGCATCGTTTTAGAATTATATTTATACTCTCTTAAAATTCTAATTATAAGGAAGCAAATTTATAATTAGAATTTTTAAAATTCATAATTATATTTTTTTAATTTTTGTAATTATATTTTTTTGGCGTAATGGGCATTTAGTAGCTGAAACCTCTCACATCTACTTTGTTTGTTGCCTTTAGCATTGTTGAATTACAATGGAGGTTTCTATTGCAAAACAGGTCTTAATGTTTCTTTTTACTGTTCTTTTATCAAAAAAACTTTAAGAACTCATCTGCCATACAAAAATATTTCTGTAACTTTGTTTTTCGGTTATTATAGCAGCTTTTATAGCTAATTCGTCGTATATCAGTATTATAAAGTTTTTGGTGAATTTTTGCTAAAAGCTATATTTTTTTACAACTATTATAATGCGTTTAATTCATCTTAATTTAAAATGATGTATACATAACAAAAAGAAATCGGCTATAGATAATAGTTTTAAACATTTGAAACAGATGTGCTAAAATAAGCATAAACAATAGACAGAGTTTGTAATGATGAAATAGAATCAACTTTAAAAATAAAAGTATGACAGAAGAATTTATTGCTAAAGAAATTAAAGATATAATTCTTGTTGAAAATTTTAAAAGGTATTTTTGAAACATTAGAAGATTCAAGTCAAGAGCCTTTTAAGAATAAAAGTTGGAGAAGTGGGCAACTATTGTTCAATTCATTGGATAATTCTAACCGAAAGCATTTACAAGAATTTGTAAAAATGATAATGATTGAAACAGTCTCTGATATTCTTTCGTTTGTTGATGGAACAGCAACATTTAAGAATCAACAGCATCCTTTCGAATTAATGTGTAATGGTAAAAAAGTAAGCGGTAGTTTACAAGAATATTTATTGATGGACTTAGAAGATAATGGATTCCATCGTTAAACATTAGAAAGGGCTGTGCTAAAACAAGCATAAATAATAGGCAGAATTTGTAATGATGAAAATTAAAGTGATGCTACAAGTTTAAATTCCTCGACTTAACAAGGAAATAAACATTGCATCTATACGGCAAAAATTAAATTTCACAAATAATTCCCCCGCAACTTTGAACTAACCAAAATGTTATTATATGATTTTAAACTAAGCTGTTATAGATGTTTGAAGAACAATACGAATGTATTGAATCCCTAAATAATAAGAAACTTTTTAAGCGAAGATGAGCAAAGAATATTATTTAAAGGAAATAGAAAGAATAAAAATCTGTTTTTAGCAGATTATTATGACACAGATTTTTGATTCTGATGAAGAAGACTTTCTTGTAAACAAATCTAATAAGCAACTTATAGAGAAACTTATTATCAACTTAAAAAAATGATGATGAATTAGATGTTTCCAACAAAAATTTTTCTTCATAAAGGAAGCACTTCAACTATTAGCAAAAAAATACTGGTTGCGTAGAAGATGAGGAAATTTCGGACGAAATATTAGAGAAATTGCTTGTTAAACATATAATTACACAGAAAGACGAAAAGTATTATACACAGCTAAAGTCTACCAAAAGATGGACTTAATTTTATTGTGAGTTTGATAGATTTAAAATAAAATTGGTTGTTTAATAATAGTCTTTTTGAATTTATAGATAGTTTAAATACAGGTTATATATTCTTTTTCAGTTGTTGAAAACGTTGCTGACAACGTTGTTTGTAGTTGTAATGGAAAATATGTTTCTGTATTTTTCGGAAGTTATACATAAACGAAAACCGTAGCTTATCTATAAAAGAAGGTGTTCTTTCGGCATAAATAGAACGTGGAATACGCACAAAATATAGGTCGGCAATGGTATCGAAAGCTGAAAATTGTTGATGGTTTCGTTCGAAAAGCCATACTTCAGAATAAAAACGGTTAGAAGAAATAATATCCGATTGAAAATCTGGGAGTTTACGAATATAAGCAGACGTTGACCACCAGAAACTTCCAGAATACATAGTGTAATTTCGAGGAGGCCAACGATAACAACTGTAAGTATCGAAACCATTTGATAAAACATTTACAGCCACTTGCCATTTATCGAAAATAAAATATTCCAGCATTTCGCGCCAAGCTTCTATTTTTGTTGAAAGGAACGGAAAAGATGGTCGTTTGATTCTAACGATTGATAGGAAATTCCCTTTGAATGAAAATAATATACAAGGCAATCTTTACGCTGACTTAGTTCTTTAATAAACTGTAGGGCAGGGTATTCGTACTTTTGAGGATTGGTAGAAAACGAGATAATTTCTACCTTTTCGCTGTCAATCAATTGTTTTAGTTCATCAACTTTGGTCTTATCAGCAGCAATACAGCTAACAAAAAGTTTTTCGGTGGCAGATAAAAGTCCGCTGTTCTTTAGATTTTCTATTTGTTTTCGTGCCAATTTTTCCCAACCAGTATCCAGCATAATGTGGTAAACACCATAAATAGGTAGGTGCTTTTGTGGTGTAACGTCCCATTGACGCAAGTCTTTTCGCTCGTAAATGTGAAAGAGCGACTGGCTGATTCTGTGGAATATATTGGCAGACATAAACTATTGTTTCAGCGATTCGATAAGGCGGTGGAACATCTCTTGTAAATTGTAATGAGGTGTCCAACCCAATTGTTGAATTTTATTGGTAGACAAACGTAATTTTGTTGTGGGCGAATAGCCCATATTCTCTTTAAGTTCTACCACAACTTTAACCTTTGGATTGAATGTTTCGGCAAGGAATGTAGCCATATCTTTAATGGAGATATAAGTGGTTTCGTTTGCAACATTATAGGCTTCGCCATCTTTTCCACGTAAAAGAATATATAGCATAGCAGCAATGGCATCTGTAGTATAACAATAGCAACGACAGAGTTCGCCTTTTGTGTGCATTATAATATCTTCGCCATTAATAATGCTGCGTGCGAATTGTGCAAATACACGATTGTCGTTTTTAGTAACTCCAGCACCGAAAGTTTGTGCTAAACGTGCAACTTTTGTATGTGTTCCATATTCTTTAGCGTAATTGTGGCAGAGCGTTTCAGCAGCTCTTTTTGCCATTGGATAGCTACTTCTAACATCCATTGGATTAAGAAAACCTTGTGCATCTTCAGTAAGAGGCTTGCTATCATTGGTAATTGTTCCATAAACTTCTAATGACGATGCCAATAATACAGATTGAATTTCATTTATACGTGCATAATCGAGTAGTTTTTTTGTGCCATTAAACACAGTAACCATTGTTTCTACAGGATATTCTACAAAGTATTTGAAGCTGTCGGACTTGCAAAATGCACAATAAAATCAATCTTTTCGGTAGGATTGAAAACCTCATTTTTGGAAAAATCATAACCATAAAAACCCAAGACATCGTTTTGTTTACCAAACATAACTTCTGCTTTTGCTATATTTCTGACTACTGCCAATATGCGTAGACCAAGATTTTGCTGACTATTTAATTTTAATAGGCAGCGAACCATACATGCTCCGAGCAATCCTGTTGCACCTGTTATGGCAATTGTCTTTTTACGAAGTTCGTCTTTTAAGGCAAATTGTTGGGCAAAAAGCTCTATGTCTTGTTCAAGAATAGCATTCATTTTTTATAAACCAAAAATTTGTTGGTCTTCGTGAACCTTTACCATAGCACGGAATACGAAGAAATCGGTAGGAGTAGTTATCTTTATGTTTTCCATTGGACCGATAATTGTTCCTAACTTATAGCCGTAATGACTCATCATTGTGCACGAATCAATAAAGTTATGACAATTTTCACTAATAGCACGGCGGTGAGCAGAAAGAATATCAGAGAGATAAAAACTTTGCGGTGCACGTGCAATCAGAGAATTTGCACGTGTTGGAATTTCTAAACTCCCATCTTTTTGTTTAACTATAAAGGTTTCGGTAGCAGGCGCACAGGTAATGCAAGAACCACATTCCATTACTTTATTTATATTGTCTGTTATGGTTTCCTCAGTTATCAACGGGCGCACACCATCATGAATAAGAACTGTTGCTTTTTCATCTTTCGCATACGCTTCGGCTGCACACAAACCATTGTAAATAGAGTCTTGTCCGGTAGCTCCACCAGGTACAATTTTCACAACTTTGTTAATTTCAAACTTGCGAAGCATTTTTTCAAGGAATGGAATCCACTCTTTGATACAAGAAACTATAATGGCATCAATCTGTTGATGATTGTCGAATAGTTCGAGCGTATATATAATAATAGGTTTTCCATTTAAGTCGAGAAACTGTTTTGGACGCGATTTTGTGTGCATTCTTAGTCCTGAACCACCTGCAAAGATAACGGCTATATTCATGTTTATGCTGTTTTGGGTTTTGTTTCTGTCTTTATTGCGCATTCTCATCATCGAAGAACACAATATCAACCTTATGTCTGTCGCGTTTGTCGCGTGGAGGAAGGTCCATAAAATTTCCGTATGCGATACGACAAAGCTCTTCTGCATCGGCTGGTCCTTCAAATGTGTAACCTTCAAAAACAATATCTTTATGAGGTGTCATTATACGTTTAGGATTTTGTTCGTAAAACCATGCCCCATAAGAGTGCATATATAAATTTGGATTACCAAATATCTTTCCAATGCAACGAAACATTGGAAAAACAAAATAGTGTAATAAGTTATAACATATTTGTGCAGCTCGAGGATATCGTCCTGCCATTTTAAGGTTTACATTTACCGATAGTTTAGCTGCAAGATGTTGCAACCAAGGAATCATATTTCCTTCGTAAGGAAAAATATCAATATGCAATCCACGATATTTTTGTGCTTCGTGAATACGTCTATTTTCACTATTAAAGTTTTCATGGCTACGATTTTCGGTTCTTAAATCACGTAGACAAGCCCATTCTTTATAGAAACCTGGATCGGTAGAATTGTCTTGCAATACATAATTAGGGTGGGGGTGCGCCTTTAGATAATCGCAGAAACGTTTAAAATCCTTCTGACTTATTACCATATCTATATCGTCGTCCCAAGGAATAAGCCACCATGACGCAATGCTCCAAGCACATTTCCACCGTCTAATCTCAGCGGAATACCAATCTTCTTGGCAGTTTCCTGCAAATAGATAGCCATATCGAGCATACGCATTTGTGCTCGTCGTAGTACAGATCCGTCAGGATTGTAGTCCTGACGGAGTGTTTCTTGAGTTTCGCCAGTGTTGAATAGCTTTATCATATAAATGTTACATAACGCCTATCCACCGCAAAATGTCGTTTAAGTTGGCTACAACCATTAGCAAAATAAGTATAGTGATGCCTACATACTCGGCACGAATCATAAATTTTTCAGATGGTTTACGGCGTGTAATTATTTCGTATAATAAGAACATAACGTGTCCTCCATCAAGTGCAGGGATAGGAAGAATGTTCATAAAGGCAAGCATAATACTCAAAAAGGCTGTCATATTCCAGAACATATACCAATCCCAATAAGGTGGAAATAATTTTCCAATAGAACCAAAGCCTCCCAAACTCTTTGCGCCATCGGCAGAAGCAAGATATTTAAAATTACCTACGTAACCACGAAGAATATTTATTCCATATTTTACGCCTGCAGGGAAACTTTCAAAGAAAGAAAATTTCTCTTGTGTGGGTTTATAATATGAAAGCAGAGAACTTTCTGTAACACCCATCTTTAATTCAGGATTGAGCTGCATCTTTATGGTATCTATTTTGTTAGAACCACTGCGTTGTACCGTAAGTACTACGTTGCGGAGAGCCAAAGAATCTTTATGGGTTTTCTTTACAGCGGCAACATCGCTTAATACACCTATTTGATAATGGAAGTCAGCCCATGTATTAATATTTTTACCGTTGATAGATTTTAGTAAATCGCCTGCTTTTATACCAGCTTTCATAGCTGGAGTGTTTGCAGCAACACTATCGATGCGTGATGGAATGTATGGTTCGGCAAATAGAGGTCGTTCTTTTATCATCGAAAGCATATCTAAATTGCCTGGCATTTCAATACGTGTTTTCTTTCCATTACGCAACACTTCTACATATTTAGACTGAGCTATCTGACGGAAGAAATCGCCATTGATATTAGCATATTCACGGAATGCACCCTTATCGGTACCCAACATAACATCTTTATCCTTGAAGCCAAGAGCTTTTGCCTGTTCATTGAACTGCATACCCATACGCATATCTGATACTTTGAAGTAGGTTTCACCCCATGTAAACATTATCATAGAGTAGATAAACAGTGCTAAAAGGAAGTTTACGAGCACACCGCCAATCATAATAAGTAGACGTTGCCATGCGGGTTTCACTCTAAATTCCCACGGTTGTGGCGCTTTCTCCATCTGTTTCGTGTCGAAACTTTCATCTATCATACCTGAAATTTTGCAATAGCCACCGAGAGGAAGCCACCCCATACCGTATGTTGTGTCGTCGTTCTTAGGTTTCCACTTGAATAACATACCGTTCCATTTGCCGATAGCCATATCGAAGAATACAAAAAACTTCTCAACGCGGACGCCAAATAGCTTTGCGAAGAACATGTGCCCGCCTTCATGGAGAAGAACAAGCAGCGAGATTGCCATTATAAACTGGAGCAATCGGATAAGAAAAGATTCCATTCGTTACTTTATAATCTGTTTTTTTATTTCTAATTATTTACTCTCTATTCTCTTAATTAACCATTAATTCACTTGCGATTCTACGTGCTTCTGCATCTGTTTGCAAATAAACATCAAGTGATGGTGTAGCATCGAATGCCACTTTCTGCATGGTTTCGTTAATAATTTCACCCATTTTAAGAAATGAACATTGTCCTTTGCGGAATCCCTCATTTACTATTTCGTTGGCAGCATTGAGGATACAAGGCATATTACCACCTCTTTCGATGGCTTCATACGCCATTGCGAGGCAGCGAAATTTATCCATATCAGGCTCAAAGAATTCTAATGGCTGGTTGAATAAGTTTAAACGATCGCCTTTTAATGTAAGTCTGTTGGGGAAAGAAAAAGCATATTGTATAGGTAAACGCATATCGGGAACGCCTAATTGTGCTTTTACACTACCATCAATAAACTGTACTGCGCTGTGAACGATAGATTGTGGGTGCACTAAAACTTGTATTTTGCTTACAGGAACACCAAATAACCATTTAGCTTCTATAACCTCAAAGCCTTTATTCATAAGCGAAGCAGAATCTATTGTAATCTTTGCTCCCATATCCCAAGTAGGGTGTTTCAAAGCATCGGCAGCTGTAACAGTTTTTAGTTTGTCTGCATCGAAAGACGGAAAGGTCCTCCAGAACAGGTCAGCAATATCTTTTCAATCTCGTTATTGTCCTCTCCAACCAAGCTTTGGAAAATAGCGCTGTGTTCACTATCTACAGGAAGAATAGGTGTATGATACTCGTTTGCTAACTTACAAATAAGTTCTCCTGCCACAACAAGTGTCTCTTTGTTTGCCAAACATATCTTTTTGCGTGCTTTAATAGCGTGTATTGTTGGCTCAAGACCAGCAAAACCCACCATAGCAGTAACCACCATATTGATAGGTTCAGCTTCTACAATTTGCTTTAATGCCTCTTTACCTGCATAAATTTTTATATTTGGCTGGTCGGAAAGTTCCTTTTGCAATGTCTTATAGTGCTTTTCGTTCGCTATAACCACGGCTGCAGGTTGAAATTTACGTGCTTGTGCTGCTAGCTTCTCCCATTGGTTGTTAGCTGTTAAGGCATAAACTTCGTATAAATCGGTATGTTGCTCTATTACATCAAGAGCTTGTGTGCCAATACTTCCCGTTGAACCAAGAATACATATTTGTTGTTTCATCTTTCTAAATTATAGATCTAAAAGACCATCGGGTATTTCTACTTCTATCATTTGCTGTTCTTTGTCTATCCCTTTTATAAGATTTTCGTTAGCAGGAATTAAGAGGATATTGTCAGTTTCTGTCTTTGTTTCAAATAATAAATTGATGGTTGAATCATCAACAGAAATTATTTTACCTACAATCTTACCTGTCCTATTGTCCAATAAATTAAATCCAACAATTTGAGCCCACGATAATTCGTCTTTATTCTCTTCTGCTACGGCACGTGGAAAATAAACTGTTGTTCCTGTAAGTTCGCGTGCTTGCTTTTCTGTATCAATGTTGCAAAACTTTATAAGTACCATTTCTTCTGAACGAAATCTATATTCCTCTATAAAGAAAGGTACAAGAATGCCATCTATGTTGAGCACTAAATATTCTGCATCACATTGATCGAACACATCATCGGTGAATCGAAATTGTATTTCTCCTCGCACTCCGTGTGGTTTCCCGAGTATACCTATTTTATAAACTTCCTCTTGTTTTATCATTAGCAATGCTGCTTTAACAAATGTCCACACGACTTATTTTTGCACCTAATGCATTGAGTCGTTCTTCAATATTTTCGTAACCACGGTCTATTTGTGATATATTGTCGATACGACTAGTTCCTTGAGCCGACATAGCAGCAATTAGTAGAGCAATTCCTGCACGTATATCAGGACTCGACATTCTACCTCCTCGCAATGGGCGACTATTATCATGTCCTACTACAACCGCACGATGTGGATCGCAAAGAATAATTTGCGCACCCATATCAATCAGCTTATCAACAAAGAATAGGCGGCTTTCGAACATTTTTTGGTGGAAGAGTACACTTCCCTGAGCTTGAGTTGCAACTACTAGTAATACCGAAATTAGGTCGGGTGTTATACCTGGCCATGGAGCATCGGCAATGGTCATAATGGTTCCATCAATGAAAGTCTCAATATTATAATGTTCTTGACGTGGAATAAAAAGGTCGTCGCCTTGTTCTTCTATCTGCACACCGAGTCGGCGAAATGTATCGGGAATAATACCAAGACTCTTAATCGAAACATCTTTTATTCTTATACCATCGCCTATCATAGCTGCTATTCCAATGAACGAACCTACTTCTATCATATCTGGAAGTATGCGATGTTGAGTTCCTTTTAGAGTTTTAACACCTTCTATGGTGAGCAAATTGCTTCCAATACCGCTTATTTTTGCCCCCATAGCATTGAGCATCTTGCACAATTGTTGCAAATAAGGTTCGCAAGCTGCATTATATATAGTGGTTTTACCTTCAGCAAAGACTGCAGCCATAACGATATTAGCAGTACCCGTAACCGATGCTTCGTCTAAAGCATATAAGTTCCAACAAGTTTTTCTGCTTTTAAGTCGTACACGTTGCGCTCTTCTCTATGCTCAAAGTGTGCTCCAAGACTTTTGAAACCAAGAAAGTGAGTATCTAAACGGCGACGTCCAATTTTATCGCCTCCAGGTTTTGCTATTGTTGTTTTACCAAACCTACCTAAAAGTGGACCATAAAGCAGAACGCTACCACGCAGAGAAGAGCATTTTTCTACAAAGGCAGTGCTATCTAAATAGTCTAAATTCACTTCGTTAGCGCAGAACGAGTATTTGTTTTCGTCAAGTTTAGTAACCTTAACACCTATATCTTTGAGTAGCTTTATAAGGTTTTTTACATCTAAGATATTAGGTATATTGTCAATAACAACCTCTTCACTGGTAAGTAAAGTTGCGCTAATCACTTGTAAAGCTTCGTTCTTCGCTCCCTGTGGTACGATAGTTCCCGATAAACGATGTCCTCCTTCAATAACAAAACATTCCATAATATTATTTTTTCTTCTTGTTATTGCGTGCTGGTTGTAAATCTTTTAGATTTATTTTATCGAATTTAAAGGTATCTAAATCCAATTGTATAGCTCCGTCCGTGAAGCGAGCAAGGTCCGAAGCTACTTTCTCATCGTCTGACGAACCATGTCCCCATTGTATTAAACAACGTTTCATCTGGTTTGCAACCAACTTAACGAGTTCGTCTTTCTCGTCTCCATCTTCCATTGTTTTTAGCTGATCGAATAGTTCGAACATCATTTTTCCATAATGGCGAACAGGTATTCTTGACATTGGGTAGGACATTGGTTTCGGCTTTGTTGTAATTTTTAGAGCTTGCGAAACATCAAATGGATAGTCTATGTCTAACTTAAAGTCAGCCATAATAGCCAAATGGTCCCACAATTTCTGCTCATAGTCAGTGTTTTCTCTACTTTGTGGGTTCATTCTATCCATAATAGAAACAATAGTTTCGGCACATTGTTGGCGCTCTTCCTTTGTTGGTAGGTCTACACAGTAGTTCACCATATCTTGTATTTCGCGTCCATATTCAGGCAACAATAGTTTTTTGCGCTGAGTATTATAGTCCAATCCCTCTATCTCCATTCTACTATTTCTTTTTATTCTGTTTCGTTTCTTTTTTATTTTCTACCTTTATTTATAATAGAGGCTTTGCTTGTTTTGCTACAAAGTCTTTTAAATACATCGGAACGAAATATGCTACATCTTCATATTGTCCTAATGCTATTCGCTTTTCTGCTAATGGAAGCATATTCTTAGCTAAAGGTTCAATACCTTTTATTAGGTGTGCGTTTGGGTGATTGATAGTTTCCATACATTTCTCAGCACCATTACCAAAGAAGTATACAGGACCTTTGTTTAGATATTCTTTATAGGTATTCTCGTCTACAACATCGGCTTGGATAGACCGAACCTCGTGTAAAGCACGGTCAAACACCTGAGCATACACTTCCATACGGCGTGCATCAATCATTGGAACAAGCAATGCGTTGTCTTCTATTTCCTCGTGATGTAACAGTACTGGCACACAAAGAAGCTCTAATGTGGGCACTGCTATAAGTTTTATATTAGTTCCATAGCATACTCCTTTGCCATAGAGGTTCCAATGCGAAGCCCCGTGTACGAACCAGGACCACTACTTACTGCTACTGCATCAACTGGAATGGCATGGCTATCGGCAAACGATAGAGCCTCATCAACGAACTTTCCTAATTGTTCGCAATGGGTAGGACCATTATGATCCTCCTCTGTAAATATGCAAGCACCATCTTCGCTTAGTGCCACAGAGCACACATTAGTGCTTGTTTCTATGTTTAATATGCACGACATCTTTTGTTTTACTTTTGCTTTCTTATCTATACAACTTGCAAAGATACTATTTAATTTTTAATTAATCTATCTTTATCCAACTGAAAATAGATTAAACTATGAAAGTAGAATGCAACTTTGATAAAATAGATGTCTTGCTTCGGTAAATCTTTGATGTGCGAAACTATAATCTTCTATACTGTAAACAAATTTACTCTCTATGCGAAGTATGAACACAATGCTGCTAATTTTACATTTGCTGTGTTGCAGTTGCCTATATATATGTATTAGTTAGCATATATAGAGAAATCTATATCGATAGTAAAGAATTAGTGTTAAATAATTAAAAATGTTAGTATCAAAATTTGTCGCCCAATAAAACATTTCCTACATTTGCAATTGTAGAAAAGCAAATGTCTCTGTTTTGTGTAAGCTGAGAATGCATTTTACAAGATAATAGCAATAGATTTTTTAAGAACAAATATTATATCACTTAAACATTTAAATTATGAAGAAACTATTACTCCTTGCTCTCGTAGCAATTTTTGGCGTTAGTGTACAAGCACAAAACGATCCTACAGTTATTAAAGACCAGCCAGCTGGTACTCTAACAACCTACAAACGTGTTAGCGGTAAGATGTTTGCGTACCAAAAAGGTGAGGACGGTAAGCAGAAACTTTCTTTGTTTGACCTTGCAAAATTGGCAGAAAACGGTCAGCCAGCAGGCGATTTGCTTATGGTTACAGCTGCTGATGGCAAGACTGTTTATCTGAAGAACGCACTTACTTTCGGTACTTATATTGATGGTGATCCATTCAACGCTTGGATAAAAGGTACAAAGGATGGCAACGTTATTACTGTTCCTGCAGGTCAATACATATACTACGGAGAACTTCAAGATGGCTCTAAGGCTGGTATCCAAGTAGGTTATATGGAATTAAAAGATAAACAAATACAACCTATAGACGACCCTATTAAGTTCTATGTTGATGGTGTTTCTATTAAACTTGGCGAAACATACATGGAAGGTCAAACTGCTGACGACTTAAAGTTAAAGATGTTAGGCGGCTATTGGAGCGACGAAAAGTCTCTCTTCTGTGGCGATCTTGAGACAGTATTTACTACTGATCCTAATGGTATCGAAACTGTTGCAGCTGGTGCAAACAAGCAGGTTGTAGGCGAAACATACTTCGATCTTTCTGGTCGCAAGCTGTCTAAGGCTGGTAAGGGTGTATCTATCAAGTCTGTTAAGTTTGCTGATGGTACAACAAAGTCTGTAAAATACATCGGTAAATAATTGGCGATAGTATAATAATTAGTGAAAAAATATATTTTCAGGGGTGTCTCTTTTAAAAGAGGCGCCCCTATTTTTTTGTACTAATTTATAAGAAACTTGTTATAATAGCAATAGCTATGATGTCTTTATATCTAAAGGCAATAAATGGTAGAGTGCATTATAAATATATTTCGGAAGCATATTCTTTGGATAACTAATTTTCCATTGCTGTTGTACAAGTACTATATGCTATCTCTGGAGAGTGTGTACGGCTGTATTTAAACCCGAATCTCCGGTAATTAAGCCACAATATAGTTCTTATTATTAGGGTGTTGTTTCCTAACATTGTTTATTTTCTTATCGGCATCTTGTCTGTCTTCGTAACCTGGCGTAGCCCGCTATGCATGCGTTGTAAAGGCATACAATCTGCTCTATAATAAAACAAAATATATTTAAGCTCTAATAAACGTTTTGGGTTAAACCTTGTAATCTGTGTTGATACATTGGTTTTATTGTGGTTTTCTAATATTGCTACTCTGATTAAATATGCATTGCGTATTAGCAATACTCTGTTTCTGTGCTATTATTTACACGTAAATAGAACTTTACTTACGTGTAAATAAAACTTTACTTACGTGTAAGTAGAACTTTACTTACGTGTAAGTAAAACTATTTCTGACTGTATTCAATGGCTTAACTTCTGAATAAAATTATACGGACATATATGTTATGTGGAAGTATATAGTGGGATTGGTGTTGTGCAAAAACTAAATTCTTGGTGCTTTTAATAATAGTTTTGCGTTAAAAAAACATCTGCTGAATAGTGTTTAAACGAACCATTCAGCAGATGTATTGTAGAGTTGTGTTTCTTTTGTAGAAATGTGTTTATCTAACGTAAAGTGTTTTCTTTAAAATTCTAACACCATTGTTTGGCGCGCTTTTAGTGGGACATCTGCCGATAGCGATACACTTTCTCCTGTGCAGACATCGTGAGCAGTTGTGTTGTTTCCAATAATTTCTGCATAGCGTTTCACTTCCAATTTGCCCGATGTGTTGCGCCCATTAATAACAGTCATTACGGTTCTGCCATTATATTGACGTGTTACTACATAGATGCCGTGCCATGGAATGAACTGAATTTGCTTACCATGAACAATAACGTCGTTACCTTTGCGCCAATGGAGTAGGCGAGCGGTCCAGTCGAACATAGCATTCTCAGCGGCAGTGCGTCCTTTGCGTGTAAATTTATTTGCTTTATCGCCAGGGAAACCACCGGGGAAATCTTTGCGAACATTGCCATCGGTAACTTCTTTTGTACCATTCATTAATATTTCTGTACCATAATAAAGTTGTGGAATGCGCCTCATAGTTAGCAGTAGAGCGTATGCTTGCTTCAGTGCTAAAGTATCTTTGCCGTTTTCAAGAAAGCGGTCGGTATCGTGATTTTCTATAAATGCCATTACGCTGGCTGGGTTTGGGTAAAGATAATCGTAACAGAGCACGTTGTAAATACGGTTAAATCCTTTCCACCAATCGTCAGTTTCTTCGTTTTTAGCCATCGAAAGTCGGTCGAAGAAAGCAAAGTCCATAACGGTTTTCAAGTAACTGTTTCGTTTGTTAGCTTGCTATCTTTTTGCCAAGCAGCAGTGTAGGCAGGTTCGGTTACCCATGTTTCTCCTACTGTATTGAAGTTAGGGTATTCCAAATTAATGCGTTTCATCCAGTCAGCCATTGCTTTTCGGTCGGCGTATGGATAAGTATCCATTCTAATACCGTCTATTCCAACAGTTTCAATCCACCATATTGAATTTTGAATGAGATATTTCATTACGTGCGGATTGCGTTGATTAAGGTCGGGCATCGACCTTACAAACCACCCGTCTACAGTTTCGGCTTTATCAATTTTGCTAGCGTATGGGTCGAGTACTGGTGTAAGTTTGTACGAAGTTTGTAGTGCATAGTTAGGACTGTTGAACCAATCTTTTGCAGGAACATCTTTGTTCCATATATGATAGTCGCCACAATGGTTGAAAATCATGTCCATTACCACCTTCAGTCCACGTTTGTGGCAAGCGTCTGTCAGTGCTTTGTAGTCGGCATTAGTGCCAAAACGTGGGTCTACCCTGTAGTAGTCGGTAGTGGCATATCCGTGATATGTGCTAGATTTTCCACCATCAGCAGGTCTATCGTTCTCTAAAACAGGTGTAAACCAAAGAGCAGTAACACCCAAATCGGTGAAATAGTCGAGGTGTTGTATAAGTCCAGCAATGTCGCCACCATGTCTAAGACTTGGCTCATTGCGGTTGCAGAGCTGGTCTTGCATACCTTTTACAATGTCATTCTTTGGGTTGCCATTAGCAAAACGGTCGGGCATAAGCATATACAGAACGTCTGAATTGTCGAATCCTTTACGTTCGTCTCCGCTCATTTCTCGGTTTAGCAAGGCATATTTCACAGTTGTAGTTTGCTTTCCTATTTTGAAATCAATGTTCATAGTTCCTGCTTGTGCATCTTTTAAATTAAGATATATAAGCAGATAGTTAGGCGAATCGAGCCGAACAAGCGAATCTATACGTACGTTAGGATAGTTTGTTGTTACTTCTGCGTTGCGTATATTAGCACCATACGCCATTAGCTGTAACGATGCATCTTTCATTCCCACAAACCAATTGGTAGGGTCTATTTTCTTAATTTCAATCTTTGCATTGGTTGTAATCATCAGAGAGCAGAGAGCAATCAATAAAAATAATCGTTTCATATTGGTAGTTTAATCGTGTAAAATAAGTGCTGTTTGTGCGTCGATGGTTATTTCGCCACCTTCCATTTCTCCATTTCCACCTTCGTTTATCACGCCATTATTGGCAACAATAGTATATTTGCCTTTTGGAATATTAATGCTTTGTATTGTGTTGTTTCCGTTTAACACAACATAAATGTTATTCCATTTGTCGCCACCAGCATGGTCTTTCAGTCGGAAAGCCACCAAGCAATCGTGCTGTGTTGGCAGAAATTCAAGATGTTTGCGTACTAGTTCTGCATTGCCCAGTCTAAAAGCAGGGTGATTTTTGCGCATCTGAATTAAGCCTTTATAGTAGTTGAATAGTTGTGGATACTTCTTTAAGTTGTTCCAATCCAGATGATTTATCTCGTCGGGTGAGTTGAATGAGTTGTGCACACCTTTCTTATCGCGAAGCATTTCTTCTCCAGAGAGCATAAAAGGAATGCCTTGCGAGGTGAAGATGGCAGTTTGTGCAAGTTCATCTAAGCGTATAAGTTCATCTAAATCGTATTCAGTCTCTGGTATCGATGCTTTTAAACGGTCTGTTAAACACATATCATCATGACAGCTAACATACGAAATCATTTGTGTAGGTTGATTTGCCCATGGTTCTTTGGTGTAGTTTACTTTAGTGTAATCTATCTGTGGGTGAGCAATCATACCTGCTATTCCAGCCTTAATGCTTTCCTCAAATCCAGGAACTCCTCCTAGAAAGGCAGCCTGTTTGTTGTCAGAGAATGGACCACGGAGAGCATCGCGCAATTCATCAGAGAAGGCAGCAATATCTGGCATCTGCTTTATGTGTGCCTTAAGAGCTAGTTTCTCGGTAGGATAAGCACAAGTTCCAGCTGTCCAGCCTTCGCCGTAAATGAAGATGTTAGGGTCGATAGCAGACAACTCTTTCCGGATAATATTCATTGTTTCAATATCATGAATACCCATAAGATCCACTCGGAACCCATCAATATGATATTCATTAACCCAATATTTCATACTTTCGAGCATAAATTGTCGCATTAACGACTTTTCAGAAGCTGTTTCGTTTCCACAGCCAGAACCATTACTTGGTTTTCCATCAGCCGTATATCTATAGTATGCCATAGGGAAAGTACGGTCGAAATTTCCTCCGGCTATATCGAAAGTATGGTTATAAACCACGTCGAGAATAACACGAATACCCGCTTTATGCAAGGCTTGTACCATTTGTTTAAATTCTAGAATGCGTCGTGTAGGTTGCTCCGCATCGAACGAATAGCTACCTTCTGGAACGTTATAGTTTAGAGGGTCGTAGCCCCAATTGTATTGAGGAGTTGTTGTATTCGATTCATCAATAGATGCAAAGTCGAACGATGGTAGAATATGCACAGCGTTTACGCCCAACTCTTTTAAATGTTTTATAGCCTTTTTGTTCGGTAAGCGCAAGAAATTTGCCCTTATTTACAAGACCAGAAGAAGGGTCAATAGAGAAGTCTCTGTGGTGCATTTCGTATATAATAAGGTCTGCAGGATTCTTCAAAGTTAAGCGATGGTCGTTGTTCCAGCCAGTTGGATTGGTAGTTTGCATATCTACAATTGCACCACGATGTCCATTTATGCCAACAGCTTTGGCAAAAACGCCAGGTGTTTCACCTCGTCCAATGTCGAACGTATAGAACTTTCCTTTCAAATCTCCATTGATAGTAGTTTCCCAAACATTCGTAGCTGTTTGCTTCATTTTTATCTTTTTTATTGCATTGCCACCCCTTCCTGTGTCGTATATACGCAGTATAGGTTTTTTGGGAGCATTCAGTTTGAACGTAGTTTGCTTTGGAGAGTAGCTAACTTCGTTAAAAACACTTTGTGCTTGTACTGTTAGTGCGAGCAGAAAAGTAGTCATTAGCGTGAAAATACTATATTTTAGTTTCATGTTAGTTATATTGTTGCTTTGTTAAGTTCCTTATATTGTATTTCTAAAAATCTGTATTGTTCACTTTTGTAAGCTGTTCGGCATGTTCTTCGCCATTCCAACGTGCCTCCAAAGATATAGCAAAGCCACCACCAGGAGCCATTGTCAGCTTCAATACATCACCTTTCTTCACCTTTCTATGGGTAATTTTGTATGCTTTCGGATTGTTCTTGTAGTCCGCATTCTTTGCATCGGCATAGATCGTACAATCGTAAACGTAATCCTTATCAAGGAAGTCGAGTTTCAATACACTCTTGTGTCCGTTCTCATCGCATTTTCCTCCGATGTACCAATCGTTTGAATTCTTGTCCTGACGAGCAACGGTTATGTAGTCAGCAGGCTCTGCTTCCAAGTAAATACTCCTGCTCCAGTTGCACGGAACGTCTTTTATGAATTGGAAAGCGTCGTTGTATTTCTTGTAGTTTTCGGGCAAGTCGGCTACCATTTGCAGTGGGCTGTACATCGTAAGATAAAGTGCGAGCTGTCCAACAAGCGTAGTATGTACATAGTTTTGGTTGTTGCTCCATGTTTTTAGCTGCGTTTCAAGAATACCAGGAGTGTAATCCATAGGTCCTCCTTGTAGTCGTGTGAAAGGCAAAATAACCGTGTGGTCAGGGCGACTGCCACCAAATGCCTCGTATTCTGTACCACGTGCACTTTCGTTACCTATCATATTAGGGTATGTACGACATAGTCCTGTTGGACGAACAGCCTCGTGCGCATTCACCATAATGTGGTGTTTGGCTGCTTCTTCTATGACGTGCATATAGTGATTATTGGTTGATTGAGAAAAATGATGGTCTCCACGTGGAATAATATCGCCCACGTAACCAGTTTTAACGGCATCGTAGCCATATTTGTTCATTAGGTTGAAAGCTGCTTCAAGATGCCGTTCGTAGTTCTGAGTGCTAGAAGACGTTTCGTGATGCATCATTAGTTTCACACCTTTTTCGTGCGCATACTTGTTCAGATAATCTATATCGAAGTCAGGGTAAGGCGTAACGAAGTCGAAAACGTAGTCTTTTGAATGCCCAAACCAGTCTTCCCAACCAATATTCCAACCTTCAACTAGTACCTGATCTATACCATTTCGGCTGCAAAGTCGATGTATTTTTTTACATTAGCAGTTGTTGCACCGTGCTTTCCATTTGGTTTTGCCTTGCTGTAGTCGGTTATTCCAAGCTGAACAGAGGGAAATTCGTCAGTATAATTCCAGCTGTTTTTGCCTACAATCATCTCCCACCAAACGCCAACATATTTGGTTGGGTGAATCCAACTGGTGTCTTTTATCTTACAAGGCTCGTTCAAATTCAGTATTAAATGGCTCGAAAGCATATCGCGTGCATCGTCGCTAACGAGTATTGTGCGCCATGGCGTATTGCAAGGAGTCTGCATATAGCCTTTCAAACCAGTAGCATCGGGTGTTAGCCAGCTCTCGAATACCATATTTTTATCGTCTAAATTCAAATGCATTGTAGGATAATTGATGCAGGCAGCTTCATGTATATTGATGTAAAGACCATCGTCTGACTTCATTTGTAGAGCGGTTTGGACTCCAGTATCCGAGAAAACAGCCACAGAAGAGTTACTCCAGTTTACGGCATCGTGGAAGCGACTGCGTATTTCAGATAGTTTACTCTCTTGTGTTTCCTGTTCTTGTGTGTCATAGTCGCCTGGAAGCCACCATGCTTTGTGGTCGCCTGCCATAGCAAACTGTGTGTGTTCTTCTTTTATAACAAAGTAATTGAGATCCTTTTGTTGCGGAAACTCATAACGGAAACCTACTCCATCATCGTAAACACGGAAACGAATTATCATTTCACGATTGGTCTTTTCCTGTTTCAAAGTAACTGCCAATTCGTTGTAATGGTTGCGTATCTTGTTTGTTTCGCCCCAAACAGGTTTCCAAGTGTCGTCGTGCGATGTCTTTATCGTCTGCATTAGTTCGAAACCGTCCATCAAACTGGTTTCCTTCATACCTTTACTAGCATGTTTATCTTTTGCTAATTCTAAGCCAAGGAACGACTTCTTAATTACATCTTTCGTAGCATACTGCACCGTGTAATAAGGTCTACCGTTATCAATACCAAACCTTACCACTACTTTTCCATTAGGCGAAGCTGCCGTCTCCCACTTGCTACTGTTGCCTTCGCTTTCTCCTTGTGCCATTGCCATAACAGAACAAAGCAGCAATACAATCAATACCTTAAATTTATTCATTTCTTTTTTACCTTATTCTTATATATATAAGTAGTGGGGCGCAGTAGAAATACGCCCCATTACCCTAATTCTTATTATCTTCCAGACCTAAGAATCAGTTCTGTTATCGTATTATTAAAATCTTCGTTCTTCATTAATTGTTCTATGCTGACGTGCATTCGGTATCGCCAATAGTGTTTTGGATTGGCTGGAATGTTGATGCGTTCAGCATCGGCATTGGCTAAGCGTAGGTGTTCATCAATGCTCATCCAGTCCTGAATACTAAGAATACAGAGCATACTTGGCGATGTTAAGTGTCGCTCAACTATGTCTTTTGCCAACCAACCCGGCATTGGGTGTGGAGCTGGTCCACCCTGATGTAACATTGTATTGTAGTATTCTTGTGCTCTGTTCCAATCTTCGTCCCACCATTGTCGTAATGTAGCCATATCATGGGTAGAAATTGTGCAGACACTACGATAAGGATTGGAACCTAAATGTCCAAATCTTACATGTGGGTCTTTAGGCATTGATTGTATTTCGAGGCTTAATATGCGTAGTTCATTCATAACCCAAGCGACACAATCGGGTACCATTCCCAAGTCTTCGGCGCATACAAGCATACGTGTAGCGTTCACTAACTTCGGCAATTTCTTCATAGCTTCTTGATACCAATATTGGTTGTTGCGGCGATAGAAATAGTTGTTGTAAAGCGTGTTGAAAGCATTCTTGTCGCAATCGTATAGACTTTCGTAGATGAAGTCCATCTGAACGCTAATGCGTGGGTGGAATTTGTTAGGGTCTTTATGGTCGCGTACAAAGAGCACATCGCTGATTAGAGCATATAAACCATCACGAATCCAAATATCTTTGTCGGTTTCTTACCCTTAAAAGCTGCTTCTACTTTGCGTTGTGTATCGTATTCTGGACGCATTTTGTAGCGATTACCCCATGCTTTTTCTATGTATTTATCGCGTACTTCGTTCGTATGTTCACGGAAAATACGGTCTAATACCCAATCGGTAATGAAAGGTTCTGTGAATAATTCCTCTTGCCAGCGTAGTCCATAGCCTTCTACTTCTTCGCGTGTCATACCCAATGCTGGTGCGAACTGACCTAAAAGACCGTGCACTGCATTGGCTGGAATTTCCCAAATGCGGAAGAAACCTAACACGTGGTCTATGCGGTAAGCATCAAAATAGTTTGCCATATTCTGGAAACGATGTAACCACCACTTACAACCATCGGCTATCATAGCGTCCCAATTGTAGGTTGGAAAACCCCAATTCTGTCCATTTACCGAGAAATCATCGGGTGGTGCACCAGCCTGACCATTCAAATTGAAGTAGCGTGGTTCCATCCACACATCACAGCCATTACGATTTACGCCGATAGGAATATCTCCTTTCAGTATGACGTGTTTAGAAATGGCATATTCGTGTACGGCTTTGAGCTGACTACTTAGCACGAATTGTACGTAATAGTAGAACTCTACACTCTTGTAAGCCTTGCTACCACTTGTAGAGAGTTGCTTTCTTTCTGCTTCGTCCCATTGGTTGTGGTCTGGCCATTTAGCAAATTCTGCAGTTCCGTACTTATCGCGCAGCATGCTGTATTGTGCATAAGGAACCAACCAACTTTCGTTTTCTGTGAAGAATTTCTTATACTCTTTACTTGCAATTGTGTCTTTTCCTTCTTGCTCAAAGATGAGTTTAAGATAAGCTAATTTAAGTTCGTTAACACGTTCGTAGTCTATTTGTGGTAGTGCATTCAGTTTTTTGCGTTCATTTTCGAAGCGTTCGCGTTGTATCTTGTCTTTTAATGCAGGCAGAAGATTTAGGTTTACATACTGTGGATGCAGTGCAAAGATAGAGATGCAGCTATAAGGATAAGAGTCTGTCCACGTGTGTGTGATGGTAGTATCGTTTATTGGTAGGATTTGAAGTGCCTTTTGTTGAGTTGAACTTACCCAATCTATCATTTTCTTTAGGTCGCCAAAGTCTCCAACACCGAAGCTATCATCAGATCGTAGAGAGAATAACGGCACAAGTGTACCGGCTACGCGCATTGTGGGTAAAGTGAAATAGGCTTCGTCTAGTTCGTATATTATAGCATCGCCTTCCTCCATTGAAGGTAGTTCAATGGTGCGGTTGTTACAATTCTCCCACATTGGAGAGTATTCTTTGTTAGAGTTTACAATAATAAACTTGAACTCTAACTTGTTACTTGCCAGACGATTTACATCGAAACATACAGCCCATTCGTTGGTAGAAACCTGTGTCATTTTTACAGCTTTCTGCTCTTTCCACGATCCCAATAGTGGGTCTGCTCCTATTAAATAAAGCGAATCGCCTACACTAAGCTGAGGTGCACGCACCTTTAAGCATACATATTTGCTGAATTTCTCTAATTTTAGGTTCTCTGGTTTTGCACCAACAATACAGTCGGTTACGGCAGAAGAGTATAAGAAAGCATTGTCAGGAATTTCTCTCCAATGGTCGAATATCCTGTAATTCAATGCTTGCGATGAATTGAACATTACCCTATGGGGTGCAACACTCCACCCACGACGCTCCTCGTGGTCGCCAACGTGTACACTATAAAAGTAGTCTATCACCGTGCCGGGCTTTATTTCTTTGTTAATATCCACTGTCCAAACCAGTCCATCGTACGTGTGCATTCTGTATTGGCACACCGAATTGGCTTCGGAACCCTCGTTACCTACTATATTAAGAACAAGTTCTTGTCCGTAATATGTCTTGTATTCTATATTAAATTGTAAGTTCATATAGTTGTTAGTTATATGGCTCAAAGGTAGTAATAATAAAACGAACTTGCAAAACCTTTTTGCTCGTTTTTTGATTAATATCATGCAAACGTTTGCAAATGTATATCTTAGCTAATATATACCACTGGATAAAGTAATGATACATAGATTTTTATATGGCCTTTGCTTTGTTAATAAATATTATTAAGTGTTTATTTTTAACCTCTTAATATAGCAAATGCCGAGCGTTTTTTCAGTCAATATTATTCTTTTTTCAGAAAAAGGCAACCAATTGTGTGCATTCTTTAATTATTGAGTGATAAGGTTTTATAGAAAAAAGAAATGGATATGTGCAATAATTAAGTCTTAATTATTTCGTGTTTAGAACATTATAGAATACATATAGATTAGTTTCTTCATGCAGAAATACCTATTTTTGTGATGCGAAAACGGCTCTTTTACCATGCAAAAGCCTATATTTCGCTAATCGATACCTACTTTTTTGCGGTGCGAAACCAAATTAGATAGTGTGAAGTAGGCAGTTTCTTGTTTTTTAGAGACTTCTGTCTTGTTATTCGGAAATTAACATTTGATTCGCTAAATATATTTTATTTAGGTTTTGTTTACATTCTGTTGATGTATCTTAAACACATACTTCTTGTCCTGCAACATAACCAGTGGTCCATGCAGCTTGTAGGTTAAATCCTCCAGTAATGGCATCTACATCGAGCACTTCGCCTGCAAAGAAACTCCTTTGCACACTTTGCTTTCCAGTGTATTAGGATTTATGCTCTTCAAACTAATTCCACCGCATGTTACAAACTCATCGCGAAAGCTACCCTTACCCTCTATTTGGTGTACATCGTTTGTAAGAGTCTCAATAAGTTTGTGCATTGCTTTCTTTCCAATGTCTATCCAGCGTTTCTCCTTTTCTATATTAGCGCGTTGCAGTAAATATTCCCAAAGGCGAGTAGGAAGGTTATATGGACGTGTGTTTACTATTTGCTTTTTAGCATTTTCAGTAGCAATGGCAGTAATGTTTTGTGCAACAGATTGCGCATTTGTTTCGTTCACCCAGTTCACAGATACTGGTGTTTTATTGTTGTTCTCTGCTAAATATCGTGCAGCATACGACGATAACTTTAGTGTAGCAGGTCCACTCATACCCCAATGTGTAATAAGCAAAGCCCCATTGCTATGAAATTTAGTAGCAGGAATAGATAGTAAAACGTGTTCTACTACTGTTCCCATAAGGTTTTTGAACGCCTTTTCGGCTATATTAAACGTAAATAGTGCTGGTATAGTCGCTTCTATTTTGTGCCCTAAATTCTCTAAATATTGTAAGTTTGCAGTACGTAGCGACCCTCCTGTGGTTATAATAACTCTGTCGAATGTACGATAAGGCTTATCTTTAAAGTGTACTTCTATTTTTCCTTCTGTTTGTTTAGTAATGTTTGTAAGTCTATGTTGCAAACAAACATCAACACCAAGTTGTTGTGCTGTATGTGTTAAACAATCGATAATGGTTTGTGAATTTTGCGAAAAAGGGAACACACAATTGTCTGGTTGTGTTACTAATTGAACTCCATGAGCCTCGAACCATTGAAAAGTATCGTTATAATCGAATCTTTTAAAAAGTCGTTTTATCAGTTTGTTGCCACGCGGATAAGCTTGTTTTAAATCGCTTATATCGGCAAACGAGTTAGTTAGATTACAGCGTCCACCCCCCGAAATACCAACCTTAGCTAGTATACGATTTGTCTTTTCAAACACTATAACATTGGAATTGGGCATTTTTGTTTTTGCCGAAATAGCAGCAAAAAATCCTGCAGCCCCTCCTCCTATAATTGCAATGTTTAGCATATCCTTTCAGAGCTTAATATTAATACACTTTATTCCTTATATTAATAATATGGAACAAAGTTACGATAAATGATTGAAGTGTACAAACGATAGGGCAAGAAACGATAGATAGGGTGGGAGATGAATAATCAATATGTTTGACAAAACACAAACTTATATCTGCTGATATGGCAAAATAATGTCTCGTGAACTCATTATATTGTTAATCAAATTGGCTGCTTATAGGCATATTACTTGTTTTTATAACTTGATGTAGTCCGCTACACGTTGTTAGAAAATTAAATAATTAGATGATCAAAATACACAACAGCTATGTCAAACATTAATGTTAGTTCCATATAAAAGTAATAGTAGCGAATGTAATCGGCTGATTACAAAAGGAAAACATAATATAGAATAATAAAAGGTGAACGATTTGGAAACGAGCGTGTTTCTTTTCCTCTCTTTATTCTGCAATGCCTCAAAGACCACTTATCTAACGTTGCAAAGGTAGTCTTTATTTTCGATGAAAACAAGAGAAAGCCACACTTTTTTATCAGTCCGTTTCATTTTTTTCCGCACTTGAATTGCCGTTTTATGCCCAAAGCCCATCTCATCGTGAATTTGCTGTTAAAAAAACTTCCTTTTTATTGTTCTTGTCGCCCTTTTGTATATCAAAAAAACAGAAAAAAATCCATGCAATTCCTTGCAAATTAAAGAAGAATAATCTATATTTGCGTTTAGAAAAAAACAACTTAAACGTTCATGCTTATGAAGACAACGTTGATTTTACCAATTTCAGCCCCCTTGACATAAAGAACGCCACTTTCGGCAGTCAAGGGAGATATGCAGGACTCTACGAAAAGGCTTTGCATTAATCAATTTTCACACACACGATACAATCCATCCCACTTTTATTTTACGGATTTTCTCTCTTTACCGTTTTTATTGCGGGTATCTTATCAGACTGAAAAAGAACATAGACAGTATTAACTTATGGGACGACATTTACACGAAACAGCATTTCTAATAGTTACAGCCTTATTCATTCCCGTGCAGTCCCGTGCGCAGTCACCCGGTCAGGTCAGCGGTGCGGAGGCATGGCTGAAGACCGTCCCCCTGACGACGGATCTGCAGGGGTACTATCATTGGCGCGACTTCTCGGGCGACTCCGTTAGAACCAACCTCTACGATGCCAAGGGCGCAGCCTACGGTGGTGAGTTCACGCAGCGGCACACATGGATACGGACTTTCAACTTCAACCCCGCCCTGAACTTCTCCGAGGGGAATCAGCCGAAGGAGAGTCTACTGAAATACTCCAACCTCGCGCAGATGACCGTCATCGGGGTGTTTGCCCCGACGACCACCGCCTATAACAAGGACGAGGTGCTATATGCCGTCAGCGGACGCAAGGGTGCGGGAAGCCTCGTGAGCAGGGACAAGGCGGTCGGGCAGCAGGGCATAGAACCGCTCGACTACGGAAGCACCGTCGGCGAGGACCTTCTTTATTCGGGCGGCGAGAGGCAGACCGCAGAGGAGTTCAAGTCCACGAGTCCCCGCATCGTCTCATACATCAGGGCATACGCCCCCGTGCATTCCGTGTGGGGAGAAGGCAGACGTGCGACCATCACCACGGGAACATACAGGGACAGAGACGTCAAATTCTCGACAGCCTTTGACAAGTCCCTGTTCGGGGGGCGGTGCGCTCAATGGCTACACGCCCGAGCTCATCGCATACGGCAGGACGCTCACGCCGCTGGAGCGCAGGCAGGTGGAGACCTATCTCGCCATCAGATACGGCATCACGCTCAACGGCTCATACTATACGGGGACTGGCAACCTTTCATGGGACAGGGACGAAAGCGCCGCCTACCACCACAGGGTGACGGGCATCGGGCGTGACGACGCGGGCGACCTCTTCCAGCCTCTCTCCACGACGAGCTACGAGGAAGCACCAAGATACTCTACTGAAAAGACATACGACAGCTTCAGAGACGCAGACCCATACGGCCTGCCGACGAGCCAACGCCTTCTCGTCATGGGACGCGAGGATGGCTCTCCCATGCCCGACGGCGGCTTTATGATATGGGGCGACGACAATGCCGCCACGACCACCGTCGAGACGGAAGGAAAAACACCGTGGCACGTCATGAACCGCAGGTGGCTCGTCAGGACGAACATCGACTCCCACCGAGTACAGGGAAGGACATCTGGACGCAGAACGGCATCACCGTCACCTCCTACGGTTTTATGGATGCAGTGTCGCAGAATGATCCCAAGGAGGGCGCATACATCGTCAGCTCCCCGCTCGACACGGGAAACGGCACGATGGAATACACCAACCCGAGGCTCCATCCCGCCTATAACGTGGGCTTCACCGAGGCATCGGGCACGAAGTGCGCCTACGGCTTCAACGTCAGCGCACGGGGTGAGATCCGAATCGTAGAGAACGGAACTGTGCAGAGCAGAATAGTAGAAAGAAACACGGGCGGAAAGAGTTTCATGGTACGCAGAAAAGGAAACAGCGTAACTCTGCTCATAGACGGCCGGGGCAGCAAGGAGCTGCAGATAACCATACCCGTTGAAAGCACGGCAAAGGCAGCCTGCATGATTTTCGAGATCGCAAGCGGCGAGACAGCATTAAATATCCCCAAGCTGCGCAGGAACGGCTTTGGAGACAGCGGCAACATGGTTGAGCTCGGATACGGAGTCCTCGCCAAAGGCAACAAGTTCGCAGGTGCGGACTACCGCAACGTCTTCATGCTCATAGACAGAAACGCAGGCGACAAGACCGACATACATGAAAACATCATCATCAGATGCTCGCGCAAGGACGCGAGCCGTGAAAAACTCATCTTCGACAACATCTTCATGGACACCGACGGCAGTGGATTCGACACGTTCACCTTCGCCAGCTTCGACGGCATACTGGCACGGCTGACACCGCACGATGCGAGCTGCACGGGCGGAAAGCCGCGAAAGGACGGCAGCCTTGACATCAGCATGGTGGTCGGCCTGCCGAGTTTTTCATACAGCTTGCTGGCGGATTCCGTGGAGAATATGGAGAAAGGTGCCGTAGCTTCACGGGGAAACTTCACCACGAAGACATACACGGTGAAGAACCTGCTCCCGGGAAACTACAGTCTGCTCATTAAGCAGAACGCGGGCATCGACATCACGGCGGAGAGCACGGGAGGCGTCGAGTATGCCCATGCGGTCGGTCGCCGAAAGCAGGGAGAGGTCACATGGACTATTCCCTCGCTCACCTCCGACTACGGGGCGGGACTCTGCACCACGCTCGGACTGGGAAAGAACATCCTCCACGGCTTCGACGTGAAGAATGCCACGGCACAAGTCGTGGTCGAGGGTAAGCCCATGGGTGCTGCCGTCACCCTGAATGGAGGTGACGCACTCGGCATCATCTTCACCCCCGACACGGTAAGCTATACGGTAAACGGCATCGTCGTCCATCGTGCGGCCAAGAAAGCCGGTCTCGGCTGGCTCTTCGGCATGGGCTTCAACAAGGGACTCTCGACCATCGACGGGCTGAGCATCGACGGTGGAGACTTCGCCCTGACGAGGCGTTTCGAGGGGCGTGGCCTACGAGACGAAGAAGGCTGTCGAGGACAGCATGGCGGTAATTATCGGCAGCGAGTGCAGCCCGAACGTGCCCAAGGCACGAGGCAAGGTCGGCAGAAAACACCTCCTCCATCGAGAGACAGGCCCATTCTGCCCTCACCGTGACAAGGAAGGATGGGACTGGTATGGCGTTCAGTGCCGAGCTGAGACTTGCCAAGGAGACCGATGCCGAACTGCTCGTCTATGACACATCAGGAAGGCTGCTGAGCCGGACGGACATGGCGGGAGGCACCATCAAGCGTGCCGACTTCACCGTACCGCAGACGGGCGTGTACGTCGTCAAAGCACTCACCTTAGAAGAGGAATTTACAAGGAAGATAATGGCAAACTACTAAACCCCAACGGCTATGAAGACAAAGCATTACCTCATATCGGCGGCATTACTGACAGCCATCACCGCAGCCATCGCTGCGACGCATATATACAAAGGGGACAGGACGGTGCACGTGAAAACAACGGCACGAGTATATCACAATCCATGGCAGCACAGACCGAGACATTCACGAAGAACGTCCATAACGCAGAAAAAGCTACGCAGGGAATATCACGGACGGCAAGGAAGGAGGATAAGTCAAAGACGACAGCAGCAGCAACTTCTTCCGTTATGGCGACCACCTACACGGCAGACCATGCCTCGGGCATCATAGGACAGCCCGACGGACGGGTTTCGGACAACCCCGAGGACAACATCTTCGAGATAACAGTCGAGAAAGTTTCTCCAAATATGCGCGCATGGCTGGTCTATGACCTCAAGGGCGTAAGTTCTGGTCAGGGCATCAGCAGGAGCATCAACGATCGCACGGCTGTCGGCGGCTACCTTACGGTTCTTTCCAAGGACTGGAAGACCGTCAGGGAGGAAATAAGCCCCGAGTGGCTGAAGGACGGCAGGAACACCGTCCTCTTCACCATTCCGACGGATGCTTCCTACGCCTATTCGGTCAGGAACGTACATATCGAAACCGTAGCGGATGCTAAGACAAAGACTAATACCAATAAGCAGGAAGAAATAATCCTTTCCTCCGCCCCATAGCCTATGACGGTCAGACCTACCTCCACGGCTTCGTACGAGGGAAGGCAAGCCGTATCTCAGTGAACGGCACAACCATCACCGTCCATGACGGAGAATTCGAGGGCATCGTGCCATCGACGGGCAGACAGCTCAAGCTCACGGCAGTCATTGATGGCAGGAACATCAGTAGGAAAATAACACCCATACAAGGAGGCAGGGCGGACTATGCCCGTGCCCTCGTGTCCGTCGGTGGAAAGGCGGAGAAGCAGTTCCTCGCACACAGGGCGGACAGCATCGCCATCGGCGGCAACGTCCTTTCCGTGAAGGCTGCGGACATCGCAAGGGATGGCAGATACTCCATCACGGCACTCCGCGAGACGGACATTCCTGCCCTTGACTACGGCATGACCAACGTCACCGCCAAGGGAGACGGCTACCGCTTTCTGCCCCACGGCAACCACTTCGAGGGCAAGGGTGCAACGGTGAAGATAAAATACGACCGCATGCGAATCCCGAGCGGTTTTACAGAAGACGACATCAATACCTATTACTTCGACCAAGACACCAGGCACTGGGTGGCTTTGGAACGTGTGAAGGTGGATAAGGCTACAGCCTGCGTGGTATCGAAAACGACGCACTTCACCGATATGATCAATGGTGTAATCAAGGCACCGGAATCTCCACAGACCGACGGATTTACGCCGACGATGATGAACGACATCAAGGCGGCAGACCCAACGGCAAAAATCAATCTTATTACTCCTCCTACGGCTAACAACCGCGGCTCAGCTAATCTACAGTATGGCTTCGAGATGCCCCCTGCCCGCAATGGTATGGCTCCTTCTTTGGGCATACAGTACAGTAGTGAAGGAGGTAGTGGATGGCTTGGAGAGGGTTGGAATCTCTCTGTTCCTTCTATTACGTTGGATACTCGCTGGGGTGTTCCAAGATACGATACAAGTAAAGAAACCGAGACTTATTTGATGTCGGGTTCTATGCTTTCCACGATGGGTGACGATGGCAAGATGGGTGTGGCTCACCGTGGTGAGAAGATGAACCGAAAAGCGGACAGACAGTTCTACACTCGGCAGGGAGGAGACTTCAGCCGTATTATCCGAAAGGGTAATTCTCCTGCCGACTATACTTGGGAAGTAACCGACAAACAAGGAATCAAATATATTTATGGTGGAGAAGGTGCCGTTCTCAAAGGTACCATCACCGATGCAAGCGGTCAAAGCCGTGAGGTGATTACCGAATGGAAGCTCAAACGTGTGGAAGAAACACACGGTGATTATATCGAATACGTCTATGAGACAGCCGACGAACCTGTTCGTGGTGGACTTGTGGCAAAAGCCATTTATCTTAAGGAAGTACGTGCTGGTAATAGCGGACAATCACCCCACACAGTGGTTGTCTTAGAAGGCAGTAAACAGAAACGACTCAAAAACAACAATGCAAGATATGGCTTCCTAACCTCATCGAATCGTTTGTTAGAGAAGCTAACGGTGCACTTCCAAGGAAGTACGCTCCGCAGTTATGCCTTTACCTATAGCGAGGGTGCGTTCAACAAAGATGTGCTCACGGGTGTGAGGCAACTTGACGACAAAGGTGCAGAAGTGTCTTATCAGAAATTTGACTATTATGATGATGTACAGGCTGCTAAGGGGTATGTGCCTTTTAAGGAAAAACAGGAAACATGGAATACACACAATGACGGACTTGACGCAGGATTTATAAGTCCTCTCAAAGAAGTTGGTGGCATATTCAGCGATAAACCTACTGCCTTAGGAGGAACAACAAGCCTTTCTTATGGTGGCTCTTTCTATGCTGGAGCAGGAGTTGATGATCAAAGTTCTTCAACAAGTGGCACTATTGGTGGTTCTTTTAATTACTCTCATGATAATTCTAAGGGATTATTGACTTTTGCAGACCTTAACGGAGATGGATTACCCGACAAGATATATCAGGATGGAGGTTCTGTGTACTATCGTCCGCAAATATGCACAGACGAAAAGAAAATAACCTATGGAGAACCTATCAAAGTTATTGGTATCTCTAAATTTTCTGCTTCATCCAGTAATACTTTCTCTGGAGGACCTGCCATCAAGGCTGGGTGGCAGTATATTATGGCTACTGTTGCTACAAGTACCTCCCGCACAACTACTAAAACCTCTGTATATTTCAGTGATGTTAATGGTGATGGGCTTGTAGATATAGTTTCTAATGGTAAGGTTTATTTTAATCATATAGAATTTGATGCGCAAGGTCATGCCATTCCTCATTTTACGCTTAGCAGCGCCGATACACCAAGCCCCATCATCTATGATGCCAAGAAAATAGATAAAACTATTGGAGAGGTTGATCCTACCGAGCAGGCAGAACTGATTAAATCCTCTCCGATGGAAGATATGGTACGTGTATGGCAGGCACCTAAAGATGGAATCATCAGCATCTCGGGTACAGTTAGTTTGATTACTCCAACAGGCGAATACGATACCGATGAGTATGCTCATGCTGACGGTGTGCGCGTAGCCATTCAGAAAGGCAGTACAGAACTCTGGAGTAAGAAAATTGCCAAGGGAGATGCAACAGCTTATAATGCTACGGCACAGAATATCACTGTCAAGAAAGGCGACCGCATTTATTTCCGTGTCCAGTCTGGTACGGAGGAAACAAGCAACGGTGCCTTTGACAACGTGAAATGGGCGCTGTCATTACCTATACAGGTGCGGCAGAAACACTCCCCGGCGGATTATCTACCACTGTTTATCAACCTCAGGAGGGTGCCATTTATGGTGCCAATACACTGACCAATGTGGCAGAGAGCACTTCTTTGAACCTGTCAGGTAAGTTCACCAAACCCGTCACAACAGATGACGTTACGCTCAGAATTGTCGCATCTAATGAGTTAAAAGACAGCTTGGGTAATAATAATCCGAATTATAAAAAAAGAGAAATCTATACCCGTACCTTAGCATGGAATGAAGCGTTTGACGGAGAAATTAAACAGACGATTCCTAATCCGGATGGCTTGACAAATCTAAACTTTGAAATCAGTTCTTCTTCTAATGTGGACTGGTCGAAAATAAAGTGGACACCACAAATAGAGACCATAGGCAAGAATGGTAGCAGGCAGCGTACGGCAGGGGCAACCCATTATATTCTCTTTGCCGACATGGTTAGTGAAGGTAAACCTGTAGTACTTGCTTCCAATGTTTCAACCCTGACAGTTACTCCGAGTATCACGATGCTACCACCAACGGTAAACGGAATGGTAACGATGACTGTCAAGACTGTAGACAAACTGTTGGGTAAAAAGACTTACACTTTCAGTGGTGGCAGTCTTTCAGGAGATCCACTGATAATCACCGGTATCAGTGCAGGCAAGATATGGATAGATTACTTCTATTCAGGTAACATCTCAGGTCAGACAGTAACTTCTGCAGCTACTGTCAGTGGCATAGGAACAGCACAGGCAGGCTTCTATGCCCAGACAGAGAACAAAGGCTTCGGCACAATGTATCGTGGTTGGGGTGGCTTTGTTTATAATGCTTCCGAAGGTAGGTATGGCAAACCTATTGATGAATCACTGCTGAAGCTCCCCGATAGCAAGGATGCCAAGATGGATCCTTTGACAATGGCATTTGTACCAATAGGAACAGACCAAAGTTCATTTGATAGATGGATAGGACAACGAGCAGAATTGTACCTTACAGCTAAAGAGGCTGGGGCTTCAAGACTAACTGAACAAAATGTAATATTAACTAACCCTTTCGAACATATTGATGATATAACAGGAGTTTCCGGTACGTGTCTACAAGGAACCGGTGCTGTAGCTATAACACAGGAAATGGTTGCAACAAGTGATGTCAATCAGACAGGCATTGCTTTTACATACAATGATGCAAGTGGTAAGAGTGTAACTCGCTCCACTATGATGGATTTCAATGGGGATGGTTTCCCGGATATTTTTCAAAAGGGAGTCATACAATATACAAATTCGCAAGGAGGTATCAGTGGCGAAAAGTATAGTGGAATTGGAACCATCGGCAGCGAGAACAAGTCTGAAGGATGGGCATTGGGAAGTGATCCCATTATTTCGATAAGTTCTACGATTGCTCATATAGCAAAAGGAAAGGATCATTCCAGCAACCAAGGCTCCAGCAACAAGGCAAAAGCTAGTATGTCTGGATCTGTCAGTATTCCTCCCTCTAACAAGGATTGGAGCACAGAAACATTCATGGATGTGAATGGAGACGGTCTACCTGATAAAATTATTAAGGAAATAAAGTTCGACTTAATTTAGGGGTACAACTTCACAGAACCGATTGATTGGGGAATTGAACGAATACAAGGTGGTAAGGGAATTACTTATAACGCCAATATAGGTGGTGGCTTCAATAAGGGGTCATCAAGCTTCGCCGGGGGATACAATGTTGTAACCTCTAAGAATGGAGAAGAGTATAATCTCTCTGATGTAAATTCTGACGGATTACCAGATAAGGTATGGCGCAATGACAAGACTATCATGGTGGCATTTAATATCGGTAATGGTTTTATGGATGCCATTCAGTGGAAAGGGCTTTCTTCTCTTAGCGAATCTGCCTCAACCTCAGAGGGTGCTGAGGTTGCATTTACTGTCAATTTCACTCCAAAGTTAATTCCTGTCAAAATTTCCATAAATCCAGTTGTTTCTGTCAGTCATAGTATAAATCGTAACAACTATGCTTTTGCAGGACGTAGATGGCGACGGCTACCTCGACATTGTGGAATCCGATAAGGAAAGTGAACTGAAAGTAACCCGCTCTGCTATCGGCAGAACGAATATGCTCAAGAGCGTGACCAATTCCCTTGGCGGAACCTTTACACTGGACTACGAACACAGCACGCCTACCTACGGCCTGCCCGGTGGTAAATGGGTAATGTCGTCCGTAACCATTGACGATGGTATCCGTGATGATGGACCGATGATGAAGACGATGTTTGCCTATTCAGATGGACAGAAAGATCGCCACGAGCGTGAGTTCCTCGGTTTTTGGAAAGGTCGTAACCAAGAATATCGACACCGAACAGGGTGAATCCGCAGTCTATCGTCAGGCTGTGCAGCTCTATGATGTGTCCACCTACTATGCACGGGGCAATGAGCTTGGAGCGTCTGTAGAGGATGCCAAAGGCAACAAGTACACCGAGACACGCAATGAATATGATGGCTATTATATCACAGCCAACGGTGACAGCTATACTTTCAACAAACAGAAGAAACTCTGTAGCGACCGCGCCTCTGCCTTTGTACCGCTCCGCTATACCGCCAATAAACAGTATGAGGGACGGGCAACCGGCATCACTACCTCAGAGGCTTGGAATGAGTATTACCTCACTGGCTATCACGGAGAACTGAAGTCCTACAAGTTCAGTGATAAGGGTAAGTTGAGTGCTGACGGTTCGGGTAAGTTCGACTACCAAACCGCAATACAATATGCTCACAATGATAACAAACATATCTTCGGGCTACCTACCAACGTAACCGTAACGGGCGGTGATGGTAAGATTTATCATCAAGTTTCTGCGACTTACGATTTGAACTATGCCGACCATATTACACAGATTAAGCAACAACTCGGAAGCGGCGAAGCCGTCTCTGACTACACCTATGATGCTTACGGCAACATCATCAAGACCATGCTTCCTGCTAACAGCAAGGGACAACGCATGTGGTATACCTACCGCTATGAGCCGGTGATGAATATGTATGTGGAGCGCATAGACGATGCATTTTGGCTACCGTAGCGAGGCAGCCAACTTCGACTACCGCTATGGTATGGCACTCCGCCGTATGGATCTCAACCACTTCTATTATGAAACGGAAATAGACAACCTCGGACGTGTGAAAGCTGTGCGCGGTCCTAATGAGTTAGCAGCAGGTGTGCCGTACATCATTGCCTTTTGACTATCAGCCTAAGGCTACTTTCGGCACCAATGGTATTACAGTGCCTGCTTACGCAGTGACCAAGCATTACGACATACAGCACCCAAGCGATGATATGGAGACCGTAACCTTCGTGGACGGCTTCGGGCGTCCCGTTCAGGTGAAGAAAGACGGTGTGGTAACGAAAGCTGCCAAGGGTAGTGCTCCGAAAGACGAGACCGTGATGATTGTCAGCGGACGCAACGTCTATGACGCATTCGGACGTGTGGCAAAGGCTTACTATCCAACAACGGAGGCACTGGGCAGCAAGACAGCTTTCAACAAGGCTTTTTGATAACGTGTCGCCAACCGTAACGGTTTATGACGTGCTTGATCGTGCCATGAAAGTAACGCTTCCGGACAATGCTGAGACCAAGACGGAATACTCTACGGACGCAGGTAGCAATGCACTCGTAACGACTGTAACTGATGCGTTGGGTAATCGTCAGGCTACCTATACCGATGGTAGTGGCAAGACGGTGAAGACCGAGCAACTCAGCGGACCCGATGGTATCATTACCACTTCTTTCGAATATGATGGCATCGACCGATTGGTCAAGGTAACAGACACCGAGGGCAACGTAACGACATCCGTCTATGATATGGGCGACCGTCGCACTGAGGTAAACCACCCTGCAAGCGGTATCACCACCTTTACCTATGATGCCTTGGGTAATGTGCTCACCAAGCAGACAGCCAACCTCAAAAAAGAGGGCAAGACCATCAATTACGAGTACGACTACGGTCGTCTGGCGGCTATCAACTATCCCGACCATCCGGAAAATAACGTGAAGTACCATTATGGTGGTATCAACTCTTCTTACAACCGTATCGGCAGATTGATGCTTCGTGAGGACGGCAGTGGCGCTATCGAGTATTACTATGGTAAGATGGGTGAGGTCTTGAAGACCGTGCGCACGCTGATTGTGCCTAATCAGGCGGTGGCAACCTACGTAACACAGTGGAAGTACGACAGCCATAACCGCCTATTGGAAATGATTTACCCCGATGAGGAAAAGGTCACCTACGGCTATAACCTCGGTGGACAGGTAGACCACGTCCGTGGTTACAAGTCCTATGGCTACGACTATGTGAACAAGATTGGCTATGATAAGTTTGAGCAGCGCACCTACCTGAAGTATTGCAACGGAGCGGAAACGTTCTACAGTTACGACCCTGCACGCAGACGTTTGCAGAACCTCGTGGTGAATGCTAAGGCAGGTACTATCATGGACAACGCCTACAGCTACGACGCAGTGAGCAACGTGCTTGGTATTAAGAACAATGCTCCGCTCCCACAGAGTGGCAAGGCAGGCGGACAAATGAGCCATAGTTATACTTATGACCCACTATATCGTTTGGCAAGCGCAACGGGAACTTATAAGGGAACGGACAATAAGACGGCTTCTTACACCCTTGCTATGGGCTACGACAATATGCACCGCATCACGAGCAAGAAGCAACATCTCTCGCAGACAGGTGTACAGTTCGAGGGCACGCTCAACGCAGGCTACGAACTCGCTTATACTTACGGCAAGGATACGGGTAGGAAGTTCCAACTCGACAATGTTCGTGATATTAACTACCGAACGGAAGAAACTCCTACGGAGAGTACCAATATCAACAACGGACACAAGTACACTTACGATGCCAACGGAAACCTTGTCTACATCAACACCTCTCGTGTAAAGAAAGACGGCAAGGAAGATGAAAAGGCAAGTGAGCAGAAGTACCGTTGGGACGAGGAGAATCGCTTGTTGGCAGCTGATGAGAACGGCTTTGTGAGCAACTATTGGTATGATGCCGATGGCGAGCGCACAGTAAAGACCTCAGGCGAAAACGAAGCTATCTATGTGAACTCCGAGTTCTCGGGCGGCAATACGGGTACAGCAAGGTTCAGTCTCTATGTCAGCCCATACCTCGTAGCAGGGCAAGGTGGCAAGTACACCAAGCATATCTATGTGGGCAGTCAGAGAATAGTCAGCAAGCTTGGCGACCTCGCCAGCTATGGCGCAGACCCAAGACGAATACCTTATGCAGGCAATGAAGCTGATGGTCTTACCATTAACTACAAGGATAAGTACAACCAGCAGTTACAATCCATTAAAGACAATTACAAAACGTTTGACTTGCCATATAATGGTAAGGACAACGATGACTACGTAAACGGTCAAGGCTTCTGCTGCAATGATGGTACGCCGGAGGCAGCACGGGCAAGGGCTATGGCACGCACAAGGGCTGCAAATGGCAACTTCAAGCCGAATGATGACTACGAAAAGATGCAGTTCTACTACCATCCTGACCATTTGGGCAGCAGTAGCTACATCACCAACCTTGATGGCGAAGTATCGCAACACATCGAGTATGTGCCGTTCGGTGAGGTGTTCATAGAGGAACGCAACAACACATGGAATACCCCTTACCTCTTCAACGCAAAAGAATTTGATGAGGAAACAGGTATGTACTACTATGGTGCGAGATACTATGAGCCGAGGTTGAGTTTGTGGATGAGTGTGGATCCGCTTGCTGAGGAATATATTGACATAAGTGCATACACTTATTGTCATAATAATCCAATAAATCTATTTGATCCTGATGGTCAAGGAGATTATTATACAGATGCTGGTAAATGGCTTGGTAGTGATGGGAAACAGGATAATATGGCATATACAGCAACTGGTGTACGTAAAGAAAAAAACAAGAATGGCTCTCTAGTGAATGTATTCGAACACCCTGTTAAATTGTCTATTGGTCAGAAAGAGCTTAATACTTTGGCATCAACTGTATATGCAGAAAGTTCTATAGGGTATGGTATATTTAGCAAAGAAGAAATGTTTGCAATAGCTTCTGTTCATGTGAACAAGAATAAAGTAGCGTATGGTAAAGACTCTCCGAGTGCAAAGCATTTAGAAGAACAACGTTAAGCAAACAAACAAATGCAATGCAAACAGCCAATGCCGCTGTTATAAATGCATTTACACCAGGTTCTATAGATTATAGCAATGGAGCAGATCAATGGGATGGTGCAGAACAAGCAATGATTCCTAAGGAGTTTCAGAATAAGCCATCAAATGGTACTTTTATGTATAAAATGAACGTCATGGGGTGGAGTATGCGTGATAAGGAGTATGCATCGTGGAAAAATGCTGTAAATAAAAAATTTGGTAATGGATCATTTAATGTTCCGCAGAAAAAAACTGCAGGATACAATTATGGAGGTATGAAGAATAAGGGAAGAATTAGGCTTACTTCCACTGCACAATATGGATTAACTATTTTTTGGAGGACTATAAAATGATTTTATTTTCAAATTTATGGCTTCGAAGAGCGTTTTTTTGCATTTTACTTTGTTCTTGTCTGCTAGATAATAAAGCTCAAAATGTCTGGAAACTTTATTACAATACAAAAGAAGTCCAGATTAGGAGTTATACATCTAAAGGACAGTTGAGACATCTTGTGCAAAGCGATGACGATGGGAATAAGGTCGATTCTGTAATTTATAAAAAGAATATTTATGTTTATTCTTTTGCAAAAACAAAAGTGTACAAGAACTCTAATTTTCGTGTCATAAATTTCTATTCTAAATTTAAACTGCATAAGGAGACTTTTTTGTCTCCTTATGTTAAACATGCATTCCTATTAGAGGAGTATATTTCTGATTTGCAAAACATTTATGAATCCATTCTTCCGAATGGTGATGAAGTTTCAAATCATATATCGATTTCTATAAACAAAAAAATAGCACCCATGTAACATTTCGTAATCTGAATTGTCGTTTCAATGTTTTTATTTAGTCCTGTAATATTACAATCTTATTTGTCCTACAATACAATAAAAAGACATAAAGCTATATATTAAATTCGGAAGGCTCTCAAAAAAATAAGTTATATTTTTGGAAGGAATATTCTCAATATCTTTTTTTAATTATAAACATAATTCAATTAAGATAGTAATAGAATCATTATCATCCTATGATGATAGAAAAGATGAATATATTTATGAATGGAAAAAGAGATACGTAGGGTCTTGCTAATTAAATATAACTCGTTAATCATTAATTATTTATACTTCTTAATGTCTGGTTAATTTGTAAAAAATGATTACCTTTGGATGTTAAAAACAACAAGAAGCAAGATGAAGTACTACTCTCAATATCGTAATCATGATTTGTTTGATCTTCAGGAGCTACTCTCACGATTTTGCAAGTCCAATCGCTGGGTTAAACTTGGCGACAACCTGCCCTGGGATAATATCGTGCGGGAATACAACAAGCGTTTGCAGTATCGCCACGCAGGAGCGGACAACAAGACGGCATCTTATAGCCTTGCAATGGGCTACGACAATATGCACCGCATAACAAGTAAGAAGCAACACCTCTCACAGACAAGTGTGCAGTTTGACGGCACGCTCAACGCAGGCTACGAACTCGCTTATACTTACGGCAAGGATGCGGGCAGAAAGTTCCAGCTTGACAATGTTCGTGATATTAACTACCGAACGGAAGAAACTCCTACGGAGAGTACGAATATCAACAACGGACACAAGTACACCTATGATGTCAACGGAAACCTTGTCTACATCAATACCTCTCGTGTAAAGAAAGACGGTAAGGAAGATGAAAAGGCAAGTGAGCAGAAGTATCGTTGGGACGAGGAGAACCGCTTATTGGCAGCCGATGAGAACGGTTTTGTGAGCAACTATTGGTATGATGCCGATGGTGAGCGCACAGTAAAGACATCAGGCGAAAATGAAGCTATTTATGTGAACTCCGAGTTCTCGGGTGGTAACACCAGTACGGCACGCTTCAGCCTTTATGTCAGCCCATACTTAGTTGCTGGGCAAGGTGGCAAGTACACCAAGCACATCTATGTGGGTAGCCAGCGTATTGTCAGCAAACTCGGCGACTTGGCTTCTTTATGGGGCAGACCCAAGACGTATCCCGTATGCAGGCAAAGAAGCTGATGGTCTTACCATTAACTACAAGGATAAGTACAACCAGCAGTTACAATCCATTAAAGACAATTACAAGGCGTTTGACCAACCTTATAACGGTAAGGACAATGACGACTACGTAAACGGTCAAGGCTTCTGCTGCAACGACGGTACGCCCGAAGCAGCACAAGCCCGTGCTATGGCACGCACAAGAACTGCAAACGATAATTTCCACGATAAGGACAATTATGAAAAGTTACAGTTCTACTACCACCCTGACCACTTGGGCAGCAGTAGCTACATCACCAACCTTGATGGCGAGGTGGCTCAGCACATCGAATACGTTCCATTTGGAGAAGTGTTCATAGAGGAGAGAAACAACACGTGGAACACGCCTTATCTTTTCAATGCTAAGGAGTTTGACGAGGAGACAGGTATGTACTATTATGGTGCAAGGTACTACGAGCCAAGGTTGAGTCTATGGATGAGTGCGGATCCCTTGGAAGAAGATTATCCTAACCTATCAGCTTATGGATATTGCCATAATAACCCTATAATTTTATACGATCCAGATGGCAAAGGAGATTATTTCACTAATTCTGGGATTTATTTGGGATATGATAAAATAAACGATGGTAAGCTTATTCTGTTACAGGTAATTTTAATATGAATGATTATCTCAATGGGAAAATTGATAAAAAAACTTCAATATCTGAAATTAATTTAAATAGCAACATTGGGCAATTAGCTAGAATTGGTTATGCCGAATTTAGAGGGGGAAATTCTACGGAGCAACTAGTAGGAATGGATATAGTAATGAACAGAGTTGAGTCTGATAAATTTCCAAATACTATAGAGGGTGTTATAAAACAACCATGGCAGTTCTCTTCATTAAATAAGAATGACAATAATCGGATTTTCTATACCAATCCTAGCGAGACACTTAAGATTCAAAGTGGGAAGCATAAAGGCGAGTTAGACAAACTGAATCATAATGCGTGGGTTAGAAGTTTATCTAATGCTATCAAGGTATATAAAGGAAGTGAACGGGGAATCAGTAAATCGGCTTTGTTATATTATAGTCCAAGATCGATGTCAAGGGATAAGAATGGTAATCCTACCATCCCTAAATGGGACTTTAACAAGTTAAAGGAAATATACGTAGCTGGAGTTAGACCATCATATATTAAGATGTATACTTACAAAGAATCGAAAAAGAAAGGTCAAATAAAATGAATATTTTAAAGTGTATGTGGTTATTAATTATGTCATTTAATATAACCGTTACCCATGCTCAAAGGGAATCAATTAGTTCTTTAAAGGACAACTCACTTCAATGTGTACAAAAATTCCCTTTGGGAGAAAATAAAGCCTCCTTTTTAAATGTCTATCAGGATACTATTAATAATTATGTGATGTTCAAAACGATTAGATATTATGGTAAAAAAACTTTTTCGAAATCGGAACTATATCAGGTGCGGGAATATTGATTTTTAAAGATGGAAAAAAATCTCCTTAAAAATCATATTATTTCGAACCTAATAATAAAAGTATATGCTATAGAAATGTATGTAAAGGGTTCCACATATGGGGCTTCTATGCTCTTTATAATCTATGAGACCGATGGCCTTGGAAACTGGGAGATAATAAGATGCCCTTTCGAGTCTTTTAGAATCGTAACTAACAAAGCTAATATTTCAAAAATAATACGTTATGAGGACGGTAGATTGTTTAGTTATTATACCTTTAAAGATAGAGTAATACAACGAATAGGGAATAGATAGTAATGCTCCAAAACGGGAGTTGTCAAAATAGTCATTTGAGTATCAATGTGATTTTAAAAGATTAGGCGTAAAGGCAGGGAAAGATTCTCTGCCTTTTGCTATATTTGTACCCCCCAAAAAAATTGAATATACGAGAATTCTTCGGAACTTTATGCTCCAGATTGGGAGTTGAGTTTCAATGCCGCATCGCCACTCAAACAATATTCTCAAAAGAGGTAAAGTACAGGTAAACAACGCTACCGATGCAAACTTTGCCAGAAGCATTTTATTACTGACTACACATACAAAGCATATCTTCCTAACACTGATTCTAAAATCACTCAACTACCCAAAGAGGGATTGGGCTTCCGCAGTACGGAACGAATGCTGGGTATTAGATTTATCAGTATTTATTCATGTCTACTCTCAAGAAATTTTGTCAGTTGTACTGCTTGTTGTTGCAGTCTAATAAGAAGTTGGGAATAGGTTTCGAGTCTGCCGAGCATTCGTTGAGCAGTGGCGACAGAATGATAAGCATTGAGGACTTTCACGGCTTCGTTGTATAGCACGCCTATCTTATGAGTCATGACGACGATTTCTGAGAGTTTCTCCAAGTAAGGCTTCTTTGAAGGGTCTTCCGTGATGACCTTAAAGGCTTCACCCAAAATCCTTGCTCGGACAAAATCGCTTTTTGTCTTTGCTCCCGACTTGCGATAGAGTCTGATAAGTTTCTGCTGGTCTTCAGAATTAGGTATCCTGATATGCCATCTGTCCCATCTTGGGCAGGTGGCACATCTGCCGTCTGGCTTCTTTTGTTTCTGCTTTTTCATTGCTTTCTAATTACGACTTTGGAGTGATTTAATCCCCCTTTGGGGCAAGGGTCTTTGTGGTACAAACGATAGTTTGTGGTACAAAGACACACCTTGCTGATGTAGAAAATGGGATTATAAGCCCATGCCGTGTTACAGCATTCACTGAATACAGTAACTCAGCGTAGGCTTGCATTCGAGGAATGCAGTACTTCAGAGTTTCCGCCATCTTTCCACATCATCTTTGTATTGGTCGAGATGTTCTCGAAGCACCTGCTCCACATATCCTGAAACGCTTGCTCCCTGCTCACCGATTTCCTCACCACGAAGTCCAACTTTCGTTGAGTTTCCTCTGATACATACACGGCTTTGCGGTGGCTGTTGCGAAAGGGCTGGAGATATTTCCCCTGAAACTCGGATAATTGCTTCCTGTCCCTTGTTTTTCCCATTCGTTGATGATTCTCTTCGATAGAAGTAGCCCTTTCCGTTGGTGACAACTCTGTTTCTTGATAGGACGGTTGAGAATAGTCCTTGTGACTCTCCTTGTCATTTTGTTCCTCAACTTTAACAGGCTCAAATCTTTTCTTTTCCTCTTCATAATCTACGGGCTGGTCAAAATCGGGCAACTCTTCGGGCTTGCGGAGCTTAACTCCATAATTGCCCATATCTCGAAGGGCTTGTTCCAGACGTTGTTTCCTTTGTTCATCTATTCTTGCCATAATTTCTTGGGTATTGCGTTATAATGCCTTTCAAGCATTGTTTGTATGTCGCTCTGTTTGTAAAGTATCTTCCCTCCGATTTTGTAGAAAGGAAGCGTTCCTAAGTTTCTGTACTCTTGGAGCGTACGTGTGCTGAGCCGTAATTGGCTGCAAACCTCCTCGCCAGTGAGGTAAACCTCTCCGCCCAGCATCGGACGGGCTGTGGAGCAATAACGCTCCAGTTTCTTCAAAGTACCCTCCATCAACTGTGCAAACATCTGCATTTGAGGGTCTTGCTGTGTAATGATTTCTTTCTCTTCCATAGTTCATTCTGTGTTTGATTTCATTCATTGTTTGCATTCAGTAACTCTGCGATGTCGCTCTCCTTATAATAGCATTTATGCCCAATGATGGAGAAGGGTATTTTACCCGTGTCGCGATAGGATTGCAGGGTGCGCTTGCTGATGCCGAGCCTGCGGCATACGGCTTCATTGTCAAGCCATTCGTCCGTTTCGGGCGGATTGGCGATAAGCTGTTCAATACTGTGGATAAAGTCTGCAAATTCGGAGCAGTGCCGCTCCCACGCTTTGCGGTCGATGATAATGAGTTTCATTGCCTTAATTTTGTTTTGATTACTTTATTGTTACTCGGCAAACAAACTGTTATGCAGTCCATTGCCGTACTTCTCGGGTGCAAAAGTAAACCCTCGGAAGCACCGCTGCAAGAAATGAGGATAAGCAGGGAAATAGAAAGAAAGCAATAGAAAAACAAAGGAAATCCGTCTGTGTTATTGCGGTAATGAGATGAGGTGCCGGTTCGTTCCTTTTATTATTTTGTTGTTTTATCGATAATTCGATAGTTCGACAAATCGAGATGTCGAAGTGTCGATAGATAGTTTTATCGATAGATTATTTTGACGGTATATAGTTTTGACAACAGATAGTCATGACAACAGATAGTTTTGACAACAGATAGTCATGACAACAAATTGTACAAACAATAGATTGTCCGTATTATCGTCAGTCCTATCTGTTGTTAGTTGTTACGCCTTGCGTCCAAAGAGCCTGAGTATGCCGTATTCTTGTCGTGCCTATACTCTCTACGGCAGCCCAGCCCTGCAAGGTTGGGAGAGATGAATACGACCGCATGGATATAGAAAATGGCAATACCACCATGAAACAGAAAAATCCTGCGGTGGAGATTCTTCTCTCCATCCGCAGGACTCGACCTTGTCAGGGCAGATAGGCTACCGTTGTACCTTTGCACGATAAGAAACGGCTTCAGGGGCTTTGCGTCTGCCTTTGCCTACAACGCCTTTGGGCTTGCTTCCTCCGTCAGTCTGACCGTTGGCAAATTGTTGCTCTCGATGAGCAGCACTATCGTGCCTGTGAGTTCGGTGTAAAGACGGCCGTATTGCTCGTCAGAAGCCAATGTGTCCGTCAAACCGAATTTGTCGAATATGGCTTGAATAGCCTTGTTCGACAACAGTATAGATACGAGTTTCTCTGGGAGCAGTGCATGCAGTTCCCTTTCAAACTCGTTTTCCAACACGGATACAAGCGTATCATACTTAGAAAAGTGCAAGCCCTGATACAAGACCTCACTTGCCATACTCTCCGCTTCGGGGTGCGTGAAGCCTTGCGCCACGACATCGCAGTAAACTGTGAGAGCCATATCTGCCCGTGCAGTGATAAACTCCGTATCTTGCAATCTCTCGGGGTGATGCTCACTCATGTAACTTCTTAATTTCAATCGAAAATAGGAAAGTTCCTGTTTGTTGTGCTGTTTCATCTTTATCTTCATCTTCATTTAGCGTTGATATTCAATGATGGTTGCTTTGCAGCCAAAGGAAAAACTGCTTGCTCTCCGCTTGGCTTTTTGGCGGGCAGACACGCAAAGCCTCTCTAAGTTTCCTTGTGATATTGCTGCCCATGAGTGGCTGCATCTCACGGGCAATCTTACACTTGCTGACCTTTGCGTAAAGTTCGGTGGTGGAAATGAAACGGTGTCCGAGCATCTTACTGACGGTTTCTATCGGCAGGCCGTTCTCCAAGCAGATAGTTGTCGCAAAAGTATGTCGTGCTGTGTGCGAGGTGGCTTCGGTATGAGGTGGGAGTCCTGCCTTGATGATGATGTCCCTTATCTTGCGGTTGAAATGGCTATTCGTGGGGAACTCACGAAAGAGCAAACCCTCCTTTCGTCCGTCGCTGACAATGGTGAGTATCTCTTCGGCAATGGGCAACAAGGGGACAATGCTCCTGTTCTGTGTCTTTGTGCGACAGAGCGATATGTACCTACGTCCATCCCCGAATGTATAAACATCGTCCATTCGGAGTTTCTTTAAGTCTGAGAATGCCAGCCCCGTGAAACAGCCCAAGAGGAAGATGAGCCTGCAATGGTTGTCCACTGAGCGGTGAGGGCGATATGAGAGAAGTTTGTGTAAATCGTCAGAAGTGAGGGCATTGCGCGCGTAGGTGGGCGTTTCAATGTCTATTTGCTCAAAAGGGTCTTCACGGATATATCGCTCTTGCAATGCTTTTCGGATGACTTGATGCAGATGACGCAGACGATTGGAAACAGAACTTTCCTTGTTCCCCAAGTCTCTTAGCATAAACAGGCGGTAGTTCTCTATGAGGTCTTTGTCTGCCTCTTTGGGAAGGCAATCCTCATTTTCCCTTGTTTTTAGAAAAAGAGCAAAATTCTTCCGACTGTCCCTGAAAGCCCTGACAGTAGCCTTTCTTATCGTCTTGCCTTGCAATGCCTCCTTGCTTTCACATACGGATTGGTAAATCTCTATGAGTGTCGGTGTGGGCTTATTTTGGTGCAGGTACTGCTCTTTGAGATACTCTGGCGTGATGTAGTTCTCTTCCCTTAACGTGTGTTCATAGAGTGTGTGAAGTCGTTCATCTATTGAGTTCAGTTGCAGATTGACGGCATTCGCTCTGTTTGCCACCACTTTCATGCGCCCTTTCTTTGATTGCCAATCATCGGGAGAGGTGTACAAACCTGTTGAGAATGAAGAAGACGCACCATTGCAGGTGATACGGCAGCGGATAATGCATTCATTCCTTTCGCTTGTCTTGCTTCTGTCTATATAGAATAGTATTGAAAATGTACTTTTCATTGTTCTTGGGCTTTTAGTTGATTAAACGATATTGTGCGATGAGAGGGAGAATCTTCTCCACATCCCGAAAGACACGCTCTGGAGAAGTCTCTGCATACACTTGTGTGGTCTTTATTTGGCTGTGTCCGAGCATTTTCGATACGCTTTCGATGGACACGCCTTCTGAAAGGGTCATCTGAGATGCAAAGGTATGGCGAGCCATGTGAAAGGTCAATATCTTTTTGATGTCACAAAGCCGAGCTATCTTTTTGAGGTGTATGTTCACTGTATCGCAGCCTGGTATGGGTAGCAGATACCCTTTGGGCGGTTCGTGACGGAATGCCCTTGTATGAATACCTTTGTACCGCTCAATGATGGCAGACGCTTCGGGCAATAGCGGAATGTAGCATATATTGCCCGTCTTTACTCTCGGCTTACGTATCCAATCCATATCGGACTCGTGGATGATATGTTCTGCCGTGAGGTGGTACACATCCGTATAGGAAAGACCAGTATAGCACGAAAAGAGAAACATATCCCTTGATACCTGCTCGTAGCCTTGCAGTTCATTATCACTTAACGCAGCTATTCGGCTTACTTCCTCCCTTGTGATGTATCGAGGTGTACCCACGTCCCAACGGATAGAGTGAGCGATGAAAGGATAGATGTCTATGATGTGCCGTTTGTGCAGGTCCTTGAGTAGGGATGCCAGCATTGTAAGATAACCAGCTGAGGTGTTGAGTTTAAAACCCTTTTCTTTGGCAAAATACTCCTCCAAGTCTTTGATAAGGGCAGTATCGGCTTTTTGCACGGGAATATCGTCCACACGGTAGCGATGTCTGAGAAATTTTGCCAGATGCTTACGGAAGAGCAGCAGACATTTCAGTCTTCTTTCACTGCGGTCTATACCCACTCGCTCACGGAAGCGGTCGATATACTCGTCTGTATGATGAAGCAGCCCCTGCGATCCGCTATTCAACCCGAATACAAGTTCCCTTATCTGCTCTGCCGTAACAGTGTTGTTCAACTTGCCCAAAAGCGATTCATAAACTTGATGGACACTTACTTGCAGTCGGTCAAGTTCGCTGTTTACTGATACGGCTTCGGCACTCTTGCCCACAAGTCTTTGTTTACGACTGTCCCATAGATTGGGTGTACAGCGCATTTGCAACTGAACTGAACCATTGAGCGACCGATACTGATGCGTCCCATAACGGGACTTTTCCCGTTTTTGTCCTGCGTACCTCTCTTGAGGTAGAAAAGCAGCTTCATTTTTTCTTTTTCCATTGTTCTTTTGCTTGCAAAATTACACTTCTTAGAGGAACTTTGAGTGATGCAAAACATTGATAATGAAAGAGAAAACACCGTTTTAGTTACCACTTTTAGCTTTTCTTTTCCTTTCATCGTTTCTCGAACGATTTGGTAACTGAACTCTTGCTTTTTCACTCCTTTCTTAGCCTATTTCCCTTGATGCAACCCAGTGAAGAAAAGAGTAATATATCCTCTATTTCAACCAGATACGCATTTTTCTCCTTTTCTTGCTTCCAACTCCTATACTTCCGCATAAAAAGTATTAGGAAGATACTTTTTGGCTGATTAAATGTTATGATAAGACTATGACGAAGTAGAAAAAAGAGGTATATAGGTCAAAAAAAGAAAGGCACAAATTTGTTGTTTTGTATTGTGGTACCAACAAATTGTGCCCTTTAGTATGAAAAAACTCTCTTTTATAATCTTGCTTTTTCTAACAATTCTTTAGGCATAATAGGCATTGCACCGTTCTGAGTGCAAACGAATGCGCTAGCCTCAACAGCCAAATTGTGTGCTTCTGTTATACTTTTTCCGTTAAGAATAGCCGAAACAAAAGTTCCTGTGAATGAATCTCCGGCTCCAACAGTATCAGCAATATCTACGATAGGAGTCTTTTGATACGATTCAGTGTTAGGTGCAAACACATAAGAACCATTTATACCACATGTAAGTATCAACATATCGAGATTGTATTTACCAATAAGCAACCAGCATTTGTTTCCATATCTAAGCCGGGATAGCCAAATATACGTCCAATGGTAACCAATTCCTCATCGTTTATCTTTAGAATGTTGCATTGTTTAAGCGAATTTCGTATAATATCTTCGTTGTAAAAGTTCTGTCGGAGATTTATATCGAAAATCTTTAAACAATCTTTTGGAGTCGCATTGAGAAACTTTTGAATGGTATTTCGGCTGACACTACTACGTTGTGCAAGTGAACCGAAGCAAACTGCACGGCAGTTTTTAGCTATTTCTTCTATTTCCGGTGTGAACGGTATATTGTCCCAAGCTACGCCTTCTTTTATTTCGTAGGTAGGTACACCAGCTTCGTCGAGTGTTACTTGTACTGTTCCTGTAGGATAATCTACCACAGGCATTAGGTAGTTTATGTGTTTTTTGTCGAATTCAGCCAACGTTTCTACACCAAGTTTATCGTTTCCCACGGCACTAATAGCAATAGAATCGTGTCCGAATTGACCTACATGGAAACCAAAATTAGCAGGTGCTCCACCAACTTTTCTACCTTCTGGGAGACAGTCCCAAAGAGCTTCTCCCAAACCAACAATATATTGTTTCATAATTATTATGTTTATTTTATTTCAGAAATATACGTAAAAAGATAAATGACACCCACTGCCATAACAATTACAGCTCCAGCTTGTCCAAAACTATCGCTAGCAAATCCCATTATAAGTGGAAAGATAGTGCCACCAAAAAGTCCCATTATCATAAGTCCACTAACTTCGTTCTGTTTTTTAGGTTCACTTTCCAAAGCACGTGCTAAAACCATTGAAAAGATATTACTATTACCATATCCTACCAATGCAATAGCTATATAGAGAATAGCTTTACTAGTTCCTATATACAATCCACACATACTTAATGCCATAAGGATAACGGAAATAATAAAGAAATATTTCATTTTCATTATGCGAAGAAAGAATGACCCCGTAAGACAACCTATGGTACGGAAGATGAAATATAGCGAAGTTGCAAATACAGCTTCATTAAGAGGAATACCCAAACGCTCCATTAATATTTTTGGTGCAGTGGCATTAGTACCAACATCTATGCCCACATGGCACATAATACCAAAGAAACTCAACAATATAACAGGTTTAGTTAATAGCTGAATGCATTGCAAAAGGCTACTGGCTTTGCCTTCGGTCTTTTTTTCTTCTATGGGAGTAGATACTAAAAGAAATGAAGCTAATATTCCTATTATCATATAAATGGGAAAAAGAATACGCCATCCAAGTCCGAAAGAAGGAATACTTGCCATTGCTCCCCAAGCTGCAATATAAGGTGCGAGGAATGAAGCTATAGCCTTAATGAACTGTCCGAAAGTAAAGGTTGCTGCCAAATTTCCACCTTGCAATACTGTCATTACTAACGGGTTGATAGATGTTTGCATAAGTGCATTACCTATTCCGAGCAACGAAAACGATATTAGCATAAGTTCGTACGATTCTCCAAAAATAGGCAAAAGCAACGATACGACTGTGATGATGAGGCTTAACAATACGGTTTTCTTACGTCCGATTTTATTCATTAACATTCCTGTTGGCACAGAAAAGAATAAGAACCAAAAGAAAACAAGCGATGGAAATATGTTTGCACTCATATCAGAAAGATGTAAATCTGCCTTAACATAGTTAGAAGCAGTACCCACTAAGTCTACGAAACCCATCGCAAAGAAGCAGAACATAATGGGAATGAGCTTTAACGTTTTTGAATTCGTCATAATAGAATGGTATTTTTATTACAATGAAAGCTCACTAATTTTTATATTATGGAAGCTTGCCGAAGTTCCTTTATTATAAAACTTAATAGAAGTGTATGGTGTTGTTGGAAATACGAGGTTTGTCATTGCAATGCGCCCACCATCAACAAAGATTTCAACCGAGCATTTATCAACGAAAATATCTACATGATATGTTTTCCCCTTTACACAAACTTAGTGGAGCCCAAGTTCCGAGTGCGAAATCGTTTTTGTAATTTACAGAATTAAAAACACGAAATGGTGTATTTCCAGCACCTTGATGAACATCGGAGTAATTCTTCTCTATGTCGTGTGGTACAGAGAGTTTTCCAAATTCTATAAGTCCACTTTCGGTACGGTCCATAACGAGTTTTCTTTCTTTCGTGTCAAAGTATATTTTTACATTTTCGCCTTTCGCATTATACAATTCAATACCCGTTACACCTGCAATATTTGGAGTTATATCCATTTCAAGCTCGAAAGCATTATCTTTACTCTTTATGATATTCTTCTTATCGGCAAGAGTTTTTACATTCATATCGGGTAGAGTTGTGGTATTTTTTCGTAGAGCTTTAACTTCAGGAGCTATATTATTAGAAACATAAAGCTTACCATCTGTACCTGTATATAACTTTAGTTCTCGTGGAAGAGTGTTTGCTCCACGATATTGTTTTATAGGTGTAACATTAGCATATTGCCAATTACTCATCCAAGCTATAGAAAGAACACGATTTTCTACTCCAGAGAAACAAACAGTGGCATAGTTGTCTTTACCATAATCAAGAAAGTTATATTCGTTTGGAGGAGTATCGCATTTGAAATTCTTTCCATCGAAATCACCAACAAAATATTCTGTAGCAGAACCACCAAATAAGCAACCTGGATTGATGTTAACTAACATAACATATTTCATTTTATTCTTATTGCCATCAACTGGAAGCTGAACAAAGTCGGGACATTCAAACTGGTTAGGTTGCATTCCATATCCTTTTCCAAAGGCACTTACATAGTCCCATTTCTTTAAATTTGCCGATTTGTAGAAACGCATTTCCTTATCGGCAGATATAATCATATACCATTTCTGTGCAGGATCATACCAAAAAACTTTCGGATCACGGAAATCTTTTAGTCCATCGAATGGTCTTAAAACAGGATTCTTATCGTATTTTGTGTAGGTATAACCCTTATCGGTGCTATAAGCCATACATTCTATCTGTCCATTTTTATCGCTTGCAGACGTATAAAGGGCTATAATAGCATTTTTTCCATAACCTGCAGTGTTATTTTTATCTATGACAGCACTTCCAGAAAATATATGTCCGAGAGTATCGCGAGCAATAGATGGCTTCTCTTCTTTCCAATGAATCAAATCTTTACTCGTTGCATGTCCCCAATGCATATTACCCCATTTAGAACCGTAGGGATTATATTGATAGCAAAGATGGTATACTCCGTCCATATAAAACATTCCATTTGGATCGTTCATCCACCCAAACGATGGTGTGTGGTGGTAAGATGGACGATAAAAATCGGTATTAACGGTACTCCATTCATTTGATAATTTTAAAATACCTGGTTTATAACAGATAGCATCGTGTTTAAGATTGAGAATTTTTACAGTAGCTCTTGAGCCATTACCTAATTCGAATGGAACATAATAATCTATTTTATCTTGTGCTAAACGTATATCCATCCAAGTATCGGTAGGACTTGATGTATCGAGAAGAACTTTTGCCTCGTCTTTCGATTCTTCTATAGGTAATAGCAAATATTTTGTTGGATTGGTTATATTTAATATAGTTGTGTCTCCTTTTTGAGACATTTGTATGGTTTGTGCTTTTAACGATGTGGCTGCTAAAGATATAACAGCACACGTTAATAATTTATTAATACACTTCATAATTCAGTTTTTATGTATGTGTTTTATTCTTAGAAATTAAGCGATGCTGAAAATTCTACTGTAAATGGGCGTAGATAGCTTCCTGTCATTAATACATTAGAAATGTTTTTTGCATCAGCCTTTGTTATAAGTTCTGCACCAGCTATACTTCCTTTTGCTCCTGTTTGATTTAAGAAGTTTACAACAGTACAACCTAAAGACAACTTCTTATTTACTAGCCAGTTTACACCTCCAAATGTTTCCAATGACCATTAAAATGGTAAGCATCGTTAATGTTTGCATACGTCTTACTAAAATAACGGAAACTTGCCCACAATTTTAAATCTTTTGTAAGCATATAGCTTGGATCGAACTCGATAAGTATTTTTGGAATTTCGGCAACAATATTTCCTGTAGCATTAATCTTTCCTACATATCCATCAGAGAAAGTAATAGAAGTTTCATACTTCTTGTAAGTTGGTTTCTGATAGGTGAAAAGGAAATGTATATCCAATCCTTTCAATGGGTGTGCAATAAGGTCGGTTGTCCACCCCCAAGTTTTTATATCGTATGCTAATGGTGTTGCCATAATTTCGCCACTATGTTGCAAATTTAGTGTAGAATTGTTGTTTGTCTTTGAAATATAAGAGAACAGCGAAGTTAATGTTAGCCATGAATTGTTGTAATATACACCTGCTCTTCCTAAAGGCACCACTACTTTTCCTGTGTTTGGTAATGTTGCTGGAGCGAACGATTCAAAACGAAGATGCTGAACAATATAAGTAAAGTCGCCAGTAAGTCCAAAGTTATTATTAATTTTATAGGTTGCAGCAGCCGAAACATCATAATTAAACCAATTGTAATCTATTGGATTTGGTGTAATTTTTGTTCCATCGGGAGCAATTGCACCAATATAGTAATCTGCAAATCTGCCAACATAGCCACCAGTGGCATTTTTAACAGCTGCATTAACACCTTTAAGTTTCTGGCTTTCTAATCTGAAACCATAGTAAAGATTAAGTTTTGGCGTTACGTCCCAATCGTGAATCATGTATAAAGCTAATTTGTTTTCGTGTCCACGATAGAATTCTGAAGCATTCTTATTAAAATCGTAGAAGTAGGTTGAGTGCTTATTTGTGTCGTAAAGTCTGACAGGAAAGCTCCCATCTGACGACACACTTTGGTCGTACATAGATGTGTTTGAACGGTAATCGATGTGGTAATACCACTCGTTTATACCTAAACGTAAGGTTGAAGTAGTAAACTTTTTCTGTAATTCTGATGTTAAAAGAAATTCGTTAATGAATCCTGAATTTAAACTTGACATTCGCGTTTGGACGTAATCGCCTGTATAAGGTGTTGTTCCTCCAGTTATAGTTGGCATTACATAATTGTATGCTGTTGGATTGTCTTTTATATTTATAAGCGACATAGGGCTTTGATAAACCAAAGCTCCACGTGCGTGGTCGTATCGTGCTGCTATTTTCCAGCTATATCCATTATCCCAATTGTATTTATTTATTAAAGAAAATTCGCTCGAACGGTTTACTGAGGCATCATACATCGTAGTTTGTTTCAGTTCTCCCGTATTCATATCGCGATAAACAATATTACCGTCGGTTGGTAAATACGAAGTTGTGCCAAGTTTAAATTTTCCATATTCTTTTACACTGCCATCGCCAACGTATATAAAAGGAGCCGATTGTGTTGCATAATTATATACTGGGTGCGAATTAGAATAATGGTACATTGCTGTAAATTCACCACGGTTGTGGTTATAACGTTTAGTTATAGAAGCTTTATAAATTTGTGTGCGATCTTGTAGTTGGCTCGATTTAATTTTAAATGTACCTGGATCGAAATCTTGATAAATACTTGTGCTATAGAACCAATTGTTTCCGAAACCGCCATTAGCATTCAGCGAAAACTCTTGCAAACCAAAATGGTTGGTCTTATAATTTAGAGTTCCATGAAATCCTTCTTCTCCAAGTTTAGTGAAAGAATTCACTGCATATCCTATATTACCAGTTGTTAAAGCTGTTTCCGAAATTTTTAGAAGTCCAACATACCCTAAACTTGCATCAGAACGCCAAATAGAATTTACACTATGTGGGTTGGTTGCATAGGTAATGGGCAAACCATTTTCTAAAACATTTACGTCCGACATAGGAAGTCCTATCTGTATTTCGCGTGGACCGTTTGCACTTGCTGCATTAAGCATTACATTTCTATCGCCTTCTTCATTCGGTTTACTCTCGTTTTGTTTCTCTTTTACTTGGGCAAAAGCTCCTGTAAAGAAACATACCATAACCAAAACTGTTGTTACAGTTCTTAGTTTAGTTGATGTGTTGGTAGTCATTATCTTATATAGATCTTAAAATTGTTGTCTATTTACTGAAAACTGTTTGCAAAGTAAATGGTTTATTCTAAAAACAGATATAAAAAATGTTGCGTAAACTATTAATTTTGTCTTAATGCAACAAATATTTATCTTTTCGAAATATGTTTTTTTATAATTCTAAACCTGATGTAAAGATATTTTGCTAATACATTGAAACTCAAATGTTGGTAAGTTTGGTGTAGATTGTGTTTTCTTTATTATATTTTCTCGTTAATTCATAAAAAATAGTATCTTTGCATACATATATACAACTGGGAATACAAGGGGGTATAAATTAACAACGAAAACTAAAGTAACAGGTAGGGGAATGTGTAAATGGAGTTACTTCTTTTGCTATTTTATGGTTTTATTATTGTTTCAGTCGTGCAATAAAACCACAAAGCGATATGTTATAGGTGTATCGCAGTGTTCTGAAGATATATGGCGCACCAAACTTAACGATGAATTATTAATTGGAACTTACGATTATAAAAATGTAGATTTGTTGTTTGCATCGGCAAAGGATAACGACAAACTACAAGTAAAGCAAATTGAGGATTTTATAAATCGTGGTGTAGATTTGCTTATTATCTCTCCTAACCAAATTCATTCCATAACTCCTATTATTGATAAAGCTTTTGACAAAGGTATACCTATAGTTTTGTTCGACCGTAAAACAGACTCGCAGAAATATACGGCTTTTATAGGGGCTGACAATATTGAAGTGGGGAAAGATATTGGCGAATTTGTTGCAAGATCTCTACACGGTAAAGGTTCTGTTTTAGAAATAAAAGGGCTAAACCATTCTTCTCCAGCCATAGACCGTCATAATGGTTTTGTTCAGGCGCTAAATAAATATCCTAATATTCAGCTAACAGATACTATTTCGGGCGATTGGACTGAGCTTTCTGGATATAAATGTATGAAGAAAATGCTTGCTAAAACTAAAAATTGCAATATAGTGTGGGCGCAAAACGACCGTATGGCGCGCGGAGCACAACGTGCTTTAACAGAAGCTGGCATTAAAGGTGTACAATTTGTTGGAATAGATGCGCTGCCTGGAAAGGACGGAGGTATAGAAAGTGTAGATAAAGGCAGCTTGTTAGCATCGTATATTTATCCTACTCGTGGCGATATGGTGATGCAATTGGCTGTAGATATTTTAGAAAAACGCCCATTTCATCGAGATAATTACCTAAAAGGCGCTCTGGTTACAAAAAATAATGCGAAGGTGTTGCTATTGCAAAACGAAGAAATTATAAAGCAACGAAATAAGCTTTCTAATTTGAATAGTAAAATTGATATTTATCTTGCGCAATACAATCACCAAAAAATGTATATGTTGTTGTGTGGGGTAATAATTATATTGCTTATTGGGTTTATTGTTTATATTTATAGAACTACTATTGCTCGTAGAAAGTTAGAAGAAGATGCTACAAATGCAAAACTACAGTTCTTTACTAATATTAGCCACGAATTGCGAACTCCGCTAACACTTATTGCAGAACCCATTGAACAAATTGCTAATGGAGAGAACTTAACTAAATTGCAACGAAATATGTTGCAAATGGTGGAGAAGAATATATCTATTTAATGCGCTTGATAACCGAAATTCTAGATTTCCGTAAAATACAAAATAAAAAAATGAAGTTGGAGTTGAGCGAATTTGAACTTACCGACTATCTAAAACAATGGACAAATACGTTCGATTCTATCGTGAGAAAACAAAAAAAACAGATACATCTTGTTTTGCCCAACTCTATTTTTATGTATGCAGACCTATATAAAGTGGAACATATTTGTTATAATCTTTTAAGCAATGCTTTGAAATATACAGACGAAGGTGGAAATATTACTGTAAAAGCCGAAAACTTCGATGGAATGGTGCAAATTTGCGTGGAAGATACGGGAAAAGGCATTCCAAAAGAAGATATAAAACATATATTCGATAGGTTCTATCAGGTGCAAAATAGTAATAAAGAAGGCACGGGTATAGGATTAGCTATAGTAAAATCGTTTACCGAATTGCAAGGTGGTACCGTAAAAGTGGAAAGCGTATATGGAAAAGGAAGTAAATTTATAGTAACTCTGCCTATACGTGTAGCTAACAATAATGTTCCGTTAGCAATAAAACCTAATGCTATGAGCGAAGAACTGATAGACAATTCAATAGTAACTGATATTTCGAACGAAAATAAAAAATCGAGAATTACTTCTATTCAGCAAATAGATAAGCCTCGTGTGCTCGTGATAGACGATAATGCAGATATTTGTGCCTATGCAACTGTGCTGTTGAACAGTGAATATGACGTGATTGTTGCTTCTAATGGCGAAGAAGGACTGAAAAAAGCCATTAGAGAAGTACCAGATATTGTAGTATGCGATGTTATGATGCCTGGAATGGACGGCTTAGAATGTTGCAAACGATTGAAAAACGATGGAATTACATCGCATATTCCTATAATTTTACTTACTGCAAAAACATTAGACGAATATAGAGTTGAGGGCTATATGTATGGTGTTGATGCTTATTTAACCAAACCTTTTAGTGGAATGGTGTTAAAGGCACGTATAAAAAATCTTATAGAGAATAGAAAATTAATGAAAATTGCCTTTGGAAACGATGCTCGCGAAGAGGTACACGAAGAGGTAATGCAGAGCATTGAAGATAAATTTGTGGAAAAATTTCGTGCCATAATTCAAAATAATCTTGGAAATTCTGAATTGAGCGTAGAAACTATAAGTAAAGAAATGGGCATTAGTAGGGCACAATTGTATAGAAAAATAAAAACGATGACTGGTATTTCTCCCAACGATATTATTCGTGAAGCACGCTTGAAACGTGCAGATAGATTATTGGAAACTACAGATAAATCTATTTCAGAGATAGCATACGAAGTTGGTTTCTCTTCTCCATCGTATTTCACAAAATGTTATAGGGAATTTTTTGGACGAACTCCCAATAAAAAACATTAAGATTTTCAGGCTGTTATTGTTCCTCGGAAAAATATTATTAATTTTTTTAAATTTTTGTAATTAAAGATTTTTATTTTTCTAATTATAAATCTCTGTATTTCTTATTATATTTTTTTCTTTGGTACAATTACACACTTTGGCTACTATTGTTGTTGTTTATGCATAGTCAATGTTGTTATGGTGCAATAATTATGTATTTTTGCAATGTAAAGTAAATATAAAAATAGTGTGTTATGAAAAAGTTTCTATTGGTTTTACTCTCGTTAGTAATATCTTTTAGTAGTTTTGCTACGTCGGAAGTGTATAAAACTAAGCCTCAGAAAAAGAAAAGAGTGCAGGTGAGTGTAAAAACAAAAGCAATCGATAGTTTTTTTGAAGGAAAATTAAATTTATCAGTTCAGATAGATAGTGGTAAATATGGTGTTTGCTATGCCGATACAGGTTCTTGCGAAGACTGTTCTACTGCTGGAATGGTGAATTGGTATGGAGAAAGAAAAACAATTAGCGATAGAAAAATAGATTTCTTAACAAAGCAGCTTCAAACATTAAGCGCAAACGTGAATGTTGTGGGAGCTAAAAAAGCTAAACTTTTTCGTAATGCTGTGTGCGCTGAAATAAAAATGTGGAACCAATTAGAAAAATTACTCTATAACTTTAATAGCGTGGTATTCGAAATAAACAATGTTTTGAGTGGTGGAACTATTTTTCAAGTGCTGAATGCAAGTACACGGCAAGGTATAAGTTATGCTCGTTTTGCTTGTTTGCAAGAAGATGTAAATACTTTTAAAGGTATAAAGCAAGAAAACGTGAATGATGATAAAGGATTGTTGCTGACACAATTTTATGCAAATATGCGAAGTCTTCGCCCAGATGTTAAAGCTTCACAGTTGAGAAAAGAATATAGTTTTATGTCAATAGCTAAAGCAAAAAAAGAAGCATATAGATTAACAAATTCTTATCCTGTATCTGAAATTAAAATAGCAATGAATAATTGGCTTTCTGCACGTAAAAATGTAGCTACTTTACTCTCGTCTTCTTACGAAGCAGCATATAATCAGCATACAATGTTATTAGTTCATTCTCTAATTTATAGTTTTCTGAGCGTAGAAGATTAGTTAAGAAACAGTATTTTTAAAAGATGTCTGTTTGTAATTTAGAAGTCTACAATAGATAGCTTTTAAAAATATACGTAAGAAAATATGTTGTAAAAAAATTGACGTTATATTTAAAGTAAGTATAACGTCAATTTTTTTATATACAGAAAGTTTTGTTTATTCTTGTTCAAAGTATATATTATCGAAAACATCACCAGCTGTAACCGCAACATCAATGTAGCGTTTTATACCCAAATTGTTTGGATTAATTGTTACAGTTAGAATGTTGTCTTTGATGCTTGAAGCCGAAAAATTTCCATATATATGTTTGTCATCGTTTTTAGGTAAGTTTGCATTAACCGAACTTATATCGTATCTAACTGTAGTGTTGTTTATTTTTTCGGTAACATCGGAAAACCAAAAACGATTATAATTTTTACATTTGAATTGGAAAGTACGACCTTCTTTTGGAACAGTGAAAGTTTTCTTTTCCTTTGTTTTTAATGTAATACTTTCGTGTTGCCATTTCATAGGTTCCCATGCTCCAACAGGTTCGTCAGAATGACAAGCGGCTGCAAATATGCTTAGAAATAGTGCCGTGATGAGAAAACTAATTTGTTTCATTGTGTAAACTTAAATTTTTAATAATTTGACTTCAATAATGCAAAGGTATAGAGAAAACAAAAATATGCAAAGATGGATAATGTTTTTTTAGTTAAAAAAAACTTGCGTAATATTAGCTTTTATAAAGTTTTTGTCTTGAATAATGTAATAATAATACTCCGGACTGCAATAAAATAGTATAACTGCAAAAGTTTATTGTATTTATTACAGTTTAATTTTGTTCTTTAGAAAGAAATGCGTACCTTTGTATCGCAAAAACATTAACAAGAATATATTATGACAAAAAGAAACGAAATTTATAAGTGTTCAGAGAGTAAAAATTTATTTGAAGTAATTATCCCATCAAATGAAGCAGTTTGTGGTTTAGAAAGAGTAGTTGAAAATACAACAGAAGCTGCAACAGAAAAACATATTCCTGTAGTAGAGAAAATAGACGGTGGTTATCGTGTAACAGTGGGATCAGTGGAGCACCCAATGATGGAAACTCACTTTATTGAATGGATTGAACTTATAACAGACAATAATGAAGTTTTACGCAAATATCTTGAACCAACCGATAAACCAATTGCAGAATTTAAAACAGATGCTAAAAAAGTTTATGCTAGAGAATATTGCAATCTTCATGGATTATGGAAATCAGAATAATTATATAGAATAAAACTTATTAAAAAGCGAACGCTAAATGAATTGCATAGCAAAAATGCCCAATATCATTTAGCGTTTCTTTTTTGTAATACCATCTTTCTTTATAAAACACAAAGGTTAAATATATAAACATGCTTACCTCTTCTGTTATCATAGTCTGTTATATATTTTCTGCCATATATCCTTAATATCTTATATCTCATATCTGTTGTATCGTTCTATATATTATCTCATACATATTGGCGTAATTTATTATCTCAATGTTGTGTCTATATATATTATATCGTCAATGCTGTATCTATATATTATATAATGCTGTATCTATATATTATATAATGCAGTATCTATATATTATATAAGGTGTAATTTAAATTTCAGGGCGTAAATCTCCTATAACTATTATTTTTTTATAAAAAAATCTCGAAAAAGTTTGAGTGGTTATTATTTTTTTGTTATACCTTTGCACTCGCTTTTTACGGCAAGCAGTTTGTCTGTTAGTTGTTTATAAAGCATCGTTCTTTGAAAAGATTTACATAGACAGAGAAGTAGTACAAGAAGCGTCTGTTGCTATTAAATATAGTATCAGATGGGTAAAAGAAACGTCCTAGTTAATTTATTATGGGTGTATAAACTTGATATTACTGGATAATTAGTTCTGAGCAGATATTAGATGTGTATATATATATTGTTTTTTTAAGCATTATCTATATATACTTATAAATGATATTTTACAATGGAGAGTTTGATCCTGGCTCAGGATGAACGCTAGCTATAGGCTTAACACATGCAAGTCGAGGGGAAACGGCATTATGTGCTTGCACATTTTGGACGTCGACCGGCGCACGGGTGAGTATCGCGTATCCAACCTGCCCTTTACTTGGGGATACCCCGTTGAAAGACGGCCTAATACCCGATGTAATTCATTGATGGCATCAGATATGAATAAAAGATTTATCGGTAAAGGATGGGGATGCGTCTGATTAGCTTGTTGGTGAGGTAAAGGCTCACCAAGGCAACGATCAGTAGGGGTTCTGAGAGGAAGGTCCCCCACATTGGAACTGAGACACGGTCCAAACTCCTACGGGAGGCAGCAGTGAGGAATATTGGTCAATGGGCGCAAGCCTGAACCAGCCAAGTAGCGTGCAGGAAGACGGCCCTATGGGTTGTAAACTGCTTTTATACGAGAATAAATTGATGCACGTGTGCGTTATTGCATGTATCGTATGAATAAGGACCGGCTAATTCCGTGCCAGCAGCCGCGGTAATACGGAAGGTCCAGGCGTTATCCGGATTTATTGGGTTTAAAGGGAGTGTAGGCGGTTTGTTAAGCGTGTTGTGAAATTTAGGTGCTCAACATTTAACTTGCAGCGCGAACTGTCAGACTTGAGTACACGCAACGTATGCGGAATTCATGGTGTAGCGGTGAAATGCTTAGATATCATGAAGAACTCCGATTGCGAAGGCAGCATACGGGAGTGTAACTGACGCTTAAGCTCGAAGGTGCGGGTATCGAACAGGATTAGATACCCTGGTAGTCCGCACAGTAAACGATGGATGCCCGCTGTTAGCGCCTGGCGTTAGCGGCTAAGCGAAAGCATTAAGCATCCCACCTGGGGAGTACGCCGGCAACGGTGAAACTCAAAGGAATTGACGGGGGCCCGCACAAGCGGAGGAACATGTGGTTTAATTCGATGATACGCGAGGAACCTTACCCGGGCTTGAATTGCAGAGGAATTATTTAGAGATAAATATGCCCTTCGGGGTCTCTGTGAAGGTGCTGCATGGTTGTCGTCAGCTCGTGCCGTGAGGTGTCGGCTTAAGTGCCATAACGAGCGCAACCCCTTTTCTTAGTTGCCATCAGGTAATGCTGGGCACTCTGGGAACACTGCCACCGCAAGGTGTGAGGAAGGTGGGGATGACGTCAAATCAGCACGGCCCTTACGTCCGGGGCTACACACGTGTTACAATGGCCGGTACAGAGGGATGGTGTAATGTAAATTGCATCAAATCTTAAAAGCCGGTCCCAGTTCGGACTGAGGTCTGCAACCCGACCTCACGAAGCTGGATTCGCTAGTAATCGCGCATCAGCCATGGCGCGGTGAATACGTTCCCGGGCCTTGTACACACCGCCCGTCAAGCCATGAAAGCCGGGGGTGCCTGAAGTTCGTAACCGTAAGGAGCGACCTAGGGCAAAACTGGTAATTGGGGCTAAGTCGTAACAAGGTAGCCGTACCGGAAGGTGCGGCTGGAACACCTCCTTTCTGGATAGGACTTTTATTTTTGTATTATCTAAATGTTTATCACCATATAAATAATAGATATTAGGAAGTTTTCTCTTCTTGTACTCGCATCTTTGTTCTACAATATAGAGAAGATAAGGTTTAAGGCCTACAGCTATGGTTCAAGTCCATTATCTTCACTCATCATTTTTGCGTCGTTTATCGTTGCATCATTGATATCGTTCTTTGACATATTGACACAAGCAAGACTGTAAAGTAAAGTAATTCTTTTTGTTTATACAAGAAGGATTAGAATTAGATTTCAAAAATACAGCTGAAAGTATGAGCATGAATATGCTACCACTATTATTATTAGTTTGGTAGTATATAAAATGAATAGAAAGTAATTAAGGGCGTATGGCGGATGCCCTAGGCTCACGGAGGCGATGAAGGACGTGATAAGCTGCGATAAGCCTCGGGTAGATGCAAATAATCTTTGATCCGAGGATTTCCGAATGGGACAACCTGACTGTCTGAAGGATAGTCACCCATATATTTTTTATGGGAGCAAACGCAGGGAACTGAAACATCTTAGTACCTGCAGGAAAAGAAAATAATTTAATGATTCCCCTAGTAGTGGCGAGCGAACGGGGAATAGCCCAAACCTATGACGTAGCAATGCGTGATAGGGGTAGTAGGGTCACGATATCGTACTTTGAAAGTGAGGAGAATGTTCTGGAAAGTTCAATAATATAAGGTGATAATCCTGTATCCGAAGCTTGATGAGACGTAGTGAATCCCTGAGTAGTGCGGAGCACGAGTAATTCTGCATGAATCTGCCGGGACCATCCGGTAAGGCTAAATACTCCCGTGAGACCGATAGTGAATTAGTACCGTGAGGGAAAGGTGAAAAGCACTCCAATGAGGAGAGTGAAATAGTTCCTGAAACCATACGCCTACAAGCGGTCGGAGCATATATATATGTGACGGCGTGCCTTTTGCATAATGAACCTACGAGTTACCATGTCCAGCGAGGTTAAGGGGTTTAGCCCCGTATCCGTAGTGAAAGCGAGCCTAAATAGGGCGTATAGTTGGATGGGGTAGACGCGAAACCAAGTGATCTACACTTGACCAGGTTGAAGTTCTGGTAACACAGAATGGAGGACCGCACGGATAAGCGTTGAAAAGCTTCCCGATGAGTTGAGTGTAGGAGTGAAAGGCCAATCAAACTTGGAGATAGCTCGTACTCCCCGAAAGGCATTTAGGTGCCGCGTGCGATGTTCTCCGTGAGAGGTAGAGCGACCGATAGGTCAAGAGGGCTTCACCGCCTATCGCGACCTGACGAACTCCGAATGCTCACGGACTGTAGTCGTGCAGTAAGGGGGCGGGTGCTAAGGTCCGTCCCCGAGAGGAGAAGAATCCTGACCGTCGTCTAAGGTCCCGAAATTCTGTCTAAGTTAGTCTAACGAAGTCTGGTCCCGGTGACAGCTAGGATGTTGGCTTGGAAGCAGCCATTCATTCAAAGAGTGCGTAACAGCTCACTAGTCGAGGGTCCGGGCATGGATAATAATCGGGTATAAGTCAGATACCGAAGTCGCGGGATAGCATTGTATATAAAAAGTATCGGTAGGGGAGCATTCTATATGCGTTGAATGGTGATATTGATTGATCCTGGAGCGTATAGAAACGCAAATGTAGGTATAAGTAACGATAAAGGGGGTAAGATTCCCCCTCGCCGTAAGACTAAGGTTTCCCAGGCGATGTCAATCAGCCTGGGGTTAGTCGGGTCCTAAGTCTCAGCCGAATGGCGAAGGCGATGGGTTCACGGTTAATATTCCGTGACTTGCTCATTCAGCGATGTGGAGACGGAGCAGTGACACTGTCGCGCCCTTACGGATATGGGCGTTAAAGAAGTTAGGTGTAGATAGATGTAGGCAAATCCGCATTTAGAGCTGATCTTCTATAGTACAGAGTTTTCTTCGGAGAGCTTTGATAGTACAGGTAATCATACTTCCAAGAAAATCCGCTAAGCTTAATGTTTGAGCAACCCGTACCGTAATCGGACACACGTAGTCGGGTAGAACATACTAAGGCGTTGAGAGATTCATGGTTAAGGAACTAGGCAAATTGACCCCGTAACTTCGGAATAAGGGGTCCTCATTTTTAATGAGGCGCAGAGAATAGGTCCAGGCAACTGTTTAACAAAAACACAGGGCTGTGCTAACTCGAAAGATGATGTATACAGCCTGACACCTGCCCGGTGCTGGAAGGTTAAGAGGAGAGCTTAGATGTATGTCGACGGTTTGAATTGAAGCCCCAGTAAACGGCGGCCGTAACTATAACGGTCCTAAGGTAGCGAAATTCCTTGTCGGGTAAGTTCCGACCTGCACGAATGGTGTAATGATCCGGACGCTGTCTCAATCATGATCTCAGTGAAATTGTAGTATCGGTGAAGATGCCGATTACCCGCGATGGGACGAAAAGACCCCGTGAACCTTTACTACAGCTTAGCATTGACCTTGGTCATCCGATGTGTAGGATAGGCCGGAGGCTTTGAAGCATGCACGCTAGTGTGTGTGGAGCCATCCTTGAAATACGGCCCTTTGGCTGTCTGAGGTCTAACACGTACTTACGTGGACATTGTTTGGTGGGTAGTTTGACTGGGGTGGTCGCCTCCAAAAGCGTAACGGAGGCTTCCAAAGGTGCCCTCGGGTCGATTGGTAACCGACCTCATAGAGTGTAATGGCATAAGGGCGCTTGACTGGGAGGCAGACATGCCGAGCAGGCAGGAAACTGGGGCATAGTGATCCGGTGCAAGTGTATGGAAACTGCATCGCTCAAAGGATAAAAGGTACTCCGGGGATAACAGGCTGATCCCCCCCAAGAGCTCATATCGACGGGGTGGTTTGGCACCTCGATGTCGGCTCGTCACATCCTGGGGCTGGAGAAGGTCCCAAGGGTTGGGCTGTTCGCCCATTAAAGTGGCACGCGAGCTGGGTTCAGAACGTCGTGAGACAGTTCGGTCTCTATCTATCGTGGGCGTTGGAGTTTTGCGTGGTGCCGCCACTAGTACGAGAGGACCGTGGTGGACAGACCTCCGGTTTACCAGTTGTGCCGCCAGGTGCACCGCTGGGTATCTGAGTCTGGTATGGATAAGCGCTGAAAGCATCTAAGTGCGAAGCCTTCCGCAAGATTAGAACTCCCTCATAAGGGTCGTCATAGACTATGACGTTGATAGGGTGTAGGTGTAAAGACAGCGATGTCAAAGCCGAGCACTACTAATTGCCCAAAACTTTCATTCAGTGTGTTTATACTTTAAGAATAGTATTTTTACTTTTCTTTAATTAGTTTTGCTTGTGGCATAGTCACTTATACAGTGTATTTTATATTTAGACTATTATATTTATTCTATAATATCGTATATATTATTTACACTAGCATTATTTTAGGTGGTTATTGCGTCGGGGTTCCACCTCTTCCCATTCCGAACAGAGAAGTTAAGCCCGATTGCGCCGATGGTACTGCAATGCAATGTGGGAGAGTAGGTAGCTGCCTTTTTTCTTAATAGCCCTGATTACGAAAGTAGTCGGGGCTTTTTTGTTTTCCCCGAGATAAGTGTTGTATAATGGGGGCAGGTATTTTAATGAGTATATCAAAACGCTTGTTCTTCTTGCAAAAAGACTTATATTTGGGTGTTCAGGGCTCCTTGCGCCTGCATGGGTTTCGGGTGGGGGCTGTGTAAGGCAGGACGGATTCCTTTCTTTGGTATCCATGAATGTTGTATTTTTGCTGTGTGCTACAGTTGGGGTAGAAGTTCGGTGGGGATTTCTTGCAGGACATGGAACTGGAAGAGAGTTCCCCTTCATATTGATATCTCTCCACTCTCTTGGACAGATGGGACAACTGCCATCATTGAGCTTTTAGTTCTTTGACTGCGGTTGCTCTTCACAAGTTGGTGATGGGACTTTAGCGGGAATGGTGTTTTGACACACCATCACGTATTACGATAAGTCTGATGCCAGAATTACAGAGGTAAATTGGGTATCATTTTGGTCTACTGACTTGTATGCACATAGAGCGATGTATTTAGGACTAATAAGTTTTGTCAGTTAGGGTAGTGTCCTTAAAATGTGAAGGCATTGTTTTTTTTCTTATCTTTATCTTTTGAAAACGATTAAGGAAGATAGAAAAAAGTTACGAATAGTTTTGCTATTGTGGCATATTATTCCTATATTTGCCAATGAATATACAGAAACGATATCTGTTAATCCTAAATAAACGAGTAGAATGAGAAGTAGATGGCTTTATATGTTATACTTATTGTCTGTGTCTTGTTTGCTATATAGCCAGACGGAACAAACTAATCTTCTGTTTCTTTAACGCTGAATATCATGCAAAATAAACCCTTTTCTTCCCTGTCTCTGTTTTTTCTCTTCTTCTTTGCCTTTGGTTTTACGACCCATGGACAGAACCTTTTTGGGAAGGTAACCTCTGGCAAGACGTCCATTGAATATTGTAATGTAATTCTTAGACAGGCATCTGATTCTCTATTTATTTCTGGTACAGTAACAGATAGTGTGGGAATGTTTTCCTTTAATAAGGTTAAGGAGGGAAAGTATTTCGTGGAAATATCTTGTTTGGGATATGCCAAGAAACGGCTGTCGGTCAGCATTTCTGCCAAAGATGACACCCAATTAAATGTTATGCTTGAGCCTTCTGAAATTTTAATGAAGGAAGCAACGGTTACCGCAACGCGCAAAATGTGGAAAAAGAAAGCAAATTCCATCGTTATGAATGTTGAAGGAACGCCGCTTGCCAATATGTTTTCTCCAACAGATGTCTTATCGTATATGCCGGGAGTGATGGCTGATGCTTCGGGGATAAGACTAATGGGGAAAGACAACATGCTTATCTTGATAGATAATCGTATGGTCCGCTCTTTCTCCGAAGTAGAAAACCTGCCTGTAAAATCTATAAAATCAATTGCTATAGAACGGAATGCAGGTGTAAAATACGACAGTAAATATACTTCTATTTTACGGATTGCGACAAAGAAATGGAAGGATAATATGGCTGTGGAACTTAGCGAAAGGACGCAATTTGGCAGAGAACTGTCTCACCGTGAGGGCATGAATGTTAATTGGGGGCAGAATAAGCTGACGGCGAGTTTGGACGTTACAGGCAACTTCCGTAACAGTAAGGAATATTCCACGGTAGAACAACAAAACACATTAAAAGCCATTCGCTATTTCAGCCAGCAGACTTTAAATAATCGACGAAAAGGTTTCGATTTGGCAGCAGACATTAAATATGAGTTTGGCGAGAGCCATTATCTGCAAATTCACGACGACTTTTATACCTCAACCAATAAGCCCTTTCTGGCAAGTACTGTGCAATATCTTGAGCCAAATCTACGCAAGGAAGTTTTTACAAATACTACATCGGATTACAGGGAAAGGAACAATCGGTTGAATTTATTTATAATGTCCCGATAATAAGTAAAGGTCGGATTGAATTCAGCCTCGATTATATATACCAATCTACGAGAGACAAACAAGCCATTGAGGAGATTTCCGATACTGAAAAGACTGATTTTCCGATTCTGTATAATGGGCAATACCACGTGTATTTGGCAAAATTGAACTATACAGGACAGTTTTTCAAGTGGATAGATGGAAGTGTCGGAGCTGATTTCATGACTTTGCGGAACCATACGCTTTCCGATTCTAAGTCGATGAAAAGCGGTTTGCTAAACGGAAAGGGCAGACACACAGAACGCCAATTTGCTTATTATGTAAATCTGCAAAAGCAAATAGGCAAAATTTTAGATGTACAGGCTGGTGTCAGAAGCGAGTTTGTACGCATGGAATACACCGAGCTCAAACTATCTCAGCAACGCACAAGGCGGCTTTGCAAATTGTTTCCTTTTTTTTCATTAAGCCTTGACTTGTCGCCTAAATGGAATTTATCATTCGCATTCGACAGGAAAATGAACCTCCCATCTTACCAAGAATTGAATCCGATAATTACCTATTTCGATAGATACAGTTACCGAATTGGAAATCCTGCTTTAGAACCTGTCTGTTTTAATAACCTTTCGTTCAGCGTATTATACGACCGCTCGTTGAACATCTATGCAGAATATTCATTCATCAGGAACCAGATTTTGGAAGTCCCCACAACCGACAGCGAGAAACAAACAATAAGAATTACGCCTATTAACCTTGCCAGAAGCTACCAAGTAAGCCTCGGGGCAAGTCTGTCGAGGCAGTTTGGCAAGCATCGCATCAGCATCAGTACTGCTTTCTTAGCACAAAGGAGTGAGCTAAAAGCAAGTAGCGAAGCAGACAACTCTCATTTATTCACCTCCCTGCAGAGTTCGATATCCTATGTCTACCAATTCATAGGAGATGCAGATTTCTATGTCAGGGCAAATTACACAGGGCAGGAGAACGATGCCATATCAAGGCAGTCTTCAGTCTTTGGCACAACGGCTGGCATGAATTTCAGGTTCTTTCGTAAGAGACTACAGCTCAACATAGCCTATAACAACCTGCTATGTACAGAACGATCTGTGTCGGAAGTGGTCTACGCAAGCCTTAAGTCTGTAGAAACGAACAACGCCGACAAGCGGATTTTCTCTGTGAGCTTAAAGTACAATATCAATGCATTCTCACGTAAAAACGAGGTTAAAAGCATTGATGATGTTCTGAGACGGCTATAAAAACAGGGACTTGACAATACCAAACACTGGATCAGTCCTAAAACCCAGTTGCAAGCCTATCCTCTTAAGCGCATAATTTCATAAGCCTATATAAAAAGAAAGGAATATCTGTCACTCCTCTGAACTGTGCCCTGAAAGCCTTAACTTTAACCTGAACTCGGGGAATGATGTACGGGCGAGATGAATCTGCCCCTACGCCTACGGTGTGTTTGCTGTTATATATTTTATGTAATAAATAGATCTTGCGGAGTGTTCGATGAATATTATTAATCATTTATAGGTTTGAATGTGCTTTTCTGTTTTAATTGGGTAAATAATTGTAGACATTGTAATACGTTTATTTCGTAAACTTTCCCGGTTATTACTTCCCTTGTTTCATTAAAAAGCCGTAACTTTGTGCCAAATTCGGAATATTAGCGATAAAAGAAATAGATTATGGCACAAGAGGATACGTTTAAAAAGATAGTAAGCCATTGTAAAGAGTATGGCTTTGTTTTTCCAAGTAGTGATATTTACGATGGTCTTGCAGCTGTTTATGACTACGGTCAGAACGGTGTAGAACTTAAAAATAACATAAAGCAGTATTGGTGGCAGTCAATGGTGTTGCTTCATAGTAACATTGTTGGTATAGATTCAGCTATTTTTATGCACCCTACAATATGGAAAGCAAGTGGACACGTAGATGCTTTCAACGATCCTTTAATAGACAATCGCGACTCGAAGAAACGTTACAGAGCCGATGTGCTAATAGAAGATCAGATAGGTAAGTATGAAGAGAAGATAACAAAAGAAGTAGCTAAAGCTGCTAAGAAGTTTGGTGATAACTTCGATGAAACCAAATTTCGTGATACTAATCCTCGTGTTTTAGAACATCAGAAAAAGCGCGATGAACTTCATGAACGCTATGCGAAGGCAATGGAGGCTTCCGACTTTGCAGAGCTGCGACAAATAATACTTGATGAGGGGATTGTAGACCCTATAAGTGGTACAAAAAACTGGACAGAAGTACGTCAATTTAACCTTATGTTCTCAACCGAGATGGGGGCTTCTGCTGATGCTTCTACCAAGATATATCTACGTCCGGAAACAGCACAAGGTATATTTGTGAACTTTTTGAACGTTCAGAAGACAGGGCGTATGAAATTGCCTTTTGGAATTGCTCAAATAGGAAAAGCTTTTCGCAACGAGATAGTAGCTCGCCAATTTGTGTTCCGAATGCGTGAGTTTGAACAGATGGAAATGCAATACTTCTGTCAGCCAGGTACGGAGATGGAATGGTTTAAATACTGGAAACAGCACCGTTTGGCTTGGCACGAGGCACTTGGTATGGGCGATGAGAACTATCGTTTCCATGACCATGAGAAGTTAGCTCACTATGCAATGCTGCAACCGATATAGAGTTTCACCTTCCTTTTGGTTTTAAAGAAGTAGAAGGAATTCATTCGCGTACTAATTTCGACCTTTCTCAGCACGAGAAGTTCTCTGGTAAGCAAATAAAATATTTCGATCCAGAGCGTAACGAAAACTATACACCTTATGTAATAGAAACTTCTATTGGTGTAGACCGTATGTTCTTGAGTGTTATGTGCCACAGTTACACTGAAGAGCAATTAGAAAATGGTTCTAGTCGTATTGTTTTAAAATTGCCAGAGCCATTGGCTCCAATAAAGTGTGCAGTGCTGCCATTAGTGAATAAAGATGGTTTACCAGAGAAGGCACAAGAGATTGTAAACGATTTGAAGTTTCATTTCAATACCAGCATTGAAGCAAAAGATTCTATTGGTAAACGTTATCGTCGTCAAGATGCCATTGGTACGCCTTTCTGTGTTACTGTTGATGGCGACACGCTAAACGATAATACTGTAACTTTACGTTACCGTGATTCAATGAAACAAGAGCGTGTGCCTATTGCAAAGCTTCGCGAGATAATAGAAGATCGTGTATCTATTACTTCTTTGTTAAAGAAAATAGATGAGAAAAATTAAATTTACTATATTCACAACAGAATAAAGTTATGCAAAATACGAATAAATTTAAATTGCGACTACGTTATTTTCTTTATGCCGCTCCATTACTGTTTGCAGCTATAATGGGCGTTGGAATGTTGTCGTCTTGTTCGGATAACGAAAAAGATAGCGATGAATTTGCCGACTGGAAGGCTAAGAATACAAATATTGGAACGAACTTTATAATGCCACAAAACAGAAAATAGCAAATGGCGATACTTCTTGGAAACTTATATTAAGCTATTCTTACGAAGGACAGGAGAAAGATAATGGTATGAAAAGTTATTCTCCAGAAAACTATATAATAGTACACGAGTTAGAACATGGCACAGGCTCAGGCTGTCCTTTGTATACCGATTCTGTTTTAGTTCACTATCAAGGACGGCTTATTCCTTCGTCAACTTATACAGCAGGATTAATGTTTGATAGTAGTTGGGGGGGCAATGGCTTAGTTTTTAATCCGCAAACATCACGTCCGGCTCAGCTTTTAATTGGTGGAGAGAAGGGAGGCGTTGTTGATGGATTTGCTACTGCCTTACAAAATATGCACATTGGCGACCACTGGATGGTTTATATTCCTTATCAGTTAGGTTATGGCTCTGTAGATAATAAGCCTATTCCTGCTTATTCTAATTTAATATTCGATTTACGTCTCCATTCGTATTATAGAGCAGGGACAAAGGTTCCAGACATTATTTAAGTAATATACCAACCAACTCTTAGCGAAGACTTACGGTGGGCATTCACATTCAGTCTGCCCTAACTATGCTACCTTATATATTATGCTATTTAGCAAGACTGTAACTGATGCTCTTTTAGGAAAGATACGACATGGCGATGCGATGGCGATGGGTGAAAAGCTGAATCTCATAGTTCAGTTAAGTATCCCATCTATTCTTGCGCAAGTTACTTCCGTAATGATGTTTTATATCGATGCATCAATGGTAGGCTCATTGGGTGCAGAAGCTTCAGCCTCAATAGGGTTGGTAGAGCCTGCGACATGGCTTTTTGGTTCGTTAGTAGCAGCTGCAGGGATGGGCTTTTCTGTACAAGTGGCTCATTTTATTGGTGCAAACGATTTTGAGAAAGCCCGTGCTGTAATGCGGCATGGTTACATATTCGGTCTATTTCTTAGTTTTATCTTAATGGCAGTTGCCGCATTGTTAGCAACTCCATTACCTCGTTGGTTAGGAGGTGGTATAGATATTCAGCGCGATGCTTCTATCTATTTTCTTATATTTTCGTTTGCAGTCCCCATACATTTTGTGGAATATTTATCGGCTGCAATGTTGAAAGTGTCTGGCGATATGCGACATCCAAGTCTTATAGCCGTGTTTATGTGCTTGATGGATGTGATATTCAATTTTATCTTAATATTTCCAACTCGCGAACTTACTGTGTTTGGTTTTCGATTCGAGATGTTTGGTTTTGGATTAGGAGTAGAAGGTGCAGCCCTTGGTACACTACTCTCGTTTGTAGTAGCTGCAATTCCGTTAGTTTATTTTTCTATTTTTCGTAGTCCAGTTTTAGCATGGAAACTTGATACTAAACGTTTTGTATGGGTGTGGAGTTATATTGTTAATGCTATGAAAATAGGTGCTCCGATGGCTTTGCAATATTTGTTGATGAATGGTGCGCAAGTAGTTTCAACCAAGATAGTAGCACCTTTAGGTAACTTTGCCATTGCTGCCAATTCGTTTGCTGTAACTGCAGAAAGTTTGTGTTATATGCCAGGTTATGGTATTGCTGAAGCAGCAACAACACTTGTTGGGCAAAGTGTTGGGGCTAAACGAAAAGAGCTTTGCAAAAGTTTTGCCTATATGACGATATTTATTGGTATGGCAGTTATGGCATTTATGGGTGCCATTATGTATATTTTTGCTCCAGAAATGATAGGAATGCTTTCGCCAGTACCTGAGATTAGAGAACTAGGAGTAGCGGTTTTGCGCATAGAAGCCTTTGCTGAACCATTCTTTGCCGCTGCTATTGTTGCCTATAGTGTATGTGTTGGTGCCAGCGATACCTTTAAACCATCGTTAATAAATTTGGGTTCTATGTGGCTTGTTCGCCTTACTTTGGCTTACACATTAGCCACCACTTATGGTTTGCGCGGTGTGTGGTTTGCTATGGCTGTGGAGCTTACATTCCGTGGAACGCTGTTTCTCGTACGAATTTATCGTGGCAATTGGTTAAATAATGTTGTAGATGCGCCACTAACAAAATAAACAACAGTTTAAAAATAACGGTATTATATTATTAAAAAAGGATTTTAAAGATGCATTGGTTTTCGTCTCTATTAAACACTCTTAATTATTGGACTATTTTCTTTGGTATGTATATTGAAGGTACAGTTATTCCGTTTCCTTCTGAACTTATTGTTTCGCCTGCTGCCTATCATGCCGCAGCTGGTCATCTCAACATAGTTTGGGTTATTATAATAGCCACTTTAGGTGCTGTTACAGGTTCTGCTACAAACTATGTTGCTGCTTATTATTTAGGGCGACCAATTATTTACCGATTCGCAAATAGTAAGTTTGGGCATCTTTGTTTGCTAAACGAAGAAAAAGTGAACACTGCAGAGAAGTATTTTTACGACCATGGGGTTATAGCAACCTTAACGGGCAGACTTATTCCAGGTATTCGCCAGATTATCTCTATACCAGCTGGTTTGTCTAAAATGAAGTTTTGGAAGTTTGCGTTATATACTACCATTGGTTCAGGATTGTGGAACTGTGTACTTGCAACACTTGGTTGGTATCTTCATTCTGTAGTTCCTGAAAATCAGCTCAATGCAAAGATTGAAGAATATAACGACTATATTAAATACGCTATTTTGGGTATTGTTGCTTTAGTTGTAATATTCTTTGTGGTACGATTTTATATTAAGAAAGCAAAAGGAAAGAAATAATAGGCTAGAGTCTCTTTCTAAACTATTTTTTATAAATTGAAGAGAGGGCAGAAAATACTATTTAGAGCGATAAACGTTTAAGTATATAGTTTTCTGCGTGATGTGCTATATGGAAAAAGCACATTTATGGGTGTGTGTTGTATTGCATTTGTATATTATAGATAGAAAGATGTGCTGTGATATTTTTCTATCTATAATATACAGACCGAATACCGATGCCATTCTTTCTTTCTCTTTATGTATATTGAAGTGCAGCGATTGTAGATTAGAGAGTTCAATAGATACCAGGTAGAGATACTGTGGAAAAGAAGATAATTGTATTGAACTCTACTTTTGCATATAATAAGATTTTAAGCAACAAGTTTTTGCTCAGGAAATTATAATAATGTTTAGAAGCAAATATAGCAGAATAGATAATTCTATAAATCTCATCAGAATAGACATATCTTAGGTATTCTAATGTATGGATATAAAGGTTGTTATGTGTTATGATATCTCATTTGTAAATGACAGATATCTGAGGCGAACGTGACAGATATCTGAGACGAATGCGATAGATATCTGAGACGAACGCAATAGATATCTAATTAGCAACAGATAGATATCTGAAATAAATGTATCAGAAATTTGGCATAGGAATAACTACGCTTAACAGACTTGTTTAAGCATTGGCAATATTCTATTTGCTTTGTAAGTAAACTGTAGTTGTTGCTTATAAAATCTTCACAGCTTTTCTACTGAACCAATTAGATTATTTGTATCACCTTGATTTATACTTATATAACAAAGTGTTACTTTCTTAATTTAAATTTCCCTTTAGAAAACGAGTAGATTCTTTTTCTGACAAGTTTAGGCTTACCAGGTGTGGCGATCATCTCCTTTAAAATAACGCTATTGTCGGGCATAATGGTGTAGTGTAGATAACAATTCTCTATTTTACCTTTCCATTGCACGTCTTTAGCTGTGTAAATGAGCAACTTATTGGTTAAGTTATACTTGCTATCTAACGCACAAAGAAAGATTCTACTTTCACCAGTTTGATTGTTTCCGAAAATTAAAAAAAGATGCCAGTTGTTAGTAGAAGGTAGTTTAGCAATACGGCATATACTTAAATCGGTATCTGCATCTACGCAAGTAGCAATGAAATTCATAGCCTCTTTATTTGGGCAGATAGTATTGGGTAAATCCAAAATGAAGTCGTAAGAGTATTCAAATGGAAGTCTGATGGTTGGAATATGCTCATAAAACGTAGCAAATGCTTCTTTTTGTGAGGAATGGATTGTTGGGGTTGCACAATTTTTTTGTGCATTACAAGTGGAAACTACTGCAGATAGTGCGAGTGAAAAAAGAATAGTACGTATCAAAGCAAAGCTATTTTTTTAATAAATAAACCATTAAATTAGCAGCATTATCAGGCGCAATGTGGTCGCCAAGTTTATCTCTCATTTGTTTGTATTCGGCAAGCATAGTTTCACGATAAGGCTGTCCAGGCAGAATGCGGTAAAGTTCGTTTGCTATATTTTTTACTTTAAACCGGTCGGCAAATAGTTCCTGTACAACATCTTTGTTAGCTACGAGATTTACCAGTGAGATGAAAGGAACCTTTATAATATGTTTAAATGCGAACCGAATAAGTTTTGGTAATGGAGTCTTGTAGCAAACCACTTGTGGAACATTAAATAAAGCTGTTTCTAAAGTGGCAGTTCCGCTTGTAACAATTGCTACAGTTGTGTGTGAGAGAAGTTCGTATGTAATGTTCTTAACTACTTTCACACTGTAATTATTTATAAACTTATTATAGTAAGAATTTTCTATAGAAGGTGCTCCAGCTATAATCATCTGGTAATCCTCGAAGCGTGAAGCTGCTTCGAGCATTGATGGTAAGTTGTCTTTAATTTCTTGCTTTCTACTCCCAGCCAGAATAGCAATAATAGGTTTGTTATTTTGCAAGCCATTACGGCTACAAAAGTCGGTTGTCGTCTCTACATACTGACTCTTAAACACCGTAACCTCCTCAACAGTAGGGTTTCCTACATAGTGTATTTTATAGTTATGTTTACGTTCATAGAAATCTATTTCGAAAGGCAAAATAGAGAACATCTCCTTAACATCGCGTTTTATAGCGCGAATGCGCCATTCTTTCCATGCCCATATTTTAGGTGAAATATAATAGTAAACAGGAATTTTAGTGTTTTTGCGAAGGAATTTAGCAATCTTTAAATTAAATCCAGGGTAGTCTATAAGTATCACTACATCAGGTTTCCACCCAACAATATCTTCCTTACAGAACTTTAAATTCTTTATAATAGTTGGCAAATGCAATAAAACAGGAACGAATCCCATATAAGCAAGCTCTTTGTAATGACGTACACGAGTGCCTCCAACATCGTTCATTAAGTCGCCCCCAAAGAAGCGAAATTCTGCCATCTCGTCAAATTTTCTAAGCGATTTCATTAGACGTGAGGCATGTAAATCGCCTGAAGCCTCGCCAACTATTAAGTAATATTTCATTTTTTCCGATTGCTGTTGTTTGTTAATACATATCCTTTTATAGAAGTTCAGTTTATTCCTCCCACGTTTTTATTTTGTTCAATAAATCATAGTCGGTAACATCTATCCGTGTTGGTGTAATGGCAACATATCCTTGTTCTAATGCCCATTGGTCCGTATCGGTTGCTGTAGGTTCATCGTTATGATATTGTCCTAGCATCCAATAGTACTCAAAACCTCGTGGGTGTTCGCATCGAAGCGTTTCTTTTGTCCAACTACCGTAGCCCATTCTGCACACCTTAATACCTTTGAAAGAGTCTCCAATGGGAAAATTTACATTCAGGCAAACCCCTTTAGGAAGTCCGTCGGTTAAAACTCGTTTTACAATCTTCACCACATAGTTTCTCAACGGTTCTAAATTTGCATCGTGGTTATAGTCGCACGATGAGAAAGCGATAGATGGGATATACTTTAAACACCCCTCTCTAGCCACTCCCATAGTGCCACTATAGTGAGTATTAACTGATGAGTTATCGCCGTGATTAATACCGCCGAGAATTAAATCAGGTCTGCGTCCGTCAGTTAAAATCTGCTCGAAAGTAATCTTTACGCAATCAACGGGAGTACCAGTGCACGACCAAACATCACAATTCGGGATATTGTAACGACGATTTAACCGTAGAGGAGTATTTGCAGAGAAAGCACACGAAAAGCCAGAGCGAGGTCCTTCAGGTGCACAAACTAGAATGTCGGCAAAATCAGATAGGAAGGAAGCCAATGCTTTTATGCCATTAGCATTGTACCCATCATCGTTGGAGATGAGTATAAGAGGGCGTTTACAATTCATAATTAGTTCTTTCTTTTGTCTGCAAATACGAAAAAAGGTTTATAAATACAGCTTTCTCGCTTAAAATATGTATCTTTGTCGGCAAAACAAGTATAGGAAAAGAATAAGATGGGAAAAATAATCGCAATGGCAAACCAGAAAGGTGGTGTTGGAAAAACTACCTCTACCATCAATCTTGCAGCATCGTTGGCAACACTAGAAAAGTCGGTACTCGTTATAGATGCCGATCCTCAGGCAAATGCTTCAAGTGGTTTAGGCGTTGATATAAACGAAGTAGATTGTTCTTTATATGAATGTATAATTGACCATACCGATGTTCGTGATGCTATATATACCACAGACATAGAAGGTATGGATATTGTTCCGAGCCATATTAACCTGTTGGAGCAGAGATAGAGATGCTGCAAATAAGCGATAGAGAGGAAGTTTTGGAAAAGCTCTTGGCTCCAATTCGTAATGATTACGACTATATACTTATAGATTGTAGCCCATCGTTGGGTTTGATAACTGTGAATGCTCTGACAGCAGCCGACTCTGTTATTATTCCAGTGCAATGCGAATACTTTGCACTCGAAGGCATTAGTAAGCTGCTGAACACGATTAAGATAATAAAGAGTAAGCTGAATCCAAAGTTAGAAATAGAGGGATTTTTGCTTACGATGTACGATAGTCGTTTAAGATTGGCACGTCAAATTTACGATGAAGTAAAGCGGCACTTCCAAGAGTTAGTGTTTAAGACCGTTATTCAGCGTAATGTTAAACTATCGGAGAGTCCTAGTCACGGATTACCAGTAATACTTTACGATGCTGATTCTACAGGTGCAAAGAATCATTTAGCATTGGCTAAAGAGATTATAGAGAAGAATAAGAAATAGACGAGAACTACTAAACCTCTTAAAGAAAATACCAATAAAACGATGGCAGTACATAAAAAATATAATAGGAACGCAAAAGTTAGTGCACTTGGTAGAGGCTTAGATGCTTTAATCTCAACAGAAACAGTAAGTGCGCAAGGCAGTTCTACCATAAACGAGGTACCCATTGACCAAATAGAAGCGAACCCCGACCAACCTCGAAGAGAGTTCGATTCTGTTGCATTAGAAGAACTTGCCAATAGTATAAAGCAGCTGGGATTAGTGCAACCTATAACAGTTAGGCAATTAGCCGAGCATAAATTCCAAATTATAGCAGGCGAGAGGCGTTGGCGTGCATCGCAATTGGCTGGTCTTACTGCTATTCCGGCTTATATTAGAACTATAAAAGATGAAAACGTAATGGAACTTGCGCTGGTAGAAAACATACAGCGCGAGGACTTAAATGCAATAGAGATAGCTCTTGCTTACGAGCATTTACAAGAAAAAAGTGGCTTAACACAAGAGAAGGTAGCTGCAAGAGTAGGTAAGAGTCGTGTAGCAGTTACCAACTATTTGCGTTTGCTTAAACTTCCTGCACAGGTGCAGATGGCTCTACAAAAGAAGGAAATAGATATGGGGCATGCTCGAGCATTGCTATCGTTGAATAGTCCTTCACAACAAATAAAGCTGTTTCACGAAATACAGAAGAATGCCTTTAGTGTGCGGAAGGTTGAGGAACTTTGCCAACAACTTAATAACGGCGAAGACATACAGACAGCTAAGAAGAAAATAGCAGCTAAATCTAAACTCCCAGACGAGTTTAATCTGTTAAAAAAGCGTCTTTCTGACTTCTTTAACACGAAGGTACAAATGACTTATGGAGCTAAAGGAAAAGGTAAAATAAGTATTCCTTTCGCCTCTGAGGAGGAATTATTGCATATAATGGAAGTAATGGACGGATTGAAGCAACAATAGACAGATAGAAGCAACAATAGAAAGTATAATATAAAACTACGTGAAAGGAAATCAGAAAATATTCTATCTCTTGTTGCTAGCATTTCTGTTGGCAACGGGATATACTGAAATAGCGAGGGCGCAAGTTGTTTATAGCGATTCTGTAAAGATATTATATCCTAAAGAAGTTACACTTGACACTTTGTCGGGCAGCGTGGGATATGAGTCAGGAAATAAGCTTTCGTTGTCAAACGATAAGAAGTCACAGCTCAATAAGAGCACAGCGAAAGCTAGTGAACATTTAATGAAAGATTGGAACAAGTGGCGTCCGAATCCTAAAAAAGCTTTGTGGCTGGCGCTAGTCTTACCTGGTGCTGGTCAGATATATAATCGTAAATATTGGAAATTGCCAATATTTATGGCGGACTAACGGGGTGTATTTATGCGCTGACATGGAACAATCAAATGTATCGCGACTATCAACAAGCCTATAAAGATATAATGGACGATGACCCTACTACACAGAGCTATAACAGCTTCTTGCATTTGGGAACAACAATAACCGATGCAAATAAGAGTTACTACCAAAATCTATTTAAGAAGCGTAAAGACCGTTTCCGCAGATGGCGCGATTTAAGTATTTTCGCAACAGTGGCTGTCTATGCTTTGTCGGTAATTGATGCTTACGTGGACGCATCACTTTCTAACTTTGACATATCAGACGATTTATCGTTGCATATATCTCCTGTTCTATTAAACACTAATTCGCCAGCTACAACAACTAATATATTTAAAGGTTCGGCTATTGGCATAGGGTGTAAGCTAACTTTTTAGTAGGTCAAACAAGATAAAAAAGCACGAAGAAGAGAAGATGATAGAAGGAAAACGATTTATTGCCATTATACTGTTATTGTTGAGTGTTTGTGTTACATTTGGACAACAGCAGACGATAAGAGATAATCATGGCAGAACAATGGAAATATACATTCCAGACGCTGTGGTAGAAACAGCGGCGTCTGGAGCAAGTAATGCTAATGCAAGGTGTTTTAAGACAGAAAACGAATTGACAGCAATAGCTGCGCCCATCGAGGTAGAAGAAGAAAGCGTTGCTATTGCTCGTCTTATTAATAGAATATCAGGCTCGTTGTGTCTTTCTTATGGTCCTGAAGTGCAGAAGCATATAGATAAGTATGTAAAGCAAGGCAGACATTCTACTAGTTGTTTACTGGCACGAGCTAGTTATTACAATCCTATTTTTGAAGAGGCTTTACTCTATTACGGTCTTCCTTTGGAGCTAAAGCATCTACCTGTGATAGAATCGAGTCTGAATCCGAAAGCCTTTTCCCGGCAAGGTGCTGCTGGGTTATGGCAGCTTATGCCTGCAACGGGACGACAATATAACTTGCAAATAAATGCATTTGTAGACGAAAGACTCGACCCTATAAAGTCATCGTATGCTGCCGCACAATTTTTAGCCGACCTTTATAAACGTTTTGGCGATTGGTCTTTAGTGTTAGCTGCATACAATTGTGGACCTACAAGGGTGAGCAATGCAATTGAAAAAGCGGGAGCAAATGCTGACTTTTGGCAAATTTATAACTTCTTACCAAGAGAGACACGAGGCTATGTACCTGCTTTCATTGCTGCAAACTATATAATGAACTGTTATGCAGAATACAATATATCTCCAGTATCTACAGGATTGCCTGAAAAAGCTGGGAAAGTAGTAGTAACAGCAGACGTTTCGTTGGCTAAGATAGCCGATGTGTTGAATATGGATATTGCCGATTTGCAAGCATTGAATCCACAATATAAACAGGGTATTGTAAGAACTTCGGAGGGCGTTGCAACACTTTTGTTGCCTTCCGACAAGGTGAAATGCTTTACCGATAATGCTTCGCAATTGTACGAAAACAATAAGGCTCCAGAAGAGCAGAAAATGGAGATGGCTGCTAGAATAGTAAAAGGAACTATACGCAATCAGCATAGTTAATCGACGAATTATACCAAAAGGAGGAACTACGTTATGACAACAGAAGACAACAATAGCCGAATTGATGCACAAAGGAAGATAAACTTATAGAAGATGCCTTTCAACATTTGTTGGACACTTATTTAGCATCGCCTCACCGCAAGAAAGTTGATATCATAACGAAAGCCTTCCATTTTGCAAAGCAGGCTCATAAGGGGGTACGACGCCTTTCGGGAGAACCTTATATTTTACACCCTATTGCTGTTGCACAGATTGCATGCGAAGAAATAGGATTAGGCTCAACAAGTATTTGCGCTGCTCTTTTGCACGATGTTGTAGAAGATACGGACTACACTGTGGAGGATATTGAAAATATATTCGGTGCAAAAATTGCAATGATAGTAGATGGATTAACAAAGATATCGGGTGGTATATTTGGTGATAAAGCATCTGCACAAGCTGAAAACTTTAAGAAGCTGTTGCTAACAATGAGCGATGACATTCGTGTTATTCTTATAAAAATATGCGACCGCTTACACAATATGCGAACACTTGCATCGCAGCCTGCCAATAAGCAATACAAAATAGCTGGCGAAACGCTTTACATTTATGCTCCTTTGGCTAACAGGTTAGGGTTGAATAAAATAAAAACAGAACTCGAAGACCTTAGTTTCCGCTACGAACACCCAGATGCTTATAAGGCTATTGAGGCAAAAATAGCTTCGACTGAAGCACAGCGCGAATCGCTTTTCGAGAACTTTACAGCCCCTATTTGTGCAGAACTCAACCAAATGGGGTTGGAATACGAGATAAAAGCGCGTGTGAAAAGTCCATATTCTATTTGGAACAAAATGCAAACAAAGCACGTTCCATTCGAAGAAATATACGATATTCTGGCTGTTCGAATAGTGTTTAAACCTAAAAAACGACAGGACGAGGCTAACGAGTGTTTCCAAATTTATGTAGCAATTAGTAAACTCTATAAGAGCCACCCCCCGATAGATTGCGCGATTGGGTGAACCACCCAAAAGCCAATGGCTACCAAGCTTTGCACGTAACACTTATGTCGAAACAAGGTCAATGGATTGAGGTTCAAATTCGTTCTGACCGTATGGACGAAATTGCTGAACAAGGATTTGCTGCTCATTGGAAGTATAAAGAGGGCACAGAAATAACTGAAGACGAAGGCGAGCTGAACGATTGGCTACACACCATAAAAGAAATACTAGACGACCCGCAGCCCGATGCAATGGACTTTCTTGATGCCATAAAGCTGAACCTATTTGCTTCTGAAATATTTGTGTTTACTCCGAAAGGCGAAATAAAAATGATGCCAGCTGGGTGCACTGCACTCGACTTTGCTTTCCAAATACATACGTTCCTTGGAAGTCATTGTATAGGAGCAAAAGTAAATCATAAGCTTGTGCCGTTGAGCCATAAACTGCAAAGCGGCGACCAGGTAGAAATTCTTACCTCAAAGGCACAACGTGTAGAAAAGTCGTGGTTAGATGTTGTTTCTACTGCCAAAGCGAAAAGTAAAGTGATGGCTATTCTGCGAAAAGATGCACGAGAAACCCAAAAGAAAGGTGAGGAAATACTAGAGAAATGGCTTAAAGAACACGATTTTGAGATGACTACTTCGGTGCTCGACCGTCTTTGCGACTTACACGAAATAAAGAAACATACCCACCTGTTTGTAGCTATTGGCGAGAAAACGGTTATTCTTGGCGATACCGACTTAGACGAACTGCGCGGGAAACGTAAGCATAAAATGGAGAAAGCCGACAACGTTTCTGTATGGCGCAGATATGTTCCATTCCTTAATCGCAACAAAACTACTAACGGAAACGATACCAATAGTGCAACTACTGGAGAAAATAAGGCTGGACTTATAATTGTTGATAAATCTGAATAAGAAGAAACCTATCTTCATTGACGAAGATAACATAAACCGATATATATTTCCTAACTGTTGCCATGTTATTCCTGGCGACGATGCAATAGGCTTCATCGACAACAACAACCACATTGAAATACACAACAGGTCATGTCCTGTGGCTGCAAAACTAAAGGCAAGTTTCGGACCACGTATACTCGATGCGAAGTGGAATATGCACAAAGTAATGTTTTTCGATGCCACAATAGAGCTTCATGGCATAGACCGCAAGGGAATGTTGCTAGATATTTCGAAGGTTATATCAGAACAGTTAGGTATTAATATGCGTAATGTTACACTGAAAACAGATAATGGTATAGTTGTGGGCTGTATAGATATGGGCGTTCACGACCGTGAAGATGTGAAACTTATAAAGAAGAGTTTAATGAAGATAGAAGGTATGCAGAATGTGTTAGACATTCTGTAACGGATAGTTGCCTTAGCTAACTTTAGCTGCCAAAATACTATCCAAAGCATTTCGCAACCACTTTTGCAAGCACAATAGTAGTAGGCGTTTTATAAACAATAATACTGTTGTTTAGTCCAAATCTGTTGAATGTACAATGAACGATTTGGAATTAACTTCTGCAGCCTGCTAATATTGTGCACAGTTCCCACCTTATAAACCAATGTTTTAAGTAATGTATCGGCTACGATTCTTTCACGTATCCGTTACATTTATATGGGCATATCGTATCAGCAGAACTCTTATCTAATGAGGGTGTGTCAAAATTGATACATCCTCTTTTTATTCTCCCTTTACCTTGTCTACCACATAATTCGTTAATTACTGCAGCTATGCTGCTAATTTCATATAAAATGATTTATAGGGCTTTAAATAGCCTATATAAACTTGTATAGAGCATCTGAAGGTGCCTAAAAGTACCTCCATAATGTCTTTTAGTTCCTTGAGATTGGTTTTTCTACACATTTTCCCTATGTTAAAGGCTATAGCAAAGAAGGCAAAGTCCATATTGACCTTGTCTTTCCCAAAATGCCTAAACCTCTTATAGGCTTTATTATATTTTGTTTGTCCAAAAACAGCTTCAGGTTCTATGCACCTTCGTCCTCGATGCTTGATGCCTTCTTCCGAGGTCAGTAGTTCCCGTGCCTTTTGTTTATAGTGCTGTAGTTGATGGTTTACTTCTATAATTCTGTTCCCTCTTGCTTTAAAACATGACCCTCTCAACGGACAACCATCACAGCGTTCTGCCTGATAACGTACGCTGTAAGTAACGAATCCATTGGAGGTGATGGAACGCTTCATGCCTATACGTTTCATGTGCTGTCCCATAGGGCAGACGTAGAAATCCTGTTCCTTATTATAATAAAGGCTTGCGGGACTGAATGGGTTAGGTGTGTAGCGTGGACGCTGCTCTTTATGGAAGTAGTTATACTTCACATAGGCTTCCATATTATGTACGTCCATGAACAGATAGTTCTCCTCGGAGCCATACCCTGAATCGGCTACGACTGTCTTGGTATAACGATGATAGCGTGATTTGAAAGACTCCAAGAAAGAAGGTAGTGTGAGTGTATCGGTACGATTGGCATAGAGTGCAAAGTCGGTGATGAACTGGTTCTCAGTTGCTATCTGCAGATTATATCCAGGCTTAGTCTGTCCGTTCCGCATAGCATCCTCCTTCATGTGCATAAACGTGGCATCAGGGTCGGTCTTGCTGTAGGAGTTTCTCTCTCCCATAACCTCAAGGTGCCAGTCATACTCCTGGAGTTTATTACGTTTCTTCTCTAGCTCTTTAAGCTGTTTTTTCTTGGTTCTAACAGCCTGCTTCTCTTCTTTTGTCTTAGGCTCAGGGACTGATTCCAAAGACTTGTTCAATTCCTCGGATATCTCATCGAGCAGAGCTGCAGTAAACTCGACACCTTCTCTCTTAGCGGCATTGTCCTGCGCTATGACATCATCAACTTGAAGCAAGAGTGTGCGTATTTGTTCCCTGCAACTTGGCGCGGTTCTTTTCCACGGTTCTCTTCCAAACGAAGGTATACTTGTTGGCTTTCGATTCTATCTTTGTGCCGTCAATATATTCAACGTCAAGACTTATCAAACCTTTGGCTGCAAGTACTAATACGACTTGTGTAAAGATATTGTTGATTTCCTTTTTCACACGATTACGAAAACGATTGATGGTAATAAAATCAGGCTGCTCATATCCTGCAAGATAGATGAAATGAATGTCACGCTTGAGAAGCGACTCTATGCGACGGCAGGAATAGATATTATTCATATAGGCGTAAAGAATCACCTTGAGCATCATTTGTGGATGATAAGGCTTGCGACCACTGGGCTTATAAAGCTTGTAGACATTATCCAACATAAGATTATCCACCAAGGCGTCTAAAAGACGAACAGGGTCGTCTTCTGCGATATCCTTATCGATTCTTTGAGGAAAAAGAATCATTTTCTTGTGTATGTAAGAACGAAAGTGTATCTTTGTCATAATGAGATTTTTTTAATGCCTAAAGGTACAAAAACTTTAGGAAATAGCAAAGCCCTGGCTTGAGAAAGTCGGGGCTTTGTGCATAAAAAAGAGGATGTGTACATTTTGACACACCCTCTTATTTACGTGTAAGTAGAACTTTACTTACGTGTAAGTAAAATTTTATTTACGTGTAAATAAAACTCTACCTTGCGTGTAAAATTGGTGTACGTGCGTAAACTGCGTGAAAGAATACTGTAGAAATAATATGTCGAACTATAATAATCAATTGGTTTCAGCCCTATAAATGTATAAAAAAAGCCGATTGCGCAATACAATCGGCTTTTTTATAAGCGAGTAATCTTATAATAGTCTACTTCGAATGGTATAAATATTTACGGAAAACCAATAGTTAATTAACGCATATACCACAAACCGTGCTTCTTAAGCATAGGTACCACAACCTGTTCGGTGGTGCTGTCGCCATAGTGTAACAATAAGTACGCATTTGCCATACTGTCTTTTGCAAGGAATTGCGCACTACGAACACTCACCTTTTTTATGCCCTTATGCTCTTTCTGCTGACGTTTAATAAAGTCCTCAAAGTTTTTAATCATCTGGTTTTTGTAACTCTCTGGAAGTTTGTCTGGCAGGTTTAATCCTTTCATAAATAGTTCGTGTTTACCCGAAATGAGATTTTCGTAATAGTGCTTTGCAGCTTCTGCAGCAATAGCCGCATGGTCTATCTCATTCTTCTTGTTGCACGAAACTGTTAACAAACAGCCAAAGATCAAGGCATAAAGTAAATGTTTCATTCTTTTATAAGAGTTTACTTCTGGCGTATAAATACATTAATTGGGCACCCATTTAGATTCCAGTGTTCGCGAATTTTGTTTTCTAAGAAACGACGGTAAGCTTCTTTCACATACTGCGGCAGGTTTGCATAGAACACAAACGATGGTATCTGTGTGTTTGGTAGCTGCGAACAATATTTTATCTTTATATATTTACCTTTTACCGATGGTGGTGGTGTTTCTTCAATAATAGGCAACAACACCTCGTTTAGTTTGGTAGTTCCAATGCGTGTGTTTCTATTAATGTACACTTGTTTGGCTATATCGAGTATTTTGAAGATGCGCTGCTTAGTGAGTGCCGATGCAAAGATGATGGGAAAATCTACAAATGGAGCCATACGCTCGCGAATAGCATTCTCGAAAGTCTTAATAACCTTCTGGTCTTTGTTTTCTACAAGGTCCCACTTGTTTACAACTACTACCAAACTCTTATTGTTTCGCTGAATGAGCTGGAAGATATTCATATCCTGCGCCTCAATTCCGCGAGTGGCATCAATCATTAGAATGCACACATCAGAGTTCTCAATACTACGAATAGAACGCATAACCGAATAGAACTCAAGGTCTTCCGTAACCTTGTTCTTGCGCCGAATACCAGCAGTATCAACAAGGTAGAAGTCGAAACCAAACTTATTGTAGCGTGTGTAAATGCTGTCGCGCGTTGTACCCGCAATATCTGTAACAATGTTGCGGTCCTCGCCAATGAAAGCATTGATAAGACTGGATTTACCAGCATTCGGACGTCCAACAACAGCAAAGCGTGGAATTTCATCATCGATGCCTTCATCTGGTGCGTCGGGCATACGTTTGAGGATCAAATCGAGTAAATCTCCAGTTCCACTACCCGTTTGTGCACTAATGCAAACAGGGTCTCCCAGTCCTAACCGATAGAAGTCTGCCGACAAATAGTATTCGCCACTATTGTCTACCTTGTTAGCAACAAGTATTACAGGGAGTTTCGTGCGCCGAAGAATCTGAGCTACATCTTCGTCCCAGTCGGTTACTCCAGTTTCGTTATCAACAACAAATAGCACCAAATCCGCCTCTTCCGTAGCTACTAAAACTTGTCTGCGAATAGCATCTTCGAATATATCGTCAGATTTAACAACCCATCCGCCAGTATCAACTACCGAAAATTCACGCCCGTTCCATTGGCATTTACCATATTGACGGTCGCGTGTTGTGCCAGCCGTATCGCTTACAATAGCACGTCGGCTTTGTGTTAATCGATTGAAAAGAGTAGACTTTCCTACGTTTGGTCTACCTACAATTGCTACTAAATTTGCCATTTATAGTGATGGTCTTTCCCATATAGAGAAACAAATCTCAATGGGTTAAGGTGAGGTCTGCACCTTATGAATATTTGCCGAAGATGACCACGTCTCCAGCCCTCGCACTGTGCGAGAGTTTACCCTACATACAGTCAGGGCGTTGTTTCTTAACTCTTTTGGCATTGCCACCTTGTATATATATACGTGCAGCCAATAGTTTTCACATTCTTTTATTCAGGGTTATAGCCAAAATTACCCAATTCTTTTTGTGAGTTACGCCAATCCTTGTCCACCTTAACATAAGTTTCCAAGTATATTCTCTTATCGAAGAACTTCTCTAAACTCTTGCGTGCCTCTGTAGAAACCTTCTTTAATGCTTGTCCTTGATGCCCAATGATGATGCCTTTCTGGCTGTCGCGCTCCACATAAATAATTGCGTTGATGTGTATTTTCTTCTCATCTTCCTTAAAACGCTCTACCACGACTTCAACAGAGTAGGGGACTTCCTTATCGTAATAACGAAGAATCTTCTCACGAATTATCTCCGTTACAAAGAACTTTGCAGGTTTATCTGTAAGTTGGTCTTTATCGAAGTAGGCGGGACTCTCTGGTAAGAGTTCCTCAATACGCTTCATTAGTACATCAGTACCAAATTTGTTTTTTGCCGAAATAGGTAAGATTTCTGCTTTTGGTAACAATTTGTGCCACTTCTCAACAAGAGTAATGAGTGTTTCTTGGTTGCTTTCGTCTATCTTATTAATGAGTAAGATAACAGGAATCGTCATCTTTGCAACCTTATCTAAGAAGTCTGCATTTTTCTCAGGCTTCTCTATTACATCAGTAACATAGAGCAAAATATCGGCATCGGCAAGCGCAGATTCAGAGAACTGCAGCATCAACTCTTGCATTTTGTAGTTTGGCTTCAGTACACCTGGAGTATCAGAGAAAACAATTTGCATATTCTCTGTATTTACAATGCCCATTATACGGTGTCGAGTAGTTTGTGCCTTAAATGTAGCAATGCTAATTCTTTCACCAACGAGTTGGTTCATTAGTGTACTTTTACCTACATTAGGATTGCCTACTATGTTTACAAATCCTGCTTTGTGCATATCTTTAAATTAAAAAACGCACCTGTCTTTGTTTGCAAAGAAAGATGCGTTAATCTTTTGTTATATACGAACTAAGAATTTTATTTCTTTGCTACTGCAGATGCTCCATCGTACGCCCACTTACAGAAAGAGGCGCCATGAACGAAACCTGCACCAAAAGCTGTAAATATAAGGTTATCTCCTTTCTTTAACTTAGCTTCTTCGTCCCAAAGTGCAAGTGGTATTGTTGCAGCGCTAGTATTACCGTAGTGCTGAATATTAATAATCACTTTCTCTAATGGAACGTTAGCACGTTTAGCTACAGCCTCAATAATTCGTAGGTTCGCTTCGTGTGGAACAACCCATGAAACATCATCTCCAGTGAGGTTATTACGCTTCAAAATTTCCTGAACATCGCTGCTCATACTTGTTACAGCGTACTTAAACACTGTACGTCCTTCTTGATAGAGGTAGTGCAAACGACGATCTACTGTGAATTGAGATGTAGGACAAACAGAGCCACCAGCCTTCATGTGTAGAAAAGGTAGTCCTTTTCCATTGGTGCGTAGGAATGAATCTTGTACACCAACATTCTCTTCGGTTGTACCTTCAACAAGAACTGCAGCTGCTCCATCGCCAAACAAAACGCAAGTTTGACGGTCTGTGTAATCTACAATAGACGACATCTTATCAGCTGCAATAACAATTACTCGTTTGTAACGTCCGCTTTGAATCATCGTTGATGCTACATCGAGCGAATAAAGAAATCCGCAACAAGCAGCAGAGAAATCGAACCCGAAAGCATTCTTCAGGTCTAACTTTCCTATAACGATAGAAGCAGTTGATGGAAATTTATAGTCTGGAGTTGTTGTTGTAACGATAAGAGCATCGATGCTGTCTGGGTCAGCTCCTGTCTTTTCTAAGAGTTGCTTTGCAGCCTTACGTGCCATATAGCTAGTTCCGAGTCCTTCTTCGGTTAGAATACGGCGTTCTTTAATGCCCACGCGTTCCATAATCCATTCATCAGTAGTATCTACCATACGCGAAAGTTCCTCGTTAGTGAGGACATAATCGGGTACATAGCCACCAATACCAGTGATAATGGCATTTATTTTCTCCATTTGCGTCTTACTCTACAGTTTCTTTTACGATAGCAATTTTACCACGATAGTAGCCACAAGATGGGCATACGGTATGGTAAATATAATAATTGCTGCAGTTAGGGCATACTGCCAATGTTGGAGCTACAGCTTTATCGTGGGTTCTTCTTTTAAGTGTACGAGTCTTTGACTGTCTTCTTTTAGGATGTGCCATAATTCTTTAAACGTTTAATATTTTATTTTTTCAATTTTAATAAGGCTTCCCAGCGTGAATCCATAGGTTTCTCGTCTTCCGAACCGCTTCGGGCGGCAGAGTGTTCATTAAGCGCTCTTATCATGGCAGGATTGCATTTTCCAGGTGCATGCACATGTCTGATAGGTAGAGCAAGTACTATAAATTCATAGACGAACCACGATACATCGAGTATTCCTTCGTTCTCGGGTACAGTAACAAGGTCGTCATCGTCTGAGTATGTGCTTCCAAACTTTACTTCAAGTCGCTGTTGTGTCTCGATAGGTTGTTCCATATCGTCCAAGCAGATGTCGCATGGCAATACAACCGTTCCTTCTCGTAGAAATCGAGCGTGAAATAATCGTTCTGTGTGCGTACAATCTCTAATGAAACGTGCACACTTCCACCACTCACTTCTGAAGCATTAATCGCCTTAAAGTAAGTATTGTCAAGGTCGAACTCTAGCTTATTTAAGCCTTCCGAAAGACCTTTCAAATCTATTTTAAGGATATTCAAGTCCATAATCGGTGTGCAAAGTTACTAATATTTTTCTGATATTAAGCAAATTAAAAGTAAAAAATATCTTGCATTACTATTCTTAAGAAGTGTTAGAGCAAAATTAATCATTTGACTGCAATACCTTCATATCTTTTTTATGCTATTACTTTCAGTTCTCTTTTATTTTCTTATTACTCATCTTGTTTGCTGGCTTTTTATAATATTTAATAAGGTGAAACGAGTTTCTTCGCAATGCGATAAAATTGGGTGGAGGAGTACTACAAAGGGTTCAATACTTATTTAATACGATTATCTTTATAAAATAAAAGTAGTTTATTGGTACCTTGTTTAGAAGGAAAGAGTAGATATATTTATTGTGCCAAACTATTATTTGCTTGCTTTCAGTTCTATTCTGAATGTAGTTCCTTTGCCCAATTCAGAGCTTTTCACAAATATTTTGCCATTGTGGTATTCTTCTACGATGCGTTTGGCAAGACTCAGACCTAAGCCCCAACCACGGCTCTTAGTGGTAAAACCTGGTTTGAAAACGTTGCGTAAGTCTTTTTTCTTAATACCTTTGCCTGTATCGCTAACCTCTACTATTACACGTTCGCCAATGGTTTCTACGCGTAACGTAATTGTTCCAGATACTCCACCCATTGCGTCTACTGCGTTTTTACAAAGGTTTTCTATAACCCATTCGAATAGCGAAGCATTAAGACGGATTATTATATCATTATCGGGAAAAACCTTTATTATTTGAATTGTCTTTGATGTACGACGGTCTATATAGTCAATTACGTGGTCAAGCACTTCGCTCAAACTCACTGGTACAGGTTCGGGTAGCGAACCAATCTTAGAAAAACGGTCGGCAATAAGCTGTAAACGTTTTACATCTTTGTCCATTTCGGGTAACAAATCATCGTCAGGATAGTTTTCTTTTAGTATAGTTGTCCATGCCATAAGCGACGATATTGGTGTACCCAGCTGGTGAGCTGTCTCTTTACTAAGACCCACCCATACTTTGTTTTGTTCTGCTCGCTTTGATGTTAAGAGGGCAAATATTGCTACAACCACGAAGAGCATTACGACACCTAACTGTACGTATGGATAGAGCGCAAGACGTTTCAGCATTAACGAATCATCGTAACAAACATCTATATATTCGTTCTTAGCATCTGATAGTTGTATTCTAATATCTTGTTTGTTGGCTTTCAGTCGTTTTGCTATGGCGGAAATGTATTGCAAACTGTCTTTGTAGTTCTTAGCATTGATAGCAACATTACGAAAGTCGGTAACGTTTCCAACATTATCGAGCACTACAACAGGAATTGTATTGTTCTCGTTTAGCACTTTTAAAACCAATGCTAAATCGGTATTTTCATCGGCTTGACTTAATGCGCGCATAGCTTCTGCCCATACTTCCATCTTGCTTCGTTCTTCTCGAGCCAAGTCTTTAGTAAGTATATTCGATGCTACCAGTGACACAACTGCAATTACAATTGCTACTATAACAAGTATAATCTTAACCTGTCTTATTCTATCTGTCCATTGCATAACGATTATATTAACGGCAGATGGCTTGTTTTATTGTATGAAGTTGTGTCGTGTTTGTATGCTGCTATATATATATTAAGGTGTATTTACCAATAGATATATTTCCTGACTTTGCCAACCTTCGTTCAATAGAATATATCATTATCGACTATTAAGCGATGATGAATGCTTTATGAAGATTTCTGGAAATGTAGCATCAGTAGAAAGAAAGTGAGGATACTTTGGGAAAAATAATGATTGTAATGGAATCCGTTCCGATGAAATAATATGTTGATGAATTTATTGATAATCAATAGGTTGTAGTAATGTATGAATCGATATATTGTAGTGTGTAGGAATTGATATTCCTTATACAAATAGATATCTTCTAACTATCGTAAAATAGCCACATAACAGATGTAGTTTTTTGTGATATCTAATTTACAACTGACAGATATCTGAGACAAACGTGACAGATATCTGAAACGAGTGCGACAGATATCTGAAACGAAGGGGGAGTCTTATGTAAAATTAAAACGTTGCTATATATAGACAGGCTGTTTAGAAATAGTAAGTATTTGTGAGAGTTAAGTTACCCATACACTCAATGTAGACTAATAATACAATAAAAAACACGAAGCTCTAACATTCGAATTTGTATGTTTCGAGTTTTATTCGTACCTTTGAGCCTCAAAAATATATACAATCCAACGGTTTATGGACGACGATAAGATAATAGGAAACAACGGGAATGATACCCCATTAAACGAAGAAGCTAAGAACGAAGATGGTAACGCTGCGAATACAGATGACTACACAGATGTGGTAGCAAGTGCCAAAATGGACGACGAAAACGATGTGGACGAGCTACAAAACGACTATGTTTCATCTAACAGATTCGATGCTTCTGCCGTTAAGCACCTATCTGGAATGTATAAAAACTGGTTCCTGGATTACGCAAGTTATGTAATCTTGGAACGCGCCGTGCCTCATATTGACGATGGATTGAAACCAGTTCAGCGTCGCATACTTCACTCAATGAAGCGAATGGACGATGGACGATACAATAAAGTAGCGAATATTGCAGGACATACAATGCAGTTTCACCCCCATGGCGATGCTTCTATCTGCGATGCTCTCGTGCAAATGGGTCAGAAAGACTTGCTTATCGATACGCAAGGAAATTGGGGAAACATCTTCACTGGCGACCGTGCAGCAGCTCCAAGATACATAGAGGCTCGTCTGTCTAAGTTTGCATTGGAAACCATTTTTAACCCTAAAACCACCGAATGGCAACAGTCTTACGACGGCAGGAATAAAGAACCTGTTACTCTTCCAGCCAAATTCCCATTGCTATTAGCACAAGGAGCAGAGGGAATAGCTGTTGGTCTATCATCTAAAATACTCCCACACAATATGGCTGAGATATGCGATGCAGCTATAAACTATTTACGTGGAAAGAAGTTTGAGCTTTATCCAGACTTTCCAACAGGCGGTAGCATTGATATTTCAAAATATAACGATGGGCAGAGAGGGGGCACTTTGAAAGTGCGCGCTAAAGTAGAAAAGATAGATAACAAAACTCTTGTAATTCGCGAAATACCTTTTAGCAAGACAGCCAGTACACTCCAAGAATCTATTACGAAAGCAGTAGAAAAGGGAAAACTAAAGATTCGCAAGGTAGAAGATATGACAGCGTCTGAAGTAGAGATACAACTACACCTGACGCCAGGCACTTCAAGCGATAAAACAATGGACGCTTTGTATGCCTTTACCGATTGTGAGGTGTCAATCTCGCCTAACTGTTGTGTTATAGCCGATAACAAACCACAGTTCTTAACAGTGTCTGATGTGTTGAAGCATTCAGTTGATGGTACATTGGAGCTGTTGCGTAAAGAACTCGAAATACGTAAGAACGAGTTAGAAGAACAGCTATTCTTTAACTCCCTCGAACGTATATTCATAGAAGAGCGCATCTATAAAGAACATAAGTTTGAGACATCTAAAACGATGGACGAGGTTGTTGCTTTCGTTGATTCTAAGCTTGAACCTTTTAAAAAGGACTTTATTCGCGAAGTGAAGCGAGACGATATACTACGCTTGCTTGAAATAAAAATGCAACGCATTCTAAAGTTTAACAAGGATAAAGCTGATGAATTAATTCAGAAAATAAGAGCAGAAATAGCCGAAATAAATAAAGATCTCAGCGAAATGGTACGTGTAACCATAGAATGGTTTAAGCATTTGAAAGCCAAATATGGTAAGGATTTCCCACGCAAAACAGAGATAAAGAGCTTTGATACCATTGTTGCCGCTAAGGTAGTAGATGCAAACGAGAAACTATATATAGACCGCAAAGGTGGCTTTATAGGTACCGACTTGAAGAAAGCAGAGTTCGTTCAAAATTGTTCCGATCTTGACGATGTTATCGTTTTCTTTCGTGATGGTAAGTATCGTATAGTACATATTGCTGATAAAGTATTTGTTGGTAAGGGCATTATCCATCTACAAGTATTCAAACGCAACGACCGTCGCACTATCTACAATGCTGTTTACCGTGATGGCGAAAAAGGTCCTTATTACATAAAGCGGTTTAATGTGGTTTCCATTACTCGTGATAGAGATTACGATCTTACACAAGGAAAACCAAGCTCGCGGGTGCTTTACTTTACGGCAAATCCAAACGGAGAGGCAGAAACTATTAAGGTTATATTGAAAGACCAGCCAGGTAGGACGCGCCTGATGCGTTATTTCGAACGCGATTTCTCTAAAGTACTTATAAAGTCGAAGACTGCTCGTGGCGTATTGCTTACAAAAGAAGCAATTGAACGTGTATCTTTAAAAGCACATGGAGTATCTACTTTAGGTGGTAGAAAGGTTTGGTTCGATGCCGATGTCAATCGTATCAACTACGAAGAACAAGGGCGTTTGTTGGGCGAATTTAACGATAAAGACGTCATTCTTGTGGTTTTAAACAATGGAGAGTTTTATACTACTAACTTCGATACTGCCAACCATTACGAAGATAATATTTTATATATAGAGAAGTTTGACTCTGAAAAACCATGGACAGCAGTAGTCTACGATGCCGATAATCAAGGTTATCCTTATCTAAAACGTTTCTATATGGAAAGGTCTGTACGTCATCAGAACGTAGTAGGCGACAATCCTAAGTCGAAACTCGTGTTCTTGACAGATGATGCTTATCCTCGCGTAGAAATAACGTATGGTGGAAGTGATGCGGTACGAGGTACAGACATTATAGATGCAGAGGAATTTGTAGGCATAAAAGGCTTTAAGGCAAAAGGAAAACGCCTTACTACTTTCAAAGTTAGCACGATTAAACAGCTTGAGCCTATTCGCTTTCCTGATTCGGAAGAGATAGAAACGAACGAGAATGCAGCGTCAGATGTGGAAACTGTAGAAAATTCGTCTGTGAATCAGCTTAAATCTGAATCACAAGAACAGTCAGAAGCAATAACAAAGTCTACTAAGACGAAAGAAGACAATGGCGATGACCAACAATTAAGTTTACAATTCTTTGATGAATAAATGGATATGACGTTGCGGAAAATAGTTTTTGTATTCTTATTGTTGCTATATGGTGTTACAATCTATGCGCAAGATACGTTGAGTTCTGGTAAAATTATTACTAATGTACAGCTGGTAGGTATTGGTACCGTAAACCAGTTAGATACATATCTATCACCAAGCGAATATACAGGAACAGAAATTCGCTATATTTCGCATACGCTACGAGAAAATGGAACGTCGCTTTTGCGCGAAATCATTCATCAAGCACACCTATCATACACACATAACGCTTCGAATAAAAACAACAATATTGGTGGAATGTACAACTTTCAATACAACCTACACTATGCATTTGCTAAATGGAGAGTGGGCAACGGTACACTAACAGCTACGGCAGGAGGTGGAATTGATGCTAACATAGGTTTCTTATACAATATGCGCAATGGTAATAATCCAGCACAAGCTTACTTAAATGTAAATATATCACCATCAGCTTCGGCTGCATATACATTTCGTTTGTGTAACAAGCCCTTTCAAGTAAGATACGAAATACAAGCTCCACTCGCTGGAGTAATGTTTGCACCAAACTTCGGTCAAAGTTACTATGAAATATTTTCGAAGGGCAACTACGACCACAACATAGTGGCTACTACCATTTTTACTACTCCATCGCTTCGGCAAATGCTTACTATTGATTTTACTTTGAAACACACTACTTTGCGAATTGGCTATTTAGGCGACTTCCAACAAGCACGCATAAATGGCTTAAAATATCACACATGGAGTAATCTTCTTATAATAGGTATCGCACGAAAATTCTCAATATCAAAGATTATTCCATAATGAAAAAGTATAAACGTCTCTTCCATCATACCACTTCTGCGTTAGCATACACATTATTTATAATATCGTTATCTATAATGTCGTTGCTCTCATCTTGTGTAACTAACGACGAGTATCAGAATACCGTACAAGGTAATGCAGAAGCACTTTGGAAGATTATTGATGAACATTATTGTTTCTTTGACCAGAAAGGTATTGATTGGGAAGCGGTGCGAAATAAGTATCTACGACAGTTCGATAACTCAATGACGGAACGCCAACAATTTGAGGTAATGGCTAATATGCTGTCTGAACTGAAAGATGGACACGTAAATTTATACACTTCTTTTAATGCTGCGCGTTATTGGTCGTGGCATGAAGATTACCCACAGAACTATTCAGACTCGCTCTTACGAAAGTATTTAAAAACCGATTACCTTATAGCAAGCGGAATGGATTATACCATTCTTGACGACAACATAGGATATTTGCGTTGCGAAAGTTTTCAAAATGGAATAGGGGCAGGCAACCTCGATGATATTCTTTTATACTTTCAACCGTGTAGAGCCTTAATTATAGATGTGCGAAATAATGGAGGAGGTGCTCTGAGCAATGCAGAAGAATTGGCAGCAAGATTTACTAATAAGCCAACACTTGTGGGGTATATGCAACATAAAACAGGAAAAGGACATAACGATTTCTCGCCACTTCGCTCACAGATACTAAAACCAGGGAAGGGAATACGCTGGCAAAAACCTGTATTTGTATTAACCAATCGTAGTGTTTTTTCGGCTGCTAACGAGTTTGTAAAGTATATGCGCTGCTTTCCCAATGTAAGAATAGTGGGCGATCGTACTGGTGGAGGAGCAGGCTTACCATTCTCTGCCGAGCTTCCCAATGGCTGGTTAATACGTTTTTCTGCTTGTCCGATGTACGATAAGAATAAGCAAATGACAGAATTTGGAATAGACCCAGACTATAAGGTAAATCTTACCTCAGAAGATTTTCATCGTGGAAAAGACACCATTATAGAATTTGCACGTCATCTTGTATACTAATAATTGCGATAATATCTATGCATAGGTAAATATATGTAAGATGTATTAATTTTCTGTTTCTATTATTAGTTGCCTGCATAAAATATATTTAATTTCGTAAAAGGTATTTCTTAAGACAATCATAAATATTCAGTAGAATAAATACCTTTTAAGTGCTATAAAATATGGGGTCATAAATGATGTAGTTTTTTGTGATATCTAAACCGCAACTGACAGATATCTGAAACGAATGCGACAGATATCTAAGACACACGTCTCAGATATCTGAAACAAACGAAACTAAAAACAGTCTGGCTTTTCCTAAAAAAACAAAGTAATTCTATTTGATAAGTGAGTAATTGGTAAGAACTGTTTATAAGCTTTCTACCTCTTTCCTACTAAGCAACATTAATATGAAATAAGTTGTGCAAGAATACTACTTATGAGATATATTTACAGCTCTATGGTTCTCTTTTTAGTACTATAAAGTGAGATTCAAACTAATTTCTTTACTTTGTTTTAGGCAAATTCAATAGACAAGTATTTCTTTTCATTCGTACATATAACTTTGTTGTAGATATGCAAAGATATTAGTGTAATTCCATTCCTATTCCATTATAATTTGCAATATTGCAATCTGTAGGTAGCAATAACGTTGCACAATGTTCTAAAAATGTGCTGTTAAATAAATTTTTGTACAAAAATATGCTTTAAAAGTTGGTGGTAAGATATAAAATTCATACTTTTGGCGACATAAACAACTAATAGTCGTCAGTTAACACTTATCATTAAAAAAAAGAAGAACAAACAAATGAAAACAGATTTTGAGATTGCCCACGAAGCAAAACTTGAATTAATAGATAGTATTGCGAAAAAAGTGAATATCCCAACGGACGAACTTGAGCCGTTTGGAAAGTATATAGCAAAAGTGCCTTACAAACTTATTGATGAAGAAAAGGTTAAGAAATCGAAGTTAATACTTGTTACAGCTATTACACCAACAAAAGCCGGGATAGGCAAAACAACTGTAAGTGTAGGCTTAGCATTGGGTATGAATCGCATTGGTAAAAATGCAATACCAGCCCTTCGTGAACCTTCGCTCGGTCCATGTTTTGGTATGAAAGGCGGAGCTGCAGGAGGAGGCTATGCACAAGTGTTACCAATGGAGAAAATTAACCTGCATTTTACCGGCGATTTCCATGCAATAACCTCTGCAAACAATATGATATCGGCAATGTTAGATAACTATATTTATCAGCATCAAGATGAAGGCTTCGGTATGAGGGAAGTATGGTGGCGTCGTGTCTTAGATGTAAACGACCGTAATTTGCGTAACATTATAACTGGATTGGGTGCTCGTACAGATGGATTGCTTAGCGAAAGTGGCTTCGATATAACTCCTGCTTCAGAGATAATGGCTATTCTTTGTTTAGCTTCTAGCGAAGAAGACCTGCATAAGCGTCTTGATAATATAATCTTAGGTATAACTCTAGAAGGTAAACCGCTATACTTGCGCGAATTGAATATAACAGGTTCTATTGTAGCACTTTTACATGAAGCAATTAATCCGAACCTTGTTCAAACCATAGAAAATACACCCGCATTTATTCACGGTGGTCCGTTTGCTAATATAGCACATGGTTGTAACAGCATATTGGCTACAAAAATGGCAATGACCTTTAGCGATTATTGTATAACGGAAGCAGGATTTGGTGCCGATTTAGGCGCAGAGAAATTCTTAGACATAAAGTGTCGTAAAGCAGGAATATCTCCAGTACTCACCGTTCTCGTAGCAACTGCACAAGCCTTAAAGATGCATGGCGGCATAGATGTCGCAGAAATAAGCAAGCCAAACTTAGAAGGAGTGAAAGCAGGACTATGCAACTTAGATAAACATATAGCCAATTTAAAAGCATTTGGACAGACAGTTGTGGTTTGTTTAAACCGATTTGCAACCGATACAGACGAAGAATTGGCTTTAGTAAAAGAACATTGCGAGGCACAAGGCGTTGGATTTGCCATTAACACAGCTTTTGGCGAAGGAGGAAAAGGCGCAGAAAATTTAGCACATTTAGTAGTTGATACTATTGAGAAGAATCCATCTGCACCATTAAACTATGTATACGAAGAGTCAGATGATATAGCTACTAAAGTAGAAAAAATAGCTACCAATATTTATGGAGCAGGAAAAGTGGTATTACGTCCTGCTGCAAAACGCGACTTACAGCGTATTAAGGAACTCAACTTAGAGCATCTTCCAGTATGTATAGCCAAAACGCAGTACTCATTTTCTGAAGACGCAAAAGCTTACGGAGCACCTTCAGGGTTCCCAATTACTATTCGCAACTTCGTAATTAATGCAGGAGCAGGTATGATTGTAGCTATTGCTGGCACAATAATGCGAATGCCAGGTCTGCCGAAAAAACCACAGGCAGAGAATATCCACGTAGTGAATGGCGTAATAGAAGGCTTGTCATAAAAAGCGATCCATAAATTGCGAACCTCGGAGTACATATATTGTCTTCGAGGTTTTTGCTTTATAATAGTGATAGAACTATTCACTAGCATTGATATAACAAAGAAGTCAATATCTTAAAAATATTTTTTTTCTTTATATATATTATGTGATTAGCTAAAATTTAAGTAACTTTGCGCCTAAAAGGAAACGGAGATGGTACATTTCTTTTCTTTTTATAGGAACTCATTTGATAATTAAATATTAAACATATAATACTTCAAAGATGAAAATTTCATTCGAAACCCCCGATAAGTTAAATGGTCTTTTAACTATTGTTGTTGAGGAACAAGATTACAAAGAAGAAGTTGAAAAGGCACTTAAAGATTATCGCAAGCGTGCAAATATACCAGGCTTCCGTCCAGGACAAGTACCTATGGGATTGCTTAAACGCCAAGTTGGTACACAAGTAAAAATGGATGCTATTAATAAAATATTAGGCGATAATCTTCAGAAATATATTATCGATAATAAAATCCACATACTTGGCCAACCAATGGCGTCAGCTTCACAAGAGGCAGTAGAACTTGAGAAACCAGCACCTTATACTTTTAAGTTTGATATAGCAATTGCACCAGAATTTGATATTGAGCTTACAAGCAAAGATACCATTGAATATTACGATATAAAAGTAGACGATGCCCTTATTGATAAACAAATAGAGATGTTTGCAAGTCGTTCTGGACACTACGATAAGGTTGAAGAGTTTGATCCAGAGAAGCGTGATATGCTTAAGGGAGATCTTCGTGAACTTGATGAAAACGGAAACACTTTGGAAGGTGGCATTACTGTAGAAGGTGCTGTAATGATGCCTCAATATATTAAGGTAGACGATCAAAAGAAACTTTTCGATAATTGCAAGCTGGGCGATATTATCACCTTTAACCCACGCAAGGCTTATCCTGCAAACGATGCAGAGGTAGCTTCGCTATTGAAAATAGACAATAAGGATATTGGAAAGCATATTGGCGACTTCTCATACCAGATAACGGAGATAACACGTTATGTAAATGCAGAGAATAATAAAGAACTTTGGGATAGCGTTTATGGACCAGATGCAAATATAAACGATGAAGCAACGTTCCGTAAAACGATAGCTGAAGGTGTAAGCAAACAACTTGAAAGAGACTCTGATTATAAGTTTATGATAGATGTACGTGCTTACGCTGAGAAGAAAGTAGGTAAACTTCAATTCCCAGACGCACTTCTGAAACGTATAATGCTCTCTAATAACGAAGATAAAGGTGCTGAGTTTGTAGAAAAGAACTACGAACAAAGCATAAAAGAACTTGAATGGCATCTTATTAGAGACCGAATAGCACAAGCTAACAATATTAAGATAGAAGATGCAGATGTACGTGAGAGCGCAGCACAAATGGCTAGAGCACAGTTCGCACAGTACGGTATGAATAATGTTCCAGACGAATACATTGACAAATACGTTAATGATATGTTGAAGAATCGTAAGGATATTGAACCTTTTGTTGATGCTGCACTCGACCAAAAACTCTCTGCTGTATTGAAAACAATAGTTAAGCTAAAGAAGAAGTCTGTTTCACTCGACGAGTTTAACAAGCTTATTGAACCTACAGACACTGAAAAGTCAGTGAAAGCAAAAAGGACTAAAAAAGCTGATAAGGCAGAGAACGAAGAGAAATAAAAAAGAAGTGAAATGTTAATGTAAGAGTTTACACTACATTAATAGAGCGACAACATCTTTTCTATAAACTTTCAAATAAGAAAGATTTTAGAGAAGGTGTTGTTTTTTTATATCTCGAGATATATTTTGTCTCAAACTATTTGTTACGTTGGTTAGAGCCTAAATCTATATCCAGTTAGAAAGTGATAAAAATACTATGGAAAAGAATCTTGTTGTAAATAATATTGCTTCTACATACTAAAATGATGAACAATATGTTGTAGTTTAAATATTTGTAATAACGCTTAAATCAGAATATTACAGAATAAAAATATTTTATCATCATCATTAGAATAAATACCATTTAAATATAGAGTCATAAAGGTTGTTGTTTGTTATGATATATAAAACGTAACTGACAGATATCTGAGACGAGTGTGACAGATATCTGAGACGAACGTGATAGATATCTGAAATAAGACTAGCTAACATCAGGATTGTTTCTTCTAAATATCTAGTATATTTTTATTTTATTAGTAGGTGTATGTGGATAAACTGTAGGCGCCGCTTGTAAAATCTTCACTTGTTTTCAGCTGTCTCTATACGTCTGGAAAGCGAATATAACATATTCACACTCACTTCAAAAAGAAAAAACAATGGAATATCAAATAAAATTCTTTATTTTATTGAAGTAGTTACTATTTTTTTTATTATCTTTGTGTTAGAATACTATAGATAATGTTTTTGTAATGGCATAATCTTTGTATTAAAGACAATAAAACCGAATAAGGCGCTTGCTCCTTATTATTGTCTAATTAAAATAATAGAAAGAAACAGAATGAAAGATTTTAGAAAGTTTGCGACCCAACATTTGGGTATAAATGGTGTGGTGTTAGACGAGGTTACAAGTATGCAGAACCAATATCTTAATCCATATATATTGGAAGAACGCCAATTAAATGTAACACAGATGGACGTGTTCTCACGCTTAATGATGGACCGTATCATCTTCCTTGGCACACAAATTGACGACTATACTGCCAACACACTGCAGGCACAGCTGCTCTATTTAGACTCGGTAGACCCTGGGAAAGACATTTCCATCTACATCAACTCGCCTGGTGGAAGCGTAACGGCAGGACTTGGCATCTACGATACCATGCAGTTTATCTCCAGCGACGTAGCTACCATCTGCACTGGTATGGCAGCTTCTATGGCAGCCGTATTGCTTGTTGCGGGTCAGGAGGGCAAGCGTTCGGCATTGCCGCATAGCCGTGTAATGATACATCAACCACTTGGGGGCGTACAAGGACAGGCTTCAGATATAGAAATTGAGGCAAAAGAGATAATGAAGTTCAAGAAAGAACTTTATACAATCATCAGTAATCATTCGCACCAAACTTTTGAAAAGGTATGGAACGATAGCGACCGTAACTATTGGATGACTGCCGAAGAAGCTAAAGAATATGGTATGATAGACCAAGTATTAATAAGAAAAGAAGTAGACAATGCCTCAAAAGAAATGTAGTTTTTGTGGAAGAACTGAGAATGAAGTCCGGCTTCTCATTACAGGACTTACAGGATACATCTGTGAAGACTGTGCACAGCAAGCTTATAATATCGTAGTTGAGTCTGGTGTATTGGGTAAACAAACACCAGAACTCAAGGATATTGATATGGAGAAAGTTCCAAAGCCAACCGAAATAAAAGCTTATTTAGATGAATATATTATCGGACAAGATGAGGCTAAACGCTATCTTGCTGTGTCGGTATACAATCATTACAAACGGTTACAGCAGTCGAAAGACGACGATGGTGTAGAAGTAGAAAAAAGTAACATTATAATGGTGGGCTCAACAGGTACGGGAAAAACTCTCTTAGCTCGTACTATTGCTAAACTGCTGAATGTCCCATTTACTATTGTAGATGCTACAGTGTTTACCGAAGCTGGATATGTAGGTGAAGATGTTGAAAGTATTCTGTCACGCTTACTGCAAGTTGCCGACTATAATGTTGCTGCTGCTGAACGTGGAATTGTATTCATAGACGAAATAGATAAAATAGCACGGAAGAGCGATAATCCTAGTATTACACGAGATGTTAGCGGAGAGGGTGTACAACAAGGATTGTTAAAGCTACTCGAAGGTACTATGGTAAATGTTCCACCTAAAGGAGGACGTAAGCACCCAGATCAAGATTACATTCATGTAGATACCCGAAACATACTATTTATATGCGGTGGCGCATTCGATGGTATAGAACGAAAGATAGCACAACGTCTCAATACACACGTTGTGGGCTACAACTCGGTGCAGAATGTGTCTAGAATCGATAAGAAGGACCTAATGAAATATGTGCTGCCACAAGACTTACGCTCGTTCGGACTTATTCCAGAGATAATTGGACGTCTACCCGTACTAACTTATCTTAATCCATTAGACAGAGAGGCATTACGTAAATACTTGTGGAACCAAAGAATTCCATTATCAAACAGTATGTAAAACTCTTTAAAATGGACGGTATCGACCTTACATTTGCAGAAGATGCGCTCGATTATATAGTTGACAAGGCTGTAGAATATAAGTTAGGAGCTCGTGGACTTCGTTCTATTGTAGAGGCTGTAATGATGGATACGATGTTTGAATTGCCCTCTAAAGATGTGAAAGAATATAAGGTTACAGCCCAATATGCACAACAACAATTAGATAAAGCAAAACTCAATAAGCTTGAGTCTGCTTAAAATATAAACAACCGTTGCACTCTATCTTACTTATAAGATGAGTGCAGCGTAAATAAACCTACCTCTCTAATAAGGAACACTGAACTATTAACATGGTAACAGAAGTCAATCTGACAGAAAAACTGAAGTATTTCTTTGGTTTCGATAAGTTTAAAGGTGCGCAAGAAGCTATTATCCAGAACGTGTTAGCAGGTAACGATACTTTTGTATTGATGCCTACGGGAGGTGGTAAGAGCCTTTGCTATCAACTGCCCTCTCTAATAATGGATGGTACAGCAATAGTAATTTCTCCGTTAATAGCCTTAATGAAAAATCAAGTAGATGTAATTAACGGTATCAGCGAAGAAGACGGAGTAGCGCATTATCTAAACTCATCGTTAAAGAAAACAGAGATAGACCATGTTAAAGCTGATATATTGAATGGCAAAACAAAGTTACTCTATGTTGCGCCAGAGTCGTTAAACAAAGAAGAAAGCATTGAATTCTTTAAAACCGTAAAGGTAAGTTTCTATGCAATAGACGAGGCACACTGTATATCGGAGTGGGGCCACGACTTCCGCCCAGAATATCGTAAGATACGACAAGCAGTAGATTTAATAGGTAAAGCTCCTATAATAGCACTCACTGCCACTGCTACTGATAAGGTACGTACTGATATTGTGAAGAGTTTGGGTATTGAAGACTGCGCCGAATTTAAGAGTTCGTTCAACCGTCCTAATCTTTATTATGAAGTAAGATCTAAGAAGAACGAAGAAGATACTAACAGACAGATAATAAAGTTTATTAAGCAAAATCCAGGAAAAGTGGTATCATCTATTGTCTTTCGCGTAAAAAAGTAGAAGAACTGGCAGCTGTATTGCAAGCAAACGATATAAAGGCAGAACCCTACCATGCAGGTTTAGATTCGGAGACCCGCTCTAGAACGCAAGACGACTTCCTTATGGAAAATATCGATGTAATAGTTGCTACTATTGCATTTGGTATGGGGATAGATAAACCCGATGTGCGCTTTGTTATTCATTACGATATACCAAAAAGCTTAGAAGGCTATTATCAAGAGACTGGACGTGCAGGGCGTGACGGAGAAGAAGGACAATGTATTGTTTTCTATTCTAAAAATGACCTTAAAAAGCTTGAAAACTTTATGGACGGCAAGCCTGTTGCAGAGCAAGATATAGGAAGACAATTGCTGCAAGAAACTGAGACGTATGCAGAATCATCGGTTTGCCGTAGAAAATTATTGCTTCACTACTTCGGAGAAGACTATCCTAAAGATAATTGTGGTATGTGCGACAATTGTTTGCACCCGAAAGAGAAAATAGAAGCGAAAGAACCGTTGTTAATTGTGTTGCAAGCTGTGAAGGCTTTGGGAGGTAATTTCCGTCAAGAATACATTATTGACTTTGTTAAAGGACGTGGTACTGATGATATAAAAGACCATAAGCATAATCTTCTAGAAGAATTTGGATTAGGTGAGAAAGAAGACCCTAAAATATGGAACCCTGTTATTAGACAGGCTATGTTGGACGGTTATTTAAAGAAAGATGTAGAAAATTATGGTTTATTGCGCCTCACTGCAGCAGGAAAGCAATTCTTGAAAGAACCAAAATCGTTTATGATAGTGATGGATAAAGAATTCAAAACCGATGATGTAGACGAGTGTATGGTGGGAGGAACAAGTGTAGCTGACCCAGAACTTTATGCAATGCTAAAAGATTTACGTAAGCATCTGGCACGTAAGTTAGGAATCCCAGCTTATGTAATCTTCCAAGACCCATCTTTAGACCAAATGGCAATGATGTATCCCGTTACCGAAGAGGAACTTCAAAACATACAAGGTGTTGGTGTTGGTAAGGCAAAACGATACGGCGAAGAGTTCTGTAAACTCATTAAAAAATATTGTAAAGAGAAGAATATAGAGCGACCCGAAGAACTGCGTGTACGCACTGTGGCAAAGAAGTCGATGCAAAAAGTGAAGATAATACAAGGTATTGATCGCAAATTGCCGTTAGACGACATTGCTACTGCCGAAGGACTCAGCTTTGATGAACTACTTTCGAAGATAGAAGAAATAGTATTTAGTGGCACAAAACTCAATATAGACTACTTCTTAAACGATATTTACGATGAAGATAAAATAGATGATATCTACGATTACTTTATGAACAGTCATACAGACAGCATCGATGAGGCTCTCAAAGAGCTTGATGAGGACTACACAGATGAAGATATTAGATTGGTTCGAATTAAGTTTATATCAGAAATGGCAAACTAATAAAAGAAAATTCTACTGCTCTTTCTACTTAGAAAGGGCGGTTTCTTTTTACCATTATCTCACAGCTTTAACTATAGATGCGAAGAAATTGTTTTTAAGCTCGATAGAAATATGTGAGGATATATTGAAAAGGCGGATAATTGTAATGAGCTCTACTTTTATGTAATAAGATTGTAGTAATTTATAGTTGTTCTGGCGCTTATAATAATACTTATATTAAAACGTTGCAACTAATGAATTTCTTAAATCTTCATCTGAATATATAAACTCACACAGGTTGTTATTTGTTATGACGTCTAAAGCGTAACTGACAGATATCTGTCAGTTGCGTCTTAGATATCTGTCACGAGCGTTTTAGATATCTGTCACGAGCGTTTTAGATATCTCATATTTTTACCCCAAATAGGTAATAGGGGCGTAGCATTATTATGGTCTGATGAAAGCTTTTAATATTTCCCAACCATTTTTCCAAGTAAAACATAAGTTGTTCTACATAAAAAGCAATATTACTATCTGTGCATTAAACACTGCGAAATAGTTCTATCAATATACCAATGCAACGCACCAAACAATGAGAAGAAACTATATATCTCTTTGTACGCATATCCTTCGTTTACAAGTTTGATGAAAAGAGTAAAAAACAAAGATGATAGAGAATTAAGGTATTAAATAGTATAATGCGTTAAATACTTTTAACGCACAGTAGAAAAACCATAGAAATGATAACCTATACGAATTATAATTAGTACATTTGCACGCAATAAATTTTCTAATATACATATATGTCTTCATTTGTTGCAGATAAAATCGTAATGGACGGACTGACTTACGATGACGTCCTTTTAATACCAGCCTATTCTGAGGTACTACCCAAGGGGGTGGAGTTGAAAACCAAGTTCTCACGTAACATCGAACTGAACATTCCTTTCGTAACGGCGGCGATGGACACCGTAACCGAAAGTGCTATGGCAATAGCTATTGCACGCGAAGGTGGTATAGGTGTGATACATAAGAATATGACCATCGAAGAGCAAGCGCGGCAAGTTGCCATAGTGAAGCGTGCTGAGAATGGAATGATATACGATCCAGTAACCATTCGACGAGGACGTACTGTGAGAGAAGCGTTGGCTATGATGGCTGAATATCATATTGGTGGTATTCCTGTTGTTGATGAAGAAAACCATTTAGTGGGTATTGTTACTAATCGTGACTTACGCTTTGAACGTCACTTCGACAAGACCATTGATGAAGTGATGACAAGTGAAAACCTCGTAACTACACATCAGCAAACCGACCTTACGGCAGCTGCACAAATATTGCAAGAGAACAAAATAGAGAAACTCCCAGTTGTTGATAAGAGTAATCATTTGGTAGGACTGATTACTTATAAAGATATTACTAAAGCAAAAGATAAACCAATGGCATGCAAAGACGAAAAAGGACGTTTGCGCGTTGCTGCTGGTGTGGGAGTTACAGTAGATACGATGGAGCGTGCTTCGGCATTAGTAGAAGCTGGTGTTGATGCCATAGTTATAGACACCGCACACGGACATTCGCAAGGTGTAATTGGAAAATTGCGCGATGTGAAGACTGCTTTCCCTAGTCTAGATGTGGTAGTAGGGAATATAGCAACAGGCGAAGCTGCAAAGTTTCTTGTAGAGAATGGTGCTGACGCAGTAAAAGTGGGCATTGGCCCTGGCTCAATTTGTACTACTCGAGTTGTTGCAGGTGTTGGTGTACCACAACTTAGTGCCATTTATGACGTTTATTCTGCATTGAAAGATACAAACGTTCCATTGATAGCCGATGGAGGTTTACGCTATTCTGGCGATGTAGTAAAAGCTTTAGCCGCAGGTGGAAGCTGTGTAATGATTGGTTCGTTGGTAGCAGGAACAGAAGAGTCTCTGGCGATACCATCATCTTCAATGGACGTAAGTTCAAGAGCTATCGTGGTATGGGATCATTAGAAGCTATGGAGCAAAAGAATGGTTCGCGCGACCGTTATTTCCAAGGCGATATTAGCGACAATAAGAAGCTTGTTCCAGAAGGCATAGCAGGACGCGTTCCTTATAAAGGAACCGTACAAGAAGTGGTCTATCAGCTTGTAGGTGGTTTGCGTTCAGGTATGGGATATTGTGGTGCTGCATCTATAGAAAAACTTCATAATGCACGGTTCACACGCATAACCAATGCAGGAGTAATGGAAAGCCACCCACACGATATTGCTATTACAAGCGAAGCTCCTAACTATTCACGCCCAGAATAATAAATAGCAATCGAATTCGTTTACAATAAAAGAAGCTTATTGCTTTACATACAATCTGAAAGAAGATAGGCTATAATATAAAAAACAAAAGAACGAGTATTGTTTAAAATGAGAATAATAGTTTCTTTAGCTACTATACTGCTCAGCAGTTTAATGGCTTTTGCACAACAAGACGATCCTGTAATTATGACGATAGATGGTAATCCCATTCATCGTTCGGAATTTGAATATTCGTATAATAAGAATAATACAGATGGCGTGATTGATAAGAAATCTATACGCGATTATGTAGATCTTTTTATAAACTATAAATTAAAGGTACAGGCTGCATTAGATGCGAAACTGGATACACTTAGTTCCTTTAAACAAGAATTTATGACTTACCGCGATCAGCAGGTACGTCCTACAATGATTACCGATGCTGACGTAGAGGCTGAAGCTCAGAAAATCTATAAAGAAACAAGAGATAGAATTGAAAAAAATGGTGGACTGATTCGCTGTGCTCATATCTTGCTATCGCTTAAACAGAAAGCAACAGATGCTGAGCAAACTGCCATCGCTAACAGAGCCGACTCTATATATAATGTATTGAAAAAAGGTGGTAACTTTGCAGAATTGGCAAAGAAATATTCTGACGATCATAGTTCGGCAGTACGTGGTGGAGAGTTACCTTTAATAACAAAAGGTCAGACTGTACAAGCTTTCGAAAATGCACTTTTCTCAATGAAGCCAGGAGAAATTAGCCACCCAGTGTTGTCTCCATTTGGTTATCACATCATTAAATATATTAAGAAAGAAGAATTTCAACCCTACGACTCTTTAAAGGCTGATATTCGTCAGTTTATAGAAGCACGCAACTTGCGTGAGCAAATTATCGACCAAAAACTTGGTAGAATGGCTGCAGAAGCTGGAAATGGAGTTACACCAGAACAGCTAATAGAAAAGAAGCTTGCTGAAATGGAAGCGAAAGATGAAAATCTTAAAAACCTTGTAAAAGAATATCACGATGGTCTATTGCTTATAGAAATGAGCACACGTACAGTATGGGATAAGGCAGCATCTGACGAAGCAGGCTTGCAAACATTCTTTAATAAGCATAGAAAAAACTATGCGTGGAAAGAGCCTCGCTTTAAAGGTATAGCCTATCATGTGCAAAATCCTGCCGATGTAAAAGCAGTGAAAGACTGTGTAGCTAAAATTCCATTCAAAGCATGGGGTGAAAAACTACGAACAACGTTCAATAACGATAGTACTATTCGTATTCGTGTCGAAAAAGGAATATTTAAGAAAGGCGACAATGCATTAGTGGATAGAGATATTTTTAAAGAAAAAGTAGAAGTAAAACCAATGAAAGATTATCCTATTGATGCAGTTTATGGTAAAAAACTAAAAGCGCCAGAAGATTTAGACGATGTTCGTAGTCTTGTAATTTCAGATTATCAAGAAGAACTCGAAAAAGAGTGGGTAAAAAGTCTTCGTCAGAAATATTCTGTCGTAGTAAACCCTGAAGTTTTAGCCACAGTTAATAAGCATTAATATAGAATAGTAGCTTATGAATTTAAAGAAATATTGTGTTATATTTATTTTTGTTGGAATAGTCCTCACAATGATGGGTGTTCCAGCAAAAATGCTTTCTATTTCCAAACCTCTTTTAGGAAACGATTCGGCAAATGTAGATAAAGAGAACCCCGGAAGTGTTGTCGATGAGGTATTATGGGTTGTAGGCGATGAACCAATTCTTAAATCTGATTTAGAAATTATGCGATTGCAAAGCGAAGCAGATGGTAAGAAATGGAAGAAATCCTAATTGTGAAATATTAGAACAGCTTGCTGTACAAAAACTTTTTTTGCATCAAGCAGCATTAGATAGTATTTCTGTTACAGAAGCAGAGGTAATGCAGAGTGTAGAACAACAAATTAATGCATGGATTTCTTTTCCTCAAATAGGTTCAAAAGAGAAGTTAGAGGAATATCAACACAAAAGTATAGCGCAAATACGACAAGACTTACACGATGATTTCAAAAATCGTTTGTTGATAGAACGAATGCAAGAGAAACTAGTTGGCGATGTTAAAGTTTCTCCAGCCGAAGTTCGTGAATACTTTAAAAAATTACCAACAGATAGTATCCCATTGATACCAACAAATGTAGAGGTGCAAATATTGACCCAAACTCCTAAGATTGAACCAGAAGAAATAGAAAGAATTAAAGACCAACTTCGTAATTATACAGACCGAGTTACGAAAGGAGAAACTTCTTTCGAGACCCTTGCACGTCTGTATTCTGAAGATACAGAATCTGCACGTAGAGGAGGAGAATTAGGATATATGGGACGTGGAATGTTAGATCCTACATTTGCTGCAGCTGCTTTTAATTTGACAGACCCTAAAAAGATTTCTAAAATAGTAGAAAGCGAATTTGGATACCATATTATACAATTAATAGACCGACGTGGTGATAAAATAAACTGTCGTCATATATTGTTAAAACCAAAGGTTTCGGATGCTGCAATAAATGCGGCAATGCATCGTTTAGATTCTATTTCTAATGATATTAAGGCAGGGAAATTTACTTTCGATGATGCTACATCATATTTATCTGACGATAAAGATACAAAGAATAATCATGGACTTATGATGAATGTTCGAGGAGCAACACGTACATCGCACTTTGCAATGAAAGAATTGCCTTCTGAAGTAGCACATATTGTAGACACAATGAAAGTTGGCGAGATATCAGCTCCTTTTACAATGAAATTCGAGAGAGCAAGAAGTGTGTGCCATTATTAAACTGAAAAGTAGAATTGACGAACATCGTGCAACAATTACTGAAGACTTACAGCCTATGAAAGATATTGTTGTAGCAAAGAAACGTCAAGAAGTTATCCGTAATTGGATAGAGAAGAAGATAAAAGAAACATACGTAAAGATGGCTCCAGAATATCGAGATTGCGATTTCGAATATGAAGGTTGGGTTAGATGATTATAGATAAAAACAGACAAACAAAATATTTCTACGGGCATAGAATCTTCATTTATTTGATTCTATGCCTATTTGGATTAAGCTCATCGCTTTCTGTTTTTGCTCAAAAAGAGAAGCAAAAGCAAAAATCGAAGGTTTATATTGACCATGCCGACATTTTACGCTATAACCAAATGGAAATGCCAAATGTTCAAGTTGTAAAGGGCAATGTAAAATTTAGGCATAAAGATATGACTTTGCTTTGCGATAGTGCTTATATTAACGACCAACAAAATACATTTCAAGCATTTGGACATGTAAACTTTAAACGCAAAGATGGAACACACTTAACTTGTCAGCGAGCTTTTTACGATGGTTTTCAACAAACATTAAGAGCACGTGGAAAAGTTGTTGTGCGCCAACCTTTCAAATCTTTAAAATGCGATAGTTTAGATTACAATATGGCATCGAATGTTGCAAATTATTTTGGTGGACGTGGAATATTAATTTATGGTGGAAATGTAATTGCAGCCGATCAAGGCGATTACAATACAGAAACACACGATGCTAATTTCTATGGTAATGTTGTAATTCGTACACCAAAATACAATATTAATACGCCAACTGCACACGGAAATACCGAAACGGGAATAATGAATGTTGTTGGAAAATCGGTAATTAGAACTAAACGAGGCGAAATTGTTCATACGGAAGATGGAACATATAATAGTAAAACCGATAATATGCAACTGAATGGCTTCTCTACTATTAAGTCTCCACAACGCGATATAGAAGGAAACGAAATAACTTATAATAGTATTACTGGCGATGCAACTGGTCATGGTAACGTAAAGATAAACGATAAAGTAAACAAACGTACTATGATGGGCGAAGACATTGTTTATAATAGTAAGAGTGGACATACAGAAGGACATGGAAAGTTAAAATTATAGACCATAAAGAAAAACGTACCATAACTGGCGAAGAGGTTATTTATAATGCAAATACTGGACATAGCGAGGGACATGGCAATGTTAAAATTGTTGATGAACTTAAGCAACGTACCATAACTGGCGATAATCTTTTATATAATAGTAAGACTCATGTTGGAGAAGGTAAAGGTAATGTAGATTATATTGACTATAAAAGTAAACACGCTTTTAAAGGCGATTATATTCATTATACCGATACAGCTGCCATTGCATACGGTGGAAAACCAGGTCCAGTTGCCAAAGATTTTTCAAAAGGTAACGACACTTTGTTTGTACATGCCGATACTATTACGATGAAGGCTTTTAATTTTAACACGCCACAAGTTTATCGTAAAATTTTTGGTATTGATAATGTACGTGCTTATCGTACAGATGTTCAAGCTGTGTGTGGTTTATTCATTGCTAACACTAAAGATTCTTGCTTGGTTATGTATCAAGAACCTATAGTTTGGAGCGACAATAGGCAACTTCTCGGCGATTCTATCAAAGTTTTTATGAACGATTCCACTATTCGTGAAGCACATATTTTTGGAAACGCATTATCAATAGAACAACTTAAAGATAAAGAACATTATAATCAGATAGCTTCTAAAACAATGCATGCACAGTTCTTAGATGGAAAAATGAGAACTGCACAAGCTGTCAGCAATGTTCTTACCGTTTATTATCCTATAGAAGAAAAGGATAGTTCTATTATAGGTTTAAATTATTTGGAAACCGACACAATGCGTATTTATATGTCGCCACAACAACAGTTAGAAAAAATTTGGACAAACAAATTTACTTCCACCTTATATCCTATTACGCAAATACCTCCCGACAAAGTATTTCTCCCTAATTTTCATTGGTACGAAACGGTACGACCAAAAGATAAATTCGATATATTCAGGAAAGTGGCACGAAAAGACGATTCTGATATTCGTCCTTCCGAAGTAGCTGCTCCTCCACGTCAAAAGTTTAGCAACTAATTGTAGATTTCTAACTTATGATATTCTTTAATTTACCAAAACCACGACGATTCCATCATGAATATATCTATTTTGATGAAAGAAAAGAACGTCTAAAAAAATTGGAAGAGAAATTAAAGGGAAAAAAGGAGGGGGAGTTAGAAGTAGATGCAAACGAAAAAGAATATTGTTTCGATTTTCGTAGTAACCGAAATACAAATAGAAAGATAAATAGTTTGCAGCTATCGTTCTTTGGGGCTATCATTTTTGTTATAATCTTAGCAGTTCTACTGATTATCTATCTTAAATAAAAAGAGAATGAGTGATATTATACAGCTTTTACCAGACAGTGTTGCAAATCAAATTGCTGCAGGAGAAGTAATACAACGTCCAGCTTCGGTAGTAAAAGAGTTAATAGAGAATGCTGTTGATGCAGGAGCAAAAACTATAAATGTTGTAATTATAGATGCTGGGCGCACTTTAATACAAGTTATAGATGATGGAAAGGGAATGTCTGAAACAGATGCTCGTCTTTCTTTTGAACGCCATGCCACTTCTAAAATAAGAAAAGCCGACGATTTATTTGCATTATCAACAATGGGCTTTCGTGGCGAAGCTTTAGCATCTATTGCTGCTGTTGCTCGTGTAGAATTAAAGACACGTCAAGAAAAAGATGAGATAGGAACTTCACTAATTATCTCTGGAAGCAAATTTGAAAATCAAGAAGTTTGTACTTGTCCGGTAGGAAGCAATTTTAAGATAGAAAATCTCTTTTATAATGTTCCTGCACGGCGAAAGTTTCTGAAATCGAATACCACAGAACTGAATAATATTATTTCGGCATTCGAACGTATTGTTCTTGTTTATCCTAATATTTCTTTCACTTTACATTCTAATGGAGTTGAAGTTTTTTCGCTCAAAGCTTGCAATTTGCGCCAACGCATAGTAGATGTTTTTGGTAAGCGCATTAATCAAAACCTACTTCCTATAGATGTCGAAACTACATTGTGTCGTATTTATGGCTTTGTGGGTAAACCAGAATCGGCAAAGAAACGTGGTGCTTTGCAATATTTCTTTGTGAACAATCGCTACATGAAACACCCCTATTTTAATAAAGCTGTAGTAAATGCCTACGAACGACTGATACCATTTGGCGAACAAGTTCCTTATTTTCTTTATTTCGAAGTACCTGCCGAAAATATAGATGTAAACATTCACCCTACGAAAACAGAAATTAAGTTTGAAAACGAACAAGCTATTTGGCAAATTCTAATGGCGTCTGTAAAAGAAGCTGTAGGAAAATTCAACGATATTCCATCTATAGATTTCGACACCGAAGGAAAACCAGACATTCCTGTCTTTAATCCTTCTGCAAACATTAATGCTCCATCTGTAGGTTTCAATCCCACTTACAATCCTTTTAAAGAAACTAAGAAAAACAATTCTTCTACAGCTCAATGGGAAGAACTTTACAAAGAACTAAATGTAGGATCTGAAGAAATGCCATCTGCATTAAGTTCTACCGATGAACAAACTTTATTTAAACCAGACGAATTTGATAATACACATATTGAAGACGAACGTTCGCCTATACATTATCAATATAAAGGGTGTTACATTATAACTACTGTAAAATCGGGACTAATGATAATAGACCAATATCGTGCACATGTGCGTATTTTGTACGAACAATATCTGAAACAGTTAGACGAACATACTGCGCACACACAAAAATTGCTGTTCCCAGAAATTGTAAACCTGCCATCTAACAACGAAGTTATGTTGCAAAATATACTTCTCGAAATGGAAACTATGGGTTTTGAACTTAGCAATATGGGTAGCGGAAGCTATGCTGTAAATGGTATTCCTACAGGAATAGAAGGACTAAATGTGCCTATGCTTGTGAACGAAATGGTTACTTCTACTATAGAAGGAGAAAGTTCTGTGAAACAAGATATCGATAAAAAATTAGCATTAAGTCTTGCACAAAATGCAGCTATTCCACACGGACAGGTATTAAGCAACGAAGAAATGGAGAATATTGTAAACCAGTTGTTTGTATGCACCAATGTTAATTATACACCGAATGGAAAACCCATTCTAACAATTTTAAAACAAGCTGATATCGAAAAAATGTTTCAATAAACCGAACATATATTTTGCGTAACATAGTGGTTACTTTCCACTATGCATATACTCCGCTTTTTCTTACTTTTATAGAACAATAAACCCATAAAAGCAAAAAAATATTCTTTTCTATTCTCTAAAACACCCATTAAAACCATTTTTTTATTCTCTTTGTTGGTTATGTTTTTTTAATATTATACCTTTGTAAGATTAAAAATCAATTTAGCAAACAATCGTTATATGCAAAAAAAGTTTTTTTATTATGCGCTAATAAAAATATGTACGCATTATAATTTGACGGAGATAATTATATGCTCAACGGTACATTACTTTTAGAAAATGGGACGAATCGACAAATATTTGTTTTCTGAGGGCTATGTAAAAGCATACTAACGATTTCTTTTGGTAGTTTAAAAGCCTTTATTACGACTCTACAAATACAATGAAAGAATTTGATAGAATGCACGATTTAAATGCCTATATATGCTGAACAATTTCACAATTACTTAGAAACTACATTCCATTAATAATGTATTTAATAGACTTATTATTATACTTGTGTTATATAATTAGCTCTAAAAGCTTCTTGAGGGAAAAAAATACTCCTATATCTGGTGTAAGTTCAATATTATCAGTTCCTGTAACAATATTTGTTCTCGGATTCTTTAATATGGGGAGTTTGAGTTTTATTATATACATTTTTAGTTTACGTTTTGTTGTCTTTTTTTGGTAAAAAAACGAATCCCAATGGCTTTGAAACGATTTGATAACAATGAATCTCTAAATAAATGGCGAGTTCAAGCTATATTATTCATCGTTATGAATCTATCTCTTGTAATAATAGTTTATTTATTTTATTTATGGCGTGAAAGAGTATAATAATTTTGCTTTCCAAACATTCACTACAAGCTTACAATTATTATGAAATATAATGGAAAAGAATTTGATAGAATGCATGGTTTAAATACTTACGATTATGGAGCACGGCAATATAGTCCAGCTCTTCCTTCGTGGGATAGAATAGATCCTTTGGCAGAGAAATATTATAGCGTTAGTCCTTATGCTTATGGTGGCAATAATCCTGTAAATCGAGTAGATTTTTATGGAATGTTCCCAACAAAGTATGCTGCGTTGGATTATGCGAAAGCGCAAAATGTTGATTTTAGAAATGTGCGTTATGCAAATGATAGGAAAGAATGGTATGTTTCGTTTGGAGAAGATGGCAAAGGATATAAATCAGGTGGAACATTAGAGAGACGTTTTTCAGAAAGATTAGTAGACACAAAGGAATGGAGCACTATTGGTAATTTTAATTCAGGGCTTGGTACAGGTGCTTCACTGATAGATTTTAATTTTGGAAAAGCATTAAAAAGAAGTTTAGCTTATGTTTTTTATGATAAAACAGGACGATATCTGAGTTCTATAAGACCATCGGTAAAGTTCAATAATATTTCTTATGAATTTAATCCTAAAGTTATTAGTCGTATTGCAAAAACTGCAAAGGGAGTGGGTATAGCTTCTGGACTGGCTTCTGTTGTTATGACTGGATATGAAATGATTGAGGGGAAGAAGAATATTATAGGTGAAGGTGGTTTAGACCTAATAATGACAGGTGCTGGTTATATTCCTCCTTATGGTTGGGTTGTGTCAGGTGCATATTTCTTAGGAAAATATGGAATGGAAGAATTAAATATAGATTTTTGGAACAAATGATAGACTTTTATTTTATGATACACTACGTAGTGTATCGATTTTATAGAAAGCGAAGTACTTACGATAGATACACTTGCTTACTTTATGCTTTTAGCTTGCACATAATTCTTTCAGAATTTTTACTGTTGGGGGCTGGACATTTCCTTTGTAAATTATTTGAAATTCAAAATATAATCAATAAGCCATTCCTGTGTTTTTATGCAATTATTTCTCTAATATTTGAGAGTCTTGTATTCTGTTGGAAAGACAGATACCTTAAAGTTTTTACCGAGTATGAGAAGCAAATAGATACTCCTGCAATGAAACGAAAGATGAAAAATGCCAAAATATTTAACTATAGTATTTTTCATTGTAGATATTATTATGCTTTTTTTATAGCCGATTATCTTAATCATCATGGCGGGTAGCATTATGTTTAAATATAGTGTAAGGGGAACAAACAAAAATATATACTAAAAAAATGCCTTTCTGTTAATATATATATTAGGTGTAGGAACAATAAATAATAATGATATTGTGATGTGTTCAGAGCCCTTAGTTGTTACACCCTCAACCAAATATTTATTAATATTCAGCAAAAAAATAATTAAAAAAATATTTTGTAATTACGAATTATTTTTTTCTTATTAAAAAAACTCTCCTATTATTTTTTTGCTTTTCGAAATGCAGAACATATATATATGTTTTATATCAAGTTGTAATGCCGTATAAATTAAAAAAATATTTCATAAAAACAGTATTTTTTTCTCTGTTTTTAATGTTGTTTATTAAAAAAATATATTTAATTTTGCACTTGAATTCGAGATATACAACTTACTAATTACAAAATTAAGCATAAAATTGATTGTATAATAAATAAAGATTATGAGAAAAATTTTAATGGTATTGGCATTTACTAGCTTATCAGTAGCTGGTTTTGCACAAGACGAAGTGCCTACAAAAAAGTATAGCGTTGCTACAAATTCTTTTTGGAGCAATTGGTTTCTTCAAGTAGGTGCAGATTGGAATGCATGGTATTCTGGTCAGGAACATGGTGCTGATTTAAAAAGAAATCCATTTAAGGACTTTCGTTCAAACCCAGGTGCAGCTGTAGCTATTGGAAAATGGTTTACTCCTGGACTTGGTCTTCGTATTAAAGCACAAGGTATTTGGGGTAAACGTGTAGGTAATACAGATGTTCACACTTCAACTGTAGACAATGGTAACAAATATTGGATTGCACAAGGTCAGGCAATGTTTAATCTTACCAATATGTTCTTAGGTTATAGCGAAAATCGTCTTGTAGATATTATTCCTTTTGTAGGTGCAGGCGTTGGTCGTACAATGAGTCATAACTTATATGCAACAGGACTTAGTGCAGGTGTTCAGGCATCTTTCCGTTTAAGTAAGCTTATGCGTCTGTATGCTGAAGCAGGTTGGAACCGTTACGAAGGTGATCTTGACGGATATGACCAATATTATGGCAACCGTGGTTGGGATTCACACGATAACAACCTTTATGTAGAATTAGGTTTACAATTCAATCTTGGAAAATCTGGTTGGGAAAAGACTCCAGATGTTGATGCTCTTAACGCACAACACCAATCAGCTCTCGATGCTTTAAATGCTCGTTTACGCGATGCTGAGGCTGAAAATGCTCGTTTACGCGATGCACTTGCAAATCAAAAACCAGTAGAAACAGTAAGTCAGTCAGTAAAAGAACTTATTTCTACTCCAATTTCAGTATTCTTCAACCTCGATAAGACAAATATCGCTTCACAGAAGGATCTTGTAAATGTACGCGCACTTGCTAAATATGCAGTAGACAACAATAATAACCTTCTTGTTACAGGTTATGCTGATAGTGCAACAGGTTCTGCAAAGCACAATCAGTGGTTGTCTGAAGAACGTGCTAAGACTTTAGCAGGCGAACTTGTTAAGATGGGTGTAGAATCTAGCAAAATCTCTCAAGTTGGTAAGGGTGGTGTAGATACATTGACACCAATTTCTTTCAACCGTCGTGCAACTGTTCAGGTTACAGACTAATTAGAATCTACATAAATATAAAAAATGGGGGTGTGTCAAAACTAAGAATTCAGAAAAGTTTCTTTTCATATTAACAGTTTCACTCCCTCATAAATATTAAAGTAACCGTTATCATTGAGTTATTAACTCTTTGGTAACGGTTATTCTTTACAAAATGATAGCTGTCTTTAGCTGAAAACGAGTTTTGACACACCCTCATTTTGTTTTTATTAGAGATAAAAAAACAAGATTATAGACTTTTTATTTCTTTTGCTAAAATAATTAATACCTACCTTTTGTTTCTGTAAACAAGTAAAACAAATAAAACACAAATATAAAAAAATCGGATATATGAAAGATAAACTAATTAGCGGTTGCTTTAGTGTTGCTATTGTTATAATTTTCATAGTAATGCTATTGTCTGCCATTAGTATGATAAAAAACGGTGCATACATAAAAGGAGGCTTTTTATTGTTTGCGGTATTACTAGTTGTTATTCCTGTATTGATAGGTTTGTTTTCAAAATCAAAGAAAAACGCAGATAAAGAACAACATATACCCCAAATTCCAGTTCCTACTACTAATGATAAACTTATAGAGCTGGTGAAATGTGTTACAAACAATAATGCAGAAATGGTGGGAAATGTTCTTAATATGATTAAAGACCCTGAAGGATTTTGCAAAACAGAAATAGAAACAATCCAGAACAGCCTTACGATTATAACGATTATCTGTTAGATTTGCACCGAGAGACCAATATTGCCTTATTGCACATCGTAACACTCTATGCACTTGGCAATGCTAAATTTGTAGTTAATTTTGATTGGAAAGACGATTTGGAAACGTTTTTGTATGGAATACGCAACCTAAAATGCTTTAAAGAAAATAATCTTCCTATAGACGAAGCAGCTTTATCTACATTAAACGATATTCCACAACAATGCTTCTATCTAAACGAGCAATGGAAATCTATTGGATTTCAAACAGTGTTTATCGATACAAATAGCGATGAATATTGGGTGACAATAGTGCCATTGTCGGAAAAAATATAATCAGGCTATAACAATGTAAGCATTAAATGAAAATGTTACGGGACTAATCCACCCATTTAGGATTAATTTTCTAATTAAGCAAGAAAACAAAAATAGGAGGCAAACACATACAATATAATGTTAGTCTCCTATTTTTTCACAGCTAATACGAAAATCTATTAGTCTTCCATTAATTTACGGTAACGCCCTTTCTTAATTTCTTCGTTTCCAAGGCGACGTGCCTTGTTAATTTCGTATTCAGAGTAAGTTCCCTCGAAGAAGAACACTTCGCCATTGCCTTCGAAAGCAAGAATATGCGTACAAATGCGGTCTAAGAACCAACGGTCGTGGCTGATTACAACCGCACAACCTGCAAAGTTTTCCAAACCTTCTTCCAATGCGCGCAGTGTATTCACGTCAATATCGTTGGTAGGTTCGTCGAGTAAGAGCACATTTCCTTCTTGTTTCAATGCCAAAGCCAGCTGCAAACGGTTGCGTTCGCCACCAGAAAGAACACCACAAAGTTTGCTTTGATCAGTTCCAGAGAAGTTAAAACGTGATATGTAAGCACGTGCATTAATATCTCGTCCACCCATTCTAATATTTCGTTGCCTTGTGCAATAACATCGTAAACCGATTTGTTAGGGTCTATATCCTTGTGTTGTTGGTCTACGTATGCAAGTTTTACTGTTTCACCTACCTCGAAATTGCCATTGTCTGGAGTTTCCAAGCCCATAATAAGGCGGAAAAGAGTGGTTTTACCAGCACCGTTCGGACCAATTACGCCCACAATGCCGTTAGGTGGAAGCATAAAATTTAGGTCGTTAAAGAGAACTTTTTCGCCAAAAGCTTTTTGTACGTGCTGTGCTTCGATAACCTTATTACCGAGACGTGGACCATTTGGTATAAATATTTCGAGCTTCTCTTCGCGATCTTTTTGCTCCTGATTAAGCATTTGTTCGTATGAATTTAGGCGAGCTTTGCCTTTTGCTTGGCGTGCTTTTGGAGCAAGACGAACCCATTCCAACTCGCGTTCAAGCGTTTTTCTACGTTTAGAAGCAGTTTTTTCTTCCTGTTCCATACGTTTTGTCTTCTGATCAAGCCATGAAGAGTAATTTCCTTTCCATGGAATGCCTTCGCCACGGTCAAGTTCAAGAATCCATTCACTAACATCGTCAAGGAAATAACGGTCGTGAGTAACAGCAATAACAGTTCCTTCGTATTGTTGTAGGTGTTGTTCTAACCAATCTATACTTTCAGCGTCCAAATGGTTAGTAGGTTCGTCTAGCAATAACACGTCAGGTTTTTGTAATAATAGGCGACATAGAGCCACTCTGCGTCGTTCTCCACCAGAAAGATGAGTTACAGGAAGATCGCCTGCAGGACAACGCAACGCAGCCATAGCACGTTCTAGCTTCGAATCCATATTCCAAGCGTCCGTTGCATCAATAATATCTTGCACTTCTGCTTGACGTTTCATCAGCTTATCCATTTTGTCTGGGTCGCTGTAGTATTCTTCCAAACCAAACTTTACGTTTATTTCGTCGTATTCACGAAGTGCATCGTAAACGTGTTGTACACCTTCTTGTACGTTTTCTTTTACGGTTTTCTCTTCGTTGAGAGGTGGATCCTGTGGTAAATAGCCTACGGAATAACCAGGACTGAATACAACTTCGCCCGATGTTGGCTGCTCAATGCCTGCAATAATCTTCATTAATGTAGACTTACCAGCACCGTTTAAGCCGATGATACCTATTTTGGCACCATAGAAGAACGAGAGGTAAATGTTCTTCAGAATTTGTTTTTGATTTTGTGGAATAATCTTTGATACTCCCACCATTGAGAAGATAATCTTCTTGTCGTCTACTATTGCCATGTATTTTTTTATTGTTGTTGATTTGTTCTAAGTTGTGTTAGTGTTATTTATGGTATAGTATAAATTTGTAGCACTTATGTTTTATATAAAGGTAATAGACTTTACTCTCTGTTTAGTTCTTCTTCTGCCTCTTTTGCACGTTTGCGTTCGTCTAACAATTGGAAATCTTTCTTTTGCAGAACGAAATCAGTACCAAGATACTTTTCTTTCACAATTTTGTTTGCAGCCAATTCTTCTGGCGTACCTTTAAAAAGTATTTGTCCTTCAAATAGCAAATAGGCACGGTCGGTAATGTTTAGAGTTTCGTGCACATTATGGTCAGTAATGAGAATACCTATATTGCGGAATTTTAATCGCCAAACAATGTGTTGAATATCCTCCACTGCAATTGGGTCTACACCTGCAAATGGTTCGTCGAGCATTATGAACTTTGGATCTATTGCTAAGCAACGTGCAATTTCGCATCTGCGTCGTTCTCCCTCCCGAAAGACGGTCGCCAAGATTCTTTCGTACCTTTTCTAAGCGAAACTCTTTAATAAGGCTTTCCATTTTTTCTATGCGCTGCTGTTTGGTGAGTTTTGTCATCTCCAACACACACATAATGTTATCTTCAACACTCATTTTCCTAAAAACACTTGCCTCTTGTGGCAGATAGCCAATACCTGCTTTAGCACGTTTATAAACAGGATATTTTGTTATTTCTAGGTCGTCAATGTAAACGTGTCCTTCGTTTGGAACCACCAAACCGGTTGTCATATAGAACGATGTTGTTTTGCCAGCACCATTTGGTCCTAACAGTCCAACAATTTCTCCTTGTCGCACATTGATACTTACTCCGTTTGCTACAGTACGTTTTCCGTATCGTTTAACAAGTCCTTCGGTACGAAGAACACTGTTTCTTTCGCTCTCGGGTTCAATGATTATGTTTTCTGTGTCGAGCATTTCTAATTTCGTTTCTATGTTGCAAAAGTAGTAAAATAAATGCTAATATCATTGATATTGCTTAAAACAATGACTTATATTGCAGTTTTTTAGCGGATTTTGGTTACTTTTGCACTCGCATACAATAAACATACAAACTATGCTTATATTTAATTGGCTTACAATTCTTGGTAGATACCTGCTCCTGATGGGACGCGCATTCAGTCGTCCTGAACGTTTCCGCATGTTTTTTAAACGCTATGTAAAAGAGATGTCGCAACTCGGTGTCGATTCTATTGGTATTGTTTTGCTTATATCTTTCTTTATCGGAGCTGTTATTTGCATACAGATAAAATTAAATGTTCAAAGTCCGTGGATGCCACTTTGGGTATCGGGTTATGTTACGCGTGAGATTATGTTGCTCGAATTCTCTTCGAGTATTATGTGTCTTATTCTTGCAGGAAAAGTTGGTTCGAACATTGCCTCAGAGTTAGGAACTATGCGTGTTACACAACAAATAGATGCTTTAGAGATTATGGGTATAAACTCGGCAAGCTATTTAATATTGCCTAAGATAGTAGGACTCATTACCATAATGCCTTTCTTAGTTATTTTTTCTGCTGCAATGGGTATTGTGGGAGCCTACGCAACTGCTTTCTTTGCGCATATTATAACTCCTGTAGATTTAACTTCGGGATTGCAGCACGACTTTAATCCATGGTTTATGTATATGAGTATAACCAAAAGTCTCTTCTTTGCTTTCATCATTGCAAGTGTCTCATCATTTTTTGGCTACACAGTGAAGGGTGGTTCGGTAGAGGTAGGCAAGTCTTCTACCAATGCCGTGGTTAGTTCCAGTGTGCTCATTCTATTTAGCGATGTATTTTTAACCCAGCTTCTTAGCTAATTGTTTATTTCGTAATAGGCTTACAAATATGATAGAAGTTAAAAACTTATATAAATCGTTTGACGATAAAAAAGTGCTTCACGACATAAATACAGTGTTTGAAGATGGTAAAACTAACTTGATTATTGGACAGAGTGGAGCAGGAAAAACAGTGTTACTGCAGTGTCTTGTGGGATTGTTAGAGCCTACAAGTGGAGAAGTACTTTACGACCATCGCAACTTTGTAGCGATGAATAAAAAAGAGAAGATTAGAATGCGCAGAGAGATGGGAATGATTTTCCAAGGCTCTGCTTTGTTCGATTCGCTCACTGTTTTCGAAAATGTTCGTTTTCCTCTTGATATGTTTTCTAATATGACACCAGCGGAGCGCGATGCACAGGCACAAAAATGTATAGAACGTGTGAACCTAACGGGAGCAGAAAACAAATATCCTGAAGAAATATCGGGTGGTATGCAGAAGCGTGTGGCTATAGCGCGTGCTATAGTAATGAATCCTAAATATTTGTTTTGCGATGAGCCAAACTCTGGTCTTGATCCTAAAACATCGTTGGTTATCGACCAACTATTGTCGGACATTACGAAAGAATTTGATATTACCACCATTATTAATACGCACGATATGAACTCTGTTATGGGAATTGGTGAACACATTGTGTTTATTGCAGATGGTAAAGCAGAGTGGCAAGGGAATAAAGATACGGTGATGTCGAGCAATAATCAGAAACTAAACGACCTTGTATTTGCATCTGATTTGTTTAAGAAAGTAAAGCAGGTAGAGACCGGAAAGAAAAAATAAAGCTCTCTGCTTTTATCCATATTTCATTGCTTTTTTCTTCGCATATTCTGTATGTTTGGTTTATATGGCTAACATTATTAAGAATATGCGTTTTTATTGATTATGGATATTTATATGTACTTCTTGCGTAGGAGTTTTATAGCCGATGCAAACGAGTAGTGAGAGATGATGTTTAAAAAACAATTTGATTATTCTACCGTAGCATCGTCGTATTTTGTTTATACTATTACTTCTTGCCATCTTTTGTTGTCTGCTTGGTATCTTGTTAGTCTTTCTAACTTGATTCTGTAGTAAATTGGTGGAGACTTTATAAGCTGTGTCTACTGGTTTTGAAAAATAAAATAGAACATTTTAGATATTAAGAAAAATCAGCCACATTTTAGTTCTTTTTGTTTTAGATATCTCTAACGCTTGTCTCAGATATCTGTCACGTTCGTCTCAGATATCTGTCAGTTACGTTTTAGATATCATAACAAACTATGTCTTTTATGATGCTATATTATACTACCTAAAATATGTTTATTCAGATGAGTAGTATGAATTTGTTTTTTCTGTGGTATTTTGCTTTGGATATTCTTCTAAGTTGTTGAGCTGTAGTATGTTGTTTTGTGTATTGTTATATAGTTGTGGCTTTCATCACAATTGTTTTCTTTTCTAAAAAGTCTTCATCTCTATTCTGTTGAGTATATCTAACTTGTTGCAACTCATTATGCCTTCGGTATAAAGGCACTTAATCTGCTCTACAGAAAAACAAAATAAATCAAGATTCTAATAGCCTATTTGAATGAAAAAAAGGCTGAATGGCGAGGCATACAATTATATGTTGGTTGCCTGTCCCTTCAGCCTATTATGTCTTTCTTTTTTGTATTCTACTTTTCTTAATGGAGCTTACCAGTTGTACATTACTCCAAAGTCTATGCAATTTAAAGCAGTAATCTTTCCTAAGAGATTAGTTCCTGGTAGCAAACTGTCGCGACCTAAGAAGCCCATTAAGTAGATGTTGTGATTATAGAATGCAGAAAAATTCTTTGCAATCTGGTGACTAACCGTCATTCCCATATTTATGGCGCCATCTTTAGAGTGTTCTTTGTTGGTTTGAATACCAATGGCAGGACCTGCATATAGCGCAACGTTCCATGCACGGTTAGGTCTGTATCCACGGAAATAAGCGAGTAAATCGAGTTGGAAATCTGCCGAAACAAATAGAATGTTTCGCTTATCTTCGTTGAAGCTTGCTATATTGTTTTCAATGTAGGCATACTTAACATTGTCCATCATGTATTCTAATCCAAGTCGGACAGCCGAAACCTCATTCAGTTTGTAGCCTCCAAAAGCCGATAGGTTAATTTTTGCACCGCTATCTTTAAACCGGTGTTTTGTGAGTAGAATATTCCAACCACCACCCAGAGCGGCGAAAAAGCGCATTGGTTTTTTAGACGCAAACGATGTCATATCTGCATCTTCGTAGCGCGCAATACGGTTGAAAGGCACAGTTAAACCTACACGAACAGAGAACGAATTGCCCAACTTAAGTGGTGTGCTGCCCATTTCTCTTGTTCTATATAGAGTGTTTCCTGCTGCGTTAATATAGATATTGTCGTGTGCATTGAGCGAAGAATACATTGGTTCAATGTTTAGACGCAAGTCTCTACTAAGTCGTGTCCATAGCTGTAGTCCCACGCGGAAGCCGTCTACCGTAATTCTTGAACCCTTAATAGTATGCTCAGCATCGTTCATAACAAGCCAACCGTTTTGGTAACCTAAGAGAATATTTGCTCCAACCAGAGAGTGCTGGTTGTAGTTTGCTTAATCCCATCGGATTAATGAGCACATCGCCAGCAATTGTACCTAAGCCAATAGCGTGGTGAATGTCTTCTGTTTGTCCATTCGTAGTGTGTGTAGTGGTCATATCCACACCTTTTGCCATATTCAAACCAACACGTGCTCCTAAGAAAGAGTTTGCCCACCAGCCTAAAGATAGTTGCATTGATGTTCCCCACGAGTCTTTTCCCTTACTTGGTAGCATAGGATAGTTGGCATACCCATATCCGTAATCAAGAAAGAAGCGATGTAAACCCGACGATGGTGCTGTTTTCCACGGCAGGTTCTTAATGGTTTTAATAAATCCGTCGAGATGATATTTAGCTCCCACTGTAAGTACATTCGATATGGCTCCAGGAGTTGTGTATATCTGGTCAGAGTCATAATGGCTGCTTGGCATCCAATAAACAGTGTGGCTATAAAACAAGGATAGATAGGGGAGAACACGATATGAGAGCATTCCACCAAAGTTAGCACCAACATCTGCTTTTTTACCATATTTGCTTAGCACCAGAGAAGGTCCGCCATAAAGTTCTACATTCCATCTTCTTCCAGGATGATATCCCGTCATAGCGTTGAGTACATTGAACTGATAGTCGGCAGATATGAATGTGTTTTTATAAGTAAACTTATAGAAGTTGCCGCTGCCATTCTTTTGCCAGATGGGATTCGCAACATAATCTACCATAAGTTTTGCTCCGCTATACATATTAAAGTTATAGCCAACAAAGCCATTGAAGTTTAAAAGCAGTCCGCGCGACTTGCCTGTATATCTCCATTTGTTAATGGTAGTGTTCCAACCAAATCCTCCCCCCATAAAGAAGCCACTCTCTGGAAGGTCATTCTTTGCATTATTAACATCGTAGTTACGTTGCAATTTATTGCGGAATAGTACAGCTAAACCCAATTTAAAGTCAGTCTGACTATATTTCATACGTCCATCTGGACGATCGAAGTGTTCTATTAGAATGTAATTTGGCTCAAAAGTTAGGCGCAAATCGTTTGTAATTTTAGCCCAGAATTGTGCACCTAATCGGTATCCAGCGTATCGTCCACTCGTTTTATCATTTATATTAGTGTGTACTAATTGGAGCTGTCCTAATTCGTAACCACCGTAAAGATTCAGTCCCACCGGGTTATCCCAGTTGTAATGACGTGTAAAACCGAACGGATTGAGCATAGCATCGAGCGAAACACCCGACTTTCCAAGTAGCGATGTTGTTTCGCTTGCCTTGTCCATGCAGCATTCGTTAGGTTAATGCCTGCTCGTAAACCAATAGCCGACGACATCCATTGACCAATATTAGCACTAACACTATAACCAATGGTTTTTCCAACCTTTAAGTTTGTAGAATAATAATACGATGGACCTATGCTGTATTCGAAGAACCATGGACGTCGCCAGCGTAGTCTAGCAGGGTCTTCGAGGAACAATCGCTTATCATCGGTAAAATGTTTTTGGAAGTCGCCCGCATCTTTTTGTGCAGACATATTATTGTAGAAGTACCAAATATACGATAGATTTACACCATAACCAATGCTGAAGTGGTTAAATTTAGAGGCTTTATCTAAGTCCATTCCCTCTGTACCAGCCATAATATACGGCTCTATGGCAAGTGCAGCATGTGTTCCAGCAAGGAATTTAAACTGTAAACCAGTATGTATATTGTAAGAGGTTGCTTTATCTTTCATAGTTCTCGCAACAGCAGAACCATTGTATTTTGTTAAGTGCGAGTGTTGAAAACCTAAACCAAGTATGCCCGATACACTTAATGGACGGTCAGGACGATAACCCAAAAGATAGTTTGAGAAGTTGAAAAGATAGTCGGCATTGGCGCGCATCGTCCAATTTACGTTAGCTTCGCCACTAATGTAACCAAGCTCTCCGCCTATTCCCAGACGGAAAGAACTCATCGGACTAAGTTCTTTCCTATTCGGAGATGAATACCAGCTTGCGTTGTTAATTGATAATCGTTATTATGCTGATAGAATACGGCACCAGCTCCTAAGTCTAAGAATGTATGTTTACCGAAGCCACCCTTTGTCCATTTGTCGCCTTGATAGCGGTGTCGGTTGTCTAAACTGTAGTCTAATGCATTGAAGTTTCTTTGTTTTGGTGTTCCATAATAAGCCGTATCAATTTTTACCGTAATATCTTCTGCTTGCATTTTCTGTTCTAACTCGCTCAAATCCCTTACAACAGTGTCGGTAGGTTGGTTTATTGGAGTTTGTGCTTGAAGGGTTATAATAGCAAAAAATGCCATTACCAAAGGTACTATTCTATTCATTTTTTAATCTCCTCTACAGGTAAAGTGGTTGTTGGCGTGCCATTATTATTGTTCTCTTCCGTTGTTTCTTTATTGTCGTTTGACTCTTCTTCTTGTTCTGGTGCCTTAATTTTACCAGCAGCAATCATCAAATCAGTAAACTTTTGTCTGTATAACTCTGCCTTCTTTCATCGTAAGGGTTTCTTTTGCGCACATCATCAGGAATATTTGCATCTGAATTATATAAGCCTTTGTATTGTGGACGCATATCGAAACAATGCTGAAAGTAGGCTAAGAATGAAGGTATAGTGTTATCGGTCATTCGCAATGCTACATCAGGACCATATTTTGCGGTGAGTTCCATAAAATCATCATCGCTTATTTCTGGCTTTCCTGCTTCAATAACCCCTTTCATATACCATTTCTTCGCGTTATTATCGGGCAGCGAATCTATAAGTGGTTCAAGCTCTTCGTACGTTTTTCCTAATTCAGAAGCTAGTTCAAAGTTTAGTATCGCATAATTCTCTGCATTTGTTTTCATAACGTAATCCAATGCATCTTTGGTACGACGAGCTTCATCAGCAGTCTTGTTTTGCTTGAAGAAAAGAGTTTCTAAGTCAGTAAACATCTTTATATTCTTATACTCATCGGTATCTGGAAGTTTATTCGCAAGGTGATAAGCTTCACCAAGTTTCATAGCTTTGAAATACATTATAGCTTGGTTGGCTACAAGCTCTCGTCTGTTTACGATGTAATGATACTCGTTATCGAAAGATATTGGACGCGAAACTTCTAAACCAGACTTCATATCTATAAATGGTGAAAGAATAGATAAGTCTATAGAATCGCTCTCTATGGCATAGCAAGCAACACGGTTTGCAATATAAGCAGCAAATGGGCTATATTGCATCGTCCGCCGTGTTTTAATCTCATTCCATGCCCGATAAGTTAGTTTATGTAGTTCTGTGGAGTCTTTTATTTGTGTAAAGAGATTATAATAATCTCCGTTTGAGAATACATTTTTGCCTCCTTTTTGGTAATCTTTGTCGTTATAGTAAGTCCATAACACTTCTTGTGGGTCGAGAACCTTATTCTGACGTAGCGTATAAGTACAGCGCATTAGACGTTGATTCTGCAATATCTCCTGAATAACAGGTTGGTTTTGCATTTCGCGCAACCCACTAATATTATTGTTAAATGCGTAGTTGCGTAATGTGTTAGCCTCTGTTTCTAAGTTACGAGCTTTCAACGAATCTGCAACGTCGAACCATGTATAAACTAAAGGCTCTTTTACTTCAAGGCCAGCACTCGATATTTGTCCACCTATAATAGACAGTGCTTTCTTTGCACGTGTAGTTGCTAATTTAGTATTTGATGCTACATTACCTTCAGGCGATGCTGTTCCTTGAACTGTAAAGTTCATTAAAGCACGACCATAAGAGCGAAGTTCTTTAACAAGCTGTTCTAAATTCTGCTGATTAGAGGCATCAGAAGTTAGTTCATCTTTACCAACCACGAATGTCAATTGTAGGTCGCGTGGTACTTCTCTAAGCTGAGCTCTGGCTTGTTCATAGTACTGTGGCGTTAGCTTAATTTGTTTCATAGCCATCGAAACATCTATTAGCTTCCATGGTTTACGTGTATTGCAAGTTCCGCTTTTCGATTTGTCTTCAAAGTAAATGTGGGTGTAATCTTCTAGTCTTAACACCGAGCCCCACTTGTAACTCTTGTTTGGATTAGGTTTGGGATACGTTGTTTCCCAATGAAAGGAAAACGCATCGTTAGTGGTTGGTTGGTCTTCGATGTAATAGCTATGCAGCGAATCGTTACGATTGTAATCGAAACTCTTTCTTCTAATTTGGTTCTTGTGATATTGTTTTCCCTCGAACACCAGTGGCTCAAGATATTGTATGGTGTCTTCTTCTTCGCAATTGATAACCATTGGTTGGAAGATGAGCCGTGAATGGTCTTTTTGTATACCATTCTGGTAGCCTTATTGTAACATTCCAATGCAGGTTTGGACCATCATCAATAGGTTTCATTTCAACGATGTTTGCGCCTGTGCGTTTTCCTATAACAGTTGTATTGGCAAGCAAGAGTGTTTTTGAACCATCGGTAAAAACTATATCGTATTGCAGATTAGAACCAATATTTACTACCTTTACTTCGCCTTCGTTTATAACCATTAGTGCTCCTTTGGCTGAAATATCAGCTTCGAAGTGTCCATCGTAGTCGGGTGTTACGGTTGCATTGCTTTTAATTGTAACCTCTTGACTAATGTTTTTGCTTTTACTTTTATATGTTGCAGCCTGTTTGTTGGCTTCGTTTCGGTTGTCGAATATATAAACGGGAACGGAGAGAGGAACTTTATTGGTTTTACCCCCATCAAACGATTTCATGTTTTTGTATACGTTACCCGTTATGTGCATTACTTGCGCATTAGTTATATTTACGTAAGCCAGCAGTAGATATAGAATAGTCAGGCAACGTTTTATACTCAGTCTCATATTGTTTTCTTTATCTTAATATGTATGAAAGCGTAACGCCAATTTTTGTTGGTAATATTTGGTATCCAGTGTATCCATCTGATGTTCTCACACCCGAGGATATTTCTAAGTTTGGTTGTCCATCTGTTGTTTTCTTTTGATGAAACAAAACCAATCCAATACCTGCATGTGCGTCAATTGTCCAACGATTAGAAATAGATGCAACATAGCCAAACGTTAGTCCTGCACCAGCAGCAAAGCCATCGTAGCGTGTATTTCTTACTTTAACATTATAGTCTACGGCTAAGGCACTTACGCCTATAAAGTGGTGATACATAGGTCGCCCTCCAAAATAGTATCTATATTCTGGTTGTACGCCCACCATCTTTGTTTCTGTGTGCCAATATGGCTTGTTATTTGCAAACACGCTTAATCCCAATGTAGAACGATTGCCAATTGTCATCTCAGCACCTATATTGTAAGTTTGTAGAGCCAACATTGCCACATCTGTATTTACAGAGATGGATTGGCTGTTGGCTATAATTGCCGACATTATACTTAAGAATGTTGCGACTATTCTTTTCATTTCTCTGTTCTTTTCTTTCGTTCTTCAATATCTTTAGCCACTTTCTGTTGTGCCTTTTCTGCTTGCTTCTTAGCTTTCTCGTATTCTTTTAGTCGTTTATTGCGAGCTTTTTCTATGTGCTTAGCTTTCTTTTCTGCTTCCTTAGCAATGTGTAGTGTGTCTTTTGCGTAGGCTTTGTTTGCTTGTTCTATACGATATTTTTCGTCTACAACCTCACGTTTCTTGTATCGGTTAGCTACTTTTGTTCCGAAATGATATATTAAGCCCACTCTAAATATCTGTTGAAGCGGCATAAACAAAAGGATTGAACGTTAGTTTGTAACCATTTTGTGGCGTTACAGTGGTATAAACGTGCCGGTTATTGATAACATCGCGACGATATTCTTCGTATTTTGCAAATACGACACCTGCGTTTATACCAAAGTCGAAATCTAAACTTGCACCATTTTGGTAGCCATATAGCTGTGCAACTGTGCCAAACATAAGTCCGCCAGTAAATGCATTTCCTTTCTTTCCTAAGTCTGTAAACTTAATGTTAAACCTATTGGCACCACCATATATACCCCAATAAAACACGCGGCGTGGATTATTTCCATGCCAATATTTGCGCAATTCTATTTTTCCATCGTATAAATCGTACACATTATAAGTAGGGTCTTTTGTTTGTGTGTTCCAGTTAATTCTCCCCGAAATACCGAGCGTCCATTTGTTCCAGTTCTTGTTTCCCAAGGTGTATTCTATGCCGAAGTTAGGTGTAAGCATTATCCAGTCTACAACATTTGTGCGCAAACCTATTCTTTCGCCTAATTTTAGGCTATCAACTCTATTATAATAAAGTGCGGAATGTTGTGCATAAGTTAATACTATCATTGGATAAGCAAACAAGAACATAACCAATGTTAATAGGCTTTTTTTAGAGTAAGTCATAATCTTTATTACGCAAGTATAATTAGTGGAGTTATCCTTTTTTTAGCGAAACAACGCCTTAATAAAGAAAGAGTGCGCTTGACAGGAATCGAACCTGCACGATGGAAATCACTAGATCCTAAGTCTAGCGCGTCTACCAATTCCGCCACAAGCGCATTTGCGAGTGCAAAGGTAAGCTAACTTTCATTAATAGCCAAATAATTTGGCTTATTTTTCTTGTAATACACTATCTTTTTTGTTTTTCATCTTATTGGAATCCCTATGTTATACCATTTATTCGTATCAACTTTAGTTTATAATTGTTTCAATAAAAGTTGTTATATGTAATAGTCATAATACAGAATAGATTGTTCAACAGTAATAGTAAATGAATGTTTCAAAGCAAAAAAGAAGCAGATAAGGTTTAGTAGCGAATAAGCAAGAACTGTAAGCAAAACCTACTGCCAGTGCATAATTCAATTGGAACGTTTCAGATGTTCTATAAAAGTTAGTCAGATGTAGTTCTTTTATTTCAGATATCTGTAACGTTTGTCTCAGATATCTGTAACGCTCGTCTCAGATATCTGTCAGTTTCGTTTTAGATATCATAAACAACAACTATCTATATGACCCTATATTATGGTATTTAAAAAGGTATTTATTCCGATAATGAATATGAAAATTTTTTTATTCAACATAGTTTTGTTCTAAATATTTTTTTATAAATGCTTGAATAACAATGTATTGATTAATGTTTTGTTATATCGGAATGAGGCTTATTACAATTGTTCTCTTTTCCAAAGTGTCTTTATCTATTTTCTCTTGAGACGATAAATGATATTGGAACTATTTTTTATGCGTATGGTTGTTTGGTAAGTTGCTTATAGATAGAAATATATAAATACTATTCTGTTGAGCCCTAATGTGGTGATTTTTACATTGTAAAAGCGGTTATTTTGCAATATAAAACAACCGCTTTCACAACATCAAACTATAGTTTTATTTTTTTAGAATACTTGTTTTTATAAAGTGATGATGGTAATTCACCGATTATATGTGTAATATATTATAAATTAGAATATTGTTTTGGTAGAACATTGTCCCCATTACTCATATCTAATAGCTTCTATCGGGTCGAGTTGAGCCGCTTTCTTAGCAGGATACCAACCAAAGAATACACCTGTAAAGGTACAGACAGCAAAGGACATAACAATGGTCCATGGCTGAATTTCAATTGGCCAATGGGCAAATATTTTAACAGCGTATGCGCCACTGACTCCTACAATAACCCCGATTATACCACCTGTTACACTGAGCAGGATAGACTCTATGAGGAATTGGTTGAGAATGTCTATCCCACGTGCGCCCACACTCATACGTAGTCCTATCTCTCGAGTACGTTCAGTAACACTGACATACATAATGTTCATAATACCAATACCACCTACAATGAGGGAAATACCTGCCACGCAGCCTAAGAGAATAGTAAGCATATTGGTGGTAGAATTCATCATAGATGATAATTCTTCCTGTGAACGAATATTGAAGTCGTCTTCATCACCTTCTGTATTGTCTGTTGCTTCCTTTAGTTTATGCGTACGGCGGAGTATGGAAGTCATTTCGCTTGTAGCTTGTTCGGTAACGCCTTCTGTTACGGCGGAGGCAATGATTTGACTGAGGTAATCTTGTGCCAAAATACGTTTCATCACCGATGTGTAAGGAGCCAGTACATAATCGTCTTGATCCATACCCATAGTGTTGTAGCCTTTCTTTTTCATCACACCGATGACACGGAACGGTATTGTGCCGAAACGAATAACCTTTCCGATAGGGTCAGAGCCGTCAGGGAAGAGATTTCGGTATGGTTACCATCTGTCATACCAATGTTTACTCGGTGTGCTTTGAGAGCATTACCTTCGAGTGTCCACACCTTGTTTTTAGCATTCGTTATGTCTTGAATAGTATATTGTTTGCCAATAGTCTCCTTTGTTGGTGTGAAACGAAGAGCCTTGCTGGGGACACTAAGTACACCTGGACGTTCTTGTGTATAAATGGTAACATAGGCTGTTAAGCCCGGTTTCAATTTTAAATCGGCATTAGAGGCACTGATAACTACCTCGTAAGTAACAACATTTCGACATTTTATAGATAGCTGTTTTACAATGCAAAATTTATGTTTTATCATATAAGATAAAGTGTCTTTAAACAAAAACATTTCTGTCGTATAAGTTGTAAACTAGTATCGTCTATTATATATAAAGCGTAAAACGAATATTCTATGTAGAGATTTGCGTGAAGAAATAATATTTTTGTATCTTTGCAAAGAGTTCTCATTGTTGAAATGTGAATGCTCTACCTTTAAATAGAATATATGATAAATCTGTTACGGAAAAAGCTACCAAGAGTGTATAAAGAGAATGTTGCTCATTCGCTTTTATGGTTGTTTATCTTTTTTATTCCCGTAGCAGCAATGTCTCTCTATGATAGTAGTACCTTTAGAACATATAGTTGGACTCATATTTTTAGTGTTTGGACAGTTGTTTTCATATATTTTGGTGCATTCTTAGTGCATAATTTCTTTTTGTTACCACTTATTATCTATCGCAAACAACGAATACACTATGTGTGTGGGACCATTATTCTAATACTTATATTTGTACTTGTGTTATATGTTTTTCATACCCAAACAGCGGAAGAAAGTCTGAGAGCTATTGTTCAGGCTGGCTATGTTCAAAGCAGAATTACATATAATCAGACTACTATTACAACACAAATAATAGTTGTAAACACCATAATCTTAGTGTTAATGTTTGGAATGAATCTTGGCGTAAAGCTCTTTTTTAAATATAATGACGACCAAAAGAAACTATATGATTTAGAAAAAAAGAACCTGGAACAACAGCTAATATCACTGAAATATCAAATAAACCCACACTTTTTTATGAATACGCTCAACAATATACATGCTTTAGTAGATATCGATCCAGAGAAAGCAAAGTGGGCTATTATAGTAATGTCGAAGATGATGCGGTATATTCTTTACGAAGGTAATAATACTTTTATACCTTTACAGAAAGAAAGCGACTTTATACATAGCTATATTTCGCTGATGCGTATGCGTTATACAGAAATGGTAAAGATAAATCTTAATATTCAAAAACAATTTCCAGTGGGCGAAATACCACCACTACTACTTGTATGTTTTGTTGGAAATGCCTTTAAATATGGTATAAGCTATCAGTATATAAGCACAATAGATATTTCGCTTTCTGTAGAAAACAACAAGATAAAGTTTTGCTGTATAAATAGTAAACAGTCTGAAACTGAATGCGAGAAAGGCGGAGTAGGGCTGAAGAGTGTACAACAACGATTGAACCTGATATATCCAAACCGCCACAAACTCGTAATAGACGATGGCGAGAAAACTTATAGTGTGTGGTTAGAATTATCATTAACAAATAAGAAAAATGACAAAAAACCAACTCCAAGATGGAAAACAGAATAAGAACTTTAGCAGTAGACGATGAGCCTTTGGCACTGAAACAGCTGGCTACATATATAAAAAATATATCGTTTTTAGAACTGGTTGGCGAATGCCAAAATGCTATTGAAGCAAAGAGAGAAATAGAAAGGCAAACCGTTGATGCTATATTTATAGATATTAATATGCCTGATATGAGTGGACTCGACTTTGTACGCTCGTTAGAAGTAAAGCCTTTAGTGGTGTTTACAACTGCTTATAGCGACTACGCTATAGAAGGTTATAAAGTAGAAGCTATTGATTATCTCCTTAAACCATTTAGCCAAGAAGAACTAATGGCAGCAGCTAAAAGTTTAAAACGGCAGTATGTGTTGTTGCAACAAGCAAAAACAAATGTTTCTTTGGCAGATAACGACACTCTGTTTCTAAAGAATGAATATAAAATTATTCGTGTAAACATCAGCGATATACGTTATGTTGAAGGTATGGGCGAGTATCTAAAAATTCATTTTATAAGCGATAGAAAGCCATTAATGATACTTTCGAGTATGAAGAAAATGGAGAAACATTTAGCTAATAATAGCTTTATGCGCATTCATCGTTCATGGATTATTAACTTGATAGATATAAACGAAGTAAACAAGAATCGTATTCTTATGAACGATGGTATGTATGTTCCTATTGGCGATATGTACCGCGAAGGCTTCTTAAACTATGTTGATTCTAAGTTTTTGGATAAGTAGCAACATATAGTGTTACTCTTTCTGATAAACATATTCATACTACTTTCCTTTTCTTCTTCTTTGTCATTTATGAAAAAAGGACTACATTTGCACACAAATAAGTAGATAATGATACTTAACGTAATCAGTAAACAATAATAGTAAAGATGAAGAAACAAATTTCAATTTTAGCGCTTGCAGCTTTAATGACAGTTGGTTTTGCTTTTGCAGCAGGACAAGACGACAATGTAATGCGCAAGCAAAGCGATGGCACTTATGTGGTAAACACAACTACGTTGGCTGCCAATGTAAGTGGTTTTAAGGGGGCTACACCTGTAGAAGTGTACATTAAGAACGATAAAGTGGTAAAGGTTGTAGCGATGAAAAATCGTGAAACACCTAGATATTTTGAACAAGTAGATTCTAAGATGTTACCAAAGTTTGCTGGCAAACGCATTTCTAAGGTGGGAACAGTAGATGGTGTTAGTGGTGCAACATTCTCGTCAAGAGCAGTGAGACTAAATGTAGAAGCTGCTGTAAAGTATTATAAAGCACACAAATAAAAACATTTCTGTACCTATTGGGCAAGAAAACAACAAACAACATAAGCAGCATTGCAAACTTTAAGTCTGCAATGCTGTTTTCTTTATCTACAAAATTAGTTACTCTTTCTTAGATATCTGTAACATTCCTCTCAGATATCTGTAGCGCTCCTCTCAGATATCTGTCAGTTGCAAATTAGATATCATAAACAACAAGAACATTAATGTCTCAATATAATCCTACCTAAAAGATGCTTATCAAAATGAATACAATGATTTCTTTTATTCATTGGAATTCTAATTTAAGTATTCTAATAATCGGCTGAGTTATAATGTTTTATCTTGTTCGATGTTATATGATGACGGAATTTATTATAATAGCAATCTTTTCTAAAGTATTCATAAAACCATAGTATTTTGATGCATAAAAGAGCCTATTCCGCATTACGAAACAGGCTCTTTTATATAATTGGAATATAGCAGTTGTTCTCTCTAAGAGTGAGATTTAGCAAAATCTAAAACAATTTTATCATATTTGTTTTAGGTTGTATAATGTCTCAGAAATATCCCACTCTCTATTTTCTATTTGCAGCATAGCGCATTTTAATAATGTTCGGCGAAAAATATAGTCTATACAGAGAACAACAAAATTACACTATTTTACGTTCCCCACCTTTATTAAATATTCTGCAATTTGTACGGCATTGAGAGCTGCGCCCTTACGTATCTGGTCGCCCGTGAGCCAAAGTGTAGTACCATTTTCATCGGCAAGGTCTTTACGAATGCGCCCAACATACACATCGTCTTTGCCTGCACTCTCCAATGGCATAGGGTAAACATAATTTTGAGGATCGTCTACGAGTGTAACTCCTGGAGCGGCTTCGAGCACTTTGCGTATTTCGGCAACCTCCAAAGGCTTCTCTGTCTCAATCCAAACTGCCTCCGAATGGCTACGAAGCGACGAAACGCGTACACATGTTGCACTGGTACGAACATCAGAATGCATAATCTTCTGCGTTTCGTAGAACATCTTCATTTCCTCTTTTGTATAGTCGGTCTCAGTCATCTTGTCTATTTGCGGAATCACATTGTAGGCTAACTGGTGCGGAAACTTGCTGATAGTCTCAGCTTCGCCCGTCTCAATAATCTCCTTATATTGCTGTTGTAGTTCCTGCATAGCAGCTGCACCAGCACCAGAAGCACTCTGATAGCTACTGATGCGTACACGTTTTATGTGGCTTAACTGCTCTATGGGGTTTAAAACCACAACCATCATAATAGTGGTGCAGTTAGGATTAGCAATAATACCGCGTGGACGAGTTAGTGCATCTTCTGCATTTATTTCTGGAACAACCAATGGTACGTCTTTTTCCATACGGAATTGACTCGAATTATCAATCATAACAGCACCATACTTAGTGATAGTATCAGCAAATTCAGCCGACGTGCTGCCACCTGCACTAACAAAAGCTATATCAATATCCTTGAAATCATCGTTATGTTGCAGAAGTTTTACTTCGTATTCTTTACCTTTAAATGTGTACTTTCTACCTGCAGACCGACTTGAACCAAAGAGCACAAGCTCGTCTATAGGGAAGTTTCTTTCTGCCAATATGCGGAGAAATTCTTGTCCAACAGCTCCACTGGCTCCAACAATAGCTACTTTCATATCCTTGTTTTTATAATTTTAATAGTGCAATACATCACAAAATGTCTATTCAAACATATACCAGTAAGGCATAAGTTTGTGTTGTTTGCGTTTGCAAAAATACAAAAAACTCTCTACTTTCACTACTTACCCCATAACTTTTTGCTACCTTTGCACATATTTATAATAGCAATTATGTTCAGAATAGCCCAATATTTCCCCATAACCGATCCAACATTGATTTTCTTTGTGGTATTGATGCTAATTCTATTGTCGCCTATTATTATGGGTAGACTGCGTATTCCTCACATTATAGGAATGGTTTTGGCTGGTGTTTTGGTGGGCGAATACGGATTAAATGTACTGAAACGCGATGCTTCGTTCGAACTGTTTGGAAGTGTAGGCTTATATTACATTATGTTTCTTGCTGGTCTTGAAATGGATATGGACGGACTGAAGAAATAAATGGCGTGTTATGCTGTTTGGTTTTCTCTCCTTTTTTATACCTTATATTCTCACCTTCTTAATGGGAATATATTTGCTGCACTATTCAGTAACATCGTCTTTGCTACTTGGTTGTATTATGTCATCAAGCACACTCGTAGCCTATCCTATCGTGGGACGCTATGGCCTTTCTCAGCATTCAGCTTCAACGCTTAGTGTTGGTGGCACAATGGTAGCATTGTTCTTGGCGCTTCTTGTTATGGCAATGATAGTAAATTTGTGTCAAGGCGGTAGTGGTGGCATATTCTGGCTATGGTTTATGCTTAAATTTGCACTCTATATATCAGGGCTTATTTACTTTGTTCCGCGCCTTACACGATGGTTTCTGCGTCGCTATTCCGATGCTGTAATGCAGTTTCTCTTTGTTTTAGGCATTCTGTTTCTGTCTGCTGCACTTTCAGAAGCAGTAGGTTTGGAAGGTATTTTTGGAGCGTTCTTTTCAGGGCTAATATTAAATCGCTTCATTCCACGTCTATCTCCACTTATGAATCATATAGAGTTTACAGGCAATGCGCTCTTTATTCCTTATTTCCTAATAGGTGTTGGAATGTTAATAAATGTGCGTTCGTTGTTTGAAGGCACACATATCATTTGGGTTGTACTATGTATTGTCTTCTTTGGAACAACAGGAAAAGCCATTGCAGCCTATCTTGCTGGCTTCTTGTTTCGTTTAAAACGAGAAATGTCTGATATGCTTTCGGTTTAACAAGTGCCCATGCAGCAGGCGCAATAGCTATGGTGATGGTGGGATTAAAGCTTGAGGTAGCTCCTGGAAAATTCCTTTTCAACGATGAAGTGCTGAATGGTATCGTTATTATGATACTTTTTACTTGCATAATCTCATCGTTTGTAACAGAGAGAGCTGCTCAAAAAATTCGATTAACCGAAAAAGAAGAACCTGAAATGGCGCGAACGCATAACGACGAACGCATTCTTATACCAGTGAAATATCCAGAATATGCCGAGAATTTGCTTTCGTTAGCCATAATGATGCGTAACGAAAAGCTTAAGAAAGAACTTGTTGGACTAAACGTTGTGTACGACGATGTGAATGCAGCAGCCAATCAAGAAGAAGGACGACGTTTATTAGAACATCTGCAAAGCAAGCTGCGTCTGCCAATGTGCCGATGGTAACACAGGTGCGTATTGCTGCCAACATAGCAAATGGTATAAAACATGCTTTTAAAGAGTTCCAAGCATCTGAGATAGTAATGGGACTACATGCCAAACAAGCTATATCGAAGGGATTTTGGGGACAATTTACACAGAGCCTTTACAATGGTTTGAGCCGCCAAATTACAATAGCTCGTATTGTGCAACCATTGAATACAATTCGTAGAATACAAGTTGTTGTGCCTTCGCGGGCTGAGTTTGAACCTGGCTTTTATCGTTGGTTGGAACGAATAGCACGTTTAGCATCGAACAGCGATTGCCGTGTTGTTTTTCATGCTCGTCAAGAAACCATCGAACTAATTACTGTATATATTCGTAATCGACACCCCAATGTACGGGCTGAATATGTTGAAATGAAGCATTGGAAAGAACTTCCACAGTTGGCTACAGAGGTGCAAGACGACCATTTGTTTGTAATTATCACAGCGCGAAAGGGTACTATATCTTATAAGAATGCGATGGAACGCATACCAGAAGAAGTAAATCGCTTCTTTAAGAGTAAGACTCTTATGATAATATTCCCCGATCAGTATGGCAATCGTATGGACGGTATGACGTTTGCACAGTCGCAACACACCGAAGAACGTAGTGCTTATGATGTTCTACGAGAGTTTATGCAAAAGAAAATAAGATAGAATTATGATAGAGATAAAAGGTGTTACTAAGAGTTTTGGCTCACTGCAAGTGCTGAAAGGTATTGACTTGTGCATTGAAAAAGGCGAAATAGTGAGCATTGTTGGTCCTTCTGGAGCAGGCAAAACCACGTTGCTGCAAATTCTTGGTACGTTAGATAAACCAGATAATGGCTCCGTTGTAGTAGATGGCATTGAAACCAGCACATTATCAACCAATAAACTAAGCGAGTTTCGCAACAAACATCTTGGTTTCGTGTTCCAGTTTCACCAACTTTTACCAGAGTTTACGGCAATAGAAAACATTATGATACCTGCTTATATTGCAGGTATGAAACCTAAAGAGGCGCACAATCGTGCTGAAGAACTATTGGAGTTTATGGGCCTAAGCGAACGAGCAAACCATAAACCCAACGAACTTTCTGGTGGCGAAAAGCAGCGTGTGGCAGTGGCAAGGGCACTAATGAACAACCCTGCAGTAATTCTTGCCGACGAACCGTCGGGTAGTTTGGATTCAAAGAATAAAGAAGAACTACACAAACTCTTCTTCGATTTGCGCGATAAGTTTGGTCAGACTTTTGTTATTGTAACACACGACGAGACGTTGGCTACACTAACCGACCGCACCATACACCTGAAAGACGGACGCATAGTGGGAGAGGGCAACGAAGCCAGTACTGTATAAGAATGTAAGAAAGGAAAATTAAATGGCAAAACTAAAGATAGGCGATTACAATACGCTTACAGTATTGAAGGTTGCATTGCGCGAAGGCAATAGAGATCCATTCGGATTGTATCTCGACGGTGGTCGCGCAGGCGAAATATTGATGCCTCAAAAATATGTTCCCAATAATGTTTCGGTGGGCGACGACTTACGTGTTTTTGTGTATCTCGACCAGGAAGAACGCCCCATTGCTACAACCGAGCAACCACTTGCCGTAGTGGGCGAGTTTGCATACTTGGAATGTTCGTGGGTAAACGAGTATGGTGCATTCCTTAATTGGGGTGTAACAAAAGATTTGTTCTGTCCGTTTCGCGAGCAGAAGAAACGTATGCAGATAGGCGAGTCGTATATTGTACACGTACATCTTGACGAAGAAACCTACCGTTTGGTGGCATCGGCGAAGGTGGAACATTATTTCGAGGAAGAGAAACCAATGTACAAGCAAGGCGAGGAGGTTGATTTGATGATTTGGCAAAAGACTGAACTGGGCTTCAAAGTTATCATCGACAATAAATATCCCGGACTTGTTTATGGCGACCAAGTGTTCCAGTACGTCCACACGGGCGACCATCTGAAGGGTTATATTGCCACAGTCCGACCAGACGGAAAGATTGACTGCACGCTGCAACCAACAGGACAGCAATATGCAAAAGACTTTGCCGAAGTGCTTCTGCAATACTTAAAGGACAACGGTGGTGTATGCAACCTTGGCGATAAAAGCGAAGCAGAAGATATTAAACGTCTCTTTCATGTGTCAAAGAAAGTCTACAAGAAAGCCGTTGGCGACCTTTACAAGCGTCGTCTCATCACAGTTGAACCGCTTGCCATTCGCCTTGTGTAACGTCTTTTATCTTATATGAAAAGATTACTTCTGGGCTTCTTTGCTCTGTTTCTGCCTTTAGTGGGTGTTGCGCAAGAGGAAGTGCCACACAGAGTAGATACCAATTATGTAGGTAAACCTGCAACAGAAGCAGATAAATTGCTGGGAGATGCCGACGAAGCGTTTAATAACGAAGATTTTGATACCGCTTTTAAGTATTATCAAAAGGCTGCCGAAGCTGGCAATATAGATGCCTATACTGGTCTGGGGAGATGCTATGCCTATGGTTTGGGCGTAGCATTCAATGCTCAGAGTGCATTACATTGGTATCAGAAAGCTGCCTATGCAGGTTCAGCTTTAGGGCAATACTATCTTGGCATTCTTTATTTTGAAGGTTGGAACGGTGAAAAACCCGATAAGAAAAAGGGTTTAGAATGGCTCTTTAAAGCTGCAAATGGATGCGAACCATGGGCTATGTTCTATATAGGAAATTGTTATAGACGTGGCGATGGCGTAGAGAAGAACATAGACGAAGCCATACACTGGTATAAAAAAGCAACTGAATATGGCGACGAAGATGCACCCAATGTTCTAAAAGAATTAGGTATCGATGTGCCAGATAGTTCAGAATAGAAGATAGATAAATGTTTCTTGGATAATTAAGAATGGAATAGATTCTATCCCTAAATGCAAGTATAATTTGCATGCAAAGCCACTACAATTTGTAAAGGAAAACACAAACGAAAAACGATACCTACGCTTTTGTGTTGCAATAGCGGTTCTTTTGCAACGCAAAACCTACGCTTTTGTAGTGTAAAACAGCCGCTTTTGCAGTGTAACTAATCAACGAAAATGAAGAAAAGTCGAAGTTGGCGTAAACTAACTGATAATGAGTGAGAAATGGAACGATTTGCATAGAAGTACCTTTTTCTAAAAGGGCAGGAATATGCAGATTTAGGCAAAAGTTCAGTTACCAAAGCATTACCTGATTTTGGGATAGGTAACGATGGAGTAATGTTCGGTAACTGAATTATTTTCGCTCGTGTGGCTGTTGCTGTGGTCGGCAGTTTTCTGCATAAGTGAGGAACGCTTTAATTCGGGTAACTTTGCCCATAAAAATTAAAGCGTATGAAACAAGAGAAAATGAAGGTGTTGCTCTACCTCAAAAAGAGCGGTCTTGACAAGTCGGGCAAGGCTCCGATTATGGGACGTATCACACTTGGAAGGAATGTTGCCCAGTTCAGTTGTAAACTCTCCTGCAATCCAGAGTTGTGGAATCCCCGTGAGAGTAGAATGGACGGAAAGAGTCGTGAAGCGGTGGAGATAAACGGTAAATTGGAAAATCTGCTGTTATCTGTTCAGTCGGCTATCAATCTCTGCTATCCAAAGGTTGCCCATTTGATGCAGCCGATGTAAAAGAGCTGTTTCAAGGCAGCGTACAGACACGATGTATGCTTATCGAACGATTGGACATCCTCATCAGGGAGAAGAAAGAACATATTGGAATTGACATTAAGAGAGAAACAATTTCCAATTACGATACTACCCGTAATAATCTTCGGACATTTATCGAAGACAAGTACAAGGTGGAAGATTTGTCTTTCTCGCAACTTACAGAAAATTTCATTTATGATTTCAGGGACTATTACTTGAACAAATTAGGGTTTCAGGAAAGTAGTTTCTATGCAGTTGCATCCCAAATAAAGACCGTATGCAGGTTGGCATACCGTGAAGGATTGGCTGACACCTTATTATTTGCTAATGTAAAGATAGCAAGAGGTGATAAGAAACTCCCAAAGGCACTTGACAGACGTTCACTTGACAAACTAATGAATACCCACTTCGGAGAGTTGGAGGAAGAAATGGAAACAGCAAGGGATTTGTTTGTTTTTGCCTGTCATACAGGTGCAGCCTATTGTGATTTAATGGGATTAAGTAAGACACATCTTGTCCGTGATGATGAGGAAAATCTTTGGATGAAGTTCAATAGGAAGAAGACAGGTGTACTTTGCCGTATTAAGTTGTTGCCCGAAGCGATTAGGATAATAGAGAAGTATCGAGGCGAAGAAAGGGAAAGACTGCTGCCACAGATGAAGTATGCCACCTATCAGTCGTATCTTAAAGCATTGCGCCTTAGAGAGGGTATAGCCTTTCCCTTTACCACGCATACGGCAAGACACACCTTTGCCACGCTCATTACGCTTGAGCAAGGAGTTCCAATAGAAACGGTGAGCAAGATGCTCGGACATAGCAACGTAAGTATGACCGAGCGTTATGCAAAGGTTACACCACAGAAACTCTTTGAGGAATTTGACCGCTTCCTTTCTTCACCGAAGATTTACGTTTAACCATATAAAAGACGAGCATTATGAGAAGTACATTCAAGATACTGTTCTATATTAACAGACAGAAGACAAAAGCAGACGGCAACACCGCCATTCTCTGCCGTATCACCATAGACGGAAAGAGCACCGCTATTATCACAGGAGAAAAGTGTAAAGTCTCCGAGTGGAACTCCAAACAGGGTTTGACAACCAATAGGAAGACCAACCAAAGAATCAATGAGTTCAGGGAATTGATAGAAAAAACCTATCGGGACATACTGACGAGGGACGGAGTGGTAAGCGTGGAACTTATCAAGAACAGTTTGCAAGGCATTGCCACTAACCCCACCACGCTCCTTGCAATGAGCAAGGCGGAACTGCAAGCCGTCAAGGAAAGCGTTGGAAAGTCAAGGGCAGAGGGGACTTATCTGAACCTTTACTATTCTGATAAAAATCTCCGATATTTTATCGAAAACAAAGGAGTACAAGACATATCTATCGCCACCATTACGGAGAGTTTGTTCGAGGAATACCATTTCTTCCTAAAAAAGCGTGGGCTGAAAGCATCGACTGTCAATACCAATCTCTGTTGGCTGAGCCGACTGATGTTTCGTGCGGTGAGCAGCAGGATTATCCGCTGCAATCCATTTGAGAACGCCAAGTATGAGAATGAAGAAAAGAAGATACGCTTCTTGCAAAAGGGCGATGTAATGAAACTCATGGCAATGACGATGAACGACAGAGAATCGGAATTGGCTCGGCTGATGTTCGTCTTCTCCTGCTTCACTGGTATGGCTATCGCTGATATGGAAAATTTGGAATACAGCCATATCCAAACGGCAGCAGACGGACAGAGATATATACGCAAGGAGCGTCAGAAGACAAAGGCTGAGTTTGTCGTGCCGTTACATCCCATAGCTGAAACTATCATCAGCCATTGCAGGAATGCGCAGGCAGGAAACGTAGAACAGCAGGCGGTGAAAGAAAAAGGCGACAGCCTTGTCTTTCAACCTCATTGCAGCCGTAGCGTGATGGGCAAGAACCTGAGCATCGTGGGTAAGGCTTGCGGTATCCGTCAAAGACTTTCGTACCACATGGCAAGACATACGTTTGGCACGATGTGTCTAAGCGCAGGTATTCCTATTGAGAGCATAGCCAAGATGATGGGGCACGCTTCCATATCAAGCACGCAGATTTATGCGCAGGTAACGGACAACAAGATTTCGGAGGATATGGACAGGCTTATTGCCAAACAATCGGCAAAGGATAAAGAAACTATGGAGAGAGAGGCTTGTGAATCTTTGGAGGTATCAATCTATAAAATGGAGGAAACGGCATGAAAGCAAACGATAACTTAAAAGCCGTAACAAACATTGCCTGTCATCGCAGTATCTTTGATTGGGGCAGCAATATGCAGGTTGTCAGAAAAAGGAAACGGAGACATAGCCATGACGGAGAACGAACTCGTGAGTTTCTTCGGTGTAACATGGAGAAAACTCAATTACAGACTGCAAATATTGGTGAAGTCTTCCAATCTGCACCCCGATGAAAGGAGTGCAGGCGAGGAAAATATTTATGCAAACAAACAACTAAAAGGTTATGCTCCGCTCTATCCGCTTCCAATCATCATTGCCATGTCTTTTCAGTTGGACAGCACAGAAGCGCATTTGTTCAGGAAGTATCTTTGTGAGAGGTTGCAGAAACCTGCATCCGTGATAACACCGATATATCTGCTTGGCAGCACGGATAACTGATAATCTGTATTGATTTCCTTTTTCTTTCACCGATATTATCCTACTACTTACTACAACAAGAGATAAGGCAGTGAAAGAAAAAGGGTTATAATGTAGTTAGAACAAGAAATGAAAATTACTACCCTATGACTACATTCTATCTTATATGGGAATAACTGAGAGCCGTTTAGCCCTTTGGGGGCATAATATTTAGGTATCTTACCTTTATTATATCTTCTTATTATGCAATTGCCTCTAAGAATGATATGTCTCTGTGAAATTATGTCGTGTGTTATTGGCAATCCTTACTAACATCAACATCACCGGAACTTCGACCAACACGCCTACCACCGTAGCCAATGCAGCCCCAGATTGTAAACCAAAAAGAGAAATAGCTACAGCAACCGCCAATTCAAAGAAATTACTTGCCCCAATCATTCCGGCAGGTGCGGCAACATCATGGGGTAATTTCCACCATTTCGCCCAACCGTAAGCAACGAAGAATATCAGAGCCGTTTGCAACACAAGCGGAACTGCAATCAATAAGATATGCAGGGGATTGTTTAGTATCGTTTCTCCTTGAAATGAAAACAGGATAATAAGCGTTAATAGCAATCCACCTACCATGTAATTATTAAATTTCTCAATAAATACATTGTTGAAATACTCCACACCTTTGCGGCGGACAACCATTATTCGGGTAATGACCCCGGCAGCAAGTGGTATCACAACAAACAGCCCTACGGATAGCAACAGAGTGTCCCATGGGATAGATACGCCGCCAACTCCCAACAAGAAAGCAACGATAGGGGCAAACGCTACCAATATGATTAAATCGTTCACTGCCACTTGTACCAGTGTATAAGCGGCATCCCCTTTAGTAAGGTAACTCCACACGAACACCATAGCTGTACAAGGTGCAGCGCCCAATAATACCGCCCCGGCTAAATATTCTTCGGCTAATCTGGCAGGTATAAAGGCTTTGAAATCACATAGAAGAACAAATAAGCAATTCCAAACATGGTAAATGGCTTTATCAGCCAATTTGTAACGCCAGTGACTATTATTCCTTTCGGACGCTTGCCGACATTCTTAACACTTTGAAAATCTACTTTTAGCATCATCGGATAAATCATTAACCAAATCAGGATTGCCACGGGTATAGACACGTTGGCATATTCAAATTTGCTTAATGTTTGCGGAATTGCCGGAAGCCATTGTCCCACGACAATTCCAATAATGATGCACAAGGCAACCCAGACAGTCAGGTATTTTTCAAAAAATCCAATTCCTTGTTTCTTTTCCATAACAATATCTATTTATTTTAATTGTGGTTTTAATTCGTTCAGGTAGAAGTCATAGAAACAGGCTTTAATTTCATCCCGTACCCGATGGAACTCACTGTTGATAAACTTGGGACTTCCGGTTGCTTCCGAGGGGATCGTCAAACCCTATATGCAGCCTGTTTCTTACTTTACCTGTAAACATAGGACAACTTTCGTTTGCACCACCGCAAATGGTTATTACGTAATGCCATTCCTTGTCAAGATAGGTATTAACATGTGTTGGGACATGTGAGGCAATGTTTATTCTGGCTTCTTTCATTACTTCCACCGCCTTGGCGTTTACCTGTTTCGCTGGTACCGTTCCACCAGAATACACTTCTATATTTTTGTCGAATGACTGTAGAAAGCCATGAGCCATTTGGCTACGGCAGCTGTTTCCTGTACAAAGAATCAATACTTTCATCTTTTTATTTTTAAATTTGGGGATTTGACTTACTATATAGTTTTGCTTTTTGGAAGGAAGTTCTACATATTATAGAATATAATTAAACAGATAGCCGGACAAGATGATGAAAAACGTCACAGTGCCGAAGAATATGCCGATAAGTCTCCATGTCATTACTTTCTTGAGCAGTGTTGCCTCTGGCAAGGAAAGACCAACGACAGCCATCATGAAGGCTATCGCCGTTCCGATGGGAATGCCTTTCGCTACAAATACCTCGATTACTGGGACGATACCTGCGGCATTAGCATACATCGGTACGGCAAGTATAACAGACAAAGGAACTGCATACCAGTTGTCTTTTGACATGTATTGCTTAAAGAATCCTTCAGGAACAAAGCCATGCATGAAAGCACCGATACCTATACCTATCAGAATATATATAAGTACACCACTGACAATTTTCCATGCATCACGGATAATAGTGGGAAGCCTCTTGGTAAAGGTGGTATGGTCTTTTTCCCATTCCTCTGCCTGAGCGGATGAATTTGCCTGCATCTGCTTTACCCAGTCACTCAGATAAGGAGCAAGGCGCATGCGACCGAGTACTATACCGCCTATTACTCCTAACAGAATGCCGCTGATGACGTAGATAAGAGTCACCTTCAATCCGAAGGAGCCAAGGAACATGGCAACAGCCACCTCGTTTACCAACGGTGATGTGATAAGAAATGCGAATGTTACGCCCAAAGGAATGCCGCCCTTTACAAATCCGATAAACAGAGGAATGGAAGAACATGAACAGAAAGGAGTGACCGCTCCGAATATGGAAGCCAGCAAGTACTGCAATCCGTACATATTGTGTGTAACCAGATATTTTCTCAAACGTTCAATTGGGAAGTAGGCGTTGATAATTCCCATCAATACGCTGATGAAGAACAAAAGGATAAGTATTTTTATCGTATCATAAAAGAAAAAGTTTACGGCAATTCCTATCGGTGTGTCGGCACTTAGTCCGAACAGTCCGTAAACAAGCCTGTCTGCAAATTCTTGTATCATAGAAGTCTTTTTTTTTGTTCGCTTAAATACGAACAATGTTCTTGAAAAAAAGCGGCAGATACCATAATGGTTGTTTCTGCCGCTCGTGGTTAAACATATTCTGTCAATCAGATGCCCAGAAGTTCCTTTACTTCACTTTCTGTCGGTACCTTCCCCTTCAATTTTACCACTTCGTCAATGACAACGGCTGGCGATGTCATAATATTGTAATTCATCATTTCCATAATGTCGTCCACCTTGGTGAGTTTTGCATCGATGTCGTTCTCTTTAAGTACCTTTTCAATTACATTGTAGGTTGATTTACATTTGGCACAACCCGGCCCTAAAACTTTTATTTCCATATTAGTAAAAATATTATTGTTATTAAATTCATTTTACAAATACATTATCCAGCAATAATATATGCCGATGATGATGAATACCACGCCTACAATAAGGTTCGCCCATTTTTGCACTTTCTGTATCTTTCCGTAAAAATTTCCCACTTGTTGTACGCTGAAGGCGAGAACCCATGCAACAGCAAGTACCGGTATAGCCGTAGCGACAGCAAATATCATGGGTAGAAGATAGCCTGCCGAGGTCGTGGCAGACATCGGTATCAGCATGCCGAAGTAGAACACACCGCTGGTGGGACAGAAAGCCAGGGCGAACAGAACCCCTATCATCAGAGCACCCCAGCCGCCTTTCCTGGCAAGACCTTCCGGATTTCCAGTGAATCCAAACTTGGGGAGGTTGAGTTTATCTCCCCAAAGCATGAACAGGCCTATTACGAGTAGAAGAGGTCCAAGTATAAGCTCCCCCCACGTTCCTATTGTCTTTTGTATGCCGAACATACTGGAACCTTCTTTCAGAATAGTAATCAGTATTACACCAAGTAGGGTGTATGAAAGAATTCGCCCCAGCGTATAAAGCAGGCCATTTCGGAATATGCGCTTCCTGTTTTCAATATCTCTTCCGATAAACCCTATAGCTGCTATGTTCGTTGCTAACGGACAAGGTGAAGTGCTGTCAGTAGTCCGAGCAGAAATGCTGTCAGTATAGGCGTGGAACTGTTATCCAGCAATGTCTGTAACCAATCCATATCCACCATTATCTCAGCATTTCATTTACAGATTTTACGACACCAGCCCTAAATACATCTGGTGATTTGCGTGCATTAGCAAAAGCAAATTCAGTCATATTCTTGTATGTTTCCTTTCCATTCTTATGTCTAACGATAAATAGTGAAGACCATGTTACCTCATACTTTTCTGCTATCTTCTCATTTTCCTTTTTGCTGATGTCTATTACCTTAAAAGTCACCTTGCCTTTTTTTATCTGGTCAGCGAAGTTCTTTTTCATTGTAGCTTTTGTGTTGCTTTCGATAGCCATACATGTGGCACAGCGCTGTTTCCCATGAAAATACAACACTTCTACATAATCCTTTACCGTCGTCTTTTTTAGAGCCTGGGCATCTGTTCCGTCCTTTGCATTCATGTTGCAAAAGATAAAGGTGAAACATGCCACGATTAAAAATAAACACTTTTTCATACCTTTTTTATATTTTGTTGTTAGTTATTCGCAAAACTACGAACATATTCTTCAAAAAAAAATCACCTACGACAACCCTTATTATTGCAGGGTTGCGCAAAGAAATCTGCAAACATCTTCTTCGCAGCTTGCCAATTATCCTTGTTGATACAATATTTAACTTTGGGCGCTTTCACTTCACCCTGGATTAAGCCGGCTTCTTTCAATTCCTTCAAATGCTGCGAAACGGTTGCTTTGGCAATAGGTAGTTCTTCGTGAATATCACCGAAGAAGCAACTATCTTGTTTTGCCAAGAAAGCAAGAATTGCCATCCTCGTTGGATGTCCCATTGCTTTGGCAAAATGAGCTATCTGTTCCAGATTTGTTGTGTGCAGTTTATCTTCCATTATTCTATATGTAGAATTGTTTGTTGTTTGCAAAATTACGAACAATATCTGATACATGCAAATAATATCGTTATTTGGGGAAAATCGTTTTTTTCTGTATCTCAGAAAAATATAAATAGTAATCCTATGCTATAGTCGCTAGTCTAAGTTGTTAATGATTCTATATGAAAGCATCTTATGGTTTCCAAATCCATAGGAATAGCTGCTTCCTTCTTGCAGGGTACTTGTGAAATCATAAGCTATTAGTTTAACTTTTGAAATATAATCTAAATATCCTAAGGCACTTGTTTCTGTTCCCTATAATTATCTTTCAGCATCTTTTCCAAATCTGAGGCCTTATAGAGGATTTTTCCTGCGAACTGGGTGTAGGGGATAATTCCCCTATCCCGATAGTCCTGCAAGGTGCGAGGGCTGATGTACAGCCTTTCGCACACCTCCTTGCCCGTTAGGAAATGTTCTCCACCAAACAGCGGTTTGTGGGTTTGTGCTACTTCCTTTATCCTTCTACTTACACTGCTGATAGCGGACAGCACCACCTGCATGTCGTCAGCCTCCATGTTTAAGTCTCTTACCTGTTCCATCGTTCTCTTGTCTTATTTCTCGTTCTTTTATTTGTCTGTTTTTGATTTCTCCGATTTTGTCTGTAACAGCCATTCTACATCCTCACGCTTGTAGTAGCACTTATGCCCGATTTGGGCAAAGGGCAACACGCCCGTATCACGGTAGTGCTGCAAGGTGCGCTTGCTGATGTTGAGCAGCCTGCACACATCACCGTTGTGTAGCCAATCGGTGTGCCTGCTCTGTTCTCCGAATGCCTTGTGGCAGATCTCGGCAAGACTGAGTATCTCGTTCCTCAACCTTGCCCAATTTGAATCCGTAATGATAAAATATCCCATAGTTTATTGTTATTTTGTTTGTAATTCCTTATTGTTTTGCGTCTTACCGCACGTTTCTGCCTGCAAAAGTAGGATGTGTTTTCCATACCTCAAAGCAGCAGGGAACAGCAGGGAAATATAGGGAACTTGAAGGAAAAGACAACATATCTTATCGGTTGCCTTTTTCGCATTATTCTTTGATTTCTTCTTTCACCGTTTATCCTATATGAAGGATAATCCCAATCGGCGCAAAATACAGCAAACATAGGCAATACACACATTTCAGTCTTTGGCTGTAGCTATCATTCCCAACTCTGTTTTCCACAAAAATCCCATTTTCTTGCCCTGCCACGACAAAATATACATGTGAACTTTATAGCAGACAGACGCAACATTATGCAAGCACTCTCCGAATGCTTGGAACTTATCCGTTCTCTTAATAACTTCGTTCTTGGAAACAAAACCAAGCATATAATGAAAACAAGCGCAGATAAAGGCAAATCGGAAGGCAGTAACAATATGCCCAGACCGAGAAGAATTTACTCCAAGAACTCGGAGATAGAAGCCTATCTCTCCATTCACTACGAGTTCAGATACAATACGGTATTGGGTAGAACTGAATATCGTAGCAAGAATGATGCTCACTTCTCAAAGGTGGGGCGCTATGAAATCAACACGCTCCGCAGAGAGATAGACAACGACATCGGGATAATAACCTCATCGGAAAATCTATACTCTATCATCGAGAGCAGCTTCTCTCCACGTGTCAATCCTATACAGGAGTATTTCAAGGGATTGCCATTGGTGGATGTAAGCAGCAGTTCTCCCTTTTCACTGAAAGCCATTCCCGACTTGGCAAGTTGCGTGGTCGTGCGCAACTCTGAAAAGTGGTTACAATATCTCACCAAGTGGCTCGTGGCAGTGGTCGCCAATGCAATGGACGACCGTGAGTGCCGCAACCATACCTGCCTTGTGCTGACAGGCGAGCAGGGCAAGTTCAAAACTACATTCTTGGATTTGCTCTGCCCGTCCAAACTGCACGGTTACAGCTATACGGGCAAGATATATCCACAAGAGAAGGACACACTTACTTATATCGGTCAGAACCTTATCGTAAATATAGATGACCAGCTCAAAGCTCTCAATAAGCGGGATGAGAACGAGCTGAAGAACCTCATTACCTGCCCGATGGTCAAGTACCGTATGCCGTATGACAAGTATGTAGAGGAGCATCCCCACTTGGCAAGCTTCGTGGCATCGGTGAACGGCAATGACTTTCTTACAGACCCTACAGGCAGCAGACGGTTTCTACCCTTTGAAGTGCTTTCCATAGATATTGAGAGAGCAAAAGCTATCTCGATGGACAATGTCTATGCGGAAGCCAAAGCCCTGTTAAAGTCAGGCTTTCGTTATTGGTTTGATGATGATGAGATTGCCGAACTATACAGAGAGAGTGAAGACTTTCAAGTACAGACTGCAGAGATGGAGCTTTTGTTGCGTTGTTTTGAAAAGCCAACGGAGGATGAAAGTTATTCGTTAATGACCACTACGGAGATACTCACTTATTTGGGTATTTATACCCACCAGCCACTTGTTGCCAAGCGGATGGGCGAAGCCTTGAAGAAAGCAGGATACATAAAGGTGAGCAAACGAAGAAACGGTGGTAGCCCCATCTATGTCTACAAGATTAGGAAAATCTTGCCATGTCCGCTCCTTCAAACTTGTAGTAGCCAAATGTAGTAGAATGTGTAGTATTGTCTTATACTACAAAGTAATACTGATTATCAATTACTTATCACAAAATAGTATGTAGTAAGAAGAAAGATGAAAAAGTTTGGAGGGGGAAAACTTTGGAAAAGGTAAAACCCAAAAACAGACAAACATAAATAATTATCATTCAACCCATTAAAGTGTTAAAACAATGAAAGAAGAAGATTTATCACGTATCAAGCGATATTCCATTGTGGAGTATCTCGAAAGGAAAGGTATCAGGCCTGTCCGCAAAACACCGACCTATGCCATGTACCGTTCACCGCTCAGGGAGGAAACGCATCCGAGTTTTAAGGTGGACACTGAGAAGAACCTTTGGATAGACTATGCCGAAGGCAGGGGCGGAAGCATAATCGACCTCTGTATGCGTATGGAGGGATGCACGCTATCGGAAGCTATCCGTTGTTTGGGACAGAACGCTTCCGATAATGGCACATCTAGTTTCTTAATGACTTCGTGCCAAATAATTCCCAGCCTGTGATGGCTGTAAATGGAGCAAGGAGACTGATAGAAATATCAGACACCCTGCCGCCACATTTACAGGATTATCTTACGAAGGAACGCTGTGTCAACTTGGAAAAGGCTACGCCTTTCCTCAAATGTATCAGCTATGAGGTAAGGGGCAGGCGCTATCAAGCCATCGGCTTTGCCAATCTCTCTGGCGGCTATGAACTTCGGGATGATAAGACGTTCAAGGGAACGATAGCCCCGAAGGACATTACTCCGATATTCACGGACAGAGCGGAACCAGTATGCATCATTGAAGGCTTCATGGACTTTCTCTCCTTCCTTTCGATGAAAGAAGAGATTACCAACCACTGCCTTTTGATGAACTCCGTGAGCAACGTGGCAAGGACTATCCGTTATTTGAATGACCGACACCTTACCCATATCCGTGCCTTCCATGACAATGACGAAGCAGGACGGAGGACTGTTCAAGATTTCATAAAGGCAGGCTTCCATGTTGAGGATATGAACATACATTACAAAGACTTCAAGGATCTCAACGAATATCATGTCAGCTGTGTCCGTGAGCAGCAGAAACGGAAAGCGCAGGAACAGACACACATATCAATTACAGGACAAAACAAGAAATCAAAACAAGTCAAACTTAAAATGAAATAGAAATGGAAAAGAAAACTATGATGAGCGACAAAGACCTTTCATGGTTCTTGGGCGTGGAAGATGAAGCAGAGGACGAATCTACTTCACAAGAAGCGACTGCGGTTCCTGAAAGAGAAAGACCAACAAACAAGCAGGACACAGAGAATACCATGCACTCCGAGCCTGCACGGAATGCTGAGAACGTAACCATTCAGAAACGCATCAGTGCCAAGATGAGAAAGAAAACACTCGAATCCTACAAGCAAGCCTATCTTGTGCCGACCAAGTTAAACAACCGTAAGGCGGTCTATCTGAGCAGGGAAACACAGGAACGTGCCGACTTTATTGTGCGTAGATTAGGCGACAGGGGTAGCAACCTTTCAAGCTTTGCTGAGAACATCGTGCGTCAGCATCTGGAGGAATATGGTGAAGACATAGAGAAATGGAGAAGACTGTAAGCCGTAAGAAAAAGTAGACGGTTTCTGGAAAAAGGTCTACCCTTTCTTCAAAATAGGTCTACCTTTTCGAGCAAATAGGTCTACCTTTTTTGCTAAAAGGGTCTACCTTTTCTTCTTCAGCTTAGTTCTCTATGAGAATACCACGAATGCAGTTAGTCATAGAATGCACGGCACTCACTTTTCGACTGTAAAACGCCTTGTACGTAAACGTTTCATTAGCTGACATTGCAAGACGTCAGTTTGTACCCACAAACTGCTCTTGCTCCCCTCGTCAGACTGTCGGGGAGATAAGACCGTAATCACTCCGTTCTCATCGGTCAGTGTTCGGGAATTAAGCAACAACGAATCATCTGCAATGATTAACTTTCAAAGAAACTTATATGAACAGACGCAAAGGAAAGACTGCCCGATGGCAGCAACAGAATAAGGAAGAGCAGAAGATGAATAAGACAGAGTTCATCAAGGTAAGATGCACCTTAGAGGAAAAGCAGCGTATTAAGTCAAAGGCGGAAAGTGCGGGGCGTAAGTTCTCCGATTACTGCCGTGAGATACTCCTAAGTGGAGAGGTGGCAGCCGTTCCCAAGATGACCGACAATGAAAGGGAAGCCATTTGTATACTTCAGCATACAGGACGGTTCTACGGGCAGATTTCTAACCTCATCAAAGTAAAAGATGAGAGATGGGTACATATTACACAGAACCTTTCGCTATGTGCCAAAGAGGCATTTAAGCGATTTTACGACCCCCATTTTCATGTGAACGATGAGATATATAAGGTCTTAAATCTAACAAGAGATGATAGGAAAATGTAAGGCGATAGCGCATGGCAGCACGGCTCTGGGCTATATCTTCAGAGAGGGCAAGCTCGGCTATCGGCTTGCCTTCCACAATCTTGCAGCAGGGAGCCAAAGACAATCTATGAGGAAATGAAAGTGGTCAGCGATTACAACACACGGTGTAGGAACAAGTTCCTCCGTATCGAAATAGGCATCGCACCACAAGATGAGAAAAGACTGCCTGTATCCGAGCTTATGGGAATAGCCCATCTGTTTGCCAAGCGAATGGGACTTGACAACCACCAATGGGTGGCGGTGACGCACAAGGACACCGACAACAGACACATTCACATCATTGCCAACCGTATCAGTCTGTACGGAGAGGTCTATGACACTACTTTTGTGAGCAATAGGGCAGCAAAAGTGGCGGAGGAAATAAGCAGAGAGAAAGGCTTGACCATTGCGAAGGAAGTAAAGGCGGAAAGACAACACCAAAAAGCAAAGACCAATCCTACGAGAGAGCAAACAAAGAAAGAGATGCAACAAATCTGTTATGCTTTGTTGGATAAATATAAAGGCGGTGGCATATCAGGGCATTCTATGTTCCTTTATGAATTGAGCAAAAACGGCATTATTATAGAGCGTATGAAGAACAAGCAAGGCAAGGTCTATGGCTTGAAGTTTTCATACGGAGAACATACTTTCAAGGCTTCCGAAATTGGCAGGGAGTTCGGTTATCGTTCCCTGCAGAAGAACTTTGAAGCAAGTAACAAGGGAGAACCAAAGAAAACATATCGAATAATACAAGAGGCAACAGAAAAAAAAAGAACAACCTGATACTGGTTATCAACTCATACCTCCAAGCCGTTCCTCTATCTCACGAGAAAATGATACCTCACAAGTACAGAATCCCATTGGTACAGTGGCAGACACCATCGTTGGTGCAGCCGATGATGTGGTTGAAGGGTTGGGCGATTTGATTACACCAACCGCACAAGGCTATGACTATGCAGAAGCAGCGTGGCAGCGCAAACTCAGAAACCAAGCGAACAGAAAGAAGAAAAGAGGGAAGAGGTATATAACCCACAGGCAAACAGCCAGTCAAAAGTGCAGAAACAGGAATATTTCATTAAAAACGCTTGTTATTCGGTAGCAAAGTATTATCTTTGCAAACAGAATAACAAGCGTTCTTTCTTTAGCAGTAAACAGCGACACAAAGCATTTCGCTCGTTTCCAAATCGTTACCAGTATAGTTATACTAAAAAGGTAACTTCTTTATTTTCAATTAGATACATTTTAATAATTATCTTAGGTTGTAAAATAGTCGCTATTGCAAACCTTTGATAACCAAACAGTTAATCGAATATTACTTTTATGTGAAATCTTTACGCTTCTATCGTCTTTTACTTGCCTATAAAACAGATGATTTCCATTAAGTTTCTGTTGTACGAAAGTGGTGTAAACTAAACATTATTCGTAGCTGAATGGCAGCCAATAGTTGTACACACAATATAAAAGGAGAGTTGCGGAACCATTCCACAACTCTCCTTTTATATTTGCTTGATAAGTGCTTAAAGCACAACTTTCGTTGTTGTTGTATTTTGGCTAATATCGTCGGTGCATCGAACAATGCAGGCTCCGTCAAACGGAACACTTATGGTAGTGTCTTGATGGGTAAGATGTTGTTGTACCAAAAGCTTTCCGTCGAGTGTGTAAACACGTATGGTGGATTGGGCAAATGGGCTGTGTATGCGCAACAAACCTTCGCTTGCGACAATGGAGAGTGTGTTGTCGGCATTGTCTATTCCATCGGCGCAGCCACTGCCATCTCCTTCCACATAAACCTTCCAGTTCTTCTCCGTTGCGATAGAGGTTTTGCTTGTTAATGCGGCTTCGTCCTTCTTTGTACCGTTGTATAGATTATACTTTTTAGGCATTGTTGGCAATGTAGGCAGCTGGTTGTAGAGGGTGTTGAGCTCGCAGGCAGTCATACCGTTGGCAGTAACGCCGAGCTGTTTAAGGTTCGGACATTCTTTCAGGTTCACGCTGTGGAGTTGGTTATAAGAAAGTTCTAATTCTTCCAAACTGCTCAAGCCCTTCAGTTCTGCCTTTGTTAGCTTGTTCGTTCGTAGGTTGATGACTTTCAGTGCAGAAAGATTTCGAATGCGATGGCTTCAAAAGCATTCTTGGAGAGCAGTGCTTTTTCTAAGGTCGAATTCTTTTCGGGGAATGCAATCGTGGTGAGCTTACACTCGGTTGCGTCTAATAATGTTATTTCCTTGTTATGCGAAAGGTCGAGCGTTGTGAATAGATTTTTGCCACACCACAGTTTCTTCAATCCTTTCAAAGGTTTCAAGTCGATTTGGTTTACTTTGCAAGAACTGAATCCAAGTTCTTCCAATTCCTTGTTGTTCTCCAAATTGAGCGATGTAATACCTGCGTTTCCTTTGAGCATAAGGAACTTTAGCTTGGCAAGTTTCGATAGGTCGATGCTTGTAAGTTTGGTTTCCATAGAGTACAAAGACAGTAATTCGGGAGAGCTTACCTTGAGCGATGCAATGGGATTGCTCGAACAATTAACGTCCTTGAGTTGGTTGAATTCTGTCAGGTCGAGGCTCGTAAGTTTGTTGTTTGTGCAAGAAAGCTCTTCCAATGGTGCATCTTGTGGAATGGTGAGCTTATCGATAGCACATTCGTTAGCTATGATATGCTTTATTTTATGGCAGCTGCTTAAGTCTAATTCTGTGATGCGCTTCATACGAGAGCAGTCCACGTATGTAAGGTTAGGGCACTTGCTGACATCTAAATCAGACAGGAAGTTTTGTGAAGCCACCAGCCTGATGAGGCTCTTGCAGTGCGAAAGGTCGAGATCCGAAATACTGTTGCTGCCGAATATCTCCAAATTTTGCAGTTCGGTGCTGTGGGTTAAATCGAGTTCCGACAAGTAATTGTAAGCAGCTTGCAGCACTTCCAGCTTTGGACAGTTCGATACATCTAACACTTTCAGCTTGTTTGCCATGCAATTCAGCTTCGTAATATTGCCCTTTATCTTTAGGTTTGTACCCTTTACGTCCGACTTTATCTCACTGAAATCAGTGCCAAGAGTGTAGCTTACCTCTACGCCGTCGCCCCAGTCGATAGTAATAGACGTGTTAGCTTCTTTCGCAGCGAGGGCAAAACTGATTTCGCCAGATGCTTGTGTGGTCATCATAGTAACCTCGGCAGGTTGCTCGTTGGTAACGTTTATGCCGCAAGACTGAAGTACAGAAGCCAAGTAAGGCTGCTCGGTGCAAGGGTCTATGATGGAAGCAACGAGGCGATACTTGTCAGCTTCGAAGTCTTCGATGGCAAACGGTTCGGTAGCGAAGGTGTATGTGCGGTCGTTGTTCACCTTGAGTTCGTAGCCTTCCACTGGGCTAATCATCTTTACAAACTTATTATACACGGTGCCGTCGGGGATTTCCACGTAGCCGTCTTCATCGGTTTCAGGAATAAAGTTGTTCTCTACGAGATATACATTCATACGCAAACCCTTTGTTTCCTGTTGCTCGGATACCTGACCGGTGATGTTGCAAACAAACTTTCCATCGCTGTTCCTTGTTACAGAAGGGGTCATTTGCGCAAAGGCAGGACCGTAGAAACCACGTTGTAGCAAGTATTCGTAAACGTCAGTAACTTTTGAACTAATCTTCATTGCGGGCGAATAGGTGCTGAGGTCTTCCAGCTGTGTGTGGTTATTCAGTGTTCCGTATGGTGTCATCAAGTTTCTGTTCACCATCATTCTTGGCATTTCTCCAATCTTATACATCTTTGCCAATTTGTTTTCTTGTTGGCTTGCCTTGAATGTTGCTTCCCCCGGCTTGGCTCACGAACGTTACCAGCTCGTAGCGGTTCTTCTTCTTTGTTTTGTGTTGCAGGGTTACGATGCTTGTTGCAAGTCCACGATAAAGGTCGTATGCCTTTTTGTCGGTAGGGTCTGCAAACACCTCTACATAGTGTGTCGGCATACGGTAGGTTCCTTCAACAAAGTATTGACGGAAAGGTTTTACGCGCACACCCATATCTACTTCCATACCATTTACCTTATAAGGCTTTATGGTAATGATGTGTGGGCGTGTGTCGTTCGGAGCTTCGAACGAAATAAAGCCCACACCGTCTTCCATCGATTGTCCCGGAGCGAGCTGAATATCGTTGCGTGTCTTGTACTTGACATTTGTTCGGTCGTTGTCGAACCAATATTCAAATTCCACTGTATTGATGGTAGTGTTCGACTGATTGTCCATATAGAACACATAAAAGATAGGTGCGTAGGGTTCTCCCACCTTCTGTGGGAAATAGTTTGCTCCATAGAAATCGTCAAACTCCAACCCTTTCAGTTCCGGAGGTAAATTTCCGGCAGGTGCTTTTTGTTGGTTCAATCGTAGCCTCTTGTACGTATTCTTCTGTGTTTGAGCCTTGACAGGCATAGACAGGAATAATGCCGTAAGCAAGAAACCGATTACATGTAAATGCTTTTTTCCCATATTTCCAATAGATTATAGTTATTAAATAGGGAGAACTATTTTGTTAAGGTAAGGCAGCCGACTCCCTTTCACTGCCCTCTGTATAGGTTCTTAAGTGTAATCAACACTGATGTAATAGTATTGCAAATATAATTATTATTTCTCACAAACGGAAATATACACTGAAATTATCGTATGTTAATACGATGCAGAAATGAAGGTGTTGTTCCTTAGATATCAATTTGCATTAAATAGTTGGTAATGCGCATCAAATCACTTTTTCTTGTCAATCCATCAGTATATTTCTGTGGAATGGAAGTATAGCCAAACTTTGCTCCGAGCATAGCACAGGCCACAGCAGCGTTGGTGTCGGCATCGCCACCCTCATTAACTACTCTGAGCAAGCCCTCTTCAAAGTCGTTTGCATGGAACAGGCACCATAATGCTGAACCCAGAGCCTTTAGTGTATATCCTATGCTCGAAGGCTCGTCAAGTTCCAGACTCTCAATGCCGTTATAGTATGCCTTGTTGATATATTCTGCGATGCTTTTATCGTATTTGTTTCCGATTGTCATTATCTGTGAGTAGGAAAGCTGTTCGTCGTGCCATATTAAGTGGTTTATAATTTCAGAAACAATAACGCAAGAACCCACACAGCGTGGGTCGAAATGGGTAAGTCTACAGACATCTTCTGCTGTTTGTGCCACATTCTCCTTCTTTAATCCTATTATTGCAGTGCGCATTACAGAACCGTTGGCTGCATTTTTGGTTCGTGTCATTCGCCAAATCAGTTCTGCCACTTGATGTGGTTTCTCCACATATTCGGCTATCGACAGCACTTTAAGGGTGGTTTGTCCTACACCACGTGTTTCGGGAGCATAGACCCACTGCTTGAAATTCCTTGCAATGGTGTGCAGATTTATGCCCTTATCCTCGATAATAGCATTGGCAATGCACAGCATCATATCCGTATCATCACTCCAACTGCCTGGCTGGAACTTTGCTCTATGGTAGTCTCTGATGATTTGGCTGTATTCTTTCAGTCCATCAGGATACTTCTCCCTTACTTCTGTCTTCGACATAAATTCAGTGCCCAAACCGAGTGCGTCGCCAATGGCTTGTCCGAAAATAGTACCGTATATCTTATCTTTTGTTTCCATTTCTTTTGCTAATTTCCAAATTACGTTCTTTTGAATTAAAGCGCATAAGTATTATGCTGTATTTTGTTCTTGTTACTTACTATATACTTGTTCTTTGCTACTGTTGAAACTGGTTAGGGCATGTTTTCGTCCGAATAGGAATGGTGAAAGATGCAGCAGGTCTAAGACTTTGCAGATGCCAAGACTACCGATTACACAGATGGGTAACGAGATGCAAAGAAACAACAAGCGTGTTGAATCGAAAGATAAATAAGGTATAAACACTTTGCAGCATAATGTGAATATGGGCGAGAAGATGTATAGAATCAAAGAGTTGCGCCCTAAAAATAACAGTATTTCTTTCGATTTAATTGGGACGTATGGAAACACAGTTAGCAAGAAAGAAAACACGAAATAGACAATCATTGTACCTCCTACTGTGGCTCTATTGAATGCCGAAGGATAGAAATAAAGAATTGCCAAGACTACAAGCGACCACCACGACCTGCGGAATATGGTAAGAAAGGAAAGCGAACTTTGACGAACAAGAACACCAACAAGGAAATACATTGCACATGTAAACGAGATAATTCCTGATAGAGAAAGGACATAATAAGCTATTCCTAAGATTATAAGGCGTGAAAAAGCTGAGGCCTTTGCCCATCGGAAGACAGAAAGTAAAGTGTTCCACAGATTATCAGGGTGTGCAGATACCAATACGGGCCTAACGGACGAAGGCATAGCTTGTTGAGCATTACCTCTATTGATAGCGTTGGTATATGGTCTTTTATTGGCAGCAGCGATGCCATAGCTACATATCCCATCTCCATAATAATGTAGGGCACGGCAAGCCACAATACTGTTTGGCAATAACTTTTTATAGGCTTGCCTACTTTCGACAGATAGCCCGATATAATAAGAAAACCAGGCATGTGGAATGTGTAGACGAACCTTTTAAGATAAGGATAACCATCGCCGATATAGGCAAGATGAAAAGTTATCATTAGGAGAATGAACAGAGCCTTGAGAAAATCTAATTCCTCAATTCTTTTCTTTCCTTCTTCGCTTTGGTTAGATGGTATATTCATATTGCTACAGTTGCTTTTATTGTGCAAAAGTACTTATTTTCAGGCTATTTGCCAAACAAATGTTTTACATAAGGTGATAAGATTATGGTGTTTGTATAAGCAAATAGTGGTTGTTCTGAACTTCAAAACAACCACTATAGTTGAACTAAACAAAACACCAGTGTGTGTTATGTGTATGAAATAACTTACTTAACACATACTTTCTTGCCGTTTATAATATAGATTCCGTGTGAAGGTTGTGTATTGTTTGGCAAGCGTTGTCCGTTAATGGTAAAGATAGTTGTCTGTGTGTTGCTGTCTTGACTAATTATTGTGCTGATACCAGAAAGGTCGTGCTCTGATATTCTGGTGAAATCTCCCCATTGTTCTGCCTCAGCATATTCATTTCTATGACCTTTAGGCACTTTTAGTTCGCATGCAATTTTGTCTACATTCTCAAATACTCCAGCGCCCATAGCAGCTCCCTTTAATGGAGTGTCGCGAAGACAAGTAATACATTTTAGTTGTTTACAGCCATCGAAAGTGTACATTCCTATCTGTTCCAGACTGGCTGGAAGAGTGATTTCGCTTAATGTTTCGCAACCATTAAAAGCTTCGGCTTCTATACCTTTTAAGTTATCAGGTAGTTTTATGTTCTTCATTGCTGCGCAACTACCGAATGCCCAAGTGCGAATAAACTCTATGGTTGAAGGTAGCGAAACCTCTTTTAGGGCAGTGCATCTGCTGAACATATAGCGTTTAAGTTCGGAGATATTGGCTTTAATGATGGCTTTCTCTAATCCCGTACAATTATAAAAAGCGAAGTCGCCAAGGTCGGTAACATTTTCTGGTATGGTTACTTCGTTCATTTTTGAGCAAATACCAAAGGCAAGCATACCAATTTTCTTCAGTGTAGGAGGGAAGTTGATGTTTTTAATTTCGTTGCACATAAAGAACGATGCAGCACCGAGTTCTACTGTTCCTTCTGGAATATCGTAGTTGGTAGCCCTCATATTTGGATACGCAATTAGTTTGTTTCCACTTTTATCGAAGAGAACTCCATCTACATCTTTCAATACGGTGTTGTTTGAATCTACTGTGATGCGTTTTAGTCCTGTGCACGATAAGAATACTTGTTCGCCTAAACTGGTTATGCTGGCAGGCATAGATACCGATGTAACCTGTGTGCAACCTCCAAAAGCATTGTCGCCGATACCAGTTACAGTATATTGTTTACCTTGATAGTTTACGTTGGCTGGAATTGCGACATCGCCTTTTATAGGACTATTATACAATGTTCCTGTTGCCTCTAAAAGCTCATCGAGTTCTGTAGTAACTTGTACATATTGCTTTGTTGCATCTGTTATTTTATAAAAGAGTTTGCCTTCTTGAAAGTCATAATTCTTTTGTTGTGCACATACCTGCAAGGCTACTGATAGCAGGAATGCTATAATGGGTAAGGTTTTCCTCATAGTTGTTTTTTTGTTTTTTGCCACTTGTGTGGCGATAGTTTCTTTTAAGTTTATTCTTGCAACTTTTTCTTTACGGAAGAGGATTATTATTCTTCTTCGTCTTCAGGGTCAGCCCACACAACTTGTACGCCCGACGCAAAGTCTTGTGTGCTTTTGCGAGTTTTAGGGTCGCGACGGCTTGCTGGTAAAAATTTACACTTCACTCCTTTCACATTCTTTAATGTCGAAGTCTTCTTTGTTTTCTACTGGGTCGCTTTCTACAGTTAGATGAAATCGACCTAATCCATCGAGTACAACAGTATTACCAAGACTTAGATTGTAGCTAATTTCGTCTACTAAAGCCATAATAATACCTGTAACTTCGCCACGTGTAAACGATGTGTTTGACTGGATAGCAGCAGCAAGGTCGGCTGTTGATGTTTCTCCGTTGCTTACTACTCGTGCATGCCATTTACCACCTCGATTTGCCTCTTTAAACTTGCTTTGTTGTAGTCTGATACTTATTGCCATAAAGTTCTGCTTTGTTTATTTTGTTTTATTTTGCGTGCAAATATACGTAAATTATGTGCAAATAGCAAGAAAGATATAGGAAAGCAAAGACTACTGCACTGACGCTTTGCTACGAGAGATATTGTTTTTACTGCTTTACCACTTTCTTATTGTTAATAATGTATATGCCTTTTGGCAATTTATTTAAGTTGTCAGATACACGAACTCCACTAAGTGTATAGGGATTTTGATTGGTCGTATTCACAATTGGCGTATTGATGGAAGCTGGATTTGGCGCAATAGTTACCCAATCTGTTACGACCTTATTGTCTTTTCCAAATAATGTGTAGTAAGTATATTCACCATCTTGAAACTCTTTCCAATATGTACCTGCAGGTCCAGTAACATCACAACCTCTGAATTCGGGCTTATTATCCCATACCCAACTGATGCTACCAGCATATTGATCGTCGCTCATACCTTCGCCTTTGACGCGTACATTGCAATGGTTAAATATCCAATAGCCATCACACAGTCCATATTCTCCTGCACTAACTTCCAATGTACAATTATTCACGGTGATAGAACCTCGATTAAAGATGCCTTTCTGATAGTCTTTATTACTTGCTGTAGTTGACGCATTTATTATAAGGCTACCGTTACCCGTAAAAATAATACTATTGTCCTTACCATTCCATAATCCTACACTCTTCTCTGCAGTAACGGAGTTGTTACCAATGAGATGAATTGTCAATTTCTCACCGAGATTATAGATACCTACTCCATAAATAGTCTCTGCCGTATTATGGATAGTTACATTGTCAAGTGTAAGAGTTTTGGTAGCAGGGTCATACTTAGCATTTCCTTTCACACCATCAATAACAGAAAGGTCGTTGCAGTTGTCAGAGGTAACTTGTGCACCGGCAATTATTAATTCATAATCTTCTGTCTGCGCCTGTGCCATACCTGTCCACATTGTCGCTACTATAGCGAAAACGAATGTGAGTAATGCTTTTTCTTCATAATTCTTTTGTTTTAATTGTGAATAATAAAATGAATTATTCTGTTGGCTTTAACCCTTATATGAGCGAAGTGTATTGTTAGGTAAGTATAGGATAATAGAAAGAGTATTACTCCGCACCGTAGAAAGATGCGGAGTTAAGTTGCTTTTACTGTTTAACCACTTTCTTACCGTTTACAATGTATATGCCTTTTGGCAATTTGTTTAGGTTGTTAGAAAGGCGCACACCGCTAAGTGTATAGATACTTTGCTGTGTATTGTTGGTGTGAGCAACAGGAGTTTCGATGGCTGTTGCATCTTTAACAATAACAACTTTGTCGGTAACTTTTTCTCCGTCTAATGCAATGCAGTGCATATCTTCATCGAACGCTGCTCCTGAAGGTTCTGAAATTTTACAACCAATTAGCGAGAGAGAAGCAAAGTCGCAGATAGAGCCTTTATCTGTTCCTTCTGCAGTTACATTAGCATTCTTAATAACAAGTTTTTCGGTTGTTCCGTTATATCCAGCAATACCATATTCTGAGCTTTTTACCTTTACATTGCAATCGTCTATGGTTAAATTACTTTTGTTGGCGTAAATAGCACAGTTTTTTTGGCTTTCAGCTTCCAAAGAACCGCCGCCTGTGATGGTAACAGCACCCTCGTACAGAATAGTCGAGTTGTTCTCTGAACATAGATAGTTGTCGCCTATAACCTTTATTGTCAGACCATCTATTTTAGACGAGATGGCATTCTTGTATTTATCTACCTTGATAGATGCATTCTTCAGCGTGAGCGTCTTCGTAGCATTGTCGTACTTTACAGTTCCGCTCACACCTTGTAATAAACGAGAGGTCGTTGCAATTGCGTGATGTTACTTGTACAAGTGCAATTGTAAGGTCGTAATACTCTTGAGCTTGAATTGCAGTTGTCCACATTGTCGCCATAATGACGAGCATAAAAGAAAGTAATGTTCTTTTTTTCATAATCTTTTGTTTTAATGTTTTATAATTAGATGAACTGTATAGTCTGGGTTTAAACTGCTCTAATAGAGTAGGGCAGACAGTTTGAGAGTCTTTAGGTATTATACCGCTGATAGTTTTATTGTATCGTTGGTTAGAAGGTTGTTAATAGCTAGACTATCGCTTGCAAATGTAAATCTTTTTTTTGAAAACAGCAAGCGATAGTCAATAAAAGTAAAAAAATGTATTGATTGAGCTGTGTGCTTAATACATTAGTTTTATTCCGATGTAGAAGCAACGTGGGAGCGATGGTCCATAGATATAGGAGGCATCGCGGTTCCACCCTTTGTCTAAATCGCGTTGGTAAGTGTTGCTTATATTCTGAATGCCTGCATTGAGTTGTGCTTTTACTTGTTTGTAAATATCGAGATTGTAGCTTGCTTTCAAACTTAGTGTGAAGAATGATGGTGTTTGCACTGCTATTGGCTTTTCTACTCCTGAGCCTGCTGCGTGCCCTACGAGCATACTTCCATTGTAGTTGCCAGAGAGTGCTATGGACAGATGCTTAGTGGGCGACGACTGCACCGTGAAGTAACCATATATGTTTGGTGTACGCAAGAATTTCTTTTCGGCTGGTGCGTCTTCGTCCCATTCTACGGCTTCTTTGTATTGGCTACGTTGTACGGTGAGTCCGCTTTGCATAGATATCCATTTTGAGTATACGGCTTTTCCTTCTATATTCATACCCCAGACGTTGGCTTGATTGGCATTGAAGCGTTCGAGAATGCGAATGCCGTTTTCGTCGTGTTCGTTTAAAACTCGTTGAGCAAATACGTTGTTTAGGTGTGTATAGAAGGTTTCTATTAAGATGTTGGTTTGCACATTGCCAAAGTTATAGTACATATCGGCTGAGAGGCTTAAGCTGTTAGAGCGTTCTTCTTTAAGATTCTTTGCTAAATAGGTTTTTATGCGTTCTCCGCCTGCCATACTTGTGTGCAAGTCTTCGTCGAATGTTTGTGGTGCACGAAATCCGCCTGCATAGGTTAAGCGTAAATGAATGTTTTGTGTTGCATTGAAGCGTAGGTTTGCTCGTGGACTGAAGATGAGGTGGTTTATGAGATTGTGTTTGTCGAAACGACCGCCTAAGAGTATGCCCCAATGTTCGTTTTTCCATTCGTTTTGAAATAGCATGCTGCTGGTTCGTACGGTTTGTTTGGTTATGGTGTTGTAGCCGAGTGAGTGGTCGTTTAGTGCGTCGTAAGTGTATTCGGTGCCAAGGGTGAGTTGTGCTGGCATAAAGAAGAGTTGCCCGAAGTTGTGCACAAATTGTATTCCTCCCATTAAGTTTGTATCGTGTGTTTTGCTGTATGCTTTTAAGGCTTCTGCTTTGCTTTCGTCTGAGCCATCGCCTGTGCCTCCATAGTAGCTGTTGCGCGATACGAGTTGGAAAGAGGTGTATGCTGTGAGGTGATTTAGTCCGTTGGGTGTAAAGAGGTCGTAGCTGAGTGAGCCTCCGTTTATATCGTGGTCGAGCTTTCGGCTATGTTGGATTCGTGTACAGGTAGGTCTAAGTTGTTACCGCCACGGCGATATTCGTTTAGTGCGTGGTATTGCAGTTTCAGTTTAGAATAGTTGTTCAGGCGTAGGAAGGCGCCCATTCCAATGGTTTTGTTTATTAGTTTTGGAAGGTCGGTGTATCCGTCTTGGTCTCTGTCGTAACCTCCACGGTTGCGACTTTGTCCGTATACAGAGAATCCTGCTTTGTTGTTGTTTGACACTATAGACGTGTTCACTGTGGTGTTGTTTTCGAATGTTTTTCCTCCTTCGTAGGCTGTAAAGGTATGTGTTAATTCGGCGTAATTGCTTAATGGTTCTTTTGTAATGATGTTGATGGTTCCGCCTATTGCCGATGAGCCGTATAGTGCTGAGCCTCCTCCTCGTACCACTTCTACTCGTTCTATCATGTTGGCTGGTATTTGTTCTAATCCGTATACTCCTTGCAGGGCTGAGAATACGGGGCGTGAATCGATGAGTATTTGTGAATAGTGTCCGTCTAACCCGTTAATGCGTACTTGCGAGAAGCCACAGTTGGCGCAATTGTCTTCTGTGCGAACGCCTGGTTGAAAGTTTAGTCCTTGTGCCAGACATGTTGAATTGGTAATGTTGAATGTTCGTGTGTCTATTACGTTTACCAATGTTGGTGCGTTGCGCCTTAGCGATATGCTTCGGTTTGACGACACTACTACTTCGTCTAAAGCTATTTCGTCGGTTGTTAGCACAAAGTTTATGGTTTGCTTTGTGTTCTTTTCCACTTCTATGGTTTGCTTTTCAGCGTGGTATCCGGTGGCTCGGGCTTCTATTGTTTGTTTACCCAGCGGAAGGTCTTCTAAGTGGTAGTAGCCTTCTGCATTGGTAACACTTACAATCATAGTTCCTTCCACTTGTACTGCTACGTGTGGTATTGGCTCGCCTGTGGCTTTACTGGTTATGTGTCCTGCTATGTTTGCATTTGTTTTTAGCTCTCCGTTTGCGTTTGCTGTTATTGGTAGCAGTGTGAGTGTTACAAGCATAATTGTTTTTAGTATATGCTTGGTTTTCAGGTGCAGTTGTTTCATTTTTTGTTTCCTTAATTGTTGTTTTGTTTGTTCTAAAGTATTGAGAACCTTTGTTTTTCGTATAGCTTTTCATAGATGTAAGCTTTACGCTGCAAAGGTAGTATCATTGGTTTGTTTGTGCAATACCTAATATTTAGGATTTTGTATGTATTGTGTTTCTACGAAAAGATGCGTGTGATGAGACTGAAAGCTTATTAGCTTTTAGTAAATTGTTTATAAGTTTTCTATAAAAAGCTTATAAGCTTTTTTTAAATAGCTTATAAGCTTTATGTAGATAGCTTATAAGCTTTTTGCGAATAGCTTATAAGCTTTTTGTTAATAGCTTATAAGCTTTTTGTGCTTTCTTTGGTATGTTTTCTTGCTTTGTTAGTGTATATATTTTGTTTTGTGTAGATGTATTTTTCTGGAAATCAATGGATGTGTGGAATGGGTGGTGGTATAAAAAGATAAGCAGACACTCGGTTTTTCGAGCATCTGCTTATATGAATTGTTGTGTATATTGGCTTGTTTAGCTGCCTTTTGTTTTGTTATTTTTATTATGTAGTTCTATTATTTTACTATTTTCTTAGTTACTTTCTTTCCATTGCTGTAAGTTATTGTTTTCAGGCTGACGCCTTTTGTGCTTTTATTTATTTTGCGTCCCAATAGGTCGGTATAGGTAATGTTTTCTATTTGTGGGTTATTTTCTACGCCGAATATCTTTGTTGTTGGATTTTTTGCCCATACTATTTCGGAGCGACTAACGTTGTTGTCAATTTTGTGTAGCACTTGAACGCCCACTCTGTTATAGTTTTCAACCTTTGCGTAGAATAGGTGTGTGTTGCCTTGAACGTAGAAGAACTCTTTGTCTTCGAATAGGTATGGAATGTCTGTCATATCTTCGTCTAAGCCCGAATAGATATCTTCGGTAAAAGTCATAGGTTTAGTGTCGGTATCGAAGTATACATTATAATATAGATAGTCGGGCATAATGTATTTTCCATTAACGTCTTTGGTTTCTATGGTGAACTTCACACTCATTCCGTCAGACTCATCGTAGGGCGAAACCTCTTGTATGGCAGGTGCCGCAGGCTTACGCAAAGTCATGTCGTATGCTTTTATGGTAGGTTCTCCGTATGCAGCCCATGCAACAATGTCTTCTCCCCCTTCGTTTATTAGCATTAGGCTGTTAGGTTTGCTTGTTAGTTGTTTGGTGTTTTTGTCATAGTTGAATACAATTTCATCGGCTTTTGTAGCTTGCATGTGTTTCTTACCTTCGTCGTCGGTTCTGAACGAGCATTTTGCTGGAAGCAGAAAAGCGTAGGCGTGTTCGTCTTCGGCAATTCCTATGTATTGTGTTTTAAACACTGCAGTGTTTCCTTTAATATCGCCTTTAATCCATAGTGCATCTTCTTCGTCTTTGCCGAATGTGTATGGGCATTGAATGTAAGCTTCGTTCTCTGTTATTGCCATTTTTATGTTTTCTTCTTTAGTGTTGCCTTGCACATCAGTGTAAGTCATAGTGAAGTTTTGTGGTTCTGCATCTTCTGGAAGTTCAGTTTGCTCCTCTTCGAATGGTTTTATAACAATGTTCGAAGATGCAAATCCATACCACTTTCCATCGTTATCGGTAAGTCCGATGATAACATTTGGCAAGTCTGTTTCAATGTTTGTTCCTTCGTTTTCTTGCGTCAGTACTCCGTTGTTGAACGTAAAGTTTACATCTCCTTTAAAGTTCTTGTTGTTGTCGTATTCAGGCACATACACCCAGTCTTCACCATCTTTTGCGAGCACCAGTCGAGTAGCATAAAGCTTAATCTTCTCGCTGTTGTCGTCGTATCCAGTGTCAATGGCTTGTGGAGTATGTAACACATATTTGTTTTCGCCGTTTGGCTCCAACTTTGTGTACGAGAAAGTGTAGCATTTTCCAAGTGCGTTGAATATGTAAATGTTTTTATCGCTGCCCATAACATAGTTGGCTAAACCGCAACTTTGTTGGGAGAAATTAGCTCCGCCATTTTCTGGAACCGCACAAATAGATGCACGTTGCAGCTTGTCTATATCTTCTCCATCAGGTTTATCCTTTATAATATCTTCGCTTTTAATGGGCAAAGTTTTCTTTACCACTGCTTTATTGTTACAAACAATTTTAGCTTTGTTCAACGAACTATTGTTTAATTGGACATAAGATGGTGTTTGTGCCATTATGCAATGGCAAATTAGTGTCATAAACGACATTGCAATGAGTTTTCTCATAAGTTTAATGTTTGTCAAAATTATAATAACGATTTATTCTTAAATATATGCTTTTAGTATATGTTTTCATTTAATGTATTGCAAAAGTATAGATTTATTTCGAATTAGTATTATTTTATTTAAACTTTTTGAATACTAGAGCCGATTATAGTTATAAAATCTTATTTGTGAATAACAGATATCTAAAACGCAATTGATAGATATCTGCGACGAACGTTACAGATATCTAAGCCGATTGTTACAGATATCTGAAACGAAAGCAACATAAACATCAGTAAAGTTCCATTTAGTTTGTTGTAACTAGTAGGTGTTGCTTATACTGTTCTTGCCTATATACTGTTGAGCCAGTATAACCTTTATATAGTAGAAATGAGAAAAGGAGCAAAGTAACTCTTTATGGGCTACTTTGCTCCTTTTTAAATACGTGTGTCTGTAAATATATTTTATATTAGTGTGAGCACGTAAAGATAAATAACGGCTGCAGGAATGGCAATGAGCGACGAGTCGAAACGGTCGAGCATTCCTCCATGGCCTGGAAGAATATTGCCACTGTCTTTTATGCCAAGCGTGCGTTTAAACAAACTTTCTACGAGGTCGCCCCACGTACCAAAGATAGCCACCACAATGCCGAGCCCAATCCACTGTGGAATGGTTAGCATATTAGGTGCCGTAGGATTTTCGGTAAGATAACCTATTAATATAGCAATAGCAATAACAAAAATGCCACCACCAATGCTACCTTCCCAGCTCTTTGCAGGACTTATGCGCGGAAAGAGCTTATGCTTTCCAAAGAGAGAGCCTGTGCAATAGGCACCAGTGTCGTTTGTCCACAAGAATACAAATATACTTAATGGCAAAAGCATATCTGCCATTATGTTGCCATTCGCATCGTGCTGAAACGCTAATACATTTATTAGCGAGAAAGGCAATGCTATGTACATCTGCCCTAACATAGTATATGCCCAGTTGTTAATAGGGTTCTCGTTCTTTAAATAAAGTTCGGCTATGATGAGATAAATTATGGTAAGAATGTAAGGCACAAACACACTAAAGTCTTTAACGTATCCTAGTCTTAGTCCAGCCATTGCAATGAAGAAATAGACACCAGCCACAACAGAAATGAAACGATTAACGTTTACACCTTCTATCTGCGATACAAGTCCAGTATATTCCCACAAAGTCATTCCAGTAATTACGGCAAAGAGCACAATCATATAGTGCGGTGCCATAAACCCTGCAACCATAACACACACGAAAAGTACTCCTGTAATGGCACGTGTAATAAGATTTTTCTGTTTATCAGTCATAACCTCTCTTCTTTATTCTTTCGTCTTATTGTCTGACTTGTTATTTGTCTTATCGTCAGTATCTGTAGTTGTAGTATCTGCCGTATCGTCAGTATCAGCTTGTTTCATAGAAGCTTCGTGCTCTGCTTGTGCTTGCTTAACACATTCAGGCATAGAATCGAGCGATAGTTTTGCATTCTCTTCTGCATCCATCAATTCTACCGTACGACTAATCCAGGGGCGTTTACCAAATATTTCTTCTACATCTTCTGCCATAATAACTTCACGCTCTATAAGGAGTTGTGCCAATTTAGCATGTCCCTCACTATGTTCCTCTAATATAGCCTTTGCGCGCTCATATTGTTCGTTTACAGTTTTTAGAACCTCTTCATCAATAATTTTACCTGTTGTTTCAGAATAAGGCTTTTGGAAACTTGCATCGTTGTTATAATAGCAAATATTAGGTAGCTTGTCGCCCATACCAGCATAGGCAATCATTCCGAATGCGCTTTTCGTTGCTCGTTCCAAATCGTTTATAGCTCCAGTAGAAATATGTCCTGTGAAGAGTTCTTCCGCAGCACGTCCACCAAGCAATGCACACATTTCGTCGAGCATCTGTTCTTTAGTTGTAATAGGGCGTTCTTCTGGCAAATACCATGCAGCACCAAGCGCCTGTCCACGTGGAACTATGCTTACTTTAACAAGAGGATTGGCAAATTCGCAGAACCAGCTTATGGTAGCATGTCCAGCCTCGTGAAGTGCTATAGAACGCTTTTCGGCAACTGTAAGTATCTTTGTTTTCTTCTCTAATCCCCCAATGATACGATCTACAGCATCTAAGAAATCCTGTCGACCAACAGCAATCTTGTTGTGTCGAGCCGCAATAAGTGCAGCTTCGTTACAAACATTTGCTATATCAGCACCAGAGAAACCTGGAGTCTGTCGTGCGAGAAGGTCTATATCAAGATTTTTCTCCAATTTCAATGGGCGTAAATGCACTTGGAAAATAGCCTTGCGCTCTGGTAAATCAGGTAAATCTACATGAATCTGTCGGTCGAAACGTCCTGCACGAAGTAAAGCCTTGTCGAGCATATCTACACGGTTTGTAGCTGCTAATACAATAACTCCGCTGTTGGTTCCAAATCCGTCCATTTCTGTAAGCAATGCGTTCAATGTATTCTCACGTTCGTCGTTGCCACCCATAGATGGATTCTTAGAACGAGCACGCCCAACAGCATCAATTTCGTCAATAAATATAATAGACGGTGCTTTCTCTTTAGCTTGTCTGAATGCATCGCGAACACGACTTGCACCAACACCAACGAACATTTCAACAAAGTCGGAACCACTCATCGAGAAGAATGGTGCTCCAGCTTCGCCAGCAACAGCTTTCGCCAACAATGTTTTTCCAGTTCCCGGAGGACCAACAAGCAATGCTCCTTTAGGAATCTTACCACCTAACTCTGTATATTTTTGTGGATTCTTTAAAAAGTCTACAATCTCTTGTACTTCTTGTTTTGCACCTTCTTGTCCTGCAACATCTTTAAAGGTTACACCTATTTCGCCACCTTTCTCGTATATTTTAGCCTTTGATTTTCCAACACTAAATACGCCATTACCACCATCGGCGCCATCATTCATTCTGCGCATTATGAAGAGCCAGAAACCTATGATGCAAATCCAAGGAAATAAACCTATAAGAATATCTGTGAAACCGTGTTCGTCTTTATTCTCATAGCTATATCCAGAAATCTTTTTTTGTTTAAGTGCTGTATTTAAAAAGACTTCAAGATTATCAATAGAACCTATCTCGACTGTGATGTATGGTGATTCTCCAACTTGATCTACACCTCTCTTAAATATGTCTCGTATATGGTTTGGACGGACATACATTTGTAGTGTGCTCTCCTTTTTGTTTATGACAACACGTGTGGCATAACCCTTATTAATATAGTTCACAAAAGTGGTATAGTCTCTTGTTGCACTTTCACTTGTAGAGAATATACTATCTAAACTTTTTGACGAAAAGAATAGCACAATAAAAACAAGTGCCATTACATAAAGCCAGTTCATATTGAACTTAGGCATTTTCGGATTGTTGTTTGGATTCTGATTGTCCATTTAATTCATTTAATAAAGATGTAAAATTAATTTTCTTATGGCAACAGTCTTAGTCCAAGTCTGCTATTTGTGTTAATGTTGCATCTTCCCACAAATGTTCAAGGTCGTAATACGCTCTTGTTTGAGGAATAAAGATATGAACAAGCACATCAGCGTAGTCTATTGCCACCCATTGATTTGTACCGAGTCCAGTACAATTGATAGGTTTCTCTCCGTAACATTCTCGAACGTAATCGCTTACAGAGCCTGCAATAGCTTCCACTTGTTGTGGAGAATTACCCTGGCATATCACGAAGTATTTACAAATCGAACCATCAATTTTCGATAAATCTGCAATAACTATGCCATATCCTTTCTTTTCTTGTATTCCTTCAATTATTGTGTCTACTAACTTTTTTTCTGTATTCATTAAAACTCTTTATTATATTAAGGTGCAAAGATACTGTAAATGCATTGAAGAACAAAATAATTCTATTTTATTTTATGTTTTAAAATGATAGATAAACAATTAGATGGACTATTAGTAGTGGACGTTTTGTTGCATTGAGTGGCTCCCATAATTATTGTTCTCAAAATAAGATTTCGAAAAAAAGTTCTTATAATTTTGCATTTCATTAAAAAAGTAGTAACTTTGCACACGCAATTCTAAAAGGAAACGCAAATATAGTGGGATATGGTGTAATGGTAACACAACAGATTCTGGTCCTGTCATTCTTGGTTCGAGTCCGAGTATCCCAACAATAGTTTAGATTATTATTTAACTAATATATTGTTCCTCAATGTATTAGTTTTTTTATTTTTAGGCAAAAATCCGGGTATGACTTATATCGCAATATGCACATTTACTTTTGTGTATCTATCTATGAATGTAATGAATCTCCGCACAAATGTAGTAAAAAAATAGAACACTATGTTGTTGTTCAGCAACTTATGCTAATGCTTAGATTGGGATATTGCAAAATAAGGGACTCTATAATCTTCATCTGAATAAATATCTTTTAGGCACTATAATATCAAGTCATAAATGTTCAGACTTGTTATGATATCTAAGACGTAATTGATAGATATCTAAAATGAATGCGGTAGATATTTGAGATGAATGTAACAGATATCTGAAACAAGAGTAACTAATATAAAACAGACTTTGCTAAGCATTTAAGGTATCTATTTGGTTACTGTATAAGCAGTTGTTACTACTTATAATTATATCATTTATTTTCTATTGAGTTATAAATGATATATTAATAAAAAAGGTGTGCCTATTTTGACACACCCTCTTTTATTATCTCAGAACGAATAAGATTTAATCTTTCCTTTCAGTATCAATAGTCTTTATCTTTTGTTTTGTTTCTTCTAATTCATCTTTTAGTTTTTGTACGCGACGATTCATATCATCAATAAGACTATTACCTTTCTTACTACTAATACTAAGGAAACCAATATTGTTTTCGTAAGTATTAATATCTTGTTTTAACTGTTCGAAACGACGAACAAGGCGTCCTCGTTCATTGTCAATAGCATTCTCGCCGCGTTGGGCAACTTTTTTAAGATTGTTACGGAAGTTGTCCATACGTCGGTTAGATGCCTTTATGTTTAATGTTTTATAGAGCTTATCAAGAGTGTCATGATACTCTTTAAACATTTTATCTTTTTCTTTAAAAGGTACGTGTCCTATTGCGTTAAATTCATCTATGAGTTTACGCATTTCTTCTTGCAAATTATCGACAGTGCTTTCTGTAAGCTGTTTTAGTTTATTGATAATCTCATTTTTCTTTGTTAGGTTCTCACGTTCTTCGTTTCGTTCACCAGCATGACTTGCGTTACGAGCTTCAAAGAAATGATTGCAAGCAGCAAGAAAGTTTTCCCAAAGCTGATCGCCTAATCGTTTGGGTACCATTCCTATTGTTTTCCATTCCTTCTGTAATGCAATGAGTTTATCCGATGTTTTTTTCCAATCAGTAGAGTCTTTCAACGCCTCTGCTTTTTCTACAAGCTCTTGTTTACGTCTTGCATTATCAGCGTACTTTTCTTTTAGTTCTTTGAAGAAATCTCCTTTTTTCTTGAAGAAGTCATCGCATGCAGCACGGAAGCGTTCGAAGATTTTAGCATTCATTTTTTGAGGTGTAAAACCTATACTTCTCCATTCTTGCTGTAAGCTAATAATAGCTTTTGAGTGATTATCCCAATCGCCAATGTTCTTTCGTTCTTGTTTAACGATAGATTCTATTTTTTCGCAGAGAGCAGTTTTCTTACTTAAATTTTCTTCTTCTGCAGCACGAATTTGTTCAAAATGTTGTTGGTGTCGCTTATTTATTACGGTACTAGCTGCTTTAAAGCGCTGCCATATTTGTTCGCGAAGCTCTTTTTCTACTGGTCCTGTTTCTCTGTATTCTTGGTGTAAATCTTGAAGTTGATGGAAAGCACTAATAACATCGCTTTCGTCTGCTAATTTCAGCAGCTTCACAAAGTTTTGTTTTCTTTTCAAGATTCTTTTTAAAATCGTATTCACGTGCCTCACGATTAAGATTTAATAAATCATAATACTGTTCAACGTAGAGCTGATAGTTACGCCACAATTCATTAACCTTTTCTGATGGTACAGGTTTTATGTTTTTCCATTCTTGTTGTAGCGTTTTAAACTCCTGAAAATCTTTATTTGCTTCTTCTGGAGTAGTAGCCATTGTTTTTATTCTTTCAATAATGGCTTCTTTCTTTTTCAAATTTTCTTGTTTAAGCTCTTCTTGTTCCAAAAATGCTTTTTGACGTTTTTCTTTTATAATAGTCATCTCAGCTCTGAATGCCTCTTCATCGTCGTCCGGTAGTACTTGGTATTTCTCTGGGTCACCTCCTGCTTCGAGATAAGCTTTTTGTTGTGCATCGCGTTCAGCTGTGTGTATCCTATAAAACGATGTTTTTAGATGATCTACTTCTGCTTTCTCTGGAATATCTTCGCTATTAGCAATCTCCTTTGCTCGTTTTACAATTTCTTGTTTAGAGTAATAGACCTTCTTAGCTAGGGTATTCTCGTCCCTTAATTGTTGGTTATTGTCTTCCGTTGTTACCGTTTTTGTAGCATCGTCTGATGTTACTTCGGCATTTTGTACGGTTTGTTCTACAGTCGTTTCAGGCTGTTTTACTTCTTCTAATCCCTGATTAAGGGTATTCTCTTGAGAGTCCATCATTTCACTATTAGTTTATGATTCGAGTTTTTTCATTATATATACAGTGTAACAACCTTTTATAATGGCTACAGACACCGTACTATTTAATAAGGTGCAAACTTAGATAAAAAGTTTTAAACCACCTAAATTTATACTTGTTTTTTTATTTAATTCAGGAATTCTCTTTCTTTAGATAAGAAAATGTCTGCTATTTTTGATTATATCAATCGTTTGTGTCGTAAAATCCACCACGTAACTCCTGAGACGATAACAGACAGTATAAGTGCTATAACAAATCCCCACTCTGATGTTTCCATACCATTAACAAGATTCATTCCAAAAAGAGACGATATGAGTGTTGGGAACATCATTATAATAGAAACCGACGTAAGAGTACGCATTACCGTATTCATATTATTATTAATGATACTTGAATAAGTGTCCATAGTCGATTCGAGAATATCTGTATATATACTTGTTATCTCTCGTGCCTGACTCATTTCGATGTTTACGTCTTCAATTAAGTCTGCATCCAATTCATCGACTTGTAATTTGAATTTTAGTTTAGCCAATAAATTCTCATTACCACGAATAGATGTAACAAAATAAGTAAGCGAATCTTGAAGACGACTAAGACCAATAAGACTTTCGTTGTTCACTTCTTGGTCGAGATTGTGTTTTGCTTTATCAATTAAATTACTAATTTGTTTTAATCGTTTCAGATACCAAACAGCAGAACAAAGGAACAATCGGAAAATCATATCTACATAATCTGTAAATCCTACTCCACGTTTCTGTTGGAACGAAACAAAGTCGAGCATCATATTTGTTTCGAAGTTACAGACAGTGATTGTTACATCGCGTTTATGAATGATACCTAAAGGGACGGTAGTATAAGGTGTACGCGAACGAATTTCTTTTACGTATGGGATACGTAAAATAATCAACATCCAACCATCGTCGTATTCATAACGTGCACGTTCATCGGTATCGCTAATGTCTGAAATAAAATAATCTGGAATATTATAAGTTTCTTCTAATTCTTGTTGTTCTTGTTCTGTGGGGCAAGTAACTTGTATCCAACAGTTAGGTTGCCATTCTTTAATTGTGTTTAGTTTCCCATTAATGTTCCAATATGTCTTCATTCTGCTAATCTCCAATTAGTTAAATTCAGGCGCGGATTAGCAGATACAATATGCTATCCTCGCTCTATTTGTTTAAACATTCGAAAGATAATCGTCCATTTATAAAATAATATTGATTCTATGTTTGCAAAAGTAACAAGAAAAATCCGTTAATACAAACAAAACATAAAGTTTTTATTTTGTATTAACGGTTTTATTTGACTATAAAAAATAACATATCCCTATTAGCCTACCAAAGAAAAAGTCTTTTATGAGCTAAAGAGAATAGTTTATTTGGTTGGAATTTCTTCCAAAGTTTTCACTAATAAGTCCCAGAAAGGCTGTGCAGTGTCAATCTTAAATCGTTCTGTTGCTGTATGTGGGCTGCGAATAGTTGGTCCAAGACTAACAACATCAAGGTGTGGATACTTGCCGAGAATAATAGAACATTCAAGTCCTGCGTGGTCTACTTGTACTATAACGTCTTCACCCGTCTGCTCTTTATAGACCTTTCTAACAAGTTAAGGATTTCACTGTCAGGATTTGGGTCCCAACCGCCATAACTTGCACTGAACTCTGTCTTCATACCTGCCAAGTCGAAGCAACTTTCTATTTGTGTGGCAAGATATGCTTTCATATCCTCGCGAGCCGAACGAGCAAGTATTTTAATATTGGTGTTATTGGCATCAATATTAATAATGGCAAGATTTGAAGATGTTTCAACAACGTTAGGATAAACCGGAATCATGCGCAAGACACCATTGTGTACAGCATAGATGGCGTTAATAATGTTGTCTTGAATTTCTTCTGGAACGAGAGCAGCAGGTTTTTCAACATCTTCAACAAAGAATTCTATATTGCTTTCAATTGTTTTGAACTCGCTTTCGAGTAATTGTCGTTGTGCCTCTACCATTTCTTTAAGTGCAACAACTTTATCTTTAGCAAGTGCAAGTACAACTTCTGCCTTGAAAGGAATAGCATTACGCATATTGCCACCCTGCCATGTTGCCAAGCGAGCACCTAATTCAACCATTGCTTTGCGAACAAGGCGTACCATTTCTTTGTTTGCATTAGCACGTCCTTCGTGAATTTCGAGACCAGAGTGTCCGCCACGGAAGCCTTTTAGAGTAACCTTAACGGCAGTTTCCTGATCGTTCTCAACTTCTTTATACGCTAATGTTGATGTAATATCGATACCGCCGGCTGAACCGATAACAAACTTACCCCATGTCTCAGAGTCTAAGTTCATTAATATATCGCCTTGCAATTCGTCTTCTGGAAGATCATTCGCACCAAACATTCCAGTCTCTTCGTCTCTTGTAATGAGTCCTTCAATAGGTCCGTGTTTCAAGGTCTTATCTTCCATAATACCCATAATTGCAGCAACACCAGCACCATTGTCAGCACCAAGTGTTGTATTATTAGCATAAACCCAACCATCTGTAATGTGAGTTTCGATAGGGTCTGTTTCAAAGATATGGTTACTCTCTGGACTCTTCTGTGGTACCATATCCATGTGCGCCTGTAAGATAACACCTTTACGATTCTCGTATCCAGGTGTAGCAGGTTTACGCATCAAGACATTGCCAGCAGGATCTACAAAGGCTTCCACTCCCACTTTCTTTGCGAAATCGAGCAAGAAGGCTTGCACCTTTTCCATGTGTCCTGTTGGACGTGGAATCTGTGTCAAATCATCAAAGTTGCGCCAAAGAAGTTCTGGACTGAGATTTCTAATTTCACTCATAGTTTTGTTTGTTTTAAAGGGTTAGTATTTGTTTATTTTATACTTGTTTATTTATTTACGAATAATGTCTATCTTTACATTCTTTTTATGTGTGAATGCCAAAGCAATCCAGGCATAAACACCAAGTAAAATTACTAATAGGGTTTGTAATGTGTGCACTATTAGTACGAAATAGAGTGCACTTACATCGGCCATGCCATAGATAATGAGCATTGTCTTCACAGCAAAGTGCCATGGACCAGCCCCATTTGGTGTCGGAACTATCACTGCTATTGAACCAACAACGAAACATACCCGAGTGCACAAGTAGCTCCTAACAATGCAGTTTGACGAAAACAAAAGAATGTTAAGTAAAAAAATGTAGAAAGTAGCAACCCCATATAGCTAGGCTGTAGAACACAAACAAAGGCATATTCTTTACGTTTCGAACAGAAGTAATGCCTTGCCAAATCCCAGTTAATGCTCCTTTTACTTTTTTATATAAAGGTAAATGTCGCCGAATGATATACAAGAGAATAATAACAGCTATGGCGCAGATGCCTGTAACAAACCAGCCCGTCATTGAAAACTTATGGACGATATTGTCAATATTCGTGCCTGTTTTGAAGAAAAAGTTAGTGAATACTTTTATTTGTGTCAGAATTGCAAACACTGCCATTAATATAACGATAACGATATCTACAGCCCGTTCTGTAACAACAGTACCTAAAGCTTTTGGAAAGGCTACATTATCGTAGCGACTCAATACTCCACAGCGTGCAAATTCGCCTACTCGAGGTATCACGAGGCTAACTGCATACGAGAGGAAAATGGAATTGACACAAACAGAGTTGCGTGTTTGTTCGCCTAACGGTTCCAAAACCTGTTTCCAACGCCAACCTCGAAAGGTTTGTGCTAATATTCCGAAAGGCATAGATAGTAACATCCACGTCCAATTCATCTCGTTTAGAACTACTTGGCGCATTTGTGCAAAGTCGAAGTCTCTATACATCCAATAAAGAATCCCACCGCCCAAAACAAGGGGTAGCACTATCTTTATAGCATTATATAGCAATTTCTTCGTTTCCATTCTGAAAGCAAAGATACATAAATGCTTTTAAATATAGAATATTTTTTCTATCTTTGTCGCCAAATAAAGATAATTTATGAAATCAGTAAAGCCTAAAAAGAATCTCGGGCAACATTTCTTAACCGACTTGAATGTAGCGAAACGTATTGCGGATACAGTAGATACTTGCCCCAATATACCTATTTTAGAGATTGGTCCAGGTATGGGAGTGCTTACTCAATATCTCGTAGAAAAGCATCGAGATGTAAAGGCAGTAGAAATAGATAAAGAGAGCGTTGCATACCTAAACGAGGCTTTTCCAATACTGCACGATAACATCGTAGGTGCAGATTTCTTACAAATGAATTTGGAAGATATATTTAGTGGTAAACAATTTGTTCTTACAGGCAATTACCCTTACGATATATCATCACAAATTTTCTTTAAGATGCTAGATAATAGGGACCTAATTCCGTGCTGTACAGGTATGATACAACGCGAGGTAGCTTTGCGTATTGCAGCACAACCTGGTAATAAAACGTACGGGATTCTATCTGTATTAATCCAAGCGTGGTACGATGTTGAATATTTGTTCACCGTAGATGAAGATGTATTCAACCCTCCTCCAAAAGTAAAGAGTGCCGTTATTAGAATGACACGCAACAATGTTAGCAAGCTCAATTGCGACGAAATTCTCTTTAAGCGTCTAGTAAAAACGGTATTTAATCAGCGTCGCAAGATGTTACGTGTCAGCTTACGCCAGATGATTCCCAACAAGGTACATAAAAACTTCTATGAACAAGATGTAATGACAAAACGTCCCGAGCAGCTGACTATTGCACAATTTGTAGAACTTACCAATATGGTAGAAGCTGAAATGGCAGTTATAAACGTATAAACAGGTAAAAAAATAATGAGTAAAAAAGAAACATACGAACTATTGCTGAAGCAAATTGCAGCCCTCATAGAGGGAGAGTCGAGCAATAAGGTTGGTGTCTTAGCAAATGTTGCAGCAGCTATTCACCATACTTTTGATACTTTCTTCTGGACGGGTTTCTACCTTTTTAATGAAGGGAATATGTTGCAGTTAGGACCATTTCAAGGAACCACAGCTTGTTTTAATATACCAGTGGGAAAAGGTGTCTGTGGAACTGCATTTGCAGAACGCCGAACGCTTATAGTTCCAAATGTAGAAGATTTTCCTGGACATATTGCTTGTAGTTCGTTTTCTCGTTCGGAAATTGTTGTTCCTATATATAATAAGGAGGGAGAAATCGTAGGAGTACTCGATATTGATAGTACAAACCTGAATGCTTTTGATACGATTGATGCTCAATATTTGGAGCAGGCTATGTGTATTCTATCTGCAGAAATCTATACAAACCAATAGAAAAAAACTATAAACTTTGCGCAATTACGAATAAATTCCTAAATTTGTATTTAGAAACAATTAATACGCATACTTATGATAGACGTTAAAGAAACATTAAACGAGGCTGAAGAACGTATGGAGATGGCTGCTATGTATCTCGACGAACAGTTGCAACGTATTCGTGCAGGACGTGCTAACGTGGCAATTCTCGATGGAATAAGAGTAAGTTCATACGGTTCAATGGTACCACTCAATCAAGTTGCCAGTGTAACAGTGCCAGACCCACGTACAATTGCTATTAAACCTTGGGATAAAAAAGCTATTCGCGAAATAGAAAAAGCTATTATGGACTCGGATGTTGGCATTACTCCCGAGAATAATGGAGAGGTTATTCGCCTTAATCTTCCTCAACCAACAGAAGAGCGTCGCCGCGACCTGTAAAGCAAAGCAACAAGATTGGAGAACGCACAAAGGTAGAAGTGCGTAATGCTCGTTCTGATATTAAAGACAAATTGAAGAAGGCTATAAAAGATGGACTATCTGAAGACCTTGAGAAAGATGCAGAAGCCGACTTGCAAAAGATACACGATAAGTTCATAAAACGTATAGATGCGCTTCTTGTTGAGAAAGAAAAAGAAATAATGACCGTATAAAAAATCTCCCTTTATTTACCCTTTGTTGGGTGAGTAAAGGGCTTTTTGTATAGTAATGCGTGGTTTAGTAATAAAGAATACAGGCAGTTGGTACACTGTAAAAACCGATGATGGTCGTGTAATAGAGAGTAAGATAAAAGGTAATTTTCGTCTAAAGGGCATTCGTTCTACCAATCCTGTAGCGGTGGGCGACTATGTAAACCTTATTATCAACCAGGAAGGAACAGCCTTTATATCCGAGATTGAAGATAGGAAAAACTATATTATACGTAAGTCGCCTAACCTTTCCAAGCAAAGTCATATTATTGCAGCCAACCTCGACCAGGCTTTTCTCGTGGTTACGGTAAACTATCCTGAAACTTCAACAACGTTTATCGACCGTTTTCTTGCTTGTGCCGAAGCCTATCGCATTCCTGTTGTTTTGGTTTTTAATAAATACGACTTGCTCGATGAAGATGAACGACGATACCAAAAGGCTGCTATTCATTTATATGAAGGTCTTGATTACAAGTGTGTAACGCTGCAAGCTACCGCCGATGCACCCATAGAAAGGAGTATAGAACAGCTCCACCCATTACTAAAAGATAAGGTTACGCTGCTAAGTGGCAATAGTGGGGTGGGCAAATCTACCATTATCAATGCATTGTTGCCTGGAATTCATTTGCGTACCGCAGAGATATCAGACTCGCATAATACGGGAATGCACACTACAACCTTTAGCGAAATGTTGGAACTTCCCTACGGAGGCTATATTATAGACACACCGGGCATTAAAGGTTTTGGTACTTTTGACATTGATAAGGAAGAACTTACAAGCTATTTCAGAGAAATTTTCAAGTATTCTAAGTCGTGCCGATTCAATAATTGTACCCATACACACGAACCTGGTTGTGCTGTTCGTAAAGCTGTAGAGGAACATTATATTGCTGAAAGCCGCTACAACAGCTACCTTTCTATGCTTGAGGATAAGGACGAAAATAAGTATCGTGAGGCTTTTTAGGTATTCTTAATATATCAAAGTGTTTAGTGTTACAAGGAAGATAGAATACCTAAACTGTAATAGGGTAAAAAGATATAACATATTATTATTGTTTTCCTTTTACCCTAAGATTATTCTCATTTGTAGAAAGCTTGCTTATATAATACAAGATATAAATGTTGTTTTTTATATTTTTAATACGATAAATACGCTTCTTCTTAATTTTAGAAGGTAATCTTTTGAGTGCTATTACGACGTACAATCAATACGTTTTCATATAGTAGTACAGCGTTTGTAACGTGTAAGCTTATTAATAAAGCACATAACGAAGCGTGTAAATATTTTTTATAGTGGTGTGTATTGTCTAACCGTTTTATAATCAATGTTTTGCAAAAACTATTGTTTCGTCTTTCAAAATAGGCTGTTTTACTTTCTAAGATGATTTCTAAAATACAACTAATTGGAAATAAACAAGTTACCTTGTTTGTTAAACTGAATAGGTAACGATTTGGAAACGAGCGAACTACTTGGTGTCGCTGTTTTCTGCCTAACAAAGAACGCTTGTTATTCTGTTTGCAAAGATAATACTTTGTTACCGAATAACAAGCGTTTATGACGAAATATTTACGTTTCTGCACTTTGGGTTGTTGCTGTGTGGTTTGGGTTGGCTACAATCCTCTCCCTCGCTTCTTCTTTCTGTTGGCTTGGTATCTGAGCTTGCGCTGCCATGCTGCTTCTGCATAATCTTCGCTATGTGAAGATGGTGAAATCATTTCTCCTAACTCTTCCACTATTTCATCGGCTGCACTGATGACTGCATCTGACACTTCGCTTACCGCCTTTGCAATTTGTGGAACTTCCTCTGTTGGTCGTGGGCTATATGAACGGCTTGGGGGTACGAGCTGATAGCCTGTTTCCATGGTATCTGTATTTTCTGACGATTTGCGTATTACTTGGTCTGATACATTCGTTTCGGCTTTCCGACTTGCCTCAAAGTTCTTTTGCAAAGAACGGTAGCCAAACTCCCTACCGACTTCCGATGCCTTGAACGCATATTCTCCGTATGAGAACTTCAAGCCATAGACCTTGCCCTGTTTGTTCTTCATGCGCTCTATGGTTACTCCTTGCTTGTTCAGCTCGTAGAGGAACATGGAGTGTCCTGTGAAACCTATACCTTTGTACTTTTCAAGCAGGACGTAGCATACCCTTTGTAGTTCTTTCTTTGTTTCCTCTCTCGTGGCATTGGCTTTCGCTTTCTGATGTTTCCTTTTGGCTTTGACTTCCTTTGCGATGGTCAAACCTTTCTCCCTGCTGATTTCCTCCGCCACCCTTGCTGCCCTGTTGCTCACGAAGGTGGTGTCATAGACCTCTCCGTACAGACTGATGCGATTGGCGATGATATGAATGTGTCTATTGTCTGTATCCTTATGGGTAACTGCTACCCATTGGTGATTGTTAAGTCCCATTTTCTTGGCAAACAGATGGGCTATTTGGACAAGTTCAGAAACTGATAGTTTCTTCTCGTCCTGTGGTGCAATGCCGATTTCGATGCGCAGGAATTTGTTTCTGCATCTGGTATTGTAATCGCTGACCAACTTCATTTCCTCGTAAATAGCCTTTGATTCTCTGCTACAAGGTTATGAAAGGCAAGCCGATTACCTAACTTGCCCTCTCTGAAAATATAGTCTAAAGCCGTACTTCCGTGCGCTATCGCCTTACACTTTCCTATCATACCTCGGCAGATTTAAGACCTTATATATATCGTCACCAATGCGAAAGTGAGGGTCGAAGAAACGCTTAAATGCTTCTTTGGCACATATGGAAAGGTTCTTGGTTATCGGCACCCATGACTCGTCCTTTATCCTGATGAGGTTGGAAACCTGTGCGTAGTACATTCCCGTTCGGTGGAGTACGGCAATGGCTTCCTTTTCATTGTCGGTCATCTTGGGAACGGCTACCACTTCACCATTCAAAAGAATCTCACGGCAGTACTCGGAGAACTTCCGCCCTGTGCTTTCTGCCTTTGCCTTGATGCGCTGCTTCTCCTCCAAAGTACACCTAACCTTGATGAATTCCTTCTTGTTCATCTGTTTTTCTTCATTGTCCTTCTGCTGCCATTGGGTAGCTTTTCTTCTGTATTTCTTCATATAAGTTTCTCTGAAAGTTAATCAGTATGGATGATTCGTTGCTGCTTAATTTCTGAATGATGACCGATGAGACCGGAGTGATTACGGTCTAACCTCCCCGATAGTTTAGCAAGGGGAGCAAGAGCAGTTTGTGGGTACAAACTGACGTCTTGCAATGCTACCCTAACAGACCGTTTACGCATAAGGCGTTTTGTTGCCAAAAAGTGAATGCACGACATTCCGTGTCTGACTGCGTTCGTGGCATTCCCACCGTTCAGTATGCTTGACAAATGTCCGTTTTCATACTCCCGAAAAAGGGTTGATGGAGAAGTGAAAATGAAAGAGATGTTCCTCCTCTTATCCCCCTCGTCCCTTTCTGTCGGTTTACAATCTTCTCCATTTCTCTATATCCTCACCATATTCCTCCAGATGAAGGCGCACGATGTTCTCCACAAAACTTGAAAGGTTGCTGCCCCTGTCGCCCAATCTGCGCACGATGAAGTCCGCCCGTTCCTGTGTCTCCCTGCTCAGATAGACCGCCTTTCGGCCTATCAATTTAGTTGGAACAAGATAGGCTTGCTTGTAGGCTTCAAGCGTTTCCTTTCTCATCTTGGCGCTGATGCGTCTTTGAACGGCTGTGTTCTCTGTGTGCTGTGATGGCACTGCATCCTGTGATGATACAACATGCTGCTCATGTTCCGAGTTCTCCGATGGAATACCCGACTGGTTCATGGGTGTTCTTTTTTCCTGCTTCCTGACCACTTCCCGTTCAGGGATAAACTTGTCTTTTTGTTTGCTAGGCTTTGAATAGGTATCTTCTTCGTTACCACCCAAATAATATGAAAGGTCATACTCTTCTTCTGTTGTTTTCTTCTTTTCCATGTCTTTATCTCATTTTATGTTTAACTTGTTTTACCTTTATGGGATTGGTTTGTGTTTGTGACATCGTCAATGATAGGCTTTTCTGCTGTTCACGCATCCTGTGGATGTGATATTCGTTGAGGTCTTTGAAGTTCCTGTAATGCACGGACATATCATCTACCTTGAAACCAGCCTCCATAAAATCCTCCGTAGCTCTCCGTCCAGCTTCGTCATTGTCAAGGAAGGTACGAATGGAGGATACTTGCCTGTCATTGAGATAGCGAATGCTCCTTGCCACATTACTCACGGAGTTCATCACAAGACAATGGTTGATAACTTCTTCTTTCATTGAAAGGAAGGATAGAAAGTCAATAAATCCCTCGAATATGCAAACTGGCTCTGCTCTGTCCGAAAATATCGGAGTAATGTCCTTTGGTGCTATTGTTCCCTTGAACGTTCCATTATCTCGAAGCTCATAACCTCCCGATTGATTGGCAAAGCCGATGGCTTGATAGTGCTGCCCTCTTACCTCATAGCTGATACAACGCAGAAAGGGCATAGCCTTTTCTAAATTGATGCAGCGGTCTTCCTCAAGATACTTTAATAAGTGTGGAGGTAAGGTGTCTGATACTTCTATCAGTCTCCTTACTCCACTTGTAGACACTGCTTGTCTGATACTTTCTTGCTTGGAAGAGCCTTGAACACTTTCTCTACGAGGAACGTGCGTTATATCGGGAGCATTCTGCCCCAAAATGCGGATGGCTTCCGACAGTGTGCAGCCCTTTAACCGCATACAAAGGTCGATAATACTTCCGCCTTTGCCTTCGGCATAATCTATCCAGAGGTTCTTCTCTGTGTCTACCTTGAAACTTGGATGCGTGTCTTCACGAAATGGTGAACGGTAGAGAGCATAGGCAGGTGTCCTGCGCACTGGTTTGATACCTTTCCTTTCAAGATACTCCACTATGGGGTATCGCTTAATGCGTGATAAATCTTCTTCTTTCATTGTCATTATAATTATTAGTTGAACATTTATTCATTCTGATTTTAATATCGGATTATATTTTGATTATGCTGATAGCGCAAACTTCATTTATGTTTTTTCGTTTCATAAAGTTTTTCCCCTAAAAACTTTTTTCACTTTTTTCTTACTACATATATTTTGATTGTAAGTGATTGACATTCAGGTATAAGTTGTAGTAAACAACAATACTACACACGCTACTACATCAAACTACCACAGCTATTTACCAGTGGGCAGGGGTGGATTTTCCTAATCTTATACACATAGACAGGACTACAACCCTCACGCCTCTTGCTTACCTTTTCAAAGCCAGCTCTTTTGAGTGCTTCGCCCATACGTTTGAATGTCAAAGGTTGATGCGTATAAACACCTAAATAAGCGAGTATTTCGGTAGTGGTCATGTAAGCACAATGAGGATTGTCCTCTGTTGGCTTTTCAAAACAGCGTAATAGTAGTTCCATTTCAGCGGTCTGCACTTGGAAGTCCTCACTCTCCCTGTATAGCTCCGCTATCTCGTCATCATTGAACCAATAGCGGAAGCCTGATTTTAAAAGGGCCTTCGCTTCGGTATAGACGGCATCCATAGAAATTTCCTTTGCTCGTTCTATGTCAATGGCAAGTACCTCAAAGGGCAGGAAACGCCTGCTTCCTGTCGGGTCGGTCAAAAAGTCATTGCCGTTTACCGATGCTACAAACTCGCCAAGTGAGAGTGTTCCTCCACATACTTGTCGTAAGGCATACGGTATTTAACCATAGGACAGGTAATAAGGTTCTTGAGTTCATTCTCATCACGCTTGTTGAGGGCTTTCAGTTGGTCGTCAATGTTTACGATAAGGTTCTGACCGATATAAGTAAGTGTGTCCTTCTCCTGCGGATATATTTTTCCTGTGTAGCTGTAACCTTTAAGCGCGGGCGGACAAAGCAAATCAAGAAAGGTAGTCTTGAACTTTCCTTGTTCCCCTGTTAGTACAAGACAGGTATGGTTGCGGCATTCACGGTCGTCCATAGCGTTGGTAACCACTGCAACCAGCCATTTGGTAAGGTATGGCAGCCACTTTTCAGAGTTGCGGACGATAACGCACGATGCAAGGTTGGCTATTGTGCTTTGGTTTACCTCTATCTTGTGCAGCACTTCTGAAGCATCAACCTCTGGCAAAGCCTTGAAGTATTCCTGTATGGGATTGATGCGTGGAGAAAAGCTGCTTTCGATGATGGAATAGAGATTGTCGGAGGAGGTAATGATGCCCATATCTAAATCAAGCTCCCTACGGAGAGAATTGATTTCATAGCGACCAACCTTTGTAAAACGACAGTCTACATCTTTATTGCTACGGTATTCCGTTCTGTCCAGCACGGTATTATACCTGAACACATAGTGCGCACGGAGATAGGTTTCTATTTCGCTGTTCTTGGAGGTGTTTCCCCTGCGTTCGGTAGAATTGCCTGTTGTTTTCATTCTGCTTTTATCTGCTTCATTTTTCATTGTTTACCCGTTTTGGTTTCCAAGAGTGAAGTTACGGTGAGAATATCAATGTTCCAAGCAATCTGAGCATGCTTGCATAATGTTGCACTCATTGGCAATGAATTTCTCACGGATTTCTGACAGAAAGAAGCTGGAAAATAAGGATTTCAGGCTAATATAAGGGAGCAAGTATAGAAATACTACAAGAAAAGTATGTACTTATTTACTCCAATCTGCACTGTATTGCTTTGACTAAAACAAACCTAGAAAAAGGAAGATAGGGAACTACAGAATAGTAAGAAAGATAACCGCATTTCCTTCGGTTTCCCTATTCTTCCCTGCTGTTCCCCACTGCTTTGCAGATTGGAAATAAGCGCATACTTTTGCACGCAGAAACATGCGATGAAAAGCAAATCGCAAAAGGAAAAATATAAACAAAACAATATAACACTATGGGATATTTTATCATTACCGACAAACAATGGGCGATGCTTAGGGACGAAATCCTCGCTCTTGCCCAGACCTGCCATAAGGTATTTGGAGAATCGAGTAAGCACACAGATTGGCTGCACAATGGTGATGTGTGTAGGCTACTGGGCATCAGCAAGCGCACCTTACAGCATTACCGAGATACGGGCATGCTGCCGTTTGCACAAATCGGACACAAGTGCTATTATAAGCGTGAAGATGTGGAGCGGTTGTTACAGACAAAATCAGAGAAAACCAAGAGCAACAAATAGACAAACAATGAAAAGATGGAAACAATTAGAGATTTGAACATGGACACGGACGATATGCAGGTAGTGCTGTCCGCTATCCACAGTGTGAACAGGAGAATTAAGGAAGTGGCACAAACGCACAAGCCTCTATTTGGCGGTGAGCATTTCCTAACGGGCAAGGAGGTGTGCGAGCGGCTGTATATAAGCCCTCGCACCTTGCAAGACTATCGAGACAGAAAGATTATTCCCTACACGCAGTTTGCAGGGAAGATACTCTATAAGGTTTTGGACTTGGAAAGGCTACTGGAGAAGAATTTTAAGAAATACGAATAAAAACCGTCTTTAACAACTCGTTGGTTGAATTAATTTGTTCCGAAAGCGTATCGAGACCGTATTCGCACAATTGGACGACACACTGATGATGATACGCAATTATGCCAAGCAAACTCGCGGACTCTTTACAAGAACGGTATGCAAGATAGGTGCCATGACTTTTATGCAATATACAAGTTTTATCAATTATCGGCCTATCGGGCAAATTAAGTATGCTTTAATTTAATTCAACCAACAAGTTTTAATAGTGATGATTTGCATTAATTGTAATACTTAGTCAAAGTAAAAAAATGAAAACTTTATGTTTTTAGGCTTGCACTTTGGACACTTGGCACTTTAGCACATAGTTGCTACATATTATGGGCAAACTTCTTTTTATTTCCTTCACCTTTTCGATGACTTGCACAAAAAACCATAATGATAGACGATGGAAATTTGGGGAATTACATGCTATCATTATGGCTCTTTAGTTAGTTGGCATTTGTGGCCAGATTGTTATTTCAGAGTCCTAGCTGCATTCAGCACAGCAAGCACCGTTACACCAACATCAGCGAATACTGCCATCCACATGGTAGCCAGTCCGAAGAAAGCGAGGATGAGCACTGCTATTTTGATACCAACGGCAAACCAAGTGTTCTCCCTTGCGATGCGCAGTGTGCGTCGAGCCTGGCGGATAGCTACGGCTATCTTCGACGGCTTGTCGTCCATCAACACCACGTCGGCTGCTTCGATGGCGGCATCACTGCCCAGTCCGCCCATCGCAATGCCCACATCGGCACGTGCTAACACGGGAGCATCGTTGATGCCGTCGCCAACGAAGGCCATTGTCCCTTCTGCATTCTCTTTGAGAATTGTTTCCACTTGACTCACTTTGTCGCCTGGCAAGAGTTCAGCATGATATTCCGCAAGTCCAACGGTCTTAGCCACATCGACAGCCACTTCTTCCTTGTCGCCCGTGAGCATCACCAATCTCTTCACACCTTCTGCCTTGAGAGCATTTACCGCATCAGCGGCATCCTCCTTAATTTTGTCTGACACTACAATATGACCTGCATATTCTCCATCGATGGCAATGTGGAGAATGGTACCCACTTTTTCACAGGGTTGCCACTTTGCGCCCACGCTCTTCATCAAATTCGTATTACCCACACTTACCGACTTGCCATTTATACGAGCCATCACGCCCTGTCCAGCCGTCTCCACTATGTCCTTTACATCGCAGCCGTCGTTTTTGTCAGGAAAAGCCTTGCGAATGCTGAGGGCAATGGGGTGCGTGGAATATCGTTCCGCATGAGCAGCTAAGTGCAATAATTCATTGGGGGCAATATTTTCGGGATGAATAGCAGTAACGTCAAACACACCGTGTGTCATGGTGCCAGTCTTGTCAAAGGCAATCGTGCGCACCTTTGCCAATGTCTCCATATAGTTAGAGCCCTTAATGAGCACACCCTTTCGCGATGCTCCACCGATGCCTCCAAAGAAAGTGAGAGGCACGGAGATAACGAGAGCACAAGGGCATGACACTACAAGGAATGTGAGAGCGCGATAGATCCACACGCTCCACAACTGCTCATTGACGAGCAACGGTGGTATAACTGCCACCAACAAGGCAAGTACAACTACTATGGGCGTGTATATTTTGGCAAACTTGGTGATGAAGTTTTCGTTCTTCGACTTATTTTCTGTGGCATTTTCCACGAGGTTGAGCACCTTTGCCGCCGTGCTCTCGCCAAATGCCTTGGTTACTTTTGCTGTCACCACACCATTGAGATTTATACATCCTGACATGATTTCATCGGCAGGACGAATGGTACGCGGTACGCTCTCGCCTGTCAATGCAACTGTATTCAGACTTGATGCACCATCGATAACGATACCGTCCATCGGTACTTTCTCTCCTGGTCGAATTACAACGATGTCGCCCACCTTCACCTCTTCAGGATTCACGTCCACCAGCTCTTCACCACGCTTTACATGGGCGATGTCGGGACGGATGTCCATCAGCTGAGAGATACTCTTACGACTTCTACCCTCGGCAAAACTTTCAAAGAGTTCGCCCACTTGAAAGAAGAGCATCACAAACACCGCTTCAGTGAACTGTGGTTCTGCCCCCGGCATAAAACCGATGCAAAGGGCACCTAATGTAGCTATAGCCATGAGGAAGTCTTCGTCCATGCCCTTGCCATGTGCAATGTCCTCGGCAGCTTCCGTTAGCACGTCGTAGCCCACAACCAAGTAAGGCACAAGATAGACAAGCAATAGTTGCCATATCAGCAGGTTCATTGTCCGTTCTACCAATACCGATCCTGCTAAGAGTACACTAGCAGAGATTATCCTTATAAGTTTGTTTCTATTTTCCTTTTCCATAATTTCACAACTTCTACTTTTTGCAAAGATTCCCTACATCTGATTTAAAAGATAATTTGCGCAGTCGCACCAATGTTCTTCTCATCGTATAAAGGGGCTACGAATACATCTTTGCGATTGCGTTTCTCTGTAAAAATCTTAGGATAGAGCCAATATATGCTCATAATCTGTGCCTCTACTGACAAGAGAGTACTGACCATGAGAAGAAACATCATAATAACCTGTTTCATTCTATCACACCATTGATAAACATATCGGGCAATAGCTTGGTAGCGGGGTGGTCAATGATACGGGCATGCACCGTGACCGACTTGGAATCGTTGTCGAAGACGGAGTTTATGTCGTAGATCTTGGCGCAGAAGGTCACCTCGGGGGCATTGGTGAGCGTCAGCTTCACCATCTGACCGATGCGCACCTTGGGCAAATCTTTCTCAAACATTTTCAGGTCGCAATGCAGGTTTACGTTGTTGACCACCGTCATGAGCGAAGTGGAGATGTCCACGAAGCTGCCCATACTGATTTTTATCTTCCCAACAATACCACTGATGGGAGATGTGACAGGAATGAGAGTGGTGAGCTTGCCTGCTGATATTGAAGGCGGATTCACGCCGAGCTGACTCAACTGACGTCCAATACCTACTACTTGCGCATTAGCAATAGCATAGGTCGACTCAGCCTGTTGCAAAGTTTTCAGCACACCTGCATCTTGTTTCATCAGCGCCTGCTGTCGGGCAAGTTCTGTTTTGGCTGCAGAAAGCTCATTTACAGCCGTGAGATACTGGCGTTGCAGTTCGACTATTTGTGTATTTTCTATATAAGCCACCACTTGACCGCGGCGCACTCTAATACCTTCCCTAGTTGTAATGCGCCGCACCACCCCACTTGCAATGGGAGAAACCTCTGCTTTGTTTTGTGGATCAAGTGCCAATGTTCCAGTCACACGCACAACATTAACAGTTTTACTTAAGTCGGGTGCTGGATCAGCATCAGCCTCCTCTTCACCTTCTTCTGTTTCCACTTTCTCGGAAGCAGCATTCTCTTCCTTGTCACTTTTCTTATCGTTACCACAGCTTATCACCATAACCATGGCAAGCAGTATCAGTAGATAAAATCCTATTTTTCTCATTTTCCTTGAAGATAATTCAGTTCAACAATAGCTTTATAATATTGGCGAGTAGCATCAGCAAAGTCTTTCCAAACCTCCAATGCACTCTGTAGGTTTTGCATTAACTCCACATAACCTATCTGTCCATATTCATAACTCACTTTAGAGATTCGTTCCATCTCGCGAGCTTGGGGCACTCCTATTTTTTGATAATAGTTGTAGGCTTTGTATGCCGACACATAGTTGTTATAGGCTGCATCGTAGCTTTTGCGGAGCACGTACTCCTGATTGCGCACGTTGAGTTGTGCCATCTCCACTTCCTTGCGAGTCGCCTTCACCCGCGCCTTTTGTGCACCGAATGCTAAAGGGGATGTTCACTCCCACGGAGAAGCCCATGAAGTTGCCACCACCATACGCGCTGCGGTCAATGTTGTAGGGATTGAATCCCTTGATGACGGTCTGCACGCTGGCTCCTACAGAGAATGTGGGCAGTCCGTTGCGTTTCTCCAATTTCAGTTGTCGGTTGGCAACTTCTTCTTGACTCTTCGCTAAGGCGAGGAGGGGAACGTCTGCAATGGAATGGTCGGCAAATATGAGTTCATTAGTCGCTGTGGCAAGAGGTATTACCAGCGTATCGCTGTTGAGCCACTTCATCAACTGTAATTGGGCAGTGAGAAAGTCGCGCTGCGCAATGTCATTTTTGATATCGTTCTCCTGTTTCAGTCGGATTGCATTTATCTGCTCTAATCGTCCAGTCTCTCCAGCTCCGAGTTTAGCCTCTGCCACACGGTTGAAATTTTTATAGATACTGTCTTGACGGGCATAAATGTGTAACACGTCCTGTGCGTAGAGCAAGTCGTAGAAAGCCAAGCTCACCTCTCGTCGCAGCTCATTCTCGCTCACCGCCAATCGACTTTGGGCAGCGCTGGTTTCGGACTTGAGCAATGAGCGTCTGGCAGAATAAACACTGGGTAAGCAAACGACTGACTCACCGTGATGGCATTGTCGGGACTTCCGCCACTGGTGGGGTCCTGAGAGAGCGACACGGATGTGGCATCCAGATGAAAAGCAGTACCTTGAAGGATACGGGTCTTATCCACCTCCATACGTGAGTTCTGCAATGTTAGGCTACGCTCGGCAGCCATTGCCAACACCTCTTGCAACGTCATCTGTCGGCTTTGTGCCGATACTAAGATGGGAAGAAAGAGGAATAGGCTGAAAATGATATATTGTTTCTTCATATCTATTTTGTCTTTGAAAAGATTTTGTACATAGAGGGCAACACCACAAGCGTGAGAATGGTGGCAATGAGCAGACCACCGATGACTACCGTGGCAAGAGGTCGCTGCACCTCAGCACCGTCGCCTGTCGAGATGGCCATGGGTAGGAAGCCGAGCGAAGCCACGAGTGCTGTCATCAGCACGGGGCGCAGACGTTCCATACAGCCGTTGATGATACAGCGATTGATGTCGGTGATACCCTTACGCTTGAACTCGTCGAGCTGGTTGATGAGCACAATACCGTTAAGCACCACAACGCCGAACAGGGCAATAAAGCCAACACCAGCAGAGATGCTGAAAGGTATGCCGCGCAACCATAGGGCGAGGATACCACCGATGGCTGCAAGCGGAATTTCGGTGAACACAATCAATATCTCACGCATGCTGCGCAGTGTGAAGAATAGGAGGAAGAGAATGATGATTAATGCAGCTGGTGCAGCAACCAAAAGACGTGCCTTTGCCTCCTTGAGATTCTTAAACTGTCCGCCGTAGGTATAATGATAGCCTGTTGGCAACTGCAATTCAATGTTCAACTTTTTCTCTATATCGGCAATGGTTGTCTCCACATCTCTGCCTCGCACGTTGAAGCCCACGTAGATGCGTCGTTGCCCCTCGTCGTGGGTAATCTGCGATGGTGTACTCCATATTTTTATCTCTGCCACTTGCGACAAAGGTACGGTTCCTCCGCTTGGCACAGTGAGTAGTAGGTTCTGTAAGGTTTCAATCTTGTTGCGCATCTTCTCGTCCAAGCGCAACACGATGTCGAACTTCTTGTCTTCCTCGAAAATACTGCCTGCCGTTATTCCAGCGAAAGCTGATTCCAGTATGCTATTCGCTTCCTTGATGGATATTCCATAAGCCGATAGGCGACTACGATCGTAGATGACTTGTAACTGTGGCAGTCCCGATACACGCTCCATGATAGGCGTCCCGACACCCTCCACATTTTTCTATTTTTCTCTGCCACACGCTTAGCAATGTTTGCCAGCGAGTCGATGTTGTTGCCATAGATGTTGATGGCAACATCTTGCTTTACACCCGTAATGAGCTCGTTGGTACGCATCTGTATGGGTTGCGACATTTCCGCGCGCAATCCCTCTACCTCACTCATTGCCTCTTCCATCTTTTCAGAAAGTTCTGCCTGCGTTTTAGCACTCGTCCATTCACTCTTGGGCTTGAGTTGTATCATCATGTCGCCACGCTCCATAGGCATGGGGTCGGTGGGAATTTCTGAACTACCGATGCGCGTCACCACCTGTTTCACCTCGGGGAAACGCTTCTTCAGTATTTTCTCTGCCTCTGTGGTTTTGGCTATCATCCTCGACAGACTCGTGCCCTGTTTCATGCTTACTTCGGCGCAGAGGTCACCTTCTTCTAAATTGGGAATAAACTCGCCGCCCATACGCAAGAAGATAAATAAGGCTACGGCGAGTAGGGCAATACCTGTTGCCACGATGACTTTGCTGTGCTTAAGACTGACGCGTAGTAATGGCAAATAAACCTCACTGATACGATGCATCATACGATCAGAGAAATTCTTTCCATGCTCCGTTTTTTTCGTGATAGAAACAATGCACTGGCAGCAGGAACATACGTGAGCGATAGAATAAACGCTCCGAGAACGGCAAAGAATACTGTCATTGCCATCGGTCTGAACATTTTTCCTTCGATGCCTACCAATGTGAAGAGGGGCACGTAGACTGTCATGATAATAATTTCACCAAATGCTGCACTCTTACGTATTTTTGTTGGCACCCATGCTTACCACATGATCCATATCGTCCTGCGAAAGTACACTTTTTATTGATACTCTTGCCATAAGAGACTATATAGGTGGTGATACACTCCACGATGATGACTGCACCATCGACAATAATTCCAAAGTCGAGCGCACCAAGACTCATCAAGTTGCCTCCCACACCGAAAGCCTTCATCATACCGAAAGCAAAGAGCATGGCAAGCGGAATGACCGATGCTGCCACTAATCCTGCTCGGATATTGCCCAAAAATAGCATGAGTACAAATATCACAATAAGTAAACCCAGTACCAAGTTCTCGGTGATAGTGAACGTCACGCGGTCTACCAACTGCGTGCGGTCTATGAACGGTTCAATGACCAAGCCTTTGGGCAAGCTCTTCTGCACTTGGTTCATGCGTTCCTTTACGTTTTTGATGACTTGTTGGAAGTTCTCTCCCTTGAGCATCAGTGTGATACCACTCACCACTTCGCCTTCACCATTGCGTGTTACAGCTCCATAACGCATGGCCGAACCATATCGCACTTCTGCTACATCACTCACAAGCACAGGAATACTATTGACAGTCTTTACGGGAATTTGCCGGATATCATCCAACGTGCGCGCCAGTCCGATACCACGGATAAAATACTGATTGTTGCCTTGTTCTATATAACTGCCACCCGTATTCTCATTGTTACCTTCTATGGCTTATAAAGATCGACCACCGTGAGACCGAATGAGGCAAGACGGTCAGGATTAATGGCTACTTCATATTGCTTTACATAGCCGCCCCATCCGTTCACCTCGGCCACACCTTCGGTACCAGCAAACTGCTTTCGTACAATCCAGTCTTGTACGGTACGGATGTCTGATAGAGAGAATTTTTTCTCATATCCTTTCTCTGGATGAATGGTGTATTGGTAAATCTCGCCGAGTCCAGTGGAGATAGGAGCCAAGCTCACCTTGCCTGCTCTGCGTGGAATCTCCTCCTCTGCCTCCTTCAGCTGTTGGCTCACCTGCTGACGCGCCCAGTAAATGTCCACATTGTCGCGAAATACGAGCGTCACAACGCTCAATCCGCTGCGACTGATACTTCTACGCTCCACAATGTCGGGAATGTTGGCAAAAGCCATTTCAAGTGGCGTGGTTACGTACTGCTCAACCTCCTCTGCGCCAAGCGTGGGAGCTTGAGTGATGACTTGTACCTGATTGTTGGTAATATCAGGTGTGGAATCAAATGGCAATTGGCCCAGTGACACGGCTCCCCATACTATAAGAAGCAATGTCATGATACCAATCACCAATTTGTTCTGTATGGAAAAATTGATGATTTTTTCAAACATGATGGATTAGCTATTAATATTTTATCAAAAAAGAACAAGGATAAAACATCAAAGCTATAGGTGGACGCCATACGCCCGCAGTATACGCCTGCAGAAGAACAGCCTCATAATGCACTATTTGCGGATTTGTTACAATAGCCGCAAATTTGGATAGTTGGAAAGAATCGTTAGTTACATATAAGGTGAAAGCATGCACTCTGGCATTTACACAGAAAGGTGAGCACGTACCAGCATCCAACTTCTGCATGCCACCCTCGTAATTGTTGACAGAATGGAATTCTGCCACAGATTCTGTATGTTGATTTTGTGCATACACAACTTCCTTGCATTGACAGGGAATCACTGCCAACAAAAAGACGTAAATGCTCAGTATGTATGCTATCAATTTCATATTCGGCTGCAAAGATACGAAGTAACTTTTGCAACTCGGTTGCAAAGATACATTATGACGCATGTATAATCACTAATAAATGTTTATTACTTAAACATTATCTGCCCAGTAAAGAAGATACTCCCAACTTCAAAGCAAATATGGCATGGCTATTATCTAAATAAATTTCTCTGATTCGTTCACTCTTATCAAGGTTATGTGTCCACTTTAAAAAGTGATTTCTCCAAAAATCTCCTACTGATAATCGGTGAGTTGCGAACTTAAAAATCGAGTTCCTTGACTTTTTAAAGTGGACTCAACTATTTTGCCTTGCATTCCACCGTACTTCAAAGTTATCGGCAAACTTGATAAGTTCAGTTTCTTTCTCTTCATGCCCGAGGGGGCATACCATAATTTTGACTTTATTCCACTATTAAAGAAAGCGTTTTCTTTCCGTTCATGGGTAGGTAGTATGTTGTCATATCGTAGTAGTACATATAAACAACTACCAAATACAACATAATCCTTTTTCTTTCACTGTTTTATCCCTTTTGTAGTTATGTAGTAGGATAATATCGGTGAAAGAAAAGGATAGAGATAATTTAATGGTGTGTACTTCCAAAAAGGAATATCGGTGTTATGGTTGCGGACGGTCGTTGTAGCTCATGGATGATATACTTTCTGAAGAAATGGGCTTCTGTGCTATCCAACTGAAAGGACAAGGCAATGATGATTGGGAGGGGGTAAAGCGGTACATAGCCTACCAACTCGTTATCTCTGACTATTACCCTCTCACCTGCACTCCTTTCATCAGGGTACAGGTTGGGATTGTGAATTATCTCTTGAAGTCTATTATTGAGTTTCCTCCACGTTACACCGAAGAACCTCGCAAGTTCGCCCTCAGTCATGGCAATTTCTCCATTTCCTTTGCGGACTATTTGCATATTGCTGCCCCATTCATAATAACTGCGCTCTTTGTATTGAATGGATTTTACTTCTATCTGTGATTTGTTTTTTGTATTCATGCCGTTTCCTCCATTTTATAGATTGAAATATCTGAAGGTTCATAAACCTCTCTGACCGCATTCCACGGCTAAAAAACATATCCTTTCCGTTCATGGATCGGTAGTATGTAGTCATACCGTAGGTGCACATATAGTCATCTACCAACTACAACGTAATCCTTTCTCTTTCACCGTATTATCTTGTATTGTAGTGATGTAGTAAGATAACAGTGAAAGAAAAAGGATTGGTACATATTCAGCTATTGACACCCCTGTCATATATGATGATAGGAATGACAGAGTTCCTTGGACGCATCAACTCACTGCACACATGCTTTCTGAACAGATGGACTTCTACGCTGTCAAGCAAGAAGGAAAGGGCGATAATTGTAGGTAATGGGTAGAGCGGTGCGTAGCCCCTTACCTCCTTATCCGTGACTATTTTCCTTTCGTCTGCGCCCCTTTCTTCTGGATGCAGGACGGATTCTTCGGTTATCGTCCGAAGTCTGCCATTGACTTTTCTCCATGTAACTCCGAAGAACCTTGCAAGCTCGCCCTCGGTCATGGCTACTTCGCCTTTTCCCCTGCGGATAACCTGCATACCATTTCCCCACTCGAAGTAGCTGCGCCCCGTGTCCAGACGGATTTCAGCCTTGGTCTTTATTCCATCTTCCGTATTTATGCCGTTTCCTCCATGCTTTTGTTTCTGCTTGCGTTGACAATCGTCATTGCCCCTATGGTAATCGCTTCCGTTTCCATTGTATCGTTTTCTTTGTTCTTTTCCTGATGTTTGGCGATGAGTTTGTCCATGTCCTCGGAAATCTTGCAGTCCGTTACCTGTGCATAAATCTGTGTACTTGCAATTGATGTGTGTCCCATCATCTTGGCGATGCTTTCTATGGGAATACCTGCACTTAGACACATCGTTCCGAAGGTATGTCTTCCCATGTGATAGGACAGGCGTTGCTTGATACCACAAGCCTTGCCTACGATGCTTAGCTTCGCTGCTAACACACTTCTGCTGCAACAGGGCTGAAAGATAAGGCGATTATCCATATCCGTGTTATTGCCTTCTTCTTTCACCGCTTTTAGTTGCCTTTGCTGCTCAATAATCGTCTTGGCTATGGGATGTAACGGCACTATAAATTCTACTTTTGTTTTCTGACGTTCCTTTCTTATATACATCTGTCCGTCCGCTGCGCTCTTGATATGCCCAAACGTCAAGTGTTCCATATCCGTAATGGCTAAACCTGTGAAGCAGGAGAAGATAAACATCTGTCTGGCAAGCTCGGCATCACTATCACATATCTTCATAGCCATCAGTTTTTTTCACATCACTCTTACTAAGAAAGCGGATAGCCTTTTTCCACCTTTTTCATATTCTGCATGCTCAAATGGATTATAACGAATGATGCGCTGGCTTACCGCACGGAACATCAAACGGCTCAGCCAACAAAGATAATTGTTGATAGAAGAACCTTTCAACCCTTTCTTTTTAAGAAAGAAGCGGTATTCTTCAAACAGTTCCTCCGTTATACTTCGGATTTCTATATCCGTACTACCTAAGTCCTTTATAAACTCGCACAGCATCCTGTTAGCATAGCAAAGGTTAGTGTATGTACCTTCTGCCTTAGACTTGCCCACACCTTCCTTTACCGATTGTAGTTCTGTATTGCTTAGCTCCAACAAAGTGGTGGGAGAAGTTGCTATGCCTTGCAATCTGTTTTTAAGCAGTTCAGCACTTACCACTCCGTCTTTTAGGAGCAGTTCCTGATAGGTCTTTTCTACTTGTTCTCTGAATGCTTGCAGGCGAAGGTTTGTTTTCTTATCTGTAGTTATTCCTTGCTTGGCATTCCACTCCGCAGGCTTACATTCTTCGTTTGTAGTAATGACAGAGTTCTTGCCATCTATCGTGATACGGCAGAGTATGGAGGTCAGACCATTTGCTTTGGTCTTTTGTCTGTTGATATAAAACAGTGTCTTGAATGTACTTCTAATCATGATTTTAGTTTTAATACTACTATTGCTAAATACTCATCTGCATATCCTCCGTGAAAGAAAGGAAACGCTCAAACTCCAAAAACAGTTTCTGTGGTGTAACCTTTGCGTACCGTTCGGTCATACTCACGTTGCTATGCCCCAACATCTTGCTCACCGTTTCTATCGGCACTCCCTGCTCAAGTGTGATGAGCGTGGCAAAGGTATGTCTTGCCGTATGCGTGGTAAAGGGAAAGGCTATGCCGATTCTTAGGCGCAATGCTTTAAGATACGATTGATAGGTGGCATATTTCATCTGTGGCAATAGGCTTTCCCTTTCATCGCTCTTGTACTTCTCTATTATCCTGATGGCTTCGGGCAACAACTTGATACGGCAAAGTACGCCTGTCTTCTGCCTGTTGAACTTCAGCCAAAGACTTCCCTCATCATCACGGACAAGATGCAATCTGCTTAACTCCATCAAATCGCAATAGGCTGCACCCGTATGGCAAGCAAAGACAAACAAGTCCCTTGCGGTTTCCATTTCCTCCTCTAACTCTTCAAACTGTATCTTCATTAGTTTGTCAAGCGAACACCTATCAAGAGCTTTGGGTAGCTTCTTATCTCCTCTTACTATTTTTGCATTAGCAAACAACAAGGTGTCAGCCAATCCCTCACGGTATGCCAACCTACATACGGTTTTTATTTGGGAAGCTGCACCATAGAAACTGCTCTCTTGAAAACCTAATGTCCCCAAGAAAAAATCTCTAAAATCATAAATAAAGTTTTCAGATAGTTGTGAGAAAGCTAAATCCTCTACCTTATATTTCTCTTCGATGAATGTGCAAAGATTGCTTCGTGTAGAGTGATAATTAGATAGCGTATCTTTCTTAATATCTATTCCAACGTGTTCTTCTTTCTCCCTGATAAGCCTATCAAGGCGTTCTATAAGCATACACCGAGATTGTACGCTCCCTTGAAACTGCTCCTTGATGTCCGTGGCAGTAAATGCCTGTCCTTTGGACAGCAATGTTTGATAAGCGGACTGAATGGAAAGTACTAAACTATCCAGCTTTCCGTTCACTTCCACCGCCTCACGGCTCTTGCCCCTCATTCTACTTTCACGAGGACTCCACAAATCTATATCACAAGATAGCTTGCAACTAAACTGTACTATACTCCTTCCAAGTGTGATACGTCCCATAATGGGAGCTTTACCCTGCTTATCCTTTCCGCTCTTTTTGAGGTAGAGCAACACCTTCATCTTTTCTGTTTTCATACGCTTTAATTTTTATGGGCAAAGTTACCCAAATTAAAGCGTTCCTCACTTATGCAGAAAACTGCCGACCAAAGCAACAAACACACGAGAGAAACAATTTCAGTTACCTACATCTGCATTTAGTTACCTACTTCAAATCTTGGTAATGATTTAGTAACTGAACTTCTGCTTAAATCCGCACTTTCCTGCCTTTTACAAATAGAGCAGTTTTATGCAAATTGCCTCGTTTCTACCTCATTACCAATTAGTTTGCATATCTTTCGATATTTCTTCATTTTCCTTGATTAGTTACACAATAAAAATCACCCTTTTGGAACGCAAAACAATGGTTTTTGCAACCTAAAAATGGGTTTGTTGTTTTGTGTTTAAATTATCTTTACAAAATGAAAGCTATACTACTTTATCTTAAGGCATATAAAAACAGAAAACCATAGAAGTTTATAGACTATGTCTGAGTTATTGCAAGTCTTATCTTTTTTAATCCGGCTTATTTTTTCTATAGCAGTTTACGAAAAACATTTATGAAGCTTTTGCTCTTCTGAACAAAAAGCAGTACCTTTGTAAATATGGAGTTCAGAACGATAGTAAATGTACCGAGACCACGCTTCGAGCTATTGCCTTGTGAGCGTGTGCTATTTGTTGGCTCATGTTTTGCAAGCAATATTGGTGCGAAATTTATAGATTGGAAATTTCGTACCATTGTAAATCCGTTTGGGGTAATGTATAACCCTGCTTCGATACTGCATACGATAGAACGAAGAACCGAGACTTTTGATACCGTCTTTATCACTTTAGGCACAAACCATGTGTATATTGAGAAAGCTACGGGCGAGATTGTAGACAACTGTAACAAACGTCCGCAACGGCTTTTCAATGAGCAGGAACTCAGCATAGCAGCCTGTAAAGACTATCTAAACAGTGCAATAGAACTGCTACAAGAACGCAACCACGATGTTAAAATAATATTCACAGTTAGTCCAATACGATATGCAAAGTATGGTTACCACGAGAGTCAGCTCTCTAAAGCTGCATTGCTTCTATCGGTACACGATGTAATAGACGAGCATATTGATGAAAATGTAGCCTATTTTCCAGCCTACGAGATAGTGAACGATGAACTTCGCGACTATCGTTTCTATAAAGCCGATATGCTACACCCCAACGAGCAGGCTGTGGAATATATATGGGAACGTCTTGTTGATATGTATTTTTCGCCTTCAGCTAAAGAGTTTCTGCACGAATGGAAACCTGTAAAAGAGGCATTTGCACATCGTCCTTTCAATCCAGAGAGTAGCGAATATAAGAATTTTATGGTAAAAATGAGAGCACGTGCAAAGCTATTGGCGCAAAAATATAATGGATTAATAATAGAAGACCAATGAACACCGAACAAATTTTAGCACATCTTGCCAGACACAATGTTAAGTCTACTGCCAACAGAATATTGATAGCAGAGGCTATTTCGAAACATAATGGACCTGTTTCGATGAAGGAATTAGAAACAAAACTACAAACAATAGATAAATCGAGTATATTCCGCACACTTACATTGTTTAGTAATCAGCACGTTGTACACCAGATGGAAGATGGCAACGATATTGTTCGCTATGAACTTTGTATGAGCAACGACGATGAAACCGACAGCGATATGCACGCTCACTTTTATTGCGAGCAGTGTCAACGCACCACCTGTCTGCACGAAGTAGATATTCCCAAAGTCAGTCTGCCCACCGGTTACAGACTTTCCAGTGTAAACTTTATGCTGAAAGGAGTATGCCCCGAATGTGCAGTAAAGCAGAAACGATAAGGATAAAAAAGGTAAAAAAGAAAGCAAAAGCTATACGGCAACTTTGTTTTTGCTGTATCTTTGCACTCCGTAACTTATAGAAAGCAACCGACATTGTATATTTTATGGCAGTTAGGAAGCTTTCTGTTAATATTTCGATAATGAGCTATTCAATAGAAAAAATAACACAAGTAGTAAGCGCAGAACGGTATGGAGATACTGCTGCAAGCATAAGTTTTTTGTTAACAGATAGCCGTTCGCTATGTTTTCCCGAAGAAACATTGTTCTTCGCACTACACACCGACCGCAACGATGGTCATCATTACATTCCCGAACTCTATCGGCGTGGCGTGCGAAATTTTGTAGTTGAGAATGTTCCCAATAACTTTTCTGACCTTTATAAGCATGCAAACTTCCTGAAAGTGGGCAATACACTTGCTGCACTTCAGCAACTAACAACTTTTCATCGTAAGGCTTTTAACATTCCTATTGTAGGTATTACGGGGTCGAATGGTAAAACAATGGTAAAAGAGTGGTTGTCGCAACTGTTCTCTTACGATATGAATGTAACACGTTCGCCAAAGAGTTATAATTCGCAGATAGGCGTTCCGTTATCGCTTTGGCTATTGAACGAAAATTCGCAGATAGGTTTAATAGAAGCAGGCATTAGCAAAGTTGGTGAAATGCAGGCTTTACACGATATAATTATGCCTACTGTGGGAGTACTTACAAGTATAGGTACAGCTCATCAGGAGAATTTTTCATCGTTAAAAGAGAAGTGTAACGAGAAGCTGTTGTTATTTAAAGGTACACAAGCTTTAATTTATCGACTCGACGATAAGATAGCAGCAAACTGTGTTGCAGAAACTTGTTACGATGGAGAACTGCTAGCATGGTCGGAACACGATACTACTGCAGCTTTTTATGTAGAACGTATAGAAAAGAGCAATACCACATCTACCATACATTATATATGGAAGCATAGCATACACGGAAACTTTATTTTGCCATTTATAGATGATGCTAGTATAAGCAATTGTATTACTTGTGCGGTAGTTGCGTTATATTTTGGTATACAGCCAGAGGTGTTGGCGCAACGTATGGTGAAGCTTGAACCAGTGGCAATGCGCCTTGAAGTAAAGGAAGGACAGCATGGTTGTACGCTAATTAACGACTCTTACAACTCTGATATAAACTCGCTCAATATCGCACTCGACTTTATGAATCGTCGTCCAGACCAAAAACATCGTGAACGAACACTTATATTGAGCGATATTTACCAAAGTGGTGAAACCGAAGAGCAGCTTTATGCAGAAGTTGCAGCAATGGTAAAAGAGCGTGGTATAAAGAAGTTTATAGGCGTAGGCAAAGCACTTAATAGACAAAAACAGGCTTTTGGTAGTTTAAAAGATAAGTTCTTTTTTGAAAATACAGCAGATTTCATAGAAAGCAATGTGTTTAAGACTTTACATAATGAAGTTATTTTGTTGAAAGGTGCACGAGTTTTCGACTTTGATAAACTTACCGAACTGTTAGTAAAGAAAGTACACGAGACAGTGTTAGAGGTGAATTTGAATGCTGTAATAAGTAATCTAAACTGGTATCGCTCCTTCTTAAAGCCCGAAACAAAACTTGTTTGTATGATAAAAGCCGATGCTTATGGAGCTGGAGCTGTAGAGATAGCAAAGACTTTACAAGAACATCGTGTAGATTATCTTGCTGTGGCTGTGGCTGACGAAGGAGCTACATTGCGCAGAAACGGCATTACAAGTAACATAATGATAATGAACCCTGAGATGAGCTCGTTTAAAACTCTTTTCGATAATAAGCTTGAACCAGAGGTTTATAGCTTCCGTTTGTTGGAAGCACTAATTAAAGCTGCCGAAAAAGAGGGTATTACAGGATATCCAGTGCATATTAAACTTGATACGGGTATGCATCGTTTAGGTTTCGACCCTCGTACAGATATTGATAGACTCGTGAACCGACTGCACCATCAACATGCTTTAATACCTCGTTCGGTATTTTCTCATTTCGTGGGATCGGACAGTAACGACTTCGATTCTTTCTCAGATAAACAGTTCGCACTATTCGAAGAGGGAAGCAAGAAATTGCAAACAGCTTTCAACCATCATATTATACGACACATGGACAACTCTGCTGGTATAGAACACTTCCCAGAACACCAAATGGATATGTGTCGATTAGGATTAGGACTTTATGGTATTAATCCACGAACCAATGCTATTATAAATAATGTGTCTACATTAAAAACAACTATATTGCAACTTCGGAAAGTTCCAGCAGGCGATACTGTGGGTTATTCTCGTCGTGGTAAGATAGAAAAAGATAGTGTAATAGCTGCTATTCCTATAGGATATGCCGATGGGTTGAACCGTAAATTAGGCAATCGCAACTGTTATTGTCTTGTAAATGGTAAACGTGCTTACTATGTAGGCAATATTTGTATGGATGTAGCTATGATTGATGTAACAGGAATAGATTGTAAAGAAGGCGACAATGTTGAAATATTTGGCGATAATTTACCAGTTACAGTGTTGAGTAATGTGTTGGATACTATTCCATACGAGGTGCTGACTGTGGTGAGCAATAGAGTTAAACGAGTTTACTTTCAAGATTAGATAGGAACGAATGGCATTTATTTATTTTTTTATAGGCTTGCTTATAGGTGCAGTTCTCGCTTACTTATGGGGGCGGAGTCAGGTGGCTACTACCGCCCAGAGTCTCTCTGCTGAACTTGCTGTAGCAAAAAGTAAAATAGAAACAATAGAAAAAAATGCCATCGATAACGTGAATGCAGAGCGAGAACACAGTAAGAAATTGCTCGATGAAATGCAGAAGCAGATAGAAACTACTAAGAAATTAATGCAAGAAGAAATACGCACAATGACAGCGCAAATGCTTTCGGAAAGTAGAGAACATCTGAACACGATAGATAAAGAACGACTAGATGCACTTCTAAAACCGCTTCACGACCGTATAGATATATTCAACCAAAATGTAATAACGGCTACAAAAGAAGATGCAACAAACAAAGCTGAAATTAAAACAACGTTTGAAACAACAATAAAATTGCTACAAGAGGTGCAGACCTCAACGGTGAATAATATTCGTGAAAATAATGAGCGTGCAATAAAAGAATTACGGGAGCAGACCGAACGTATAGGAAATGATGCAGCATTGCTCACACAAGCATTAAAAGGCGACTCTAAATTACAAGGCGATTGGGGTGAAATGATATTGGAAACAACTTTAGAAAATTGTGGATTAACAAAAGGCGAACAATTCTTTTTACAACGAAACTATCAAGATTCTAAAGGAAATAACTTGCGCCCAGATGCTGTTATTGATTTGCCTGGAGGCGAACATGCTGTTATAGATGCTAAGGTCTCGCTGACCGCATACCAGTCTGCTGTAAGTGCAAAAAATGCTGCAGAACAAGAAAGATTCCTAAAGGAACATATCAAGTCAATAAAGAAACATATTGATGAACTATCGGCTAAGAACTACGAAAAGATAGTGCCCAATTGCATTGGCTATGTATTGATGTTTGTTCCATACGAAAGTGGGTACGCAGCGGCAATAAAAGCAGATACTTCTATTTTGCAATATGCATATCGAAAACATATAATTTTGCTGAGTCCGAGTAACCTTTTAATGGCTTTACAGCTCACTCATACTATGTGGCAAAACTACCGTGTTAATAAAAATGTGGAGGAAATATTGCGTATATCAAACGACCTTTATGATAAATTTGTATCATTTGGAGAAACATTTGTGAAGCTTGGAACAAATATTCAGCGGCTTCAAATAGATTACGAGAAGGCTCATTCTCAACTGAGTGAAGGAAAAGGAAATATTCTTCGTCGGCTCGATAATATGAAAACATTGGGTATAACACCTAAGAAAGAATTGCCAGAGGGTTTATAAAATTGTAGTTGGTAGGACTAAAATTCGTTTATAAATATTCAGATAAATAGTTATCTTTCAGCTACTATAGTATAAAAGCATAGGGGCAGTTGTTTCTTATGATATCTAATTCGAAACTGATAGATATCTAAGACAAACGTGATAGATATCTGAAATGAAACTGATAGATATCTAAGACGAACGTGATAGATATTCGGAACAAAAATAGCTATATATGACAACTCTCTCTAAACATCTGAGATATTCTATTTAGTTTGTGAATAAAAAGTAAGTTCTACTTATAATTCCTACGCCCTTTTTCAGCTAAACTCTTTTAAACACAAGCAATAACACTTTTTTGTTATTGCTATATAGCGTTGTTTCAGATGCATAGAGAGGTTTAGAAATAAAAAAAAGGAAGTAGCGATACTTCCTTTTGTAGCGGGACGGGGCTACGATCCCCGGACCTCCGGATTATGAATCCGACGCTCTAACCAACTGAGCTATCCCGCCATCACTAATCAATAAATAGGTTGCTTTTTGAAAGCGGTTGCAAAGGTATATAAAAAAAATGGACCAACAAAATTTATTTGAGAAATTATTGATTCTATTCAAAAAATATGATCTGATTATATAATTCTTAGTGTATTAAGACAGCTCTTTTGATATAAAAATTCGAAAAATAAACGATTACTCTAATTATTTTATGTACTTTTGCAAGAAGATAGTGTGCTAAAGATATTACACAAATAGAATGTTCCATATTAGAAAGTTAGACATCTTTATAATAAAGCAGTTTGGAATGCTCTTCATAGGGACGTTTGTCGTCAGCCTTTTTGTGCTGATGATGCAGTTTTTGTGGCAATATGTTGATGAGTTAATAGGTAAAGGACTCACATTAGATGTGCTTGGAGAGTTCTTTGGTATATGAGTTTAATGATGGTACCAGAAGCTTTACCACTTGCAGTGCTATTATCATCGCTTATAACTTTTGGAAATCTAGGTGAAAGCTCAGAATTGACGGCAATAAAAGCTGCAGGTATATCGCTAATAAAATCTTTCAGAGGAGTCATAGCATTTACATTGTTCATAGCGCTGATATCGTTCTATTTCCAAAATAGTATTGGACCTGATGCCAAGAAACACTTCGACCAGCTGTTAATTTCGATGAAACAGAAGAGTCCAGAATTAGAAATACCAGAAGGAATCTTTTATAATGGTATTCCAGATACCAATCTCTATGTGGAAAAACGCGATTTGAAAACTGGACATTTATATAATATAATGATTTATCGTATGACCGATTCGTACGAAGATCAAGCCATTATACTTGCCGATTCAGGAATGTTGCAATCAACAGCAGAGAAAAAGCATCTTATATTGAACTTGTGGAACGGAGAATGGTTTGAAAATATGCGCTCGCAAGAATTGAGTAGTAGTGCAAGTGTCCCATATCGCCGTGAGTCTTTCGTTCATAAAAAACTTATAATAGACTTCAACGAGGATTTTAACCTGACCAGTATGGCTGGTATTGCAGACGATGCTCGTACTAAAAGTATAGCCAAAATACATCACGACAAAGATTCGCTTATCCATGTATACGATAGTGTCGGTAATGTCTATTATCGAGATGCGCAACAATCAATTTATCCAATATTGAAGTTGAAAAAGAAGGATATGAACAAAGCTATAATGCTGGCTTCAACTAAGAATTATAATTTAGATTCAATATACACTAAATTGCGTCCTGAAGAGCGTAGCCAAATTATAGAACGTACATTGATGAATACACAACAAACCATCTCTGATCTCGATTTTAAAAGTATGATAACGAGCGATGGTGATAAACTCATTCGAATGCATGATATTGCTGAAATAAATAAATACTTATTGGCATTAACCTGCCTTATCTTCTTTTTTATTGGAGCACCTTTAGGTGCAATTATTCGAAAGGGTGGTTTGGGCGTTCCAATAATAATAAGTGTACTTGTCTTTATTATTTATTACATATTAAATAATACAGGATACAGAATGACACGACAAGGAGATTGGGCTATTTGGTTTGGTCGAGGCCTCTCACCAGCAATACTTATTCCAACTGCTATTTTTATTACTTATAAAGCAAATAACGATTCAGCTGTTTTTAATATCGATCTGTATCGTAACTTCTTTATACGAATCTTAGGATTAAGAATGAAAAGAAATATAAGTAGTAAAGAAGTAATTATTAGTGCACCAAGATATATTGATGACGCCGACATGCTTAGGAAAATGAATAATGAAATAGAGGCGTATGTTGAAAGACGTAATTTAAAGTCGCCACCTAATTTTATTAAGACATTCTTTAAATATCAGCCAGATCATGATATAGAACAGCTAAGTAAAAAGCTCGAAACGGTTATAGAAGATTTGAGCAATACACGTAATAGAATAATACTCTCAGAGCTTAATCAGTATCCAATATTAATAACAAAGGCGCATACTCGTCCTTTTGAATACAAATACTTAAATATAGCATCTGCTATAATAATCCCTGTCGGATTATTCTTATATTGCAGAATGTGGGGATTTCGATTACGCTTATATCGCGACTTGAAAACAATAAGCAAACGAACGAAAACATTATTGCAGAAACAGAGAAAATAGCAACAAAATAGTAACAATAAATAAATATAAATAAAACCGGAGGTCACATTATATTATATATAATATGACCTTAAACTTAAAATACAATCGATTATGGAGAACTTCGAACTCAGTAGCATAGAAGAAGCTATAAAGGATTTTAAAGAAGGAAAATTCGTTATAGTAGTCGATGATGAAGATCGAGAAAACGAAGGCGACCTTATTATGGCTGCTGAAATGATAACACCAGAAAAGGTGAACTTTATGTTGAAAAATGCACGTGGCGTTCTTTGTGTACCAATAACGCTCTCGCGAGCAAAAGAATTAGATTTACCACATCAGGTTTCCGATAATACATCGGTATTAGGAACGCCATTCACAATAACCGTTGATAAATTAGAAGGGTGTACTACGGGAGTGTCTGCTCACGATCGGGCTGAAACTATAAAAGCATTGGCTGACCCTAAAGCAACACCACAAACATTTGGACGCCCCGGACATATAAATCCATTGTATGCACAAGATAATGGTGTGCTACGTCGCTCTGGTCATACAGAAGCCGCTATTGATTTATGTAAGATGGCAGGTTGCTTCCCTGCAGGTGTATTAATGGAAATTATGAACGACGATGGCACGATGGCACGTATGCCTCAACTCATCGAAAAAGCAAAAGAATGGAATCTGAAGATAATAAGTATCAAAGATATTATTGCCTACCGTTTACAACGCGAAACAAGTATAGAAGTAGGAGAAGAGGTTGATATGCCAACCATATATGGACATTTCCGCTTAATTCCTTTTCGTCAAACATCTACCGGTGTAGAAAATATGGCATTAATAAAAGGCGAATGGAACGAAGATGAACCAGTATTGGTGCGAGTTCACTCATCTTGTGCAACTGGTGATATTCTAGGAAGTGAACGTTGCGATTGTGGTGAACAGTTGCACAAAGCAATGGAAATGATAGAAAAAGAAGGAAAAGGTGTGCTTATTTATATGCAACAAGAGGGAAGAGGCATAGGACTAATGAATAAGATTGCAGCATATAAATTGCAAGAGCAGGGACTTGATACTGTAGATGCAAACTTGCATTTAGGTTTTAAGCCTGACGAACGCGATTATGGGTGCGGTGCCCAAATGCTACGTCATCTTGGAGTACACAAAATGAAATTGATGACTAATAATCCAACCAAACGAGTAGGACTCGAAGCTTTTGGTTTAGAGATTCAAGAAAATATTCCAATAGAAATACGTCCTACACAATATGATTATCGCTATTTGAAAACGAAAAAAGAACGAATGGGACATGACTTACATTTATAAAAACTTGCTTATCGCACCTTTTCAATAAAGCTATATCATATTGTTTACGATAGATTATTTTTGAAAATCTATTTCATAATATCAGCGAAGGATTTATATTGTTTCTTAAATTAATACATTACCTGTAACGGCGATGAACGAAGCAAAGTATAACAGCTGTATAAGCTATCACAATGATGTAAAAAACGAATAAAAACAAGCAAAAAATAACAGTTAAAAGATGTCAATTTTGACCATAGTTCTCTATTAATTGCTATCTTTGCCAAAGTTGTGCGAGAAAAGCTGGCATTTACTTGGCGGCTAAATTTACAAACGGTTTAAAATCAAATAGATATTAATAATTCAATTCATTTATAACTAAAAAATTAAAATTTTATCATTTATGGCAACTACACAACAAAAAGCAGCCCCACAAAAGAAATCAGAGGGCTTCACAGGAGTTAGAGGCGCATTTTGGATTATCGCATTCTGCGGTTTCGTAGCATTCGCATTGTTCTATCTTTGGTTTGCTAACGATATGCACTTCCAAGATCCACTTACGAAAGAACATCCATCTGATGTATGGGGTACTATATATAAAGGTGGTGTTGTGGTTCCTGTTATCCACACTTTATTACTTACAGTACTTGCAATGTCTATTGAGCGTTGGTTAGCTTTGAAAACAGCTTTCGGCAAAGGTGCTCTTCCTAAATTTGTGGCAAGTATCAAAGCAGCTTTGAAAGATAACGATATGAACAAAGCTACTCAACTTTGTGATAAGCAAAGAGGTTCTGTTGCAAACGTTGTTATGGCATCTATTAATGCTTATAAAGCAATGGAAAGTGGCGCAAATGCAAATATGAAGAAAGCTCAAAAAGTTGCAAAGATTCAACAAGCTCACGAGGAAGCAACTCAACTTGAGATGCCAACTCTTACAATGAACCTTCCTATCATTGCTACACTTGTAACTCTTGGTACTCTTACCGGTCTTCTTGGTACTGTAACTGGTATGATTAAGTCGTTCTCTGCTTTGTCTGCAGGTGGTGGTGCTGACTCTGCTGCTCTTTCTGCTGGTATTTCTGAGGCGTTGATTAATACTGCATTCGGTATTGCTACTTCTTGGTGTGCAGTAGTTTCTTATAACTACTTCTCAAACAAGGTAGATAAATTAACTTACGCACTCGATGAGGTTGGTTACTCAATTGCTCAGACATACGAAGTAAACCATACAGAAGAAGCTTAATTTTTTGCTAACCCTCTAAATACATTATCACTATGGGTAAAGTAAAAATTAAGAAAGAAGACGTCTGGATTGACATGACACCAATGTCAGATGTTATGACCTTGTTGCTTACTTTCTTTATGCTCACCTCTACATTCGTAAAGAATGAGCCTGTGAAAGTAAATACACCAGGATCTGTATCTGAGATGAAGGTGCCAGAAAACGGTGTTCTTACAGTACTTATTAGTCCTGAAAAGAACGCTGCAGGTCTACCAACAGGCGAAGGACAAGTATTTATGAGCTACGACAATACTAAAGAATTAGGACAAATCTTAGAAATGGTAGCACCAGATTTGAAGCCAGAACAGAAAAAAACATTCTTGGCAGAATCTACATTTGGGGCTCCTATGGATAAACTTTCATCTTACTTAAGTATGTCTGCAAAAACTCGTAGCGAAGAACTCCCTAAAATGGGAATCCCTCTCGATAGTATTCAAGGGCATGAAATGACTGAATTTCAACAATGGATTAATGCGGCTCGCCAAGTAAATCCTAAAGTTCGAATTGCATTAAAGTCTGATGCGAATACCCCTTATGGTACAGTTAAAAAGTAATGAGTGAACTCCAAGATATGGATGAAAGTCATTACTATATGATTACACAGTTGGACGCTAAAAAGGCTGTACAAGCAGCTTCTAAGGAGAACTAATAATGTCGAATAAAAAAGAAAGCAAGCAAAAAAAGATGACTGTTCGTGTAGACTTTACACCTATGGTCGATATGTTAATGTTGCTTATCACATTCTTCATGCTTTGTACTTCACTCAGTAAGCCTTCAACTATGGAGCTGACTATGCCAAGTAATGATAAGCAACAGCCAGATGCGAAAAAGAATGAAGCAAAGGAATCACACTCTATAACTATATTTATTGGAGATGGAGATAAGATTCTTTATGGCGAAGGTAAACCACAACTTGATAATCCCAATTGGCTGAAAAAAGCAGATTGGGGAACTGGTAAAAGTAGCATTCGTTACGTTCTTCAACACAAGGAAGTAGACAATGGTGCAAGCATACCTTATAACGATATGCGTCTTGCCGTACAGGAATTGCAGAAGAAGAAAGCTGCTAACGAAAAGGCTTATCCTGATAGTATTTATCAAGCTGAACTTACCAATATTAAGTTAGGTAATGTAAACGGTAAGAAGGTTCCAACCTTAACAGTTATCATTAAACCTACTGATAAAGCTTCTTATAAGAATCTAGTTGATATTCTCGATGAAATGCAGATTTCATATATTGCAACTTATGTCATTGATAAGCTCACCCCACAGGAAAAAGATTTGCTTTCAACTAAGGGGTTTAAATTTTAATGATATATAACAATTAAAGGAAAAGAACATGTCAAAAATAGATCTATATGATCCTAAGTGGGTCGATATGGTGTTTGCTGATAAGAATAAGGCGTATGGAGCTTATCAACTTCGTAAGTCTGTTTCACAGCGTAACATCAAGGCATTGGTTATTTTGCTTGTTGCTGCATTCATTGGCGGTGGATATCTGGCTTACCAGATAAAGAAACACAAAGATGAACTTGCCGCTCAAGAAGCATACGCTGCAAAGATGGAATTAGCTGCTTTGGAGCAAGCAAAGAAAGAACAAGCTGAACGAAAGAAACAGCAAAAGAAGGAAGAACCTAAAAAGGTTGAACCTGAAAAAGTTGTTCCAGAAACACGTGCTACTGTTAAGTTTACAGCACCTGTCATCAAAGATGATAAGGAAGTAAAAGAAGAAATGCCTCCAATGGTTAAATGAACAGAGAAACCAAGGCTATTGGTACTGAAACCAAAGAAGGTGTTGAAGATCGTAATATTGTAGCTGACAGAAGTACAGTGGCAACGCCAGAACAGATTATTCCTAAGATTGAAAAACCTGTAGCTGAAGCTCCAAAAGTTGAAGCTCCAAAGGAAGATATCGAAAAGAAAATCTTTACTTTTGCAGAACAACAACCAACTTTCAAAGGTAATGTCCAGGCTTGGCTTACTTCTCACTTGAACTATCCTGCATCTGCTGCTGATAATAATATTCAGGGAAAAGTTGTTGTGAAGTTCGTTGTTGGTCGTGATGGTTCTGTTAGTAGAGCAGAAGTTGTACGCGGTGTAGATCCTGCACTTGATCGTGAAGCTCTTCGCGTAGTAAACAGTATGCCTAAATGGAATCCTGGTATGAATAATGGACAACCTGCAAACGTTTGGTTCCAACTTCCAATTACTTTCAAACTGAACTAATATTAATTTAAGTTTATGAAAAGAACCATATTCTACGTTTTCGTAGGATTGATATTATCTACAGCTTTTCTTTCTTCTTGTGGAAGAAAGAAAGCTATAGATGGTAGAACAGATACACCGACGTCAGGGACGATTAAATTCGCCTCTGACGAAAGTTTTAGCCAATTTCTTGACGAGGAATTGCAAGTATATCAATATCGTTATCCTCAGACGCATCTTTTACCAATTTATACAGATGATAATACGGGTATGAAGATGTTATTAGATCTCAAAGTTAATTTGTTTTTTACTTCTCATGGTTTGCAAAAAGGTGAAGATGCAATTTTGAGAGGAAAAGGTCCAATACCTTCAGTTTTCCCTGTAGGATACGATGGTATTGCCTTTATAATAAACAAAAGTAACTTAGATTCTTGTATTACAGTTACCGATGTTAAGCGTCTTCTTAGAGGCGATGTAACAAAGTGGAATCAGATTTATCCACATTCAAAAAAAGGAAATATCGAAGTTGTCTTCGATAATAAAGCATCAGCAACTCTTCATTTTGTTGTTGATTCTATCTTGGGAGGAAAAAACATAAAGAGTCAAAATATTGTAGCTGCTAAAAACAGTAAAGCTGTTATTGACTACGTAAAGAAGACTCCAAACGCTATAGGTGTAATAGGCTCTAATTGGTTGAACGATCGAAGCGATTCTACAAACACCACATTTAGAAGTGATATTCGTGTAATGGCGATATCTAAAACTAGTAAAGCAGAAGATTATAATAGTTGGCAACCATATCAGGCTTATTTCCTAGATGGGCGATATCCTTTTGTTAGAACTATATATGCAATAGTAGCCGATCCTCATCAGGCTTTACCTTGGGCATTTGCTAATTTTATTGCAGGACCAATCGGACAAAAAATAATTCTACGAACTGGTTTACTTCCTTATCGTGCCGAAATAACAATTCGAGAGGTTAAAGTAAAAGAATAATGTTACGTTATTTTTTAGCTTAATAGTGAAATCTATATAGATGTTGATTAATAATAGAAAGAAGATTATGAAGACAAAGAAATATTTATTAGTTGGAGCTTTGATACTAAGTTTATCGACTCCTGCCATAGCTCAGAATGATAGTTATAAAGCTGCGCTTAATCCTATTATAAGTGCTATAGAAGCTGCTCCTAACGATGTAAATGCTGGTAAAGATCTTATAAAGGACTACTTAAAAACTTATAAGAAAGATGAACAGGCACTTACCGCATTAGGAAATGTTTATTTAGCTCAACGTAACTTTGCAGAGGCAATGAAGATTGCTAATTCTATCGTTTCTAATAAGAAAATGAATGGTACTTTAGGATATCTTCTTCTTGGAGATATTGTAGCATTGCAAGATAGTGTTGGTAATGCTGGTGCTGCTGCTCAGAATTATGCAACAGCAATTAGTCTTGATCCACATAATGTTGCTGCTTACGAGCGTTATGCAAAAGTATATCGTCATGTAAATCCACAAGTATCTGTTCAAACTTGAAGAGCTTCGTCAAGTTGAACCCAATTATCCTGTGGAAGCAACGGCTGCAGAAATTATGCTTGGTGATGGTAAATATGCAGAAGCTCTCTCTTGGTTCGATAAAGCTAATAGAGCAAACCTGACGGAAGACAATTTCTATAAGTACGGTTATACAGCTTTTATTCTTCGTAAACACGATAAAGTTTTAGAGGTGGTTGAAGATGGTTTAAAACGCTTCCCAAATAGCGAATATATTGCACGTGTAGGAATGATGTCTGCAGTTGAAAAAGGCGACTATGCAAAAGCTTTAAACTTTGCAAACCAAATGTTTGCTGGAAATGGTAAGAAGGTAGCAAACGATTATGCTGTTTACGGAAAAGCCTTAGCAGGAAATAAAGAATATGATAAAGCATTGGAGAATCTTAACAAGGCACTCGATATGGATAAAAAGAATTTCGAGCCAATGAAGACTATAGCTGAAATTTATGCTGCACAAGGAAATGGTGATAAGGCTTTACAGGTTCAAATGGATTATCTTGCTAAAAATCCGAATGCAAATTCTAACGATTGGGCTAAACTTGCTTCAACATGGGTAGATAAAGCTTCAACAGAGACAGATAAAACTCTTAAGGCTGATTATCTGGATAAGGCAATAGCTATCTATGATCAGATGGCAGTTAAGTTTCCTTCTATCTCAGATTGGATTTGGTCTAACCAAGCTAACGCTGCTCAAATGAAGAACGATGCTGATAAAGTGGCAGATATTTATAAAAAGATTGCTGCTTTTGAAGAAGCAAAGCCTAATCTTGATGCCGATTCAAAGGCATATTTAGAGCAAGTTTATTATGGTTTAGGCTATTATTATTCAAAGCTTGGTAATGCAGAAATGGCTAAACAGTACTTTAACAAAGTATTATCAGTAAATCCAAACAATGAAAATGCAAAGAAAGCTTTAGGGCTCTAATTTAGATATTTAATTTGTTTTTTTTAAGACAGGGGGTGTATCTTTTATTTGATACTGCCCCTTTTTTGTTTATTGAGGTTTTCAGCCTATCAAATGTTCATTACGCTATGATATTGTTGATTCTCCTCTTCAAATCAGTAACAGTTGTCTTATGGGGCTATATTTTAATCATCTGCAATATTTTCAGTCTTGGTAAATAGATTCCCATACAACGTAAGCTTATTTCTTGCTAACCTTATTCAGGTCTTGGTTAATATAATTTGCTTGAACTCAGATTATAATTTCGGAAACGGTTATTGTAGAATCTAATCTCATCGTCTTCACACTGTTCTAATTGGCGGAAGGGAGATAAAAAGACACGTATAGCCTTACAGTTGTGAAGGTTACCATATATATCCTTGTCAGTCTGCCATATAACTGTACCATAACTCTCATATATTTCCATAGGGCACTCTCATATAGTCGTTAATGATAGTGTAGCGTCCACCATTCTGTGCATTTAGGCAGAACTATACTTTTACACTGACTTTACTTCTATATTAAATTCCTTACATAAATTGGCAAAATACTTAGAAACAATATAATGTGATTTAAATGAACAATCTCGTAAAATATAGAAATTATCACATCTTGTTTGATAGAAAAATGGAGTATCTGGCAAGGAAGAACCATCAGTCAATGTACGACTTCCTGAACGTTGTAAATCTAGAATATTATCACTTTTAATAATGCGGCCTAAGAAAAAATCAACAGTTTTATCCTTTATTTTTATCTTACATGGGAAGAACTGTAATTCCTCCTTTAATAATTCATTATATTTCTTAACGAACTTACAAGAGAAAATGGGTATAGGTATAATACAATTCAAAAAAATCAAGTTTTTAAAATTTGATTATATGTATAACCTTTTTCCTGCAACGAGAAGAGGATTTACATACTGAAACGGTATAACATTCTTATTTTCAATAAAAAAATCCCAATATCTTTGTGAATCAGATTGTGATTTGAAATAAATAATCTGATTCGCATTTGTTTCATGTTGATTTATTATAAACATATTTAATGGCTTTTTTTATTTTACCATAGAGTTAGCCAGCAAATGCAAAATTATAAATAATATCTGGAATAGCTAATAATGAACATAAAAATTAGTAATTAAATATTTTTTTGGAAATAATAAATCATATTCTTTTGGGAATTACAGCCAACCATAGTTGTTTTTGAATAAAGAGAGCCTTTGCTAAATAGAATAAAAATTTATGTTGAAATATCTATACTTGGCTACAACAAAGGAACTATAGAATAGGAATGCACGAAGGAGAAAAAAAGTTATACTCAGTATTACACTACATATATGTGCTTAGGAGCTTAATAACAACTACCAGACAGCTTTTTAATTACAAAATATTTTTTTAAATTATAATTTTTTTATTTTATAATTAAAAACTTAGTGAAATGTAATTAGAATTTTCATTGTGGCAGATATTGTCTTCAAAAAGTGTGTAAGTCTATATTTTTTTCTTATCTTTGTATTCTGTAAAACATATAATAGTAAAATGGAACTTACACAATTACAAATTCCTGAAATTCTTTCCAATACCACAAATAGTAGCGAAGGTTTTATTAGCTTCAGTAATTATGAATTCCGTAGACTCAATCAGCAATTGCAAAATTATTATATTTTTTTCTGTAGAACTCGTATTTTTGGTGTTTGAAGAAAAATAGTTTTTGTTGTATTTTTCCAAATTGAAGTACAATAAACAAGATTTTTCATTTAAAAAAATTTTTTTATGGAACATCAAGTTATAAAACAATCCCCTAACTGCTGAAAAAAATATGAGAGTTTCTTCTTGTTTTTTTATTTCCGTATTTTCATATCCTTTCTTTTTATTGGTTTATAGAATCTTATGTATATGCTTCTTTGTACTTCCAATTATAAAATATGAGGTTATACCTTTGTTTATATATTCACATTACGGTAGAACTAACGTATAAGAAACTTAAAACATAAATAATGTTTGTCCGTATTCTGAAAAATATGTAACTTTGAAGCATTAAATACGTTGATAATTAATAATCAAAATTGAAACTACGATGGCAAATTCTTTAGACGAAGTAACAGGACCAGTTAATGAATCAGGACGTGATATACATGTAATTGATAAACAATTACCAGTGTCTATAGGTGCAGGCTCCACTATTTTTCAAATAGCTTTATGGGTTGTAATCCCCATTTTAGTACTATTATATGTAGCCCTTATGGGAAGTACAATACCTAATCCGTTATTTGTTGCGGTTGTAGGTTGTATTGTAGGAATTCTTCCAGGCGTTATTTTTATTTTTATGAAAATATCTGCACGTAACTATTTTCAACAATTGGAACAGCGCATTCAGGCAGAAGCGTCAAACATTGATAACTATCTCGAACAACGTGTTGATATTCTTACAAATGTAGTCGGACTTGTTGACCGTGCTATCGATTTAGATAAAGATGTTATGAAAGCTGTCGCAGCACTTCGTGGAGGTTCTGTAAACGAATCTAACCGTAATGAAGTTAATGCACAAGTAGGTTCGGCTTTAGGCAGACTTTTTCCACAAGTAGAAGCTTATCCAGAACTTAAAGCACATAGTGCTATTGCTGATGCTATGCAACAAAATAATTATTTACAACGCGAAATAACAGCAGCTAGAACAGTATATAATAGTAGAGTAACCCAATGGAATACAGATATATTCTCTTGGCCTACTAAGATGATTGTAGCCGCTCAACAAGGTTATACCACACGTATTCCATTTACAACATCTTCTGAAGTACGTCAAGCTGCACGTGCAAAATTCTTTTAAGTTTACGAAAAACTCTTCTAATAAAATAGAATGGTAGAAGATATTTACGATCCATTAGAGGAATACAGCAACGTTTATCGAGAAAAGTTCAAGAAAGTTTGCGAAGATACCTTTGCAGAATTAGCTCGTGAGGCTAATATTGATATCGAAGCGAATCGTCAAACCTGTCAAAAAGTATATGACAATGAAGCTTTTTTATCTAAAATAAAATCCAAAATAACTTGGTGGACGGTTCTTTGTGTCCTATTATGGATAGGTGTTATTGTTGGTGCCTTATCCATTTATGGAAACAAAACAGAGTGGGGAATAGAACTAATGCTTGCCGTAGGTGTGGGTTCTGCATTATCTTTGTTCTTTCTTATTTTAAAAGTACACCCTAAATTGAAATCATTAAAGAGTGAACGTGATAATATTTCTAATATTATTACTTGTTTAAAAGATGAAGCTTGGAACCAAATGGCTCCACTAAACCAACTTTATGATTGGGATATACTTACTAGAATGATGACGAAGACAGTACCTCGATTAGAATTTGATCGTTATTTTACCACTCAACGTTTGGCTGATTTACGGAAAACTTATGGTTGGGACGATTCTTTTAATGAGGAGCGTTCTGTCGTTTATTCTCACTCAGGACTTATCAATGGTAATCCATTTGTAATCTGTCGTACACGAAAAATGGAGATGGGAACCAAAACATACCATGGTTATAAGACAATTTATTGGACGGAAACCGAAACCGATGATAAAGGAAACCGACGAAGAGTGCAACGCTCAGAGACTCTCCATGCAACAGTAACAGCCCCATATCCAGAATATTTTGAAAAGACACGATTGATATATGGAAACACTGCAGCACCTGATTTAAATTCTATCGTAAACCAAGTGGATTGGCTGGTAAAGAAAGTTCCTTGCGTTACAAGTGGAATAGATTTACTTTGCGTCGGAAAGCTCGTAATTTAGAAAATGGCGATTTTGCAATGTTGACGAATGAAGAGTTTGAAGTTGCATTTAATACTAGTAACCGAAACAACAATCAACAATATGCCTTACTTTTCACACCATTGGCTCAAGAAAGTATGATGAGGTTGTTGCAAGACGATAAAGATGGCTTTGGGGACGATTTCGATTTCGATAAAAACAAGATGATTAATATCATTTTTGCGAATCATATACAAGGCTTAAATCTCGATTTAAATCCAAATCAGTATCATAGTTTCGATTACGATAAAGCGCAAGAAGATTTCCAATGCATCAATTCAAACTATTTCCGTGCAATATATTTTGTGTTTGCTCCTTTGCTTTGTGTACCAATGTATCAGCAAATACGTCCTCAATCAGCTATTTATGGGCTTGACATGCCACAAAAAAGTTCGTTTTGGGAGCACGAAGCTTTGGCTAATTTTTGGGGACAAAAGCATTTTCAACATCCACAATGCGTTACAAACTGTATATTGAAAACAGAAGAAGCACCGCAAGACGATGGGAGTACATTACTTAATGTGTCCGCTTATGGTTATCGTTCTGAAGCTCGTATAACTTACATTAGTAAGTTTGGTGGCGACGGACATTACCACAATGTACCTGTGGAATGGAATGAATATTTACCAGTTACAGGATATGGAAGTATTGTTATGCGAGAAGATAATTCGCAAGAAGTTTCTGAGATAACGCAAAAACAACGATTAAGTCATATCGACGAAGTGCTTAAAAAGAGTAACTTGAACATTTATAGAAGACACATCGCTTCAAAAGTATAGATACTTCTTTTATATTTATCGCTTTGTAGTCTGACACCAACATAATTGATGTTAGGTTATTATGTGTTTGAATGAAATTTATTAGATTCCCATATCACATCTATTATTAAATTTGTATATTTGCATTGTACTATTAAATTAGTGCAATACATTTTTGAGTCTAACTTTATAGTAGTTAAATAAAACTATTTATCAGAATATTTCGATGAAGAATATAAACTTTATTGCTATCGATTTTGAAACAGCTACGTCTAAACGAGCATCTATTTGCGAAGCTGGTATTTGTGTAGTAAAAAATGGAAAAGTAGTAGAAACAAAATCGTGGTTAGTTCGCCCGGAAGGGAACAGTTATAGTTTTTGGAATATTCAAGTGCATGGAATACAAGCATCGGATACAGCAAATGCACCATTGTTTCCTGAAGTATGGGCTGAAATAGCCGATTACTTGCAGGATTGTCCTGTATTGGTAGCTCATAATGCATCATTTGACATAAGCTGTATTCGTCATTCTTTGAAATATTATGGCTTACCCACGCCCGATGTTTCCTATTATTGCTCGTTTCGAGCTGCTCGACATATTTACGATTTTGAATGCAATAAGCTTGATTATCTCTGTAATCAATTTGATATACCTTACGGTACACACCATCGTGCGGGCGATGATGCGGAGATGTGTGCCCGCCTTTTCCTACGCGAAATAAAAGATGCTGGCTGGGTAGAGTTGGAAGAAATGGATTATTGTAACGGCAAACTCTAAATAGAATAGCAACTTTTTTATATAAGTTGTTTGTTCTTTTTCACGAATAAAACAAATGGTTCCTATACAAAATGTATAGAGACCATTTATTATTTCTTCTTATTTTTTATTGGCAAAGAACACACCAATTAGAATTAATACACTACCAATACCAGCTTCTATCGTCATTTTCTCTCCTAAAAAGATAGCACTGATAATAACAGTGCAAATAGGACTAAAATAATTGTAGTTGGCTATTTTAACAGCGCCAACTTTTTCTGTTACATAGCTCCATGCACCAAATCCGAAGAACGATGCAATTAAACCAAGAAAAAGAAGATTACAAGTAACAGGCATATCGGTAAGGAAGTTTTGTATAGGATATTGCCATGGAGAATAAATAAACAATGGTAAACTTGTTAGTGCACCATAGAAAAACATTTTTCGTGTAATAAATGCTGCGCCATATTTTAAACCTAGTGGGCGAAGTAGTAAACAATAAGCACCGAAACATGCTGTTGAAAGTAGTGCTAAAGCATCGCCTAATACACGATTGGTTACATTCGCACTTTCGTTATTTCCGCCAAATATGATAAACGAGACACCTATTATTGCAATGAGCGACCCTATTGCAAGCGGTTTTGTTAGCTTCTCTTTACAGAAGAGTATTGCCAAAAACATTGTAAACAATGGCGATGTACAAATTATAAAGCTAATATCATTGACACTACCCACCTGAACTGCGAAATTCTCAGGTATAAAATAGAGCGAACCTCCTAAAAGTCCACATAACAGCATAAGCAATTCGTCCTTGATATTGTTAGACCACAATCTTTTATATGATAGAGTCCACATTGCAAGGTAAGCAATAATGTAGCGTGCTAAAAAAACTTCGTCAGGACGCATACCACCTTGTATAACAACTTTGGTATTTACAAGTGTTGCACCCCAAATACTTACAATTAAAATAGCAATGAGATGATAGAATACTGTTCTATTTTTTTTCTCTGTAACACTGTTAGGCATAAAACTGTTTATGTATGATTTAAAGTAGGGCAAAGTTAAATATTTTTTTAGATTATAAACAAAATTTTTGAGCTTTTTAAATCTTGTTGAAACTTGAAATTTATGCGTTTTTTTATGTAATATTTAACATTTTCACATTGCGTTAGTATTCTTTATGCCTCATTCTTGAAATCAGTTTAAATATCTATTTCTCAATATAAATTTGCCGCATTGTTTTTGCAGTCTTACACAAATCCTGTATAACTTCTCCACCAATAATTAATCCAGCTGTAGCAGGAACCCACGCATTCGATGCAGGTGTAGAGCGTTTTTTATGTGCTATGGTTTCTGTATTTGTATTATTAGAATAATCTTTATCTCTTTCTGGGTATAAAGAAGTTAATGGTTCTTCGGGACTGTAAACCACTTTTATGTTGCGAACATTTGATTTACGAAGTTTTTTTCTTAAAATTTTTGCTAATGGGTCGTTTATTGTCTTAAAAAGATCGGTTACTTCAAATCTTGTTGCATCTAATTTGAATGCAGCTCCCATACTACTAATTATTGGTATTTTTAAGTTGTAGCAGCGAGTTATAATATCAATCTTTGCCACAACTGTATCTATACAATCAACCACATAGTTATAATCTTTAAAGTTGAATTTATCAGCAACTTCTGGGAGGTAGAAAGTTTGAAACTTTCTAACTGTGCACGTTGGGTTTATATCTAAAATACGTTCTTCAGCAACATCTACTTTTGCTCTGCCAAGTGAAGAATGTGTTGCAATAATCTGACGATTTATATTTGATAACCCAACATGGTCATCGTCTACAATTCCAATTGTACCAACACCACTACGAGCTAAAACTTCTACAACATATCCTCCAACGCCACCAACACCAAAAACTAAAACACTACTGTTTTTTAGAGTTTCCATTGCATTATTACCCAACAGTAGTTCTGTTCTCGAAAATTGTTCTTCCATAACTTTAAAATCCTTTACGGGTGCAAAGTTAAAATAACATTCTTATAAAATGGCAGAGTTTCTGTTTTTATGTTAGCTTTTTTCTTTACCTTTGCAAATAGTGTGCAAAGTTGTACATTGTTATAAAAGCAAATTTAAAATGCAAGAACCTAATATTAAAAAGAGAGTATCACCTTGGGCTTGGGTATCTACGCTTTATTTTGCAGAGGGATTACCTAATGCAGCAGTTGTTTTGGTATCGTTAGTTTTCTATCAAGAAATGGGATTGTCCGATGCTGAAGCTACTTTTTATACCTCGTGGTTTTATCTTCCTTGGGTAATAAAACCATTGTGGAGTCCATTTCTCGATCTTATTAAAACAAAACGGTGGTGGGTATTGTCGATGCAAATGCTACTTGGTGCAGCTTTTGCAGGAGTAGCCTTTACAATTAATACATCTTTTTGGTTGCAAGGCACTATTTGTTTTTTCTGGCTATTAGCAATTTCTAGCGCAACACACGATGTTGGTGCAGATGGTTTTTATATGTTAGGTCTTGAATCTCACGAACAAGCATTCTTTGTTGGTATTCGTTCAACGTTTTATCGTATTTCAATGGTTGTTGGTAAAGGAGGATTGGTGGCTCTTGCTGGATTGTTGCAAGAATATATGAAAGTGCAACTCTCGTGGTCGTTAGTGTTCTATGGATTATCTGCTTTGTTTATAGGTTTAAGCCTTTATCATAAATGTATATTGCCAAAACCTATTACTGATGTAGAACATACACAATTGTCTGTATCAACACTCTTCAAAGAGTTTTTAGATACGTTTGTAAGTTTCTTTCGAAAAAAAGAAGTCTTTGTAGCAATAGCTTTTATGCTTTTATTTCGTTTGCCTGAAGCATTACTAAATACAGTTGGACCATTATTTCTTAGAGCAACATCTGAAAAAGGAGGATTAGCACTCTCTTTAGAAGCATTTGGAGTAGTAAATGGAGTAGTTGGAGTAGTTGGACTACTTCTTGGAGGAATATTAGGTGGACTAGTTGCAAGTAAGGGAGGGTTAAAAAAGTGGCTTTGGCCAATGACTTTTGCTATTACTTTACCCAATATAGCTTACGTATACCTTGGTTATGCAATGCCTTCTACTCTCTTTGCTGTTGGTGTAGCAATCTTTGTAGAAAACTTTGGTTATGGTTTTGGCTTTAGTGCTTATATGCTTTTTATGTTATATTTTAGTCAGGGGAGAACATAAAACAAGCCATTATGCACTTTGTACAGGATTTATGGCACTATCTATGATGCTTCCCGGATTATTTGCAGGAGCTTTGGCAGAGGCTGTAGGTTATAGCCTTTTCTTTGTTCTAGTTATGGTGGCATGTATATTTCCATTTATTGTGGCATCATTGCTGAAAATAGATCCTAAGTTTGGAAAAAAAGATGCTTAAGAGGTGTGCTATTATACTATATATGAATTAGTAGTGCTTTTTACTGCCTTTGTATAATAAAAAAATAGTTGGTATTATTTAATAAATAATGAAATATGAATAATAAAAAAACACCTTTTGAAATTGCTGCCGAATACGAATATCCATGTATTCAAAAATGGTAAAGCTGAAAAATATTGGATCTTTTTATGACCAAGTAATTGCCCCGCAATTTAAAAATATTGAGGCTATAAAACGAATCCATAACGCTATAATGGATTATGTTCAAAGAAGTAAAAATCCTATATTTTTTATACGCTTGTATGGATCTGCAAGTAAAAACAAATATACAGATTTAAGACGTGGTTTTGTTTCAGAGTATGAGGATGGCACAAGATTTGCATTTTGTGATAATGAGTTTGCAAAAATATTTGCAGCGATTAAAGAATCTGGAGATGGGTATGATGAAAAAGACTTAAAAGAATATCTAAGCAAAGACAACCTTACTTGTGGATTTAGTACAACCAATGAAGAACGCAAGCAAAGTTATTATATTGCTAATGGTGCTTTAAGGTGTAAAATAACAGCACGGCATTGGTATTTAGCACATATAAAACCTGTTGGTAAAGATTATAATGGCGATAGCATTGCAAAGTTTTTTCCACGGCATGAGTATGCGGATTGGGATAACAAGGATAAAATTCGTTATATTAATCAATGCTTGTGCGATGAAGTCAGAAAGTATCTTGTTGCAGCCTTTGTAAGGCTAATACATCCTTTTAACTCGTTCTTATTACCAAATAATAATCATATAGATTATGTAGGCAAACGACTTGGGGAGGAGGAAGGGTTAATTGATTATGTACAACAAAAGATTAAAAAGTTGTTCCCAGAAGAATTTAAAAAGTTTGATGAAATAACTTTTCCTTTAAAGTCTAAATTTAAATTTAAAGAAGTTGGTGAAATTATTTGGAAAGAAAATTTAATAAGGAAAAGAAAGACATTCAATCCTGTGAGTGTATCTAAAAAAAGACTAAGACTATAAACTTTTTTTAAAAGATGAAGTTGCTAATAATGACTCTGAAGTTTTGGAAAGAAGTTTGCAAAGTATAGGAAAAGAAACTTTCTTGTTTTTATATGAAGAGTTAAAGTATAATAAAGATGTAACAAAAAAAGAGTTAGTAGAAAAGTCCTCTAAGTATGCAAGGTATTCTGCAAATAGTATGAGTAGTAGATTGTCTAAATCAAGAAGTATTATATACAAAAAGAACGAGGCTCTTCCTGCACTTGAAATGATTGCAGAGTCATCTTGCCTTTGCGATAAAGTCAAAGCTAAGGCAAAAGAACTTATAAAAAAAGATTTTAAAAGAACTAATTAATATAGACTTTTAACGAGTAAATCTATAAGACGGGGTAGGGCATAACGTTCTATCTCGTTTTCTTTTATCCATATATAATCGGTAGGTAGCATTGGAAAATTGTTTGTTTCTAACAAATAGAAATCAGCATAGATTATTTGATGTGTAAGTATATGTTTTACATTACTTTTTATTAATATCGCATTTTTAATATCGTTTTCCAACGATTCTTTTACAGGAAATTCCCATAAACCTTGCCAAATATCACCTTTACCACGACGGCGGATAGCCGTTTTTCCTTTGCATCTAATATAAATATAGGAGAAATGTCGTTCACGTTGTTTTGTTTTCTTTGTTTTTATAGGAAGACTTGATACCTTATTATTGTTTGCTGCAAAACAGTTTTCTATCAACGGACATACTTTACAATTAGGTAAAGTTGGAGTACATTGCATTGCTCCAAAGTCCATTATTCCTTGATTGTAAGCTGCAGGAGCATTTTTTGGTAAATTATCTTGTGCAATTGCTTTAAAAATCTTTTTTCCTTGAGTAGAATCAATAGGTATTTCAATACCAAAAAAACGAGCGAGTACACGGTAAACATTACCATCTACAACAGCAACAGGTCCCGCGAATGCTATAGAATATACTGCAGCAGCAATATATTCGCCAATTCCTTTTAATTGAATTAATTCATTATACGTTTGAGGGAAATATCCCAAGTCTACTATTTGTTGTGCAGCTTTATGTAAATTTCGTGCTCGCGAATAGTATCCTAATCCTTGCCATTCTCGTAAAACCTCATCTTCTGTAGCATTTGCTAAGCTTTGAACGTTAGGCCATCGTTTAATAAATCGTTCCCAATAAGCAGTACCTTGTGCTATTTTTGTCTGCTGCATAATAACTTCGCTTAGCCAAATAGCGTATGGATCTGTTGTTTGTCGCCATGGAAGTTCCCGTCCATTTATTGCATACCAATTTAAAATAATATTACTAAAGTTCATAATGCAAAGATACTCAAAATATAAAAAGAAAGTATTATTTTTTTCTATTATACATTTTCTTTTTTTATTTTTTTAAAAAGAGAATCTAAAAGAATACTATTTTTGTAGTTTTTTTAGTAATGAAATAACAGTATTCGTCTAAAAAGGTAAGAAATGATACTTCGCAATGCGAAAGTAAGAGTTCTTTTTGCAACTATTTAATGATTTGTCTTTCTAATGGTTCTATATTTATGGTAAAATTGTATTTATGTATGGCTTTCTCTTATAAAGATATACGGACTTTTATCAACTACTTCATTAGAAAATAGCCGATATATATACTCGGAATTTGGATATTTTGGTTTTTATTCTCTTGATATTTAATGATTTAGAATATAATAAATGTCAAATATAGAGTTTTTACTTTAATGTTGCGAATTATATTATAAAATTTATCTATAAATATAATTCGCAGATTATAAAGATTGCATTCTCTATCTATAAAATTGATGTTAGCTAATAATCTAGTTGAATTAAGGTTTTTTTTCTAAAATTATTATTTACTTCCTATTCTATTTTGTATCTTTGCAAAACGAATAGAAATAGTAGACAACTATGGTTGGTACAAAAGAAATTAAGACTGCATTAATCTCCGTATTCCACAAAGATGGTTTGGAAGATATTTTAAAGAAGCTGAACGAAGAAGGAGTGAAGTTTCTTAGTACAGGTGGTACACAACAATTTATAGAATCTTTAGGTTACGAGTGTCAGAAAGTAGAAGATTTAACAACTTATCCCATCTATTTTAGGTGGACGTGTAAAAACATTACATCCCAAAGTTTTTGGAGGAATCTTAGCACGTCGCGATTTGGAGAATGATAAGAAAGAAATGGTTAAATATGAAATTCCTGAGATTGATTTAGTAATTGTTGATTTGTATCCATTTGAACAAACAGTCGCAAGTGGTGCTAATGAGGCTGATATTATAGAAAAGATAGATATTGGTGGAATTTCTTTAATTCGAGCAGGTGCTAAGAATTTTAACGATGTTGTTATTGTTCCGAGCAAAGCAGAGTATCCAGTTTTGTTGCAACTATTAAATAAGCAAGGCGCTAAAACTGGTCTTGAAGATAGAAGAATGTTTGCAGAACGTGCTTTTGGTATAAGTAATCAATACGATAAAGCAATACATAATTGGTTTGCAAAGTGATAGATATATCCTTTTGCAATTCCGTTAGTTCTTACAAATAGAGTTTATATAGTTATAGAATAATAAACGATAATAGGGCTTGCCCAATTATCACACATATATCAAATATTTTAGAATGGGATTTTTTTCATTTATCCAGGAAATAGCAATGGACCTGGGAACTGCAAATACTATAATTATCAGTGATGATAAGATAGTTGTTGATGAACCTTCTGTAGTTGCACTTGATCGTCGTACAGATAAAATGATTGCCGTCGGTAATGATGCTAAAATGATGTACGAAAAAGAACACCCTAATATTCACACAATTCGTCCACTTCGCGATGGTGTTATTGCTAATTTTACAGCATGTGAGCAAATGATGAGGGGACTTATTAAAATGGTGCATAGTGGTAATCATTTGTTTTCGCCATCTTTGCGTATGGTTATCGGAGTTCCTTCAGGATCTACTGAAGTTGAATTACGTGCGGTTCGCGATTCTGCGGAACACGCTGGTGGTCGTGATGTTTATCTTATTTTTGAACCAATGGCAGCTGCTCTTGGAATGGGGCTTGATGTAGAAGCACCAGAAGGAAATATGATAGTAGATATAGGTGGTGGAAGTACAGAAATTGCTGTAATCTCATTAGGCGGTATTGTTTGTAATAATTCTATTCGTGTTGCAGGCGATGATTTAACAGCCGATATTCAGGAATATATGAGTCGCCAGCACAATGTTCGTGTTAGCGAACGTATGGCAGAACGAATTAAAGTGCATGTTGGTTCAGCATTAACAGACTTAGGTGATGAAGCTCCAGAAGATTATATTGTACATGGACCAAACAGAATAACAGCATTACCAATGGAAGTTCCTGTTTGTTATCAGGAAATAGCACACTGTTTAGATAAAACGGTGGCAAAAATAGAGAATGCTGTTCTTTCAGCTATGGAAAATACACCACCAGAATTATATGCCGATATAGTAAAAAATGGTATTTATTTAAGTGGTGGAGGAGCTTTGTTACGTGGAATAGATAAGCGTTTGGCTGATAAAATAAATATTCCATTCCATGTAGCTGAAGATCCATTACACAGCGTAGCTAAAGGAGCTGGTATTGCATTGAATAATGTAGACCGTTTCTCTTTTTTAATGCGATAATTGAGATAGATAAAACTGCTATTGAAGAGATGTATTAGAAAAAATCTCTTCAATGGTTAGTTTCATTTGTTGATAAAATAAAAGAATGAATAACCTCACTGAATTTCTTGCCAAATATAAACATTGGTTTCTTTTTGTTTTGTTGGAAATAACCAGTTTGGTACTTTTATTTCGCTTCAATAATTATCAAGGAAGCGTATGGTTTACGTCTGCTAATATTATGGCAGGGAAGGTCTATGAACTGAGTTCTTCAATAACATCGTATCTTTCGATGGGTAAAGCTAATAAAGAATTAACAGAAAGAAATATACTTTTAGAACATCAAATAAAAGAACTTTCTGATAAGCTTTATGAGAAGACTCGTGATCCGAAGTTTGCACAAAAAGGACAATATAGGTTTCTTTCTAATTTTAAGTTAGTAGCCGCAAAGGTTGTTTCCAACTCTCTTGATAAAGACGAAAACTTTATAACAATAGATAAAGGTTCGTGGGATGGAGTTCGAAAAGATATGGGCGTAGCTTGTGGAAATGGTGTTGTTGGTGTGGTGTATTTAGTTGGAACACATTATTCTATAGTATTACCAATCTTAAATTCAAAATCGAACATTAGTTGTTCTATAGAAGGCAGAAATTATTTTGGTTATTTAAGATGGACTGGCGGTGCTAAAGATATTGCTTATTTAGACGATATTCCACGTCATGCAAAATTTAAATTAGGCGATAGAATAATTACGAGTGGGTATTCAGCAATCTTCCCTGCAGGAATTTTAGTTGGTAAGATAAAACACGTTTATAATTCAGAAGATGGACTTTCGTTCCGTTTAGCTGTTCAATTATCAACTGATTTTGGTAATTTGCGTGATGTATGTGTTATTGACGATGCAGCTGTGAGAGAAAAGAAAAAAGTAATGAATGCTGCAACCGATTCAATAAAACATTTAGATACTGATTATTCTGAGACTAATTGAACACGGTGAACTATTGCGTGTTTAATACAAGGAAAGAATGTTATTAAATAGACCAGAAAATATATAGTATACGACTAAGAAATGAATATAGATTTTTTCAGAACATTAGGTTGGTTTCTTATATTAGTACTTGTACAAGTATTTGTGCTAAACTATATTCATTTGTTTGGTTTTGCAACTCCCTTACCTTATATATACTTTGTTCTGTTGTTTAGAAGGAACTGTCCTCAATGGATAATAATTCTGTGGGGATTTATAATGGGATTACTTATAGATACCTTTCCAATACTCCTGGAGTTTCTTCTAGTTCCTTAACTTTAATAGCAGCATTACAACCATATATATTGCGTGCATTCGTATCGCATGATAATGCAGACGACTTGCTACCTGGTATAACCATACTTGGTTTTGGGCGATATGTATGGTATAGTTTGATATTAACATTCATCTATTGTCTCGTATTCTTTACTTTAGATATGTTTAGTTTCTTTAATTTCTTAGTTTGGTTACAGTGTGTTATAGGGAGTACCATTCTAACATTGTTTTTTATTTTAGTAATCGAACATGTAAGGAGTAGAGCATGATTAACTATGATTTAGAGAAACGCCGTTTTATTCTTAGTGGAGTTGCTATTGCTATCATCACTGTTTATTTGGTGCGATTATTTGCACTCCAAATAGCAAGTGATGATTATCGTAAACGTGCCGATTCAAATGCATTCTTAAAAAAGATAGAGTTCCCTTCTCGTGGTATTATTACAGATAGAAAAGGGAAACTACTCGTCTATAATCAACCTGCATACGATATAATGGTGGTTATGAATGAGGAAAAAGGTCATCTTGATACCTTAGAATTTTGTAGAGCTTTGAATATTACGAAGGAATTCTTTGTTCAGCGTATGAATGATATAAAAGATAGAACAAAGAATCCTGGTTATTCTCGTTTCACCCAACAACTTTTTATGAGTCAATTAAGCGATAAAGAGTTTAGTTCTTTCCAAGAGAAACTTTATCGTTTTCCTGGTTTCTATATACAAAAACGAAGCATTCGTGAATATAGTGGAACTATTGCTGGGCATATTTTAGGCGATGTTGCCGAAGTAAGTCAAAGCGATATTGAAAATGACGATTATTATCAGCCAGGTGATTATATTGGTAAAATGGGTATTGAGCGTGAATACGAGAAAGAATTACGTGGACAAAAAGGGGTACAAATACTTCTTCGCGATGCTCATGGACGTATTAAAGGGAGATATAAAAATGGACAATACGACCAAAAACCACGACCTGGAAGTGATTTACAATTAGGAATTGATGCCGATTTACAAGCTCTTGGCGAGCGTTTAATGGAAGGAAAATTAGGAGCAGTTGTTGCTATCGAGCCAAAGACGGGGCAAATATTAGCAATGGTTTCTTCTCCTACTTTCGATCCTCGTGAAATGATAGGGAAAATGCGAGGAAAAAATCAACAACGAATGACACTCGATCCTTCTAAACCTTTACTTAATAGAGCTATAATGGGACAATATCCTCCTGGTTCTACTTTTAAAACAAGTCAAGCAATTACTTATTTCAGCGAAGGAATTGTAAACGATTCTACTCGCTTTCCATGCCATCATGGCTTCTCTTTTCATGGTCTTCATGTAGGTTGTCATGCCCATGCTTCTCCTATATCAATAGTTCCAGCGTTAAGTACTTCTTGTAATGCTTATTTGTTGGGGATTATATTATATGCTTTCTAACCGAAAAAAGTATAAAACACTTGATGACGCAATGGATAGATGGCGCGATTATATGGTATCAATGGGCTTTGGTTATAAGTTAGGAATTGATTTGCCTGGAGAAAAACGTGGTCTTATTCCAAATGCAGAGTTTTATGATAATGCTTTTGGAAGATGGAATCCATTGTCCGTTATTTCAATTTCAATCGGTCAAGGAGAAATTAATTTAACTCCCTTACAAATAGCCAATCTTGGTGCTATTATAGCTAATCGTGGTTATTATTATGCACCCCATGTAGTTCGTAAAATTCAAGGAGTACAATTAAAACAAAAATATTTAAAGCGTCATAAAGTAATGGGAACACCACAAGCTTTTAACGAGGTTGTGGCTGGAATGGTTTCTTCTGCACATGGTGGAACTTGTGCTCATGCAGTACATCCTGGATATACATTGGCAGGAAAAACTGGAACTGCGCAAAATCGTGGTAAAGACCACTCTGTTTTTATGGGATTTGCTCCTGTAGAATCGCCTAAAATTGCCATTGCTGTTTATGTAGAAAACGGTGGTTTTGGTGCTGTTTATGGTGTTCCTATTGGTTCTTTAATGATGGAACAATATATAAATGGAAAATTAACACCCCATGATGAAGCTCAAGCAGTATCAATACAGAATAGACATATAAGTTATTCTTTTAAGCGGAAGATGACTCTTTCTGATTCGTTGCGATTAGATTCTATAAAACGTGTAACCCATATTAAAGATTCTTTGCGTCTTGTTCGTGAACGTCAAAACATTGAAGCAAAGCAACGCGCAAACCAGTTAAAGGCAGAACGTGATGCTAAAGAGAAAGAGAAAAGGCAGCAAATGTTGAACGACCCTATAATAAAGGACGATGAGGAGATAAGAATAAAAACAGAAAAAGAAGATAAGAACAAGGATAAGGATAGAGATCAAACGAACAGTGTAAAGAAGAAAGATAAGGAAAATCGTAGAACCGATGACAAAAAATAACGGTTTTAGAAAACTATAAAGATACAAGAATTGTGGCAGGTAATTATAAATCGAACAAACAATCAGGAGTTCTTCGTTCATTAGATTGGTGGACGATAGGTATTTATTTAGCATTACTTTCTTTTGGTTGGATAAGTGTCTGTGGTGCTAGTTATACATACGGCGATACAGATATATTGTCGTTATCATCGCGTTCTGGTATGCAAATTGTTTGGATAGGAACTTCTATTTGTCTTGGATTTGTTTTGTTAATGATGGACGACCGCATTTACGATACATTTGCTTATGTTATTTATGCGTTGTTGTTACTACTGTTATTTCTTACAATTTTTAATCCACATTCCATAAAAGGCTCACGTTCTTGGATTGTTTTAGGTCCATTACGGTTACAACCTGCCGAATTTGCTAAATTTGCAACCGCTTTAGCAATAGCAAAATTTATGTCGGCATACGGTTTTACCATCTCTAATTGGAAACATTTGGCAGCAGCTGCAGGTATAATTATCCTACCAATGTTGTGTATTGTAGGGCAACGTGAAACTGGTTCGGCACTTGTTTATCTATCGTTTTTCTTAATGTTTTATAGAGAAGGAATGCCCGGCTCGTTTCTTTTTACTGGCGTTGCAATGATTGTTTATTTCGTTGTAGGTGTGAAATACGATGATGTTATGTTGTGGGATACGCCAACATCTGTAGGAAAATTCTGTGTTTTGTTGCTTGTTCAGCTATTTAGTGCTGGTATGGTTTGGACGTATTTATACGATAAGGCGAAGGTACAAAAAATGTTGTTATTCTCTTTTGGTATTACTTTGCTATGTTTTTTATTCTCCGAATTTGTTATACCGTTCGATATAGTTTGGGTACAACTTGTAATTTCTGCTGCTTTAATTGGTTATTTGGTTTATAATGCGTTGAGTACACGCATTAGTCATTACTTTTTCATTGCTTTATTTGCTGTTGGATCTATTGCGTTCTTTATTCTGCAAGCTATGTGTTAAACGATGTAATGCAACCACACCAACGTGTGCGAATTAATGTATTATTAGGATTAGACGAAGACCTTGCAGGAGCTGGTTATAATGTGCATCAAAGCGAAATTGCTATTGGTTCGGGCGGATTGCAAGGAAAAGGTTTTTTAAATGGTACACAAACTAAGCTGAATTTTGTGCCAGAGCAAGACACCGATTTTATATTTTGTACCGTAGGCGAAGAAGAAGGCTTCCTTGGTTCTGCTGCAGTTTTGTTGTTATTTTTGGCTTTAATTCTTCGATTAATGTACGTGGCAGAGCGGCAACCTTTTAAATTTGGGCGAGTTTATGGTTATTGTGTGGCAGGAATCTTCCTTTTCCATGTGTTTATTAATGTTGGAATGGTGCTCGGTTTGACTCCTGTTATTGGTATTCCGCTACCATTTTTTAGTTATGGAGGCTCTTCTTTATGGGGATTCACACTGCTTTTATTTATATTCTTGCGTATTGATGCAGGAAGAAACCTAATTAGACAATAATGCTAATATAAACTATTTTAAAGTAGTTGCATACAAATATTGCGACTGCTAAATATTCCATTGTTAAAGTAGGAAACAAAATAGCAATGTAATATTTAGATACAATGAAAGTATAAAGTGCTTTTTGCCAAAAAAATATAATTATAAAATCAAAATTTATAATTATATTTTTTTAATTCATAATTATTCTTTTGATAAAATGTAATTGCTTTTTTCTAAAACATTTTTCTCACTTGTTTGAAGGTTGAGAAATATTCCTCTTCTCTTTAGTTTTTCATTTCTCTTTACTGTTTGTTTTCTTCCGGTTCTTATATCTATCCATCATAGCATTTCTCCATTCTTCGCTTGGACATTGCTTAATTAAGTGAAGATAATTAACCTCGTTTTCATATTTAACCATTGATTCTACCAATCGTAAAAGCGCCCATTGAAGGTCGTAAAATGCTGATTCGGGGAATATACGAACTAAAACCAACGCTTCTTCGTACGAAAGAGGCAATGTGATATTCTCAAGAAGCTCATCGTAGAGATTAATTAACTTGTCAATAGACTCATCGTCTGAGAGCGATTCATTGGGCATTCTTCCAAGTTCTGTTAAATAAACAAATTCCTGTCTCATATCGTAATTGTTTTTAATTATAATGTTTCTACCATTCTTTTTTAGTTTACAGCAAACACAAATACGTTTTCTTAAAATGGTATGTGTCTTTTGTTTTATAGCCTTTTGTTTTTAAGAGAGTAGGGTAATAATGCTTAGTATTTATGGAAAGAGGTACTTCTTTTTATGGGAAGTACCTCTAATGTTATAGGGTGTAATCTATCGTAATTTAATATCCATTATTTGTTAATGAACTTCTTTCCATTCAGAATTACTACACCTTTATAGTTTTTATCTACACGCTGACCAGCGAGATTGTATATTGGTGCATTCTCGTTTTTAGCCACTTCTATGTTTTCTATAGCATTTGGAACATTCTTCTTAATGCTTATAATATTAATAGAAGGTGTACCTTTGTAAACAGAAGCAACAATACCTACAACATCATAATCGTCAGAATTTGCAAATTCTGCCATATTATCGAATTCAGAAAGATGGAAACCGTTGTAAAGTTGAACTTTCTTTTCGCCCTCTACAACATAATATTTTTTAGAATCTTCTGTTGTAATCTTCACTTTTTCTAATTTCACTAAGTCGCACAAATTTTCTGAAGCAGTTGCAGGTGTTATAACTTTTGGTTCTGCAGCAGCGCCATCTACGTGGTTAAGCTTATTAATATTTGTTACACCATCTATTTCAATCAATTCAGGAATTGCATTATATTCTTTGTACTGACCAGCAATTTCTCCGTTAAGATCTTCGTTAGTTTTCAAACCTAAAGAGTGTTTGTATAGAAGAATAGCACCAGAATTGTCGCGAACATATACACTTGTATTACCGTTATTAGAAGTCCATGTGTAAAGAACCTTTGCAGCATTGAGTTTTAATATGCCATATTGATCTTTTCCAAGAGCTTTAAATTCGGCAATAGAGTTAGCAACAGCAAGTTCTTCTTTCGTAAAAGTTTTTTCTGCAACAGAACTTTCTTTACCATCTTTTACAGCAATAGCTTTTACAGTTGTAGTAGCTGTAAGTTCAAATGGAGCACTATATAAATTAGATGTAGTTGTAGGAACACTGTTATCTGTTGTATAGTAAATTTTAGCACCTTCAGCCGCATTTATAGTAACGGTTGTTTTGTTTATAAAAGGAGTTGTACCATCTATTGTAGGAGCACTAACAGTTACGGGATTAGAACTTCCACCAATAGTTATAACAATTTTACTTGCTCTAACCTGATATTTCGCAGCAAATTGAACAGAAGTTGCATTACCAACCCATGTTCCTTCTTTTTTATCTTCTGTAAAGGTGTAACCTTCTGTGCCATCAAAGCCATTACTTCCGTATTTTCCCTTTTTATCAATATCGCAGGTGAATTCTATTTTTGTGATATTTCCTGCAGTTGATGTAATGGTTGTTGTAGAATTTTGGTAGAAACGATAGTGTTTGTTGCCATTTGCATTGAAAGCAGCATCTGTAGAACCAATAGTAATTCCATCTTTTGTCATTTTGTCTGGTGAATCATTTGCACTAGATTCTCCTTTTGTTTCGTTTGGAACGAATGTTACCACAGTTTGTGCATTAGCTATTATACCAATCATAGCCAATGCTGTAACACATACATTACGTAAAATTTTGTTCATAATTAAGTTCGTTTTTTTTTATTATTAATACGTTGATTTGTTATTGTTTGTTTTATTGAAAAACTCAGGTGCTTTATGTGTATAATTCTATTTACTTCATCAATTTTTTTCCACCTTTTATATATATTCCCTTTGGCAATTCAGTTTCATTTGTACCCATATATCGCCCATCGAGTGTATAAATTCTCTCATAAGTAGGATTGTCATTTAGAAACTGTGCTAATACCTGTAGGATTTGGCTTCTTAAGATAGTCGAAAGTAATGGTTTGTTCGTTTGTATCTTCCTTTATATTATATAGAGGTTTCTTTAACGTACTTAAATTTAGTTGTACTTCCATTAATTCTGTAACATTATGTGTACCAGGAAAAGGGTCGCTAGCATGGCTTTCTTTATATCTTTTGTGTTCTTCGTCTGTAATTGCTGTATAACTAGAGTATAATATACCATCGGCAGGAACAATAGTCATACCCGGTTTTCCTGGAATATCGTTCACGCGGTCGTACATATTCACCTTATTTTTACCATAGTTTATACGATAAACAAGCATACCATGCCCTAATTTGGCAATACCAGTGTGCCAACCTTTCTTCTGAATGTTGTGCACAATAAGATATTCATCGCTATTATCGCTCTCTATTTTCCATGCATCGTCGGGTTGTAATGTAACGTTTATCGTGCTATCTTTTAGTGTTTTTAATGAAGTCCAGCCCATAACTTCCTTTTCCCATGGAGTATAAGGAGTAGGTGAGTAGCCATTATTTGTATATTCTCCACCGTCCATTAAATCCCAATATTCCATTCCTTGATTATCAATTTGTGCTTCTGCAGTAAGAGGATAGAAATCTGGTAAGCCCATTGTATGCGAAAATTCGTGGCAGAAAAGACCAATACCATTAATCATTTTCACAACTTTCCCATCTTTTATCGGAGAAGTCCTGTTCGCATTCAATTCATTACTAACACCGTAGCGACCAATTGTATATCCATCAATATTAATTCCTCCATACGAGAACGACGATTTAGGCCAAATATCTGTAGATTTATTTCCACCCATAGATTGCGCATAACCAGCATAAATAACATAAACCAAGTCTATAATTTTATCGCCATTGCTATCGTAATCTTTAAAATCAATATTACCGTTTACAGCTTCGCAGGCATCTTTTATTAATTCCATTATGTTTACATCGTGCGATGCTCCTGCATCTTTGCCATAAAAAGCTAACGGTTTTGGCATTCTGTACGGACCAACTAACCCAAATTTTGGAGTAAATTTCCCATTACTCATGTCTTTGAAATATTGTCCAACGCTACCGTAGTTTAATTCTTCTTTCGTTCCAAAAGAAACAGGCTTACCTTCGCCATTAAGATATTGCTCGAAACTAGCTTTAGGGTCTTTCACTGTAAATGGATTGTCTTCGAAGTCTACCAAGATAGTTAATACTTTTGGACTACCTTCGTGTGGAAAATAAGGAATAGAAGCCTGACCTATACCAATTGCACGCCGGATAGTTGCTATTTTCTGAGTTGCATTCTTAAAGAATAAAACTTTTTTCTGTGTTTTGGCTATCTTTATTTCAGCCGAAGTTCGAGTTTCTTCGTTGTGTGCCAATAAGTTTGTTGCTTCTAAAGTTCCGTTAGATGTAACCTTTGCTACATAATAGCCTTTATTTTTCTTAGTAACCAATATACCATCGAGCGTAGAAATCCAACTAAAATGTTCGTCTCCATGTAAAACCAACGTAAGTTTTGTACCATCGGGCTGAATTATAGTAAATGGAGTTGGGTCAGCTTTAGCTGCTTTTATTGTGATTGTTATAACAATCAAATAGAAAGTGAATAATAGTCTTTTCATTTTTATATCTTAGTTCTTATTATTTCAGTTATATTATTAATAGAAAAATATAGTCTGTTTCATTTCACATATACATTTATCTCTCTCTTCTTCCAAAAAAATACTGTCCTTTATGTTTTGTTCGGTTACCATATTCAATAGCGTGGCTTGGACAATGATGATAACATGCAAAACAAGTTAAGCATTTTTTATTATTCTTCCATATTGGTGTCTTTCCTTTCCCACCATCAATATCTTCTACAGGACAAACTTTCGCACATATTCCACAACGAATACATTTTTTGCTTTCCACTTTGAAAGGTTTATCTGTAATAAGAAAACGAGTAAAGAAACTTCCTACAAGTCCTGAAAAGAAATCGGGTATCGGCCCACGTTTCAAATTCTTCCAACCTAAAGGAAGATTGTTTTGGCTAAAATCTCTTCTATCGACAATTGATGCGAAAAGGTCAATAACTTTTTCGGCAGATTTTATCTTCTCCAATTCCTTTTCAGGTTTATCTACATTCATACCAGGCAATCCAACATACGATTCTGGCATTATTACCGCTTCAACAGCATTTAATTCTAATGTAGTTTCAGTTTTCACCTCTTTTAGTTCGCTTACAAAACGCTCCATAGTACGGCCAATAGAATCGCCAGCTGTTAGCAAACAAAAGGTATAATGGCTATTTTTATTCTGAAAATCGCCCTCTTTAAACTCAAGAGTCTGTATAAAATCAGATACAATGCGAGGTACTCTCCAACCATGAACAGGAAAAACGAAACCAACAATCTCGTCTTTTTCTAAAACAAATTTAGTATCAGTTTCAGTAAGTTCACTTATAGAAACAATACGTTCGTTGAGATGCTTTCCTAACAATGTTGCAGCCCAATGACTATTCCCAGTACCTGAAAAATAGAATATCATAGTGCAAAAATACTTAAAATTACCGAAAACGCAAAGTCTTACGGCTCTTTTCATCTAAAACGACCCTTAATTTCTTGTTAGATTTTGTTTTAGTGTTAAGCAAACCAGTAAACTCTATTGTAAAGGCATAACGGTTTGCGTAAAGTTATAAAGTATATCAAGATAACTGGCAAGAAAATGAAGAAAGATAATAGCTAAGATTATAAGCAAAATATAATGATATTAGGTATAATATTCCAATTTGGTTTTAAAAAGAAATAGAGTAGTAAATTGTTAATAATCAATACTATATAATTGTGAAGGAAAAATATAATAAGAAAATAGAAAAAAATATAATAAGAAACTAAGCGATTTATAATTACAAAAATTAAAAAAATCATAATTAATTTTTTTCAGGAACTGCTAATATACTTTCGAAAGTGGTATAGCGAATAAACAATGAGTTAATGAGTTGAAATATTATGAAAAAGGAGCATAATTTTTCATAACTCTCTTAGCAAAATGGAAAGTTTTTTTAAAAAAACTGCATTTAAAGTATTGTGGTTTGCAATTATTTATTTAAATTTGCAACCACTGAAGAAATATAATCTCAGATTTTAATACTAAGTTTCATTTAAATATTACACAAACATGAAAAAAACTCTAACGAGCCTGCTTCTTTGTTGTTGTTTACACCAGTTTTGTGGGCAGCACCAGTGAAGTTAAGCACAGCAAGCCAGACTGCTAAAAGGTTTTTACAGCAGTATGGTAAGCAATTAAAAGGAACAAATGCTGCCTATGCTCCGAGAATGAATGCACAAAGTGCTAATGCAACAGCACCTTATTATGTATTTAATGCTCAAGATGGAAAAGGATTTGTTATAGTATCGGGCGATGATCGCACTTCTGAAATCCTAGGTTATAGTACAACAACAAGCTTCGACATAAACAATTTGTCTGAAAATATGCGAAGCTTTATGGACGGAATGGCGAAAGAAATCAGCCTATTAGATAAATATAATGTGAAAAAGGCTGCGAAAGCTCCTAGTAAAATGGAAGCAAGAACTCCAATTGCTCCAATAGTAGGATCGTTATGGAACCAAGATTCTCCTTATAACGATTTATGTCCTGATGATCCATATAGCACATCTGGCGAAAAACTTGTAACAGGTTGTGTTGCTACAGCTATGGCTCAAGCAATGTTTAAATATAAATGGCCAAGCGAAGTAATGAGCACAATGAGCCCTTATAAATGTAATGTTCACGAAAACCTTGCAAGATTGGGTCAGAGTAAATATAAAACAATCTCTGTAGATGGTGTTGCTGCCGGAACTAAAATAGATTGGGACAATATAGAAGCAACATATAGCGCAAATACATCAACAGAAAAAAGAAAAGCTGTTGCTGAACTTATGTCGTATGTTGGTCGTTCTGTTAAAATGGAATACGATAGAGCTATAAATGGTGGCTCTGGTACTACAAACTTTACTATTGCTCCAGCTCTAAATAAGTATTTCAATTACAATGCTTCTTGCATTATGCGCGAAGATTATAATTTGGCAGACTTTGAAACAAGAATTTATAATGAAATAGCAGCAGGACGTCCTGTAATATTCTGTGGTCAATCTACTGGAGGTGGACACTGTTTTGTACTCGATGGATATGATGGAAAAGGATATTTCCATGTAAACTGGGGTTGGGGTGGCTCATCTAACGGATATTTTAAAGTAGCTATTCTTAATCCAGAAAGTACTGCTGGTATTGGAGCAAGTTCAACTTCTGACGGTTATGGTATGGGACAAAGTGCAATTGTGGATCTTTCTCCTAATACATCAGGTAACCCTATTACTTTAATGTTACAACCAGACATTACTGGCGTGTCAAAATATCAAAATACAGTTTCATATACATTATCTAACTTTAATAACGAGTCAGTTGCTGTTCAACTGGTTTAGGTAAAATAGAAGATAATGGAAATGTTACTCCAATTTCTGCGCTATCTACAATGACTGTAGAATCTGGTTATTTAAGAAGAAATACTGTTCAGGTAACAGGACTAAATACTGCAGGTGTATATAAAGTAACTCCTATTCAACGTCCAAAAGATACTAATGGCAGATGGCTGTACGATCCCTATGTTTATGCTACAGTAACAGTTGATGCTACAGGTAAAACAACTGAACTAAGATATGAAAATTATGGTGATTTCACTAAGTTGAGAGCTTCAAATTTCTATGTAACATCAAGTGGTGTCGTTGGCAAAATGAATAATGTTAATGTTACTGTGAAAAATGTAGGCGATCACGAAGTTCATACTACAGTTTATTTGGTATACGAAACAACAAATGCAGCAGGAAAAGCTGGAAAGCAAGTTCATTCTCAAGCTCCTATTACAATTCCTGCAAATAGTAGTATAGAAATACCAATGGGCTTCTATGCAGATAAAGTTGGCGAGCATAATATTTCTCTTTGTGTAACCGAAGATTATCGCAATTATCAAGCACTTGGTACTGCTAAAATTAATGTTGTGAGCGCATCTACTGCACCAGAAAAATTAGCTTATTCATATACTTTGAACGGTGCTTCTGGTTCAACTATCTACGATAGTAGAATATCTGGTAGCGTTAAAATTACAAATAACGGAACTGGCGTATTCAGCGACAAACTTACAATAGCAAGAGTAAATTCTAGCGTAAATGCTGACCAAGCTTTTGGCACATCTAAAGACGTTTCTCTTCAACCAGGTGAATCAACTACAATCAATTTCTCATTCGATGACTGTGTACCTGGTCAGCATGTATTAGTTGTAACATACATGAATGGTCAGAAATTAGCAATTAAGTCTGGTTCATTTAAGTATACAACTGTAAAGAAAGGTATCGTTATGTATAATGGCGATGGTTCTAGACAAGGTTATGCTCCAGCTACTACCATAAAAATTCCAGAAACTGTAGCTGCAGTAGACTTACGTGGTAGTAATTTCACAGCTGTTGAAGGAAATAATAATCCAAATGTGCTATATTATGTAGATTCTGATAAGGCATCTACTACAGGTTTGCCAGCACAAAATGTGGTTGTAGATGGAAAAGCTGCGAAGGTTGTTCTTACCGATGGTAACGACTTCTATTGTCCTTCTGCATTTACTGCCGACCAAATTTCTTACACACGTAAATTCGACAAGGCTTCTGATGGAAAAACAAACTACGAAGCTATTTATGTTCCATTCAATCCAACAGCTATAACAGATGGAACTAAGAATTTAAAATGGCAAGTTAAAGATGGTGAAGCTAACGATTTCTATTTGATGCAGTTTGCTGGTTCTAATGCAGACAACTTGAATTTTGTTTATGCTAACGAAACATTCAATTGCAATGTTCCATATTTGATGGCTGTTCCACAAACTCTTGTAGGAAAGAATATCACTTTTAGCGCAAATAATGTTCAGGTTCTTGACAACGTTTCACGTTTCAGTGCTGTAAACAATAATAACTTTATATTTGCAGGTACTTCTGGTAAGACAACTTTAGGCGAAAATGGTTATGTTCTCTCTGCTGATGCTAAGTCATTCGAGCTAAAACCAGCTGCAACAGTTGATGCTTTCCGTGCATATATTATTGGACATGATGGTTTAAACAAACTTAATATCTTGTTTAATAACGATTTTGTAACTGGTATTAACGGCATCAATAACAACGAAACAGAAATAAAGACTGTTTACGACCTCCAAGGTCGCCGTCTTCCAGCTGAAGCTGCAACTAAGAAAGGTGTTTATATCATTAACGGCAAAAAAGTTGTAGTGAAATAATAGACGAAACTTCCCATATTATTGGGAACAATAAATAAAAAATAAGGGGTTGTATTGAATATTTTAATACAATCCCTTTTTTGTAGCCGTAAAGACTACAGAAGTAACTAAGAAAATGAATAAACCATAAAAACAAAAATTTAATGAACAAAAGAAATATTGCAAATGAAAACATAGGATATCCGCAAAAAAATAACTACATTTGCAGTTGTGTACTTTAGTTTAAAAACATATAACTTTTTGTGCATTATAAATAGGGTAAGAAGCAATTATGAGCATTAGGGAAACTTTAGATGATACGTAAGAATAGTTTTCTGTTATAAAAAAATAATGTAACCTTATAGTACCTAAATAATGCAGAAAGTTAAAAAGAACAAGAAGTAAATTAAAAAAACAGTTATAGTTAATTATGAGCTCAATACAATTCAATTACTTTTGCAAAATGAAAAAGGAGAGCAAATTATAAAACAAGAACTCTTAAATTGTTTTGGTTCTCTTTATATAAGGGAGTATTGGGAAAATAATAAAGAGCCCTTTGAATGTTCCATTGAAAATATATCTAACTTCACACCATTTGTAGGTAAAAGGCTATTGCTAACATCTATTAAAGAGAAAGAGCTTATAATAGAAGATGAAGACAGATTTGTAAGTACGTATATTAGTCCTATTTTAGAGTACACTCCTTCAAAAAAATAGAGATGAAAAATATATATGTAGAAGGGCGTTTAGTCTATTTTGCAAGTAATGAGTTTCCTGAATTTAAAAGCAAAGTACAATCTTTATTCAGAAAACTCAAAAAACATTGTTGGAAAGATAAACATTGGAAAAGTTTATGGGTATTTGAAACTATTGGAGACGAGGCAACTGTTTTTATACCCAATAGGGTTGTTCTTCTGAAAAGAGATTGAACTGTTTAGCTTTTAAGAAGTAAGTTTTACCACAATATTTGTAGAATAAAAAGTAGAATTTGTTTTTAAGATAGGTTGTTAATATAACCGATTGATTTATTTTTTTAGTTGTAAAATAGGATAAGCTCACTTCTTCTGAAATATTATTCTTCAAAACGGGAAAAATTTTAGAAGACAATAAGCTCCAGAAAGAAGACTATAAAATAAGTAAAACAGCAAAAGAAAAATAAGAGCCAAAAATTCAAAACTACAACTTCGTAATTATAAGTTCTTGCAGTTTTTAATTATAAATTAAAAAAATAGTAATTATATTTTTCGGTGAATTATAATTATATTTTTTTGGCGAATTATAATTATAACTTATTCTTAATAAACTTCTTCCTTTAGCGGTTTTATTTATTATGATAGAATATGCCATATAAATATAAGTTTAAAGTAATAGGTTTATTATTCCTTGCTCTCCCCATTTCTTGGTATTTTTCTTTATCACACTTATATAACAAAATCTTTTAGTACCTTTGCATTCGTAAAAAGATAGGATATGACAATAAAAGCTGCTTTTTTTGATATAGACGGTACACTTATATCGTTTAAAACCCACAAAGTTCCACAATCAACAATCAGTGCTTTAACAAAAGCAAAGCAAAATGGTATAAAAATATTTATATCAACAGGGCGACCAGTTGCGCTTATTAATAATATTAACGATATAAAACATTTAGTAGACGGATATATTACTTTTAATGGTGCCTACTGTTTTATGGGAAATCGTGAGTTTGTGCTTTCTCCTATTCCAGAAAGTGATGTACAAACAATGTTAGCCGATGCAGAAAAACGCAATTATTGTGTTGCTGTATGTGGAAAGAAAGAGGTGATAATACATAATTACAAAAAAGTTTTTACCGATGTATTTGTAAACGAATTAGGCGTGAACAATGTAGATGAAAATAAAACTATAGCCAATTTAAAAGGAAAGCCAATATTGCAGATGACACCTTTCTTTACGGAAGACGAAGAAAAAGTAATAATGCCAGAGATTCCACATTGCGTTTCGGCACGTTGGCACCCTGCATTTACCGATATAACAGTAAAAGGAGCTAACAAAGGAAATGCTTTAATTACTGTAGCAAGGCAATTAGCGCTTGATATTAACGAATGTATTGCTTTCGGTGATGGAGGAAACGACCTTTCAATATTAAAGGCTGCAGGAATTGGTGTTGCTATGGGGAATGCAAATGATGATGTTAAGGCAGTTGCAAATTATGTTACAACATCAGTAGACGAAAATGGTATTTGGAATGCACTAAAACATTTCAATGCTATAAGAAACGAATAAGCGCAAAAGTTATTTTCGTTCTACAAACTATTTTCTTTGAAGGGATAAAGCACAATACAATAAGAAATCATTAAAAAGAATAAATAAGTTGGAAGCTGAATATATAGAGACAACCAAACAAGAAAAACGTGTACGTTTTGTAGTGCTTTTTACATTATTTATAGTGGCTATAGAAGTTGCTGTTGGCATAGTTTCGCATTCTATGGCACTCTTAGCCGATGCAATTCACCTAATGTCTCATGAATTAATATTAGGATTAAATTGGGCAGCATACATCTTAGTGCGTCGTTTGCAAAATAAACAGTCGGAAAGTTACGATACAAATAAGATATTAAACCTATCTGCTTTCGCAAGTGGTATATTTTTACTTGCAACGGCTATATTTATTGTTGTAGAAGCATTTGAACGTTTGGGCGGACATTCAGAACATATCATAAATCATAACTTTGCTATAATAGCTGCTGTTATAGGATTAATAGCTAATATTATTTGTGCATGCGTAATGCACGATAAGAAAGGCATAACCGACTATAATAGCCATGCAGTTTATTTGCATTTGCTATCCGATATCTTATCTAAAACTGGTATAGTTATAGGTATAGTATGTGCAATGCTTTGGGGTATTTTGTGGATTGATGCCGCTGTTGCCATTATTTCAGCACTTATTGCAGCCCATTGGGCTAAAAATTTGCTTTGGGATACTGGACGAATTCTTACGAGAAAAGAAAACGCAATCTGAAGTTACCCCATAAATATATTCTGGGTTATAAGATTTAAAAGCATATCACAACACAATAAGAATAAGTTTCTTGTAAAATAGGCATTAAGAATAAAGAAAGGTAATACAATGATAGTAACAATATTCGGTTTATTAATACCACTAATGGGAACAGTATTAGGTTCTGCTTTCGTGTTTTTTATGCGAAACGAGATGCCTGCACGTTTGCAAAAAGCATTATTAGGTTTTGCTTCAGGCGTTATGGTAGCAGCTTCTATATGGTCGCTTATAATTCCATCTATGGATATGTGGGCAGATCAGGGCCGTTTACGAATAATTCCAGCTTTAGTTGGCTTTCTTATCGGAATAGCTTTCTTATTGCTTATCGATTATATAACTCCACACCTTCATATTGGAAGTGATAAACCAGAAGGACCACATACAAAATTGAGTCGTACGGCAATGTTAACTTTTGCAGTTACTATTCACAATTTGCCAGAAGGTATGGCAGTTGGTGTTGTTTTAGCCGGAGCTTTACAAATTGGGAATGCTATTTCTACTGCAGCTGCAATGACAATGGCAATTGGTATTGCTATTCAAAACATTCCTGAAGGGGCAATTATTTCAATGCCAATGCGTGAAGCAGGAAATTCTCGTTTAAAATCGTTTATAATAGGCTCTCTTAGTGGTATTGTTGAACCTATTGGCGGAATTCTTGTAATTCTTTTGGCTAGTACTATAACGCCAGCTCTACCATATTTATTAAGTTTTGCTGCTGGTGCAATGTTTTATGTGGTTGTAGAAGAACTTATTCCTGAGGCTTCAGAAGGCGAACATTCTAATCTTTCTACAATTGGTTTCGCAATTGGTTTCGCATTAATGATGACCTTAGATGTTGTTTTAGGGTAAAGAGTTATAAAAATACTATTATTTAAATAACATATTTATCCTATTACCAGGATAAACATACATTCTTTTGGTGGTAGAAATTTACAATATTCGTTTTTTTATTAGTATTTAAACTACTAATAGAAAAAAATTGCTGCATTTTGTTTATTTATTTCTATACAAAAAAAATATACAAAAAAATATTAGAAATATTTGGTAGTATGAAATATAATCATTACCTTTGTCTCAGTTTTTTTAGTGGTTAATTTAGTTTTAGTATTGGAACCTTGATTGATGTGATATCAATCAAGGCTTTTTTTATGTTTTTTTATTTTTCCATTTCTGTTGCAAAAATAGAGCATTTTTCTACTGGCTATTTACTCCTATTAAATGTATTTATAGTTCTAATTATAATTAAATTTATAATGGATATGGGCAATAATTTGTGTCTTTTTATTCATTTTTTTATTTCATTTTTTTCTTTCTTTGTGTTGTTTATGTTTTCTGTATATATATTTATAAATCTTATAATATTTCGTTTAAAGCTTTTTGGCGTTGTAGGAATAATTCTTTTTATTCAACTTAATAAAGATAGAAAAAAATATAACATAGCGAATTGCTATAAGTGAATATTTAGACTGTAAAAATATTCTACTTAATTTCTCATTAAATGTAAGATTGATTTTTTTGCTGTAAAAAAATATAAACTTATTCGATTTTATATTTTTGTATTTGTGTTTATGGCTATGAGATAAAAATAAGTAGTGATTTTTACAGCAATGATAAGTTTGTTATTGTGATAGATAGTATAATTTTAATAAATATCAAATTGGATTATCAGGCGTAATATCATTATTTCTCGTTATTACTATAATATATATAATGCTATCTCTCGTTTTCTTGTATAATTTTAATAGCTCTCTAACCTCTATATTCTGTTCTGTTTTATTGTAAAACAATCAATATGTTCGGCAATTTAACGGTATTTTTATATGAAGTTAATGGTTAATTGCAAATAAAAATTTTGCAGAAATGAATTCTTCTTTTGTTGATTTATATCATAAAATGGCTATAAAATAGGTTGTATATAAGTAAAAATGCTTTTAATTGTGTCGTAAAAGATAGGTTTTTATTAACTTTGTGCTATAATTTAGGATAATAGCAAATAAAAAAACTGTGAAGCAGTATATTGTTTAAACACAAAAAAAGAAAGGATTGATTATGATAACAGCATTATTAGCAACAACTGCATTTGTAGTATCAACTTTGATGACAGCATTCGAAGAGCAATAAAAAAATAAGAATGTTTATGTTATTAATATCCTAGTATATTTAAAAAAATTCAATTTTACGAGGATATGAAATAACAAAACAACAATAAACAAATAAGGTAAATTCTGAAATGTTTCTTGACCAACTTTGGTTGGATAAAGAAATATTTTTAGGATTTTTTTCTTTTATAACTGGCTATTCTTTATTAATTGAAAGACAAAAACTAAAAAAATAAATTACATAAATGTTCCATTTTGAAAGTCTACTTAATAAAAAGTAAAAATGCAGTCTTTATTTTTGTTATAAAAAAACTTTTGGCTATTTTTTTGTCCCCTATAAACAACAATAGCCAGACAATGGGTATCTATAAAAAGAAACCACAATTGTTTTTTTAGGTCTTTAAAATGAAAAGATTAATAACGCTTATATTTATTTTATATGCTTTTGTGATTGTAATGGCGCAATCGCAACAAACTTATCAACCATATTTTCAAAAAGGACAATGTGTAAATTATGAATATTCATATAAAGTTATTTGTAGAAATATAGCAGATGGAAAAACAAATAACACTATAAATGGCTACCAATTGTTGCAAGCCGACAATATGAATAACATTTTTGAAGGAGCAAAACCAGGAGAAGTTTACGACAATGCTTTCTCTCTGCGGTTAATAGAAGCTACAAACTATACTTATACTATGGAGCTTGATATTACAAAGCCTTGTAACATAACAAAAGTAGTAACCGAACAAGAACGTAAAATTATAGATGCTGTAACTAAAGCTTTTCAACGTGTAAAGCCAATTATTACTTTTCCAAAAGATATGAGCAGCTTGATAATTAACAATAAACGCGAGCTGATAAAAGAAATTGGACTAAACCTATGGAAAACAGTAGCAAACAATACACAAGTGGTAGAAGAATTAAACAACGACGTTCCTACTTTAGACGAAACTGTACGCCAAACTATGGAACAGTTTGGAGAAGGTAATGCACTTTTCGATGAATTAGATATTATTTGCCCAGGATTTAAAACATTTACGCTTGCTTATTGTCAGCCTTTTGTATTAGGACAATTTGTTTCTGGTCCACCACTTGATGGTACAAATAAAGACGAAGTTTACCAAAAAGAATCAGCTTCAATTAGTAAAAAGGGAGAGTTAGACTTTGCTAGTTCTACAGATTTTTTTCGTTTAGCAAATATTCCACTCGATACAATAACGACATCTGGTAATAATAGAGATGCATATTTCATAAAAGATTTACCACAATATACAACCGAAGACGATGTTTTATGCACAATTGAAATAAACATTCAAAGCAATTCGGATACGTGGGTAAATCATTATAGAGCAAGTTCTATGGCACGTTTCGAAAATGCTATTTGGACTGGCATAGAAGATTTAAAGCGTACGAAGTAAATGCAGCTATTATTTCCCTAAAAAGTATAGAATATGTTTTCATTCTAAGCTTTTTTAGTGAGAAATTTAGGCTAAAAAAGTTTACCTCTCTTTTCATTTAAACTCATTATAAATAAACTTGCATGCATCATTTTCTGTTTTAAAAGATGCAAGTTCGTTTTGATTACCACGTTCGTCTATATATAATACTTTCCAGATATTATAGTTTTCTACTAATACAATAGTATCCCAAGTGGCTACAGAGCCTTCTAACGAATATTTATTGGGAGAAATTCCATAGACTGTAGCTGTTTAGACAATTCAACTTTATTCATTTTGTTTCTTTCAATAAAAAAATAGTTTGTTGTTTTCTATCTATTCTTTCCGTTTCTCAAAATGTTTATTCAAATTGTTTGCTAACAACATCAAGTTTACGAGTATAGTTTAGATAGAATCTATAACATTTAGCCCAAACTTGTTTATGTAGCTATATTTATTAATTATTCTTCTGAAGTTCTACACCTCTTTTTGTTCTAATAAACTAATGGTTTTTAAATAATCAACCCTGCTATATTCGCTTAACTCATTAGAACTGATTTGTGATTTTAGAGTTTCTATAATTTTCTTTAGAATATCTGAAGGAATATGTTCGTTAGAACTAAGCAGCTTTTTTACTTCTCGATGAAAGTTTACTATTGATTTCTTTTTAGGAGAAATTAAAGGCATTGATAGCAAATATTCCCATTTATCTTCCCATGTGCTAAATTGAGGAAATGAACTTATATTCAACGACACATAGTAATTAACTTTCTTGTCCTTTGTGGCTTCCACGAACAAATTAAATATTTCAGAAGAAGGGTTTGGCATATAACGACACACAATATAACCCAAACTTGAAATAACGTTTATGCTTATTTTTTGATTGGAATGAAACACTTTACCAATTTCTACAATATTCTCAATTAAAATATTATTGGTAAAAATGGGAGTGTAGTTTAAAGAAAACTCTTTTCTTGGAAATTTCTCAAACTCGTTCATCAGTATTTGCAATTCTGTTTCATCGTAACATTTCCAATTGCACAATTTATCCTTAAGTCCTTCTAAAACTTCAATATTCTCTTTCATAAACTAATTTTTAATCATCGTTGTTATCAACCAAATATTTTTTCTTTGCCTATTCTCATATTACCAACAATATTCTTTTCTTAATTTGTAAAGTAGTCTCCAGTTTGCCTATCTTTGCGATTTAGACTTTATGAATTCCACCATCAAATTTGTGAATCTGTGAAATATGTACTTAGAATTTCGTTACGCTTTTTATCATTAAAACCTCCTGAAATAATCTCAACTGCGAGCCTATAATTATCTGGTAAGTTTCGATTGAAGATTAAATCCTTATAAGGGTCTACACTTTTATTATATAGAGAACACAAATATAATCGTTCATTGGTATATGGAAACACGCACAATCCTGTTAATTCATATTTGTCTATAATATCATTGGCGGTAAGTGGAATATCAGAACATATAATTTCATCAAAAACTCCACTTGGATGTAAACGAATTGGTTGTTCAGGTGTAGGAATCCACCATAAATTTTTCTTTACCAACAAACCACCTGGCTTATTACCTAATATCATACAGCCTATTTCTTCGCCACTTCCTTGATAAGCAATTACTTTTCGGCTACCAGAAAATTGGTTTATCCATATATCAGAATCTATTTCCCTAATATCAGGTGTAGCATCTTTCAACACATAAACTTGACTGTAGCGAAGAAATTGTCTTGTAATAGCAGCTGTAAACAGAACAGTAAGTTTTATTGTATTTACATTATTGGGACTACTTTCTGCAGTAAACATATTGTAAAACCTAATATAAGGTTGTTTAAGCATCTGCCCTACAACATATACTCCTTTGCGAGTTTCTATACTCAATACCCGATTTTCTTTCCAAGATATTCTTGTCATAATTTATATTCTTATGGTTCTGTAACTCCAGATAATAGATATTGACAAAGGTAGAAAAAATAATCTTATAACCAATGAGAAAAGAGAGCTATCATTTTGGCGTACATCATTATTTACATTCTTTTCTTTCAATGCATGTTAAGCATTTTTGTTATGAAACTATGTTCAGGAACAACTTCCAGAATCTGCAAGGTGTGGCTAACTATTTTGAAAAAACCTCAATCAACTTACCAAGGTCTGTATCTTTTTTAAAATAGATGTGGTTTATAAAATCCTCATCGTACAGCATAATATCTGCATTATCTGGCATAAAAGTTCTTACCCAAAGGGCAAAAGAGCAACACAAGCCTATAGAATCTGTGTCAATGCACACACAATTCAACGTGTTGTCAAGCATACCTTCTATAAAATGGTTATCTTCTTTTATAGTCCATTCATAGCAATAATGTCTTTTTATATCTGTTATCTCATTCAGTTCAATTACATTATATTTTTCTTGTAATTCTAAAATAAATTCTTGCCTATTTATTTTCCATTCAGCCTTTTTTTCAGGCGATACCAATGCTTTCATATTTCATTGTATGTTCTTATTTCGTATTTTCCTCTAATGCAAACTTCTCCTTCAATACCTTTTTATTTTTCAGTATCTATGATTATTTTCAACCCTTCCGAATGGGTTTCATTAGCAAAAAAGCTTTTAAATTGTATGTTGTTAAACCAAAGTGTACAACTGCAAATGTAGTTATAAATATTGATATCACCAACACTTCAAAGAAAAATGAGTCTGTTCAAAAAGGAAGGGATTACAGAGAAGAAAAATTCTTATTATATTCCATCAAAAAAATATAATTATAAATTTTAAAATTGTAATTATGTTTTTTTAATTTTCTAATTATAATTTTTTTCAAGCAGTAGTTATAAAAAAAGAAAATACATAAGTAAGTCCCCAAAAATTAAGTAAGTGTTTTTTTGTTAGTTACCAATAAAAAAATGTATATTTGCACAATGGTAATGAAAAAAAGAACGTTATGGAAAGACTTCAAAAGAATTCTTAAGTCAATTTCAGAAACAAACGGCTGTAAATTGGTGAAAAGAGAAAAGCCTATAAATATAGAAGTAGGATTTATATTACCTGATGATTTGAGATTTTATTTTGAGAATTATAATTCTATTACGTTTTGGGAAAAATCAAACTACTCAATGAAAATAGTCGGAATAGAAGGTTTTAAAAAAGCCAATCCTATTATAATAGGCGAAGATGTTCCTGATGATATTAGTAATAATTGGTTTATAATAGCAGAAGATAATCCACAATTCATAACAATAGATTTATTTAAAGAACGTTTAGGAAAATGTTATGATAGCTTTTTGGGATAGGCATGGAGTTGTAGGAGAACAGCCTATTATTGCAAATTCATTTACAGAACTATTAGAACAATTATATCAAAGCAAAGGCGATTATTTTTATTGGTTACAAGAAGACTTTGAAAATATGGGAGATGCATACGATTGTTTTGTGTAAGATGTACAGAGTAAATGAGAAAACGAATAGCCATTATATTTCTAATAAATAATATTTGGCTTTAACTGCACAATAAAATATAAATTTATATGAAAGCAAAACTAAAAGTAATAGACAGTTGGGAGTTTGAAGATATACAGTTATCTAGAACTTCCTTTAAATATAGTCCAACCGGTGGTAAAGAAATGGTGATACGTGGTGAGAACGAAATAGTATTTTCTATTTATCATTCAGAGAAAAAACAAGATGGAATACTATGGATTAAGGGCAAAAACGTCCGCTTTTTCCCTACTCCAGAAGCCAAAGAACAACAGGATATTTGGAAGATACCTGTACTTTTATCCTGCGATAAAGGAATATTGCTGCTTTGTGGTGCTAGTAATACATTATGGTTATTACAAACTCAGGAAAGTGAATGGTTACCTATTTCAATTGAAGAGTGGACGCTCAGAGGAATACCTATGAAAGTGGCTGTTACAGGAATAAATGATACTTTTCCAATAGTATGTAGGGTTGATTCTATGTTAGAAGCTACCAATTCTTTTGCTATACTTTCTGTTGATTTTGATAAGAAAACTGCCCGTTGGACTCATAACGGCTCGTGTATATATAACAAAGAAGAAATTCGTCAGCAACATCTTGATGCTGTAAAAAAGGTAAATGGAAATTTTGCTTTAGCCGATTATAATTATAATTATCCTTTGATAGGTTCAATCTATGAACAAAATGAGAAGTTGTATGCCTTTCTGGAAAGCAGTACAATAAATCCAGCAGGATTAAGTATGATGGGATATTACTCTTATGTAGAAATAAGCAAAGATGGATTGATTAAAAGAAAATTATGGGGTAAAGATAACTTAAATCAATTACCAGGAAAGCATGGAGTAAGGGGCAAGTTTTCAGCAGAACAGAATTACTTGATTATTTCACCTATATTCAAGAATGATGAATGGAAAGGAAAACCTAAACTGTTACGTCTTTCAGACTGTACACTAATAGATGTTGTTATGCCAAGAGGTTATACTTCCTTCCGTATATTGGATATATGGGGCAACAAGATGTTTATTAGCGACGATCAGACAAAGCTAAACCTTTGCGAAATTATATTTGAATAAGCGCCAAATTATAGAAGAAGTAGTCGCAAATTATAACGAATAATATATAGTGAAATGAATTTTTGTTTTGTTCATTTCTTAGATTTCATTACTTTTGTATAACATTGAACAGTTATGAAATAAATAAAATGGAAGAAATAAAAAGACTTCAAGTATCTTTATTCAGATGTTTTTAAAAAGAACATTCTAATATTTTTTTGATAGAACTCCAATAGCTATTACTTGGTCTTTCAAAGGTAAAAACGTATAAAAGAGAAAAATATAACAGACAGATTAATAGCCGATTATTCTAAAAGTTATAATGCTATTGCTGTAGTAGAAGCTCCTTATTCAAAGGCATTTAATAATGTGTATATCGTAAATGCAGAAAACAAATTAATGATTAACGATTTTTAAAAAAACTACTCTTTAATAATATAGCAAATGGCATTTCTAATTTGTGTTTTGTAGAAGGAGTTATTTGCGAAGGCTCAACATTCTTGTTTCATCTAATTATACGTAATAACGATTTTTTTCTATTTCCTTTGATTTAGCAACAAAAAAACTTTTGGCAAATTAACCGAAATAAGATGATTATGGCACGATATCAATATTACTTTTTAAATATGGCAATGTATATGAAATAACATTATCTAATGAGAAATATGTTTATGTATACTGAATAGAACAATTTAGTTTTTGGAATATTCAAATATATTTCTGAAGAGTCTTTAACAGATATAAGTTGCTTATTATCTTTACTTCTGCTAAAAAAATGTTCTAAATATCTTGCCATATTTTTTTGTTTATTTAAATATCATAATAGCCAACATTTCCAATGCCAATTGTCCAAAAAGAATTTTTGCTTTATTTTTGTTCAGTTTTTCCAAATATTTTTTTCTTCTTCTGTGGCATCTTTTTATTTCATATTCAGAAAAATTTTTCAGGAATATTCTGTCGCCATATACCAACAGAAATATCAGAAAAAGCAGTAACTATATTGTGCTTCTGTATCGTCAATGTTACTTCCATTCTTTTTCTTTTTAAAAGCTTTTACTAATTCATCTGCTTCTATTTCAAAAAGGATTGATGCCATATATTGTGGGATTTATATACTTGGTATTTGGTCCTTGTAGTTCTATAAACTCTAGTTTTTTTGGTTAATATCAAAATCCAATCTGAATTCATATCTATCATAATAGAGTTGATTTTTCTTCTTGAACATTTGGTTTACCTAAGATGTTGATAATAGATTTCATATCATTTCCTAAGTCAATATCCAAATTATCCATTTTTACTCCTTTTTAAAGGAATTATTTCTATTGATTTTTTTCATATCTATATGTTCTATTTATGTAACTTTACAAGTAGAGTAAATCGTCGTGATCAGTTTCACATAACAAATTTTGGAATTTCAAATCTGTAATGTAATACTCGAAGAAGGAACATTCTCCTAAAAACTTTGATGATATTTCTAACTGACAATTTAAATACATGTATTGTTTCTAACTCTGTTATAAGATAACAAACTTCGTCATCATTAAAAAAATTGATTAATTCTTTGATATTGAAATTCGTCCTCGTAAGAAAAAAAGATTTAGGGTTCTTTTTGAAAGCTAACCACCAAACTCTGGGATTTCCAACAACAAATTTGTCCATGATAGCAGTTATGATATCATCTTTTTCTTTATTTTGGACTTCTATAATATCCTCTTTATAGTCTAAAGAGTTTATTGCTTCTATCAATTCTGTATATTTTTCATCTGTACTTAAGCACATAATGTTCCATTTTTAATTTAAAGCAGATATGTTTCTCTCGCCTTTTTCTTATTCATATTTTTTCCCCAAGTAAGCATCAATTGTTTTCTGTATCATTTCTTTATCATCAAAAATGTTGTAATAAACGATTATTAAAGCATTTTTTCTCCAGAAAGTAAAACATAGAGTGGGGGATTCGGATACAACGTCTACGTTTATAGGTTCGTTGCCAATCTTTCTTTTTAGATAGTTCAATAGATTTTGTTGGTCGGACGGAAAATCAAGTTTATCTATAACGAAACGCGCATTGCAAATGCTATCATTATCGTTTCTGTATGGAGCATTTAAAAAGGAATGCTGACAATTGTATTTTATGTTATTGATTTTTAGATGTAACGATTTTCTATCCCTTTGGGTGAGCGATTCAAAGAAAGGAATAATATATAGTCGATGTATATGTTCTATTTGAGGAATAGCGGTATGAGCCTCCTTAGGATATGCTTTTTTATTCCAGGCATATTCTATGAACTCTAAAATCTTGAAGTCTGTTTTATAAGAATCTTTACACGATAAAAGCTGGGTTGTATGGCACGAACTTGTATCTTTTGCTGTAACAGAAGAAACAAACAATAAGTTAAACAAGACAAAGAATGGTATGTAGTATTTTACTGAATATGTATTCTTTGTTGTTTGGTTAGAGATAACTCTATGTATTTCTCGCAATTTCATCTTTTAAAAAAATATTATAGTTACAAGTTCTTAACTACCTTGCAAATATAGTTATTTTGCGTTTAACAACCAAAGAAAATAAAGTTTTTAATGAACGTAGTAAAAATTTGGAAAGATGCTTTTTCGTATCGTTATTTTGTTACTATAAGTTGTTTCTGAACTGATGTTTCTTTGTTCGTTTTCATGTAGCGATGTAGCAAAAATCTATCTTTTTCAACAGTCGATTTACACTTGAATAAAGGAGATATAATTATAGCCTGAAGACTTATAATTAAAAAAACGCACAATTTTATTATTATAATTTTCTATTTTATAATTATAAAATTAAAAAAATTATAATTATAAATTTTTTTGGAAGACTATTTTAGCCTGATTTTATCTCCTTAATAAGAATATTAAAACCATTCAAAAAGAGAAAGCAAATGGTTGTCTTTTATGCGGTTTTCATACCATTCGTTATAATCTATTGGTATATCGGCACTCATTCCTTTCAGCCAATATTGTTCGCCATAAGCACCCAACATTGCCCAATGATATTCAGTTTCATGACTAATACATATTACATCATCAAAATTTGCTGGCTTTTTATAATAATGTTTCTTTAGAATTTCATCTGCTTCGGCTTCTGTTTTGTGTCCATATTTTACCAAAATACACCTGATAATAAACAGCCATGCGTTATAATACATACCAACTTTTTCGCCAGTTTTGTTGTCCGAAAAAACTAGAAAGACCAAGAGAAAAATTAAACTTTTCTACTCCAAAGTGCGAGTTCTTTAAACACCTTTTGTAATTTTGCACTTGCTGGTTGACTCTGCAAGCGTATGTTTTTTCAACTCAGGAGTAAAATACTTGCAAAAATCGTCGAATATACAGAATATTTCTATTAAATTTGTATCAGTCATAGGAGTGGGTATTTATTTGTAACTCTTTGGTTTACAATTATAAAGGTGCGGAAAGTATTCCGCTCCTACAACTTTTCAAAAAACTTTCTTATATCGAATTCACGTTCAAATAAGATTGATGACTGTTTGCAACATATAACAATGAAGAAAATTATATTATCAATGGCAGTAAGCCTCTTTATCTGTGCTTGTACAGCCAAAACAGAATTGAAAACAACAAGGAGAACTCCGATAGATAGTTTAGTGGGAAACTGGATATATTACCAATATAATGGAAAACAGTCTGACACAAACCAAACTTTTCACCTTGTATTGAAAAAAACAAAACAAGATACTGTTGTTGGCTACTACTGTAGTACATGGAACAGTGGAAATAGAATAGATTGTTCCACAGAAAATGTGAATAATATAAAAGGTGTTTTCAAAAAAGACACCCTCTATCTCTCTTTTTATGGTTTCTATGACGACGATGCAAGGGGAAACGCAAAAGTTTATAAACAAAAAAATGGTGATGTTATTTGGAAATTAATGGAATGCAAGGGCGTGTTTTACTTACCAGAGATGGTGCTATTGACACATTATAATGCAGATAAGTTTCATGCGGAAATTAATGCTATAGACTCCTTAAAAGAAAGGGAGGTGGTTGTAGGAAATCAAACTGAAGTGAGTATTGAAAAAATCTCATTACCTTTTGATTTCTACCAATTTCAGAAAGAACAGGAACTTTATGATATGGGGGAACAAGATGAAATGTCATACCATCCTACCAGTATAGAAGGAAATAAAGAGTTGGAATATACTTATAAAAGCAGATGGGATAAATCTTTACCGAGTCTATTTTATCGCATCAAAACAGGGAAAAAATATCAGCTTGATTTGGTTTGTTATTATCTTGAAAATACTCCGTCACTAATTTATAGACTTATAACATCAGTTAATGAGAATGTAATAGATGGGGTAACAGTATTTTCACAAATAGGAGAAAATAATAGAGATTGGAAAACTAATTCCTTTACCATATCTAAAAATCTTGATATAACTGTGTATAAGAACAAATTACATAAAGATAAAGTTATTAAAAAGGATGTGGTTGATAGATATACTATTGATGATAAGGGAAGATTTATAAAACAATAAATCTTTCCTCCTGAAGTTATATAAGCACTTTATATGCTAGAAGAAGGACTGGTAGTTTACTCTGACAAAGGTTGAGCTTTCACTGACGGACACTCAGGCAGAAGAAGTAAGGAATATGTAGACAGAAAAGACTCAGATCTACATGGAACTTTTTCGCCAGTCTTGTTGTCCGAAAAAACTAATAACTCTTCCATTTATTTTTTAGTTGTAGCAATTGTAAATATCGTCTATATTGTTTGCGCTCTCAATAGACATTCCTTTGGGCATTATTCCTGCATAAAGGAGCGAATAAGTGTGAGTGCGAAATTCTTCAGTCATTAAATTATAAAAATAAAATTGCGTTTCAGTAAGCATCTTTTTATCAATCAACATACCTTTACCAAGATATTCATGAAATAAGATGCTGCTCAAATCTTCTAACATAAACTTATGGGGTGGAAAATTAAAATCTTCGTCAATATTTATTTTTCTTATTGTGTCGTATCCATTCATAATATGATTGATAGTGTTTTTCTGACATCTTGCATCTTTATGTAAACTATCAATCATCATAGCAGATGTTGCTAAAACACATTCATAACCATTTCCCCATACAAATGATTGTTGTTTGGGCATAGAAAGAGAAGTAATAGCAAGTTCTTTGTCAAACTCCATTCCATTTATGCAGAAGCCTAAATTGGTAATACCATCTTGTTGGGTGGTAATGTTTAAATCGTGGATTTTTAAATTTGGATTTTTGAAACTCATCAATCCACATGCAAAAAGTATCTCTTTAATATTTTGCAAGTTAGCAAGATGAATCAACGTTTCAAAAGTTTTTTGATTGTTGTTTAATGCTGACTTATAAAAAATAACTTCTGGCGTTTGCGTTTCTATATTGTCAGTAAATACGCTTTTCACGAAAGATTGAAAACGCTTATAAAATTTAAACTCGTTAGAATATTGCGAAGACAATTTTTGTGCTGCAATCTGATATTCTATAGGCTGTACCAAAATGGAATTTTCGTCTCGAATAAACTCTTGAAATATATATCCTAAGAAGTTTAAAATTTCATTTTTATATTGATGTTTCCCTTTTTGAAGAATGTTGAACTCTATAACTTCAATTACAGGTTCTATAATATCATATATTTTAAATTGGTGTTTTATGTTGGGAGCTAATTCGTTATAAAGAAAATATTCAATATCTTCTGGTGCGTCATTGGCAGAAAATAAATAATCTAATTGAGAAGGTATTTCTTTAATAGCCTCCTTGTTCGGTGCATGATATTGTTGCCAATTTATATACATTTTTTCCATCTTATTTTGCAATTTATTTTCCTTTTGTTGCTTTACTAAATACCTGCATTATTAAAGCGGAAATATTACTTTCATCACTTTTTCTGCATTGGCATTCCATTTGATTTGCGACAGTTTGCCGTCTGCATATTCTAAGATAAACTTACTTTTATACAGGTTGTTGGGGAAGAAATCTGTATTCTTAAATAACGACTTATCTTTATGTTGTCTGTCAATGGATATTATCCGATTATTTTCGTTGTAGAAATATTCTTCTGCTATAAAATTTCCTTTGTTATCCATATTCAACATACATATCATTTGTCCATCTTTTAATATTGCGTGCTGTATATAATCAATCTGCTCAACAATATTAAAGCTATAAACAATGGTTTCCGAATTATGGTATTCAAAGAATATATATTGGGCGGGCAAATCGTAATTGTCGGTATAGCCATAAATAGCAATAACTTTGTTTTCGGCATCTAAAAAATGCTGAAACTTACCACTCTTTTTCGATGGTGTTTTGGCTAACTTTCGTCCTCTTTTAATATTCTTTCTTTCCATATCAAAAGGATATATTTCAAATAGAACAGATGTTCCCCAAATGCAATAAGAATATTCAAATTCTTTCTTCTGTTTGAAGAGAGAAGAGATATCGCTGGAGTACAGATTCTTCAAAACTTTTTCTTGCTCTTCTATATTCATATAGCGTTACATTTATGTTACACCAAAGTTTATCGCTACAAATGTAGTAGTTTACTTTTATATGCCCTTATTTTGTTTTCATAATTTTATCTTCTTAACTGCTTTTTATTTGTTCGATTATCTAAATTTCTTTACTTTTGTATGGTAATGAACTATAACGTGGTAATAAGAATACAAAAATAGTATATATGGATAAAATAGATGAGATAAAAAAAGAGATAGAAATTATTGATACGATTGATGATTCTAACATAAGTGATTTAGACGCATTGTGTGAAGACATAATTGAATTGAATAATGAAGGTTGGGATACAGCAATACTTATGGACCCACTTTTCAGAATTCTTGAGAAAAATTCTGATTTCGATTTTGGTATGCCTGGGCAAATAGTACACACGTTAGAAAAACATTATAAGAAAGGATTAGAAGAAGAATTATTTAAATCGCTTAATCGGAAACCAACTTTTTATACGTTGTGGATGTTGAACAGAATAATAAACGGAACTTCTGATGCTAAAGAAAAAGAATGCTATATGGAAATGCTGAAAAGTATTTTAAAGATGGAAATTCCAGATTATCTAAAAAAACAAGCGCAGCACTTAATAGATTTGCACTCATAATATTATAAAATATAGAATCGGCAATACGAATATGACCGCAGAAGAATTTGTAAGTAACGTAAAAGATGAAGTTTTTAAGGAAACGTTTGAGTATTATTTTAAAACGCTTCCTAATCCGATTGCAGGGACAGATAAAAATTGGAAAGCGAGCAAGGAATTATATCATAGTTTGAACGAAGAACAAAAACAACAAATGCAAGCTTTTACAAGGTTGGTTATGCAAGATGTGGTATCTATAATATTTGGAAAGTTAGATAATATTTCTTCATTTAAAAACCAAGAAGGCAACTTTGAACTTACAATAAATGGAAATGTGATAAGTGGAGACTTACAAGAGTTATTCTTGATGGGTATAGATAGTTGAGAACAATAAAAAAATTGTTGAGTTGGGGGAACTTTTAGTAGAAGTTAAGGTATGTGCTGCATAGTGGAATAGTTTTCAGATGAATAAAAATAAATAGTTGCATTTGAAACTGCACACTTTAACAACGTATAATAACAAGTTTCTTTGGATAAATATAGAGTTACATTCTGTTATGTTATAATTCGAATAATGAAAAAATGGATAGATAGGGCTGTTAAGCATTATAAATATGCTGAGCCTATAGATAGGGATGAGAGCATAAAGACTTTTTTGAATATGTACGATCTTTATACCCAAAAAGAAGATTTGCGTAAGAATATAAAAACAGTACGATTGTGTTTATCTGGAATTCCAAATAGTACACATATTAAGGCTAAGAAACTTTTGTTTCAAGGAGATGAAGACTGTTGGAAATATTTTGAAAGAACAGCTGTATTTTTAACAAATGGTCATAGTAATGGCGATTGGATTGAGGAAATGAGCTTTCCTCTTGCGTATGCTTTATATGTAGAACGGAAAGACTTAATAGACCAATTGTTTGATTTTCTTTTATCTATATTGACAAACGAACAAAACTTGTCGGATAAGTATTTTAAGAAACAAAAACTGTATGCGAGTACGCAATTGATTCATTTTCTATTGGAGAAATGGCTTGGGTATAATCCGGTGAAAGAACTTGTTATGAACTATGAAACTGGTTATGGTATCTATCAAAAAATTATTGATAATTGGGAAGATCTTTCACAAATAGATAATAGTTATTGGGACGAACTGTGTGAATATCATTTGAAAGGTATAGGATTACAGCGTGGTGAGAAATGGGAAAATGAAGAGTTTTTGACCTCAGGAATGATTCCTATGGAGCTGATTAATTTGCAAAAGGTGCGCAAATATTTGGGATTAGATGTTCCTCAAATCAAAAACGAATTATTTTCTACTAATATGGCAAAAAGTCCTAAGATTCCAACTGGATATAATGAAGATTTGGACGTAATGTTTCAGATGGTTTTCCTTACTATTCAAAACCAGCGGAAGTATACAATAGAGGAAGTGGTGGATTTGATAAAGAAAAAACATGGCAGTGATGTACAGATTATCTTTTAACCATCATTGAGTGATAAGACAGAAATACTTTTATTGTGAGTTACTTAAACAGGAGACTTATTATTTACTATAAGCGTAACCATAAATAGATTTGTATATTTCGTATAAACAGATAGGAAGAATAATGATTCAATAGAGAGATATGTGGGAAAATTATAGAGGGTGATTACTGTTTACTAAACAATCTAATAGAACAACTCAAATGTTTAGGAAAATTAGCTGGATATATTTACTCGTGTTGCAGATATCTGTTGTATTCTTCTTAGGCATCAGTCTGTTTTGTTTTAGATATTAGTAGATTTTGATTTATACGCCTAAATTTTTAATTAGATATCGCACTGGTCCTGCCATATCTTTTAACGATTATAATTTGCTTTTATCGAATATTCTCTTTACATTTGCAATAGGTTGATGGTCGCATCGGTAGCGGGGCTTCCCAAAAGGCAGCATATTGCAAGGTTCAACTCCTTCGCCAATCTATTTAGGGGCTTAGTCGCCTCTATTTTTTTTGTATTGTTTCGTAATCATATTTATTATTGCCTTAAACGTAGCCATATTTCAATCAATATTTAGTTAATATTCTGGCTTCACTTGTAGTATTTAAGGGTCAGTCCTAAAACCCAGTTGCAAGCCTATACTCTTAAGCATACAATTTCATAAGTATTTATTACCTTTGCATCATGAAGAGTCACCAATTATTACGTTGCATCTTTCCAGATGTACTTGCCGACTACTTTGATGTTGTCGATATTCAAGAGAGTGTTACCCAGTTTGACTTTTGGCTTGACGAGCGTAACTTTATGGAAAAGTCAGACCATAAGTTAGGCACTGTAAGCAGTTATGGTTTTACCAGCGAGCGTGTTATTCAGGACTTCCCCCTTCGTGGCAAAGCAGTTTACCTCCATGTTCGCCGTCGCAAGTGGCGTGATTCTTCCAACGGAGAGATATTTACTTATTCATATGATGATTTGACGGCTGAGGGCAGTAAACTATCCCCCGAGTTCGTTTCTTTTTAAAAGAATAGAATTGAGTCCACTGCAGAGAGCATCGCAAGTATCGGTGCGCACTATGGCGTAAATGGCAAGCTGTTATCCACACAGTACAAGGAACATTTCAGTGATTATCGTAGCTGGGATCAGTTGGGGCATGCTCAAGACTGGCTATTGTTTGAAGATAACATAGGAGAGAGTCTAAGTATTGATGAGACCTGTCTAAGCAGTGGCGAGGTTTATACTTTTCTGACCAACAAGGCGGGAAAGGGCAGAAAAGGGACTTTGGTAGCTGTGGTTAAAGGGACTAAGGCAGAGGAAGTTATTCAGGTTCTCAAGAAGATAAACCTTTCTAAACGGGAGACTGTCAAGGAGATAACACTCGATTTATCATCTTCTATGATGCGCATAGCCCGCTCTGTTTTTCCAAAAGCACTTATTACCAATGATAGATTTCATGTACAGAAACTATATTATGATGCTCTGGATGACATGCGTATCGCTTACCGATGGGTGGCAAGAGATAAAGAGAATGAGGAGATAAAAGAGGCAAAATGTAAGGGTAAGGAATATATACCATTTAGATACAGCAATGGTGACACGCGTAAGCAGTTGCTCGCCAGAGCAAAGTTCATATTGACCAAGCACAAGACCAAGTGGACTGAAACACAGAAAGGTAGGGCACAAATCATCTTTGAACATTATCCGACACTGAAAAAGGCATATAATTTGGCTATGAAACTTACCGATATTTATAACATCAAGAGCATCAAGGATGCTGCAAGGCTGAAGCTGGCAAAATGGTTTAATGAGGTTGAAGAACTGGGAGTAGACAATTTCTACACAGTGATTGACACGTTTGAAAATCATTATCAAACCATACTCAATTTCTTTGTAAACAGAGCAACGAATGCAAATGCCGAGTCATTCAATGCTAAAGTTAAGGCATTCAGGGCACAGTTCAGAGGGGTCACAGATATTCCTTTCTTTTTATATAGGCTTATGAAATTATGCGCTTAAAAGTATAGGCCTGCAACTGGGTTTTAGGACTGACCCGTATTTAAGCAATACTTATAGAGATTGAGTGTTATTTATGAAACACAAAAAAAGCGGAAATCCTTTTTTTATTGGATTTCCGCTTGTTTTTATGGGGTGGAAGGTGGGACTCGAACCCACGACATTCAGAACCACAATCTGACGCTCTAACCAACTGAACTACGTCCACCATATATTATTGCTTTAAAAAGCGATTGCAAAGTTACGAACTTTATTTGTTTTATGCAAATAAAATTCGCACTTTTTATTATTATTCATTATTTTGCAGGAGCTGCAGGAGCTTTTGTTGGCTGTCCTTGTGCTGCAGGAGCTGCTTGTTTTTGTTGACTTGCGCCAAAATTAGGTAGGTTATTTGGGTTTGTTGCTCCGTCGTCTTTTGTTGCTTTTTCGATTACACTTTGGTCTGTTGTTGCTTGTGGTGCAATACGAGTTGATATTACACTGAGCACAACCATAAAGATAGCGCAACCCCAAGTGAGTTTTTCAACAAAGTCGGTAGTTTTGCGAACACCCATAATGGCATTAGAAGAGGAGAAGTTTGATGATAACCCTCCGCCCTTAGATTCTTGAATTAGAACTACACCAATCATCAAGATAGCTGCAATAACGATGAGTATTACTAAAAGCGTATACATTTCTATGTTATTTTTTTATTATTGTTTATTATTAATTTCTGTAGAAATCTAATTTGGTCTGCAAAGTAACGATTTTTTTTTGGATATACCAAATTTAATCGATTAATTATTTCCAAGGCTTTAGAATATCTTCCTTGTTTTATATATATACGTGCTAAAGTCTCAGTAAAATAGCCATTATCTTCTGTTGTAGCTATTTCCTCATCGGTTTCGTCTATGTCTTCTGGTTCGTATTCTGTGTTTTCTTGTAAGATAATTTTTCCGCCTTCGTTGTGAATAAAATTATCTATCAAGCTTTGTCCTCGTAATTCTGGTGTTTCATTTTCTTTCTTTTCTTCTTCTTTCGAGTTCATTAAGAAAGCCACATAGTCTACAGTTGCATCAATAGGCGTAGGCCTTCTGTGTTCTTTTCCTTCCTTTTCTGGAATATTGGGAATTTGTTCGAGGAAATTATCAATAAGTGATACTGTTCTATTGGTAGATATTTCTGTTTGTTCCTGACCTTTTGCAGGTTGTAGAACACTTTCTTGTGTTTTTTCGATATGTAGTTGACAATGTGCTGCCTCAACAAGATTAAAAAGCACTCTACGGTCTGTAATGTAGATAGCTGCACGTCGCAACTCTTCATCGAAAGTTGCATCGTGTAACAAGAATAAGTTTTTTAGAAGCAGTATACGAGCTGGTTGGTAGAACGGATAGATAGCTATAAGCTTCCGAAGATCGTATAATGTTTCCTTATTCAGTTCTTCTGGATAATTAAAATAATGCGCTATATCCATTTTTCTTTTGCTTTACAGAGTTTGTTTCAGTATTATTACCAATTAGCAACAGTTGCATTGAATATTTGTTCTGTCAAATCCTTTATCATTTGCTCTACCAATTCTTCTTGTACAGAATTTAAACTTCTAGTTGTATCGTAGCTTGCTGTTGCTGTAAACTGCTTTTCAAAATCCTCGTTATGGTTTGTGTTATTTACAAAACGTACGTTTACGGTTATAGACAATTCTGTTTGTGCAGAATAACCTTCGCTTGATACGCTTTTATTGCGTTGTTGATATTGTGTTATTTCGCCTTCTATCTTTAAATCGCCATTACGTTTCACCTGTTCCAAACGAGTATGATTGGCATACATATCTTTCAGTTTATTATTGAACATTGGTCCCATTGGTCCCCAAACATAAGCTGAACGAATAGGGAAATCGGCTATTTGGATAGTATGCACCTTAGTATAATTGATGCTTGCTCCATTAAATTTATAGCTCACAGAACAAGCTGTGAGTCCCATCAATGCTACTATTATATATATAAGGTGTATTTTTCTTAACTTATTTACTATCCAAACCATATTGTTTTATTCGTCTATAGAGTGTTCTATCGCTTATTCCTAATTCTTGTGCAGCCTTTTTCCTATTACCATTATTGCGTTCCAGAGCTTTCTCTACCATTTGTCTGCCCACATCACTCAGATTTAATATCTCGGGTTCTGATATTTCTTCTGCATCTGCAAATTCTACTAATCCATTTGAAGGAGATGTTTCTGATAATGTATGTTTGCGAGGGATAGGCATTGTGTTATGATGTTCTTCGGGCAAAGGTTCAAACCCTTGTGCTCCGTTTAATGCACGTGTTTCTTCTAACTGTTTCTAACATTGTTTAAATCACGTCGCAAATCGCTTACGTTACCACGTAATTCATACAATATTTGATATAGTATATCGCGTTCACTTTCGTAGTTATGCTCTCCATCTTTGCCTATAATTGCTAATTGTGTAGTGTCTGAATCGCGTGGAATAAAGTTGGTTAGCATCTCTGCAGTTATTTCACGTTGCTCACTTAGCACCGACATCTGTTCGGTAATATTCTTCAATTGTCGTACATTTCCCGGCCATTTATAGTGCAATAGTATCTTCTTTGCATCTTCAGACAATGTTATTTTTGGAAGATGGTATTTTTCTGCCATTTGCATAGCAAAGAGTCGGAACAGCAAAAGAATATCTTCACCACGGTCGCGGAGTGGAGGCATCTGGATAGGAATTGTGTTTAATCGGTAGAATAAATCCTCTCTAAATTTTCCTTCACTAACAGCTTTACGCATATTTACATTGGTTGCTGCCACTATACGTACATCAGTTTTACGTATATCTTGACCTCCCACTCTTATATATTCGCCAGTTTCTAATACGCGTAACAGTTTTGCTTGGGTGGCTAAGGGGGAGTTCGCCTACCTCATCGAGGAAGATAGTTCCTTTGTTTGCTATACCAAAATATCCATCGCTTTCGCCAATAGCTCCTGTAAACGAACCTTTTTCGTGTCCGAAAAGTTCGCTATCAATAGTTCCTTCTGGTATTGATCCACAATTAATTGCAAAATATTTTTCTCGTCTTCGTGGCGAATTATCGTGAATGATACGAGGAATTATCTCTTTACCCACTCCGCTTTCGCCTACTATAAGTACAGACAAGTCGGTGGGTGCAACCTGCAATGCTATATCCAAAGCTCTGTTTAGTGCATCGCAATTGCCCACAACGTTATAACGTTGCTTTATGCGTTGAAGTTCAATATTATTCATTCTGCTGACAAATTTACCTATTTATTTTTAAAATTCTGCAACTTTGGCAGAGTTTAACAAACTCTAAGAACTTTCTTTCCTATTTATTTGAAACGGCAAACAAGTGTCTTTGTCTATTTTAAATGGCGAATAATGATACGCAGTATTGTTACGATATCGTTATAAAAGATATAGAATTTCTCTATATTCATATCCTGTTTAAATTCTTATACAAATGGAATTATAATTATGCAACAACACTTTTGCAACGCAAAAGTATGGTTTTTACGTTGCAAAAGTATGGTTTTTAGCGTGTAAAATGGTGGTTTTTACAATATAAAAACTATGTCTTTTGTATTGCATTGATAGCCAAACTGTTAAGTGGAGCTACATTTCTGCTTCTATTTCTCCTTCTTTTTTTATGTCCTGGTTGGGTTTATAGGGGTGTGCTATAAAATTTCAACCTTAGCAAATGCTAATAATTCTGACCTCATTTCTCGTTATCTAAAAACTTTTGAGTAACTTTGTAGCATGAAGATAAAGCTTAATTGGAAAATGTTTATAGTCTTCTTTGGAATCATAGGGGGGCTTTACATAATAACAAAAAGTATCTTGATAACTTCTGGCATAATGGTTATCTTGTTACTTATAGACGGTTTCTTACGCGAATATGAACTGAAAAAACAAGGTAAAAAACAAGCAGAAGAAATTTTAAAAGAAATAGAACGAGATACAAAAGAAGAGAAAGAAAACGAAGAAGAAGGCACAAATTAAAAGATAAATATTAACAGAGTGATGGAGAAACTCGTAGAACTATACAGAAAATGGGCAGGTAGCGCTCCTGCAAATGTAGAAAAATTGGCAGGTGCAGGCAGTAATCGAGCATACTATCGCCTTACTGATAGCGAAGGAAAAACGGTAATTGGTGTTATCGGTACGAGTCGCGATGAGAACCATGCCTTTATTTATCTTGCCAAACACTTTGCTAAACGACAGTTGCCTGTGCCCCATGTGCTTGCTGTTTCTGTTGATGAAATGTGCTATTTACAGACCGATCTGGGTGTAATATCTCTTTTCGATGCTATTCGAGGTGGGAGAGAGGCAGGCGGACGATATAATTTAGCCGAACAAGAACTGTTACGCAAAACCATAAAAGAACTACCTAACTTTCAGCTTCGTGGGGCACGTGGGTTAGATTATAGCTATTGTTACCCCCAAGCAGAGTTTAACGAAGAGAGCGTTCTCTTCGATTTGAACTACTTTAAATACTGCTTTCTGAAAGCAACCGAAATAGATTTCCATGAACTAAAGCTACAAGCCAACTTCCGAATGTTTGCAAAAGACCTTACATCGGAGAAGATAGAAGCCTTTCAATATCGCGATTTTCAAGCACGCAATGTAATGCTCGATAGTAAAGGAAATCCTCACTTTATTGATTTTCAAGGCGGTCGTAAAGGTCCATACTATTATGACCTTGCCTCATTTTTATGGCAAGCAAGTGCAAAATATCCGTTTAAGTTACGTCGCGAATTGGTTTTCGATTATTATAACAGTCTGAAACATTTTACTGAAGTACCATCAAAACGCCATTTTGTTAATCGTCTTTCTCTCTTTGTACTATTCCGTTTGTTGCAAGTGTTGGGTGCGTATGGTTTTCGTGGCTACTTTGAACGAAAACAACACTTCATAGAATCCATTCCACCAGCCATTCAAAACCTCAGCGACGTATTAGATTTGGGTGAGAAAATGTTTCCTTATCCATATCTGTTTACATTGCTACGGGAACTAACACAATTGCCACAATTTAAGAAGACGGTCCAAACTACAAAGAATAGAACCGATGGTTATAAAATCGCCGAGCAAGATGTGTATACAGCAAACCCATTAGACGGTCCCGCCACGTTCTCCAAATACGATGGAAAGGTCCATTGGTGGTGCGGGTATTTAGCTTTTCTTTTAAGAAAGGCATTCCTGAAGACACTTCGGGTAATGGCGGTGGTTATGTGTTCGATTGTCGTAGCACTCACAACCCTGGTCGTTACGAACCTTATAAGAAGATAACGGGACTTGATGAGGCTGTTATTCGTTTCTTAGAAGACGATGGTGAAATCGTAGAATTTCTTCGTCCAGTCTACGAACTCGCCGATCACCATGTAGAACGCTATATGCAGCGTGGTTTCACAAACCTTATGTTTTCGTTCGGGTGCACGGGAGGACAACACCGTTCCGTATATTGTGCTCAACATTTGGCAGAACATTTAAACAAAAAGTATGGTATAGAAGTGCATATTATACATCGCGAACAGGGCATAAAACAAACTTTAGCGAGAAGATAAAACAAATTAAGCAGGTTATTCTCCTTGCTTTGGCACTTAACATATATAATTAAGGTTATAAGTTTATTTCTTTGCTGTCTGAGATTTAATTAGTAAATTTGCACGCATTAAAAGCAGAATACAATGCAATCAATGATATTTGCCGCCGGACTTGGCACGCGTCTGAAACCTCTTACCGACAGAATACCCAAAGCATTGGTAAGAGTTGGAGGCAAACCGCTTATAGAATATGTTCTTAAAAATCTGGTAGCAGCAGGTAGTAAGCGTATCGTGGTGAACGTACACCACTTTGCCAATCAAATCATTGAATATTTACAGCAGAACGATTTCGGTGTAGATATTCGTGTTTCTGATGAAACAGAAATGTTGCTTGATACAGGTGGTGGAATAAAAAATGCAGCACCATTTTTCAACACTAGCGAACCTGTACTCATTCATAACGTAGATATACTTAGCAATGTAGACTTACGTGCGTTATACAATTACGCTTGTGAAGCAGAAATAGAGCAAAAGGTTGATGCAGTTCTACTTGTAAGTTTAAGAAAAACGAAACGTTATCTTATTTTTAATAAGGATATGCGTTTAGTAGGATGGACAAATGTAGATACAGGCGAAGTGAAATCGCCATACGAAACCTTGCGTGAACTCACCTTTACGCAACCTTACGACAATAACAACGTTACCAACGAACAATATGGATACACACTTTTTGCTTTCTCAGGAATACATATTATAGGCAACAAAGTATTTGAAGCGATGAACGAATGTTCTGCGAAATTCCCCATAATGGACTTTTATCTGCAGTATGCAAAGGATTTACACTTCGTTGGAAAGGTGAAAAACAATCTTAAACTTATGGATGTTGGTAAGTTGGATACACTTGCAGAGGCTGATGCTTCGTAAAACAATTAGGATATTAAACAGAACAACTATAATAAAATAGAAGAAATAACAATAAATAATATATGCAAAAGATCATCATTTTGGATTTCGGCTCACAAACAACGCAGCTAATTGGTAGACGATTGCGTGAATTAGACACATTTTGTGAGATACTTCCATACAACAAGTTTCCCAAAAACGATCCATCGGTGATTGGCGTTATACTCTCTGGTTCTCCCTATTCGGTTCATGATCCCGAAGCATTTCAAGTAGATTTAAACCAGTTTGTAGGGAAAGTGCCTGTACTAGGCATTTGCTACGGTGCGCAATACATTTCGCATAAAAACGGGGGTAAAGTAGAACAAACGGGTACACGTGAGTATGGACGTGCTAATTTAACTAGTGTGGACACAGAAAATCCACTGTTTCGCGGTTTCGATAGTAACTCTCAAGTATGGATGAGTCATGGTGATACCATTACAGCCATTCCTTCAAACTGCAAAATTATAGCTTCTACGAGCGATGTGAAATTTGCTGCTTATGCTTCGACAACGCAACCTCTGTGGGCAGTTCAGTTCCATCCAGAGGTATTCCATACAGCACAAGGAACTCTTCTTTTAAAGAATTTGTGGTAGATATTTGTGGTAGTAAGCAAGAATGGAGCCCCGCTTCGTATGTGGAAACAACCGTAAAAGAATTGAAAGAACAGCTGGGAAACGACCGTGTGATACTCGGACTGTCTGGAGGTGTTGATTCATCGGTATGTGCAACCTTGCTCAATCAAGCCATAGGAAAAAATCTTACCTGTATTTTTGTAGATCATGGTATGCTTCGTAAGAATGAGTTTGTAAAAGTAATGGAAGCTTATGAAGGCTTAGGATTAAACGTTATTGGTGTTGATGCGTCAGAAAAATTCTTTAGCGATTTAGCTGGGGTTACTGATCCTGAACAAAAGCGCAAGATTATCGGTCGCGATTTTGTAGAAGTATTCAATGCCGAAGCTAAAAAAATAACCGATGCGAAGTGGTTGGCACAAGGTACAATTTATCCCGATCGTATTGAAAGTTTAAGCATTACGGGTATGGTTATCAAGAGCCATCACAATGTAGGAGGGCTTCCTAAGGAGATGAATTTGAAACTTTGCGAACCTCTACAGTGGCTTTTTAAAGACGAAGTGCGCCGTGTGGGATACGAGTTAGGTATGCCAGAGCATTTAATAAAGCGCCATCCATTTCCAGGACCAGGTTTGGCTGTACGTATTCTTGGAGATATTACTCGAGAGAAAGTACGTATTCTGCAAGATGCTGATGACATTTACATCGAGAATATGCACAACTACATTTGTGAAGACGGCGAAGTTCTTTACGATAAAGTATGGCAAGCAGGCACCGTTCTATTGTCTACAATTCGCAGTGTTGGCGTTATGGGCGATGAACGCACCTACGAACATCCTGTAGCTTTGCGTGCTGTAACCAGTACCGATGCTATGTCTGCCGACTGGGCGCAACTTCCTTACGATTTATGGCAAAAGTTTCGAACGAGATAATTAATAAGGTGAAAGGAGTAAACCGTGTTTGTTACGACATCTCTTCTAAACCACCTGCAACCATAGAGTGGGAATAAGTTATAGTAAGATACTAATATCTCAAGGAAAATGTTTAACTAAATAGTATATAAAACTTGTTGGCGGAATTAATTTAATGCATATTTGACATGTCCTAGTGGTCTGTTGTTTATGTAGTTAATGTATTGCAGTACTGTAAACGTACTGATTTTGGCAGTAATTCTTGCGAATAGTCCTGTGGTCTGTTTGGCATAGTTCCTGATGAGCATGAGATGGTCACATAGTTGAGAGAAACAAGTCTCAATTCTTTTTCTAGCCTTCGCATAAGGTTTAAAAGCAGGCTTCCATGTCTTCATGTTTAATCTATACGGAACCTCCAGTTTGATGTGCGCAGATGAAAACAGATCTTGTTGCAGTTCTGCACTCAGATAAGCTCTATCAGCAAGAATACTGCACTCTGAAAATTCAAACTTCACATCCTTCATATAATGTATATCATGAACATTAGCAGCCGTCAGGTCAAATGAATGTATAACACCTCGTAAACCGCATACAGCGTGCAACTTATAACCATAATAATATACTCCTTGCGTGGCGCAGTAACCAAAAGCTGGAGATTTATCAGGCTCGTCCTTGCCCATCTTGCAGCGTTTGCCTCTTGAGAGTCTGCAAACCTCTATCGGTTTGGAATCTACACAGAAATATTCCTCTGCACCATCCATTGCCTTTGCTATACGCTTACGAATCATTTCACACAGGTGATATGTGTTCTTGCGACGGTCATTGAACTGGCGACGACTGATGAGATGACGAAAGTCCTTTTGGTATTCTTTCAGCCGGTCAAAGAGGTTATTCTCACTGTCAATGCCGAGATGCTCAGCTGTCAGACTCAGGGCTATGACATCAAGGTCAGAGAAGCGAGGGACAACACCACGACGAGGAATATTTCCAAGGTCATTAACCAATCCGTAGGAGAATTTCTTGCATATCTCAAGTATTTTGACGAAATTTGCATATAAGTTGTGCATGGAGTTAAAGCAGATAACAGTATTGTTGATTATCATAAAGTTACTGATTTTTAGCGACATGTGCAACTTTTTTACATTCATATTTCTGATATTTTATCTATTGATTAATTCCGCCAACGGGTTATATAAATACTAAAGGCGCACCATAAACGATGCGCCTTTGTTCTTTCTATTTGTTTCTTCCAGAAGTCCATATAAGTTATTATAAACAACCTATAAGTAACCTTTGAAGCCTTCTTCTTATTGTTTATTCTTTAATAAGTCGCGAATTTCACTTAGTAATTTTTCTTCATTCGAAGGTTCTGCAGGGGCTGCTGGTTCTTCTTTCTTCTTTGCAGAAATACTATTCATTACCTTTATCATTGAGAAAATACAGATTGCAATAATAAGGAAGTCTATAATGTTCTGAATAAACATACCATATTTAACTTCTGCATCTCCAACCATTAGACTCAATTTACTGAAGTCTACTCCTCCTGTTAATACACCGATAACTGGCATAATAACATCGTCTACCAATGAAGATACAATTTTCCCAAATGCGCCACCAATGATAACACCAACTGCCATGTCCATTACGTTACCACGCATGGCAAATTCTTTAAATTCTTTAAGGATACCCATAAATTAATTTTTTTAGTAATGCCGCAAGAAAAAGCAATAATCTTATTTTGTTAATATAAGTCAAGTTATCCTGCAAACACTTTTTTATTTAATAATGTTTAATACTCTTTTCGGTTGCAAATATAAGAACTTTTTTGTAACTTTGCAGCATACGAGAGGTAAAAAGTTACTTTTCACTAGATTAGACTTTAGGTAATAATTAATTTTAGGTATTATAGTTTAGTATTCACTTTAAATAAAGACAAATGATTAAAATTGGTATTAACGGATTTGGCCGTATCGGTCGTTTCGTATTCCGCGCAAGTCTTGAAGAGGCAAACGCTAAAGAAGTAGTTGTAGTTGGTATTAACGACCTCTGCCCAGTGGATTATCTTGCTTATATGTTGAAGTATGACACAATGCACGGTATATTCAATGGTACTATCGAAGCTGATGTTGAGAAGTCTCAGCTTATAGTAAACGGTAACGTTATCCGTGTAACTGCAGAGCGCAACCCTGCTGATTTGAAGTGGGACGAAATTGGTGCAGAGTACGTAGTTGAGTCTACTGGTCTCTTCTTAACAAAGGAGAAGTCTCAAGCTCATATACAAGCTGGTGCTAAGTACGTTGTAATGTCAGCTCCTTCTAAGGACGACACTCCAATGTTTGTTTGCGGTGTTAACCACGATAAGTATGTAAAGGGTACTCAGTTTGTTTCTAATGCATCTTGTACAACAAACTGCTTGGCTCCTATCGCTAAGGTTTTGAACGATAAGTTTGGTATCAAAGATGGTTTGATGACTACTGTTCACTCTACAACAGCTACACAGAAGACTGTAGATGGACCTTCTATGAAGGACTGGCGTGGTGGTCGTGCTGCTTCTGGCAACATCATTCCTTCTTCAACAGGTGCAGCAAAAGCTGTGGGTAAGGTAATTCCTGAACTCAACGGTAAACTTACTGGTATGTCAATGCGTGTTCCTACATTAGACGTTTCTGTAGTAGACCTCACTGTAAACTTGGCTAAACCTGCTAAGTACGAAGAAATTTGTGCTGCTATGAAAGAAGCTTCTGAAGGCGAATTGAAGGGTATTCTTGGTTACACAGAAGATGCTGTTGTTTCTTCTGACTTCCTTGGCGACCCACGTACATCTATCTTCGATGCAAAGGCTGGTATTGCTTTGACTGATACTTTCGTTAAGGTTGTATCTTGGTACGATAACGAAATTGGTTACTCACACAAAGTTATCGAGTTGATTAAGCACATGGCGAAAGTTAATGGCTAAGTCTCTGATTTCGTAAGAAAACAATATTAAAATGCCATTCGGGTCTTGCCGAATGGCTTTTTTTTATTATTTTTGTGCGGTAAATGAACAAAATGCTTACGATAATAGGTCCAACTGCAAGTGGAAAGACAACTTTTGCTACTGCGTTAGCTGCCTCAATGGGGGCTGAGATTATTAGTGCCGATAGTCGCCAAGTATATAGGCGTATGGATATTGGCACGGGGAAAGACCTTGCAGATTACAAGGTGGACGGTATAGAAATACCTTATCATTTGATTGATATTGCGGAACCTGGAACAAAATATAATCTCTTTCAGTATCAGCAAGACTTTCTGGCTTCTTATACAGATATTATTGCACGTGGCAAACCTGTTATTCTGTGTGGTGGAACTGGACTTTATGTAGAAGCTGTGCTAAAGGGTTATGCTCTTTCTCCTGTGCCTCAGAACGATGCTTTGCGTGCTTCGTTAGTTGGAAAGTCACTCGATGAACTTACCAATATACTTGTTGATTTAAAGAAAAGAAACCATTCGGCAATGCACAATCGTACTGATGTTGATACTAATAATCGTGCTATTCGTGCTATTGAGATAGAGACTTTTGAGCTTGAGCATCCAACTCCTGACCGTTTAATGCCTGCTGTAGATTCTATTATTATAGGGGTAGATATTAGTCGCGATGAGCGTCGGCGCAAAATAAGTAAACGCTTGAAAGCACGATTAGATGGAGGTATGGTGGACGAGGTGCGGGCGTTACTCAATTCGGGTATTTCTGCCGATGACCTTATCTATTATGGTTTGGAATACAAGTTTGTTACACAATATATTATTGGCAAATTAAGTTACGATGAGATGTATCGCAACTTGGAGATTGCTATACATCAGTTTGCTAAACGACAAATGACATGGTTCAGAGGAATGGAACGGCGTGGTTTCAATATTCATTGGATTGATGCTGCAACACCTTTGAATGAAAAAATAGCGTATGTGCAGGCTCTTTTAAAAGAGGTTTAGAAAGCAGAAAGGAATTTATATAATATGGTAGACGAGAAGAGATGGGGCATACTTTATTGTCCAAAAGGTGGAGTTTTAAGTAGTCCACAAAGGCGTTGGGAACGTGTTGAAGCCTGTTTAAAGGCACATAATATTGACTTTGATATGGTTCAGAGTGAAAGTTCGGCTGGGGTTGATCGTCTAGTTCGTATGATGATAGGAAATGGATATCGCACTATTGTTATTTTTGGTGGCGACTCGGCACTTAACGATACTGTGAATTGCCTAATGCAAGAAAAGAGAGAGGTGCGCGAAAGTATTGTGTTGGGGGTAATTCCTAATGGTGTTATGAACGATTTTGCCCATTTTTGGGGCTTCGATGAAGACAATATTGAACAAACCATAGAGTGGCTGAAGGCTCGTAGGGTGCGTAAGATTGACCTTGGCTGTATTCGCTATAAGAATAGAGAAGGCGACAGTTGTCATCGCTATTTCCTGAATTGCATTAACATTGGGCTTATTGCTACCATTATGAATCTACGTCGTCGCACTCGTAATTTGTTTGGTTCGCGTAGCCTTTCGTTCATCTTTTCGTTCATTCTATTGTTTTTCCAGCGTATGGACTTCTATATGCATCTTAAGATTAATACCGATGAGATAAAACGTAAGGTTACTACTGTTTGTATTGGCAATGCTCTCGGCTATGGACAAACGCCTAATGCGGTGCCGTATAATGGCTTGTTAGATGTGTCGGTGGTATATCATTCAGAGGTTACTCAGCTTTTTGAAGGTATTTATCTCTTCTTACGAGGGCGGTTCTTAAATTATAAAAGTGTGCACCCCTATCGCACACAAGAGGTTACGATGCATGTTGAACCGCGCACACTTGTTGGTATTGATGGCAGATTGATGCCGAAAACACCTGCTGGACCTTTCAAAGTAACTGTGGAAAAGGAAGTAATAAACTTCTTGATTCCTGCATAACAACTCCACAAAAGCATTATAGTAAACAAAGGCTTAACGGCTTAATCACTCTTCCATTCAGCATCTGTTGCTGATGTAAGTATAGTCTATTCTTCAACCGAAGCAATAGACTTTTTTTTGTATCACTATTCATTTCTTTCCAATTATTCATAAGCTTTTTAGTAGGAGCTTATAAGTTGCTATTGGATAGCTTATAAGTTTCTGTTGAATAGCTTATAAGCTTTTTGTGGATAGCTTATAAGCTTTTTGTTGATAGCTTATAAGCTTTTTGTGGATAGCTTATAAGCTTTTTGTTGATAACTTATAAGCTTTTTGTTGATAGCTTATAAGCTTTTTACGGATAGCTTATAAGTTTTTTATGGATAGCTTATAAGTTTTTGGCAGAATATCTATAGTGTTCTGTTGGGAAGTGACTGGTGTTAGTGGATAAACACACAAGTCTGCTGTGAGTGGGTGTAAGGTGTGCAGGTTCTACGATTGTAGCCGACAGTGGCTTTACATACCGGTTACGGGCAGATTTACAATATGCGCCGAATGCTGTAGGCGCATAAAAAAGAGAGTATATCGCTTGTTGGATATACTCTCCGTTTGTATTGTTACATATATTTTGTAAGAGGTGTGTTACGCCTTCTTGGGTGCAGCCTTTTTGGTGGTTGTTGATTTTGCCTTTGTGGTTGCAGTCTTTTTCTTTGGCTTCGCTGTTTTCGTGCTGTCTGTAGTTTGGTCTAACTTAGCACGCAGTTTGTCGTTTTCGTTTGCCAATTTCTCTGCTTTTGCTTTCAGCAATACAATTTCTTTGTCTTTTGTTTCCAATTCAGACTCCTGGTTGTGTATTGTTGTTAGCAGAGCATTTAGTTCTTCGTTGTCGATATCTGCTGGATAGAGTGCATTTACACGGCTCATAAAGTCGCCCAAAATGTTCATATAGTTAGTAAAAGCATCGAATGGTGTGCTATAAATACCACGATCCACGCCCACTGGAACAGGTTTGGTGCTCATTGCACTGAAGTTATCGCTTGCTTGCAGATAGTCCCAATCTTGATTAATGCGAGGGTCGTTGGCAATGCGTACTCTGTCGGCAATGCTGTATAGTTTGTTGAATGCTTCGCGTTGCATTGGATTTCCGAGCCATGTGCTTATGTCTCGCTCTTCGTCTCGCCAACTCAATGGATAGGGAACATCAAACTTGTCTACGCTTTTAACACGGTCGCATATCTCTGTAGGAGTAGAGAAGGTGATGCCACGTTGCCGAGCGCATTCGGGAAGGGCTTTAAAGAACTCTAATATGTTGCTATACAAAGGCTGTTCTATGCCTAAAGCTGTAAGGTTCATAAACAAGCCATAAATTTGTTCTTCAGCTGGTTGGTCGGCAATTTGGTTAATAAAATTGTCGGCAAATAGTGGATATCCCTGCCATTCCGAATTGTTGAAACGGAGCGAAATATCGTCGCTGAGTGTTACATCGCGCAGAATTAGTTTTAGTTGTGGAGCCAGTGCGCATTCGTAAAGATAGTGTGGGCTTCGCCACCCCAGCGCATGTTTAGCACCTTCGGTAATCATTCCCTTAAATTTCATATCTGCAGCCATTCTGCCAATCTCATCACTATATATTAGAGAAGAGTTGCGCAACACTTTCGGTGTATATCCAAAGTATTCTTTTATCTTTTTGCTCTGTCTCTTTACTTCGGCTTTAAAGCTATCTTCATTTCCCAGCGATGCTAATCCGTGTGAATAGGGTTCGGCAAGAAATTCTACACAGCCGGTTTTGGCAAGTTCCTGTATTTTTCTATTACTTCAGGCGCATATTGTTCTAGGCTTTCTATTCCAACGCCCGAAAGGCATAGTGCCACCTTAAAGTATCCGTTGCTATCTTTAATCATCTGCAGCAATGTGTCGAGAGCAGGTATATAGCTTCGCTTCACAATATCGGTAATGCTACGTTCGTTTTCAAAATCGTCGTAATAGTAATGGTCTGTTCCAATATCGAAGAATCGATAGCGGCGCAAATGTATAATTTGATGTATCTCGAAGTATAAGCAAATTGTTTTCATTGTCTGTTGTTTTAAATGTTGTTTAATTTAAGTAATGCTGTGTTGCGTTTATGTTTAACTGTTCCAGCCTAATGTGCGGAGATAAAGTTCGCGTATCCATGCTCCCACCTTCTCCCACGTAATGTTATTCACTTCGCGTATGCCTTCTTCTGCTAAGTAGTTAAACAAGCTTTCGTTGTGGCAAATAGAATATATAGCATCTGCCATAGCCTCTATATCCCAGTAATCTAACTTTATGCAGTTATGTAGTATTTCGGCGCAGCCACTCTGTTTAGATATAATGGTGGGTGTACCACATTGCATTGCCTCTAATGGTGAAATGCCAAAAGGTTCGCTTACAGATGGCATAACATATACATCGGAATCTTTCAGACATTCGTACACCTGATCGCCTTTCATGAAACCAGGGAAGTGGAAACGGTCGGCAATACCACGTTCGGCAGCCAACATAATCATTTGGTCCATCATATCGCCCGAGCCAGCCATACAGAAACGTACATTTCGTGTACGTTGCAATACCATATTGGCAGCTTCAATAAAATATTCTGGTCCTTTTTGCATAGTGATGCGCCCAAGGAAAGTAACCACCTTTTCTTTACCCTTGTGCGATGGTCGAGGCATATCCAATATATCTTGACGTAATGGATATACCGCATTGTGCACCGTAAACACCTTGTCTGGATTTTGATAATAGTGTTTAATAACAATCTGTCGAGTAAGTTCCGAAACACACATAATGCAGTCAGCATTGTCCATTCCATCTTTCTCTATAGCATAAACAGTAGGATTAACCTTTCCACCCGACCTATCAAAGTCTGTTGCATGAATATGAATGCACAGAGGTTTGCCCGATACTTTCTTTGCATGAATACCAGCAGGGAAAGTTAGCCAGTCGTGCGCATGAATAATATCGTAGTCTAACGTGCGAGCCACCACACCAGCAATTATAGAATAGTTGTTTATCTCTTCAGTCAAATTACCAGGATAACCGCCAGCAAACTCCATTGCGCCAATGTCGTTTACATTCATATTGTTGAAGTCGGCATATATGTTATTGCGCAATTTGTAATATAAGTCTGTATCCATAATGTTGCCTAAACGTTGTCGCAAATAGCCATCGTCTATATCGCGATACACAATAGGCACACAGTTCATAGCAACAATATTGGCAAAAGTTTTATCTTCGTCGCCAAATGGACGTGGCAAGCATAGTGTAGTTTCTATGTCGCCTTGTACGTGTAAGCCTTCCGAAATACCAAAATTAGCAGTGGCAAGTCCGCCATACACATGTGGTGGGTATTCCCAACCGAACATTAATACTTTCATATTGTATCCTCCTAACTTTAATATTTATACTTTTCGAGCAGTGCTAATGTGCGTAACACTCCACCAACATTCATTGCAAACGATATGGCACCACGACCATTGAATGGTGGGTTACCATCGAAGAATTCAGGAATAGTGCCTAAGCAGTGGTTCACCACCTCGTCTTCGTATCCTATTAGTTGTCGTTCAACGAAACTCAACCGGGTGCGTTTGTATAGTTTTAAACAAGCCTCAAGATAGAAGCACCCCAGCCAAGGCCATGCAGTTCCTTGGTGGTACACACGCGTGCGATATTCTCTGTCGCCTACACAGATAGGTGTGTATCCTCCGCTTTTTGGTGAGAGCGAACGTAACCCTTTCGGTGTGAGTAGTTCGCGTGTACAAATGTCTATTACGTTTCGTTTTTGAACTTGATCTAATGGTGAGTAATCGAGTGCTGCAGCCATTATCATATTTGGACGAACACTCCAATCAATCATATTGCCATCTACATAATCGTATAGATAGCCATAGTTGTTTAAGAATGTGTTTACAAATGAATCTTTGCAAGTGGTTGCTATTGCTTCTAAATGTGCTGCATATTCTGCTTTTGGTGTTTCGCTAAATAGCCATGCTACAAACTTCAGTGCGTTATACCAGAGTGCATTAAACTCTACAATATAGCCTGAGCGCGGATTTACTGGTTTATCGTCTATTGTACCGTCCATCCATGTTATTGGTTTGTTTTTACCATCTGTAAACAGCAGTCCATTTGTTTCCAAGATAGATTGGGGTGTTGTCCGCTTTCTATATAGTTCATTAAGTTGTACAACAAATCTGCATAGAGTTTTATGCAATTGTCCTTTCCTGCTTCTTTAGCATACTGCTGAATAGCCCAAATGCCCCATAGAGGTACATCAGGTTGTTCTATACCTTCTATATCTACTGTTAGCGGTTCGTTATTCATAAACTCGCGCAAACCTCGTTCCGCAGTTTTCATAACCAACTCGAAATAGTCTTGTTCTTCTATGCTGAGTGTTAGTCCTGGTAATGCTATAAACTGGTCGCGAGCTCTGCACTTAAACCACGGATAACCTGCAAGTATATAGCGGTCATCGTTTTCTTTTCGGTTATGAAACTGGTGAGCTGCATTTACTAAACAATGAAAGAAGTTATCGCGTGGCTGGCGTGCCTCTACTTCTTTATCGAAGAGTCGCTTAAGGGTTGATGATTTAATTTCTGATGTTGATCCTGAAAAAACAATGCTTTCTCCTTTTCGTATCTTCATCTCGAAATAGCCAGGAACATACAAATCTTCATCTGAATGATAGCCACGAACCTCTTCTTTTGGATATTCTAAACCTCTGTACCAATAAGGTTCGTAATGAAATTCGTTGTCTTTAGAGAATTGCATATACAAATGGGGATATCCGTTGTAGAGACAAGTTGCTATTCCGTTTTCAACATTATGATACTCACGGTTTATTGCAGCATTCTCGTGTGTAAATTCTCGCACGCTTCTAAATGCAAGGAATGGGCGAAACTGTAATAGGGTTGTTCCTTGCCCATCTAGCAAAGTGTAACGCACAAGTATGCGGTCTTCATAGTGTTGGAACACCACTTCTTTTTTTAACACGGCGTTACCTACTCTATATATAGTTGTAGGAACTCTATCGCAATCGAACTCACGAATATATTTATGCCCATTCGGACTGAAGTTTCCACCATGGTATTTATGCAGTCCTAAGTTAAAAGCTGCGCCATGTTGTATTACCGTTGCGTCGAGCGAACTCAACAACACATGGTTTCTTTGTCGAGTTCTGGCACTGGTACCACTAATAGTCCATGATATTTTCGGGTGTTACAATCTACAATGGTCGAGCACGAATATGCTCCCGACCTATTGGTGCGTAATAGCTCTCTTGGTAGCGAATCTTGTAGGTTCGTCATCGAGGCCTTTTCAAATTTAAGGTATCCCATACTCTTATCGCTTTTTGTCTATATTTAGTTGTTAGAAGCTTTATTTTGTGTTGTAAACACATTATACTTGTACTATCGTCCAAAGTTACACATTTTATTTGTAAACAAGTATTTTATTACTTTTTTTTAACCCAAATAATTGTCTTGTCTTATTTTGTTATTTAGAACTTGAAAAGATGGATTAACTTTAATGACTGTATAAAGAGATACAACCTTATGTTTTTATTGAATCTATGTTAGCAGTAAAGGTAGAACAGATTCTATTGTTTATAAAAATATGTCTGCTCTATAGTAAGAATATAATTTTAAGTTTTTTCTGATGAGGCGTATACAGACTATTATTCGTTACAAGAAAGCGGAACGAAAGGTTCTGTAGGAAATAGATGCGAAAATTATAAACAGTTTCTGAAGTTACTCACAAATGAAATAAAATAAAGCTGGTATTTGTTGCTTTTGTTTCAGATATCTGTAATGTTCGTCTCAGATATCTGTCACGTTCGTTTCAGATATCTATCAGTTGCGAATTAGATATCACAAAAAACTACGACCTTTATGATTCTGTATTATAGTGCCTAAAAGATGTTTTTTTAGATGATAATTATGACATTCTTTATTCTGTACAGTATTAATTTGTATATTACTATAATTTGTTGAATAGTAATATATTGCTTAAAAATTCATAGTATAGGAGTGTAACTCTTCACAATAGCCTTCTTTTCTATTGAGCTGAACTAAGGAATTCGTATTGTAATGGAAATATCAAAAAAGTCTTGCTGTCCCATATAAGAACAGCAAGACTTTTTTATTTATTAGAGCATTTCAGAACAACAGTTCTGTTTTCTTCGGTCAGAATAATATTACTCAGACAATGGCACTGCAAAGTATGCTTTCTTTCCTGTAGGATAAATACCCTGAATGTAGAGTACAGGATCGCTGCTGGTAGAGGCAGACTTAACAATCTTCTGCAATGCATCGATAGAATTGACAGTCTGGTCGTTTATCTTCTGAATAATAAAGCCACGGTTGATTCCCGCATTACGCAAAGCGCCACTATTCACTTTCAATACTTCAAGACCATATTTAATGTTCAATTGTTTCTGCGTAGCCTCAGTAACAGGGCGGAACTGTCCACCAAGCACATCAATATCAGCTTGTTCTATAGGTTTTGTAGTGCCTTGTGCATTCTTTAGAGTAACAGCCTTTGTTATCTCTTTTTTATTGCGCAAGAATGTTATTGTAGCCTTGTCGCCAGGACGTTTGCTGTTGAGAAGTTGCTGCAGTTCAGCCATCTTCGTTACTTTCTTACCATCGAACTTAGTAATAACATCTTTGCTCTGCAATCCAATCTCTGCACCGTTGCCATCTTCGTTTACCTTGTCTACATAAACGCCTTCATTTGTACCAAGATCTACGTTCTTTCCTTCTTCTTTCTGTGCATTAATATAATTAATAACGTCGCCACCTTGAATACCTAACATTACACGTTGCACGCTACCATACTTCTTAATGTCTTCTACCACTTTATTCATAATGGCTGTTGGAATAGCAAAGCCATAACCACTGTAGGCACCTGTCTGCGAATAAAGCATTGCATTAATACCCACCAATTCGCCTTGAACATTAACCAATGCGCCACCAGAATTACCTTGGTTAATAGCAGCATCTGTCTGAATAAAACTTTCAACACCTTGTGTTGCGCCAAGTCCGCGAGCCTTTGCACTAACAATACCAGCCGTAACAGTGCTGTTAAGGTTGTAAGGGTTACCTACGGCAATAACCCATTCACCCACTTTCAGATTGTCGGAGTTACCAATAGGCAAAGTAGGAAGGTTCTTTGCATTCACCTTAATCAAAGCAAGGTCAGTACTCTTGTCTGTTCCTACTACGCGAGCAGAGAATTCACGGTTGTCGTTCAGAGTAACTGTTAGCTCATCGGCGCCTTCTACAACGTGATTATTTGTTACGATATAACCATCGGGCGATATAATAACACCACTACCCGTTATGCTTCGTTTTGGTGTTTGTATTTGCTGCTGACGTGAACCGCCACCAGGATTACCGAATCCAAAGAAGTCGAAGAATCCACTGAAAGGGTCGTCAGGTACTTCTACGGTTTGTGTTTTTGAGTTCTGTGCATTCTTAATGTGTACAACAGCAGGCAATGCCTTTTCAGCAGCATAAGTCAGGTCTACAGGTTGTCCTGGAGTACTTACAGGTGTTTCTGCAGCATACACTTTGATGAAAGCCCCTGTTGAGAAAGTCAGTGCAAGCACGCAAGCCGCACTAACACAAATTTTTCAATCTTCTTCATATTTCTCTTATCTTATAAATATTAATATTATTGTTGTTACAATCTAAACGAATCATTCACATTTATCAGTTAGAAAGCTCGCATTCATTACACTATTAGTTAGTTTTACCTACGCTTTCGGCACTAATAGTCGTGAAAGCGAATGCAAATATAAGCCCAAAATATGGAAATGTGCTAATCTGTCAGTTTTCTTTATTCGTATTTAACAATTAGAAAAAGCAGCTTAACCAATATTTATTAGATTATTAGTGTTTTTTACATTCGTTCAATGTATAGCATCTATCGTAAATAAAAAAAGAGCTAAGCCTATCGTAGCTTAGCTCTTAAGTCTTAAATGTCCAAGTCTGGTGCTTTCTCTGCACCTTCTGCTGCTGCAAACTTTGTCATCTTTTCGAAACCAAACATGCCAGCTAACAACGAGTTAGGGAAGTGTCTGACAGTCTGATTGTATGCTTGCACAGACTCATTATATTTCTTTCGTGCTTCGTTTATACGGTTCTCAGTCCCTTCTTCTTGTATTTGCAGAGCTTTGAAATTCTCACTTGCTTTCAACTCTGGGTAAGCTTCCGCTACAGCTATTAATCGAGAGAAGGCCTGTGCCACCTGGTTTTGTGCCATTTCAAATTGTTTCATCTTTTCAGGTGTCAAATTGTCAGCATCAAGATGAATTTGTGTCGCAGCATTGCGTGCCTTTGTTACTGCATCGAAAGTTTCTTTTTCATGCTTTGCATACGCTTTTACAATTTTTACCAGCTGTGGCATCATATCGGCTCTACGTTGATATTGTGCCTCTACATTACTAAGAGCAGTTGTTGCCGCTTCTTGTTTGTCTACCATTCCGTTGTAGCCAGAAAAGGCCCATAAACCTATTATAACTACAATTGCAATTACAATTAAAAGTGCTTTATTCTTCATATCTTTTTATTTAAATATTATATTTCCCACCTTATATATATACCTTATATATATGTCCACATATACATTTATGTTACCAGCCACCACCAGCACCGCCGCCACCAAAGCTTCCTCCGCCGAAACTTCCTCCAGAAACCTCTACCAAAGAAACTATCGTTTAAGTGTCCAGGATTACCCCAGAATATGAAAGGACCACCGCCCCCATTTCTACCACCGCGTCCATTATTGTTTTTACCTTTTATTGACCATATAACCCAAAAGAAAACAACAGCACCAATAATGCCTATTGCAATAGCAGTCTCTATTGGCTCTTCCTGTTTGTCGAGCCCTGTACTTCCTGTTTTAAACTTATTATAAACAGCTTTCGCAGTGGACAGCATTGCCTCGTCTACATTTCCTTTTCTCATATTTTTAACGATACAAGCTCTTGCTATGTCATCGCATTCAACGTCAGTTAGGTCTCCTTCTAATCCCTCACCCGGTGCAATAAAGTATTTTCTATCGTCTACGGCTACAACAACTACCAATCCTCTGTCGGTATTTTTGTTGCCTACACCATACTTATTTCCAATATCCTGTGCAACTCGGAAAGGATCACTATTCTCAACGTGCGATACAACAACAAATACTACTTGTATTTTTGCTTCTTTTTCCAATTTCCCTATGTAGTAATTGGTGGAATCGCGCATAGCATTAGACATTAAACCCTCAGGATCGCAGACATATTGTCTTGCATCTTGAAGATGCACCATTGGTATATTGTTGGCATTCCAATCTTTTGCTGTTGTCTGTAGCGTAAAGATAGAAAAGAGAAATGCACATAATGTAAATATCGCTTTGTTCATACTTGCAAAGATAACAAAAAAAGATAGAACGAAAAGATTTTGCTAAAATATTAAGACAATACTTGTATTAATTAAATGAGAAAATAACATCTAATAGATTTTTATAAGCATTTGAGAGGGATTATTTGTTTGTCATATAAGCCATTTGTTTTGCCAATAAACTGTAAATACTGTTTATAATATCTCCATTTCTTTTCTACTGAACCTCCATTTACTCATTCTACCGAATATCAGCTTAAAAAAATAAAACAAACCAAGATAAATGTTGGACATTACTTTATTTTTCTAAATAGTGTTTGAAAAGTAAATTCACTTTGTTTTTTTGTGATATAGATGCCAAAATAGCTATACAATATGTATAGAAATATACCTTTTGACAAGTCTCTTGGACATTTTATTTAATATTTATATAATGTTTTTGCATAGATTGCAAAAAATAACTATATTTGTGGTCGAATAGCCGAACAATAAATAATAATCAACGCCCCAGCCTCAGTAAGGCGTTTCTCTTTAACTAAAGGGGTCATGGAGAGGCATTTCAAAACAATGAAAAACAATTTACTTAGGAACATGTATGCAGCAATAGTTGCATTGTTTGTCACATCTTTCGTTCTGCCGCAGCAGTTACAGGCCGAGAACTACAATCTTTTGCTCAATGGAAAACGAGTAACTTCGGAGAATTGTGGTGATCTTACAGCTATTGAAGGTGTAAAAGGTAAAGTTACTTACGATGCAACAAGTAACGTACTAACTCTTGAGAATGCTACGATTTCTAACTCTTCGGAGAAATCTGCTGGTGTAGCACTTTGGAATTCTGTTAAGAACTTAACCATTAAATTAGTAGGTGAAAACTCCATTACTTCAGAAAAGAGTGGTGGTGTTGTAAATTATGAGAAGCTAACCTTTACAGGGACAGGCAAACTTACTATCAAAGGTGTAATGTCTAGTAATACGGATTACAGCTATGGTATACTAAATCCAGGGACTATTATTGTAGATGGGTGTACAATGGAAATTAGTGGTGGTGTGAATGGTATCACTAGCGGTCGTTGGAAGTTTAACAAGTGTAATGTTCGTGTAAAAGGAAACGGATTGGAAGGTGATGAATATAAAGGTAGTATGGGCAGATTGGGTTATGTTCCAGAATTTACCGATTGTAAGATTGTATCTCCCGAAGGAACAGTGTGGAAAGAACTCAATAAGAGTGGCTATAAATTCCAGTCTCTTTTTGGTGCAGATGGTAAGGTTGTAACCGATTGGGTAACAATTAAACCTAACACAGCACCTGAGAAGTATAATTTGTTGATTAATGGAAAACAAGTAACATCAGAAAACTGCAGCGACCTTACTGCAATTGAAGGTGTAAAAGGTAAGGTTACTTACGATGCAACAAGTAACGTTCTAACTCTTGAGAATGCTACAATTTCTAATGCTTCAGAAAAGGCTGCAGGTGTAGCACTTTGGAATTCTATTAAGAACCTAACTATTAAACTAGTTGGTGAAAATACTATAACCTCAGAAAAGAGTGGTGGTATTGTAAACTACGATAAACTTACATTTGCAGGCACAGGTAAACTTACCGTAACTGGTGCACAAGCTGGTAACGAAGACTATTGCTATGGTATACTTAATCATAATACAATCACTGTAGATGGAACCTCATTAGAAATCAGTGGCGGTGTAAATGGTATTGCCAGTGGTCGTTGGAAGTTTAATAAATGTAATGTTCGTGTAAAAGGTAACGGAAGCACGAATGATGAATACAAAGGTAGTATGGGTAGATTGAATGTTATTCCAGAATTTACCGACTGTAAGATTGTATCTCCTGAAGGAACAGTGTGGAAAGAACTCAATAAGAGTGGCTATAAATTCCAGTCTCTCTTTGGTGCAGATGGTAAGGTCGTAACCGATTGGGTAACAATTAAACCTAACACAGCACCAGAGAAGTATAATTTGTTGATTAATGGAAAACAAGTAACATCAGAAAACTGCAGCGACCTTACTGCTATTGAAGGTGTAAAAGGTAAGGTTACTTACGATGCAACAAGTAACGTTCTAACTCTTGAGAATGCTACAATTTCTAATGCTTCAGAAAAAGCTGCAGGTGTAGCACTTTGGAATTCTATTAAGAACCTAACTATTAAACTAGTTGGTGAAAATACTATAACTTCAGAAAAGAGTGGCGGTGTTGTAAACTACGATAAACTTACATTTGCAGGCACAGGTAAACTTACCGTAACTGGTGCACAAGCTGGTAACGAAGACTATTGCTATGGTATACTAAATCATAATGCAATCACAGTAGATGGAACCTCATTAGAAATCAGTGGCGGTGTAAATGGTATTGCCAGTGGTCGTTGGAAGTTTAATAAATGTAATGTTCGTGTAAAAGGTAACGGAAGCACGAATGATGAATACAAAGGTAGTATGGGTAGATTGAATGTTATTCCAGAATTTACCGACTGTAAGATTGTATCTCCCGAAGGAACAGTGTGGAAAGAACTCAATAAGAGTGGCTATAAATTCCAGTCTCTCTTTGGTGCAGATGGTAAGGTTGTAACCGATTGGGTAACAATTCAATCAAACGATGCTCCTGTAACTTACGACCTCGTGTTAGAAGCTGTTGGTGATAGAGATATTGCAGTTATTGCTATCGTAAAAGATATAACGGGTATGGGAATGATGGCAGTAAAGAAACTTATAGAAACAGCCCCTTGTATGATTAAGGAGAATATGACGGAAGCTGATGCAAAAGATGCAAGAGATAAACTTCTTGCAGTAGGTGCAACAGCTAATATTTATCCACACGGAACATGGAAGAAGCCAACAGGTATAAACATACAAACTGTAGATGCAGCGGATCAAACAATCTACAATTTACAAGGTGTTCGCATCAATGCTAAATTTGAGAACTTACCAGCTGGCGTATATATTGTAAACGGAAAGAAAGTGTTGAAGAAATAAAACTTTCTATTATCAGTATTATATATATTGTGGCTGGTATAATATGCTAAGCCACAATAAATATACACTTAGGCATATTCTAAAACAAATCTTTGAACAGTTCTCTCGCCAAAGGGTTTTAGGATATGCTTTATTATAAAGCTTTATGAAGAAACTTTATATTTAACGTTAGAACAAATCAACTATTTAAACATTATATGAAGAAAGTATTTACAAGCATCATTTTATTGGTATTGAGTTTATCTGTACCGCCAACAAGTATGGCTCAGAAAGCTCATAAATTGATGAAGCCAAACCGAACTCAAACCGAGCAACTAACAAGCATTACTCCCGTTAAAGAATCTATTGTACTAAAAACTCCTAATAGAGGCTTAAGAACTATTGATTCTTCTGTTATTCTCTGGGGTAATGCTACTATTAATGAAATGTGGGGCTATTACTCTTTCCAACCTAAAAACACTGCTGGAACGATTAGTTTTACTCAATTAGGATCCCAAAGTCAGCGTATTGCTCGAAATGGTGTACAAATAGCCGATGGAAAGTTGTACACAGTAGATTTTGAACGCTATGGACCTTCGAACGGAGATCTAACACTTTATACCTACGATATATCCACGTGGAAAGGCAACGGACAGAAATATAACGATTTTTCACTTGCTGCCATAGAGACTGCACAAGCAAAAGATGGTACAGTATATGGCGAATTTTATAATAGTTCTGCTAGTAATAAACAATATGAGTTAGGTACTGTAGACTATCGTACACGAACACGAACAACATTCGGAACTACCACGCGTCGATATGTAGCTATGGGTATAACATCTGATAATAAACTTTATGGTATTGCTTCTGATGGAATACTTTATAAAATATCTATTACTGATGGATCTGAAACTAGTATTGGATCAACAGGATTAATACTTACCGATGAAGATGGTGGTCCTTATCAACAAACTGGAGAGATTGATCCCAAAGATAATACTTTCTATTGGTATGCACAAGACAAAGATTATAATACTGCGCTCTACGTTGTAAATTTGGCTACAGGCGCAGCTACTAAAATTGCCGATTCTGAAATAACAATGTATGGAATGATAATAGCTCCTACTCCAGCCAATATTAATGCGCCTGCAGTAGTTTCTAATTTATCAGCTGTATTTAGTGGGACAAGCCTTAACGGTGTTATAAATTTTATTTTACCTAATAAGACTGTTAAGGGAGATGCTCTGAATGGAAATGTTGATTATGTAGTTACAGCTAATGGTAAACAGCTATTTAATGGTACGGAACAACCAGGAACATCTATAAGTAAGTCAGTTCAATTACCTTGTAGCGGCGAATATAATTTTAATGTTACTGTATCAAATGCAAAGGGAGAGTCTCCAATGGCTACTCTTAAACAATGGATAGGTTTCGATGAACCAGAGAGGGTAGGCAATCCAACAGCTAAATTAGAGAATGGAATTGTAACTATAAAGTGGTCGGCACCTACAACAGGCACACATCAAGGAACACTTGGCGCACTAACTTATGATGTTATTCGTATACAAGGACGAGATACAACCAATGTAGCAACTGGTATTACAAATACAACATGTACCGATGATTTGTCTGGGGCAGAACATGCAAGTTATACATACGCCATTAGGGCAATTAGTGGTGATGTTAAAGGTTTGCGTTGGACAAATACTACTCCTATTATTGCAGGGTCAGCAATAGAGCCAGACTGGAACTATAAATTTGAAGGACAATCTGCATTATCTATGTTTAAGATTATTGATGCAAATAACGATAAAGCTACATGGTGGTGTAATGGTTTTCCTGGTTATGGTGCAATGAGCCATCAAACTAATGTTAAGAAGAATAGTGATGATTGGCTTATAACTCCTGCTATACATCTTTCTTCCGACCGTGTTTATACTGTTGCATTTAAAGTGCGCAATGTAATGGCTGAGCCTAAGAATACACTCGAAGTAAAATGGGGTAAAGGAAGCAATGTAGAACAGCTATCAAATGTATTGTTGGAAACCTTTACTCCAGAATTTTCTGAAACTAATGGACAATGGCAAGTATGCACAGCTGATATTATTCCCGATGCAACAGGCAATGTCTATATTGGATTCCACGATAATACAAGTGTTACTGATAAGTATCAAATTGCTATTGATAGTATTACTGTAACCAAAACAGCATACGCTACAGCGCCAGATTCAGTGAAGTCGCTGACTATTACTCCTGCACCAAAAGGAGCTTTACAAGCTACTATCAGTTTTATAACTCCGAAGGTTCGTATTAATGGTTCTGCACTTGCACGTATAGATAGCTTTGTTGTAAATAGAGATGGTATAAACATTGCACGCATAAATGCAGCAGCAATTGGAACTCGAATGGAATGGATAGACCAGAACGTTCCAACAAATGGTTTCCATACCTATACAATAATACCATATCTTGATGGACACCCAGGACGTAAATCTACAAATAAAAATCTTATTGGTATCGATCGTCCACACAATCCTACAGGCATTACATTTACCGATCAAGGTACAACTTTAAAAGCTTTTTGGAATGTTTTCCAAACTGTTGGTGCAAATGGTGGATATCTTAATCCAAAAGATGTTAGTGTAACTTTCTATACATTAACAAAGGGCGATTTTGGATTTGAATTAGGCGATTCGCTAACAACAAGTAAGCCTGGCGAAACCAGTACTATTTTGCCTTTTGACCCAAATAAAACAACTATGGACGATGGTAAAACACAAACATTAGCTTGGTTCGGTGTTAAAGCAAACAATAGTACTGGAGAAAGCGACTGTGTTACGGCGCGTGGAATAGTTGTTGGTCCGTGTATTTCGTTGCCTTTTAAAGAGAGTATGTCGAATGGACAGTTAGATAATGGCTTTGCTTCTCTTTTAGGCAACGAACAATATAATAGCAGAAAGACGGCTGCAGCATGGCGTGTTGTAACCGATGCTGCTTCTGATAACGATGGAGGTAGTTTTGTTTGGGCTAACTATACAGAAGAATACGCAGGAAATGATGTGAATTTTACAATACAACAAGGCGATGAAACTTCAGTTAATTTGCCAAAGGTTGCACTTGCTGGAGCAACAAATCCTAAACTCTTCTTTGATCTTTATTCGCTTATTGGCAACGAATCTACGTTGAAGGTATTAATTCAGACTCCTGATGGGAAAGACCACGTAGCTGCTCAGTACGACCTTAGTAAAACAACACAAAACGGTTGGACAAAACAATCGGTAGATTTAGCACCATTTGCTAAAGAACGATACATTATTGTTAAATTCGAAGGGGTAGCACAAGGTTCTAAGGTTATGATTGGAATAGATAATATTAATATTATAAACCAACTCGAACGCAATCTTACAGCTGTAAGCATTGAAACACCAGAGAATATTGTTGCAGGAAAGAAGGGACAAGTGAAAGTTGTAGTTAAGAATCAAGGAGCAGTTGATGCTACCAGATATTTCGTTATTCTCTATGCAAATGGAAACCAATGCGATGCAGTGAGCAGAACCAAACAACTTCCATCAATGGCTAACGACACAATCAACTTGAAGTTGCCTGTTGCTATTAACGAATCAGCTACATCGTTACAAGTAAAAGCTATGGTAATATACGATGGTGATATGCTGATAAATGATAATGAAACAGATACAAAAGCTGTAAGTGTTATTCAATCGCCTTATGGTAGAATAAACGATTTAAAAGCTGAAATGGGAGGAGAACATAAAGTTGTGCTTACATGGGGACAACCTGTATTACCAGAGCCTATTCGTATATATGATGGCTTCGAAAATTATTCTCCGTTCGCAAAAAATATGAGCCCTTGGACACTGATAGATGGAGATAAAGGTCTTACAGGAGCATTGCAACCTTCGTCTACATATCCTGGACAAGGAGAGCCTTTTGCATTTACAGCTTTCAATCCTAATTGGTGGATTGAAGATATGACCAATGTAAATCCAGGATTAGCTCCTCATAATGGAAATCAATATGCTGCTGCTGTATATGCGCTTAACGAAAATCAGAAACTTGTTGAACAAAACAATTGGCTTATATCTCCACGTTTATCGGGTAGAAAGCAAGAAATAACATTCTATGTAATGAATGTTGCTACACGGCCAGGCGATACAAAATATGCAGAAAGTTTCGATGTGCTTTATTCTACAGAAAGTACAGACACAGCCTCATTCGTAAAAATCAAGAGTGAACAAGCCGATGGAACTATTGCTTTTAACGAAGGTGCTAACTGGAAGCGTATTACTATTGAAGTGCCAGAAGGTGCAAAGTATTTTGCTATTCATCACAATACACCAAAGGGTAAAGCTTATATTTTTGGTATAGACGATATTAGCTATGAACAAGTAGCTACAGGCGCAGACGATGATATAACAGAATATATTATTTATAGAGATGGAAAGAAAATTGCTAGTGTAAAAGGTAGCCAACACACTTATACCAATAATCGTGTTACAGGCGAACATATTTATAATGTTACGGCAATATACACTGCAAAGAATGGAGAAACAAACGAATCTGGTTTCTCTAACGATGCTTCTATAAATACAACCTCTATTGAAACAATAGAAAATGAGCCACAAACTTTCGATGTTACAACACTTAATGGTGTAAAAGTTCGCACAAATACTAAGAATTATAACAATCTTCAACGTGGTGTGTATATTATTAATGGTAAGAAACGTGTAGTGAAATAAAATAGCAATAGCAGATTAATATCTACACAGCAAAACTATTATTTATCTGAATGGGCTGATTGCAGAAAGCAATTAGCCCATTCTTATTTAGTTTGCATCTGTAATTATAAGCGAGAGAAATATATAATGTATATTTGGTAGATTGAAAGCTACTGTATCGTTGTTATTTTTTTATTGCACTTATCAGCATTTATTAAATTAAAAAAACATTGTTAAATGCTTGTTTTTTTAATATATATTCTCTATCTTTGCAAAAGTATTTTTAGCTGTTTTATGTTTGCAAAAGAAACCAATTCTTATTAGTTCTTTGAGACATTTTAGCGAAAAATATGTTTTTAGTAATACAATTATTAATATAAGGATACACAAAATGATACATGGACACGAAGTTCTCCACATGATGGAGGGTAACAACTATAGTAATAGAGAGAGCTTAGTAGAGGCTATTATAAACAAATTTGGTCCTGATGAGCGTTTTTATACTTGTTCTGCAGAAGGAATGACAGCAGAAGAATTAGTTGATTTTCTTGAGGCTCGCGGGAAGTTTATGCCTTCAAATAATGATGATTTTACGGTAGACACAAGTAAAATATGTAATCACTAAGGTAATAACTATGATTAAAATATATGGAATGAATACTTGTCCAGATTGTACAGCTATAACTGAACAAGTAAAAAATAACAACCGTTATGAGATTATAGATATAGGCGAACACGTTCGCTTTTTAAAAGAGTTTTTACGCTTACGCGAAAACAACTCTGTATTTACAGAAGCTCGAAAGAAAGGTTATGTTGGTATTCCTTGTTTTGTACTAGAAAATGGTACAGTAACGCTGAATCCAGAGGAGGCAGGCTTACAAAACGAACAGGAATACAAGTCATCTTGTAATATAGATGGTAGCGGTTGTTAGAGAAAAGAGTTACCGAAAGGTAGCTCTTTTCTTTTTTTATCCAATAAAAGCCCATTTGTGCTTATTATAATTAGTAATTTCTGTACCTTTGCATAATTAAGTTGTTTAAACAAAATTACTGAAGCTGCGATGCGATTAGATAAACTTTCAATTATAAATTACAAAAATATAGAAGCGACAACACTTAACTTGTCGGCTAAATTGAATTGTTTTATTGGCCATAATGGGGAAGGAAAAACAAATTTATTAGATGCTGTTTATTATCTATCGTTTTGCAAAAGTGCATTAAACTCTAAAGATTCGGAGGTAATGCGCCATAATAGCGATTTTTTTGTTTTGGAAGGCGACTATACTACTGATACTAACGACTGTGAACAGGTATATTGTAGTATGAAGAGGGGAACAAAAAAGCATTTCAAACGGAATAAAAAAGAATATAGAAAGCTCTCTGAACACATTGGATTAATACCTTTAATTTTTGTTTCTCCATCGGATATTTCTATTATAGAAGGCGGAAGCGAAGAACGACGTAAATTGATGGATGTTGTTATTTCGCAATACGACCGTCTTTATATAGAATCGTTAGTACGTTATAATAAAGCTTTGCAACAACGTAACAGTTTGTTGAAACAAGAAACCGAACCTGACACAACATTGTTAGAGTTATTAGAAATGCAGATGGCTGAATATGGAACAGAAATTTATAATAAAGAGCAACTTTTATAAAACAACTTATTCCTGTATTCCAATCTATCTATCAAACAATATCGCAAAACAGAGAACAGGTTTTATTACAATATGTATCGCATGGAGAACGGGGAAATTTGCTCGATGTTATACAGCGCGATAGAGCAAAAGATCGAATAATGGGCTATTCATTGCATGGTATTCATAAAGACGACCTTGTTATGTCGATGAATGGTTTTCCCATGAAACGTGAAGGAAGTCAGGGGCAAAACAAAACATTTGTATTGGCTTTAAAGCTTGCTCAATTCTATTTTTTAAAACAAACTGGAGGAAATAGAACTCCATTACTGTTGCTCGATGATATTTTTGATAAGTTAGATGCTAGTCGAGTAGAGCAGATTGTAAAATTAGTTTCGGGCGATAGTTTCGGACAAATATTCATTACAGATACTAATCGTGAGCATTTAGATAGTATTTTGGGTAATAGTAGCTTTGATTATAAGATGTTTTCGGTTGAAAATGGTGAAGTTACAGAAAGGATCTCTTCTAATGTTTAGACGTAAAGTTAAGCCTATTTCAGAAGTTATTAGTAAATTTTTGCGTGAGGGCGGACTCGAATCTCCTTTACTTCAGAAGCGAATTATTACGGCTTGGGATATAGTTGTTGGGCCAACTATTACACGATATACACAAGAAAAAGGTATTCGAAACCAAACATTATTCGTAAAAATATCTAATCCTGCCTTGCGTCAGGACCTTTCTATGATGCGAAGTCAGTTGGTAAAGCGTTTAAACGACTATGTAGGTTCGTTTGTTATTTCCGATATCCGCATTTATTAGTATTTGTGTTCTATATCATATTCTTCTTTTATTCTTATTTGGTATAAGTAAAGCTTCTGCAGGTTTGTCCTCCAAATGGCATAGTATAATTTCTTATTGCAAAAACGCTGTTATATTCTTTTGGCGTAATCAAGCACGTTTTACAGAGCGTATTCTATGTATTCCTTTTTAAGCGAATCAACTTTTTTCGAAAATAGTGCCTATTATTGTAGTATAAATTATTCATTTGTTTATAATTATCTATCAAGCATAACAAGAAAGTGTCCATAAAGGTAGTTAATATAGCAAAAAAATGCCTATAGTAAAATCAGGAACTGTTAAACCTTAAAAACCATAATATTTTTTTAATGAAAAAAATGCTTTTGTTTTTTTAATAATAAACTCTATGATTTTTTTAATAATAAACTCTATGATTTTTTTAATAATAAATTCTATCATTTTTTTAATAATAAATTCTATGATTTTTTTAATAATATTTTTTTGTTAAAGGAAGAGGGTAGTATTGTTTAGGAAAGAAAGTAATATTGAATTAAAAGAAAAGCTATTTTTACAGTCTTTTTCTACCCACAAAGAGTGGAAATTTGGATCGAAATATATTAAGAACTTTATTCTTTAGATATGAAAAAGCCCTTATATGCAACCAAACATATAAGGGCTATCTTGTTAATCTGCGCTGTTTATATAGAAAATTTTATATTTTCAGTAGATAAATTCTATAGCACAGCATCAACTTTTTCGTCATATTCATCTGTAGGAATGCTTTCGAGTTTCTGGAAATCGAAACAAATGCCTAATTTATAAGCTTGTTTTGCTTGTTTTAGAAAGCGGTCGTAATATCCTTTTCCACGTCCGAGTCTATTTCTATCGGTATCAAAACTCATTCCCGGTACAGCAATAAAATCAATATTTTTGTAGTCGGTAAAAAGTTCTCCAATAGGTTCTAAGATGTTAAATGAACTTATTTTCATATCTTTCGAACCAGTATAGCAACGTATTTCCATTTCAGTCTCGTTAATTACTACTGGTAAAAGCACTTTTTTCCCAGTTTTCACCATCTCGTCTACAAAGTCGTGTGTAAAAACTTCATCTGGCAATGAATGGTAAAGCATAATAGTTTTTGCCTCAATTAGTTTAGGGTGATGACGTAAACGATTAATAATAGGTTCCGAAAGTTTTTTTAATTCTTCTTGTGTATATTGCTGTTTACGGTTTCGTATTTCTTTTCTTAGTTCTTTTTTGTTCATAGTTATGGGATTGTGGGTGAATGTTTTATCTTTGTAAGAATAGGGACCTGTTGAATGTGAAAAACATCAGGTCCCTATTCGTCTTAGTATTATTTTTGTTCTAATTATTTTTCGTTGTATGTGCTTTTTTTATCGGTGCTTTTGGGAAAGCTTTGCCACTATCGAGCACCTTAATAGCCATTTTTATCATATCATCGTTTCTGTTTAGATATTCATTCCAAGCCTGTTCGTCAAGCATATTGTAGATAATTCGGCTACAAATATACCTTTCTATCAGTGAGTGTGATTTGTGAATAAGGTTGTTTCTTCGTTGCAATCCATTCTTTTCTGCAAAGTTCACAAAACTATTAACAAGGTTCTTACTCTTCAAATAGTTAGCCAGCGACTTCATTTCGGTATATTTATTTAAAGTCTGCCTATTATCATCGGTATATTTAAATGCATATTGTAAAGAAGTCCACGCATTACAGCTTCCTTGTAATAAGAAGTTACATCGGTAGTGTCTTCTGGAACAAAAATATCTGGTGTAATTCCACCACCTCCATAAACAATGCGTCCATTGTTAGTATGGTATGCCGGACCAGTATGTTTAATGCTATCTTGATAAAAGAATTCTCCATGTTGATATCGTGTTAGCATATCTTGTTCGTATGCAGCAATACCTCCAGGTTTAAAAGGTTTTTGTATACATCTACCAGAAGGCGTGTAATAACGTGCAATAGTTAGACGAATCATACTACCATCTGGGAACTGTATTTGCTGTTGAACCAAACCTTTCCAAATGATCGGCGTCCAATAATAGTACCACGGTCGTTATCTTGAATTGCTCCTGCGAAAATTTCGGCAGCAGATGCTGTGCCTTCATTAATAAGAACTACCAATGGAATTTGTTGATAACTGCCTTTCCCACGACTACGGTATTCACGTCGTGGACTTTTTCTTCCTTGTGTATATACAACAAGTTGGTTTTTTCTCAAAAATTCTTCAGCCATTTGCACAGCACTTTCTAAGTATCCGCCAGAATTATCGCGTAAGTCTATAACAAGTTTGTCGGCTCCTTGCAAGTTTAATTGTTGCAATGAAGAAAGCATTTCTGCATAAGTTCGTTCGCCAAAATTCTTTACCCGTATATAACCAATAGAATCGTTTAGCATATAAGTAGCCGAAATGCTTTTCATTGGAATATCGTTTCGAGTAAGAACGAAATATCTTACTTTATTTTCGCCAAAGCGTTTTATACCAATCTTTACTTTAGAATCCTTAGGTCCCTTAAGTCTATGTTGTGCTTCTTCGTTAGTTACGCTATCTCCAACAAAAGGTTTGTTATCGATGCTTACAATTTTATCGCCAGCAAGAATTCCTGCTTTTTCAGCAGGTCCATTCTTTATAACATTTTGAATATGTAAAGTGTCTTGTTGAATTGTAAATTCTATGCCAACACCAGAAAACGACCCTTTTAGGTCGTCGGTTGCCATTTGTACATCTTTCGCACTAATATAAACAGAGTGAGGATCAAGCTCTGCAAGAATTTGTGGCAAAGCTTTGTCTACCAATTCATCTATATTAACAGAATCTACATATTGATCATCAATTATGTGAAGCAAATTACTCAATCTGCTACTACCACTGTTTATGATATTTAATCTGTTTCCTGAAAAATGATTGGCATAGAATGTTCCAACGAGTACACCTATAACAACGCATAATGCCAACCATAAAGGCATAAAACGATTACTTTTGTTCTGACTCATCATCTTCTATATTTAAAAATTCAATCTCTATATTGGCACGTTTAAGCAAGTCGATACCTTCGGTAAGTCTGTATTTCTCTCCATAAACCACACGTTTTATGCCTGCCTGAATAATGAGTTTGGCACATTCAATACAAGGAGAAGCCGTTACATATAATGTAGAACCATCGCTATTATTACCACTTCGAGCCAATTTGGTAATAGCATTTGCTTCTGCGTGTAAAACGTATGGTTTGGTAATTCCATTTTCTTCTTCGCAAATATTCTCGAAACCACTTGGTGTTCCATTATATCCATCGCTAATAATCATTTTTTGTTTTACTACCAATGCTCCAACCTTTCGCCGTTTGCAATAAGAATTTTCTGCCCAAACACGTGCCATACGAAGGTAACGATAGTCAAGAAGTTCTTGCTTTTCAGTCTTCATGTTGTCCAAATAGATATATGTATTGCTTGTTCTAGTTTACTTTCTTTATGCCATTACGTTCTAAAAGAGCATCGATAGTAGGTTCTTGCCCACGAAAACGTTTATAAAGTGTCATTGGATGTTCGGTGCTTCCTTTAGAAAGAACATTATCTCGGAAACTTTGAGCAGTAGTCTGATTAAATATACCATTCTTTTTAAATAAGCTAAATGCGTCCGCATCGAGCACTTCTGCCCATTTATAACTATAATATCCTGCTGCATATCCTCCAGACATAATATGAGAGAATTGAGTAGTCATACATGTTCCATCTATTTGTTCGCCAATAATGGCTTTTTCCCATGCTTTCTTTTCAAATGGAATAATATCTGCTTCAAACTTATCTTTTTGTGTATAGTATGCCATATCTAATAATCCAAAACTTACCTGTCGTAAACAAGCCATTGCAACATTAAAATTCTGACTGGCAATAATCTTCTCAATAAGTTCATCAGGCATAGGTTCGCCTGTTTCATAATGGAAAGCAAAAGTGCGTAAAAACTCTTTTTCTACAGCAAAGTTCTCCATAAATTGCGATGGGAGTTCTACAAAATCCCACCAAACATTTGTACCAGATTGGCTTTCGAATCGGCTATTTGCAAATATACCATGTAGTGAATGACCAAATTCGTGCAAGAAAGTTGTAACCTCGCCTAAGCGTAATAATGCAGGTTTCTCGTTTGTTGGTTTAGAAATTCATTACTAACGATACGTGTGGTCGTATGTTTTCACCTTCTTTCGTAATACGTTGTCCTTGAAATTCTGTCATCCATGCACCAGCACGCTTACCTTTTCGTGGAAAGAAATCAACATAAAGCACTGCAAGATATGAACCATCTTTATCGTATACTTCGTATGGTTTTACATCTGGGTGATAAACAGGAATATCTTTATTCTCTTTGAATGTAATTCCATAAAGTCGAGTTGCTAAGCCAAAAACTCCTTTTATAACGTTATTCAGTTCAAAATAAGGTCTCAGAATTTCTGGGTCAAGATTGTATTTTGCTAATTTTAATTGATGTGCATAGTATGCAGTATCCCATGGCATCAACTTAAAATTGTTTCCCTCTTGTTCTTTTGCAATAGAACAAAGTTCGTTGTATTCTTCACTTGCAGTTGGTTTATAAGCATCAATAAGTTTGTCGAGCAATGTATAAACATTCTTAACGTTGCTAGCCATACGATATTTCATAACAAAATCGGCATAAGTATCGTATCCTAATAATTGTGCCATTTCTCTACGGAGATTCACTAAACGTTTGCAAACTTCGATATTATTCTCCGAATTAGCCTTAATACATAATGTATTGTGTGCCATATATAGCTCTTTTCTTAAGTCTCGTTGAGTGCTATACATTAAGAATGGACCATAACTTGGAGCATCTAATGTGAAAATCCAGCCATCAATACCTTGTTCTTTAGCTGTTGTTGCAGCAGCTTCACGAATAGAATCAGGTAATCCTTCAAGTTTCTCCTCGTTGGTAATATGAAGTTTGTATGCTTTGTTCTCTTTTAATACATTCTGTGAGAATTTCAATGCAAGCAAACTAGCTTCTTCTGTAAGTTTGCGTAACTTCTCTTTGTCGTTTTCATTCAATAACGCACCACTACGTACAAAGCCATCGTAACTCTCTTCCAATAGCTTATTTTCTTCAGGAGTAAGTTCTCTATGTTTATTGTAAACGGCTTTTATACGTTCAAAAAGTTTAGGATTAAGACTAACATCGTTTGCATGCTTAGTTAGAATTGGATTCATTTTTTGTGCTAAAGCATCCATTTCGTCGTTTGTTTCTGCACTAAGCATATTGAAGAATGCACTTTCTACACGCGAAAGTAGGTCGTAATAATGCTTACGTCCTTTTACTTCGTCTTCGCGAATAAGTGTATTTTCAAAAGTTGGTTCTTCTGGGTCGTTTATTGTTTTCTCTATTTGTTCATCTTCTCGGCGTATTCCTTCTAACATTGCTTCCTCATAATCGGCAAGTGTTATTTTGTCGAATGGAATAGTTTCGTGTGGTGTATTATACGGTTCAAAGAAAGGGTTCAATCGTGTTTGCCCCTTTCTATTAATATTCTTTGTCATATTTTGCTTTCTCTAATATGCTACAAAGATACAGAAAAAACTATGTATGAACGAAAGAGTATATTAGATTTAACGCAATTTTTCTAATAAAGCAATGTTTATTTGTCCTCTTGTTAATGCAATTACATTATTTGCGTTTAAAGCGTTAAGCATTTTTGAAACATTAAGTCTACTTTCGTGTAACTCGTTTGCCAATGTTTGCATATTAATTTTTACAATCTTTTTGCCTGCAGGATAAACACAATGTGTCCTTATAAAGTAAATAAACTTTTCTTTAATATCTTTTGGTTGTTGTTGCCACGATATTCTACTGCCACGTTGAGCCTGTGAAGAGAGCATATTTAGAAAATTTAATCGAAAGATTAAGTATTTCTTTATAAGATTTAAAACTTCGCTTTTATCAATATATAAGATATTGCATTTTGTTTTTGCTACAAATGTTTTAGAATAATATTGCATAAGCCCGAATATGCGTTCTGGTTGTATGGCAGAAGGCTTCTCAACCTCTTCAATGATGCTATAACTATGATTGTCGGCATAGCTTTCTACGGATAATATCCCGTCCATAAGAAAATAGAGTTTCCCACTTTTTTCATTCTCTTTTGCCAATATTTCTTTTGGTTTTAATTTGAGAAATCCAAATCTTGTAGTTCTAACAATTTCTGCTAAGTCAGTAGCTCCAATACCAAGGAACAAAGGCAATTCAAGAAGTCTATTGTATATCTGAAGCATTCTTTGAAGACGATTTTATGGCAAAGTCTTTATTGTATAATTTTCTTTTTTAGTTCAGGACTATACCAAACCTTAAGTGCTCCTTTTGGGTCAGAATAAATAAAATATGCCATTATTTCTTTATGGTTTTCCAAAACTCTTCTTGCTTTTTCTATTCCCATTACCATAAAGGCGGTAGCATAGGCATCGGCAGTTGCACAATCGTTTGCTAATACTGTTGCAGAAAGCAATGAATGTTGTACCGGATAACCTGTCTTTGGGTCGATAGTATGTGCAAACTTTTTCCCTCCTTTATAATAAAAATTACGATAGTTTCCACTGGTTGCCATTGCTTTATTGGTTATGCTAAGTACAGTTTGTATTTCTGTATCCATATTCGTACTATCTTCAATAGGTTTGTTTACACCAATTTTCCATAGCTGATGTTTTTCGTTCATTCCACTAACAACAATTTCTCCACCAATTTCTATCATAAAGTTTTTAATATCGTACTTCCTGAGCAATCGTGCTACAACATCAGAACCATATCCTTTTGCTATTGCAGAGCAATCTATCATTATGTGTTGGTTTGTTTTCTTTATTTGTTTTCCAATAAGCGATATTTTGTTATAGCCAACAAATTGCATTAAGCTATCTATTTTTTGTTTTGATGGCTTTTGGTTTTCTTTTACTCCAAATCCAAATCCCCATAAATTTACAAGTGGTGCAACTGTAATATCGAAAGCACCATCGGTTTCTTTTGATATTGTTTTTGCTTTATCAAAAACATCTATAAATAGTTCGTCGAGCTGGGTAGGTTCGTTTCTGTTTATTTTTGAAATAATAGATTGTTTATTGAACGTAGATAACGAATTATCCACTTTCTTTAACTCTGCTTCTATTTCTTTCTGTAGGTTTTCATTATTTTGATAAGTTATATGGTAGAACGTTCCAAAAATTTGTCCCTCATTGTATTGATAGGGTGTAGAGTTTTGTTGTTTTATAATGAACACAGTTCCTATTATAAGCAATACTAAGAAAGGCAATTGCCATAATAGACTCTTATTTGTTTTTTTTTTCATAAATTCATCTGAGTTTAGCGGTTGAACTAAAAAATATAGAAAACGAAAGAATAGAAATATGGTGTGTCATATTCCTATTCTATATTTACTTTATAAGTTTATTTCCTCTTCAATAAGATAGTCGTTTCGTCTATCGCTATTGCGACTGATTAAATCGCCTAAAAATCCAGCTAGGAAGAGTAGTGTTCCTAAAATCATTGCTGTTAATGCAATGAAGAATGTTGCATGGTTGGTGAGCAAATCGCCATAAATACCATTGAGAAGATTTATGGTCTTTTCAATAATTAGCCAAAGAAGAGATATAAATCCGACAAGAAAAACGAAACTGCCTAACAATCCGAATACATGCATTGGCTTCTTACCAAAGTTGGTTAGAAACCAGAGTGTTATTAAATCGAGATAACCATTAAAAAAACGATTAATCCCAAACTTTGTTGTTCCGTATTTACGTGCTTGGTGGTGTACTACCTTCTCTCCAATCTTTTTGAATCCAGCTTCTTTTGCTAGGTATGGAATATAACGATGCATTTCCCCATATACCTCAATATTTTTTACTACATCTTTCTTGTACGCTTTTAGTCCACAATTAAAGTCGTGTAGATTTTTTACGCCACTAATCTTTCGTGCTGTTGCATTAAAAAGCTTTGTAGGAATGGTTTTTGTTAATGGGTCGTAACGTTTTTGTTTGTAACCACTTACAAGGTCATAACCCTCTTCTGTAATCATTTTATAAAGTGCAGGAATTTCATCGGGCGAATCTTGGAGGTCTGCGTCCATTGTTATAACAACATTGCCTTGTGCAGCTTTAAAACCACAGAAAAGTGCAGGACTTTTTCCATAGTTTCTACGGAACTTAATGCCTCGTACATTTTTGTCTTCTTTACTAAGGTGTTGAATAACCTCCCAACTTTTGTCGGTAGAACCATCGTTTACAAAAATTATTTCGTACGAGAAGTGGTTCGCATCCATTACTCTGCAAATCCAAGCATGCAATTCTGGTAAGCTTTCTTCTTCATTGTAGAGTGGTATTATAACCGATATATCCATATTGTTTATTTCTTCGAGTGTTATTTTCTGTTATTTCTTATTACGTGCCATTATAGCCGATACTATAAGACTAATAATAGCACCGAAAAGAACTTCGTACATTAAACTATTTACAGCCATTGGTGTTGGCGAAAAAGCTTCTGGTAACATTGCAATAAATTCTTTTCTATCTATTCCCATTGCAGCAAAAAAGCTATTGTATTCGGAAAGAGATGTTACAGAAGTTATTATGCGTATCACTTTTCCATTGTCTAAATAAGTCATATAAAGCCATTGCAATAAACTAAAAAGCAAGGCTGCATTTACAAAGACACGCATACAATAAAAATAGGCACGCTTAAACGAAATAACTCCATTCAAACCTATTTCTCTATATATTTTCAGTCGGTATGCTACAAAGAAAGGTGTTGATATTGTAAGCAATGAACTGAAAGTAGAGAAAATAGGAGACAATGGTAATAATAAAAAGCAAGTAAAGCTAACAGCCCATATTATTGCTAAGTATATTCCATCGTATCGTGCGTAAATGCGAAGTTGTTTTATTTCTTCATTATTCATACTGCAAAAATACGGAAATTATATAATATATAATGTATAGCCATCGTAAAATTATATTTTTTTGTTAAAAACGCAAAAAGAGGACCGCAAACTTGTTTTATTCAGAAAAAACTTGCTATCTTTGCACTCGCTTTTCAATAATGAAAAGAGAAATGGGCAAGTCTCTTACGGTCAGCTCCCTTTTAATCCCCCAGGACGGGAACGTAGCAAGGGCAGAAGGTTGTAGCGACGCGATAAGAATCGCTTGCCCACCTCGCCTCTTTAGCTCAGTTGGCCAGAGCACGTGATTTGTAATCTCGGGGTCGTTGGTTCGAATCCGACAAGAGGCTCAAATAAGAGTACTTTTAAATAAGTACTCTTATTTTTTTTGCATTATAGTTGTCTATTTATGTGTCTAAATGTAGACTCTGTGAAAAAGAAAAGAGTATATTTTGAAAAAGCTGGCAAATATAATGATTTCCGCTCCGATATAATAAAATTCTGAATAATGTGTTGTTGCTTAGAGGCTTATAATAATGATTAAATTAAAACAATGCAAATAAAAGATTTCCTAACTCTGCAGCAGACTAAATAGTCCACCCTTAAAAGCCTAATATTCCTCTGATTCATAGTATATTATGCTATAAATTATTTGCAAATATCTGCAAGTTTTTGTACCTTTACACTATAATTCTTGCAGATATTTATGCTTAAACGTACATCCAAACAGCTCTCTATGTTCTCTTCTCTAGAGGACATGCTTAGTCATCAACATCCCCTTTTCCAACTTAGTAATAAGATTAATTGGGAATGTTTTGAAAATGCTTTCTCTCCTTTGTATTGCAGCACTAACGGTCGCCCTGCTCATCCTATTCGCTTGATGTGTGGTCTTTTAATTTTAAAACATTTGCGTAATGTGTCTGATGAAATGGTGGTTTTTCAATGGAGTGAGAATGCTTACTACCAATATTTCTGTGGTGGACTTGAATTTATGCCAAAACAACCCTGTGACGCTTCCGAGTTAGTTCACTTCAGAAATCGTATAGGCGAGGAAGGTATGGAGTTAATATTAGCAGAAAGTATCCGCGTTAATACCGACCATGATGACGAAGATCATTTTGATACTGCTTTCATTGATTCTACTGTACAGGAGAAGAATATAACCTATCCTACAGATGCGAAGTTGCATAAAAAGATAATCAAAAACGTTCTGAAGATAGTTCATGACAATTGTCTTCCTCTACGACAGAGTTATACGCGTACCTTGAAAGGCATTTATCGTTCCCAACGTTTTCGTAATCATCCCAAGAATCGTAAGAAAGCTCTTAAGGCAGATAGACAACTCAAGACCATAGCAGGTAGATTAGTAAGAGAGCTAGAGCGTAATCTTGGGGGTAGGAAAGGATATGAGAAGATGTTTGAGCTATATTACAGAGTTCTTTCTCAGAATAGGAAGTCAAAGAACAAAGTATATTCTCTGCACGAACCAGATGTAGTTTGCATCAGCAAGGGTAAGGAACATAAGCAATATGAGTTTGGCAATAAAGTATCTATTCTTCGCTCATGGTCAGGACTTATTCTTGGTGCATGTTCTTTTAGGAATGAATATGATGGGCATACTATCGAAAAGACGTTAGAACAAACCCAAAGGATGACAGGAAGGAAGGTTGATAAGTTAGCAGGAGATAGAGGGTATAGAGGTATAAAGCAGATTGGGAAGACAAAGATACTCATTCCAGACGTTCCTAAAGCTAAAGACAGCTACTACCAAAAGAGGAAGAAACACAAGTTATTTTGTAAACGAGCTGGTATAGAGCCAACAATAGGACATCTTAAAGCAGACCACCGATTATCTCGCAACTTTTATAAAGGTGTGAAAGGAGATGCTATCAATGTATTATTAGCTGCGGCAGCATATAACTTCAAAAGAGCTATGAGAGTTCTTTTGGACCTTATAAAAAGAATCAGCATAGAGCTTGCCAATACAAGCTTTATGCTGAAATATAGTTTTTAAGGAACGACTAAATAACTATTAGGCATTATAATATAACCAAATAAAATCTGCAGCTTGTTATGATATCTAATTCGCAACTTACAGATATCTGAAACGAATGCGATAGATATCTGCGACGGAAGTTACAGATATCTGAAAGAAGAGTAACTAACATTTAGTTGTTGTTTCTAAATTCAGAAACATTCTATTAGATTGCTGGACAGACAGTAGCAACTGTTTATATTTCCTCTTTATTCTTTTTATAATATAGATAAGAAGTGATAGAAAGCAGCATAAGTAGACCAATTATTATGCAATCTTTTAAAGATGGTAAATCTCTTACGTTGGCTGCCAAATAAAACGGAACAGAAATAAAGAAGACAGAAGATAGCGTCTTAGCAAAGTTTGCAAAGTATGTTTTTCTGAACATTAAGTTAAGATATTTAGTATCAATACCTTGATTTTTTTCTGCTCGAATATATTTCTCTTTATGTCATAATCTTTACTGTAGTGTTGTCCGATACCAAACCAAATGAGTGCCCACGATAGAAAAAAAGTTGCTGATATAAAACCTCCAGTTTCTTCGTCTATGAAATAACTAAATGGTCTTTTAGTTATATACAGATATGAACCGAAGACTACTATAACGAATAATATCCATAAACTCATAGATATTAGTCCTCTTTTAAAAATGTTTATTCATAAATTTCACTTTTTATTTTTAAGTATGTAGCTATGTAACAAATATACAATAACTAGCGTAAATGCATCTTAATTCGGTTAAGTTGATAACTCTTTTTCCGAATTAAATCAGTTATGTAATATATAATGAATTAACGTAAATTCATTTCTAATATTATAGAATGAGATTTTTCTTTTTATACCATTTAATATTATGCAACTGTTTAGCAACGATAATCTATTAGGTAATTTTGTGTATCAAAGATGTCTATTCTAATATTTAAAATAAATATTCTGTATAAATAGAAATGTGAAGCAATGGTTGTTTTTGCAATAATTATTAATTTCTTAGATATTCTTCTGCAATCTACTATATATAATATAATAAGGTGTAAATAGAATATGTGTATAGCTTGTTTTATTAGTTCGAATATTTTGTTTATTGCACAATTTGCTTTAACTTTGCCCAGTAGTAATAACCTTAGTGTTCTGAAACAAGAACAACTTATAACTAAAGACTGTATGAAAAAGTATATGAAACAAATGCTATTAGTAGCTATTTTTATGCTATTAGGCTCGTTTAACGTTATGCGAGCAGAACACAATCAGCCTAATACCCCTTGTGTGAAGATGCACTTTGCGGGTAAGATTGGTAGTAAATATGCACTCTTAATTATGGGTGCAGAAGAGGGAGAGTATACGCTTAATTGGGGCGATGGCAACTCTCACAAGGGAAAACTCAACAAAACTGCCACACGAATACAGGGAAACATCGAAACACAAGACCTTACTATTTATGGCAACATTGCAGTGTTAGAGTGTTCCAACAACCAACTAACAACGCTTGACGTTACGAAACTGCCTATGCTAACGCACCTTATTTCGCGAAAGAATTTTGTAAGAGACTTGGACGTATCGGGCAATCCAGAACTGAAACTTCTATACGTGCAAGACTCTCCGTTAGAAAAACTCGACCTAACGCATAATTCTAAGATAGATAGCCTTATTCTTACCAATAACCGACTTAAGGAACTGACGCTTGCATCGCACCCTACATTGGAATTATTAATGTGCACATCTAACGCGCAACTAAAACACTTGAACCTAAAGAACTGTCCTAAACTAAAGCATCTTGACGCCTTGCAGACGCTTGTGGACGAATACGATTTGAGCAAGAACAGCGAATTGAGGTATGTAGCCGTAGGATTAGGACGGCCATTGCGCACACTCTCACTACCAACAAACAACAAGATTGACACGTTGATGGTGCCTGCTGCTGGACTAAAGGCAATAGATTTATCGCAAACAAAACAACTGAAGCTGTTAGGAATAGACAACAACTACGAGCTTTCTCAACTCGACCTAACGGGAATGACACAACTTAAAGCTCTATCGTGTGAAGGCAACGCTCTTACAAGTCTGAACCTATCAGCCTGTCGAAACCTTGAATCGCTGGTGTGTAACAACAATCAGCTAACTACACTCGACGTCAGCGGACTGAATAAATTGGAAACACTTACCTGTTTTTCTAACAACCTTGCCACACTGAGCCTAACAGGCTGTACAAGTATGAAAAACTTAGACTGCTCGGTAAATCCGAAATTAAACACGGCAGATTTTCCACATTCGCTCACCTCGCTCAATTGCAGCAGTTGCAATTTTGCACAGATAGAAACAACAAAACTACCATTGCTAAACAATCTTACTTGTGACGGCAACCAAATAGGCACGCTCAACCTGACTGCACAAACAAAGCTCTCTGCTATAAATTGTGGTAACAACAAAATTGAGCAACTCGATTTCAGCAACTGTACAAGTCTGCTCGACGTTGTCATTGCGGGCAATCCCATCAGCACTGGCATTGGTTTCGATAACTGTAAAAATCTGCGCTATGTTTCGGTGAACAACACAAAGTTAGATGCGTGTGCCCTGAATGCAATGTATCGTTCGCTGAGAGAAAAACGACCAGAGGACGACGAGAGCGATTTGCACGGCATTCTGCTATATAATAATGTGCCAGGAGCTGCCAAAGTGAGCAACACGAAGATTGCAACAGACAAGGGCTGGCTGGTTTCAGTAGTAGGCGATGGAACAGGCTGTCAGGAAGAAGAAGGTAATAGAATAAAGAAGGTAGTGGTAAGTGTGGATAAAGCAGGAGAACTTGAAGACAAGATTCCCGAGAATGTGTGGCTCGATGTTGTGGACACTCTAAAGATAGTTGGACCACTGAACAGTTACGACCTGCGTTGGGTAAGAAAGTTCTGCGGGGCTGACGAATATGGTGCGCTGATACCCACAACGCTGAAAAGAATAGACCTATCCGAAGTTTCCTTTGTATCTACAGCGACACGTCGGATAGCTATTATATCTTTACCGACGATATGGGGAAGGACAGAAAGTATTTTGTTGATGGAACAAAACCCACCTTGCTGCCCGAAAAGTTATTCTTTAAGTGTTGCAGCATAGAGTCGGTGGTGCTTCCAAAACATATTCGAGAAATAGGCATCGGTGCATTCTTTAAATGCGTCAGTATGAAAGAAGTTGTAATTCCAGACGAAGTTACCGAGATACAAAGCACAGCATTTGGTGTTTGCGATGCATTGGAAACCATTCAGCTGCCATCTAAACTAAAAACAATGGGCAACTACGTGTTTACCTATTGTGCTAAGCTAAAGGAAGTGGCAATACCAGATGGCGTAACAAAGATAAACAAGCGCACATTCGACCAAACACCCATGCTAAAGAAGCTGACGCTGCCAAAATCGCTCCAAGACCTGGCAATTGAAGCTTTCTTTGGTGCAAACGGACTGGAACAGATTCAAATTCCTGAAGGCATCACCACCTTGCCCGAAGGTGCTTTTGGTATGTGCGAGGCACTGAAGAAAGCAGAACTGCCCGCATCGCTCACAAAGATAGACAAGAATGCTTTTCAAGATTGCCACAACTTAGAAACTATAGAACTGAAAGAAGGGCTAAAACACATTGCCGTATATGCGTTTCAGAACTGTAAGAAACTACACAACGTTACGCTTCCAAATTCATTGGAAATCATTGAAAACGAAGCATTCCTGAATTGCAACGATATGGCAGGACTAAAGTTAGGAAGCGGATTGAAAACGATTGGCGAGAAAGCATTCTTCCACAATCACGGCATAGAATCGCTCGAAATACCTATGGCGACAGAGATGATAGACTACGCTGCCTTTGCCGAATGTCTCGGACTGAAGCGCGTGGCGTTAGGTATGTCGGCTGCCAAACTTATAGACAATCCGTTCCTTGGTTGCGCTGCTCTCCAATTGTTCGAAGTTGATGCCAACAACGAAAAGTATGCTGTAGAGAATGGTGTACTTTACAACAAGAATTACACAACGCTCTACATTTATCCAAACGGAAAGAACGACAAGAACTTTACGATGAATGTCAGCACAAAGAAGATTGCCGACTTTGCCTTCTGGTACTGCAAAAATATTGAGAAACTAGAGTTTTCGCCAGCTTTCAACGAGTTCGGATACAGAGCATTCTGTGGCTGCAGCGGTTTAAACAGCTTAACAGTTAAGAACATTAAACCAGTAGAGAACACCTACACAGACGATGTGTTCGAAGGTGTAAAACACGAAACGTGCACGCTAATTGTACCAGTAGGAAGCAAGCAGGCTTACAGCACCTCGCACACTTGGAAAGAGTTTAACATTGTTGAAGCCACGCCAGATGCCGTAGAGGCTGTGAACAGCGAAACACCAACCGTGCAGAACAACGAAAACAGCATAGTTCTATCGAACGTATCGCACCACTTCAATACAGTTGCACTCTACAACCTTACTGGCTGTAAACTTGCCGAAGTTGCAATACATTCAGGCAATGCCCGAATAGATGCAACCAGCATACCTTCAGGAGTCTACGTTCTTACACTCTGTGGAGCTAAGCGCAGTTGTTCGTTGAAACTTATTCGACCATAACCACCACATTATATTCTACACAAAGTATGCCGTCCCGATACTTCTAGACGGCATACTTTGTGTTTGTAGGCATCATAGTATATACGAAACCCATCAAACTCGGTTCCCTACAGCTTACTTTTCTTCTCCGACTTACTCACTTGTTCGTACGACACATCGTTCAACGTGAAATATTTAGCCGATGGCGAAAGCTTTACCACAGCTTTCTCTATATGCACATTGGGCTTAAACTTCTCGCCCTTAGGCACCGCTTTACTTTTAAACGATGGTTTAAGTGTACCCAAATCGCCAAATTCCACAATGTCGCCACTTGCAACAATCTCGCGTGCTATCTCTGTTGAATAGCTTAAAACAGCCGCCACTTCTTGGCGGGTGAATGTGGTAGCACGAGCCACTTGTGCACAAAAGTTCTCAAAATCAACCCGACGACGGTTCGTAGGCTGTGCAATCTGCATAATCTGTTTGCCTTTCGGACCAACATTTAGTTTGCGCTCTACCAAAATGTAACTCAATGATTTTCCTGCCATAAGTTAGTAATAACTCCTCCCTTATTCTGTCTTTCCGAAGCCGAAGGAATTAGTCTTCAGAAGCCTTTTTACTACATTAACAGCACAAAGATACTTAATTCCTTCGGTTTTTACAATAGATAGAACTAAAAAAACTTATAAGCTATAAATAAAAAGCTTATAAGCTATTTACAGAAAGCTTATAAGCTTTTAACCAAAAACTTATAAGTAATTGGTAATAAGCTAATAAGAAATTGCTAATAAACTAATAAAGAACAATGAAGTTATTAATAGTAATTGCTTGGAAACACACTGAATAGGCATTGTTTAGTTCGTAATGTTTTATGCGTTGAACCATTCAGCTCGTCGGTTTCACCTTATTATATATACTCTTTAACACCACCGTAATACGGGCTTCACAGCATTTACAAGGCGAAAAAACAACAGTAAGAAAGCACAAATATAACATAATGATTTTGTTTTTAAAAAAATAACATTACCTTTGCAAACAGTAATCTTTCCATTCTCAAACAACATCAAATGAAAACAGAACAAAATAGCAACAATTTAAATAAGCTAACAACAATGAAATCTAAGATTCTTTTAGCCTTGTTTGCGTTATTCAGTCTTACAACAATGGCGCAAACCCCAGTACGCTTTAGTGTACAACAAAAGAAAGTATCGCCAACAGAGGTAGATGTTATTTTTACAGGTAAAATCGATGCAGGTTGGCACGTATATTCAACAGGACTACCATCTGGCGGACCAACATCAGCAGCACTCACCACAGAAAGCTGAAGGCGCACAGCCAATGGGTAAGCTAACACCACGTGGTAAAGAAATAAACGTATTCGACAAAGTGTTCGAAATGAAACTACGCTACTTCGAACATAGTGTAAGCTTCGTACAGAAATATAAAATAACAGGTAAAACTTATAAGATAGCAGGCTATATGGAATATGGCGCATGCAACGACGAAATGTGTATGCCACCTTCTTCAGTAGAGTTTAGCTATTCAGGCAACGGACCAGCCGATGCACCAGCAGCAACAGAAAACACAGCAGCCAAAGAGGGAGAAAACGAAATAGGCGAAGTGGCAGCTGCACCAGGTGCAACCACAGATACAGCAAAGACAGCCGAATTGGGCGGAACAATGCCAGGCGACTCTGTGCAATCAGCAGGAACAAGTGCAGCAACAGCTTCAGAACTTTGGCAACCCGTAATTAAAGAACTGAAAGCGTTTAGCGCAGAAAAAGACAACAACGACAAGTCGTTATTGGGAATCTTTCTTATGGGTATCGTAGGAGGTTTCATAGCCTTGCTAACACCTTGCGTATGGCCTATTATTCCAATGACAGTAAGCTTCTTCCTAAAACGTGCTAAAGACGACAAGAAGAAAGGTATTCGCGACGCCGTAACCTACGGAATCTCAATCATCGTAATCTATATGGGCTTGGCAGCTGTTATAACAGCCCTGTTCGGTCCGCAGAAACTGAACGAACTCGCAACAAACGCACCGTTCAACATCTTCTTCTTCCTAATGTTGGTAGTATTCGCATTGAGCTTCTTTGGCTGGTTCGAACTCCGTTTGCCTGCATCGTGGGGAAATGCAATCGACAATAAGCAGCAGCAACAACAGGCTTGCTTTCCATCTTCCTGATGGCATTCACACTTTCTTTGGTGTCATTCTCTTGTACAGCACCAGTAGTAGGACTTCTTCTTGTACAAGCAGCAACAAGTGGCGACTGGGTAGCACCAGCAATAGGTATGTTTGGTTTTGCATTTGCATTAGCCTTGCCTTTCACACTGTTTGCATTGTTCCCAACATGGCTGAAGCAAGCACCTAAATCAGGTTCATGGATGAATATGATTAAGGTAGTATTAGGCTTCATAGAATTAGCATTCGCTTTCAAGTTCTTGTCAGTTGCCGACCTTGCATACGGCTGGCGTATACTCGACAGAGAAACATTCCTCGCAATATGGATTGTTATCTTCGGAATAATGGGACTCTACCTCATTGGTAAAGTTAAATTCCCACACGACGACCAAACACAAACAGCTATGCCAGTACCAGCAATTATGCTTGGTATGATATCTTTAGCCTTCACTGTATATATGGTTCCAGGTCTTTGGGGTGCACCTTTGAAAGCTGTTAGTGCATTCGCACCACCTATTTACACACAAGACTTCAACTTGCACCATCAAGAAGTAGAACCAAAATACAAAGATTACGAAGAAGGTATGCGTGCTGCTGCACAAGCAGGAAAGCCAGTCTTGCTCGACTTTACAGGATTTGGTTGTGTGAACTGCCGTAAGATGGAAGGTGCAGTGTGGACAAACGCAGAAGTTGCAGAGAAACTTAACAACGACTACATATTGATTTCGCTCTACGTAGACGATAAAACTCCGCTGAAAGAACCTATTAAAGTAAAACGTCCCGATGGAACAACACGTACATTACGTACAGTCGGCGATAAATGGAGTTATTTGGAAGAATCTAAATTCGGATATCTGGCACAACCATTCTATGTAACGGTAGACAATCATGGAAAACCACTTAGTGGTAGCTTCGTTTACAAAGAAGACATTCCTGGTTATCTCGACTTCCTAAATAAAGGTATTGAAAACTATAAGAAGTAAAATACATTAGGAAACATATCCTATCATTATAACTTAATAAGGCAACACACACAACTTTATTAGTAAAAGCAATAAGAGTTAGTAAAAACAATAAGACCAACAAGTTTTAGTTCTCAGAACAAACACTTGTTGGTCTTTTTCTATCCAAAACATTCATTCTTTATACATTATATCTTATGTTCTAAAATAGTGTTTTATTTGTTTTTATATGAATATGAAATAAAACTACATGTAAAAAATCCTAATTAATTTTGACATTCAATACTTTTCATTTACATTTGCATCACTTATGGGAATTTTATATCTTGTACCAACACCAGTAGGGAATATGGAAGACATGACATTTCGTGCCATTCGTATTCTTAAGGAAGCAGATTTAATACTCTGCGAAGATACTCGTACGTCGAGTAACTTGTTGAAACATTTCGATATAAAAAACCATTTAGTATCCCATCACAAATATAACGAACACGGAACAGCAGCAAAAATAGTAGACAGATTAAAAGCTGGCGAAACAATTGCGCTTATATCAGATGCAGGTACGCCTGGAATTAGCGACCCAGGTTTCTATTTGGCTCGTGAAGCTATTGCAGCTGGCATTACAGTTCAAACTCTTCCAGGTGCTACTGCCCTAATTCCTGCCATTGTATCGAGTGGTTTTCCATGCGACCGATTTTGTTTCGAAGGTTTCTTGCCACAAAAAAAAGGACGTAAAACGCAAATAGAAAGTCTTGCCAACGAATCTCGTACAATGATATTTTACGAATCTCCTTATCGTATCGTAAAAACATTGGAACAATTCATAGAAGTATTTGGTGATAGTCGTATAGTTAGTTGTTGTCGCGAAATATCTAAGGTGTACGAAGAAAGTGTTCGTGGAACTTTAGCTCAAGTGCTTGCACATTTCAAAGAAACTACACCCAAAGGCGAGTTTGTTATAGTGTTGGCGGGAAAAGAAAAAGAGAAGAAACGAAAAGATATAAACGAAGATCAACACTCTTCGAAGTATAATGAAAATAGATAGAATATGAAAGCTATTAATTTATGCAGCTTGCGGTGCTATAGCACTTGCTTCTTGCAAACAAGAAAAGTCTACACTTAATCCAGCAGAAATTCAAAACGATTCTTTGCGTGCTATTATTAATGCTCGTGATAATGAAGTAAACGATATGATGGCTACGCTTAATCAGATTCAACAAGGATTTGCTGAGATTAATGCAGCAGAAAATAGAGTTACTTTAGCAAAAGAAGGAGAAAAAGGAGATAAAACTGCACAGATAAGAGAGAATATACAATTTATTGCTCAACGTATGCAGGAAAATCGCGAACTGATAAAGAAACTCCAAAAACAACTACAAGAAACTGGATTTAAGGGTGAAGAAATGAAAAAGACCCTTATGCAGATGACTGCACAATTAGCGCAAAAGGATAATGAACTTAAAGCACTTCGTGCGGAACTAGCTTCTAAAAATATCCACATAAAGGAACTCGATCAGACTATTACTGGCTTGAATAGCGATGTTTCTAATTTAAAAGCAGATAAAGAAAACCTGACTACTGCAAAGCAAAACTTAGAAACAGAAAAGGCAAACTTACAGACTGAGTCGAACCAAAAGAGCGAAACAATCTCTTCGCAAGATGTACAACTAAATACGGGTTGGTATGTTTTTGGTACGAAGAAGGAACTTAAAGACCAAAAAATTCTCTCTGGTGGAAAGGTTTTACAAGGCAGTTTCAACAAAAACTATTTCACAAAGATAGATATTCGTTCTACACGCGAAGTTAAATTGTACAGTAAGAGTGCTACTATTCTTACAGCTCACCCAAGCAACAGCTATTCTCTTACGAAAGATGCAGCAGGACAGTATATTCTTCGCATTAACGATCCTCAAACATTCTGGAGTACAAGCAAATATCTTGTAGTACAAGTAAAATAGAAATATAAACTTATTAAGTAGGGAGGTAAGCACATTCACAGTTGTTTACCTCCTTTTTTATATATACTGTTTTTGTCTCTATTGAATGTTTTCTTTAATAGAATACAGCTTTTTATATCTTCTATTACAATCCTAAGTGGTTATTCTTTGTTTTACACTTATTTACTGCCTCTATATTCTTGTTTTTTTATAAAAAAATATACGCATTACTTACTGATTCTTTTTGGTATTATCTTAAGAAATCAAAACGGAGAATATATCGAAGTTCTTGAAATGGAATTAGATTGAGTGTGGAATATAATTATAAAAATAAAAAACATAATTATAAATTCAGAAGTTCTAATTATATTTTTAATAAAATCTAATTATGTTTTCTCCATTAGTTATATTCTCCCTCTCGAAAGGTTTTACTTTCTCTTTGAAAAGTAGTGCTTTGTTCTTCCTAATAATCAAAAGAACATAAGCTTTATATAAGTCCCATTTTTAGAAGTTTGCCATTATCCATTGTCATTCTGCAACCATTTCCACAACTTTCTTACATAAACTCCAGTCTATATTTAAGGCAAAAGTTGTATCTTTGTACTTCAAAAAAGTAAAATCTAACAGTTTGTTGAAACGCAATAATTGCGATGAATATACAAGACATACAGAAATTATATGGGGTATTGCCTCAAGGCAATGCTTTGATAAAAACAATGGAAGAAAAGTCGGTACGAACCATTTTTCTTCAAGGGTTATTGGCTTCTGCCACACCAATGTTTTTTGCTTCAATAGTAAAAAGATGGCAAAAAACAGTACTTTTCATACTAAACGATAACGACGAAGCAGGCTATTTCTATAATGATTTAAAGACAATAGCAATGCCCGACGACGCAAACGAACAAACTGCTGAAGTTTTATTTTTTCCTTCCTCTTATCGTAGAGCAGTAAAATATGGACAGCGCGATGCAGGAAACGAGATTTTACGTACTGAAGTTTTGTCGCGTTTGTCTGTTATTAACGAAGAGAAAACTACGTATTCGTTGCCTCTTTGTATTGTTACTGAACCTTCGGCATTGGCAGAATTGGTGGTTGCCAAACATAAATTAGACGAACATACTTTGTCTATAAGCGTCGGACAGACGATAGACCTAACAGAAACAGAGAAAACTTTACGCTCTTATGGCTTCCAACAAGTAGACTATGTGTATGAACCAGGTCAGTTTGCCGTGCGTGGTAGCATTCTTGATGTCTATTCTTTTTCGAGCGAATTACCATATCGTATCGATTTTTTCGGTAACGATGTAGACACAATTCGTACATTCGAGGTGGAAACACAGTTATCTAAGGATAAAAAAGAAAAGGTAGAAATTGTACCAGAATTGGCAACATTGAGCGAAGAGAAAATACCTTTTTTGCAGTTTCTTCCAAAAGAATCAGTTCTCGTTATGAAAGATTTGTTGTATATTCATGACACAATTGAGCGTATTTACAACGAAGGCTTCACTGCACAAGCACTTACCGAACAACTTGAAGGCAGAACAGAGGTAGAACAAAACGAGTTGAGAAAACAACTGCAGGCAAATATTCAACTTGTAACAGCACAACAATTTGCTGATGATGCTCTAAATTTTAAGCGAATTGAATTTGGAGCAAAGCATGCAAATGCGAAGGCTATTATACATTTTAATATATCGCCTCAGCCACTTTTCCACAAAAACTTTGAATTGCTTACGCAGTCATTGAAAGATTATCTGTTGCAAGGGTATAAACTTTATATTCTTGCAGACAGCGAAAAACAAACAGCTCGTTTGCGCGATATATTCAATAGTAAAGAAATAGATAGTGAAGCCGAAACAACTTCAGTAGCAGATAGCATTCCTTTTATACCCGTTAACAGAACCATTCATGAAGGTTTTGTAGACAACGATTTGAAAGTTTGTTTTTTTACCGACCATCAAATATTCGATCGTTTCCATAAATACAGTTTAAAGTCAGATAAAGCCCGACAAGGAAAGATGGCTCTTACAATGAAAGAATTGCAAGAGATGGAACCAGGCGATTTTCTTGTTCATGTTGATTTTGGTATTGGCAAATTTGCAGGTTTAGTGCGTGTTCCTGCTGGCGAATCTTATCAGGAAATGATACGTTTGGTGTATCAGCACAACGATATTGTTGATGTTTCTATCCATTCGCTTTACAAAATTAGTAAGTATCGCCGTGCAGATAGTGGCGATGCTGCTCCACGTCTTTCAGTTCTCGGCTCTGGAGCTTGGGATAGACTTAAGGAAAAAGCAAAGAAACGCATTAAGGATATTGCCCGCGATTTAATAAAACTATACGCTAAACGTCGCCATGAAAAAGGCTATTCTTTCTCGCCCGACTCGTATATGCAACATGAATTGGAGGCTTCTTTCCTGTACGAAGATACACCCGATCAGCTGAAAGCAACGCAAGACTTGAAGCAAGATATGGAAAGTTCTCGTCCAATGGATAGATTAGTTTGTGGAGATGTAGGTTTTGGCAAGACAGAAGTTGCAGTGCGCGCAGCTTTTAAAGCTGCAACCGATGGAAAACAAGTGGCAGTGCTCGTTCCGACTACGGTACTCGCATTCCAACATTATCAAACTTTTAAGAAGAGACTAAAGGATATGCCTGTTACAGTAGACTATCTTTCGCGAGCAAGAACAGCTAAACAAACCAAACAAGTATTGGCAAATTTAGCAGAAGGGAAGATAGATATTCTTGTGGGAACGCATAAGCTGATAAGCAAATGTGAAATGGAAAGATATTGGCTTACTTATTATTGACGAAGAGCAGAAGTTTGGTGTATCAACAAAGGAAAAACTACGCCAGCTGAAAAGTAATATCGACACACTTACTATGTCGGCAACTCCTATTCCTCGTACTTTACAATTCTCTTTAATGGGAGCAAGAGATATGAGTATTATGCGAACTCCACCGCCCAACCGTTATCCTATTCAAACAGAAATTGCAACTTTCTCGGCAGACGTAATTGCAGATGCAATAAACTTTGAAATGAGTCGCAACGGACAAGTATTTTTTGTGAACGACCGAATAGCAAACTTGCCAGAATTAGCAAGCCTTATCAAGAAAAATGTGCCCGATTGTCGTGTAGCAATAGGACATGGGCAGATGAAACCCGAAGAGTTGGAAGAAATTATTATTGGTTTTATGAACCACGATTACGATGTGTTGCTTTCAACAACCATTGTCGAAAACGGTATCGATATATCAAACGCCAACACCATCATAATAAACGATGCACATAAGTTCGGACTTTCAGACCTTCACCAAATGAGAGGACGCGTGGGACGTTCTAATAAAAAAGCTTTCTGTTATTTGCTTGCACCACCATTGGCAGCTTTAAATCCAGATGCACGCCGTCGTTTGGAGGCTTTAGAAACATTTTCCGACCTTGGTAGTGGTTTCAGTTTGGCAATGCAAGACCTCGATATTCGTGGCGCAGGCAATCTTCTTGGAGCTGAACAAAGTGGTTTTATGGAAGATTTAGGCTACGAAACATATCAAAAAATATTGAATCAGGCTGTAACCGAACTTAAGAACGATGAGTTTCAAGACCTTTATACGGAGGAAATGGCAGAAGGAAAACAGCTCTCTGGCGATGATTTTGTAGACGATTGTGCCGTAGAAAGCGACCTCGAAATGTATTTCCCCGACACGTATGTACCTGGAAGTTCTGAAAGAATGTTGCTTTATCGCGAACTCGATAACATTGAAAACGATGTACAATTAGACGCCTATCGCAAACGATTGGAAGATCGTTTCGGACCAATTCCACGTCAAGGAATAGAATTAATGCAAGTAGTTTCGCTCCGCCGATTGGGTAAACACCTTGGTTGCGAAAAGCTAATTTTGAAACAAAGCACCTTGCAAATGCAATTTGTGTCCAATCTAAACAGTGCATACTATAAGAGTAACGCCTTCGGAAAATGTATCGATTATATTGCTGCAAACCCTCGCCGTTGCAACATTAAAGAAAAAAACGGCAAACGCTCAATGGTAGTTTCAAATGTAAAGACAGTTGGCGACGCCGTATTCGTGCTGCGTGAGATAGACAAAGGGTAAATTTATTCAATAGTTTTTTTCTAAAAGCAAAGCCGCATATCTGTTCAATGGTTTTAGATATGCGGCTTTATTCTTTTTATTTATTCGGCTGTTACACTAACAGTTGATGCAACTGTACCTTGCACCTCATAGCCTGCTGGCATCACAGCTTTTGTTCCTGGTATAAAAATACAAGGCCAAAATAAAAGACCTGTAACGACAGCTAAAGGGGTTCTATTCTTTCCTGAAATCCTAACATCTGTATTAGAGAAGAAAATCTGTTCTCCGTCAGCAAGTGTTAGTCCACTAATGTTAATGCCTAAACGCCCTTTTGTTCCTGCTAAAGAACTTTTCCTTGCTTCAGTAACCTTACCTTTTACGAGTGTTCCTCGTGGAATTGCACAACAATCATTTACATAAACGTCCTGTGAAACACGGAAGTCAACTGTTTGACCTTCTTCTACTTCCCTTGCCAATACTGTATTAACAGATTGCAGTGGGACAATAGTACCAGCTTTAATTGTAACTTGTTTTCCTTGAGCAAATGTGTGTCCGATGCTCAAAAGGCAGACTGAGATTAACAAAAATACTTTTTTCATATTTTAAATTAATGGATTGGCAGTCCCAAACAATCTCATTTATCATTTCTAATGTAGAAGCGTGGAACTGTATATCCATATTCTTTGTGATAAGGTGGTAGGAATACCCTGCAAACAGAAATGAGTATAACAGCCCCACGCTATATGCGTGGAGGCCATTACGCCGTTTCTTGTTTGCTTGTGATTATAAGTTTCCTACGCTTTTATCACACAAGAAGAAGACATAACGCCTCTTTTATTTAATAAAAAAATATGGAAAGAGAATATTTCTCAATCCATTTGCAAAAATTAATTAAAAACTATTTAAAAACCAAACGAATGAAATAAAAATACGTTCGACACCGTTTTACTGGTATATTCTTTGTACTATTTTTACGACAAATCAATACATTATGGAAATAAAAAGAGAAGACGTACCATACAATTACACACATTGCATAGCCACAAAACAGCAGTGTAAACGGGCTGAACAATGTTTGCGGGCACTGGCAATGAAGTTGGAACGTAGAGAAAACGACAACGAAATTATAGAAATTGTAGACCCGCGCTATATGCAAACTCGCACAGAAACACAACCTTGCCAGTGGTTTGTAGAAGCAAAGCCGAAACGTTTTGCCAAAGGAATGCGACACATTTACGATGAAGTTCCGGCAAAGAAATTAAAACTAATGCGCAAAGAGGTGCAATATTGCTTTCCATCTCGATCGTTTTACTTTAAAGCCAGGCGAGGCGATAAGCTGATTTCGGAGAATCAGCAAGCCGAAATAGCAGAAGTATTCAAAGCCATTTGCCCAGATTTAGAGCCGAAATTCGATGAATTCATTGATAGTTTCGAGTGGAACCCCTAATGGTTTCACTCCTTTTTATGCAAAGTTTATTCTCGAACACACGGTACTTTTAGCAGAAAAGTATATACTTTATAAATTGTCTCTCCATAGAAACTCACAGTTTCGCAAGTATGAAACTTATAGTTTCTGTGTATAAACTCACAGTTTCGTAGGTATGAAACTTATAGTTCCTGCGTATAAACTCACAGTTTCGTAGGTATAAAACTAACAGTTCCTACGGAGAAACTGAATATAATGTAATAAATATATCTCCATACGTACCCAAGAAATTGAGATAGAGTAAGCAAACAGCCGACTAAATAAGAGTAGAGACTACTCGAGAAAGTGTCAGATAAATTTGAATTTATGTATTTATTATCTATATTTGCGACCGATGCATAAATCTACATTTAGTAGAGATTGCTTATAACTCTCCCATCTATATGCTCTCTGAATTTAAACAATATAGTTCAAATCAGCAAAAAGCAGATATAAAAACAAACAAACTATTGGTGAATTGCCAATAGTTTGTTTGTTAAAAGTGGACCTGCGGAGAGTCGAACTCCGGTCCGCACAAGGAAACCATACGCTTTCTACATGCTTATTTCAGCCTTTGGTTTTCAAGCATTGGCAAGACCTGAACCACCAACCAATGCCTTATCCTCTAAATCTTCATCTGTGCAACGAGGCTTACACAAACTATTTCCGATTTAACCTGCACCGCTTTATCCTACGATTCGGAACAACATCTTTGGAGCAGTGTCTCGTTCAACTATCTAATAGTCGAATAAAGCCAGTAATCTACTGTACTTCGATTAGGCAGCGAGAGCGTAATTATTTTCGCCAATTAATTGTTCGATAACCGAGATTTAGGAGCCAGTCATCAATGCTCCGCATGCTTACATACCATTTCGTCTTGCCGTCAAATCCATACAAGCCCAAAAAAATATTGTAAATGTGGGTGCAAAGGTATTGTAAGTTTCCGATATAACAAAACTTTAAGCTATCTTTTTAGGATATTAAGAAAGCTGTAAGGCTATAAAGGGTAATTGTTTTACAAAAAATAAATAAATCCCTGTCTCAAACAATCAGATGCGACAGGGATTTTTATGTGTTAGTATTGTTTTTTACGCTTCTTTATCGTATTCCAAATGGAAGTTGATAACGGCTTCTATGCCTTTCTTCCAAAGGTCTACTGGCATATTTTCGTTTGGAGAGTGTATTGCGTTCGACTCTAAACCAAAGCCCATTAGCACACTCTTTGTGCCGAGTAACTTCTCGAATGTAGAGATGATAGGAATACTTCCACCTATGCGAACTGGCAATGGACGCTTACCAAATACTTTTTCAAATCCACGTTCAGCAGCTTTATAAGCAGGGAAGTCGATAGGACAAACGTAACCGTAACCACCGTGAAGCATTTCTATTTTCACGCTAACAGTATCGGGAGCCACCTTATTGAAATAGTCTACAACAAGCTGCCCAATCTTTTTATAATCTTGATGTGGTACAAGACGTGAAGATATCTTTGCGTACGCCTTTGAAGGAATTACGGTTTTTGCACCTTCGCCTTGATAACCACTCCAAAGTCCGCATACATCGAACGATGGACGATAGCCTGTACGCTCGATTGTGCTATAGCCTTCTTCGCCAAATATATTCTTTATGCCGAGCGATTTCTTATACTCTTCTTCGTTGAAAGGTATAGAAGCAACAAGTTCGCGTTCTTCTTTTGATGCTTCTTCTACATCATCGTAGAATCCTGGGAAACGTATTTTTCCGTCAGGACCAGTTACATCTCCTATCAACTTACAAAGAACATTTGCAGGATTAGCCACTGCACCGCCGAATGTACCAGAGTGAAGGTCGTGGTCTGGACCTGTAACTTCTATCTGCCAGTAGGCTAAACCGCGCAAACCTGTTGTTATAGATGGTACATCAGCACCAATAAGCGATGTGTCGGATACGAGAATTACATCGCACTTCAACAAATCTTTGTGTTCTTCGATGAATGGACCAAGACTACCAGAGCCTATTTCCTCTTCGCCTTCAAAGATGAATTTCATATTATGCTTTAACAAGTCGTGCTTGTTGATATATTCAAAAGCTTTAGCTTGAATGAACGATTGACCTTTATCATCGTCAGCACCACGTGCCCAGATATGACCATCTTTTATAACTGGTTCGAATGGCTCAGTTTTCCATAGTTCAAATGGTTCGGCTGGCATTACATCATAGTGGCCGTAAACCAAAACAGTTTTTGCATTTGGGTCTACTATTCTTTCTGCGTAAACCATTGGATTGCCCTTTGAAGGCATTACTTCTGCTTTGTCTACACCTGCTTTCAAAGCAATTCTTTCCATCTTTCAGCACAGCGTACCATATCTTCCTTATGAGCTGGTTGTGCACTTACGCTTGGAATGCGTATCAGGCTAAAAAGCTCTTCGAGCATTCTAGCTTCATTTTCATCTACATATTTCTTAATCATAGTCATTGATGTTTTGAGATTTCTTTTTCATAGTTGCATGCCGCAAATACGAATGCAGCGCAAATATACTACTTTTTTTCTAAACGTAAATGGAAAAAGAATATCTTTTGGACAAGTTTTTTACTTTACGTTTACTTTTACTTGTTTATTGCCTGCTTTAACCACATATACTCCACTCTGCACAGGCAGCGAAATATTGGTTGCAGCTGGTACAATGCAACTGTAAATAAGCGTTCCTGCCACATTATAAATATGTATGTTGGCAGCATTGTCTTTTGTTACTATGGATATCTTACTGCTTTCGCTTCTAACCGAGATTCCTGAATTTGAAACAAAATCAATTCCTAACGTTTCGTCTTCCACGATGTTGGGAACGAACTTCTTCCATTGGTCAGCTTCTTCGTACGCTTTTTTGCTGCCAACAGGAACATACAACTTGCAAGAACCGCCGATGTCGCCCGTGCTGACTTGTTCGAAAACTTCTGTTCCCATTGCTATGCCCGTCAGAGGTTCCTTCAGTTCGCATTTGATGGTTCTCAACTTCACACAACCGTAAAAAGCATCGTTTCCAATGTATACAACATTATGAGGTATTCTCATTGCTGTCAATCCAACACACCCATAAAAGGCTTGTGCTGATATTTTCGTTATATTTTCGGGAATATTACATTCTCCCTTCTTCCCGCTGGGACATTGTATCAGTGTTGCCATATCTTTACTAAACAACACACCGTCCTTACTACAATACTTTTTATTGTTCTCTTCCACGTCTATTCTTTCCAACTGCGCACAGGACATAAAAGCCCATTTTCCGATTTTTTCAACGAGATTAGGGATTTTAATAGATGTCAAACCGTGACAACCCAAAAAGGATTTATCGTTAATAGATTTCAATGTATTTGGTAAAGTTACGGCTGTCAGACCTTCGCACATATAAAAAGCCTGTTTTCCAATTCCTGTAACGGCATACGCAGTACCATCGTGAGTTGTTGATTCGGGTATTGAAAGCACTCCTTTTAGTTTTACTGTATAGCCTCCTCTTGGCTTTTCCGATACCACATAAACTTCTTTGACTTCCTTGCTGACTATTTTGTAGAAAAGTGTTCCATCGGTAAAGTCATATGGTTTAACTTGTGCTTTTACCTCCATTTGTACGTTTGCCAATAGCAAACAAACAAGACCTAATAAGAAATTCTTTTTCATAATAGAATAATTTATCGTACATCTGTACACTGGTTAATAATTTAATATGAATATTGATAAATACTGCAAATTGCATCAAGAGGTTTATCAAGATCATTTGCGGTAACGAACACCCCCATATTTTTGGAACTATTGGTAGTTATGGATTTATTCATCTGTCGCAAATATAGACATTAAAATCTATAAATCCAAATTTATCTACCACTTTTCCAAGTAACCAATGTGCATTTAAATGTATTAAGAATAACTTCTATATTTAATTCAACAAGTTGTGTTGAGAATGGAAGCAATTTATAATATACCAAGCAACGTTTGGTATAGCGTTAGTAGTGTAGAACTCTATTTATAATGTCTCTGAAGAATATGTATTTCTTATTATGAATTATCTCATAATAATATACGAGCACTATAAATAGAGTTCTTATAACTATAGGATACTTATTGTGTGAATATGAGTTATACTATGTTTGTTACATTTACTTAATTGTGTACTAACGTACCAATATCTTCGCCATCTATAACTTTCTTTAGATTACCAACAATGTCCATATTGAAAACATAGATAGGAAGGTTATTCTCTTTGCACATAGTAGTGGCAGTAAGGTCCATAACCTTTAACCCTTTGTTGTAAATCTCATCGTAAGTAATTTCAGAGAACTTAGTAGCTGTTGGGTCTTTCTCAGGGTCTGCTGTATACACACCATCTACACGTGTACCTTTTAACATAACATCGGCTTCAATCTCTATACCACGCAGGCTCGAACCTGTATCGGTGGTGAAGTAGGGATTGCCTGTACCAGCTGAAAATATACAAACGTATCCAGATTCGAGTGCTTCTACTGCTTTCCATTTATTGTAGAACTCGCCAATAGGTTCCATACGTATTGCCGTCATCACTTTCGATTTAACACCAAAAGCACCTAACGCCGAACTTAATGCGAGCGAATTAATAACGGTTGCACACATACCCATCTGGTCGCCTTTTACACGGTCGAAACCTTTCTGGCTACCAGTTAAGCCACGAAAGATGTTGCCTCCACCAATTACGATACCAATCTGCACACCCATATCGTGTATTTCTTTAATTTGGCGTGCATAGTCTTCAAGGCGTTCTGTATCTATGCCATATCCTTGTTTGCCCATTAAGCTTTCGCCAGAAAGCTTTAGTAGAATTCTTTTAAATCTTGCCATACTTTATTTCTTTAAATTCGTAACTTCTAATAGTTCCTTCTTTATCTCGAAGAATTAAGTGTCCATCGTCTTCCACTTCAACGATAGCTCCTTCAAACACTCCGTTTGCATCTTCGTAAGTATAAAAACCTTTCGACCGATACAATGCATCGTGATACATTGCTGCAATTGTACCGTAGTTTGCACTACGAATAAGTTCGTAGTTGCGTTCAAATGCTTCAATAATATGTTGCAATAATTCTTCTCGATTAACTTCTTTTCCTAAGATTTGTTTAAGCGAAACTGGATTAGGTGCATCGCTTTTAAACTCCGTTTGGTTTACATTTAGTCCTACACCAAACACACAGTCTTTAATTCTGCCACAACTTAATTTGGTTTCTATCAGTGTACCGCTTAGTTTTTTGTCGTTCCAATATATATCGTTAGGCCATTTCAGCGTAATGCTACCATTGTTTACGTAGTGTAGCAATGCTTCTCGCAACGATAAGGCACCATATTCTGATAGTAGAAACTGACAAGCAACAGGTACTTCGGAGGGGTGTAAGAGTACAGAGAACAATAGGTTTTTGCCTGCTTCGCTTTCCCACGAGTTAGAACCTTGTCCGCGTCCAGCAGTTTGAAAGTCAGCCACAGCCACCGTCATTTGTTCTGTTTCTGTAGGCGTATAAGTTTTTAAATAGTCGTTCGTGCTACTTACCGTTTCTAACCGCACTATTTTGGTTGTTGATATCTTTTCTTTTTGAAAAGCTGCTCGTATCTTTCGAATAATGTTCATACAAGTAAAAGTATAGTTGCTGTTTTTGTTTTTCCTCATCAAATAAATGGTAGAAAGGCATCTTTAACGTGTCGTATTTCGTATTTATCGGGCATTCCAACAATGGTTATTATATCGAAACGTATTTCACGGTCTAGACAATGTCCCTTAATATATGCATTAGCTGCAATAGAAATGGAACGTATTTTCTGTGGTGTTACAGCAGTATCGGCATTGGCAAATCGTTCGTTTCTACGTGTTTTAACCTCTACAAATATGTAAACATCGTTTTCAATGGCTACTATATCTATATCGCGCTGACCATATTTCCAGTCTCTTTCTACAATTCTGTAGCCTTCGCGCATAAGATATTCGCATGCTATTTGTTCGCCCCATTTGCCGGTTTCGTTGTGTAATGCCATACTATTCGAAATGATAGGTTGTTGAAAAATAAAAGTAAACAGCTTGTCTGTTCTTATTGTGCCACAAAGGTATGGCTTTTTTCCCAATTATAAGATTAATATTGTAATTTTGCGTGCTATATATAAGAAGATATGAGTAGCGAAGAACAAATAGAAAAAGACAAGTTTTATATGGGACATGCCTTGATGTTAGCAGAAGAAGCTTTTAAGAAGGGAGAGGTTCCTGTTGGTGCTGTAATAGTGTGTCGAGATAAAATTATAGCACGAGCATACAATCTTACAGAGGCTTTGATAGATGTTACTGCCCATGCAGAGATGCAAGCCATAACGATGTCTGCTAACGAATTGGGCGGAAAATATTTGCAAGACTGTACGCTCTATGTAACGGTAGAACCTTGCGTAATGTGTGCAGGTGCATTGGGGTGGGCACAAATAAGGCGTGTTGTTTATGGTTGTAGCGACGAGAAACGTGGCTTTTCTGCCTTTGCTCCACAAGCGCTCCACAAACGAACTATTGTAACAAAAGGTGTGCGAGAAGAAGAATGTAAACTGTTGATGCAACAATTCTTTAAACAACGACGATAAACAGATAGAATAAATTGAGATATCTAATAGCAACACGACAGACGTCTGTAACGAACGTCACAGATATCTAATTTGCAAGTTAGAGATATCTAAAAAAATCAGTACATTTAAACCACTACCTTTACATTAGTGACCAACGGAAACAAATGGAATAAACAAGATGTAATGTGTTGTGGTCTAATGGCTGACTGATGTATTGTAGAGCAAACTATATTAAACTTTATGAACACCTATTGATTACAACATCTTAAATTTAGAGAAGTCGGTAATTCTTAAAAGCTCATCGAACGATACATTATTGTGTTCTTGCATATAGTTTTCTACTGCTACAACGTATTTTGTTCGGAATATACGATGCCCTAAAGCCTGATTAACTACCCAATGAATTTTCCCTATATGAAGATCGCGCTCAAACTGTGGGCGACTATCAAAGTCTTTTAATTGGTAGACGCTCATTAAATAAAACGATAAACAATCGGAGACTATATGGTCGCGTGTCATTTGCTGCCTTTGTAATGGTGTGTAGTATTTTAGATAGAGTGGAAAGTCCTCACCTAAATATTTATCAAGCGAAATTCCTACAGTTCCATTTCCCACAACAATGCTTTGGTCTAATGCAGATATCTGCGCATAGATACGCGGCACGTCTATATTTGGCAATTTATGTTTTAAGTATTTAAAAGCAGCACTAAGTTGTTCGTTTAAGTCATCGACATTTGCATATTCCGACTCTACAGACGCAATAAGCGCTTGCAGTGTGGTATCTTGATAGAACTTTAAGAATTTAGCATTTATATCGGGGTCGGTAGCACTCCCAAGTTCTACCACATCTTCTATAAGCGTACGTGTTTCCATTGGATATTCAGTGTTCATTTGTTGCAACGCCGAGAAATCGCCTGTAGTTAGGTAACGATATTCTAAGCGATCGTAACGTTCTATTTGCACAATGTTACTATTTTCTTCCTCTTCAGAAGAAATTTTTATATGGCAGCTTGTTAGAACTATACACAATGCAAACAATATGTAATAAACTCTTCTCACTACTTCTTTTTTTTGACTAATTTAATCTGTTCTTTAACTGCAAAAGTACTTAAAAATATTTAATCGTACAACTACTCTGCTAAAAATCTTAAAATACAGCATTCGGTTTACTATCTTTACACATATTTTGTGCAATAGTTCTATGCCTATTCTTTTTCTAATTTACTGAATGTATCTTTTTTGTTTGCGTAGTATTGCCAGAGAATAGAGTAGGGGGTGCGTTTGTCTTTGTAGCCTTGTTGTTTAGTATGTTCAAACAAATTTCGCCATCTCTTAAAGTCTCGTCTTGCTTTTATAACGGCAAAGCAATCGCGCCAATTAAACTTTAATAGCAACATTTGTAGAGCCGCTATATAGTCTAATACCCATCTAACACGCATTACATATTTTAATTCTTCCTCAGGAAGATTTTTCCATAGCATTGTTAAGTTGTTACGGAAGTTAAGGAAAGTTTTTCTTGGATTCGATTTTGGTAGTGTGCCTCCGCCTTCGTGATAAACACAACTTGTTGGGAAACAAAATATCTTTCGTCCCATCAGTTGTAGTCGCCAGCATAAGTCTATTTCTTCGTTGTGTGCAAAGAAACGTTCGTCAAATCCACCTACCGACCAGTAATCTTTAGAGCGTATCATAAGACAAGCTCCTGTAGCCCAAAAAATCTCCGAATTTGTATCATATTGTCCGTTGTCTTCTTCTACATTTTCGAATATTCTTCCTCTACAATATGGGTAGCCATATTTATCCAGAAAACCACCTGCAGCTCCTGCATATTCAAAGTTATCTTTATTGTAAACGGAAAGCAATTTAGGTTGGCAAGCAGCAATAGTCTGTTTTGCGTCCATTTCTTCTATTAGTTCTGTTAGCCAGTGGTGTGTTACCTCTACATCGTTGTTTAACAATATGTAGTATTCGCTTTCTACCTGTTTTAATGCTTTATTGTAGCCTCCAGCAAAACCATAGTTCTGGTCTAACACAATGGTTCTTACCTTTGGAAATTCTTTGGCTAACCATTGTAGAGAATCGTCGGTAGAAGCATTGTCGGCTACAATAATTTCAGCTTCGTCTTGCGAGTATCTAACTACCGATGGTAGATATTTCTGTAACATCGCCTTACCATTCCAATTTAAAATAACAATGGCTACTTTCATAATAGTTCTATTTTTAATGCAGATTTATCGAAGTTAAATTCGCCGAGTTGTACTCTCATAATCTGGTTGTCGTACGATTCTTTAACTTGAGCCGGCGAAAGCTCTACCCGAATATAGTTTTTAGTAAATCCGTGCATTGCTTTTCCTCGTACAGCTTTCTCGAACAACACTTCTGCTTCGTGTCCTATGTGCTCTGCATAAAAATTGTGTGTCATTTGGTCAGAAAGTTGCAACAGCCTCTGTGCACGACGTTTCTTTTCCTTATTGTCTACAATATATGGTATGGAAAGAGCCGATGTGCCTGGCCGTTCAGAGTAAGGAAATACGTGGAGTTGTGTGATGGGTAACGATGAAATAAAATTGTAGCACTCATCAAACAGTTGTGGTTCTTCGCCTCTACAGCCTACCATAACATCAACACCAATAAAGGCATCTGGTGTAATTGTTTTTATAAGATTTATTTTATGGGCAAACAGTGCTGTGTCGTAACGCCTATGCATTAGCTTTAGCACTTTGTCTGAACCACTCTGTAATGGTATATGGAAGTGCGGCATAAAAGCACGCGATTGTGCACAAAATTCTATAAGTTTATCATCAATAAGATCTGGCTCGAGCGAACTTATCCGAAAACGTTCAATGCCTTCCACCTTGTCTAAAGCCTTCACCAAGTCTAAGAAACTTTCGCCTGTTGTTCTACCAAAGTCGCCAATGTTTACACCAGTCAATACAATTTCTTTTCCTCCTTCTGCTGCTGCCTCTTCGGCTTGTTTTACGAGCGATTCTATATTAGGATTACGCGAAAAGCCACGTGCAAAAGGTATGGTGCAATAAGTGCAGAAGTAGTCGCAACCATCTTGAACTTTTAAGAAGTAGCGTGTGCGGTTACCTCTCGAACAACTGGGTTGAAACTTCACAATATCTTTTGTTTTTACCGAATGGTAGCTACCTTGTTTTGCTTGTCCGTCAAAGTTGTTCCATGCATTGCTAAGATATTGTATTAAGTCTGCTTTCTCGTTACTTCCCAACACCAAGTTTACGTTTGGAATATTGGCAACTCGTTCGCTTTCTAATTGTGCGTAGCAACCTGTAACCACAATAAAAGCACCTGGGTTTTGTCTTGCCATACGGTTTATAACCTGTCTACATTTATGGTCGGCAACCTCTGTAACCGAACATGTATTTATAAGGCAAATGTCGGCTACTTCGTCCTTTTTGGCTTCTCGTACACCCATATCACGCAGCATACGAGCAAAAGTGCTAGTCTCAGAGAAATTAAGTTTGCACCCTAAGGTGTAATATTTTGCCGTTTTTCCTTGAAACGAAGATGTATCTATCATAGGTGCAAAGGTACAGTTATTCCATCGTTCTGCCAAATTCAATGTATACGTTCGTGTGTTTTATAGCTCTACTTTGGGTATCTCTTATATAATAAGGTGTAAGTACTTTTACTAATATAAAGAAAAAACAGCCTGAAACCACAGTAAACACGGCTCTCTGCCGATATTCTCTATACTTGTTTTCGTGTTATATTGATATTTTTTCTTAATTTGTTTGCAGTTTTTAATTAATATTGTTGCCTTTGCCCCCGAATTAAAACAGATTTAACAAGTGATACAAATAAACCAACAAATTATAACATTGTTCTACGCCTTGTATAATAAAGGTGTAAATGTAACTGTTTCGCTTGCAAAATTATGTTTAGGAGATATATATTCTCAAAAGGCATCTGCTTTACTCTTAATGTTAAAGAAAGAGAATGACGAAAGAAAGATAGCTAAATATTTGGTAGTTCCAAATATTTGTATACTCTCTCTCTCTAGTAAAGCCAGGTCTATCTAAAATTCTAATTTTTTGCGTACGCGCGCGTGAAGGACCGCACGTAACCCTTGTAAACAAAGGACTCCTGTGAGTTTCCTTTGTTATTTTTTGTGTTTATGCCAATTGGTTGTAATACAAAAATAAGATAGTTTTTTATTTATAACAACAGCATATAAAACTTATACAAACTTATATATACAATTTTAAATGAACGTAAAGATGAAAACAAAAATTACGACTCTCATTCTACTCCTTTTAGGATTGTCGTCAGGAAAAACACAAGCACAAACATATTATCATTATACAGACGCAGAGGGATTAACTTGGACATTTGAATTGGATGGTGCTGGTGGTGCTTCACTTGATAGGGGAAATGATGATAGATGTGTAAGTGGTCCATTAATCACCGTTAATACAGAAATAAATGGTTATGGTCAAACTATTCAAGTGGCAAATATAATGGTAATGTGTTGCATATTCCGGCTTATGTCAGTGATGGCACCAACACATATCCGGTACGTAATGTTAATGGTTTTTCTTTTGATTACTATTTCACAGCAGAGAAGGTAGTCTTACCTGCGACATTAACTGGTGGACCACAGACGGCTAATTATAGATATCAAAAAAAATTGTATGAGGCTTTTTTTCATACGCGTATTAGACGATTTGTTGCAGAACCAGGTTGTCAATTACCTGAGCTAAATCATCTTTCTTTAGCAGGCTATATTAATGAATATCCAGATAATATGGAAGGAGCATTATATTTTGATTTTTCAGAATGTCCATTTGTTCAGTCAACGGAAATGCCTTTTTATGAGACTCATGACAATGCACTTCTTTTTACAAACGCAGTGTCTAATCAAGCATTTCATAATCGCCGTAAATCAACTTTCACAAGTACTGATAACGTAGTGCGCGCAGGAGTATGTGCAACTTTGCATATAGATGATGAAGAAAGCTTTGAAAGTCCACGTACTTTTACTGCAACACAGGCAAGCTATGACCGTGTGTTCTCTAATGTTGCTGGCAAAGCTGTAAGCACACTCTACCTTCCTTACCCAACCGACCTGCCTACTGGTATGCGTGCTTACACACTAACAAGCAAGGGCACTGATATTAATGGCGACAAGGCATTTATGTTCTCACCATTACCCGATGGAACTCGTTTGCAAGCAAATACCCCTTATCTGGTTCAGATTACAGATGGACAAAGTCATACATTACCAGAGATGCACAACGTAACTGTACCTGCAACGCCAAACGTAGAGAACAGTGCTGTTATGGCAAGTAGCGATGGCAACTGGAAATTCTACGGTACGACTTTAAAGATACGAAACGATAAGGCTTTGCTAAGAAAGCTTACTACCTTAACGGCAACAAGTGGTGGCAAGTGCAAAGTGGTGTTGCAAACGACTTTATTGCTCCTTTCCGTTGCTTCATAAGCAGTCCTACGGGTGCAGTAGCTGCCCCAAGTTTCTTTATGGTATTAGAAGACGATAACACTGCAGCTGGTATTAAAGCGCTTGAAACAGAAACGAATACTGATATTAAGAGTGGCAAATACCCATTCTATTCTGTAGATGGCAAACAAATGGGCAACGACTACAATAAGCTTGAGAGCGGACAAATGTATATTGTGAATGGCAAGAAGTTCTATAAAATTTAAATTTGAGAAAGAAAATGGAAAAGAAATTATATAATAAACCCACGTGTAAGAATCATCGTGTAGAAACAGAGAAGATGTTTTGTCTTTCAGTTCCCATTGGTCCAGGAGCAGGTCCTGGTGGTGGAGGTCAGGCAAAAGAAAATACTTTTTCTTTCGATGATATGGATGAAGATACAAACAATGTACCTTCTAACAAATAGAAATTATTGTAGTAGCGAACAAAGTATTTTTATAGCGAATGTTCGCTAAAATATATACAAATATAGTTTCAGTTAATCTATTTTATAAATGTGGTGGCGACGTGAGTCGCTGCCATATATTAAGAAATATCATGAGTGCGAAGAATACTATGGCACAAGTGAAAAACAAATTTGTTGATACAATTGGTTCGAGAATCTACATGGATATGGGCGAAATTAATCTGCTCTACATCTACTGAATGTCTGTTTGACAAATGCTACTGTTTGTGCTTTAGCTTAAAGTGCGAAGATACTTTAAGTTAAACAACGAATGGACTTTAAGTTAAACAACAAGAGGACTTTAACTTAAAGTATGAAACAACTTTAAGTTGAACAATAAAACGAATTAGAAATAGAAGGCTAATAGGCTGAATATAGAGTTACTAACAAAGGTGTTACCCAATGTGGTGAACCTTGTATTTATTAATCTTTAATTTTTTTACGTATGATAATTTTTAAAGTAAAAGAGAGTATTTTGAAAGTGGGACCTCGAAAAGGTCAGAAGGCTTACAGTGCTGTGCCTAAAGCACCTAACAGGTTTTCGTCTACATGGTTAGTGGAGCGTATTGTGCGCGAAACATCGTTGAGCGAAGGCGATGTAAGAAATGTGTTGATTACGTTGCGCAACATTGTGAAAGAGATTGTATCGTTGGGTGGAGCCTTAGACTTGGGCGATATTTTCTCGCTTCGCACAGTTATAACCTCGAAGATGGAAGCCAACGAAAAAGATGTTAGTGTAACATCGTTGAAACGTCCACATATAGTGGTAACGTGGAAAGAGTCGGTGCGCAAGTCTTTGGGCGATATTAAGGTAGAAGTAGACAATCCTGCACGAAAGAAACAGAAAGAGACAGAAGAGAAACCTGCAGGAGGTGGTGGCGGACAGCCACACCCATAAGGGTAATGAAAATGGGGCACAAAGAGCGCCCCATTTTTTAGTTGTATTTTAAAATTGCTTGTATTTTTAGAGCTTTAAGCCACTCTCTATATATTCTGATATTCTTAAACCCAAATTGATAATTAGACCAAAATATGTTTAGACTCTAACAACCGATATTTGGGTTAAAACGACACAATGCGTGTGCCATCAGGTTGTTCTTCTATGTGTACCTTAACTGCATTTTCGGGTAAAATGTCCTCAATTAGTTCTGGCCATTCTAACAAACAGAGGTTTCCACTGTAGAAATAGTCTTCGTAGCCCATATCGTAAACCTCTTCTAACTTTTTAATGCGATAGAAATCGAAGTGATAAATAGGGTTGCCATTTCCATCGGTATATTCGTTAACAATAGCAAAAGTAGGCGATGTAATAACATCTTGTACACCTAAAACTTCGCAAATGGCTTTGGTAAAGGTGGTTTTGCCTACACCCATTTTGCCATAAAAGGCAAAAACTTTGTTGTTACCAATGTTGTTTATAAACAGTTTTGCAGCCTCGTGAATGGTGTCTAAGCTTTCTATTTTAATTTCCATTGTTGTTATTTTTTTGTGTTCTTTGTTAGTTTAGCACTTTTTGGTGTTAGTGTTATAAGTGGGACTATCATTTCTTCGATAGAGATGCCACCGTGTTGGAATGTATTTTTGTAGTAAGACACATAGTAATTGTAGTTGTTTGGATAGGCAAAGAAGCTATTGACTGTTGCAAACACATAGCTTGTGCTAAGGTTTGGTGCAGGGAGTTGTGCTTGTTGTGGATTTTTTATTGTGAACACCTCTTTTGAGCTGTAACTAAGATTTTTGCCTAACTTGTATCGAAGATTAGTGTTTGTGTTGCGATCGCCAATTATCTTCACAGGTTTAGTTGTACGAATAGAACCGTGGTCGGTGGTGAGAATAATTTTATAATCGGATTTTGCCAATTCTCTGAAAACGTCTGCCAATACGTTATGTTTGAACCAACTAAGAGTTAAAGAACGGTAGGCGCTCTCGTCGCTTGCCAATTCGCGTATCATTTTCATCTCTGTACGAGCGTGCGAAAGCATATCGATGAAGTTTACCACTAATACATTCAGATTATTTTGTTGCAGATTGTTAAGCTGCTGCATAAACTTTTCTGCACCATTAGAATCGAAAACCTTGTGATAGGAGAACTTATCGTGTCGTCGATAACGTTCTATTTGTGTCTGAATAAGAGGTTTTTCGTTTAGATTCTTGCCTTCTTCTTCGTCCTCGTCTACCCATAGGTTTGGAAACATTTGTGCTATCTGTAGAGGCATTAGTCCACTGAAAATGGCATTGCGAGCATATTGTGTAGCCGTTGGAAGTATAGTCATATAGAAATCTTCGTCTATATCGAATAGCTCAGCAAGTTCTCCTGATAATATGCGCCATTGGTCTAACCGAAGATTATCTATTACGATGAGGAAAACCTTTTCGCCTTTATCTATTGTGGGAAATATACATGTTTTAAATATATCGGGGCTCATTAGTGGGCGTGATACTGTTTCTTTATTTTTTCCATTGTTTGGCGACACCCAATTCAGATAGTTCTTGGCTATGTATTTTGCGAAACCATTGTTAGCATCTTCTTTTTGCATAGTTAGCATTTCGGTCATATTGCTATCTGCGCTACTAAGTTCTAATTCCCATTTCACCAACTTTTTGTATACTTCTACCCAATCGTTGAAATCTCGGCAATTGCTTATTTGCATTGTAAGCTGCTGATATTCCTGCTGGTATCCGGTTTGCGCCACTTCGGTTACAATTTCTCGGCGATGAATATTCTTTTTTAATGTTAGCAATATTTGGCTAGGATTAACGGGTTTAATTAGGTAGTCGGCAATTTTTGCACCAATAGCTTGGTTCATAATATTTTCTTCTTCACTCTTTGTAACCATAACAATGGGTGTTGCAGGCTGTATTTCCTTCATTCTCTGCAAGGTCTCAAGTCCTGATAAACCAGGCATCTGCTCGTCTAAGAGAACAAGGTCGAATGTTTGTATGCTACATTGTTCTATAGCATCGGCGCCGTTACTGACGGTTACTACCTCGTATCCCTTTTTTTCAAGAAATATGATGTGGGCTTTGAGAAGTTCTATTTCGTCATCTACCCATAATAAAAGTCCGTTGCTCATATATTGTTTTTCCTTTCTTTTTCTTTAGAAGCGTTGCTTTATGCAACTCTTTATTTGTAATTTCGTGGTTTGTTAAAAACCGCCTAAATCGTAGTATTCGTCATCGAAATCGTAATCGAGAGGTTGTTGTTTCTGTGATTCCTTCTTCTTTTTATCTGTTGTTTTAACATCATCATCGAAATATATTACAGTACTATCTGTATTCTTTTTCTTTGGTTGTTCTTTCTTTTCAGAAGGCTGTTGAGGCTTCTGAGCATTCTTGCTATTCTGTAGTTTCTTCTTATCAGAAGTAGTTTCACTATTTTTTGTTTTTACTGTTTTCTGTTTATTCGAAGGCGCACCAACAGTTGTTTGAGGTGAAGAAGTTTCTGAATCTAACGGAATCTCCATAACACTATTGTCTATTGTAACAACATTCTTACCAATCTGTTCTATAGTTTTTTGTTCTTTCTTAGGCTCAATTGGCTTTGTTTCTGTTTTTTTGTTAGATGTTCCTTCTATCGGTATCACCATTTCTGTATTGTTGATGGTGTTTCCTGTTTTTTTCTTTTTAGAAGAATCTTCTATTGGAACAACTATTTCTGTATTGTTCACATTGTTCTTCGAATTATTCTTATTCGTAGTTTCTTCTACAGGAATAATAACTTCGTTGTTATTTGTATTACTCTTTGGTTCTTCCTTTTTAGCAGGTTCTTCTGCAGGAACAACTATTTCTGTTGGAGCAACTTTTTTGTTTTCTGTTTTTTTCTCATCTTCAATAGGAATGGTCATTCCATTATCTATAGGCTCTAATCCTTGTTCACGAGCATTAAGGTCGGTTTCTGTTGGATTTTTACTTTCTATTTCTTCTTGCAAATCACGTTCTTTCTCTCGTGGTGTTGCCACTTCAGCAGGCTCAGACAGTAGATAGTGCTTTGTTACTTGCAATGGAGCAAAGTGTTTAGCATAGAAGTCTTCGTAATCTTTATAGCTAAACGATGTTCCTATGAGTTGTAAGTTCTTGTTGCTAATAATAATAGCCTTTGTGTCTTTGCTTAACTGAGCTATTACATTCTTATTATTGAAAAGTTGGCGTGCATATTGGTATGCTTCATCGAAACTTCTGAAGCCCGACAAAGCCATTTGGTGTAAACCTTCTATATTTCAATTTCTATTTCGAAGTTGCGTACATAGAAGCTTGTAAAATTAAAGCGTGCCATCTCAAAAAGCAGTTTATTCTCTGATAAAGAGTCAGGATTATACACCAACAGGAACTTGAAATCTATGTCCCTATCGGGTGAGAACTTCACTTGTTTGATACTGTCGCTATCGTTCAGCACATTGGTACGATAGTTCCAAACATCACCAAGGTCGAACTTGCTATTGTGTATTTTCTTTCCAGCTTTTACACCATTCACAATCATTCCTGCCATTTCGCTGATACGACTTTGTGGATATTTCTCTACAACGGTCTTCATTTCGTCTATGCAACCATTGATGTTACCTTGGTTAAGTTTGTTTAATCCATCTATAAACAAGAATTTATCGCGATTTGCTCCCATTGGGAAACGTTCATCGGAAATGCGTTTATTGGCAGCAACCTCGCTGAAACGATTGTTTTTAAATGCCTCGTAAGTAGATGCATATAGTGAATCTTCAATATGTTCTCCAAACTTTGCGTTCTCTTTAAAGTAGGGGTCAGTAAGCAACGCTGTCCATTGACTTTTTGGATATTTCGTTTTAAGTTTGTCTATATAGCTGTTAGCCAAAGTAGTTTCACCTTTACGCATATACAACAGATACAGGTGATAGTACACATCGTCCATTTGTTCGTAGTCTGGATAGTTATCGCTTACACGGCGTAAGGCTTTTTCGGCTAAGCGAAGATTGTCTAACCTATCTTTGAAATGACACCTGAATGGTGTAAGCCAGCCTCTAAAATTTTATTGCTTGCTGCTAACTGTTCTGGTGTAAATGGTATTTGTGCTAAATAGTATGCACGTTTGTGTGGATCGTTTTGTGCTGAATCTCGTTTATTACTAATTGAGTCTAACTTTGCCTCTTCTTTTGCGATAGAGTCTCGTTGAGCATTGGAGAGTTCATTTGTGTTGGTTATGCCTCCAACTACAGTTTTGTTAATACGCTGCCAGTTGTCTATGTTTTCACGTTTACCCCACAATTGTTGGAACGTAGCCTTACCTTGCTGCACAGCTATGGGATTGTAGAAATACCATGTGGCATCTTGTTGTTGTCTGTTGGGGCGAGTTGGACGTTGAAGCGGATTGTCGTTGTCTGCATTAATGCCTCCATTCTGTGCCATTTGCTGTGTAGCTTCTTGTTCAGCTTGTCGGTTTCGTTCTTCTTTTTCCTTCTTCTTTAGTGCATTTATTACTCTATCGATAGCTGCAAAGCGTTCTGATTCTGGACATTTAGCTAGATATTGCAACGAATCTTGTAGCTGCACAGCCTCTGTATGTGGTGTTAGTTCATCAAGAACCTTTGTACGCTCCGACAATTGTTCGTAATCTTTACGATCTTTATCTAGTAGACCAAGTGCTTCGTTATAGCAACGACGCGCATCGCTAAACTTTTCCTTTTCCCAATACAAGTTACCTAATCGCAAAAGTAGTACACCTTTCTCTATTCCGCTGCGTGTAGATTTTTTGTATCCTTGTTCGTAGGCAGCAATAGCATTTAGTGTATCTTTGTTGGTAAGATAAATGTTTCCCATTGCATAGAATACCTGGTCTAGATAATCTTTATTCTTGTCAGATGCAACCATACGTTTCAGGCGGTTCACCATTTGTTTGGTTTGTCCAGCTGCCATCACTTCGGTTGCAGCAACACGTGCATTAAACTCTAACTCATAGGGAGGATTTGAACGAATTACGTGTTGGAAAGCATTGTAAGCAGCATCTTTATTACCAAGTGCAGCCTGAATTTGTCCCATAAGATACCATTCGCGTGCCTTTTGTTTGCGTCGCATCTCCTGTTTAATAACTCTACGTAGATAGGGTACAGCTTTATCTAACTCTCCCGTATGTATATAATAGTCGGCAAAGGTATAGTCCCATTCACGAACAGCACGCCAATCTATCGAATCTCGTTGTATATTACGGATAACATCTTCTGCATCGTAAAGCCACCCTGCCTCTATGTACGATTTTGCTAACCATGCTCGGGCTTTACCATAAATGGCAGGTTGTGTTCGATAGAGTCTGCTCATATAAGAAAAAGTGGTAGCAGCATCTTCGAAGGAACCCTTATAAAATTGCGACCGCCCCATAAGCATCCACGCTTTCCATAGAAATGGATTGTATTCTCTACGCGATAACCATTCAATATCTTTCTCTGTTTTACGTCTCGACTTATTCCATTCTGGTTTCTTCTTTATGCTGTGGCGTGCAATTGCCTTTTCTGCTTTTTCAATTGCGCGTTCAAAGTTAGCCTTTCCTAAATCTTTGCTAGCTTTGTTGCCTACAGTGTAAAGCGGAATCATTTCTGTGAAGTTGTCTTTATTGCCATTTTCTTTTTCTAACGATGCATCAATGTAAGCTTGTGCACCATTATAATATGTATTGTATTTGGCATTAAAAGCATGCCACCATCGTGTTTGCGAGGTGTTATTTTTGGTTGAACAGCTTACTATAAGTATAGTAAGTGCTACTACGAATGCGATATAGATATATTTTGCGTACTTCAACTTCACGTATTAATAAACTCTTGAAAGTTTGTTTTTATTGTCTTTAAAGTATATTACTTATAGTTTTTTCTTGTTTCTTAGCCTTCAATCATTGCAATTAACTCATCTTTTATCTGGTTGGGAACATTAATTCCACGAAGAATAAGACTTCTATTCCAACCTTTTACCTCGTCAGGACGCATTGTGTAGAGCACTTCTGCGAACTCTTCAGCTTCATCGTTTGTATATTTGTTCGACTCTCTTCCTTTGAAACGGTCTAGTTCTTCATCGTTGTAATATTCTACTTCTTTTATAGCAGCCTCCATCATACAAGTTTGTTCACAACTTTCATCTAAGCCATTACAAGTAGTGCAATCGCCAGATGCAGGTATAATAATGTCTGGTTCAGTATTGTTGTGCCGACTAATTAGAGTTGAGACACCAACAATAATGCCCATTCCTACTATAATCAATATTCCTATAAGTATAATATTCATATAAATTTGTTCTATTCTTGTTCTATTTCTTCTATTGAGAAACCTACCTTTCGTAAATCGTCCCAGAAATGTGGATACGATTTTGATACTACTTCTGGATTATTTATGAAGAGTTTACCCAGTTTAATGCTTAAAGGCGCAAAGGTCATTGCCATACGGTGGTCTTTATAAGTGTCTATTATTATGGGGTTAGAAACCTCGCAGCGTTCACCATTCCACGTCATTTCAGAATCATTAGAATCGTGTAGTACATAACCTAGCTTTGCCATTTCGTTTTTCATAGCCTCTATACGGTCTGTTTCTTTTAGTTTAAGACTGCTTAGCCCGGTAAACTTAAAGGGAATATTCATTATGGGGCAGAGGGCTATTAGTGTCTGTGCTAAGTCTGGTTGATTCTTAAAATCGTATTCCAAACGAGACAATATCTGTGGCTTTCTAGTGATGGTTACATCTGTAAGTTCGTCCATTTCTTTATCTGCGAAAATGGTTTTTACACCTAATAACGAAAAGATATATTTTATAGCAGAGTCGCCCTGACGAGAACCGTTCTTAAGTCCTGTAAAGCGAATGTACGACTTGCTATCATTCATCAGCGTGAGTATGGAATACCAATAACTAGCTGCTGTCCAATCGTTTTCTATTGTGTAGTTGCGTTCTGTGTAGTGCTTAGGGTAGATAGTTATTGTATCTACATCTGTCCACTCTGCATCTGCACCATATTCGTGCATTAAATTCAGTGTGAGATCGATGTATGGTCTAGAAATAATATTACCCACAAGTTTTAGTTTTAAACCTTTTTCGAATGTAGGTCCTATCATTAACAATGCTGAAATATATTGCGAGCTAATGTTGCCTGCTATTTCTACGTATCCTCCTTTTAGTTCTTTGCCTCTGATGCGTATTGGTGGAAATCCCTCTTCTTCTATGTATTGAATATCCGCCCCAAGCGAACGGAGAGCATCTACCAATATTTTTATAGGTCGTTGTTTCATTCGTGCAGTTCCTGTAAGAATATGTTCGCCTTTACTTACAGCTAGATAGGCGGTCATAAAGCGCATTGCAGTGCCTGCAGCTTTGATGTCTATCTCATAAGGATTATTCTTAAAAGCGCGTTCTATAACTACGGTGTCATCACAGGTAGACAGGTTGTTGGGTACAATTTTTCCACCTGCAAGCGCATGAATAATTAGTGCACGATTGCTAATACTCTTCGATGCAGGGAGTTGTATAGTCTCTTCTATATGTGATGGGGGGGTTATTTTGTATTGCATATTGTTAATCCATTGGATTTTTAAGACCCTTTTCTATTTATTCTAAAGTCTTCTTTTTGCTATACAAAAATACAAATAAAAGTTGGGAATGTTAGAAAAATACTCTTAAAAGTTTGCTAATCTCTTAAAAAGTAATTAATTTTGCACCGTTAATTCTAAACGGGATGTAGTTCAGTAGGTTTAGAATGCTGGTCTGGGGGACCAGTGGTCGCTGGTTCGAGTCCAGTCATCCCGACAGCAAAGAGTGTAAAGGTGAATGGAAAACCTTTGCACTCTTTTTTAGCGAGATCTGGTTAAGGAGAACGCAGATTAAGCCTCTATAGAAAATAGGAGAGGATATTCTAAACAGCATTTACCGTTTATTCACAAATCAGGCGAAATATCTCAGATGGATATAAAAATAATCAGATTTTAGCCACTCTTGTTTTAGATATCTGTCACGCTCGTTTCAGATATCTGTCAGTTGTGTCTCAGATATCTGTCAGTTGCGAATTAGATATCATAACAAATAATAATCTTTGTGGTCTTATATAAAGATAGCAGAAAGCTATTTATTCTGATGAGGAATATAAGTCCCTTTATTTAAGTTATTATATAAAAACTTTCAATAGCTATAAAAAAGAGTTATTAGCTTTCTTTGTTAAAAAAATAAAATATTTTGGAAAACAAATATTCTTTGCGTCTTTTCTTTAAAAGAAGAGAAATCTCTTAGTACTTATTATTTTTAGATTCAGTATTGCTGTCAACGAAATCAATGTATTCACCCTCATCGTCGCCAATTATCTTTCTGTCGCGTTTAGATTTTGGGCGATGATCTACGATGGTGTTACCGTTAATATTTATTCCTTCCTCTGTATTTTCATGGCGAAATCTACGTTGCGTACGTGTTATAACTTTATAGAACTTGAAAGCTATAAAGAATAGAATAACAAAGAATGCAATGAATATAAGAAAGATAAATTTTAAGAGAATCATAATTCCTTATTTATAGGTCTTACTTGGAGTTAAAACCCATTGATTTTTATTTCTTTATAATGTACGATATAATTACATACCACGCTACAATGATGGCAAACCCTGTAATACCAAATATGGCAATTAGAGGAATACAAGTGAGCAAGAATATGTATTTAATCTGATTCTTTTTCCATCCCCATTCCTTAAATTTAAGTGCGAACATAGGAATTTCGGAAACCATTAACCATGAGCTTATGAAGATTCCTACGATTATGAAAATGCACATAAGGGGAGAGGAATCTATTCTTTTACCAAGTCCGATAAGAAGTGAACCCCAAAAGAGAGCATTAGCAGGAGTTGGTAATCCAATAAATCCGAGAGTCTGTCGTTCATCAAGATTGAATTTTGCTAATCGTAGTGCAGAGAATGCAGCCATAATATATGCAATAAAAGGTAGAATGCCACGTAATGATTCAAGAAGGGAAGGATAAGACATTATACCCAGTTTGCTAAACAAAATTGTAGATGGAGCAACACCAAACGTTACTATATCAGCAAGAGAATCAAGTTCTTTCCCTATTGGAGAACTTACTTTTAATAATCGTGCAGACATACCATCGAAGAAGTCAAATACAGCTCCTATGATAATCCATGTAAACGATATTTCAATCTTGCCACTGAAAGCGTATGCAATGGCTATACAACCTGATATAAGATTGCAACAAGTTATAGTGTTGGGAATGTGCTTCTTAATAGCCATATTCAAAGTATATTTGTTAATTAGCTAAGTCTTGCTATCACTGTTTGGTCTCCTACAGTAGATTGTCCCATTTTTACACAAATCTCAGAGTCTATTGGTAAGAAGACATCAACGCGGCTACCTAATTTTATGAAGCCTAAATGTTCATCAATAAAACATTCTTCTTTCTCTTTCGCATAGGTTACAATACGCCGCGCAACAGCACCTGCTATCTGTCGACATAGAACATCTCTTCCATCAGGAGTTGTAATGATGATATCGGCATGTTCGTTTTCTTCACTTGCCTTTGGTAACCATGCTTTATGATAATTTCCATTGAAGTGTTTCACAAACTTAACAGTTCCATCTACAGGGAACCAATTGGCATGTACATTCCAAATGCTCATAAATATAGATACCATAATTCGTCGTTCATGAAAATATTTATTCTCATCAACTTCTTCTATAACAACTATATGCCCATCGGCTGGAGCTACAACAATCTTTTCCGTATCTTCTCCATCAAAATAGCGGATAGGACAACGATAGAAGTTTAAAACTATACAATAAATAGTTCCAAAGATGGCTATAAATATCCAAAAAGGTATTTTAGAGGCTATACCAAACCATAATAAAAGAGCTATCAGTCCAATGCCGATACCTCCATATAGAAGCTGGTCTGTGCCTTCGTGATGTAATCTTATTTTCTTGAGTTTCCTCTTAAATCTTCCCATTCTGTGGTAGTATGTTTTTTAACGAATGCAAAGATAATTATTTTTTATTACTCTCACAAATTTTTACTCTTATTCTTTTGGTATCTCGTGTATAAGTAGTATCTTTGAAATCCCAAAAAGAATAGCAGTATATAATAATAAACAATGGAAGATTTCGTACATTTACACGTTCATACATATTATTCGGTGCTTGACGGACAGTCAAAAATACCTAATCTTGTTGATAAGGCAATTAAAAATGGTATGAAGGGTATGGCTATTACCGATCATGGTGTAATGTTCGGAATAAAAGAATTCTCAGATTACTGTGCTAATATCAATAAGAAGCGGAAGAAGAATGGAGAAGAACCTTTTAAACCTATCTTCGGCTGCGAAATGTATGTAGCGCGAAGACGAAAAGAGAATAAGGTAAAGGATATGCACGATAATTCTGGTTACCACCTTATAGTGTTAGCAAAGAATTATCAAGGATATAAAAACCTTATAAAATTAGTATCGCACTCTTGGGTAGATGGCTTTTATTATCGCCCACGTACTGACCGTGTTGATTTAGAGAAATACCATGAAGGGCTAATAGTATGCTCTGCTTGCTTAGCTGGTGAGATTCCACGTAATATCTTAAAGGGAGATATGAATGCAGCGCGCGAGACTGTGGAATGGTATAAAAAAGTTTTCGGCGATGATTTTTATCTAGAGTTACAACGCCATGAAGTAAAGGACCCAACGCTAGTTGCCAATCGAGATGCTTTTCCATTACAACAGAAGGTTAATAGAGTATTGTTGCAATTTGCAAAAGAATATAATATTAAATATGTGTGTACTAACGATTGTCACTTTGAAGATAAGGAGACTGCAGAAGCACACGACCACCTTCTTTGTCTTGCAACACAAGAAAGTTTGGACTCGCCTACACGAATGCGTTATTCGAAACAAGAATGGTTTAAAACACGCGAGGAGATGAACGATGTGTTTGCTGATGTACCAGAAGCACTGAGCAACACTTTGGAGATTCTCAATAAGGTAGAGATGTATAGTATAGATAATGGACCTATTATGCCTGTCTTTCCAATTCCAGAGAGCTTTGGAACAGAAGAAGAATGGCGTAAAAAGTTCACGGAACAGCAACTTTACGAAGAGTTTACTACAGATGAGAATGACGAGAATCCATTATCTCCAGAGGACGGACAAGCAGTAATAAAACGTTTAGGAGGTTATAAAGAGATTTATCGTATTAAGTTTGAGGCTGACTATTTATCTAAATTAGCACACGATGGGGCTAAGAAACTCTATGGCGATCCTATTCCTGAAGATGTTCAGAAAGCTGTAACGTTCGAGTTGCACGTTATGAAAACGATGGGTTTCCAGGTTACTTTCTTATAGTTCAAGACTTTATTAATGCCGCACGCAATGAACTTGGGGTGATGGTTGGACCTGGACGTGGCTCTGCTGCTGGATCGGTTGTTGCTTATTGTTTAGGAATAACACGTATAGACCCTTTGAAATATGATTTGCTTTTCGAACGTTTCTTAAACCCCGACCGTGTAAACCTTCCTGATATTGATACCGACTTCGACGATGATGGACGTGGAAGAGTGTTACAATGGGTAACAGATAAATATGGTGAAGAGAACTGTGCACACATTATTACTTATGGTACGATGGCAACCAAAAACTCTATTAAAGATGTTGCACGTGTAGAAGGATTACCTATAGAATTAGCAAACCGACTTTGTAAGGCTATTCCAGAACGTCTCCCAGATGGCTTGAAGATGAATTTAAACAATGCCATTGCTTGCACTCCATTATTGCAAGAAGCTGAAGTAAGTGAAGATGCGCGCGAACGAAATACTATTAAGTATGCTAAAATGTTAGAAGGTACGGTGCGCACCACTGGTATTCATGCGTGTGGATTCATTATCTGTCGCGATCCTATTAGCGATTGGGTGCCGGTTTCTACTGCCACTGACCCAGATTTCCCAGAAAAGAAGGTTCCTGTAACGCAGTATGATGGACACGTCATAGAATCAACAGGACTTATTAAGATGGACTTCCTTGGTTTGAAAACCCTATCAGAAATAAAGGAAGCGTGTAAAGTTATAAAGCAAACCACAGGCGATATAATAGATATTGACAATATTCCTATTGATGATGAACTCACCTATCGGCTTTATCAACGTGGGCAAACTGTAGGAACGTTCCAGTTTGAATCGGCAGGAATGCAGAAATATCTGCGCGAATTGCATCCAACTGTATTCGAAGACCTTATTGCAATGAATGCGCTCTATCGCCCGGGACCGATGGATTATATTCCTGACTTTATTAAGCGTAAAAACGATCCTTCGCTGGTAAAGTACGATATTCCGTGCATGGAAAAGTATTTAAAAGATACGTATGGCATTACGGTCTATCAGGAGCAAGTGATGTTGCTTAGTCGTCAGCTTGCTAACTTTACGCGTGGCGAAAGCGATGCTTTGCGTAAGGCGATGGGAAAAAGAAGAAAGCCATTGTAGACCAAATGAAACCTAAGTTCCTTGCGCAAGGAAAAGCCAATGGACACGACCCCGAAGTGTTGGAAAAGATATGGGGCGACTGGGAAAAGTTTGCCAGCTATGCTTTTAACAAGTCGCACGCTACGTGTTATTCGTGGGTGGCTTACCAAACTGCTTATTTAAAAGCACACTATCCAGCACAATTTATGGCAGCTTTAATGACACGCCGCTTCAGTCAGATTACCGAAATAACAAAGCTGATGGAAGAGTGTAAGGCTCTTAAAATATTAACGCTTTGTCCTGATGTAAATGAAAGTCAGATAGGGTTCAGCGTGAATAAAAAGGGAGGCATACGTTTTGGTCTTTCAGCTATAAAGGGAATGGGAACGGGTGCAGCTCTGGCTATTGTGAGCGAAAGAGATAAGAATGGACCGTATAAAAACATATTCGACTTTGTTGAACGTATAGACCTTAGCAATGTAAACCGGAAGGCTTTTGAAAACTTAGCAAAGAGTGGTAGCTTTGATGGATTAGGCTTACAGCGCGAAGAATACTTTGGTGTAAATGCAAAAGGTGTGTGTTTTCTCGACTCGTTAATTAAGTATGGACAATTGTTCCAACAAGAAAAGGCACAAATGCAGCACTCGCTTTTTGGTGGAGATGATGCGATAGAGATTGCGCAACCGCCTATTCCAAAAGCCGACCGTTGGCCAAGTGTAGAGAAACTGAACAATGAACGCGAATTAATTGGCATATACCTTTCAGCCCACCCATTAGATGATTACAGCGTGATAATGAACAATATGTGTAACACGCATATAGAAGAAATTGGACGAGGGGCTGATTTAGAAAAACTGTCGGAACGCGATGAAATTACGTTTGGCGGAATTATAACTAGCGTAAATGAACGCTTTTCGCAGAAAACGGGCAAACCTTTTGGTATTGTTACCATTCAGGATTTTAAGAACTCGGGCGAACTTACTTTGTTTGGCGACGACTGGATGCGATGGAATGGACTAATGAAAGAGAATTATACTATCTTTATAACGGCAAAATGTCAGCCACGATATCGCAACAGTAATTTGTTTGAACTGAAGATACAGAACGTGGAGCAACTATATGATGTAAAGAAACACCGACTGGAAAAGTTTACGATTATGATGGATACATCTACTGTGGACGACCGTACTGTTTCGGAACTGGTTTCGTTGGTAGAGCGAAACGAAGGCGATACGCAGCTTTACTTTGAGCTACACACGGCAGACCAAGCTTCTGTAACGCTTCACTATCGCAACAAAGGTGTTGATGTAGACCGCTCGTTGCTCGACTTTATTGCCAACGAAGAGAATATGGAATATAAGATAAACTGACAAACTAAGAAAGTTGGCACAGTGTTTGGAGTATTAAATGAAATTTAAAATATAATTGTTTAACAAAAATCTAAAAGACATGGAAGTAGAAATTACAACCAAGAACTTCGAGAGTTATAAGAATGGCGAATTGCCATTGGTAGTTGATTTATGGGCAACATGGTGTGGACCATGCAAGATGATAGGTCCAGTTATATCTGAATTGGCTAACGATTACGACGGCAAAATTGTTGTTGGAAAGTGCAATATAGAAGATAACGACGACATTGCCATTGATTATGGAGTACGCAATATTCCTACAATTCTATTCTTTAAGAATGGTGAATTGGTAGACAAGTTTGTGGGTGCTGCATCTAAAGACAAACTCGACGAAAAGTTCAAAACTTTGCTTTAATGTAAGCAGAATTATACAAATGTTATTAAGGCACCGAACGCTAACTGTTTGGTGCCTTTTTCTGTGCGCTTACTTTTCTGTTTCAACACGTGTAAACAGTTTGGTGCGACCACGCCCAATGTTGCGTATTTTGCCTTTGCTTTCTAATTTTGCTGTGATACGATATGCGTACGAACTTGACAAATTAAGCTGAAAGCGAAACTCTTCTACCGTGAAGAAAGTATTTTCGGCAAGCAATGCATTAATGGCTTCGTCTATTTCAGATTCTGTGGGCACTTTTGTTTTGTTGTATTTATAGGTAGCGTTTACGAATTCGGTGTTTCTGAGTGCCTCCATCATCTCCTTATCGGGACGAAACTTCACCGTGCGAACTTTGGCATTGCGCAGCCTGTAGTGGTGTGTGCGCGGATCTTCGTACACGTCGCCCTTTACGGAGAGTGAAAAATGACCAAGTCCTGGCAAATGTACGCTCTTGCCCGACTGCAGGTTGTGTACTATCTCATCGCACAAACCAGCCACTGCTCCCACAATATCGGCACTTGTAAGCGACATAGCTCCTTCTATGTTTGGCTATTCGCCTTAAGCCAACCTTTTGGTTTTCCACAATCACTGCTCTGTATTCTGTCTTTTTTGCCGATGTACTATAGTTTTTTAATAGCTTGTAATCTACACTCATAATTGGTTCTTTTTTTGTATTTATGGGTTTCTGTTTTGTTTAAATGCGCTTTAATTTGTATTTATCACCGTTGTAACGGCATTTTAATGGTGTTTTAATGATGATTATATGCTTGATGAATCATAATTATATCCCTATCTAATGTTATTACTTAAATTTAAGTAGACAGTTACTTAAGTTTAAATAGGTTATTATTTAAGTTTAAGTAGATAGTTGCTTAATTTAAGTAACACAATTTGATAACTACAAAAATACAACAATATCCTGAGAGAAACGAAAGAAAGTAGGGTGAAAATTACGGTGTATACGTGCTATCGTGTTTGTTTACTCGTTATATAGCAAAATCTCGTAGGTGTTTCTGTGTTTTTCGGCGTATGTTTCTATAGCTTGTAAGTCTGTTTCGTTTAGAAGCGCAAACCTGTTTGCTGTCTGTGTCTGTGCCTTTCTTGTTGTAGTTTTTCTTAGGTCAGCATAAAACAAAAGTCCTGTCAAACGCAGGTTAAGGCAGTTGGCAGGACTTTTGTTAAGTATATTTCTTGTGTTTACAGTTTGCAAATGATACCTTGTTCTGTTTTCTGAATAAACTCTACTATGTTTCTAATTTCAGGCGAATCGGGCACCTGGTCGTTCACTTGTAAACAAGCATCGAACACAGAAGTTTGTCCGTGGAACACTAATCGGTAAGCATTAGCTATGTGTTTTATAACCTTTTCGCTAATTCCCAGTTCTCTACACATAGATGTATTTACGCTATCGTAAGCAATAGGATTGCCACCTGTTACGATATACGGTGGAATATCGCGAGCAAAGGTAGTTCCTGCTGTTATATAGGCAGCAGTTCCCACACGTGTATTTGCTTTTTGAATGACGCTTGACGAGAAGATTGCGTGGTCGGCAATCTCGCAATCGCCTGCAATTTTGGCTCCATAGCTAAATATGCAGTGGTTGCCCACTTTGGTGTCATGGCTAATGTGTACACCTTCCATAAGAAAGTTGTCTGACCCAATAACGGTGCTGCACCCCCTATGTGTAGCGCGGTTTATTACCACGTTTTCTCTAATAATATTGTTATCGCCAATAATACATTCGCTTTTTTCGCCAACGAAATTAAAATCTTGTGGCAATGCACTAATAACAGTGCACTGATGAATTTTGTTTCGGGCTCCAATTCGGCTACCATTTAAGATGCTTACGAACGGGAATATAACACAGTTGTCGCCAATAACAACATCGTCTTCTATATAAACAAATGGAAATATTTTGCAACCGTCGCCTATTTTAGCTTTTGGCGAAACATCGGCTTTTGGACTAATCTCACTACTCATACTTGTAAATGTATTTTAAAGAAACTTATTTCGACCCGCCACCAAGTGCATAGTAAAGGTTTACAATGGCTTGCAACTTAGAGAATTGGTCTTGCACTTGCGATATTTCAGCGTTAAGCAAGTTTTGTTGTGCTGTAATTACTTCGAGATACGAACTTGAACTTTGCGAGTACAACATTTGTGTTTGTTCTACATTCTTTTTCAGAATATCTATCTGTTGTGTGTAAAGCTGGTTCTTTTCGTTAGCAGCATTGTATGCTACGAGTGCATTGCTTACCTCTGAGCCTGCAGTGAGTATGCTGTTTTGCCACTTGTTGTATGCTATTTTGTATTGGTCTTCAGCCACACGTAGCCCGGCTTTAAGTTTTCCTTGCATAAATAAGGGCTGAGTTAAACCTGCAACAGCATTGAAAAGCAACTTTGCTGGATTTACCATTCCATTGCCGTTACTCCAACCACCAGTTCCTGTTATGGTGAGCGACGGATAGAAGCGAGCACGTGCTTCGTTCACATTATAAAAACATTGCGCTAATGACATTTCGTAAGCGTGTACATCGGCACGATTGCTTAATAGCTCTACGCCTACGCCACCAGAAAAGTTAGAAGGTAAATTCTGGTTGTCTAAAGTTCCGCGAGCAATGCTGTGCGCAGGCTCGCCCATTAGTAAACTTAGCGAGTTTTCAGCTTCACGAATTTGTCTTTTAATATCAGTTGCCTGTGTCTGAACGCTGTAATATGCCGATTGTGCACTCTGCACGCTGGTAGAACGTGCTCTGCCATAATCCATTTGCAGTTGCATCATGTCCCATGTGCTTTTGGTGAGTGTAGCCATATCGGTAACAATTTTATTCTGACGGTCGAGCATTAGCAACGTATAATAAAGGTTAGCAACGTTACAAATAAGTTTTGTTTGCACCGCCACTTTATAGTCTTGCATTTGTATCATAGACATTTGTGCCGCCTTTTTAGCATTACGCAGCTTACCAAAAAGATCAATCTCCCAACTTGCTGTTATAGGCAACGTGTACGACTTAGTAGCTTCAACGTGTGAACCAAAGTGCGATATGGTGCCTTGTGGTGTGAGTGCAACCGTTGGCAAGAACGCCAATTTGGCAGAGTTGAGTTGCTGTTCAGCAATATCAATATTAAGTGCAGCATTGAGAAGATCTGGATTATTAGCCAAAGTCTTTTCTATAATTGCCTGCAGATATGTGTCGGTAAACATACTGCGCCATGGTAGCTGGCCAAAATTGTTAGTTCCCTCTAACGTTGCTTCATCGTTTACGGGGTCTCGCACAATTCCATTCATCTTCACTTCTGGGCGTTCGTATGTTCCATATAGGCTTTTGCAACCAGTCAGCGACATAGTTGCAAGTCCTATAATAATTATCTTTCTTATATTCATAACTTTCTTACTTTCTTAGTAATCCTTACTCTTCTACCTCGTATTCACTTGCTGGTCCCCCAAGGAAAGGTTTCAATTCCTTTGCAATTTGCTTGTTTTCTTCGTCTCCAAACTCTATAGGTTTCAGCTTCTCTTGTAGATATTCGAATATCATAAAGAGCGAAGGCACAATAAACACTTGGCAAAGCGTACCAATAAACATTCCACCTACGGCTGCGGCACCCAGTGTTTGGTTACCATTCTTACCTACACCACTTGCAAACATTAGTGGCAACAAACCAACTACCATTGCAAGAGAAGTCATAAGAATAGGGCGCAAACGTGCTCCGGCACCAAGAATAGCAGCATACTTAATAGCCATACCCGTACGCCGACGTTCCAATGCAAACTCAACAATTAAGATAGCGTTCTTTGCCAACAAACCAATAAGCATAATAAGCGATATTTGCATATAGATGTCGTTGCTGTGGCCAAACAACATTGTAAAGATGAAAGCCCCTGCCAATCCAAACGGAATGGAAAGAATAACAGCCAATGGAAGAATGTAGCTTTCGTATTGTGCACTAAGAATAAGGTACACGAAAACAAGACACAGAGCAAAGATAATACCCGTTGAATTAGAAGATTCTTGCTCTGAACGTGTCAAACCAGAGAATTCGTAGGTATATCCTGCAGGAAGTTTCTGTTTAGCAACCTCTTCTACAGCCTTAATAGCTTCTCCAGACGAATAGCCATCAGCTGCTTGTGCATTTATTGTGATAGATGTAAACAGGTTGAAACGTGCGATGTTAGAAGGACCATATATGCGTTTCAGAGAACAGAATTCGCCTACAGGAGACATTCCACCCTTAGTTCTAACATATATATCGTTCAATCCATTTTCGTTGATACGGCTTTCCACTGTTCCTTGAATCATTACACGATACAGCTTGCCATACGCATTGAAGTTAGATGCATACATACCGCCATAGTAACCTTGCAATACAGAAAGAATGGCTGCAGGCGAAGTTCCTGCTTGTTTAGCCTTAGCTACATCTATATTTACCATATATTGCGGATAGTTCGGATTGTACGAAGTTTGTGCATTGCTAATCTCTGGTCGTGCATTTAATGCCTTTAAATATTCTTGAGTAATAGTAAAGAATTTATTTAAATCGCCTCCCGTACGGTCTTCCATAGATATAGTCAAACCGTTCGACATAGCAAAGCCAGGCACCATTGGAGGTCCGAAAGCCAAAACACGTGCACCTTTAATACTTGCTGTTTGCTTGTAAATCATTCCCAACACCATATTAGACGATGTAGGGTCAATAAATAAACCAGCAATACCTGCGCCATTGAATACAGATTTTATACGATCGAATAAACCATACTTTCTTTCTTCGAATGGTTTCAGCTTAATAATAAAGGTTGCCTGATCTGAACCCCGACCAGCAATGAAGTTGTAACCAATGAGCTGCACACGGCGTTCTATGTAGGGGTTTGTCTTTAGCATCGCATCAATCTGCTTAGTTACCTTCTGCGTTTCTGCTTGCGACATACCAGGTTCCAAAGAAATAGTTGCGAAAAGTACACCTGTATCTTCATCGGGGATAAGTCCAGTCTTTGTGGTTGCCATTGTTATAACCAAAGCCACAATACCTACAATAACCGAAATGCCTGTTATAACACGGTTGCTAATAATTCTTTCAACCATCTTTTATACTTAGCATTAATCTTATTGTACTGAGTATTGAATGCAAGATGGAAACGATCGATACGACTTAATTTCTTTTTCTCTTCCTCTTTGTGGGGCTTTAAGAATATAGCACACAAGGCAGGAGAAAGCGTTAAGGCATTTATTGCAGATATAACGATAGAAACAGCCATTGTTACACCGAACTCACGATAGAACGTACCAGATGTCCCGCTCATAAAAGATACTGGAACAAACACAGCCGCCATTACTAATGTAATAGAAATGATAGCGCCAGAAATTTCGTTCATAGCATCAATAGCAGCAGTTAATGCACTCTTATAACCTAAATCGAGCTTTGCATGGACAGCTTCAACTACCACAATGGCATCGTCTACCACAATCGCAATTGCTAACAATAGTGCTGAAAGTGTAAGTAAGTTGATTGAAAAGCCAAACATCCATAGGAAGAAGAATGCACCTATCAATGCTACAGGCACTGCAATCATCGGTATCAATGTTGAACGGAAATCCTGCAAGAATACATAAACAACAAGGAACACCAAACCAAGAGTTAAGAACAATGTGAAGATTACCTCTTCCATAGATGCAAACAAGAATTCTGTTACATCTTGCTGTATAGTAACCTTCATTCCTGGTGGCATACTCTTTTGTGCATCTGCAAGTGCAGCCTTTACATCTTTTGCTATTTGTGTAGCATTCGAACCAGCTATTTGTTGAACCATACCTACAACAGATGGTTCTCCATTGTTTAGCATTGACACAGAATACATCAATCCTCCGAGTTTTACATCGGCTACATCACGAAGATGAAGCGTCTGACCACTATTATCAGTTGATATAATGATATCGCCATATTCTTTCTCTGTTTTTAGGCGTCCCTTATATCTCATAGTATATTCATACGTCATATTGCTCTGTTCGCCGAATGAACCTGGTGCCGCTTCTATATTTTGTTCTGCTAATGCTGCAGAGATGTCACTTGGTACAAGGCCATATTGTTTCATCTTTTCTGGCTTTAGCCATATACGCATAGAGTAGGTTTTCATACCAGGTGTCTGTACATCACCTACACCATTTATACGTTTCAGCAATGGAACAATATTTATGGCATTGTAGTTTGTGAGGAATTCATCATCGTAGCGCCCATTATCGGTTGTTAAAGAATACATTATTACATTAGACGACTGGCGTTTTGATACGGTTACTCCCGCACGTGTTACTTCTGCTGGTAACAAAGCTTGTGCCTGAGATACACGATTCTGTACATTCACAGCAGCCATATCAGGATTAGAACCTTGCTTAAAGTATACTGTAATCATCGCACTACCAGCATTGGTAGCTGTTGATTGTATATAAGTCATATTTTCAACACCGTTGATACTCTCTTCCAATGGAGTTACAACAGAGTTTAATACGGTCTGTGCATCAGCTCCTTGATAGTTGGCCATAACCGATATAGTTGGCGGCGCAATATCAGGATACTGTTCAATTGGCAGCGAAATCAATCCAATTGTACCCAATAACACAAAGAATATAGATACAACTGTTGATAGTACTGGCCGTTTTATAAAATTAGTGAAAGTCATAATTCGTTTATTTTACTATCTATTTCTTATCATCGTCGCCTTTCATTGCTTTTAAGAAGCCACCAGCAGAACTTTGGCTCTCTCCAAGTTTAGCTGCTTTTTTCAATGCTTCGTCGTACTGAGCGGGTGTTAAAGCTTTTATTTCCATACCATCTTGTAATGTGGTTAAGCCTTTAGAAACAATTCTATCTCCAAGTTTTAAACCAGAAGTAACAACGTAGTTTACACCATCGTTATCTGGATTAACCTTAATTTCTGTGTAGTGTACCTTACCGTTATTATCTACCTTGTATACAAATATCTTATCTTGAACTTGCGTGGTAGCTTCTTGTGGAATAACCAAAGCATTGTTACTGTTTTTTGCAATTATGACTTTACCGCTACCACCACTTTTCAATAAATGTTCTGGATTAGGGAAATGTGCAATAACGCTTATAGTACCTGTTGTTGCATCTATCATTCCACTAGTTTTAACAATGATACCTTCGTGATTATAGATAGAACCATCTACAAGTTGAAGACTTACCTTAGGGAATTTATTGATAGCATTATTTAAGCCGTGGTCGTTGCGTGAGAGTGCAAGAACGTCGGCTTCTGTCATTGAGAAGAATACTTCCATTGTTGAGATATTGCTAATGGTTGTTACAGGCATTGCCGATGATGGGCTTACCAATGCACCTTCTTTATATGGTAAACTACCAACAAAACCATTAGTAGGACTCTTTACATAGCAGAAACTTAGATTATCTTTTGCTGAAGCAAGTCCTGCCTGAGCTTGTTTTAGGGCAGCTTGGGCTTGCTTAATGCCAGAATGAGCAGATTCTATACCACTTCTTGCTTGGTTTACAGATGCTGTGCTGTTTCGTAAGCATTCTTTGCACTTTGTAGCTCATAATCGCCAATAACCTTATTGCTATATAAGTTTTTGCTGTTGTTGTAGGTGAGCTGTGCTGTTGCAGCTTGTGCTTGTGCAGAATTTAAGGCGGCCTGTGCCTGAACAACTGTTGCTTGCGCACGACTAATGCCGCTTTGCGCAGATGCTACAGCAGCTTCTGCCTGACGAACTGCAGCTTGGTATGTTGTATTATCAATAACAAACAAAACCTGCCCAGCACGGACTGCTTCTCCCTCGTGGATATAGAGTTTTGTAATGAGTCCACTAACTTTCGGACGAATCTCTACATCTTGGATTCCTTTGAGTATTGCAGGATAGGTTGTTTTCATTTGTGCATTTGCTGCACCAATTGTTATCACTGGATATTCGTTGCTTGTTGGTAATTGATGTTTATTACCTCCACAACTTGAGAGCAGAGTTATAGTCAATGCTGCTAATAGTAAAAATTTACTTCTAATCATATTTCTGTTTGTGTATTATTGTCTCTTCTTATTTTATCTACTGTTTATAGACAACTCCTTAAATAATATTCTTTTATAAAAACCGAAATAATAAAACGAGTATTCATACTGCAAAGGTAATACTTTTTGCCTCTATTATAATTTAAATCTACTCGTACATTTAACAATAATTATGCTTAGTGTGTCGAATTTATTATATTCCAGATAATTAAATCATATACTAATGGGAGTGAAGAGTATTTGTATTGTTGTTCGAAGACTTTATATGAATAAGATACCTTAATATATATAAGCCGCTTTAATATATTTAATATGAATGAAATACTCTACATCAAGCCCATTTCAGATGCCTTTTTCTTCAGTAGTTCCATTAGTGGCTCGCGTTCGTTAGATACACTGTTGTCTAAGACGGAATCTTTTAATGTTTTCTTTAATTCTCCAACCTCACGACACGGTTTCAAATTAAATAAAGTCATAATCTCGTTTCCATCAATGCATGGTTGTAACAACCGTTTATAATCGCGCTCTTTAAGGTCGTTTAGTTTCTCGCGAACAATTTTAAAATTATCAAGAAAACGCTGTTTACGTGCAGCATTTTTACTTGTAATATCGGCCTCGCAAAGTGTCATTAAGTCGTCAATGTCATCGCCAGCATCGTTCATTAATCGACGAACAGCAGAGTCTGTAACTTCCTCGTCGGCTATGATGATAGGGCGCATGTGCAGGTCTACCAACTTGCGCACGTATTTCATCTTGGCGTCCATTGGGAATTTCAGACGTTTAAAGATTGGTGTTATCATCTTTGCACCTATTATATTATGATTATGGAAGGTCCAGCCTGCAATAGGATCCCATCGTTTGCTTTTAGGCTTACCTATGTCATGGAACAGCGCAGCCCATCGCAACCAAATATTATTGGTTTTTTGTGAAATATTATCGAGGACTTCTAATGTGTGATAGAAATTATTTTTATGTGCTCTACCGTTACGAGTTTCTACTATATCCAATGCTACGAGTTCGGGTAAAATAATCTGAAGTAATCCAGAACGATACAAATCAATAAAGCCTTTGCTCGGTGTAGGTGTTGCCATTATTTTGTTTAGTTCGTCGGCAATACGCTCCCCACTTACGATTTTTTTATGCGTTCGGCATTACGTTCTAATGCATCGAATGTTTCATCTTCTATGAAAAAAATTTAGCTGTGTAGCAAATCTTACACACCGCATCATACGCAGTGGATCATCTGAAAAAAAGTAATATCAGGATCTAAAGGTGTACGAATAATGCCGTCCCAAAGATCGTCTATGCCACCGAATGGGTCTACCAATTCGCCGAAATGGGATTTGTTCAAACATACTGCCATTGCGTTAATAGTGAAATCACGTCGGTTTTGGTCGTCTTCCAGTGTTCCATCTTCCACAATTGGCTTACGACTATCGTGGCTATAGCTTTCTTTACGTGCACCAACAAACTCAACCTCCATACCTCCGAATTTTACTTGTGCTGTGCCAAAGTTGTGGAAAACAGATATGTGTGCACGTTTCCCTATTGTCTTTTTAAGTTCGTTGGCAACACTGATACCACTTCCAACTACAACCACATCAATGTCGTTAGAGGGTCGTTCAAGAAATAAGTCGCGTACATAACCGCCCACAACGTAACATTCCACGCCGAGTTTGTCAGCAGCATCAGAAATTTTATGAAATATATCCTTGTCTATCAGCTTTGCCAATTCGGCATCAGTCAAGTCTCGCATACTACATTTAACTATTTGATAATGCAAAGTTACACATTTTTAGCTTAGCATTTGCACAAACCAAAGCATATTTAATTCCAAAAGAAACATTTCTTTCGGAATTGCATAGAACAGCCAATACAGTGTTTTTCTTTCCTTTTTATTCCTACAAACGGTTGATTTCGCTATTGCCTGCACCCTTTCCTTTATACTTGCTACGTGCTGCATTGAAACTGTAGCGAAGGGTTAGGGTGAAACATTGTGTATCGCCTTTCAACCATTTGGTAGCTTCAATATCTGGTGTTTTCACCGTCCAACGTTCTCGCGAGGTGTGGAATATGTCCTCTATACTTAATGCCACCATCAAGCCGAAAGGGAAACTCTTGATTAATGATGCTGATGTCGTGAAGTTATGTTTATAGTAAAGCAGTCCGTCGTTGCCTGCTGTATATCCTGAAAAGTTCAATGTGGCAGTGTAAGACTTTGGAAATGAAAATAAATTCTTGAAAGAATACTTTGCTATTGGTTTTGTATACTTCATACTATTGTATTCAAGCTGTTGGAAATAAGCCTGTAATGTTACCGACGGTTTCCATATTCCGAATGTTGGAGCATAAGATGCCATAAGGTTGAAACTTTGGTAGTCAATGTTTATAAATGAATTTAATCGAACCGGTTTGTCTTCTAATACTTGTTCGTAAAACGATATTGCGTTTTTATAAATAATGTAGTTTGAACTCAAGACCAAGTCTTTATAGCGCAGAAGTAACCCCAAATCGTAGATATTTGCAGGCTGCAAGGACGGATTTCCACCCTCATAGGCATAGCGATTGTTATAAGCTCGGCTGGCTCTTAACTGCATGTACGACGGACGTGCAATGATGGAGCGGAGCGATAAAGTAGTTCCGAAACTGCTCTTAGAATAGTTTAAAGAAAGCGTTGGCAATAAGTTGCCGTACCTTTTCGATTGTGCGTCTTGTTTAACGCCATTCAATCTATAATCGAAAGCTACCCACTCGTACCGTAATCCAACATTGATACTCCAATGTTTCCACGCTTTACTGTACTCACTGAATAGTGCCAACGAGTTTTGTTTTGCCTGATTACCATTCGATGTCAAGGAAGAAGTGTGGTCAGGGTCGGCTAATTCAAAGGCTTGTATATTGTTGGTGTAAGTGTATTCCTCGCCAAATGTAAACTTACCGATAGGCATTGACTTTGACAACATTACGTTTTCGGCAAACATATCTGTCTTTCGATTGTTCTTGCTGCCAACTGTTGTTGTTTTGTTGTGTTCTATTTCGGCAGTGTTCAAATCGGTTGTAAGGTCGATACGAGCGTAAGTGGTATTCATTTCCACCTCCCATTTGTTCTTGAAAGTCTTCAGAAGATAGGCTGTTGCATTATGTCTTCCACCATAATTGTTTTGGAAATAATAGCTGTTAAATGTATGGTTGCCTTCCAAGTCGGACGATGTTAGCGTAGAATAAAGGTTAAAGGGGATTTTTATGGTTCGAGAATATATATACTTCAGTCCTGCATAAAAGCTGTTATCGAGCGATACATAGTTTGTACCAGCCTGCGAAACAAGATACCTACCCTTGCTATTTGTTTGTTTGAATTATGCGATACAATCGTTGTCCTCTTGTAATTAAACGCTACATCGTTGGTTTGCTCCTCGTCTGATTTGTTTTCTTGGTAATAAACAGAGCCGAAAATATCAAATGCCCCCTTGCGATAGTTGAGCTTGAGAAAGTCGTTTTGACCAAAATTATGGTTTACTTTTCCGTCCCATTGCATTGTCCCCGACCAACCATCGCCTTGTGTACGAATTGTTGTAATGCGTATCACTGCTCCTACATTTGACGGGTAACGGCTACCAGGGTTCATTATTACCTGCACGTTTCTTATTTGATTGCCTTTTAACCCTACTAGTTCCGTATTACTTGTTATTTTTCTTCCGTCAAGATAAACAAGCGGTTTACCTTTCCCTAATACGGTGATTGCATTGTCCGAAGCACTAAGGAAAGGCAGCTGGTTGAGTACGTCGGAGAGTGAAGGTAGTTTCGCTAACGCACTGCCTTGTATGGTAGACGTAAGTCCTCCTGCATTCATTGTATAAAGACGCCTGTTGCCTTTCACCACAACTTCAGCCATTTCGTTACTGCTTGGCATTAATATAATGGTGCCTGCATCGGCAGAATGGCAGTCTGAGTATTTTGTTTCGTAGCCCATACACGAAACTCTCAAAATGCCATCAATACTTTTTGTTTCAATGGTAAATACTCCATCAGCTTTGCTTGCTGCACCGCTAATAAACGAAGAGTCGGCTTTTGAAAGCAGACAAACGTTCGCCAATTCAAGGGGCGTACCTTGTGTGTCTACAACTTTTCCTTTAATACTTTGCGCCATCATATCTAATGATGTAAAGAAAAACAATAGTAGTAGAGTTGTTTGGATATTTTTCCTCATCTTATAAGTTGCGTTAGTTGTTAGTTGCAAAAGTAATTATATTTCATTAAAATGCCAAATAAATAACAAATAATTTACTATTAAACCGTAATGTATTAAAAAAAAGCACTTTACAATGTTTCTTAACATCGCAGAATAGATAGTTTCTGGATTCAAAAGCGGAGTGTTTGCGTTCTTGGCAGTTCGTATTTATTGTTCTGAAATCCAGTAAATGGCGTAATAAATTTAACACAACTGAAAAGGGTGAAATAGAGAAAAAGAAAGCGATAAAAAGGAATGATTTTGTAAAATAGATTGTTTTACTTTGTGAAAGTATAGCTTTTACCGATCAAAAGCGGCACTTTTGCAGTGTAAAACAGCCGTTTTTGCAAGCTATTTAGACCATATAGATGTTGAAATTGTGTACAAAATAGGGCGAAAAACCCTTGTTTTGCCATGCAAACAAGCTGTATTTGTTGCAAAGTACTACCCAATAAGCGTGCAACAGCTTGCTTTTCAGAGGTTTAAAGTAGCACGTAAAAAGAGCGAGAATTTGCAAAAACTTTTGTTGTAATGCAGAAAAGTGCCCGTAATTTGGGTGCTGAGACGAGTAGATTTAACAAAAAAGTTGTTCATTTATTGTCTATTAGCAAATAATAAATGAACGCTAAAATCTCCTCGTTTTATTTAATAGGAAGCCGAACATGGTATTCCCATAGCCTTCACACGTTCGCAAATAGCATCAAGCTCACTTTTTGTTGCCTTCTTAAGATTTGGATCTGGTGTTTTACGATCAATAGTGTAGATCATTACTTCGCGTGGAGCGATGCTCTTTACAGCATCAAGCCATGGAACTATGAAGTCTTCTTTCACGTTGTTAACATCATCTCCGTCGGTTGAAATCCCCTTTAAGAACATAGTCTGCACAATAAGTCTCCCATTAAAGGTTTTCATTTCTTCAACAATTTTACAAACTTGATAAGTTGGGTAAGTAGGTCGGTCCACCTTATTTATATATTTATTATCAATAGTATCAAGTTTTAGAATGTTGTTATCAACCTTCATTAAGGCGTTATGCACCTTTGTTCGGTGAATGAAAGTTGCGTTGCTGAGCACAGATACCTTTGCTTTTGGACAATATTGGTTACGTAGTCGAATTGTATCATCAATTATTTCTGCAAACTGTGGGTTAGCAGTCGGTTCCCCATTTCCTGCAAAAGTAAGAACATCTGGTTGTTCATTTGTTTCTTTCATTGTTTTTAGCTTAGCTTCAAGCTTAGCTGCAACCTCTTCACGAGTAGGAAAAGGCGACTTTGTTCGATAGTCTTTATTGAATCCACATTCACAATAAATGCAATCGAATGTACATATCTTTCCATCATTCGGCATAAGATTAATACCAAGCGATATACCAAGTCGACGACTTTTCACCGGACCGAAAATAGGCGAATCGTATATAATAGTGCTCATTTCATTTGTTTTTGTTTGGTAGACAAAGTTAAATGTTTTTATTTGGAAATGGATATGAGTATATCAGAATTTTTATTATCATGTAAATAAAATATAATTTCTTTTGGTATTACTTTATTTTGCAGTATCTTTGCAATCTAATTGTGATATTATTCCAAAAGAATTTCATAATGGTGAAAAGACATAGAAAGGCAGGAAAGCCTCATAGTTTGCAAATAATAACACTCTGTATAAGCACTGCAATGGTACTAATTTTAATTGGTATGGTTGTTTTAACGGTGTTTACAGGTCGTAATCTTAGTCAATTCGTAAAAGAGAAGCTAACAATAACAATGATTCTTCAGCCCGATATGAGCGATGAAGAGAGTGCGGCACTCTGCGAACGTGTAGATCGGTTGCATTATATAAGTAGCCTAAACTTTATATCTAAAGAAGAAGTTCTAAAAGAAGGTACACGCGAGTTAGGAGCTAATCCTGCAGAATTTGCAGGCGAAAACCCTTTTACTGCAGAGATAGAAGTTAGATTGAAGGCTAATTATGCCAATAACGACTCTATAAAAGCCATTGCCACACAGTTGAAAGCATTTAAAGGAGTTTACGAAATAAGATATCGTAAAGACCTTGTGGAGAGTGTAAATCAAACATTGGGTAAAATCAGTATAGTGCTATTAATTATAGCTGCCTTACTGACGGTAGTTTCATTCGCCTTGATAAATAATACAATTCGTTTGAGTATGTATTCTCGACGATTTACCATACATACAATGAAATTGGTAGGAGCATCGTGGAATTTCATACGTATGCCATTTTTGCGAAGAGCGGTGTTACAAGGCTTTGTGTCTGCATTGATTGCCATAATTATACTTGGTATATGTATGTACCTATTGTATAATAAGGACCCAGAGATAGCTGTGGTTCTGAATATGAATGTTATGGTAACTACAGCTATTATAATGATGGCTTTTGGTATACTCATAACATTCTTATGTTCATGGCTTTCTGTGAACAAGTTCTTGCGAATGAAGGCAAGTTCATTGTATAAAATTTAAGGAGAAATGTATTTCTGATTTCGTTATCTGTTTATAATTAGATAGCGTTTCACAAGTTGTAATAGAATGGATAAAAAGAATTTAGCTTTTGGTAAAATCAATTTTATAATGTTAGCTATTAGTGTAGCTATTGTTATCATAGGTTTTATATTAATGAGTGGTAGTGGTTCTACAGAAACAAAGTACGACCCAGAGATTTTTAGTGCTATGCGTATAAAGGTAGCCCCAGTGGTTACTTTTATTGGATTTATTTCTATTATAGGTGCTATAATGTATCAACCACGACATAAAGACGATACAGAAGCGTAATGGACTTATTTCAAACAATTATTATCGCTATCGTTGAAGGATTAACAGAGTTCTTACCAGTTTCTTCAACAGGACACATGATAATAACTCAACATTTATTAGGTGTAGAGCAGGGTAATCCTTTTGTTCATGCTTTTACTTTCATCATTCAGTTTGGAGCTATTCTTTCAGTTGTTTGTTTGTATTGGAAGAAGTTTTTTTCTTTTAAGCCTGAGATGTGGAAACTGTATGGTTTGCTTATAATTGGTGTGTTGCCGGTAGTTGTTGTAGGTTTGGCAGCTAAGAGGAGTGGCTTGCTCGATTGGTTGTTAGATTCTATTTGGGTGGTAGCAATAACACTGGTGGTGGGTGGTATCTTTATGCTATTCTGCGATAATATATTCAATAAGGGGAAAGAAGAAAACGAAGTAACGCCTAAACGTGCATTCCTTATAGGTTTGTTCCAGTGTCTTTCGGTAATTCCAGGTATGAGTCGCTCTATGTCTACTATTGTGGGTGGTATGGCAAACAAGCTTACGCGCAAGAAAGCAGCAGAATTCTCGTTCTTCCTTGCTGTGCCTACTATGGCAGGAGCAACTATTCTTGATGTACACGATATGATGAGTGAAAAGGTAGAATGGGCTACAAGCAACAACCTTTTCTTATTAGGTATTGGTTGTGTAGTATCTTTTGTGGTAGCCATATTTGCAATGAAGTGGTTTGTAAACGTTCTTGCGAAATATGGTTTTAAAGTTTTTGGCTGGTATCGCATCATTGTAGGTATAATTCTTTTGGTGATGTTGCTTTCTGGAGTCTCTCTAAATATGGTTGATTAACGTTTAAACGCTTCGGTCAGAAACGTATGAATTTCAAAGAAGGTGTAATTATTCCCATTGATAAACCGTATGGAATAACGAGTTTTAAAGCATTAGCACACGTACGTTATCTTTGCTCTAAAATGCAAGGAGGACGTGTGAAAATTGGTCATGCAGGTACGCTCGATCCATTAGCTACAGGTGTTCTCATTCTTGCAACTGGTAAAATGACTAAGCAAATAGAGAAATTGCAAACACATACCAAAGAGTATGTAGCCACAATACAGTTGGGCGCAACTACACCAAGTTACGATATGGAGCACGAGGAAAACGAGACTTTTCCCACAGAACATATCACGAGAGAATTGATAGAAACAGCATTGCAGCAATTTATTGGCGATATAGAACAAGTGCCACCCACTTATAGTGCAGTGAAAGTGAATGGACAACGAGCTTTTGATTATCGTAGAAATGGTGAAGATATTGTTCTGAAGCCTAAGAATATAAGGATTGATGAAATAGAAATTACCCACTTCGATACCGATAGAATGCAACTCACATTGCGAGTTGTTTGTGGTAAAGGAACCTACATACGTGCATTAGCACGCGATTTAGGGCGTGCTATTAATAGCGGTGCTTATCTTGTTGCACTCCGACGTACTCGTATAGGTAATATAAAAGTAGAAGAATGTATAAATTACGACCATTTTAATGAATGGTTGAACCAACAGAATATAGAAATAGTAGATAAATGAAGCTTTCGCAATTTAAATTTAACTTGCCAGAAGAGCAAGTTGCTTTGTATCCGCATTCATCAGAGCGAGTGTTAAACCGTGCCGATGGAACAAGTCAAGTATTCAAAGTAACACGTAGAGACGAAGCCCGCTTAATGGTTGTGCATAAGAAATCAGGAACGATTGATATGTATAACAAAGATATAGATGGGAAAGAACCTACAGAAGAAGACTATATCCGTTTTAAAGATGTAGTGAATTATTTTGATGAAGGCGATACTTTTATATTCAATGATACAAAGGTTTTCCCTGCTCGACTTTATGGAACAAAAGAGAAAACCGATGCAAAGATAGAGGTATTTCTGTTGCGAGAGTTAAACCAAGAAATGCGTTTGTGGGACGTTTTGGTAGAACCTGCACGTAAGATACGTATCGGAAATAAACTCTTCTTTGATGAATCAGGCTCTATGGTTGCTGAAGTGATTGATAACACAACATCGCGTGGACGTACACTTCGCTTCCTTTATGACTGTTCGCACGAAGAATTTAAACGTGAGCTTTATGCATTAGGCGAAGCTCCACTGCCTCGATACATAATAGATAACCGCCCGAAGAATGCTGGCGAAGACTTTGCTCATGCCGATGCAGACGACTTAGAGAATTTCCAAACAGTATTTGCCAAGTACGAAGGGGCTGTAACTGCTCCAGGAACAAATCTCCATTTCTCTGAGCATCTTATGAAAATGTTAGAGATAAAAGGTATTCATGCAGCTTATATTACTTTGCATTGTGGATTAGGTAACTTCCACGACATAGAGGTAGAAGATCTTACGAAGCACAAGATGGATTCTGAAGAAATGCATATATCTGCTGAAGCCTGTAAAATAGTGAACGAAACAAAGCAGGCTGGACACCATGTATGTGCTGTTGGAGCAAGTGTGGTTAAGGCAACAGAGACTGCTGTGGGAACTGATGGTATGCTGAAGGAATATGAGGGCTGGACTAATAAGTTTATCTTCCCACCTTACGACTTTGGATTAGCAGACTCTATGCTTGTAAACTTCTATCACCCATATTCTACTTTGTTAATGGAGACTGCTGCATTTGGAGGATATGATCTTGTTATGGAAGCTTACGATAAAGCAGTTAAGGCAGGATATAAATTCGGTTGCTTTGGAGATGCGTTGCTCATCTTAAACGATTAAATTCTTATTTCACATTTTTTGAAACCTATAGATAATGAGAGCCATAAGGTGTATCTGGGGTTAGGTTCTAACCTTGGTAACCGTAAGGCTATATTAAACGAAGCCATTTCCCTTATTCAAAAAAGAGTGGGGGAAGTGGTTCGACAATCTTCATTTTTAGAAACTGAACCGTGGGGATTCACAAGTCATAATAAATTTCTAAATGCTTGTATATGTGTGAACACACAATACAGTCCACGCCAGATTTTGAAAACCACACAAGCTATAGAAAAGGATATGGGGCGTTGCCATAAAACTGTTAATCATCAATATCACGACCGTATTATTGATATTGATATCTTGATGATTGATGACCTGAATATAGATGATTCAGATCTTAAAGTGCCTCACCCATTAATGAAAGAACGCGACTTCGTTATGATTCCTCTAAAAGAAATAATGTAGCAAACAAGTTCTCGTTTCTCGTTTAGAAGCAGAACGTTGATATATGTTTAATATTACACAGGAAAACACTCTTTTGATTTGTACCAATAAGAAAAATACAAATTTATTTCTATAGTACATAATATTTGTTGTTTTTTATTGATATTCAGATGGATATCAATATTTTAGCAGCCTTTCTATAGGTAGATAATTTAAGCTTATTTATTAACCTAGATAGGAATAGATATCTGTCTCGACAAAATTAGATATCTGTAAGTTTCGTTTTAGATATCTGTAAGCTTCGTTTTAGATATCTATCTTGATAGAATTAGATATCTGTCTTTTTTTCACTCACACAATCTATAACTTTTTTCATTGTAATATCGTTCTAAATTTTTAGTTAGTTTTCTGTGGATGGTAGTATCCAAATCCTTGTGCTCTTATGCTATTGTTGCCTCTGTAAGAGCATAGTCTATCACGCTCCTTATGCTTGTAAGTAAATGGTTTATTTTCTCTGTATTATATTCGAATGATTTTACACAAATAAGCAATATAAAACACATAATATACTTATGAACAAATAGTCGTATTTATTCAGCAAACGTAAATTAAAACAACTATTTTGAAAAATAGCCCTCACATATTAATAACCTTTGCCGAATACTTTATTTTTTCATTTATTATTCGTTTTTATTTATTAACTTTGCAACTTAAAGATAAAAAAGAAGAATAGTAAAGGCTTTAGGATATAGCAATATTCTATAGTGGTATAAATGTAGAGATGGACTTTTCGGAAGTTATAGGACAAGAAGAAACAAAGCAGCGATTGCTGAAAATGGCAAAAGATAAGCACGTTCCGCATGCTTTGCTCTTTTGTGGACCTTATGGCTCAGGCAAAATGGCTTTGGCTATGAGCTTTGCAAGCTATTTGCTTGAAACTTCTTCGACTTCGCCTGAAAAAGCAAAATCTATGCTGAAGAGATGGGAACACCCTGATCTGCATTTTACCTATCCTACGATAAAATTACCAAATACAAGCTCAGATCACCAGCCTACAAGTAATGATTTTGCAAAAGAATGGCATAAAATGATAATGGAAGAAGGGGCCTATTTCGATATTTCTAAATGGATGAACGAAATGGGAGCAACAACTCAACAAGCCATTATAACAGCGGCTGAGAGCGATAATATTTCAAGACAACTTTCTTTGAAATCGAGTCAGGGTGGATACAAAGTTTCCATAATATGGCTACCTGAACGAATGAATTTAACCTCAGCAAATAAAATTCTAAAGGTATTGGAAGAACCTACTGAGGGTACCATATTCTTAATGGTGAGCGAAGAACCAGAGAAACTATTAGAAACTATAATTAGTAGGACACAGCGAATAGATGTTAAACGTATAGAAGACGAGGCTATAGAGAAGGCATTGATAGCTCAACGTGGATTAGACATAGATGTTGCACACCGTATAGCAAGACGTGCCAGGGGAAGCTGGTTGAATGCAATTTATGAATTGAGGAGTAATAAAGAAACCGAAGAATTTCTACAACTCTTCCAACAGCTTATGCGAGCATGTTATGCACGTGATATAAAGGCATTAAAGCAATGGAGCGAAACTGTATGTGCATTTGGTAGAGAGAAACAAAGACGAATGTTGGTCTACTTTCAACAACAAGTTAGAGAGAACTTTATGTTTAATTTTCGCAATCCAGAGCTTGTCTATATGTCGTTAGAAGAAGAAGAATTTGCTAAAAAGTTCTCACGCTTCATAAACGAGAAAAATGTAATAGAGATAAATGAACTATTTCAGAAATGTTACAAAGCTATAGGGCAGAATGCTAATGGAAAAATAGTATTCTACGATATGACTCTGAAACTAATAGTTCTGCTTTTAAGAAAATAATTATTTGCACATTACAAACAATATATACCCTTGCGAGAGACAGTAAAAATGAAATCTCAGAAGAGCAAGGTCTCAGAATTAAATAATGGATTATAAAGATATGAAATTTAAGATGTGGACAGGTTGCGATCGTGGCCTGTGCCATCGTGGCTGTGGACGTTCAGACAAACAGTTGAATACATACGACTGGTTAGAAGACGTTCCAGGGAATATAAATACTACGGATCTCGTAGAAGTACAGTTTAAATACACGTAAGGGGTATTACCATAATGTAAATAAAATAGAACTGAATAAAGGAGACATTGTAGCTGTAGAAGCAAATCCTGGACACGATATTGGTGTTGTTACACTTACAGGCAAATTAGTGAAGTTACAACTTAAAAAAGCTTGTGGCATTAAGTCGCCAGACGATATTAAACGTGTGTACAGAATTGCACGAGAGGCAGATATGGAAAAATATAAGGAGGCCAAAGCAAAGGAACACAGCACAATGATTGAAAGTAGGCAGATAGCAAAAGCATTGAATCTGCAAATGAAAATAGGCGATGTAGAGTATCAAGGCGATGGAAACAAAGCAATATTCTATTATATAGCAGACGAACGAGTAGATTTCGACAGCTTATAAAGGATCTTGCTGCGGCTTTCCACGTCCGTATTGAAATGAAGCAAATAGGCGCTCGACAGGAAGCTGGTCGTATTGGTGGAACAGGTCCTTGTGGTAGGGAACTTTGTTGTGCTACGTGGATGAAGAGTTTTTCAAGCGTTTCAACAAATGCTGCACGCTGTCAAGATATATCATTAAATCCCACCAAATTGGCAGGTATGTGTGCTAAATTGAAATGCTGTCTAAACTATGAAGTAGATGACTATATGGAAGCAAGTAGAAAACTTCCAGGGAAAGATATTCATTTACATACTATGGACGCAGAGTATTTCTTGTTTAAGACAGATATTCTCAACGGTCTTTGTACGTATTCTACCGATAAAAACTTAGCAGTAAATTTGGAAACTATTTCTGCAGAGCGAGCAAAAGAGATTATAGAAATGAATCGCCAGGGAGAAAAGCCGCTTTCGTTATTGCATAACGGACAAGTTAAGCCAGTTAAAAAGCCTATTGACTTGTTGGCAGAAGCAGATTTGAGTCGCTTTGATAAAGAAAAAACAAACAAGAAAAATAATCGCCGGAATAGTAAGCGAAATGTGCAACCACGTCATCAAGAACGAAGCCAGCAATTGGTAGATACAAACGAACAAAAAGTACAGCCACGTCAGCGACGGAGTGGAAAGCCTAATAAGCAGCCAACACAACAAAGAAATCAGCAACCGAAATCAATAAACGAGAATAAAAATGAATAGGAAGCAGTTTTCCTTTTCAAACCTAGCAATGTTTGTTATCATTGTACTAGCATTGGTAGCATGCAATGATTCACGTGTATACGATAAGTATCAATCTCTATCTATTGATGGGTGGGGACGCACAGACACTGTAACCTTTAATGTTCCACGTCAGGAAGAGGGAATATACAATATGGATTTGGGAATGAGAGTATTTCAAAATTATCCATATAAGAGCATTACACTTATAGTGGAACGTACAGTTATACGTACGCAACACAAAAAGCAAACAAGTCAAAGTTATCAAGATACAGTTGTGTGCAACGTTATTGATAATGAAGGACGATTGGTAGGAAACGAGGCATAACAACAAGTGCAATCGAACAGCGCATAGGAATATTTCCATTACAACGCAACGACTCACTAAAAGTCTCTGTCTATCACATTATGAGCAAAGAATTGCTTCCAGGAATAAGCGATATAGGAATACAAATTCTTAAACGAAAATAAATAAAAAGGAGTTCATAAGTGTAGATAATCCGTTAGGTAAAAAGGAAAGCAATAGGGAGAGTACTATAAAAAACGAAAAAAACATAGATTATTCTATATTTCTTTGTCTAACTCGTTGTTTTTATGTACATTTGCCATACCTAATGTCAATCCACCTTATAGATGAGACAACTGAAAATCACTCAGTCGATTACAAATCGCGAAAGTACAGCACTTGAAAAATACCTTCAAGATATAAGTCATGAGGGTCTTATAAGTGTAGAAGAAGAGATAGAATTAGCACGAAAGATAAAACAGGGCGATGTAAAAGCACTCGAAAAACTAACGAAAGCTAACTTACGCTTTGTGGTATCTGTTGCAAAACAGTATCAAAATCAAGGCTTATCGCTTCCTGATTTAATCAACGAAGGAAATCTCGGACTAATAAAAGCAGCGAAGAAATATGATGAGACAAGAGGGTTTAAGTTTATCTCGTATGCAGTATGGTGGATAAGGCAAAGTATAATGCAAGCCATTTCAGAGCAAAGCAGACTAGTTCGTGTTCCAATAAACCAAATGGGAATAATACATAAGCTGCGAAAGGTAGTACAACAATTCGAACAAACGCATCAACGATTACCCAGCGTAGATGAAATGGCAGAACAAATAGACCTGCCTAAGGAAAGGATAGTAGAAATAATGTCTATGATAACAAAGAAAATATCTATGGACGCTCCAATTTCTACAAGCGATGATGGAAGTTTGCTTGATGTCTTACCAAATAAAAATTCTCCAGATGCAGATGCAGAATTATTAGAAGCTGGGTTAAAGAAAGAAATAGAACGAGCATTAGTGGCTCTTCCAGAGCGTGAACAGATTATTCTTAGAGGATATTTTGGAATAAACCAAAGAGAAATGTCTCTCGAAGAGATTGGTGCACAAACAGGCCTAACGCGCGAACGTGTTCGTCAGTTAAAAGAGAAAGCAATTAGACGTCTACGTTGCAATGCAATAGGCAATTCTTTAAAAGGATATTTAGGAAAATAAAAAGAAATATGAAATACTGTAAATTTGTTTTTATAACTTTAATGCTATTTAGTTTTACAACAACTATAACAGCAAAAGAAGATTACAAGGCTGCAAAGGTTTATATGTTTGGCTTATCAGAATCATTCAACGATTCTACTGTAAACTTCACTGATATACAAGCAGTAGATGCTTTCGTTGAAAATAATCACACACACTTTTTGATAAACCGTGATGAATATTCTTATCAGTTGCGCTATTATATTGAGAGCCGACAGCTTAATAGCAATCCTACGTGTATTGTGATTTATGCATTTACCGAGAAAGAAGCTATGAAGAAGTATATAAAGTTGCAAGAGCGATATACAAAAAAGGCAAAACAAAAGTATATTGTAAATGCAATCCCATCATCACAATTCAAATTTAAAACAGTTTTACCAGATGAATTAAGGAAAGAACTGATACAGCGACAAGACGAAACAGAGGAAAAAGTAGAAAAGCCATAACTAGATGCAAGTACATAACTTTAGAGTTGCTGAACTAAGTATACGTATTGCCTTTGCTGAAAGCGAAAAAAATAATATTAAATTATTGCCGTCGTTTCTTCCTTTCAGTGCAGAGGTATCTAACAACGACTTGTTTTTTCAGCTAACTGTAGATGATAGTATTAGACCTATATCTAAGGAACAACGAAGAACCATTCGAAATTTTGATACAGGAAATGGCGATACTGTTGTTGATAAACTGGAAGATGGAGGATATCAGTATATTATAAAAGATATAACAGGTGCAGAATGCTGTTTGTTAATCACTAATAAAGACTTTACTAACTGTTCATGTGCACTGAATGGAAATTATAATATGCGTAGCTTTGGGTTAAATAATGCGCTTATGCTAATTTTTGCTTTTGCAGGCGCGCATAAGCAAACCTTACTTATTCACGCTTCGCTAGTGCGTAACAATAATTATGGATATGCATTTATAGCAAAAAGTGGGACAGGTAAATCTACTCAAGTTAGTATGTGGTTACGATATATAGCAGGTTCCGATCTTATGAACGATGATAATCCTATTGTTCGTTTTATTGATAATGAATTTTGGATATTCGGAAGTCCGTGGAGTGGTAAAACACCATGTTATAGAAATGTGAAAGCAAAGTTAGGTGCAATAACACGTATAGATAGAGCTTCTACCAATTCGGTCGAAAAGCTTCCACCTATTCAGGCTTTCGCCTCATTACTCCCATCGTGCTCAAGTATGAAGTGGGATACTGATATTTACAATGCCGTTTGCGACATTATAACTAAGCTGGTAGAAACAACAAATATCTATACCTTGCATTGTTTACCAAATAAAGAGGCGGCAGAAGTGTGTTATGCAACCATTAGTAAAGGTTTATAATGTCCACAAGAACTCCAGAAACAGCTAAAATACAATTCGAGAATGCAGTGTTTTTACCAGAAATTGTAAAGATGCTGAACGAAGGGCATACTGTTACTCTTACACTGAAAGGCTATTCTATGCGCCCATTTTTAGAAGATGGTCGCGATAAAGCTCTTTTTATAAAACCATCAGCTATAACCGTTGGAGACCCTGTTTTAGCAGAAATTGCTCCACAACACTATGTACTCCACCGAATTATACATATTGATGGCGAAAAGGTTACACTGTTAGGCGATGGTAATTTATCCACGGAACATTGTTTAAAGTCTAATGTTGTGGGAGCTGTTATAGGTTTTTATAGAAAGGGAAGAAACACATTAGACCGTACCGATGGCAGAAAATGGCGACTTTATAGTTTTGTATGGACACGCCTTTATCCCATACGGCGTTATCTTTTAGGAATATATAGACGAATATGGATTCCCATCTTCGGAGTCATTTAAGTAAAATAATTCAATAAAACAGTAATAAATGAAAACAAAAGTAGGGTTTAACTTACGGCAAGTATGTGGCGAAAACATTATTGTAGCCGAAGGAGAAGAGAATATAGACTTCAGTAATATTATATCGATGAACGAAAGTTCTGCCTTTCTTTGGCGTGAAGCGCAGAAGTTGGATAATTTTACAGTAGCTGATTTAGTGAAAATTTTGACAGATGAATATGAAGTGGACGAGGCTACTGCCACTTCTGATATACTGAAACTAACAGCACAGTGGGGATTTGCTGGTATTCTTGAAGGAGATGATATTCCTGTGCTTAAAGAAAAAACGAATAACGAAATATCTCCCAAAGAATCAACAAAGCCTGCTGTAAAAGAAGAGAAAAAAGAAAGGAAAGGCTTCTTTAAAAAGCTTTTCAAATAAATTGCTTCCATTATTACTGATTTTCACAGTATACTCATATTTCGTACAGCAAGCAAATAGATAACAGAATGTTACTTGTTGCGAAACTTACTATTATCTTATATTAAGATATTCTATATGTTGGTGGGTGTGTTCATATTTGAATATACCCACTTATTTTTCTTCCTGTTTCTATGGTCGTGTGGTGTTTCGCAACCATTTATCTGGTCCTCTTCTGGTTCCTTTCCTTCCTTTCGTACAAATTATCTATTTCTGTTGGCATATTGTGCTATACAATAGGCATTTTTAATATTATTTTTCTTTACCGAAATCTCACACGCAATGCGTTCTACCATACGCATAGATAAAAAATAGAAATAAATAGGACGAAAAGTTTATACTTTTTCATTCCTAACGACATTTATTTATATAGTTTTTTGGCTGTAAAATAAAATTATATTAACTTTGTAGCACTAAATAATTGCATTAACAATCTAATTAAACCTATTATGAATAAATTAGTATGTTCGTTATTAACTATTGTTCTGGCATTTGCTTTTGCAAGTTGCGAGAAGGAAATAATAAATAACGGCGGTAAAGAAAAGCAAGGAAAAAGCAAGTTTAAAACTATTTCGTTTCGAATAAACGAGGAAATAACAACGTCTGAAACTCCATTGTTTGCATATACACGTGGAGCGGGAAAGAAATTGTATGGTATTAATGTTTATCAGAAACGTGCTAATAGTAATTCTTATTCTAAATTTGCATACGGATTGTTTGACGATCCTTCGAAGATTAGTATTGCTCTGAACGAGAATTGTCTCTATCGTTTTGAATGCTTAATTGTAGAAGAAGGCGAAGATGGTATCTATCTTTCAGCAGATGGTTATATGGAGCCTTTTGTAACAACCAATGCAAAACCAGTAATGGCAACTAATTCGTTTACAAAGTCAAGTTCTGTTTGTTTTGCTTTTCCACCACAAGGACAAACTACTGTAACAGGAAATAAACAAGTGTGGTCTCCTAAACTTGTTAAACAATATGGCACGCTAATAGATTTTGACCCTAAAACTTCAGATTCTGTTTTGTTAAAAGTAAAACGAGCAGTATTTGGGATCCATTTAACCATTACACCGCCCGAAGATGGAACGCTCGAAGTTTCTTATTTAGATGATTATACTGAAACTGTAAAGGCATCAGATCCTATATTCGACCATCAAGCTATTTATTCTTTCTCTCAAGTTGCAAAAGCAATAGAAGATTCATATAGTGGAGAAGTCGATTTTATAGTGAAATGGACAAAGAATGATGGGACAATAAGGAACGAAATTAAAAAGGTTGTGTTAAAACGCAACGTAATGACAAATATAAAGATAGTTGTTAAAACTCCAACACCTTCGAGTATTGCTATTGAGGAAGAAGGCAATGAAATGTCAAATGAGAATGTAGAGTGGACAATAAACGAATAACCTTAATTCTATATATATAAATGAACCACCTTTCTTTATGCGAAGGTGGTTCTTTGTATTTTCTTTTTTTATCAATGTGTCTTATATGTATAAGGTGTAATTTTGTATATAAGATAAGGTGGCAATTAAGGCTAAAAATTCCACCAATGTTTTTTTCGTTTTGGTTGTCCGTATTCAGAGTTATGATGATTATAACGCATACTTTCCCACGTTTCATTATGTTTAATCATTTGGTAAATTGTTCCCCAATCAGGCAAACCACCAACATTCCGGTCGTCTATAAACATATCTACCTTTAGTTTTCGTGAGAAATGGTTGTTTTTAGAACGCTCTTCTTCTGGATAATCTTTATTTACTGCCCAGAAATCTACTCCACGTTTATGACACCAATCTACAGCTTCTTGTAAAAGTTCGTTCTCCCTAACACTCCAAAGAATTAATTGATGTCCATCTTTTATTAGTTCTTTTAAAGTATCTATTGCAAATGGAATTTCGTTTCCAATTTTAGGATACATGTGTTCTACTATAGTTCCATCAAAATCTACTGCTATTACCATAATTACATAAAGAAAAAAGAAGTGTGGCAAGTTTTTTCATTGGCACACTTCTTATTCACCACTTATTATTGTTATCGTTTTATAGAATTATCGTTTTTATTTCCATATTTACTGTTATGGTAGTTACCAAAACTTCCATAATTTCCGTAGGCACCATATTTCCCATATTTTCCAGTCCCATATCGTCCATACTTTCCATATCGTCCATAGCCGTAATAGTAACCATATTTCTTTTTAGACATATCGACACCATTAAGCACAATATTCATTTTGGGAAGTTTCTTTTCGGCTGAAAGTTCATTAATCATATCGAAAGAAGACTTCAGGGTATAATCGGCGCGACACATATAAACAGTTGCATCTACGATTCTTCCAATTTGTAAAGTATCGGTAACAAGACCAACTGGTGCGGTATCTACAATAACATAATCGTACTCTTGACGTAATTGTTCGAATACTGTATTTAAAGAATGGCGTGCTATTAACTCTGTTGGGTTTGGTGGAATAGGACCAGCCATTAATAAATCTAAGTATTGATTTACACCAGAAGGAATAATTTGTTCTTTTAAATCTTCTAATGTTGGATCGTTCTTTATAAGCAAGTTTGTGATACCATGTTTATGGTCGTTTATTTTAAATTGTTCGGCAAGACGTGGTCTACGAATATCGAGACCAACAAAGACAACTTTTTTACCTAACAATGCAAAACTTACTGCAAGGTTAGCTGCTGTAAAGGTTTTACCTTCACCCGAAGTAGACGATGTAAAGAGAATAACTTTTTGTTTCTCCTCCAATATAAATTGTATATTGGTACGCATTGCACGGAACACTTCTTCCATTTGGTTATTCTGATTTTCGTGTACCACAATATCGGCTTTTCCTTTGGCTGCATCGTTTGCAACAGGAACATCGGCAATAATAGGCAATTTGGTAAGTCGTGCTACATCGTCGTGTCCTTCAATCTTATATCTAAATAGCTGAATGAGGAATAGAATAAGTGAAGGTAAAAGAAGTCCGATAAAAAATGCTACCAAATATATCATTTTTGTATTTGGGCTTACAATGCCTGCAAATTGTGGATCATCAATAAGTTTACCTTTGTCTACTGTTGCTGCAAGCGACATACTATTTTCTTCTCGCTTTTGTAGCAGCATAGAGAACAAATTAGACATAACATCTTTCTCACGATCGATAGATTGTATCATTCGTTCTTGCACAGGAGCTTCAGCAACTTGTGTGTTATATTTTTGGAATTGACTTACAACAGCATCACGTTGTATCTCCAAATTATTACGTGCTGTTTCAATTGCACGTCTAATATTCTTGTTAAGTGTTCTTATCTGATCGGTAAGTGGTTCTACTACAGGTGAATTTACTGATGCGCTACGAAGAAGACGATTTCTTTCTAACACCAATTCATTATATTTATTGATAAGACTTGATGCAGTTGCATCGCTTAATCCAACATCAGAAGGTATTACTTGTGTGAAATCTCTTGATGAATTTTTACTTCTGATGCAACGCTATTAAATAGTTGGATTTGGGTTTCCATATCCGTTAGCTTTTGTTCAGATGTAGTTTGATTTGTGAAGCTACTTGCTGCATTCATTTGTTGTTCTACAACACCATTTCGTTGTTTGTATTTTTGCAACTTTCCTTCACTTGCGCCTAATTCCTGGCTAATTTTGCCAAGGCGTGAACTTATAAAACGTTCAGTACTAAGCGCAATTGTATTTTTATCTTCGTTTGCCTGACGGTTATAAGCCACAACAAGTTGCTTTAAATAGTCGATACTTCTATTTGGAATTTCGTCTATCATTTTAAGATAAGCAATGCTTGTTCCTTGTGTACTTTTTGATATCTGAATGTTGTTTACATATTGTCCACACGCATCTCTTGGCGATTGCAATACAACTTCTAGTTCTTCTCCTTTTCTTAAAATTTTACCTTGATTAGAAGATATTGTAATTATGCCGGCACGTGTTGCTATAGAATGTGGCAATGAGTAGAATTTAGTATTCAATGTAAATGGTCCTTCTGCATCGCGTTCATTAGTTGGTACATAATAAGTACCTGTCAGAATGAAAGTATTGCTATCGCGTTTAATAGAAAGCTCTATTGGTCTATTCAGATTTTCCAAATGTTTACTATCTACATCTACACTTAGTGGTTGGTCTCTATAGAGCGTTATAGTTTTAAGTCGCCCTTTTGTTATGTAATTAACATAAAGTTTTAAGTCGCGCACTGCATCTTGAGCAACTGATCTAGAACCAAGTATTTCTATTTCGTTATCAATACCTTCTGAATTAGACATAGTTCCAAGATTTGACGAATATTTAATTCCCGATTTTTTGTTATCGTCTTGGTCTTTAATAAGCAATTTTGCTACAGTCTGATAAGTAGGTGTTGTATAGCGCAAATAAATGGCAGCTAAACCAACACAGATAATTACAGACAGTATGAACCAATACCAATTTAGGATTACAGTACGATAAATTAACTGAAAATCTATAAACGATTTTTCGTTTTCTTCCTGACCGTATTCTTTTTCTATATTTTTATTTTCTTCTATCATAATAGTATTCTTCTATTGATTGTTTTCGTCTGCAAGACAAAGGAGATATTGTCCATATTCGTTTTTCTTCATTGGTTCTGCATTTTCTCTTAGCTGTTGGTTATTTATCCAACCTCTTTTATATGCAATTTCTTCTAAACAAGCAACTTTTAAACCTTGACGTTTCTCTATACATTCTATAAATGTGCTTGCCTCTGATAAACTATTGTGCGTACCTGTATCTAACCATGCAAAGCCTCGTTGCAGTGTTTGAACTTTTAGTTCTTGCTTTGCCAAATATTCTTGATTTACAGTGGTTATTTCTAATTCTCCTCGTGCTGAAGGTTTTATATTCTTTGCAATTTCCACAACACTATTAGGATAGAAATATAATCCTACAACAGCGTAATTACTTTTCGGGTGTTCGGGCTTTTCTTCAATACTAAGACAGTTTCCTTTTTTATCAAATTCTGCTACGCCATAGCGTTCAGGGTCGTTCACAAAATAGCCAAATACAGTAGCTTTACCATCTTCTTCTGCTGTTTTTACGCTTTCTTTCAGCATACCTGAAAAGCCTGCACCATAAAAAATATTATCGCCTAACACTAAACAAACAGAATCGTTTCCAATAAATTTCTCTCCAATAATAAATGCTTGTGCTAATCCGTCTGGAGAAGGTTGTTCTGCGTACTCAAAATTCACGCCTAATTCATGTCCATCACCTAAGAGTCGCTTAAAACCTGGTAAATCGTATGGAGTTGATATTATCAATATTTCTTTTATACCTGCAAGCATTAATACTGAAATAGGATAATAAATCATGGGCTTATCGTAAATAGGTATTAGCTGTTTGCTAATGCCTTTAGTAATAGGATAAAGACGTGTGCCTGAGCCTCCTGCTAAAACGATACCTTTCATATTCGTATTTTTTAAGTGCTTTATTATATTGAAGTTATACTCGACTAGAATAGGCAAATAATATGCTTTTCTCAATCTTCACATCTCGTTGAAACATTCCAATAGTTACTTGCAAATAGTTATCACCTTTTATTCCAATTCCGAGTTATTCTGTTTTTGTTCGCAAAGGTAATCAATAAAATTGATATTCAAGGCATCTACAATAAAAAAAATGTTATTATATGTACCTTTTTATCTCAAATATTCTAAAACATACAATACATTTATATATCTTCATTTTTTTCTTATTATTGTTTCTCTAATTTCTAATTATATTTTTTTCTTGTTTTTCTTATTATAATTTTTTTATTTTTTTATTATAAAATGAGAATACTATATAAATATCTGGTAATAAGTGGTTTATGAAACTGCATTTTTACTTATTTTTTTCATATTTAGATACGATTGATTTGTTTGCTAAATAGCTGTAAAATGCAAGTAAAACATTCTATTATTAGTTGTATTAAATTAGACTCAGTTTAAGATGGTAAAATTTTGTAAAAGCCCCCATAGAAGGTTAGATTGCAATGTGTTTATTAATTTTTATAAAGAGATTGCTCTCAAACCTCTTCTATATTCTTGTAATTATTTTGTTGATTCATTTTTTTGATAATGTAGTTCACTATATTTCACCACAAAAATAAACAGTTTGTTTAGCAATCAAACAATACACATATTCTCTAATGTTCCATTTTTTGTTTAATTTAGCTAATTCTAATGAATGTGGATAGGGTGAATTATCAACTAAAAAAAACAAGTTATATGTCCCAATCTTATTTTATTTTCTTAACTTTGCACGCACGAAGAGCAATGGCTCAATTATTAATCAAAATTATTTATAGATTAAAATGGGAATATTTTCGAAAATATTTAATAGAAATAACGAAGACCAGGAAAAAGTTGGTGGAATGAACGACTATATGACATTAGTTCGTGTATATTTTCAGGCTGTTCTTGCCTCTCGATTAGGAATAACCAACCTGTCAATGTTACCAGATCTCCGTACTTATAAGCAAACTTTCCGAGTTCCAACTGTTAATAATAAATTAGGAGTAGGAGAGAAGAATAGTGTAAAGAAAACAATGAAGAACTTGTATGGTACTAGCGATTTGTTTTTTGATGAAATAGATAATAGTATAAAAAAACAATGCAAAAAGGTGCAAGATGCGCAAGGCTATCTTTATCAATTCCAAGCTTATACACAAGATTTAATGATGTTAATAGGCAACTTAATGAAATTTAAATTGCGTATGCCTGGTTTCTTTAAGAAGCTTATTTATAGTATGACGGAGAAAACAGTAAACGATATATATAATAAGAACGATTATAGCGATCCAGGTGTTGTTAAAACAGTATTGTCGGTTCGCCAACTATCACAACGACTTGGATTTTCGCAGAAATGGGCTACAGAATTTGTCTATCAAATAGTTTTATTAGCCAAAAAAGAACCCAAACAAAATGCCGATGTAACAGCAAAGACATAGCTTTGTATTGTTGAGAAAAGAAAATAATTAAGCGAAAAATTTTGTTAAATTAAAACTTTAACGTAAATTTGTAGCCAAAATGATATAGAAAATGAATGCGAATGAAAAGGCCCTAAATACTTTTGCGACTCGTGTTAGACAAATGATTCTTCAATATGAAGAAATGAAAAAGGAAAACAACGACTTGTATGAATTAGTGGACCAACGTGAAAAAGAGATAGAAAAGCTCGAAGCACAACTAAAACAAGCACGAACCGACTATAATTCATTGAAAATGGCTAAGATGATAGAAATTTCTGATAGCGATATGGAAAATGCTCAGAAACGTATATCAAAACTTATCCGAGATGTAAATAAGTGCATCACACTCATTAGTGAGAAATAACCAGAAAGAATGGCTGACGATAAATTACATATAAGGTTACATGTATACGATACTGAACTATCGGTAAATATTCCTCGCGAAGACGAAGAATATTATCGAGCTGCTTCTAAACTTATAACAGATACTGTAAATACATATTCCACCTATTTTAAAGGTAAAAAAAGCGATAAAGACATACTATATATGGCTATGTTGGATATAACGCTTCATTACAAAAAGAAGGTGCACTCAACGACACAGCTCCATTCACAGATGTTCTTGGTAAACTCACTGCAGAGATAGAAGAAGCTTTAAAAAAATAACCAAGATAAAAATAATATATAGAAATAATTTTAGATGAGTTTTATAACAATAATAGTAGCCCTCGGTTGTCTCGCAGTAGGTTGTATAATTGGTTATGCTACATTCCGTTACATAATCGATAAACAATACAAAGAATCTATGGCAAAAGCCGAAAGAGATACTGAGGTATTGAAGGAGAAAAAACTACTCGAGGTAAAAGAAAAGTTCTTAAATAAGAAAAGCGAATTAGAAAAGGAAGTACAACAGCGAAATCATAAATTTCAGCAGAACGAAAATCGCTTAAAGCAAAAAGAAATTACGCTAAATCAGCGGTTAGACGAAATAAATCGCCGCAAGCAAGAAATAGAACAGCAGCAACAACGTGTAGATAACGAGAAAAAGTTGCTGATGGTAAAGGAACAAGAGTTAGAAAAACAAAAAGAGTTAGAGCGCGCAAAACTTGAAGAACTCTCTGGTTTGAGCGCAGACGAAGCGAAAAACCGACTTGTTGAGAGTTTGAAAGACCAAGCAAAACTCGATGCAGCATCATATATTAATGAAATTGTTGACGAAGCAAAGCTAAACGCAAATCAACAAGCAAAGAAAATTGTTATTCAAACAATTCAACGTGTTGCAACAGAAACAGCAATAGAAAATTCTGTTAGTGTTTTCCACATTGAAAACGATGAAGTAAAAGGTAGAATTATTGGTAGAGAAGGCAGAAACATTCGTGCACTCGAAGCAGCTACAGGTGTAGAAATTGTAGTAGATGATACACCTGAAGCAATTGTTATTTCAGGTTTCGATCCTGTTCGTCGCGAAATTTGTCGTTTGGCTCTTCACCAATTAGTTTCTGATGGACGTATTCACCCAGCACGTATAGAAGAAATAGTTGCTAAAGTGAAAAACAATTAGACAACGAGATAATTGAAACAGGAAAACGTACAGCAATCGATTTAGGTATCCACGGTTTGCATCCAGAACTAATTCGTATTGTTGGAAAAATGAAGTATCGCTCATCATACGGACAAAATCTTTTGCAACATGCAAGAGAAACTGCAAATCTTTGTGGTATAATGGCAAGCGAACTAGGGTTAAATCCTAAGAAAGCAAAACGTGCCGGACTATTGCACGATATAGGAAAAGTACCCGATGAAGAGACCGAACTTCCTCACGCATTATATGGAGCTCGTATTGCTGAAAAATATAAAGAAAAACCTGAAATTTGTAATGCTATAGCAGCTCACCACGACGAAACAGAAATGACCAGTCTTATTGCGCCAATTGTGCAAGTTTGTGATGCAATTTCTGGTGCTCGTCCAGGTGCTCGTCGCGAAATAGTAGAGGCTTATATAAAACGTTTGAACGATTTAGAGGCAATTGCTATGAGCTATCCAGGTGTAACAAAAACTTATGCTATACAAGCAGGTAGAGAACTACGTGTTATTGTGGGCGCCGATAAGATGGACGATGCACAAAGCGAACAATTAAGTACAGAGATAGCTGAAAAGATTCAGAACGAAATGACTTATCCTGGACAAGTTAAGATTACGGTTATTCGCGAAATACGCAGTGTTTCTTATGCAAAGTAAAAACAACAGATAAAACACTCTATAAATAAAACTAATAAAGAAAGGTGGACCTTTGTAAGAAGAGTCCACCTTTTATTATATATGCACTACAAACAGTGCAGTTTAGATACTGAGAGTTTGTGTGTTTATTTCATCAACTTTAAGCGTAAACTGTTTAAAACAACGCTAACACTTGAGAAAGCCATTAAAGCACTTGCCCAAGATGGAGTTATTTGCCAGTCAATGCCAAATATGTATAATACACCAGCTGCGAGCGGAATACAAACAATGTTATATATAAACGCCCAAAACAGATTTTCCCAAATCATACGTACAGTGCGACGGCTTAATTGTAATGCCTCTGGTAAGGTACGAAGATCGTCGCCCATAAGTGTAATTTGCGCAACGTCCATTGCAACATCAGTTCCTTTTCCTATCGCAATGCTAACATCAGCTAAAGCCAATGCTTGCGTATCGTTTATACCATCGCCAACCATTGCAACATGTTTTCCTTCTGCTTGTAAACGTCTAACTAAGTTCTCTTTGTCTTGTGGCAGAACTTTGCTTTGATAATGTTTTATTCCTGCTTTTTCTGCCCAATATTTAGCAGCTTCTTCCTTGTCTCCACTCATCATATAGACTTCCACACCGTTTTTTTGCAATGTCTCCATTGCTTCGCGTGCATTTGGTTTTAGAGTTTCGCGTTCTTCTAAAGCCAGATTATCCGATTTGGTGAAGTCTATGTTTTTGTTTGGTATGGTTAGTGTGCCCGTTTTATCAGTTACGAGCGCATTAATCTTGCGCAAGTTTTCTAATGCCGAAGCATCTTTTATCAGTATTTGTTCTTCGGCAGCCTTACCTATACCTACCATTAGTGCTGTTGGTGTGGCTAATCCCATTGCACATGGACAAGCAATTACCAACACTGCAATTGCCGATAAGATGGCTTGTGGCAAATAAGCATTACCTCCAATAATCCACCAAGCTAAGAAAGTAACGAGAGCTATTGTTGAAACAACAGGAACGAACACCAATGCAGCTTTATCTACGATGCGTTGAACAGGAGCTTTAGAACCCTGTGCTTCTTGAACCATACGTATAATTTGCGCTAACATAGTGTCTTTCCCTATTTGGCGAGCACGCATTCTTAATTTTCCTTGATTTGGAATAGTGCCTGCCAAAACTCTATCGCCTTTTTCCTTCTTTGCCGGATTAGGTTCGCCAGTAATCATACTTTCGTCAATGTAAGCTGCATTTGGAGTCATAAAACTTTCTGCCCAAACCACTTCTCCGTCTACAGGAATTTTCTCTCCCGTACGAACTTCCAGCAAATCGCCTACTTCAATTGTAGATATTGGCACTTCTTCTACCTTGTCGCCATCTACAATATGTGCTGTCTTAGGTGTCATTCCCATCATCTCTCTAATAGACGATGCGGTTCCGTCTTTGGCTTTTTCTTCCAAAAGTTTACCTGTAAGCACAAAGGTGATAATCATTACCGATGCATCGAAATATGTATGCCACACAATTCCTCTACTGCTCCACACGGATTCTCCCCAGAATGTATTGAAAACACTGAATAGGAAAGCTATTAAAGTAGACAAGGCAACAAGCGTATCCATATTTGCCAAACCATTCTTTAGCTGTTTCCATGCCGAAACATAGAACTGTTTGCCACAATACAGCATATTGCCCAGCGCAACAAGCAAAGCCACCTGATTGCTGGTATTGTTATTCCCAAAATTAATCCAATGCATTGATATTGCCATAACACCAATGGCAAATATCCACGACAGAATAGCTTTACGCTTTAAAAGTGTGTAAGCTCGTTTTTCTATTTCAACTGCCGATCTTCCTTCTTCAATAACAAGGTCGTACCCAATTGCGTTGATAGCTGCTTTCATATCTGTCAGCGAAACTTCGTCTGGATTGAAGTCTACTAATGCTGAGCGCGATGGTAACGACACTGAAGCCGACGTTATTCCGTTTAAGCTGTTTAGTTTCTTCTCTATATTGGCAGAACATGCCGAACATGCCATACCAATTACTGGAATGGTCTTTTTCATTTTTCTTTCTCCTTATAATTCTTATAAAATTAGTTCGAAGCGACCTATTGCATCTACTGCCGCTTTTATTTTGTCGGGACTTACCAAATTGCTGTCGTACGAAACCTTTACTGTTTTGTTTGCTAAGTCTACTTCTGCAGTTTCTACACCTGCTATTTCTTTTATTGCGTTTTCTACACTTGCCTTGCAATGTTCGCAACGCATACCATTTACTGTGAAAAATCTATTTTCCATAATCTAATTGTTTTTTTGTTGATTAAACTCTAATTGTTCTTTCTTAAATTCTCTGAAAGTATAAATCATTATTGGGATTGTTGCCAACAGCGAGAAAGTATCGCTCACTGCTTGACACATCTCCACGCCTAAAAGTCCGAAAAATTGTGGAAGTATAAATATTAAAGGAATGAAGAAGAGTCCCTGTCGTGCTGCTGCCAAGAAGTTAGCTCGCCACGGCTTTCTGCAGGTTTGCGATAGCATATTGCTTACAACTATTGCTGCATTAAACGGATAAGTGCACAGTTGCCAACGCAGGGCAACAACGCCTATGCTTATAACTTTGGCATCGTTGCGGAACAATTCGATGAGCGACCCACTGAAAATCCAGCCTATAATGGTGCAAGCGAGCAAGAAGAGTGTGCCCGTTTTAACGGTAAACATATAGCCTTCTCTCAATCTGTCGTAAAGTTTTGCGCCGTAGCAGAAACCACATAATGGTTGAAACCCTTGTCCCAGCCCAATAACTGTTGCAAGCACAAGCATTGATATACGTGTAACTATGCTCATTGCCGCAATAGCTTCGTCGCCATAATGGGCTGCTGCTATGTTTAACGACATTGTTGCCAAGCACGCTAAGCCCTGACGCGACAGCGATGGACTACCTCCCAAGAAAATTTCCTTAAGTGCATTCCACGACGGAGCGAAGTTTTTAAGATATATTCCGATGTTCTCTCCCTGCCGAGCCATATAGAAAAGAATGATAAACGAAACTATCTGTCCAACTACGGTTGCAATGGCTGCACCCGTTATTCCCATATCGAAGGTGAAAATAAGAAGTGGGTCGAGCGCAACATTCAATACCGCACCCACCACAATGCCATACATTGCATAAGTGGCATTGCCTTGCAAACGCATCTGGTTGTTCAGCGTGAGCGATGATGTTAAGAATGGAGCTCCGAGCAACACAACACCTAAATACTTCTCGGTATAGGGCAAAATGGTTGGCGTGCTTCCTAACAAAACCGATAGTGGCTTAAGATTAAGCAGCCCCACAATCATAATTACTATACCAAATGCGAACGAAAAGAAGAAACCATTCGATGCCATACGTACGGCATTATCGTGGCGTTTTGCACCCAATTCGCGTGAAATGTAGTTTCCCGAACCGTGTCCGAAGAAGAAACCGAACGACTGTATGAAGAACATCACCGAAAACACAATGCCCACGGCTGCCGTAGCTTGTGTGTTTATTTGTCCCACAAAATAAGTGTCGGCAATGTTGTACAAGCTGGTTACCAACATCGAAATTATGGTAGGTACAGCCATTATTATCACAACCTTATGAATTGGTTCCGCTGTAAGGAACGTATAGTTATCTTTACCTTTATGCATACGATTGCAAAAATACAAAAAACGAAGCGATAAATAGCAAAATAATGTTCTAATTAGAATTAAAGAGCGAAATAGTTGATATGTGCTATGTTTATCGCTCCAATTATGGTTTGCATAGCGTGCTTTTATATCAAACCGAATTATATCTTCTGCTAAAACCACTGCAAACACTTATCTAATTGCAAAAAGCTTATAAGCTTTCCTAAATAGCTTATAAGTTTTTCTCAAATAGCTTATAAGCTTTCTGCAAATAGCTTATAAGCTTTTTATAGATAGCTTATAAGCTTTTTAATTATAGCTTATAAGTTTTTTATGTATAACTTATAAGCTTTGCTCAGTTTGTAAGGTCTGTTAGACCACGAAATCAATGCACTTTCTCTGCAAATTGATACAATCAGCATTACTTAATCGGCAATGAAATACAAGTTAATTGCAACATAAACGGTTGCTAACCATTTACAAATTGTCAGTTATTCACACCTAACTGTGTAGACACTCATACCAAGCGTCCCTATATTAAGAATATTTGCAAACCGTTCGAAGGGTGTTTGTTTGTTGTTCGTAAGCCGTTCGCATCGTGCATTCCTTATGTGTAGGGAGCCGATTCATCGTGCCCATATCCACGAATACCCAACACCATCTCATCTGCAACAGATAATATTGCAAACTTAGACTACTAATGAACGCAAATAAAAAAAGGCGTGCTCAATATTGAACACGCCTTCTATCTTTCGTTATTTACTGAATGTCTCTACGCTTCTTTGTCTTTGTCAGAAACCTTTGTTGCCGTGATAAAGTAGAGTATCAGAGCTGTGTAGGCAACAAGTGCGAGAAGTTCAGAAAGATGGTTCTGCCACCATGCAGCATGGTCGAACTCAACACCAAAGAACTTAATCAGTGCCGAAACAACACCCATAAGTGCACCACCCGCAATAAAGCCCGATGCAATAAGTGTTCCTTTATCGGCACGTAGCTTGTTAATTTGTTCGTCCTTAGAACGTGTTGTAACATACCAGTTCACCGCACCACCTATAATTAGAGGAATATTCAGCTGAATAGGAATGAACATACCAAGCGAGAAAGCCAATGCAGGCACCTTGCAACGGTCTAACACCAATGCAAGGACAGCACCTATACCGTAAAGAATCCAAGGCGCACCCTGTCCGCTCATCAATGGTTTAATAACAGCAGCCATAGCGTTAGCCTGCGGTGCTGCCAACTGTCCAGAATTGAAACCGTAGGTCTTGTCCAACACAATCATTACACCTGCAACGGTTGCTGCCGATACAATGGTGCCAAGGAACTTCCACGTTTCCTGCTTCTTAGGTGTGGTACCGAGCCAGTAACCAATCTTCAGGTCGGTGATAAACGAACCTGCCATCGACAAGGCTGTACATACAACACCACCCATAAGCAATGCTGCCAACATACCCGAATTGCCTTTCAGTCCAACACCTACCATTACAACAGAAGCCAAAATAAGAGTCATTAGAGTCATACCCGATACAGGGTTTGAACCCACAATGGCAATGGCATTTGCTGCAACCGTTGTAAAGAGAAAAGCAATTATTGCAACCAGCAAGATACCAACAACAGTGTGTATTAAGTTGAATTGCATTACACCAAAGTAGAAGAATAAGAAGATAATGATTAAAGTAATAATACTGCCAAATGCAATAATCTTAAACGAAATGTCGCGTTGTGTTCTTATCGCTTCTTCTTGACTTGCTCCTTTGCCCTTCATCTCTCTTGAAGCTAAACTAACAGCACTTTTAATAATGCCCCACGACTTTACAATGCCAATAATGCCCGACATTGCAATACCACCAATACCAATAGAACGAGCATAGTTCTTGAAAATCTCTTCTGCCGACATACTGCCAACTGTGGTAACAATACTTGCGTCCCATTGGTTCAGTATAGTGTCTGGAAATATAAGTGCCATGCCTGGAACAACCACCCACCATATAGTGAGCGACCCCATACATATAATGAAGGCATATTTTAAACCAATAATGTAGCCCAAACCCAAAACAGCAGCACCTGTATTTACCTTGAATACAAGCTTTGCCTTGTCGGCAATGGTTTCGCCAAAACCAATCATACGGCTTGTAACGGTTTCGTTCCACCAGCCAAATGTAGCCACGCTGAAGTCGTAAAGACCCCCCACCAAACCAGCAAGCAACAATGGTTTCGCCTGGCTGCCACCTTTCTCGCCACTCACAAGCACCTGTGTTGTGGCTGTAGCCTCTGGGAAAGGATATTTGCCGTGCTGTTCCTTAACAAAATACTTGCGGAAGGGTATTAAGAAGAGTATTCCTAAAATGCCACCTAATGCTGCTGCAATGAATATTTGAAAGAAGCCTGCTTGTAAATCGAGCATATAAATGGCAGGTATTACGAAGATACCGCCTGCAACAACAGCACCCGAACAAGCACCAATGCTCTGAATAATGACATTTTCGCCCAGCGCATTCTTGCGTTTGGTAGCCGACGACATACCAATGGCTATAATGGCAATTGGTATGGCTGCCTCGAATACCTGTCCAACTTTAAGACCTAAGTAGGCAGCAGCTGCCGAAAACAGCACAACCATTACTAATCCCCAAGTTACAGACCACGTACTTACTTCTGGATAAACCTTATTAGGGTTCATCACAGGTTGATACTCCTCGCCTTCTTTCAGTTCACGAAAGGCGTTCTCAGGAAGTTCAATGTTTTGTTTTTCTTTATTTTCCATATCTTTAGTTGTATGTTATTCTTAAGGTAAAGCTTTGTTGTAGCATTGTATGCTTCAGCCTAAAACAGTCGCAAAGATAAGTAAAAAATAGCAAAAGCACTACTAACTGTCAATAAAATCACCATAAATTCAGACATAGTTGCCTAATATTGTACATATTTTATGTAATTTTGCGCTATGAAAGAAATAGAACCTATAGCCTATTTTCGTTCCCCGTTTACCACAAAGTTTGGCATTCCACGCCAGAGTGGCTTAGTTAGCGAACTGCGAGGACACATTGTGTTTGAACCAAAGTTCAGCAATGCAGATGCTTTGCGTGGCTTGGAAGGCTTCGATTATGTTTGGTTGATATGGGGTTTCTCGGCGAACGAGCCTGTTGGTGGCAAGAAATGGAACAAGAACGACAACCTTATGGTGCGTCCACCACGTTTGGGAGGCAACGAAAGGGTAGGGGTGTTTGCTTCTCGCTCGTCCTATCGCCCTAATGGTTTGGGCTTGTCGTCGGTGCGCATAGTAAATATAGGCAAAAATGGTGTCATAGAAGTTTCGGGAGCCGACCTTATGGACGGAACACCTATATACGATGTAAAACCTTATTTGCCATACGCCGATGCACATGTAGAAGCACGTGGTGGATATACCGATTCAAGCATTTGGCAATCGTTAGATGTAGAATTGCCCGGCAACATAGGCAATTTCTTTAATCACGACGAAATAAAGGCATTGTCGGAAGTACTTGCTCAAGACCCTCGTCCACACTATCAGCAATATGCCAATCGTGTTTACGGTATGACATTTGGAAATAAAGACGTCCGCTTTCGGGTAGAAAACGGACGTTGTATAGTTCTGGATATAATTGTTTAAAAGCTTCTTTTGCGTACTACAACTATTTCACTTCTATTTTCTCTACACGTGGTTTCGAAACTGTAGGCGCAATAGGTGCAACATCGGGTGTAGTGTTGCCACCGTCTGGGTTGGAAGGAACAGTTACAGGATCCACTTCTTCGTTTTGTTCTTCTTTGTTGTTCCTGCTGTTATGTTTGTTTCGTTTTCCTCGAATACTGTTAAGCACCTTTTCGGCTTGCTTTGCTTCCTCTTTGTCTAACGAATCTTTGTTAAGCGTATCAAGAGCAATCGTATCCAGCTTTACAGCATTCTTTTCTGCCAAGTTAGAGTCAGGCTCTATTGAAGTAAGTGTATATTTAGGGTCGTGCATGTGGTTGAAATAATAGAAAAATCCGAAGCCTACAAGGAAGATAGTACCAATAACTATGAATATTACCAGTCCACGACCAATAGTGGGTTCGTCGTTATCGTTGTGTAAAGGTGCACCACAATTAGTACATTGCTGCTCGTTTTCATTCACTTCTGTATGGCAATTCCTACATTTCATATTGTTCCTATTATTTTGTTGTTAGTTCTTTTCCTATTGTTTTAGCATTCAAATGCACTTATCCTTGTTGTTTGTATTACTAAAACATCGCAAAGGTACGCTAATTCGAACGTTCGTCAAAATAAAATAGAAGTTTTCATTCCTTTTTGCTTTTAATGTATTGTTAAGGAATCGCAACTGACAGTAGATATTTTTTTTGTAACTGAGGAAAGGAAAACCCAGTAGCTTCGCACTGTAGGCACAATCCTGGCAAGCGTGAATATGTTTTCGGTAGCAAGCAGATGTACATCAATAAATTTCCAAGCAAAGTAGCCAAACTTCTGGCAACGTACACCTGATACTTGGAGATTCAAGCATACTTACAAGTAGCTTATTTGTGATACTATCATCTGCAAGGATTTTCTATTTAATTGTTCCCGAAGCCAACACAGCATTATAAAGGTTCTAATTATTTTGATACGAATAAAGAAAATTTCGACACGAAGATGAATTTAAGATGACTGAAAGAGGGTATATCGAATTGAGTTATCGATATACCCTCACAGTTAATAATTTAGTTTATTTATTTCTTTGGGCAGCCTGTCCAAGGTTTCAGCTGCTTAAAGAAATCGTTTCCTTTGTCGTCTACAAGAATAAATGCAGGGAAGTCTTCTACCTTAATTTTATAAACGGCTTCCATACCAAGTTCAGGATATTCCACACACTCTATACTCTTGATGCTACTTTGCGATAATACGGCAGCCACACCACCTATTGTACCAAGATAGAAACCACCATGCTTCTTACAAGCATCGGTAACCACTTGCGTACGATTACCTTTAGCAATCATAACAAGCGATCCGCCATTAGCTTGGAATTCATCTACGTATGGGTCCATACGGTTGGCAGTTGTAGGTCCCATAGAACCACAAGGTAGTCCGTTTGGTGTTTTTGCAGGACCAGCGTACAATACTGGATAATCTTTGATGTATTGTGGCAATGGTTCTCCTGCATCGAGACGAGCCTTGAGTTTTGCGTGTGCAATATCGCGTGCTACAATAATAGTTCCCTTCAGACTTACACGAGTAGAGACGGGATATTTAGTAAGTTCGGCACGCACAGCATCAATGCCCTTGTCTAAGTCGATTTCTATACCCTTACTTCCTTCACCAGGCTTACGATACTCTTCAGGAATAAGTTCACCAGGATTAGTATCTAACTTCTCCAACCAAATACCATCTTTATTGATTTTGCCCTTTATATTGCGATCGGCAGAGCAAGATACACCCATACCGATAGGAACGCTGGCACCATGACGTGGCAGGCGAATGATACGAATATCGTGTGCAAGATACTTGCCACCAAACTGTGCACCGAGTCCAATTTTATGTGCTTCTTCGAGAAGTTTCTTCTCTAATTCGATATCACGAAATGCACGACCTGTTTCATCGCCAGTTGTAGGGAGTGCATCGTAATATTTGATACTTCCAAGCTTGACTGTGAGCAAATTCTTTTCAGCTGATGTTCCACCAATAACAAAGCAGATATGATATGGAGGACAGGCAGCTGTACCTAAAGTCTTCATCTTTTCTACTAAGAAAGGAATGAGTGTACCCTCGTTCTGAATAGTAGCCTTAGTCATTGGATAGAAGTAGGTCTTATTTGCAGAGCCTCCACCTTTCGCCACCATTACGAATTTGTATTCTGCACCTTCGGTTGCTTCGATATCAATCTGTGCAGGAAGATTGCATTTGGTGTTCACTTCTTCGAACATAGTAAGCGGGGCATTTTGAGAATAGCGCAAACTTTCTTGTGTAAACGTATTGAATACACCACGCGAAAGAGCCTCTTCGTCTTCGTATCCTGTCCATATCTGCTGACCTTTTTCGCCATGAATAATAGCAGTTCCAGTATCTTGGCAGAAAGGTAAACTCCTTTTGCAGCTGTTTCGGCATTGCGAAGGAACTGGAGTGCAACATACTTGTCGTTTTCAGAAGCCTCATTATCGTTTAGAATAGCGGCAACCTGCTTATTGTGTGCACGACGTAGATAAAATTCGCAATCGTGAAATGCCTCTTGTGCCAATAATGTTAATGCTTCTGGTGCTACCTTTACAATCTCTTTTCCTTCAAAGTTCGCTACTGTAATTCCCTCTTTAGAAACCAGTCTGTACTCTGTTTCATCTTTTCCCAATTGAAACATTGGGGCATACTTAAATTCAGTCATAATGTTTTTAAAAATAACCTGACATCATGTTATAAGGCATCATTGTCTTACACTTCATGGTGTCAGGTTTCTATTAATATTTTAATCTGTTGTTGCTTCGAACTTACGTTTTAAGCGTAACTAACTAGATAATTGTTATGCCAACTTAATATCCAAAGATTTCTTCTGTTGTAACACGCTTTATAGGAGCTATCTTCTCTAAAGCTTTCATATCGAGTTCTTTCTCATCTCCAAGGATAAGATACTTGAATGTTTTATGGGCTATATTAGTTTTTTCGAAGTTGATAATATCATCGAATGTTACACTAGGTAAATCGTTATATATCTTTTCGCTCAATGTACAATTTAAGCCCATCTTTTGTGCATTCATATAAGCAGAAAGAATAGAGAACTTGGTTGTACGAGTAGAAGCAAGACTCTTCAATAAGTTCTGCTTAGCCAAATCGAAATTAGCTAGTCGTACAGGCATATTATTGAGAAGTTCGTTAAACTGTGCGATACAGTCCATCATCTTATCATTCTGTGTGATTATGAATGTGTTGAAGTAATCTTTATCGCCCAAACGATTTGGCATGTGATAGCTTGCGCTGGCTGTATATGCTAATGCACGAGCCTCGCGCATTTCTTGGAACACAATAGCATTCATACCACCACCAAAGTACTCGTTGAAGAGCGAAATCTTTGCAGCATCGTTAGGATTCCATTCCTTATTTTCGTTATGGAATTGAACCATATAGATGTTCTTTGCGTTGTAAGGTGCGATAATAACTTCGTTTTGAGGTGTTGTTTGCAGAGTATAACGTTTTTCCTTTGGCAATGGTGCAAACTTCTTAGCTGTTTTGAAAGTCTTAGCCAAAAGATTATCAATATCTTTTATAGATGATGGACCATAGTAGAGTACTGTTTGCTTGTAGTTCTTCAAGTTTTTAAGTACGTTCAATAGCTTTTGTGGGTCCATACTTTTCAGCTGCTGTTCGCTCAAAATATTACGTGTAGAGTTATATGGGCCATACATACCATAATTTTGTAAAGCTCTAAAGTTGCCTTTTTGGTCTGCCTTATTATCTTTTTGCGATTTAATAAGTAAATCTACAGCAGCATTGTAAGCAGCTTTATCTACCTTTGCATTGTCAATTACATAATTTATAAGAGCTAAAGCTTTTGGAAGATTTTCGTTCAAACCTGTCATATAGAAGTAGGTCTCATCTTCTGATTGTTCAATATCGTAGTCGCAAGCTAACTTATACAGTTCTTGTTTTATTTGTGCATTGGTCATCTTATCAGTACCAAGATAGTCGAGATACATTTTTGCATAAGTCGGTAATATATCGCTTTCTTTTCCAAAAGGAATTTGCAAGTAGAGTGTAAATAAGTCGTCTTGTGTATTCTGTTTATAAAGTATAGGCCAACCTTTCTTGTCATACCCTTAGTAAGGTCTTTCTTGAAATCAACAAATACGGGTTTGATAGGTTCTACCTTATTATTTACTATTGTTTGTAAGAAAGTAGAATGTTTATCGTTATTTGTTGGGATTGGCGTTATTTTTGGTTTATCAACCTTATGTATTGTCGTGTCTGTTCCCTGCACTTTATAGATTGCGGCATAACCATTTGTGAAGAAACGATTTGCAAAGCTAACTATTTCTGCTTTTGTCATCTTTGAAATACGGTCAAGTTGTCCAACTTCCTGCTTCCAATCAACATTATTAATGAAGGCATTTACAAAAGCCTTTGCTCGGAACTGATTGTTATCGAGATTTTTATAATAACTGCGTTTGTAGTTGTTTATAACAGAAGGTAGCAAGTCGTCAGAGAATTCTCCTTTTTTTAACTTTTCTATTTCGGCAAGCAATAAATTGCGAACCTCTTGCAAAGTTTGTCCTTTTTTAGGTGTACCCAATGCAATAAACATTGAGTAGTCTGTTAAATCTGAGAAACCTGCACCAGCAGATTGAACCTTCATAGTTTGATTCAAATCTAAATCGAAAAGACCTGCATGTCCGTTACTCAACAAATTACTAATAATATTGAGTGTATCGCATTGTAACGAGTTTCCTCTTTCACCTCTCCAACCCAAATAAACAGTTTCAGCTTCTAAACCTACTACAGTAGTATCTACTGGATGTGTAAACTTAGGTTGGGCACCATATTGAGGAATACTTAGAGTTTCACTCTTTTTCCAGTTTCCAAAATACTTTTCAATGGTAGCTACAGTCTCGTCTGGGTTAAGATCGCCTGATAAACATATAGCAATATTATTTGGCACATAGTATCGGTGATAATAGTTCATAATATTTGTGATAGAAGGATTCTTCAAATGTTCGCCTCTACCAATAGTAGTCTGTGTACCGTATGGGTGGTTAGGGAAAAGCTTTGCCATTAAAGCTGTGAATAGCTTTCTTCCGTCGCTTGTTAACCCCATATTATACTCTTCATATACAGCTTCAAGCTCTGTATGAAAGCCTCGAATAACCATATTTTGGAAACGGTCGCCTTGCACTTTTGCCCAAGAATCTATTTCATTACTTGGTATATTCTCTACATAACAAGTAACATCGTTAGAGGTATAAGCATTTGTACCCTGACTTCCAATAGCAGCCATTAACTTGTCGTACTCATTAGGTATATTGTATTGTGCAGCTATCTGAGATACAGAGTCTATTTTATGATACCATTCTTTACGTTTCACGGGGTCTGTTATATGACGATACTCTTCATAAAGGTTTTCTATTTGTTTCAGGTAAGGGCGTTCTGCTTCGTAATTAGAAGTACCAAACTTATCTGTTCCTTTAAACATAATGTGCTCCAGATAATGTGCCAAACCAGTTGTTTCAGCAGGATCGTTACGACTACCTGTACGCACAGCTATATAAGTCTGGATACGTGGTTTCTCTTTATTTACAGTGATATATATTTTCAGCCCATTGTCTAGGGTGTAGATGCGTGTCTTCATCGGATCGTTAGGCACGCTTTCATAGGTACGTATCTGTGCTTTTATTCCTACAACACCAAGAAGTAGAAGCAAAGACAAACCTATATTTCTAAAAGAAAGGTTCTTTAGCATAATGTTTAACTTATTTTTTTATTAATTGATTATTGTATTATTACTCTCTTGTTCTAGCTTTTCAAGGAAAGCCTCCAACACGTCTTTATCTATATCGCCCATACTATATTCTTTCTCTGCATCTTTGTGGATTTCGCTAATCCACGTTTTCAATGCATCGTTATAGTCTTTTACAATTTGTGCTTCGATATCTTCAGTAATTTCTTTACTACCATAACAACTTTTAATAAGGAATCGTGTCCAGTCCCAAGCATATCTGTAATAGTTTGCATTTATTTCTTTGAAACGATCGTTCACGTCTTCGATTGTTTCTAAAAGCCCACTCTTAATATCCTCAAGTATGCGTTGCTCTTCAAAATCTGGTAGAATTAATCCTCCTAGATCGTTCCATACATTAATGGAATCTTGTTCTAAAGGCTTATCGAATATATCCAAAAGCTTGGCTTTCTTAGCATTTCTCCTATATAAATATGGAGAGCAATGTCGTATAGCCGAATACCCTTATCCAGGTTAGATGCTTTTATGGTATAACCTTTATATATATAGCTATCAGAATTCACCCCACACGTTTTCTTCAGCATTTTTAGATTATGTTTTCCTCTAAATAGTTCAAACGCTGTGAAAGGCGATAGCCACTCAAAATTAATGATACTTTTCTGTGTTCCCTGTGGGCGTAAGTCGCGTTTATGCCATTTCCGTATATCGCGATAGAGTCCTACAGTTGCAATATTTCTTCCAGGAACAATGCAAGGTTTATCGTTATAAGCAATGATATATGAGAAAGGAAATGCTGTTGTATCTGGGTGATTGGTTATTTTACCGAAACAAACAGAAAACGAACCAATTGTTGCTGGCATAACTATATGGCTACCACTGGAGGTCTTACATCCTCTTTCTAATATTCCATAGTGCAACGGTCCCATCTTGTAAGCGTGATTTGAGAAGTTTGTGGCTGAACCTGCATTGTAGAACGAATACATTCCTCCTATAAGAAGTGTGCTCTTATGATGCGAAACAGAGAAAGGACCGCAAAAAGCAGCACATGCTTCACCATTAGCCATATACGAATTGGCAAAGAATACACTCTGTGAAGCCGTAAAGCCGTTTGCAATATGACAAGTTTCGCCTATAAAACAATCTTGTATTTTAGTACTATTAATAATGCTTGAGCCTTCGCTTATGATAGAGTTTTCGCAGATAACACCTGTACCTATATAAACATTAGCATGTTCTGAGCTAAGAATGGTACAGTCGGAAAGTCTGCTCGCTCCAGATATCTCACAGTCGTTGTGAATGATTGTATTTGTTATCTCCTTAGAGTTTACTATCTTTACATTGTTCCCCATAGTGCTAACTGCTGGTGTTAGACGTGCTATTTCTTCTGAAACTAATCTACGAATAGCATTCTTAAGAACCTTATCTTTAAAGTGTTTTACCATAAGGGCAGCAAACTGACTACTTAATTCAGGAAACATAATGATGTTTCCATCGCCTGCCTCATTCAATACCGATATAACATTGCCTTGCCCATAAGTTGCACCTTCGGTTGTTTCCATTACCGAAACGTTAGCAATCAAACAATCATCGCCTATAATGTAGTTGTTTATATAGTTTCCTATCTTTTCTATCAAACAGTTGTTGCCTATGGTTACGTTTCGTAAAGTAGCATCGTTAATGCCAGAATGCTTAAAGAAACCTTTCGAAACTTCAACATTCTTCTCAAAGGCTCCTAAACGAATATCTCCATAGAAGATAACACGATGCAAGTATTTAGGTTGGAAACCATCGTCTGCCACTTCTATTTTGCTCCAGTCTTCAGCCCAACAATTGTTGTTCTCAAGAATAGAAATCTCGCTGTCGGTTAGTGCTCTGTATACCATATTTATTCTGAAACAATAAATGAAACATTATTTTATTGCATTCCTTCTTCAACATCTGTGTTGTACAAGAAATCGTTGTAAGGATACTTCTGCACGTGAAGTTCTCTTACTTTTTTATATAAAACATCTCTAAACTCATCGATATTCTCCTTTTGCTTTGCCGATATAAACAAACAATCATCGTTTAGTTTTGCCATCCACGTGCGTTTCAATTCTGTAAGCGATATATTTTTCTTATTCATTGGTGTTAGGTCGTCGTCTTCCTTCTCTTCCCAAGAATAATTATCTATCTTGTTGAAGATTATCATTGATGGCTTTTCGGCGCAATCTAAATCTTTTAATGTTTCTGTTACTACTTGTATTTGTTCTTCAAAATCGGGGTGAGAAATATCTACAACGTGCAATAATAAGTCGGCTTCGCGCACCTCGTCGAGTGTTGATTTGAACGAATCAACCAAATCGGTTGGCAATTTGCGTATAAATCCTACAGTGTCTGCTAAGAGAAAAGGTAAATTCTGAAGCACTACTTTACGCACTGTTGTGTCTAATGTGGCAAACAACTTGTTTTCGGCAAACACTTCGCTTTTGGCTAGCATATTCATAATGGTTGATTTGCCCACATTGGTATAGCCTACCAAAGCTACACGAATAAGACGTCCACGGTTCTTTCGTTGTGTTATTTTCTGTTTGTCAATCTCTACTAAACGTTGTTTCAGTAGGGTCATACGTTGCAAAATTATACGACGGTCCATTTCCAATTGGGTTTCACCAGGACCACGCAAACCTACCGATCCTTTACCACCGCCAGAACCAGAACCACCACCTTGTCGTTCGAGGTGTGTCCAAAGACGTTGCAAGCGTGGTAACATATAACGGTATTGTGCCAATTCTACCTGTGTTTTGGCATTGGCTGTTTGTGCACGCATAGCAAATATATCTAGAATGAGAGACGTTCTGTCTAGTATCTTTACTTGCAATTCGTTTTCAATGTTTCTTAATTGCTTAGCCGATAACTCATCGTCGAAGATTACCATACCAATAGGTTCGTCTTCATCTTCTTTCTGTTTAATGTATTCTTTTATCTCTGCAAGCTTTCCTTTACCCACATACGATGTCATATTTGGTCCACCAACACGCTGTGTAAAGCGTTTAACGGTAACGGCTCCTGCTGTATCGGCAAGAAATTCCAATTCATCTAAGTATTCTTTGGTTTTGGAATCATCTTGTTCTTTGGTTATTAAACCAACAAGCACAGCTGTTTCAGCCTTGACTTCTGATATAACAAATTCTTTCATTCAACAAATACTAGTATATATATAATGTGGCTACAAAGTTAATAAAAACTTAAGAGTATGTGAGAGACGTATGAACGTTTTTTATTCGTAATTGTTATTTTTTATAAATAATGTGCTGTTTACCGCACCTTATATAACAGAATAACGTACTTTTGCAAGCCAAAAGATGCGAGCAGAAGTATGGCAGCTTAGTATAAAGAAACTGTTTCATACTATGGTTTCATAAGTTTCATACGGTGGAAACTGCGAGTTTCTGCGGAGAAACTGAGAGTTTCGCACTATTGATACTGCGAGTTTTTTATAATTGTACTAACTTTTATTAATAAGGAAGATGGAGATAACAATAGCACTTGGTTCAAATACCAAACAAGAGCGGCATATAGAAGAGGCTTTTGAAAGACTGAAGGCTGTGTTTCCTGATATTACTTTTACGCAACTACAATGGACAGAACCAGTTGGTATTGTGTCGGATAAATACTTAAATTGTATTGCGCATTTCACCACTTCGCTATCGTTAGAACAACTTGTGCAGCAGCTAAAGAATATTGAAACTGCAATGGGCGACACACACGATAACCATAAACAAGGCATTGTACTGATAGACTTAGATGTTATAAAATATGGAGATAAGGAGGTTAAGAAAATTGCTTGGAAGCTATAACATATTTAGAAGCAACCCTCTTGCAGTGTTCAGGCAGCGTTTGTGTTGTATTTTGGCATTTTTGTGCTTGTCCATTTTTCGGCATCTGCACAAACTACCGATCCTGACCCTGTATTATTGGATAAAGCTGTGGCATATTTCAACTCGGAGAAGTATCACGAGGCATTGCTTATTTTTCAACAATTAGATAAACGATACAAACTGAACGACCGCTTTCGTGCTTATATTGGTTTGTGCTATTACAACGAATGGGAATATAAAAGTGCAACAAAGTATCTCGACGAAGTAACACCACGCCTTACTATGCTTGCTCCTCACGAACGCTCTGTGTATTATTTTGCCAATGCAGAGAGCCATTTCCAGTTGCAGGAATACAAACTTGCCATTCCTTTTTACGAACAAGCACTTGCTGTTTGCTACGACAACGAGAAAGGGGAAATATACTATCGGCTCGGCTTGTGTTATATGTTTGGGTCAGAATGGGAGAAAGCACGCAATGCCTACGCACATTGCGAAGAATTTTTCAGAAAATATAGAAGCATACCCGATGTGGAAGCGCGACTAACACAAGCCATAAATATGCGCAAAGGCTGTCAAGCTAAGATTAACGAAAAGTTAGCTATCGACAGCATTGCTCGTGCTAAGGCGATAGAAGACAGCTTGCGAGCCATTGCGGCAAGTGTTCCGTTGGATTCTATATACACCGAAAAATCTATAGATTCCATACATTCAAAACCTATAATAACAACATCTAAAATAGACACGAAGAAACAAACGCCCCAACTGCCAATAAACGATAAGCCTGCAAAACAAAAAAAGAAACAAGAAGATGTAGCACCTATCAATCTTGAAGACTTGTATAAAAGCAAGGTGAAAGTGGAGGAGTAGTTTCTAAGAATACACTTAAAACCAGACAAAACAGAAGTGGAACTAATAAGTATTATAAAGAAGTGGACATTGCCAGTAGCAATAGCTATGGGTGCTGTGGTTTATTTGTTGTTTGCTTTTATACCCCTGCTATCTCCTGCTGCAGAAGTATTCGAACCTATATTTGGTTTTCTGTTGCCTATCTGTATGTTTAATGCTTTATGTAACGTTCTGTAAAGTAAACTTTCGGAAACTTATTCCTGTTCAATGGCATCTGTGGATAGGCGTGTTTCAGGTGTTGTTTGTGTTTATTGCAGTAGGTTTCATACTCTTCTTTAAATTGCGGGGAAATGGTTTGATACTTATGGAATCGATATTGGCGTGCATTATTTGTCCTTGTGCATCGGCAGCTGCTATTGTTACACAGAAGTTAGGTGGCAACATAGAGGATATGACAACCTACACTTTCTTGTCAAACTTTATTTGTGCAGCTCTTATTCCTATTTGTTTTCCACTGATAGAGCCTAATGTGAATGTAGGCTTTGCCGACTCGTTTTTTGTTATTCTTAATCGTGTTTGCCTTATTTTGGTTGCTCCGATGTTGGTAGCTTACTTCACAAAACATTGGCGTATATTGCAGCCACTTTATAAATGGATTGTAAGTATGAACAATCTTGGTTTTTATTTCTGGGCTTTTACACTTACTATAGTAACGGGAACCACAGTGAAGAACATTATTCATGCCGATACAACTATCTTGTTTCTCGTCTTCATTGCTCTTGTGGGCTTACTGCTTTGCTTGGCACAGTTTGCCATCGGTAGGTTTATAGGTCGTTTTTTTGGAAAAACTATCGAAGCGGGGCAAGCTTTGGGGCAGAAGAACACTACATTCGCTATTTGGATTGCCTTTACCTATCTTAATCCGTTATCGTCTGTTGGTCCGGGTTGCTACATTCTTTGGCAGAACATTATCAACAGCATAGAACTATGGTATTACGATAAACACACGCACACATCTTAAAGAACAATATACTTACCGTATATGCACGCACAATATAGCCTGTAAATGTACTACATAATATGTAAAAAGCGAATATGTCGATTGTGGCATATTCGCTTTCCATTTTGTTTATTTCACAAAATCAATAAGGGTTTGAATAATGCGTTCGGCTGAACGCCCGTCCCATCTGTCGGGAATTGTTGCTGTCTTCCATTTGCCACTAACCATATCAGAAACAGCAGTACGAAGTTTCTGTGCATCTTCGCCCACAAGTACATTCGTGCCTTGTTTCACGGTTTCAATATGCTCGGTATAACTATTCAGTGTAGCACACGGAACATTAGTAAAGGTAGCTTCTTCGGCAACATTGCCCGAATCGGTTATAACTCCTGCCGCGTTCAATAGCAGATAGCTAAACTCTAAGTATCCTAAAGGTTGTACTATATGCAGGTTTCTGTGTTTTGATGCATCAAGTAACTGTACAACTTGTGCTGCATCAGTACGCAACGGAGCAATAATAGGCATATTGCCAGCAGCTTCAGACATAGTTTCTAACATTCGTTCTAAATTTGCTTTATTGCTCATTAGAGCCTTACGGTTGAGAGTGAAAACCAGATATTGCTTTGGCTTCAACTGTAATTCACTCACTGAAGCTATATTCTCCAACGATAAATCGCCCATTCTGCTACGATTAAAGCGTATATTATCAATTAGGATATTACCAACCATATATACTCGAGAAAGCTCTGCCCCTTCTTTGTTAGCAATGCTGTTGTTGCTCAGACCTGCGGTGAATAGCACGTCAGATAGTCCGTCGATAACCAAACGATTAATCTCTTTTGGCATATTAATATCAAACGAGCGGGTTCCTGCTGCTATATGCGCTAAAGCAATGCCTTGTTTCTTTGCAACAATAGCTGCAGCCATAGTAGATGCAAGGTCGTCTACAACCACAACAACGTGTGTAGTGTTCTGTTGCAAATACTGCTCAAACTTCGACATTACCTGTCTGTTAGTTCGTTCAAGTTCTCACATTCTACACCGAGATATACATCAGGGCGTGGAATTTGCAGGTCATCGAATAAGCTATCCTCTAACGTTGGATCATTCTTACTTCCTGCATAAACCAATGAATAGGCAATGCTTTTACTGTCCCAACCTTCGTTTTGCTTTTTCTTAATAATCCTGATAATAGGTGCAACCTTCATAAAGTTTGGTCGTGCACCACAAAAAATACAAACTTTAAGTTCGCTACTTGTTTGTGTCATTTATACTTTTATTTTCCTTTAAACATCTCTTTTATACTGCCAATCGAGCCCATAACGCCCGTTGCTTCAAATGGAAGGTAAACCGTCTTTTGGTTTTCGTTCTTCGCAAGTTCTTCCATCATCTGTATATACTTCTGTGCAATGAGGTAATTTGCTGGATTTGTGCTTTGTCCGACAGCGTCCGTAATTTTCTGAATTGCCACAGCTTCGGCTTCAGCAATATGTATTCGTGCTTCTGCCTGTCCCTCTGCAATGAGTATAGCCTGCTGTCTGTCAGCCTCAGCACGGTTAATCCGCGATGTCTTTTCACCTTCCGACTGGAGTATGGCAGCTTGTTTTTCACCCTCGCTGGTAAGAATTGTCGCACGCTTATTACGTTCTGCCTGCATTTGTTTCTCCATTGCTTGCAGCACACTCTCCGGTGGTGTGATGTCTTGAAGCTCTACACGGTTCACCTTGATACCCCATTTGTTGGTTGCATCGTCGAGAACTGAACGCAACTTGGTATTAATGGTGTCGCGCGAAGTAAGCGTTTGATCGAGTTCCATCTCACCAATGATGTTACGAAGCGTAGTTTGTGTCAGCTTTTCGATAGCATTTGGTAGGTTGTTTATTTCGTACACAGCCTTGAAAGGGTCCATAATCTGGAAATAAAGTAGCGCATTGATTTGCATCTGAATATTATCTTTCGTGATAACATTCTGACGGTCGAAATCGTAAACCTGTTCGCGTAGGTCTATAACGTTTGTGTAGACATAGCGTCCGTGGCGCACTGCCACCATTTCTTTCGCTCTATCGATAAAAGGAATGATGATATTGATACCCGGTTGCAAAGTTGCGAAGTATCGTCCTAAGCGTTCAATGATGCGTGTTTCACTCTGTGAGATTATAACGATTGCTTTTTTAGCAAAGACGATTGCCAATACAACGATGGCAATTAATACATAAGATCCAATGTTCATGATAGTTCTGTGATTTAGTTATTAATAAAAGGAATATTACTCTACCGTTTTCACGGTTATGATTATCGAATCTAAGCTTACAACACTTACCCTTGTGCCTTCTGCAATAGCTACACCACCTACAGAAGTAGCTTTCCACGAATCGCCATCAATCTCTACTCTTCCGTATCCGTTTGGAGTGATGGGTTCTGTTACCTTGCCCGTCCTGCCTATAATGGCATCAGCATTGCTGAGTCTGATATCTTTGTTCTTATTCAAATATTTCAGTGCGAATGGTCGAACAAAGAAGATGCTTAATGCACTAACCACAGCAAAAACAATAACTTGCAGTGCATAACTGTCGCTGAAAGTCGAAACAATAGCAGCCACAACGCCCCCTATGGCAAAACATATAATGAAGAAATCGCCATTGGTCAATTCCAACACAAGGCACAACAGACCTACTAAAGCCATGCCAACCAAAGATTTTCAAAGAAGTATTGTATCATAGCGTTACGTTTTTTAATTAGAATGTAAAGTTAATACTTTGTAACCAAACTAACAACTTTTATATAAAGAAATGACTAGAGAACAGAAAAGAAGAGCTATTTTGCTCTTCTTTCTATATCATTTATGAGTATTTCGCATACATAGTTTACTTTCTAGTTTTTACATCTTGTACTTTTCTAATTTTTCTACGATAAGTCCAAAGAATATTATCATCGGTTAGAGTTATTGTTTTCTCTATTAAGGTTGGCCAATTGTCTTTTCCTATATATGTTTCGGTGTGTATATGTGCTATTCGCTCAGATTCATCTACCGTTGTATCTGGTTGCGCCGAGTATGTATCAGTAGAATCATATTCGGTTGAATCCCATTCAGTCGTATCAACTTCAGCTGTATCAATACACGTTGAATCGCTATCGTAATCGTCTACAGCTACAGTATCTTCATCAAGGCTATCAACCACAACACTATCAGCCCAATTGTCATCTAAATCACTGTCGTATACAGGCGTAGTGTATTTGTCTAAGTCGGTAATATATGTCCATTCGCCTTGTTTATTCCTACTTGTCTGTGATGCAAAATAGGTCATATTCCTATTTGTTCCATCAAGTGGTCGTCCTTTAGTTATGTTTCCTTCTGTCAGTGGATTGGAAAAAGTCTGAATTAAATCAAGCAAATTTGGTATATATGCGGCATAAAGATTGGTTAAGAACTGTACATTGGGCTTTCCCGTACGGGTCAAAGCCTGTGTTGCATATCTATTGTAACTGTATATGGGGCCTGCTAATTCTGAAGGAATATCGCCATAAATCAGATTTATTAGGGCTCTTGATAAATCTGCCGATATCTCTTCCGAATTGCTTACAATATACGATTTCATATCGGAAGTAAAGGTAAGAATAAGCGGACGCTTCTTCATAATATTAGCGAAAATATAATAAAACAGACTATCGTGAACTGTTTCTACGTTCTTTTTTGTATAATTGACATTCTCTAACAGGGATAGTTGAATAGTTGTTGTGAATGGAGAAACATTTAAAACCGTTAAACGGACTTTACACGAGAGATAGGGTTCACGCCTTGACATTCCATTAAAAAGATTATCATATTCTTCTGTAATAGAACTGAAGTCGAGCATTGTATTTATGGAATCGGGAGTGCCACTCTGTGTTTGTTCTAATGTAAACTCGTAAACTGCAGACTGCCCTTTCTTAAACTTAGGACTGTAGCTATTGTTTTTTTGCGCCCATAGACCGTTGGCTATAAGCAATGTTATGATGGTTAAGAATATTCGCATCTTATTTTGTTGTTGTTTTATTGCTTTCATCTTGTCTGTTTCTTTAGTCATCGCGTCGCCTTACTACCTTATAAATTGTGCCAACACCGTTCGGATAGTTAATAATAACTGTATTTTCGTATTTCTCCAGCCAGGTGTTCTTATCCATTTTTACATCTATTATATTCTGAGCCTTGCACAATACTCCTCTATCTTCTATCGAGGGAAGTGAATCTTCATAGTCTGTTATAACTGAATCTGCGACAACTGTATCTATTTCAACAGTGTCCACATCGGTTGTATCTATGTCGACGTATGGTTCGTATACGCTTGAATATGTTTCCAAATTCATTTTAAGATTTATAGCCCTGCCTTTACCTTTCGTTACATCACTCACAAACTTAAACGAATCTTTTTTCTCTTCTAACTTTCCTTCTTCTCTGTATCCATTCTCACAGCGTAATTGATAAGCATCTGTAAACGCATTGATACCAGGAACAAACAAAGAAATGAATCCTTCTATGGCATTTGCTTTTCGCATATCTTCTATAATCTCTTCATCGCTTTGTTTATCTTCGCCTTCAAAAACGGAAAGTTTCCGCCTGCGCCCTTCGTTAATTACTTGTCTATATAATTCATCTGCGTTGATAACTTTCCATTCGCCCAATCTTTTTGACATCATCAAATATAGTTTGAGAGTCTTCATAAAGTTAATTACGTCTAAAACCTCTTGGTCTCCTTCTTTTTTCTCAATAACCTTAGGTAAGTTTATATCCAGAAGTTTTACCTCCATAATATAGGAATATGGTGTTGAATCAAGTACTTTCAGCGAGAATTTATTCGAAATACTGTCGCCTGTAGGAATCATTCCTGAAATATCCATTAGAGAAAAAACTCCCCCCAAGGATACAAATGGTGAGTTTAGTTCTAATCCATCAACAGTAACATTATCACAATTTCGCCTGTGTGTTTTTGTACATATATACTCGTAAGTTGCGGTTTGCCCTTTCTTAAAGTCAGGCAAATAAGTTTGTTTAATTTGTGCTGATGCCCAGAGGGTTGTGAGCAACAATAGTAACGTTGTGGCGGTTCTACGCATATTTTGATAATTTAATGAGTTATACTTATTGTTATAACCTCTATTTCTTAATGACGCAAAGTTATTTATTCTTATTTAAATAAGCAAATAACACTATATTATTTATTAAAAAGAAATAAAAACAATACTTATCGTGAAAAAAGTTTGTACTTTCGCAGCCAAAATAAATAGAAAGAGCTGATAACAGCTAAGATTTCCATAAGTATTTTAAAGAAAATAAGAAATGAAACAGATTAAGTATTTATTGGTAACAATTGTAATTGCCACACTTACCGCATGCGGAACCACATCTACAGTGCCACTTACAGGTCGTAGGCATACCATTAGTGTGTCTGATGCAGACATCCTTAGCTTAAGCAAAACACAGTATGCAAAATTTATGGCGAGCGCAAAGAAGTCTACAAATGTTAAGAACACACAAATGGTAACACGTGTTGGGCGTCGATTAGCTGATGCTGTAGAAAACTATTTGCGCAATAATGGTTATGCTGACGAAGTAAAGAACTTTCAGTGGGAATTCAATCTTGTGCAAGATAAGCAAGCCAACGCATTCTGTATGCCTGGTGGAAAAATTGTTGTTTACGAAGGATTACTACCTTATACACAAAACGAAGCAAGCTTAGCTATTGTGTTGGGACACGAAATAGCACACGCAGTGGCAAAGCATAGCGCCGAGCAAATAACAAAACAACAGAATCAAAGTATTGGAACTACTATATTGGGAACAGTTTTAAACTCTACAGTTGGCAGTGGTACAGGCGATATTGTTAATTCAATAGCTTCAACAGGACTTTCGCTTCTTAATTTGAAGTATAGCAGAAAGAATGAGCAAGAGGCAGATTATATGGGTCTTATTTGCAGCAATGGCAGGTTACGATCCGCAAAACGCTATTCCTTTTTGGCAACGTATGGCTGCCTCATCGCAAGGAGCGCCTATGGAATTTATGAGTAGCCACCCTTCTGACGCAACTCGCATTAGGAATATACAGAAATGGATGCCAGAAGCAATGAAATATTATCAGAGTGGTCAAAGTAAAGAGAGTACTACAATACAAAGTATTCATATAGGTAGTGGTAAACAGAAAAGAACACGAAATAGATAATTATCTCAAATAGCTCATTAGACTACAATATATCTAGTTCTTATTACTCTGGTATAGTTCTCTAACATATTTTATATTCTTATCGGCATATTGTCTATCCGTGTAACTTTAAGTAGTCCGCTACGCCTGTGTTGCAAATACAAACAATCTGCTTGATAATAAAACAAACAATGTTTAGACTCTAATGCCCCGTTTAGGATAAATGTGTTAATTTCTATCGGTAATATTCTATTTACGTAAAATTCTTCAATAGATTATAAATTCTATGATATTACACGCCAAAAGCTACTGTCTTGCGATGCAAGATAGTAGCTTTTCTTATAATAACACTAGTAATATCATTTCAGAATAGGATTATCATTGCAAAGTTAAAGTTCAGTAGGAAATGGGTAGATAGACTATAAACAGAACCTACTTTACTCACAAGTCAAATAGAATATATCAGATATCAGTAGCTCTTTTCTTAGATATCTGTCACTATCGTTACAGATATCTGTAACGATCGTCTTAGATATCTATCAGTTTCAAATTAGATATCATAAAAACCGATGGCTTTTTGGGCTCTATGTAATACCACTTAAAAGATATATACTCAGATGAGAATTACAGATTCCATTACTCTGCATAGTTTTGTTAATAGTTTTATTATAAGTGTTTGATTAACAATATACTATTCCTTTTTCTGTTGTGTTGTGGTGGGGCCTATTATAACTACCATCTTTCTTACTAAGCCAAAATAAAAAGCACTTATAAATTTCATTGATTAGATAAAGTAAACGAAAGCCGTTTCAGAAAATTCATCTGTCAGACATTTATTGTTCGAATAGTATAAGAATATAAACGAAGACTCATTAACAGGATCAACAGTTCTTTTCGAGACAGTTAATGAGTCAAAACTCTTGGCGTAATGGACATTTGGTAGGCTGAAAAGCTCACGGAACGCTTTTATTTACTACCTTTGCAGCATTTGAAAACCTATGAATAAAAAAACTGTATATTCTGCAACAGCTCAAATGTTAAAAAGAATGGTCATCGACGTAGTGTTCAGATGTATCTTTGTAAGGATTGTGGTAGACAATTCCAAGGTGGATTACGTATAAATAATGTGTCTCTTTGGAATAAGTATCTTGCCTCAAATAGAACAATCTCAGACCTATCCCTTCTTTATAAATGCTCAGAGCGAACCATACGACGTAGATTAAGTTTAGTGGTAGATAGTTTTACAGCTACTTCCCCCAAATCTGCAGTAATAATAATAGATACAACTTACTTTTCCAAGACATTCGGAGTGATGCTTTTTCAGGACGCATCATCAGGTAAAATACTTTATCGCAAGTATGTTAAGAACGAGACTAATAAGGATTATCTTGATGGACTTCAGTATATTGCGGAGCGTGGAACAACAATAAAAGCAGTGGTATGTGATGGACACATGGGACTTTTACAAGCAATAAACTTCTGTCCTGTACAAATGTGTCAATTCCACCAATTCCAGATAGTTAGAAGGCTTCTTACTAACAATCCACATTTACCTGCAGGAGTTGAACTATTAACTTTAATGCGGAGTATGTTCTCTTTGGCAAAAGAAGAGTTTATAACTGCTTTTGAGAAATGGTGTGAACAATGGAAAGAGTTTCTAGACCAACGAACTCTTCTAATCTCTGGCAAGACGACCTATACACATAGAAGACTGAGAACTGCAAGACGTTCTATTAAGACGCATCTAAAATGGCTCTATACGTATGAAGATTATACAGATTTACAAATTCCCAATACAACAAATCTATTGGAAGGATTTAACTCACAGCTTAAAGAGCACTACATAATCATAATGGATTGAATGAAGCTAACAAGAAGAAGTTTATAGATGGATTCATAAATACTAAAAAGTAGGCTGAAATGACCAGCCTACCAAATGTCCATTACTAAAATCCGTGAGCTTTTCAGCCTACCAAATGTCCATTACGCCAAACTCTTTGTATTCTTAGTCTACTTGCGTTGGCTTATTTTACTCTCCGTTTATTTCCTTTAATCCAAAGATAAACTCCAAGTGAAATGAACGCAAGCAATATAAGTATCATTTGCCACGCATACTTTTCTGGTTCTACCCAAAATTCTTTGAAAAAGTTTATGCGCCCAAGTATCTCTACAGGTGTCCAGAACACAATAACAGTAGCAATAGACATGCGAATGTTAGCTCCCCACGATGCAATGTAAAGTTGTCGTTTAAACATAAATAACGAACCTATAAAGCAGCCGAGCCCCACAAGAAAAGTTATAGGGTGGTGATCGCCTAAGAAACTCTTATCGTAACAAAACATTAGCAGCAGATACATTCCCCAAAGCATCATCATAGTTTCCATAAAAGTAACGATACTAGTGTGGCGTGTCATAGGTTGTGCACAGATGGTGCGTTGTTTTTTACCAAAACATTTGCGCTGAATCCATGTAATAAAGTCGCATCCGTTGCGTGTTGAGAATATATACATCACCATAATAGACGCCCACATACCGAACGAAGCAGGCATAATTAGGTATTCAGGTTTGGTAACAACAACGCCATTCTCTATTTCTGGTGGCACTCCATAACGCCGTGCATAGAACATAAACAGAAATTCTACCCACCCTGTCCAGAACAATAAGCCGCCAATGAATCCCCAAAGAGTTTGTCGTGTATCGCCTTTTGTAAATACACCCACTATCACCATAATTAAGCCGACAAACCCTAACAAGAACCCCGCAGTATGAACAGCACTTTCAGACATAGTTTTCTCCATAGCAATCATAAGTCCATGACCTAATGGCATAGAGAAAAGTACCAACAGAAAAGATGCAATAGCACGTCCAGTATATAATTTCTTAATTTCCATTCCTTATTGTTTCAATGTGTTCTTATATAATATAATGTGTAATTAGTTATGATAGGAAACGTAAATATAGTATGAAATATTGTGAATGTTTGCCTAATTCAGTTTTTTTTCTTTTCTTTGCACAGTGATAAAACAATTTGTAGACAATAAATTAAATGAATCGAATAAGCTGCTTATATATATTTTCTTTATTTGTTATGTGTGTATTTGCACAACAGCCCAACTATAACAAGATGTCGCCATTAGTGCGCGAAGCTGCTACCGATGTTATTCAGCAACGCAGGCAAGCACCTTCTATCTATCCTGAACAATATCAACCCACTATCACAGCTTTTGCAAAATTCAGTGGCAACGCCGATGGACTAATAAAGAAGTATAGCTGTCGGCAGCTTGCAAAAGTAGACAATGTATACATTCTTTCTATTCCGTTGAACCAATTAGCAGGTCTTTCCAACGAAAAAAACGTATTACGAATAGAGGCTGGCAATGGAAATAGGATACAAATGGATACAACAGCAATATTGGTAAATGCTTTACCTGTTTATAGTGGACAAGATTTGCCACAGACATATACGGGCAAAGGTGTTGTAGTTGGGATACAAGATATTGGTTTCGACCTTACTCACCCTACCTTTTATAGCACAAATATGAAAGATTATCGTATTAAAGCTCTTTGGGATCAGCTGTCAAAAGATACCATAGGTAGTACTTTGCCCGTAGGGTGCGACTATCGTGATGCATCAAATTTGTTACAGATAGGACACTCTTTAGACGGCTTTACTCAAACACACGGTACACACACCGCAGGAATAGCAGCAGGAAGTGGTTCGGAAGGAAATAATATTGTTAGTCCATACAGAGGAATAGCTTACGATGCTGATATTGTTTTGGTGGCAAATGCTACAGGCAACAATATAGACCTAATTGATAAGAAGGACTATTACAAGTACACTTATGCTACCGATGCATTAGGCTTTAAATATATTTTTGACTATGCCGACACTCAAAGTAAACCCTGTGTAATTAACTTTAGTGAGGGAGGACATCAAGATTTTCACGGTTACGACCAACTATACTATGAGATGCTCGACAAGATGACGGGACCTGGACACATTATTGTAGCTTCGGCAGGGAACGATGCCGATTGGATAAACTACGTTCACAAACCAAAAGGTATACCAAATATAGAGTCGTTACTGTGGGGAAATCGTGAAAGTGCTTACTTTACAACAAAGACCGACAAACCATTTGTGTTCCGAATGAAAGTAGCTGCCAACACTTCTACTGCACAAATTGTTGAAATACCAATGGAACAGGTATTGGCTTGCAAGACTCTTTGCTGATAGACTCCATTAAGATAGGCAATCAGATGTACAAATGGCGTATCTTAGCCTATCCATCAAGCTATAATTCAACAGATGTTATCTACGATATTCGTCTTGAGAGTAATCCAAACTTAGGATACGATATTTCTGTTTCAATAGAACTTGCAAGCAGCGAAGCTACAATAGACTTATACCGTATAAGAGGATTCTTACCTCCGCGCGATCAAAATCCTATGCTAAAGATGGGCGATAATAGTTATAGTATTAACTCTCCATCGAGTGCACCAAGTGTTATTTCGGTAGGAGCAACGGCATATAGGCGAGGCTTTCTTAATTATTTAGGCGAGTGGAAAGAATATGACAAAGGTACTGATGGGCGACGGACATCATTCTCTGGTGTAGGACCAACCATAGATGGGAGAATTAAACCCGATGTTATGGCGCCAGGACAGAATATTATTTCAGCTTACAGTAGTTATTTTATCATGAACCCAAAGAATGCAGGAGCACCTCTCGCATCAGATGTAAGACACTTTCAATATAATGGAAGAACTTACGCTTGGAATGCTAATGGGGGCACATCAATGTCGTCTCCGGTTGTGGCAGGAGCCATAGCTTTGTGGCTTCAGGCATACCCTCGTCTTACACCGCAAGATTGTTTGGAAGTTTTTCGTAAGACTTGTACCCAATACGACACATCGTTAAGCTATCCAAACAATTGGTACGGATATGGTGAGATAAATATATATGCAGGTTTGAAAGAGGTTTTGCGAATGGCTAAAGCTGGTATTGTGCAACACGAAAACTCTCAAACGTGTACAGACAATAAGCGTATTTATTATATTGACGGACGTTATGCAGGTACTTCCGAAAGCAATTTGCCACGTGGCATATACGTTCGCAATCATCAGAAATTTGTAAAGCATTAAGTAACATAGCATATTTTGTATCCTTTTACTTGTGCGATTTGTTAGGATAAGATAAAAGACATCTATCTCAAACACAGATATACTTCTTTTTAAGGAAGAAGAATGTCTTATTAGAAATTACTGATCATTAATACTTAATAGCCACATTAATTTCTCTTATAAGACAATTTTGAAAGAAAATATAGTGCGTATAAAAACGCAATATCATACCCTTGCAACATAATTGTAAGGAAAAAAGGTTTATATTGGCACATTAAAGAAAATATTATTACTTTTGCATTCATTCTGAAGAACAGTAAATTTATTATGATACATAAGTCAGATATTCTTGTAATAGGTGGTGGTATAGCAGGTATGAGCTATGCTCTCCGTGTAGCCAATAGTGGTAAATACAAAGTAACTTTAGTGTGCAAAACAAAGCTCAACGAAGCAAACACAACAAAGGCACAAGGAGGTATTGCCTCAGTAACAAATCTATTGGTAGATAATTTCGAAAAGCACATAGCCGATACAATGGTAGCAGGCGACTTTATATCCGACCATTGCGCAGTAGAACACGTGGTACGTAATGCACCAGAAGCAATTACTGATCTTGTGAATTGGGGAGTTAATTTCGATAAAAATAGTAAAGGAGCATACGACTTACATCGTGAGGGTGGACACAGCGAGTTTCGCATACTTCACCATGCAGATGATACGGGTGCCGAAATACAACGTGGACTTATGGAAGCGGTGCGTAATAATAAGAACATAACAGTGCTCGAAAACCATTATGCCGTAGAGATTATAACGCAGCATCATCTTGGAATAGAAGTAACACGTCGTACACCAAATATAGAATGTTATGGTGCCTACATATTAAATCCTAACACACAGAAAATAGATACCTATTTAAGTAAAGTTACACTTATGGCTACTGGTGGTTGCGGAGCTGTATATGCCACTACATCTAATCCGAGTATTGCTACCGGCGACGGCATAGCAATGGTGTATAGAGCCAAAGGAACCGTTACCGATATGGAGTTTGTACAGTTTCACCCCACAGTTCTTTACAATCCAAAGAAACTAGACCAGCTTTCTTAATAACCGAGGCTATGCGAGGCTATGGTGGTATACTCCGCCTTCCTAATGGAGAGGAATTTATGCAGAAATATGATAGGCGACTCTCGCTCGCTCCTCGCGATATAGTAGCAAGGGCTATTGATCGTGAAATGAAACTGCATGGGATAGACTATGTTTGTCTTGACGTAACGCACAAAGATGCTAACGAAACTAAAATACATTTTCCACACATCTATGAGAAATGTTTAAGCTTAGGTATAGACATAACCAAAGAGTATATACCTGTGTGCCCAAGTGCCCACTATATGTGTGGTGGAATTAAGGTAGACTTAAACGGTGAGAGTTCTATAAAACGACTTTATGCAGTTGGTGAATGTGCTTGCACTGGTCTGCATGGGGGTAATCGTTTGGCAAGTAATTCGCTTATAGAAGCTGCAGTTTATGCGAAATCAGCAGCTAAACATACTCTAAATGTCATCGAAGGCTATCAATTCAATACGGATATACCTGAATGGGACGATGCAGGCACACTCTCTAATGAAGAGCGAGTATTAATAACGCAGAGTATCAGAGAGGTTGGAGAAGTTATGAGCAACTATGTTGGTATTGTACGCAGTAACTTACGCTTGAAACGAGCATGGAACAGGCTCGATCTTCTCTATGAAGAAACAGAGGAACTATTTAAGCAAGTGAAAGCTACAAAAGATATTTGTGAATTACGAAATATGATAAACGTTGGCTATTTAATAACTCGTCAGGCCATAGCGCGGAAAGAGAGTCGTGGTCTACATTATACAATAGATTATCCAGAGCACGCCAACGATTTGCAAAAGGAAGACTAACTCGATTAAAATACAATAAACATAGAATGGTATGATTGATAAAAAATGGATAGAACAAGGCTTTATTGATGAACCTATAACTGTCAATACAGATATAAGGGCAGAGATAAAACGAATGTGTAAAGAGAAGAATGCCGTGATAATGGCACATTATTACACTGTACCCGAAGTACAAGAATTAGCAGATTTGTAGGCGATAGTCTTGCATTAGCACAGAAGGCAGCTGCAACTGATGCTGATATAATTGTGATGTGCGGTGTGCATTTTATGGGGGAGACTAATAAAATACTTTGCCCTAATAAGAAAATACTAGTGCCAGACCTCAATGCTTCTTGTTCGTTAGCAGAGAGTTGTCCTACTGATACATTTGAAGCATTCGTCAAATCTCACCCCGATCATATTGTAATAAATTATGTAAATACTACGGCTGCAACCAAATCATTAACCGATGTTGTAGTAACTAGTAGTAATGCTTGTCAGATTGTCGAGTCATTTCCTAAAGACACAAAAATTATTTTCGGTCCAGATAAAAATCTTGGAGGGTACATTAACCGTGTAACAGGACGTAACATGTTGCTTTGGGACGGTGCTTGCGAGGTGCACGAACGCTTTTCTGTAGAAGGGATAAAACAACTCAAACAACAACACCCAAATGCTAAAGTATTAGTACACCCAGAGTGTACAAGCGAAGTAGCAGCACTGGCTGACAAAATTGGTAGCACATCTGCCTTACTAAAATACTGCATTAATAACGACGCAAAAGAATTTATAGTTGTTACAGAGCCTGGTATTCTCTACGAAATGCAGAAGTCTGCACCACAGAAAACACTCTTCCCTGCGCCATCTACTGAAGAACCATATAATTGTAATGAGTGTACTTATATGAAATTAATTACCCTCACAAAACTCTACAACTGTATTAAACACGAATGGCCTACAATAGAAGTAGACCCTGATATAGCAGAAAAGGCTATCCGACCTATAAATAAAATGTTAGAAATATCAAAGCAACTTGGACTTTAAGTCTCTATAATTAATCTTTACACCTTATATAATATATATAACACAATATGATAAAAGTAGAAGAGTTAAACGATAAATTAATTGATCTCGCATTTAGTGAAGACATTGGAGACGGCGACCATACAACCCTTTGTTGTATACCTACCGATGCTATTGGTGAGAGCAAATTGTTAATAAAAGAAGAAGGAATATTTGCTGGGATAGATATTGCGAAGCGGGTGTTTCATCGTTTCGATCCAGAGTTAATAGTAGAAACATATATTGAAGATGGTGCGCACGTAAAGCCTGGTGATATTGTTATGAGTGTGAAAGGGCGTGAACAGAGTTTGTTACAAACTGAACGCTTAATGCTCAATATACTTCAGCGCATGAGTGGTATTGCTACAATGACCCATAAATACCAACAAGCACTTATTGAGGTAGGTACAAATACACGTGTATTGGATACTAGAAAGACTACTCCTGGTATGCGTATGCTCGAAAAAGAGGCTGTCCGGATTGGCGGGGGTACTAATCATCGCATTGGACTCTTCGATATGATACTCCTAAAAGATAATCATATCGACTTTTGTGGTGGGGTTCATAATGCAATTTCTCGTGCAAAAGCCTACTGTAAGGCAAATGGGAAAAACTTAAAGATTGAATGTGAAGTGCGTAACTTCAAGGAATTAGACGAAGCTCTGACCGAAGGGTGTGATAGAATAATGTTCGATAACTTCTCGCCAGAGGATACCCGAATAGCTGTAGACATTGTTGCTGGACGTTGCGAAACTGAATCAAGCGGTGGAATAACCTATGAAACAATGATACCATACGCAAAAGCAGGAGTCGATTTTATTTCTTTTGGTGCATTAACACATAGTGTAAAAGGATTAGATATGAGTTTTAAAGCTGCTGGAAGTGATAAACTCGTTATGAAATAACCTATAATAGGTATTCAAGAAGATATAGATTATATTCTCTTATGATAAAAGATGGTAGTCAAAAGTATTAATAACACTTCAGACTACCATCTTTTTATTCCATTACGACTCTATGCAAACCTTTTCTTACTACATTCTTACTAATATTAGTTCAGTTGAGATAATTTATCACAACATTTCCCTTTATTAGGAGTAATATTGTAATAAAACAGAAATCGCACTACTTAAAAGTAGGTATTTTGCCATAACCCCTACTTTTAGGTATTGCACAGTATAAAGAAACTGTTTATCTTTGCACACGTAAACAAAACAAATGTAACAAAATATCAATACGAATATGAAGAGTACAATAGTAGTTTTCGGTTCATCAACCGGTACATGTGAGAATATTGCAAACACCATTGCAGAAAAATTAGGTGTAGAAGCTATCAACGTTACAGATTTTTCAGCTGACACTATTGCCAATCACGATAACCTTATCCTTGGTACTTCTACTTGGGGAGCAGGCGAATTACAAGACGATTGGTACGACGGTGTAAATGTTTTGAAAGAAGCTGACCTCTCTGGTAAGACTGTTGCTATTTTCGGTTGCGGCGATAGTGAGTCTTATTCTGATACATTCTGCGCTGCTATGAAAGAAATCTACGATGCAGCTGAAGGTGCAAATATAATAGGAAGTATTTCTACTGACGGTTATACATTCGATGATAGCGATGCTGTTGTTGATGGTAAGTTCATTGGGCTTCCTCTTGATGATGTCAATGAAGACGATAAAACTGAAGGTAGAATTGATGCGTGGTTAGACAGCATTAAAGGTTCTCTATAAAAGTAAATATGCATTGTATCTAAACATTCATAGGCATAATAGAAGATATGGCTAATGATATGAAGGTTTTATTGAACCATATTTATGAGTTCAAAAAAGGAGTACGACAAATGGTATTATATACTTTCAACAAGAAATACCAAGATTTTGTTGTAGCACGCCTCCACAGCCAGCAAATACCTTATATTATTCAACCTGTAGGAAACAATTGTTTAAACCTATTCTTTGGACGTAAAGAGTGTTTAGATGCAATACGTTTAATAATAACAAAGCCCCTTAACCAACTTTCGCCAGAAGAGGATTTTATTCTTGGGGCTATGTTAGGATACGATATCAGGGTGCAGTGCGAACGCTATTGCGAAAGAAAATGCCGTATATGCAACCAGATACAATAAAAAAAATAGTAATGGTGGAGACCATACTATATTACTAAATAAAAAATCTTGTTCGCGAAATAAAATTATTTCATAATGTTTTTGTATAGGATTAAGGCCGACTGTGAAGTCAGCCTTTTCTTTTTGTTTTTATTTCTCACAGTTTGTTCTTATATCACGCATTCATAAATATGAGCTTGGGAAAAAAGAAGTAGTTGCAATGGCTCTCATCTCTATATAACAAAATTATGAATAGTGTATTGTTTTTTTCAAACTCTTATAATAATAATCAAATAAAAAAACAATGTAGAATAAAAGCATTTATATTCCTCATCTTAATAACTATCTATCAGGTATTATAACATAAATCCATAAGAGGTGTAATTTGTTATGATATCTAATTTACATCTGATAGATATCTGAGACGAATGTGATAGATATCTGAAACGAGCGTGATAGACGTCTGAGAATGTGGTAACTAAAATCTGAATCATTCTATTTGATTTATAAGCAAATTATTGGTATTGCTTACGGTTTTTTTCTTATATTTTGCTTTTTACAATGTAAAATATTGACTATTAACAAATAGATGGTTGAACTATTGAAATGGTTGTGGAAAATATTTGTATACATTTTGTTATGTTTTAGTTATAAAGTAGAGTGTTACGATAAGTTTTCTACTGCGAATATTCCTTTTGCATACTATTTATGAGATACAAACTAAAACCACTCGTGATAATGGTTATGTTATATCACGAGTGGAATATAAGTATTTTCTAGGTGCGTATGAACAAACTGTGAAATATGTAGCAGGCTGCAAACTTAGTTTTCGTTTGTTTGCCGGAGTATCTCATCGCGGCATTCTTCCATTAGCCATTTCGGAGTGCTAGTAGCTCCACAGATTCCAACAGTGTGTACATTTTTAAACCATTCCATGTCTATCTCGTCAGCACTTTCTACCTGATGCGAGTTGGGATTCACGCTTAGACATTCGTGGAACAACACTTTGCCGTTAGAACTTTTACGCCCAGCAACGAAGAGAACAAGGTCGTGCTTTGCTGCAAACTGTGAAATGTTTGGCATTCGGTTGGCAACTTGTCTACAGATAGTATCGAAGCTACGAAATTTAGCATCCTTAGATATGTGTTGCTGTATATATTTTATAATGCGATGAAACTCGTCTAAACTCTTTGTAGTCTGTGAATAGAGGTAGATATTGTGATTAAAGTCGAGTTGTTGTACATCTTCGAACTTCTCTATCACTATGGCATGACTATGAGTTTGACCTACCAAGCCTAATACTTCGGCATGTCCAGGCTTACCAAATATGACTATCTGTGATGTATTAGCCTTTTCTTCATTTTTCAGTTCCACTTCTAAATCAACCCTCTTTAGCTTGTTTGTAACATTATTGCCATCTTTTTCGTATTGATTTTTTATGCGTTGTTGAAGTGCTAACACGACGGGACAAGTTGCATCTATAATTTCTATATTGTTCTTTCGCGCCAATTCGTAAGTTTCGGGGGGCTCACCATGAGCTCGTAGCAACACTGTTGCATTGTGAAGTTCGCGCAATTGGTCGTGGTTGATGGTAGTTAAACCACGATTAGTAAGCCTTTCCACTTCCATACTGTTGTGTACTATATCGCCAAGACAATACAATTGTCTCCCTTTTTTCAGTTCTTCTTCAGCTTTTTTTATGGCAGTTGTAACTCCGAAGCAGAAGCCACTGCCTTCATCTATCTCAATTTGAAGCATTGTTATTATTCACTTTTATTTTAATAGCCCCTTCTCTGCCTGTATATTCAGGGGCATAAGCACATTGTGCTGTACATGTTCCCGATTGATAAATACCCTCACGGTCTACAAAATACTCTGTTTCCACGATGTGAGTTCCCTTTGCCATCATATCGAAATAATAGTTTGTGCAGTAATCTTTTGGTGCTATGTAGTAGCTGCCTTCTTGGTATCCACTGGTTTGTGCTACGGGTTCAAGGCACGCAGGACGTTTGTCGGATACCTGAACAAAATCGTAATCACGGTCTGCCACAATTGTAATACGTATCACAAGTTTGTCGCCAACCTTTGCCTGAACGACATCTTTTGTATTGTTGTTGCTTTTTCGTACAAACAATTCGCGCTTTATGGTTAGTCCTGCATTGCTTGCCTTTATCTCTGTAACAGGCTGGAAGAACTGTGCATACACTGCCCCCCAACTTGTTCCGCTGCTTGTTTTCTCTACGGTGAGCGTGTTTGCAACTTCTACTCCGTCATTTGCATTATGCGAATTAACTGCCACAGGCTGTGTTACCTTCACATATCCCAAACCTGCAGTAACTTTTGGAAGTTCCATAACCTTTCCATCGAGTTTTAAAATGCTTGCTTCGCCATTGTCCATTGTCCACTGACCGTTATTCATAAATGCCCAAATAGCGTCTACAGAATTCACTGGCGTATCCCACGCTTGTGTACGTTTCGACTGTAAAAGCCAACGTTGTAAGTCTTCAATAGTCTGCTTGTTGTCTGGAGCTATTGTCTTGAACGCTTCTATTGCCGCAACTTGCGTTGGTATCTTATAATCGAACCAACTGTAATAAGCTTTCTTTGTATCGAAATATCTGCCCATTTCTTCCTTGTAAACAGTATATTCCTTGATGCTTTGCAAGTATTCCTTAGCCTTTAGTGTCTGTTGGTACTGCTGCAAGATAACCGCCGTATTAGCCTTGCCATATATCGTTAAATCTACAGGCTTCTTTGCTAACAGGTCGATAAGATAGGTTATATCTGCTGTTGTCTTGCGTTTTGCCAATGCATTGCTGTACAAATAGTCGCAAAGCGCATCAGATGGGAAGATATTCTTATATCCTTTGCGTTGCAGACACTTCATCTCTGCAACACGTCCAGCCACTTCTTTGTCTAAGAAAGCAAATGCAAAACGTAGCATATCTTCGGTTTTCTCATCTTTCGCCCATCAATACGTTCAAGCGGGTCAGGGTTTTCACCACTTCAATCGTCATATAGAAGCTACCTGGCATATTCTCCCACCAAGAGAAAGAACCATCTGGGTTTTGTAATTCAGTTAGTGCTTCAATAGTAGACGACAAGTTGTACTTTATCTGATTCTCGTCGAAGAAACGCACAAGCATTTGTTTCTGCTCTCTTTCGTTCTTTGCTTCCATTACCCAAGGTGTTTCTTTAAGAGCAAACTCTTTCAAGTCTTGGTTCTTTTCTAACGCTGACATCAATGAGGTTTCACTTCCTTGTTCGCTTCTCCAGCTTTCAATAGTTTGTCGTATCTTAGGTGATGTCTTTAAAACTTTACTTGCTAAGCTGTTGGCATAGTAAGCTGACACCAAGCTAATAGCGTTATGCTCAGTCGCATCTGCAACAAATGGCAAGGCTTGTATCATCAACCAATTTGGATTATTGGTGTATTCAATCGTCAATCGTTGATCTGTGGTGTTTGTTGGGAACAGTTTTGTAAGGTCAATACTCTTCTCTCCTGCCTTGTTTGCGTAAACGGATAAGTGTTTACTATGTATTCGCGATTTGGAAGTACTGCCAAATATTGCTGTTCTCCGTCAGAATAATCATCGCCACTGGCTATGATGCGCACAATAAGTATACCATCGTTGGCAACAGAGAGTTTATTAGCACCTTCTTCCGACAGCAAACTTGCTAATGAGAACGTTGCCGTTGTTGTTCCGTTCGCCTCTAAAGCGTAGTCTTTGCTTTCGGTGTAGAGAATCTTCTCAGTTTCAGCATCAAGTATTTCCATAGTAGCCTTGCCATTGACAGCTTTATCTGACGAATTAAAAATACGTGTTGAGAGCATCGCTTCGTCGCCCATACGAACAAAACGAGGCATATTGGGCTGCACCATTACAGTCTTTTTAGCTACCACTTCATCGGTTAGCATACCATAATTTATGTCCTTATCGTGTGCAAGACCGATGAAGCGCCAGGTAGTAAGACTTCCTGGCAACGTGAATTTAATGCTTACATTTCCGTTGGTATCAGTGTTCAGACGTGGATAAAAGAATGCTGTCTCATTAAGATTTTCACGCAATTGGACATTATTAGAACCTCTTTTTCCAGGGACAGAGGTAGAGTCGGCAACAGCATAGTCTACATCAGCCTCCTCACGAACATCGCTATCCTCTTTTATAACGGGAGCAGTGAACTTAACAGTGCTTCTTTCAGCCTTTACTCCTAGAGCATTACCTTGTCGCGTTTCATTTAGTTTCATAGGTTCCATCTTTACAAATTCCTTTGTTTCTGCTGCAAAACGGGTTCCTCGAATGAATAGTTGATTAAAACTTAAACCATTTACAAAGCGTGCATCGAATCTTGCAAGAGATAGTGAAGATTCAGTTAACGACTTGTAGTTTGCTACTTCATAGAAGTCTAAGATTGGGAAATTGAAGCTGCTCCACTCTATATAGGCTGGGAGATTATTAGTGTATGAAGAAGAAAAGTCCCACAAGTGCTCTGCAATTTGGTCAAGACTCTTGTCGTAAAGTGTTGCCATAAGCTGCGCCTTTGCTGGTTTTCCATCGGGATAGCATACATTAAGTGTCCATTCTTCCTTCTGTCCAGGTAGCAAAAGGTTACGGAAGGTAGTCCACTTCACATTTAGATGTCTGTCGGGCATAGGACGTCCGATGTTCTCATTATGCGTGTATAGCTTGCCATTCTTTACCCATGCAAGATTCAAAACAATGCCATCGCCATACTCTTCCTTATACGTTAGCTTCCAAGTAGTAAGGCTATTGCTTTGATCAATAGTCCCACTGTCAATCACTTTATCACCAGAGAAGATGGAATAAACAATGTGTTGGTCGGCATCGGTAGCACCAAACTGCACATAAACAGGCTTTCCATCACTTGGGAACTCGTTTCCGCTTATATAGAACCAATCGTGTGTCTCTATAACAGGACGCTTGTCGTCCATTGAGAATACAACAAATTCTTGCTCTAATGTATCTTGTTCACAAATAGCTTGTAACATATAATGACCTGACTGTAATGGTTTCAGATCTACAACCTTATTAGCTTCTACTGTTGTATACTTGCTAAACGATGGAGTTTTACTCTTATAAGATGCTATAGCATAGCGCACGTTTCCGTCAATAGCCGTACCTGCAGCATTCAGATAAGAGAACTTAATCTGGCGTAAACTATCTTTCAGCACTTTGTCGGGCATATCGCTTGTTAGCATTGCGGGCTTTGTACTAATGGTAGCGATGTACTTGCAGATCGAGTCTCGCCTGCAAGGTCGGTAACATCGGCATCTACATCGAAACTGTAAAATCTTGCTGACTGCCAATTGCTGCGCTTTCTTGTCTTCTTACTATTCTTTTCGTCAGGGAATATAAAGGGTAATGTGATTTCGAAGTCGCCCTTTTCGTCGGTTACGGCTTTACCTTCGTAAACCAACTCCTCGTTTTCTGTATCATACCAACACCATAATGCGGCACGACGATTGACAGTGTACAGAACATTTGCACCTTGAACAGGCATACCCGAATAAGTTTTTGCATGTCCTTTCAGTTTTATGGTATCGCCAATAGCGTATTTTTCTTTATATTCGTCTACATCTACCGTGAATGTAGGACGCTTATATTCTTCTACTTTAAAGTTCACAAAGCCACTTATATCACTATTTGCATAGATACCGAAGTCGCCTGTAAGTAAGTTTTTAGGTAGTTCGAAATCAGCAGAAGCAGTACCAAACTCATCTGTAACAACCTCTTTCCAAGTTATATCTTCATCGTTTGCGTCTCTTAATATTAGACTTACACTTTCGTTTGCAAGCGCTTTACTCTTCAAAGTCTTATTATCTTGACTATAAGCAACGACCGAAGCATGCACAGTTTGTCCAGGACGATAAATTTCTCTATCGGTAAATAGGTCGTAAATCTCTTCATACGGAGTTGTAACCTCATATTCATAGTTTGTTCTAAGACTAGAGCTAGGGCATGCTTTGTCGGTATTTGTAGACACATACACCTCGTCTGGAACACCATTGGAATAACTGTAGTAAGCTTCTCCGTGTGCATTGGTCTCAACAAATTTTACAGTGGCTGGCTTGCCGTAGGGACCTTCTATTGTTAGTTTTATCTTTGCATTCGGCACAGGTTGTCCTGTTGTTGAATTAACCACGACATATCGTACCTTAGAATTTGGCTGTTTTTCTGCAATTAGATATAGGTTGGTAACATAATACAGCTCATATTGTGGAGCTAATTGCTTGTTTGATGAGGTCAGTTCCAACAAATAAACACCCTCCTCTAAGCTTGGAATTTGTAGTGAGTCTTCGATTTCCTCGTAAGGAGCATACGATGGATAATTACGCTTGACAATTTTCGTGGTAGCAGGCTGTAGTTTTGCTTTTATCTTTGCTAAATCTGGGCGATAGCTAGGGGCTAATTTGTTATCGCCCGTCAGTGTTGTGCGTGTTATTTTCAACGTCAAGTCGTTGATATTCCTTACTTTAATGTTTTCTATAGTCTGTTCTTTATGAGGTATACCTACATTATTTTCAGTCCACATCTTAAACATTGGCGCAGTGAGGCGTTCATGCTCGTTGCGCAGATAGTTTAATTCTTCCCATGTTCCCCAACGTTTCACGGCATCGTCTATATATTCGATTCGCTGTTTTGCACTAATATCTTCAGCATTAACCAAATACCTATACTTCGCTACAGCCACACTCCCACATACAGGTAAATCGCCGTAACGCGCTATAAGCGAGTCTAAGGCTGCCTTGTCGTTAGCGTCTTCCACATTCAGATAAGCACTGTAACACGCTGCTTCGCGGTTGCCGACAGACGTATAATATTTATCTGCCTTATTATATTGTCCAGATTCGAACGCAATAACGTGTAGAAGGTCGTTCTTAAATATGGCATCGTTCTTTCCACCTTTTATCAATGGGGCATATTTACTATATTGTACGCCTGCCAATAAGGCAGGATTTTCCATTGCTTTATCGAAGTAAGTGGTGCTCGAATTATCTTCGGCATCGTCTCTATCGAAGAGTTTGCCCAACGCACAGCAGTAAACGGCGTGCAATACCTTATCTGTTTTCTCTGTTTTATCACAGAGTTCCTTCAGGCGAGCCTTTTCCGTATCAACCGAATCGGGCGATATTTGTGTCTGCAAACTTGAGGTTAGCAACTCTGCTGCTAACAAGTTACCGTACGATTTCTCTTTTTGCGCCTTGCTAACAATCTTCTTTAAAACAGCTAATTGTGTCTTGGGCAAGTCTTTTCCCCGTGCTACGTCTACTTGTTTCCACAATTCGCCGTAGCTCTGTGCAAACAGATTGAATGACACCATAAATAATAATGTAAGTACAGTTAATAGTTTTCTCATAACATCTTTCTTTTTAGAAATAATTGAAAAACAGGTGCAAACTGTTGTTTTGAATGATAAACGACTAATAAATCATATATCTACAACTTCTTTTATTCTCACTCTTTTGTAATCTTCTTTGCGTTTCGACTCATAATTTTATATGTTCATATATGCAAAGATCCATTTCTTATAATAGCGCAAAGGTACAATTTTATATTGGATAATGCTAATAAAAGATATTTTTTTAGTAGTGTAGAAATACATTTTTTAATTGTTTTTTTATATCTTTGCACATATAAAGTATCTCGCTTATGTTGTTGCATTTTTGCAACGATAAAAAAGAAATAAATTATAATAAATATATGGTATATACAAACATTCTTCTAATTTTAGTTACAGTACTGTGTGTAATATTATTGGCTAATAGAACAAAAATACTGAAAAGAAAGTCAGAGAAGTACATAACTTCATTACCATACAAGCCTTTAGAGATTAATGAAGTGAAGAAACTCTATAGTAATGGCGAGCTTCTTTGTAGTGTAGGATACTTACATTACCAATTAGATTTTGCTAATGCTATACAGAAAGAAGATTTGGGAATATTCTTAGGTTATGCTATGAACGCATCTGAGCCTATTGGTCGCATCTATATTTACGACAATCAGAATGTTCAACGTGGATATATAGACAATCAAACCGAACTCTACCATACTCTGTCTGTTCGTAAGAAAGTTCCTGTATATGGTGTTTCGTTACACAATGCAAAAGATGGGTATAGTGGTGAGGTGTGTATTAGAATAAAATGAGAAAATAAGAAATGAACTTTTAGTTTGCATTCTTCGAAGTGTCTCTATCTACTTCGTATTTAAAATAAAGATGTTTGTTTGGTTATAACACCTTTATGCATTGGTTAAGAATATTGGTTCCTGTCATCTTTTATTCTCATGCTCACATCTTGGTTGTCGTTATAGTCAACTGTATTGTTACGTCATCATTATAACGTCTATCAACTTGTTCAGCAATAAAACAGAATATGGACTCAGTAGTAAATAGATGAGAAGGTTGAGTAGTAACTATTGTTTACTTACAAATTAAATAGCCCCCCTCGTATTTTAGTTACTCTTTTTTTAGATATCTGTCACGTTCGTCTCAGATATCTGTCACATTCGTCTCAGATATCTGTCAGTTGTAAATTAGATATCATAAAAAATTATCCCCTTTATGAAAATATATCGTAATACTTGGAAGATGCTTATTCAGATGAGAATTATGAATACCTTTACTCTGCTGTGTTTTCATTAAAATGTTAGTATAAGTTGCTGGCTAACAATAGATATTAGGGTTTCATTATATAGGAGTAGAAGAGGTTGCAATCACCCTCTTTTATACTGAGACTTTTATGCAGTAAACGTATATGCTTTTGAGTATGAAACTGGTACTTTGCTATGTTAAAACGAAATAGTTAATTCTATATGATAATATTCTTCCAAAATGGAAGTCTTTTTTTGTGTCTTTGTATGGCATTATCTAACTTTTATAATAATACACGACTTCACATCTCAATATGATTATTGTCCTGTTCACTACACACATGTTTCACACTATACCTAAACTTATCAAAACGATGGAAGCCCATATCTTCTACTCGTTGTTTGCTTTCGTCTTGCGCAATCTCCGTATTATAATAAGGTATAAATGGTAGACGAATAAGTGTTCTATCTGTATATCCATTTTCAACAAGCCATTTTAAGTTGCTCGTAACTAATCTATTACTTTGTGTAGTATAGGTTTCATACGTTTGTTCGTTCATATCTTTTACATCAACAATAAACTCTTTTATAAGCGGTGCAACCATTTCCAGCTGCTTCAAAGGCACGTTCAACGATGTTTCCAATATGATGCTCCATTCAGGATTCATTATTTTTACAAACTCTTCTATGAATTTGCTGTGCAATAAAGGCTCGCCACCACCAAAGCAAATGCCTCCACCAGTTGCCACGAAATAAAGGTCGTCTATTTCCACCTCGCTATAAAGCTCGCTTGGTGTAATGGTTCTTAATACACCATCGGGCGACAAGCATTGTGGATTCAGACAATACTTGCAATGCAACGGACAGCCATGAAAAGCCACAAGAGTAGTTACGCCCTCACCATCGGTGGTTAAACGGTGGCGATCGATGCCGATTATGGGTGCCTTTACTTCTTGCATTTCTTCTTGTGCGACTTGTATTTAGATGTCGTTCGGTTGTAAACATCGTCTCGTGGACCCGATGTTATACCACCTACAAGGACCATTTCACCTTGTATAGATCTCTCATCGTCTTTTAAAACAATGGTTCTATTATTATTTTCTAATAAGTCTTTAGCCTTAACAATCTTTTCTTCATACCCAATATACGATATTTTCAATTTTGTTTCTCGAGGCACTTTCACTGCAAAATAACCATCTATGTCGCTTATTGTCCCTTTGGTTGTGCCCTGAAGAAATACTGAAGCCCCTGGTACAGGTTCTTTATCATCAAATATCAAACGGGCACGTACTACAATCGCATCTTCTGCTCCTTCAGAAAGGTCTTTTACAGCAATACTGTCTAAAGCATTAACTTGCGGAATAGGGTTCTTAACGCTGTCCTTATTTATATTCTGTGCTCCAACTTGCGCAGGAATGACCATTGCGCACAAGCCTGCTGCAATTCCACCCAACTTTATGGCAAAACCATTGCGTCTCTTTCGTTTGAGTTCTTCCTCTAAATAGCGCACTTCAGCCTCGCATGCGGGGCATGTACCTTTGCATTCTCCTTTATAATGACACTCTTTCGGAGCGTAACTAATACCGTTCTCGTTGGCTATTTTCTGCCGAATATCCTTTAAAACCTTGCAAGTTGATTTACCTTTATTCATAAGTTGAATGTAATTTAAGTTTATTTTCTCTCTTCTGATACCGAAAAGTCTATGTTGCGAAATTACAAATAATTTCTTAAAAAACAAAGCAGAAATACATATAAACCGACAAAACGTCATTAATTTAGCCATTTTGACAGTTTAAAACATATCTCAATATTGTCCTGTTCACTACACACATGTTTCACACTATACCTAAACTTATCAAAACGATGGAAGCCCATATCTTCTACTCGTTGTTTGCTTTCGTCTTGTGCAATCTCTGTATTATAATAAGGTATAAGGGGTAAACGAACGAGCGTTTTCTCTGTATATCCATTTTCAACAAGCCACTTTAAGTTGTGTGCTACAACCTTGTTGCTTTGCATGGTGTAGGCTTTGTAGGTTTGTTCGTTCATATCTTTGACATCGACAATGAATTCCCTGACAAGCGGTGCAACCATTTCCAACTGCTTCAAAGGCACGTTCAACGATGTTTCCAATATGATACTCCACTCGGGATTCATTATTTTTGCAAACTCAACGATGAACTCGCTGTGCAATAAAGGCTCGCCACCACCAAAGCAAATGCCCCATCAATTGCCACGAAATAAAGGTCATCTATCTCTATTTCGCTATAAAGTTCGCTCGGTGTAATGGTTCTTAATACACCATCGGGCGACAAGCATTGCGGATTCAGACAATACTTGCAATGCAACGGACAGCCATGAAAAGCCACAAGAGTAGTTACGCCCTCACCATCGGTGGTTAAACGGTGGCGATCGATGCCGATTATGGGTGCCTTTACTTCTTGCATTTCTTCTTGTGCGACTTGTATTTGGGTGCTGTACGGTTATAAACATCATCAACATCCTTGAGTGGACGTGGTGCTATTTTGCCTGTAACGATTGCTTCGCATTCTATGACGCTCTCATCGTCTTTTAAAACAATGGTTCTATTATTATTTTCTAATAAGTCTTTAGCCTTAACAATCTTATTTTCACACCCAATATACGATATTTTCAATTTTGTTTCTCGAGGCACTTTCACAGCAAAATAACCATCTATATTGCTTACTGTACCTTTTGCTGTGCCCTGAAGAATTATTGAAGCTCCTATTATAGGTTCTTTATTATCATTAAATATCAAACGGGCACGTACTACAATCGCATCTTCTGCTCCTTCAGAAAGGTCTTTTACAGCAATACTGTCTAAAGCATTAACTTGCGGAATAGGTTTTTTAACGCTGTCCTTATTTATATTCTGCGCTCCAACTTGCGCAGGAATGACCATTGCGCACAAGCCTGCTGCAATTCCACCCAACTTTATGGCAAAACCATTGCGTCTCTTTCGTTTGAGTTCTTCCTCTAAATAGCGCACTTCAGCCTCGCATGCGGGGCATGTACCTTTGCATTCACCTTTATAATGACACTCTTTCGGAGCGTAACTAATACCGTTCTCGTTGGCTATTTTCTGCCGAATATCCTTTAAAACCTTGCAAGTTGATTTACCTTTATTCATAAGTTGAATGTAATTTAAGTTTATTTTCTCTCTTCTGATACCGAAGAGTCTATGTTGCGAAATTACAAATAATTTTTTAAAAAACAAAGCAGAAATATATATAAACCGACAAAACGTCGTTAATTTAGCCATTTTGACAGTTTAAAACATATAGGAATAGAGTTTGATATATAAGAAACAGAACATAAAAATAAAAGAAACAGACTATGACATTAGATAAATTTACAATTAAAGCACAAGAGGCTATCCAAGCAGCAATAAACTTGGCGAGCCGTAATGGGCAACAAGTAATTGAGCCATTGCATATACTTGCTGGTATAATGGAGAAAGGAAAAGATGTAGTGAACTACATTTTCCATAAGTCAGGCATTAATCTACAAATAGTAGAAAGTGCAGTGCAAAGCGAAATTTCTCATTTGCCCAAAGTGTCAGGAGGCGAACCATATCTATCTCCCGATGCAAATAAAGTGATACAAACAACAATGGATGAGTCGCAAAAATGGGCGACGAGTTCGTTAGCATAGAGCCTTTGTTGCTTGCTTTGCTAAAAGTTAACTCTTCAGCAAGTCGCATTTTAAAAGATGCAGGCTGTACAGAGGAGATTATGAAAGCAGCAATAAAAGACTTAAGACAAGGTTCGAAGGTACAAAACCAAAGTGGCGACGAGAACTATCAGGCTTTATCAAAGTATGCACGTAATTTGGTTGAATACGCTCGGTCAGGAAGGCTCGACCCTGTAATTGGTCGCGACGAAGAAATACGTCGTGTATTGCAAATTCTTTCACGAAGAACGAAGAACAATCCTATACTAATAGGCGAACCGGGTACAGGTAAGACTGCTATTGTAGAAGGTTTGGCAGAACGTATTGTACGTGGCGACGTTCCAGAAAACCTGAAAGATAAGCAACTCTATTCATTGGATATGGGTGCATTGGTAGCTGGTGCGAAATACAAAGGCGAGTTTGAAGAACGTTTGAAAGGTGTTGTTAAAGAAGTTACTAACGCTGAAGGAAACATTATACTCTTCATCGACGAAATTCATACGCTTGTTGGAGCAGGTGGTGGAGAGGGAGCAATGGACGCTGCCAATATTCTGAAGCCAGCTCTTGCACGAGGCGAACTACGTGCTATAGGTGCAACAACGCTCAATGAATATCAAAAGTATTTCGAGAAAGATAAGGCTCTCGAACGTCGTTTCCAAACAGTAATGGTAGACGAACCGAGTGAAATAGATGCTATCTCAATACTTCGTGGATTGAAAGAACGCTACGAGAACCACCATAAAGTGCGTATTCAGGACGATGCCTGCATTGCTGCCGTCAAACTATCCGAACGTTACATCTCTGACAGATTCCTACCAGATAAGGCTATAGACCTGATGGACGAAGCTGCAGCAAAGCTTCGTATGGAGCGCGACTCAGTTCCTGAAGAGTTAGACGAGATTACACGCCGGCTCAAACAGCTAGAGATAGAGCGTGAAGCCATTAAACGCGAAAACGATACTGATAAGATTGCACAGTTAGACAAGGAAATTGCCGAACTGAAAGATCAAGAAACGAGCTTCAAAGCTAAGTGGGAAGGTGAGAAAAACTTGGTGAACAAAATACAGCAAGACAAGGAAGAGATTGAGCATTTGAAGTTCGAAGCCGATAGGGCAGAGCGTGAGGGCAACTACGAACGTGTGGCTGAAATTCGTTATTCACGTCTCAAAACGTTAGAAGACGATATTAAAAATATTCAGAAACAGTTGCAGACAACGCAAGGCGGTGAAGCGATGATTCGGGAAGAGGTTACTGCCGAAGATATTGCAGAAGTAGTAAGTAGATGGACGGGAATTCCCGTTACAAGAATGTTGCAAAGTGAACGCGACAAGCTGCTACACCTCGAGGAAGAATTGCACAAGCGTGTCATCGGACAAGACGAGGCTATCAGCGCCGTTGCCAATGCTGTCAGACGTTCTCGTGCAGGCTTGCAAGACCCAAAGAAGCCTATTGCATCTTTCATCTTCCTTGGTACAACAGGTACAGGTAAGACCGAATTGGCAAAAGCATTAGCAGAATACTTGTTCAATGACGAGACGATGATGACGCGTATAGACATGAGCGAGTATCAGGAGAAGTTCAGCGTATCGCGCCTCATCGGAGCGCCTCCGGGGTACGTAGGTTACGATGAAGGTGGACAATTGACCGAGGCTGTTCGACGCAAGCCCTATTCAGTGGTGTTATTCGATGAGATTGAAAAGGCACACCCCGATGTGTTCAACATTCTGCTGCAAGTGCTTGACGATGGGCGACTAACTGATAACAAAGGACGTATGGTAAACTTTAAGAATACCATCATCATTATGACATCTAACCTTGGGTCGCAATATATCCAACAAGAATTTGCCAAACTTACGGATAATAACCGTCAGGAGGTGATAGACAATGCACGCAACACTGTGATGGATATGTTGAAACAGACTATTCGTCCAGAGTTCCTGAACCGTATTGATGAGACTATAATGTTCCTCCCACTCACGCAAAGCGAGATAGCACAAATAGTAACCTTGCAACTTAAGCGTGTAGAAGCAATGCTCGCACCGCAGGGATTTACATTGAAATGGACCGATAGCGCAGTAGAATATCTTACCAAAGTGGGTTACGACCCTGAGTTTGGTGCTCGTCTGTTAAGAGAGCAATACAACGCTATGTGCTGAACGATCTCAGTAAGGCTATACTTGCAGAAACCGTAAGTAGAGAAAAGCCTGTCATCATAGATGATTTTGGGGAAGGTTTGGTATTCCACAACTAAAAGGAAACGATAAATAATACTAAGATCCCTGCCATAATTCCACTGGGAATTTTGGCAGGGCTTCTTTGTATTATAATGTATAAGAAATATTTATTCGACAGATGATTTATGAAGTTCTTTGTTTACAATGTTTCGATTTAAGTATTATTAGGTATCTGAAGAACTATATATAATTAGAATAATAGGTCGAGAATCAATGGAAGATGGTCGCTAAAACCACCATTGTATCGCATTCCATTATAGAAGCGACGAGGCTTTACACCTCCATACTTCGTATCTTCTTCAATTAGAAAAGATGTATCGTTTATTCTGCATTGTTGTACTTTGGACACTAAATTATTACTTACAAGTATTTGGTCCAAGCTTCCCCATTCTCCTTGATAGCGATAAGTTCCTTTGGCTCCATTTCTTCCTTTTGCATTTCGAGAAATATTTATCATTCCATGTTCATAGATATTCTGTAGTGATTTGTCGTCGGCATAATCGTTGAAGTCGCCCATTGCTACAATTTTAGCATTCTTTTCAGTTGCCTTAATCGAATCAATAGTATTGCAAAGCTGCGCGGCAACGTGTATTCTAAATGGTTCAGAGAAGACAATACCGCCTGAACGACTTGGTGCGTGTACGAGAATTACGTGAAGTGTATCGCCATTAATCAATTCACCCATTACGTGCAGTATGTCGCGAGTAGGTTTCATATCTTTTAATGGTGGGATACGAATGGTGTCGGCCTTTATTATTCGGAAGGTGAAAGGCGAATAGAGTAGGGCGACATCTATACCACGCCTATCGTTCGAGGCTGTCATAATGTATTGGTAATGTGCTTTTCGTAGTAGAGAACGTTCAGTAAGGTAAATCATTGTGCTGTCGTTCTCCACTTCGCACAATCCTATTAAGTCGGGCAGATAAGTCCTTGCAGAATCCTCTCCACAGGAAATAATGCCTTGTCCTACTTGTTCAGCTTCTCCCAATATTTTGTGCGTGTCCAATGGCGTGGCGAGTTGGGTGTAAACTCCAAATCGTTTTTCTCCGAATCGTGTTCTGTGTCAAATAAGTTTTCTACGTTCCATTCTACTATACGTAAACGTTCTTGCGCCATTATTGTGCAAGGAAGAAGGCTAAGGAAAAGCAAATATATGTGTTTCATGGTTGGTTAGTAAGTTATTAGTTGAGAATAGTGAGCTGTTGCCGCACGCTTTCTTCGTGTATAATTTCGAGAATGCGAGATGCAAATTTAGCATCTATTCCGCATGCGTTAGCCTGTTGCTTACACTTTTCTAACATTTCGTTATAGCGATCAGATTGTAAAACTGTCATGTTGTGTTCCTTTTTAAACTTACCAATCTCGCGACAAAGTTTGAAACGTTCGGCAAGTAAATTTATCAACGAACTATCCATTTCGTCTATTTGTGAGCGTAGTTGATGCAGTTCTTCGCTTGTTGTGTGTTTATCGCGTACGATGAGTTGCGAAAGAATAAGGTCTAATTGCTCGGGCGTTACTTGTTGTTCAGCATCGCTCCAAGCTTTGTTAGGGTTACAGTGGGTTTCTATTATAAGTCCGTCGGCGCCTAAATCAAGACCTTGTTGGCAAAGCGGTGCAATAAGGTCGCGTCTTCCACCAATGTGGCTGGGGTCGCAAATAATTGGTAAATTGGGTATGCGGCGGTGCAACTCGATGGGAATTTGCCACATAGGTAAGTTGCGGTATATTTTCTTTTCGTAACTCGAAAAGCCACGATGGATAACGCCCAATCGTTTTATACCTGCCTGATTCAAACGTTGCAGTGCACCAATCCATAGTTCAAGGTCAGGATTTACAGGGTTCTTAACCAAAACTGGAATATTCTTTACACCGCATAGTAAATCGGATAGGGCTTGTATGGCAAACGGATTGGTTGTGGTTCGTGCACCAATCCAAAATATGTCTACATCATATTTCAGAGCCAATTCTACATGTTCGGGCGTTGCAACCTCAGTAGCGATAAGCATACCTGTTTCGTCTTTCACTCGTTTTAGCCAAGGCAGAGCTTTTTCGCCGTTGCCTTCAAAGCACCCTGGTTTGGTGCGTGGTTTCCAAACACCTGCACGGAATATCTTGCAGCCATTAGCTGAAAGTTGTTGAGCAGTATCCATTACCTGCTCTTCGGTTTCAGCAGAGCAAGGACCTGCTATTATTATGGGTTGGTTTTCTTTATGTGGAAGTTCTAACGGTTGTAGTTCTAATTCCATTAAAATAATATGTTGTCCGTTATATTTTTGAACTAAAAACCATACGGATTCATTTGTTTATACTTGTCATTGAGTTGTTTCTCAATATTTTCTTCTGCATTTTCTTTACCATCTGTTGGCATCAGTTCTTCTGCTCTTTCGGCATCTTCTTTTGCTTTCGCCTCGTTTCCTATTAAGGAATACATTTCGCTGCGTTCTTTAAATGCAGTGTACGAAAATGGGTTGGCATCAATAGCTTTTGTAAAATACTCTATTGCCTCATTGTTGCGATTGGCTGCTCGTTCTATTCTTGCTTTTAATAGTAGTACATCTTCGTTATCTTCTGTGTGTTCCAACAACCAATCAGCATCTGCTTCAGCTTCGCTAAGCTGCTGAGTGCGTAGATAGGTTTCTCCGCGTAGCAAATAGGCGTTGCCTTGCTTGTTATCTATAGAGATGGCTTTTGTTGCCATCGCAATTGTATTCACGTCGTCGCCTTGTCCTTTGCATGCTTCGGCATATAGATAGTGAGCTGTTGCATTTTCCGAATCTAAGAGAATTGCTTTTTCACAGGCTGTAGCCATTGCGCCATAGTTTTCCATCATAAAGGCTATGTTTGCCATGCGAATAAATATTTGGACATTGTCGGGTTGCGCCTTACTTAATGTTTGTAGTTCTTCGTAAGCTTCAGAGAACATGCCTTTTGAAGTATAGACGACGGAAAGGTGGTCGTGAATTTCCAAGTCGTCTTTTATTTCCAATGCATGTTTGAAACATCTTATTGCATATTCTACTTCACCAGTTTTCATAGCTCTAACGCCATCGTATTTCAATACATCGAAATTTTTTGCTTCGTTCTGTACTTTTATTTCTTCTTTGGTTTCTTCTTTGCCACCAAACAGCTTCTGAAAAAAGTTCATACGTGTTTATGTTTATTAATGTTCAACGAAGGAACTAACCATCGTCTTTAAGTTGTTCGTTATTTATAATATGCAAACTTACATATTTTTTTCGACATATCAACCTGTTTACAGCACTTTCAATGTGTATTTAATGCAGACATAAAGCAACAGAGTAATGAAGGGTAAAGTTGCCCAAAGTACAAGGTAGGGATTTGTAATCATCAATATTTCTATTAGAACAAACATTAGAACAGTAATTACTTTCAGCCAACTGATGAGTTCTACTCCGATTTTCTCTTGCTCTTTCCGACTGTGTTTCTTCGAGCTTGGAAAGTTGTAGAGTTGAGGATTTCTCTCCAACCACCACATCAACAGATAGATGAGCAAAGCGATAGCAGGGAGTATAAATAGTTCCCATTTGGAGCCATAGTTGTCCACTTCGCCGTGTATGTTTATGTGCAACGGAATGATTTCTACATTACTAAAACCAACAATAATGGCAAAAGAAAAGCCAATGCCTAAAGTTAAAATAGGAAGAACCTTTTTTATAATAATATTCAATATCATAAGTTTATGGTTTTATAAAGATATTTTTCTAAGATTATTATCAGCAGTAATATTGTCTTTACCCTTGAAATAGGATATTGCAAAGATACGAATTTTAGTTGTAGCGATGGAATAATGATGCCGAAAGTTTTATTTTGTGGGAAGATAGCTGAATAATTATTGGGCGAAAGTTCAGTATGAGTCTACTTTTCTGATTGTAAAAAAAATATAATATTCGCGATTCTGTTAACATTTGATATTGAGGATAAATAGAATAGCTCGCCAGCTATTTTTACGTTGTTCAGTACCTTTTTATATAAAGCCCAACTACTTTTTATTGATTGCTCAATAACTTATTATAAAAAGCTGGCGAGCTTTTTATAAAAAGTTCGCCAGCTTTTTGCAGTTTGCTCAATCACTTTTGCCTAAAAATTCTATTACTTTTGTTCAAATTTGTAAGTTTTCTGCTCTTTTTGCGATTGTTTAATGTGTTATAAGTTGCACACTAACAATACGACTATCGTGTTACTTGCTGAATATCTGTACTTTATATATTGCACGTAAATAGTTGCCTTTTTTGTGAGAGAGAATAAACTTATTTTAAAAAGTGGCTTTCCTGTCCACTTTTACGCTCTAAGAATTAACACTTTAAGAAAGTAAATTCACCTTTTGTAACATTTAACGCTCAATATAAAAGCATATAGTTGTGAGATAGAAAATGAAAATTAAGGTTGCTTTATAAATCTGTGTTTTTCAATTTCTTAAGTAGGAAAGTAGAGAAAAGAAAATCCCACTGACTCAATTTGTGAGCAGTGGGATTCTTATTAGTTTATAACGCATATTCTTCGCCATTAAGGAATACTTGGCGAATAATTGGCGTCGTGTAAGCGTAAGGAATAAAGTCGATTGACGGAATAGGGTCGGTAATGTAAAAATTGGCTACCTTACCTACGGTGATAGAACCATAATCCTCGCTTAATCCCATTGCATAAGCTGAGTTGATAGTTGCTGCATTGATAGCTTCGGCAGGCATCAGACGCATCTTGATGCACGCCAATGATACGGCAAACTTCATATCGCCCGATGGTGTAGAACCTGGGTTGTAGTCGGAAGCAATTGCCATTGGGAGTCCTGCGTCAATCATCTTTCTGCCCGGTGCGAATGGCATATTCAGGAAGAACGATGTTCCAGGCAAAGCGGTTGGCATAGTTTCAGCGTCTTTTAGCAGTTCTATATCGTGGTCGTCCATCGCTTCAAGGTGGTCTACGGAGAGGGCGTTGCATTCAACACCTACTTCTACACCGCCTGAAACAGCAAGTTCTTCGCCGTGGATTTTACCACGAAGACCATATTTTGCACCCGCTTGGAGTAGGCGTCGCGTTTCGTCTGGAGTGAAGAAACCTTCGTCGCAGAATACGTCAATGAAGTCGGCAAGACCTTCTTCTGCCACGGCAGGCAACATATCGTTGATGATGTGGTCTACATATTCGGTTTGGCGACCAGCATATTCGCGACCAACAGCGTGCGCACCGAGGAAGTTGGCAACGACCTTGACAGGAGCAGTCTCCTTTATGCGGCGAATAACACGCAGCATCTTCAGCTCGTCTTTAAGATTCAAGCCGTAGCCACTCTTTATTTCCATCGCACCCGTACCTTTTCGAATAACCTCGTCTACTCGCTTCATCGCTTGTTCGTAAAGTTCGTCTTCCGAAAGTTCGTGCAGGCGGTCGGCAGAATTGAGGATACCGCCACCACGCTTTGCAATTTCTGCATAGCTTAAGCCACGGATTTTATCAACAAATTCGCCTTCTCGGCTGCCAGCATAAACAACGTGTGTGTGAGAATCGCAGAACGAAGGCATAACGGTTCCGCCTTCAGCATCTACAACCAATGTGCTACGTCCTACTTGCGGTGTGTCAATGCGTGGTCCGTAAGAAACGATGCGACCGTTTTCTACATAAAGGTAAGCATTTTCAATGGTGTTTAGTTGGGACATTTCAGCCCCTCGCAGGCATCGTTTACCTTCGTGTCCGATGCCTGCCAGTATGCCGATATTTGTTACTAAGAGTTTCATTTGCGGAGGAAATCTACTGACTTAGCAATGTGTGGTGCCATAAATTGGTCGTTTTCAACGAATGGCACAACCTTACGATAAGCCTCGAAGATAGCTTCGATGGCAGGAGAAGACTTCAATGGGCGACGGAATTCGAGTGCCTGTGCCGCATTGAAAAGCTCGATAGCGAGTACACGCTCTGTATTCAGCACTACTTGGTAGAGCTTTGTAGCTGCGTTCGCACCCATGCTGACGTGGTCTTCCTGTCCTTGTGATGAAGGAATGCTGTCGGCAGAAGCAGGTGTACAGTACATCTTGCTCTGGCTAACGATAGAAGCAGCAGTGTATTGTGGAATCATGAAACCGCTGTTCACGCCTGGTTTAGCTACCAAGAAACTTGGAAGGTCGCGTGTACCAGATACGAGTTTGTAGATACGACGTTCTGAAATGTTGCTGAGTTCGCAAAGTGCAATGGCAAGGAAGTCCATTGGTTGTGCGATAGGTTCGCCGTGGAAGTTGCCTGCAGAGATAACGAGGTCTTCGTCTGGACAAACGGTTGGGTTATCGGTAGCTGCGTTCACTTCAATGTCGATTACAGATTTCACGTAGCGTATGGTATCTTTTGATGCGCCGTGAACCTGTGGCATACAACGGAAAGAGTAAGGGTCTTGCACGTTTACCTTTGGCTGCTGATGAGTTCGCTGCCTTCGAGCAACTCACGAATGCGAGCAGCTGTTTCGATTTGTCCTTGGTGTGGACGAACAGCGTGTACGGCGTGTGTGAATGGTTCGATACGACCATCGTAAGCTTCGAGCGACATTGCACCAATCTTGTCTGCCCAATCGCTCAATCGCTGTGCTTGGAGTAAGCACCAAACAGCAAATGAGTTCATATTTTGTGTACCGTTGAGCAATGCCAAACCTTCTTTTGAAACGAGTTGGATAGGTTGCCAGTTCATCTTCTTCAGCATTTCCTCTCCAGAAATAACTTCACCGTTCATTTCTACACTGCCGATACCCAAGAGTGGCAAGCATAGGTGAGCCAATGGAACGAGGTCGCCCGATGCACCGAGCGAGCCTTGCATATAAACAACAGGGTAAATATCGTTATTAAAGAAATCAATCAAACGTTCTACAGTTACCAATTGGCAAGCTGAGAAGCCGTAGCTTAGCGACTGAATCTTGAGCAGCAACATAATCTTTACGATTTCGTTTGGCACGCGGTCGCCAACACCACAAGCGTGCGACATCATAAGGTTCTTCTGAAGGTCAGAGAGTTGTTGCTTGTCGATAGAGATTTTGCACAACGAACCAAAGCCAGTTGTTACGCCATAGATAGGTTTATCTGATGTTTCAATTTTCTTGTCCAAGTATTCACGGCAACGAACAATGCGGTTGCGTGCGTCGTCAGAAAGTTCAAGTTTAATGTTGTTTTCAATGATTTCACCAATTCTTTCAATAGAGAGGTGTTCTGCACTTATCTTATGTGTCATAATTGTATTTAAAAGTTAACTTGTTTCTTTAAAATGAATATTCACAGATAAGAATATGCCTTATCTGTGAATACGTTTGTTTTTACTTATATGCTTCGTTGATAATATCGTCATCAACAAAGTTTGGAAGCGTTACGGTCAAGCCTGGAGTACGTTCCATTTCGCGCTTGATAGCGTCGATTGAACCCTTGTTGCGTGCCCAGCTTCGACGAGAAATACCATTATTCACGTCCCAAAGGAGCATTTGACGGATATGGCGATCAGAGTCTTCACTACCATCTATAACCATACCAAAGCCTCCGTTTATAACTTCTCCCCAGCCTACGCCGCCACCGTTGTGGATTGAAACCCACGTTGCGCCACGGAAAGAGTCGCCGATAACGTTCTGAACAGCCATATCAGCGCAGAACTGTGAACCGTCGTAGATGTTGCTTGTTTCGCGGAATGGAGAGTCAGTACCTGATACGTCATGATGGTCGCGACCTAAAACTACGGGACGGCTAATTTCACCACGTTTAATAGCTTCGTTGAATGCTAAGGCAATCTTTGTACGACCTTCCGAGTCAGCGTAAAGGATACGAGCCTGAGAACCTACAACAAGTTTGTTCTTGCCTGCTTCCTTAATCCAGTGGATATTGTCGTCCAATTGTCCGATAATGTCGGGAGTTGCAGTCTTGCGTATTTCTTCGAGAACTTCTGTTGCGATACGGTCGGTTGTCTCCAAGTCTTTAGGATCGCCAGATGAGCAAACCCACCGGAAAGGACCGAAACCATAGTCGAAGAACATAGGTCCCATGATGTCTTGAACGTATGAAGGATAACGGAATTTACCGTTCTCGCCCATAATATCAGCGCCTGCACGGCTTGATTCCAATAGGAAGGCATTGCCGTAATCGAAGAAGTACATACCGTTGGCAGTAAGTTTGTTGATTGCAGCAACTTGACGGCGCAAAGACTCTTGTACTTTTTTCTTGAACAATTCAGGTTCTTCAGCCATCATACGCTTGCTTTCTTCCAACGAAACACCTACTGGATAGTAGCCACCAGCCCAAGGGTTATGGAGCGAAGTCTGGTCAGAACCAAGGTCTACGTGGATATTTTCTTCTGCTAAACGTTCCCAAAGGTCTACCACGTTGCCTACGTATGCCATTGAAACCACACGTTTTTCTTCAACAGCCTTGCGGATTGCAGGAATCAGTTCGTCGAGATTTTCGTGCAACTCATCTACCCAACCTTGTTCGTGACGCTTGCGAGCAGCCAGCGGATTGATTTCTGCTGTTACGCTAACAACGCCAGCAATGTTACCAGCTTTAGGCTGTGCACCTGACATACCGCCAAGACCAGCTGTAACAAACAACTTCATATTGTCGCCACCAACTTTGCGTGCAGCATTCAATACTGTAATTGTTGTTCCGTGAACAATGCCCTGTGGACCAATATACATATATGAACCAGCTGTCATCTGACCATACTGACTTACGCCTAGTGCGTTGTCGCGTTCCCAATCGTCTGGTTTAGAGTAATTAGGAATTACCATACCATTGGTAACAACTACACGTGGCGCATTCTTGTGTGATGGGAAAAGACCGAGTGGATGACCAGAATACATAACGAGTGTTTGCTCGTCGGTCATTTCGCTTAAGTATTTCATAACTAAACGATATTGTGCCCAGTTTTGGAATACAGCACCATTACCACCGTATGTAATCAATTCGTGAGGATGTTGAGCTACAGCCTTGTCGAGGTTGTTCTGAATCATCATCATAATAGCAGCTGCCTGTTGCGATTTGTGTGGATATTCGTCAATAGGCCGAGCGTACATTTCGTATGTAGGACGGAAACGATACATATATATACGTCCGTATGTTTCTAACTCGTTAGCAAATTCTGGTGCCAGAGTTGCGTGGAATTTCTTTGGGAAATAGCGCAATGCATTGCGAAGTGCAAGCTTCTTTTCCTCTGCTGTAAGAATATCCTTGCGCTTTGGAGCGTGGTTAATAGATGTGTCGTATATTTGAGGCTCTGGAAGTGTCTCAGGTATGCCAGCACGAATATCTGCTATAAATTGTTCTTTAGTCATTTTATTATATCTTTTATAATTTGTCTTCTACAATCTTCATTATTTCAGTTTCAAGCTCGTTTGCCTTCTTAATCAGCTCATTAGCCTCGCCTACGAGCTTATCAGCAGCTTCACGGTCTTTCAATCCCGATGCATTGATCTTAACGTTTAAACCTGCACCTAATACGGCTGCACGAGCTGCGAGTACACCTACACCTGCATCAGAAACACTGTTTGGATTGCCTTCTTCTGCCATAGCTTTGCAGAGTTCAAATACTTTGAATGATGCTTGCATTGTGTGCAAAGGTACTTGTGTTGCAAACAAAGTTGCAGCTTGGATTGCAGCAGAACGAGCTGCTTTCTCTTCGTCTGTTTTTTTAGGAAGACCAAATGCCTCCATAATGCGGTTGAAAGCTTCGGTATCTTCGTCTACGAGCACCATTAATTCTGCTTGAATCTTCTGACCTTTGTCTGCCCAGTTGCTGAATTCTTCCCAACGGTCGTCCCAACCAGCCTTATGGCTTGAGAGGTTGGCAACCATTGTGCCCAATGCAGCTCCTAAGGCTCCATATAAGCAGAGATGGTACCACCACCTGGAGCAGGTGATTCGCGTGATGTTTCGTCAGCGAAGCCTTTCACTGTAAGGTCTATAAGTTTTGCTGTTTTGTTCTCGTCTTCCAAGAGATATTCGATAACCTTTTCGCGTGGGTTAAATTCTTTCAAATCGTCCAATCCCATAGACTTAATTGCAATCTGCAGAATATCTTCTTCAGGAATACCTGTAGACCGATTTTGTTTTTTCAGGAAGTATTTACCAGCTTCTATTAATGTACGTTTTGGTATCAAACCAACTATTTCTGTACCAGTTACACGAATACCACGGTTTTGTGCGCAACGGCAAACTTCGTCGAATGCAACGTGTAATGGAGTAACGTTTATGTCGGTAATATTCATTGAAACTTGTGCAATGCCATATTCGTCGATGAACCAACCGATTGCCTTTGTGCCTTTCAACGTACCTGGAATCATAATGGTTTTTCCATTCTCATCTTTCATTGGTTTACCAACAGGTGAACCACCTTCACGTTGTGGGCGTCCCTTTTCGCGTACGTCGAATGCAATTGCATTAGCGCGGCGAGTAGAAGTGGTATTTAGGTTGAAGTTTGTAGCAATAAGGAAGTCGCGAGCTCCCACAGCTGTACAGCCTGTACGTGCAACGCCTTCGTCCCATGCACGAGCTCCAAAGTCGGGTGCTTCAGCTTCAACCGTCATTCTTTCTGCTAAACCTTCATATTCTCCTTTACGGCAAATAGCGAGATTACGGCGTTCTGGAGTTCTTGCAGCAGCTTCGTAGCAGTAGCAAGGTACTTTAAGCTCGTTAGCAATTCGTTCTGCCAACTTTGTGTGCTAACTTAGCACATTCTTCGAGTGTGATACCTGCAACTGGAATTAATGGGCAAACATCGGTTGCACCCATACGTGGGTGAGCACCGTGATGTTGGCGCATATCGATGAGCTGAGCAGCCTTCTTTACACATTGAAATGCGGCTTCTAATACTGCGTCAGGAGACCCAACAAAAGTTATTACTGTGCGGTTTGTAGCTTCGCCTGGATCCACGTCGAGTAGTTTTACACCTTTAACGCGTTCAATTTCGTCAGTTACTTGTTTAATAATAGCTTTGTTACGTCCCTCACTAATGTTAGGAACACATTCAATGATCTGTTTTTCTTGTACCATTTTTATTTTGTATATTAAATTTTTTAGGCGTAATTTCTTTACGGTGTAAAATTAAGAATAAGGTTGGAATCTACAAAATATTTAGGCTTAAACTATTCAAAAAATGCAGTTTTACATCAATGATTGATTGAAAATAGCGTTTTATTATAGAAAATGATATATTCCTTTGAGGCGTATAGGTTATTTTGCAGGCTGCTCTATAATAAAACAAAATATGTTTAGAATCTAATAACCGATTTGGATTTAAATGTTCTTTAAGGTGTAGAGAATGAAGGACGCAAGAAAGGTTTTTTCGTTTCCAGCTTGCAGCCCATTATGTTTTATTCTTTGTTGTCTTATTAATTATCTGGCGAACACAATGCATTGGGAACATTCTCTGATGTACTTTGTATCAACGATATACTGATTATACAGTATTATTTACGTGTAAGTAAAACTTTATTTACATGTAAGTAAAACTTTACTTACGTGTAAGTAGAACTTTATTTACGTGTAAGTAAAACGCTGTTTAGCGTTAGAAACAATGTTCATTACATATATAAAAAGCTGCGCATATATATAAGAAACGATGGTATGTTATGAGAGAATTATTGTAGACTCGTATTATCAACTTCTTCTATACACAATTTATAGCTGCAGATTACAAGGTTGGCGTACCACAAAATATGTAAAGACGGAGAGAAATAAGATGGGCGGAGATGTTTTGTTAAATGTGAACCTATAATTAAGGTATCCACAGGCTTTCTTCGTTGTGTTGCTGACATCAATAGCACGATATAGGATACTTGCAAAGATTTTCTATTATCAATAAAATGCACTTTTAAAGCGTAGGCATAATCAATTATTCATTCTCCCCTACAACACCTATATTTAATAGTAAAACGTTTTGGATATTGATGCTAACAAAAATAGCTTAAAGAATGATGCGAGATAATTCAGACAATTACACTTGAGTGAATATAAAATAAGGTGAAATAAAAGAATTCTCTTCTAAATAATCTCTCTTTCGAAAAAAAAGACTACTTTTGCAACAATCGTATAAGATAGAACTACGTAAGTAGATACACCTAAAATTAAGAAATATGAAACGTCTAATTTCTACGCTACTAGCTTGTTTTTTCTTTCTTGCGCTGTTAGCCCAAGAAGTAAAGACTTTTGAATTACGAAATAACACTGGTATGAATGCCGTAGTAAGCAACTATGGTGCACGTGTTATGAAACTCGAAGTACGCAATTGGAATGGTAGATTGGAACCAGTGATAAAAGGCTATGCACACATATCTAACTATAAAGACGACATAACACTTGGCGCTACACTCATAAATAATGCTGAAAATGCTCCCCTTGTATTGGCAGATAAAGTTTGGGAAGTAGTAAATGTTGAAAGTCAGACAGCTACATTTTGTTGTATTACCGATATTATTAATGGTGAACATAAAGGCAAATTAAGAGTATCTGTAACCTATACGCTATCCGACCAGAATGCTCTTGATATTGATTATAATGTAAGTTCTACAATTTCAACACACTGTCAAATTACTAATGGTATTGTTTTCAATTTGTCTGGCGATACTAATCGTTCTATCTTAAAGCAATATTTGTGGATAGATTCATATAAAACGAATGCTTTGAATGCGAACCAGAAATTAACCCATAAGCAAAAGAAAATGCGTTATACCTCATTAGACTTCAATCAGCCACGTGAGTTGGGAGAGCGCATAAATAATTTCCAGAATGGCTATAACCACACATTTCAATTACGACATCCATCTAAAACACAAAATCCAGCTGCAATTCTTTTTGACGAACAGAGTGGGAGAGTTATGACAGTTCATATATGTGAACCATCTTTACACATAAATTCTTATGGGAAATTAAGTACAGGCATCTCGTTTCAACCCATTCGTGAAGGTTATGATGGCAATAAAAAAGAAATAAATACGGCACTATCGCCAGAAAAAGAGTTCCATTCTACAACCGTATTTGCTTTTTCTACAGACCCTCCATTGATAATGAGAAGAGAACATATTGTTAAATAGATAGGTAGAAAAGATTAAATACTTTTAATTTTCTTGGTAATTAAATGCCAAAAAAGTAATTTTGCAACGTATGAAGAAGATATTTGTCATAACGATAGCATTATTCCTTGGTTTAGAAATATATGCACAAGATATTTCTAAAAGTAATATAGATACGATAGTTGTTGCACCTATAGTATCTCCACATTTGCAAGGAGCCAGGAAAGCAACAGAGGAAGAGAAAGAATACGCACGTCAGTTAGCAGAAGAACGCAATCAGCACCAGACGCTCCAAAACCTACAATCTTTCGATGAATATAGTGGAACTATAAATAATAATGATGTTTACTATCCTTATTGGAATTATGGTGAAGGATTTGATTTATGGCGTTTGCACAAAGGCTTGAATGTAAATCTTAGTGCATCTGTATTTGCAAACTTAGGACGTGGATATTCTCATAGTGCAGGATTTACACAAGATGTGTCGTTAATGTATGTAACCGATTTATCGCCAAAGGCAACATTGGCAATAGGTGGTTATATAAATAATGTAACCTATAGTGGCTCTAATTATACAACAGCAGGTGTTAATGCGTTGTTTAATTATCGGTTTAATGATCATTGGAGCGCATATTTCTTTGTTCAGAAAGCATTTAATTCTGGCAACTTCGCTCCATGGGCAATTGGAAATTATGCTATTGATGGATACGCAATGGGGCTCTCGCCTATGTATTGGGGTAGTGGATTCTTTCCTTATATGAGTAGTGCTTATGGAATGCCTATGTATAAGTTTATGGATAGAATAGGTGGTGGTGTTTCTTACCAATGGGGTAAACATAAACAAAACTCACTATCTATAAGTGTGGAATACGACCGTTTGCCTAATCAGAATAAAGGATTGTACGATTTTAACCGATACAGCTATCCAGTAAGATGAGATAAAAACTCTCTTTTTCTATTAAGAAATAAGTAGTGATAATATTAAAGAAGTAGACAAAAAAGAGTTCAATGATTGCTTTTCGTATAGGTAAATAGCTGATTTCTTTAAATTTCTTATTCTATTTGTTTAATTATTAGTACTTTTGCAAAATAAAAAGAGTGCAGATTCCTAATTGCTGTCTCGCAGCAAGAAAGTAAAGAAAACGAAGTTTGTATCTTGTTACTCGTTACATTTCTTACTGTACGGGAGTTGCAATTATCCCTGCACCCATTTGTTTGCAAAGATACAACCATTATTTGTTTGCTGCAATACTAAATTTTTGGTATTTTGAAATACCTACTTTTAGCTATTGTGTAACTCACAGAAATGTTCTTACTTTGCAAAGATATTGCAATAAGAAGACAACGAACATCTGTCGTTTCTTTTAAAAGCAAGTTTATCTTATACAAAAAGATAATGAATAAAAAATGACCTAAATGAAGAATCATAAAATGTATGAAGCTGATGATAAGATGATATCTCTTATCAGCGATAATTACGACCTGCTTCAAGCCTTAGGCAGTTTTGGTATTAATTTGGGCTTCGGAGATAAAACAGTTCGTGAAGTCTGCGATAGTCAGAATGTTGATACCTATACTTTTCTGTCTATCGTGAATTTTACAATGAATGGTTATAAAGATTATGATGATGCCGATAGATTGTCAATACCTACTTTAGTGAAATATTTGAAGGCTTTTCATACTTATTATTTAGACTTCCAATTACCATTCATTCGTAAGAAGCTTGTGGATTCGTTAGACGAGAATGACAATTTAGCCCGACTTATTCTAAAATTGTATGATGAGTATTCGCACGACATTCGTAATCACATGCAATACGAAGAAAAAACGGTCTTCCCTTATGTTGATTCATTATTAGCGGGTCAAACAAATAGTAATTACGATATAGAGACCTTCTCTAAACATCATAAGCAAACAGATGTAAAATTGCATGAACTTAAGAATATCATAATTAAATATCTTCCATCTGATGCACATCGTAACAGTCAGCTTACAGCAACATTATATGATATCTACCGTTGTGAGGATTGGCTCGACCAACATGCAAATGTTGAAGATGAAATATTTATACCTGCTATTCGTCATCTGGAGATGAAGAGTAAACAGAATGATGTTTCTGTGAAAATATCTAGTATGCTTAGCAAACAACCAGATATGGGCGAGACCCTAAGCGATCGTGAGAAGATGTGATTATTTGTGTAGTTCAAGGAATGACAAACAAAGAGATAGCCAATCATTTGTGTATTTCAACAAATACTGTGATTACGCATCGTAGGAATATTGCGCGTAAATTGCAGATACATTCTCCAGCAGGTCTCACTATATATGCCATTGTAAATAATTTGGTAGATATAGGTACTGTAAATCTGTAGTAAATGTTGTTTTTATATCACAAGTAACATTAACTCGCCATAATTAAAAATAAAACAGTTCTCTTATGGATATGAAAAGAATGATGGGTGGACGTCCACGTATTGCTGTTATTGAGCCTAACACACTAGCTGTATTAGGATTGAAGAATATTCTACAAAACGTACTTCCTATAATGGAAGTAGAAACTTTTTCTTCTTTTGATGATTTCTATACAGCTAATCCAGATTCGTTCTTTCATTATTTTGTTGCACAAACTATTGTCTTGGAGAACAGAATATTCTTTACTGAGCGTAGGCAGAAAACAATTCTATTAACTGTTTCAAAAGACTCTAATTCTCAGTTGTCTGGTTTTCACTGTATATGTGTAAGTGTAGATGAAGAAGAGCTAGTGCGTAATCTGCTTATGGTGGAGCAATATGGACATGCTGGAGGTAAGAACTTACCAGAATTACCACAAGCTTTAAAGAACAAGATATTAAGTAATAGAGAGATAGAAGTTCTTTCTTTGGTAGTGCAAGGGTATATTAATAAGGAGATAGCACTCAAACTCAATATTAGTTTGACCACAGTTATTACACATCGAAAAAATATTATGGAGAAACTTGGTATGAAGAGTGTTTCTGCATTAACAATCTATGCTGTTATGCATGGATATGTAGATATAAATAAAATTTAGGCTCTCAAGACTATAAGAATGGTGATAGTAGAAAGCCTAACTTCCCTTTTAGCTTTTGCCAAGGAGTTCTCCATTCATTCCATTTCTTTTCTGTTAGTTTAAAGCACCTCTTCTTCTGACTTTCAAAAATAGTATCTAATTCTTTTGTAACTTCTTTATCTACGATTACAGCATTAACCTCTCTATCCCATCTTAAACTTCTAGCATTTAGATTTGCCGAACCTATTGTACAGAAATTCCCGTCTACGAGTATAATTTTTGTATGATGAAATCCCGGTTCGAACAGCCAAATGGTACAACCATCTTTCATAAGTTTATGTGCGTTATAGTAGCCACAATCAGGTGTTAGTGGTATATCGCTTTTGACACTTAGCATTATTTCTACTTTTACTCCACGTTTAGCTGCATTCTTTAAAGCAGCTCTTAACTTCGGACTGAGTGTAAAATACGGATTAATAATTTTTATGCTGTCTTTTGCATCGTTGATTGCTTTTTCGTAAAAGAAACGAATTATATCTTTCGTTATGTGTGGCTCACGGTTGAGTATGCCTACCATTTGATGGCCTGCCGACTTACAAGTGTCTGCTTTTAAACCTTTTATATATTCTGCGTTGCTTATTCCACGATAATACTTGGCTCCATGAATATTCTGACCAGACACTTTTTGCCACATTTGTAGAAATATCTTCTGCAATGTGTTTACGGCATCTCCTTCTATTCTACAGTGCATATCGTGCCATTCTCCAACTACTTTTGTACCTTTTATATAATAGTCAGCTACATTCATTCCACCTGTATAACCAATTTTTCCATCAATAACAGCTATCTTGCGATGATCTCTGTTAAATATATCGTGTATCCATGGAAAGGCTATTGGTTTGAATTCATATATCTCAATGCCTTTTTCCCTGATTTCTCTTAAATGCTTTTTACGCATTGGTCGGTTATTACTGGCATTACCAAATCCATCGAATATAGCTCTAATTTCTACTCCTTCTTTTGCTTTTCTTGCTAAATGGTTAATAAGTTCTTTATTTATAGAGTCGTTTCTGAAGTTGAAATACTCTAAATGTATGCTTGAACGTGCCTGATCTATGGCTTTAAATAGGTCGTCGAACTTCTCTTGTCCAGTTGTCAACAGTGTTACTGAATTGTTGTTACTGAATTGTATTCCTTTCGTTTTAAGTTGTTGTACTATTGAAGAGTCGGAACTTATTCTTTGAGAAGGTTGTGTCTGTATAGTAGAAACTGCTATTATGGGTTGTTCGACAAAGGTAAACCATAATAGTAAGATAGTAACTAGAAGTGGGGTTCTCTCTATTTTCTTCACGTATTCGTTATTGTATTTTCTCTTATCAGTTATATTTATTACAATGTATTGTGTTCTTCTTCGTTTAACTACTACGATAGTTAAAGCATACAACTGTAATGGTCAACAACACCTAATAGTTTTCGTTCCTTATCGCAAACCAATACTGTGTGTATTTTATATTTGTGCATAATGCTTTGTATTTCGGTTATTTTTGTATTCGGGAGAACCATCTTTGGTGTTCTTGTCATTATGTCTTCTACTGTTTGATCAAAGAATTTTGCTTGCCATTTCTCCATCGCACGACGTATATCGCCATCGGTAATTAGTCCGATAACCTTATTATTCTCCACAGAAACACCTAAGCCTAACTTACCGTTGCTAACGTGAATGATGGCTTCTCCTAAGTGCATTTCTTTTGGAATGATGGGTAAATCCTCTGAACGCATAACGTCTTGAGCTGTTGTAAGCAAGCGTTTGCCTAATTCTCCGCCTGGGTGGAACTGTGCAAAATCTTTCGGACGAAATTTTCTGACTTCCATTAGGGCAATTGCAAGCGCATCGCCCATAACCAAAGCGGCTGTAGTGGAGCTTGTCGGAGCAAGATTTAGTGGGCATGCCTCCTTCTCGACCCATACCTTTATGTGTGTCGTTGCATATTTTGCCAATAATGAATTTGGGTTAGCGCTCATACCAATAATAGGAATATTCATGTGCAATACCATTGGAATGAAGCGTAGAAGTTCGTCGGTCTGACCTGAATTAGATAGTGCTAAAACAACATCGTCCTTTGTCATAGCTCCTAAATCACCATGGAAAACGTCTAATGGATTTGCAAAGAAAGCGGGAGTTCCTGTAGATGATAATGTTGCTGCTATTTTAGCACCAATATTTCCGCTTTTCCCTACTCCTGTAACAATCACTTTTCCTTTGCAATGATACATTAAATCTACTGCTTTATCAAAGTTTTCATCTAATTGTTTTATCAGTGCGAGGGTTGCATTTGCTTCGTCTTTTATGCACTGTATAGCGTAATCTCTAACGTTTTTCATCTTGATTATTCTTTCCTTGCTTTATTGTAGTTGTCCGATTAGGTCATCTAATTTCGTTAATTCCAACATATTTGCAGCATCGCTTAGTCCTTGGTCTGGAATGGGGTGCACTTCGAAGAAGTATCCATTTGCTCCAAAGCTTTGGCTGCTAATGCCATTGAAGGCACAAATTTACGATCGCCCACAGTTTTTCCGTTGCCTGCACTTGGACGTTGAACGCTGTGTGTACAGTCCATAATAACTGTTTCGCTAAATTCTTGCATATCTGGAATATTCCGAAAGTCTACAACCAAATTGTTGTAGCCAAAGCTATTGCCACGTTCTGTAAGCCATACTTCTTTTGCTCCACTGTCTACGCATTTCTCTACTGGATATTTCATATCTCTTCCGCTTAGGAATTGTGCTTTCTTAATATTCACAATTTTTCCTGTTTTAGCGGCTGCAACAAGTAAGTCGGTTTGTCTACATAAAAAAGCAGGTATCTGAATGACGTCTACTACTTTGCCAACAGCTTCTGCTTGATTGCTTTCATGGATGTCGGTGAGTAGTCGTAAACCGTATTTATTTTTTATTTCTTGCAACATTGCAAGTCCTTTCGTTATACCTGGACCGCGGAAAGATTTTAGGCTGGTGCGATTTGCCTTATCGAAACTGGCTTTGAATATTATGTCGATACCATATTTTTTGTTCAGGCGTACTAGTTCCTCGGCTACGGTGTTTAAGAGTTCTTGGCTCTCTATGACGCACGGTCCTGCAATGTAAATATTTTTATTACTCATTTAAGACGCAATATGTAATGTAAAGAATGTATGGAAAGAGGGCTTGTTAAGCCATTTACTGATGCAAAGGTATATATAATAAGGTGAATATGCAAACCATCTGCTTAACTTATTAGTGTATACTAACGAAAATATGTTTTAGGTATTGTTATACAGCCTCATAAAGCGTGTTGTTTTTTGTGATATCTAATTTGCAACTTACAGATATCTGAGACGAATGCGATAGATATCTGTAACGATCGTGATAGATATCTAAAACAAGCGTTACTATATTTAACCAATTTCTCTAAACATTTGAGATGTTCTCTTTGCTTACTATCTAAACAGTAGGCAATACTTATAATATTCTTGTTTGTTTCCTATATAACAGTTTATATTCTTGCTCAAAAAGCATAGCTTCAGTAGATATTAATTAAGACTTTATAATACTGTAGGAGTGCTTAATAGTGAAGTTTTTTGTACTTTTGCAACCAAAACGGAACGTATGATATTGATAGCAGATAGCGGTAGCACAAAAACAGATTGGATTGTATATACTGGTAACAATGGTAACAGTAGAGTGGTTTCAACGCAGGGAATAAATCCTTTTCATCAATCGGATATCGAAATAGAACTTATATTGAGAAACGAGGTATTGCCTCTATTAGCATCTATTTTAGATAATGTTGAGGTTGCAAACCTAATTAAGTATGTTGCATTCTATGGTGCGGGTTGTACCGAAAGCGTATTGTCCAAAATGCAAGGTTGCTTGTCTGGTATCTTTGCAGAAGCCAATATTGAGGTGGCTGGCGATTTACTTGGTGCTGCTCGGGCGTTGTGTGGCAATAAGCCAGGCATAGCTTGTATATTGGGAACAGGGTCGAACAGCTGTTTCTACGATGGCGAAAAAATGGTAGAGAATGTTCCGCCATTAGGTTACATCTTAGGCGATGAGGGTAGCGGAGCAGCATTAGGAAAGCTTTTTATAAACGGTATATTTAAAGGCGACCTGCCTAAACATATTCGGGAATTATATCTTAATGAAGAGAATATTACCTATGCAGAAATAATAGAAAAGGTTTATCGTAAGCCTTTAGCCAATAGGTTTCTCGCTTCTACCTCAAAGTTCGTCTATAAACATTTAGATTTGCCAGAATTAGCAAGCTTGGTGCAGCATAATTTCGACAGCTTTTTTAAGCACAATGTGTGCAAGTATGCTCGTTACGGTGTTAAAGAAGTATCGGCTATAGGTAGCATAGCCTACTATTTTCGCAATGCATTCGAAGTAGCAGCAGCAAAATACGGCTTTGTGGTAAATAAGGTAGAACAGTCGCCTATTCACGGAATGTTAGCTTATCATAAAAATAGACAACAATAAATGTACTAAGTTTTTCAACGCATTTGTTCGGCTAATACGTCATTCTGAAATATATTCTGCCTATAGTTTGGTGATTATTCATAAAATTAGTATTTTTGGCTCGCCAATATAATAAGAGTCATAGTGTAGGTTAAAGATTATGAGAAAATGTACCTATTAGGCTCATTCAATATTTAATAGTATAGAACATTAGAAACAAATAACAATATGAAAAAAGTAATTGCTTGTTTTGCAATCTTCGCAACCACCCTGTTAGCTTGTCCGTTGGGTAGCATTGCACAAAACAAAACCACCACTCAACAGCAAACAAATGTAGCAGCCACAGTAAGCAAAGATGCACAGAATAGCGATGCACTCGATGAACTTGAAGCAGATGCAGGGGCTACTGAAACACAAAAGCCATCTGCAGACAATATGGGGTTTCACCAAATGCTTAAGCAAAAGTTTATTGATGGTAATGCAGGCTTTATGTCGCTTGTGGCTTTGGCTTTGGTTTTAGGTTTAGCTTTTTGCATAGAGCGCATTATCTATCTAAGTCTTTCGGAGATTGATGCCAAGCGTTTTATGGGGAAACTAACCGACCTGATTGTTGCTAACGATATAGAACAAGCAAAAGAACTTAGCCGAAACACGCGTGGTCCCGTAGCTTCTATCTGCTATCAAGGTTTGTTGCGTATAGATAGTTCTATCGAGGATATAGAACGTAGCGTAGCTTCATACGGCAGTGTGCAGAGTGCTAATTTAGAGAAAGGTTGTTCGTGGGTAACACTCTTTATAGCAATGGCACCATCGTTAGGTTTCCTTGGTACGGTGATAGGAATGGTAATGGCTTTCGACCAAATACAAATTGCAGGCGATATTAGTCCTACCATTGTAGCTTCGGGAATGAAAGTGGCACTTATAACCACCATCTTTGGTATTATTGTAGCTTTGGTTCTACAGATATTCTACAACTACATACTTTCTAAGATAGAACACCTTACGGCTCAGATGGAAGAGTCTGCCATATCGTTGTTAGATGCCATTGTTGTGTATAAACTGAAACGATAGACTATGAACGTGAGAAATAAACTTTCTAAATGGGCAGAAGAACGAATATCGCAACGCATTCTGTACGTCTTAATAGGCGTTATTGCACTTGTGTTCGTGCTGTTCTTCTCGGTAGGCTTCTATACTCCATTTGCTGGCGACCCTTCTTTCAATGCTCCATTATTTACTGATGTGCTTCTTATATTTATGTGGATTCTCTTCGGGTTGGCAGTTCTCACAATGGTCGTGTCGTTAATTCGTACTGCACGAACAATGTCTGTTAAGCAACGTGTGGTGAATGGTATTCCTACTTACAAAATATCCATAGCCGTGTTTGGCACAACACTTTGTGCCTTGTGTTGTCATTTGTCTTCGGTTCTTCTCGTCCTATGCTTATAAATGGCGCAAACTATACCGATACATTCTGGTTGAAGGTTTCCGATATGTTTGTTACATCATCAATAGTGTTGCTTCTTGTTGCAATAGCTGTAACAGCTTTTGGTGCGACACGCTATTATAGAAAGAAAAATAAAAACGCCAATGTTTAAACGTGCTAAACGAAAAGTTCCAGGCTTAAACACCTCTTCTACAGCCGACATATCGTTTATGTTGCTCATACTATTCTTGGTTACTACATCAATGGAGGTAGACGAGGGATTGGAACGCACGCTTCCACCGATAGAGAAGCAACAGAAAGAAACCCAATCTATGGTAGACGAACGACTGGTGTTGCGCTTTCAGATACTTGATAACAACAAGTTGTTGCTAAACAATAAGCCTATTGCATTGGCTACTGTAAGGAAACTGTAGCCAACTTTGTTGCACCTAAGGGTAAAGAACACATTATTCAGCTTCAGGCAGATTCACATGCTTCGTATAATACTTACTTCTCACTTCAGAACGAAATAGTTGCAGCCTATAACGATTTGCGTAATAAGCGAGCCGAACAGCTGTATGGCAAACTCTATCAACTTTGTTCTGCCGAACAGCAGGAACAGATTGCCGACGAAATACCGCAACGCATATCAGAGGTTTATACTACAGAGAATGCAAAAACACAGAAAGGAGGCAACCAATGAGCATCTATCGACGTCGTAAACACGATATTCCAGAACTGAACACAGCTTCGTTGCCCGACCTTATTTTCACCATCTTGTTCTTCTTTATGCTTGTTACCCACATGCGTAAAACCACCGTCAAAGTGAAATATCAGGTACCGCAGGGAACTGAGCTAACAAAGCTGGTAAAGAAGTCTGCCATATCTTATATATATATAGGTACACCCACCAATGCTACTGGCAATGCTATAGGCGATAGTATGTGTGTGCAGCTGAACGACAAGATTGTTGATTTGAAGGATATAAAAGACTATCTTGCAAAAGAACGACAAACTATGTCGGCAGTCGATAGAAAACAAATGAGTGCCAGCGTGCGTGCCGACAAGAACACACCAATGGGAATGATAAACAATATTAAGCAGAGTTTGCGCGAAAGCAATGTGCTGAAAGTAAACTTTGCTGCCACATTCAAGAAACATAATACCACCACATCTTATTAGTGCAAATTGCACGAGAGCCACACTTTAGTATATAGGGCATTCGCAAATAAACATTGGTGTGCGTGGACAAGCCACAGCGTGTGTTCCATTATATGCGGGCACGATGAATCTGCCCCTACAGTGGGTGTACGAGGATACACGTTGGGTGTGCGTAACAATTGCAGCATACATTCCGTAGGCGTAGGGACCGATTCATTGCGCCCATGCACACCAAATTGTGTAAATTGCACCCACGTGTTTAGAACAATACTAACTGGTTATGGTGAGAGAATGCACAATATTTATTATTTTTTCTCATATTGTTTGTAGTTTTTAGATATTATTATTACCTTTGCCACCAAATTAAGCCAGATTTAACAAGAATGCAAGTAAATCTACATATTATAACGTTGTTTTACACCTTATATAATAAAGGTGTAAATAGTGTTGCATCTATATGTGGCTTGCAAAAGCACGAGGAGAAAAACGAAAAAAAGATTGCTAAATATTTGGTAGTTCCAAATATTTGTATACTCTCTCTCTCTCTCTCTCTCTCTCTCTCTCTCTCTCTCTCTCTCTAGTAATGCAGGCGTAAACAAAACCTTACACTTTTTCGTACGCGCGCGCGAAGCGTGCCGTGCAAATCATAGTAAACAAAGGACTCGCAGGAGTTTCCTTTGTTCTTTTTTTGTGCCCTGCTGTTTACAACTCAAGAGAGAAATAAGCACAATTTTATCTCGTAAAAACATAATAAACATCTATGGGGTTTATGCCACTGTATAGCCTCATACCCTTTTAAATATAATAATTGCATAAAAGAATGAGATTATGAAAGAAAACAAAAAAAGAAAGGACTATTTACAGCCCGATGTAGCGATACTTAGTATCGACGAAGAAAGCCACTTATTGGTACAAAGTCCACAAGTACGCCCAGGTGGTGGCGGTTCAGGAAGCCAGACACCAGGAACAATTAACGTGGTTCCACATACACCAGACGATAATAACCCTGACGACGACTTGGAGGGTTAAGCAAACTAAGTAGCTTTAGCTTTCCTGGGAGCCCTGGGAATCCTAGGAACTCTAGAAACCAAAAAAACAGTAACTAACAAAAGATTTAAAAAGGAAAACAACATGACGAAGAAAAGTATTTTCCATTATGCGCTCTCTTCACTCTTGGTGGGTGGAATTGCGCTATCGGTAACATCGTGTGCCGACGATGATATAAACCCCAATCAAGGAAACGATGGCGATGCCCTTGTGCGTTTCAGCATAAACGATGTGCAGGAACAAGCCGTAAATCGTGGCATGGAAATGACACGCGGAGCCATTGCCAACGGCATTACCACTGCCGACCTTGCCGGACACAAACTCGCAACACATAGCAATCGTAACATAGACGTGTGTTTTATAGAAACCACTGTAGAAGGCGTAAACCCAGTAAAGGCAGACGCCCACACACGTGCCAATATAGCAACAGCCATCAGTGGCGACTTCTCTCGTCTACTGGTATTCGTGGTGTAGCCGAAAACAGCATTCTCTCTACTCCCGAATGGTTTAAAGCTGTAAAAACAAAGCAAAACGGCGAACTCTATACCCCTATACGTTGGTCTATTGCTCAGCCTTGGGCACGCTTCTTTGCTGTTTATCCTTCTAAAGATAGCTATTCAAAACTTACCATTAACGATATGGCATCTGCCGACAATGCTCCCAGTGTAGACTTCACGGTAGAACCCAATGTTAACGACCAAAAAGACTTTATGACGGCTTGCACAGGCAAAGTACACTACGCTACACAAGGCGAACACCCAACAACCAGCCTCGACTTCCGCCATGCGCTTACCGCTATCCGCTTTGCCGTTGGTCAGAACCTTTCGTGGAACAAAACCATCGACAAGGTAGAGATACGCAACGCCATTATGAAGAGCAAATACAAACTCTCAAACGAGTTTAATGGTACAGGTGCCGACTGGGATAACACTGCCGCCACTCGTGGCACAGCCACCCTCTCTGGCGTAAGCGTCAGCACCAGCCGTAACCCTAACGTAACCATTATGGGTACTACAGGCGACAACTACACATTCTACATGATTCCACAGGAACTCACCGGCAAAGGTGTAACCGTTTATGTTCATTGCACCGACGGCACAGAAATAACCGCACCACTTAAAGGCGAATGGAAAGCAGGAACAACACGCACATACAAGCTTAGCCAAACCAACTCCAACTGGAACTACGTGCTTACTTCTACTAATCCGGCAAATGCAGTAGCCTACGACCAGGAGACAACAGACCCCTACACTATCACAAGCTATCGTCAGAATGGTGGTACGCGTCAAGCAGTACCTTGGAAAGTAATAGGCTACGATGCCAACGATGATGGTAATTTCTCAATGGCGGAAAAACCAGCTTGGCTAACCAGCCTCAGTAAAGAAAGCGGAGATGGTGCTCTTTATTCAGCAGAAACAGGTACAGCTTCTCTTAAAAAGGCAGAAATAGTAGACATGCTAAAGGAACGCAACAACGGCTTAAAGAATGCAACTCCTCTCGGTACCGCTGCTGCTCCTTACGACCTCTCAACAAAAGGAGGTTCTGTTGCTCGCAATACAGCCAACTGTTATGTTATCTCTGCCCCTGGTCACTATCGCATACCACTCGTTTATGGTAATGCCATAGAGAATGGCGTAACAAACAGTCGCTCATATATCAGTTCTGCACCTGTTACAATGTATTATGGCGCTGATATGATATTACATAATTTCAAAGATCACAATAACCAAGACATTACAGACCCTTGGATAGAGAAGACCAACGGTGGCGCCAATGCTGGCGTAGATGGTGCAAAGATAGTCTGGGCAGACGAAGCGAATCTTGTTCACCTCGCAACAAATCCTATTAAGCAAGATGGTGGTAATGCTTTCCTCGAATTCGAAGTTAAGAAAGACGATATCAGGAGTGGAAATGCCGTCGTTGCAGTGAAGAAAGGCAATATAATACTTTGGTCTTGGCATTTATGGTTTGCCCCACAAAGTGTTCTTAATAAAATAGAAGTTACAAATCTTTACAATATAAAATATAAATTTACGGAAGAAACTTTAGGATGGAAATATACTAAGTGGAGTAGTTCCGTATATTCTGTACCGCGGAAAGTAAAAGTAAGAGTAGAACAAAGTATCGCTAATAATGGTTCAAGACAATTCACTGACATAACTATTATTCAGAATCCAGGTAATCAAAGAACAGGTTATCCAACACTTTATCAGGCAGGCCGTAAAGATGCTATCCCTGCAACTAACGAAATCAAGGAGGGAACTTTCACCGAAAACGCAGGTAACAATATGTCTATCGCTAATGGTATTCAAAACCCTGACAAGTTCTATACTTATGGTAGTTCTTGGTATAATAATCCCCCTACTGGTTATTCTTATTTTAACCTTTGGTCAGCTGGAAATACGGCAATAGGTCCTAATGATGATGATGTAATCAAAACGATATACGACCCAAGTCCTGCTGGTTTCAAGATGCCAGCCCCCAATGCGTTTACAGGTTTTGCTAGATATGAGAATGGGGGGTCATATAGTGTCAGTATTACGATATATAACGTTGATGAAACTTATGAGTATACGAAATTCCTAGCTAATGGTGGACATAATTTTTGGACAAACAGTAGTAAAACTTCTTCTATTTATTTTCCAGTATTCACTTGTAGGCACGAAGATTATGGACTTCTTAACGCTGATGGTACTTGGTATTGGTCAAACAATCCTGTTCAATCGTATGCAACAGGAAGAATGGGTGCTATGCGAATAACTAGTAATTCTATCTATGCAGTAAATATGGGTACATACCGTTCGCTAGGAGCTGCTGTGCGCCCTATCTCAGAATAGTACTAGCGTGTACGCTACTAAGTACAATATAGTTTCAGTTAATCTATTTTAATTCAGTGTGGTGGCGACGTGAGTCGGTGCCACACTTCTAAAATAAGAATATCATGAGTGCACAGATACTATGGCACAAATGAAAAACAAAACAAATGAAACAAAGAATGTCCACACCGTGTATTCCGTGATATACGGGCTAGGTGTACGAGGATAATATAGGTGTGCGTGGACAATCCGTAGCGTGTATTCCGTGATATGCGGGCACGATAAATCGGCTCCCTACAGTGGGTGCACGTGGGTAAACGTTGGTGTACGAGGACAAATATCGTATATTCGTGGAATAAACATTGATTGTACATAAACAATAGCAGCGTACATTCCGTAGGCGTAGGGGCCGATTCATCGCGCCCGTTCACACGAATTATGTAAATACAACCACGCATCACAGTGGGTGTACGTTGGTGTAAACGTTGGGTGTACGAGGGTAAATATTACGTGTTCGTGGAATAAACATTGATTGTACATAAACAATCGCAGCGCACATTCCGTAGGCGTAGGGGGTCCGATTCATCGCGCCCGTTCACACCGAATTGTATAAATGCAACCACGCATCACAGTGGATGCACGTGGGTGTAAACGTTAGTGTACGTGGGTAAATATTACGTGTTCGTGGTGTAAATGTGGTTGTGCGTGGACAATCGCAGCATACATTCCGTGATATGCGGGCACGATAAATCGGCTCCCTACAGTGGGTGCACGTGGGTAAACGTTGGTGTACGAGGACAATCCACAGCGTACATTCCGTAGGCGTATGGTCCGATTCATCGCGCCTGTCCGCAAACATACACTGGATAGAACAAAATAAAAACTCGTGTTGGAGAAAATCTCGAATGCGAGTATAAACAAACAATTTATATAACTCAGCCGAAGGGCTACAATTTTATATTCTGACGGGTGTAGGACTTGTAAGGCACGGGTGTAGGACTCGTGGGGCACGGCAGTAGGAGCCGTGGGGCACGGCAGTACATTTCGTTGATATTAACAATTGGGGCTTTCGGCTTAACAAATTTTTATTATGGCTTTTTATAAGAAAACCAAAATGAAGGTGAACGGCAAATGGTATCCTAAAGCCGTTTTTAGTATCGAGTCCGGCAACAACCGAGCAAGTGGCAAAACGTCTGGCAGCAGAATCGACGGTAAGTCCCTGCCGATGTGCGTGCAGTGCTGACAGCATTGGGCGGTGTTATGGGCGATTTTATGGCACAAGGTCGTTCGGTGAAGTTGGACGGTGTAGGTTCGTTCTACTTTACGGCTGTTACAAACAAGAACGGTGTGGCAACGGAGAAAGAAGTATCGGCGAACCAAATTAGTGGCGTTCGTGTGCGCTTTATTCCCGAAACCCGATATCGTGGAGCAGGCAAGGGCAGGGTGTCTACCCGAGGTTTATCGGACGTAGACATTGAGTGGAACGAATGGAAAGGCAAAGAAAAAGAAGCCGACCCAAAGAAACCCGAAGGCGGTGGCGGACAACCACACCCGTAAGGTTTTAATATTGGCATTAACGGTAGCGCCCTTGTTTTGCAAAGGAACAAGGGCGTTAGTCGTACTGTTAGCTATAGCTTAGTATTGACCTTTTTTATAAGTCTCGTCTAACAATATAGTTTTAGGATTTTTACCAGAGCGGTAAGTAAAACGGAAATTAAAGCCAGCCTCTTTGTAAAGTTTCGATGCCGTATCGGTTTTAATACCATTGAGCAGAATTTGTTGCAGTAATTGTTTGTTAGCCTCAACATTAGCTTTGTTATCGCCCTCGTTGTAGATAGAATAATAGTAGTGAATGGTGCGAGTTTGCGGTTCGTATGTCATACTGTCCATTCGTGTGTTATTAACCATAGGAGTAGGGCAATACTTTTTTGTATATTCTTTACACTCTTTTGCAGCTTTATCTTCTAAACTGTCTTGGCAACACATAAGCGAAGTGCAGCCAATAACAATGAAAAGCATCTTAATAAACTTCATAATTCTGTTGTGATATATGTATTAACGTGTGCAAAGGTAGGTGTTTTTGAGCAATTTTATGATTGGTTCTTTTGTATTTCTCGCTTTTATTCTTAAATTTGCATACCAAAAGACAACAATCTTAATGAATCAGATAAGAAATTTCTGCATTATAGCACATATAGACCACGGTAAGTCTACACTTGCCGACCGTTTGTTAGAATACACCAAAACTATCAAAGTAACAGAAGGGCAGATGCTTGACGACATGGATTTAGAGCGCGAACGCGGTATAACCATTAAGAGCCATGCTATACAGATGGAGTATGAACAAGACGGACAGAAATATGTTTTAAACCTTATAGATACTCCGGGACACGTGGACTTTTCTTACGAAGTGTCGAGAAGTATTGCTGCATGCGAGGGTGCACTGCTTATAGTAGACTCTACGCAAGGTGTTCAGGCACAAACCATATCAAATTTGTATATGGCTATTGACAATAATCTTGAGATTATACCAGTAATCAACAAGATTGATATGCCCAACGCAATGCCCGAAGAGGTGGAAGACGAAATAGTAGACCTTATAGGTTGCGAACGTAGCGACATTATTAGGGCGAGTGGAAAAACTGGCGAAGGCGTGCCAGAAATATTGCGAGCCATAGTAGAGCGTATACCAGCTCCCAAAGGCGACACAAAAGCACCTTTGCAAGCACTTATTTTCGATTCTATCTTTAATTCGTTCCGTGGCATTATAACCTTATGCAAAGTAACGAATGGAACTATTCGTAAAGGCGATAAGGTGAAGTTTGTGCAGACAGGAATGGAATACGACGCCGATGAGGTGGGAGTTCTGAAAATGGAAATGAAGCCCAAGAACGAACTAACAACAGCGAAGTAGGATACATTATATCGGGAATAAAAAATGCACGCGAAGTAAAAGTGGGCGATACTGTAACACACGTGAGCAGTCCGTGCGATAAAGCCATAGAAGGATTCCAGTTAGTAAAACCAATGGTGTTTGCTGGTGTTTATCCTATAGACCCTAACGATTACGAAAACCTGCGCGCATCGCTCGAGAAACTACAACTAAACGATGCCTCGCTAACATTTTCTCCAGAAAGCTCACAAGCATTAGGCTTTGGATTTCGTTGCGGTTTCTTAGGTTTGTTGCACATGGAGATAATACAAGAACGATTGGACCGTGAGTTCAACATGGACGTTATAACCACTGTGCCCAACGTAAGCTATATGGTGTACGACAAGTTAGGCGAAAGCAAGGAAGTGCACAATCCATCAGGTTTGCCTGACCCAACAATGATAGACCATATAGAAGAACCCTATATAAAAGCCTCTATTATAACATCGAGCGAATATATCGGACCAATAATGACGCTTTGTCTTGATAAGCGCGGCGAATTGGTAAGTCAGAACTACGTTAGTGGTAACCGCTTGGAACTGATATTTATGATTCCATTAGGCGAAATAGTTATCGATTTCTACGATAAGTTAAAGAGCATTTCCAAAGGATATGCATCTTTCGATTATCATATAGATTCGTTCCGTCCATCTAAACTAGCAAAACTCGATATACTTTTGAATGGTGAACCTGTAGATGCTCTATCTACCCTTACGCACGAAAGCAATGCCGTAACATTTGGTAGACGAATGTGCGAAAAGTTAAAAGAGCTGATACCACGCCAACAATTCGACATAGCAATACAAGCAGCTATCGGTGGAAAAATAGTTGCACGCGAAACGGTGAAACAGGTTCGGAAAGATGTTACTGCAAAATGCTACGGTGGCGATGTCAGCCGTAAGCGTAAACTGTTAGAAAAACAAAAGAAAGGCAAGAAGCGTATGAAGCAAGTGGGCAATGTGCAAGTGCCCCAAAAAGCATTCTTAGCCGTATTAAAGTTAGATTAAAACCAATAAAGGAGTATAAAAATGAAAGAAACCTTTGAAACCAGAGATATTGCACGCGAGCTAGCCCGAAAGTACAGCACAATGACACACGAGGAACTCGATACGCTCGAGAGTATTCTTGTGCCAATGAAGTTCGCTAAAGGCGAAATGATATTGAAAGAAGGCGAGGTGTGCGAAAACATCTATTACATTGAACATGGACTTGTTCGTCAGTTCTATTTTAAGAATGGAAAGCAGATAACAGAGCATTTAGGCGAAGACCGAACCGTCTTTATGTGCATTGAAAGCCTTTTCCGCGAAGAAGCTACAAAGTTGCAAGTGGAAGCAATAGAACCAACTACAGTATATGCACTGCCAAAACTACGATTAGAACAAGTAGCATTACACAACGTGAATATACAAATACTTTATAGAAAGATATTAGAAGAAAGTTTAATAATCTCACAAGTTCACGCCGACCTGGTTCGTTTTGAAACAGCACAAGACCGATATAAGAAAATGTGTAAACTAAGTCCGCAAGTTATATTGCGTGCACCATTAGTTTATATTGCCAGCTATTTACAAATGACACCAGAGACTCTCAGTCGTGTTCGTGCAGCTACATTGTTAGAATAGTTTATTCTTCTAAAGAATTATAGTAAAAAACGATGGCGCATAAAATCTACTCTTGTTTAATTGTTATGTGTTTCACTTTGGCAGTATCTGCACAAGTGAATACAAGTGTTTCCTCTACTAAGCAAATTAGTGGTAGTACAGCTTCTATAAAGAAAGTAAATCATACAACTTTAGATGTTGTGCTTAATGCTTATATGGATTCATTGACTTTAACCGAGAATAAGATATTTTCTCAAGCTAATAGGCAAGGAGCAAATTATAAAGGCAATGTTTTTCGTTCTGCTCAATTGTTTCTTCCTGTTACCTATTATAGAAATATAGTAGACAATGCATTCTCTTTAAAAGAAAATGATGCTTATAACAAACAACTTTTAGATATCTATTTATATTCACCATCGTTAGTAAGCACCACAGCCGATGAGCTTAGAGGAAAACAAACAACCACTGTAGAAGTTGAAACGCCTATACAACGTGAAGTTGAGATAGTAGATAAGGTTGCGCCTACGCCAGTAGAGTCTACTTTCTCGCCTGTCGAAGTACTTATTAAGAAGCCAGACTTTTGGACTTATAAGGGCGATTATTCGCTGCAATTGTTGCAGAACTATGTTTCGGGTAATTGGTATAAAGGAGGAGAAAGCAACTATTCGGTGTTATCTTCTGCAATATTCGAAGCGAATTACAATAATAAGCAGAAGGTGAAATGGGATAATCGGTTAGAGCTGAAGTTTGGTATTCAAAGTACTAAATCGGACACTTTGCATAGTTTTAAAACAACCGAAGACCTTATACGCCTTACTTCTAAATTTGGTTTACAAGCCTCTAAGAAATGGTATTATTCGGTACAGTTTGTGGGTAATACACAATTTACGCACTCTTACCGTTCCAATGATCCTTTGCTGTATTCAGACTTTTTAGCCCCTTTAAATATAAATGTGTCGTTGGGTATGGATTATACCATCGATTGGTTAGAACATAAGCTAAAGGGAAATGTGCATCTGGCTCCATTGGCTTATAATACAAAGTATACACGTATAAAAAGTTTGGCAGACCGATTAGGTATAGAAAAAGGTAGGCATGCACGCCACGATTTTGGTTCGGAACTATCTGTTGAGTTTGTATGGCAGCTGATGGAGGCTCTTTCTTGGAAGACACGTCTATATTCGTATACAACCTACAAACGCACTGAAGTGGAATGGGAAAATACGATAAGATTGCAATTTAATAGATTTATAGGTGCACAATTGTTTATTTATCCTCGATTTGATGATGGTGTAACACACGATGGTCGTTATGGCTATTTACAGATGAGAGAGTTTGCTTCTATAGGTTTCCAATACAGCTTTTAATCTAATTAGAACTTTTTTACGAGAAACCTCTTGTGTTTATAGTAGATAGCTTTGACTATATTTTCACAGTATTTTAACAGCGGAACTTACCCTGATAGCCAACCATTAGCAATTTATGAACAAATTAGATATCTATCACGCTTGTTTTAGATATCTGTCACAAACGTTTTAGATATCTGTCATAATCGTTTCAGATATCTAATATTTTGAACAGATAGTTCGTGAGCTATTTTCTTTCTATTATATCTAGTTGTACCTACACCATAAACATTAATAACAAAGAATATAAGCAACACAACAACCAAACAAATATGTAGAGCGCTTAACGAATGAAATGGATAAAAAAGAATATTATAGCACAAAGCTTTGACTAATTTATCTGTAGAAGGACTATTACGAGCAAAGAATTATATTGAAATTTGGAATGTTGGCTATTTATGTTTATCTTTGCATACAAATCGTATTAAAATGGTGGATATTAGCAATTGACACCAACAAGACTTAAAACAAAACGTATAAAATATTTGCCTTTATGAAGGACTTTTTTAAGAATGTCTTCGCCACCTTTGTTGGCATATTCCTTTTTGTGTTAGTAACGTTGCTTCTTGGTTTCGTGTGTATTTTTGGAATGGTACTGTCGAGCGAAAGTACAACCGAAATAGAGAATAATTCAGTATTAGTGATAAATCTTTCTGGGCCATTAAGCGAACGTTCAGATAAGAATGTTATGGCAGAATTTATTGGTAACGTTGCAAGCGGAGTAAGCTTAGAGGACGTACTTTCAGGTATAGAGAAAGCAAAGACCAATAAGAACATAAAAGGTATTTATATTGAAGCTGTAGCTTTTGCACCAAACTCTTATGCATCGTTGCAAGAAATAAGAGAAGCCCTAATAGATTTTAAGAAGAGCCATAAATGGATTGTAGCCTATGGCGATAGCTATACACAAAGCGCTTATTATTTAGCTTCGGTTGCAAATGATGTGTATTTAAATCCACAAGGAATGTTAGATTGGCATGGTTTATCCTCTCAACGTATCTATCTAAAAGATATGTTAGCTAAGTTTGGAGTAAAAATGCAGGTGTCTAAGGTTGGTACATACAAGAGTGCTACAGAAATGTTTACAGAAGAAAAAATGAGCGATGCCGACAGACAGCAAACCTCAACATATCTAAATGGAATATGGAAATATCTTTTAAAAGGAGTTAGCGAGAGTAGGAATATTCCTATAGCAAAACTCAACGAATATGCAGATAGTGTAATAACATTTGCTAATCCCACTAGCTATCTGAAGATGAAACTAATAGACAAGCTTCTTTATACAGACCAAGTAAGAAACGAAGTAAAGAAGCGGTTAGGTATTAATTCAGATGACGAAATTCACCAAGTATCACTTACGGATTTAAAAGCGGTAGAACCTGCTAAAGGTGGTAGCGAAGTGGCAGTGTACTATGCGTATGGAGATATTGTTGATAGTCCAGTTTCGAATACATCTTTTAATCAGCATTCCATTGTAGGAAAAGATGTTTGTAATGATCTTAAAGAATTAATGGACGACGATGATGTAAAAGCAGTTGTTATCAGAGTAAATTCAGGCGGAGGCTCAGCCTTTGCATCAGAACAAATGTGGCATCAAATAATGGAACTAAAGAAGGTAAAACCAGTTGTTGTTAGTATGGGAGGTTATGCTGCATCAGGAGGTTATTATATGTCGGTTCCTGCAAACTGGATAGTTGCTGAACCTACAACCATTACAGGCTCAATAGGTATCTTTGGAATGTTCCCCGATTTTAGTGGGTTAGCATCAGAGAAGTTAGGTATTAAGTTTGATGAAGTGAAAACTAATAAGAATGGAACTTTTGGTTCAACAATGCGCCCTCTTACTCCAGATGAAATGCGAATGTTACAAGTGTATATAGACCGTGGTTACACAACCTTTAAGAATAGAGTTGCGCAAGGCAGAAATCTTACAATGGCTCAAGTAGAAGCAATAGCTCAAGGACACGTTTATACAGGTGAAGATGCACTAAAGATAAAGTTGGTAGATGAACTCGGTGGATTGGATAAAGCGGTGAAGAAGGCTGCGCAATTAGCAAAAATAGAGAACTATCATACGGTTAGTTATCCATCACCAGTTAATTGGTTTGACCAAATATTTGGAGAAAATGTGCAAGATAACTATCTTAACGAACAATTATATACATCGTTAGGAATATTCTACCAGCCATTCTCTATCTTGCGCACAATCAACCAGCAATCGGCAATTCAGGCGCGACTACCTTATATTATTAATATAAACTAGTAAATAAGATGGAATAGAACCATTAACACATATATTGCAAATAGAATGGAAGGCGATTTTATCAAGATACACAGAGTGTTGTTACCTTTAAGTTGGCTTTATGGCTTAGGAGTAATGATTCGCAATGAACTTTTTGACCTCGGTGTGTTGAAAAGTCGTAGCTTCGATGTTCCAGTTATTTCTGTTGGTAATATCACTGTTGGTGGTGCTGGGAAAACTCCACATGTAGAATATCTTGTAGGATTATTGAAAGATGTAGCACAAGTTGCAGTTCTATCTAGAGGTTATAAGCGAAAGAGTAAAGGTTATGTGCTTGCAAACATTGATACACCTGTCGAAATGATTGGAGATGAACCTTTTCAGATGAAGCATAAATTCCCTAATATTTATGTTGCTGTAGATAAAAAACGATGTGATGGTATAGACCATCTAATAAAAGACAAACAAACTCAAGATACCGATGTTGTGTTGCTTGACGATGCTTTTCAGCATCGATATGTAAAACCAGGAATAAATATTCTGTTAATAGACTATCATCGACTTATTATTTATGATAAGTTGTTGCCTGCTGGACGTTTGCGTGAACCTCTTTCGGGTAAGAATCGTGCAGATATTGTGATAGTAACAAAATGTCCTAAAGAATTAAACCCTATAGATTATCGAGTGTTAAGTAAAACAATGAATCTATATCCTTTCCAAGAACTATTTTTTACAACATTCGAGTATTGCAATCTTATACCTGTGTTTAAAGATGTAGCAAAAGAGAAGGAAATTTTATTGGCAGATATAAATAATAAGAATATATTATTGCTTACAGGTATAGCTTTACCACGACAATTAGAAGTTGATATGGGTTTATATGCAGATACATCTCGTATGAAAACATTAATATTCCCTGACCATCATTCCTTTAATACCAAAGACATTGCTGTTATTAATGATACTTTTGCTATGATGAAACCTCCAAAATTAATTATCACAACGGAGAAAGACAAGGCACGACTTTTGGACATAGAGGGATTAAACAATGATGTAAGAGAAAACATATACGCATTGCCAATACAAGTTAAGTTTATGCTTAACGAAGAAGATAAATTCAATGAAAAAATATTATCCTATGTACAAAAAAATTCAAGAAACAGTATCTTGGCTAAAAGAAAGAATGCAGACAAGTCCGAAAACCGCAATCATTCTCGGAACAGGTCTCGGACAATTAGCTTCAGAGATAACAGATAGCTACGAGTTCTCTTATCAAGATATACCTAATTTCCCTGTTTCTACTGTAGAAGGACATGCAGGTTGCTTAATTTTTGGAAAACTTGGTGGTAAAGATATACTGGCAATGAAAGGTCGCTTCCATTATTACGAAGGATATAATATGCAAGAAGTAACCTTTCCTATACGTGTAATGTATGAACTAGGAATTGAAACGTTGTTTGTTTCTAATGCTTCTGGTGGTATGAATCCAGAATTCAAGATAGGAGATTTAATGATTATAACCGATCATATTAATTTCTTTCCTGAACATCCTTTACATGGGCCTAATTTCCCCACTGGACCTCGTTTCCCAGATATGCACGAAGCATACGACCATAAACTAATAAACAAAGCTAAAGAAATAGCAAAGGAAAAGAATATTAAAATAAGATCAGGAGTTTATGTTGGTGTACAAGGGCCTACATTTGAAACCCCTGCAGAATATAAAATGTATAGAATATTGGGTGGCGATGCTGTTGGTATGAGTACTGTTCCAGAAGTTATAGTCGCACGACATTCAAATATAAAGGTGTTTGGTATAAGTGTTATTACCGACTTAGGTGGATTTGATACTCCCGTAGAAGTAAGCCATGAAGAGGTTCAAGAGGCAGCTAATAAAGCACAGCCTTTGATGACTGAGATTATGCGCGAGATAATAAGACAAGCCTAAATAATAGGAACCTATATTGATATGGAAATAAAGGAATTAGGCGAATTTAAACTAATAGAGCGGCTAACGAAAGACATAAAACCAACTAACCCATCTACTATTAAAGGGGTAGGCGACGACGCAGCTGTTCTTCGTTATTCAGATAAAGAAGTCTTGGTTTCTTCCCACTTATTTATGGAAGGAATTCAATTCGACCTTACTTATATTGATATGAAACATCTGGCTTATAAATGCGCTATGGTTGCAATGACTAATATATTTGCAATGAATGGGCAGCCATGTCAGATAATAGTATCTATAGGTATGGGAAAGCGTATTAATGTAACAGATTTAGATCAATTTTATGATGGTCTGAAGACAGCTTGTAGTAAATGGAATGTAGATATTGTAGGAGGTGATACTACATCTTCTTATACAGGATTATCCATTAACATTACTTGTATTGGAGAAAGTGTAAAAGAAGATATTGTATATAGAAAAGGTGCTACTCCTACTGACATAATATGTGTTTCAGGAGATCTCGGAGCAGCTTATATGGGCTTACAAATACTAGAGCGAGAGAAAACAGTTTACTATCAACAGGTAGAAGAATTTAACAAAAAGCTGACGCAAGCACAAAAGGAAAATGACCGAGGAAAGCTTGAGGCTCTAAATAATGAACGTGCAATAATAGAAAACTTCCAACCAGACTTTGCAGGTAAAGAATATTTAATAGATCGCCAATTAAAACCTGAAGCTCCAGGTGAAGTGCTAGAACAACTTCGTAATGCAAATATTCGACCAACTTCAATGATAGATGTCTCTGATGGTCTTGCAAGTGATTTAAAACATCTTTGTAAAGAAAGTAATGTAGGGTGTAGAATTTATGAAGATAAAATACCTATCGATTATCAGACAGCTGCTGCGTGTGAAGAATTTAATATGAATCTTACTACTGCTGCTTTGAATGGTGGTGAAGATTATGAACTTCTTTTTACGATACCTATTAGTGAGCATGCAAAAATAACATCGCTTAAAAATATTCATCAAATAGGTTATGTTACAGAAAGTAAATTGGGAGAATTTCTTATTGCACGAGATGGAAATGAATTCCAACTTACAGCACAAGGCTGGATATAAGAATAGACGTTTCGTTAGAACTTATAAAGGAGAGATTAGAAATGTAGCATTGCTATATTTTTAAAGATAAAAAGGACGACATTATTCATTGATGCTTTTTCTATTTTATCTTTGTAGAATACATAATCTTGATTTTCGATCGGAATGTTTCTGTGTGTACAAGGGTGAATTCTGCTAACAGAACTTGCCCCTTGTAAATTTATAGAACTTAGAGGAATTAGTTCCTTCACAATATATAAAGTGTACGTTCATTATGGAGAATATTATCTTACCAGATTTTGTAAATTAATGTTAAGTATTAAAATATTTAGCATAATATTTGCAGTAATAAAAAAAAAGTACTACCTTTGCACTCGCAAAACAGAAATGAAGTATATATATTGAATTTCTTAATGGTGCCATAGCTCAGTTGGTAGAGCAAAGGACTGAAAATCCTTGTGTCCCCGGTTCGATTCCTGGTGGTACCACATAAATTTCTAATAGGAGAGAAAGAAAAAAAATGTAAGAGTGTCATAACCAACATAGTTATGACACTCTTTGTTTTTCTAAGCTAATTAATTTTATCGTTCTGTATGTTGATTGTAGTTTATAAGCTTAAGAGAAGGGGTGTGGAGTCTATTTAGAAAAGGATATGTTTGTAATGAATTCTACTATGATAAAACAATACATTAAACAATATGTTGCTGTTCATTAACTTGTAGCAATATCTCAATCAAAATAATGCAGAGTAAAAGCTTTCGTAATTCTCATCTGAACAAATATATTCTTGGTATTATAATATAGACTCATAAGGTTTATAGTTTGTTATGATATCTAATGTGAAACTGAGAGATATCTGAAACAAACGTGATAGACGTCTAAGACGAGCGTTTCAGATATCTGAAATAAGAGTAGATAACGTCAGATGGAACATCTCTAAACATCATAGAGACCTCTCCTAAAAATCTGCGATTGTTGTTCGGATTGTGAAAACAATAAGGCGATGCTTTCAATTTCTCCCTTTGTTTCCTACTGAGCCTTTATAATCTTTATAGTCTTATAATCTGCTTTATTCCCTTTATATTCTTCAACTTCTTTATAATTGAATTCAGTTTTGAAGTGTCTTCTATTAATACGACAAGATTTCCTGAGAATATGCCATCGTGTGAGTCTATATTGATAGAACGCATCACAACTTTCTCCTCTTTAGATAAAATATTAGTAATGTTGTTTACGATACCTATGTCATCGTATCCTATAATGCGTAATGTTATGCTATAATTTGCCCCGCCTTTACCACTCCATTTTGCTTTTACTATGCGATAGCCAAAACGTTTCCGCAATTCAGGTGCATTCGGACAGTCTTCTCTATGTATCTTTATTCCACCATTCACAGTAACGAAACCAAAGATAGGATCGCCGTAGATAGGATTGCAACACTTAGATAGTGAGAAATCTATACCTTTTAGGTTCTGATCTATTACCAGTACATCTTCGTTATTCTTTAGCAATTCGCTTGTTTCATCAGCAAGTTCAAACTTTTCTGCACTTTCAGTCTCTTTTGGCGTATTTTGATTGTGTGTTTGGTTGTAAAGTTGCTGATAAGTTTCAATAACATTATTAATATCGAGTTTCTCGTCAGCTATCTGTTTATAGAAAATGGAAATCTCTTTGAAGCCAAGATGTTTGATGACTTGATAAAGTGTTTGTTCTTCAATTTCTATCTTTTTATTCTTGAATCTTCTTTCGAGCATTTCTTTTGCAAAGGCGCCTTCTTTCACTTGTGTTTCCTTTAGTGCAAGACGTATTTTTGACTTTGCCCGGGCAGATTTAACGATGTTTAGCCATTCTTGCTTTGGTTTTTGTGTAGTAGAGGTTGTTACTTCTACTGTGTCTCCACTGTGTAGTTCGGTTCTTATAGAGGCATTTTTGTTATTAATCTTTCCACCAACGCATTGGTTTCCAATTTTTGAATGAATGTGGTAAGCAAAGTCTAACAATGTGGCACCTTTAGGAAACTTAAGTAGATCTCCTTTTGGTGTGAATACATAAATTTCTTTGTCGTATAGGTCGCGTTTGAACTGTGTCATCATTTCCAAGTTGTCGCCTGCTTCCAATGCCGTTCTGATAGAAGCCAACCACGTATCCATTCCTTCTTCTGCTTCTATTCCTTTATATCTCCAATGAGCTGCTAGTCCATGTTCGGCTATTTCGTCCATACGCTCAGTACGAATTTGCACCTCTACCCATTTTGCATTCGGTCCTAAAACCGTAATATGTAGACATTCATAGCCATTAGACTTTGGTACAGACAACCAATCGCGCAGACGCTTAGGGTTGGCTGATACATATCTGTTACGATAGAATATGCTTGCCAACATTGCATCTTTTCCATTTGAAGCGGCGAGTCCAAGATAATTCTAATAGCAAATAAGTCGTATATACCCTCAAACGCACACTTTTGTTTCTTCATTTTCTGCCAAATAGAGTGTATCGACTTTGTTCTTCCTTTTATATGAAAACGTAACCCTGCATTCTGAAGAGCTTTACTAACAGGTTCAATGAATTGTTTTATGTAGGCATCTCGTTCTTTCTTTGTTTCGTTCAGCTTTTCTTTTATATGGTAGTATGCATCGTGTTCTAGGTATTTTAATGATAGGTCTTCTAGTTCACTTTTTAACTGATAGAGTCCCAACTTGTGCGCGAGTGGTGCATACAGGTAGCTTGCTTCCTCTGCAACCTGTTTTTGTGCTTCCTTATTAGTAGTATCGCGTATTTGTCGCATTAGGTTCACACGATCGGCAATCATAATCAATATTACTCGCATATCTTTTGCAAAAGAGAGTAAGAGATTACGGAAGTTTTCACTTTCTATGATAGGATTCTTTTTATACAGGTTCTGAATACGCACCAATCCTTGAATAATCTGTGCAACATTCTGCCCAAAATCAGTCTCAATTTGTTTTATCTCTAATACGCCATTTTCGTAACCAGCATACAACACGGTTGCAAATACCGACTCGCGCTTTAAACCTATACTGCGAACAGCTATTAGCGATGTCTGCATTGCACAAAGTAGTTCGTTTAAACCAAAGACATTGCGTTCTATTGCTCCCTTTTCTTCCATTAATTTAATGTAAGAAGCTAATCGTTCTTTGTCTTCTTCTGTTATATCGTTCGCTAACTCTTCGTTTAATTCCTTAGTAAGGATATGAAGATTTTTTAGTTCGTCGTCTGTAAAAATCATATTCATCGCCTTTAATAATACCATACAAAGGTACAAAAAAACAGCTGATTGCTCTCTAAATTAAGAAAAAGTAAGTAAATTTGCGAAAGAAACAACAAATGCGGTGAACTATGGTGCACTGTTCTATCTAAACACATAAAACTTTTACTGTTATGTTAACAAAACAAGACGAACTATTATTGAAATCAAAGGGTATTAAGTTTGCTGACTTTGAGAAACAGCTTGCTGATTTTAAAACAGGATTTCCATTTCTGCGATTAGAAAGAGCGGCAACAATTGGTAATGGTATTGTGCGGTTAAACGAAGACGCAATTAAAACTGTTACAGAAGCTTGGAATAACTATAAGGCTGAAAAACACAAAGTGGTGAAATTTGTTCCTGCTTCTGGAGCTGCTAGCAGAATGTTTAAAAATCTTTTTGCTTTCCTTGATGCATCATACGAGATGCCTACAACCGATTTCGAGAAGTTCTTTTTCGATAATCTGAAACGCTTTGCTTTCTATGACGAACTTAACAAAAAATGCAAAACTACACACGGAAAAGACATTGAGGAATTGTTGGCTGCAAATAACTATAAAATAGTTGTGGAAACACTCTTGCACACTGACGGACTGAACTATGGACAATTGCCAAAAGGCTTACTATTGTTCCACAAATATGTTGAAGGTGCACGCACTGCTATGGAAGAACATCTTGTTGAAGGTGCACAATATGCAGCGTGCAACAACGAGGTTTGTGTCCATTTCACGGTATCACATGAACATCTTGAACTTTTCAAAGCAAAGGCTACTGAAAAGCAACCTATATATGAAGAAAAGTATCACACACACTTCTCTATAAGTTTCTCCGAACAGAAGCCAAGTACCGATACCATAGCTGCCAATCTTGATAATACACCTTTCCGTAACGAAGATGGTTCATTGTTGTTCCGTCCTGGAGGGCACGGCGCACTTATTCAGAATCTTAACGATATAGATGCTGACATTGTTTTCATTAAGAATATAGATAATGTAACACCCGACCGCCTGAAAGAGGAAACTATTAAGTGGAAGAATATAATAGCGGGACTTTTGGTAACATTGCAGGAAAGGACTTTCCAATATATTAAAAAGCTGAGAACAAACAACTATACGTCTTCCGAATTGCAATGTATGAAGAACTTCCTGGAAAACGATTTGCACTGTCGTCATAAGGATATATGCGATATTAGTAACGAAGAATTGCCAACTTATTTGCTCGAAAAGTTTAATCGCCCTATGCGTGTTTGTGGAATGGTTAAGAATAGTGGAGAACCTGGTGGTGGACCTTTCTACGTTTACAATGCCGATAATACTGTTAGTTTGCAGATACTAGAAAGCCTACAAATTGATAAGGATAATCCTGAATCAATGCGAATGTTTAAAGAAGGAACCCATTTTAATCCGGTAGATTTAGTGTGTGCAATAAAAGATTGTGATGGGAATCCTTATAATCTCCCTCAATTTGTAGATCCTTCTACTGGCTTTATTAGTGCTAAGTCGAAAGACGGAAAAGAACTAAAAGCATTAGAACTACCAGGACTTTGGAATGGTGCAATGAGCAATTGGAACACTATATTCGTTGAAGTCCCTGCAATTACCTTTAATCCTGTAAAAACTGTAAACGACTTGTTGCGCGAAGAACATCAGTAACAACTATATACAAAAGCAAAAAGTGGGGTAGGATACATACGATAAATATATTATATCATGTTGGGCTGACAATTTGCAGTCCAACATTGTTATAATAGCATTCTACACATTCTATTATATCGCATTTCATATCAATTAGATGCTGATGAAACGTTATTATTTAAACATAAGTAAAACTTTATATGTGTATAAATAAAACAATTCTAGCGTTAGAAAATAATATTCCTTACATATAAATATATAGGGGCATATATGGGAACAATGGGTTGTAAACTTCACCGTCTGTTTTATTTTTGGAGGTCATTGCGTTTTCGGCTTTGTAGGTGTCTTCGTGCGATGCCATCTTGTCGCCTGTTGCCTCGAGTACGCTGTTTGTGAATGACTTCAATGCAAGCATACTGTCTACGTACGATTTGTAGAAACGTCTAAAGAAGTTGTGCGTTTTTGGCACAGAACCTATATTGTCGGGTTCTTTTGTTTCCTTTTCGTAACGTGTGCGTGCATCGGGTAGAACTTCTGTTGCTGTAGGGTCTATGCCACTTCGATACAAAACATTGTCTGTCGCCTTGTCGGCATAGTTACCAGCTTTCAGACGGTACTGCATTGCAATATCTTCTACCTTGTCGAGTATACTGTGTTTGCCACTGCTTTGTAGGTTCTTGTAACTACGCCATAGTATATAACGTAGGTCGTTGTCGGTGATGTTAGCGTGATGTAAACCAAATGCGCTCATTATTTCTCCAAAGAGTTGTTTGATGCGTTGCCACAGTGTGGGTTTGATTTGCTCGAAGTTGGTATCTTCTGCCATTGAGGCAAGATATTCCTCTGTTGCCGTGCGTATGTTCCAGCCGTGTTTTGCTGACAGGTGGGCTATTTGTTGCCTTGTTTCGATGTCGGCTTTGCAAATACGGTGTCGAGGAAGTTGTCGAAGTTGTCTCCAAAGAGTTCTCTTAATCCGTGATGCGCTACTGCTTCGTGGAGTACTGTTTTCTCTATGTCTGCAATGTCTGTGTGGTTGCTTACCACTACTACGATTTTACCTGTGCGCTTGTTGTAGAACCCTTTTGCAGTGGCTTGCTCGCCATTGAGGCTGCTGCCATCGGGTACTATCTCCACGTTGTTAAGATGTAAGTTTTGCACAACACTTTCTGCGTGGTTGGTAAGTGTTTCTGTATTGGCTGTGGGCTGTGTGGTAGTGGTTTGTTCTCTCCACCGTTGGCTATACTTGTCAATGTCTAAGTATTCCTTTATGCGTTCGCCAATTGCTTTGCGTAAATTCTCATCGTAATTGTTGTAGGCTTCAATGGCGTTTTTGGCTGCAAGATAGTCGGGATAGTCTTTTGCTAACATCTCTCGTATCTTCTCTTCCATTTGTTCGTTGAGAGAATGCAAGAAAGCGTCTCTTTCTTTCTTTTTTTCTTTTGTTTCATATGCGTAACCTTTAAAGCCTGTAAACTGGTCGTATTTTTCTATCTGCTTGTGTCTCCACTCTATAATTGGATTTGCGGCTGTTGCTGCTTCGTTATATTGCGGTAGCTCAAATTTGTACTCGTACTGTGGTTTTTCCACTTTCTCTATCAGCGGCTGTTTTGTTTTAGGGTCGATGCCTTTGCAGAGTGTGTCTATTTCTTTCTTGTGTTTGAGATAATCGTCTGCAAGCTCATCTTCTGCCCAGCCATAGAATGGTGTTTTGTTGCCGTACATACTGGTATGATGCCATTCTGAATTGTCGATGAAACCAAGACTTGTTAGCATATCGAGCGACTTTGCTGTTATGTGGTATTCTCTTCTAAATTCAGTTTTTGGATATCTGCCCTCTTCTTTAGCTTCTGCAGCACGTTTGCTCATTGAGTAGCCTACGTAACCACTATTACCACCGAAGACGGTGCGGTAGAGGATATCGTCTTCTGTGGTAGAGAAATTGCCGTTATTGCTTGTTGCACTCTTTATTTGATTGGGGTTTGTTACTACATAATGGACAGTACCATTTTCCTTTGGTACGATTTCGCTTGACTTGCCTGTAATCTCATAAACGGAGCTGACAACATCTTTAAAGTTTCCACTTGCCGAAATTAAAGAATTCACAAGTTCGACATCGTTGTCAGAGTATGGATATTCGCTTTCTGCGGCTTCTCTTATCGCCCCATCTATTCCGACATCGTAATAATTGGCGTAATTTGAAATGAGCCAATGCTCACCGTCTGCTGCTACCTCCTTTTCGTCTATACGCTTTATGATATCGAACAGCTGCCTTTTTGTTATTGTCTTTCCTTTAAACTCAAAGGGTTGTCTATGTTGAGGAACACCGAAAGGACATTGCCGTCCTTGCCAAAAGAATTGGCATAGTCCTTATCCGTTGTGAAATAAAAGCCTCTTCCGTCTGACGTTCCTGTGCTGCTGCCAATTCTTGCTGTATCGAATTTAGTAAACTCGTTGTTTGAACCGTGGTATACCACCATAGGTTCTCCATTTTCATCAACAACTTTTGATGAGTTTGTTTGGAGGATTGAAAGTAAACGCTTATCTTTGCCAACAGATGGAGGCAGATTGTTCTCGATACCAGCTTTTTGTATTGTTGGAATTATCGAAAGCAGTTTGCCTTTTTCTATGCTTGACAATTTGTGGTCGTAATATCTGTCGCCATTGTTTTGCACTGCCACTACGGCTTTTACAGTATAATAGGTGTTCCCTATTTTCAGTCCACAAACATAATATCTAAATGACTTGACGCCTGGATATCTTTCTGCATCTTCGTTTGGAGCTTCATCTACGAATATGGCTTTTTCTATAATCTGTGGAATTGCAGCGATGCTTTGCAGATGTTCTATGTCCTTATAGTCGTGCTGTAATATTTCTCGCATACCACCACGACTATTACCCCCAGTTAAGGCAATAGTTTCCCCTGTATCTTTGTTTGTATATTCGCCACGCAAATTCTTGCCATATTCCAAAGCATTCTTCTTGTATTGCTTCAAGTCGCTGTTCGGTTCTATTTCTTCTCCCGTAATCTTCACAGCTTTGCTCCTGCGCAACTTTTCTATACGTGCAGCTTTTTCCCAGTCTCCGAACCAGTTTTTGAAAGCTGTGGTTCTTACTTGTGCCCACTGCTTTTCGCTAAGATTGGTAGGCTTGCCGTTGGGGGCTTTCATATAAGTGTCGTTTGCCTTTGCAGTTTCGACAATCTTCTTTTCTTCATCTGACAAACTATTGCCTACTATCTGAAAACGTGGGTCGCTACTTTTATCATCTTTCAAAAGTTTAACACCCTTGCCGTATGATTTCTCTATATCTTTCAGTAACTTTGCAGTTAAGATAGAGTTGTTGTCATTGCGGGGAGAGGTCATAGTAACGTCTCCACTTTGTCCAGACAGCAGCTCTATTTTTGTAGCCTCGTATGAATATGCTTTAGAAGTTTCTTTTGTCCTAACATTTTCTTTCAATGTAACTTTCACTCTATATATTTTCCCTGCAATATCCACTGCTCCATATAGGCGATGTATCATTACGTCAGGATTTACTGTGTTCCCAGCCTTACGAATACCATTCTCGTCTTTGATACGGTCTTCGTGCTGTTCGGCATCCACGCTCTCGCGAATAATATCAGGCAATACTTTCAGCACTGCCATATGTACGTCCTTGCTTTCGCTTTTAGCTACAGCCTTTTCGGACATAAATTTATCTATTGCTGTATTGCTGATACGTATATTCCCCTTTCCGTTTGTTTCTTCATTGTCATAAGTACGTGCAATATTTTCCTTTGCCCACTTGCGTCCATCGTCGAAGTTTTTAAAACCGTGATTAGCTTCTGCTTCGACAACGTTAATTCTGCTTGGCAGGCTTACGCCGTCTACGGTGGTTACAGTTCCACTGTTTAGCTTTGTATTGTTTAGCAAGTCGTACAGTATTCTGTCTGTAACTTCGTCAATGTTTTTAAAGTCTTTGATGCCGAATACGTTCTTTCCTACCCAGTGCCAGAACTGTTTGATAGCCCTTTTTAGATTAAGGAGAATGGTTGTGGCTTCCGCTTTTTCAAACACACCTTTAGCTTCATCTATAGCCCTTTGTGCTTCCTCCTCCATTTTTGCAGCATTCTTTTTGCCACTGATACGGCTTAAAACTTCGCTTGCCACGGCATCTTCGTTGTCTTTGATGTTGGAATAGTTGGGGTCGGCTATGACTTCTTTCCATACAGGAGTGTCTTTCAGGAGAGATTTTATACTATCCCAGCCTTTCTTGTTTTTTATCATCATTGCTTCTGCCCACAAGTGGGTGTACTCGTGGATTGGCGTATCAGGGTTTATTCCTGCTTCTGTAAGATAAATTTTACCATTAACCGACCAACCATAAATTGTGCCTTGTGGGGTGCGCATGAATTGAATGTGGTCTGTTATCTTCAAATCTTTCTCATTGAAGATGACATAGTTACGCGCATTGTCTGCTCTGCCGCCACTCTGATACTGCGCTGGATAAGATATGCCAGTATAGCCAAGTGAGCCAAGCATCTCACTTACGCTTTTATCATCACCTATGGTATGTTCAAGCAAATGATAGATATTTTTGCCCTGCCGAGTAAACGCATCTACCTCTTGTGCATTGGAGCTATTACTCTTAGCGATACCGTCGGTAAAAATCTTGACACGACTTGCACGATAGTTTTCTTTCAAATATTCCTCAATGGCATCCAATTGTTCATCACTCATGGGTTGTTCCCAATTCAGATAATTACTGCCTGTATCATCGGGAATATCCACAGTATAGAGATGTCTTTGAGTAAATGAGAAATCATCAACGGAAAGTGTCTCAATAAACGATAACATCTGCTGTGCATTTTCCTCTTTCTCTTCCATCTCCTTGCGCCATTCGCGCACATCTCTCTTGCTGATGGCTCCAAAATAATCCTTATAGTCCTGGTCGCTCCAATTTCTTCTACCTGAATATTTTTCATATTCATTGCTCGCCCATTCCTTGACCTTTTCAATGGCGGTTGATGCATTATTAGACCTTTTAATCCACTTATGTAGAAAGTTCAATACTTTTCTTTCAGCTCCGCTAAAATGCTCTTTCACTTCAAGGCTGTGCATCGCTTCCAAAACAAAGCCTCTGAATTTTATTTTACCGTTTCCTGTGGCATAGGTTCTGCCGATACTTTCCACCTCGGTTACATAACTGCCCCAGCCGTATGCCTGCTGCCCTTCTCCCTCTCCCATGTGCGAATGGTCGAAGTTCTTGAACTTGGCACGGCTGCCATGGTAGACGACTTGCTTTTCTGCTCCAATTTCATTAGCAAGCATTGCCTGTGCCTGCTCGTCTGTCGCTTGCACGACTTCTATACCTGCCTTAGATAAAGCTGCTAAGACTGCCTCTGTGGCTTTCTGTTTTGCTTCTGTGTCGTTGGTGAGTGTTGCAGTGGTTTGTTGTCGTGCCGCTTCTTTCGTGCCGTATACGAAACAGTTATCGTTTATGCTGTGGTATGTGGAGATTGTTGGGCAAACGACGTAGCCTTTTTTGGTTTGTGCGTGTGCGAATGTTTCAGATGTGTTTCCGAATTCAGTTGCCCCTATGCTTTTTGCTCCACGCAATGCCTTGTCGAGTGTTTTTGCGTTGCACACAATAATTTTGCCGTCAGTGTCCTTAAATGCTATAGTTGCGCTGTCGATAGTACTCTTCTTTGCTCCGTCTGCCTTTAGTTTGGTAAGCACGCCTCTTACAAATGCGTGCAGTTTATCAAGATTGATACCCCACGAATTTGTTGTAGTTTCACCCTCGACTACAGCTCGCCAATTTGGATATTTGCCATCTATAACCTCGCCTTTCTTGTTTGTTATCTTTCCCTCTAAAGATTTGTTATAGTCTTCTTTACGAGCCAACAAGATATGCGCATTAGTGCCCACAACATAGCCGTTGTCGTGGTAAACGCCAGTGAGAACGGGGTGTATCTCTGCTTCTTTCTTGTCCGTTTCTACAAACTCTGTAACGGCAATGGATTTCTTCTCTTCTTTGTATATAGGCGTTATGGGTTCTTGCTTGTCTAAGACTGCGTTATATTCTATAGACCGTTGTTCTTGTCTAAGTACTGCGCCTAATGCTCCTTGATTTCCTTTTTGGTGTCTTCGTTAGTTGTTTGTTTGAGTAGTTCTTTCAGCTCTTCGGAGTTGAGCTGCAATAGTACTTTTTGCAGTTCTGTTTGTTTGCGGAGTACATCTTTCCATTGTTTACTCTCGAATACTTTGTCGAGTTTCCCTTCCTTTAGTTGCTGATAGTAGAATTTAGTTGCGTTTTCGTAGGCGTTGATAGCTTGCTGCAGTTGTACATTCTTTTGTTCGTGCATAATTTCTTCTGAATTATGCGCATAATTTTCGTTTGTTTCTGTGTTGGCTGGTGCAGCGTTCTCTTCTGTTGGCTTTTTAGTCTGCGTATCGTCTTGTGTTTTTACAGTAGAATACTTTGCGAAAGGTTTTGTCTTTCGCTTGCTGCTGTCAATCCATTTCTTGAAGTCTTCTTTGCTTACTTCGGTGATATTGCCTAAGCCTTGCCAGCCCTCTTCGTAGTTTGAAAGGTAGGCTTGCCTTGCGCTTTCCATATCGGAGAAGCCATACATAACCTTGTGTTCGTCGAATGAACCATCTTTGTTTATTTGGTCTACAACGAATACTTTTCCCTCTGTTGGATTGTCAGAAAGGAATATATCTATATGGTCTCCGTCTACACTTTCAGTACCACGAATGTAGCCGTAGGTATTGTGCATTTCGCTTTCCCACTGCTTGCCGTTTGCATCAGTGCCACGACGAATACTACCCTTTGGCTGTTCGATGGTAATATTAAGTCCGTCTACTTTGATGTGTCCTTTCTTGTAGTTACCAGCTTCCTTTTGTGCATCGGTAGGATTGGTATCAACCTTTGCTTCCTCTTCTTTGCGTGTACGTTGCGCCTGGTGTTCTTCTGCTACTCTTTCGGCATAGTCTGTTATGCTTTCACCGTCTTTGCGTGGTGTGGGTGAAAATTTATCTTCTTTTGTTTCTTTTGTTTGAGAAGATTGTGTAACTTTGTCGGCAGTAACACCGTTCGATGGTAAAGTCACCCCATCGGTCTCTTGATTGAAAGGAGGAGTTGATAAAGTCTTTTCAGACGGTGTTTTATCTTTTTTACTTCTACTTTTATCAAAGGCGGTAACAACCCAATTTCCTTGTTCGACAACATTACCATTATTATCTCGTGTCTGCTTTCTGATGGCTACACGGTAATCATTGTAATCAATAACGACCTTATCCTTATTTTCGCGAGTGATAGTTCCATTGTTGATTACTTGCTGCATTGTGTTAATAACTTCATCTATGTTATTGAAGTCGTTTTGTTCGACAATGTGCTTACTAATAATGTGAGCAAGTCCTCCTTTTTCATCACCCCATACGAGGCTGATTTCTCCAATGTCGTTGCGATGGAATACCCCTAAGAGTTTTCCACTCTTATGTCTCATAAGGAAGTTTACAGCTTCCTTTACTTTTCCTTTGAATTGGTTATATACTTTTCCGAAGACACTGTTTCCAATCGGTTGCGGCTCGTCTACTTCTGTGGGTGTGCTTTGAGGTAGAGTTCCATTCTCATTACTGCTTCGCACGCCAGTTGGAACTTCTGTTGGTTGCTCTTTGCTTTGGCTATCTCCTCTGCTGTTATTAGTTTCTTCTGTTTGTGTGTTGGCTGGTGCAGCGTTCTCTTCTGTTGGTTTTTCTGCTTCGGTTGGATTGGTATCAACCTTTGCTTCCTCTTCTTTGCGCCTGGTGTTCTTCTGCTACTCTTTCGGCGTAGTCTGTTATGCTCTCACCGTCTTTGCGTGGCGTGGGTGAAAATTTATCTTCTTTTGTTTCTTTTGTTTGAGAAGATTGTGTATCTTTGCCGGCAGAAGAAACATTATTCTCTTGCGTAGGAAGGAGGTCCGGCACATCACTTTGATGTTCAGCTAAGCGCATTTCAGAGCTGTTGGAGAATAATGTTTCTTTTGTATATTCACGATTAAACCCCATTAGCTTATTGAGCATTTTATTGGGATTTACGAAATGGCTGCTTACGGATATTTCTAATCCATCAATAGAAACTGTAATAGACGTATAATATTTTACTTTATTACCATTACGTTTAAACGTCTTGGCAAAAACATAAGAGTAATTGCGTTCCGCCACATCTTCTCCTTTAGCTTTGCTTGGCTCCACGAAAATTACATCGGGGTCTGACAAAGTAAGTGAAATCATGCCAAACTCGGATGTGCGTTTCTTATCTTGTAATTTTGCGTATTGATTTTCTCCCATTCGTACTTTACCAATGGGAGTATCAATAGAATTGTTAATACCAAAAGTTTCTAACCACGTTTGGGGCGTTAGTCTGATTTCGGGGTCTTCAATGGCGTTTTCCTCCATTGAAGTTATTAAACTCTGTGCTGCTTCTTCTGATAATGGCTCTTTGTCTACTTCTGTGGGTGTGCTTTGAGGTAGAGTTCCATTCTCATTACTGCTTCGCACGCCAGTTGGAACTTCTGTTGGTTGCTCTTTGCTTTGGCTATCTCCTCTGCTGTTATTAGTTTTTTCTGTTTGTGTATTGGCTGGTGCAGCGTTCTCTTCTGTTGGTTTTTCTGCTTCGGTTGGATTGGTATCAATCTTTGCTTCCTCTTCTTTGCGTGTACGTTGCGCCTGGTGTTCTTCTGCTACTCTTTCGGCATAGTCTATTATGCTCTCACCGTCTTTGCGTGGCGTGGGTGAAAATTTGTTCTCCTTTTCTTGCTTTGTTTGAGAAGATTGTGTAACTTCGCCGGCGGAAGACAAAACTATCAGTAGGAGTGGAAAGGCTTTCCACCTTATTCTTTGAGGATAATATGATGGGGTCGCCGTCTTCACTGATAGCTAGTTTTTTTACATCTGATGCGTATACTTTAGAAGATATGGCTATTGAAATAAATTTCACTTCTATGCAGCGGGTATGAAATAATGTATTACTGTTCAGAATCTTATAGTAATAATAGTTTTAAGATATTGTAGAATAAAAGAATTCATAATTTTCATCTGAATAAACATCTTTCAAGTGGCATAATATAGCATTATAAAGGTTGCTGCTTTTTTTGTGATATCTAATTTGTAACTGACAGATATCTGAGACGAAAGTTATAGATATCTGAGACAACCGTGATAGATATCTAAAATAAAAAGTAGCTGTATCTGATAGTCTTTTTCTAAACATCTGAAACGTTTTTATTTGATTGATGAATAGACAGTAGACACTACTTATAAATTCTTCACCTTTTTTTCTACAGAATGCATAAATGTGCTCTTGATGCTTGTAAAACTCTTATAATCATATTTATATAAAAGATTCTATTGGAGCTGAACCATCAATGTATTCGTAAGAAAGGAGTGTTATATTAAAAAAAAATGAAAAAAGATGCGATAAAATTTGGAGAGATAAAAATAATATAATACCTTTGCACCCGCAAATGAGAAATAGGAAATCTATTTTATTGCAGCGGGGTGTAGCGCAGCCCGGTAGCGCTCCTGGTTTGGGACCAGGTGGTCGCAGGTTCGAATCCTGTCGCCCCGACTTTAAAAGCATTTAGTGAAATGTTGTTTGCGGAAATAGCTCAGTTGGTAGAGCACAACCTTGCCAAGGTTGGGGTCGCGAGTTCGAGTCTCGTTTTCCGCTCTTATTGATATTTTTTTATAAGTATAAGTAGATAAAGACCTGCTCTTACGAGCCCAGGTGGCGGAATTGGTAGACGCGCACGTTTCAGGTGCGTGTGTTTATAACGTGCAGGTTCGAGTCCTGTTCTGGGCACAGTTACTTATATACACACTTATGGAGAGGTGGCGGAATTGGTAGACGCGCTACTTTGAGGGGGTAGTGAAAATTGCTTCGTGGGAGTTCGAGTCTCCTCCTCTTCACTTATATTAGATATAATTTCTTGAAAGAGAAATGAATTGTTGTTGCGGAAATAGCTCAGTTGGTAGAGCACAACCTTGCCAAGGTTGGGGTCGCGAGTTCGAGTCTCGTTTTCCGCTCTTATTTTTAACGAGAAACATACTAACACCAGCTAAATGAATTTATATTTAAGATATTTCGATAATGAGACATTAGCATATAATGTTGAAGAGGCATTAGATTTTCTTGCCTCAATTCCGGATATTCAACTTACACCAGAGTTGGAAGATGATATACGCTTGTATGCTGAGAGTGATGTTTATTACCCAAAGCGATATAAGGTACGCCCGCGCGTGTACTTTATTATAATAAAGACAGAGGCTCAGACAATGCTTGATTTTAAGCAGAAAAAAGCTATCAGAATGGGAGGTATGACTTTGAAAAAAGAAAACCCAACAATAATGCATCTTAATGAAGAACGTGATGGGTGGTATGAAGGTACTCTAAATTTTAAGCGTGTGGTTTATATTGTTGCAACAGGAAAATATGAGTATCGAGATACTATATTTGTTGCACAATGTAAGTCTGTTTCTGGTATTGACTGTTATAACCGTATTGTTGATTACTTAAGAGATCGTGTAGACTCTCGTAGTCAGTTCCCATCAGCTAAAGGAAAAAACTTTAACTTTAGATATCTTGGTATGTGGAAATAATACCAATTGAAAGTTGATAATTATTATATTCTCAGTTATGAATAAGGTAATGTTGATAGGATATGTAGGTAAAGATCCTGAGGTTCATTATTATGATACTGACCAATGCGTTGCATCTTTCCCTTTGGCAACCACAGAACGAGGATATACTTTAGCAAATGGAACAAAGGTGCCTGATCATACCGATTGGCATGATATAGTGTTATTTAAGAATCTTAGTAAATATGCTGAAAAATATATTCATAAGGGCGATAAACTTTATGTAGAAGGTCGGGTGCGATATCGTAATTATGATGATAAGAAAGGTATTCGTCGGCAAGTTACAGAAATTTATGTAGATTCTTTAGAATGGTTAGCTACATCTAAAAAGAATGAAGTCTCTAATGTTGGCACTGACGACCCATTACCAATGACAGACAACATAGATAATTTCAAATAATCATTTTAATGGATGATTTAGCTACATTTATAACCTCTCTTGTAGAGTTCCATACTCCAACACTTGGAGTCGTGTTTGCTGCAATCTTAGTATGTTTGCTTCTTTATGTTTCTGGCTTTGCGAGTGGCTCAGAGATAGCATTCTTTAGTTTGTCTCCTACTGATATTGACGAACTTGAACCACAAAAGAACAAGGTGGATAAGAATATCCAAATGCTTCGCGATGATAGTGAACGCACATTGGCAACAATACTTATTTTAAACAATTTGGTTAATGTTACGATTGTAATGTTATCTGGTTTCGTGTTACGTGAAACTGTGGTGTTTAAAGTTGCTTGGGTTGAAATATTTTGTGCAACAATTCTTCTAACTTTCCTTCTTCTTCTTTTTGGTGAAATTATGCCTAAAGTCTATAGCAGTATGAACCCACTAAGGTTTTGTCGTTATGCTGTTAATGGAATATTGGTAGCTCGTCGTGTATTCTGGCCGATAGAAAACATCTTGATGTGTAGTAGTTTCTTCGCAGAAAAAATTCTAAAGAAGAAAACAAGACGGTTATCAATGGATGAAATAGAACAGGCTCTAGAACTAACAAACAAGAATGAGATAAGCAGTGAGCAAGATATGCTTGAGGGCATTATTCGTTTTGTCGATAAGACAGTGAAGGAGATTATGACATCACGACAAGACATTATAGACCTTAATGTGCGTTCTAATTATGCAGAAGTTTTGAAATGTATTGTAGAAAATAATTATTCTCGGATACCTGTCTATCAAGATAATGAAGATAATATTCGTGGTATCCTATATATAAAAGATCTACTTCCATATTTAACAAAGCCAACTAACTTTAGATGGCAAAGTATGATACGCCCACCTTTTTTTGTACCTGAAACAAAGAAGATAGATGACTTATTGCGTGAATTTCAAGAAAATAAAATGCACATAGCAATAGTTGTTGATGAATTTGGTGGAACAAGTGGACTTGTTACATTAGAGGATATTCTTGAAGAGATAGTTGGTGAGATAAATGATGAATTTGATGACGATAAATCTTTTTATCGGAAATTATCAACTAATGAGTATATATTTGAAGGAAAAACATCTATTGGCGATTTTACGAGAGTGTTAGATATTGATGATGATACTTTTGAGGAGATACAAGGTGATGCTGATTCTCTGGCAGGATTGTTACTAGAAATAAAGGGAGATTTCCCAATTTTACACGAAACAGCAAGATATAAGAACTTTCAGTTCGAAGTAATGGCTATTGAAAATCTGCGTATAAGTAAAATTAAAATAACAATCCAAAAAGATGGGAAGCAGTATTAGTTATCCTGCTAAAGATTTAATGTTAGGCACTCTTGATATTGCACTCGGTAGAGATGCTGAGAAGCAAGGAGAAAAAGAATTGCTAAGGCAGATGTTAGGTAACGATGTTAGTATTACCCATAATGAAGATGGAAAACCATTTATAAAAGGATATAATATTAGTGTATCACATACAAAGGGAATTGTAGCCATACTCTTGTCAAAACATTTACAAGTAGGAATAGATATAGAATACTACTCTGATAGGATAAAAAAGATTGCCGAAAGATTTTTGCGACCAGATGAAATATACAATGAGACACCTGATTTATTGACTGTGTGGTGCGCAAAAGAGGCAGTGTATAAACTCTATTCTGAACAGCATCTTACCTATCAGGAAATGAAGGTAGATGTTATAAATAAACGACTATTAAACCTAAAGACTAATACATGGATTGAATTTACACAATCGATATATTCTGATTACATTCTGGTTACATGTTGGATAAATAAGTAAAAAAGAGTTTAGATTCTTGGAAAAGCCATTTGAAAAACGTATCTTTGCAACTAAAGGTAATTGTGAATATGATGAAGAATCTATATATTGTGATAATATTCTCTGTTATGCCATCTTTAATTCTGGCACAGAATGGAGGAGTGAACTCTACTGTTTCAAAGAAAGACACTCAAAATAAAGAAAAGATTGTAACAGGCAAATCATCTGACTATAATAAAATTCGATATAAGAATGGAGATGTATATGAAGGTGAATTTGTGAAAGGGAAACGTCAAGGTGAAGGTACTTATTTCTTCTCAGATGGAGAAAAATATTCTGGACAATGGTTTCAGGATCAACAACATGGTAGAGGAGTATTTACATTTAAGAATGGAAATGTTTATGATGGTCTTTGGTATAAAGACTATCAGCAAGGTCATGGGGTAATGCGTTATTATAACGGTGATGTTTATGATGGCGAATGGGCTATGGATAAACGAAATGGAATGGGGCGTTATACTTTGCCAATGGTGCGTATTACGATGGTATGTGGAAGAATGATGTTAAGAGTGGGCATGGTCGTTTTGTTTGGAAAGATGGCTCAGAATACGTAGGCGATTGGAATAATAATCTGAAAGAAGGTAAAGGTATTTATATTTATCACAGTGGTGAAGAATATAATGGTGATTGGAAGAATGACCTGCGCAATGGAAAAGGAGTATATAAGTTTAGTAACGGTGATATATACGAGGGAGACTATCTTGATGATGAAAGGACTGGGCAAGGGATATTACGCTATAAAAATGGTGAGCAATATACGGGCAGATTCTTAAAAGGGTTGAAGTCCGGACTTGGTACTATGGTGTGGAAAAATGGCGATACCTATGTCGGAAACTGGGAGAATGGCTTACAAAACGGACAAGGAAAACTAACAAAAAAGGATAAGGATATTATAGAAGGACAGTTTCGTAATGGTTATATGGACGGGCAAATAATAATCCATTATGCAGATGGAAGTAGGTTTCGTGGTATGTATCGCAATGGAAAACGTAATGGAGGAGCAATAGAACAAGATAAAAAAGGAATACGTTTCGAAGGATTCTATCGAGATGACATACGTGATGGAAAGTTTACTGAAACTGATAGTAATGGGAACGTAGTTGCGCAAGGTTATTACGAAAAAGGTATTCGTCACAACAATTAACAGCAAAACAAAAAAGTTATGAAAAGACAGGATAAAATAATAACAGCCACGAGTGCAGAAAATAATACCCACTTGATGGGTATAGTAAAGAATGATAGTTATTTAACTCCTTTTAATGAGGCTATTTGTGGTAGACATAACCATGCTGTAGAACGTATTAAGGAATTAACTCTTGGAGGCAAGCAAACTCTTTCCGACTTTGCTAATGGATATAATTATTATGGCTTACATAAAGTAAAGGGGAAATGGATATTTCGTGAATGGGCACCCAATGCAACACACCTGTATTTGATAGGCGACTTTAATGATTGGAAATGCTGTGAAGATTACGAATGTAAAAGGAAAGAAGGAACTGATGGCGATTGGGAATTAACACTTGATGAAGATAAAATACATCATGGCGATTTGTTTAAAATGTATGTCTTGTGGGAAGGAGGAGAAGGTGAACGTATTCCTGCATGGGCACAACGAGTTGTTCAAGACGAAGAAACAAAAATATTCTCAGCCCAAGTATGGTGTCCTAAAAAGAAATATCATTGGAAACATAAGAACTTTAAGCCAAACAAATCTCCACTTCTTATTTATGAATGTCATATAGGAATGGCACAAGATGCTGAAAAAGTTGGTTCTTATGTCGAATTTAAAAATAATGTATTACCACGCATTGTAGACGAAGGATACAATGCAATTCAAATTATGGCAATACAAGAGCACCCATATTATGGTAGCTTTGGCTATCATGTAAGTTCATTCTTTGCTCCAAGTTCTCGTTTTGGTACTCCTGAAGAGCTCAAGGAACTCATTGACGAAGCGCATTCTAACGGATTAGCAGTTATTATGGATATTGTTCATTCACACGCTGTGAAGAATGAAATAGAAGGATTAGGAAATCTTGCAGGCGACCCTAATCAATATTTCTATCCAGGAGAGCGCCACGAACATCCTGCTTGGGATTCACTTTGTTTCGATTATGGGAAGAACGAAGTGTTACACTTTCTCTTATCGAATTGTAAATACTGGCTCGAAGAATTTCAGTTCGATGGCTTTCGCTTCGATGGTGTAACATCGATGTTGTATTATAGCCATGGTTTGGGCGAAGCTTTTTGTAACTATGCTGACTATTTAATGGACATCAGGACGATAATGCAATCTGTTATCTCACATTAGCAAACTACTTAATACACGAAGTAAACCATCAAGCAATAACAATTGCTGAAGAGGTTTCAGGAATGCCAGGATTAGCTGCAAAATTTAAAGATGGTGGCTATGGATTTGATTATCGTATGGCAATGAATATTCCTGACTATTGGATAAAGACGATAAAAGAACTACCAGATGAGGCGTGGAAACCATCATCTATATTCTGGGAAGTAAAAAATAGACGTAGCGATGAACGTACAATATCTTACTGCGAGTCGCACGACCAAGCTTTAGTAGGTGATAAAACTATTATTTTTCGCTTAATAGATTCTGATATGTATTGGCATTTCAAAAAAGGCGATGAGAATGATAGGGCACGACGTGGTATTGCATTGCACAAGATGATACGATTGGTAACAGCAAGTACTATAAATGGTGGCTATTTAAACTTTATGGGTAACGAGTTTGGACACCCAGAATGGATAGATTTTCCTAGAGAAGGTAATGGGTGGAGTTATAAATATGCACGACGTCAATGGAATCTGGTAGATAATAAAGAGCTTTGTTACTACTTTCTCAGCGACTTTGATAAGAAAATGCTGGAAGTTATAAAGAGTGAGCCTCACTTTAACGATACTGTATTGCAAGAAATATGGCATAACGACTCAGACCAAATACTAGCTTTTAGTCGGAATAATTTGATATTCGTTTTCAATTTTTCACCTACACGTTCATTCTCCGATTATGGTTTTCTTGTTCCTAATGGTAGTTATAAAGTGGTATTGAATACTGATTCGTGGGAATATGGAGGCTTTGGTTTTGTAGATGAAAAAGTTAAGCACATTACTTTATCCGATCCTCTTTATGAAAAAGATGGTAAAGGATGGTTGAAACTCTACATCCCGGCTCGAAGTGCCTTAGTTTTACGAAAGGAAAAATAATACGATGAATATAAAATATAGGTCTATGCGTATTTGTTGTGCAATAACATTTTGTGTTTTTACATTTTGTTATTTATACTTTTACCAGACCGATATTCTCTCTTATACACAATATGAGGCTTCTAATGGGCAGACTCATTATGTGGCATGGCTTGGTGCTGGCTTAATTACATTTGTGTTACAGCTTCTTCAAGTTTGTGTTTATTCTGTGTTGAAACTTAATAAACGCGGACATGCTTTAACTTATTTCCCTTCTGTCCTCTTCCTTACAATACTTACTTCTATTAAATCTAACGGACCGATATCTACAATATGGGATACTTGGGCTTGGTTAGCTCCTCTGTTGTTGATTTTATATTTTATTATAGCATACAACGTGCGGCGTTACGAGCCATACGAGCCAGAAATAAGGTGTTCTGGTTTGTTTCTCAACTATTGTGGATAAATCTTGGAACATTGACATCTTTTTTATTGCTAATAGGTAGCTTTAGTAATTCAGATCGAGACTTTCACGAAAGAATGAAGGTTGAAACATTAGTACTCAATAAGCAATATGAGGCAGCTTTGAGCAATATAAAGCGAATGAGAAATGTAGACTCGGCTACTACAATGCTTACTATATATTGTGTTGCACGTACTGGTCATCTACCCGATAGTCTGTACGAATATCGTTTAATTGGTGGAAAAGATGTGTTGTATCCAGGTAAAGTCCATTCTGTTTTTCTTCCCGATAGTGTTATAAAGAAGGCTACTTCCAGTTCTGTGCATTATCAGTTAAACGAATATTTATTAGATCGTAATCTTCCAACATTTAAAAAATCAGTTCAGAAATACTATCCAGTCGATAGTCTTCGACCTCGATATTACGCAGAAGCTTATAAGTTGTATACATTGTTATCGAAAGGAATGAAGCCAAAGTCTCCTTATCCTAAAGGTAGTTATACAAGCTATTATTTTTCTGTAAGATAATGAAAGTTATACTTGCTTTCGATTCCTTTAAAGGTTCACTCACTGCCGATCAAGCTGTACATACGGCTGCCATAGGGGTATCTGATGCCTCTGCGGCAGCCGAAATTGTTTGTTTGCCAATGGCTGATGGAGGTGAAGGCACGGTTGAAGTTCTCGCACGTTACACAAATGCGAAGTGGGCTGTATGTAAAGTTCACAATTCGTTAATGCACCCAATAATGGCTCGCTATGCTCTTAGTTCAGATTCGCATATTGCTATTTAGAAATGGCAGCTGCAGCAGGTCTTACACAGGTGGATCCACTCAAGCGAAATCCAATGCGAACAACTACTTATGGAGTAGGAGAGATGCTTCTCCATGCCATAGATGCTGGTGCTCAACACATAATTATTGGTATTGGTGGGAGTGCAACAAACGATGGCGGAGCAGGTATGTTGGCTGCTTTGGGGGCAAAATTCTATATAGGCAATTGTCTTGTTAATTATCCGACAGGGAACGACCTTATCCATATTACCTCTGTAGATTTTTCTTCGCTCGTTACGTTACGAGATATTCAGATAGAAATACTTTGTGATGTTAATAACCCTTTGTTTGGGCATAATGGCGCCGCATACGTTTATGCACCTCAGAAAGGAGCAAACCCTACAGAAGTAGAATTGTTAGATAGTGGCTTAAGAAACTTTGCTCACCTTTGTAAGATTGACCCTACTGTTCCCGGTAGCGGAGCTGCTGGCGGGTTGGGTTATGCATTTCGTATGCTCGGTGCGCAGTTACGTAAAGGTATAGATGTAGTTTTAGATGCGGCAGAACTAACTAAACATTTGCAAGGTGCTGATTTGGTGATAACGGGTGAAGGTAAAATAGATAACCAAACACTAAACAATAAACTCCCCTTTGGTGTAATGTCGCTTGCTAAAGCCAACAATATTCCAACTATTGCACTTGCTGGGCGTGTTGATAATATTGATTTATTATTATCAGCAGGGTTTTATAAAGTACTCGGAATTAATCCTCCAAATTCTCCTTTATCCGAAGCAATGGACGTCAAAGTAGCTGCAAGCCGTTTGCGTAATACAACTAAAGAGGTGATAATACATTTCTTGCAGGCTATTGATAGCTAAGGATTTCTCATTAAATTACTCTCACAATATAACAGTAAAAGTTACTCATATTAATCTCAGATGACTGAAACAACTTTTGCAGATATCTAAGAAGAGAAGAATAGATATCTGAAACGATGCTTACAGATATCTAAAACAATGTAAGCTATAAACAAGACAAATGAACCTCCTTTAAAGAGACTTTTGAGTCGACAAATATCTGCAAAAGACACAATATAGTGCCATAAGTAATGCAGTTATTTCACAATACACAGTAAGTACGCCTATTCTTCACACTCGCTCTGCAGATGGTGGACAACTATTTAGCAAGTATCGCCCATTATTATAATTGCCCATATCTAAAAGGAAACCATAATGCACCTTATTATTTTACATAGAAAAAGAAAGGATAATAACTATTGATACAGAAATGCACAATAGAAGGGGGGTAAACTTCAATAGATATTTTCTAACAATGCACACCTAAATTGTTAGATATAAGTAGATGCTCTTTACTAGAGTTACAGAAACCTTATCTTATTATATAAGACATACAAAAGCTTATGGATTGCTTGCTTGACTGAGTTTGATATCCATCAGTGGAATATTCAGCCTTTTACACTACTAGTATAATGATAAAGAGGGTGTGTCAAAATGTACACATCCTCTTTTTTATGCACAAAGCCCCGACTTTCTCAAGCCAGGGCTTTGCTATTTCCTAAAGTTTTTGTACCTTTAGGCATTAAAAAAATATCATTATGACAAAGATACACTTTCGTTCTTACATACACAAGAAAATGATTCTTTTTCCTCAAAGAATCGATAAGGATATCGCAGAAGATGACCCTGTTCGTCTTTTAGACGCCTTGGTTGATAACCTTATGTTGGAGAAAGTCTACAGGCTTTATAAGCCCAGTGGTCGCAAGCCTTATCATCCACAAATGATGCTCAAGGTGATTCTTTACGCCTATATGAATAATATCTATTCCTGCCGTCGCATAGAGTCGCTTCTCAAGCGTGACATTCATTTCATCTATCTGGCAGGATATGAGCAGCCTGACTTTATTACCATCAATCGTTTTCGTAATCGTGTGAAAAAAAGGAAATCAACAATATCTTTACACAAGTCGTATTAGTACTTGCAGCCAAAGGTTTGATAAGTCTTGACGTTGAATATATTGACGGCACAAAGATAGAATCGAAAGCCAACAAGTATACCTTCGTTTGGAAGAGAACCGTGGAAAAAGAACCGCGCCAAGTTGCAGGAACAAATACGCACACTCTTGCTTCAAGTTGATGATGTCATAGCGCAGGACAATGCCGCTAAGAGAGAAGGTGTCGAGTTTACTGCAGCTCTGCTCGATGAGATATCCGAGGAATTGAACAAGTCTTTGGAATCAGTCCCTGAGCCTAAGACAAAAGAAGAGAAGCAGGCTGTTAGAACCAAGAAAAAAACAGCTAAAGAGCTAGAGAAGAAACGTAATAAACTCCAGGGAGTATGACTGGCACCTTGAGGTTATGGGAGAGAAACTCCTACAGCAAGACCGACCCTGATGCCACGTTTATGCACATGAAGGAGGATGCTATGCGGAACGGACAGACTAAGCCTGGATATAATCTGCAGATAGCAACTGAGAACCAGTTCATCACCGACTTTGCACTCTATGCCAATCGTACCGATACACTCACACTACCTTCTTTCTTGGAGTCTTTCAAATCACGCTATCATCGTTATACCAAGACAGTCGTAGCCGATTCAGGGTATGGCTCCGAGGAGAACTATCTGTTCATGGACGTACATAATATGGAAGCCTATGTGAAGTATAACTACTTCCATAAAGAGCAGCGCCCACGCTACACACCTAACCCATTCAGTCCCGCAAGCCTTTATTATAATAAGGAACAGGATTTCTACGTCTGCCCTATGGGACAGCATATGAAGCGTATAGGTATGAAGCGTTCCCTAACCTCTAATGGATTCGTTACTTACAGCGTACGTTATCAGGCAGAACGCTGTGATGGTTGTCCCTTGAGAGGCTCATGTTTTAAGGCAAGAGGGAACAGAATTATAGAAGTAAACCATCAACTACAGCACTATAAACAAAAGGCACGGGAACTACTGACCTCGGAAGAAGGCATCAAGCATCGAGGACGAAGGTGCATAGAACCTGAAGCTGTTTTTGGACAAACAAAATATAATAAAGCCTATAAGAGGTTTAGGCATTTTGGAAAAGACAAGGTCAATATGGACTTTGCCTTCTTTGCTATAGCCTTTAACATAGGGAAAATGTGTAGAAAAACCAATCTCAAGGAACTAAAAGACATTATGGAGGTACTTTTAGGCACCTTCAGATGCTCTATACAAGTTTATATAGGCTATTTAAAGCCCTATAAATCATTTTATATGAAATTAGCAGCATAGCTGCAGTAATTAACGAATTATGTGGTAGACAAGGTAAAGGGAGAATAAAAAGAGGATGTATCAATTTTGTCACACCCTCTTCTATCAAAATAAAATAAAGATATCTTATAAATCAGTATTAAGCATTTTCGCTCCAATCTTCCTTGCTCTTGCGAACGTAACTTTGGTAACGAAGTTTTGCCATTTTCTCTGCAGCATCGAAGAGTTCTTGTGCCTCGTTAGGATAAGCTTTCTTAACTGAGAGATAGCGTACTTCACCCATCAAGAAGTCTTGGAACTTGCTCCAATCTGGCTCTTTAGAGTCGAGAGAGAATGGGTTCTTTCCTTCTTCTGCCAATACAGGGTTGTAACGCCACAAGTGCCAGTAACCACTTTCTACAGCGCGACCTTCTTCTGCCTGACTCTTGCCCATACCACCTTTAGCCTTTAGACCATGGTTGATACATGGTGAGTAAGCGATGATGAGTGATGGACCTGGATATGCTTCAGCTTCGCGAATAGCTTTAAGAGTCTGTGCCTGATCAGCACCCATAGCTATTTGTGCAACATAAACATAGCCGTATGTGGTTGCCATCAAACCGAGGTCCTTCTTGCGGATACGCTTACCCTGTGCAGCAAACTGTGCAATAGCACCGAGTGGTGTAGACTTAGAGCTCTGACCGCCAGTGTTAGAGTAAACCTCAGTGTCAAGAACAAGGATATTTACATCTTCGCCAGAAGCAATAACGTGGTCAAGGCCACCGTAACCGATGTCGTAAGAGGCGCCATCACCACCAATAATCCATTGTGAACGCTTCACCAAGTAGTGGTCTAATGTCTTCAATTCCTTACAGATTGGGCAACCTGCTTCAGCACCAGCAGCAATCATTGGTTTCAATGCTGCACTTGCTTCCTTAGATGCATCAGCATTGTCTTTAGCCTCTATCCATGCTTGTGCGGCTGCTTTGAATTCAGCAGATACGTGGTCTTCGTTCATAGCATCGTTCAAAAGTTTAGTAATGCGTTCACGCATCTTCTTATTACCAAGAGCCATACCCAAACCAAATTCGCAGAAGTCCTCGAACAAAGAGTTGTCGAAAGCAGGACCTTGACCATTTCATTGGTTGTGTAAGGAGTAGAAGGAATTGACGCAGAATAGATAGAAGAACAACCTGTAGCGTTAGAAATCATTTCACGGTCGCCAAAGAGTTGAGAAACCAACTTAACGTATGGTGTTTCACCACAACCAGCGCAGGCTCCAGAGAACTCGAACAATGGTTGAGCAAACTGAGAGTTCTTAACGTTGCTCTTTATGTCTACTAAATGTTGCTTTGTTTTTACATTCTTAACCAAGTAGTCCCAGTTATCTATTTGTTGCTGATCGCGTGTGAATGGAACCATAGCAAGTGCCTTGCCATTCTTATTACCAGGACAAACATCGGCGCAGTTTCCACAACCAACACAGTCGAGAACGCTAACCTGAATGCGGAAGTGCATACCAGCCATAGGTTTTGGTACTTTCATATCCAATGTATTGTCGCCAAATCCATTAATTTCTTCGTCATCAAGAACGAATGGACGGATACAAGCATGAGGACAAACGTATGCACATTTATTACACTGTATACAGTTCTCTGGGGTCCATTCAGGGTTGAATGCCTCAACACCACGCTTTCGAATGCAGCAGAACCGTTCTTCATTGTACCGTCTACCATATCGTACTTAATGAAATCGGAAACTTTGAGTAAGTCGCCAACCTGACCATTGATAGGACGGACAATCTCTTTGATGTATGCAGGTGCATTGTCATTAGAGTCTTCAGCATCATCAGCAAGATTAGCCCATGAAGGATCTACAGTCAATTGCTTATATTCGCCACCGCGGTCTACAGCAGCATAGTTCTTGTCTACAACATCTTGTCCCTTGTTACCGTAAGACTTAACAATGAACTCTTTCATTTGCTCAACAGCCAAATCTACAGGTATAACCTTTGTAATGCGGAAGAATGCACTCTGAAGAATAGTATTGGTACGGTTGCCGAGACCAATTTCTTGTGCAATCTTTGTTGCGTTGATATAGTAAACAGTAATGTTGTTCTGAGCGAAGTAACGTTTAATTCTGTTAGGAATGAAGTTTGCAAGTTCTTCGCCTTCGAAGATTGTATTCAAAAGGAAAGTACCATTCTTCTGTAAACCACGAATTACATCGTACATACGTAAGTATGCCTGAACATGACAAGCAACAAAGTTAGGTGTATTTACCTGATAAGTCGAACGGATTTCGCTGTCTCCAAAACGAAGGTGAGAACAAGTAAAACCACCAGACTTCTTAGAGTCGTAAGAGAAATATGCTTGGCAATGTTTGTTAGTGTTATCACCAATAATCTTAACAGAGTTCTTGTTTGCACCAACGGTACCGTCAGCTCCCAGACCATAGAACTTAGCTTCGAACATACCTTCGCCACCCATAGGAATCTCGTCAATCAATGGAAGCGAAGTGAAAGTAACATCATCTACAATACCAACAGTAAAGTGGTCTTTAGGCTCTGGAAGTTCTAGGTTGTTGAATACAGAAATAATGTGTGCAGGTGTGGTATCAGAAGAACCAAGACCATAACGTCCACCTACAATTAAAGGTTTGTTTTCAACATCGTAGAATGCGCTCTTTACATCAAGATACAATGGTTCTCCTTCTGCACCAGGTTCTTTTGTTCTGTCGAGTACAGCAATACGCTTTACTGTCTTTGGAACAGCTGCAAGCAAATGCTTAACAGAGAAAGGACGATAAAGGTGAACAGAAATCATACCAATTTTCTTACCGTGCTTAATTTGATAGTCGATAGCTTCGCGCGCAGCTTCAGTAGCAGATCCCATAAGGATAATAATGTTTTCTGCATCTTCAGCACCATAGTATGAGAAGAGATGATATTCACGACCAGTAATATCTTTTATCTTTGCTAAGTAATCTTCAACTACTTCTGGAATATTCTCGTAGTATTGATTGCAAGCCTCACGGTGTGTGAAGAATGTTTCTGGATTTTCAGCAGTACCACGAGTAACAGGACGCTCTGGAGAGAGTGCACGGTCGCGGAATCGTTTAACGTCAGCTGGATCGAGTAACTTAGCAACTTCATCTTGGTCAATCATCTCAATCTTCTGATATTCGTGAGATGTGCGGAAACCATCGAAGAAGTTTACAAATGGAATGCTTGTCTTCAACGAAGCAAGATGTGGAACTGCTGTAAGGTCCATAACCTCTTGTACTGAACCAGAACAGAACATTGCAAAACCTGTTTGACGACAAGCCATAACGTCTGAATGGTCGCCAAAGATACACAATGAGTGAGTAGCAAGTGTACGTGCAGAAACATCGAACACGCAAGGCAACATCTCACCAGCAATCTTATACATATTAGGTATCATCAGCAACAAACCTTGTGAAGCTGTGAATGTTGTTGTAAGTGCACCGGCTTGGAGTGAACCGTGCATAGCACCAGCTGCACCACCTTCTGATTGCATTTCCTGAACAGTTACTGTTTGGCCGAAAAGATTTTTACGACCTTTCGCTGCCCATGTATCAACATGCTCTGCCATTGGAGAAGACGGAGTAATAGGGTAGATTGCTGCTACCTCTGAAAACATGTAGCTTACATGTGCTGCAGCTTCATTACCATCACAGGTAATATACTTTTTTTCTTTCGCCATTGTCTTTATTTTATTAAATGTTTCTATAATGTTTTTGGTCTGTTTTGTATAGGCCTATCTATTAACAATCTTTTTTATATCATTTATGTATGTACTTTAGTCTTAGTTTCAGTATAGAAAGCCAAAGAGCCAAAGAGGAATCTTATTGTCTTTCCCTACTTTCATATTGTAACGTACATATATTGTATCATTGTTTAAACGCATCTTTGTATTCTCTGCATCGCATACCCTAAAACGTCTATTTCTGTCTATTATATAGTATCCACATTTGTTTCCTTCATTTATTGTATGCTTGGAAAGTAGGGCATTCACAAAAAATGTTTCCATTACCTCTTGCTGCTCTATGTGTATCGGATATATTGCGTAAATGAGATTAGAATTATTCATTATTACCTTTGCAGGCTTCTTGGGAAAATCTTGACCAACAGAATAAATAATATTTATCAAGCGTGAATCTGATAGATATTTAATGTAGTTCATAACAGTTGCACGACTTGTATTTATCTCTTTAGCTAAATTGCTTATATTGGGTGATTTTGGACCTTCTAAAGCAAGCAGATAAAAAAGTGTCTTGATTTTAGTGAGATATTTTAATTCTATTTGCTTTATGAGCAAGATATCAACCTCTGTCATCATGTTCATAGTCTTCAATAGATTTTCAGAATAATTTCTGTTCTCTAAAAAGAAAGGATAATAGCCATGATGAATGTAATCTTGGAAATATTCGAGTGGATTAATCTTTGTCAGTATTTGTGTTGCTATTTGTTCGTGGTTCTCAATGATATCATTAAGCGAATAGCTTGAGAAACTATTTCCTGACATATAATTTAAGAACTCTCTAAAGGAGAAACCTCGTAAATTATAGCTCTTAACAATACCATTAAGTTCAGGATTTTCTTCTTTTAGACGCATAACACTAGACCCAGTAAATACAATCTTTAATTCAGGATAATTATCATAACATCTACGCAAGTCGCTACTCCAATTGGGCTGTTTAAAAACCTGATCAATAAGCAAGACGCGTCCCCCATTTCGATAGAACTCTCCTGCAAAGTCAGAAATACCTTTCTCTTGGAAATAGAAGTTGTTCATATTTATGTAAAGACATTTTCGGTCGTTAGCACCAAACTTCTCTTTAGCATATTGAAGAAGGAAGGTCGTTTTTCCAACGCCACGTGTTCCTTTGATGCCTATCAACTGATCATTCCAATCAATCTCGTCCATAAGCATACGTCTCACTGGAGCATAATTATGTTCCACTAAATAGGTGTGAGTACGGAAAAATGCATCCATCTTATAACAAAATTATTTCATATCCTAACAGCACTATCAGGCAACACATTTATATATGCATATACCTAATAATATTGTGTGCAAAGATAATATTTATTTCTTTAATTTGCAAACTATACATGGCAAAAAAGACCTTTTTACTATTATTTATATTTTGTCTTTTTAAGTATTTGCTGTATCTTTGCATACGGTTAGTAGACTTTCTTTACTCTCATTTGTAGAATGTTTGCAAAAGTCATAATAGAAAAAATAAAATGAAACTTCATATATTCAATCCTGAGCACGATATTTCGTTAGCGCAAAATAATCCTAATCAAACCCCATCACGTGCAGCATTGCAAATACGTAATGATTTGGATTTTATTCCTTATATCTGGGCATATCAAGGCGATGTTGTATTGGTAAATGATGTGATGAAGGCGTATGAAGCCGTTGAAAAACTTCGATTGAAAGATAAGAATGTTTCTTTTATAGATGCAGACATTTTAGAAAAGTATTCAGATGAAATAGATGCTATTCTACCTTGGGGATGGGATTGCGCAATAAAGGAGCACTTAAAACGTTTAGGAATATCGCAGACTCTTTTGCCTTCAAGCAAGCAATTATCTGAAATACGCAATTTAAATAATAGAAAGGCATCTATAAATTGGTTATTGTTTTTAAAGGCGCATCTTCCTTACGCTACGACAGTTGGAGAGGCATACTATTATAATAACATTAATGATTTGTGTACAAAGGCTAAAGAGATAGGGAAAGCTGTAATAAAAGCTCCTTGGAGCGGTAGTGGTAGAGGATTACGATTTACCGACAGAAATATCTCTACAGTACACTTAAATTGGGCAAAGAATATTATAACACATCAGCAGGGCATTATTTTAGAGCCATATTATAATAAGGTGCAAGATTTTGCTATGGAGTTCTATATAGAAGGTGAAGTAAAATATTGTGGCTTGTCTATTTTCCAGTCTTTACATGGGGCGTATACAGGTAGTATTATTGATACAGAAGAAAGAAAACGCAATTTCTTAAGTAAGTATGTGGATATAGAATTATTGGATACAATAAAACTTACTCTAATAAACTTATTAGAATGCAATATTAAATATAACTACAAGGGTCCTTTGGGAATTGATATGATGATTGTTGAGAAGAGATCTTTATCTACTTCTTCATTATATGCTATTCATCCTTTTGTTGAAATAAACTTTCGCCGTACAATGGGGCATGTCGCTTTATCGCTTTCTAATAATTTCCAAATACATAACAAGATGATGCGAATAACGTATAATGGTTCGCATCATACATTAGAATTAAACGATAGAACTTACCCTAACATTTAAAATATAACCAAAATACGAGGAATGAAATAACTAGAGCTATTATACATGTAATAGTTAGCATTATACGTGCTATAATCTTTCTTCTGCGAACTAAAGAAGAATGTTTTTGTTGATTGAATCCTGAATACTGATCGTAATGGTACTTTCTTTTGTTTCCTTGTGAACTTCTCATTATTGTAGGTTGGTGTTATCCTAAAGAAAGTATCTTTCTCAGATACTTTCTTTATATTTTCAGTCTAATCTATTTAAAATTTAAAACTCAGTTGCACGTCTACTAAAGAGTAGTTCGGCTTTGCTAAGCTACGGTCGTGAACATAAGCATATTCAGTTGAAAGCAGTACATTCTTATTAAATTGGTAGTTTAAACCAACTTCGTATAATGTGCGTTGTTTTTCTGCGCCCTTTGAAGGTTGGTACATATCGTAACGTGCTTTTCCATACAGTTTCTCCTTTACTATAGGTGCTATCACTAAAGCATAAACTCCTTGTGCTTTACTGCCATTACTACCTATATTACAGTCTTTTGCTGCAGCATCATTTGTGTTTACAAGCGACTTAGCAAAAGCTTCTCCTGTAGAATGTGCATATTCTGAACGGAATGTCCAGTCGTTTACTATATATTCGGCAGAAACAGCATAGCGACGTTGTTGCAACTTACGTACGCCTGTTTGTGGTGCACCAGTAGCATCAATCCATGTACCTTTACGAGCATACGAACCAGTCCAGCCAAACCAACCAATACGCATACCTTTTACAGGCATAACCCAAACACCACCGATAATATTTTTTTGTTCGTCTACGTCTTTCACGTTAATTCCTTGTCCGTTAAACACGCCGACCTGATAGTGTAGCAAATTTCTTCCAGCAGAATTCTTCAGAAAATCGCCTTGAATTTGTACACCGATATCGCGTCCATTTGAACTATGTGTTCCTGCTCTATCTGCAAACCCTGCAAATTTGCTAACGACTTGTGAATATCCCATAAACCCTTGTGTAATAGGGTGGATTGGATTCTCAAAAGTGAATGGGTTCTTGAACTGACCAATTTTTACACGGAAGAATGTGTACTTTTGCCATTCTGTAAACAAATCGACTACACGTGGCGATGAGCCTAAAGTAGACGTATTGCCATTAAACTGAATTTGTACTTTCCATGCCCAATCGTTGAAAAGACGTCCATCGAGTGAGACACGACCTAAACGTAGATTGAACGAATTAGATTTTGCCTTGTCTTGATTAGTAAACTGGTACTGCGCTATGCCATACCCTGATAGCTTCACATTGTCGATCCACTTTGCTGTCTGTGCAGATACATTAGAGAATGCTAACGCTATGGCAGCTAACATAAAGATTTTTTTCATATATTTACCTTTGAATATTAAGTTTATAGTTTCACTCTGCAAAGATACAGACAATTTGTAAAAAATGAGAACATTTCTTAAAACTTTCGCTAAAAGTATTATAAAATATGCCTATTGCCTTGCTTTACTACCGTCTATGACGAATGATATAATAGAATATTATAGCGTTAAAGCTGCTCTCTTTTATTTAACGTGTGTTATGTAGATAGGAAAAAATAACTAACTTTGCAGCAAATATTAAAATATGAGCAGGAAAAGAAAATCATTACCTATATTAGAGAATGTAGAAATAGAGTCTGTTGCTGCAGAAGGTAAATGTGTAGCACACGTAAACGATATGGTTGTGTTTGTACCTTTTGTTGTACCAGGTGATATTGTAGACTTGCAAGTGCGCAAGAAACGACACAGCTATTGTGAAGCAACTGTACTGAGAATGATACAGCCTAGTCCTATGCGTATTACTCCTAAATGCGAACATTTTGGAGTCTGTGGTGGGTGTAAATGGCAAAACCTTCCTTATAAAGAACAGTTGGTTTCCAAACAACAACAAGTTCTCGACCAACTAAAACGTATTGGAAAGGTTGAACTGCCAATGATATCTCCCATATTGGGGTCTGAGAAAACAGAGGAATATCGCAATAAGCTTGAGTTTGCCTGTTCAAATAAACGGTGGTATACCAAAGAAGAGTTAGATGCATTACCAGAAGGGGTTGGGTTAGCTCAGGGAGCAATAGGCTTTCATATAACAGGCGCCTTTGATAAGATTTATCCTATTAATAAATGTGTGCTTATGGACAACTATTGTAATAAGGTAAGGAATGCTATTTACAATTATGCTGTGGAACACAAACTTAGTTTTTACGATATCAGAGAACAACACGGTTTGTTACGCGACATTATGATGCGAAATTCAAACACAGGCGAATGGTTGGTGCTTGTTCAGTTTCATTACGATGAGGTGGGCGATGAAGAATGTGCAATGAACTTAATGCAGTTCATTGCCGATGAGTTTCCTGAAATTACATCATTATTATATGTAGATAATCAGAAAGGTAACGATACTTTCAACGATTTAGAATTGACAGTATTTAAAGGTAACGACCATATATTTGAGTTAATGGAGGATCTTCGCTTTAAGGTTGGTGCCAAAAGTTTCTATCAAACCAATACAGACCAAGCTTACCATTTGTATAGTGTTGCGCGCAACTTTGCCAACCTTACTGGTAATGAATTGGTCTACGATCTATATACAGGTACTGGAACCATTGCAAACTTTGTAGCTAAAAAGGCTAAAAAGGTGATAGGTATTGAATATGTGCCTGAAGCAATAGAAGATGCAAAAATAAATTCGGAAATAAACGAAATATCCAACACACTGTTCTATGCTGGCGATATGAAAGATATTCTAACCGAAGCATTCGTAAAACAACATGGACGCCCAGATGTCATTATAACCGATCCTCCTCGTGCTGGTATGCATGCCGATGTAGTGAATGTTATATTGGGTGCACATCCCAAACGAATTGTTTATGTAAGTTGTAATCCTGCAACACAAGCTCGCGACTTAGCACTTTTAGATAGAGACTATAAAGTTGTAGCCGTTCAGCCAGTCGATATGTTTCCACATACGCCTCATGTAGAGAATGTTGTTTTGTTGGAAACTAAGTAATTGAAACTTTAATAAAATGTGTTTATTAATATTCACTTATAATTTATAATGAATTATGAATATATAATATACGAAAGGAGGTGTGCCAGATAGGTATACCTCTTATAATTTTATGTAAAGTTAGCCTGAAAAACATTATGAATATGATAGTTCTCCGTCATCTTCTGCAACTTTTTTCTCTACGTTTTATTCTTGTTTATTTGTGTTGTAACATAATGTAATATAACTGCATTGCCTTATACAGCTGGAAAGATATACCGTTTGAATTAGCCAGTTTACGTTATCAAATCAATAGTTCTGACGAAAATGAATAATGAATTTATAACCACAGCCTATAGTCTGTCTACCAATGGAATAGAACGCCTCAGGTGTTTATAAAAGTCAATGCAATATAGTTACTTTGTTTTAGATATCTATCACGATCGTCTCAGATATCTGTGAGTTGCGTTTCAGATATCTGTCAGTTACAAATTAGATATCACAAAAAGCAGCAACCTTTATAATGCTATATTATACCACTTGAAAGATATTTATTCTGCTGAGATTTATAATACCTTTTATGCTACAATTAAGCTAAGCAAAGTTACTTAGCAATACAGCTATCTGTTCGGCATCGCCTAACGACATAGTTTGGTTGCACGGAATGGAAAGTTCTTCCCGATGAATACGTTCTGTAAGTGGGAATGAAAGAGTATTCCATTCCTTATATGCTTTTTGTTTGTGGGGTGGAATAGGGTAGTGAATGAGAGTCTGTACACCGTTATCTGTTAAGTATTCCTGTAATTTATCGCGTTCTGCACAGAGTATTGGAAATATGTGATAGACGTTATCACGGTTTAAAGCTTTAGGAATGGTAATGTGCTCATTCTCTATATGTTGTTCAAAGTAATGGGCAATTACTTTCCTACGTTCATTTTCCTCATCGAGATACTTTAGTTTTATACTGAGCACAGCAGCTTGTATTTCGTCCATACGACTATTTTTACCTTGAAACTCGAATACATATTTGCGGTTCGAACCGTAATTAGCAAGCGCCCGAATAGTTTTGGTTAGTTCCAAGTCGTTTGTGGTTATGGCACCAGCATCGCCCAATGCACCAAGATTTTTGCCTGGATAGAAGCTGTGAGCTGCTGCATCGCCAAGGCTTCCTGTATGCTTACCGTTAAAGGTGCAACCATGTGCTTGTGCATTGTCTTCTATCAGCTTTATATTATGGCGTTTACAAATATTTCCTATTCTTTCTGTATATGCACACCGACCATATAAATGTACGAGCATAATGGCACGAGTGCGAGGTGTGATAGCAGCTTCTATACGGCTGTCGTCTATTTCTAACGTTGCGATATCAGGTTCTACTAGTATGGGCGTAAGGTTGTTTTCGGTTATAGCTAATATGGTGGCAATGTAAGTGTTAGCAGGTACAATTACTTCGTCGCCATCGTGAAGTTGTCCAAGCTCTTTGTAAGCACGCAGAATAAGATGTAGAGCATCGAGTCCATTTCCACAACTAACACAATGTTGCGTACCAATGTAGGTGTGATAATGCTCTTCAAAATGTTTAACAGCATTGCCGTTAAGATACCAGCCCGATGCCACAACGTTTGAAATAGCCTTGTTTATTTCGTCTTTGTGCATCGCTGTGATGCGTTTGAGTGATAAATATTCTATCATAAAACTGATATATTCCATTTGTAAGTGTCGTAACAAACGCCTCGTCCGCCAAATCCTTCTTTCTGGTGGATAAGCTGCTGATTTAGTATTGTACCTCCATTTTCGGTACTTTTACCAAAGTCGAAATAACCATCTCTGCCCTTGTACACATTATTTATTATATAATCGAACAACAAATCCAGTGCTCCCATTGCTTTCCCCTTTGGTGATGCTGAAATATATTGTGTATGAACAACGTTCGGTGTTTCATAGATGAGAGTGCCACCCAGTGGTTCTTTGTCGGTTGTTGTAGCTAAGTAAAGTTTTATTTGCTTTGGGAATCTACTTCTTAAGAGTTCTAATTCTGCTAAAGAATGTACAGGGTGTGTATTGTATTTGGTGGTAAGATTATTATTGAGAATATTCCAAAATGCAGCTAAATCTTGACTTTCTCCTACGAGAATGCCATTTTTGATAGCCTTTCGAATGCCACTTCTGCGACTTTCGGTAAACTTTTGTACGTTGTGGAGACTGAACGATGATGAAATATCGCGGCTGATGAGTTGTGCGTGGCAAATATTGGTAAGTGCATAGAGGTCTTCTTCGGCAGGAATACGGTGGTAGATATATGGAATAGCTTTGTAGATTACTTGTTTTATACCCATTTCCTTGAGCAAAATGTTCAGTTCAGAAAAGATGTTGCATACCTTCTCAGCAGTAATTTTCTCTGTAGTGAGTAATCCTCCATAAGTAAGTCCATGATGCGAATATAGGGTATCGCCTTCCCTATTGGCAGGTAACACAGCAACGATGTGCCCTTTCTCCATTATAAGAAACGAACAGTCAGCAAACCTATCAGCATGATAGTCCATATAATTGCGATTGAAAAGAAAGGTGCCTTGCTTGGAAATAGAAACAAATTCATTCCATTTCACGGCATCGTCAAGGTTATACTGTTTAATCTCAATCATATTATGGTATTATTTAATATATGCTATTCCGAAATTTAAAATAATAGCAAGTTATATGTAAGCTTTTGTTCCGAATGTGTTTCCCTTCACCATTCTTATTTTGTTTTGCCTATGAACTTTAAATACTCATCATAGTTTCTGATATAGTCGTTTTCGTCGAAAGGGTATTCAGCCAACACTAAGCATACTGCACCAGAAGAGAAATCCTCAAGTGTTCTCCATGTGTCTGTGTTTACAAGTAAGCCTTGGTAAGGGTGATTGAGTAAGAAAGATTCTTTTTCTGTGCCATTGTCGAGTGTAACAGTGAAAGAACCGTTTGCAGCAATAATAAATTCGCGACAATGTTTGTGCGAGTGTCCGCCACGATTTCTCCTCCTGGCACATCGTAAACCCAATAAACGCGTGCAATATTAAAAGGAATGTCTTTCATTTCTTCTGCTACAGTAAGGTTGCCACGGCGGTCTAATCGTTTTGGCAATTCAATTATCTTTCCTATTTTTGTCATACTTGTGAGTTTAAGAACTTCCCCTGACCAGTTTTAAAGGACAGGGGAATGGCTGTTTATCGGTTTCCGTACATCTCTTCGTAGTACTTCTGATAATCACCACTAGTTACTTCTTCTATCCATGACTGATTCTCCAAATTCCATTTAATGGTCTTCACAATACCATCGGCAAATTTCGTCTCAGGATACCAGCCTAATTCGTTTTTTATTTTCGTTGGGTCAATTGCATAACGTGCGTCATGGCCGAGTCGGTCAGCAACGTGTGTAATTAAATCGTTGTTTATCCATGAGATATCAATATCGCCATTCTCATCTTTCACTTGTTTCTTTAAAACTTTGCGAAGCTCTTTGTCTTCAGCCATCATATCGTGAATAGTTTTGATGGTAAGCTTAACAATGTCGATATTCTTCATTTCGTTGTGTCCACCAACATTGTAAACCTGTCCTACACGTCCTTCGCGAACTACCATATCAATAGCTTTGCAGTGATCTTCTACGTATAGCCAGTCGCGGACATTTAAGCCTTCGCCATATACGGGAAGTGGTTTACCTGCAAGAATATTATTGATGATTAATGGAATTAACTTTTCGGGGAAGTGGTAAGGACCATAGTTGTTAGAGCAACGTGTAATGCTGATGGGCATGTGGTACGTATCGTGGTATGCCATAACAAACATATCGGCACTGGTTTTACTTGCCGAATATGGGCTGTGAGGGCATAGTGGAGTTTTTTCGGTAAAATATCCTTCTGCACCAAGCGAACCATAGACCTCGTCGGTAGACACCTGATGGTAACGTTTTCCTTCTTTCCACGTAGGGTAGCCCTGTTCATCTTTGCCCGTAACCCATGCGCGGCGAGCAGCGTCCATAAGGTTCTGAGTACCCAATATGTTTACGCTCAAGAATAGTTGTGGGTCTTCTATAGAGCGGTCTACATGGCTTTCAGCAGCGAAATTTACAAGATAGTCGATATCGTTTTCAGCAAACAGTTTATCAACCAATTCTCTGTCGCGAATGTCGCCTTTTACAAAGAAGCATCGTTTATCGTCAATATCATCTTTAATTGTTCCTAAGTTACCAGCGTAAGTTAATGCGTCAAGTACAATAATCTTAATATCTTCGTTCACATACTTTTTGTGAAGCAGATACTTAATGTAGTTTGCGCCGATAAATCCAGCAGCACCAGTTACTAAATAAGTTTTCATAAGTTGTTAATATTTTGTATCTTAATTATTTATTTCTGTTGTTTGATAATGTAATAACTTCACAATCGCCCATTTTATTGCCTTCAATAGCGAGTCTTACAATGGTTCTCTCTTTGTGAAATCCTTGTAAGCCTGCTGCTCCTGGGTTTATATGTAGCAGATTTAATGTTTTGTCGTACATTATCTTTAATATATGCGAGTGTCCGTCTACGAAGAGATTAGGTGGCGAATAGTAGAGTGTATTACGTATTGATTGGTCGTATCTGCCTGGATAGCCACCAATATGTTTAAGCAAAACGTCTACATCTTCACATCTAAATCTCTGTATTTCGGGATAGCGTGCACGAATATCATAGCCGTCACAGTTACCATATACAGCTCTGAAAGTAGGTTTCATAGCTTCGAACTTATTGGCTATCTCTAATGACCCAATGTCGCCAGCATGCCAAATCTCATCGCAGTCTTTCAGATAGAATTCGTATTTCTCGTCCCAATAGGCGTGTGTATCGCTTATAATGCCAATTCTCTTCATACAGAGTTTACTCTATTGCCAGCTTCTTTCGTATAAAACAAGCTATGAAATCTTTGTTTCTTCTATTCCTAATATACTTGCATCTACGCAAAGGTCGTAGCTTTCGGCGTGTCCCCATACTTTTCCTGTGTAGTAATTGTAATATTTTGCACGTTCGCTTTCTTTATTCTCAATTACTTTTATGGCTTCTTCTTTTGTGCAACCAAGTCGTTCGCTTACGTTTTTCGCTCTTGAGTTAATGTTTGCTGTTATGAAAACATTAATTGTATTGGGATTTTCGCGCAATACATAGTCGGCTGTTCTTCCTACGAATACGCAGCGATTATTTTCTTCGGCTGCTTTTCGAATAACATCGCACTGAAATTGATAGAGACCTTCTTGCGAGAAGTTGTTTTTGTAGAAATCGTTATTGCTAAATATAGGCAGGTTTATTTGGAAGTGCGATTTTAGAAATCTCTTCTGTTCGTCGTTTTTCTCAAAGAACTTTTCTGAGAAACCACTCTCTTTTGCTGCAAGATTCAGTATTTCTTTATCGTAGAACTGACAATTAAATTCGTTGGCAAGTGCTTTAGCTACTAAGCTTCCACCGCTTCCAAGTTGTCGTCCAACGTTTATTATTAGTTTCTTTTCCATAAGCGAGGTTATTTGTTTCAACTGTTTTTGCTTTGCATATCTTTCTTAAATCGTCTAAGATATACTGTCATTGTTATTATTGCCACTACAACAGCTATGAAGTCGCTTGTTGGCATTGATGCCCAAACTCCATTTATTTCATAGAAATTTGGTAGTAGAATGAGTAATGGAAGTAAGAACAATAGTTGCCGAGAGAGTGATAAGAATATGCTAATCTTTACTTTTCCTATGCATTGGAAGAAGTTGGTTATTACCATTTGGCAACCTATAAGCGGGAACATCATCATTATGATGTGTAGTGCATTGATTGATCTTTTTATGAGTTCTGGATTGGTGGTGAAGAGGCGCACGCAATGGTATGGAACAAACATAGCGAGCGACCAGCCTGTTAGCATAATGCAAGTTGCTGTTATGATGGACAACTTCACTACTCGCATCATTCTTTCGTATTGTTGTGCTCCGTAGTTGTAGCCTGCTATAGGTTGCATTCCTTGGTTAAGACCTATTACAAACATTATGAATATCATTGCTATGCTGTTGCCTATGCCGTATGCTCCCACCGACATATCGCCTCCGAATCGCACTAACTGGTTGTTTATGAAGATGACAATGACACAGGCGCAAGCATTCATTAAGAATGGAGATATTCCTATGGATATAATGTTCTTCACTAAGTTAGCTTTTAGTTTGTATATGCCTCGTTTTAAATGCAATAGTTCGTTCTTGTTTGCAAATAGTGTCATTTGCCAGCATAGGGCTAATGCTTGTGATATTATTGTGGCGAGTGCTGCTCCTTTTATGCCCCAATGCCACCAGCGTATGAAAACAACATCTAACAATATGTTCATTATTACTGTGAAAATGGTGGCACACATTGCTTTCTTTGGTTTAGATGCTGCACGCAATACGGCATTCATACCGAAGTACATGTGCGAAAACACATTGCCTAAGAGTATGGTATGCATAAAGTCGTGCGCATAGGGGAGGGTGGCATCGCTTGCTCCGAAAAAACGGAGTATTGGATCGAGGAATAATAGGCAGACGCCAGCAAATGTTAATCCTACTATAAGGTTCAAGGTGATGGTGTTACCAAGTATGTTTTCTGCCGTCTGATAGTCTTTCTGTCCTAACTTTACACTAATGGTTGTTGAGGCTCCGATGCCTACTGCTGCACCAAATGCGGCTGCAAGGTTCATGAATGGAAATGTTATAGCAAGCCCCGAAATAGCCATTGGACCTACTATTTGCCCTATGAATATGCGGTCGATTATGTTGTAGAGCGATGCTGCCGTCATTGCTGTAATGGCTGGTAGCGCATATTGCGCTAATAGCTTGCCTACTGGTTTTGTGCCAAGTTCTAATGTCGCTTTCTTATTATCCATTCAAGAAGTTGTATGTGTTTGCAAAAGTACTAAAAAAAAACGATACAGCTTCTTATAACCTAATAATTATGGTATTTGTAGCTGATATGGTGCTTTTGGTGGCTAACACTTATAGAATGGTTAAGAATATGCGGCTATCCGCAGAGTTATCACTCTGATATTTCTCCTGATAGCTTATAAGCTTTTTATTAATAGCTTATAAGCTTTTTGTTGATAGCTTATAAGCTTTTTATTGATAGCTTATAAGCTTTTTATTGATAGCTTATAAGCTTTTGTTTGTTTGTGTATAGTCTTCGGGCGGTTTAATTGTGGAGTGGGGTGCGTATGGGTATGGAGTTAAAGGAACAAACTATGAGTTTTATGTTCTTATATTATAAATGTTTAAAGGCTATTAATTTGGCTGAAGCGTTGTGAGGTTCTTTGTTTCTGGTGCTTCTATTTATTTGTTTTTATGAGCTTCTGAGCAACAATGTTTTATTTCTGCTTTTGTTATATGGTCGTGGAATTTATTAGAATTGTCTTCTTTTCTGTTGAGCTGTTATAATATGTGTTTATGGTATTGGCTGTGCGAAAACAAAAATAGGAAGAAAACTATTTAGCTTTCTTCCTACTTGTGTGGAGTTTAATTTCAGACTCTTACTTGTTCTTATTCTTTATTTTCTCAATGTAAGCATCGATGGCTGCTACAGCCGTGATGTTTACAATGTCGCGAACGGAACATTCTAAGTCGGTGAAGTGGATAGGTTTGTTTAGTCCCATCTGGATAGGACCAATCACTTCGGTTTCTGGACTAAAGCCTTGCAGCAGCTTGTAGGCGCTGTTGGCTGAAGCAAGATTAGGGAAAATAAGCGTGTTTACACTTTTGCCTTTTAAGCGTGTGAAAGGATATTTCTCGTCGCGCAACTTCTTGTCTAATGCGAAGTTTATTTGCATTTCGCCGTCAATTAACCAATCGGGGTGCGTTTCTTGTGTTATGGCTAATGCCTCGCGCACTTGTTGTGGTGAGCCTCCCTCGTCGCTACCAAAGTTAGAGAACGATACCATTGCCATTACGGGGTCGTCGTTGAAGAATTTCACAGAGTGGTGAGCAAGGCGCGTTATGTCTACCAGCGCTTCGGCGTTTGGCATACGGTTTATCAGCGTATCGGCAATGTAGTAAATGCCACGCTTAGTATTCAGAATGTGCATTGTGCCGAAGTGTTTGTATTCAGGACGAATGCCAATAACATCTTTTGCAATCTTATGGTATCACTGTATTTCGTGTAGAGTCCTGTAATCATAGCGTCAGCATCGCCACTCTCAACCATCGCCATACCAAAGTAGTTTCGTTCGTACATTTTGTCGTAGGCCTCATCGAAAGTGTAGCCTTCTCGTGCCCGTTTTTCAGCCAAGTGTTTTGCGTAATTGGCTCTGCGTCGTTGTTCCTTGTCGGCGCGCATATCAATAAGTTCAATGCCAGTTAGGTCGAGCTTCAGTCGGTTTGCTATGCGTTTAATGCGGTCGGGGTGTCCCAATAAAATAGGTTGGCAAATACCTTCTTGCTTTGCTTGTACAGCAGCCTTTAGCATATTTTGGTGTACACCTTCGGCAAAAACAACTCGTTGTGGGTGGCGTGCAGCAGTTGCGTGTAAATAGCGAGTAAGTTTGGTTTCTTGCCCCAGCATTTGCATCAGGCGGTCTTTGTATGCATCAAAGTCTTTAATAGGCGTTCTTGCCACACCGCTATCCATTGCAGCCTTTGCCACAGCAGCACTCACCACGGTAATCAGTCGTGGGTCTACAGGTTTCGGTATAAAATATTTTGGTCCAAACGAGAGTTCGTTCACGTGGTACACTTCGTTCACAACATCAGGTACAGGCTGCTTAGCCAGTTCGGCAATGGCGTGCACGGCAGCAAGCTTCATTTCTTCGTTTATGGCTTTGGCGTGCACATCGAGAGCACCTCTAAAGATATAGGGGAAACCAATAACGTTGTTAATCTGGTTTGGATAATCGGACCGTCCAGTAGACATAATAACGTCTGGTCGTGCTTCTATCGCATCTTCGTACGAAATCTCAGGCACAGGGTTAGCCAGCGCAAATACGATAGGATTGCTGTTCATAGACAGTATCATCTCTTTTGAAAGGATATTGCCTTTTGAGAGTCCCACAAAAACATCAGCCCCTTTAATGGCTTCCTCTAACGTGTGTGCGTCTGTACGGTTGGTAGCAAATAGCTTCTTTTGTTCAGTTAAGTTCGGTCGGTCGGCAGTAATAACTCCGTGCGAATCTAACATAAGAATATTCTCTTTCTTTAAGCCTAAAGCTACATATAGTTTCGTACACGAGATGGCAGCAGCACCTGCTCCATTTACAACAAGTCGAACCTTTGTTATGTCTTTTCCAGCAACCTCGAGCGCATTTTTCAGACCAGCGGCAGATATAATGGCTGTGCCGTGCTGGTCGTCGTGCATCACCGGAATGTCTAACGTGCGTTTTAGTCTCTCTTCAATAGCAAAACATTCAGGTGCCTTTATATCTTCAAGATTAATTCCACCAAACGTAGGAGCAATCTTTTCAACAGTTTCACAGAATTTGTCGGGGTCAGTTTCGTTAATCTCTATATCGAAAACATCAATGCCACCATAAATCTTAAATAGCAACCCTTTACCTTCCATAACGGGCTTTCCACTCATAGCACCAATGTTGCCCAGTCCTAAAACAGCTGTTCCGTTTGTTATAACTGCAACAAGGTTTCCTTTATCGGTATATTTGTAAACGTTGTCTGGATTTTCCTGAATTTCTAAACAAGGGTATGCTACTCCAGGCGAGTAAGCAAGACTTAAATCGGTTTGTGTACTGTGAGATTTTGTAGGAATAACTTCTATCTTTCCTGGGCGACCATTCTCATGATACGCAAGTGCCGCCTCTTTTGTTATTTTAACCATAATATGATTTTAATACTAACTTAATTTCGCGCACAAAAAGCGTGTGGTTGTGCAAAGTTACTAAATTAAAACAATAAAGATAGTGTTAGTGATTTTATTTTTGTATTTTTGTACTGCTTAATAAACAATGGTAATGATAATAGAAAATGAATATAAAAAAGAGCTAAAAGCAAGAGTACTTTCATTAGCTTCTAAAATGTTCTTTCAATATGGCATTCGTAAAGTGAAAATGAACGATATAGCTGCGCATTTGAAAATATCGAAGCGAACACTTTATGAAATATATCAAAACAAAGAAGACCTGCTTTATGAGGTTGTGATGATGAATGCTAAGCATAAAAAGGAAGAGATAGAGAGGTTTGATAAGCCAGGTCTCAATGTCATCAATATTGTTATGCATGTATTACGGCTGCAAACCGAAGAATTTAATAAAGTTAATCCTTTATTCTACGAAGAATTAGGAAAATATCCTAAGTTGCAGACTTATTTTGCCGCACGAGAAGAAGAGAAATACGAAAAACTTGTTGAATTCATAGAGCGTGGAGTTAGTGAAGGGTGTTTCTTGTCAAATATAGATATAAAGCTATATAGTAGGCTTACTTCAGCTTCTGGCGAATATATAATGACAAATTTTCTATACGATGAGTACAACTACAAAGAAATATTAAAAACCTTTATTATGTTCTACATAAGAAGTATTTGTACTGAGAAAGGTATAAAGCTATTAGATAAAGAGATGGCTAATTTCTTCAAATAATACTACATTTAAGTATTCCACATAGAGTATTAATTACAATGAGATATATACAAATTACGTTTAAAATAACACCAGACACAGAACTAGCACGTGAACTCTTAGTAGCAATGGCAGGTGAAGTTGGTTGTGATTCGTTTTCGGAAGAAGAGAATGTAGTGATGGGCTATTGCCTTGAAAATGCTTTTGAAGAAGCAGCTTTAAAAGAGGCTATTTCTAACTTTATTCTGCCTAACATAGAAATAGAATACAAAGTAGAGAAGGCAGAAGATAAAAATTGGAATGAAGAATGGGAGAGAGATAACTTTACTCCTATAATAATCAATAATAATTGCATTATCTGTAGTGTAAAAGAAGAAAATCCATATAGGTTGGTAGAAAAAGTAGAAGGTAGAGAACCTTTGCTTGTAAGAATAGATCCGAAGCAGGCATTTGGTTCAGGAACACATGAAACAACACAAATGATAGTATCTCAACTGTTAGAAATGAATTTAAATGGGACTAAAGTGTTAGATTGTGGCTGTGGTACAGGTATTCTTTCAATAATTGCAGCCAAGTGTGGAGCCGAAACAGTTTGTGGTTACGATATTGACGAATGGAGTGTGAGAAATACAATAGAGAATGCAGAAGCCAACAATGTATCACTTGAAGTAAAAGAAGGCGATAAACAAGTTATAGAGAAATTCTCTGAAAAGAAGTTCGATGTTGTTATTGCAAATATAAATCGTAATATCCTGCTTGCCGATATGTCTGCCTTTGTATGTGCAATGAAAACAAAGGGAATATTAATATTAAGTGGATTTTATGAAGAAGACGTCTCTTTATTAGAAGAAAAAGCACTTAGTCTTGGACTGAGAAAGAGTCAATGTAAAGTGAATCATAAATGGGCGTGTCTGACTTTTTATCAATTTTAGGTTTAGGAATAAGCAATTGCATAAGATTATAATACGAACCATTAAAGATATTTAAATCTACATAGCCTTTTATACCAGGAAGTTTACCTGCATCTGTGTGTTGCCAAAAAAGCCATTTTCCTGGATATTCCATTTTGTCTACATAATAATGAGCAATCCAATATGGATAATCGTCAAAGCGTGAATCAGACAAATATTGGTCTTTGAATTTATAGAAGGTATAGATAATAGGTTTTACATGAAATTTATCTTCAACAATGTGTAGCCATGTAAGAATATTCTGTTGAAATTCTCCTGTGCTAATTCCATTTGGTTTTGTTTCTACATCTAATACAGGAGGTAAATCGCCAGGTTCTAAGGGTGTCATAGCTAAATAGAAATAAGCCTGACGACGAGGTGATGAGTTATTGCTCCAAAAATGATAAACACCCCTAATAAGCCCTGCTTCTTTTGCGTTTGCAAAGTTTGAACGAAAGTTTCGGTCTACGTGGCTATCACCTTCTGTTGATTTCATAAAAACGAAGCGAACAGGCGATTGTTCTATGAGTGCATTACGTAAACGAGCCCAATTAACATTACCCTGGTGATGACTAATATCAATTCCATGTATCTCATATCCGTCAGGATAATCTGGATCACCATAAATAGCACGCCAGCGAAAGCCTGATGGAGCAACTAAGAAAAAATAAAGCCAAAAACAATAAAATAAGGCAATGAATACTCCTCCAATCTGCCATACCAATTTAGGCAATCTATGCAATTTAATGCAAAGTAGATGGATTGTTTTAGGAATATTCATTACCTTATTTATATACCATTATATCTTATTTCAATAAGTGAAAACATCTTTACCTTGTTCCAATGCCAATGTTCGCGTAGTTTGGTCGCAAACATCTGATGGTCCCCAATATTGAATAGGTCCAGGATAGATGTAACTAGTCTCTTTAGCCCACTTGTCTCGTAGTTCTACGAATTTTTTGAATGGAGCTCCTTCAAGATCAACTAGAGCTTTACGGATAACTGGTTTTAATTCACCATTGCGACGTTCCATATTCATCATCATTGTAATAGGTACACCGCCTGCAATCCAATTTTCAGCTTTCTCAGTTGTATTCTTAACAATCGCCATATACCCAGTTTTTCCATTAGCAATAAGTTGAGCTGCAGAAGTACCAAGTGCATAACAATAGTCAGCATCAAAGTTTGATGGAGCGGCACAGCGTCCTTCATATCCTAAGAAATGATGTATTGTAGCGAAGTGTCCGTTGTATTTACCTTGTTTAGCCCATTTATTAAGCTTCATTTCAACCATATCAGAAATAAGTCTTTCTGTCTCAATGAGCGAAACTTGAACATTTCCATGAGGATCTCTGTCTAATGATAATTGTCTTGCAACTCCATCAGGAAGAGTCTCGAATGTGGCTTTATTTTCTTCAGAGAGATGGTCTATAATATAAGCTCGTTGTGCTTCAATGTCAAGATCCTTATAATCGTTTCCATGTTTTGCTAATAAGTCGTTTAATTCCCCAATAAGTCTACCAATAGAAGGAATAAATTCTATAAGCCCTTCTGGAATTAAAACGACTCCATAATTACGTCCATCTTGTGCACGGCGTGCCACAACCTTAGCTATATCTTCAATTATGTCGTTCAGAGATAAATCTTTTGTTTCTATCTCTTCAGAGATTAAACATATATTAGGTTGTGTTTGTAAAGCACATTCAAGTGCAATATGTGAAGCTGAACGTCCCATTAATTTAATGAAATGCCAATACTTCCGTGCAGAGTTACAGTCGCGTGCAATATTTCCTATTAACTCAGAATAGGTTTTAGTAGCAGTATCAAAACCAAACGAAGTTTCTATTTGGTTATTTTTTAAGTCGCCATCAATAGTTTTAGGACAACCGATAACTTGTATTCCATAATTTTTTGCAGCGTAATATTCTGCAAGAACGCACGCATTAGTGTTTGAATCGTCACCACCAACAATTACAAGAGCTCGAATGTCAAGTTCTCGAATAATCTCTAATGCTTTTTCGAATTGTTCTTCTTTCTCTAGTTTAGTACGTCCAGAACCTATTAAATCAAATCCGCCTGTATTTCTATATTTATTAATAAGCGTTTCTGTAATTTCAATATAATTATGATTTACTAAACCTTCAGGTCCCATTAGGAAACCAAACAAACGATTCTCTGGGTTTAACTTTTTAACCTCGTCATATAAACCAGATATAACGTTATGTCCACCAGGAGCCTGTCCGCCAGATAATATTACTCCAACATTTATTCTAACCGAGTCTTGCTTCTCAGCAGGTACGAACTCTACAAGAGGCATACCATAGGTGTTGGGAAATAAATTCTTAATTTCTTTATGATTATCTACGCTTTGAGTTGGTTCTCCCTCTTTAATCTTCACAGCACTTTTAAGTGCCTTTGGAAGTTTTGGTTTATAAGTTGCGCGTTCCTTTTGTAAAGCACTCGTTTCCATCTTCTAATCTTTTTAAACAGTTATTATTGAAACAATCTAATTACTGTTGCAAAAGTAATGTTTTAGATTGACAATTAGGCATAAATGCTGCTAAAATAAGAAATAATACTAATTTTCTTGATACATATTTGTTTTTGCAGTTTTTTTATATTATCTTTGACTCATCAAAATAAATAAAAGGAAAGATAATTCTATAAAAAGATGGGAAATAAAAGAGATTTAAAACGTTTAATAAACGGAATTTGTGGTAGTTTGTTTACTGAAACTATAGCCGCATCACTTTATGGGGATAATACGAACAAGGAAGAGATAGATGCTTTATTAACCTCTATTGTTCTTTTACGTAGTGAATATGTTAGTCGTATTTCGCATGTTGAGCCTGGTATGAGTGCAAAAATATATTTTACTGATTTGAGGAAGAAATTTGATGCAGAAACAAACGAAATAATAGATCAGATTAGTAATTTAGTATAACAATATGCTTAAAAAACTTGCTTCATGGCTTCTTTATAAACAATTAAAATGGAAGAAGAAAGTTACAATTGCTTTTCCTGATAAATTTATAATTTGTCTTGCGCCACATACCAGTAATTGGGATTTTTTCTTTGGACAACTCTACGGGAAGGCTGAAGGTATACGAAGTAATTTCTTAATGAAGAAAGAATGGTTCTTTTGGCCTTTAGGTATGTTTTTAAGAAGAATGGGTGGTATTCCTGTGTTTAGAAGTAAACATACTAGTATGACGGATAGATTAGCAGATTATGCATTAAAGACAGATAAATTTGGTTTATGTATAACCCCGGAAGGAACTCGTTCATTAAATCCGGATTGGAAGAAAGGTTTCTATTATATAGCATTAAAAGCTAATATTCCAATTCTTCTTTATGGATTGGATTATAAAACAAAAACGATAGAGTGTACGCAATCTATTGTGCCAAGTGGAGATATTGAAGCTGATATGAGAACTATTAAACTCTATTTTAAAAATTTTAAGGGAAAGCATCCTGAATCATTCACTATAGGAGAGGTAGACGAATGAAAAAGGATTTTCTTACTTTTATACTATGTTTCGTATTTGTTTTCGAAATATCTGCGCAAACAAAGAAATTTGATTGGGGAAAGTCGGAATATACGGGACGTCCATGGATTAAGAATACTTCTCGTCCAAATACAATTACAGATGGATTAAATGATAGACATTTCTCTATATGGTCTTCTCATGGTCGTTATTATGATGTGAATAAAGGATATTGGAAATGGCAACGTCCGAATCTCTTTGGTACAACAGAAGACTTATATACACAAACCATAGTAATACCATATCTTCTTCCGATGTTGGAGAATGCAGGGGCAGTTGTTATTTCTCCACGTGAACGCGATTGGCAAAGCAAGAAGTTATAGTGGATAACGACAATCCTAAAATAACAGGTATTATTTCTTACAGTGAAGTAAATAATAAAAAGAAATGGGAAACTATAGAAGGTTCAGGATTTGCATACCATCAAGGGACATACGCTGATGGAGAGAATCCGTTTATTGCAGGATCTGCGCGTAAAATAAAATCGAGGAAACGTAATAGTAAACTTAGTTATGTAGCTTATCAACCAAACATTCCTGAAGATGGAGATTATGCTGTCTATGTAAGTTATAAAACTATAAAGAAAAGCGTAGATGATGCTGAATATATTGTTTTTCATAAAGGGCAAGAAACCCATTTTCGAGTGAATCAACAAATGGGTGGTGGTACTTGGGTCTACCTTGGTACATTTGCTTTCGATAAAGGCTGCAATATTTTTAATCGAGTAATATTAACGAATCATAGCAAACACAGAGGTGTTGTTACTGCAGATGCAGTTCGTTTTGGCGGTGGTATGGGAAATATAGCTCGAGGAGGACAAATTAGTGGCTTACCTCGTGCACTTGAAGGAGCAAGATATTATACACAATGGGCAGGTGCACCTCGAGATGTTGTCAGTAAAAGTAATGGAACGAATGACTATAATGATGATATTAATTCACGTTCACTTTATACTAATTGGCTTGCAGGCGGATCTTCGTATATACCAAAGAAAGAAGGTTTAAAAGTTCCTATCGAATTAGTCTTAGCTGTACATAGTGATGCTGGAGTAAAAGCAGATGGAACTACAGTAGGAACATTATCTATTTGTACAACACAACAGGGGAATCCAACTTTCGGAAACGGACTTTCGCGTAGAACGTCTCAAACCTTTGCTTCTCAACTCATAACAAATGCGAAGCGCGATATAGAATCTACATTTAAGAAAACTTGGAATACACGTGGTGTTAAAGATGCAAATTATAGCGAAACACGCCTTCCTGACGTTCCATCATCTATCATTGAAACACTTTCTCATCAAAACTTTGCAGATATGAAGTTTGGACAAGATCCTAATTTCAAATTCACACTTGCACGTTCTATATATAAAACTATTCTTCGTTATACGGCATCACTCCATAATAAAGCTTGTATTGTGCAACCATTGGCTCCGGATAACTTTAGAATGGAATATATTTCAAAAAACAAGATACGTTTAAGATGGAATGAAGTAAACGATCCATTAGAGCCTACAGCCAAACCTACATCTTATAATATATATATGGCTACAGGAACAAGTGATTTCGATAATGGTGTAAATGTAAATACCAATTCGTACGAAATGACATTAGAACCCAATGTAGTATATAACTTTCGGATAACAGCGTGTAATCGTGGAGGCGAGATTTTTCCAACTGAAGTATTATCTGCATATAATAAAGAAGGTGCAAAGCAAACTATTTTAATAGTGAATGGATTTTACCGCCTTTCTTCACCAGCTGTAATTGATAATGATGTAGAACAAGGTTTCAATTTTGAGGCTGACCCTGGAATTAGTTATGGTAAAACTGCAGGGTGGAATGGACGTCAAAGTAATTTTGATAAAACTCAATCAGGTAAAGAAGGGTCTGCTGCTTTAGGATATGGTGGCGATGAGTTTGTAGGAAAGTTCATAGCAGGAAATAATTTCAATTATGTTAGGACACATGCAGATGCAATAGCCTTATGTGGAAATTATAATATAGTGAGTTGTTCAAGTAAGGCGATTGAGAATGGTTATGTAAAACTTCAAAAATATGCGCTTGTAGATTTAGCCTTAGGATTGGAGAAAGATGATGGACATAGTCTATACTATTATAAGGCTCTCCGTCCCAGTATGCAAACTCAAATAGCAAATTATCTAATGCGTGGTGGTAGAATTCTTGTTAACGGAGCTTATTTTGCTACTGATATGAAAAGTAATGTTGAGCAAGAATGGCTTGCCAAATTCTTTAAGGTTTCTGCAGCAGGAAGTAATCAGGACAATTATAATTCAATAATTAATGGATTAGGTTCACAATTTGATATATATAGGGCAATAAATGAAGAGCATTATGGAGCTTATTCGCCTGATATATTGCAACCTTTAGATACAGCATTTAGTGTTATGAAATATGCAGATAATACTAGTGCTGCTGTAGCTTATAAAGGTTCAGACTTCCGCACTTTTGTTATGGCTTTTCCATTTGAGTGTATTAAGAATAAGGAAATACGTAATAGAATAATGCGTGGTATTGTGGCTTATCTGCTAAATTAATGAAATCGAAATACGAGAGTTGAACATAAATTTAAATGAGAGATGATGTACAAAATTCAAGCAAACGCATCTGGAACAAGATATATAGAGGTTAGTAATACACATTTTGAGACCTTACAAAAATATTCATTATTATCTAATCTTGTTGGCTCTACAGGAATAATAGATGAAACAATACTTGATAAATTAAAACTGAATGTACGCAGTTTGTTAGAATCAGAGGCGGGAAAAGATAGTGCGTTGCTCGACCTATGTTTAGATGTTATTTATAATCAGAATATGAAGGCTTTTGGATTAAAGAACCTTGTAGATCTTTATAAACAATGGAATAAAGAACAAGAATCTTTAGAACAATCCGAAGAAGAACTAACAGAGGAAAGTTCGCTATAAGCGCTTCTTGCATTGACTTTCGTATATAAAATATGATATCATATTTTTTATCTTGTCTTACCAGATGAGATGCGTATAGCTGGCATTATTTTTTGTAAGACAAACAGAATATAAAATAGAGGATATAACTTGAGTAACAATAAATCCACAAGAAGGCAAAACAAACCCTCTTATAAGGCAAATATAAAGCCTTTACAAAAAGATTTAAATACAGGAGAACAAAAGAACAAGAATCAAATTGTTCAAACTAACTCACGTTTTATGCTCACCGACTTTCTACCTACTACAAAGAAAGAAGTTGAGCTAAGAGAGTGGGACGAGTTAGATGTTATTCTTTTCTCTGGTGATGCTTATATAGATCACCCAGCTTTTGGAATATCTGTTATTGGGCGTGTTTTAGAAGCTGCCGGTTATCGTGTAGCAATTATACCACAACCTGATTGGCACGGCGATTTCAGAGATTTTAAAAAGTTAGGGCGTCCACGTTTATTTTTTGGAGTTTCCGCTGGTGCAATGGACTCTATGGTGAATAAATACACTGCTAATAAACGTTTACGTTCTGAAGATGCTTATTCACCAAATGGTCGCCACGACTTACGTCCTGAATATCCTTCTATTGTATATTCAAATATTCTTCGACAACTTTATCCAGATGTTCCTATTGTATTGGGTGGAATTGAAGCTTCGCTGCGTCGTCTTACTCATTATGATTATTGGAAAGACTGTATTCGTAAAAGTGTGTTGTGCGATTCTGGTGCTGATATTGTAATTTATGGAATGGGTGAAAAGCAGATTATCAGCATTGCACAAGCTTTAGAGAATGGTAGGAAAATAAAAGATATAAAGGATATACCACAAACAGCTTATCTTTGTAAAGAGGGAGATATTCCTGAAGGGATTACTACAAATGATATAGTATTGCATTCGCACGAAGAATGCTTATATAATAAGAAATTTCAGGCAGAAAACTTTAAGCATATCGAAGAAGAATCGAATAAAAAACATGCTCAACGAATACTTCAAAAAGTAGACAGTCAATATATTGTGGTAAATCCGCCTTATCCTACAATGACTACTGAAGAAGTTGATGCTACATACGATTTACCTTACACTCGAGAACCACACCCTAAATATAAAGGAAAGGTGATACCTGCTTACGAAATGATAAAGTTCAGTGTAAATATCCATCGAGGTTGCTTTGGTGGTTGTTCTTTTTGTACAATATCGGCTCATCAAGGTAAATTTATTGCAAGTCGCTCTAAAGAAAGTATTCTAAAAGAAGTAAAGCAAGTAATACAAATGCCTGACTTCAAAGGCTATCTTTCTGACTTAGGTGGACCTTCTGCAAATATGTATGGTATGGCAGGTAAGAATATAAAAGCCTGTGAACATTGTAAGCGTCCCAGTTGTATACACCCAGAAATTTGTCCGAATCTTAATACTGATCATTCTAAATTACTCGATATATATAGAACTGTAGATGCTCTACCTGGTATAAAGAAAAGTTTTATAGGTTCAGGAGTACGCTATGATTTATTGCTGCATAATGCAAAAGACGAAAAAACAAACCACTCTACACAAGAATATACACGTGAATTAATAAAGAATCATGTAAGCGGACGACTAAAAATAGCCCCAGAACATACTTCCGATCGTGTTTTATATCTTATGAGAAAGCCTTCGTTTAAGCAATTCTATCAATTTAAACGCATATTTGATAAAATAAATAAAGAAGAAAATTTACGGCAACAAATTATTCCTTATTTTATATCTTCGCATCCAGGTTGTAAAGAAGAAGATATGGCAGAACTTGCAGTAATAACAAAAGATCTTGATTTTCACCTGGAACAGGTACAAGATTTTACTCCAACACCTATGACCGTTTCTACAGAAGCGTGGTATTCTGGCTACGACCCTTATACATTAGAACCTGTTTTTTCTGCAAAGACTCCACGTGAAAAGTTAGCACAACGTCAATTCTTCTTTTGGTATAAGCCTGAAGAACGAAGAAATATTGAAAAAGAATTGAAACGAATTGGTAGAATTGACCTTATTGGTAAACTCTACGATAATAAACCTTTCCGCGGAAAAGTGAACTACGACCCTAAGGCTATAGGAAGTAGTCCTTCTAACAATCGGGGAAATCGCAATAAGGAATCGTACAATCAGAATAAAGATTGGAATAAAAAAAAGAAAAATCGACGATAAACGAAGGTAGACGCTCATCTGTTTTCAGATAATAACACAAAAGATAAAAGTATAACTAAAATGAAGGAATTTGAAACATATATTTTCGATTTAGATGGTACTCTCCTTGAAACTTTGAGAGATTTAGCAGCAAGTACCAATTATGCTTTACGAACGCATAATATGCCAGAACATTCTATAGAAAATGTTAGAATGTTTGTGGGCAATGGTGTAAAGAAACTAATGGAGAGAGCTATTCCTAATGGTATAAGTAATCCACAGTTTGAAGAAGTTTATGCTACATTTCGCCAGCATTATTTAGAACATAGTCTCGATACCACTAAACCATACGAGGGTATACCAGAAATGCTTACCGAATTAAAGGCTCGAGGAAAAAAACTCGCTATTGTAAGCAACAAGTTCTATGCTGCTACGCAAGAACTTGCTAAACATTTCTTTCCCGATACTATTAAAGTTGCTATTGGCGAACGCGAAAATATTAGAAAAAAGCCTGCTCCCGATACAGTAATAGAAGCTTTACGACAACTAAATGCACCAAAAGAAACTGCTGTATATATTGGCGATAGCGATGTAGATGTTATGACTGCAAAAAAATGTGGTATGCCTTGTGCTAGTGTATTATGGGGATTTAGAGATAAAGAATTCTTAATAGAACACGGAGCAACTCTTTTTATAGAAAAACCTTATCAGCTATTGCCCGATTAAATGCAATTACACCTTATATAATATATTAGAATGCGTTAGACAGACTTTGCTATCTGTCTGACTTTATACAGATATAGGTGGGCTTTTTTGTTATAAATAGACAAATGAGCCTACCTATATTTGTATAATTTATTTTGTTTTACACTAAAAAAACAATATATTCTTCCAATTCTTACAATACTTTCCATAACCATTATAGATAATTAAATATAGTTTATTGTTCAGTTTAATATTCAAATTCTGTTTTAATCCCTTAATAAGAAATTTCAAAACCTCTGGCGTTTATTAATTGTTGCTAATTACTCGGTAAGAGCTTTATTATCAACTATAAAAAAATACAAAATATTACCACTATCACCATATTTTTAAATATATTTTTCTACATCTAATTTGTGTATGATTTAACAGAAAAAAATATTAAAATTGCTTTTTTCTCTGTCTAAAAGAAACTTATAATTTGAAAAAAAGAAGTAAGTTTGTATCATTAAAGTAAGAAAAATGAACAGAAACGAACTTGAAATAATCCTTAAAGCGATAAGATAATAACCTTAAATAAAAAGGATGTTTTTGCTTAATCGCGAAGTTGAAAAGGTGAATTGATAATGAGAAAAAAAGAATAAAAAAATAAAACAACGAAATAATGAAAAAAATATTTGTTACTAATACCCATCTTAATTTTATTTGGCTGCAAACATAATTCAAATACAAAAGAAAATAATTCTGATAACAACGATTCAACTAAAGTGCTTAATATGGAGAACAAAAGCTCTTTGCCTTTAGCAATTCAACAACAGTTGGGAATATCGGAAGATATGATATTGCCATTTGATTCTATAAGAATGGATTCGCTAATACAAGATTATAAAAGTGCTTTAGCTGATGAGTCCGAAGGCGATGATTATGAAGAACCAGAGTGGTTTCCAAATAATGAACAGTACATAAAAACTTTAATTCCTTATGCTTTTAACGATTTGATAAAGCGAGGATTTGTGCCTTTGTCTGCAACTCAATTTCAGAATAAACTAAAAATATTGGGTCTGGAGATGCAAGAAAGGAAGAAAATTCCAATAATCAATGAAACTAAACACTATTTTTCTATGCCACCTCTTGATGCTGGGTGGTATGATGAGGTAGCTAAAGATGGTATTGATAAAAAAGAACTTAACTATATTAGATATGGAGTTTCAAATTATATTTATGTAAAAGGATACAATTTTATTTTGCCAACAACATATATTGCAGATTACTTAAAAGAAAAGAAGCATAATGTCGTATTTAGTTTAAACGACGAAATAGTGCATCTTAATAAGTTCTTCTTAAACGATGATAAAGCCAGTTTTTTATGGCTAAAACAAAATACTCCGCTATTATTGATAGGTCTTCTTAAGACTTATGGTTACGACACGAACGAAAAAATTAATAATGTTGTTCTAGCAGATATATTAAATAGATATGATCAAGACGGAAGTGTATCTGGTATGTTTAACACCTTCATACGTAAAATATTTTATAACAAACCGCACATGGAACTTAGAGAAGGCTTATTAAAGTCTCTTCTGCGCTTACCAGTAAATGAAAAGAATAGTTTATGGTTAGCAATGCTTGATAATTATATAGGATTCCTCATAAAAGATGGAACCAAAGACACTTATGCTTGGTATTTCGACTTTACAAAAAAGGAACGATATAAGGCAGCAGCTTATTTCGGATATTATTTGTATAAACTAAGGGCAAAGTATAAAGAAACAAATCCAATTTTTTTTGGAGAAGAGCTATATTACAATAAAAACTTCTACAAATATCTTTACGAACAGAAGTATTTCAATCTTCCTAAATTCAAGGAGATATGCGATTCTGTCTACGAAGAATATGATGTAGATGTTAAAACGTACCTTAATAGTATAGGGAATAAAAAAAGTAAGCGAAACAAAAATACATACTTAATTTAGAGAACTTAGCTATGCGCTTTTACATTTATTACGTATAGGTTGAAAAATTTATAATTACAAAATAAAAAAATTTATAATTAAAATTCGAGTAATTTATTATTATAAATTTGCTAAAATATAATTATAATTTTTTTCTTGGCAAATTACTTCTTGTAAATCAGCACTTTAGAAAATTCATTAATTGTTATACAGATATTGAGTTTTGCACTTAAAAAGATAAAAACAAAATAGAGAACAAACACCTGACAATATGGATAATATAAATGAGTTTATAAACGGAGAAATTTATGAAGTTCTCCTGAAAAATGTGCAAACAATAAGTAACATAGAAATTGATGATAATGTTCCTTTTGCGTTGTTAGATTATGATAATGAAAGATTAAAGGCAGCGCAAGTTAAAATAGACGATTTAGAATCTTTACTTAACACGAATATGAAGGAAGCTTCGTATTTTGTTGAAAAAAAGATGCAATATAACTTCGATGAAGATGATGAATATCCCGAAGGAGAAGAAATTTCAGACGACGATAAACCTCATACAATTGATGAACTTCCTTACTATAAAAACTTTTTAGTTTCATTTCTAATCGAATATTATTTACTAAAAGAACAGCCTACGGAATTAGGTAAATACCTAAAAAGAACACACATAGCACAGGCTACTAAATACGAAAAGGAGTTATGCAACATTTGGAAAGAAGTATTGGAACTTAAATAAACTCTAACGCAGATACTATGAATTTAGGTAGAAATGCCTTGCGTTTCTATCTTGAAATAGCAAATTCTATGAAGTGAGATATTTAAGAAATTTCCAATTTAAATGGAAATAGACATTATTTAAATAACTATATAATGAGAATAAAATTTGAAGGAATAAAAGATTCAGAAACACGAGTATATCTTTTTGCAGAAGTTCCATTGGGGGTTGTAATTCCTGATGGTAAAAACGATATAATAAAACGAGACCGAAGTGGACATCTTGATAAAATAATAGATGCATATCGTCCGTTTCTTCCTCAGAGTGGTGCAGTATTGAATAGTAATTTTATCATTATTACGCCGTTGAACAGCTATTTTTATGGATTTTCTTACAATAAAGACTTAGCGGGTTGGCATCAGCAAATAGAAAAAGGAGCCAAACTCTTAAATGTTCGATTAGGAAGAATAGTTGATGAGAAAGATTTTTTGTTATCTGACGGGACTAAATACAAACTGTCTGAATGTGAGTTTGAACGATACAATTTTAAATTCAAAGATGTTAATGGGAATTGGAAAACTCATAAAGAAAGAGAGAGAATTGATAAAAAATATTTGTTGGCAGATAATATAGAAACTTAAATAGAACAGCTAACAATTCTTTATTAGTTTAATAGTAAGCAAACTCTTTTGTCCGCAGTATTTTTAGTTTATAGTTGAAAAAGAATATATATAAAGTGCAATAGACATGTTTTATAAGTTAGGAATAAATCCAAGCAGTAAGAAATGGGCGAAATACGAAAATATTTCCTCATCACTTTGGGTAGATAATATTGAGACAACAAGTACAAAACTTTTTACTGATCCAGATTTGTTAAGAAACGGAAAACAAATAGAATATACAACGCTACGTGATGGTAAAATACCCCCAATTAATTCGATAGGTGCAGACTTTATCGTATTTGATGCTTCGATTTCAGATATTCTTTCTCTTAACGAAGAAGATAATATGGTTGTTATTGAAAGCAAAAAAGCAAATAATAGATATCTTTTGTTGAACAACTATAAGTCAATAGATTGTGTTGATTGGGATTTATCCGAAGTAGATCGTTGGCCAGAAGGAACCAAAATTGCAGATTGGCAAAATAAACGTGGTCGTTTTTTTATTAAACCAGTATTAAGAGGAAATAAAATTCCACCCAAAACGCAAGTGTTTCGATTGAAAGAGTGGGGTGGGGCTTTTAATATTGTTATTTCCGAAGATTACAAAGAAAAAATAATGAAATTAGATTTCGACCATTCGTTCTTAACATTTGAGTGTTTAAAAACAATATCAATATAATGTGAGTTGAATACAATAATTTTATTGATACTTTACGTTTATATACTTATAATATTGATAGATATGTTTAGATTGAATACGTAAACTACCATATAAAATAGTTGGACAACTAAGATATACATCGGAAATAGTTTACTGCAAAATATTAAACCACTAGAAAGCGAATTGTATATTTCGGAAAGCGTCTTTAGTTTGCCACACGCCATTCCATACGATAGAGACGAAACAACAATAATGAAAGACAAAGCAGGAATAAGTCCTGACGAAAAGCTACTTGGAAATAAACTTCCCGTAACACTTAATAAGGGTGCTTCTGGTAAAATAGTGAATACTATACTTAGAGCTATAAAACAAAAGAAACAAAACAGTGCAAATCTTATTCCTACTCGTTCTCTATAATGGAGTTCAGAGAATTTATTGTGTCGAAATATTAATTTATATACAATATCGTGAAGACCACTTGTTTTATAAACACCCCAATCAATAGATAAGAGCAATAGCCATACTAACATATTGCTTTTTAAATTGTTAGTAAATTGTCCTGCAAACCATCGTAGTCCACTGCCACTTAATAAAGAGTTAATATTAACATAAGGGAATGCTGCAGTAATTAACCATGAACTAAACACGATTAATAGCTGCAACACTATTAAGCTAATGCTATAATCCCATATTTATTCTTCATCTGAATACAGATTGTCTATATCTATAATTCGTAATTCTAATGCACGTACCACCAATCGGGTTGCATTTATACTCATTCCTTTACGTTCGCTACCAAATAATTTCTGTACAAGTTCGTTTTGTCGTTTCTCTAAACTTTTTACTCCAAAAGGCATACCACGCAGATTTGTTATCTGTTCTTTTGTATATCCTAATGCTAAATGGCGTAGGAAACGTTCATCGTACTCGTCTATTTCATAATCTATCAGAGCTTCTTGGTGCATAAGTTCGCTATTAATGCTATTTTTAAATCGTTCTACTATCTTTTGTAAAATAGGCTGATTAAAAACTAAACGCTTTCCACTCATAACACTTGAGACATCACCACGTGTAAGTAATTCGCCACTCTTTAAACAAATTCCATCAGCACCAGCATCTAATACGTCTACCCAAAGTTTTTCGTTAAGTAGTTCTCCCGTAAATATAAGCACTTTTAGATTAGGATACAGTTCTTTAGTTTGTCTACAAATTTCTACTCCTATTGTAGTTGAACCACCTAATCCTAAATCTAACAACACTAAATCGGGTAATTCTGCTTTCATTAACTTCCAATAAGCAACTTCATTTTCTGCAGTTCCTATAATGTGTGCTTCTGGTATTTCATTACGAAAGATACCTTCTGTGCCTTTTAATTCTAAAGGCACATCTTCAACAATAATTACTTTAAAATTCTCCATGTTTTTTTATTGTTCTTTCTTTGCTTGCGATAATGTTATACTAAGTGTGGTACCTTGCTTTGTATTGTGTGCAATAATACCACAACGATGTCGGTTGAAACATTCACCATTTTCGCGCACTATTTGTTTGCAAACCATATATGGTATATGTTTAATATCGGGCGCAAACAGATTAGTGCAGTCCTCATCAGATAATTGTAATTGGGACATATATAAATGGAATACTATATATTTTGGCGATAAATCGTCAACATCAATCATTATATTCTCTTCACTATCTTGTTTCTGTAGTAGCTCGAATAGATATTTCAGCAAATCTATATCTCCCAAAACTACAAGTTTACCTTTTTCGGGCGATAAAAGTTTCATATTTTTTGTAAGTAGCTTATTAACTTCTATCCGGCTATACATAGGTTTAAGCATAGAAGCTTGCTGTATAGCCTGTATACTTAGTGTAGAATATAGTTCCTTATAATATATAGAGAGTTCATCGATAGTGTTTAACTCTGCATCTCTTTTAGATAGTAGCTGACTTATCTTTGAAGGATAATACATAGTTTCGTGCTTCAGAGTAGAAAGACAGTTGTCTAAAATATTGTTGTTTACGTGTAGTCTATTGCTTTCAAGTTCCATTCTGTGCAATTCGTCTTTCGCTAACTCTATATTAGTAGAACTTATATTATACTGTTTAATAAACTCTTTCAGTGCATTGTTTATCTTCAGAGTAATTTCTTTTAAACTTTCTGGAAACTTATTTGTCCCAATAGCCTTAATCATTTGTTGCTTTTCGGGAAGAGTTCCTTTGCTTAGAAGTATAGCATTTATTTGCCGGATATTTTCAATATACGATTGATAACGAAATCGTTGTCGATAGTACATAAAATAATATAATGGGAATATAGAGAGAAGAAGTAATATCAACAAAACAATAGCAACATTTTTATTCGATTCAGATCGTTGCATCATTCTGCAATAAGCACTTAAATTCTTATCCGCCGAATTTTCTTTAAACAATAGCGTATAAACATTATTGTTATACTTATATAAGTCCCAATCGTGTAAAGCCAAAGCAGCAACAGCACTTTCGTTACGAATATCGAGAATTATACTAAAGTTTGTTGGTAAGTTTTCGTGCAACCAATAAACCTCAGCAGGTATTATATTGTCGTCTGCAATACGTTTCATTAAATGTCTGCCATTGGGTTGCAATTTTAGATAATACTTATTTAGGTAATATCGGCAAGTATCTGAAAAATCTAGTGTACGCTTGTAAGTTCCTTTTATATTACTGAAATAAGCAGAGTCAGCATAACGGTTCGCCATATCCAACTCTTGTAAAGATGTATTTTGACCGTTTGGTGAAATATTAATAATAGTTCTCATATCTTTGCAATATGAGAATAAGGAGGTTGTAAACAAGGAAATTAAAAATAGAACACGGATAATTCCTTTTGGAAGACGAAAATAAAACTTACTACCTTTTCCTGATTCGCTCTCAACGCCTATCATACAAACGGAAAAAAGTTTACTAAGCTTCTTGTATTTATTTATAATTCCATTGCAATTCATAAGTCCGAATCCATGCGACTTTTCGTTTTTATTGTCTATAATAGTCTTTCTATCGAAGATATGATTCTTAGTTTCGGCGTCGATGCCAATGCCAGTATCTTTTACTGATATTTCAACATAATCAGGTTTTTCATCAGCATATATAGATACGTAGCCGTTAGTAGGCGTAAATTTACGTGCATTTTCTGCCAATGTGTTTAGCATAAACAAAGTAAGCACTTTGTCTGCTTTCACTACACATTGTGTTTCTTTTATATTTAATGTTATACCTTTTAGTTGGAAGCTCATTCTAGATTTTGCTACTATATCGAATATTTGCTGTAGAGAGAAGCTTTCAATATGCAACGATAGTTCTCCTTGTTGTAACTTAATCCATTGAGTTAACACATTATTATAGTTGTTGATATCGTTTATTAGTTCGGCTATATAATTATAACGTTCATATCTAAGTTCATTGGTTTCTTTGTGTTTCTTTAATTGACTAATCTCATGGACCATTCTGTCTATTAGTGGATTTAGTGTATTAGCAAGAAACAACTTAGAACGTTTCTCTATATTTCTCTTCTTATCTTTTACTACATTGGTAGCAGTTATGTTATAATTTTCTTGTATTTCCTGATATTCTTCGTTTAACCTCTCAAGTTCTTTCTTATTCTGTACTTGCCATTCGTCTAAAGGTGTAAGAAGTTCTTTTAATGATTTTCCATCTGCATTTCTTCTTTTCTTTAAGTAATGGAATAACAGAAGCAGGCTTACCACTAACACTATCATCAGCAACACTGCAATTATCATAAGATTCAGTTGGTGCGAACTCTTTTCAAGTATTCCTGCACGAGATTCTAAATATCTATCTTGTCGTGTTTGTTCTTGTAAATCTAAATAGATGTTACGGTTAAAGTCGCTTCCTTGTTTATCATTTACAGCAGCATATACCACACTCAACTGTTCGCGAATAGAAGCTATTAAGTCTGGTGCTTGATTTATAGCTTTATTCCTTTCCAATGCGTCTTGTAAGCAAACAATAGCAGATTGGTAATCTTTTATCTGCCAATAACAGGAAGCTAATGTACGAAAAGCACTCGCAATTTGATAAACATCTCCATATCTAATAAACAAATCGGTTGCTCGTTCGGCTAAGTTACCTGCTAATAAACTATCGGGGACATTGTCTGTATTTATAAATCGTATTGATGGATAATTATCTTTTATCAATCTATCATGTTCTGTCAATAGGAGATGCTCACTTAAACCTTGCAATGAATTTGCTTGCCAATACACATATCCCGTTTGTTGTGCCATAATAAAACAGCGCATTAAGTAATCGAATTCTTGTTGATTAACATCATTCTGTGTTCCAGTACTTAAAACTCCTCCTGCTCCTACATTATAAAGATATTTAAGATATTGTGCAGTATCATCGCGAGCAATTTGTTCTTCGTTTACTGATGCCATTGCTTGTGCCGACAAATTACGCAAACCTACATAATAATAATATGTGGAAGACACTATGCTAAATTCAGAATTAGCATAAACCATACGTTTACGTAAATGTTCTGTTAGTAAGTCTTCTTCTTCAGCTATGCGTTTCTGTCTTCTTAACGCCTTTTCTCTAAAATCGTAAAATTCTTTGTTTCTCGATTCTCTTTGACATAGTCGCATTAGTTGTACATCGGCAACCAAAAGTTCTACCTGGTTATTCGTGATGAAAAGAACACTATCTAACTTTTTGTAAGCACTTTTATAGTTCATTCTAACAATGTCCACAAAAGCTAAGTTATTTAAAGCTTCTGCCTGCCCCGCATCGTAATCTTTTGATAAATGTAATGCTTTATTTGCATAGAAATATGCAGAATCTATATTGCGATAATGAAATGAATAAGACAAACTATTCAACTTATCCACTTTCTGCTTATCTACTTGTGAACAAGATGAGAAAAAAGAACATAAAACAAATATAAATATGTATATAAAGTATGTTCTAAACCGATTTCTTTTTTTACTTGTAAAATAGTTCCTATATTTATGACGATACAAAAAAATACAAAAAGAAAATTGAATAAAAAAACAAAACAAGTTTTATTTTTTTATCAACAATAGATATTAGAATGTCATAGTGAATAACAGTAACAACATTGTTGAGTGAAATATTGAAGTCATAATTTTCATCTAAATAAACATCTTCTATCTATTATAACATGGCATTATAACGGTTGTAGTTTTTTTGTGATATCTAATTTGTAGTTGATAGATATCTGAGATGATCGTAGTAGATATATAAGACGCTCGTGATAGATATCTGAAATAAGAGTTGATATCGTTTAATATGGCTTTTCTTGATTTTTGTTAGACACTTTTTGATTATATTAATTATCTTGGTAGACATTTTTCCTGTTGTATCTGCAGGATAATTGAATGTAGAATTAGAATCTATATTGGACTAATAGATACTTGGTCTTACTAGACGTGCAAGAACCCATAATTTGCTTGCTTGGAAATCTGAATGTCCACTTCTTATTCTACTAAACCATCAATAATATAAACAAACCATTTTGAAGTTATGGTCTAATACCAATTCGTTAGAATATTCCAATCAAACTTAAAAAAACAGGATATTCTTGTTTTATAATTTATTTCCCAAATCGCGGAACCACAAAGCGAACAAAGAAAACAAACAAAACCGATTAGTGTAAAACTGATAATTATAAAAAACACCAGGAAGTTTTTGTATTATGAAAAGTTTTATTAACTTTGCGCTGAATTTAAATACTACGATTTATACAAATAGATAAAGGTATGGCAAAAGTTAAAACAATAGGTATTTTAACCTCGGGCGGAGATGCTCCAGGTATGAATGCTGCTGTTAGAGCTGTTACACGTGCTGGAATATATTATGGCTTTTCTATTAAAGGAATCTATCGTGGATATGATGGGCTGCTTTCAGGGGAGATACAACCATTTTCAACAGAAAATGTTAGTGGTATTATTTGTGAAGGTGGAACTATATTGAAGACCGCGCGCTCTAAAGAGTTTATGACCAAAGAAGGCAGAAAAAAGGCTTATGATAATATAATAAAAGAAGAAATAGATGCATTGGTCGTAATTGGTGGTAACGGTTCTTTAACAGGTGCTATGCTTTTTGCTCAAGAATATGATTTTTGTTGTATAGGTTTGCCAGGCACTATAGATAACGATCTCTATGGAACCGATAGTACTATTGGTTACGATACAACATTGAATACCATTATTGAATGTGTAGATAGAATACGCGACACAGCAGAAAGCCATGAACGAATATTTTTTGTTGAAGTAATGGGGCGCGATGCAGGTTTTCTTGCACAAAACTCTGCAATAGCAAGTGGTGCTGAAGCAGCAATTATTCCAGAAGATTCTACAGATGTAGACCAGTTAGCCCAGTTTATGGAACGTGGCATTCGAAAATCTAAACGAAGTTGCATTGTTATTGTGTCAGAAAGTCCCAAGTGTGGAGCAATGTATTATGCAAATCGTGTAAAGAAGGAATTTCCAGGTTTCGATGTGCGGGTTTCAATACTTGGACATTTACAAAGAGGCGGACGACCATCTGCAAAAGATAGAATTTTGGCGAGTAGAACTGGTTATGGCGCAATAGAAGCTATTATGCAAGGGCAGCGAAATATAATGGTAGGAATTCATAACGATTCTATCGTATATATACCCCTTTCAGAAGCAATTCGTTCTGATAAACCATTTGATAAGAAACTAATAAAGGTTTTAGATGTACTTAGTATATAATACGTAGTAAAAAATAAAGCATTAAATAATAAAAAATTAAATATATGTCACAGATTAATGGACGCATTTCTCAGATTATTGGGCCTGTAATAGACGTCTACTTTGATGTTAAAGGTGAAGATCCAGAAAAAGTCCTCCCGAAGATTTACGATGCTCTTCGCGTAAAGAGACCGAATAATGAAGACGACCTGATAATAGAAGTGCACCAACACATCGGTGAAGATACAGTACGATGTGTAGCGATGGATAATACAGAGGGGTTGCAACGCGATTTAGAAGTTATTCCAACTGGAAGTCCAATTGTAATGCCTGCAGGCGAACAAATTAAGGGTAGAATGATGAATGTAATAGGTAAACCTATTGATGGTATGGATACTCTTAATATGCAAGGAGCTTATCCAATTCATCGCGAACCACCTAAGTTTGATGAATTGTCTACACAGAAAGAAATGTTAGCGACAGGTATCAAAGTGATTGATTTACTTGAACCATATATGAAAGGTGGAAAAATTGGTCTCTTTGGGGGTGCTGGTGTTGGTAAAACTGTGCTTATTATGGAGCTTATCAATAATATAGCAAAGGGACATAATGGATATTCTGTATTTGCAGGTGTAGGTGAACGAACTCGTGAAGGAAACGACTTGATACGCGATATGCTTGAATCTGGAGTTATTCGATATGGTGAGAAGTTCCTAAAAGCAATGGAAGAAGGAAAGTGGGATCTTTCTCTTATCGATAAGGAAGAACTAAAAAAATCACAGGCAACCCTTGTTTATGGGCAAATGAATGAACCTCCTGGGGCACGTGCATCAGTTGCACTTTCTGGATTAACAGTAGCAGAAGAGTTCCGCGATCATGGAGGAAAAGATGGTGAGGCAGCTGATATAATGTTCTTTATTGATAATATTTTCCGTTTTACACAAGCAGGTTCTGAAGTTTCAGCTCTTCTTGGGCGTATGCCTTCAGCTGTTGGATATCAACCTACGCTTGCTAGCGAAATGGGAACAATGCAAGAACGTATTACTTCTACAAAGAGAGGTTCTATTACTTCTGTTCAAGCGGTATATGTACCTGCAGATGACTTAACTGACCCTGCTCCAGCAACAACCTTTACACACTTGGACGCAACAACTGAGTTGAGTCGTAAGATAACAGAGTTAGGAATTTATCCAGCCGTAGATCCATTAGGAAGTACATCACGTATTCTTGACCCATTAGTTGTTGGTAAAGAACATTATGAATGTGCACAACGAGTAAAGCAATTATTGCAACATTATAACGAATTGCAAGATATAATTGCTATTTTGGGTATGGACGAATTGTCAGATGAAGACCGTTTAGTTGTAAATCGGGCACGTCGCGTACAACGTTTCCTATCTCAGCCATTTACTGTTGCTGAACAGTTTACAGGAATTCCAGGAGTAATGGTGCCAATTGAAGATACAATTAAAGGATTTAATGCTATCTTGAATGGCGAAGTAGACGATCTTCCTGAACAAGCATTCCTTAATGTTGGAACAATTGAAGATGCGAAAGAGAAAGCAAAGAAACTTCTTGATGCAGCTAAGAATAATTAATTGACAAATAGATATAGTTACAATGTTATTTTTAACAATTATATCACCCGAGAAAATCCTTTTTAAAGGCAATGTGGAGAATGTCTTAGTTCCTGGTGAATTGGGAGAGTTTGAAATTCTAATGAATCATGCACCAATTATTTCTACATTAATAAAAGGGCGCATCGTTTATACCATTGGTTCTGAAAAGAAGGAAATTACGATAAATGGAGGTTTTGTAGAAGTTAAGAAAAATGAAGTAAATCTTTGTGTAGAACTATAATTGTTAATAGAATAAACACTCTCAATGTCTCTTTAAGCATATTTAAATCTATGAGTATTACAGATATAGAAAAGAATTATAATAAGATTAATCTTTGGATTCTGGTAGCAATTACTTTGATAGGTTTGATAATGTCTCAGATATTGTTGCAGCAAACTCTAATAACCCCATTAATAATTAGTGCGATATTTTTTTCATTATAACAAATAAGATATATGGAAAATTATGGAAGTATTTTTGCAACTAACTCTCCAATGGCTTTTAGGGAAATTCTATCTTGTAGGTTCTATGCTGAGAATGTTTCTTGCAGTTATTATAACTTTTATTGGAATATTAGTTTTTTTCGAGGAGATAATGAAAAGATGCTTACGTATGTATTTGTATTTGCCTTTTACTATATTTCGATAATGTTTTTTGACTCTGTATATTTCTTCCGCATTGAGAAAAATAACAAAATAAATAATAAGACTATATGAAATTTACTAGACGAGTACTTCTCTTGTTGTTTCTATTTACTACACCTATATTGACATTCTCACGAGATATGTCGAAAAAAGAAAATATAGATGTGAAGGAAATCCTATGGGGACACATAAAAGACTCTTATGAATGGCATATTACAGATTTAGGAACTGAGGGAAATATTCACCCAGTAGTAATACATCTTCCCATAATAGTAAAGACATCTACTGGTTGGCATATCTTTAGTAGTGGTATGTTTGCTGAAGAAAGAGATGCAAATGGAGATAGACCTGGACCATACAATCTTGTTATAAAAAGTGGAGATGATAAAGTAAATCCAAACTTAATAGTTGAGAAAATTGGTAATAAAGAAGTACGTCCTATTGATCTTTCTATAACAAAAGTTGTTTGTACAGTCTTTATAGATGGAATATTGCTTCTTTTGGTTATTTTGATACCTGCCCATTGGTGTCGTAAACATAAGATAGATGATCCAGCTCCTAAAGGATTCACAGGACTAATGCACATGTTCATTATGAATATATATGACGAAGTTATAAAGCCTTGCTTGGGTGATGAAACTCCGAAGTATGCTCCTTGGCTACTTACGTGTTTCTTCTTTATTTTCTTCGCAAACCTTATGGGATTAGTTCCATTTCCTCCAGGTGGTGGTAATTTAACTGGTAATATAACCTGTACTTTCTTTTTAGGAATATGTACTTTCCTCATTACAAACTTTACAGGTACAAAAGAATATTGGAAAGAAATATTCTGGCCAGATGTTCCTGTTTGGATGAAATTTCCAATACCTCTAATGCCGATTATTGAACTCTTTGGTATATTCACAAAACCTTTAGCTTTGATAATCCGACTTTTTGCAAATATGTTTGCTGGGCATGCTATTGCATTATGTTTCTGTGCAATTATATTTATAATGTTTAGCATTTCTAATAATGCTTTAGTGAATTGGAGTGCTGGAACTAGTATGTCAATTATAGGTGTACTCTTAAGCGTCTTTATGATGCTACTTGAATTCCTTGTTAGTTATATTCAAGCATTAGTATTTACAATGTTGAGTGCAGTGTTTATAGCACAAGCACATGTAAAAGAGCATAAAGCCTAATATGTAAAATAGAATAGAACAAAATAAATATTAATAATAAATTAAAAAATTAAGATTATGTTATCATTATTATTAGCAGATGTTGCTATCGCAAAATTAGGAGCAGCCATTGGCGCAGGTTTAGTTGCAATTGGAACTGGTATGGGAATTGGACGCATTGGTGGACAAGCAATGGATGCAATAGCACGCCAACCAGAAAAAATTGGCGACCTTCGTTCATCTATGATTATTGCTGCAGCTTTGATAGAAGGTGTTGCGTTTTTGGCAGTAATCGTTTCAATCCTTGCAATTGTAATGTAATTATGGATACTACGTGTTAATCCACGTAATATCGATTAGTTTAGAAAGAATAAAACCAGCGTATGGATTTATTAGTCCCCAATAGTGGACTCCTTTTCTGGTTGACTCTTGTCTTCCTTATAGTAGCATTTATTGTTATTAAGTTTGGTTTTCCTGTTATTATTAATATGGTAAACGAACGTAAGGAGTTTATAGACGAAAGTCTTCGTAAGGCGCATATAGCCAATGAAAAGCTGTCTAATATTCAAAAAGAAGGTGAATCCGTCATACAACAAGCACGTGAAAAGCAAGCGCTTCTATTAAAAGAAGCGACTGCTACACATGATATTATAGTTGGGAAGGCACAGGATAAAGCGAATGAAGAAAGTTCACGAATTATTGCAGAGGCGAGATTAGAGATTGCCACTGAAAGGCAAAATGCCTTTAATGATATTCGTGGTCAAGTAGCGGAACTCAGTATAAAAGTAGCAGAGAAAATTCTCCACGAACAACTTTCTGACGATAAAAAGCAGATGGAGTTGATAGAAAAATTGCTGGATAATGTTTCTTCTCCCAGTAAATAATGAATTAAAATTAGTATTATGGATATTGGGATAGTCTCTGTTCGCTATGCACGTGCACTTTTAAAAGGAGCAACAATAGCAAAGCAAGAAGATAAAATTTATGCGGAGATGCAAACGTTATTCAGTAGCTATACTGAGTTTCCACAATTGCATTCTACAATGAATAACCCAATGCTATCTAAAGAGGCGAAGCAAGAGTTATTAGAAATTGCAAGTGGAGGCGATGTTAGTTCTCTCTTAAAATCATTTTTTGCTCTTGTTCTGAAGGAGAGACGCGAGGGATTTTTACAATTCATCGCAAACTCTTATATTACGTTATATAGGAAGCAAAAGGATATTATTCAAGGAAAGCTTATAACAGCAGTCCCAGTCTCGCCTATTATTGAAAAGAAAATGAAGACGTTGGTACATTCAAATGCAGGTGGAACTGTAGAATTTACCACAACAATAGATCCTGATATAATAGGAGGCTTCATTCTTGAATATGATACGTACAGAATGGATGCAAGTGTGAAGACAAAACTAAATTCACTCCTCACACAATTAAAGAAATAGAAATAAATATGTCGAATAAGATAAAACCAAGCGAAGTGTCTGATGTCCTTTTAAAGGCACTTCAGAGCGTAAATGCAGAAGAAAAATTCGATGAAGTTGGTACAGTACTAACAGTCAGCGATGGTGTTGCTCGTATTTATGGTCTTCGTAATGCTGAGGCAAATGAACTCTTAGAGTTTGATGATGGTACAATGGCTATTGTTATGAACTTAGAGGAGGATAATGTAGGTTGTATTCTTCTTGGTTCAACTACGGATATAAAAGAAGGACAAACAGTTAAACGTACACATCGTATTGCCTCTATTCGAGTTAATGATAATTTTTTAGGACGTGTTGTAAACCCACTTGGTCAAGCAATTGACGGTAAAGGAGATATTGATTTATCAGAAGCTTTTGAAATGCCTTTAGACCGTAAGGCTCCTGGAGTAATTTATCGTCAACCAGTAAAAGAACCACTACAAACAGGTTTAAAGGCTGTTGATTCTATGATCCCTATTGGGCGTGGACAACGTGAACTTATTATTGGCGACCGCCAAACGGGTAAAACAGCTATTGCTGTTGATACCATTATAAATCAAAAATCTTCATACGAAAAAGGAAATCCTGTATATTGTATTTATGTTGCGATAGGGCAGAAGGCTTCCACAGTGGCAAATCTTGTACAGATATTACGCGATAATGGTGCTTTACCTTATACGATTATTGTAAGTGCTACTGCTGCCGACCCTGCTGCAATGCAATATTACGCTCCTTTTGCAGGTGCTGCGATAGGAGAATATTTCCGCGATCGTGGATATTCTGCACTTGTTGTTTATGATGATTTATCTAAACAGGCAGTTGCTTATCGTGAAGTATCTTTAATTCTTCGACGTCCTTCTGGGCGTGAGGCATATCCTGGCGATGTTTTCTATCTCCATTCTCGTTTATTAGAGCGTGCAGCACGTATTAATAATCAACAAGAAATTGCAGAAAAAATGAACGACCTGCCTGAATGTATGAAAGGCAAGGTAAAAGGTGGTGGATCGTTAACAGCACTTCCTATTATTGAGACACAAGCTGGCGATGTTTCTGCATATATTCCTACTAATGTTATCTCTATTACTGACGGACAGATATATTTGGAGAGCGATTTATTCAACCAAGGTTTCCGACCAGCAATTAATGTAGGTATTTCTGTTTCTCGTGTGGGTGGTTCTGCACAAGTAAAGAGTATGAAGAAAGTTGCAGGTACATTGAAAATAGATATGGCTCAATATCGCGAGTTGGAAGCATTCTCTAAGTTCTCTTCTGATATGGATAAGGTTACAGCAATGACTTTGGATAGAGGACGAAAGAATAACCAGTTGTTGATACAAGCACAATATTCACCAATGCCAGTTGGCGAGCAGATTGCTATTCTTTATTGTGGTGTTCATGGTTTACTATATGCAGTTCCTGTTGAAAAGGTTAGAGAATGTCAGGACCAATTCTTGGAAGCAATGCGTAATATGCATAAAGAAGTCTTAGATAACTTAGCATTAGGTAATCTTCTTGATAGCGATATTAAGGTTATTGAAGAAGTGATGAGTAATATAACTGCGCAATATAAATAAAACCAAATAAATGCCATCTTTAAAAGAAATAAAGAATCGAATTGCCAGTGTTAATAGTACTCGTAAAATTACGAGTGCTATGAAGATGGTAGCTTCCAGCAAACTTCATCATGCACAGGTTGCAATAGAAAATATGCTTCCTTATGAAAATTTGCTTGAACATATTCTGAAAGCATTTTTAGTGTCTACTCCTGATACAAATACTTCATTTAGTGAAGAAAGAGAAATAAAACGAGTAGCTTTGTTGGTTTTCTCTTCTAATAGTTCTTTGTGTGGCGGATTTAATACAAATATTATCAAGATGCTACAAAGCACTTTAAATGATTATTTGGCAAAAGGTGTAACTAAAGATAACATTATTATCTATCCAATTGGGCGTAAAGTTGCAGAAAAGGTTGCTAAAATGGGACTTAAAAGTGCAGGAACCTTCTTGGAACTTGCCGAAAAGCCTAATTCAGAAGAGTGCAGAAATATTGCTGTTGAGATTGAGAAACTGTGGCTTAATAATGATATTGATAGGGTAGAAATGATTTATCATCATTTTAAAAGTGCAGGAAGTCAGATTCTTACACGAAAAACTTATCTACCAATAGATTTAGATACAGAATTGAGTCTCGATAAAGAACGCGATTTAACCTCGAATATCACAACCAAAAAGGCTCAGGAGTATTTAAAGGAGCATAAACGGAATATGCAATCAAACGATAAAGACGAAATAATAAAACCACTGAACGATGATTTTATTGTTGAGCCTGATTTGAAAACCGTTCTAACTTCTTTAATTCCTAAATTACTTCATTTAATGGTGTATACGGCTTTATTAGATAATAATGCATCGGAACATGCTGCTAGAATGGTTGCAATGCAATCTGCAACCGACAATGCTGATGAATTGCTTCGTGGATTAAAGCTACAATATAACAAATCTCGTCAAGCAGCTATTACGTCAGAATTGTTAGATATTGTAGGTGGTTCTATTAATAACTAATTTTATCAACAATAATAAATAATTAGTTTCATTATTAATAGTGATAATAAATAAAAGGGGTGTCAGTTTTGGCACCCCTTTTATGTTTTGTTTATGTTGGCTATTATTATCCGACCTATACGCACCTATAATATCAAATCAATCGTTAGCTTATAATTTCTATTACTTTTAGCTACTACTGTTATTCTGATTGTAAATTTGATTTTAAAGGCTGTATATCATTTACATCTTCTAATCAAATATCTTTAATTTTAAACAAGATATTGGTTAGATATACTTTCGTTGTTTACTACACGACGAATAGTTTCAGCAAACATATCTGCAACCGAAATCTGCTTTACCTTAGAACATCTATCGGTATATGGAATAGAATCGGTAAATACTATCTCTTCTAATGCAGAAGCTTCAACACGTTCGTTAGCAGGACCACTCATAACACAGTGCGATGCACATGCACGAACACTTTTTGCTCCAGCTTCTTTCATAATATCAGCAGCTTTTGTCATTGTTCCTGCCGTATCAACCATATCGTCTACAATAACAACGTTTTTATCTTTTACATCACCAATTATCTGCATTGAAGCAACTTCGTTAGCACGAGCACGTGTTTTATTGCAAAGCACTAATGGGCAACCAAGATATTTTGCGTATGTATTTGCACGTTTTGAACCGCCAACATCAGGACTAGCAATTACCATATCTTTCAATCGTAGGCTCTGCAAATACGGAAGCAATACACCACTAGCATAAAGATGGTCTACAGGAACATCAAAGAAACCTTGAATTTGATCGGCATGTAGGTCCATTGTTATAAGTCTGTCAATTCCTGCCACACTTAGTAAGTCGGCAACCAATTTTGCACCAATACTTACACGTGGTTTATCTTTTCTGTCCTGGCGCGCCCAACCAAAATATGGCATAACTGCTATAATATTGCGAGCAGATGCACGTTTTGCAGCATCAATCATCAAGAGTAATTCCATCAGATTGTCTGAATTAGGAAATGTACTTTGCACAAGATACACATCTTTTCCACGAATACTTTGTTCGTAAGAAACAACAAATTCTCCATCAGAGAAGCGTGTCATTAAAGAGTTGCCTAATGGACAATCTAAACTTGCGCAGATTTTTTCTGCCAAATATCTCGTCTTTGTTCCCGAGAATACTAAAAAAGAGTTTTCTTCACTCATTTCTATTAGTTGTTAAATATAGGTGTTATTTGTTTATTCTATTGCCTTCTGAAGATTATAGAAGTATTTTATTATACCTTTATAATTAATATCATTGTACACATCAAAGTGCTTCCAAAATTCTTTTCCCACAACAATGCCACCGAAACCATATTGTTTTATATCAGGAATATGCTCTAAGGAAATTCCTCCCATTGCATATACTCGTTTTCCAAGCAATCCTTGCTTCTTCAGTTCAGTTAATTCTAAACTAGAAAATTTATGTTCGTCTGTAGCAACATTGTGTTTGTCATCGTATATATTGTCTAAAAAAACATAGTCCGAACTCTTTCTCATTTCTTTTAATCGCATAGAGTTCCTACATGTCCGTCCTATCTGACCTTTATACCCTATAGGTGGAACTGCGGTTTCTGTATCAAGATGAATACCTGCCAACTGTTTTTCTGCTTTAAGATAATAATGTTGATGAATAGTAATGTGTTTATGATAGGTTTTGGGAATAAGCGACAGTAAACGCTCTAAGTAAATGGCGGTACCATCGGTCTTCGAGATATGGAGATTATCAAGTCCTTCCTCAAAGAGTGCTGTCAATATTTTATCCTCCTCCACAAAGTATGTGGATTTAGTCATAACGACCAGTTTCATACCCAATAATTTGTTGCAAAGGTAAATAATATTTCCGACTTTTACAAACTTTTCTGTATATTTGCAGCATGAAAATAAATGCAATAACATTCGAAGAGCTGCAGCATCCAGCTTACATCTTAGACGAAACAAAACTACGTAGCAACTTGTCGCTTATAGCGAAAATAGCAAAAGAGGCTGATATCGAAATTATTTTGGCTTTCAAAGCATACGCCCTTTGGAAAACATTTCCAATTTTTCGTGAATATATTAATGCTACTACAGCTTCTTCGCTTAACGAAGCTAAATTAGGTTATTATGAATTTGGTGCTCCTACGCATACTTTCTCGCCAGCTTACACAGATTATGAGATAAACGAAATTGCCAAATGTTCATCGCATCTGGTTTTCAATTCTTTCTCACAATTCAACAACTTTCATTTAAAGGCTAAACAGGCTAACAATAAAATTAGTATTGGTTTACGTATTAATCCTGAATATTCGGAAGTAGAAACCTTACTTTACAATCCGTGCGCACCTGGCACGCGTTTTGGTGTTTCTGCTGATAAACTTCCTACACAATTGCCTACCGATATCGAGGGATTTCATATTCATTGCCATTGCGAAAATGGAAGCGATGTTTTCGAACGCACATTGCAGCACGTCGAAAAGAAATTAGCTCCGTGGTTTAAACAAATTAAATGGATAAACTTTGGTGGCGGTCATTTAATGACACGTAAAAATTACGACACAAAACTGTTAATTAATATTCTTAGAGCATTTAAATCAAGGTATCCATGGCTTAAAGTAATATTAGAACCAGGTAGTGCTTTTGCTTGGCAAACAGGACCACTTGTATCGCAAGTTGTAGACATTGTGGAAGATAAAGGTATAACCACAGCAATTTTAAATGTTAGTTTCACTTGTCACATGCCCGATTGTTTAGAAATGCCATATTATCCTAATGTCAGGTTTGCAAAACATATTGAAAATAACAACCAACACACAGACCATATTTATCGTTTAGGAGGAAATAGTTGTTTGAGCGGAGATTGGATGGGCTATTGGATTTTCGATCACGAATTAAAAATAGGCGAAAATATTATTTTCGAAGATATGCTTCACTATACTACTGTTAAAACTAATATGTTTAATGGCATAACACACCCTGATATTGCTCTATTAAAACAGAATGGAGAAATAGAAACTTTGCGGAGTTTTAATTACAACGATTATAAACTCCGTATGGATTAAACCTTCTTTTACATACACTTATAAAATTATTTCAAAAAAGTAGTCTGACAATATGTGCTATTAAAACACTTATGGCACATATTTTGTATAAATAATTAGCAAAAAAACAAATAGAAAAGGATTAAGAATATGGCATTCATAGACTATTATAAAATTTTAGGTGTAAAAAAAGATATACCACAAGACGAAGTTCGTGCGGCTTATCGGAAACGTGCAAAACAATTCCACCCCGATCTTCACCCAAACGACCCAAAAGCAAAAGCTAAATTTCAGGCACTTTCAGAAGCTTACGATGTAATTGGCGATCCAGATAAACGTGCAAAATACGATAAGTATGGAGAACAATGGCGAAACGCCGATGCTTTTGAACAGTCGGGAGGAGGAGAACAAGGTTTTAGCAACTATAATACAGCTTTCGACGGCTTCGATTTTAATGGAATGGGAAGCGGATTCAGCAGTTTCTTCCAAGATTTATTTGGCGGAGGAGCAAGAGGTGGATTTAAAAGAGGAACAACTTACCGAAAACCAGCTCCACAAGAAAGAGAAGTTGAACTTAGTATAGATATATATACAGCTTTATTAGGGGGAGAAGTTGTTGTAATGTTACCCGAGGGAAGAAAAATTAAACTGAAAGTAAAACCTTATACCCAAGACGGTACCAAAGTTAAGATTAAAGGAAAAGACAATTCGGTTGATACAATATTAACGTATAGGGTAAAACTACCTACTTCGTTAACAGAAAACCAAAAAGAACATTTACGCAAAATGCGTGATAATGCTTAAAATATGCAACATTAGGTTCTATCAGTATAGAATATAATTAAAACTCATAGAAATTGTAATTACAAAATTAAAAAAATGTAATTACAATTTTTTATTTTATAATTAAAAAATATGCCTTTAACCCAAACCATTCTTAGCACCTTAATAAAATTTGTTTTGTTGTTATGCAAAACAACAAACTTTGTTGCAAAGGTGTAGCTACTTTGTTTTGCAACCTCGTCAAGTTATCTCAAAGATTCTATTAATATCTGTTGCCATTATTAAATAAAATATGTATCTTTGCAACCGATATATAAACGAATCTGACTAAATAACTCTGCGGGTAATAAAAAACCTATAGGCGGAGAGTGCGTTAGAGGGATAAATGTTCCAACCTTTTCAGAAAGGGAGGGAGAGTCCCTTTTATCAAATAACCACATCAAGTAAACATATAACACATTCTCAGAATAAGCAAAGTTATTTATACCAGATTGTAAAATTTCCTTTCGTAAGATTTCTAAAAAAAGCAATACAAAAAAAGAGTATTCCACTATTAAAATTCGAATACGGAAATTTTAAAGAAATACTATAAAAATAATCCATAAATAACACAATATAAAGATGTTAGAAAAATCATCAAAAATATATATTGCTGGACATAAAGGTTTGGTAGGTTCTGCTATTTGGAACAATCTGAATGCACGTGGATACACAAACCTTATTGGTTGTTCTCATCATGAATTAGACCTTACAGACCAGCAAGCTGTAGAAAATTTCTTCGCAAAAGAAAAACCAGATGCCGTTGTTTTAGCCGCTGCTTTTGTTGGTGGAATAATGGCAAATAGTCTTTATCGTGCCGATTTTATAATGCAAAATATGAAGATGCAATGCAACATCATTTCAACCGCATATAAATATAAGGTGAAAAAACTTCTTTTCTTAGGTTCTACCTGCATTTATCCTAAAAATGCACCACAACCAATGAAAGAAGATGCACTGCTTACATCTCCATTAGAATATAGCAACGAAGAATATGCCATAGCTAAAATTGCAGGATTAAAAATGTGCGAAAGCTATAATCTGCAATATGGAACAAATTATATTGCTGTAATGCCAACTAATCTTTATGGACCTAACGATAATTTCCATTTAGAGAATAGCCACGTAATGCCAGCAATGATGCGCAAAGTATATCTAGCAAAACTTATTCACGAAAATAATTGGGCTGCCATAAAAGTAGATATGAATAAACGCCCCATTAACCCTGTTTCCAAACTTGCTAAACAAATTGGAAAAGAAAATGTAGATGGTAATTCTTCAAAGGAACGTATCTTACAGGCTTTAGCTTTCTATGGAATAGAAAACAATAAAGTAACACTTTGGGGAACTGGCTCTCCATTGCGCGAATTTCTTTGGAGCGAAGATATGGCAGATGCTTCTGTTTACCTGTTGCTTAACGTAGATTTTAAAGACATTATAGGCATAGAAAAATATTCAAGCGTGTTTTATGGTGTAAAAACCAATGGCGAGGTAAACCGCAACAATAGCGAAGGGCGTGGTGGTGCAATACCAGAACTCGGAGAAATAAGAAATTGCCATATTAATATAGGTACGGGCAAAGAACTTACCATAAAAGAATTGTCTGCATTAGTAGCAAAAACTGCAAACTTTACGGGTAAAATAGTTTGGGACGAAACAAAACCCGATGGTACACCACGGAAACTTATCAATGTAGATAAACTTCATTCGTTAGGGTGGAAACATAAAATAGAGATAGAAGAAGGGGTTGAGAAATTATATAAATGGTATCAACACTCTTTAGAAAACTAACACCTTATATAATATAATTAATATGATACCATCGAAACAACACACAGTGCTCTATAGCTGGAAAAAAATTTAAAACTACTTTTTATTTTTTTCGTTTTATGTAATCTCGCATTTTTGTAAATCTTATGCACAGTATTACAGTTTTAAAACAAATGATTTTTTTATAAAAAAATAGGAATCCAAAAAAAGAATAAAGTTTATACCAGTTGGGCAGATATAAATGGACGGCGTTGGGATATAAAAAAACAGATGCTGGAATTAAAGATTATGAATATCTAAAGGTTGGAACAACAACAGATGAAGCTAAATATATCATCTTAAAAACCAATATCGGCATACAGAAAGTAAAGAAATTAATTGTTTTTTTGTTGAAACTAGTAGATCTCCAAAAAGCGTACAAAGCAATTAGTGCAGAAATACTCAATTCAGAAATTGTAGCCAATAGAAGTTGCTATGATGATAATTCTTTCTCCTTTTCATTCGAAAATGTGGAGAATAATGACTTTCTTAAAATTAAAATTTATTTCGATACATCGCTTAAAACAAAAAGTTGTATCATAATACGAAGTATTGAAGTTATAAACGAAATTGATCAAAACGAAGATAATTCAACAACTATCACAAGTAACAAAAGACATAGAAAATAATATCATTCAGGTTACACGTACCCTTTCAAAAGATTATTGGAATACATTCTGTTTACCATTCAATGTCGATAAAGATTCTGTAAAATTGTATTTAAATAATCCAGAATTAAGAGAATTTACCGGAAAAGTAGATGGCTCTACAATGCTATTTAAAGATGCAACAGAAATAAAAGCAGGAATTCCATATATCATAAAGCCAAAGAAAGATGTTGTAAATCCAATATTTCGTAATGTTACTATTACGGAAGTTGAGCCAAAAACAATAACAGACGAAACAGGAAACTATGCATTTGTAGGAGCATATAGTCCAACTGAATTAAAAACAGACGGAACAGAACTTTTTCTTGGCGACAAAGATAATCTCTATAAACCGTCTGCAAACGATAAAAAGATAAATGGAATGCGTGCATTCTTCAGAATAAAAAATGCATCGCACGCAAAACAATCACAATATAATATATCATTAGATGAAACAACCACTATTGTTTTACACAATACAAACGATATTCCATCTAAAACACACGAGAGAGTTTACACATTAGACGGTAGACAAGTATATTCTACCAGTAACTTAAAAACAGGAATATATAAAAAAAATGGGAGGAAAATATATGTAAACTAATATGAAATAAAAAAACTTTAGCGTAAACTTTATACTACTCTGAAACAGAGTTTAAAAAGAAAAGATATAAAACCTATAATCTTTACTAAAAATGAAACACAAAAAAGTATACGAACAACCAATATTAAAAGTAATACATATTGAAAATTCAACATTCCTAACTGCAGGTTCTTCACACAATAGTGGAACTCTCCCCAGTGGAATGAATAATAACAGAAACATTGAATTCGGAACACAAATAGGAGAAGGCAACGCTAGCGGTGCACACTCCAAACCATTTGAGTGGGAAGAAGAGTAAAATAAATAAATATGGATAACAAAATTATCACCGTAACATCGCCATTAAAGCATACTCTTTATGGTGTAAAAACCAATGGCGAAGTAAACTGTAACAATAGTGAGGCATGGTATGTAATACCATAATTTGGAGAAATGATCCTTTTCAATCACTACTTACCTTAGAAGACTATGATTTTTCAAGATAATCTAGTTTATTATTATATGTCGGATATCTCATCTAATAACAAACGAATTGCTAAAAATACATTAGCACTATATTTTTAGAACATTTTTTTCATTAGTTGTGTCTCTTTATACAAGTCGTATAATTCTAAATGAATTAGGTGTAACCGATTATGGTATATATAATGTTGTTGGCGGTTTTGTCGGTATGTTCACAATATTATCTTCTTCACTTTCTGGGGCTATCAGCAGATTCTTAACTTTTTGAGTTAGGTAAAGGAAATATTGGTAAACTAAATAAAGTATTTTGTACATCAATTAATATTCAAGTAATATTATCTATCTTAATTATTATAGTTTCAGAAACCTTAGGCTTATGGTTTCTAACTGAAAAAATGAATATAGAACCAAATAGAATGTTTGCTGCAAAATGCGTATTTCATACTTCTGTTTTTGTACTTGTACTTGATCTCATAACCATTCCTTACAATGCTATTATTATAGCTCATGAACATATGAAAGCATTTGCATATTTGGGGATTGTTCATATCTTATTAAAATTGGGGATAGCACTAATCTTACCTTTTTTTGTCTTTGATAAATTAATACTTTATTCCTTTCTTCTTGTATCTACATATATAATAATACGACTTCTAAATGGTATATATTGTAAACGTAATTTTAGAGAATCGGATTGGCATTTTTACATTGATAAAACTTTAATGAAAGAGATGTTTGCTTTTTCTGGATGGACTTTTATTGGTTCTTCTTCTGCCATTTTAAGAGATCAAGGTTCAAATATCTTGTTGAACCTATATGCTGGTCCTATTGTTAATGCTGCTCGTGGCATAGCAGAACAGGTAAATGGAGCTGTGAATAGTTTCGCTTCGAATTTTATGACAGCTGTAAATCCGCAAATAACAAAATCTTATGCAGCTAATGAGAAAGAATATATGCTTGACTTAATTTATAAAAGTGCTAAATTCTCATTATTCCTACTACTATTTTTATCTTTGCCAATTATGATAGAAACATCATATTTACTAACTATTTGGTTAAAAATAGTTCCAGAACACACTGTATGGTTTGTCAGATTAATCCTTCTTTATGCATTATGCGACTCTGCTTCTCGACCATTAATCACAGCTATTCTTGCTACTGGCAATATTAGAAATTATCAATTAATGATAGGAGCCTTTCAATTTCTATGTTTACCTTTATCATATATTCTTTTAGAAAACGGTTTTTTTCCCAGAAATAACTCTTATAATTGCAGTTTTTTTAAACTTCTGTTGTTTGATTGTCCGCTTGATTTTATTACGAAAAATGATAGGGTTAAAAGTAAGAAATTACATAAAGAATGTAGTTTTTTTAAAGTAAGTTTTGTAGGTATTATTTCTTCGGCCTTCCCTATTTATTTATCTTTAAATTTATCTAATAGCTTCTCATCTTTTATAGTTGTAATAGTATAACATTATTTTTTTGACTATATTTGTAATTTATATAATAGGTTGCTCCTCATCTGAAAGAGAAACTATTAAAAAGCACTATATATAAATTAATCAAAAAAACTTATTTAATGAGTGAAAAAAACTAAGAGTCGATAGTAAAATACCCCAAGAATGTTGTGGTTGTACAGCATGTGTTGTTTCATGTCCTTTTGCGGCTATAAAGATGAATCCTGATGACTTGGGATTTAATTATCCTTTAATAGATAATAATCTATGTACTAATTGTGGAAAGTGTTTTAGAGATTGTCAGTTTATACCATCTTATAAAAATTTTTTTAATGATTTTGAGGAGCCACTCGTATATGCTGCTCGATTTAAAGATGAAAAGAAATTAAGAGAAAGTCAAAGTGGTGGTGTATTTTCTGCAATTGCGGAAACAATACTTGCAAGAGGTGGTGTCGTTTATGGCGTTGCTTATTCTGAAAACTATAAAATTAGTCATTGTAAAATAACAAATAAAGAGGCGTTAAATTCTATAAAGGGTTCTAAATATGTACAGAGTAACTTGGATGGTATATTTTTAGATGTAATTAATGAATTAAAAAATGATAAGCTTGTTTTATTTTCAGGAGTACCTTGCCAAGTTGAAAACTTAAGGAAGCAAACAGAAAGACTTAAAAGAGGGAAATTGATAACTATTGATATATTGTGCCATGGCGTGGGGGCTCCAAAGGTGTGGGAGGATTATTTACATTATCTTGAAATTAAGTATTCTTCCTCTTTGCAAAATGTAAATATGAGAAATAAGCTCTTAGGTTGGAAAGGTGGAATAGAAACATATACCTTTAAAAATAAAAAGAGGATTATAACAGAGTCTTACCTTTATCTCTATTTTTCGCATTACATCCAAAGAGAAAGTTGTTTTAATTGTCCCTATACAAACTTAAAACGTGTAGGAGATATTTCATTAGGTGATTTTTGGCATTGGGAGGATACATCTTATAACGAATTTAGAGATAATAAAGGAATTTCATTAGTTCTTATTAACTCGTCAATAGGAAAAAAATATTTGAAGAAGCATCTAAACTCTTAGAAATATTACCAAGTAATACTAAAGAATGTATGCAGGATGTTTTAAGAAAATGCATACAGCCAAATATAAAACGTAAGAATTTCCTTAAAGACTATAAGAAAAGAGGATTCAAGTATGTAGCTCATAAATATGGAGATATGGGTAAGATTTATAAAACTAAAATATTTATAGCAAAAAAATACTTTCAACTATAAAAAAAGAAATTATGAAAAATAGGAATCATTACTTTTCAATGTGCACATAATTATGGAGCAGTCTTACAAGCTTATGCCCTAAAAGAATATTTAAAAACACTAGGGCATTCAGTAAATATAATTAACTATAGACCTCGCTACATAGTTAATGCATATAAAAAAATAATCTTAGAAATTGGTTATCAAGGAACCCTTATAAATGTATCATAAGGCTATTCATAGAGTTAATAGTAAAACCGATAAGAATTAAACGATGGTATGCTTTTTGAAAAATTTTATGAATAGATATTTAGACCTGCATCCTTATAAAAGAAATGAGGATTTTTCAGAATATAATGTTTTAGTGTTAGGAAGTGATCAGATATGGAATCCTGGAATAACTGGTGGGAAATTTGATGGAGTTTATTTTGGGAATGATGCTAAATGTAAAATTGTTTCGTATGCAGCAAGTAGTAGATTTGAAAAAAATTATCTAAACAGCAAAAAGATTTTTTTCAAACGCTCTACAAAAAAATTAGAGCATATTAGTGTAAGGGAAGATTCTCTAGCAAGTTTATTACAACCTTTAATTGATAAAGAAATTAAAATAGTTATTGATCCTACCCTTTTTAGCTGGTAGAAGAATTTTTTTGACAAGATAGCTATACCATCTAAAAAAAGAATAAATACCTTCTTTTTATACCAAATAGGACAATGGAAAGAACTAAATAGATTAGCAGTTAAAATTGCTAAAAAAATTAAATCTTGAAATTATAGAAATTACATCACATCCAATAATACCCAAAAGTGGATTAATCCAAACAGCTTCTCCATCAGAGTTTATAGGATACTTTCAAAATGCTTCTTTTGTTGTTACAACATCTTTTTCATGGTTTAGCATTTGCTCTTACATACAACAAAGAGTTTTTATTGTTTAAAACAAAAAAATCAAATTCAGATTTAAGATTATTATCTTTACTGAATAAATTAGATCTAGACAATCGTTGCTTAGAAATAGGAGAGGAACCTAATTTTTGAAGTAATAAACTATTCAAAAAGTAAATGAAAAAAATTGAATAGAGAAGTAGAACTTTCTTTAAAAATATTTAGAAATAGCACTAAATTAAAATTATAAATATTTTGTTCATATTCTCAAAGCTAACAGTGCAATTATAAGAAATGAGTAAGTGAATATTTATAATATTAACCTCCAAGATAAATAATCGTAAATAAATATTTAAATCATAGGAGTACGAAGTGAAAATTATAATTAGCCAAGAATATAAAAATGTATTATAGTCTCAAAGGTCTATTCCAAGTTTTTTTATATTCTATATTACAAATATTATTATATTAAAAAAATATTTCCTGTTGCTATTACAAATAAGAAGATTAATCCACCTTCTGAACTAACAAAGTCTTATATTATAAATAAAAATAAGTGATGGTAAAACTATCTTTTATAATCCCAATGTATAATGCAGCGAAGTATATAGAACGATGTGTGGAATCTGTATATCATCAAGGGCTAAATATAAATGATTTTGAAGTTCTTCTTATTAATGATGGGTCAACTGATAATACAGCTGTTGTTCTAAATAGAATGAAAGACTTTTATTCTAATTTATCAATATTTAACAAAAGTAATGGCGGACAGGGTAGCGCAAGAAACCTTGGTATTGAGGTCGCTACTGGTGACTATATTATGTTTATTGACGCTGATGATTATTTAATAGACTATCAGATTAAAGATTGCCTCCAAAAAACAATAGACAATAATTTGGAGGTATGTTGTATGCGTATAAAACGTCTTTTACCTTCCGGTAAACCTGCCAAAGTTAATGCTCCAAATTTCTCCGAAGTAGAGGTTTATACGGGTTCATGGTTATTGTTGCATGGATATTTCCCAGCTTCAGTTTGTGCGCATTTTTTTAAGAGAGATTTTTTACTTCGTTCTGGTATACAGTTCTTGACGGATATTATGCACGAAGATGTAGACTTCCAGCTTAAGTTGTTTGCTCATATTAAACGTTTTATGTTCTGTCATGTATATGTTTATACGTATTATTATAATCCGGAATCAACTGATCGATTGATGGACATTAACAAACAAAAACGTTCAATTCTATCAGATTTGCAAATATGCAAAAATTTAGTAGATTTTAGTCTCAACGAATTTTTAAGTGATAAACTAAAGTCTTTCTATATAAGAAAATCAAATTCGCAGTTAATTGGCTTATGTTTACACCTTGCTAACAATAGAGATTTAAGTTATGAATTTAAGAGACAGTTCATGTGTAAGGCATATCAAATGCATCTCTTTCCTATTAAAGGAGCATGTTCTTCATGGAAAACATATATTTTGAAGTTTATTATTAATAATTTTTGCGTATATATATGATAGGTTCTATAAATAAGAGCAAATGTGTTTCTCGTCAATCTAACATAGAAATATTAAGGATTGTTGCAATGTTATTAATTGTACTCCATCATTTATGTATTTATGGAATAGAAAGTGGAGGCTTTATAATACAAGCGCTTGATTCTATCACAATTATAGGGGTCAATATTTTTTTCTGTTGATATCAGGATTCTTTTCTATAAAACTTAGATGGAGTTCATTACTGAATCTTTTCTTTTTATGTTTATTTTTTAATCTACTTCATGTCTTTCTTGACTCAATATTATTTGATATAGTTCATACTCCCGGTGATTACATAAAAGCTTTTTATGGCTTTTTTAGTCATCCCGGAGGATGGTTTATGAATGTATATTTTTGTTTAGTCTTATTCTCACCTTTACTTAACTTAGCTTTCAAACAAATGGATCAGAAATTGGATGTATTAATCTTAATATGCCTTTCTGTTATAAATGTTTATCTTGGCTTTTTTTGCATAATGATGTCAATAATAGTGGGTACAACTTATCACAATTTATTTATATATATTATTTAGGGCACTTAATACATAAACATTTTTAAAAACGTTGTGTGAAATTAAGAAGAAATATTTTATATTATTATATTTGGTTTCTTCGTTTATAACTATTATTTTTAAGTTATTTTTTGGAATGAAGTATTGGAATTTTTCATTATTATAATTCTCCTTTTGTTATTATCTCTGCTGTTTGTGTTTTTAGTTGGTTTGCAAGATTAGAAATAAGAAACATCAAGTTTGTCAATGATGTCGCAAAATCTATGTTGGCTGTTTATCTTTTTTCGAATAGGGGTGGGATTGCAACACTTATTTATAAGTTAAGTCGAAATATCTATACTTTTTCCACTGAGATTTTAGTAATTCTTGGATTCATTGCTCTTTTATTTGGGATTTTCGTATGTGCAATAGTGATTGATAGGTTTAGGATACTTATTTGTTCTCCTCTATTACGATTGTTAGATGTTAAAATAAAAACTACAGAATAGATATTTTTGTAAAATAAATAAAATTTTAAAAAGATGAAATACCAGGTTTTATCTATTGGTAAAAAAATACCTACTGATTTTATAAATATAGGGGACTATATCCAAGGGGTTGCTTCTGCACAGTTTCTTCCGCGGTTAGATGGATTTATAGATCGAGAGCTTGTTGGCAAATATGAAGGGGAGTTGTCTAAAGTAATAATGAATGGATGGTATATGCATTATCCAGAGAATTGGCCACCATCTAAACAAATCATTCCATTATTTGTAGCATTACATATAAACTCTAATTTTAAAGAGCAACTGCTTTCGCCTAAAGCTATTGAATATTTAAAAAAGTATGGGCCTATAGGATGTAGGGATTATTATACGATGAATATATTGAGAGCTAAGGGAATTGATGCATTCTTTTCTGGATGTATGACATTGACTTTAGGTTGTTGTTATCATTCTGAGAAAAAAAACAATAAGATTTACTTTGTAGATCCTTATTTTAAAACTCCTTCCTCTCTTAAAGAATTTCTTTATAATTCTCTCTATCTACTGAAACACTGGAAAACGATTTGTGTTATAGCTTCTAAATTTGAATTTTACTGGCATAGAGGTTTTTTTCATAGAGTTGTAGTTACATCTTTTTATAGACAATATATTAAGTTGTTCTCAAAAGAGGTGTTGTTAAATGCAGAATATGTTTGCCAAGAAAGTAAACGATATAAAAATAATTTTAAGGATGAAGAAGAGCGATTTGCAGAAGCTCAACGATTAGTAGAAGAATATGCCCAAGCAAAATATGTTGTTACTTCAAGAATACATTGTGCTCTTCCATGTTTAGGATTAGAGACACCAGTAATATATGTTGAGAATAAACAACAATCAGACACAAGTGCATGTCGACTAGATGGTTTAAGAGAGCTTTTTAATATTATTGAAAATGACAATGGCGTGTTGCGATCTTTATTTCCAATAGAATTACCTTTAACATATAAAAGTAACTTTTCTAATAAACCGCTATGGTATAATATAGCTGAAAAGTTAAAAAATATATGTGAAAATTTTATTCAAGCAAAATGAAATACAATATTGCATATTGCATAGAAGGTTTTTATAACCATGGCGGTATGGAACGAATTTTATCGGTGTGTGCAAATCTTTTATCTGATATTTATTCGATAACGATAATTGTTGCTAATCAAAGGGGTAGGGAACATGCATATAATCTTGCACAGAATATTAATGTTGTTGATTTATGTGTAAGTAGTACAAATTATAAAGAAGAATATAAGAAATCGTTAACTCGATATTTACAAGATCATCGATTTAGTGTTGTAATTTCTTTAGCGGGATTAGAACTATTTTTTTTACCTCAGATAAAAGATGGAAGCAAAAAAGTTATGTGGTTTCATTTCGCATTTGATGTTTCGAAAATGTTCTTGAGCGAAAGATTCCATGGTTGGAAATTGAATTTATTATATTATATCCATACAATACGTAGGATTTATTTTGCAAAGAAATTTGATACAATAGTTGTCTTGTCAAAATCGGATTGTGACTCATGGAGTAGATTCTGTAATAATGTTAAATACATTTACAACCCAATCACAATCGATAGAAAGGTAATTTCTAATCTTTCAGAAGAATCTGTGATAGCGGTAGGACGGCTTGGATGGCAAAAAGGTTTCGACTTTCTTATAGACTCTTGGGTGTTGGTTGATGATAAACATCCAGACTGGCATTTGGATATTTTTGGAGAAGGTCCAGATAGATTAGAATTACAACATCAGATAGACAGAAAAGGGTTACATGATAAAGTGAGGCTGTGTGGTGTAACAAAGCAAATAGAAGAGGAGTATGGTAAACATTCGATTTATGTTATGAGTTCTCGTGCAGAAGGTTTTCCTTTGGCTCTATTAGAAGCATCTAGTTGTGGTTTACCTATGATATCTTTTAATTGTCATCAAGGTCCAAATGAAATTATTCAGGAAGGTGAAAATGGCTTCCTTGTAGACAAAGTAGGAGATATATATACTTTATCTGATCGTATTTGTAAACTTATAGAAGATAATAATTTGCGTAATATGATGGGAAAAAAAGCGTTAGATTCTTCTTTTAGATTTGAAGGAGAAGTTATTAAAAAAGATTGGATAAGTCTCTTGAAACAATTAATTTAAATGCATGAAATATAAAGAATGTCTAGATTATATAAGGAGTGACTATTATCGTATATACGGACAATGCGATGTCAACATCTTTAAAATGTGGATTACAATATGGTTAGATGGTGGATTTCACTTTTTGTTTTGGCTACGTTTGTCTAACTGTAATAATTTGTTGGTTGGAGGGGTAAGTCGTTTCTTTTATCAAATATTAGGATTGAAATATCAAATTTCTATACACCGACAGACTAAAATAGGCTATGGACTAAGAATAGTACATAATGGACCTATAGTTATAAATGTTTCTGCAACGATAGGTGATAATGTTGATATTTATCAGTATACGACAATAGGTAGTATGTTTTTAAAAGCTGCTCAGATAGGAAATAATGTTTATATAGGTCCATCTGTTTGTATAGTGGAGGATGTAAAGATAGGAGATGGAGTAACAATAGGAGCAGGTTCTGTAATTGTAAAAGATGTAGAAGAAGGTTGTACTGTCGCAGGGAACCCCGCAAAAGTCATCTCACATAAGGAACCAGGACGCCTCGTTTGGAGAAGATGGAATCGTGAATGGAATAAATATAATAAAAAATGAATCCACAAATATCTGTTATTGTCCCTGTATACAATGGGGAACGTTATCTCTATGAGTGCATTGATAGCATTCTTAATCAAAGTTTCACAGACTTTGAATTAATATTAGTTGATGACGGTAGCAAAGATGGCTCTGGTCAGATATGCGATAATTATGCAAAGAAAGACCAAAGGGTACGAGTTATACATAAACAAAATGAAGGAATAAATGCAACTCGGAAACGTGGTGTACAGGAAGCTAAAGGCATTTGGATTTGTTTTTGTGATAATGATGATTCTTTACCAGCAGATGCTTTAAGCGATATGTTTTGCCTTACAGATAATACAGACATAGTTATTGGTTTTCCAGAAACACCATGCCATAAAAAGCAACTAACACTTACAGAATGTAGACAATTTCTAATATCTGGGAAACGAGTTCCACCAACACCATGGGCTAAATTATACAGAAGAAATATATTGTCGGACGATGTCTTTGACTTCCCCAGAGAAATAGACGGAGAAGAAGATATGATTATGAATATCCGCTTATTTTTTAAGATAGAACGTCCTCCACGGTTTATATTTAAAAAAGTATACAATTTTCGACGTAATCCGATAAGTGTGTCTCATACAAAAGTTAGTAGCATTGAACATGAAGAAATTTTTGATTCTGTTCGTTCCCTATCTATCCCTCCACATTTGAAAGAAGCCTATATGCCATATATATTGCATAACAGGATAAACGGGTTGGTTGCTATTGCGGCTAACACTCCAGAAATTATATGTGTAAAAAGACACCCTTATATGAAAAGGCTTATGCATGATATCGAACAATACAATTATCATTGCTCCCCCATGGAATGGACTTTGTTACATACTACCTCTACTCTTTTGGTGAAGTTTATTGCTAATTTATGGATTATCTCTAACTTTATCAAATATCATACAGGATTAGTTAACTAAGCATTATTGATATACAAATACCTATAACTAAAAATGTTACTTTCCTTTATTATACCATTATATAACTGTCAAAGCTTTATAAGGAATTGTCTTGATAGTATTTATAATACTATTGATTTAAATAAAGAGAACTTTGAAGTAATTGTTGTTGATGATGGTAGTACAGATGATAGCTATATAATATGTAAAGAATACGAGAATACTTTTTCAAATTTCCGGTTGCTAACTCAGAAGAATGCAGGTGCTTCCGCTGCAAGAAATAAAGGATTAGAAATCTCTAAAGGTAAATGGGTTTGGTTTGTTGATGGTGATGATAAAATAAGTTCTGAGGCAACGAGTTTAATTAATGAATTGAGTACGGATTTCTCGGAAAATATTGACTTAATTTGTTTCAATTATAATGTTGAAAATGAAAGATCTATAGATAAGATTGAAAACTTCCATCAGTCAAAAGAATATGATGGAGTAGGGTATTTAAGTCTTCACCATCGCCTCTATTTATGGGACAAAATTTTCAAACGTTCTGCTATTGGTAATATTCGTTTTCTAAATGGGACAAAGAATATAGAAGATATGTTATTTTGTTTGGAAACCATAGTTGATATGGATAAGATTTTTTTGTAAGAATCTATATGGTTATACGTACAATAATCTTAATATAAACTCGACTTCACGATGTCGAAATAATCGAAATCTTATAAAGCTGAGTCAGGATTCTTTTTACAATACATACGGCCCTTAATCAATATTTAGAAACAAAAGATGGAGATAAAAGAAAAAAATCTTGTTGGAAATAGAAAATTTTTAGTATCATTGGACATCTATATAGTCTTATTCGATTCTATTCATTAAATAGTTTGCAACGAGGAATAAAGAAATATCGTTCACAAGGACTTTTTCCCTTTAAGGTTTACATATAATAGGAAAGCTAACTTGTTTGTATTATTGATTAATTGTGAAACTGTAGTTCTTCTGATAAAGAGAATAGCTGATTTTTTTACAATTAAAAGATAATATTTTTTTATGAGATTATAATTATGGCTATATACATATTACTTTTTCTTTATCCCTGTTATCCTATATTTCTATTATAATAAGAAGCAACAAAGTATCCCTATAAAACCATTCATAATCTTTTTTTGTTGCGTTAGCTCTATTTGTAGGATTGGGTGATATGTTAGGTGGTTATGACCGTTATATTTATGGAGATCTTTTTCGATAATTTAGCAGATGGCTTAAAAGTAGGAATCTCTACCTCTTCTTCTCGCTTATTTATTGCTTATCATTCCGAATTCGGATATGTAGGTTTAAATTGGCTTATAGCCCATATTACAAATAATAGGTATATTTTTTTATATTCTGTTATACTATATGTATGTATGCTATTATTATAGAATGTTTTTAAAAAAATATGCGAAGAACTACTATTTAGCGTCTATTTTTGTTTATGGCTTTGGTTTTCTTCTTTTCGTTTACGTATCTGCGACAAATGTTTGCTGCTGCAATTATAGGACTATCTATAAAGTATATTATCGAAAGAGAATTCTTAAAATTTTGTGCTATACTTCTTATTGCTTTTTCATTCCATAATTCAGCTATTATATTCTTTCCAATGTACTTTATTGCAAATAAGAAGTACTCGAAAACACATATATTGTTGTTAACGTCTGTATGTTTTATTATAGGTGTTAGCGGAATAACAAGTGGCCTTTATAATCTCTTTGATGATATTTCTTCTCGTGGAGCTCATACTGATTATGCTGTTCAAGAGGACACACGAGTTGCCTACATTTTAGAATCAGGATTTTTTCTTTTTTTTCTAATTAAGTCTTATAAGTATTTACCAAATATCAGGCAAAGTATTGTTTTATATAATATAGCCTTAGGATTTTGTACTATTTTATTATTGTTTATTCGGTCTGAGAACGGAGGACGCTTAAGTTGGTATTTTGTATATGGGTTAATATTTTCTCTGACACAGTTATCGACTACCAATTATGGGAAGAAAATAAAGATGGGCTTACAGCTTTCTATTGTTGGCTTTGTCCTTTTCTTGCGTATTCTCACGTCATGGGGAGTTTTATTGTATCCATATAAAACCTTTCTGACTAATGGGCATAGAGAAAATGATTATATCTTCAATAAGTATGAATACGATGATGGATATGATAGAGATAAATTCTATAGATAACAGTTAAGGAAATGTTGATAACTGTATTTACTCCGACATATAATCGTGCAGACCTTTTGCACCGTTTATATGACACTTTAATTCTTCAAACATATAAGAATTTTGAATGGGTTATAGTAGATGATGGCTCTAAGGATAATACTAAAGACGTTGTTAGTTCCTTTGTAAAAGAAGGGAAAATAAATATACATTATGTACAGCAAAAGAATGGCGGAAAGCATAGGGCTATTAATACTGGCATTGGATTAGCTAAAGGAGAACTCTTCTTTATTTTAGACAGTGATGACATTCTTCCAAATAATTCTTTAGAACTTGTTGTAAAGACTTATCAACCGATTAAATATGATATGTCTTTTGCAGGTGTGTCAGGTATAGATGGAAATTTTGATGGACGTATAATAGGTAGTGGGCTTCCTGATGAGTCTATAGATTGCGATTCTGTTGATATTCGATATAAGTTTCATGTAACAGGAGATATGAAAGAAGTCTTTCGTACTTCTGTAATGAAGGAGTTTCCTTTTCCAGATATAGAAGAAGAAAAGTTTTGTCCAGAGGCTTTGGTATGGAATCGTATTGCTAAAAAATATAAGTTACGTTATTTCAATAAGATAATATACAAGGTAGAGTATCAAGCAGAAGGATTAACATCTAATATAGTTAATGTTAGAATGAAAAGTCCAATTACCTCTATGATGTGTTATGCAGAGATGTTAGATCTTAACATTCCCTTTAAAGATAAGATGAAAGCAGCTATTAACTATTGGAGATTTCGTCTGTGTTATAATGGAAATAGTAGTTATCCGAAGGTTTCTGGACTATGGAATGCTGTAGCACCTTTAGGTTGGTTGATGCATTTGAAAGATAAACGTGTAAATAAAAGATAGTTATGAGTATTCTATAATTCACAACATCTGTGGATATAGATGAAATAGGAAAGTTAGTCATAAATTAGGTTCCAAACATACTAACACAGAATATGATATATGATTATGTATCTTCTCAGGAGCAAAGATATCATTACTATTGCGTAAATTTTTCAACTTTGCTGTCATTCCTGTCATTCGAAAATAAAGCATAATCTGTTGAATATCACTTCCCTATGATGAAATGTTAAAAGTGACAGCAAATAGTTTTTTAACTTATTGTGGTATTCTTATTTGGAATACGATTAAAACAGGATTATTATTGTAGAATAAACGCATCTGATAATGAGAATATTACAAGTCATAACATCTTTGGATATGGGAGGTGCTGAAACGTTGGTCGTTAATTTGATACCAAGGTTACAAGCTTTAGGAAATACGGTGGATTTATGTGTCTTTAATGGCACAGAGACACCATTGACTCAGAGATTGAAGAAAGAGTGTCCACAGACAAAGATATTTACATTAGGTCATGGGGTTTATAATCCGCTCTATATATTTAAACTGGTAAAGATAATGAAGAATTATGATATTGTTCATACGCATAATTCTTCACCGCAGCTATTTGTTGCAATCGCCAGTTTGTTTAATTCTCCAAAACTTGTTTCTACAGAACATAATACGTCTAATAGGAAACGAAATTGGAAATGGTATCGCCCAATAGAAAGTTGGATGTATAGCAGGTATAATCATATAATATGTATCAGTAAGATAGCAGAAGAGAAACTAAGAGAGTATATGGGAGGGGGAATGGCTTGTCACATCATCAAATAAGTACAAGTCAATTACTACAATAAATAACGGAATAGATGTAAATGCTATTTCAGAAGCTGTACCTTGTAAGGAACTATTAGAATTAAAAGAAAATCGTAAAGCTATTCTGATGGTTGCAGGATTTCGTAAACAAAAGAATCAAGATACTATTATTAGGGCTTTAACCCTATTAGATAAGGAAAAATATGAGATCTGGTTTGCTGGTATAGGTGAACGGATGGAGGAAGTAAAACAATTAGCTTTGTCTTTAGGCGTATGTGAACGAGTGAGATTTTTAGGCTTACGTACTGATATTCCAAATGTTCTGAGAGCTGCAGATATTATCGTTATGTCTTCTCATTGGGAGGGATTAAGTCTTAGTAATGTTGAAGGTATGAGTGCACATAAGCCTTTTATTGCTTCAGATGTAAATGGTTTACGTGAAGTTACTAAAGGATATGGTATTCTATTTCCCGCATGAAGACGCCAAAGCTTTGGCTGATGAAATTAATCAATTAGCAGAAAGTGATAAATATTATGATGAAGTTGCCAACCGCTGTTATAATCGAGCATTAGAATTCGATATTAGTAAAATGGTAAACGGCTACAATCAAGTCTATCAAAAAGTAATTAGTAACTTTGATTAGATTGATATAAGTATAGCTATGGATAAAAAGAAAAAAATAGTAAGATTGACCACTGCTGGCGAAAGTTTAGATGATCTTTTAATAGGACAACTAAAATATTTAAATCAATATTTTGATATTATTGCTGTTGCAAAAGATGACGGACGCCTACAAAAAGTAAGAAAGCGAGAAGGAGTTAGAGTTGTTGATGCTCCCATAGAACGGCCTATTTCCTTATTAAAGGATATTATTGCATTACGATGGTTGATAAATTTCTTTAAACAAGAGAAACCATGGTGTGTGCATGCCAATACTCCAAAAGGGTCATTATTGGCTATGGTAGCAGCATGGATTTGTCGTGTTCCACATCGTATTTATACAGTTACAGGACTAAGATATCAAGGTGCTACTGGAAAGTTTAAGTTTGTCTTACAAACAATGGAACGAATAACTTGCGCTTGTGCGACTAAGGTAATTCCAGAAGGACAAGGTGTTTTAAAAACTTTGAAGAATGACCATATTACTAATAAACCATTAGAAGTTATTTTGAATGGTAATATAAATGGTAAAGATACATCATTCTTTAGCGTGGAAAGCTTGTATGAGAATTGTGAATTGGAAAATGGAAACAAGCGATTAAGTATCAGAAAAGAAGAGTCTATTAAGGATGTAATACGTAAGGAATTACATATTACTGCTAATGATTTTGTTTTCATATTTGTCGGGCGAATAGTTAATGATAAGGGCATGAAAGAGTTGTCTAAAGCTATGCAATCCCTCCTTAAGAAAAACTATCATCTAAATCCCAAATTACTATTAGTTGGAGACTTTGAATCTAAGTTAGATCCTTTATCGCCTGAAGATGAAAATTTCTTTAAAAATAATAGTTCTGTTCTGTTTGTTGATTATCAGAAAGATGTACGACCTTATCTTGCAGCTGCAGATGCATTAGTATTTCCTTCCTATAGGGAAGGTTTTCCCAATGTTGTTCTTGAAGCAGGTTGTATGGGGTTACCTTCAATCGTTACCAATATTAATGGTAGTAATGAAATCATAGAGGAAGGAGTTAATGGTAGAATTATTCCACCTCGCGATTCAGATTCTCTTTTCTTTGTTATGGACTGGATGCTAACACACTTATCCGATGTTGAGCTTATGGCAAGTAATAGCAGGAGACTTATTCAAGAAAGGTATGAACAGGAAAAAGTATGGGAAGCACTTTTAGATATGTATAAATCACTTAGTTAAAGAATATTATGTATAAACATTTCTTTAAGCGATTAATAGATTTTGTAGCTTCATTTATAGCATTGGTTATTTTTTCTCCTTTACTATTAATAGTTACAATATGGTTGCATTTTGCCAATAAGGGAGGTGGTGCCTTTTTTCTCCACTCTAGGGCAGGTTGGAATAATAGAGTATTTAAGGTGATTAAGTTTAAAACAATGACCGATGAAAAAGATGAGAATGGAAACTTATTGCCTGATGGTCAGAGGTTGACAAAAGTTGGACGTTTCGTGCGTAGTACTTCGTTAGATGAACTTCCCCAGCTGTATAATGTACTTAAGGGAGATATGTCTTTAATAGGGCCACGTCCATTATACGAAGATTTCTTGAAATGTTACGATGAAGTACAAATTAGAAGGCATGAGGTGCGACCAGGTATAACAGGATGGGCTCAAGTTAATGGCAGAAACTTTGTACAATATAGTAAGAAATTTGAATATGATGTATGGTATGTAGACCATATTTCTCTTAAACTTGATATTAAGATTCTTTGGAAAACTTTTCTTAACGTTATACAGCGAGATGGCATTGGAGAAGGAGAAGTGCAAGATGAGTTGGTAGACGATCTTGGATTCGGTGAAAAACTACGAAAACTGAAAGAGAAATAACATGAAAGAGTTTGGATCTGATTTTCATTCTTTGAATATTTCAGCAATACACGATAATACCATTTTTACTTATTATCCCAATGCCATATTTGTAGCAGATGGTAGACAGGCCATAGAATTATTAATCATTCATTATAAATGGAAAAGAATTTGGATACCAGAGTATTTCTGTTGGGAAATTATTGAATATATTCAACATCGGTGTAAAATAGAAGTTAAAAACATATTTTTGACAACCCCTTAAATGAGGAAATTTATCTTGTAGAAAAAAACTATCTTTTATAGATGGTGATGTATTACTTAGAATGAATTATTTTGGGTTAAGACAATACCGAAACTATTCTAATATCTCAATCCCAGTGATTGAAGACCATTCGCACAATATTTTCGATGAATGGAGTCAGAATAGTAAAGCTGATTTTTGTATAGCTTCATTGAGAAAAACTCTTCCATTGGCAGGGGGTGGAATGATTTGGAGTAATTCTCATAATTTATCAAAATTATCAACTTTAATAGAGAATTCTCATCAAAACGAACAACTTGCAAGAATAAGATGGCAAGCAATGGAAGATAAAGCTCACTATCTTAATATAAATGAAACTGAATGCAATTCAAGTCTAAAGGACTCTTTCAGAGCAAAATATATACAAACAGAAGAGGAATTTGACCATTTGCCTATCAGTAGAATATCTATACTTTGATAAACTTTTTCTTAGAAAAGTTTGATATTAATGAATGGCATAATAGGAAGTTACAGAATTGGCAGTTGCTTATCCATACACTTTCAAAAATATTAATAACCAAAGACATTCGTATTTTTTATCCAAGCTCTGATAAATGTATTCCTTTTTCTTTACTATTATTATTTCGTAATACTCAACAGCGAGATTTATTTAGGTTGAACTTGATAAAGCATTTTATTTACCCAGCAATCTTATGGAATTTACCAGAAAACTGTTCGGATAGCTCTAAAGATATATCGAACAGGATGCTTTCAATACATTGTGACGGAAGATATAGCAGTGAAGACGTAAATGAGATGGGAAATATTATATATAACTTTTTAATTCATTTTGATAAATGCTGAAGATTATAGACTTTGAGCATAGAACGGAATGGGATAGAATAGTTCTTTCCTTTCCTAATTATGATATATATTATCTTAGTGGATATTTAGCTCCATTCGAAGTACATGGAGATGGAAAGCCAATTTTAATTTACTATGAGGGAGAGGAAATAAGAGCAATTTGTGCTTTCATGCTTAGAGATATATCAAATGAGACATGGGCACAAGGTTATATCGATAAAGGAACGTTTTTTGATGCAATCACTCCGTATGGGTATGGAGGGTGGATATTAGATGGAAATACTTCAAAAGAAAAAATAGATATTTTTTGGAAAGAAGTAGAAACGTTTATGCATAATCAAAAAATTATTAATACTTTCACACGATGGAGTCCTTGGCTAAAAAATCAAGAATATTTAAGAGGATGGTCGAATGTTATTGATTTAGGAAATACCATTTATATTGATTGTACATCTGAAGAAGGTATTTTTCAAAATATAAAGAGTAAAGATCGTGCTACTATAAGAAAAGCTATTAAAAATGGTGTAGTTGTAAAACATAGTGATGACACAGCTCTCTTTGAGAAATTCTATTCTATATACAATGCAACTATGGATAAAGATAATGCTGATGATTATTATTATTTTAAACCAAAGTTCTATAAATCTATGTCAGAGAACTTACAAGGACAATGGGAGTTCTTTTATGCAATACTTGGTGAAGAAATCATTGCAATGAGTATTATACTTATGTGCAATGGAAGAATGCATTATCATCTTTCCGGCAGTGTTATGGAATTCCGTAATCTTAATGCTACTAATCTTATTTTGTATGAAGCTGCAAAATATGGAGCTCAACATGGGTATAAATTATTACATCTTGGTGGAGGAGTTGGTAGTGGTGAAGATCCTTTATATAAGTTTAAAAAAGCCTTTAATAAAAATGGAGATATTGGATTTAGTATATCAAAAGATTGTTATGATATAAACAAATATTCTTATCTAATTGAGCTTAGGAAGAAAATAGATCCATCATTTGATGTATCAACTTCATTCTTCCCAGCTTATAGATCAAAATAAATTATAGAGATGGAAAGAAAATATCTATGTCTCGCCCACATGAGTGGTAACGAGCAAAAATATGTTCAGGAAGCATTTGATACAAATTGGGTTGTACCATTGGGACCCAATGTGAATGCTTTTGAAGAAGAATTAGCAAAGTTTTTTAAATCAAAGCCAAATAATACAGACTTTTCTGCTGAAACCTATCCTAAAAATATTCAGGCACACCATAATAATCCAGACGAATTGTGGAGTGATGAATATGAAGATTTAAGAGATAAGCAAGTGGTTGCACTTTGTTCTGGCACGGCAGCTGTTCATTTGGCTTTGATTAACTTAGGAGTTAAGACTGGTGATGAAGTTATTTGTCAAAGTTTTACCTTTTGTGCTAGTTCTCACCCTGTTGCTTATTTAGGTGCGACACCTGTTTTTGTTGATTCAGAAGATACAACATGGAATATGTCTCCTGAATTACTTGAAGATGCTATTAAAGATAGAATAGAAAAAACAGGTAAGAAACCAAAAGCTATTATTGTTGTTTATCTTTATGGAATGCCAGCTAAGATAAAAGAAATATTAGAAATAGCTAATCGTTACAATATTCCTTTGGTTGAAGATGCAGCAGAAGGACTTGGCAGTAGATATAATGGGAGAGCAGTAGGTACGTTTGGCGAATATGGTGTAATGAGTTTTAATGGTAATAAGATGATTACGACTTCTGGTGGTGGTGCACTTATTTGTCCAGATAAAGAAGCAAAAGAGCGTATTATGTTTTTTGCAACGCAGGCACGCGAGGCTTTTCCATATTATCAGCACGAAGAGATTGGCTATAATTATCGTCTTAGTAACGTTTGTGCAGGCATAGGTCGTGGTCAAATGACAGTGCTTGATGAACATATTGCGCATCATAGACTCATTGCTAAATTGTATAAAGAAGGATTTAAAGATATAGAAGGAATTACTTTCCACGATAATCCAAACGAGCTGTCTGACTCTAATTTTTGGCTTAATACTATTACTATTAGAGAGGATATTAAGGTTATAGACCAGGATAAAGCCTACAATAAAGCTGTAACAGGTGCAGTTGGCGGCGCAGCAGGCGTGGTTCATTCAACAGGAGTAGTTCATACCAATTGCGAACCAAACTCGAATGTTGAAGCGATGCGAATAGCATTAGATAAATTAGGTATAGAAAGTCGTCCTCTTTGGAAACCAATGCATTTACAACCAGTTTATAAAAATTCTCCAGCCTACGTTAATGGTGTAAGCGAAGAACTTTTCAAAAAAGGACTCTGTCTTCCATCTGGTCCGATGATTAGCGATGAAGATGCAAAGTTTATCATCGAATCAATAAAAGCAGCCATTATAAAATAAATCTATCGTTTCGCATCAATTGCAGAAATAATATTAACCAGAGGGGGTGTGTCAAAACTAAGAATTCAGAAAAGCTTCCTTTCATATTAACAGTTTCACTCCCTCATAAATATTAAAGTAACCGTTATCATTGAGTTATTAACTCTTTGGTAACGGTTATTCTTTGCAAAATGATAGCTGTCTTTAGCTGAAAACGAGTTTTGACACACCCTCTCTGTTTGTTTTATTTACGAAAATATCTGTATGCTTTTAAAATAAACTTGATAGAAAAATAAGATATATTGAAGGAAGGAAGTAATTGTAATGAATTCTACTCTATATAGTCGGGTCTAAAAACAATATATTATTGCTCAACAGCTTATAGTAACACATAATTTTAAATATACGAAAAAGAAATTCATACTATTCATTACAAAAAAATATCTTTTTAAGTCTTATAATCTGGAACCATAAATATTGCAGTTAGGTTATGATATCTAATCTAAAAAAATAGTAGATATCTAAGACAAGTGTGATAGATATCTAAGACGAGCGTGATAGATATCTAAGACAAGTGTGATAGATATCTGAAATAGGAGTAACTTATGTCTGGGGGGTTACAACACATCAGAGAATACCCGTAGACTCTGTTTGTGATTTTCTCTACTTATTTTCTATAGGAGTACAATAAGAATATGACTAATAAGAATTATTGACTATTAGATATAAGATTCTATCGTTCTATATTTTAAATGAACTTAAAATATGATAAATAAGCGTTGTTTTCTCTTGTAAATTATAGTCGTTTAGAAAAAGCTATGAGTAGTAAGATGTAATATCAGTTTTGGTATATGCACGTGTAAAAGAATACTAAAAATATAAGGAAACGATTAATAAAAAGATGTACTATTTCTACATATCAATTATAAATAGTAACTTTGCAACTATGAGCAAAGATATATATATTTGTTGTTTTATGGATGTTTTCGCTTTTAGGGATAAAGGCACAATATAACATACAATGTGAAGATACGTGCGATCATGTCCACGGTTTAGATATGAGTCATTATCAAGGAGATGTATGGTGGGAGACTGTAGCAACGAATAGTAATCACAAATTGAATTATGTATATTTGAAGGCGACAGAAGGCAGCTCATTAATAGATCAACGGTATTATGAAAATATACAAGCTGCTAAACGTAATGGAATGAATGTTGGATCTTATCATTTCTACCGTCCACAAGTGTCGCAAATGGAACAGCTACAAAATTTTCGTGCACAGTGTAGACCTCAAGATCAGGATTTAATACCAATGGTGGATATCGAGACTACTGGTGGATTGAGTGATTATGCTTTACAAGATAGTCTACTGAAGTTCTTAGATTTAATGACAAAAGAATATGGTGTTCGCCCATTGGTTTATACTTATACAAATTTCTATAATCGCCATCTTATGGGTTCATTAACCGGATATAAACTGTTTATTGCGCAGTATACTTCTCGTGAGCCTGTATTGAATGACGGTCGTGATATTTTTGCATGGCAATATACTGGTAAGGGGTATATTAATGGAGTTCGAGGCTATGTTGATAAAAGTAGGTTAATGGGGCGACATAGTATGCGTGAAATTAGATTTCCACGGCGTAAGACGAATATACATTATTATTAGTAAATGGATAAATCGGCAAAAATAATGTTCGATTACTATCAAAGTCATAACTTTAAAATTAAAAAGTAGCAATGATAATAAAATGTCCAGAATGTGGACATCAAGTCAGCGATAAAGCTCCAATATGTCCAAGTTGTGGAGTAGAGATTGCAGGACATCTTATAAAATGTTCCTACTGTGGAGAAATTTACTTAAAGGAAGATGCAGTTTGTCCCAATTGTCATCACTCGGCGTCTACAGACAATAGTGTAAACGAAGATGATGTAAAGACGGAACCTGTAAAGGACGACTCTCAGAGTAATGGAGATTATTCTGAGGCAGAAACATCGTCAGTTGAGTTAGTAGTGTCTGCTGAATCAATCGAAGAAGAACCTCGTTTAGATGGCACACCTACGCAAGATACTTTAACTATAGAATCTCCATCTAGTGATGCCGAAGTATCTACCGATGATATGATTGTAAAACCAGAATCAAAGAATAATAATCATACTCCACTTTTTGTATCTTTACTAATTGCGCTTGTTATATGTGCAGTGCTCTTGTTTTTCTATAAGCGAGGTAATGACAATCATGAAGCTGAGGAATATAAAATAGCATTAAAAAGTAACAATCGTCAGTGATGGAACAATATTTGGAAGATTATCCAAATGCTCCGCTAATACATATTAATAGTATTAGAGATTTATTGAAACAAACTCAACAAAATAATGATGAGTGGGGGCGTGTAATCCAACAGAATACAATTGCATCATATAAAGCATATCTTGAAACTCACCCTAATACGCCCTATAAAAATGAAATTTTAAAGCGGGTAGAAGAGTTGTATTGGAATGAAGTTGTTAACCAGAATACAGAGGCTGCCTATTTAGGCTATAGAGAGAAGTATCCAAAAGGAATTCATGTGAAGGAGGCAGATGAGAAGTTGAAGATAATGCTCGATAATACATCAACTCCCAGTGAAGAAAAAGTTGCAGTATCTGCTGTACGTCAGTTTCTGCAGGGACTTAATAGCAAAAGCACCTCGAAAATAGAAGGAGTAACAGCAAGCTCATTTAATTTTCTTGGTGCTGGCGGGGCAACAATAGCCGATGTATCGAAATATATGCGTGAAAAGCTTTATCAAGCAGACGTAAAGGAAATAACATGGCAATTAGGTACAGTTTTAAATGCTACCACAGATAAATTAGACGATGGAACAACAGTGCAGAAGATAACAATCCCTGCTCGTTTAGAAATAGTACGTGAAGGAGGTAAGGGTTCTAACAAATATACGATTAAAGCACAAATAGAGAATGGAAAAATAACTGCCATCAACTGGATATTACAAAGATAATATTAAGCTGCAGGAATAGACTGAGAAATAAGAAATAAAATAAATAGACTGTGAAAGAATAATATAATAGCTTGATAGTTTGTATACTTAAAAAGAAAGCTGTAAATTTGCAGTCGCTATTACGAGATAATAGCATAAAATTCAAACCTAATTATAAAATTAAAGAATTATGGCAACAAAAATCAGATTGCAACGCGGAGGTCGTAAAGGCTATGCCGTTTACAGAATTGTAATTGCAGACGTTCGCGCACCACGTGATGGTAAATTTACTGAAAAGATTGGAACTTACAACCCAAATACCAATCCAGCCACAGTAGATTTGAATTTCGAACGCGCACTGTATTGGGTAGAAACAGGTGCACAACCTACCGATACTGTTCGTAACTTGCTGAAATCAGAAGGCGTTTATATGATGAAACATCTTCGTGGTGGTGTAAAGAAAGGTGCATTTGACGAAACCGTATGTCAACAGAAGTTTGATGCTTGGAAGAAAGTTAAAGATACTTCTAAGGAAGCATTAGAAAAGAAGACTGCTGATGAGAAGAAGGCAAGTGCTGTAAAGAATCTCGAAGATGAGAAAAAGGCTAATGAAGCTATTGCAAAGAAGGTAGCAGAGAAGAAAGCTGCAGCAAAGGCAGCTGAAGATGCTGCGAAAGCTGCAGAAGCAGAAGCAGCTCAGCCTGAGGCAACAGAGACAGAGACTCCTGCAGAAGCTTAATCTTTGTTCACAACTAAAAGACTGTAAATCTCATATAAGAATTTACAGTCTTTTTTGTATCTAGTCGATAAGTGTTATCAAACAGATATAGCCTTAATTTATAGAACTATAGTTGTATAACAATATAGGAAAATGAGAGTTGTTCATCTCTTTGCCTATATTGTTCAAGTTTTATCTAACTTTTCATTATATAATTCCGCGCAAACGATCATCAAACGCTGATAACGCTGCTTTCGCACCTTCGCCCATTGCAATTATTATTTGCTTATATGGCACAGTAGAAACATCTCCCGCTGCATAGATACCAGGAATATTAGTACGACAAGATTCATCAACCTTAATTTCGTTACGTGATGTCAGTTCTAACTCGTTTTTGAAAAGTTCACTATTTGGAGCAAGACCAATTTGCACGAAGACGCCATCAAATTCGTAATCTTTCTCTTCTTCTGTCAATCTATTTTTAACTGTTAGTGCAGTTAATTTTATACCATCGCCTTTTACATTGGTTGTCTGTGCATTCGTAAAGATACTTATATTTTTTAGTTGCTTAGCCTTTTCTTGTAACACAGTATCGGCACGAAGAATATCGCTGAACTCAAACACTGTAACTTTATTGCAAATACTAGCAAGATCTATAGCCGCTTCCAAACCAGAGTTTCCACCTCCAATCACTGCAATATTTTTTCCTTTATAGAAAGGTCCATCGCAGTGTTGGCAGAAATGAATACCATGCCCTATATAATTTTGCTTCGTCTCCAACATTTAGTCTACGCCAATTTGCCCCCGTTGCAATAATTATAGCTGGAGCTTTGAATATTTCTCCGCCTTTCACATAGATTCTTTTTATCTTCCCATTTAAATTTACTTTTGTTATCTTTCGATGTTCGAAGAGCTCTATAGGATAGTTTGTGAGATGCACTTTTAAGTCAGTAGCTAGCTTTGTCCCATTTGTATTAGGTACTGAAATAAGATTCTGAATGTCTGTGGTATCATTTACTTGTCCGCCAATACGTTCTGCAACCAATCCAACTTTTAATCCTTTTCGTGCAGAATATATAGCTGCCGATGCACCAGCAGGGCCACCACCTATAACAATTACATCGTATTCGTACTCTATAGTTTCTTCGTTTTCTGGAACTTCGCTACCTACCATATCCTCCAACTCTTGTAAAAGTATACTGAGATCACCTCTTCCTATGTGTAATGCCTCATCATTACAATACACTGCAGGAACTCCTTGTATGTTTAAGTTGTTTATTTCTTGTTGATAAATGCCACCATCAACCATTTCATGTGTAATATTCGGATTGATAAGTGCCATAAGGTTGAGTGCTTGAACCACGTCAGGACAGTTAGTGCAAGTGAGTGATACGTATGTTTTCAGTGTTATTTTTCCCTTTAATAACTTAATTCTGCGTTGTATTATTTCGTCAGGGAAGTTTTTGCCTTGTCCATCTGTGTTGAGAATAGCTAGAAGAAACGAAGAAAATTCGTGTCCATTTGGTAGACCACGGAAAGAAATCCCAGTATTGTTACCATCTTTTACTAGTCTAAAATAAAGTTGTGTATTGTCTTTTTCAGTGAAACTAACAGATAACTTTTCTGATGTTGAAGCTATATTGTTGAGAAAATCCAGTTGTTCATCTTTCTTTTCATCATTCTTATTACCTATAACTTCAAATGTGATTTGCGATTTTAGCGATGCAAATATACTTTTTACTTGGTTTAATATATTATTATCTAACATAGTTCTATTTCTTATGAATTCGTTTTGTTTCGTATAGAGCTGCAATCTTTAATATTATTAGACCCTAAGAGTCATTATCTTTTTATATACTATTACTCTCTATTGCTTTCTGTATTCCTATTGACATTTTATTAACCTCTAATCCTGTAACCTACTATATTCTTGTTATATAATGCAATAATTTGTCCAACTATAAAAGAGTACAGAAAGAATTAATGAGAGATTTTGTAAAAGCTTTATAGGTGGCTAAAAAAATAGTCTCTTACTTTCCTATCTTACCTTTTATTAAAAAGAGGTTTGATAGGAGAGTGAGAGACAAATCATAATGTTATGTATAGTGAAAAAGGCTTTTATTGTGGTGTTACTTATATTTTACCTACAAGATCGATACTTGGTTTTAGGGTCTCAGAACCTTCTTTCCATTTTGCAGGGCAAACTTCACCAGGGTGAGAGGCTACAAATTGTGCTGCTTTTACTTTACGAACAAGCTCGTCAGCATTACGACCGATAGAGTTATCTTGAATCTCAGCCAATTTAATTTTACCTTCTGGATTTACGAGGAATGTACCACGATATGCTAAGCCTTCATCTTCCTTATAAACACCGAACCCTTTTGCTAGCACTGCGAGTGGGTCTGCAAGCATAGTGTATTTAATCTTTTTGATACTGTCAGAAGCATCTGCCCATGCTTTGTGTACAAAGTGAGTATCGCAACTTACTGAGAAAACCTCAACACCCATTTTTTTTAATTCTTCGTATTTATCTGCAAGGTCTACAAGTTCGGTAGGACACACGAATGTGAAGTCTGCTGGATAGAAGAAGAAAATAGCCCACTTGCCTTTAATATCTTCGTTTGATACTGTTTTGAATTCTCCATTTTGGAAAGCCTGAACTTTAAATTCAGGAGCCATTGCATTGATAATTGTCTCCATATTTTTATTATTCTGTTTTAGGTTCCTCTGATTTATATCGTTGGATACCGATTAATATTATTATTAATTTGTTTACGCTGCAAAGTTAGTATTAAACAATAAAGTAACCAACAGAAAATATCTATCATACAATTGAGAATATCAATAAACTAATTTAAGTTATTAGTAATCAGGATTTTATTTTTCGAGAAGGAAATTTTTTTATGTATTGTTTTTTTCTTTCCAATGTACAGTGTTTTTTTATATTTTTCATTAGTATATCCTTCCCAATCTATCAAAAGAAACTTTAATTATTCTGATATTTCCTTACTTCTATATAACAGAAATAAGGAGACAGAACAAGCAGGCTGTCTCCTTATTATTATAATGAAAAAAGAATTTACTTGATTTTCTTGTAACCGTAACGTGCAGTGCAATCGAGCTCTTCGTCAATGCGGATAAGTTGATTGTACTTAGCCATACGATCAGTACGAGACATTGAACCTGTCTTAATCTGTCCAGAGTTTGTAGCAACAGCGATATCAGCAATAGTTGTATCTTCAGTTTCGCCAGAGCGGTGAGAAGTTACTGTTGTATAACCAGCACGATGAGCCATCTCTATAGCTTCGAGAGTTTCTGTTAAAGAACCAATTTGGTTTACTTTGATAAGAATAGAGTTTGCTGCACCCATCTTGATACCCTTTTCTAGGAACTTAACATTGGTAACAAACAAGTCATCGCCTACTAATTGACAACGGTCGCCAATTTTTTTAGTAAGTTTAACCCAATTATCCCAGTCATTTTCATCGAGACCATCTTCGATAGAGTCGATAGGATATTCAGTGATAAGTTCTTCCAAGTATGCAATTTGTTCGTCCGCAGTAAGTTTCTTGCCGTTAGGATCTTTAGGCATACCATTCTTAAGTTTGCTGTAATCGTAGTACCACTTACCATCTTCCAATGTAGCAAATTCAGAAGCAGCACAGTCCATAGCAATCTTTACGTCTTTGCCAGGTTCGTAGCCAGCATCTTTTATTGCTTGCATAATAGAATCGAGTGCATCTTTAATACCTTCGAACTTAGGTGCGAACCCACCTTCATCACCGACAGCTGTTGAAAGACCACGTTTCTTTAAGTTTTTCTGCAATGTATGGAAGATTTCGGCACCCATACGCAAAGCTTCACGAATATTATCTGCGCCAACTGGGCGAATCATAAACTCTTGGAATGCTATAGGAGCATCAGAGTGTGCACCACCATTGATAATGTTCATCATAGGGACAGGTAGAACGTAAGCGTTAGCACCACCGATATAACGATACAAAGGTAATCCTAATGCTTTGGCTGCAGTGTGAGCTACTGCTAAAGAAACACCTAAAATAGCATTTGCACCAAGGTTGCTCTTAGTTGGAGTTCCGTCAAGAGCCAACATAGCATAGTCAATTGCGCGTTGGTCTGTGACGCGGAAACCTTTCAATTTAGGAGCAATCTTATCGTTAACATTTTCTACTGCTTTCAGAACACCTTTCCACCGAAACGTTTTTTGTCATCATCGCGAAGTTCCAATGCTTCATTTTCACCAGTAGATGCACCTGATGGTACACTAGCGCGACCTTTTATACCATTCTCGAGTGTTACTTCAACTTCAACTGTGGGATTGCCACGTGAGTCTATAATCTCACGAGCGTGTACTTTTTCAATCTTCATAATTTTACCTTTGTAAATGTATTGTTAAAAATATTCTTTACTTTTATTTTCTACTGTTAGAAGGGTATTAAGCTTGCTTTATATATAGCGTGCAGTTTGTTATCCTTCTTTAGAGTAATGTTATCTTTGCGACTTCAAAAGTATAAAAAAGAAATGACAGGGACAAACATTTTACACAAAATAACACGTGTGCAATGTTTCTATTTCGTTAATGTGCTTTATTACTGCTTTTACAGCGTATTTTAGAGTTTTTTTATGCAACTTTGTAATGACATTTGACATATCTTGTGAAGTTTATAATGCTTGTTGAGTTTTATTGATTTGTTGCATCTCTGCTGGAACAGAAGCACGGATTTTGTCAATAATAAGTTGTTTTATCGAGTTTCGTATAAAGCTTTTTTGTGTTAGCAGTATGATGTTGCGAGTTGGAATAGGGTGGGCGAAAGTACGTACTAAATCTTTCTGTTCGTCTGTAAGTTGTTTTATTGCAAGTTCAGGAATAAAGGTTACACCTTTGCCACTTTCTACAATACGCATAAAGGTTTCTATGCTTCCAAGATTATATGCTTTTTTGCTTTTTGCTGCCGACTTTAAGTGACAGAATTTCACAAGCTGTTCGCGGAAGCAGTGTCCTTCATCGAGTAGCCAAAGAAATTCACCAGTAAGATCAGATGTACGTATTGCTTTATTTTTAAATAATGGGTCGCCTTTTGAAACATAAACAAAGAACTTCTCGTAGTATAAATGTTGTCTGTTAAAATCGTCTTGACCTTCGACTTCTGCCACAATGCCTGCATCTATATCGCCATGTTTAAGAGCTCTATGTATATCTTCTGTCTTCATTTCGCTAACCCTAATATCTAACTGTGGATAGTCGTTCATTAGTTGTGGAAGAAAACGTGGAATAAGATAAGGTGCTATGGTAGGTAGTACAGCAATGTGGAAGGTACCTGAAAGAGTTTGTCGTTCTTCTTCAATAACTTCCTTCAGTTGCTTTGCTCGCACGAGAATATTCCAAGCTCGCTCTATGATGAGCATTCCTTCAACAGTAGGCTTAATGGGTTGTTTACGTCTGTCGAATATTTTTACGCCTAACTCTTCTTCTAACTTCTGAATCATCGAACTTAGAGTGGGTTGGGTAACATTGCAATAGTCGGCTGCTTTCGCAAAGTGTTTACAACGATAAACTGCCATTACGTATTCTAATTGTTGAAGTGTCATATATGTTTATGTTTTGTGAGCTTAATATTGTTAGTGTTACAAAGGTACTATATTTTTTTGACGACCTTTAGTGTAAATAGCAAATATAGAATGTTTTTCATATTTTATTTAGTAATTTTGCCGAATGATAGAAAAAGATAAGATAAAACTGCTTGCTTTTGATGCTGATGACACTCTGTGGGATTGTCAATCGCATTTTGATGCTGTGGAAAAGGAATACCAAAGTATATTAAGCGATTATGGAACGGCTACTGAAATTTCATCGAGATTATTTGAAACAGAGACAGCTAATATGCCTTTGTTAGGTTATGGCTGTAAAGCCTTTGTACTTTCGCTTATAGAGAATGCAATTTCGATTAGTAATGGAGAATTGTCAGCCAATAAAATTGGTCAGATTTTAAATTGTGGAAAAAAACTTTTGAATATGCCTGCAACTCCATTGCAGGGTGTCCGCTGCGTGCTTGAGACATTAAACAATGTGCAACGTAAATATAAGATGGTAGTTTTTACTAAAGGTGAACTATTGGATCAAGAAAATAAACTGCGACGTTCTGGATTGCAATCTTTTTTCGATGCAACTATTGTAGTATCCGATAAGACTTCCGATGAATATGAATACCTTTGTAAGCGTTTCAATTGTTCTGTAAATGAACTTGTAATGGTAGGAAATTCATTCCGTTCTGATATTGCTCCAGTGTTAGAATTAGGTGGAAATGCCATTTATGTACCATCTAAAACATTGTGGCAACACGAATATATTGATGAATACGACCACACGAATTTAGTTACAGTTAGTGAGATAAGCGATATTCTGCAGTATCTTTAAATGCTTTTATTCTTACTTGTGTATATTTCACTAATCACGCTATAATATTCTTGTTTTCAAATTATGTAATTTCTTCTATTTGCCATTTTCTTTCTGCAAAAACTTATAAATCATTTCCTGGAATCCTGAGGTTCCAGCGAAAATTATTTTATATTCCACAATCTAATGATAATATCTTTGTCAATTCCTTCTACCTTTCTTTCAATATCGTCAGGAAGATTACAGAAGAAATCTATATTCGTGAGTTCTTCAAGTTGTTTTATATTTACAACATAAGGTTTGAGCGATGCAGCTTGATTGTTTTCGTGTTTAAACCAGAATCCAATAGCCTTATATTCCCATTTCTTTTGTGTTTTGCTATAATATTTTAACAGAGCTGCAGAAAAGAAATATCCTGGTACAATAAAGCCATTGCGAAGAAAGGCTTTTACTTGTGAAGTTTGATCAATGGTACCACCTCTACATATATACATTGTATCAATTGATTCCATCTTAAATGAATCTCGTATTTTATTTTCCATTGTTAGCCATATTCCACCACCTTTCACACTTCCATTAAATGCACTAAGTTGTGGCTGCATATTGCTTAAGTAAAAAGTTTGTCTTTGTGCCTCTTCTGTACTTCTTCTATCGGCTGATGGACAAAGATGTCCGTGATCGTATCCTGTTCCCCAATATGGATCGTAACCGAAGGTCATTGAAGAAGAGATTAATGGGTCAGCTGGGTATTGAGGATTTCCATACCATCTACCTGTATTCCATATACTATTACTGTTGTATATTTGATAGCACGTCCAACGATTCGATTTCTTTTCTCCGTCCCACTCAAGACTATAGTTCACTTCATTGGTACTTTGGTCAATATGGGTGATTATTATACTTTTCCCTCCTCGTATTTTTGGAAATTCTAACCGATGTGTATAAGGATTAGGAAAATTTTGATTTGAGTTATTATTTGATATAGCTATCTTCTCGTTATCATTATTATCTTTATTACAAGCCGAAAAAAGAAAAATGCTTGCAACAAGAAATATAACACTTGTTTCTACTAAACTTCTATTTTTCTTCATTTATCTCAAAGTTTATATTTGTACATAAATTCCATTCGTATAAAAAAAGTGCGATCAAACGCATATGCAACTACGTTTGACCGCACTTTATACTGTGTGGTATATTTGTTTTATTTCTTCAACTTACCATAACGGTTCATGAAGCGATCTACACGACCAGCTGTATCCACAAGTTTACTCTTACCTGTATAGAATGGGTGAGAGGTACTTGAGATTTCTACTTTAACCACTGGGTAAGTTTCGCCTTCAAATTCTACAGTATCGTTAGATTTACATGTAGATTTTGAAAGGAACATATCGCCGTTGGACATATCTTTGAATACGACGGGACGATAGTTGTCTGGGTGAATACCTTTTTTCATTTTGCTTTATATATTTATTATTAATAAAAAATCGTTATGTTTATGTTCAGAATAAAATAATTATTCATCGTACATACTTATAGGGCGCAAAATTACAAATAATTCTGCAGCCTGCCAAATTATTAATATATTTTTTACTTAACAGTTACAGTCTTAATTTCCCATGTAGGAGCAATATCTGTGGTGCTGTTATATTCAAATGCAACGAATACTTTCTCTTTTCCTGTATATTTGTTCAAATCGCAGGTAGAATCAACGAAAGTCCAACTATTACCTGAAGGGGGATTATTTATAGCTACCGATTCCCAGTTATTACCATCAGTCGAAACAAGAACCTTTATTGCATTGTTAAGTGGCATAGTTTTCAAAAAGTTCAATGCATTATTAAAAGTAAGTGTTGCTGTATTTACACCTTTCAAACTGAATGCTGGTGAAACAAGACGACTTTGTGTCTCGTAGTTTACATTATTTGCACGAGCACTTGCTTTCATTTGTTTATATTTCGCATCATGTGTCCAAACCTGTGTTAAATCTGCAGGAAGTGTCTTTAAATTAGATATACTAAAGCCTGCTATATCTTTATCGAATGCTACATCTAACCCAATGTTTGCACTTGGTGTTGTGTTTTGAGTCTTACCATTGAGTGAATATATATAGTTTCCTTGTCCAAGTTGCTTAACTCCATTTGTATGAGTCATTAATTTACCACAAATAATCACTTCATCACCTGTTTTTATTTCATTGGCATTTGTAAAACTTTCGTTGCCTAAGTTCTTCCCACGAAAAACATAAAATTGATTGGAAGTTGTGCCGTCATCAGAAATATAGTAAGTAGCATTTCCATACTGTGTATTGACTTCCTTAATACTTACAATAATTCCTTTTACATATACTTCTTTATCAAGATTTTCTCCTTTAGTTATATAATTTTGTGCTGCTACAATATTAAAAGGATCATCTTTTGTACCAATACCTTTTGCAACCATATTAGAAGGTTCTGGTTTATTATTATTATCATCAAATGTTGTATTATATGGTGCAGGCACATCTTCACAGCTTGTGAGCGTATAAGCCGCAAAAGCTAATGCTAAAACAGAATAGATAAACTTCTTCATACTTGTTTTCTCTTTATTTGTTAATTTTCAATATTTTATTTTATTACGAGGTTCTTAAATTCCCATGTTGCAGCAGTTGTAGTTGTACTATTATAGAAGAAACTTATGAAAACCTTCTTACCACAATATGGTGTTAAATCTGCTTTTGCTGTTACAAAGTTCCAATTTTCTCCAGTTGGTTTCTTGTCTATGGTTAAATCTTTCCATATATTTCCATCTGTGGATATTTGTACTTTAAGTTCATTATCAAAGTTGTCAAAGTAACGCGCTGCATGGTCAAAAGAAAGCGTAGTATGTGTAACTTTTGTAAGATCTATAAGAGGAGAAATTGCACGTGCATGTGTTTCGTAACGTTGTCCATTTACGAATGCAGAAGCTTTCATTCCATAAGTAGGCGAAACCCATTTCCAAACAAATGTTATACCAGTAGGGAGTGTCCCTTGTTCTAATTTCCAATCAGTTGGTGCTTCTGCAAAAGAGTTACTATAAATAGTCTTTTCGGCTGGAGCAACTGGTTGAATATCATCAAGCGAACGTATAATAATCTCCCATTGATTATTGAAACGCTTAAAAATACCTGTTATATTAACTTTTCCAGTTGGAACTTTGGCATTTGCAAACTTTGCGAAGTTACTGTTATATACAATTACTTTATTACCATCTTGCTCATTTAAAGTCCACGAAACACTACCAGCACCTCCAGAAGAATTAGCAAATGTTCCATTTATAGAAGGTGTACTCGATTTGAAACTAACATTACGAATAATTCCAAGTCTACCTGCATCGTTATCAAATGTCCAATTAGTAGGTGCAGAACCATTTGTAAACTCTTTTACTTCTACAGAATTATTTGATGAAAGAATTTTATAATGGGTATCCCACACAATACGGCTAATACGTCCAATAGACATTACACCTTTAGCATTTTTTGTTGGAACTCCTATTTGTACTTGTTTTCCATAATTACCTATATACAGATCTTTCAAATCTATGAGTATCTCTGTTCCAATAGGAAGAAACCCATAAATACCACTTTGACCAATTGATATAATAATAGCTCCAGTCTTATCTTGTATTGCAAGTTCATTATAAATGTTACCAGCAACATCCGAACTTGTTACAATTCCTTTTATTTGCAAATCTTCTGTTATTTGCTCGTAACTCTTGCCATCACGGTAATCGGTATTTATTGGTGTTGCAAATTTTGCTTTGAGATTGGCAATAGAAATTAAATTCGTTTCTTTTAATTCGTTATTGCCGTAAGGAGATGGCATATTTTCATCAGTTTCTGCATAACTATCGCCCATACATGAAGCAAAAAGAGAGCAGATTGCCACTATCATTATAAATTTTATGTATCTCATATTCTTTTGTCTATTTTAGAATTTGTAGGCAACATTCAACATTCCGTTAATGCCATTAACATAATACTTTTTCGGGTCTTTATTAAAATCGTATGCACGAGCAGTTGTCTCACCCGTTGTTTGATTAACAGTATAACTACTTCTACTTTGTTCGTAACCTCCAGAAACTATCTTCTGATTGTTTAATAGGTTGGTTATAATTAAGTTAATGGAAAGACTTCCTCGTTTTAAATATATGCTTTTGCCAATAGATGCATCGAGCATAAAACCACCCTTTCCTTTGCTTTGGTTATATGGTGTATAATTTCCTTCCGCATCCATTCCTCCAAATTGTGTCCCCATTGTTCGTAAAGTATTTCTATAACGAAGACTTGGTGCGTATGAAAGATATATTCTATCATAGTAGTTTCCACTCAAATCGATAAACCAACCTTTCTGATGGAAGCTAAGAATACCACTATATGCAGATAAAGGTGTGCCACTTTCTCTCATTCCCTTGTTGTAAACTACATCTTTATACAAAGTACTTTTTGTAGAATTCATATAAACTACATCTGCATTATTTATATTTTTAGCTTCGCTCCACGTGCCCAATGCTTTAAAATTTAAGAAACTTGTGAGTTTAAAGTCAAGCCCCAATTCTAAACCATAGTAATTTTTCTTAATTCCAGTCATACTGACGTAAGTAAACGAATTGACATCGTCAAAGTAGAAGTTTTGCCATTCTGTTACGTGGGTTAGATGATTATAATAAGCACTAAAATTAGCGAGTAACCAACTTCCAATATATTGATAGCTTACTTCACTTGAGAATATACGTTCATTACGTAAATTTCCAACAAAGTCATTATTCATTTCTGGCGATATGAAAGCATTGCTTGCTTGTGGTGCTCGTTGCTCATAACCTAAACCCAACGAAATAGCATTACCACTGCCTAACGTCCAAGTTCCACTGAATTTACCACCACCTGTAACAAAATCTGCGTGTTTACTCTTTCCAAAAGAATTATCTGCGAACATTCCATTACGCATATATCCCTTTCTGTACATATTATCGTATCCTATTTTAGCACCTAACATATAGTGAAGATTACCAAAAGTTTGTGCAAAATTAGTCCAAAGAGTACCACGACGTACATTTATATTGTAGTCATAACCAAACTTATCGCCTTCGTAAACTAAAGCTCCTAATCCTCGTGTACCCATTGTATTTAAATCATATTGAATGCGTGGATCGTTAGCAGAATAATTCCTAATGGCGTATGTATTCACATTATGAAAGCTTTTTGCACCTAACAAATCTTCCATAGTCTGGTAATGTCTACCAAGATTTTGCCCTATCATTAAGCCAACATTAAATACTTTATCTTTGCCTATATGCGTGTTGAGCGATGAAGATAAGGTTATAGTTGTATTATTATTGTGTTTAGCCTGAACATAATAAGGGCATCTTGTCCATTTGCTGCAGCTTGTCGGTTAGCATAATACAGTCTGTCCCATTGTATTTGTCTGTTTTCTTTATTTCTCCACCAATTAACTGCAGTATTCCAATCTGCAAAAGCTTGTGCAGTACGATAACGAGTGTCTTGTTCATTCCACACATCATAATAACTACTAGGTAAATTTTTCCAATAATCTGGTTGGGGGTTATCTGCATTATTATAATTTAGCTTGGTACTTTTATACATAGAATACATTCCAAACAAACTTGTAGTAAGTGTTGTTTTATCGTTAATGTTCCAATCCCAAGTAAAGATTGCAGCAGGTGCAAAATCATTAACAACACGACTGTTACGTCGATGACCATTTTGGTACCCCCAATATGGATTATATTGATAATTATTTGCCAACCAGTAAACTTCGTCTGTACTTGCTCCTTGTGATGAACGTTCAGTTGGATTACCCCATGTAGAAAAACTCAAAGAATGACCATTATTCCATTTCTTTTGAACACCGAAGAAATAAGAGAGAGCATTATAAAATGTTCCTTCTACATATCCACGATTTGCCCATCGATAGGTAATATTGGTTGCAAATGCCCAGCCTTTATTATTGAATCCACTCCCATAAGTATACATTCCTCTTAAAGTATAATTACGATTGGCTCCTGACAATGTAATGCGATGACTGCCTGCCATAGAGCCTGCTCTAAAGTCGTAGTTATTACTTCCTGCCATTGCTGTTAGAGAAAAATTATTATTTTCGAATGGAAGTGCAAAATCAACATTTCGTGTTTGCTGGTTTAGTCCACCAATTAATGAGTAGCGAAATTGTCCACTTTCCATATCGTTCATAGGTGCACCGTTAATATATACATCGTTGTATTTTGTATTTAGTGCACGATATCTAAAACGCAATGGTGAATATAAAAAATCTACTTCTGAAGCATACACATTACTATTTGAATTTAATATAGTAACATCTGAACTTCTGTCGTTATCCTCTCCTAACTGTGCTTCTGTGAATGTAAATGCTGATTCGTCCATTGCATTTTGCAATTGTTCTTGCTGTATAGTGTCGGTTTTTGTATTTTGACCGACAACTACAGAAGAACAGCAGAGTGCAACCACAGCGAGTATCAACTTCTTCTGCATATCTTTTTAATATAAATTGAATTATTTAACGTTGCAAAGTAACAAAATATTCTTTGAAAAAAAAAGGAAATTTTGAATATTTTTCGTCATTGATGTTTGATGAGCCTTATATAAAATATATTTTTTTCTTCTCAATATAGTTAAAACCCGTTGGCGGAATTAATCAATAGATAAAATATCAGAAATATGAATGTAAAAAAGTTGCACATGTCGCTAAAAATCAGTAACTTTATGATAATCAACAATACTGTTATCTGCTTTAACTCCATGCACAACTTATATGCAAATTTCGTCAAAATACTTGAGATATGCAAGAAATTCTCCTACGGATTGGTTAATGACCTTGGAAATATTCCTCGTCGTGGTGTTGTCCCTCGCTTCTCTGACCTTGATGTCATAGCCCTGAGTCTGACAGCTGAGCATCTCGGCATTGACAGTGAGAATAACCTCTTTGACCGGCTGAAAGAATACCAAAAGGACTTTCGTCATCTCATCAGTCGTCGCCAGTTCAATGACCGTCGCAAGAACACATATCACCTGTGTGAAATGATTCGTAAGCGTATAGCAAAGGCAATGGATGGTGCAGAGGAATATTTCTGTGTAGATTCCAAACCGATAGAGGTTTGCAGACTCTCAAGAGGCAAACGCTGCAAGATGGGCAAGGACGAGCCTGATAAATCTCCAGCTTTTGGTTACTGCGCCACGCAAGGAGTATATTATTATGGTTATAAGTTGCACGCTGTATGCGGTTTACGAGGTGTTATACATTCATTTGACCTAACGGCTGCTAATGTTCATGATATACATTATATGAAGGATGTGAAGTTTGAATTTTCAGAGTGCAGTATTCTTGCTGATAGAGCTTATCTGAGTGCAGAACTGCAACAAGATCTGTTTTCATCTGCGCACATCAAACTGGAAGTTCCGTATAGATTAAACATGAAGACATGGAAGCCTGCTTTAAACCTTATGCGAAGGCTAGAAAAAGAATTGAGACTTGTTTCTCTCAACTATGTGACCATCTCATGCTCATCAGGAACTATGCAAAACAGACCACAGGACTATTCGCAAGAATTACTGCCAAAATCAGTACGTTTACAGTACTGCAATACATTAACTACATAAACAACAGACCACTAGGACATGTCAAATATGCATTAAATTAATTCCGCCAACAAGTTAGTTAAAATAAATATCTTAGCTTATTATTTTAAATTTCAAAAGCTCATAGAGTAGCGAATATTACTTATATGAAATATAAGTCCTTATTGGTATAATACAACAACCAGTTCAGTTTTAATTAAAATGTAGATGATTTTTAGTAACTATTCAGCGGTATCGATCAGTCAGTATTCTCTCCTCTAAAATCTTCGTATAAAGGTTATAAAGATACCCATTTCTCTTGCATATTTCAGATTTTCTTTGCACCTTTATACCTATAAAATAGCAAGTTACGGACATATCAAAAGTATTAAAGGCATGACGGAAGAGATACGATTATTGCGTGCAACTGTCAATCAGCAGTATGCTGAGATTATCAAATGGAACCGTAACATAAATGCTCTGAACCTTGAAATTCGCAAGAAAGATACGGAACTTATAAACTTACGGGAACGCTTAGCTAAGTATGAAAATCCTGACAAAAACTCTAATAACAGCAGCACTCCGCCAAGCAAGGAGCGTATAAATGATGAGGTTATCAGAAGAACAAGACGCCTCCGTAAGCCAAGTGGTAAGAAGCCGGAAAGACAAAAGGGGCATGATGGGCATAAGTTGTCTTGCTCTTCCATACCTGACGAGATAATCGATGAGGAACCCAACTATTGTATTCGTTGCGGAGAATCTTTATTAGATGCAGAACGTGTGCTTGATTATGTGACGCAGGTTATTTCCATTTCAGAGTTGAAGCCCGTAATCAAGGAAATTCTATCAGAGTTGAACACTGAGCAAGAGTGGTCTGGGAAAGTAACCAATCTGTTCCGTGAAGCCATTCACGAGCGGGATACCAATCCGAACGTATAGACAAGGTGTCATGGCTCCGACGTTTAGACAATCTGCTCAAACAGAATATAGAGGAGCTTGGTAAAAAGTTTATTACGTTCAGAAAAGGCTTGGTCAAATGCAGAGATTACATTTTCAATATCCTCGAAAATCCGATGATACCATTTGACAATAATGGAAGCGAAAGGGGGGAATACGCAAGCTAAAAATCAAACTGATTATCAGTTAAGAAAGAAGCCATAGGTGTTTATAAACATTGGTTAAATATAGTCTCTCTTGTTTTAGATATCTGTAACGCTCGTTTTAGATATCTGTCAGTTGTGTTTTAGATATCTGTCAGTTGTATTTTAGATATCATAATGTTTTCTCTTGATTTGGCCAGGCAATTTTTTATTATATTAGCAACTTTCTATAAATACTTTCGTGTTATGCCTGCTGTATTAGTTATACACAAGTTTAAAATCTATGCTAGAATAATAGACACTTTATAGAACCAAAATAGTGCGATGCATAAGTGGCAAAAAACTTATAATCACAGAAGGTAAAAATATATTCGAATATATCGTATAGATATGGTAATGTGGTAACCATTCAATACACGCAACTATCATGTACAATAAATTAAGGTTAAACTATGTATCATTAAAAAATCTTTAGGATATAAGGTCTGTAGCCAAGACTTAAGAGGACAATAACTGCGAAAATATACTATGATAGATGTTAAATTTGGGTTGATATCCTTTTGAGATATAGTAAAATAATGAGTAGTTCTGACTATTATAAACGTATATAATAGGTGATGTGTTATTTTTTACTTATGACACGACATAGATTGTAGTTCTTGCAAGTGTCACATTATTGTTGTACCTTTGCGCTCAAATAAGAAAAAAGGATTTTAAACAAACAATGATTACACTTTCAAACATTGCCGTTCAATTCGGAAAAAGAGTTCTGTATAAGGACGTTAATATTAAATTTACCCCAGGAAATATCTATGGTGTTATCGGAGCCAATGGAGCAGGAAAATCAACATTGCTTCGTGCTATCTCAGGCGATTTAGAGCCAAACAAAGGAACTATCACATTAGGAACTGGAGAACGCTTGTCGGTATTGGAACAGGACCACTTTAAATACGATGAATTTAAGGTAATGGACACGGTGCTTATGGGGCACGAACCACTTTGGAAGAATATGAAAGAGCGTGAAGAACTTTACGCAAAACCAGAAATGACTGAAGAAGACGGAAATCGTGCTGCCGACTTGGAACTCAAATTTGCCGAAATGAATGGTTGGGAAGCAGAAAGCGAAGCAGCCCAATTATTACAACATTTAGGAGTGAAAGAAGATGCACACCAAAAAAAAGTAGGCGACCTATCAAACACAGAAAAAGTGCGTGTAATGTTAGCAAAGGCACTCTTCGGCAAACCCGACAACCTTTTACTTGATGAACCTACCAACGACCTCGACCTTGAAACAGTAGAGTGGTTGGAAGATTATCTCGGCGAAATAGAAGAAACACAAACAGTACTTGTTGTATCACACGACCGTCACTTCCTCGACGCAGTGAGTACACAAACAATTGATATCGACTTCGGTAAAGTAACAGTGTTTGCTGGTAACTACTCGTTCTGGTACGAAAGCTCTCAATTAGCTTTACGTCAAGCACAAAACCAAAAGATGAAAGCCGAAGAAAAGAAACAGCAGTTAGAAGAATTTATCCGTCGTTTCTCTGCCAATGTGGCAAAAAGCAAGCAAACAACTTCACGTAAGAAGATGCTTGAGAAACTAAATGTAGAGGAAATTCGTCCATCAAGTCGTAAATATCCTGGAATTATCTTCCAAATGGAGCGCGAACCAGGTAATCAAATCTTAGAAGTTCAAGATTTGAAGGCTGTTGATGAAAATGGGACAATATTATTTGACCATATTAATTTTAATGTAGAGAAAGAACAGAAAATAGTATTTTTGTCTCGTAACCCTAAAGCAATGACAGCTTTATTCGATATCATTAATGGTGAACGCGAAGCACAAGCAGGTACCTACAACTGGGGTGTAACTATTACAACAGCTTACTTACCACTGGACAATACCAAATATTTTAATTGTGATTTAAATCTTGTTGATTGGCTTTCGCAATATGGTCCAGGCAACGAGGTAGTAATGAAAGGCTTCCTTGGTCGTATGTTGTTTAAACAAGAAGAGGTTGAAAAGAAAGTTAATGTACTTTCTGGAGGCGAGAAAATGCGTTGTATGATTGCAAGAATGCAGCTGCAAAATGCAAACTGCCTAATACTCGACACTCCTACAAACCACCTCGATTTGGAAAGCATTCAGGCATTCAATAATAATCTTGTAGGCTTTAAAGGTAATATTCTCTTTAGCTCTCACGACCACGAATTTATAGGAACTGTTGCTAATCGTATCATCGAATTAACTCCAAACGGTACAATTGACAAGCTTATGAGCTACGATGAATACATTCACGACGACCAGATTAAGGAACAGAAAGCTAAAATGTATCAGGTTTAAGACTATTATCAGATAGAATAGCACAGCAGATTCTTATTATGTTGGCACACTATTTGTATGCTCTAAAACAAAAAATTTATTATTATGAGCAAAAAGAATAAGAAAATAAGAATAGAGGACGAAGCTCCCGAATTACAGAACGAAACGCCTACTATGGAAGAGGCATCGCCTGAAATAGATAATGAAGAAGTGGCAGAATCAGAATCTACACAGGAAAGCGATAAAACAGAAGCTAACGAGTGGAAAGATAAGTATATACGTCTGTATGCAGAGTTTGAGAACTATAAGAAACGAACACTGAAAGAGAAAACAGAACTTATACTTAATGGCAGCGAAAAAACTGTTACAGCAGTTCTTCCTATTCTCGATGATTTTGAGCGTGCACTTGCCGATAAAACTGAAGATTCGACCGCAATTAAAGAAGGTTTCGAGCTCATTTATAAGAAGTTTTTGAAAGTCTTAGAAAACATTGGTGTAAAGAAGATTGATACTGATGGTAAAGATTTCAATGTGGATTATCATGAAGCAATAGCAATGGTACCAGGAATGGGCGATGATAAGAAAGGTAAAATAATAGATTGCGTGCAAACAGGTTATACCTTAAACGATAAGGTTATACGGCATGCAAAAGTAGCAGTTGGTCAATAAAAACTATAGACTGAGTAATCTAGGCTCTTGAATATTTACAAGAGCCTTTCATTTCATGATAAATACAAGATGACAAAAAGAGACTATTATGAAGTTCTGAGCGTTGCGAAAGACGCATCGGGCGATGAAATAAAGAAGGCATATAGGAAACTCGCTATTAAATATCACCCTGATAGGAATCCAGATGATGCTAATGCTGAAGAGAAATTTAAAGAGGCAGCAGAAGCATATAGTGTTTTAAGTGATCCACAGAAGCGACAACAATACGATCAGTTTGGATTCGATGGACCTAATATGGGAGGTGGTAATCCGTTTGGTGGTAGTGGTTTCTCAATGGACGACATCTTTTCTATGTTTGGTGATGTGTTCGGGGGACACGGAAGCGGGGGCTTCGGTGGATTTGGTGGTGGAGGTCATCAAACACCAAAATATAGAGGCTCTGATTTACGTTTGAAAGTTAAGCTCTCTTTGCAAGAGATTGCCACAGGTGTTACTAAGAAATTTAAGGTACGTAAAGATGTAGCCTGTGAACACTGTCACGGAACTGGTGCAGAAAATGGAAGTGGAACAGAAACCTGTTCAAACTGTCACGGTAGTGGTATGGAAATTCGTACCCAACAAAGCATATTTGGTATGATGCAAACACAAACAACTTGCCATGTATGCGGTGGAGAAGGCACTATTATAAAGAATAAGTGTACACATTGTCATGGTGATGGCGTTGTAAAAGGCGAAGACGTTGTTGAGATTAATATTCCAGCAGGTGTTGCCGAAGGAATGGTAGTGAATGTACCTGGTAAGGGTAATGCAGGTAAACACAATGGTATAGCGGGTAATATACAAGTTTATATCGAAGAAGAGGACAACGATACTTTTATTCGCGATGGACAAAATGTTATCTACAATTTATTGCTCGATTTCCCAACAGCTGTCTTAGGTGGTCAAGCTGAGATTCCTACGATAGATGGTAGTTCTGTAAAAATAAAGATAGAGGAAGGTACACAACCCGGTAAAACTCTTCGTTTAAGAGGTAAAGGACTTCCTGCAGTGCAAGGTTACGGTAACGGAATTGGAGACCTTATTGTTCAAATAAGTGTTTATGTGCCTAAAACATTATCGAAATCAGAGCGCAAAGCCATTGAAGAATTTAAAGAAAGTGATAATTTCAAGGGGGACATTCACACGAAACGCTCAATATTTGATAACTTCAAGAAACTATTCAGCTAAAATTTAAAGACTGAAAAGTAATTAAAATGACTTACGAAGAAACAACAGAATACTTATATAATAGCACCCCTGTCTTTGAGCATGTGGGTGCTTCTGCTTATAAAGAAGGTTTATCAACAACTCTCGCATTAGACGAGTACTTTGGAAATCCACATCAAAAATTCCGTTCTATTCATATTGCAGGAAGTAATGGTAAGGGTTCATGTTCTCATACATTGGCAGCAATATTGCAAGCTGATGGTTATAAAGTTGGACTTTACACAAGTCCTCACCTTGTTGATTTTAGAGAGCGCATAAGAATAAATGGCAAGATGATTTCAGAAGAATATGTGATTGATTTTGTTGAAAGTCATCGCAAGTTCTTTGAACCATTGCATCCATCGTTCTTTGAACTGACTACTGCAATGGCTTTTAAATACTTTGCAGAACAGAAAGTAGACTTTGCTATTATAGAAGTAGGATTAGGTGGTCGTTTAGATTGTACTAATATTATTAATCCGCTACTTTCAATTATTACCAATATTTCGCTTGACCACACTCAATTTTTGGGCGATACATTACCAAAGATTGCATACGAAAAAGCTGGGATTATAAAGCAGAATACTCCAGTCGTAATTGGTGAAGCAACGCCCGATACTCGTGTCGTTTTTGAAGCAAAGGCACAAAAGATGGATGCTATGATAGTATTTGCCGAAGATTTTCCTATGGTATTATCGGCAACTGCTAATCCGAAGGGAGGTCGCACTTATCAAACACGCTTGTTTGGTACAATTGAAGGTGAATTGGGTGGAGTTTATCAAGAAAAGAATACCAACACACTGCTAACGGCTGTGATGCAACTTTACAATAATCAGATAATTAGAAATATTGACAGCGTTGCAAAAGGTTTCTCAAATGTGTGTGAAGCAACAGGTTTAATGGGTAGATGGCAACAAATACAAGAAAATCCTATTGTTATTTGTGATACAGGACATAATGAAGCAGGTTGGAAAGACTTATCACTACAAATTAAAAATCAGAAATGCCTCAATCTACGCATAGTTTTTGGAATGGTAGACGATAAAGATATAGAGTCTGTGATGAAGCTTTTGCCAGTAGATGCTCATTATTACTGGACACAACCCAGTACGAAGCGTGCTTTTGCTGTAGAAAAAATTGCAGAAGTTGGTGAGCGATATGGACTTAAAGGTAAAGCCTTTACTAATGTTGAAGAAGCTTATAAACAAGCATTAAGCGAATCAGAAGAAGACGACTTTATATTTGTTGGAGGCTCAAGTTATGTTGTTGCTGACCTTTTAAGTAAATTCTAGTAATAATATACTCCAGTTAAAGGCAAGATTAAAGAGTTCTTGCCTTTAATTGTTTTTAACACACGATAAAACTCCTTTTACTTTGAAATAGTTTGTGGTTATCGGTTATTTTTGTTTCCTTTGCAATATAGACATGTAACTAAAATCAGAAAATCATGGTAAATACCGAAGCGACAAATTATGTGTGTGGTCTGAGACGCGAAGATTTCCAGACTATAATAGATGGTAAGAGAACAGATCTTTATCTACTTAAGAATGCAAAAGGTAACGAAATAGCCTTCACTAATTATGGTGGTGCGATTGTTGCCATTATGGTTCCAGATAGAGATGGAAATTTGGCAAACATCATACAAGGGCATGATAATATTCACGATGTTATCAATTCGCCAGAACCTTATCTTTCAACACTCATTGGTCGCTATAGCAATCGTATTGCTAAAGGACATTTCCAATTGGACGGAAAAGAATACAATATAGCCATTAATAATGGTCCTAATTCATTGCATGGAGGTAAAAAAGGATTTAACACCAAAGTTTGGGACTCTGTTCAGATAAATGAGCATGCCGTTGTACTGAAATATACATCGCCATACGGGGAAGAAGGCTTTACTGGCGAAGTTGAAGTGTGGGTTGCATATTCTTTTACCAATGATGACGAACTGATTATAAAGTATTCTGCAAAAACCAATAAGAAGACAATAATAAATCTTACCAATCATGGATTCTTTTCTTTGGCAGGTATAGCTAATCCGACTCCAACTATTGAGGACTTAGAATGCCAAATCAATGCCGATTTCTATATTCCCATTGATGAAACATCTATTCCAACAGGTGAAGTCTTAAAAGTAGCTGGGACACCATTCGATTTTCGGCAACCTAAATTAGTTGGTCAGGATATTGATGCAGAACATGAACAAATAAAGATAGGTGGAGGCTATGACCACTGCTTTGTGCTGAATAAAAAAGAAGAAGGAGAACTGTCGTTTGCAGCGCGAATTAAAGATCCTAAAAGTGGCAGAATAATGGAAGTATTTACAACCGAACCGGGACTCCAAGTATATACAGATAATGGTGCTAATGGATATAAAGGGCAAAATGGAGCTACTTTTCCTCGTCGTAGTGCTATTTGTTTTGAGGCACAACACTTTCCAGATAGTCCTAATCGCCATTACTTCCCTTCTGTTATTTTGCAGCCATGTAGGGAATATAAGCAAAAAACTATCTATAAATTCGGTGTAGAGAAATAAAAGCAAGATATATAAGATTAATTAATAAAACGGAAATATATAAACAATGGAAAATCAAACTAAGAAACGGGGAGCATTGGTGGCAATTATTACTATGGTATTTCTATTTGCTATGATTGCCTTCGTAACAAATATGGCAGCGCCATTTGGTACTATCTGGAAGGAGCATTATGAAGGAGCAGGTATGATGGGTAACATGATGAACTTTGTTGCTTATTTGTTTATGGGCATTCCTGCTGGTGTGATGATTACAAAATTTGGCTATAAAAAGACTGCTCTTGTGGCTTTAGCTTTAGGATTGATAGGTATAGGAATACAATATATATCAAGCAATATGGATGGAAATTCCTTATTTACATATATTGTTTATCTTTTCGGTGCATTCGTATGTGGTTTCTGTGTTTGTATTCTTAATACTGTTGTGAACCCTATGTTGAATCTTCTTGGTGGTGGTGGAAATCGAGGAAACCAACTTATACAGACAGGAGGTTCATTAAATTCTCTTGCAGCAACATTGACACCAATTCTAACAGGTTCTATGATAGGTGAGATTACAAAGACAACATCACTTAAAGTTGTTACGCCTTTGCTGCTTATTGCATTGGCAATTTTTGCTTTCTCGTTCTGTATAGTTTGGTTCACGAAACTTACAGAGCCTGAAACCGAAAAGTCTGATGTGTTAGCAGGTGTCAAAGGAGCATTAGGCTATCGACAATTGAAGCTGGGTATTATTGCTATTTTCTTCTATGTAGGAATTGAAGTTGGTATACCAAGTAAGCTTCTATTCTATCTAAGCGAACCTCTTTCAAAAGGAGGCATTCTAGGAAGTGCTGTCGTAGGTGGACTTATTTCTGGTTTCTATTGGTTGTTAATGCTTGTTGGGCGGTTTGTTAGTGCCTTTATCAGTGGTAAAGTGTCGTCTCGCATACAGCTTACCATTACATCAATTGTTGCAATTTCATTACTGCTTATTGCTATATTTATGCCCGAAACAAGTAAAATGAATCTTATAATTCCCGATATTACTCATTGGAAGCTAATTGATGCAGAAGTTCCCACCAATGTAGTTTTCATAGTTCTATGCGGTCTATGTACTTCCGTTATGTGGGGTGTTATATACAATCTTGCAACCGAAGGTCTTGGTAGATATACAGCATCTGCCTCTGGTTTGTTTATGACTATGGTTTTTGGTGGTGGCGTAATGCCATTAATTCAAGATTTAATAGCAACTAAAATTGGCGATATCAATAGCTATTGGTTAGTTGTAGCTATGCTTTCGTATTTGCTTTTCTATGCTTTAGTTGGTTCACGACAATCAAAAAACAATTAAACGATATATTATTTTAATGGCAGGCATTCAGCTTGCCATTTTTTTATGCTGAAAATATCACTTAAATAACACTCTAAATAAAACAAATATGGATATAGAAATTGTTAGAAGCCGTTTCATAAAACATTTTGATGGTAAAACAGGAAGCATCTATTTTGCTCCAGGACGTATAAATCTTATAGGAGAACATACTGATTATAATGGTGGATTTGTTTTTCCAGGTGCTGTGGATAAAGGTATTATGGCTGAAGTTCGCCCTAACGGAACTGATACTATCATGCTTTATTCAATAGATCTCAAGGATCGTGTAGAATTTAAGGTTAATGATACTGAAGGACCACGACCAACTTGGGCACGCTATATTTATGGTATTGTTCAAGAAATGAAGAAACTGAATGTAGATATAAAAGGTTTCAATGCAGCATTTTATGGCGATGTCCCACTTGGCTCTGGTATGTCGTCAAGCGCAGCACTCGAAAGTTGTTTTGCTTTTGCAATGAACGATCTTTTCGGCGACAATAAGGTTTCAAAATGGGATATGGTGCTTGCTGGACAAGCTACAGAACATAAATATATAGGTGTTAATTGTGGCATTATGGACCAATTTGCTAGTGTCTTCGGAGAGGAAGGAAAGTTAATGCGATTAGATTGTCGTAGCCGTGAGTTCAAATACTTCCCATTTAATCCTAAAGGCTATAAACTGATTCTCGTAAATTCGAAGGTAAAACACGAATTAGCAGGAAGTCCTTATAACGATCGTCGTAGAAGTTGTGAAAATGTTGTAAAACAAATAGCTTCCAAATATCCAGAAACTAAATTTGAAACCTTAAGAGACTGTACTTTGGAGCAATTGGATAGCGTGAAAGCAGAAGTCAGCGAAGAAGACTACAAACGTGCTCATTTTGTTCTTGGCGAGAAAGATCGTGTGCTTTCAGTGTGTAATGCGCTTGAGAAAGGAGATTACGAAACAGTAGGCAAGAAAATGTTTGAGACCCATAACGGTTTAAGTAAGGAATATGAAGTTTCGTGTGAAGAACTTGATTTCCTTAATAACATTGCACGTGAAGATGGTGTAACAGGAAGTAGAATTATGGGAGGTGGCTTCGGCGGGTGTACCATTAACCTTGTGAAAGAAGATGTTTATAACAAATTTGTAACTGATGTTAAGACCAAGTTTGCAGCTAAATATGGACACGCACCAGAAATCTATTCGGTTATTGTAGGCAAAGGTGCACACAAAGTGTGCTAATATAAGTTGCAAAACACATTTATATTCGTACGAAATACTTAAGCACAATATTTAAAGTTAGATATGCGTCTAAAGTGAGAGATTACTGACTGCGCCCCTTCTTACTGGACATCGACAACGTTTAGAGTATGGGAGTTATTTGACTATACTATAGAGAATCTATTTAATCGGTCGTTAGAATATGTATAGATTTTGTTTGATAATTAAGTATATTGCCAGTCTTATTTCTGATGGTAGTGAGCAACGTCAAAGAAGATAAGACAGGAAAGATGCCAACAGGCAAATGAAAGATGAATAGGGAGCGATGGAAATAATCTAAAATAATTGATAAGCGGTTTAGAAACAAATTTTGGGGGAGATAGTGTTCGAGAAACACGACAATACGAGTGTGCAATAATTTTCTCACAATATTCTTTTCCTTCTCATATACATATCCGCATCTTTTTTATAAGCATAGGCGTTATTTCTTAAGGCTAAGTGTTGTTTTATTTACGTGTAAGTAGAGTTTTACTTACACGTAAATAAAGTTCTACTTACACGTAAGTAAAACTTTACTTACGTGTAAATAATAATGTTTAATCACTATCTTACTGATATGGAAGGCTCATATAAATGGCAACGAAGACGCGAGTAAATTACGGTAAAGCAATGTGTTGATGTAGATTATACGACAGAGATGGTACAAAATGTGTGGAAACAATGAAGGTTAAGAAATACGTAGATTTTTTAAGTAGGTATTATCTTTTTGTGGTGTGCTTGTGTTGTAGTTTCTATGCTTTGCACATTTGGTATGGAGAAAGCAATGTTTGTCTGTTAAAAAAGCAAGCATACAAAATAGGTTTACTTGTATGCTTGCTGTTCAATGTTTATGATCTTTAATCATATCGGCATTAAGATGACTTACCGATATCTGCATACTGCCTTTATTAAAGGTTAGTCGATACATTCCGCCTTGTTTATCTTTTCTGTTGTAGGTATAGTTATCTTTATTTATTTTCCAACATGTATCTTGCTTTGCTGCTTGTTCTATACTTTCGTAGAACGTCTGTGATGGAGCTGTTGTGAAGTTTAATAAGGCAGAATAGTTCCCACTTGTTACAGTTTCTTCGTCAAGTGCAATACTCACAGAATCTGGAACTATTGGTTGCTGTTCCACTATTTTATATTTTGGAAAGTCCAGATTTGTAATGCTCGATAAATTAATATTTAACGTAGTATCGTTTGCATTTGGCGTAAACACTGAAGCTGCAACAGTATCTTTTGGGTTAGGGGGAGGAGCTATTCGCTTATTGCACGAAACTATATATACACTGCTTGCTAAGAGTATATAAACTGCTCCCTCTCCAAGTAAATTAATGCATTTATTCATAATGCCTTTGCGTGTTCATTAAATTTCAAGCGGCTCTATACGAGGCTTCGGTGCATTGATAGGCGAAGATGGCTGTCGCGATGGTCTCGACTTCTTAGGTCTGCCACTTTCTTCGCTATTATGTGTTGGCATTTGTACATTTTCTATCTCTACATTATTCTCTTCTTCCTCGTTCTGCACCTCTTCGTCTGGTTGCTGTTTTCGCTCATTCTTATAATGAGTGTGCAAACTATCGGGCGTCCGTTTAGCTCTAACAACCGATTGGCAGTTATACATTGAAGGATCGATATCTCTTTCTGGATTAGGCAACCATTTTGCATGATACTTCTGGAAAGCCTTATCGCGCATTAAATCGTAGATGAAGTTGCCACACATTGGAAGAGCCGTTTTAGACCCTTGTCCTAATGCGCCAGTTCGGAAGTGAATGCTGCGATATTCTCCACCAACCCATGCGCCAACAACAAGTTTTGGACTTACTGCCATAAACCAAGCATCGGAATGATTGTTAGAAGTTCCAGTTTTTCCACCCCAATCGGTATCTTTAAATATATATTGATTTAATGAGCGGCTGGTTCCTCCAGGTTCGGTAAGTCCACCTTTTAATAGCTGCTGCATAAAGAAAGCCGTTTGATATGGTAACACCTGCTTGTTGGTGTGTGGAGCAACATATACTTCGTTTCCTCGTTGATCAACTATTTTTGTAACCACAACAGGGTCGCAATGTTCGCCATCGTTTGCAACAGTACAATAGGCATTAACCAGCTCAAGTAGATTTACATCGCTTGAGCCTAAAGCTAACGAAGGTTCATTTTCAAGAGGACTTTTAATACCCATCTCTTGTGCAGTCCGAATAATATTCTTTATACCCATTTCTTGTCCTAATCGTACTGCTATTGTATTGACACTTCGTGCGAAGCCAGCTTTTAATGTAATGGAATCTCCCGAATAATTTCCATTGGCATTACGTGGAATCCAGGTTCTTATTATTCCTGTTTCTTATCAGGAACCTGCATACTTATGAATTCATCTCTACGCTTATCGCAAGGAGCTAATCCCTGATTCATAGCTTCAGAATAGACAAAAAGTTTGAAGGTAGAACCTGGTTGTCGCTGTGCCGTAACCTTATCATATTTCCAAGTCTTAAAATCAATATCTCCAACCCATGCTCGCACAGCTCCAGTTTCAGGTTCCATTGCAATCATAGAGCAATGCATAAAACGCACCATATAGCGAATAGAATCCATAGACGACATTTCCTTTTCTATTTCGCCCTTTTCATAATCAAATAGCCTTACCTTGTGTGGTTTATTTATATAATACAATACACTATCGGGTTGATTATGGTATTTTTGTACAAGACGTTTATAAAAAGGTTGCCGTTCAGCTATTCCTTCAATAAAGCCAGGAACCAAGTCTCCATTCTCATCACGCCATGGATCTTGTCCACTCCAGTGTTTGTTAAAGTCTTGCTGAATCTTATGCATCTGCTTCTTTGCAGCATTCTCTGCATACTTTTGCATCCGGGTGTCAATTGTAGTATATATTTTTAAGCCACTACTATACAAGTCGTAATCGTTATCTTTCAACCAGTCTTTTAGGTAATCTGCTACATATTCTCGAAAATATTGTGCTCTTCCATCGTAATTTTCTTCAACATGCACATCAAGTTTCATAGGTAACTTAGAGTATTTAATATAGTCAGCCTTTGCCAAATGTCCATGCGTTACCATATTGTATAAAACGGTATTACGTCTGTTGAGCGAGTTTGCCGGATGCAAAATTGGGTTATAATAAGTTGTAGCCTTTAGCATACCAACCAGAGTTGCACTTTGTTCTGTAGTAAGATGCTGCGGTGTTGTATTGAAATAGGTGCGAGCAGCAGTTTTTATGCCATACGCATTATTTCCGAAATCAACAGTATTAGCATACATTGTTAGAATTTCGTTCTTCGAATATATAAACTCTATTTTGTATGCAATAATCCATTCTTTGGCTTTGGCTATAAGCATTCTTAGACCAGGAATTTTACCTAATACTCCAGAGTATTCTTTATTCCTGATGTGGAACATATTTTTTGCAAGCTGTTGTGTTATTGTAGAGGCACCACGAGCTCCATCACGTGTTAAAGCATCTTTTACGGCACCACCAATCCCCATAAAGTCTACTCCATGATGGCTGTAAAAGCGTTCATCTTCAGTACTTATTAAAGCATTCCAGAATGTAGGAGTTACTTCGTTATACTTCACAGGTATACGATTTTCCTTAAATACTTACCTATTAAAACAGAGTCTGCACTATATATCTCAGATGCAGCGTAAGTTGGTGGGGTCTTTATCTCTGCAAAGCCTGGAGATTTTCCGAAGAGCCAAAGGAAATTAATATCCACCATACCCAAAAAGAGAAAAATCGATACAAAGAATGATACAATTCCCAATGCTAATTTTGTGTACCATGCACGACCTTTATATAACTTAATATACCATGGAAAGAAATTACAAAATCCTTTTATAATATTCTTGAATAATCTACTTATACTTTTCATTCGAAATAAATTTATATAGGTTGTTCCATATCAATAGTGTTATAAAGATGTTCTTTAAGCCAAATAACTATCAATATGTCTTATGATCTTTCTAATTTCATTTGGGTGAAACCAATGAATATCTTTATCTTTTCTGAACCAAGTTAATTGCTTACGAGCATATTGCCTTGTGTTACTTTGTATTTTAAAAATAGCTTCATCTAATGTAGTCAGTCCATCAAGATATTCGAACATTTCTTTATAGCCAACTGTATTTAAAGCATTTAAATTGCGGTGATTGTACATACGCAAAGTTTCATCTATGAGTCCTGATGCAACCATATTTTCAACGCGAGCATTAATCTGATAGTAAAGATCTTCACGTGGGCAATTTAAACCAATCTTTATTATATTGAATGGCCGTTCTTTCTTTGTTTTGTTCGAAAAGAAGTATAGGTTTTTCCTGTTTGAACACAAACTTCTAATGCATGAAGAACTCTACGAGGATTCTGTTTATCAACAATGTCCCAATGAGCAGGATCTAAATCTTTTAGCAAATCACAAAGTTTATTCAACCCCTCAGTCTCATACATCTTCATTAGATCTTGTCGCACCTTATTATCTATTGTTGGAATCTCGTCTATACCGTAGCAAACAGCATCAACGTACATCATCGATCCTCCAGATAAAATATACGTCGATGATGGATTTGCTTTTAACAATTCTAGTACATCTTGCTCGTAAAGACTTGCAGAGTAATAATCGTTAACGTTTTTACTCGCAACAAAATGATGCTTTACTCGTTCTAATTGTGCTTTAGTAGGCGCAGCTGTTCCAATTTGCAATTCTTTGTATATTTGCCGTGAATCAGCATTAATAATCTCAATACCATAATGCTGTGCTATATCAAGTGTTAAAGCTGTTTTACCTACACCTGTTGGACCTGTCAATACAATAAGACTTTGGATTTTCAATGCTATTTATTTAATAATTCCTCTAGACGATGCTTGAACAAATTCTATAATATGTTGAATCTCTTTTGTCATTAGCAAAGTCTCTTTTATTTTTTGTATATTCTCTTCTCGCGTGCCTTCGCCATAGATTAACCGGTATGCATTATGTATCTGGTCTATTTGCTCATTAGAAAACCCTTTGCGTCGTAGCCCAATAATATTAATGCCAGCATATCGAATAGGTTCTTTGCCTGCTATAATATAAGGTGGTATATCTTGCGAAAACCGACTCCCACCTTGAATCATAACATTACACCCGATGCTACAGAACTGATGACAGAGAACAGAGGCAGAGATAATAGCATAATCTTCTACCTTTACTTCTCCAGCTAATTTCGTTGAATTACCTATAATTATATTCGACCCGATAATGCAGTCGTGGGCAATGTGCATACTTTCCATAAAAAGATTGTTGCTGCCTACAATTGTCGTTCCCTTTGAAGCTGTACCGCGCGAAATAGTTACATTTTCACGTATTGAATTATTATCACCAATTTCACAGAGACTTTCTTCACCACGGAATTTCAAATCTTGTGGCTTGGTAGAAATACTTGCACCTGGGAAAAATTCGTTTCCGTTGCCAATTCGTGCACCTGTGTGTATTGTAACACTATTAAGCAACTTATTATTATCGCCAATTACTGTATTGTCATCAATATAACAAAACGGGCCGATGATATTATTATTACCTATCTTTGCATTTGGATGTACGAATGCTAATGGGCTAATAGTATTCATAATTCTATTTATTTATTTTTTACTATTTGAGCAGTAAATGTAGCTTCTGCTACAACATTATCACCAACAAACATATAACCTTGCATTGAACTAATTCCATGGCGTACAGGGCTTAAAAGTTCAACGCGGAATAATAAAGTATCGCCAGGAATAACCTTCTGACGGAACTTCACATTGTCTATCTTTAGGAAGTAGGTAGACCATCTCTCTGGTTCCTCTACTTGAGAAAGTACTAATAGTCCACCGCACTGTGCCATAGCTTCTATTTGAAGAACACCAGGCATAACAGGTTCTTGTGGAAAATGTCCTTGAAAAAATGGTTCATTGGCAGTAATATTCTTAACGCCAACAATTGTTGTTGCTCCCATTGCTATTACCTTATCAACGAGTTGCATAGGGTAACGATGGGGAAGAAGCTCACGTATTCGGATATTGTCCATTAAAGGCTCTTCGTTCGGATCGTAAATAGGTGCTTGAATTTCGTGCTTGCGGATATCTTTACGAATCATTCTTGCAAACTTGTTGTTCACCGTATGACCGGGTCTAGTTGCAACAATACGTCCTTTGATAGGTTTTCCTATTAAAGCTACATCACCGATAATATCTAATAACTTATGTCTTGTACACTCATTATCCCAAATGAGAGGTTTATTCTGTATATAGCCAATGCTTGTAGCATCCATGTGTGGAACTTTAAGTAAGTCGGCTAACTGATCGAGAGTTGGTTGGTCTACTTGTTTCTCGTAGATAACAATCGCATTGTCGAGATCTCCACCTTTTATAAGATTAGCTTGTAACAATGGCATAATATCTCTAACAAAAACAAACGTTCTTGCAGGTGCTATTTCATCAGCAAATTTATCAATATCGTCAAGTGTTGCAAATTGACTACTAATAAATTTAGAATCAAAAGAACACATTGCAGTTATAGAAAATTGTTCATCGGGTAAGATTGTGATGACGCTTCCTCGTTCATCTTTATACTCCATCTTTTTTCTTATAATATAATAATCTTTCGGAGCATTTTGATCTATAATACCTATTTCTTTAATTTTATCAACATACATTGCTGCTGAACCATCAAGAATAGGAAATTCTGGGCCGTTTATTTGAATTAAACAATTATCTATTCCCATTGCATATAGAGCAGCCATACCGTGTTCGATTGTGCTAACACGAGCCTCGCCTTTTGCTATTACAGTTCCGCGTTGTGTATCAACAACATTTTCTGCAATAGCGTCTATGATAGGTTGTCCCTCTAAATCAATTCGTTGAATTTTGTATCCTGTATTATCTGGAGCTGGATTAAATGTAACAGTAAGGCTTAACCCTGTATGTAAACCTTTCCCAAAGAGCGAAAAGCTTCCCTTTAGTGTTTTCTGTTTTGTTGTTTCCATATATATTATTTGTTCTTTTTCAATTCTTCAATTTCTTTCTGTAAAACGTTTATCTGCTTGTAAATCTCTGGAAGTCTTTGAAATATGACTTGTGATTTAAAATAGTTACGTGGCTCTATTGCAGGACTTCCCATAAGAGATTGATTGTCTTTTAATTTACTCAATACACCTGACTGTGCACCGAGAAAAACTTTATTTCCTATTTTCAAATGTCCAGCTATACCTACCTGTCCACCAAACATACACCATTCTCCAACTTTAGTTGAGCCTGCAATACCAACTTGTGCGCTCATAACAGTATTTGCACCAATATCTGTATTATGCGCTATCTGCACAAGGTTGTCGAGTTTTACACCTTTACGTAAATATGTACTTCCCATTGTTGAGCGGTCAATACATGTGTTTGCTCCTATCTCAACATTATCTTCTATGGTAACGATGCCTATTTGTGGAATTTTATCATAGCTATTTGTTTCTGAATTCGGAGCAAAACCAAAACCATCAGCACCTATAACACTACCAGAATGGCAAATAACATTATTTCCGATTTTGCAATTATGGTAGATGCTAACGTTAGGGTAGATAATACAATTGTTTCCTAAAGTTACATTATCCATAATAGTTGCATGGGGATATATCATACTGTTATCTCCAATAACAACTCCATCGCCTATATATGCAAAAGCACCAATATATACATTCTTGCCTATGGTTGCCTTTGGAGAAATAAACGCTAACGAATCTATCCCTTGTTTTCTTGGCTTCATACTTTCATATAGTTGTAGAAGCTTTGCAACACAATCGCGCGCATTTTTTACACGTATCAATGTAGCTTTTGTAGGCTTCTCTATCTTTATACTTTCGTCTACGAGAACTATAGAACATTCAGTTTCGTATATATAATGAGTATATTTCGGATTTGCCAAAAAACTTATAGCACCGTGTTTTCCTTCCTCTATCTTTGCGAAAGTACTAATGGTTGCTTTTTCATCGCCTTCTACGCTTCCTTGTATAAATTCTGCGATTTGTTTTGCGTTAAATTCCATTCTATATAATAAATGATAAATGCTTGTTAGTGCAAAGATAACAAACTTTTGTTATATTCGATGATAACAAAAGTAATATTTACGAATTTTTTTAGATAATAGTTCTACGTTTAAAATCTCAGATGCTTCTGTTATATCTTTTAAACTACCATCTTTTGATAATATGCTAATACGGTCGTCGTTGATATCGTACATGTCTTTTTGTATTGTATCAATCTGCATTAGGTAGTTGCTTTCTTCTTCTGAGATTCCTAAGTGGTTGCAAATTTGCTCTTTACGTCTGTTTACTTGTTCTTGTGAAATTGGCTCATCGTGAATCTCTACTTTAAAGAGTTTACGATTGATAAAATCATCAGCAAGAAGTGATAGTATTTTATCTTCTGATTTTTGCCATACTTTTATAGCACTCCATAAGTCGCTGTCATCTAAATTTAAGTAATGTTGCAGCGTTTCTTCATTATCTTTAAAGTATTTTGCATTAACATCGTTATCAAGAAAGAAGATTAAAGCAGGAGAAGCAAATAATTTATATCCATCTTTTAATAGTTTTTTAGCTCTAAGTAATAAACTGATTAAAAGCTTTTCGTATCCAACTGTAGCTTTATGTAAATACACCTGCCAATACATTAGACGGCGAGAGGTAAGGAAATTCTCTATTGAATAAATTCCCTTGTCATCTATTACTAAGGTATCGTCTACAACATTCAACATTTTTATAATTCGTGCCGAACCTATATTACCTTCAGTTACTCCTGTAAAAAAGCTATCTCGCTTGAGATAGTCAAGCCTATCCATATCAAGTTGGCTACTGATTAATTGATGCAGGAAACGCTTTGGATAATCATTCTTGAAAATCTTAATAGCAAGATTAAGTTCACCATTCATTTCTTGGTTAATACAATTCATTACCATTAAAGATATCTCTTCGTGTGTTATCCCTTTGATTAATGTATTCTCGAGCACATGGGAGAAAGGACCATGTCCGATGTCGTGCATTAAGATGGCAGCTTGAACAGCTTCTGCTTCGCTATCGAAAATAAAGACACCTTTATGTTGCAAAGATAGAGTAGCTTCACTCATTAAATGAAATGCTCCTAATGAATGCTGAAACCTTGTATGTTGAGCGCCTGGGTAAACAACAGTAGTTAGCCCTAACTGCTTTATACGAGTTAAGCGTTGCATGAATGGGTGCTTAACAATATTCAAAAGTAGTCCTGATGGAATTCTGATAAATCCAAAAACAGGGTCGCTTATAATTTTACTGCCACTCATGTAACGCTTATCTTCTGAATTATTCTTTTAGTCTATCAAGTTCTATTGCCATTTCTTGCTGTAGTTCTTTTGCCTTCTCTCCTGCAATTTCGGCAAAGTTTTCATCTGCACTTGCATAAATAATGCCTCTTGAAGAGTTTACCAAAAGTCCACAATCCTTATTTATTCCATATTTACATACTTCTTGTAGACTTCCACCTTGAGCACCTACTCCTGGTACTAAGAGAAAACTATTAGGAGCCAATTTTCGTATATCAGCAAACAAGCTTCCTTGTGTTGCACCTACAACAAACATTAAATTTTCTGTTGTGCCCCATTCTTGAGACTTAGTCAACACTCGTTCGAATAAGCACATACCCTCTTTATCTTCAAACAACTGAAAATCGTGGCTTCCTTTATTGCTGGTTAGTGCAAGAAGAATAACCCATTTTCCTTCATATTCCAAGAAAGGCTTTACAGAATCTTCCCCCATATATGGAGCTATGGTAAGTGCATCTACATTATACTCCTTAAAGAATGTTTGTGCATACATCTTTGATGTGTTTCCAATATCTCCACGTTTGGCATCAGCTATTATGAAGTGTTGGGGATAGTTTTCTTTCAAATATGTTATTGTCTTTTCAAACGCCTCCATACCTTTAATCCATAGCATTCGTAAAATGCTAAATTAGGTTTATATGCAATACTATAAGGAGCCGTAGCATCGATTATGGCTTTATTAAAAGAAAAAATAGGGTCCTCTTCATTTAACAGAAACTTAGGAACCTTATTTAAATCGGTATCAAGTCCTACACAAAGAAACGATTTCTTTGTAAATATTTGCTCTATTAATTGTTTTCTCTCCATACTTATTAATTCTTATACTTTAGTTTCAAACTACGACATATTTGTTACTTGCGTAAGTTTGATAAGTTATTTGCAGAGTTAAATTTTTATACTAAAAAAGGGGCAAATGTTATTATTGCCGAAAGTATATTTTGTGTCCCACGAAAGTACATTTTGTCATCATCTCTGTCTACTATACCCGTGGATAAAGATTTCTTCAATATTATGCAATAACTTACAACTCTGTTTCCTTTAATTTTTCTGCGTTTCTGCAACAGTTAGTGCATCTATCATGTCTTGAATTTCGCCATTCATGAAGTTTGGTAAATCATGAGTAGTAAAACCTATACGATGGTCGGTTACGCGCCCTTGTGGATAGTTGTATGTGCGTATCTTGGCAGAACGGTCTCCGGTAGATACAAGACTTTTACGTCTGTTTGCAATGTCATTTACATATTTCTGATGTTCACGATCGTATATAAATGTACGCAATCTTGATAAGGCTCTTTCCTTATTCTTAGGTTGGTCGCGGGTTTCGGTACATTCTATAAGGATTTCTTCCACCTCACCTGTATTAGGATTTTTCCATGGATAACGTAAACGAACTCCCGATTCCACCTTATTTACATTTTGACCTCCCGCACCGCTCGAACGGAAAGTATCCCATTTAATGTCGCCTTCGTTAATGTTTACTTCAAATTTATCAGCTTCTGGAAGTACGGCAACTGTCGCTGCAGATGTCTGCATACGACCTTGCGTATCGGTAGAAGGAACGCGCTGCACACGGTGGACACCTGACTCATATTTCAAAATTCCATAAACGCCAGCACCAGCAACAGCAAAATCAATTTCTTTAAATCCACCAACAGTTCCTTCCGAAACTGATGTTATAGATAGTGTCCAGCCTTTCTTGTCGCAGTATCGTTTGTACATATTGAAAATATCACCAGCGAACAATGCAGCTTCGTCTCCGCCTGCTCCTGCTCTGATTTCCATTTGTACGTTTATCATCTTCTGGATCTTTAGGAACAAGTAAAAGCTTAATTTCTTCTTCAAGCTTTGGTTGCAGTTCTTCGTTCTCACTCAGCTCCATTCTTGCCATTTCTTTCATTTCTGGATCGGTTTCGTTGGCAAGAATGTCTTTAGCTTCAGTGATTGTAGCAAGGCAATTTATATATCGCTTACGAGCGTTCATAATATCACCAAGATCTTTGTATTCCTTAGTGAGCTTTACATATCGTTGTTGGTCGCTTATTACGTCAGGGTCTGTAATGAGCGTAGAGACTTCTTCAAAACGTGCTTCAAGTCCATCTAGTTTTTTTAATATATTATTCTCCTCTGGCATATCTTTTTTCTATTGTTATTTTGTATAGATGTATAGAATATTACTGTTTAATAATTAAATTCTCCGAATTCGCTTTTGATAGTTAAGCTCTTTTTACCTTCTTCAATATGACCGATAACTTGTGCATCAATATTGAATTCCTTGCTAATAGCAATAATAGAATTAGCCATTTCAGGGCTGACATAAATCTCCATTCTGTGTCCCATATTGAAAACTTGGTACATTTCTTTCCAATCTGTTCCGCTACATTCCTTTATAGCTTTAAATAGGGGAGGTACAGGGAACATATTATCCTTTATTACTTTGCAGTTATCATTTACAAAGTGTAGAACTTTTGTTTGTGCTCCACCCTGTGCAATGTACCATTCCGTGAATCTTGCTACGATACTCATCAAGTATTTGCTTAATTACTGGAGCATAGGTACGGGTAGGGGAGAGAACCAATTCTCCAGCATTTAAAGGACTGTCTTCTACAGCATCAGTAAGTTTATATTTACCACTATAAACAAGTTCATTAGGCACAGCGTGGTCGAAACTCTCAGGATACTTTTCGGCTAGATACTTTGAAAAAACATCATGGCGTGCACTCGTAAGACCATTACTGCCCATTCCTCCATTATACTTCTTTTCATAGGTTGATTGTCCTGTCGAACTTAAACCAACGATAACATCTCCTGGACGAATATTTGCATTATCAATAACATCAGAGCGTTTCATTCTACAAGTAACAGTAGAATCTACAATGATAGTACGCACTAAGTCTCCTACGTCCGCAGTTTCTCCACCAGTAGGATAAATACCTATTCCCATTTCTCTCATTTCTGCCAACAACTCGTCTGTACCATTTATTATGGCAGATATAACTTCTCCAGGAACAAGCATCTTGTTACGTCCGATAGTAGATGATACTAGAATATTATCAACAGCACCAACACACAACAAATCGTCTGTATTCATAACTATGGCGTCTTGCGCTATACCTTTCCATACACTTAAATCGCCTGTTTCTTTCCAGTACATATAAGCCAAGGACGATTTTGTACCAGCACCATCGGCATGCATTATGTTGCAGTATTCCTCGTTACCTCCCAAGATATCTGGAATGATTTTGCAAAATGCTTGTGGGAAAATTCCTTTATCTATATTCTTAATAGCGTTATGTACGTCTTCTTTAGCAGCACTAACGCCACGCATTGCATATCTATTATTCATTTCTTTAGTACTATTCTCCGATTTTCTTATTTTTCTTTACTATTCCATATATCCCAGCTTGCGAAAGCTTGTAAAAGTAACATTTCTAATCCGTTCTTAACAACAGCACCATATTCTTTACCCTTTGCCATAAAACATGTAACATTAGGATTATAAAGCAAATCGTATAAGAGGGTATGATTATCCATAGCCTCGTATGGAAGTGGCAAACATTCATCTACGTTCGGATACATTCCCACGGGAGTACAATTTACTATTACATTAAATTCTTTTATTATTTTGGGAGACAAATCGTTGTAGGTTAATACATCTATATTTTTACGTCTTGAAACGCATTTCGTTTCAATGCCTAAAGATTTTAATCCATAACATACAGCTTTAGAAGCACCACCAGTGCCTAATACTAAAGCCTTTTTATGGTAGCGCTCTAATAGGGGTTCTATGCTTTTTGTGAATCCTATAACGTCTGTGTTATACCCCTTAAGATGTGTTTTATTGCCAAAATGATCGACGCGAATAACATTTACTGCGCCAATAGCTTTTGCTTCTGGACTCAAAGAGTCGAGATACTTTATGATTTGTTCCTTATAAGGTATCGTAACATTAAGTCCTTTTAAATTTGGAGTTGTATCAATAATTTCTAAAAGGTCTTCGATTGATGAAATTTCATAATTATTATACTCAGCATCTATTCCTTCATTTTGAAATTTCTCATTGAAATATCCCTCTGAAAAAGAATGTTCTAATGGATAACCAATCAGTCCATATTTGTCCATAAGCAACTAATTTTATTTTTCAGCAATATACATAGTGCAGATTCCAAATGTTAAACGTGTAAAAGACGTTTTAGTAAAACCTGCACTTTGAAGTATACTCATCATGGTTTCACCTTGTGGAAATGCAGCTATAGTTTTATTTAAGTAATCGTATGCACTGCTATCTTTTGAAATTAAGCGTCCATAAAATGGTAGAACAACCTTTGAATATATTTTAAAAAGTTGTTTCATTGGGAACGATATAGGTGTTGTAAGCTCTATAATGCATAAGTGTCCACCTTTTTTTAAGACTCTATACATTTCTCCAAGTCCTTTCTCAAGGTCCTGAAAATTACGAATTCCAAAAGCGGCTGTTACAGCATCGAAAGTATTGGAAGGGAATGTTAGGTTTAGACAATCCTCTTTCTGAAATGAAATAATACCATCTAAACCTTCTTCCTTAACTTTTTGTCTGCCAATTTCCATCATTTTGTCAGAAATATCAGCACCGATAAGTGTTTTTGGTAAAAGCATCTTTGCTGACATAATTGCAAAATCACCAGTCCCAGTTGCAATATCAAGTATTGTTTTAGGAGAAAATGGAGCGAGCCTTCTAATGGCTTTTTTACGCCAACTTTTATCTATATTCCATGACAACCGATGATTTAAGGTATCGTAGGTCGAAGCAATATTATCAAACATTTCTTCGACCACCTTACCTTTTTCATCAGTGCTATTATAGGGTTTTATTTTCTCTTGATTATACACGCTGATGTCTATTAATATCTTGCAATTTTATTTTGGAAATCTCTTATTTTCTTGCTGCTAGATATTGGCTCACATTCTTCTCAATCCGTTCTGCTAAATCTGTTCCGTCATCAACTTTCACAAAAGGTTCTCCTGTGATATGTTCGTAGAGTTCAATATACCTGTCGCTAACACTTTTTGCATACGCATCTGTTATTTCGGGCATTTTTTGTCCTGGTTCGTTCATAAAGTTATGCTCTATCAACCATTGTCTAACGAATTCTTTAGAAAGTTGCCTTTGTGGTTCGCCTTTAGCTAATTTCTCTTCATATCCATCAGCATAAAAGTATCTACTAGAATCTGGTGTATGTATTTCGTCTATTAAATAGCATTTACCGTTGCGTTTGCCAAATTCATATTTAGTATCAACAAGAATAAGACCTTTTTGTGCAGCAATTTCTTGTCCACGTGCAAAAAGTTTTCTTGTCCAGTCTTCAATTATATTGTAGTCTTCTTCTGAAACAATGCCTTGCTTAATTATTTCTTCCTTGGAAATATTCAGGTCATGACCTTCGTCTGCTTTAGTAGTTGGTGTAATAATTGGTTCAGGGAAACGTTCATTTTCTTTCATGCCATCAGGAAGCTTTACTCCACAAATTTCTCTGCAGCCAGCTTTATATTCTCTCCATGCAGAGCCTGTAAGGATTGAACGAATAATCATCTCCACTTTAAATCCTTCGCATTTCAATCCTACTGTAACCATAGGATCGGGAGTTGCCAATTTCCAATTAGGACAGATATCTGAAGTTAGATCTAAGAATTTTGAAGCTATTTGGTTCAAAACTTGCCCTTTGAAAGGTATGCCTTTGGGTAGTACTACATCGAAAGCGGAGATACGATCGGTTGCAACCATAACAATTAAATCATCGTTAATGTCGTATACATCACGAACTTTTCCGTGATAAACATTCTTCTGTCCTTCGAACTTGAAATCGGTTTTAATCAATGCATTCATAATTTTATAATTTTATGGAGTTGTTTTGTTTTTTGCTTTATCGTGTTCATCGTAAGCATTAACAATTTTTGTTACGAGTTTATGCCTTACTATATCTTTTTGGCTGAGTTTAACTATTGCTATTCCTTCTGTATCATTAAGTATTTCTACAGCTTCTTTTAGTCCACTCTTTTGATGGTAAGGAAGGTCTATCTGTGTTAAATCGCCTGTTATTATCATCTTCGAGTTCATTCCCAATCGTGTGAGAAACATTCTTATTTGTGCTGTTGATGTGTTTTGTGCTTCGTCGAGTATAATTATAGCATCGTTCAATGTTCTTCCTCGCATAAATGCAAGTGGAGCGATTTGTATAATGTGTTTATCTACCATATCTTGAAGCTTAACAGCTGGAATCATATCCTCTAAAGAATCGTATAATGGCTGAAGATAAGGGTCAATCTTCTCTTTCATATCGCCGGGTAAAAAGCCTAATTTCTCTCCGGCTTCGACTGCTGGACGCGAGAGTATTATTTTTTTTACTTCTTTTGCTTTTAAAGATTTAACGGCTAGTGCAATGCTTAAATAGGTTTTACCTGTACCTGCGGGTCCTACTGCAAACACCATATCGTTCTTATTGAAAGCATCGACTAACATTTGTTGATTATTAGAGCGACTTTTTATTGGTTTTCCTGAAACTGAATAAACCAATACTTCTTTTTCGGCACCTATCTTGGTTTGTTTTCCATTTACAATATCAAGAATATCTTTTTCGCTTATAACGTTATACGTTGAAATATGTTTGCGCATATTCTCAATATCTTCTTCTAATTTTGCCATTTGCTCTTCGTCTCCCAAAATTCGTATCACATTGTCGCGAGCAACAATTCTTACTTTTGGGAAGAGAGACTTTATCATCTGTAGATGCGCATTACCAACGCCATAGAAAACTACGGGGTCAATATCATCAAGAACAATATGTTTTTCTATCAATTTCTTTCACTAATTTTAATATTGCTGCAAAGTTAATATAAAAAGGTGAACCATACAAATATTTATTATGCCTTATAAGGTGAATTATCAAAAAATAACTACCCATAAAATCAGCCAATAAGCGTAAAATTATGAAGAAGTTTTTAGGAAAATTTCTTCGGTATTGCGAAAATCACTTCTTCACTAGAAATCTGTTTATTTTCTCTTTTATAGAATTAACAGATGCTATCGTTTATCTGCACTCTTTATATCTGTTTTCTCTATGGCGTAGAGCCTAAATAAAGCTTTTTCCTAGTCTGAATTCTCATTACTTATTGCACACTTCTTTGCGTCTATCTTTATAATCTGCATTTACGTATTGTTTCTGTTCTAATTATTCACGTATTTGTTTCCATTTATATACTATTATGTATCAACGCAATACTGATTAGACACTATTATTTACACGTAAGTAAAACTTTATTTACGTGTAAGTAAAACTTTATTTACGTGTAAGTAGAACTTTACTTACGTGTAAATAAAACTCTACTTTGCTTTCGTAAATAATGTTTATTGCCTATAAAAACGTTATGGATATATATACGGAACGAAGGAATGTTGTGATGAAATTATTGCTTGTTCGTATTGCAGTACTTCTTTATGCACTATCTAAATTCTGTTCCTAAATGTATGGTTGGCTTATTGAGTGTTATTTTTCTATGTTAAAACATTGTATTTCTATCTTGAATGTTATAAAAAAATACCTACCTTTGTATCTATGAAAGTGAAAAGGAAGATAACGAAAAATAATTTTTTATTTGGGTTTATGGCTATAACTGTTTTTCTTGCGGTTGTTAGAGTTATATTCCCTTCAATTGCGAAAGACTCTAATTCTGTTAAAGGTAAGGCTCTATCCGTTGATACTACGCACTTAACTTCGGGAATTATTAGAACTGCAGAGATTACGGATCAGAATGATTCTATTTCTCAGTATTTTGTACCAATAAGCCAGCTTACACATTTTTTTGATAATAACAATAAAGTGGTAAAACATCGCATTATAGGTGTTGCAAATTACGATAAGAGTTTTCCAGATTCGCAATATGTACAATTAGAATCGTCTAAGAAGTATGCTGTAAAAGCAGTTTTAAATAGGCAAGATGCAGAATTGCGGAAGAAAGAGCTTGTATACATTGGTAGCAACCCTTTCTTTGTTGTAAAACGTTTGTCGAGTAGCATTCCATATCTTGTGCCAAAAGCTTCTATTTTGCTCCAAGATATAGGACGAAACTTTTTCGATAGTCTTCAAGTGAAAAATATTCCACTTACAAAATTGTTGGTTACAAGCGTTCTGCGTACAAAAGAAGATGTAAGAAAATTAAGACGTTATAATCATAATGCAACCGAAAATAGTTGTCATCTATATGGAACAACATTCGATATAGCTTACAATAAGTATTCGCCCATAACTCGCTCTGTACGCGATGATACTTTGAAATGGATTTTAAGCGAAGTTCTTAACGATTTACGTAAGCAGGGACGTTGCCACATTAAATACGAGAAACATCAAGGTTGCTTCCATATAACAATCCGATAATGTGGTATACAAATATTGAATTGCACATACCTACAATGTTTATTTTTGGTATGTGCAATTCTTTCTGCTGTATTTATTTTTCTCCTTCTTTAATATCCTCTATACTAATAGTAGGTTTAAGAAGTCCAGCACGTATTAAGATGTTAGCTATTTCTCCATCATCAGCTCGTCTGTAAATACTATAAGCATATCGTGGTTTGCCATTCGGAAAAACTCCCATAGGTTGTAGTATTTCCATTGCCCCTTCTGACAAAGCTAATATTTCTATATCGTTAAAATCTTTTATTGATAGTCGATTATTCTTTGCATCATACTTGTAATCATACTCGTAGCTAACAGTTTTTCCATTAGCCGACGAAAAAAAGAATGTGTGGCATTTCCCATCTTTAAAGTAATAGTTAATAGGACTCTGCCCCAGTATTGACCGATAGTAATCTTTGCTATCCAATTCACCATTTTCTAATACTATTCTAGTAGAAATCCATACAAGCCACCATGTGCTACTAATTCATTGAATTCTTCTACAGAAATCTTTTGTTTATTCTTCACAGAGCATTCACCTTTCTGATTAATTACGAACTTCACATTAGGAGTAAGATTCATTACTTGCATTTCTGTTTGTTGTTTAGGAGTTTTACATGCATAAATGCCCATTACCACTGCGGTAGAGGAAATGATAAATGATAGTTTCCGCAAAATTGCTTTTTTATTCATAGTTATATTTGTTGTTTCTTGTAATATCTATTGTCTTATTTTATAGAGAGTAGGAGAGAGCATTAAGTTCATCTCACTATACCCGTAGCAAATTAAGTTCTACTTTTAGCTATGCAACATTTTTATTTTACCATTATACTATAGTAAACGTATATTGCTAAAAATATAGTAATATCGCAATCCACTTACTTTAATGTTATAAAAGAGAACTCATAGATTCAGCATTTGATATGGCAAAAATACAAATAAAATCTAAGAAACTCACCCTTTTGCACTAATATTCCCAAATTAGCATAGTTGCAATTGTAGAAATGGAATATTAAAACAAGAGTAAATAATAAGGTTTCAACTAGTATTTACAATGAATTGGCTTTTCTTTATTTCGCCACGCACGATATAGTTTAAATAGCAAATGCTATCGTATTGTCTATCTTTATTCAATGCCTATAAGTTTACGCCAACCACCCATTCCAAAATTTACATAATCGGTAATAATACCATTTATTTCTACTTCAGTTAGTCCCTCGTGTGTAACAATATACCTAATAACACTTGCCCACAATCCGCACATAATACGAACAAAGTGTGGCGATATATTTGTATTAATGTGTGAAGATAAATTTTTAATATTTGCCAAATAAGCTATTCCGTCAGAATATGCCGTTTCCAACAATCTGTCAAAATCGTTTTCTAATGATGTTCCAGCAGTTTCAAAGATAAGCATATAAAGCTCTTTACGAAAAGGAATAATAAGTGATGACACTTGTTGGTACATCATATCATAGTAAACTTGATTATGGAAGATGTCGATAGATACATATTCTTCGCTAATAGACTTATTATGATAATCTTTGAAGGCTGTGAATAAAGGGGCAAGAACAGCCCTCAGTAAGTCGTCCTTGCCCTTATAATAATTATACACATTGCCTACTGCTACATTTGCTTTACTAGCTATGGTTTTAATAGATGTATGTTTTACACCATTATTTATAAACTCTCTACTTGCTACAGCAAGAATTTGGTTTCGTATTTCGTCTTTCTGTATTTGCATCGATTATTATTTTATAGTAAGTAGGCTATACTTCTATCCTTATTCTACGAAGCTATAAAAGAAACTAGGGTTTCCTTTTACCTGTATAATAGGGCCTGCTACTTCTTTTGTTGCTGGGTTGTAAGTGTAGAAACCGTTAGCCTTCTTATTAGCACTGCCAAATACAATCAGATTTTTATATTTACCAACGGCTATACCCTGTGGGTTAGAAATTTCCATTCCATTGATAACACTCAATGTTTTCTGTTGCAAATCTATTATGATAGGAACATTGGTTAAACTAATATAAGGATTGCTCATTCCATTTGGATCTAAACCAAACGAGTTCGCATAAGCATATACTTTTCCGTTTCCACCATAACAAATAGTAGCAAAGAAATCGGCAAATTTTGTTGTTAATCCTCTTACTTCAGTATTATCTAATCGAATACAATAATCGGGGTCAATATCAGTAGTTCCGTTCTTAATACGTGCAATTCCACCATGTAAGCCTGGAATAAAACCAAACGAACCTATACAATTTATATATATATCGTTATTTTCGTCTACAAAGATTGAACCTGGATCTATTGGACGTGTAGCAAAGCTCATACCTAATGATGTATTCACAATATGCTTTTCCACTTTATCTGTTTTTGTGTCTATTACAGCCAACTCTATATTGTTACGTGTTGGCATATATTGTGCATTCATTTGGTTAAGTCCAACAAAAAGTTTACCATCTCTAATAACCATAGATGCTGGAGAAACATTTGTATCCGCTTGTTTCAAGCTATTTAAATCAATCTCTCCAATGCGTGTCATAGTAGTAGGATTAAACACAAGTATAGTTCCCAAACCTTGTAAGCTAATGTATGCTTTCTCGTTATTTAGTTCGGTAACACAACACGCAGCAGCCTTTGGTGGTATTGGCATTGTTCCTTTTTTGCTCCATTTATTATCAGCATTGATTTTGTAACATATTAATTCGGCTTTTGTATTGCCCATATAGTCTGGAAGAACATAGATATTTCCCGATTTAGCTACAATGGGTGTTGTACCGAAACCTACTGGTATACCGTTGGTATTGTCATAACTTCCAGGTTGTAAATCTGGAAGACATTGCATATAAACACTACCATTGTTTCCTTCAGGATTAGTGATACCAGCTGTAAAAATTATGCCTTTAAATGGTTTCTCATTTACTCCATTAGGTTTAGGTTCATCGCTGTTGTTGCATGAACAAACAAAGGCCATCATTGTGATGACTGTGAAGATGATTTTTAAGTTTCTCATAATTCTATCTTTTATTAATTAATTATTTAAATAGGTATCTTATCTTTATTCCTATGTAGCGTCCAGGTAACGGACGGTTTAATTCGGACATTGTACGACGATTGGTTAGATTCTTTGATTTTAATGTAATTGTCCAACGGTCGTTGCAGAAGCTATATTCTAGGGCTGCATCCATTGTTATTGAGGTTGGAATTTTACGTTCTTGATACTTACTAACTTCAAAGTCGTAAAAGTATTGATGTATATATGAAGCATCGAGGAGTAATCTAATATTTTGCCCGTGTCCACCAAAGATATTTTCTTTGTGTATTTCGGTACCAAAGTTAGCTAATAGGTAAGGCACATTTGGAATGCGCATATTGCGTGTAGGATTCTCAACTTCTGTTCCTGGAATTGTTTTTCGCATATCACGAAGATCTTGATAGGTTCCGTTTGCATAGATATAGAGTAGAGGACAGATATCTCCTTTAGCCTCCAATTCTATTCCTCTTGTGCGTACACTGCCAAAGTTACGATAGCGTGCCATTGTAGGGATCATATCGGGAGTAAAGCGTATCATATCCTTCAATTGATTATAGAAGCCATTCAGCTCTATTTCTATAAGTCCACCATCGGTTTTTATATGGCGATAAAGAATACCCAAATTTATTCCCGACGTGCGTTCTGGTTTCAATGCTGGTGAGGCAAGTATAGAGTAACCATTACCAATAAGTTCTTCGCTAGTAGGTATGCGTACTTCAGAGTTAAATGAAAATTTAATCATTAAATCGTTTGAAAACTTATAGCGCATAGCGTCACTGAAGCCGAAAAAGTTTTTAGATATCTTTACTGGTTGAGGTTCTTTTACGGAATAAATATCTATACTGCGAGAATGAGATGAGAATAAGAAGTTTTTCAATGTGAACGCATTTTGAAAACGTCCATTAAACAACGTCAAATCGTACGAAAGTCCTACGGTCATTGTTTTCATCTTACTTGGGAAGTTTGCACGGAATCCCAACGATTTATCCATTAAAGAGTCGTTTGGGTATAGAGAGTTTTGGTCTGCGTAAATATTTAGGTTCACTGCATGGTGCATATCAATAGTATAAGCCATATTAAGTTTAGCAGTCAGCTCGTTAGATTTATTGTTTCCATCTGATGCAAAGTTATTTTGTTCACCTCCAAATGGAGAAACTGGGGGAAGAGTTTTTCCATCCCAATCGTAACGATGCATTGCTTTATCGCATAATCCATATTTACCAGATACATATCCTGCATCAAAATCGAGGTCCAATCCATCTAAAAAGAAATTCTTACGTTTCAGAGTCAAAGCCGTAACATAGTTTATAGAATGGTTGTAAGCCTCGCGTATATCGAGATCAATACCTTGTATTTCTTGTTTAGTTCTTAATAGAATAAGCTCCCATTTCATTTCATCGAACCACCACTTAGTTGCTTTTATAGATATGCCACCCATAATCTTCTTAAAACTATCATGATTTCGTTCTACAACACGTCCGTCCAAATTAGCTAAAGCCATTTTGTAGTTGTTCTTAGCAAATGATACGACTCCACCCATTCCAAATTGTAAGCCACTTTTATGATTAGTACGCTTTAGAACTGTAGATATTTGGTGCGTATTGAATGAACCTATTTCGTAAGAGAAGTCTAAATAAACGGGTGGATATTCCTTTGTAACCACATTGACAGCTCCTCCTAATGCCGAACCACCGAATTTGTAAGGCACTATACCTTTATATACTTCAATTCGTTCTATCATATTTGTGGGGATATCGTTTAATGCCACGAAGTTGCTTAGCTGCGACATAGGCGTTTCGTCTATATATATTCCCATTCGCTTTCCTTCCAATCCACGAACAGATATTCGAGATGCACTTCCCATACCACCAGTATTTCGCACTGTAACTCCTACGGTTCTGGCAAGTACGTCGTTAATATTAGAGGCTGTACCTTGTAGTTGTTGTTGTCCTATTACAGATATAGGCATAGCCGATTCGCGTAACTTCCGAATTTCACTCCGAGTAGTTACTGTAACTCCTTCTAACATATTTTCTGTAGGAGTTAATTGTATGTTTACACAAACAGAATCAGATAAGTTTATATTTTTTCTTTCTGTTTTGTAACCTATGTGTCTCACTGTTAGTGATGTTTTTAGTAACTTGTGCACACTTACTTTATAGTATCCTTGTGCGTTGGTGGCAATCCCATTACTATTTGCAGCAACAGAAACCCATGCATCAACAATAGGACTACCGGTATTGGCATCTGTTACTTGTCCGCATATAACTGTTTCTTGTGCAGAGAGTGTTAATATAGAAAATAGACAAAGTATGGTCAAGAAGATCTTCTTCCAATTATATTGCGAATTGGAACACAATTTTCTGTTTCTTAAAGCTCTCTTTTTAATTATTATATTATTCATAATTTAGATAAGATAAAAACGAATATAATTCATAGCTATTCAAAAATAAAAATGCGTTGTCTGTAATTTTGACAACGCATCTTTAGACATAGGAGTTTCCCCATACTTTTTATTTTTCTTACTTTTTTTAATAGCATCTAGAATTCTATAAATTGTATAATAGATATTTTGGTTGCAAAGATAGAGTAAATATTCAATATGTCCAATACCTAAAAATGAGTAAATTTTATATTTCAAACATAAATGATGAGTTAATATAGGCTTAGACGTAATAGACATTTGATAGACTGAAATAAATAACCTAGTAAATATCCATTACACCTATTTCCATTTTCTAAGATTTATAGTAGGGTATAAATAATGTAGATAAATAGTTAACACAAAAAAGGTTGTAAATCTTTTGAATTACAACCTTTTCCTATTAATCTTAAATTTTAATTACTTTACTTTTTCAACAATAGCCTTAAATGCTTCTGGGTTATTTGCTGCAAGGTCAGCGAGGACCTTACGATTTATCTCTATATTAGCTTTATGTAATGCACCCATCAACTGACTATAACTCATATCGTAAAGACGAGCAGCTGCATTGATTCGTTGAATCCAAAGTGCACGGAATGTGCGCTTTTTATTTCGACGATCACGGTAGGCATAGGTTAAACCTTTCTCGTAAGTATTTTTTGCAACTGTCCAAACATTTTTACGGGCACCATAATATCCCTTTGTCTTTTTGAGAATTCTTGTTCTTCTTGCTTTTGAAGCAACATGATTTACTGATCTTGGCATAGTTTTTCTTTCCTTTTAAATTGTTAGACTAATGTTTATTAACGCAGATTTAACAAGTCTCTCACCTGTTTCATGTTGCTATTATCCACAATTGCACTGTGAACAAGATTTCTCTTTTGTTTCTTTGTTTTCTTAGTCAGAATGTGACTGTGGTAAGCACGATTACGCTTTATCTTACCTGTACCTGTGAAGCTAAATCTCTTTTTTGCTCCAGAGTTTGTTTTTTGCTTTGGCATTTTTCTAAATTGTTAAAATTATTATTTATATTCATCTGTGGCAACGTATTACCAGGACGTTACGCACAGGTATTATCAGTTCTTTTTAAAAGACACGTTTAATCTTTTATTCATTCTTAAGTTTATCGAGTGCAACAGAACCATTTTTTGCATTTGCAAAAAGTCCATTGTCAATATTCTCCTTACCTTCTTTATCTGAACTTTTGGCAGCCTCATTCCTTTTGGCTGCATCTGCTGCTTCTTCACGATCTCTACGTTGCTGGCTCTTTTTAGTAACACCGGCTTTTTTAGGAGAAAGGTAGAGAAACATTTTCTTCCCTTCGAGCTTCGGCAACTGTTCTACTTTTGCTAGTTCTTCTAGATCATTAGCAAAACGTAACAATAAAACTTCGCCTTGTTCTTTAAATAGGATAGAACGACCACGAAAGAAAACGTATGCTCTTACTTTATTTCCTTCATTAAGGAATTCTTGTGCATGTTTTAATTTAAACTGATAATCGTGTTCATCAGTCTGTGGTCCGAAACGTATTTCTTTTATATCTTGCTTTACCTGCTTTTGCTTCATCTCTTTCTGATGTTTCTTTTGCTGGTAAAGAAATTTAGAATAGTCGATGATACGGCAAACTGGTGGTTGTGCGTTCGGGGATATTTCGACTAGGTCTACACCCTCTTTGCGAGCAATGTCCAATGCTTGACGAGTAGACATCACTTCTGCATTACCTTCATTTACCACACGTACTTCTCGTGCATGAATTTGTTCATTCACACGATACTGAAACTTCATTTTGTCATTTTTCATCAACTATAATATAGTTTTATATTATTAAACGCCTGCAAAGATACTGCTTTTGCTATAATTGACCAAATTTTTGTTCTATTTTATTTGTGATATCTGTATGAATCTGTTGTGAGAATAGAATTATTTCTTTAGAGCTAAATTATAATTATAATACTTTGTGATTCCTGTTATATCTTCAATTATTTCGATGAAGGGAGGAAAAATGATATCTTCATGTTTGAGTATTCCCTTCGTCTCTAGTATTTGTAAACCTTTATATGGATCTATGAAGGTGTCTAATTCAAAGAATTGTCCTTTCCAAATGAATGTTTCTCGCATTTTATGTATAGGTTGTCTATACGGATCTGCTTGCCGAAGTAATGATTCATATAGGTTATTATCAATTTGTCGTTCGGTTTCAACTTGCTCATTATTAGATAGGATCTTTTTTGTGGTATGAACATTTACAGTAAGTCCATTTAAAATTCGCCGTCTCAATCGAACCTCACTATACGGCTCAGATGTTAAATAAGTTTGTGTTATTTCACTTACTATTGCCTCGGGAATATTATCTTTCAGTCGTATAATATACTTTCTTTCTTCAACTGCCTGACGTGGAATTTCTAAAACATCAGAAATTTCCTGTAATACTCTTTCTAGCTTGGTTTCAAAATCTTCATGGTTATTTATTACACGTAGATGTGGATGTTCTGACCATGCCTGAATGACTTTCTTATCAAGTATACGTGCTAATTCAATGCCATCTGTTCGTTTATTGTTTGTAGCAGTTGTATAAAATTGTTCAGCACCATCTGCTGCACTTACAAGATGTAAAACTGCATCATAACGAGAACGCAACATCTCGTTATTCATCTTTACATCGGATATTATTTGATTCCAGAGTACTGGATTCATATAGGCAGAGATATCCATTGCTCCTCGATCGCAAACGATAAGAACAGGTTGCTTGACACTCTTTGCCATTTGTAAGAATTTATCTTCTAAAGCTATTTGCATCTCTAAGGTTGCTTTTTCGCCTTCGTAAAATAAATCTTTATTATCTGTGAGATAATCCATTCCTGCTTGTAAGAATAGAGTAGGTAACTCTGGTATAATGAACACCTTATATCCAATGCTAGAGAAGTGTTCCATTATTTTAACTAAAGCAGTGGTTTTACCAGCACAAGGACCTCCTGTTAGTACTATTTTTTTCATAGAAAAGAAAATCCCTCACATCTGTAAAGATGAAAGGGATTATGCTATAATGTGTTTAATAAATCTATATAAATTCTCTTTCGAAAATATATATTATTCAACTGTTACTGTTTCTCCTTCCACAACATCAATTTCTTCGGTAGGAGTCTCTACAGTTTCTTCTGTTTTTTCAGCCTTAGGCTCTGGTTGATTTTCTGCAACAACAATTACAGGTAATTTTATCTCTACATCTTTAAAGAAATGAATTGTAGCCTCAAAGGTTCCAACTTTCTTTATGTCGCGCATAGTGATAATCTTACGATCAACTTCTATACCCTTTTTCGCTAATTCTTCAGCTACAGTTGCAGTATTTACAGAACCATAAGTTACACCTGTTGTAGAAACTTTAGCAGCTATTACTAATTCAACACCTTCAAGCTGTGCTGCACGTTTTTCTGCGTCAGCCTTCTTTGCAGCAATTTTAGCTGCTTGTTGTTTCAGGTTCTCTGCTAATTGTTTTTTTGCAGAAGATGATGCAATTACGCCTTTTCCTGTTGGAATAAGATAATTACGACCATAACCACCTTTTACATTCACAATATCATTCTTGTAGCCAAGTCCGATAATATCTTCTTTAAGTATGATTTCCATCTTTAGCCTCCTTTTTATTTCATCAAATCGGTTACGTATGGAAGCAAAGCTATCTGACGAGCACGCTTAACAGCCTGTGCTACACGACGCTGATACTTCAAAGATGTACCTGTTATACGACGTGGAAGTATTTTTCCTTGTTCATTTAAGAATTTCTTAAGGAACTCACCGTCTTTATAATCGATGTATTTTATACCACTCTTCTTAAAGCGACAATACTTCTTTTTCTTTGTGTCGATTGATGGAGCGGTCAAATAGCGGATTTCTGTCTTCTTCTGTTCTGCCATAATTATGCCTCCTTTACTGCTGCCCACTTTGCACGACGTTTTTCAGCATACGCTGCTGAATATTTATCTTGCTTTATGGTGATAAAACGAATAACTTTCTCGTCACGGCGGAAGCCTGTTTCGAGTGTCTTTACAACTGAAGGTTCAGCATTAAACTCCAACATTGCATAGAAACCAGATGATTTCTTCTGAATGTTGTAAGCTAACTTTTTGAGACCCCAAATCTCTTCATTCAAAATATCAGCTCCATTTTCTATGAGCAGATTTTTGAATTTAGCGACCGCTTCCTTCATCTGTTCATCAGACAAAACGGGAGTCAAAATGAAAACGGTTTCGTATTGATTCATACTACTTTTATTGAATATTAATTAAAAATTATGCACTCCACTTAGAAATGCGATGCAAAATTACGATTCTTTTGTGAGATAACCAAATATTTTTTATACTTTTGCAACTAATGGGTAAATATATTACATATATAGGGCTTTTTAGTATAGTTGTGGGAATTGTATTTTTCACTATTCATATTCTGTTTCATATAAAAGGGAATATACTGCTTTTTTTGGCGGATTAATATTGGTTATTGGAGGTACAATTGTTTATGTGAAATCTCAAAAAGAATTCATAATGTCATATACATATATAATATAATATTATGATGGGAGAGAGGATCTGTAGAAAATAGATTGGGAGATTATAAAACGGTGTTTGCTGTTTACTCACAATTTAAATAAGATATCTCAATGTTCTAGAAAAAAAGCTAGTAAATGTTAGTACTTTTTATTTTTAGATATCTGGCACGCTTGTCTCAGATATCTATTATGGTTGTTTCAGATATCTCTCAGTTGCGAATTTGATATCATAACAATTGACGATCTTTGTGATTTTTGTATTATAATAACTGAACAACATTTATTCAGGTGTGGTGATTATAAATTCTTTTTATCCTTAAATGTTTTTCTTTTTAAGTTATATTATAAGTTTCTGAACAACAATATTTTTTTCGATATTTTCTTATAGAAAGATGGAAGTTATTACATACGTTTTCTTTCCATAGTGTGTCCATCTCTTTTCTATTATAAAAAGAGAGCTCAATGAACACACGTCATTGAGCTCTTGCTTGTTCTACTCTTCGTCTGGTACTATAAGTTTATATCCTTTGCCATGAATATTTATGATTTCTATTTGGTCGTCAGCCTTCAAATGTTTACGTAATTTAGTGATATAAACATCCATAGATCGTGCATTAAAGTAATTATCATCAATCCAAATAGTTTTTAAAGCATAATCGCGCTGCAATATTTCATTAGAGTGTGCGAAAAGCAAAGCCAACAACTCATTTTCTTTTGTTGTTAGTTTCGTAGCTTTTTCAGGATCATTATCAAGTGTAAGAAGTTGCTTTTGTGTATCAAAACTAAAACGCCCAATTTGATAGAGAGTTGATTCTTTTGTTTTCTTTCCTCGTACACGACGTAGAATAGCCTCAATACGGAACACTAGTTCTTCCATAGAGAAAGGCTTAGTAATATAATCGTCTGCTCCAATCTTAAATCCTGCAAGAATATCTTCCTTAAGCTGTTTAGCTGTCAAGAATATTATTGGAATTTCTGCATTTGATTGACGTATTTCTTGTGCTAATGTAAATCCGTCTTTTTCGGCATCATTACATCAAGAACACAAATGTCGTACTTGTTTTTTAAGAAAGTTTTATATCCCACTTCTCCATCAGGACACAAATCTGCTTGATAACCCTTTGCTTGTAAATACTCACTTAACAGTGTTCCGAGATTTTCATCGTCTTCACACAATAAAATTTTGAATTTTTCTTCCATATTGTTTCTTTTTTATAAATTATTATTGTTTTCTATTTATCTAATAACACTGGCAATATAATTGTAAATTTCGTTCCTTTTCCATATTCACTGTCTACTTTAATTTCGCCTTCGTGTAAATCTATCATTCTTTTAACATAAGCTAGTCCTAATCCGAATCCCTTTACATCGTGTAAATTTCCTGTATGTACACGATAGAATTTTTCGAAGATTTTCTTTAAGTTTTCTTTTTTTATACCCTGTCCCGTATCTCGTATTGTTAAATAGAGATGATTGTTTGTATTCCAAGTTTTTAAATACACATTTAATGGTTGATCTACCTTGGCATATTTAACGGCATTATCTAACAGGTTAAATATAATGTTTTGGAAGTGCATTTCGTCTACATACATTTTAGAATCTATTGCGTCTATTTCTGTATATACTCTACCTCCCGTATGTTCTACGCGTAAAGTAAACGAATGAGCTATAGTTTCTACCATCTCGTTTAAGTCTACATATTTCTTTTTCAATACAGCCTTTTTGCTGTCGTACATACTCATTTGGAGAACCTTTTCAACTAAGAACCGTAGTCGTTTTGTTTCGTCTGTTATAACTCCGCCCAAATGTTCTATCATTTTAGGTGATTTTACTAATCCTTTATCGTTCATCATCTGTGCAGCTAAAGATATACTTGCAATTGGTGTCTTTAGTTCATGCGTCATATTATTTATGAAGTCATTCTTAATCTCTGAATATTTTTTCTGTCGGAATATAATGACGATTGTAAATATAAACGTTATCAGCAACACCATTGTAAAGATGATAGACGGTATCATAAAACGTACACTTGAGAATATATAACTATTCATATCTGGGAAATGTACTTTTACTACACCCATTCTATTTGGAGGGTCGTTTCGAAAAAGAACTTGTGAATAGCTATTACTTTCTCCATCGTTAATATAGTCAGGACATCTGTAAACTTCACGCCCATCTTGCGTGTAAACAGAGAAATGATAGGGGATATTAATTCCATTGTTCATCATCTCTGCTTTTAAATCTTGATCGAGCATCTTAAAATTAATCCGTTCGTTCAATGGTTTATCTGATGCAGAATACAATATATTGTAAACAACCTCTTCGAGTAGAGCCTTTTGATACACATAGCGATTTCGTACAACTTCTTGCATTCTACGTTTAGTTGCAGAAATAGTCCCAGTATCATTACGCAAGATTGTTGCTTTTGTTCGTAAAGAGGGATTGCTTTGTGTTAATTTCATTTCGAATGAGGAATAAGAAGATTCTGTATCAGCTGTCTTTGCTTTCCTCTCTCCTTTTGTGGCATCTCCTTTTTGTTGGGAAGAACTATATTTTATATTCTTCAGTTCATTATTATTCACATCTTTTTCTAAGAACCGTAATGTTTCATTAAGTTCCATATTACGAGATGCTTGATAAAGGGCACGATTAACCGATTCATCGAATTGCTCTTTCTTCATCTCTGCCATTTCTTCAATGTAATTGAGCTGGAGCAAAAGAAGGGCAAGAAACGAAAGCCCCATTATAATTGCAATTGTCCAAATCGTTTTCTTATTCATAATTTACCGTACACTTTGATTTTTGTGTATATTCCCGTTCTATCTTACCTCATTATAATTGGTGAGACAAAGGTACTGTGTTTATTAATTGATTAACAATATAAAGTTAATTATTATTGTGTTTTTTATTTATTTTAAGTATATATCTTATTTTAATTGATAATTCTGCACTAAAATAAATAAAGTATATGATGATATATATTTAAAGTTTGTGTAAAAAAATAATGAGACCATATATATTTATGAGACTATCAATATTAAATTCCATTCAAAAATGTTTACCTTTGCACACATTATAATAATAGATATTAGTATGACAAAAATCAAAACATAATAAGAATAACCGAAAAAAAATAAAGATAGTCAGTGGCATTATTGTTATTTGTGCTTTAGCTATTTGTTTCTTTTGTTTTTCTTCTATGTCGAATAATGGAAAAACAAGATATGTATTTATTGATCATAACGACAACATTGACTCTGTTTATTACAAATTAGAGAAAGTATCAACGAAACACAGTTTTTGGACTTTCAAACTACTTGCTAATTTGTTTTCGTACAAAAACCATATTCGTCCAGGAAAATACACAATAGATAATTCGGGCGCATTAATGACATTTCGCAATTTCAGAAATGGAAAGCAAGCTTCTATTTCACTAACTATTCGTTCTGTTCGTACACTTGGAGACTTAGCTACCGATGTAAGTGGAAAACTAATGTTTTCAAGAAAAGAATTGATGGATTCGTTAACTTCAGAAACAACTTGCAAAAAATATGGTTATACTCCAAAAAATATTATTGCAATGTTTATTCCAAACACTTATGACTTTTACTGGAATACTTCTGTTTCTGATTTCTTGGAGAAAATATATAAAGAAAACAAGAAATTTTGGGATTTCGATCGTACAAAGAAAGCTGAGAGTGATGGATTAAATAAAGAAGAAGTTATGACACTTGCAAGTATTGTAGATGAAGAAACTTCTAACGAAGGCGAAATGCCTAAGATTGCGGGTATGTATATTAATCGACTACGAAAGAATATGCCTTTACAAGCTGACCCAACAGTAAAGTTTGCGCTTGGTAAATTTGAAGCTCATCGTATTTACCATAAATGGTTAAGCTATGATAGCCCTTATAATACGTATAAATACAAAGGGCTTCCTCCTGGTCCTATTCGTATTCCAAGTGTTGCGGCTATTGAAGCTGTTTAAACTACGTGCATCATAATTATTTATATATGTGTGCTAAAGAAGACTTCAGTGGAACACACAACTTTGCCGAAACTTACGAAGAACATTCTGTAAATGCTGCGAAGTATGCGAAAGCATTAACTGAACACGGAATAGAATAAGACCCTTATGTTGTAAAAGAATTAGTTCTTCACTTATACCTTATATTATCGTTTCAAAATGATGTATATAGGCGATTTAATATTATGCTGATATGTGTAAGAATCTCAGGTATTCATTTTTTTAATATCTCAATATAGTATATTTAATAAGAGATATCGTCTTTATACTGAACATAAAAAGTGATAAAATTTATAATTGTTGAAATAAAAAAGATGTTGCTTCATATCGACGCAACATCTCTTCTTATAGTTCTTTCATTATCTTTTTATAATTGTAAGTAGTTCGTAACGAGCTATTACAGCTTGTCATTCTTATCCTTCATATCAATAAATTGACGTTTACTGTCGTAAAACTCGTATTGCATAAAAGCTAATTTTTGTGAAGGGACAATTCTAATTCCTAATCCATATTTTAATTGCCACCTCATCTTAATGGAAACTAGACCCTTATTAATGTAAGCAGCAACGTATGGGTGTACGTGTAGGTAGAACTTCTTTATACCAACCTTTGTTACGAGTTGCTCAATTTTTCGTTCAAGCAAGTCGGTAAAAAGTAAACTTGAACGTATTTTGCCTGTTCCAAAGCAAGTTGGACAGTCTTCAGCAACATCAACATCCATTGCTGGACGAACTCTTTGGCGTGTTATTTGCATTAGACCGAATTTACTTAATGGTAAAATGTTATGTCGCGCACGATCCTTTTGCATCGCTTTGCACATACGCTCATAAAGCATTTGACGGTCTTCTGCTAAGTTCATATCAATAAAGTCAATAACAATAATACCTCCCATATCTCTTAATCGGAGTTGTCGAGCTATTTCGTCGGCTGCTCCAAGATTTGTGTCGAGAGCATTTTGTTCTTGTTCTTTTTCTTTTGTTCTATTCCCACTATTTACGTCAACAACGTGCATAGCTTCCGTATGTTCAACAATAATGTAACAGCCGTGTCCGTAATTTATAGTCTTCCCAAAACTCGATTTTATTTGTTTAGTTACATTAAAATTATCGAAGATAGGGACTTTTCCTGTATACTTCTTTACTATGTTTGCTTTTTCAGGAGCAATAAGAGTAATATAGTTTTTTACAGCGTTACATATCTCTTCGTCATTTACATAAATATTCTCGTATGTAGGGTTAAAAAGGTCGCGAAGCATACCAACTGCACGCCCTTTTTCTTCAAAGATGAGTTGTGGTCGTTCTTGAGTTTTCTGTACTTTTGTTATAGCATCTTGCCATCTTCCATACAAAAGTTTCATCTCTGCATCGAGTTCTGCAACTCTTTTTCCTTGCGCAACTGTACGAACAATTACCCCAAAATTTTTTGGGCGAATGCTTTGTATAAGTTGCTTTAACCGAGCACGCTCTTCTCCACTTTTTATTTTTGTAGAAACATTTACTTTATCGCTGAATGGGATTAGTACAATATAGCGTCCTGCAAAGGATATATCTCCTGTTAAACGTGGTCCTTTTGTAGAAATTGGCTCTTTTACTATTTGTACCATTACTTCCTGACCTACTTGAAGTATATTTTGAATACTGCTATCCTTTTGTAAGTCGGGTTGTTTACTTGCTTTCTGAATAGGATAAAGTTTTTTTCTATCGCTTTGTACCTGTTTGAGATATTTTGCAAAGGAGTTGAACTGACTTCCTAAATCAAGATAATGAAGAAATGCATCGCGTTCATAACCAACATCTACGAAACAGGCATTAAGGCCAGGCATAAGTTTTTTTACTTTCGCAATGTAGATGTTTCCAACAGAGAAATTGGCTTCTCTTGGCTCGCATTGGTATTCAACCAATCGTTTATCCTCAAGTAATGCGATCGAAATCTCTTTCGGTTGGGCATCAATTATTATTTCGCTTGTCATTTTCCTCTATTTTATAAGCAATCTATAAGATGCTTATTTAAAGAAGCGAGACGTGTCTCCGCCTCCAGAAACACAGGAGTTTTTAATGCGTAGACATGCCCCGTTCTATTGAAAGATTACATAAAATCTTCGGGCCGTAATGGCTTACTTGCTCTTATGTCTATTCTTTCTTAATCTCTTCTTACGCTTGTGCGTAGCCATTTTGTGTCCTTTTTTCTTTTTTCCGTTTGGCATAGCTTTAAATGTTTAAATTGTTTGTATCGTTTTTTTTATTTTTTCATATCCTCAATAAATGTCTTCGCCGGTTTAAAACTGGGGAAGTTATGTGCAGGGATAGTGATTGTTGTATTCTTTGAAATATTTCGTGCTGTTTTCTCTGCGCGATGCTTTATAATGAAGCTTCCAAAACCACGGAGATAGACATTCTCTTTATTCTCCAATAAGCTACCTTTTATAGCATCCATAAAAGATTCCACAACTGCCGACACATCTTTCTTTGATATGCCAGTAGAAGACGCAATCTCATTGATGATATCTGCCTTTGTCATTTGTTCTGTTTGTCTATTAATTTATACTTATCTTGTTATCTCATCATAACGGAGTGCAAAAATACTCATTTTCAGATAAATAGAGAAATGTTTTTCGCTTTTTTTGGAAAAAACTCTTTCATAAGGTGTTTAACAATCTACTTTTTTGTACCTTTGCCCAGTAATAATATATTTACCTTTGCTTAATAATATATAAGGTGTTATGAAAATTGCTATTGGAATTGATGTGGGAATATCCACAACAAAAATAGTTGGAATAAAGAATAATGAAGTAGTGCGTCCTTTGCGTATAAAAGCTACTGACCCTGTAACCTCTCTTTACGGTGCTTTTGGAAAGTATCTATACGATAATAAGATAGATTTAAATGATGTTGGAAAAGTTATGCTAACAGGTGTAGGTTCTGCTTATATAGACAAACCTGTTTATGGTTTACCTACAGAAAAGGCTGATGAGTTTTTAGCAGATGGTTTAGGTGCTCAATTTGAATCTAATCTTGATAGAATGATTGTTGTTTCAATGGGTACAGGAACTTCGCTTGTATTGTGTGACGGGGATAATATTCGTCATATTGGAGGAATTGGTATAGGAGGTGGAACACTGAATGGACTTTCTCGTTTATTGTTGAATACTGATGATATTCATCAAATATCTGATTTAGCGAAGAAAGGAAATATAGGGAATATAAATTTACAAATAAGTGATATTTCTTCGAAACCGCTTCCAGGATTACCAATGAATGCTACTGCATCGTTGTTTGCGAATGCACATGGCAATGCAAAAATTGAAGATGTAGCCTTAGGATTAATATGTTTGGTATTGCAATCTATAGGCTCTGCCTCAATTTTAAGTGCGCTGAATAGTGGGATTAAAAATTTTGTTATGATAGGAAATCTTTCGCGTTTGCCTCAATGTAAAATTCTCTTCCCTATGATGGAACGGCTTTACAATGTAAATTTTCTTATTCCTAAATATTCAGAATATTGTACTGCTATTGGAGCAGCTTTACAAGCAAGTAATGAGTTGTGAGGAAATAAAAAAAGAGCTCGTGAAAGTAATAAATACTTTGAACGAGCTGCATTGTGTATCACCGTATTAGTTTTATATCTTTATTATTTTTACAAATATTCTTTGCTTAATTTATAAAGCATAAATGAAATGTGTTAGCAAAAAGTACAAAAAAAGAATTTATATATATAGACTAAAATCATAACTTTTTTTCTTTTTTACTTATATGATTATTATAGGGACTATTTTTGTCTATTTCAGTTTACTCTTGCTTATAAGTAAACTAACAATTAAGAATAGTAATAACGAATTGTTCTTTAGAGCTGCTCAGCAGTCTCCTTGGTATTTTGTTGCATTTGGTATGATAGGTGCAAGTATCTCTGGAGTTACTTTTGTTAGTGTTCCAGGAATGGTGATAGAACAAAATATGAGCTATACTCAAACTTGCATAGGCTTTATTTTTGGTTATATATTGGTGGCTTTAGTTCTATTACCAATTTATTATCGCTTAAATTTAATAACAATATACTCATTTCTGAAAGAACGATTAGGAGAACGAAGTTACAAAATAGGCGCTTCCTTCTTTATATTGTCTAAGATGTCAGGAGCTGCTATAAAATTCTATGTTGTTTGTATGATACTACAACGGTTTGTTCTTGATAATTATAATGTTCCTTTTCCACTTACAGTTGTTGTGTTAGTATTATTAATTTGGCTCTATACACGAAAAGGTGGAATAAGGACACTCGTATTTACCGATTCTTTTCAAACATTGTGTATGTTTTTAACCTTGTTCTTCATTATATATAAGGTTATAGGAGCACTGGATATGAACTTTACAGAAGCCTTAAACGTAATTATAAATGATAGACATTCGCAAATGTTTGTTTGGAACGATTGGATTTCTACACAAAACTTCTGGAAACAATTCTTAAGTGGTGTGTTTATTGTTGTTGTTATGACTGGATTAGATCAGGATATGATGCAGAAGAATTTAACATGTAAGTCCTTAAAAGATGCACAAAAAGATATGTGCTCTTATGGATTTGCCTTTTTACCAACGAATATATTATTTATGGGATTGGGTATATTGCTTATAACATTCTTTCAACATAAAAATATTCCTTTGCCAACTTCTCCCGATGAATTAATGTTATACCCTATTGCTAATGGAATTTTAGGCAATGGGGTAGAGATTTTATTTACAATAGGTGTAGTTGCAGCATGCTTCTCAAGTGCCGATTCGGCATTAACTTCACTTACAACCAGTGTTTGTGTTGATATTTGTGAACAACCCCAAAACGAACAATTACGTAAATATGTGCATATAGGAATTTCAATAGTATTTATTTTATTTATTCTGATATTTAAAGTTTTAAATTCTACCAGTCTAATTAATGCAGTTTATATCTTGTGTTCTTATACTTATGGTCCAATTCTTGGATTGTTTGCGTATGCTTTATTAATTCGACGCCATATTAATGATAACTTAGTACCATATATTGCTATCGCAAGTCCATTATTTTGCTTCTTGTTAGATAATGTAGCTTTATGGTTGTGGAATTATAAGTTTGGATATGAATTATTAATGCTCAATGGCTTGTTTACTTTTTGTAGGTTTAGTGTTGATAAGAAACAAAAAAATAGGAAAAAGACTCTAATAAGGAGTTTTCTTCCTATCTTTTATTTTGTGCATAAAATTTATTCTGCGAGTAATTTCTCTATTTCTTTATTGATATTTTCAATTTTTTCGGTAGGCTCAAAACGAGCAACTACTTGTCCTTTCTTATTTATTAAGAATTTTGTAAAATTCCACTTAATGTCTGGATTCTCTTTGTAGTTAGGATCTGCTTCAGATAGCATTTTGTCGAGTATCGGAGTAAGTTTGTGTCCCTCGTCCCAACCTGCAAAACCTTTCTGTTGTTTCAAGAATTTGTAAAGTGGGTCTGCATCTTCACCATTTACTTTTATCTTTTTAAAACGTGGAAATTCCGTTCCGTATGTAAGTTTACAAAATTCGTGGATACTTTCATCTGTACCAGGAGCTTGTTGTCCAAATTGGTTGCATGGAAAGTCAAGAACTTCAAAACCTTGTGAATGATATTTTTTATAAGTAGCTTCAAGTTCTTCGTATGTTGGTGTGAATCCACACTTTGTAGCTGTATTAACAATTAACAAAACCTCATTAGCAAATGCTTTTAAAGAAATGTCATTACCTTTTCTGTCTTTTACAGTAAAATCATAAACAGTTTTCATCTTTTTTCTTTTTTAGAATATCTTATAGTGTTTGCAAATTTACAAAATAAATTTTTAAAAAGTATGATTGTATGGTCATTAAAAAAACTTATATCTGTAAATTGTGTATGGAATTATCATAAATGTTAGAAATAAACAATTCGTATAACAACTATATCAATCAAGAATTATATAGATGAATTTTTCTAAAGAAGTTTTTTTGTTACTTTACACCCATACACGCAAATGTTTAGATTCGTTTTAACCCAACAAAGGCAATAAAGTTCCTATTATATAGTGGATAATACTATTAGAGAGTTACAAGTATCATACACACTTTTATCATATAAATTGAATTTCAGAAAATAGAAATCAACTACAAATGAAATGTATGCGAAAGGCGAATAGTTATATTATTTTTATTTTCCGATACAGAAGTGTCTAAATATATTGTGTAATGTTTCTTGCGATGTTATTTGGTCGCCTGTAATCTCTGCAAGTATCGAGATAGTTTCTTTCAAATCTTCAGATATTAGGTCGCCACTAAGATTCATATTTAAAGCTTCTTTTACTCGTTGTAATGATATGTGCGCACGAGTAAGTGCATCATAATGTCGGGCATTCATTACAATTGTTGTATTTTCAGAGATTTCAGGTAAATCGGCAACCTTATATATTAATTTCTCAAGCCGATCAATACCTAAGTTATACTTGCCCGATATTTCAATTTCACAATAATAGAAGTCTCCCCAATGTTTTTCCTTTATTATAGTTTCTGTTAGGTTGTCTACCTTATTATGTACAAGAATTAAATGTTTATCAATACATTGAGTAAATATCTCCTCTTCTTCACCATTAGTAGGAAGTTTGTCTACAACCCACAACACAATTTGTGCCTTTTTAAGTGTGGCGTATGTTCGTTCTATTCCTAATTGTTCTACTTGGTCGGTTGTTTTACGTATTCCTGCGGTATCAATAAAATGGAAATCTACACCATTGATAGCAATAGTATCTTCTATTATATCGCGAGTAGTTCCATGAATATCGCTTACAATAGCACGATTGTCGTGAAGTAAACAGTTAAGTAAAGTAGATTTTCCTACATTCGTCTTACCAATAATAGCAACTGGAATACCTGTTTTAAGAGCTTGTCCTACTTTAAACGAATGTGCGAGTTTTACAACTTTGTTATCTATTTCCTCAGCAAGTGTTATTAATTCTGTTCTATCAGCAAATTCTAATTCTTCATGGTCCGAGAAATCGAGTTCTAATTCCAATAATGAGTTTATTTTAAGTAGTTGCTGACGCAATACAGAAAGTTCTGATGAGAAATGTCCTTTAAGTTGTGATAAAGCTAACTTATACGAAGCCTTATTAGTAGATGCAATAAGGTCTGCCACAGCTTCAGTTTGCGATAAATCCATCTTCCCATTTAAATAAGCTCGTTGGGTATATTCTCCTGGTTTTGCTTGTCGGCAATTGCATTCTATAAGTCTATGAAGCACTTCTTCCATTATATATGCAGAACCATGACACGATATTTCTACAGAATTTTCACCTGTATATGAATGAGGTGCTCGCCAAATAGACACAACAACTTCATCAATGGTTTCTTGTCTTTCGTTGAGTATTTCGCCATAATGTAAAGAATTGGCTGGAGCATCTAATATTTTTCGTGAGAATATGGAATCAACTATTCGGATAGCATCGTTTCCCGAAACCCTGATTATTCCTATTGCACCTCCTGGTTGTGTTGCTACTGCACAAATAGTATCATTAGAGTTTAGCGGATTATTATATACTTGCATTATATAATTAAAAGTAGAAGTTATGTAAATATACTATATTGTCTATAAACCCTTACGTTGTTTCGTTTATGAAGTATCAAGATTATATTCTTTCAAGAACCTTCTTTATTAAACCATCTATTGTATTTATAGCCAGAGTTAGCTTCTTTCTGTCGGCGATTGGCAATTACCATACAACATGTTAAAGCTTTATGTCCCAAATGTTGCGCAAGACCAGCTAATGCACTACTTTCCATCTCAAAGTTTGTTATTCTATCTCCATTATATTCAAACTTTACTATTTTCTCGTTTAGTTGTGGATCTGCCAATGGTATGCGTAATCGTCTTCCTTGTGGTCCAAAAAAACCTCCACAAGATATGGTAATACCACGCACCATATCATCTTGTGCAATCTGTTCTAACAATTTCATATCGGCATCAGCCACGTATGGATTTCCTAATTGTGGATTCCAATTTACTTGCTTTTTAAATTCATTCTCGAACGTAATATCTAACTCTTCACGTTTTGCATAATAATTAAGCAATCCATCAAATCCTATACTTTTCTTTGATGCTATGAATGTTCCTATTGGAGTATTTTTTTGGAGTCCACCACAAGTACCGATACGAACCAAGGTTAGTTGTCGTAAATTTGTTTTTTCTTTTCTTGTTTCAAAATCTATATTAGCTAATGCATCTAGTTCGTTAAGGACAATATCTATATTGTCGCATCCTATGCCTGTACTTACAATGGTTATTCGTTTATTTTTGAAATTACCCGTTATGGTTCTGAATTCTCTATTGTTCACTTCACATTCTACGCCATCAAAATGTGATGCTACTAAGGCAACTCTTCCAGGATCGCCCACTAGAATAACTTTGTCTGCCAGCTCATGTGGTTTTAAATGAAGGTGGAAAATACTTCCATCTTCGTTAATAATCAACTCTGATGGGGCAAAATAATTCTCTTCCATAATTTATAAGATTTAGTAAATGCTTTTTATTGTGTCCTACAAAGTTACATCTTTTTATAAAGAAAGACAACTTAATGCTTATTTTTTTCTTATCTTGCTTGTTTTGAACAAGTAAATTTGTTTAATGTGAGCAAATATACATAATTCTGTCCTTAATAACTTCCTTTTATCGCCAATGCTGAAAAGGTATTAAAATGATAAGAATTTTATAATACCTGTGCTTAAATGTGGGAAAACACTATTAAGCACAGATGAATATTTGCTCGTAAACTTATTTTAAACACATGTTAAGCTAAATAGAAAGTCTTATTATTTCTTGTTCGTCTAAATTTATCTTTCCATATTTGCTATCAGAATTTATTGTATATAAACCGAAGTTTAGAAAATGAAAATATATTGTATAACGAGTTATGTGGAAAAGATGGTTTCGCACTTCTTCACCCAAGTAATGAACAATACATAAAAGAAGTTGATGTTTTAAATGTTTGATGGGACGACTGGTGCAGCGTGGAAATAAAATCGGTGATTTTGTGTTTTGTGGTGCTATAAATGTTTGTAAAACATCAGTATTTGAACTATTAAAAGAAAATTTTAAAGAACTGAAAGGTATAGATTTGCGCTACAATAAAACGCAGAAAGAACCAAAAGCAAGAAATATCAAACGTTTAAAATGGTTGCCCAAAGAAGAGATTCCCCTAACTGCTTTTTATAGTCTGATAAGTTTCGATAGCCTTCCTCAAAGTACAGTAGAAAGAGACGAAAGAGGTATCGTTAATTTAAGCGGAATTGCTGAGATAAGGGGAGGAATAGTTATTCCACGAGAACAAGGAAATGAACTGTTTTTCAGTTCCAATTTAGTTAGCAACTACGATTTCTTTTCTCTTAAAAACTCTGCTTTTCTTTTGTGTACCGAAAGGGTGAAAGACTTTTGCGAGAATAACAATTTTAAAAATGTAGTTTTCTTAGAAATGGGAGATATTGTGTAGGTTACTACTGCCTGAACTTAGGCAGTTGTATTATATTTTTTTACATTCGGCAATTGTGTTTTCTTGATAGTGTATAGTTATTCTTCAGGCATTTTATTATAATCGAAAGTACCTCCGTAGCTATCTATTAGTTTCTGAGCGTATTCATCAGCATTCTCATCAAAATTTTTCACAGCAATCATTCCTAAAGAATATCTTTTATATAATTCGAATCTGGAGAAAACTTTATTTTCTTCTATAATGTTTTGTTTTATATCGACCAGCTGATTATAAATTGATGCGTATATTGCCACCTTTGGAGACATTTCCATTAAGTTCTTTGTCTCCTCAATAGCCAAATTTACTATTTCCCTGTAGTATTTTTTTGTCCTCTTTGTATGTAGTCGAGTGTACATATTCTTTCCTCAAATAACGTTGTTTCTATGATAACGTAGAACCTCCCGCAAGATTATAATAACAAAATAAAAATTTATAATAAAAACTTTGCTGCTTTATAATTATAAATTTTTATTTCGTTATTATAAATTTTCTGGTTTGCAATTTCCCTATCTTTTAGGCGTATTACGGGGTAGGGAATTTTCTTCCTTTATCGTTTTTCTCTCCTATTTCTAAACGAGGGAGTATTTATATTTCGACAGCTCCAAATAGCCGATATTAGTCAAAAATGTTTATCTTTGCACAACGGAACAAGGCTGCAAAGTTTTTACTCGGGATAAATGCAGTGTAGCATTTGTCCGTTTATCAACTCAAAATAAGATGATAACGATATGAGAAGACATTATTTTCTGCTCTGTATGACGTTCTTTCTGTCGTCGTTACAACTATCTGCGCAATCGTTCAGAAAGGAAATAGATGCTAAACCAGAATTGTCGGTAAGCAATTGTCTTGCTTATCCCACACCATCGGGACGTTTAACAGCGCCTCCTTCGAGCTATGTTCCTGTGCATATTTCTCACTATGGCAGACATGGTTCTCGTTATTTACTTTCCGATAACGATTATTTGCGTCCGTTACGTACACTTGAACGTGCCGATTCTGTAGGAGTTCTTACCGAAAAGGGTAGGGCAACCATGGCGAAATTGCGCAGAATGTATGCCGAATCATATAAAAGATGGGGCGAACTGACACCTTTGGGTGCTGAACAACATCGCCAAATTGCACGTAGAATGTACGAGCGTTTCCTTCTGTTTTTGCTGATTCAGTCTGGGTAGATGCTAAATCTACGATTGTTATTCGCTGTGTTTTGTCGATGGAAAACGAACTTTTAGAACTTCTTCGACATAATCCACGCCTGAAAATACGCCACGATGCCAGCAAATATACAACTCGTTTTTTATAGAAACCCGAAAAATCCGAAAGCCGACATGTTGGTGAAGGCATTACTAAACGAGGAAGAAGCTACGATGCCATTACCTGCCACGTCTACACCTTTTTATTATAGGTGGACTGACTTTAAAAAATTCTATCTTGAAAGGTTGAATGCTTACAAACCTCAGTAACATTGGCTTTTATACGTTATAAAACGACAGAACGATTAAATAAGAGAATGCAAAATAAATGGATAAACAGCAATCAAAAGAAGTGAAAGCAGGGGATATATCTGCCGATAATCTTCTTGCAAAAAACAAGAACGATGATATTGACGATACATTTTGCTATCAGTTGTTCGAAGAAAATTATTTTGATACAGACAAATTGCAGTATCTTATCAACTTCGTTTCGGCAAAAGAGTTAGACCGAAACGAGGCTGACATATTACAATGGATAATAGATTGTGTTGATAAATGCTTTATCTATCATCACGACGACAACGATTATTATCGCATAACGAACTATTCGAATACCATCGAAGATGCGTGGAACAATCATTGGCGTGCTGAATTAATGGCATCTTTATCCTAATATTCCAAATAGACAAACAGCCCATTATGGTTTTGATATGGAGAAATAAAAATAGTAGATTCGAACTTTTTCTATTAGTAAGTAAGTTTTTCTATCTAAGGTCCTGGTGCCCTAAATTTCCCTGTTTTTCTAATCTTATAAATAAAAATAGAATCAAATTCGCCTTTTAAGTATTCAGCGATAAGTGGAATACGTTTATCGAAATATAGATTGTCGTGCTTTTTAGTAAGATATGGAGAATATTTTTAAGATTTTTAATTTTTCTTAGTATAGGATAAAATATAATCATAGTTAGTAAAATCTATTTTTTTCTTGAAAGAACGGTTATATATTTATCTTTATAACCTGTTAATCCTGCTTTTTGACACGACTTCTTTTTTTGTAAAAATCAACTAAACAAAAAGTGCATTCTCTTTTTCGCTATCAATATAATCAATGTCTTTAAAGTAGCAATTATGAAATTTAGGAAGACTTGTTACATATTCAAAAAGGAACTAATCGTTCATATTTGTAGTATATTTCTATTGATATGAGGGTTAGAATAACTATTATTAAACTTAAAAGATATCTCATTCGAATATTAATATTGTGGCGTGCCAAATTAAGGAATGCCGCCCAAAAATGCTTATCATCCTTGTTATAAGTTGATACTACGGGTGTTTTTCCTTTTTCTTCTTCTTCTTCTTCTTTCATTTTCACTATATGATTTATTAGTTCTTATTTCTTTTTCTAAAGTCTTATTAACTCTTGAGCAATAATAGATTGTTCAGAGTTTTACACAATTGTTACATTTGCTAATCTTCGTAGAGTAAAAATCGTACAACTGATATGGCAAAGATACAAATAAAAAAAGAGAAACTGAAAGATAATCCCGCTAAAACAGTGGTATTTGCGACTTCCTAATGTAAAAACAGCCTCTTTCTATTTGTAGAAGAGACTGTTTAACTAGTATTGTTAGTAAGAATGTAATGAACTTCTTATGGAACTTTGTTGTGCACTTACTGAATAGTACCTCAGTTCAACAATAAATCAAATTATGAACTGTGATCTTGCTGTATACGAATATAGTGATTTATTAATTCAGTGAACATTAATTAGAATTATTTTTAATGACTATCTATAATCTGTCTTTCTCGTTATTACCAGCACCTTTTCCTTTATATTTAGATTTAATGGTGTTGAAACTATAAGTTAATGTACACTCAATAGAACGAGTATTAAAAAACTTTGCCATCTCAATTTCTCGAACTCCACTATAAAGTGTGAAACAATTTTTGCGGGCACTATTAAATATGTCGTTAATCATTAGCTTCATTTTCCAATTTTTCCCCAATTGTTTCATTAAGCCTGCATTAATTTGCCAAGTCTGCGCCATATCCATATTCTCTGCATTGCCTTTACTGCGCCAACTAAGATCAGCACTCAGCATACAAGTTGGTGTTAAAGAAATAATATTATTGAATTTAACAATACCCATAACTCTATTGAAAGACTTTGTTTCTCCTTTATACATTTCTTTATAGAATGGAACAAACATTCCTACCATTAAAGCAGGATAATAACGTTTGAATTGTGGCGATACTTGCAATCCTAATTGTAATTCTGTCATTTTGTATTCAGAATTCATATTTTTAAATAAAGTAGCATTACCGTTACCATAATCGAGTGCAGATGTAATTATCTTATCTGTTGTGTGTGCATAATTAAGCATAAGCATTGCCCAGCTATATTGTATATTGCACGAGATATTATCAACGTATGATGGACGAAGATTTGGATTGCCACTTTGATAAAGATATTTATTTACATACGATACTCTTCCTCCAAGTTGCGAATACAAAGGACGATTATATTTCTTAGTATAACTCAACTGTACCATTCCTCTGTTTATTGGCATCATCATCATTATTGTTGGAAAGAGTTTATTGTAGACACGAGATTGTTCTTCTATTTTTTGTTTGTTTTCATAGTAATTACTGTTTATATGTTCATAACGAACACCAATTTGGAAGCCTATCTTACCCAGTCGTTGCATCATTTCTAAATATACGGCTGTGTTCATTTCTTTTATTAATAGATTATTAGAAGGAAGAACATTCTCTATATTCACAAAATTTTCATCACGATGGCTGTCAGATATTTCAGTTCCTAAATTTATTTGCCCTTTCAAAAAGGGGCGAGATAAATGGAACTCGCCAGCTAACATACGAGAAGAAATCTTATCCGTAGAAGTTATCGTCCGATTGCTTATATTAAGATGCGTCTCGTTAATATTCTCATTCCCTTTTGCATACTTCCATAATACATCAAAGGTAGTGTTTAAAGTCCATTTACCTATCTGATTGGTGTAATATGCATCTACATTATGTGTAGTTATTTTGGCATTATTGTAGTCCACTACATTGTTTTCATCGTTCAAAATATTGTTTATCCACGATTGTGTATTATATAACGAACAAAAATCCTTTGGATTATGAGAAATTTTATAGAACAATCCAAAAGCGTGAACAGGCGAAATGGTATAATTAAATCCTAATCTGCTATCATACAATTTAGAAGTTTCTTTCTGGCTCATATCAACATTCTGTGTATATTGCGACGCGAGCCATGTATTCTGCACATTGTTACTACTTCCTTTTGTTTTCTTCCTTGAATATTCCAAATCGGCAAAGATATCGAGCTTATCACGACGATAATTTGCATTGATTATCTCTGAACCATTCAGATAATCACAATAGCTTAATTTCGTGGTGCTATCAAAAGCAAGACCTTCACCAGGTGCTCTTTCAGACGTAATACGTATCACTGCATTGACAGTTGCATTATAACGAGCACCGGGATTCATAACAACTTCTACCTTTTTAATTTTATTTGATTTAAGTTGTTCCAACAAATTGTCATTATTCACCTTTCTTCCATTAATATACACTAAGGGTTTTCCTTTTCCAAATACAGCTATGCCTTTTGCAGTAGTTATAATTCCTGGTAGATGTCCTAAAACATCGTTGGCATTACCCACGTTCTCAAGAATAGTTCCTTTTATGGAAGTAACCAAAGCGTCGCCTTCTATACGTGTTATAGGTCGGCGCAATGCAACTTCAACTCCTTCTAAGTTTGTTATTGCTGACGAAAGTATTACAGATAAAGGAGTGTTAGGCTTTGCATTTATTATTTGGTCGTTATATCCAATTCGAGAAATCTTTAATAACCCTTTTGATACATTTAAAAGATTGAACTTTCCATCTTCATCTGTCGTTACTCCTGTAACAAACGATGAATCGTTAGCATTAAGTAAGGCTACATTTGCAAAAGATATAGGTTGCTGTTTATTATCAACAATCTTACCATAATAATTTTCTTGTGCCTGTATAGAAAGAGTTAATATACATAGAAAGGCTGTAATAAATAAATTCCTTTTTTTCTCATTACTGTTATTTTTGAATAATTATTTTTGGTTGCAAAAAAATAAATAAAAAAATACAAATTCTATTATCTCATAATAATATTATTATTGAAAACCCGTTGGCGGAATTAATCAATAGATAAAATATCAGAAATATGAATGTAAAAAAGTTGCACATGTCGCTAAAAATCAGTAACTTTATGATAATCAACAATACTGTTATCTGCTTTAACTCCATGCACAACTTATATGCAAATTTCGTCAAAATACTTGAGATATGCAAGAAATTCTCCTACGGATTGGTTAATGACCTTGGAAATATTCCTCGTCGTGGTGTTGTCCCTCGCTTCTCTGACCTTGATGTCATAGCCCTGAGTCTGACAGCTGAGCATCTCGGCATTGACAGTGAGAATAACCTCTTTGACCGGCTGAAAGAATACCAAAAGGACTTTCGTCATCTCATCAGTCGTCGCCAGTTCAATGACCGTCGCAAGAACACATATCAGCTGTGTGAAATGATTCGTAAGCGTATAGCAAAGGCAATGGATGGTGCAGAGGAATATTTCTGTGTAGATTCCAAACCGATAGAGGTTTGCAGACTCTCAAGAGGCAAACGCTGTAAGATGGGCAAGGACGAGCCTGATAAATCTCCAGCTTTTGGTTACTGCGCCACGCAAGGAGTATATTATTATGGTTATAAGTTGCACGCTGTATGCGGTTTACGAGGTGTTATACATTCATTTGACCTGACGGCTGCTAATGTTCATGATATACATTATATGAAGGATGTGAAGTTTGAATTTTCAGAGTGCAGTATTCTTGCTGATAGAGCTTATCTGAGTGCAGAACTGCAACAAGATCTGTTTTCATCTGCGCACATCAAACTGGAGGTTCCGTATAGATTAAACATGAAGACATGGAAGCCTGCTTTTAAACCTTATGCGAAGGCTAGAAAAAGAATTGAGACTTGTTTCTCTCAACTATGTGACCATCTCATGCTCATCAGGAACTATGCCAAACAGACCACAGGACTATTCGCAAGAATTACTGCCAAAATCAGTACGTTTACAGTACTGCAATACATTAACTACATAAACAACAGACCACTAGGACATGTCAAATATGCATTAAATTAATTCCGCCAACAAGTTATTGAAAGTAAAAATAATGTTGTACATTTATCTATATAGTCTACCCTTATAAACCTAAAAATCCTCTGATTCATAGTATATTATGCTATAAATTATTTGCAAATATCTGCAAGTTTTTGTACCTTTACACTATAATTCTTGCAGATATTTATGCTTAAACGTACATCTAAACAGCTCTCTATGTTCTCTTCTTTAGAGGACATGCTTAGTCATCAACATCCCCTTTTCCAACTTAGTAATAAGATTAATTGGGAATGTTTTGAAAATGCTTTCTCTCCTTTGTATTGCAGCACTAACGGTCGCCCTGCTCATCCTATTCGCTTGATGTGTGGTCTTTTAATTTTAAAACATTTGCGTAATGTGTCGGATGAAATGGTAGTTTCTCAATGGAGTGAGAATGCTTACTACCAATACTTCTGTGGTGGACTTGAATTTATGCCAAAACAACCCTGTGACGCTTCCGAGTTAGTTCACTTCAGAAATCGTATAGGTGAGGAAGGTATGGAGTTAATATTAGCAGAAAGTATCCGTGTTAATACCGACCATGATGACGAAGATCATTTTGATACTGCTTTCATTGATTCTACTGTACAGGAGAAGAATATAACCTATCCTACAGATGCGAAGTTGCATAAAAAGATAATCAAAAACGTTCTGAAGATAGTTCATGACAAGAGTCTTCCTCTACGGCAGAGTTATACGCGTACGTTGAAAGGCATTTACCGTTCCCAACGTTTTCGTAATCATCCCAAGAATCGTAAGAAAGCTCTTAAGGCAGATAGACAACTAAGAACCATAGCAGGAAGATTGGTAAGAGAGCTAGAGCGTAATCTTGAGGGAAAGAAAGGGTATGAGAATATGTTTGAGCTATATTACAAAGTTCTTTCTCAGAATAGGAAGTCAAAGAACAAAGTATATTCTCTGCACGAACCAGATGTAGTTTGCGTCAGCAAAGGTAAGGAACATAAGCAATATGAGTTTGGCAATAAAGTATCTATTCTTCGCTCATGGTCAGGACTTATTCTTGGTGCATGTTCTTTTAGGAATGAATATGATGGACATACTATCGAAAAGACATTGGAACAAACCCAAAGGATGACAGGAAAGCAGGTTGATAAGTTAGCAGGAGATAGAGGGTATAGAGGTGTAAAGCAGATTTGGCAGACAAAGATACTCATCCCAGACACTCCTAAAGCTAAAGATAGCTACTACCAAAAGAGAAAGAAACACAAACTATTTTGTAAACGAGCAGGTATAGAGCCAACCATAGGACATCTTAAAGCAGACCACCGATTATCTCGCAACTTTTATAAAGGTGTGAAAGGAGATGCTATCAATGTATTATTAGCTGCGGCAGCATATAACTTCAAAAGAGCTATGAGAGTTCTTTTGTACCTTATAAAAAGAATCAGCATAGAGCTTGTCAGTACAGGCTTTATGCTGAAATATAGTTTTTAAGGGATGACTATATAGCGTAATTGAAAAATAAAATAGCAGGTTTATAATAGAAAGCAACCAAAGTATTGTTAAACAGAATATTGTTTCAATAGCAAGTAAAAATATCTACAAATATTTTGATTTCTCCTTTTTTGTATGTATCTTTGCATTCGCTTTTGCCGATATGGCTCAGTTGGTAGAGCAACGCATTCGTAATGCGTAGGTCCCCGGTTCGAGTCCGGGTATCGGCTCTTTAATAGAGATACTACAAAGGCTACTTTTATAATAATAGAGTTATTATAAATACATACAAGCGGAATTAGCACATCGGTAGTGCACGGGCTTCCCAAGCCTGGGAGGCGGGTTCGATTCCCGTATTCCGCTCACTTTTCCAATTTCAGTTTCATTTCTAATAGATAAAAAGTCAGAAAGAATTAGCTTCTTTCCGACTCTAATTACTTTGTATTTTGGGGCAGTCCTAAAACCCAGTTGCAAGTCTATCCTCGGCTCAGTAGGAAAAAGGTGGGGATTATGCATATAGGTTTTTGATTCTAAACAAAAAGAAACTTTTGTCTCTGACTCCTCTCAGATTCGTTCTGAATAATTTTATTTTTGAGTTGAAAGATTCTGCTGCTGCATTTGATGCTCTATTGTTGTAAAAATTAGCACCAGGTAGGTTTATCAGTTGTTGGTTGTGGGTATCTGAGATTTGAAGGATTTTCATTTAATAAAGTATCTTTTTTTGAAACCTTCGTGGTTATCAATCAAATCTATAACATTGTTGTACCTTGAGGTCTCAAATAAAAGGGTAAGATTATTTGGGATAACATCAGAAACATAATTCTCAATAATTTTTTGGAACATATCCTTAACTATGAGTTCCTCTTCTTTTAATATCTTGAATCGCTTAATAGCATGACTCTTTGATCTACTTGTCAATTTCAGAAGATCTATGAATTCATTTTCCATTTCCCATGAGATGCTATTGAGTTCAACGATAGAAACGTTCTCATACTCATCTTTATTATGAATTATATGATTGACAATAGCAAGCAAATGCCGAAACAACTGAGAAGCGTTATAATAAGTAAACGACTGAAACCTTCTTAATATATCAGTTAGCTTGTCTTCTGTGAATTTCCAGTGGTCATAATAGTTCTCTATCATAAAGTACGATTCCGTAAAACGAGAATTGCTCATATAATATGGCTCAAGGAATTTTGACTCATAGTAAATGACTTTCTTGCCTTTATCGACTTTAACTTTAACGTCAAGATTCGATTTACCACCGACCTTCAACGGAGAACTCTTGTCCCATTCAAACATGACAGTTGCTTCTGGATGTAATTTCTCATAAAGAAGAAAGAAATTAACACCTAAAGCGGTTGAAGAGTCAATAAAGTGACATTCTTTTAATGCATTCCCACTTCCATTTTCAAGTTCATCATAATGTTGTTTAGACAAACTGACCAATAAGTCCACATCTCGTTTTCCGTTTACACCTACTAACGCTTCCTTTAAAATATTTCTGTCCATATATACTTATAGTTTAGCATCTGCCTCTTTATGAATGCAGATAACCTTCTTGGGTTTTATAGTTTCTATAACCTTCTTTATTGTTGTTTTGTCTGCATGGCCAGAGGTGTGAATGTCCACAACATTGCAGAATAGTTCACGAAACTCCTTATATTTCGGGTTGGCTTTCACTTGTTCAGGAATCTTGTAATATCCATCCCAAGATGAGAATATTAACAAGGTCTCCTCCTGCGGAAGTTTACTGATAAGGCCTTTGACTCTATCTATTTGTGATGTTCCAACAATCATGGTAAAGCCTCTGCGCTTCAACTTGCCATAAAGTCTTTCACTATAGAACAGAGGGTTAAAGGAAAACAAACCTCGCGAGCGTTTTGATTCCCTTTCCGTAAAGAGTTCCATCGTTCTTTTCATGAACAAAGACCAGATGCACAAAGGCTTCTGTGCGCTTATTGCTGCTCCTTTTATTGCTGCCAGTCGTTCAATATCTGTAGCTGATGCCAAGACAAAGACGTATTTGAACGCCTGCATCACACTTGCCATCTTCCTTGACACCTCACGTTCATGGATGCATCTGCCCTCACGCTTCAGCATCGTGCCTTCAGTGATTAACACGTCAATATTTGTGGCATATTTCTTCGGTGTCAGGAGAAAGTCGCTTTGAATGGCCGTGCTCGCGATAGTCTCCTGTGTGTGCCAGATACGTTTTGCCATGTTACTCTATAAGAAACATGTAGGAATCATAAATGCTGCCAACAATTATAGAACAGGTAACCTTTATGTCACCTATTGTTACATAAGATGGAGCCTTCTTTACTTCTGTTCGTCCATGTTTTAATTCTAGCATCTGCATGAGCAATTGCAGAACATATTTCATTCAAGCATGATTTTCCTTGTAATCACGTTCTGGCTGCTGGCTGTGCTGTTCTTTCTCTTTTTAATGGCCTCTTCAGTATCCTATGCTTAGTGGCAACGGTTCTTTGCTTCGCTTCTCAATATGCCCAGTCAATAGGGATACCGAACAAGCCGACATGATCTTCGTGGACATGGTGTAGAACACAGCTTCCGTGTTCTTTCATGTTTTATCAATAATATCAGTGACCATATCAAAGTGCTAACAAGTTGTTGATTCACCGTGCACAATTCTGCCCAAATCGATGAAGACTCTGGATGTGTTGTCCATATTTCAGTGATGCAACCACTATCTGATTAAGACCTCTGTGTATCTTGATATTTGCCATATTTTACTCTGTTGTCGTATGGATGTAGGTGTATTATATTGTAATTATCAAATCCAAGATGTCTTGAATATTAATGTTTGTTAATGTCTTGAAGAGAATGGAATATTGACGAAGTCTTTGTCGTTCTGCATTAGTGTAAAATAATCTCCCCCTTCAATAACAGACTTTGAGATTTTCTTACAATTCCATCTCTTATCTTTAAACAGGTAACCACTCATTGTTTGTTCTGGAGTAGAAGTCCCTGCTTCCGCTTTGTTGTTAATCGTAATGAAATAGAATTCGGGATGGTTAGTAAATTCGTTGGTTTTTATTTCCGCAAAATTATATGGCACATCTACACCGATTTCTTGTAGTGATTTAACTATGCTTACTATTTCATCTTTTAAGTTTATGTACCTATTGTCTTTATAGAAAGCATAGAAATCCCTAACATGGGTGCGTATTCCAGACTTCCCCCAAATAGCTTTTTTCCCATATTTTAGTTCAATAAGCGCAACTCTATATGGTGCAGTCTTGGAGATAGCAATAATATCAAATCTCCAATCTCCGGCAGTATTTTTCCCTTTTAAAGATTTTGTAAATTCTACGTCAATACAAAACCATCCAGATGAAGGGTTGCTATTATTGTCGATAAAGAGTCGTTCCTGCGCCTGTTTCTCCTTTTTATCTCTACGATCACTTTTCTCCTTAATATTATTATAAAGTGAAACATATTCTTCGTCAGATAAACTACGCGTTTTTTTATCAGTGTAATAAGATGCAAGTAGGGCTTTAGAGGGCTGCCCAACTCTAATTTTTGCAATACTATCGCAATTGTAGTAGAGATTTATATACCCATCTCTTATTCCGATGATGATTTCATTTTTATGCTTCTGATAGATTTCTGTATAAAACTTTGTGCTTTTGAAATCTTCACAGAACGCTTCATCTATCGCTGTTCCTCTGAATGAATCTCTGTCTTTCATATTTGATAATTTAAATAACGATTTATGGTGTTGAAAAGTTGCTTGAGAACTTCTTTTTTAAGAATATCAGGTTTGAGCACCTCTACCTTTTCGCCCATTGACAATATCTTTGTGGTCAGTTCTGGTGTAAGACAAAGCCAATACAGGAAGTCGCTATACTCCCCATCATTGGTTTTGATTTCTTCTTGCGAGGAATGAAGGGGAAGCGAGCGCATATATTCAACATACACTCCATATACTCGCAGAACCACTTTCTGAGGCTTCAGTTCTTCACTCACAAAGATGCCAACCGTATTGGCATAGTATTCCTCTGCGTCAAAATCCTTTGGCACCACAAAGGATTTATCTGTCAGTTCCATTTCGATCATTCGGTCAAGAGCAACATTACGGAGGCCTTCGTACTCGTTCAGATAACCGACAATGTACCACCTTTGGTTATAGACCTTCATAGCATAAGGTTGAAGATGGTAGGTTGTACGCTGCCCGCCAAAAGGCTGATAGATTATCTGCAATTCTTTTCCTCGCTGCATAGCATCAATGACCGTCTGGAGGTATTCTGTTCCATGAGGGATATCTTCAAACAAAATTCTGTCTTTCATATTGCGACCAGCCTCAATCATATTGGATATGGTGAAGGAGTTGAGCAACCACTCGCGGATTCTGTTACTTCGCAACTCATTCGGTGATGAGATGTAATATTCGTATGTAGTGGAATCGCATTTCACCTCAACCCCAAATAATTCCGCTATTGCCTCCCTGTGTACATGAAATGTACGCAGAGCAAGGGGCTTTCCATCGCCAAGATAACTGTCCTTCCATCGATAGCTTATCTCTTCAAAGGTAAGCCGTCGCTGTTGCAGCAACGTGTTAAGAAGCCAGATGTATCGGTTGAATGTCTTGCTAATCATCTTTATTTCATTCCTTATTCGTATTATATAGTATGATGGGTAGTGGAACTTTGTCCGTAGACTACAATGCAAAGATAATCATTGTATCTGCAACATCACTGCATACCTCTTAAACTTTATAAAACATATTATTTCTTTTGTTCTATGCAGCGCTTTTGCATACTCTGATGATAATTTTATATTCAAATTCTAAAATAGATAAGTTATGACAAAGAAAAGAAAACAGAATCGCAAGAATGAGCTTTCTAAGAAGAGCGCCGTTGAGTCTATCAGATTTCAAACACACTTTGGACTCAAACAAATAGGGCGTAAAGATACCGATAAGTTCCATTGGCTTGCAGATGCAGAAATAAATGTTATTGAAGAATTAGATCTCACCGATGATATTCTTGACATAAAAAATCTTGTAGAAGGTGTAAAAAGAGAGCTGAATGTAGAGCCAGCATTGGAAAAAGGCGACTTCTATACCAGCATAGTAGCAATAGCCCTCGGCATTTCCAAGATACCTGTATTGGATGATATGAAGATGCCTGTTGTGAACTGGCCAGACCAAATCAACAAGAAGATTCTGACACTTTATTATCCAGAGGAATCTCGAAACGCTGTGGCTGAATGGGCAAAAGCTAACGACTATAATACTTCCACCTACCTCGGACGACCTGTGGTCAAATTCAAACAGTTGTTTATAATCATAGAAAGAACACGCACGTGGACAAAATAGCTGAGAGAAGGCTGGGTGAAGGTTCGCCTTTTCGTTTCCAGCGATGGTTGAGCCTGAGATTCTTCTTGACAACGAAAAACCTCTTCCATATTAACAATTTCGAAGAGGTATTATTGGCTGTCGTCAATGAGTTATATGATGCTAACACCAATGTGGTCGTAGCTTGTGCGGTGCTGGGAGTCAAATTCAGATATAATACATCCCCCAGAAGTATATTGAAGCATTAAAGTATTAGAAGTGGCAGACGACCTAATAACCTGAACTCGGGATAAGAAATGTCTGCAAAAAGTTGGTAATCTCATTATATTTTTGTAACTTTATAGTTGAATATCAATAACTTACAATTAATATAGCGATGATTACCAAAGACAAAATTACCGAAATTTTTTGTATTGCAGATGACTTTTGCAAAGAATTTGAGTCAGAAATTGATAAAATAGGGCCTCCGCAGAGTCAACCATCAAGTGCAAAATTACAAAACGTGTTTAAAGAACTCGCACTTTGGAGTAGAAAAGTTTAATTTTTCTCTTGGTCTTTCGTTCAATTTCTTTTGTATGGACATAATTCTCTTGTCCGTATAGTTATCAAACGAATCCTTTTTAGGTATATACTGCCTGATTAATTTGTTTGTATTCTCAACAGCTCCCTTTTGCCATGAACAATATGGGTCAGCGAAGTACACGGGAACGCCTAAGTATTTGGTGATGTCCTTATGTGCCGCAAATTCAGGTCCGTTATCTGTTGTAATTGTCTTCAGGCTGTTCTTGTATGGCAGCAGTAGTTTCCTAACCACCTTTGCAAGAGGCTTTGACAGTTTTCCAAATGGCAGTTTCTGCATAAGCAACATATTGGTGGATTTCTCCACTATTGTGAGTATGGCGTGCTGGGCAGGGTCGACGATCAAATCCATCTCAAAATCTCCAAATCTCTTCCCGTCAACTTCCTTACTTCTTTCATGGATACTCATCCTGTCCTTTATTGGAAGATGTCCGTCTTTGGGACGATGCCTGTATTTCATCTTATGCCTTGTGTGTTCTGCAAGTTTCCCTGTTGTGTCATTGTGGATGATGTTATAGATGGACTGGTGGGACACCTCTATGCCCTCATTCATGCGCAGATACCCTGATATTTGTCTTGAAGACCACTGGTCGTTGGTAATATATTCTTTAATTCTCCAAACTAATTCGTCGGAGAGTTTGGCGTTAGTTACCGTGTTCTTTCTGCGCTGCATAGCCATATCATGCGCCTTCGTCCAGATATACTTTCCAGAAGGCGTGCTGTTGCGTTTGATTTCACGTGAGAGTGTTGACTGACTAATACCGACGATGTCGGCAATTTCTTTTCTCGCTGTTTTCTTTTGGAGTAAGGCAAAAATTTGCGACCTTTGCTCCGAGATTAATTGATGATACATTTGCAATACAAAGTTAGTTAATCTTTGGGAGACTTCGGTCTCCTTTTTTTATTTGTATTGCTGGTTGTTTCTTTTTCCTCTCCGAGAGATGCAGACAACCTCTCGCTACGCGTCGAGAACGTCTGTATCTCTCGAAGAGGGACACTCTTTTATTGCACTTCGTTTTGGAACTTGCATATACGTTAGCGATAAAAGAAAGGGCTTGCTGATATACAGGAAGGAATAAAAGGCGAAAAGATGCAGTCCTTACGTCCGCCGTCCTAATTCTTGGTTCTGCCACTCGTGGCAAATCCGCGTCATACGGTTGGATAGTGGTGTCTGCACCTTTTCTTCAGATTGATGCCAACCCCCGCTGGTACTCCAGCCTATTGCGGTATTCCTATCATCTGCGAGGATGTTCCGTATCATTATCCCAGTTGTTGGCACTGCATTGCAAAGATACTAATAATTTCAATAAAACAACCCAAATTCGACAAAAAGATGAATTTAAGAGAATTAGAAGCCTATTTAAGCAGCCTGCCCGACAAGGTAATGGGCGACACTGCCGAAATTGTTGCCGAAACGGCTACGGAGTATTTTAAGGAGACTTTTCGCAAAAAGGCTTTCGATGGCAACCCGTGGGCGCCTGCCAGGACGGCAAAGAAACGTGGGTCGTTGCTCATCGATTCGGGGGCTATGATGAACAGCATTCGCCCGCTGGTTGTATCGCCGCAGCGTGTGGTTATTGCTGCGGGCAACCAGAAGGTAACGTATGCTAAGGTGCACAACGAGGGTTTCGATGGCGAGGTGCAAGTGCCGGCACACACCCGCCGCACGAAAAAGGGTAGCACCAACGTAAAGGCGCATAGCCGAATGGTGCATATTACACAGCGCCAGTTTATGGGCGACAGCGAAGAGCTGAACGACAGAATTAAAGGAAGAATAGTAGATTACATTAAAAATTTGAGCAATGAATAAAGTTTTTTTTTCTTGCCGTTACTAACCATATTGCGGCAAATGTTTCACAAATTAAATGGGTAGATGCCGACGAAGGTCAGCTTAACGTTGCGTGCCGTCCGCCTGTGGCGTTTCCGGCTTGCTTGGTAGATATTAGCTACCCGCAGTGCGAAAGTCTGTCGGGTGGTGTGCAGCGCATTCGTGCAAGGGTTGAGCTTCGGGTGGTGTTTGCTATTCAGGGCAGCACGAATGCTGCTGCGCCTGCTGCTGTGCGCGAGCGGTCGTTGGCACGGTTCGATGTGTTGGAGGCGTTGCACAAGGCATTGCAGTGGTGGAATGGTGGCGGGCTGTTCAACCCCTTAAAACGCATCAGCTCCACGCCGGAGCGCAGAGCCGATGACTTGAAAGTGTATAGGGTGGTTTATGAAACGGAGTTTTTGATTAGTGCCACTCGAAGCCGGGGAACTGCTTTGCCAGCTTCTGTGTTGTTGGGCGTTGCTCCAGGAGCGAGTGTAGCAGTTCGTCCTGGTCTACCAGTGCGTTCTGTATGGTGCGCTCGCCCACAAAAAATTCGTAGTCGGAGAGTATTTTCATTACGTCGTCGAAGCGGCGTCGTTTTATTTCGGTCCAATAGTAGTAGCGGGCTGCGATGGTGCGATTGCGCTTTGCCAATCGGTCCTGCGGCGTGACTATCGTCGCATCACCATCGGGCAGTGTGAAAGCTCGACGGCGTATTTTTGTTTCGCGTTGTGCTACTTTGCCTAAATCAAAATTTAGCATTAGTTGTTTCATACAATGTGGGTGGGCTTTGTATAGCACAAAGTTACAAAAAAAGAGGGTGTGTCAAAATGTACACATCCTCTTTTTTATGCACAAAGCCCCGACTTTCTCAAGCCAGGGCTTTGCTATTTCCTAAAGTTTTTGTACCTTTAGGCATTAAAAAAATATCATTATGACAAAGATACACTTTCGTTCTTACATACACAAGAAAATGATTCTTTTTCCTCAAAGAATCGATAAGGATATCGCAGAAGATGACCCTGTTCGTCTTTTAGACGCCTTGGTTGATAACCTTATGTTGGAGAAAGTCTACAGGCTTTATAAGCCCAGTGGTCGCAAGCCTTATCATCCACAAATGATGCTCAAGGTGATTCTTTACGCCTATATGAATAATATCTATTCCTGCCGTCGCATAGAGTCGCTTCTCAAGCGTGACATTCATTTCATCTATCTGGCAGGATATGAGCAGCCTGACTTTATTACCATCAATCGTTTTCGTAATCGTGTGAAAAAGGAAATCAACAATATCTTTACACAAGTCGTATTAGTACTTGCAGCCAAAGGTTTGATAAGTCTTGACGTTGAATATATTGACGGCACAAAGATAGAATCGAAAGCCAACAAGTATACCTTCGTTTGGAAGAGAACCGTGGAAAAAGAACCGTGCCAAGTTGCAGGAACAAATACGCACACTCTTGCTTCAAGTTGATGATGTCATAGCGCAGGACAATGCCGCTAAGAGAGAAGGTGTCGAGTTTACTGCAGCTCTGCTCGATGAGATATCCGAGGAATTGAACAAGTCTTTAGAATCAGTCCCTGAGCCTAAGACAAAAGAAGAGAAGCAGGCTGTTAGAACCAAGAAAAAACAGCTTAAAGAGCTAGAGAAGAAACGTAACAAACTCCAGGAGTATGACTGGCACCTTGAGGTTATGGGAGAGAGAAACTCCTACAGCAAGACCGACCCTGATGCCACGTTTATGCACATGAAGGAGGACGCTATGCGGAACGGACAGACTAAGCCTGGATATAATCTGCAGATAGCAACGGAGAACCAGTTCATCACCGACTTTGCACTCTATGCCAATCGTACCGATACACTCACACTACCTTCTTTCTTGGAGTCTTTCAAATCACGCTATCATCGTTATGCCAAGACAGTCGTAGCCGATTCAGGGTATGGCTCCGAGGAGAACTATCTGTTCATGGATGTACATAATATGGAAGCCTATGTGAAGTATAACTACTTCCATAAAGAGCAGCGCCCACGCTACACACCTAACCCATTCAGTCCCGCAAGCCTTTATTATAATAAGGAACAGGATTTCTACGTCTGCCCTATGGGACAGCATATGAAGCGTATAGGTATGAAGCGTTCCCTAACCTCTAATGGATTCGTTACTTACAGCGTACGTTATCAGGCAGAACGCTGTGATGGTTGTCCCTTGAGAGGCTCATGTTTTAAGGCAAGAGGGAACAGAATTATAGAAGTAAACCATCAACTACAGCACTATAAACAAAAGGCACGGGAACTACTGACCTCGGAAGAAGGCATCAAGCATCGAGGACGAAGGTGCATAGAACCTGAAGCTGTTTTTGGACAAACAAAATATAATAAAGCCTATAAGAGGTTTAGGCATTTTGGAAAAGACAAGGTCAATATGGACTTTGCCTTCTTTGCTATAGCCTTTAACATAGGGAAAATGTGTAGAAAAACCAATCTCAAGGAACTAAAAGACATTATGGAGGTACTTTTAGGCACCTTCAGATGCTCTATACAAGTTTATATAGGCTATTTAAAGCCCTATAAATCATTTTATATGAAATTAGCAGCATAGCTGCAGTAATTAACGAATTATGTGGTAGACAAGGTAAAGGGAGAATAAAAAGAGGATGTATCAATTTTGACACACCCTCTTTCTTTATTGTGTGTATCATGGTGTTTTACGTTCACTATGCTTTTTTACTTATGGGTGAGGTTGAGTGCCGCCTCCAGCAGGTTTGTTGCCGGCGGGTTTCTTTGCTTTTGGTTCTACTCGTTCGTAGGTTACGCCTTCGAGTGTGAAGTAGCGGGTAGATGGACGTAGTTTCACCATTGGCTTCTTTATGTCGCGTGTGGCGTTGAAGTCTTCTATGTGGTCTACGGCTTTACTCTTGAACGATGGCGACAGTGTGCCAATGTCGCCAAAGTCTACACTTTCTCCGCTCTCTACGTGGCGTTTGCCATTTCGGCTGCCAGGCGTAACACGGCTTCCACTTCGGCTCCTGTAAAGGTGGTGGCTCTGGCTACTTCTTCGCAGAATTTGCGGTGGGTTACTCTCTGTCGGTCGGTTGGGCGTGCTATGTACACTTTTTGCCCTTTCTTTGGTCCTACACTTAGTTTTTGTTCTTTAATTGTGAAATTCAAACATTTTGTCATAATTCTGTTGTTTTATTTTGTTTTTGCCCCGTTGTTTTCCCTTTGCCTTGGGGCTTTTGTTTGTGGCTTTAGGGTGGTTGTTTTTTTATGTCTGTTGCCCGTGCGTTTTTATATCTATAGATCTACGCTTGTATATCTATAGATCTACGCTCGTACATCTATAGATCTACGTTTGTGCATCTATAGATGGCTTGTGGCGTGGTGGTGGTCGTGCCTTGTGGTGGGCTTTTTTGTTGGCTGTTTGTTTCATTGTTATTTACTTTGATTGAAAAGGCTTAGTTCGTCGCCTTTCTGATATACTATCTCCACCCACGACTTATCGGGATCATCGATGTCGCGCAGGGTGTCTGCATCTAATGGACCGAAGAAAAAGCCCTTATCGCCTTCCATGTGCTTTATGGGTGCTTTATCAATTTAGCCCGTATGTGTATGTGGGAGCGGCGGGGTACTTCGGGTTTGCCGGTAAGCCATTCGGGCTTGCCACAGGTGCAATTCCTGTAGACACCTTCCACTTGATAAATGCGCCCTTTGTAGCATTCTTCGTGCCCAACCCAGTGGTACGTGAATTTATCGCCTACTTGTATCATATTTCATACCCGTTAGCTTTCTGTCATTCCCAATGGTATTTGCTTCCACGCCCCATTGTCATTGCGCACTTCGGCACGAATGAATTGTTTGCTCACTGTCGGCTGATAGCTTTCTTCAATGATGCGCACACCCTCCAAAAAGCGTTCGTTGCCTATTTCGTCGGCTATTTTGCGTAGCTGAACAATGCGTGATGCCTTCAGCGTGCCCTGTGCATCTCGGGCTAACAGGCGGAACACCATATTTACCAGTGCTTGTGTTTTTTCGTCGGCTGCAAGGCTCATTATGTATTCTTTTACTATGGCTATGCCGTCTTCCACTGTGTCGCGATAGCCGTCGGTGGTGTATTGCCCTAAAATAATGCGCATATTGCCGTCAGAGTTTGTAAAGGTGTGGGTGCGTTGTTCGGCACGTGCTTTAAACAGTTCGGCTTTCATTGCCAGAACGCTTCTAAAGTTGTCGATAACTTTTTGCTTTACCGTCTTAATATCGCACGATAGCTCCAGCAATATGGGTATGGCTGCTTCCACCTCGTCGTCTACCATCTGCTTGTAGGTTTCACGGTCTGCTTTGGCTTTTGCTGCAGCTGCTTTCTTTTCTTCCTCTGCCTTGAATTGTGCGAAGCGTGCTTGCTCATCGGCAGTCATTTCAACTTTTACTTTGTCCATTTTCTTTTTGTTTTTTGATGATTACTCTTATTTTCTTGTTTACCTGGTTAAGGTCTTCTATTGTTAGCTTTCTGAAAGGCTTGCCGGCTATTCGTGGGTTCTTGCAGAAAGCGTCTACGGTTGCCCAGTCGGTGGTGTCCAGCCCGTATATTTGTAGCTGGTGCAGAACTCCGCTGCGTGCCTTGCGCAATGCTGTCTGCTTCAGGGCTGCTTTGTTGTCAATGTTCACCACTCGCTCCATATCGCGGCACATAACGTCGTACTCCCACTTTGATGTCTCTTTGAGCGACTTTGTGCGCCCCTGTGTGTATTGCCATACAAGTGTATCCTTGTCGGCGTGGGGCAGCTGCTTCAGCAGCATGTAGAAGCGTGCATAATTTCTTTCTCCTGCCATGTTATTGTTTATTTATTACTTTGCTTATTCCAATATTCTGCCGCACGCTCTTCCCAAATGGTATAATAGCCACGGTTGCCAAAATATCGCCCTTTGCTTATTGCCCTGTAGCCCTCCACCCATATCTTTAGCGATGCACTATACATTGAGCTTACTGCTGTGCGCCCTAATGGCTTTAGACCTTCGGCTTGCGAAATAAATATTATCAATTTGTTATGGTGGCGTTTGCAAAAATCTTCGTATTGCCCTAACGATATGTGGGCATACTGAAAGCTATCCACCACCACAATATCGGGCGAACGACGGCGGTTCAGACGTGCATCAAGGTCATCAAAGTTCTCGTTAAGCAGCACAAAACGTCTGCCTACATCGGTCATTCCAACACGCAGCAGGGCATTTTGCATGGTTAGGCTACTGCCTTCCTCCAAGCTGTCGTAGGCTACTTTGCCATAGCGGGTAAGCTCTTTGCAAAGCTGCAGCACAAAAGATGTTTTGCCGTTGCCAAGGTTTTTTAGATTTGAAAAAATATCAGGTAAAGAAGTTTCAGTAGTTGATCACAAATTATTTGTTTTACCAGAGGATTTACAAGGAAAGGGGATTTCCAAGACTCTTATGTCTGAAATGGTTAGTCTGTATAAATCATGTAGTATAAATCGTGTCTATATTCACGCTAACATTGATGTGGGAGGTTATTGTTGGGCGAGGTATGGAGCCATAGCAGAAAAAAGATATGAATATCATTATAGATAATGCTTTGAATTCCAGTAAAATAAGTATCAAGGAAGCAGCAGAAGCAAAATCTATTATTGACAAGTATGATGAATTTGTACCGATGCAGAATTTAGTAAATCTGTCATTTGGAAAAAATGCTAATAGGGACTTCATGGCAAGGATATTTAGATTTGTCAAACATAGAGCAATTTGAATATCTCCGTAATTATTTACATATCGATTAATTTTTGTATATTTGCAGGATGGAAAAATTGAAAGAAGAGTTAACTACAAAGATGCACTCTGAGTTCAATGTAAGTATGGATACAGAGATCAGGCACAGAGCTGGGTCTCTGTGGAGTGTTACTGGCTTTGATTGTGATAAAGCTACAATGAAAAAGTGGTGCATATCCTATGGGATAACGATTTCTCAAGCTATGAAATATAAAATGTATTGGCAGAAGTTGGCAGAACAGAACAAAGTAAGAAAAGAATAGTACAAAGTATATAAATAGGTGTGATTTGTAAGAAATTAACAAATCAATAGTCCGTTAAATTTTTAGTGTTTTCGAAGCTTTCGTGCTCAATCTCTATTACGCGCAGCGAATTATTGACGTGTTCGAGAAGAACCCGAACACGCCATTAAATAAAGAAAGGATAAATGATATATTTAGTTTCGCTGCTGACGCAGCATAATATTTAACGGACTATTGTACCTTTACAATATAAAATTAAATCACTATGGATTTAGTAAATTTATGTAGTAAGCTCAAAAAGGGAACAGTTTACCTTAAAGATGACTACGAAGATATTGTGTTAAGAATGGAATTTATTGATAATTCCATACATTGTTTTATCAAACGTAGAGGTCGCAAGGAGGTAGAGGTCAATTCAAAAGAAAAAGATATTTTTGAGTCAAAGATGTATGGCAATGAAATCAGTAAAGAAGAATATGATAAATTTAAATGAACTTCGAGAAAAGGCTACACAGATAGCCATTAAAGCTCATAAGGGGCAAGTAGACAAAGGAGGGCACGACTATATCTATCATCCGTTAAGAGTTGAGGCGAAGTCTAATAGCTTCGAGGAAAAGATTGTCGCTTTACTGCATGATACTGTTGAGGACGGAGGTATCGCGGCTGAATATTTACTTATGCTTGGATTTCCGCAAAATATCGTTAATACGGTTCTTGCTGTTTCTCGCAGAGAAGGAGAAGATTATTTTGACTTCATTCAGCGATGTAAAGAAAACCCTATTGGGCGAGTTGTTAAGATTTGCGACCTCGAAGATAATATGGATATAACGAGATTAAATGAATTAACAGAGAAGGATATTAATTGATTAAAGAAGGTTCTTCAGTTAAATGGATAGATATATCTCATAAGTTATATAAAAAAGCTGGTATTATGTATCTTTGTAGTGACCAAACTTCAAGAACATGAATACTAGCATAATGCAAAACGCCTTAGGCGTCTTCCAACAAGACTGTCAGAATCTGCGCTACGAAGATAATAACTTAGTTTTAGAAATCCAAACTCCAAAGGAAAAACTTTGTTGTCCTGTATGTGGAAGTCATAATATCAATCGTAACGGCAGCCATATTCGTCGCTTTGTAAGTGTTCCAATTGGTCTGAGCAAGACCTATCTGGACATGCGTGTACATCGTATTCAATGTCACGACGACGGCTGTATTAAACAAGAAAACATCGACTTTGCGAAAGGAAAACGTCGGCACACTATAGCTTTTGCAAATATGGTGCTTGACCTGTCTCGCTTTGCAACAATTCAAGATATATCTTGGTTCCTACAGGTATCCTGGAATGTAGTACGTTAATATACAGATGGAGTTTCTACAGTCAAATTACTCTAACCCAGACCTTTCCATGTTAAGACGTATTTCCATTGATGAGTTCGCCACTCATAAAGGGCATGTATACAAGACCATAGTTGTAGATTTGGATAATGGGCATATTGTTTATGTCGGTAATGGTAATGGCAAGAATGCTCTTGATGGATTTTGGGAACGGCTCGGCAAAGACAAAGAGCATTTACAAGCAGTATGTACAGACCTTTCTGCAGCATATACAAGAGCTGTAAGTGAACACCTTCCCAATGCTGCACTTGTAGTAGACCACTTTCATGTAACCAAGCTTATGAACGAAAAGTTGGACTTGCTAAGGAGACAGTTATGGCATGTGGAAAAGGACGTCAACAAGCGTAAAGTAATCAAAGGAACACGTTGGTTGTTACTCAGAAATGGAAATGATATTTTTGATTATGTACACAGAAATAGACTGGAGAATGCCTTGACCCTAAACCGTCCGCTGATGATTGCCTATTATCTCAAAGAAGATCTTAAGGAAATATGGAATCAGTGTACTAAGCAAAAAGCTAAAGCTGTGTTGGATGAATGGGTAAAGCAAGCTATAGAATCTAAAATACAGCCATTGGCGAAAATGGCATCAACTATTAGAGCATACAAGACATACATATTAACATGGTATGACCATTATATAACAAACGGAACAATAGAAGGAATTAACAACAAAATAAAGTTTTTGAAAAGACAGATATATGGGTTCAGAAATGAAGAATACTTCAAATTAAGACTATATGCACTGCATGATAGGCGTCTACGCATTTAACGGAAGACCTCGTTTTTTTATTATTCTGAGTTAAAAAGATATGACGCACAAAAAGTTTTATCGGACACCAATAATAAATAATGCTTTCTGTTCATTCACTAATTAGTCCTCCCTTATAAACCTAATATTCCTCTGATTCATAGTATATTATCCTGTAAATTATTTGCTTATATCTGCAAGTTTTTGTACCTTTACATTATAAATCTTGCAGATATTTATGCTTAAACGTACATCTAAACAGCTCTCTATGTTCTCTTCTTTAGAGGACATGCTTAGCCATGAACATCCTCTTTTCCAACTTAGTAATAAGATTAATTGGGAATGTTTGAAAATGCTTTCTCTCCTTTGTATTGCAGCAATAACGGTCGCCCTGCTCATCCTATTCGCTTGATGTGTGGTCTTTTAATTTTAAAACATTTGCGCAATGTGTCAGATGAAATGGTAGTTTCTCAATGGAGCGAGAATGCTTACTACCAATATTTCTGTGGTGGACTTGAATTTATGCCCAAACAACCCTGTGACGCTTCCGAGTTAGTTCACTTCAGAAATCGTATAGGCGAGGAAGGTGTGGAGTTAATATTAGCAGAAAGTATCCGTGTTAATACCGACCATGATAACGAAGATCATTTTGATACTGCTTTCATTGATTCTACCGTTCAGGAGAAGAATATAACCTATCCTACAGATGCGAAGTTGCATAAAAAGATAATCAAAAACGTTCTGAAGATAGTTCATGACAATTGTCTTCCTCTACGACAGAGTTATACGCGTACCTTGAAAGGCATTTATCGTTCCCAACGTTTTCGTAATCATCCCAAGAATCGTAAGAAAGCTCTTAAAGCAGATAGGCAACTCAAGACCATAGCAGGTAGATTAGTAAGAGAGCTAGAGCGTAATCTTGGGGGTAGGAAAGGATATGAGAAGATGTTTGAGCTATATTACAGAGTTCTTTCTCAGAATAGGAAGTCAAAGAACAAAGTATATTCTCTGCACGAACCAGATGTAGTTTGCATCAGCAAGGGTAAGGAACATAAGCAATATGAGTTTGGCAATAAAGTATCTATTCTTCGCTCATGGTCAGGACTTATTCTTGGTGCATGTTCTTTTAGGAATGAATATGATGGGCATACTATCGAAAAGACGTTAGAACAAACCCAAAGGATGACAGGAAGGAAGGTTGATAAGTTAGCAGGAGATAGAGGGTATAGAGGTATAAAGCAGATTGGGAAGACAAAGATACTCATTCCAGACGTTCCTAAAGCTAAAGACAGCTACTACCAAAAGAGGAAGAAACACAAGTTATTTTGTAAACGAGCTGGTATAGAGCCAACAATAGGACATCTTAAAGCAGACCACCGATTATCTCGCAACTTTTATAAAGGTGTGAAAGGAGATGCTATCAATGTATTATTAGCTGCGGCAGCATATAACTTCAAAAGAGCTATGAGAGTTCTTTTGGACCTTATAAAAAGAATCAGCATAGAGCTTGCCAATACAAGCTTTATGCTGAAATATAGTTTTTAAGGAATGACTAATTAAGTAGAATGTCTCAGATGTTTATAAAAGACAGCTAGATATAGTTTCTCTCATTTTAGATATCTATCACGTTCATCTTAGATATCTATCACGTTCATCTTAGATATCTATCGCATTCGTTTTAGATATCTGTTAGCTACAAATTAGACATCATTAAAAATCACTACTCTTATGTTTCTATATAATAATACTTTAGAGCTACTCATTCAACTAAAGGCTTATGAATTTCATTATCTCTAATCTTTCAATTTAGATATTATTATTATCGTCTGAACAACAATATATTACTTAGTGTTTTGTTATGTGCGACTGAAATTTTCTTAAATAGATCTCTTTTTTAAACCATCTCCCAATCTTTTTCTATTAGCTATTATTTTTTATACACGCGTTTATATTGCTTTATGAGCCATTGTTTTTGCTCTTCAATACTAATATTACTGTTATCCAATTCTATGGCATCGTCAGCTTTGCGTAAAGGTGAAACGTCGCGGTGCGAATCTATATAATCACGTTGCTTTACATTTTCCAATATTTCATTATAGTCTGCCTCCATTCCTTTTTCCATAAGTTCATCGTAACGGCGTTGTGCTCTTACTTCTGGCGATGCTGTTACAAAAATCTTTAGTTCGGCATTCGGAAAAACAACTGTTCCTATATCACGTCCGTCCATTACAATTCCTTTATCTTTACCCATTTTCTGCTGTTGTGCTACAAGCGCTTCACGAACAAATGGAATAGCAGCAATAGAACTTACATGCGATGATACTTCCATCGTACGTATTTTATTTTCTACATTTTCATTATTAAGATATGTATCTGGACGCCCTGTTTCTTTATTAAGTTTAAAACTTATATTTATATTCGGCATTGCGGCTTCCAATTCGGGAATGTTTATTTTGCCATCTTTAAGAAAAAGTTTATGCTGTAAGGCATAAAGTGCAACACAACGATACATTGCCCCCGTATCTACGTAAATATAACCTAATTCGTGTGCTAAATCTTTTGCCATTGTGCTTTTTCCACACGAAGAGAAACCATCTATGGCTATTATTATTTTCTCCATTTATTCTGTATTTATACTATCTAATTTTATTTAAAATACATAAGCTAAGTTTACCATAATGGAACTGCTTGCTGCATGATATTTTCCGTACGATAAATTCAGTTTAAAACGTTCGAGATTTATACCGCCACCAAAGCTAAAACCAGCTCCATGGCTACTTTCATCATCTCCAACTCCAATTTTCATATCGTTTGCTCTGCGAAAATTATAACCGCCACCTATCCATAAGCTTTCAGAAAGTAAAACTTCTGCACCTAAATTCAGATGGTTTATAAATCGGTAATTAAAATGTGTAAGATCTACAAGTGTAGCTGATACACGAACAGGAAGTGCTGCAAACGTTTTACTAACACCTAATTGCAAATCAAATGGCATCTTTCCAAAATTATCATCATAAGCTTTTACCTGGCCACCAAGATTTTTTGCAACAGCAGATACCGACCATTCACGTTCTGGGTCGTACCAATTAAGACCCAAATCTACACCAACCGCAATGCTGTTATAACTTCCAATATACGAGGTAATGAATTTTCCAGTAATACCACCAACTAAGTTTTTTGCTAATTCGTATGAAAAAATAGCCTCAACAGCAATCTCACTTGCATTAAATTCGCCCAGCTGCACATTGTTTTCGTCTACTTCTTTCATTTTACCATAATTCATATACTGAATACCACCAGCCAAAGTTGCCTTATCGCTCATTGCCTTTGTGAACGAAGCTCCCATATAATTTGCTCCTTTCATATAGTTCATATAACTAAGTCCAACTGTCATATCGCTAACAGATGCTGCCAATGCTGGATTAGAAAACATAAGTGAGGGGTCGTCTTCTATAATTGTTATATTATCGCCACCCAATGCTGCAGCATGTGCACTAATAGGTAATCGCAAGAAATTATATTCAGTCTGACTATCTTGTGCTTGCAATATTGTTGAGAAGAGTCCAAGAAAGAGGGTGAAAACGCACTTTTTCATTTAATGTATTTTAATTTATCGGCAAAGTTACATCTTTTTCCGAATATCTTATTACTTTTGTTTATTGATTTATGTGTATGCAATATTAATCTCTATAATTAATTGCTTGCATATATAACGGTGTATAACGAAATTTAGTGTTTAGCAGTGAAAACAAAGAAGTCGAATAATGCAGATTTAGAAAACAAGCGTTGGATAGGATTTTCGCTTGGGGTAATTATAGCATTGTCTATTTTCTTTGTTGCAATGGAATATTCAACACAAGATGGTGAAGAAAGAGAAGTAAATACTAATTTATTGAAAGACTTAAAACTTCACGACCAGGAAATGTTACCTGCAATAGATCAACAAAACCTAACAAAGGAAAAAGACGATAAGGCTCCTACAGTAGACGATATGCTTAATATAAAACGAAGTGAAACTCCACAAAAAGTTATACCTCATGAAGTGGGAAACACAGAATCAAACGATGATAAAACGGCTGCGCCAAATATTAATGAAGCACCAATACTTACACAACAAGCAACTTCATTACCAAATCCGACCAAAGTTGAAGAAGTAGCCAAAAAAGAAACGAACAAATTTACAGAAGACAATTCAGATAAAAAGATAGAGCGTTCAGATGATAAGATAAAAAAACGTATACTATCTGAAACACCAACTCCACCAGGAGGCTGGAGTTCCTTTATGGTGTGGTTGACAAAAAACATAAAATATCCTGCTAATGCAAAACAACTTCAGCAACAAGGTACTGTAGATGTAACCTTTATTGTTAATGCAGATGGAAACGTCAGCGATATAAAAATAAAGAATTCCAAAAATACCGATTTCGAACAAGAGGTTCTTAAAGTTGTTCGTACAATGGGTAAATGGAAACCAGGTATACAAAACAATAAACCATGTAAATCGTTATTAGAAATACCTATTGTATTTAGTTTGTAAGTAAAAAGAACAGCCCGTAAGGCAACTAATATTTAATTCAGAAAATATAAACCCACTTCGATATGTATACATCTAATGAACTTTTAGAGATTGTAAACCAATATTTAAATAGTCTTTCGTACAACCGTAAGCCTGCAAGTCTATATGCGCCTATCAAGTATGTATTAGATTTAGGAGGAAAACGTATACGCCCTATACTTATGCTGTTGAGCTATAACTTATATAAAGATGATCCGCAAGAGATATTGTCTTCTGCGTGCGCATTGGAAACCTACCATAATTATACACTTTTACACGATGATTTAATGGACGAAGCTCCTTTAAGACGTGGACAACAAACTGTACACATGAAGTGGAATGCTAATCAAGCCATACTTTCGGGCGATTCAATGTTAGTCTTGGCATACGAACGATTAGCAAAATGCGACACTAAACATATTGAGACTGTGCTATATTTATTTACGGAGACAGCATTGCAAATAGGCGAAGGGCAGCAATACGATATGGAGTTTGAGATGCGTAATGATGTTACTGTAGAAGAATACATCGAGATGATACGCCTCAAAACCAGTGTATTGTTAGCATGTGCCACAAAGATGGGTGCAATTTTAGCCGATGCAAATAAAGAAGATGCAGAGAATTTATATAAGTTTGGCGAACAAATAGGATTAGCTTTCCAGCTTCAGGACGATTATCTTGATGTATATGGCGATGCTAAAGTTTTCGGAAAGAAGATAGGCGGCGATATCGTTTCGAATAAAAAAACTTATATGCTTATTACAGCTTTCAATAAAGCAAATGCTGAACAAAGAGCTGAACTTGAGAAATGGATAAATAAGAGAAATTTCAATACCGAAGAGAAGATAGAAGCTGTAACACGATTGTACAATGAAATTGGTGTAGACAAACTTGCAAAAGAAAAAATGGATTTCTACTATGAGCAAGGAAAGAAATTTCTTAATGCAGTAAAGCTACCCAAAGAACGTAAAGAAGCATTGGCTGAATATGCAGCGAGAATGATGAAGCGACAAAAATAGTTTCCTTCATTTTAATAAAAAGACTTTATTATGCCGTACAGACGTCTACCCAAAACTGATGCTGCCCGACTAAAGGCTCTAAAGACGCTATTAGACAACAATGATATTTATACTGCAAGAAATAAATTCATTGATTGGAAGCTAATAAATAGTGCTCAGCCACTTCACGACCGTTTACTTACAGCCACCGAGCAATATAAAATATCGTTATCAGCACAAGCTAGAAATGCAAAGAAGATAGATGGTTTACAATATCGCGCTTGTATGTTTCTTAGTCATTTTATACAAGTACTTTTAATGTCGGTGGAACGCGGTGAAATTAAACGAAAGAAATTACTTCTTTATGAGTTAGACGAAGATGCAACATCATTGCCAAATATAAAGTCGGCAGATGGAGTATTGCTTTGGGCACCGAGAATTATAAAAGGAGAAAAAGAAAGAATTAAACAAGGCGGGAAACCCATCTATAATCCTTCAATAGGAATGGTGGCAACTCATTTCGATATATATAATGAAGCTTATACTGCACAGCGAAAACTACAAGCCCGTACCAATAGAGATAATAGGGTTATGGCTGAATTGCGTCCTACTATCGATGATTTAATCTTAGAATTATGGAATGTTATTGAGTCTCATTTCGCAAATCTGCCACCGAAAGAACGGTATGAGCTATGTAGTAAGTTCGGAGTTATATACTATTATAGAAAGAACGAAGAAAGATTATAGTGACATGAGTAAAATGAAATTAATAAGCTGGTTTAGCAGACAAAACTAAAATAAAGAGAAATGATTATAGACACACATACCCACTTAGACGGAATAGAATTTAAAGACGACATTCAAGATGTAGTACAAAGAGCTAAAGGTGTTGGTGTATCAAAAGCATTTGTGCCCGCAATCGACTTAAGTTCTATAGAATCAATAAATAATGTCTGTCAACAATTTCCAGACTTTGCTTATCCAATGATTGGTTTGCACCCAGAAGAAGTGAAAGCAAATTATAAAGAGATACTTGAGAAAATGAAAGAAACACTACTTGCAAGCAGTAAATATATTGCTGTTGGAGAGGTTGGATTAGACTTTTATTGGAGCAGAGAATTTGAGAAAGAACAATTGGAGGCTTTTGAAGAACAAGTAAAATGGTCTATTGAGACACGTTTGCCATTAATGATTCATTGTAGGAAGGCGCAAAATGAAATGGTGAAGATACTTAAAAAGTATCAGAGTCAGCTGCCTGGTGGCGTATTTCATTGCTTCACAGGTAACGAAAAAGAGGCTGCAGAGTTATTGTCATTTAATAATTTCGTATTAGGAATAGGTGGAGTATTAACTTTCAAAAAGTCGAACCTACTAGAAACACTAAAATCTGTTTCTTTACAGCGTATTGTTCTTGAAACCGATTCTCCTTATATGGCTCCAGTTCCTTTACGGGGAAAACGCAACGAAAGCTCGTTTCTGGTACACATTGTTGCTAAATTAGCAGAAGTTTATAATACAACAAAAAATGAGATTGCCATACAAACAAACAAAAACGTGGAACGGATATTTGGGTTCTGCTAGATCCAGAATACTTCTGAAAGTACATTTCTAATCAAATCCTATATACTATTAAGAAGATATAAAAGATGCAAGAACTCAATCTACAAGTGCCTTATCAGCTAAATATGATATTAGAAATAATATCTAAAGAAGTCAAAGAGAATGGATTTACGGACGAAGATTATTGTTTGTATGCTCATAAGAAGACTCTAACTCCTGAACTTATTTGTTATTTGGACTTATATCCAACCGTATCTGACGATGATAAAGATATCTATCCCGACTTTATTATTAAGGAGAATCTAAGTTTATTATACTATGGAGAACAATTCGAAGATGTGCTATTGAATGTTCTTGAGCAAAAAGATAATCCTACAATTGAAGATTATATCTCTGCATTAGATTACTATTCCAAGAATGATACATTTAAAGAGTTATAGCAATATAATTTCACGAATATGAGAAAAATAACTATCGAGAAGGGCAGACTCTTACAAATAATTGTTTTTATGAGTATAAAAAAAGATTATATGTAATTACATTATTAATTGCATGTATCAATGTAATAATACAAGCAGAGACTATTGGAAAAGACTCAATTAAACATTGGGGCTTTACTGCAAGTGTGATGAAAAGTAACGTTATTGCATTAGATAAAAATCAACGTAAATATCTAAAAGAAAACAATAATGGCTCCATCGCTGTAGAATTAAATCATATTCATCTTCCTTCTGATAATAATTTATACGCAAAAGATTTTAATTATCCTTCTTTGTCTATCGGTTTACGTTATACATTAAACAATAGTATTTGTTTTCATCGTTCCCCCGATTATGCTTGGAGTAAAATAGAAGAAGTTCCATACAATTCTCATTTAGGCAATACTCTTTCATTGTATGGTACGTTTCAGCGTGCTATTCATCGTAACCAACATTGGGAAACTTCTTATTCATTAAGCGGTGGAGTTGGCTACACAAACAAATGGTACAATAAATATAATAATATTGACAACGATTTCATAGGAACACCTTTCCTCATATATTTCGGTGCTGGTATTCATCAAACCTACCGATTTTCTTCAGAATGGGGAGTAAGAGCAAGCTTAGAGTTTGTTCATCATAGCAATGGTGCTCTTTATCATCCAAATAAAGGTTCAAACAGTGTAGGCCCATCAATTGGTATAGTTTATTATCCTTATTACGAAACGCTCATTGGAACTCACAACTGTTTTAAATCTACTCCATTCAAAAAGTATTTTTACTTAGATTTTACAGTTGGTGTTGGTGCTAAAACTTTGGTTGAAGATTGGCAAATAACACAATTCCGTACATCAAAATCGGAGCCCAATTATCGTACTGGAAATTTTAAGCGATATGCTACCTATTCGTTGCAAGCCAATTTAATGTGTCGTTATGCACGTAGATGGGCATCGGGTATAGGAATAGATGCTTTTTATAACACATACGCACCACATATAGAACAATTGGAACTTAACAACGGCAATACCATTAATTGCAAACCTTGGTCGATTGGTATTGCAGGAAAACACGAAATTTTCTACAATAATCTATCGCTAAATGTTTCATTAGGAAGTTATTTGTATCGACGAATGGGTACAATAGATAGAGAATTAGGTGGAAGGATATACGAACGAGTTGGTGTAAATTATTCGTTCCCATCACTCAATGGACTGAAGTTTGGCATTAATGTCAAGGCGCATTCTACAAAGGCAGACCTAACGGAAATTATTATTACCTATCCTTTGCGCATAAAAAAGTAGATTTACAGGTAGAACATAGCTCTGAGAATAAGGTTATAACATATATGTATAGTCTGCCTTTGGTTGGTATAATAGTGAATCAGTAGGAAAAAGATGAACAGACTTTAGAAAAGAGAGTACCTATAATGTTTTTCTATTATATTCAACATAAACTCGAACAACATATTATTGTTCAGAGACTTATGACAGAGTTTGAATTAAAACAATGCAAAATAAAAAGAATTCATAACACTCATTTGAATAAATATATTTCAGGTATTATAATATGAAGTTATAAAGATTGTAACTTGTCGTTATATCTAATATGGAAATAATAGATATCTGAAAGGAAACAAACAGATATCTGTGACGTATGCGACAGATATCTGTGACGCACGCGACAGATATCTGAAACAAAGATGACTATATTTAAAATATTTTTTTCTAAATATCTGAGAGCGTCTATTTATCTTATGAATAAAGAGTAAACGCTGTTTATAATCTCCGAATCTATTTTCTACTGTTCTCAGATATATATTATGCTCTTCTATAGGTATAGTAGCCGATTCACCATACCAGCATATACACATAAAATTTGTGTATCTATTGTCTATATGGTCCATTCGTTGTATGCCTGTGAAGAAACTGGTGCGCTGAATTATTTCTTTCTATACTACTTTACTTATTCTATAAGAATAACCGTAACACCACGAGCTGCTTGTGCACCCATTACTAATGCTTGCTCTATGTCAGCAGTCTTGCTTGGTCCTGAAATAAAGACACCATATCCATAATTAGTCATCTTTATACGTTTGTAAGCTTCATGCATGTTATTAACAACATTGCTTTTACTGAGCAAGATGACTAATTCTTCTGAAATAAAGCATACGGCGCGCTCTTTCATTGTTTGCGGTATCCATATACAACCATTTTCTGCAACTCCAACCTCTCCTTGTATAATGCCTACGTCTGTTCCATTTAAATCGGCTGCAGAAGCGATAGTATCTGGATTTAAATCAGCTTCAATCCCCTCTACGTTCGATGCAAATATTTTTGCATTGGGACAGGCTTCCCTTATTACAACGTTTAGGTTGTCTCCTTTCTTCACCTCTATTACCTTTGAGCCAACTGTCTTAGACATACCTATGAACTCTTTTACGACATCGATATAAACAATTCCTTGTACTGGTTTGGTTGGCATATCGAATTGCTGTGTGATGTTACGACGTAATTTATCGAGTAATTCTTCTTTCTTCATCTTGGTCTTCGTTTATGAAACCATAATACATTATTTTATTCCCTTCTCTTTCTCTTTTTCTTCTTCCATCATCTGCTTATAAAGTGTATGGAATGTTTTCTTAGGGAAGTGTGGCATATCGTGTCCCACACTCCATGTATTCGGTTTTACATCCATCATTTTTTGTGGGATAATATTAGCGAAATGCGCATATTTTGTAGCAACGCTGTAAATTGCAGGGTGTTGGTATAGTTCGGTCATTGCAACCGACATATATTTTTTCTCTTTATTTTCTGTACCAAATCCCTCCAAAGCTTGACGCCAATAATAAATTTGGCTACCAGGTGCCACTTTTACTGGACAAACAAGGTCGCAGCTTAAACAGAGTGAGCAAGCTGAAACATTTCCACTGTGTTTTTCGGATTGTGTACCATTCCAAGATTAATCCCTATTGGTCCAGGAATAAAATAATTGTATGAATAGCCCATTGAACGGCGATAAACAGGGCATGTATTCATACATGCACCACAACGAATGCATTTAGCTGTTCGCCAGTGCAATTGGTCTGCTATAATATTGCTTCGTCCGTTGTCTACCAAAATAACGTGCATTTCTGCTCCTGGACGAGCTTTACGAAACTGAGAAGTAAAGGATACAGAAGGCTGTCCGGTTGCGCTTCGGGCCAATAGGCGTTGGAACACAGCCAGTGCATCATAGTTTGGAATAACCTTATCTATACCCATTGACACTATATGCAGTTTTGGAATGGAGGTACTCATATCAGCATTTCCTTCGTTTGTGCACACCACACAATCGCCCGTTGAAGCTACACCAAAGTTGCAGCCCGTCATACCAGCATCAGCTTCTATAAATTCTTGCCGTAGACTATAGCGTGCGCATTGTGTTAGATAGGTGGGATCGTGATTACCTATATCCTTTGATATACCATCTTTCTCGAACAATTCACCAACTTCATCGCGTGTAATATGAGCTGCTGGAACCACTATGTGTGCAGGTTTTAAGTTCATCAGCTGCAATATGCGCTCACCCAAGTCGGTTTCTACAACATCAATACCTTTTGCTATAAGGTATTTGTTCATTTCACACTCTTCAGTTAGCATCGATTTAGACTTCACCAGCTTCTTCACATTATGCTCTGCTAATATGCTGTATGCAATCTCGTTAAATTCTTGGGCATCTTTTGCCCAATGAACAATAACACCATTGCTCTCTAAGTTCCTTGAGAATTCGTCTAGATAATCAGCCAAATGTGTTAGTGTGTGCTCCTTTATCTCGCTCGCATGTTCTCTTAAATCTTCCCATTCGGGAAGCATTGCTGCTTGTATATCTCGTTTTTCTCTAAGTCCCCAAAACGTTTGGTCGTGTCGGGTTACTCTTTCGGGGTCTGATATAAACTTTGCCGCTTTCTTTGCATGACTTGTTGCCATCTCTATTCTTTCTTCGTTATAACCTAAATACCAGCTGCTAAAATCTCAGCAATGTGCTTAAATTGAATATTGTAGTGCTTTTTGTGTGCAATTCCTTGCATGTGCATTAAACAAGATGAGTCTGGTCCAGTAATAAATTCAGCACCTGTAGCTATGTGGCGTTTTACTTTATCATCGCCCATACGGCTACTTACATCTGGTTCTTCTATAGCAAACATACCGCCAAATCCACAGCATTCGTCTATACGTTCTGGTTCTTTTACCGTTATACCTTCTTTTAGACTTAGAAGATCTACTATCTTGCTATATCTTGGAATATGTTCTTCTGATGGTGAGCTCAATCTTAGCTCGCGTACTCCATGACACGAATTATGAACTGAAACTATATGTTCAAACTTTCCTGGAAGCTGCTTAACTTTTAAGACATCGTGTAAGAATTGCACCAACTCTAACGTTTTCTCTGGTGTAGAACATTTATGTTTATGAAGTTGCGGGTGGTTGAACTGTACAAAAGCTGCACATGAAACACTTGGAGTTACTATATAATCATAATCCTTAAACACATCTTCAAATTTTTCAACTAAATTCTTAGACATACGTTGGAAACCACCATTCGCCATTGGTTGTCCACAACAAGTCTGCCGTTCTGGATACTCTACATCAAGGTTCAACCCACGTAGAAGTTTATAAGTGGCAATGCCTACCTCTGGATATAAAGTATCAACATAGCATGGAATAAATAATCCTACTTTCATAAATAGTTATATCTTGTTAGCTTTTATAATACAAAGGTAGATATAAAATAATAAATAGAAAAGGAATGTAGCTACAAAATATAATTAGAGAGTTAATTTAGTTTGCATAGCTCTATTGTTTGAGCGTATAGACATACAATTACTGTAATAACTTTTAGCATTATTCCCACTTCACTATCTTTCATTTCTAAAATACAAAAGAAGTACTCTACATAACCATTTTAGCGTAGACAGAATAGGTGAAGTAATATAAGATGGAAACTTCTTGGTAGCCACAATATACAACATACTACTAATTAGAAATATATCATATAAGAGTTACTTAGTGTAAGTAAATACTCCTATATTTCAAGATTTCTATGTAAATTTGCATCCAACCAAAAGTTAGAAAATGAACACGTATACAAAACATATAGCACAAACGCTTAATTTACCTGAACAAAATGTTGATGCAACATTAACGCTATTGAAAGAAGGCTGTACTATTCCTTTTATTGCAAGATATCGAAAGGAACGTACGGGAAACCTCGATGAGCTGCAAATTACACATATTGCAGAAATGAACGTGCGTCTGATAGAAATAGATAAACGTAAGGATACTATTTTAAGAACAATAGGTGAACAAGGAAAGCTTACCAACGAATTGGAAAATAAAATCGCAAATTGTTGGGATAATACGGTGTTGGAAGACTTGTATTTGCCATTTAAGCCCAAACGAAGAACTAAAGCACAAATAGCACGTGAACAGGGACTTGAGCCATTAGCTATGTTGTTATTGATGCAGAAAGAACAGAATCCAATAGTTGCAAGTAAGCGTTTCGTAAGAGGGAATGTGGACAACGAGATAGCAGCGCTACAAGGAGCAAAAGATATTATTGCCGAAATGGTGAGTGAAAACCAGCAGGCACGGAATACTGTGCGTAATATGTATAAGCGAGAGGCTGTGTTATCTTCTATGGTTATAAAAAAGATGAAAAGTACTGATGTGGCACAGAAGTTTTCTGACTACTTTGATTTTTCAGAACCATTGCGAAGCTGCAACAGTCATAGGCTATTAGCTATGCGAAGAGGCGAAACTCTTGGAATACTGCGTGTTAGCATTTCGATTGATGAAAAGGATTGTATTGAACGATTGAATCGGCAGTTTGTACATGGTAAAGGGGCTTGCCAAACTTTAGTGGCTGAAGCTATTGAAGATAGTTTTAAACGTTTAATTAATCCAAGCATCGAGAATGAATTTGCCCGATTAAGTAAAGAGAAAGCCGATGAGGACGCTATAAAGGTATTTACTGAGAATTTGCGCCAACTGTTACTGTCTGCTCCACTCGGTCAGAAAAGAGTTTTGGCTCTTGATCCGGGTTATAGCAATGGTTGCAAAATAGCTTGTTTAGATGCACAAGGAAGTCTGTTGCATCACGAGATAATCTATCCACATCCACCAAAGCGACTCTACGCACAGGCAACAGTGGCTATGATGCGTATGATAAATCAATATCACATAGAAGCGATAGCTATAGGAAACGGAACAGCGAGTAGAGAGTCGAAAGACTTTGTTACCGATTGTATAACACATTTATCTGAAGAGGGGGAAAGAAACTCCAAAAGTATTTGTTGTAAGCGAAGATGGCGCTTCTATTTATTCGGCTTCTGCTATTGCGCGAGAAGAATTTCCTAATGAAGATGTAACAACACGAGGAGCCGTATCTATAGGTAGGAGACTAATAGACCCATTGGCAGAACTTGTGAAGATAGATCCTAAAAGTATTGGCGTCGGACAGTATCAGCACGATGTAGACCAGGCTGAACTACGGCGTTCTTTAGACTTAACTGTAGAAAGCTGTGTGAATCAAGTAGGTGTGAATCTTAATACAGCATCAAAACACTTATTGATGTATGTTAGTGGATTGGGGTCAGTATTAGCACAGAATATAGTTGATTATAGAAAAGAACACGGTGCTTTTACATCGCGTACACAACTAAAGAAGGTTCCTCGACTTGGAACAGTGGCATATCAGCAAAGTGCAGGTTTTTTACGAATACCAAACGCAAAGAATCCACTCGACAATTCGGCTGTACACCCTGAAAGCTATCATATTGTTGAAGCTATGGCAAAAAATAAAAATTGTACAGTAAAGGAACTTATAAACAATAAGAAACTGTTAGAACATATCAACTTAGAAGAATTTGTATCAACCGAAGTTGGTTTACTAACACTGAATGACATTTTGCACGAATTAGAGAAACCTGGACGAGACCCACGTGAACAGCTGAAAGAATTTGAATTCGATAAATCTGTGCATACAATTGCAGACCTTAAAGAAGGTATGGAATTGCCTGGAATAGTAACTAATATAACAAACTTTGGTGTCTTTGTAGATGTTGGGGTTCATCAAGATGGGCTTGTACACACATCTCACAATTAAATAGTAAGTTTGTTTCTAATCCTAACACTATTGTACATTTGCATCAACACGTATATGTTAAGGTTATAGAGATTGATTCTAAGCGAAATAGAATAGGTTTGAGTATGAAGAATATTAAACAACCAATTTAAAATAGTATACGCCTATATAATCAATCTAGTATATTGACTATGTAGACTTAATAAGAATATAGTGGAAGATTTATTAGTCGCATCTATTATTTACGCATAAAACAAATAGAATAGTCCTAATTTTTGTTACTTTTTGTCTTAGATATCTGTAAGTTCCGTTACAGATATCTAAGAGTTTCGTTTCAGACGTCTATCAGTAACAAATTAGATATCACAAAAAAACTACAACTGTTATGAGTCTATACCATAATACGCAAAAATATATTTATTCAGCTTAAGATATATGCCTTATAATATCTGTAATTTTTTAAATTTAACTATACTTTATAAGTGTCATATTTACAATAGATTATTAATTTTTAGTTTGTGTATAAATGGAATACACTATAAGCCTTTTCTTATTAAAAGTATTCCTATTTATTTTCTATTGAATCTTTTCTCAATTTAGCAATCTCCTTCTTATAATATCCCTATATAATCATACACTTTCTTGTGATACCTACTTGCAAACCAAACTCACTATATGGATAAAAGTAAGGTTGGCTACTAAGAATTACGAAATTATTGCGTATCTTTGCAATCGTTAATTAGGGAGAAAACGAAAAATAGATGCTGTCAATTGAAGGTTTAAAAGTTGAGTTTGCTGTAAAGCCTCTCTTTCATGATGTTTCTTTCGTGGTAAACGACCGTGATCGTATAGCTTTAGTCGGCAAAAATGGAGCGGGGAAATCTACAATGCTTAAAATACTCTGTGGTTTACAACGACCCACAGCAGGTGTTGTAGCTGTTCCCAACGATACCACAATAGGCTATTTACCACAGGTTATGAAGTTATCTGACGATACTACGGTAAAAGAAGAAACGCGTAAGGCATTTGCAGATGCTACCAAAATGAAAGAGAAACTGGAGCGTATGCAGCAAGAAATGGCTGAACGTACCGACTATGAAAGTGCAAGTTATGCTGAATTGGTCGAAAAATTTACGCAGGAGCATGAACGTTTTATGTTACTTGGCGGTGAAAACTACGAAGCAGAAATAGAGCGGACACTGACAGGGTTAGGCTTTGAACGTACAGATTTTGACCGTCCTACGTCTGAATTCTCTGGTGGTTGGCGTATGCGTATAGAGTTGGCAAAGATACTTTTACGCCGCCCCGATGTACTATTACTTGATGAACCAACCAACCATTTGGATATTGAGTCTATACAATGGTTAGAACAATTTCTTGCTCAAAGTGCCAGAGCTGTAGTGTTAGTATCCCACGATCGTGCATTTATTAATAATGTAACGAATCGTACTTTAGAAATTACGTGTGGCAGGGTAGAGGATTACAAAGTGAAATACGATGAGTATCTCGTTTTACGCAAAGAACGTAGAGAGCAGCAAATGCGTGCATACGAAAATCAACAAAAGGAAATAGCAGATATAAAAGCTTTTATAGATAGATTTCGTTATCAAGCAACTAAGGCTGTACAGGTGCAGCAACGTATTAAGCAATTGGAGAAAATAGTACCTATAGAGGTAGATGAGTGGACAATTCAGCAATGCGCTTAAAGTTTCCACCGTGCTTACGGAGCGGTGATTATCCAGTTATATGCGACAATGTACGTAAAGAATATCCCCCACGACTTGTATTCGATAAGGTAGATATGACCATTAAGCGAGGCGAGAAAGTAGCTTTTGTAGGTAAGAATGGTGAAGGAAAGTCTACACTTGTGAAGTGTATAATGGGAGAAATACCATTCGATGGTAACTTAAAGATAGGGCACAATGTTCAGATAGGCTATTTTGCACAAAATCAAGCCCAGCTTTTAGATGAAAGCTTAACTATTTTTGAAACCATAGACCAAGTGGCAAAAGGCGATATGCGTTTGAAGATTAACGACCTTTTAGGTGCATTTATGTTTGGCGGCGAAACATCTGAGAAGAAAGTCAAAGTGCTTTCTGGTGGCGAACGTTCGCGTTTGGCAATGATAAAACTATTGCTTGAGCCTGTTAATCTCTTAATTCTTGATGAGCCAACCAACCACTTGGATATAACTTCCAAGGAAGTTTTGAAAGAAGCTATTAAAGCTTTCGACGGAACAGCTATTATTGTTTCTCACGACAGAGAATTTCTTGATGGTTTAGTAAGTAAGGTCTATGAATTTGGTGGAGGCAAAGTTCGCGAGCATTTAGGTGGAATTTACGATTATTTGCGTGCTCATAACGCAGAAACAATACAAGAAAGTTTGAGTAAAGCAAGTGCAAATAACATTGCACCTGAAGCAGAAAATATACAAAATGCAAAGCAAGAAACGGCTACTCAGCCCTCTTCTGGTGCAGCTTCCTACGCAGAGCGCAAAGAACAGCAGAAGAAGATAAAAAAAGCTCAGCGTGCAGTAGAAGACTCTGAAAAGAAGATTGCCAAGATGGAAGAGCGCAAAGCTGAGCTTGACGAACTACTGATGGTTGCTGAGAATGCGTCGAATATGGAACTTGTTACTGAATACACCGACCTGCAACGCCATTTAGATAAAGAAAACGAACAATGGCTTGAGCTTTCAGAAGCGTTGGAAAGGTTGCTCGATGAATAAGGAAAAGTAATTAAATTCAATAAATAAATCAACAATCTTTTTCGTTTATATTGAACTTGCAGAACATGCGTTTAGTTTTAAAGGTGATATATTAACGAGAAGTTTTAAACTAAAATCATTTAAAATGAACATTAAAACAATCTTACCGATGATGATGATTGCTGCTGTTCCTATGACTGGTTTTGCTCAAAAACAAGCTGGTATAAAGGAAAACAATCTCGACAAATCGGTACGTCCAGCTGATGACTTCTATCAGTTTGCGACTGGTGGCTGGCAGAAAAACAACCCATTGCCTGCAGCTTATTCACGTTATGGTTCTTTTGACCAATTAGGTGAAGACAACAACAAGCGTATCAACACAATTCTTACAAGTCTGCTTAAGGCAAAAGCAAAGTCTGGAAGTGTTGAACAAAAGCTGAGCGATTTTTACAAACTCGCTATGGACTCTGTGCGTAGAAATAAAGAAGGTGTTGCCCCAGTAATGCCATTGCTCAACGAAATTGAGAATGCTAAGACTTTAGCAGACCTACGTAAGATTCAGTTGAAATATGCAAGTCAAAGCTATGGCTTGCCTATCAGCTATGGATTTGGTGCTGATGAGAAGAACGCGAAGATGAATATTCTTAACGTTAGTCAGAGTGGTTTAACTTTAGGTCAGAAGGATTACTATCTCGACAACGATAAGTCAACAACCGAAATACGTAATGCGTTTAAGAAGTTCATTGTAAATATGTTTGAACTTTTCGGTTTCTCTAAGGCTCAAGCTGAACAGAATAGTAACTATATTATGCGTTATGAAACAGCTATTGCACTGATTTCAAAGAGCAGAACTGAGCTTCGCGATGCTGCTGCTAATTATAACAAGATGACATTGGCAGACTTTAAGGCTAAATATCCTAATATTCGTTTGGAACAATTGCTTAATGCCGACGGGGTAAATCTGCTGATATACAGGAAATGGTAGTTGGTCAGCCTAACTTCTTAGTAGGAGTAGACAAGTTGATAGAGACTGAAACTGCAAACGAACTTCGTGCTCGTATGGAGTGGGAGGTTATTCTTGAAGCTGCAAACTATCTCAGCGATGACGTCCGTGCCGAATACTTCAACTTCTTCAGCAAGACTATGCGTGGCACAAAGCAAGATTATCCACGTTGGAAACGTGCTACACAACAGATTGAAAGTCAAATGGGCGAAGCACTCGGCAAAATATATTGCGAACGTTATTTCCCTGCAAGCAGCAAACAACGCATGGAGCAACTCATCAAAAATCTTGAGGTTAGTTTGGCTGAGCGCATCAAAGCACAAAGTTGGATGAGCGAAGAAACTAAGAAGGCTGCACTCGAAAAGTTGTCTACTTTCTACGTTAAGGTTGGTTATCCTAACAAGTGGCAAGATTTAAGCTCACTTACCATTGACCCAAGCAAGTCGTATTACGATAATGTTATGAACTGCCGTAAGTTCTGGCATAAGGTAAATCTCGACGAAACTGCTGGAAAACCAGTTGATAAGGATAAGTGGTATATGACTCCACAAACTGTAAACGCATATTACAACCCTACCACTAACGAGATTTGTTTCCCCTGCAGGTATTCTTCAGTACCCATTCTTCGACCCGACTGCTGACGACGCCTTCAACTATGGAGCTATCGGTGTTGTAATTGGACACGAAATGACTCATGGTTTCGACGACAATGGTCGTAACTATGACAAGGACGGAAACATGAGAGACTGGTGGGCTAAGGGAGATGGCGACAAGTTTAAAGCTCGCACAACTCCATTCGGTGAATTCTTCAGCAACATTAGTGTACTTCCAGACCTCAAAGCAAATGGAAACCTTACTATGGGTGAAAACCTTGCCGACCATGGAGGTTTAATGGTTGCCTTCAATGCTTTAAAGAATGCAATGAAGGGCAAAAAGTCGCAAAACATCTTTGGTTTCACACCAGAACAGCGTTTCTTCCTTGCTTATGCAGGTGTATGGGCAGCTAATATTACTGAAGCTGAAATACGCAATCGTACTAAGAGCGACCCACACTCGTTAGGCGAATGGCGCGTAAATGGTGCTTTGCCACACATCGACGCATGGTACGATGCTTTCAATGTGAAGCCTGGCGACAAGCTGTACTTGCCAAAAGAACAGCGTTTAGACCTTTGGTAATTCCCAAAAAACAAACATATTACTTTCAACAATCATTAAGAAAGTAGTTTAATAAAGGGCTGGATTTATCTTAATAGTTATTCAGCCCTTTTAATTTAAAACTTCAAAAAGATTAAAAACATCATTATTGCCCTTAAACATGGATAAAGAAAGAGTTGTAGAAAGATTATCATGGATATTAAATTCTCCAGTATCATCACCAAGATATGCCACTAAAGAATTCAGAGAAGAACAATTTCGTTTTTTCGAGAATTATGTTCATTTTCTCCAAGACAATGGATTTACCACGACCGAAATATTGAAGACAGATGAACAAGCAACAGAAGAATCGCAAATCAAGGTAGGAGATTTAACCCCTGAAGGCTTAAAATTTTATCATTTCGGAATAAGTAAATGGAGAGAAAAGTACGACCGTGCAAAAGATAAAATAAGAGCAATCAACGACTTTGCATTTATAGAAAAGAAATTGAAGCAGTTTCGTGAACAAGAAACAAAATAGATTCTTCAAACCACAAATAAAAGTATCTAAGCTCATAACACCTTCAAGAAACTCGGAAAACCAACAGAGCAAAAAAAATCCACCCATCAGGACTTAAACGAATGTATGTTTTGAAGATGGAAAATAAACATATAACTTTATACAATTATTAAGAAAGATGGCTAAGCAGAGGACTAAATAGCTTTCAAGGTAGTTCAGTCCTTTAAAGTTTAAAGCTATTGCGATTTTTAAAGAAACATCATTATATAAGAAATATGGATCCAGAAGAATTAATTGAGAAATTAGATTGGCTATTTAAATCGCCCTTATCTTCGAACAGGTACAACACTCAAGAATTTAAAGAAGAACAATTTCGTTTTTTCGAGAATTATGTTCATTTTCTCCAAGACAATGGATTTACTACGAGAATCTTGTTGAAGAAAGGCGAAAAGGCAACAAACGAATCGCAAATAAAGGTAGGAGATTTAACCCCTGAAGGACTAAAATTCTATGCCTTCGGAGTAAGGAAATGGAGAGAAAAGTACGACCGCGCAAAAGATAAAATAAAAGCAATCAACGACTTTGCATTTATAGAAAAGAAATTGAAGCAGTTTCGTGAACAAGAAACAAAATAGCTTGTTCAAACCACAAATAAAAGCATCTAAGTTCATAACACCTTTAAGAAACTCGGAAAACCAACAGAGCAAAAAAATCCACCCATCAGGACTTAAACGAATGTATGTTTTGAAGATGGAAAATAAACAATTCAGGCATACTCTCAAAAGCTCGCCAGCTTTTTTAAGAAAGCTCGCGAACTTTTTCCAAAAAGCTGGCGAGCTTTTTCGTAAAAACAATTGAGCTTTTATTTAATAGTAATAAAGCTATTGATAAAAAATAACGACAAAGCAGAATAGATTATAAAAGTTTTTTACAAATTCTTTTTTGTTTAGAAGAAAAACCATATCTTTGCAACGTTGAAACATAAAAAAAACCTTACGAGTTTTAAAGGTCTTCTGGCTCGTAAAAGGATAACTGATGAAGACCAATCAAAACCATCATGTCAAATAAACCTATTCAATTTGTTCTGAAAGAGCGTAAGCTCAACATTGGCAAACAAGCAGGAAAAACAGTTATAGTCGCTCAACCTACAGGACGTCATCGTGTAGATTTCCGTAACTTCTGCGCACGCATTTCCAAGTCAACAACATTCAACCCACAAGAAGTGGCTGCAGTTTTAAATCTCGCTACAGAAACAGCACGCGAAATAGTTGCTAACGGCGATATCGTAGATTTTGGCGACCTCGGAACGCTTAAGCCATCATTCAAGAGCAAAGCGGTTGAAAAAGGCCAACCTTTCCGTGCACAAACACACATTGAAAGACCTATCGTTCGCCTCGTAGCTTCTCGTAAGTACTTTACTTTAACCGATGTAACCTACGAACAAGTAACTCCGAAAGAGAAAGACGATAAGAAAAACAAAGAAGAAGGTACACAGCCTAGTCATCCGTAATTTCAACAAAATTCTAAGTCCTCGTTCCCAACAGAACGAGGACTTTTTTCAGTCTTATTCATTATACCACTGCGACCAATCCCTTACTCCAACAATTACCATGAAAAACAAAGCAATTGTTAGAAACATAATAAATTACATCTCAAAACCAAATTTATCAGTCTTTATTCAGTCTGAATAAAGACTAAAAACTATAGTTCTTGCAAGTGTCACATTATCATTGTACCTTTGCGCTCAAATAAGAAAAAAGGATTTTAAAGAAACATCATTATATAAGAAATATGGATCCAGAAGAATTAATTGAGAAATTAGATTGGCTATTTAAATCGCCCTTATCTTCGAACAGGTACAACACTCAAGAATTTAAAGAAGAACAATTTCGTTTTTTCGAGAATTATGTTCATTTTCTCCAAGACAATGGATTTACTACGAGAATCTTGTTGAAGAAAGGCGAAAAGGCAACAAACGAATCGCAAATCAAGGTAGGAGATTTAACCCCTGAAGGACTAAAATTCTATGCCTTCGGAGTAAGGAAATGGAGAGAAAAGTACGACCGTGCAAAAGATAAAATAAGAGCAATCAACGACTTTGCATTCATAGAAAAGAAATTGAAACAATTTCGTGAACAAGAAACAAAATAGCTTGTTCAAACCAAAAACTAAGGATAGATTATAGTATTACGCCTTAAAGAAGCTCAGAAAACTGTCTGAGTAAAATATACCAACAAGAAGTTGAACGAAAGTAGGTTTGGGATATAGAAAAGAAACTACATCTGCTTAACTTCTTTTTATGTCTGAAATATTCTATCGAATATGAAAGTAAACAGAATGTGTTCTGTTTTACAAATTTTATCTTATTTATACAGAACCAATAAAAAAATGGGTATATAAGGCAAGATGGAATATATAAAAAGACGTATCAAATATACCCATTCAATACGTCTTTTAAATAATATATATTTATCTCTATCTCTTTATTATTTTGCAACTTTTTCTAGTTTTTTCATAACAGAGAACATGAAGAGTGCAGATAGAACACAAAGAATAATGAATACGCTCCATACAACAGTTAATGGAAGCTTACCCCAGAGGAATCCGCCGACACTAACGAGGAGGTTACCTAAGGCTGTTGCAACAAACCAGCCGCCCATCATTGCACCTTTATACTTTGGAGGAGCAACCTTTGATACAAATGATATTCCCATAGGGCTAAGCAATAACTCACCAAAGGTAAGAACTAGATAAGTTCCAATAAGCCAATTAGGAGATGCAAATGTCTTTGCACCCTCTGCAGCTGCCTTCTGTGCATCAGGAGAGTTGAGACCCATAGAAGCGAGCAACATCACCAAGAAGCCGCAACCAGCAATCAGCATACCATAAGCAATCTTTCGTGGAGCAGATGGTTCTTTACCTTTACGAGCCAATGCACCGAATATAGCCATACTAACAGGAGTTAAAGCTACAACATAGAATGGATTGAACTGTTGGAAAATAGGAGCACTAACAGTTACACTACCACTTACGCGACTATATTTATAGGCTATCACTGCTAAGGCTGCAAGAATAACGAGCGCTGAAATTCCTCTTGCTTTCCTGTTTTTGCGCCAAAGAATGCGAAACCAGCATAAACGATGATGATAACCATAAAGAGATTAATAACATCGAACACCATACTTTGCACACCTTCTGCTGTAGGCTGTACAAATTCGTCAGCAAAGTAGGTTAGTGTGAGACCATTTTGATGGAAAGCCATCCAGAAGAAAATTACAACAGCAAAAACGAGGCAGAGGGCTATGATGCGTTCTTTTGTTTCAGCAGGAGAAAGTTCTTCTACTGTTGTAGCGCCAGCTTTTTCTTCTTTCTTCTTAGTGCTACCTTCTAAATGTTTAAATCCTGGACGGAATGCATAATAGATTGCAATAGAAAGGATTAGTGAGACGCAAGCAACGGCAAATGCCAAGTGATAGGCAGAATTGGGGTCCATGTGTAATGATTTTACTCCCCAATCATGGATTTTCACAGCAGCAGTAGGAGCAAACAATGCACCTATATTAATTGCCATGTAAAAAATAGAGAAACCTGAATCGCGTTTGCTTTCCATTCCTTGAGCATCATAAAGATTACCCACCATCACTTGTAAGTTTCCTTTAAATAAACCTGTACCCAAAGAAATTAAAAGCAGAGCAGCTAGCATACTAGAGAAAGCAACTGTGCTTGTTCCTAATGGAATGGCTAAACAGAGGTATCCTATGAACATAATCATAATACAGTAGTAACCATCTTACCATAACCGAATTTGTCTGCCATAATACCACCAACCAGTGGTAAGAAGTAGACTAATCCAAGAAAGGTGCTATAAATAGCTCCCGCTGTACCAGGCTCGAGGCCAAAGTTTCCTCTAAGGAAAAGGGCAAAGACTGCAATCATGGTGTAGTAACCAAATCGCTCTCCTGTGTTGGCTAAAGCCAATGCATAAAGACTTTTAGGTTGTCCTTCGAACATAATTTTAAAGTTTTAATTTTGTTATTAATTAATTTTATTTGTTGTTTTTATTCTTCACAATATCATATAGATATATTAATTTGATAATTATATTGCTATTATTAGATTTTCCAAAGAAATCTTTCTTACTATTGCCGTATATATTGCCCAATCCATAGTAATAGCGTGCCTCTAAAATAATATGTCCTATGCTACGGATACTCCATTCAGCACCTAAACCTGCTGCAATACCGTAGTCGAATTTCTTTTCGACGGGCATAGATTCCTGTTTTACAATTGTATTACTTCTTCCTGTACCATCATTTAATAAATTGGGTGTATCATAGTTGCTTATGACAGTTTCATTCAGTAATATCCCAATTTGTGGACCTGCTTGTGCAAAGAAATTGAAACCATTCTGTTCTCTTCCCCACGCTAAATGTGCAAAAACAGGTATTTGCAGATAGTTTAATGTCCGTGAATACTTTTCTGCAGATCCATTTGTATTGATAACAGGTTTATCTGTTGCGGTTCGTATATCTTGTTTCCAACCAGTTGAAGCATAATTTATCTCACCGTAAATAGAGCAGATAGTGTTGAAATACTTTTCACATACATACCTCACACTTAGACCAGCAGTAATACCGCTGTGTAGAGATTGTGATACTTTAGGGTCGAATCCTACGTTAGATAATATATAGCCAGTATTACCACCTATAGAAAGACTATTGCGGTAATCTCCCACTTGTGCATATATCCATAATGGAAAGAGTATAAGCAATGCTGTTACTACTTTTCTGTTCATAGCTTTATCTGTTCTACTACTGTATTAAGTTTTTAAGACTTAATAAACTAAGTTCTCCATAGTCTTATTAGGTTTAAAGTGTACTAGTTGGAAATGATTATTAATGTAGCCACCATTTCCTATATGTTCAAAATTGTATCGTGTTTGTAATGGAACATAATTAACTTCTGTACTTGTTCCCTTAAAGTTTTTGCCCTTATTCTTAATACCTCTAATAAAGAATTGTGCCTGGTCGTATCCAACAATAGCAAAACGTGGAATATATGAATCCTTCATAGGTTCATCATATTTATTGATATATTGTTTTTCTAACGCTTCAGTTCTTTTTGCTGCTTTATTATAATAATAGGTAGATGGAATATAAACATCATATTTAAAAATAATTGTTGATATTATAATCCTGGTACATAAAACCATTCGTTATAACCATACATCGATATATTAATATTTGGATTAGCCTTTTCTTAGTAGGTCTAATTTTTCAAATACTTTATTCAGATAAGGACTTTTTCTCAGAATTTATAATAACCACGTTAGGTTGAGAAGCGCTGAATTGTTTTGCGAAATCAACTTGTGGTGTATTTAAGTTAGTTATATTATAATGTATTTTTGCTAATTCAAGTTGTTTTCTTAATCCATTAGTAAAGAGTCCAACTTGGCTATCAATATCATTACAATTAATAAATATAGGGTGATGGGTCTTTTGGAAACGCTCGAAGAAACATGCAATGGCTTTTCTATTCAAACGATTATTATCTTGATATACTTGGAATATATAAGGATTGGTATCTACTTCTTTCGATTCGATAGAAAAAGGTATAACCATTTTTATATTGTTGCGTTGGCAAAAGTCGCCTAATGGTTTTACTTGATTAGAATAGAGTGGACCAAAGATAATATCTAACGTCGGAGCATTCTTATCTAATAAAGTTGTTTTAATATCGGCATCTTTAGGAACATTCCAGGCATGCACATCTGTATTAATTCCTTCCTGTTTCATTTGTTCTAATGCAAGTAGAATACCTCTATAGTATTCAACCATTCTTAATCCATCGCCATCTTCTCGATGTAAGGGTAACATAACTCCTATGCGAATGGCATTTGTCGTTGTGTTGGCTATTACAGGCTTCTTATCATTAATATTGTTTGGTGAATCAGGTACATATTTTTTATCATTCCCTTTGGCATAAGGAACAAATATCCAATTACCTTTCTTGAGTTCATACCCCTCTTGTTTCATCTCTGGATTTGCATCAATAAGTTCTTGAATACTAATTCCATAATCTTTTGCTATTCCAAAGATTGTTTCTTTCTTTTTTACTTTATGAATATCTCGCCAAATAGTAGTCTGAGCTGATACTTGAATGGTGAAAAATAATGTAAGCAATAAGAATAAATATCTATAATAACGCTTCATAATCTGTTTATTTCTGAAATTAATACTCTGCAAAGATAACAAAAACTATTTACTATTTGCTTTTTGTCGATAGAATTTTTGTATTTTTGCAGAAATAAGAAGATTATGCAGCTATATTTTCATAAAATATCTTTGATAGTGGTTTTATTCCTAATCGCCACTAATAGTTTTTCTCAGTCTTGCGAACCTTATGGAACGTATATTGGAGAAAATGGGAGCTCTGAAACGATAAACTCAGCACAAGGCTTTTCAGGCTCAGCTCCATTAACTGTAAATTTTGTAGCGAATCCTACTGTAAATTTGCCAAATGGCACTCATTTTGAGTGGCATTTTTTAGAACAAAATAAACCTACTAATGCTTTTTTAATTCGCTATGAACAAGATACGCAATATACTTTCACAACTGCAGGCTCATTTCGTGTTTGTTTATATGAGATATTAAATAATGATACTGTTTATATTTATGAGCCTATAAATATATCTATCAGCGAAAGTGAAATATCTTTTCCCAATGCCTTTTCTCCTAATGGCGATGGTATAAATGATGTGTTTAAAGCTAAGAAAGGATTTAAAAGTATTGTAGAATTTCACGCAGTTATCTTTAATAGATGGGGGCAAAAGCTTTTTGAATGGAATAATCCTAATGAAGGCTGGGACGGAACGTTTAATGGAAAGCCTGTTGCACAAGGAGTTTATTTTGTGAATGTGAAGGCTACAGGCGCAGATGGAAAGAAATTTCATATTAAGAAAGATGTGAATCTATTGCGCGGATACAACGAAACAACTACACAAACGCATTAATTGTAGTTTTACAAACAAACTGACACAAATAATGGTGAATGATAAAATAGAAGTGTTTGGGGCACGTGTGCACAATTTAAAAAATATAGATGTGTCAATGCCTCGTAATGCATTGATTGTTTTTACAGGATTATCTGGCTCGGGTAAAAGTTCATTGGCATTTGATACAATATTTGCTGAAGGACAAAGACGCTATATTGAGACGTTTTCTGCTTATGCTCGGAACTTTTTGGGTAATATGGAGCGACCTGATGTTGATAAGATTACTGGATTATCACCAGTAATATCTATTGAGCAAAAACCACAAACAAAAATCCACGTTCAACAGTTGGCACTACAACAGAGATATACGATTATCTTCGTTTGCTATATGCACGTGCAGGAATTGCTTATTCGTATATGAGCAACGAACCAATGGTAAAATACACGGAGGAACGTGTAATCGAAATGATTCTTCATAATTATGCCAACAAAAGTATTTATGTACTTGCACCATTGGTAAGAAATCGTAAAGGACATTATCGTGAACTATTCGAACAAATGCGACGTAAGGGATATCTTTATATTCGTGTAGACGGTGAGATATTGGAAATTACACGTGGTATGAAGGTAGATAGATACAAAAATCACAATATAGAAGTTGTAATAGATAGGCTTAAACTTGGTGCTGCGAATGATGAAACCTTTAAAGAGCGTTTAGCAAAGACGGTATCGGTAGCAATGAAACAAGGCGACTCTCTTATTATGATTATGGAGAAAGAGAGTGGCATTACTAAATATTTCTCTAAGCGTTTGATGGACCCTATTACGGGAATTGCTTACAAAGACCCTGCCCCTAATATTTTCTCATTTAATTCTCCAGAGGGGGCGTGTCCACATTGTAAAGGATTGGGCAAGATAAACGAGATTGATTTAACGAAGGTAATTCCAAACAAAAGCCAAAGTATTTATGAAGGTGCTATTATTCCTTTAGGTAAATACAAAAACCAAATGATATTCTGGCAGATAGCTGCTATTCTTGAAAAATACGATTATACTTTGAAAACACCAATTAAAGATATTTCGAAAGAAGTGCTTGACGAAATACTTTATGGGTCGCTAGATAAAGTTCGTATCTCTAAAGAACTCGTTCATACCAATTCCGACTATTTTACTTCTTTCGATGGTGTTATAAAATACTTGCGTTCAGTAATGGAAAACGATGAAACTGCTGCCGGAAAGAAGTGGGCTGACCAGTTTATTGCTGAACGGGAATGTCCTGAATGCAAAGGACAACGTCTTAATCGTGAAGCTCTCTCATATAGAATATGGGACAAAAATATAGCAGAGCTGTCTACAATAGATATTGCCGACTTAAAGAACTGGCTTGGAAATGTAGAACAACACCTTAACGAGAAACAGCAACTTGTTGCTAAAGAGATTCTAAAAGAAATTCGCAAGCGTATAGACTTCTTGCTAAATGTTGGTCTTAATTATCTTTCGCTAAACAGACAAAGTGCAACGCTTTCAGGAGGAGAGAGCCAACGTATAAGACTGGCTACACAGATTGGCTCTCAACTCGTAAACGTGCTTTATATTTTAGACGAACCTTCTATTGGTTTGCATCAGCGTGATAACGATCGCTTAATAAAATCGTTGTGCAAATTGTGCGACCTCGGAAATACGGTGATTGTTGTTGAGCACGATGAGGATATGATGCGTGCTGCCGATTGGGTTGTTGATATTGGTCCAAAAGCTGGTAAGAATGGAGGAGAGGTTGTGTTTCAGGGTACATACAATCAGATGCTTCAAACGCACACTCTTACAGCTCAATATCTTAATGGCGAACGAATTATTCCACTTCCAACTGAATATCGTAAAGGAAATGGTAAATCGTTATGGCTGTATGGTTGCAAAGGTAACAATTTAAAGAATGTTGATGTAGAATTTCCTTTGGGTAAACTTATTGTTGTTACGGGGGTGTCTGGCTCTGGAAAGAGTACATTAATCAACGAGACCTTACAGCCTATACTATCTCAACATTTCTATCGTTCTTTGAAAGCTCCTATGGCGTATGCTAAGATAGAAGGAATAGAGAATGTAGATAAGGTTGTGAATGTAGACCAAAGTCCTATTGGACGTACTCCGCGCAGCAATCCTGCAACATACACAGGTGTATTCTCCGATATTCGCAATCTGTTTGTTAATCTTCCTGAAGCAAAAATACGTGGCTATAAACCTGGACGTTTTTCGTTTAACGTAAAGGGTGGACGGTGTGAGAATTGTGGGGGTAATGGCTATCGCACCATAGAAATGAACTTCTTACCTGATGTATTTGTTCCATGCGAGGTTTGTCATGGAAAGCGTTATAACCGAGAAACGCTTGAAGTGCGTTTTAAAGGAAAATCAATAGCCGATGTTCTCGATATGACAGTGAATACCGCTGTAGAATTCTTCGAGAATGTTCCACTTATTCTTCCTAAAATAAAAGCCTTACAAGATGTTGGTTTAGGTTATATTAAGTTAGGGCAAAGTTCTACAACTCTTTCGGGAGGCGAAAGCCAACGTGTAAAACTTGCAACCGAACTTTCTAAACGCGATACAGGAAAAACGCTCTACATTCTTGACGAACCTACTACAGGATTGCATTTCGAAGATATTAGGGTACTTATGGGTGTATTGCAAAAGCTGGTTGATAGAGGAAACACGGTTATAATTATAGAGCACAACCTTGATGTAATAAAACAAGCCGACTATATTATTGATATGGGACCTGATGGCGGTCGTGGTGGTGGACAAATTATTGCAACTGGCACTCCAGCAGAAATAGCAAAGGTTTCTCAAAGTTATACTGCGCCATTCATTAAGAAGTTCTTAAATGTAAAATAAGTAGTATTAATGCTTCTTTAAATTTAACTGGTTATTATAGACTCAGCAGATTTTACTTTATTGTTGGTAGATTAGTTTACTTTAGAACGAAGTAGTAGGATAGTAAGCTACAATGAGTTAGAAAGACAAGCTATCTGCCAACAAGAAAACAGAAAGCTAGTAAGCAACGAAAGTGTTGTAGTCTAATAAGCTATTGAAACTTATGGGTGTGGTTGTCTGGCATCAACTTTTTATTTCTTCGGTTCAGCGTCTTTTTCATCGTCTTTCCATTTGTTTCACTCACTGTCTACGTCCGACAGCTTTTGTACAAATACACTATCTTCACTTACCTCTCAATAGCAATCTTTGGGAATAAAGCGAACGCACATACCTTCTATTTGGTTCGCCACTGTTTCCTTCTCTGTTGTTATACCGTGCTTCTAAAAACACATAACAAAATAATGTTAAGCCAAATGCTGTAATTGTTAATATCAACGAAATATACTGCCGTACCCCACGGGTTATACAGCCGTGCCTCACGAGTCCTACTGCCGTACCTTACAAGTCCTACTTCCATAAAAGCTCAAAATCGTAGGCTTTCGGTTTAATTATACAAATTGCTTATTTATACTCGCATTCGAGTCTTTATCCAACACAAGTTTTTAATTAAACAAAAAGTGTATATTAAATCAAGAAAAGCCCATCAGATGTATATCTCTTGTTTCAGATATCTGTAACGTTCATTTCAGATATCTGTCAGTTGCGTCTTAGATATCTCTCAGTTTCAATTTAGATATCACAAAAAACTGCAACTTTACAATCGTGCTTTTTTCTGAGAAAAATCTATCTTTTTCCCACCGTACCTATTTTGATGTATATAAATATGAGAGAGAGAAAAACTATGCGCTGTTGCCTTTTGTAAAAACAGTTATATGCCAATCTTAAAATTAAATGTATAAAAAAACGTTGATAGTGCTGAGTATAAAATTATATTTGTAATTTTGCAGCGAAAATAAATCTTTATGGAAACAACCGAGCAATCGTTTTATAGCAAATAAGTAAATGTTGTCTATGTATCTTCACAATCTTCTTTTGGAATACATATATCAGCCGTTATAATGTTTCGAACGAATTTGCATTATCTCCATATATAATATAAGGTATAAGTCTACTTATTAATTTTAATATAAATGAAACAAAAATCTACATTCTTATTAGGCACTTTATTGTCGTTACTAATATCGTTGCCTACTAATGCACAACCTGAACCACAGTCTGTGCTACAAATCAGGTCTGGTAACCTTCTTCCCTCAGAGTTTACCTCGGCTAAAAAGGTAGTGTCAAACAATATTCTTTCTGTGTTTAAGGCTAAGATGCCTAAGACACAAGAGAAAAGCACAATGCAGACCAACCATAAACGTAATACACAACACTTACTTGTAAATCCAAAGCAATGTATTTGGGGAAATGTTGTAACCGATAATCTGCTTGGCGTTTATTCATTTTTTCCAACGCAATCAATCGATTTTACAGAACTTGCTCCCTTTAAAAAAGGATTACTAAATGGAGGTTGTGGCATTGTCGATGATGAGCTACATTGTATTTATGTCGATGATACTTATGCGGCTTATGGAGTTCTGGGAGTTACTCACTATGCATTCAACACAGATACATGGGAGTTAATAGAGCAATCGCTTCAACCAAAAAGTTGGAACGTTATAGCTACAGAAACAGCTATAGACCCTAAGACAGGTGAAGTTTTTGGTGAGTTTTATTCAGCAAACTTGAAATCGTTAGAGTGGGGTGTTATAGACTATAGAACATTGACACGAACCACAATAGCAAAGCTGAACACAGTTATATTGCTCTCGGAATAACTAACGATGGCAGAGCGTTTGGTGTTGCAGACGATGGAAACCTTTATCAGATAGATCGCACAACAGGTGTAGAAACATTAAAGGGTAGTACAGGTATAAACGTAAAGGACGAGGCAGAAAACCATTTCTATCAAACTGGAGAAATAGACCCTAATACGAACGAATTTTATTGGGCTGCAAAAACGGCTAATGGCAACTGTACATTATATACAGTAGACCTGAACGATGGACATGTTACAGCTGTAGGGTCAATGGAAAAAGCTACAGTCTTAGGTATGGTAATTCCAATGCCAAAAGCAGCAGCTGCAGCTCCAAATGTGGCAACCGATTTGCAAACTCAATTCAATGGCGCATCAACCACTGGTTATATTTCATTCAAAGCTCCTGAAACTCAATTCGATGGTACTACTCTTGCAACCAATAAGCCTCTTTCTTATACCATCACAGCCAACAACAAACAGGTGGCAACAGGAACGGTGCTTCCGGGACAGGTGGCACAAACATCTATTCAAGTGGAAGAAGGTATGAACCACTTCATTGTTGTTACAACCAACGAGGGTGGAAAAAGCCCTAAGGCAAAATACGAAAAGTATATAGGAAACGATGAACCACTTCCTTTAGACTATGTAGATTTAAAAATAGACGACACGCGTAAAGCTACAGTGTCTTGGGACAAACCTACACAAGGACTTCATCAAGGCTATATAGGAAACCTTACTTACAATGTATATCGTTTCAGTAGTACAGATACTATAAAGGTTGCTTCAAACTTAACAGCCACTACTTTACAGAAACTTTGCCCGAAACTACACGAACAGGCTATGCATACGGTGTACAAGCCGTTAATACTACTCAGTGTAGCAAGATAACAGTAAGTGAATATAAGGTTACTGGTAACGTTTTCGACACGCCATACTTCGATGATTTTAGAAACAAAAACGATGCTCTCATCTATACTATTGTCGATGGAAACGATGACGGATTTACATGGAGATGGTATGATGATGAAGAAAAAGGAAGAGCTTTTCGCTACTCGTATAGTCGCAATAATGCTGGCGACGATTGGTTGATGAGCCCTCCTATAAAGTTGAAAGCTGGTAAAACTTATAAAATTAGCTTTAGAGCTAGCAATGCTGAAGAAGAATACAAAGAACGATTAGAGGTTAAAATGGGCAATGCACCAACAGCTCAAGCTATGACAACTAATGTTATATCGCCCATTGAACTTACAGATCCGCAATACCATGAGTTTAGCGCACAAGTTACTCCACAGAGTGATGGCGATTATTACATTGGATTTCACGCAATTTCTGACGCAAAAAAAAAAGCTTCATCTACTTAGGCGAAATGGGTGTTGAGCCTATTCCCACAACAAATGCTCCTGCAGCAGTAGAGAATATGAATGTTATAGCAAATCCAACGGGCGCATTAAAGGCTGCTATTACTTTTAAGGCTCCAACTAAAGCAATCGATGGAAATCAGCTTACTGCTATTAAGAAGATTGAATTGCGCAATGGAACTAAAATACTAAAAACATTTGTTGCTCCTACGCCTGGTGCTGAACTCAAACTTATTGACGAGAACCCTACACAAGGAATTAATAACTATATTGCAATTGCTTTCAACGAAAATGGTAATGGAACAAGTGTTACACGGAGAGCATACATAGGCAAGGATCTCCCCGCAGAACCTGTAGTGAAAGCAATAGACCAAGGCACTTCGGTTAAACTTACATGGGAACCTGCCAAAGGTGCTCACGGTGGTGTAGTAGAGCCATCTAAAGTTGATTACGATATATATGATGTTAATCAGAATGGACTGGGCAACCATATTGCAATTGCAAAGAATGGCTTAACAGAATACACTGTAGATGGTATAAACACTAAGACTGGCGCACAACGCTACAGAAAATGGGCTATTGCTGCAAACTATAATGGCTTAAGTAGCGAGTTTGCAACAGCAAGCATTATTTTGGGAGTGCCTTATACGCTTCCATATCGTAACAGTTTCAGAAATGCTACTTTCGAACAGCAATTATTCCAGACTACCAGTTCTAACGACAAAGTATTGTGGCGACTTACTAGCAACGAATCGTCTGACGATGATGGAGGCTGTTTGTTCTTTAAACCTCGTGCTGCTGGTACATCGACTATTACAACTGGAAAAATTGATATGCGTGGAACTACTCAGCCTAAATTAGGTTTTAGTTACAATGCAAAGGCACAAACTCCTGTTCGGTTAGAGATTACCTTCGAAAAGATGGACGGTACAGTTACAGACCCTGTATGGATACACGATTTCGCCAGCGATACAAAGGTTGGAAAATGGATAACTGAAATTGTAGACTTGCCAGAAACTCTTACCACCCAAGACTACATTCTCATGCACGTAAAGGCTATAGCTGCCGATGCCTCTCCAAATATTGTGTACTTAGACAATATAAGCATTTCGGACCCATTGCAATGCGATGGCGCAGTTGAGCTTTCTGCACCAGCAAGTGTAAATAAGGGACAAACTGTGAACTTAAAGTAAAGGTTAGCAATTTAGGCCTCGACAAGATAGACCATGCTGCTGTAAAGGTTTCGTTGAACAATAAAGTTATCCACCAATCGGATATCACCAAAAGCTTATCTCTGTTGCAAGAGTTTGTTATCCCTATTAGTTATGCCACCACTATTCTCGACCCAAGCGAGCAACACAGTATAAAGGCTGAACTAACAGTTGCTAACGATATGCAAACTGCAAACAACACCGACTTAGCAAATATTATTCTAGAAAAAGCAAACGTGCTTCCACCAACCAACTTAACAAGCAAAACCGACAAGGTGGGTATGGTAGAACTGTTGTGGAATAAACCAGAAACAACAAAAGAAACCATAAGAGAAAACTTTGAAAGCTACGAAGCTTGGCAAACCAACTTTGGAAAGTGGACTACATTTGATGCTGATAAAGGCTATGCTATTCCGCTTAGCGCACAAGTTAGCTATCCACATCAAGGAGAACAATTCGCTTTTATAAATTGGAAACCCGACGACTATTTCCGTGGCACTAAAGATATAGCTCCACACTCTGGACGTAAAGCCGCCGTAGCAATGTACCAACAAAATGCAGAAGGAAACGTTATAGGTGCTGATAACTGGTTGATTAGCCAGCCTCTATCTGAAGAGGAACAAACCATTAGCTTCTGGGTGAACAATGCGCAAGGAAACAGCCAGACAACAGAAACTTTCGAAGTGTTAGCATCGTCTACCGATAATAAACCTGCTAGTTTCAGCAAAATAGATGCCTATAAACAAGAGTCGGCTGTATGGAATGAAATAACAACACAGCTGCCTGCGGGTACACGCTATTTCGCAATACGACACACTACACCTGCAAATCAAGGGCTGGTTTTCATGATAGACGATATTACGTTCGACGCAAGTAACGGACCTGCTGCTTATAATATTTATCGTAACGATTCGCTTATTGTAAGCACAACGTCTCCATCGTTCACCGATGATAAACTGAAACCAAGAACTACGCATAGCTATAAAGTTACTGCTGTATATCCCGATGGTTCCGAGTCTGAGCCAATAAGCGTAACTGCTACAACCAATATTCACGATATTGTAGGGAATGTAAACCTATCGTACGATGTTTATACCGTTGATGGCAAATTGGTTGCTAAAGGTTTGCACAACTTAAACACTCTGCCAAAAGGAATGTATATTATAAATGGCAAGACTATTATTATTCAGTAAAAATTGCGACTGAGCTAAAGTCTTATACTCCTTTCTATGAGATGCGGACTTTATTGCTAATCCAAATTTTATAGCACAAATAAGAAAGGCTGAACGGGTAGTACGTTCAGCCTTTTTAATTGCTCTGCTCAAATAGTTTGTGCCTAACAATATGGGCGAATAAGAAAAATGTTGGCAATGTTGTTAGTTGCTGTTTCTACCGTCTGAAACTCTCGTCTCTCTCGTAATTATATCACTACTTCGTTACAGTAACACAAGTCTTCCATATCAACGATATACCAATTAAACAGTATTACTTACGTATAAGTAAAACTTTATTTACATGTAAGTAAAACTTTATTTACGTGTAAGTAGAACTTTATTTACGTGTAAGTAAAACCATACATTGCTGTAGTCAATAATGCCTCTTACGCATAAAAATGTTGCGTATATATGTAATAAGCGAAAGAACAGCGTGAAAAAAAGTAATACATTCGCATTGTAGCATTCCGCTACACACCTTTTAGCATAAATTGCGTCATTTTAGCTTTGGCACGAACTTACCATATAAGCCCAACTCTTGCTTTTTTACGAAGCATATTAATTATTTTATGATGAAAGCATAGTGCCAATATAAAACATTATAAAATATAATGCATATTTCTTGAACGTTAGATAAAATGAAAAAAAAGGGGGTAAAGACAACTTAAATGGTTAGTCCTTAACCCCTTTTTATTAGTTAGTGTTATTAATGTAGCTATTCTTTCAGCAAAGCATTTGCCATATTAAGAGCAGCTTTTCTGCCATCGCCCATCGCCAATATAACAGTAGCACCACCGCGCACAATGTCGCCACCTGCATAAATTGTAGGAATAGAACTCTGCATTTCTTCGTTCACGGCAATAGTGTTCTTTCGCCCTAACTCCAATCCATCTATAGAATTCGGCACAAGAGGATTGGGCGATACTCCCACGGCAACTACTACTTGATCGCATTCTATCGTAATAGTTTTCCCCGTAGTTTGTGGTCTGCGACGGCCACTTTCGTCAGGTTCACCCAATTCCATAACATCTAAGACAGCTCCGCAAACACGTCCATTTTCATCAGCAATATATTCCTTCGGGTTGTGCAGCGTTAGGAAGTTAATACCTTCTTCTTGTGCATGTTTCACCTCCTCTACACGTGCAGGCATTTCTTCTAACGAACGGCGATAAACTAATGTAACCTCTGCACCAAGACGTTTTGCCGTACGACAAGAGTCCATTGCAGTATTTCCACCACCAACAACAAGCACCTTTTTTCCAATAATAATAGGCGTATCGGTATCAGGGTTAGCTGCGTCCATTAGGTTTACACGAGTAAGATATTCGTTGCTCGAGAGAATATTTATGCTATTTTCGCCTGGAATGCCCATAAAGTTCGGCAATCCTGCACCAGAGCCAACAAAGATTCCTTTGAAGCCGTTTTGTTTCAGTTCTTCCACACTTATAGTTTTGCCAACAATAGTGTCTGTCTGGAAATGAACTCCCTGCTTTCTTAAGTTTTCAACTTCCACCTCAACAATCTTGTTTGGTAAACGGAACTCTGGAATACCATATTTAAGTACGCCACCAATTTCGTGTAATGCTTCGAAAACATAAACCTCAAATCCACGCTTCACCATATCGCCAGCAAAACTAAGTCCTGAAGGTCCTGATCCAATAACAGCAACCTTCATTCCATTAGACGGAGCAAGTTCGGGCAAAGTAATATTTCCACTTTCACGTTCGTAGTCGGCAGCAAATCTTTCAAGATAACCAATAGCTACAGCAGGTTCTTTCATTTTTAAATGAATACAACGACTTTCGCATTGCTTTTCTTGTGGACAAACACGACCACACACAGCGGGTAGGGCAGAGGTGTCTTTCAATACACGGGCAGCGTTAAGAAACTGGCCACGTTCAATGTTCTTAATAAAGCTTGGAATATTAATGTTTACCGGACAACCTTCCACGCATGTAGGTTTTGCACAGTCGAGGCAACGTTTAGCTTCGCGCATTGCCATTTCTTTCGTAAGACCTTTGTTAACTTCCTCCAAACGAGTAGTTGCACGATAAACAGGATCAAGTTCAGGCATCTGCACTCGCTCTATAGTAGTGCGCTCTTTGGGCTTCATACTTTTGCGCAATTCAGTACGCCATTCAGAGTTTCGTTCAATAAGTTCAGCAAAGTCTTGCTTTGTTTCTTCGGCAGGAGCTAAAGGCGTATGCACTGTGCTATTAGCGGTCTCAACTTCTATATGATGATGCCCTATCTGGGTTTGTTTTCTCTCCATCTCTTCACGTTCAACACCCTTAAAAGTGCCCATACGTTTAAACATTTCGTCCCAATCAACAAGGTCTCCATTAAATTCAGGACCATCAATACATACAAACTTTGTTTTTCCACCAATAGTAAGACGGCATGCACCGCACATACCAGTACCGTCTACCATAATTGTATTCAGTGATACATCGTTAGGTATACCATACTTCTTTGCCAACAAAGATGTAAACTTCATCATTATTGGAGGACCAATAGCCAAAACTTTATCAACTTTCTCGCGCTGCAACACTTCTTCAACACCAACAGTTACTACACCCTTTTTTCCCATACTACCATCGTCGGTCATTATAATAACTTCGTCGGAGTATTTTGCAACGTCTTCAACCATAATCACCAGTTCTTTCGTGCGCCCTGCCAACACAGAAATGACACGATTTCCTGCTTTTTTGAATGCTGTTAAAATTGGTAGGATAGCAGCAATGCCAATACCAACCACCAGCACACACCACAGTACCATAATTCTCTATGTGAGATGCTTGTCCTAATGGTCCTACAATATCTAGAACCTCATCGCCGGGTTCAAGTTGGCACAATTTAGTAGACGAAAGCCCCACTTCCTGTATAACCATTGTAAGTGTTCCTTTCTCAGGATCAGCTTTAGCAATAGTGTAAGGTACACGCTCGCTGTTATTGTCTACGCGTACTATAACAAAGTTTCCCGCTCTACAACTGCGTGCAATGAGTGGTGCTTCTACTACAATACAAAAAACCTTTTCGGAAAATTGTTTTTTACTAATAATCTTGTTCATGTTTTAAAGGTTAAGTTGTTTATAGATTCTTTATTTTCTAACTCTCAGCAACATTTATTTTTTCTGTGCTCTTCGAAGTAGATTGCATTATACAGACTAAATTCTGTATTTTTCTATCTCTTTCTATTTGGGATTAGGGGAGATACAATCTTAGTTTTCGGATATCCTAAATACAAGTTTGTATCAGCCCTAATTTCAGCAAAGAATATTATCTACGATTTCAAAAACAATTAGAAGTTCTTGTCATCAAGTATTTCAAATCCACAATAAGGAACAAGTGCTTTAGGAACTCTTATCCCTTCAGATGTTTGATTGTTTTCCAAAATGGCAGCAACAATACGTGGTAAAGCCAATGCTGAACCATTAAGAGTATGGCACAATTCTATCTTTTTATCTTCAGAACGACGATAACGACAATGTAAGCGATTTGCCTGATAGCTCTCAAAGTTTGATACAGAACTTACTTCCAACCACCGTTTTTGAGCACCGCTCCATACCTCGAAATCATAACAGATAGCGGAAGTGAAACTCATATCTCCACCACATAGTCGAAGAATATGATATGGAAGTTCCAATTTTATTAACAAACCTTCAACGTGTTTCAGCATCTCGTTTAAAGATTCATAAGAATGTTGTGGAGTATCTATACGAACAATTTCTACTTTGTCGAATTGATGCAAACGATTTAATCCTCGTACATCTTTTCCATAACTTCCAGCCTCACGACGGAAACATGAAGAATAAGCACAACGTTTAACAGGGAGTTCCTTTTCGTCGAGAATTTCATCGCGGAAGATATTGGTTACTGGTACTTCTGCTGTTGGAATTAAATAAAGATCGTCTACTTCGGCATGATACATTTGCCCCTCTTTATCAGGTAACTGTCCAGTGCCTAAACCAGAAGCCTGATTAACTACTAATGGAGGTTGTATCTCTAAATATCCACTTTTGCGTGCTTCGTCTAAGAAGAATGCTTCTAAAGCACGTTGAAAGCGGGCCATCTTACCTATATATATAGGAAAGCCTGCTCCTGTTATTTTAACACCGAGATCAAAATCAACAAGATTATACATCTTACATAAGTCCCAATGACAAAGAGCTTCGCCTTCAAAGGTTGGTTTTTCTCCTCCTTCTTTTACAACAACATTATCGTTTGCATCTTTACCTTCAGGAACATCTTCATTGGGAATATTTGGAATAGTTAGCAACAAGTTAGTCATATCCGCTTGTGCTTTTTCCATATTATCTTGTAGTTCTTTATCGGCAGTTTTCAGTTCGGCTACTTTATTCTTTATTTCGTTAGCCTCGTCTTTCTTTCCTTCTTTCATTAATCCGCCAATTTGTTTTGAAAGAAGATTTTGTTGTTGTTTATTGTTATCAAGTTTCTGTTGGTATTCTCTACGTAATTTATCGTATTCTAATACCATTTCAATGGTCTTCTTAGCATTATTAAAATGCTTTTTTTCAAGACCTTTTATAACACGTTCAGTTTCTTCACTGATAAGCTTTAATGTAAGCATACGTTTTTTTGTATATTTTATGTTCTATTTTGACAACAAAGTTACGAAAAAATATCTGATATACAAGAATTTTAGATAAAGTTTCCTTATCTATTATGATAGGCTAAGGAATAGGTGAGATTATCGAAAAAAAGAAATCCATCCATAAGCTTCTATTAGGAGCAGATGAATGGATTTCTATTATAGTATATTCTTTAATAAGTAGACGTTTTATGCGTCTCGCTAATTTATTCTATTACGACTAATGGTTCATCTTCAAGCACAGCCTGACCAACTTTTACAATGATAGCTGTAACTTTACCGTCTCTTTCTGCTTCAATGCTATTTTGCATTTTCATTGCTTCAAGCACGAGAACAGTATCACCAGCTTTAACTTCTTGTCCAACTGAAACCTCTATAGAAGTAATAGTGCCAGGAAGTGGAGCCTTTATTGCATTAGAAGTATTGATATTTGCTGATGTAGCCGTGTTTTCTGTTTCATTTTCAGCTACAGGTTTCCCTAATTCAACCTTTTTCTTCTCTGGTTCTGCAGGTGCTTCCATCTGCACCTTATATTCTTCACCATTCACAGTAATGTCAGCAACATTATCTTCACTAACATTATTTATTACGACAGAATATTCCTTGCCGTCTATTGTATATTTAAATTCTTTCATTTTCTTTTATGGTTTCTTGGTCATAATTTCGAACTTCGCATTCCACAATGTCTGCTTTGGTTTAATTGTGATAATGCCAGATTCTACATCGTGAACATTATTGCCTGCATACTCATAGAGAGCCATAGCAATTGCTGCATATATATTATTGTTCATTTATAGATACTTTTAATGAAAAGAACTTGCAAATTTTACATTGGCATACAACCATGTTTCTTAGCAGGTAAATCTTGCTTTTTATTTGCTAATTGTGCAAGACCACGGCAAATGCGGAAACGTGTGTTACGTGGTTCAATAACATCATCTATATAGCCGTATTGAGCTGCCTGATATGGATTTGCAAATTTTTCTGTATATTCTTCTTCTTTTTCAGCAATGAATTGTTTAACATCGCCACCATTCTCTTTTACTTGTTTTACTTCTTTTCCGTAAAGAACTGCAACAGCCCCCGATGCTCCCATAACAGCTATTTCTGAACTTGGCCAAGCAAATTAAGATCTGAGCGCAATTGTTTACAGCCCATAACAATATGCGAACCACCATAACTCTTACGAAGTGTAATAGTTATTTTAGGTACTGTCGCTTCACCATAAGCATAAAGTAGCTGTGCTCCATGTAGAATAACAGCATTATATTCCTGACCAGTGCCAGGAAGGAAGCCTGGAACGTCTACTAACGAAACGATAGGAATGTTAAAAGCATCACAAAAACGCACAAATCGTGCACCTTTTCTACTTGCATTTGTATCGAGAACGCCAGCATACGCAGATGGTTGATTAGCTACAATTCCCACACTTTGACCATTAAATCGAGCAAAACCAGTGATAATATTTTTAGCAAACTTCGGTTGTACTTCGAAGAATTTTCCATTATCGGTTATTGCTTTTATCACCTTATACATATCGTAAGCTTGATTTGGGTCGTCAGGAATAATTTCATTCAACAAATCCTCCTTACGATCAATAGGATCGGTGCATTCTGTACGTGGAGCCTCTTCGCGATTATTAGAAGGTATGTAAGAAAGTAAAGTCTTAATGGTTTCTGTTGCTTCTTCTTCTGTTTTCGCTGTAAAGCTTGTTACACCACTTTTTGTTGCATGAACACTTGCACCACCAAGATGTTCAGCATCAATATCTTCTCCAGTTACCGTTTTTACAACTTTAGGTCCAGTAAGGAACATATAACTTGTATCTTCTTTCATTAAGATAAAGTCGGTAAGGGCAGGAGAATAAACAGCTCCACCAGCACAAGGACCGAGAATACTTGAAATTTGAGGAATTACACCCGAAGCGAGAATATTACGTTCGAATATCTCTCCGTAACCTGCCAAAGAAGAAATTCCTTCTTGAATACGTGCTCCACCAGAATCATTCATACAAATTATTGGCGCACCATTTGTCATAGCCATATCCATAACTTTACAAATTTTCTGTGCCATTGTTTCTGACAAAGAACCTCCATTGACAGTAAAATCTTGTGCGTAAACATAAACAAGACGACCATCTATTGTAGCTGAACCTGCAACTACTCCATCGCCCAGATATTGTTTTTTCTCCATACCAAAGTTATGGCAACGATGGAGTTTAAACATATCATACTCTTCGAAACTACCTTTATCTACCAACATCTCGATACGCTCGCGCGCTGTATATTTTCCACGAGCATGTTGTTTTTCTATGGCCTTTTCGCCACCACCTAAACGAGCTTGCTCTCTTTTGGCTACGAGTTCCTTGATTTTTTCTGTTTGTTTACTCATAATGTATTTATTTCTCTTAATAATTCTAACTACACTTGGCGAGATAAAAACCACCAATTCGATGCAAAAATACGAAAAAAAGCCCACTTAATATATCTTAGGCTCTTTAAAGTTTGTTAAGGAATGATATTGTTATATGCTCAAATAATGTATATATTCAGACTAGAATTGCTGTTTGGTTATTATCTACTAGCGTTCGTTTATCGATATCTCTGTTATAATTCTTTACTCTGCTTTTGAGTGGAATGAAGTTTCAAACCATGCTTTCTACTCTTAAGCCACCTTTGAGTATTGTTAATGTTTAGGCTATTAATAATGATCGGTATCTTACGAAAAACACCAACTATAAAATAACCATACGTTGGAGTTTTTTTGTATATAACGTTTTTGATATGTTCGTGTTTTGTTTTTTTTGTATAGACCTTTCTTTATTTTCACCTTTGTAAACAAAATAATTATGTCTTTTTGAAGTACGTGATAAATATGTAGAGAAGTAGAATCCTCATCTACATACTCTCAACGAGCCTCACATCCAGCCACTTATTTATTAAGATGAGAAAGTTTTCATTAGGATATTAAATATACGTAACCTCCTCTTATTATTATTTTAGTTTAAGTAAATGGAGGTTACGTTATTAAATATTGATCATCACATATATGAATTTACTTTTTTTCCAAATTTACTTAACCATTTTAATGGTTTCTTTATCAGTGATTTAAATTTATTTTTCCGACTTTTTTTCTTTGTCATATCGTCTTTTTATCTCATATTTGGTACTTCGCTGCAGTTTATTTGTTTCTTTAGAACGTCGTTCTTTCTTTGTTTTCGTTTTTTGGGTTCGTTTAATATTTGACTCAACAGTCGTGTTTTCATTTTTATATCTCTGTTTCTTTTCCTCTTTTTTCCTTTTAGCAGATTTTTGAAGTAGAATTATTATTCTTTTCTTTATTTCCAACCTTATTGTTCTCTATAGATTTTTCCATTCTGTACTTTATTCTGTTGTTTATTATCTACAACATTTGAGGAAGGCTTTCTATTGTTGCGATTATTTTTACTTGTATTTTCTGCATTTTGTTTTCTCTTATCGTCTGTATGAACGGTAGGATTTTGAGATTTCTTTTCAGTAATTTCGTTTCTTGTTGATTGTTTTTGGTTATCTCTCTTATTATTACGAATTTTCTTATCTTTGTGACTTTGTTGATCGCGTGCTTTTTTCCGTCTCGCTTTAGCACTTGTGTTTTTTCTAGATTTATTGATGCTTTTATATTCAGGACCTTTTCCTATATCTTCTGGTAATGAAACTTTTTCAATTTCTTTCTCTAAGAAATTTTCTATTTGTTGAAAGTTATAGATATCATCATCACTCACAAGTGTTATTGCAATTCCATCTCTGTCAGCTCTTGCCGTACGTCCTATTCGGTGTACATAATCTTCTGCATCGTGTGGCACATCATAATTGATAACCATTGTAATATCATCGATATCAATACCTCTTGATAAAATATCTGTAGCTACAAGAACATCAATTTGTCCACTTTTAAATTTAAACATCATCTCATCGCGTTGAGCCTGATCAAGGTCAGAATGCATCTGCCCACAATTTATCTTTTTCTGATTAAGCGATGAAGCTATTTGTTTTACTTTTTGTTTTGAACCAGAAAAGATTATGACTCGTTGAGGATTGTGTGATTTGAATATGTCTTTTACAATCTCCATCTTTTGTGTTTCATAACAAACATAAGCTATTTGGTGTATTTTATCTGCAGGTTTGCTAACAGCGAGTTTAATTATTGCTGGATTTTTTAGTAATGTCCCAGCAAGATCTTCAATTTTTTTAGGCATCGTCGCCGAAAACATAATAGTTTGACAAGTTTTGGGTAGTTTTTTCTGAATAGTTAATATGTCATCTGAAAATCCCATATCTAACATTCTATCAGCCTCGTCAAGAATGAAAAAGCTAACTTTAGAGAGGTCAACATTGCCTAAAGAAATATGAGAAATAAAGCGTCCAGGGGTGGCAATAACAACATCGGCACCTAAAGAAAGACTCTTTAATTCTTGATCGTAACGGTTTCCATCGTTACCTCCATATACAGCTACACATGAAATACCATTCAAATAGTATGAGAAACCTTGAAAGGCTTGGTCTATTTGTTGAGCTAATTCACGAGTTGGAGACATTATCAGGCAATTTATTGCATCTTCTGGATAACCTCCATCTGCGAGTTTCGAAAGGATAGGAAGCAAGTAGGCAGCTGTTTTACCTGTTCCTGTTTGTGCTACACCTAATATGTCTTTACCTTTTAAAATTTCTGGTATACATTTTTCTTGAATAGGTGTGCATTGCTCGAAATGCATATCGTAAAGTGCATCGAGTATATCGTCATTTAAATCTAAGCTTTCAAAAATCATAGAAATTTTATTTAATCCTTCCCACTACGGATTTTTTTGTTTATTTTTTCTTCATTAATTAGGTGCTTGTCGATAACAGAAATATGCTATTGCAGCGAAAATTATATTTGGAATCCAAGCAGCCAATATTGGTGGGGTATTTGCATTAATGGCAAAAGTAGAAGAAACAGTTTGCAATAAAATATAACTTACGCTCAATACAAGTCCAATGCCAAGATACAATCCCATTCCACCTTTTCGTTTACGTGAAGATAACGACAAGCCAATAATAGTTAAGACAAATGATGAAAAAGACATTGCTATACGTTTATGGTATTCAACTTCGTATTGTACAACATTCTTAGAACCTCTGCTCGTTTGTTTCGAAATATAATTACGAAGTTCTGCCGACGTGAATGTTTCTTGTTGGCCTTTTGAGAAAACTAAATCAGTTGGTTCCATCATTATAACAGTATCTTTTTCTGCTCCTGTTGTAATATGTTCTCGTAACCCCCTTAATTTTCTGCTTTTCCAGTCTGATATTTTCCAATGATATTTCGAATCTGCTATTGTATCATACTGAATTTCGCTAGCTGTTAAGTGATCAACAAGTTTGTTACCATCAAATTTGTCGAGTGAGAAACCATAACCACGCTTATATTTATCATCGTAGTTCTGAATATAAGCCACAGTATTTTTCGCAACCTTTAGCTGTACATTTTCTGCAGCAGTATTTTTTTTAGAATTAAGATAGAGTGATCTAAAATTTAAACGTATTACAGTACCGTGCGGAATAACAGAACTATTTAAATAATAAGTTAGTCCTGCTATTAATATACACGAAATCATATACGGGCGTAGCAACCGATTAAACGATACACCAGAAGCAAGCATAGAAATTATTTCAGAATTACCAGCTAGTTTTGATGTAAAGAATATTACGGCTATGAAAACAAATAAAGGAGAAAACAGATTAGAATAGTATGGAACGAAGTTTGCATAATAATCGAATATAATAGCATGCCATGGAGCTTTATACTCGGTAAGTTTCGATAAGTTTTCGTTAAAGTCGAATATTATAGCGATAGAAATTATGAGAATTATAGAAAATACATAAGTTCCTATAAATTTTTTAATGATGTACCAATCTAATAAACCAACAAGATGTTTTGGGTGAAGAGCTGGTAAATGTTTTTTTAACCACATAAAAGCATTTATTAAAACTCTTATAAGTTTAAGATGTTTTAATGCTGCCAGCTTATTGATAACAATATTTATTATCCTGTTGAATAGATTTTTCATCTAATATAGTTATAAACGTCGTCCTAACTTATCCATAATAGAAGACTTCCATTGTGTAAAGTCTCCTTTTTTTATATGTGTCCTTGCATCAGTAACTAATCGAAGGTAAAAAGCTATATTATGAATACTTGCTATTTGCATAGCGAGTAATTCGCCTGCTTTAAATAAATGATGTAAATAAGCTTTTGAGGTTATAATATCTATATCACACCCATTGCTATCTACTGGCGAAAAATCGTTCTCCCATTTTTTATTTCGCATATTCATAGTCCCTTCGTATGTGAAAAGCATTGCATTGCGACCATTTCTTGTAGGCATAACACAATCGAACATATCTACTCCACGTTCAATTCCTTCAAGAATATTTTGAGGAGTACCAACTCCCATTAGATAACGAGGTTTATCTTTTGGTAAAATCTCATTAACAACCTCTATCATTTCGTACATAACTTCTGTAGGTTCTCCTACTGCAAGTCCTCCAATAGCATTACCATCTGCTCCTTTGTCGGCTACGAATTTTGCAGCTTCTGTTCTTAGATCCTTGTAAGTGCACCCTTGTACAATAGGAAAAAGACTTTGTTTATAACCATATAAAGGTTCCGTTTCGTTAAAACGTTTAATACAACGATCTAACCACCGTTGTGTTAATCCTAAACTTTGCTTCGAATATGCATAATCGCTATTTCCAGGAGGACATTCATCGAAAGCCATAATGATATCTGCACCTATAATTCGTTGTGTGTCCATCACATTTTCAGGTGTAAATATATGTTTAGAGCCATCAATATGACTTCTAAACTGGCAACCTTCTTCTGAGAGTTTACGAATGCCTGTTAATGAAAAAACTTGAAAGCCACCTGAATCTGTTAATATTGGGCGGTTCCAACCATTGAATTTATGTAATCCACCTGCTGCTTTTAGAATTTCTAAACCTGGACGTAAATACAAATGATACGTATTACCAAGTATAATTTGTGCTTTAACTTGTTCTATTAGTTCTGAAAAATGAACTCCTTTAACAGTACCAGCAGTACCAACGGGCATAAATATAGGTGTTTTTATTTGCCCGTGATCAGTTGTAATTAAACCAGCTCTTGCTTCACTTGCTTTATCAGTACATTGAAGTTCAAATGTCATTCTGCGTATTTTTATTGTTATTTTCTTTTATCGTAAAGTCTATTGGATTTTTCACCATCTCGTTTGTAAGAGCAAAATTCCATACTTCTTGTACATTTTCTACATAATGGAACTCAACACCAATGCGATATTTCTCTGGTATTTCCTCTACATCTTTACGATTTTCTTTGCACATAATGATATCAGTAATCCCCGCTCTTTTTGCTGCAAGAATCTTTTCTTTAATACCACCAACAGGAAGTACTTTCCCTCGAAGTGTTATTTCGCCAGTCATTGCAGTATTTTTTCTAACTTTGCGCTGAGTAATTGCTGATGCAATACTTGTGGCTATAGTTATACCTGCAGATGGACCATCTTTAGGAGTAGCTCCTTCTGGAACGTGAATATGAATATTCCATTGTTCAAAAATACGATAATCTACGCCAAGTGTTTCTATATGAGCCTTAACATATTCTAAGGCGATAATAGCAGATTCTTTCATAACGTCTCCAAGATTTCCCGTAAGCGTTAATTTTCCTGCTTTTCCTTTTGATAGAGATGTTTCTATAAATAAAATCTCTCCGCCAACGCTAGTCCATGCTAACCCCGTAACAACTCCAGCATAATCGTTTCCTTGATAAATATCGCGATAAAAAGGAGGTTTACCTAACAAATCTTCTAAATCTTCAGGTTTAATTTTCTCAATAGGTAAAGCATTGTCTCTTTCTTGTTTTAATGCTAATTTACGAAATGCTTTATCTATTTGCTTTTCTAGTTGGCGCACACCACTTTCACGCGTATAATTTTCAATCAATTTTTCTAAAGCGAGATTGGTAAACTTTAAACCTTTATTATGTTGGATTAAACCAGTGTCTTTTACTTCCTTTGGAACTAAATGACGTTTTGCTATTTCTATCTTTTCTTCAGTAATATAGCCTGAAACTTCAATTACCTCCATACGGTCTAATAATGGCTTAGGAATACTGTTTATATCGTTTGCAGTTGCTATAAATAATACACGAGAAAGATCATAATCTACATCGAGGTAGTTATCATGAAATGCATTATTCTGTTCTGGATCAAGAACTTCTAACAAGCAGATGCAGGATCGCCATTTATAGTATTTTGTGTTACTTTATCGATTTCGTCAAGAATAAAGACCGGATTAGATGAACCTGCCTTTTGTATATTTTTTATAATACGTCCAGGCATAGCTCCGATATATGTACGACGATGACCACGAATTTCTGATTCATCGTGTAGTCCACCAAGAGACATACGAACATATTTACGTTTCATAGATTCGGCTATACTTTTACCAAGACTTGTTTTTCCAACACCTGGTGGACCATATAAACATAGAATAGGAGATTTTAAGTTCTTTGTAAGTTTTAGCACTGCCATATATTCTAGAATACGTTCTTTCACTTTTTCCATTCCGTAGTGATCTCTATCTAGAACTTTTTGTGCACGCCCAAGTGCTAAATCGTCCTTAGTAAATTCGTTCCAGGGAAGATTTACCATTGTTTGTAAATAATTTACCTGGACACTATAGTCGGGACTTTGAGGGTTAAGCGTGCTTAATTTATCGAGTTCTTTATTAAAGACTTTCGCAACATCTTCCGACCATTTTTTATTTGCTGCCTTTTCTATAAGTTCTTTTTTCTCAGGTGTACTATCACCATCGCCCAATTCTTCCTGAATATTCTTAATTTGTTGATGTAAGAAGTATTCGCGTTGTTGTTCGTCTAAATCTTCACGTGTTTTAGAACGTATATTCTGTCGTAAATGTTGAAATTGAATTTCTCTATTCATTATCTTCATTAGTCGGAATAAACGGTCTTTTATAGACTCTTCTTTTAATAGGTGTATCTTCTCTGATACACTGAAGGGCATATTGGCACAAATATAATTAACAGAAACGATAGGATTTGAGATATTATCGAGTGCAAATTGCGAATCATCGGGTATATCATCACTTCCCTGAATATATTCTTTTGCAGTAAGTTTCATATCATTTACTGCAGTAATAAACTCTTTATCGTTTTTATCTACTTTTTCTTCTGGTAGAGAATGGGTTTTACCTTTTGTATATGGCTTCTCTTTTGTAATTTCGTCTAATTGACAACGACCCAATCCTTGAATGATTGCTGTTCTGTTTTCACCATCTACAGTTCCTGGCATATCAAAAACTCGCACAAGTTTTGCATATATACCTGTGTGATACAAATCTTTTTCTTGAGGTTCGTCTATATTTCCATCTTTTTGACTGAAAACAGCAAAAACTGTATTAGGGTGTTTCTCTAAATATTTTATTAATGTTAATGTAGCCTTACGACCTACTAACACAGGCATTAGAATACCAGGGAACATAACAAGGTTGCGTGTTATGAGAACTGGAATATCTCCTTCAATATTCGTATTAAAGTCAGGTAATTCTCCCTCGTAATCAGCAAACATTTGTATTGAATTATTTTGTTTCATTGGAAATTCATTAAATCATTTAGGGTGCAAAATTACTAAATAAAAAAATAAGATAGACAATATTTCTTATACCTTTTAATCTTAATTATAAGTATCTGATAAAACTTTTTCTTTCCAATTTATAGAGGTAAATGTGTCTAAAAATATATTCTGAGTTTATAGATAAAAAAATCTTGTTTCTGTCATATTCGATTCTAACTTTTTTTACTTGTTATATATTATCAAAAAAATTTGTAATATAAAATTTAGGATTTATAATTATATTTTTTTAATTTTATAATTATGATTTATCTACGTTTTAATTAAAAAGTAGATGTAGTGGCTTTTTTTATTATCGAGGTTGAGGATATTTTTGCAAGTATTTCTATTTTTTTGCTGTGCTAAATAAAAACAAGCTGTGGGCTTTGTATGTAAGTAATACAAGAAGATTATAATTCTAATATAAACCATTATCATTTTAAGATTATGGCTAACTTGTATATAGAGAGCCTTTATTCATTAGCAGGTTGCGAGAATATTCGTATAAAACAGTCTTGAGAAAGCGAAAGATGAGAGAGACCTTTTATGTTTAATAAGAAAAAAGGACATTTAGAGATTTCTTAATCTTCCAAATGTCCATTACATTTATATTGTTTTCTATCGGTATTTATTATTTTTCCACACCATCAGTTGTTAAGAGTATTTTCTTTCCATCATATTCGGCTTCAAAATATGGAGGCTCTTCTCTGAGCGAAATACTGTCGTATTTGAATGGAGTAACCAATGTATCTTTTCCATCTGGCAGAACCAAACCTAATTTTCCATTTAATTGTGCTATAACAGGCATAGTTCGTAAATCATCAACATATACATAGCACGTTCTAACAAATTCATATTTAGTACTTAATATTGTATTTCCTCGATAATCTACAATGCCAAATTTACCATCTTTTTCTACAACTTGATGATACTGAATGTAGGTTTCTTTTAATAATTCCAGATAGTTAGCCATTTTACGTTTATCGTTCACTAAGGTAAGCAGATATTCGAAGGTATCAGAATAATTAGCTATCGAACGAACTAATACCATTTTCATATCAAGTCCTTTCAGTGCCTTGCGGTTTAAATCTAAATAAAGTGCGATAGCTTTTTCTCTTTCTTCTAACGAAAGGTCTTCTAACGATTTTTCAAAACGTAACATCTGTTCTTTAGAACCGCACATTCCTTTTATATAACGGTGTATTTGTCTGCCCATTTCCTTGCAAGCGAAATGTCTAATCTGACGTTCTTCAACAGGATCGGCAAAATTGTGTATAATGTTATTTTTATTTCCCATAACTATTTCTCCTATGTTTTTTAAAGATATTACGTTAATTCTAAATTATGATTATAGAATAAGATTGTAGTAACCTTTTTTATAATGAACATGGTGCAAATATACGATATTCTGAATAGGATACCAAAAGTTTTTTGTATTTTTGTGCATTGAAAAGATATAGACTTACCAATGCAAATGGAGAAAAAGAGTAAACAGGAAGATAATTATATAGAAATAAAAGGTGCTAAAGTAAACAACTTAGCCAATATAAATGTAAAGATACCCCGTGAGAAATTTATAATTATAGCAGGAGTGTCGGGCTCTGGTAAGTCATCGTTAGCATTCGATACACTTATGCAGAGGGACAACGCAGATATGTTGAAAGTTTATCGGCATACGCTCGTCAGTTTTTAGGCAGAATGTCGAAACCTGAAGTAGATTTTATAAAGGGACTCCCACCAGCTATTGCAATCGAGCAAAAAGTTATAGCACGAAATCCACGTTCAACTGTTGGAACTTCAACAGAAATATACGAATACCTACGATTACTTTATGCACGAATTGGACGAACTTTTAGCCCTAAAACAGGAGAAGAAGTAAAACGACATACGGTAGAAGATGTCATAGAAAAAGTTAAAAGTTTTTCTGTTGGTACGAAATTTTGTATTCTTGCTCCATTAAATGTTCAAGAGGGTAGGAGTATAAGAACCCAACTTGAAATGGAAGTTCAGGAAGGTTATGCACGTATTTATGTTGCTGGTGATATTGTGCGTATTGAAGATTGGTTGGAATCAAACGATGAAAAGAATGAAGAGAATGCTGGTAATATTTATCTTGTTATCGATCGCTTAACTTTCACCGATAATAAAGAAACAATATCACGTCTTACCGATTCTTGTGAAACAGCTTTTTTTGAAGGCGATGGAATGTTACAACTGTTACTATTACCATCTAAAGTTACTTACGACTTCTCTACACGTTTCGAAGCAGATGGCATTAAGTTTGAAGAACCTAACGACAATATGTTTTCTTTCAACTCTCCATTAGGAGCTTGCCCTACCTGCGAAGGTTTTGGACACATTATTGGGATTGATGAGCGTTTGGTTATTCCAAATAGTTCGCTTTCTGTTTACGATGGTTGTGTACAATGTTGGCACGGTGAAAAAATGAAAGTGTGGCACGATGAGTTTTGTCGTAGAGCTGCAAAAGACAACTTTCCAATATTCAAGCCTTATTTTGAATTATCGCAAACAGAAAAGAAACAACTATGGCATGGACTTCCAAGTGAAGCAGATAATCCACTTTCAGACAAAATTTGTATCGATACTTTCTTTCAAATGGTAAAAGATAATCAATACAAAATTCAATATCGTGTACTTTTAAGCAGATATAGAGGTCGAACTATTTGTCCCGATTGCTATGGACGACGATTAAAGAAAGAAGCAACATGGGTTAAGATAAACGGAAAAGCTATCACCGATTTAGTAGAGATGCCTATTATCAACTTAAAAGAATGGTTCGATAATATACGACTAACAGAACAAGAAAAAGATATTAGTAGACGATTGTTGTTAGAAATAACTAACCGTATTCAATTTCTTGTAGAAGTAGGATTGGGTTATCTTACACTTAACCGTCAATCTAATACACTTAGTGGAGGCGAAAGTCAGCGTATTAATCTTACTACATCGTTAAGTTCTTCATTAGTAGGCTCACTATATATATTAGATGAACCAAGTATAGGACTACATAGTCGCGATACTGAACGACTTATTAATGTTTTAGAAGAATTAAAAGCCATTGGAAATACTGTAATTGTAGTAGAACACGATGAGGAGATAATACGTTCTGCTGATTATCTTATTGATGTAGGACCTGATGCTGGACGTTTAGGTGGACATATTGTATATAATGGTGTTGTGCCAGAAATTAATGATGCTAATAAAGCTAATTTACTAGAAACTTATCCCAATTCGTATACAATAAAATATCTTACAGGTGCAGAAACTATAGAAGTACCACTGAGCCGTCGCCCATGGAATTTATCCATAGAAATAAAAGGTTGTCGAATAAATAATTTAAAAGGGTTAGATGTAAAGATACCACTCAATGTTCTCACTGTAGTAACTGGAGTTAGTGGAAGCGGTAAATCATCGCTTATAAAAGGAACTTTATATCCTGCATTGAAAAGACGTCTTGACGAAGTGGCAGATTTACCAGGAGAATATTCTTTGCTGACAGGTGATTTAGATAAAATAGCTCATGTAGAATTTGTAGACCAAAACCCAATAGGGAAAAGCACACGTTCTAATCCTGCAACATACGTTAAGGCATACGATGAAATTAGAAAGCTATTTGCCGACCAACAACTTTCAAAACAAATGGGCTATACACCACAGTTCTTTTCTTTTAATGCTGACGGAGGAAGATGTGAAGAATGTAAAGGCGCAGGAGTTATTACAATAGAAATGCAGTTTATGGCAGATTTAGTTTTAGAATGTGAAGAATGTCATGGTAAGCGTTTTAAACGAGAAATTCTTGATGTTACCTTTGCTGGAAAGAATATTAATGATATTCTAGATATGACGGTTTCAGAAGCTATACAGTTCTTCACAATTAATAAACAAAAAACTATTGTAGCTCGATTACAACCTTTGGAAGATGTGGGATTAGGTTATATAAAGCTTGGACAAAGTTCATCGACACTATCTGGTGGCGAAAATCAACGTGTGAAACTTGCATACTTTATTGGAAAAGAACGACAAGAACCATCGCTGTTTATTTTTGATGAACCAACAACAGGACTGCATTTCCACGATATAAAGCGTTTATTGCAGGCTTTTGATGCGCTTATTTCAAAGGGACATTCAGTGTTAGTCATAGAACATAACCTTGATGTAATTAAGTGTGCCGACTATATTTTAGATATTGGTCCAGATGGTGGAGATAATGGTGGTAAATTAGTTGCGTGTGGTACTCCTGAAGAGATAGCTCGCAATAAAAATAGCTTGACAGGAAAATATCTTATAACAAAGTTGAAATAAAAGACTAAAGAATATGAGATATAAATTCTTAATATTTTTATTAATACTTGCTAGCAACTGCTTTGCAACTAACTTTCAGCTTAACTTTGTTAGAATGAATGAGAAATTGGCATTGGACACATTAGACGAATATGGTTATGATGTTGAGGCTGATACTGTTGCAAATTATTTAAACAAGCCCATTCAGCATCTAATGAAATTCCAGAATGATACAATACAACTAAGCATCTCTATTCCAAAAAACTTTGCTGGATATTATAAATGGAATGGTTTTACAATATCAAAATTCTATATAAAAAGTGCAGAAGCTACTTTCAAAGGATTACACGCTGCTATACTTTCACCTGTTACAATGACAGCGAACAGAGAGGACATTGCTGATTCTATCTATACCGATCGTCTACTTATTATTGAATATAAAAATAAAAGATGGGTGTACGCTAATATTATTCGCAATACTGAAGGAGATGATCAGCCCGAACATGAAGGCTTATCAGTTGGAAAAGAGGGTTTGAAATTAAGTTACATGGCAGGACAAGGTTATAAGTATTGTTATAATATGCTTATTGCAATGTTTTTGGGACAACCTTGTTTAATGAATTTATTAGTTGAGGAAAATAATGCTACTGCACAATATCAAGCTACTCACCAATATAATTTTACGCCAGGCGAAACAGAATCTTACTCACTTTATAAATATCGACGTAACTTTCCTATGTTGCTTCGCAATGGAAACTATGATGCCTTTCTAGAGTAACACTATACTTCAATCCATTATTTCTTTCTTAAACTTTAGACTGACAATGTACAATAGAGACAGCTCCATTTATAATAATATAAAGAATTTTAGCTGTTACAATGGATAAGAAAGGATAGGTTCTAAATCATATAAGAAATGAAAATAAGTTATGTTTACAGGTATTGATTACGTTCTATATACACAGAAAAAGCAAGAAGTTTTTATCCAAGACGTGAAGAATTCTTTCTCATTATGGAGTAATCCTCATTATGTTATTGACGATGAAGACGAAACAACGGATATATATGTTGCTAAAAATAAATATATGTTCGATCTTATGGACGAAAAAAAGGATTTTTATACCAATAAGGAATCTGGCGAAGGTCCATTTTTACTTATATTTAATAGTAACTATTCTTCAGATAGTAATAGCATAACTTTGGTTCTTCCTAAGGATATTGAAACATCAAAATTTGCAAGAAAGGTGTTTGAATGGCTTAAAACTATTTTTATAGATAAATGCTAACTAGTTTTTTTAAAAGTTCTTTGATAGAAGACTATTCAGTGAAGAATAAATAGATAAAATAAAATTATGAATGGATATATTTTAACAACTACAGCGAACACGAATGGGTGGGTGGTTTACGAAAATGATATTTCTATAGATTATAAAGAATTTTTCAAAGGAGAACTTCTACCAAGCGAAGAATTACCGTTGTTCTATAACATTCCCAAAAGGTCAAACTTAAAGAAAATAAAGTCTGCCGTGTTATTGGAATCGGCAGGTCCTGAATTAGTATGTAAACGATTAAAAGATGTGTTAGAATCGCTAACGGGAGACATTCAGTTTTTTGATGTAGACTTATTTTGTGGCGATGAAAAGGTTGAGGGTTTTTACGCTATGAATTTACCACGCCGAATGAAATGTGTTGATTTAGAAAACAGCGAATTCCGCCTAATGAATTTCGACAGAAATAATCCAGATTATATGTTCTATTATATGAAACTTAGAAAGAACATCTTTAACGACAACAATGCTTACGTCGTGCGTTGTGAAGAAATGCACAGAAGTATTGTTGTTAGTGAGAACGTTAAAATTACATTGTTTGAAACTGGATTAAAGGGGCTACAATTCAGCGATAGTGTAGACATAACACCACAAGAAAGAACAATATATGAAAGAATATGAAATGATAAAATCAAACTTTATAAAGTTTAAAACTCTTAGAATTACAAATAATTAAACAACGAACTACCTTTACTCTATAACACTTTCAAAAGTTTTAACTAAAAGTATTTAGTTCTCATCTGAACGACATACTACCATAACGGTTGTTTTTGTTTATGATATCTAAATTGCAACTAACAGATATCTAAGACGACCGTTACAGATATCTGAGGCGATTATTACAGATGTCTGAAAAAAAAACAACACTATATGAGAACTTTTATAAACATCAGATACCTTCTATTCAATTAGTGAATAAACAGTAAGTGCTACTTATAAAACCCCGACTTATTTATACTACTTTTATTTCTCTAAAATAGACCTATAGAAAGATTCGTATTGCTTTGCTATTTTTATGTAATCGTGATGTTTCCGGATATAATCGATACTTTCTTGTTGTAACTGTGGTATACGTTCGGGGTGGAGTGTCAATAATTTTATTTGTTCGTAACAGCTTTCATAATTAGGCTGGACGTTTATGATGGGGTGGAGTAGTGTTTCGTTTAATATTTCGTAGTTTTCGGGCTCGCCTCCTCCAATGCATATAATACCTCTACTCATAGCTTCCAATGGATTCATTGATGGAGTGTAGCTATAAAGTTGATCGAGTATAGCGTCAGAACCTTCCATTAGTTTTACGTATTCATTGAATGGAATTCCTTCGGCAATGCGTAATTCCAATAGTTCTGGATAATCTGCCTTAACGGCTTTTGCTGCACGGAGCATAATGTCTGTACCTTTATATTCAGAGCGATTCTTGCTTATTCCTATAAAAAGTTTAAGAGGTCCATCTAGTCGTTCTGCTTTTGCATTCTTCCCTTCGGTAATGATAGGGAAGGGAATAAAGACTGTTTTCTTGGGAAAAAATTGCTGATAGCAAACTTTGTATTCGTACAATCCTGCCACAATGCCATCACAATCGTTTGCTATAGTTTTGTTCAGCTTTTCTTTATCGGTATTTATCCAATCGTGTTGTTCTATAATGGCATCTTTGTTAGTTCGTAGTGTCTTGCCAATGTTAAAGTCGCTATATCGCAAAGGCATAGTTGTACTATTAACGTACACCCAATAGTAGTCCATACCAAAAGCTCCCATTATAATCTTTTTGTTATGACGACGCAAGTAGTTGTATATAGGTTGAATACGTTTTGCTTTTAGGTCGATAAAGACAGGGTTGATTATTTGCACAATATCGTAGCCACGCAACTTGTGTAGATTAGCGAGTAGATGAAGTAAAAGCCGAAGTCCAGCAAATCGTCCTGACGGTCGGACAAGGTTAATATCACGAGGATATGCCTTCCAATAATCACCATTTGAAGCAACAACAACTTTATGTCCTAAGCGTTCTAAACCAGCTTTCAAAGAGTTGTGCACGTTGCTGTACTCGCCAATCAATAATATCTTCATTTGTGTTATAGTATTTCTAATGACGATTAGGTAAGTACGAATAAGAATTTTCCGTCCAAATCCAGAATTAATTAACGCAGAAAATAATCTATATTTCCGTGTGTAGTTCTTCTTTGGAAGAGGAAATAGTCCTCGTTTCTCAAGCCGTAAAATAACGTGATTTAGATATTGTTCATCGCGTGTTAGAACGATAACATTGTAAATATAATCCATTGTTAGTTGTGCTACACGGCGTAACATAGCCATTCTATCTTTAGCAGGCATAAGGTCGGCTTTGTCTTGCAAACTCTTTATAATCTGTTCGGTGTCTTGCAACCGCATTAGTATCCAACGTTTATCCTTTTTATGCGTTATAGATTCTTTACGTTTCCTATAAAAATAGGCTTGCACCTTAGTGTTGTAAACCTTATCGGCACAAATAAAGAGCTGTGGGGTAAACTCTTCATCTTCGTGTAAGATACCTTTTGTAAAACGCAAATTTACCAATATATTCTTCCTAAAAATATATCCGCATGCCGATGCTCTCAAATTGTTATTGTGCATATACTCAGTGCCAGAGACTACCTCGTTGTTAGCAAGTTGTATGTTTGATGTATCTTTGGTAGCAAAATCAAAAAGAACAATATCGGCATCTTTAAATCTTATAAAGTCTAGACACTTATCGTAGTTACCAGATATAAGAAAGTCATCAGCATCTATAAACTGAATATATTGTCCTTTTGCCATTGCAATACCAGTGTTTCGGGCTTGACTAAGTCCTTGATTGGGTTGCCTAATATATATCATCTGGTTCGCAATTTCTGCCAATAAGTTGAGTGGTGAATTGTCTGAGCCATCATCAATAACAATAATCTCACGTTCTTCCGCGCTAAGCGTGAGTTTAAGAATACTATCGATACATTTCTTTATCATATCAATAGGTTCGTTGTAATAGGTTATGATAAAACTGATTAGCGGTAGAGTTTTATCGCCTTGTGGAAGATGGTGTTGAGTTTGCATAAGCGTTTTATTCCTAAGAGATGAAGTAATGTTAGTTTAAAGCTACTATAGAAAGGACGAATGGGTAACACTGGTGCGTGTTTGGTAGCTTCGTAAACATCTAACTGGATATTTAAAATATGTGCGTAATAAGTAGCATCAATATCATTATTACCATTTATTATGTATTCTAAATGTGCTTCTAACAGACTCGTTAAGTCTTGTCCATTAGCATTGGCGGTAATTCCTTCGTTATTCCAACAATAATAGTATGTTCCTCTACTAGTGGTTGCAATGGTCTTTGCTATAGCCATAAGTTTCGGCAGCGTGTGTGCATCTTCGAAGTTCTTACCTTTGGGAAATTCAATATTGGTAAACAGTTCACGTTTATATATTTTGTTCCATGCATAAGTATGGCGATAAGCCTGTCCTTTCAGCCAATACTCTTGTTTGTTTTGATAAACACAATCGTCTAATATTAATGTGTTTTGTGCTTTCGAACCGTACCTTTCGATAACCGAAAATTCAAGAATATCATATTCAGGGTGCGCATTCAACAAATCTATAATCCCTTTATAAGTATCTTGTGCTATAAAGTCGTCAGAGTCTATAAACGTGATATATTTTCCCTTCGCAACCTTTATACCTGTGTTTCGTGCAGCAGAGAGTCCTTGGTTGCTTTGGTGTATAACCCTAATTCTGCTGTCGGATTGGGCAATTTCGTCTGCCATTACAGAGGAGTTATCTTTAGAGCCATCATCAACCAGTATCATTTCAAAATCTTGAAACGATTGTCCTAAAACGCTATCAATACATCGCTGAAGCGTTCTCTCTACATTATAAATAGGTATAACAATGCTTAGCTCCATAAATTTCCTTGTTGCAAAAATAATAAAAACTTTTAAATTACGTTTAAAGATTAATGAAAAAGACAGACAGCTACGGGCATATTCTGCGATATACTGGGCTCTTTGGTGGAGTTCAGGGGATAAATATATTAGTTGGTGTCGTACGAAATAAGTTGGTTGCAATGATTTTAGGACCAGAAGGAATGGGGCTTATATCGTTGTTTAATTCTACTTTGAAATTAATGAGCGACTCTACCAATTTTGGCATATCTATCAGTGCAGTTAAGAATATATCTGAATATTTCGATAAGAGCGATGAAGAAAAGTTGGCAAATACCGTGAATTTAGTACGTTCGTGGAGTTTGCTAGCTGGACTGTTAGGAATGTTTCTATGCATCGTGTTGAGTCCGTTATTAAGCAAATTTACTTTTTCGTGGGACGGGCACCGCTTGCACTTCATTCTTCTTTCGCCTATTGTTGCTTTAATGGCATTGTCGGGTGGAGAGCTTGCAATATTAAAAGGTCTTAGAGAGTTAAAGAAGTTAGCTATAATCTCTATTTTAAATGTGTTAGGAGCATTAATTTCTTCTGTTCCGTTATATTACTTCTTTCGCGAAAAAGCAATTGTACCGTCATTGGTAATAATGGCACTTATTCAGTTTGCTCTTACAATAGCTTATTCATATCGTATTTATCCCTTGCGTTTAATGAACCGTTGGCAAAATATGCGTGGAGGAGTGGGTATGCTCCGACTTGGAATAGCATTTGTTATTGCAGGTATTTTAGGCTCGGGAGCAGATTTTTTGATTCGTAGCTATATAAATAATGTGGCGAATATTGATACAGTAGGTTTGTTTAATGCTGGCTATATGATGACGATGACTTATGTAGGTATGGTGTTTGCAGCAATGGAAACCGACTTTTTTCCTCGTCTTTCAGGTGCCAATCAGTACCGATTTACTTTTAACCAGATTGTGAACAGACAAATAGAAGTTATGTTGTTGTTGGTTTCACCGCTATTAGTGCTATTCTCTTTGTTTCTTCCTATATTGCTTCCTCTATTATATACAGGTAAATTTATGCCCGCTTTGGGTATGATGCAAGTCATTATGCTTGCTATGTATTTTAGAGCTATAAAGTTGCCAGTGCAGTATATACCATTGGCAAAAGGCGATTCTACCTCTTATTTACTTTTAGAAGCTGTATACGATGTAATATTAGTGATTGCTGTAATTCTGAATTTTAATAGGCTCGGTTTAGTTGGAGCTGGGTGGGCGATAACCATTGCGGGTTTTTTAGACGCTGTATTAGTATTTGTTTATTCGCGATGGAAGTACGGTTATAAGGTCTCTTCAAGTGTCTTGCTTTATTCGTCTATTCAGATTCCTATAGGGCTCTTAACTTTTATGATAACTCAGCAAGATAATCTGCTGGTGTATTGGGGTGGGGGATTGTTGTTGGCTATGATAAGTATAGCTATATCGTTTCTTTTTCTACGAAAGAAAGCAAATTTGTGGAAGGGAGTTGCTTCTAAATTATTAAGAAGAATTAAAAGAGATGGCAACAATTAGTATTTAGTAGCTGTATATAATGCAGAAAAGTATCTGCATAAGTGCTTAAAATCTCTACTATCGCAGACACTTCACAATATAGAAATTATATGTGTTGATGATGCTTCTACCGACTCGTCGCTTAGTATTCTTAATGCGTATGCTAAAAAAGATGAGAGGATAAAAGTAGTACACTTGTCCCAAAATGTAGGAATAGCCAAGGCACGAAATGCTGGATTACGTATTTCTACTGGACAATATATTGCATTTGTTGATAGCGATGATTGGTTGTCTAAAGATGCTTGCGAAAAGGCTTTTGATGTTTTTACACATTATCCATTAACCGATACGGTACTTTTTCAAGTGAAAAACGTCTATGGTGATAAAGATGTAGATTTCATTATGCCTTCTTTTACCACCTTAGACGGCTTTACGGCATTCCGTGAAAGTTTGACTTGGAATATTCATGGTGTTTATGTTGTTAAGCGTGAACTGCATCTTCGTTTTCCATACGATGAATCGGCTGTAGCATATAGTGATGAGAATGTAACTCGTCTACATTATCTAAACTCACGAGAGGTACGCATTTGCAATGGTATTTATTATTATAGGCAACATTTAGGTTCGGTAACGCATAGAGTAAGTTTACGTCGCTTCGACTATTTGTTAGCAAACCAGAGTATGAAACAGCAACTAGAAGCATTGAATGTTTCGGACAGGATACTCGATATATACGAAGAAGTACGTTGGCGGAATGTGATAGGACTTTATATGTTCTACTTTTTGCATCGTAAGAAACTTGATAGGAATTCTCGACAACAAGGATTAGCTATTATAAGAAGAAGTTGGCAAAGTATTGAAGTTTACCGCTTACCTCGCTGGTTGGTAAGGAAGTTTGGTTATATCCCATTCCAGAAGTCTTGGCTTGTATTCCGTTTGCAAGAAGAGACTTATTTCTTTTTGCGCGCCTTACTTGGTAAACAAAGAACAGCTATAGTAACCTTTCTTATAAAAAGTCTATAATGCAGCAGTTATTGCGCACAAAGGGGTGTGCCGTTATTTTGACACACCCCTTTATGTTTCTTACTTATGATGGAGCGTTTTACTCAGCAGGTTTCATATTTGTATAAACGTTCTGCACATCATCGAACTCTTCTAACTTATCAACCATCTTGTCAATAGTTTCACGTTCTTCGTCGGTAACTTCTTTTAAGTCGTTTGGAATACGTGTAAACTCTGCAGAAGTAATTTCGAAGCCATTATCTTCTAAATGTTTCTGTATTTCGCCAAAGCTAGTAGGTTCGCCGTATATTGTTATTTCTCCCTCTTCTTCGTCTTGGTCGAATTCATCTTCTACACCATAATCAATAAGGTCGAGTATAAGCTCTTCCATATCTATACCTTCTTTCATTTTGAAGGTAAACACAGCTTTATGGTCAAAGAGGAATGCAAGCGAGCCTTGTGTACCAAGTGTTCCATTAAATTTATTAAATATAGAACGTACATCTGCCACAGTGCGGGTAGTGTTATCGGTTAAGGTTTCTACGAAAATAGCTATTCCATGAGGACCGTATCCTTCGTATGGCACCTCTTTATAGTCGCTTGTATCTTTACCCATTGCGTTTTTTATGGCGCGCAATATATTGTCTTTAGGCATATTCTCGCGTTTGCAAGTTGCAATAATGGCACGCAATCGTGGATTTGTTTCAGGTTCTGGACCGCCAGCTTTTACAGCAATAGCAATTTCTTTACCTAACTTTGTGAATGTTCGAGCCATGTGGCCCCATCTCTTTAGCTTTGTAGCCTTGCGATATTCGAATGCTCTTCCCATTGGAATTGTGTATTTATCGGAGTTCTGCTCCGAGTTTTGTTGTTATGTTTTTAATTAATTTCTGCATAATGGCATCAATTGCCTTATCGTTTAATGTCTTTGTCTCGTCTTCAAGAATGAAATTCACAGCGTAACTCTTCTTACCTTCTGGAAGGTTTTTACCCTCGTACACATCAAAGAGTTCTACCTTCTTTAGAAGTTTCTTTTCTGTTTGGCGTGCTATCTCTTCTATTTGTGCAAACTCTATATTTGAGTCTAATAAGAGTGCTAAGTCGCGACTGACACTTGGATATTTAGATAGTTCTTGGAACTGCAACTTATTTTTGCGAATTGCTTTCATTAAGTTTGTCCAATGTATATCGGCATAGAAAACTGTTTGCGCAATATCCATTTTCTTTAGTAGCTTATGGTTTAGGATACCCATTTCTACGATAGTTTTACCACCACGAGTCTTTAAAGTTAGTGCTTTATCGAAGATATTATTATCTGATGCTTCGGTGGTAAGTGCATTTTGTGCTATTCCTATTCGTCGAAGAATATTCTCTACGTTTGCTTCTAATTCGTAGAACGAACTCTCTTCATCGGCATGCGCCCACGAGCCTTGTACTCGTTTACCAGTTATCCAAAGTGCTAAATGGTATTCTTGCTGATATGCTTTAATAGGATTTTCTTCGCTCCACTTTTCTTTTTCATACTTGTAAGTGTTGCCAACTTCGAAGAACTTTAAGTTTGCTGCCTTTCTATTTATGTTGCGACGGATACTTTCTAAGCCTCCGAAGAGCAATGTTTGTCGCATTACGCCCAAGTCGCTTGATAGTGGATTCAGTATTTTAACGCATTGTTCCCACGGATAAGCGTTAAGATTTGCTTCTTCGTAGTATGATTGTGCGGTGAGCGAGTTGTTTAAAATTTCGTTGAAACCAGCACCAACAAGCTGTTCGCTAATAATATCTTCGCGATGGAAGTCTTTGTCGGCTTCTTCAGCAATAGTAAGCGATGATTTTAATTCGGTTGGTATTTCAACATTGTTGTAACCATAGATGCGCAGAATGTCTTCTACAACATCGCACGGACGTTTTACATCTACTCTATAAGGTGGCACTATTAAGTCGATTCCTTCAGAATCTTCTTTTACTATCTGCATTTCCAAACTTGTTGCTATATTCTTAATAGTGTCTGCACCAAGTTTCTTTCCTATCAGTCGGTCGGCATATTCGTAGTTTAATCTAACTGGAAATCCGTCCATCTTTGTTGGATATACATCGCAAATGTCCATACTGATTTTGCCTCCAACCAGTTCTTTGCAAAGAATAGCTGCTTGTTTTAGGGCATAGATGATTCCATTTGGGTCGATACCACGTTCAAAACGAAAACTTGCATCGGTAGAGAGTCCATGACGGCGTGCACTTTTTCTAATCCAAGTAGGGTGGAAGTAGGCACTCTCTAACACTACGTTATGTGTGTTCTCGTATGTTCCGCTTCCTTTTCCGCCGAAAACTCCTGCTATGCACATTGGTTCTTCGGCATTGCAAATGGCTAGGTCGTGTTGTCCAAGTGTATGTTCTTCGCCATCGAGTGTAACGAATTTCTTGCCTTCGTTGTTATCTTTCACTATAATCTGCTTACCTGTTACCATATCTGCATCGAAGCAGTGCATTGGTTGTCCGTAAGCCATCATTATATAGTTTGTTATGTCTACGATATTATTGATGGGGCGAACGCCTATAACGTTGAGTTTATCTTTAGCCATTGTGGACTTTCTTTTACTTCACAATCGGTAATGCTAAGGCAGGCATAGCGTCGGCAGGCATCTGTGTTCTCAATAGTTACCTTTATGGGTAAATTATGGTTGTCTACTTTAAACTTGCTGCAATCTGGTCGGTGCAACGATGTTTCGTATCCGTTTTGTTTTAGCCATGCATACAAATCGCGTGCTACGCCATAATGGCTTAAGGCATCGGCACGATTGGCTGTTATATCAATTTCAATAAGCCAATCGCTTTCTACCTTATAGTATTCGGCTGCGGGCATACCCACTTGTGCATCTTCTGGCAAAACAGTAATGCCATCGTGGCTTGTTCCTACACCAATTTCGTCTTCGGCACAAATCATTCCGAGGCTTTCTACACCTCTCAGTTTGCTTTTTTTAATTACGAAAGAATCTTCACCATCGTACAAGACACAACCTAAGTCGGCTACTATTACCTTTTGTCCTGCTGCTACATTAGCTGCACCACACACTATTTGTTGTGGCTCGCCTTTACCAAGGTCTACGGTCGTAATGTGTAAATGGTCAGAATTTGGGTGTTCTTCGCAGGTAAGCACCTTACCAACAAACAGTCCTTTCAGTCCGCCTCGAATAGTTTCAACCTCTTCTACGCTTCCAACTTCTAATCCTGTTGATGTTAGCGCTGTTGCTAATTCTTCTGGAGTAAGGTCGAAATCAACGTATTCCTTTAGCCATTTATATGAAATGTTCATTTATATTGTTGTTTTTTATTTATCTATTTTATGCGAATGCTGCATTTTATTTTGGTGCAAAATTACTAATTTCCATCAATATACACAAACCCTATAAAAGCATTTTCGCTATAAGTATGCTTTATGGACCTATTCTGAATAGATTTAAACAATTATATTTCCATTTCTAAGAAGGCGCTCTATGGTTAATATGAGAGGCTAAAAATTAACCAAGATGGCTGATAGGAACATAAAAGTAGGCGAGAAGCAATGTTGCCAATAATGTGCTATGGTATTGCAAGCTAACGAATGAATTTATAGTTAAATGGCGTATATGGGAGCACTGCTATACGAATGTGTAAGTCTTTTACCACTATGTGCTTTCGCTTCTAACACGTCTCTGTAATACTCTTATAAGCAATATACGCTATTATTTACGTGTAAGTAGAGTTTTACTTACCGCGCAAGATAATTCTTAAAATGTATCTAATTGATAAAGAAGAAGTTACCTTGTGATACAAACTAAACAGGTAACGATTTGGAAACGAGCGAAGTGCTTTCTGTTGCATGTTTCTACATCAACAAAGAACGCTTGTTATTCTATTTGCAAAGATAATCATTTGCTTTGAATAACAAGCGTTTTTGATAAGAATTTCGTTCATTTGCGTCATCATTGAGTTTTTTGGTGATTGGTAATTTGGTAATAGAGAAGAGCTATCTATTATATACCTCTTCCTCTTTTCTTCTTTTCTTGGCTTGGCTTCTGAGTTTTTCGTTGCCAAGCCATCTCTGCATAATCATCACCGTGTGCCTGTGGATTGATAAGTCCACCTGCCCCCGAAATCATTTCTTCGGCAGCATTTAAGGCAGAGCTCGCTATATTTCCTACGGCTTGTGCAATGGATGAACTTTCGTTTGTTTTTGTAGGCGGTATGTATGAACGACTGGGAGGAACAAGTTGATAGCCTGTGTATGAGTGGGTTTTATCTTTTGTAGTCTCGTGTGCCAATGTGTGAGCTTTTGTTATCGTCTCCTTTGTTTCGGCTTTATTGGCTACTTCAAAGTTCTTTTGCAAGGAACGGTATCCGAACTCCCTGCCGATTTCGGAAGCCTTGAAACTTTGTCCATTGTAGGAAAACCTCAAACCATATACTTTGCCCTGCTTATTCTTCAAGCGTTCGATAGTTATGCCACTCTTGTTAAGGTCGTAGAGGAACATGGAGTGCCCCGTGATGCCTGTGCCTTTGTATTTTTCAAGTAGGACATAGCAAATCTTCTGTATTTGTTGCTTTGTCTGTTCTCTCGTAGGATTGGCCTTTGCTTTTTGGTGTTGTCTTTCCGCTTTTACTTCCTTTGCAATGGTCAGGCCGTACTTACGGCTAAGTTCCTCTGCGACCCTCGCTGCCTTGTTTGCTCACAAAGGTAGTGTCATAAACGTTGCCATACAGACTAATGCGATTGGCGATGATATGGATATGCATATTGTCGGTGTCTTTGTGTGTAACCGCCACCAATTGATGGTCGGCAAGCCCCATGCGCCCTGCAAAGTTTGACGCAAGATTACGGACAGAGGTTAAATTCAGTCTTGATTCATCTTTCGGTGCTATACCGATTTCAATACGGAGGAACTTGTTTCTGCACCGTGTGTTATAGTCGTTCACCATCTTCATTTCCTCGTAAATTTCCTTTGGTGTTGTTCCACAGAGATTATGAAAGAGAAGTGTTTTACCGAGTTTCCCTCTCTGAAAATATAATCCAAAGCCGTGCTTCCGTGTGCTATCGCCTTACATTTTCCTATCATTTCTCGTCATGTTTAAGACCTTATATATTTCATCGTCTACACGAAAATGAGGGTCGTAGAATCTCTTAAATGCCTCTTTGGCACATAGGGAAAGGTTCTTTGTGATATGTAGCCAATCCTCGTCCTTGACCTTGATGAGGTTGGAAACCTGCCCATAGAATCTTCCTGTATGCTGAAGTACACAAATGGCTTCCCTCTCATTTTCGGTCATCTTAGGAACGGCTGTTACTTCTCCATTAAGTAATATCTCACGGCAGTAGTCGGAGAACTTACGCCCCACACTTTCCGCCCTTGATTTGATACGCTGCTTTTCTTCTGAGGTGCATCTTACCTTGATGAACTCTGTCTTGTTCATCTTCTGCTCTTCTTTATTCTGTTGCTGCCATTGGGCAGTCTTTCTATTATATCTGTTCATATAAGCTTCTTTGAAAGTTAATCATTATAGATGATTCATTGTCTCTTAATTCTTGAATGCTGACCGATGAGAACGGAGTGATTACGGTCTTATCTCCCCGATAGTCTGACGAGGGAGCAAGCGCAGTTTGTGGGTACAAACTGACGTCTTGCAATGCTACCCAATAGGCCGTTTACGCATAAAGCGTTTTGCCGTCCAAAAACGAATGCTATGCATCCAGAAGATTAACTGTGTTCGTGGCATTCCCACCGTTCAATGTGTTCAGTAAAAATCTATTGTTGGTACTACCCTAAAACGGTCGAGGATTTTGAGTGAAAGAGACATCCTTTTACTCGATAGTCCTTGACCGTTTTTCTGTTGTTTACAGCTTCCTCCATTTCTCTATATCTTCTCCGTATTCTTCCAAATGAATGCACACGATGTTCTCCACGAAGCTTGAGAGATTGCTTCCTCTGTCACCCAACCTGCGAACAATGAAGTCCGCACGTTCCTGTGTATCCCTGCCCAGGTAAACCGCCTTTCTCTCATATAGCTTTGTCGGAACGAGGAACGCCTGCTTGTATGCGTCGAGTGTTTTCTTTCTCATCTTGGCACTGATGCGTCTTTGAACAGTTGCACTCTCAGTGTTCCGTGCAGGCTCGGAGTGCATGGTATTCTCTGTGTCCTGCTTGTTTGTTGGTCTTTCTCTTTCAGGAATCGCAGTCGCTTCTTGTGAAGTAGATTCGTTCTCTGTTTCATCTTCCACACCCAAGAACCATGAAAGGTCTTCGTCGCTCATCATAGTTTTCTTTCCATTTCTATTTCATTTTAAGTTTGACTTGTTTTGATTTCTTGTTTTGTCCTGTAATTGATATGTGTATCTGTTCCTGCGCTTTCCGTTTCTGCTGCTTACGGACACAGCTGACATGATATTCGTTGAGATCCTTGAAGTCTTTGTAATGTATGTTCATGTCCTCAACATGGAAGCCTGCCTGAAATCTTGAACAGCCCTCCGTCCTGCTTCATCATTGTCAAGGAAGGCACGGATATGGGTGAGGTGTCGGTCATTCAAATAGCGGATAGTCCTTGCCACGTTGCTCACGGAGTTCATCACAAGGCAGTGGTTGGTAATCTCTTCTTTCATTGAAAGGAAGGAGAGGAAGTCCATGAAGCCTTCAAAGATACATACTGGCTCCGCTCTATCCGTGAATATCGGAGTAATGTCCTTCGGGGCTATCGTTCCCTTGAACGTCTTGTCGTCCCGAAGCTCATAGCCGCCAGAGAGATTGGCAAAGCCGATGGCTTGATAGCACCTGCCTCTTATCTCATAGCTGATACATTTGAGGAATGGCGTAGCCTTTTCCAAGTTGATGCAACGCACCTTTGTAAGGTACTCCTGAAAATGTGGTGGCAGGGTGTCTGATATTTCTATCAGTCTCCTTGCCCCATTTGCAACCATTACAGGTTGGGTGTTGTTTGGTGCGAAGCCATTACGGGAACTATATGTGTCATTATCGGGAGCGTTCTGCCCCAAACGGCGGATGGCTTCCGATAGCGTGCAGCCCTCCATACGCATACAGAGGTCGATTATGCTTCCGCCCCTACCTTCGCCATAATCTATCCAAAGATTCTTCTCTGTGTCCACCTTGAAGCTCGGATGCGTTTCCTCCCTGAGTGGTGAGCGGTACAGCGCATAGGAAGCAGTCCTACGTACAGGCTTGATACCTTTCTTTTCGAGATACTCCACAATGGAGTATCGCTTGATACGTGATAAATCTTCTTCTGTCATTGTTTTGAGACTTTAATGGGTTGAATGATAATTATTTATGTTTGTCTGTTTTTATGGTTTTACCTTTTCCAAAGTTTTTCCCCTCCAAACTTTTTCATCTTTCTTCTTACTACATACTATTCTGTGATAAGTGATTGATAATCAGTGTTACTTTGTAGTATAAGACAATACTACACATTCTACTACATTTGGCTACTACAAGTTTGAAGGAGCGGGCAGGGCAAGATTTTTCTCATCTTATAGACATAGATGGGGCTACCTCCGTTTCTTCGTTTGCTCACTTTTATGTATCCTGCTTTCTTCAAGGCTTCGCCCATACGCTTGGCAACAAGTGGCTGGTGGGGTATAAACACCCAAATAAGTGAGTATCTCCGTAGTGGTCATTAACGAATAACTTTCATCCTCCATTGGCTTTTCAAAGCAACGCAACAAGAGCTCCATTTCTGCAGTCTGTACTTGAAAGTCCTCACTCTCCCTGTATAGTTCGGCAATCTCTTCATCATCAAACCAATAGCGGAAACCTGACTTTAGCAGGGTTTTGGCTTCAGCATAGACATTGTCCATTGAAATACGCTTGGCTTTCTCTATGTCTATGGAAAGTACTTCAAAGGGCAGGAAACGTCTGCAGCCTGTCGTCTGTAAGAAAGTCGTTGCCGTTCACTGATGCTACAAAGCTTGCCAAGTGGGGATGCTCCTCTACATACTTGTCATACGGCATACGGTACTTGACCATCGGACAGGTGATGAGGTTTTTGAGCTCGTTCTCGTCTCGTTTGTTGAGGGCTTTGAGTTGGTCGTCAATGTTTACTATGAGGTTCTGTCCTATATAGGTGAGCGTGTCCTTCTCCTGAGGATATATCTTGCCCGTGTAGCTATAGCCATGCAATGCAGGTGGGCAGAGCAAATCCAGGAATGTGGTCTTGAACTTTCCCTGCTCGCCCGTCAGCACGAGGCAGGTGTGGTTACGGCACTCACGGTCGTCCATTGCGTTGGCAACCACTGCCACGAGCCATTTGGTGAGATATGGCAACCATTTGTTAGAATTACGGACAACAACGCAGCTTGCAAAATCGGGAATTGCTTTTGGTGAAAGGTAAGATACATTACTATCCCTGCAACCGTCACCTTCACCATCACAGCTACTACCATCGCCTATATCTATCAATGGCAACTCTTTGAAATACTCCTGCACAGGATTGATACGGGGAGAAAAGCTGCTCTCGATGATGGAGTAGAGATTATCGGAAGAAGTAACGATGCCTTCATCGCTATCAAGTTCTCTACGAAGCGTGTTGATTTCATAGCGACCGACTTTTACAAAATCGCTATTACCTTTACTACGATATTCAGTTCTGCCCAGCACGGTATTGTATCTGAACTCGTAGTGTGTGGAGAGGTAGTTTTCTATCTCTGCGTTCTTGGATGAACTACCCCTGCTATGAGGATTTCTCCTGCTGTCTATATTGCCTGCATCTGCTTTCTTTTTCATTATTCCCTTGAATTGGTTTCCAAGAGTGAAGTTAGGGTGAGAATGCGTAACTTCCAAGCATTCAAGGGCTTCTTGCATAATGTTGCATCTGTCTGCTATGAAATTCTTAGGGAAACAGGCTGGTAAAAAGAGCATTTATCGTCTCATTAAGCAAAAAATGGATGACAGGAAAGAAAGGTTAGATGAAATACGATTGTCGTTGTTTGCTTTCAGATGTAGTCTTTTGCTCCAACTATCTACAAACTATTGATTGGAGCATATTCTATCTCGGATTATTGTGCCAACCTATTCCACTACGACGCCACAAGCTGCCACTTGAATGGAAAGTGATTGCCCAAAGAATATCCTACTATACTTTTGCAATGAAAGAAAGAAGACGGGGCAGGAAAACGCAAATGCGAACCGATGAAATGGATTGCCTTTTTCCCTATAGTTCCCGACACTTCCCTGCTGTTCCCCACTGCTTTGAGAGGTGCGCACGCACGCCATTATCTTTGCCAAAGGAAGCAGGAAAGACCTGAAACAACAAACAATAACAAAATATGATTATGAACTATTACATCATTACGGAAACCAATTGGGCAAAGCTTCGGGATGAAATCTTGAGCCTTGCGGAATGCTGCCACAAGGCATTCGGAGAAAAGAGTAAGCATACGGACTGGCTGCACAACGGCGATGTGTGTCGGCTGCTGAACATCAGCAAGCGCACCTTGCAGCATTATCGGGATACGGGTGTGCTGCCGTTTACACAAATCGGGCACAAGTGCTATTACAAGCGTGAGGATGTGGAAACACTGCTTCTTACGAAATCGGACAAACCTAAAAACAGACAGATATGATGGAAACAGCAAGAGACTTGAACATGGAGACGGACGAGATGCAGCTGGTCGTCTCGGCATTGAGAGGTGTGGGGAAACGGATTGTGGAAGTAGCACAGACGCACAAGCCACTCTTTGCAGGCGAACATTTCCTCACGGGAAAGGAGGTGTGCGAGCGGCTGTATATCAGCCCCCGCACCTTGCAGGACTACCGCGACAGGAGAATCATTCCCTACACGCAGTTTGCAGGGAAGATTCTCTACCGACTCTCCGACATAAACCAACTATTGCAAAAGAACTATCGAAGATAAGGACTTCGCAAGGGACGTTTCCTGCTGACTTATTCGTCTTTCTCGTTAAGAATGAGTAACTTTGTGGCAAATTCAATAATATACAACTTATGAGACAGAAATTCACTTTGATTACATTGGGAGTAAAGGACTTTCAAAAGGCATTGGCTTTCTATGAGGGATTGGGCTGGAAGAAGTCGGAACAGAGCCGGAAACTTACGCATTGTTCCCTTTGGGTGGGATAGTCTTGAGGGATATACCCACTGCAAGAATTGGAAAAAGATACGACGTTATACCATCAACAGACTGCCTTTTCGGGCATGACAATCAGTTATAACGCCATATCGGAAGAGGAAGTTGATGCCGTGATGCAGGAAGCCCAACGGCTCGGAGCAACCATTGTGAAACCTGCACAGAAAGTGTATTGGGGAGGATACAGTGGCTATTTCAAGGATTTGGACGGCTATGTGTTCGAGGTAGCCTACAACCCTTTGGCAGATTGACAGAGACGGAAATCTTGTCTTGTAGTTTGTCAAGTGCAATGACCAAAGAGCAGACAATTAAGGAACTGATGGTGATTCCCGGAATAGGGAAATCGCTTGCATCCGATTTGTGGAATATCGGGATAACCTCCGTTGCAGACTTGAAAGGCAAAGCCCCCGAAGTACTCTTTGCTTTGTCCAACGACTATGCTGGAGTGGTGCAGGACCGTTGCGTACTGTATGCTTTCAGATGTGCCGTTTACTTCGCACAGACACTGCCTGAGCATCGGGAAAAGGAAAAGCTGAACTGGTGGTTTTGGAAGGACTAACATACCGCATTAAATATAAAGCATTTCCAAGAGGCACTTTCTTGTTGTTTTGCAACCATGCAGAAAGAATATGTTGAATACCCCCTCAAAAGATGCCGAGCGATTACGAGATTGCTCGGTATCTTATTGCAATAAATCAAGTCTATTTGCGTTATTAAACTTATAGAAACAAAGCATTCAAAATTAAGTAATATAACAGTTTCAAATAACGAAGTAATACCAGAAAATAATGGAAATAAGTGATATACTTAATCGAATACTGCAAATAGAGCATGGTTTCCAACACATCATTGATGGAGCCGACGAAATCCTTTCTACATACTCAAAAGAACAGTGCTTTGAATTTGTACTTGAATTGTTAAAGCACGAACCCTATCAAGCCCGAATGTTGGCAGCAACGATATTGGGTAGATTGGCAACAGAGGATAATAATGCACTTTGCTTTCTGAAAGAGCGAATAAGCACCGATGAAAATTGGCGCGTGCAGGAAATGCTTGCAAAGGCTTTCGATGAAGTTTGTAAACACAGAGGGTATGAAGTTTCTTTACCTCTCATCGAAGAATGGCTGAACGATAATAATCCTAATGTTGTCCGTGCTGTAATGGAAGGATTGAGGATTTGGACAAGTCGCCCATTCTTCAAAGAAAATCCTTCAATTGCTATTGCCCTAATCGCTAAGCACAAGGCACATCAGAGCGAGTATCTTCGGAAATCCGTGGGAAACGCTTTGAAGGATATAAGCAAAAAACATCGTGAATTGATACGAGCCGAAGTACGACAATGGGATTTATCCAATCCACGAGTTTTGTTTACTTATAAACTTGCAACTAAGTTGTTGAAATAAAGATTGCAATGAATAAAGCGATTCTCTCTATATTCTCTGGACTGTCAGCAGTAGGAAAATCCACGCTTGCAATGTCTGTTGTAAAGCATTTCGGAGCGGTTTACCTACGTATTGATACCATTGAACAAGGCTTGAAAGACTTGTGTCGTATCAATGTTGAGGGAGAAGGCTATCGGTTGGCATATCGTATGGCAGCCGACAATCTGCAATTGAGCAACAATGTCGTGGCTGATAGCTGCAACCCTATTGAACTGACAAGGCAAGAATGGGAAGATGTTGCTGTCAATAACAACTGCCGTTTCGTAAACATTGAGGTTGTTTGTTCGGATAAGACAGAACACAAGAAGCGTGCAGAACAGAGAAATGCAGAAGTAGCAAATATGAAACTCCCTGTGTGGAACGATATAGAAAACCGAGAATATCACAAGTGGCACAAAAGCCGCATCGTCATTGACACGGCAGGAAAGACCATTAAACAATGCCAAACCGAGCTAAAAGAAAAGGTTGCCGATAGTCTTTCGCAAAAAGAAGATGGTCGAGAATATGAAGGCATAGACGATTCGCTGAAAGCAACTATCATAGAAAAGCTCTGTTATACAAAATTTGTATGACAGAATAAATCGAAAGCTCAGACTTCATCTATCGCCACAAGAAATAGAAAGTTTATTTCAGACATTATCAAGCATACAGACACGAGTCATTTCCTGAAAAAAAGAAAGAACTATTATATAACTAATGATACAGAACATATCCGTATCACCGTTAACTCTTTTACATACAGAGTTATTACAACAGATAAAATATAAGAAAAAAGTATGGAACTACAAACAGAACGCCTCTTGCTACGCCCCTGGCACGAAGATGATGCCGAGGCGCTTTATCGTTATGCCTGCAATCCCAACATTGGGCCGATTGCAGGCTGGCCGCCACACACAAGCGTTGAAAACAGCCGAGAAATAATCAAAACCGTCCTCTCGGGCGAAGAATCCTACGCAGTTGTATTGAAAGAAACCGGCGAACCCATTGGCAGCATTGGAATAATGACCGCAAGAAGCGAAATTCACACTGTGAAGATTTCAGACACTGAATGCGAGATTGGTTATTGGATTGGTGAACCCTACCGGGGACAAGGATTGATTCCCGAAGCTATACGCGAAATACTTCGTCACGCCTTCGAGGATTTGCATCTTTCTTCCGTTTGGTGCGGTTATTACGACGGCAATGAAAAATCGCGTCGTGCACAAGAGAAATGCGGATTCATTTACAGTCATACAGAAGACAATAAACCTGTTCTATTGTTGAATGAGGTTCGCACGGAGCATTTTACCAAAATCACTTTAGAGGATTGGAAAAAAACAACATCGGTAACTTGAAATAAATGACAAGAATAAACTTGATAATGATGCTTCTCCCTGTCGTATTCATGGTTCACGAATACGAGGAAATTATTATGTTTGGACGTTGGATTGACAGAAACAGGGAAGAATTGAGAAAACGATTCCCTAAAATCGAATCGTTCTTTACCCGACGAGGAGTTTTCGATTATTCCACTTCCACCTTTGCTATTGGTACTGCTCACGAGTTCATACTTATTTCTGTCGTTTCGTTTTGTTCCGTTTGGACAGGAGAATATCAATGGTGGTTTGCTGCATTGGCAGGGTATTCCGTTCATCTATTAATACATATCGTGCAATGGATTGTATATCGGAAATATGTGCCGGTTATCATTACCAGCCTCCTAACATTACCTTATTGCATCTATGCTTTTTGCTGAATTTTCAAAAAAATCACAGTTCTATCTTCCTTCCAAATGGTTTTATGGGCAGTTATTGGCATTGTTCTAACCGTGCTAAGTTTGTTTTCTGCATTCTTTTGTATGGGCAAATTTCAACGATGGGAAAAGGAAAAATAAATAGTAAATCAACAAGAAACAAACGATGGAAGATTATTATAAGACAAATAAGGAAGCATGGAATGCAAGAACCAAGATACACCTGTGTTCCTCGTTTTACAATTAGGATAAAATCAAGAAAGGGAAGTAAAACTACTCTGTCGCATTGAGTTAGATAAACTCGGAATTACCTGTATCTCTTCATAATGTATTTCAGCCTTGGAGTCTCAATTACTTCATTGATTTCAAACCCAAGTTTCTCATAAATTCTCTTTGCTTTTTGGTTGAAATCAAAGACCGTTAGGGAAATACTTTTAATATTATCATCCTCAAGAATGAAATCTACAAATCTTTTTAGGGCCTCAGTCCCAAAGCCCAATCCTGCTTTTCGGGGATCTATTACAAATCTACCTATGTGTATGTTATCCTTGCCAATTCGTACTTCTTGTATCATTCCGATAAATTCCCCTTGGTTGAATATCGAAAACACATTTCCCAAGTCCTTTATTTTATCATAGTCCAGCGGGTAAGAAATTTCGGAACCCATCCATTGCTCCTGAAACTCTTTTCCTTGTTCGTTGGACCATTCACATAAAAGCAAAGCATTGCCTTTATTGATTCCCTTTTCAATTCTAATATCCCTCATCTCGTTAAAAGTCTCGGTTGTATTGCAAAGATATATAAATTGCTTGAAATATAGAACAAGTACCACCTTGCTTTTCGCCGTAACTTTGCAAACTGTAGTTTGTTGTAGTAATAGCAATCTCTCCTTTCTGACTACACGCCAACCCTTTTTCTTTCACCTTATTATCCCTCCTTGTAGTAATGTAGTAGGATCATATCGGTGAAAGAAAAAAGTGTATCAATTGATACTGCCACTTCCGTATATGAATATCTGTTCTACCATAGGTGTTGGGTGTTGTAACTCTTGGCAGATGTGTTTTCTGAACGAGTGGGCTTCCATGCTGTCCAATTGATAAGACAAAGCGATGATGATAGTGAGCGGATAAAGCAAGGCATAACCTCGCAGATGTCCGTTCACGAATACTTTCACCTCCCCTGCATTCCTTTCACCGGAATGTAGGGTATATGTTTTCAGAAGCAGTTGCAATCGATAATTGAGTTTCCTCCATGTTACACCGAAGAAATCTACAAGCTCGCTCTCTGTCATGGCTATTTCGCCTTTGCCTTTGCGAATGATTTGCATACTGTCGCCCCACTCGAAATAACTGCGGTCTCTTTTCGTTTGATAGTGATAGGCATTCATACGGCTTCCTCCTTTGTTTCTTCTTTTTGATGTTTCCTTATCAACCTATCCATATCCTCAGAAATCTTATTGTCCGTCACCTGTGCATAGATTTGAGTGCTTGATATGGAGGCGTGTCCCATCATCTTGGCAATGCTTTCGATAGGTATTCCTGCACTTAAACTCATCGTACCGAAAGTGTGCCTTGCCATGTGGTAGGACAACCGCTCTCTGATACCGCAAGCCTTGCCCACGATGCTCAGCTTTGCACTCATCACGCTACGGCTACAATTAGTTCGGAAGATAAAGCTGCTGTCTTTGTCTTTCACCGTCTGACTTTCTTTATTCAGTGGTTGTTCTTCCTTACATTGATTGATGATGGCCTCCGCTATCGGGTGCAGGGGCACAATAAACTCCACCTTTGTCTTCTGCCGTTCTTTCGGATATATTTCTGTCCGTCTGCTGCCGTTTGGACATGTCCAAATTGCAAATGTTCCATATCAGCAATAGCCAAACCTGTAAAACAGGCAAAGACAAACAGCCGTCTTGCTTGTTCTGCCTCCTTATCAGGTACTCTCAACGCCATGAGTTTGGCAACATCGCTCTTTTGCAGAAAGCGTATCTTCTGTTCCGCTTTCTCATACTTGGCATTCTCAAAAGGATTACAGCGAATGAGCCTTTGACTGACCGCACGATACATCAGCCTACTCAGCCAACAAAGATAGCGATTCATGGTTGCTGTTGCCAAGCCTCGTTTTTTCAGATAGAAACGGTATTCTTCAAACAAGTCTTCCGTTATAGTGGCTATGACTATATCCGTCATTCCCTTATCCTTTACAAACTCCGTAAGTAACTTATCTGAATAGAGAAGATTCTGATAGGTTCCCTCAGCTCTCGATTTGCCCACGCACTCTTTAACGGATTGCAGTTCTGCCTTGCTCATGGCAAGGAGTGTTGTCGGCATGGTGGCTATCCCCTGCAAACGGTTCTTGAGCAGTTCCACGCTTACCACTCCGTCCTTTATCAATATCTCCTGATAGGTCTTTTCTACAAGTTCTTTGAACTCGCCGATTCTTTGATTGGTTTTCTTGTCGGTTGTCAGTCCTTTCCTGCTGTTCCACTCGGAGGACTTGCACTGCTCGCCTGTGGTAATGGCGGTACTCTTTCCGTCTATGGTGATACGGCAGAGAATAGCGGTCTTGCCGTCTGCTTTTATTTTCTTTCTGTTGATGTAAAACAATATCTTGAATGTACTTCTCATAAAAAATCTTGGTTAAATGGTTAAACGCAAATCTTCAGTAAAAGAAAGGAAACGGTTAAACTCCTCAAAGAGTTTCTGCGGTGTAACCTTCGCATAACGTTCGGTCATACTTACGTTCGTATGTCCGAGCATCTTGCTCACCGTTTCAATAGGAACGCCCTGCTCCAAGGTGATAAGTGTGGCAAAGGTATGCCTTGCAGTGTGCGTAGTAAAGGGAAAAGAAATGCCTGCCCGTAATCGCAAGGCTTTGAGACAAGACTGATAAGTGGGATATTTTATGAAAGGCAGTAGTGCTTCCCTTTCATCGCTGTACATTTCTCAATTAACCGAACAGTTTCCGGTAATAGTTTGATACGACAAAGTACACCCGTCTTCTGTCGGTTGAACTTTAACCAAAGGCTACCATTATCATCACGAACAAGATGCTTCTTGCTTAGCTCCATCAAATCACAATAGGCTGCACCGGTATAACAGGCGAAGAGAAACACATCACGAGCTGTTTCCATTTCTTTTTCCAATTCATCAAAGCGGAGTGCTTTGAGTTTGTCCAATGCTTCTCGGTCAAGTGCTTTGGGTGTTTTCTTGTCTCCCCGTTCTATATGAGCCTTATCAAACAGAAGCGTATCAGCCAGCCCCTCGCGATAAGCCAGCCTGCAGACGGTCTTCAAATCTGCCGCAACTCTGAAGAATGTGCTTTGCTGATGACCGAGCTCACCGAGACAGAACGCCTGCAACTCATAGATAAAGCTTTCTGTAAGCTGCGAGAAAGCCAAGTCCGAAACATGATACCTCCTCTGAATGAACTCCTGTAATCGTTTCCGAGTGGAATGATAGGCGTACATAGACCCTTCCTTGATGTCTATACCGATATGGCTCTCTTTCTCCTTGATGAGCATATCCAGCCTCTCAATAAGCCTGCATCGTGCCTGCACACAGCCTTGAAACTGTTCCTTTACATCGGTTGCATCAAATGGCTGTCCTTTGGCAATCAACGATTGATAGGCAGATTGAATGGAAAGCAACAGGTTCTCTAACTTTCCATTAATCTCCACCGCCTCGCGGCTCTTGCCGTCCATCCTGCTCTCACGGGGATTCCATAAATCGGGGTTGCTGGAAAGTTTACAACTGAACTGCGCAATACTCCTTCCAAGTGTTATCCGCCCCATAATCGGAGCTTTCCCCGACTTGGCCAAACCGCTCTTTTTAAGGTAGAGCAACACCTTCATTTTCTCTGTTTTCATACGCTTTAATATTTGTGGGCAAAGACAGTGCAAGCGAGTTCCATGAGAGCTTGCTCTCAAATGGACGAGCTCAGCCTGTCTTATGCAAAGTTACCCGAATTAAAGCGTTCCTCACGTACGCAGAAAACTGCCGACCAAAGCAACAGCCACACGAGCGAAAATATTTCAGTTACCGAATACTGCACCATCGTTACCAACATCAAAACAAGGTAACACTCTGGTAACTGAACTTCTGCCTAAATCTGCATATTCCTGCCCTTTACAAACAGAGCAACATCATGCTAATTTATGCATTTCCTCCTCATTATCAGTTAGTTTTCGCCAACTCCTATACTTCTTCATTTTCATTGATTACTTACATGTAAATAAAGTTTTACTTACACGTAAATAAAGTTTTACTTACGTGTAAATAATACTGTTTAATCAGCATTTAATAAATACAGAATACGCATACGAATATGCTAGCAGAACCGTAAGAAAGTTAGAAAGCACTATACAGCAAAAGAGGAAATGCCTGTTTGACACTTCCTCTTTTCTGTGTTTTGCGTTTATAGCTTCAATACTACAAGCGCTGTTGCCAATCCGGCTATTGCATGTTGTAAGTATGTACGCTGGCGCCTTGTGCAGAAGGCAAATAGTTTATACCCCACCAGCACATTTGCAAGAGTGCGAAGTTTACAATTAGAATCCACATAGCTATTTCTAGATTGCACTTCTTTCGTAACCGGTAATGAATATAGGTAAGATAAGCCAACCAAGTAGCGGCAGCCCAAGTTTCTTTAGGGTCCCAAGCCCAATAGTGTCCCCAGGCATCTTTTGCCCAAAGCGCACCTGTAAGCATACCTAATGAAAGAAAAGCCCAACCTATATACACAAGATTATCGGTTATATCCAGTTCTTTATGAGTTACTATCTTGCTCTTCTTAAAGAACAACAAATAAGCCGCCATAACAAAGGCACCGCCCAAAAGTGCGTATGCAAACATATAAATAATGACGTGTGGTGCAAACCACGGACTTTGTAACGCGGGCATAAGTGTTTTGCTATGAATTTCTGGCTTCAATAAATTAACTCCAATAAACACCATAGATAGGATAGTGGAGAAGGATAGGAGCCATTTGTAGTCCCAACGACTATAAACAATAACACCTGCTAATGGCAAAAAGAACGAATACCATAAACGAGTTTCGCCCATAGTACGCATAGGAGGACGGTCGAGAGTTATCCACATAACAAGAATATAACTGAAGAATACAACCAATCCGGCTATTGTGGCACTGTATGCTACAACCTTTCTATCTTTCCAAGCAGCGTATGCACCCGTTGCCCAAAGCAACACAGCTACAACAGCAAAATATATAAAGTAATTCCAAAATGCAATCATTTCTTTTCTTCCTCCTTCTTATATTTGTTACGACCAGCAGTTATAAACATCAAAATAGCTCCTAACAGAAGCATATAAATACCTACATAGGTAGCCGGTAGCCAAGGGTCGGATACAAGTTCGTAAACGCTGAGAGTGCTCCACTTGCCTTGCTCCTTATTGAAATCTAGTTGGTAAATCTTCCATGTTCCTATTGTAACAGGCTTGTTTACCTCTATGTGTGTTTTGAAAGCTTTACCTTCTTTCGTATAAATGTTCACATCCGATGCATAACGCAATGGATCACGAGCCGACATAGCTATTTCGGTTCTCTTGTCGAGTTTCAAAGTCGACATAGGAAACATATAACTTCCTGAGCTTACCCAACCCTCTTTCACTACATTGCCTTTTTGCGCTTTAATAAGAATAGCAGTAGCAGCACCTTTATCTTTATATTCAACAAAGCCAGCATGATTAATGCGCATACCAAGGTTGTCCATTCGCATCATATTCATCATCTGTGCAGGCATACCTTTTATCATCTTAATCATGCCCACAGGTAGTGCATCTTCAATATACTTCTTTACAGTAATGGTCCAACCCATCAATTCTCCAGAAGTAAAACCAGGCTCGATAATGATATTCTGCGGTTTATCAATAGGCAGACTCTTACCCGTTTTATTGTCGAATACAGCCAATTTAGGAGGATACTCATCTATACTGAACTTCTGCAGTTCAATAGCAATAGGTAGTTCGTGAACCTCTTGATAGCTATCAATACCACGCCATTCGGGTTTACCTACTTCACAATACATCTTTAGGCGTTGCATATCGGCAGAACCCAATGTACCACAAGTAATGAAAATAAATAATCCTAAATGACTAATGAGCGAAGGAATGAAGCGCTTCTGAAAATGCACAAGCTGATGTATTCCTACTTCGGCTACTATAATTACGCTCCAAAAATAAATAAGAACAAATGGCCAGAAACTAAGCATACGCGTAAGACCAATAGGGTCTATAGCAGGGTGTCCTTCGGCTACTTGTCGGGTTAATCCCATCACAACAGTTAGTATAGACGCAATTGCAAGCGCTGGTACGGCAGCCTCAACCTGCGTCATAAATCGAAACAAATATACTTTAGGGCGAAAAGCATAAAACAGCCCTAACATAATAATAAGTACTGCAAGGGCAATAATATTAGCTGGCCACATAAATACCAACCATTCCATAGGCCCTATAGAAACCTGCAATAGGGCTCCTGTAATCAGAAGCCCTATACTTATTGCAAATCCCTCGCGATATTTCCAAGGTTTATTCCACATAATATTTATATCCTGTATACAATTCAAATATTCTTAATGATATTTTACATTGGCTTAGTTATAAAGCGTCCATTCTTCTTTGCAGTCTGAATCCATTTAGGAACAACATTATTAATGAAGTCTTTCTTCTGAGAGTTAAGCTTCTTCATATCAAGTCCAATGTAAGATTGAGCCTTAGCCTTTGTAGAGATATCAGGCATTGGAACAGGTTTACTGTATCCATGACGTGCAAGAACGCGAGCTATTTCAACACGTGCTGTTTGTGCATAATCGAGAGCTATGGCGAGCAAACGTGTAACTTCTTGTGGTGCATGGAAACTTGCTCCATGGCTAGCTACAGCATAATCCCAACGCCATTGACTCTTTCGTATTGCCTCAAGAACAGGCTCCATCTCTTTCGCATTTGCACCCTTGTCCCAAGCAAACTTAGCCTCAATGTGTGCACGAGACAGTTCTTCTCTACACGGTTGCGCACCTGAAGCACTTTCTCCTGACGCTCATATACATTGCGTCTTAATGTCTCTTCGCTCTGACGGTGGCAAGTCTGACAAGTGCGGTTAATGTTTGCCAATGGAGAAGTAATATGGTGGTCTGTATACTTCACACCGCCTTCTTGTACATAAGGCATGTGGCAATCGGCACAACTCAATCCACGCTGACCGTGAATACCTTGCTTGAAAAGCTCGTATCCAGGGTGCTGGGCCTTTAAGATCTTTGTTTAGAAAGCGGGTGTATGTAGTCGTAGAAGCCGATAGAGTCGTAATATTCTTCAGCTGCTTCGCAGGTCAGTCCCTTATCTTGTGGGAACTTAAGATACTGACCGTTGTCCTTTTCAAAGTAATACTCGGTATGGCACTGTGCACAAACCAACGAACGCATTTCTTGATGACTGGCTTTGTTTACATCTTTGCCGGCACGTTGCCATGCCTCATAGAGAGCAGGACGAGCTGGTTTCAGTTCCATCGTACGTGCATCATGACAGTCTGAACAGCCAACGGTGTTCATCATCTCATTTCCCCATTTGCTCCACTTTGCAGCATAGAAAGCATTCTTACCCTTCTCGCGCATCAGGCGGGGAACGTCAGGACCTTTACAAGTCCAACAGGTACCAGGTTGTATGTCGTCTTGCCCATCTACGCCTGGTGAACCTGTACGCAAGATTTTACGTAAGTCTTCTATTGCATGACGGTGTCCACGAGGTGTATTATATCCACGAGAGAATGAATAGCCAGCCCACAAGATTACCATTTCCGGGCGTTGTTCCAATACATCAGCCTCTTGTGAAGAATTATATTTACTCACGAAAGAAGTATCTTCCGTCATCGCCCAGGTTTGGTATTCCCTCGGGAAATCTTCAGCAAACTTCTCATTCTGACTTACAATAGAATCGGTCATCACTACTCGGCGGTTATTAAACACTGAGGCAACTTCTGCGCGACGCTCCAACATAGAAGAACAGAGCATACCGAGAACGAAGATGATAAACATTGCTCCGCCGAAGAGCAACCATCCTTGCCATTTCTTTAATTGTTTAGCCATATTGTTTTATTTTATTTCTTTTCAAGTAAATTTTGTAACCATTGTGGTACAGGAGATGACGGTATAGGCGTCTGTGTTTCTGCATTTGGAGTACTGCTCAATGTATTCATTCCACCGTGAGGAACCTCACGATGACAGTCCCAACATGCTTTTCCTGCTCCGCGTTGAGCTTCCATATAGTCTATTTTTCCTGTCCGCACTACTCGTGTATTGAGGTCTTTATGGCAACGGATACAGTTATCCATTATCACTTCTGCCGAAGCCTCTTCTGCCATAATAGCTTGACGCTCTGACTTAGTAACAAAGTATGCTACGTGCTTCATACCATCCATTCCCTTGAACAAATATTTGGCAGCAAAACTAGAATGTGGTACATGGCAATCATTACATGTTGCATCTCGCCCATGGCTTGAGTGCGCCCACGTGGCGTAGTAAGGAGTCATAATATGACAGTTTACACAAGCTGCGGGATCATCACCTATAAGATAGGTTTGCATACGTAGAAGATAGAAAAATAATCCTCCTAATCCCACAATCACACCCGACAAGATGAGTGAAACCACTTTCTGTCGGTAACTCAGCTCGGGAAACCATGATGTAAGCTTTCGCAAATTCATTGTGATTATGTTTATTCTATTATTATACTAAATATAAATCTTTCGGTGCAAAGATAGTTAAAAAAGCACAAGTCGTCAATAGTTTATCCCCATTTATTAGGATAAAATGCTTTAAAAAATATTCAAATTACTAATAAAACATAAATAACAATCCGTAGTAACAAATGTTACCATCTGAACAAAATACCATTATTAAATTTGTTAGTTAATTTGAAGTAAAATTTAAAACTAAATGAAGAAAATGCATCGTTGGTTCGGACTTATATTATGTCTGTTCCTCATAGGATTTTGCGTCTCAGGTGTAATTCTAAATCATCATGAGATGTTTTCGAGTATAAATGTACCTCGTTCACTTATGCCGAACACTTACGAGTATAAAGATTGGAATCAAGGTTTAATGCGTGGTACGATTGCCAAGGGAGATAGCGTTATTATATATGGTGAGAATGGTTTTTTTCTTACCAACAAGTTAGGGACAAACATAAAAGACTTTAATAAAGGTATGCCCTCCGGAGTAGAGATGCGCAATATACGTAGCGTAACCCGTACTCGTTCGGGCGATATATGGGCTGTAGGAAACTTCCAACTCTATCATTTAGAATCTAATAATGTGTGGGAGACTGTTGAACTTGATGGTCTTGATAGTCGATTAACTGATGTTACTTCTCGTGGCGATTCAGTTGTGGTGGTATCTCGTAATCATATTTGGTTATCCCCCAATACGGATAAACCTTTTAGACAAATACAGCTTAGAGCAGGTACCGACTATGATGGTAAAGTGTCACTTATGCGTACAATATGGCTGATACATAGTGGTGCGCTCTTTGGTACTATCGGCAAAATAATAGGCGATGCTGTTGCTATTATTCTGATAATTCTTAGCATTTCTGGTGTTTGGTTCTTCATAGCTCGTAAATCTCGTGCAGGCAAATCACAGTTAAAAACATTATATTGGATACACCGGCGTATAGGTAGAATAACTATTGTACTTACTTTGTTTGTAACAATAACTGGTTGGTTTCTGCGTCCACCTGCAATGATTGCTATAGTTAAAGGTCGTGTACATGCGCTACCTCTTTCAGTACAAAGTAGCAATAATCCATGGAACGACCAACTACGTGCTGCCCGATATGATTTTGTTAAGAAAGATTGGCTTATCTATACCTCTAATGGTTTTTATGTTCTACAGGATCTTTTCTCAACTCCACGACCAGTGAGTGGTGCGCCGAATGTTAGTTTTATGGGGTTATCATCATTCTACCAAGTAAAAACAGGGCAATGGCTTATAGGTTCGTTCAGCGGTCTCTATTTATGGAATCGTGATGCGCAGGCGGGTGCACCAAGAGTATTACCTATTGATAAAGATATAACAATGGTAGGATTTAGTAACGATTTCAAAGACCCGATACTCATCGACTATTATAAAGGGACAACTTATCCGAAAATGCCTTCTCAGTTTAAAACACTCCCGATGTCTCTTCACATGGCTGCGCTCGAGACTCATACTGGACGTATATATACTTTTTTAAAAGATGGCACTAATGTATTTTACATTGCGATTATTGGATTAGCTATTGCGTGGTGTCTTTGGACGGGATACTACAGACCACGTAAGAATCGTAAGAAGAACAAGACTACAAAAAAGACGAAGAAGATACGTCAGCATCTTAGATTAGAAGACGATAATGAAACAAATGAATGAATTGAGAATTAAGCGTATCTATCTTTCACCAGAGAAAGATGATGGATATCGGCTCCTCATCGACCGCCTGTGGCCACGAGGCATTTCAAAAGTTAAGGCGAGTCTAGCTGAATGGGATAAAACAGTTGCACCTTCAACAGAACTTCGTGAATGGTTTGGGCATGAAGATGAAAAGTTTGCGGAATTCGAACGAAAGTACTGTTCTGAACTTGATAATAATCCTGATGCGGCACAATTTGCTCAACATGTTAAGAATCTCCTCAATACAAGCAATGTAACATTATTGTATGGTGCTAAAAACGAAACTTGCAATCAGGCTGTTGTTCTTAAAGCTTGGATACTAAGCAAATAAGAAAGATAAAAGGTGGAACATATATTAATTCACCCAAAACAGATACTTACAATGTAAACAGATTCTTTCTGGCGTAATGGACATTTGGTAGGCTGAAAAGCTCACGGATTTTAGTAATGGACATTTGGTAGGCTGGTCATTTCAGCCTACTTTTTAGTATTTATGAATCCATCTATAAACTTCTTCTTGTTAGCTTCATTCAATCCATTATGATTATGTAGTGCTCTTTTAAGCTGTGAGTTAAATCCTTCCAATAGATTTGTTGTATTGGGAATTTGTAAATCTGTATAATCTTCATACGTATAGAGCCATTTTAGATGCGTCTTAATAGAACGTCTTGCAGTTCTCAGTCTTCTATGTGTATAGGTCGTCTTGCCAGAGATTAGAAGAGTTCGTTGGTCTAGAAACTCTTTCCATTGTTCACACCATTTCTCAAAAGCAGTTATAAACTCTTCTTTTGCCAAAGAGAACATACTCCGCATTAAAGTTAATAGTTCAACTCCTGCAGGTAAATGTGGATTGTTAGTAAGAAGCCTTCTAACTATCTGGAATTGGTGGAATTGACACATTTGTACAGGACAGAAGTTTATTGCTTGTAAAAGTCCCATGTGTCCATCACATACCACTGCTTTTATTGTTGTTCCACGCTCCGCAATATACTGAAGTCCATCAAGATAATCCTTATTAGTCTCGTTCTTAACATACTTGCGATAAAGTATTTTACCTGATGATGCGTCCTGAAAAAGCATCACTCCGAATGTCTTGGAAAAGTAAGTTGTATCTATTATTATTACTGCAGATTTGGGGGAAGTAGCTGTAAAACTATCTACCACTAAACTTAATCTACGTCGTATGGTTCGCTCTGAGCATTTATAAAGAAGGGATAGGTCTGAGATTGTTCTATTTGAGGCAAGATACTTATTCCAAAGAGACACATTATTTATACGTAATCCACCTTGGAATTGTCTACCACAATCCTTACAAAGATACATCTGAACACTACGTCGATGACCATTCTTTTTAACATTTGAGCTGTTGCAGAATATACAGTTTTTTTATTCATAGGTTTTCAAATGCTGCAAAGGTAGTAAATAAAAGCGTTCCGTGAGCTTTTCAGCCTACCAAATGTCCATTACGCCTTCTTTCTTATATTCGAAAGAAAATCACTTCAAAACTAGTTTTTGAGAATTTAGTCTCAAAGATAGTTCTGAGGTGGTTTTTCTTTTCTAATAAAAACAAAACTGTATAGATAAAAAATTAGATATCTGTTTCTTTCAAATTAGATATCTGTCATAAACAAAACAGATATCTATCAGCACCAAATATGACGTCATATTTTTCTACACAATGTTTCTACCTTCATTCTCAGACTATTTCATTTGAAATGAACGACTGGTAAGATATTATATTGATGCTCATACACTAGTTTGCAATTATATAAAGGTGAATGCGCAAGTAAATAATTCTGTAGGAACGCACAAAAGAATCAAGGCGAAACAATAGACATTGTATGATAAGAAAATAGATTTAGAGCTTAGTTGTTACTGATAAATAATACAAAACTAATCAGCATTATGATAAATATAACAATTAGCTAATTATTATTGAAATATTCTACCCAATCACAGTTTGCTATAAATAAAAAAACACTCTATTAAGCAGCAGACCATATTCTAACTTATTTGAAGAAAAAGTAAGATTATATTTTTCCATATATTATTAAAATACATAAATCTGCTATTTTATAGCAAATGTAAAGCACATTATCTATTTTTTGCGCTAATAGTTTGTTTCTTCAGCAATTTATTATTATATTTGCACTGACGAAAAAAGATTTAAATATTTACATAATTATTATGGCTGAGAAAAGAGTCTACACTTTCGGCAACGGAAAGGCCGAAGGGAAAGCTGACATGAGGAATTTGTTAGGTGGCAAGGGTGCCAATCTCGCAGAAATGAATTTAATCGGTGTTCCTGTTCCTCCAGGATTTACAATTACAACCGATGTTTGTAACGAATATTTTGAAAAAGGTAAAGAAGCAGTTGTCGAAGCTTTAACTTCAGAGGTAACAAAAAGCGTTAAGCACATTGAAGATTTAATGAATTCAAAATTCGGTGATCCATCAAACCCATTATTGGTAAGTGTTCGTTCTGGAGCACGTGCCTCTATGCCTGGTATGATGGATACTATCTTGAATCTCGGCTTGAACGATGATGTTGTAGAAGGTCTTGCAAGGAAGACTGGCAACGAACGTTTTGCTTACGATAGTTATCGCCGCTTTGTACAAATGTATGGAGATGTTGTTTTAGGTATGAAACCTGAAAACAAGGAAGATATTGATCCATTTGAAGCTATTATCCAACGTGTAAAGGCTAAACGCAACATAAAATTGGATAACGAAATGAATGTTGCTGATCTAAAAGAACTTGTTTTAGAATTTAAGAAAGCCATAAAAAGTCAGACGGGCAAAGAGTTTCCATCTAACCCTATGGAACAACTTTGGGGAGCAATTTGCGCTGTATTTACATCATGGATGAACGAACGCGCTATACTCTATCGTAAAATGGAAGGTATTCCACAGGAATGGGGAACAGCCGTAACAGTTCAAGCAATGGTTTTTGGAAATATGGGCGAAACTTCTGCTACAGGTGTTTGTTTTTCTCGTGATGCTGGTAATGGAGAGAATGCCTTTAACGGAGAATACTTGGTGAATGCGCAAGGGGGAAGATGTTGTTGCAGGTATACGTACACCACAACAAATTACATTAAAAGGTTCGCTAAAATGGGCAGAACAACAAGGAGTAGACGAAAGTATCCGTAGCACAAAATTCCCATCAATGGAAGAAGCTATGCCTGAAATTTATGCGCAACTTAATGCTATTCAGAAAAAATTGGAAAAGCATTACCACGATATGCAGGATATGGAGTTTACCGTACAAGATGGAAAACTTTGGTTCTTACAAACTCGTAATGGTAAACGTACAGGTACTGCAATGGTAAAAATAGCAATGGATTTACTAAAAGAAGGTGAAATTGATGAGAAAACAGCCATCTTACGTTGCGAGCCAAATAAACTTGATGAACTATTACACCCTGTATTTGATAAAGAAGCATTGGCACAAGCTAAAGTTCTTACACGAGGACTGCCAGCATCGCCAGGAGCTGCTACAGGACAAATAGTTTTCTTTGCCGATGATGCTGCAAAATGGCATGAAGATGGACACAAAGTAATAATGGTTCGTATAGAAACCTCTCCAGAAGATTTGGCTGGAATGAATGCTGCGGAAGGAATACTTACTGCACGTGGTGGTATGACTTCGCATGCAGCAGTGGTTGCTCGTGGCATGGGTAAGTGCTGCGTAAGTGGAGCTGGTGGTGTTACTGTAAACTACAAAAACGTACTGTAGAAATTGATGGAACAGTACTCCATGAAGGTGATTACCTATCGTTGAATGGATCTACAGGAGAAGTTTATTATGGTGAGGTTCAGACAAAAGCAGCTGAAGTTACTGGCGATTTCGCTCAGCTTATGGATCTTTGCAACAAATATACAAAACTACGTGTTCGTACAAATGCAGATACACCACGCGATGCAGAAGTAGCACGTACATTTGGAGCAGTTGGTATAGGACTATGTCGTACAGAACACATGTTCTTCGAGGATCTGAAGATTAAGGCTATGCGAGAAATGATTCTTGCAGATTCTATCGAAGGTAGGGAAAAAGCACTCGAAAAACTATTACCCTATCAGAAACAAGACTTCTATGGAATCCTAAAGTGTATGGATGGAATGCCTGTAAATATTCGTTTACTTGATCCGCCATTGCACGAATTTGTACCGCACGATGAAGCTGGACAAGAGGCTATGGCGGAAGAAATGGGTGTTAGCGTTCAATTTATTCGAAATCGTGTGAACTCACTATCTGAACATAACCCTATGTTAGGACTTCGTGGCTGCCGACTCGGCAACACATTCCCAGAGATTACAGCGATGCAAACACGTGCTATACTTGGTGCGGCTGTACAATTAAAGAAAGAGGGATTCAATCCAATGCCAGAAATTATGGTTCCACTCGTAGGAATTGTAAATGAACTTGACAACCAAGAAGTAATCATTCGTAAAACTGCCAATAAAATATTCAAAGCAGAAGGAATAGAAGTGCCATTTAAAGTTGGAACAATGATAGAAGTTCCTCGTGCAGCACTTACTGCAGACTTAATTGCTAATAAAGCCGAATATTTCAGTTTTGGTACGAATGACTTAACACAAATGACTTTGGTTATAGTCGCGATGATATTGCAAGTTTCTTGCCAAGTTATCTTGAAAAGAAGATTCTTGATGTAGACCCATTCCAAGTTCTCGACCAAGAAGGTGTCGGTCAGCTTATTAAAATAGCAGTAGAGAAAGGTCGTAAAACTCGTAAGAAACTAAAGTGTGGTATCTGTGGTGAACACGGAGGCGAACCAAGCTCTGTTAAATTCTGTCATCGTGTAGGCTTAAACTACGTTAGCTGCTCTCCTTTCCGAGTTCCCATTGCAAGGTTAGCTGCGGCACAAGCTGCAATTGAGTACGAACAATAGTCATTTTAAACTATTAATAAATAAAGGTGGGGTTCTTCATTTTGTAGAATACCCCACCTTTTTTCTGGATTTTACGAGAGCGAAGAATGAAATCTTCAGCAGTCTCGCTAAAATAAAAGTTATTTATTACGAAGTTCTTCTATATTTGCCTTAATAGTTTCAATTTTTTCTTCCGAATCGCTTTGCTTTTTACGTTCTTTAGCTATCACTGCTTCAGGAGCGTGTGCAACGAATTTCTCATTTGTAAGTTTAGTTTTCACACTTTTCAAGAAGCCCTCTAAGTGAGCCAATTCCTTTTCCAATTTCAATTTCAGCTTTTACATCAATCAGGTTTCCAAGTGGAACAGCAAATCCATCAGTACCAACCATAAATGCAGAAGCATCAGAACTCTTCTCATCTACAACATTTATGCTCTTGAGGTTAGCCATTTTTACAATGACACAATTGTAAGCTTCATAGTTGTTTTTGCCTACAGCTTCTAAAGAAAGCAATACTTTCGGAGCAATATTCTTTTGGTTGCGAACAGTACGAATGCCACCAACAATTTGCTTCACATTCTCAATTTCAGCAATCAAGGTCTTATCTTTATCAGTAGGAAGTGCCAATTCAAGTTTCTCCAACATTATACTTTCTCCCTCGTTTCGGTCAAAAATATGTTGCCAAAGTTCTTCTGTAATGAATGGCATAAATGGATGTAGCATCTTCAAAAGAATATCGAAGAAACCGAGTGTAGTCACATAAGTTTGCTTATCAATTGGTTTGCCATATTCTGGTTTTATCATTTCCAAATACCAACTAGAAAACTCGTCCCAGAAAAGCTTATAGACAGTCATCAATGCTTCTGATATACGATAGCTCTTAAACTGTTCTCCCATTTCAGAATTTACTTCTTTAAGCTTCGCATCAAACCATTTAATGGCTATTTTATTAGCCTCAGGTTGTTCTACATCTGCAGTCTCCCAACCTTGAACAAGGCGAAACGCATTCCATATCTTGTTATTAAAGTTGCGTCCTTGCTCACAAAGACTTTCATCAAACAGTATATCGTTGCCAGCTGGAGCAGAGAGCATCATACCCATACGTACACCATCAGCCCCATACTTATCTATTAATTCTAATGGATCAGGCGAGTTACCAAGACTCTTACTCATCTTCCGCCCAAGTTTATCGCGTACAATGCCTGTAAAATAAACATGCTTAAAAGGATAAGTCTTACGATATTCGTATCCTGCCATAATCATACGAGCCACCCAGAAGAAAATAATATCAGGACCTGTAACTAAATCGCTTGTTGGATAATAATACTTTATTTCTTCATTGTCAGGATTGTTGATGCCATCAAATACAGAAATAGGCCACAACCAACTTGAGAACCATGTATCCAAGCAGTCGCTTTCTTGTTCTAAGTCGGCAACTGTTAGATTTGGGTTAATCAACTTTGCTTGCTCAAAAGCCTTCTCATTGTTTTCAGCTACTACAGTTATGGTTTTGCCATTCGTATCTTTGAAGTAATAAGCTGGAATGCGATGTCCCCACCAAAGTTGGCGGCTAATGCACCAATCTTTGATATTTTCTAACCAATGACGATAGGTGTTCTTGTATTTCTTTGGATAGAACTCTATCTCATCATTCAGCACAGGATTCAGTGCGATATCCGCAAAATGCTGCATACGTAAGAACCATTGTGTTGAAAGTTTCGGTTCAATAGGAACATTGGTACGTTCTGAGTAGCCTACCTTATTGTCATAATCTTCTATCTTTTCCATCAAGTTGGCTGCTTCTAGGTCGATTGCTATTTGTTTGCGCACGTCCATACGGTCTTGACCTATATATAAACCTGCAGCGTTCGATAAAGTTCCATTATCATTGAATATATCAATGGTTTCTAATCCATGTTTTAACCCTAACGCATGATCATTGATATCATGTGCAGGAGTAACTTTCAAGCAACCTGTACCAAACTGAATATCAACATAAGTATCTTCTATAACAGGTATACAACGCCCAACTAATGGAACAATAACATGCAATCCCTTTAACCATGTATTTTCACATCATCAGGATTAATACACATGGCGGTATCACCCATAATTGTTTCTGGACGTGTAGTAGCTACAACTGCATAATAACCTTTATCGTCTTTATGTATGACATTATCGTCACATTTGCGTTCTACCCTACTTTGTTCTTCTGGTGATATATAATATTTTAGATTATAGAGCTTTGAATGTTCATCTTTGTAAACAACTTCTTCATCCGAAAGTGCGGTCTCTGCACTTGGATCCCAATTTACCATTCGTACACCACGATAAATTAAGCCTTTATTATAAAGGTCGCAAAATACCTTTATAACGCTTCTACTACGTTTTTCATCCATTGTAAAAGCAGTACGGTCCCAATCACAAGAGCAACCAAGTTTACGCAATTGTTTCAAAATAATACCACCGTGTTCGTCTGTCCACTTCCAAGCATGTTTTAGGAATTCGTCTCTAGATAAATCAGTTTTATTTATTCCCTCTTGTGCAAGTCTATTCACTACTTTTGCCTCAGTAGCAATACTAGCATGGTCGGTACCAGGAACCCAACAAGCATTTTTACCTTCCATACGTGCATGTCGCACAAGAATATCTTGAATAGTGTTATTAAGCATATGCCCCATGTGCAATACGCCTGTTACATTTGGTGGTGGAATAACCACAGTATAAGGTTCACGTCCATCAGGTTTAGAACTAAAGAGTTTATTGTTGAGCCAATACTCATACCACTTTGCTTCCACACTCTGTGGGTCGTACTTACTTGCTAATTCCATACGTTCTATATTATTATTTCTTTATTATCATTAAAAACGTTGCAAATTTACGAAAAAATCAGTTGAAAGCACTATCTTTGCATGACTATTAGCAGTACTCAGTACTTCTTTTAACTTTAAACTTGATTAAATTGCATACAAAAGAAGAAAAAATAGCAGCATTCTCGCGTTTACTTGATGTACAAGAACGACTACGAAAAGAATGTCCGTGGGATAAAAAACAAACTTTTGAGAGTTTACGCCCCAATACAATTGAAGAAGCATTTGAACTTGCCGATGCTTTAATAAAACACGATGAGAAGAATATTTGTAAAGAACTTGGTGATGTTATGGAACACGTTGTTTTTTATGCATCGCTTGGCAGTGAAACAAATGACTTTGACATAGCAGATGTTTGCAATGCTCAATCAGATAAACTGATGTTCAGACACGATTTTATTGATTGGACGGGATGGGTTGTTTCGAATCATAATATGGTTGTCAATAAGCGTGGGCAGGTTGTATATAAAGATGATCTTAATAGCGAAAGGCAAAGTGTCTCTTCTCAAAAAGAAGATTCTCCATCTACAGCTTCTCAGGTTGAATTAACATGGGAACAACAAAAACAAAAGGAAAGAGACGGCAATAAAACTGTCTTATCAGGAGTCCCTAATTCGCTACCAAGTCTTATAAAAGCATATCGAATACAAGATAAAGCACGAAACGTCGGATTCGATTGGAAAAAGAAGGAGGATATATGGAAAAAAGTTGATGAAGAACTTAACGAGCTAAAAATAGAATTGGCAAAAGGTGATAAAGAAAAATCAACAAAAGAGCTAGGCGATTTTTTGTTTTCTGTCATCAATGCAGCCCGATTGTATAAGCTCAATCCTGATAATGCACTCGAATATACAAATAAGAAATTCATTTCACGGTTCAATTACGTTGAACAACAAGCAAAGAAAATTGGTAAAAACTTAAAAGATATGACCATAGAAGAAATGGATAATCTATGGAATGAAGCAAAAGAAATAGAAAATAATAAGTAAGTTACTCTATATTTTATTATGAAAAAAGTACGAATACTGCTACTTTTTACAGCAATAGCATTCAGCTTTATTGGTTGTAAAAACAAGAAAACAACTACAGTGATAAGTCCTAATATTAATAATGTAGACTCACTTAATAGTGGGGATTCTACCATTTATGGTACAATGCTCGATGGTGGAATGAATTCTATATTACTCCTTACTGATAAGGGCGACACTCTAGAAATTATTCAAAACCCTGATGATTCTACAGATGTTGTGAAAGGAGGAAAACTTGTTGGCGACCGTTTTGCTGTAATAGCTTATAAGGAGTATGGTGATTTAATTCTACGAAAGGCTATCAATATAACATCACTGCTTGGAAACTGGTCTAGTTTAGACAAAAGCTTTGAAATAAAGGAGGGAGGAGAAATTACATCAAATCTACAATCAGAAAAAGATGCATGGACTTTCTGGAAGATATTTAATGGTAAACTTCTCCTTTCAAAAGATACCTTCGATGTGATTGAGCTAGGGGCAGATTCTATGTCGCTTGAGAATAATGCTGGAATATTTGTCTTTACACGAAAGAAATAAAGCGTGATTCCATTTAAAATTCACATATTAGGTTGTGGCAGTGCTTTACCTACACTTCGTCATAATGCAACTTGCCAAATAGTAGAGATACGTGGTAAATACTTTATGATAGATTGCGGAGAAGGTACACAAATACAAGTACGTCGTACCAAGGTTCATTTCACTAAGATTCAGGCTGTTTTTATTTCACATTTACACGGTGATCATTGTTTTGGCCTACTTGGTATGATTTCTACTTTTGGAATGACAGGGCGTACTGCCCCACTCCACATTTATGCTCCAAAAGAGTTTGAAGAATACTTCAATTTATCGATGGAACTATTTTGTAAGAAACTTGAATTTGCTGTAATGTTCCACCCTATAGAAACAACCGAAACAAAAGTAATTTACGAAGATAAAAGTCTTACAATAGAATCTATTCCATTGGAACACCGCATTCCATGTTGTGGATTTCTATTTCGCGAGAAACCTACTACACCACATATTCGTCGCGATATGATAGACTTTTATAATATACCTATCAGTCAAATTAATAATATAAAGGCTGGAGCAAATTGGACTACAGCTGATGGTGATATTATTATGAATAGTAAGCTTACAATTCCAGCAGACAAGCCACGAAGTTATGCTTATTGCTCTGATACAAGATATATGGAACAACTATATAAAAAAGTTGCGAATGTAGATGTACTCTACCATGAAAGTACTTATACAAACGAATATAAAGATAGAGCAAAGAGTTACTATCACAGCACAGCAGAAGAAGCCGCAACTGTTGCTAAGGCTAATGTAGGAAAATTGCTTTTAGGACATTACTCGGCTCGTTATTTAAACGAAGATATTATTCTAAATGAAGCAAAAGCAATTTTCCCCAATAGTTTCCTCACAAATGAAGGTATGGTATTTGATGTGTAAGCTCTTATTCTTTATAACTTTACAACTTTCTTACCGTTAATAATATAAATTCCTTTTGGCAAATTGTTTAGTTCTCCATTAAACTTTGCTCCACTAACATTATAAATCTCTTTTGAATGATTTGTATTAGCCGTAGGAATGGAAATAGCTGTTGTATTCTTCTCTATTACTATCTTACTTTTTACCACACTGTTTCCCACTGTTACGCAGCGCATCTTTGGATTATAAGCTGCTCCAGAAGGTTGAGTGATAGCACAACCTTCTAATGTAAGTGATGCTATATCAAGCATAGAACCTATTTCTGAACCTTCAACTGTTACATTAGCATTTCGAATAGTAATATGCTCCATAGCCCCATCATTTCCTGTAATACCATATTTACCACTCTTCGCATTCACTGTACAATTGTCTATGGTTAAATCTGTTCCCATTGCAAATATAGCACAATTGTCTCCACCTTCTACATTAAGCGTACCTTCACCAGTAATAGTTAATGGTGTTCTTAATCCTATTGCAGTATGTGCTGCTACTAAGTTATTGGTCCCTATAACTTTCACTATCAATCCATCTATCTTAGAAGAGATAGCATCTTTATCGCCAGAATTAATAGTAGCGTTTGTAGAGTAAGTGTTTTTGTTTCAGGATTATAATTCACAATTCCACTAACTTCAGCTATTGTTGAAAGATCGTTACAGTTGTCTGAACTTACTTGTGAACTAGCTACCCAAAGATCGTACATTTTCTGTGCACGAGTTGTTGTTGGTAGAATTAAAATTGCAATGAGCAATACGATAGTAGCAATACTTTTTTCTTTAGATAATGATTTATACATAATAAGATGTATGCCTCCCATTTAAACTCTTAACGAGCAACGCTATATAAAGGCATGAGCGTTTAGATTTTTCTGAATATATTATGATTGATATACAATATTATCCTTCCTATAAATAGGCTTTTACACACAATTTATAGGAAGAATATTGATATATAGGTTTCTTATTTCTTCAGAATTTTCTGTCCATTTACAATATACATACCAGCTGGTAGGTTTTCTATCTTATTATTGACACGACTACCATCTAATGTGTATATACCACATTTCTTAGTTTTTGTATCGGTCGCAACAGATTTTATACCAGTAGAGCCCTTTGTTATTACAACCCAATCTGTTACAACATCTCTGTTAGCACCATAAAGGTAGAAATAAGGATATTCGTATTCTTCAACCTCTTCCCAATATGCTCCCGTAGGAGAAGTTATTGCACAATCGGTAAAAGTTGGCTCTCTATCCCATACCCAAGCAATACTACCTTTATGCGTACTGTTGCTATTACTACCACCTTTTACGCGTACATTACAGTTATCAAATATCCAATAACCACCATAAAAGCCATTACTCCCACCACTTGCTTCGACACTACAATTGCTAATTGTAATTGTCCCTTGGTTAAATACTGCTTTATTATATTTATCATCGCTTGCAGTAGACGATCCTGTAAGTGTGAGTTTGCCATCGCCCGAAATACGAATTTCTTTATCCATATTCCAAATACTTGTTTGCTTATCGGAAACAATAGAACTTTCGTTACTAACACGGATTATCAAGCCATCAACTCTGTTTTCTATACCGTGAGTACTTGTTGCATGAATAGTAGCTCCATCAAGCGTTAGAGTTTTAGAATCGTTATCGTATTTTGCTTTTCCCGTAACACCTTTTATAACACTCAAATTGTTACAGTTTTCGGAAGTTACTGATACACCAGCAATTTTAATGTTGTAAGTATCTTGCGCCATTCCTTGTTGCGCCATTGAAACGAATAAAACAGCAAACGCTGCACACATACTTTTATACAGATCGTTTTTCATTATTAAAGTGCCTCTCCTTTCACTCTCTTTTTGCGAGAGAACGCCATTTAGAAGCAGGGGCGTTCAGGTTAAGTAATATTTCTGACTACAAATGTAATTCTTTTTCTCGAAAAGAACAAAACATAATAAAAAAAAAAATAATAAGTATCTATAAGTCTACGCTCCATAAGGAGTATTGTTTCTTATGATATCTAATTCACAAATTACTTTTTATTTTTTTAGATATCTATCAGTTGCATTTTAGATATCTGTTACACTCATCTCAGATATCTATCAGTTATAAATTAGATATCATAACGAATTACTTCCTATATGTATTTATGGTTTCCCGATTTCACTAGACACTTTTTGTTATATTAAACCCGTTGGCGGAATTAATCAATAGATAAAATATCAGAAATATGAATGTAAAAAAGTTGCACATGTCGCTAAAAATCAGTAACTTTATGATAATCAACAATACTGTTATCTGCTTTAACTCCATGCACAACTTATATGCAAATTTCGTCAAAATACTTGAGATATGCAAGAAATTCTCCTACGGATTGGTTAATGACCTTGGAAATATTCCTCGTCGTGGTGTTGTCCCTCGCTTCTCTGACCTTGATGTCATAGCCCTGAGTCTGACAGCTGAGCATCTCGGCATTGACAGTGAGAATAACCTCTTTGACCGGCTGAAAGAATACCAAAAGGACTTTCGTCATCTCATCAGTCGTCGCCAGTTCAATGACCGTCGCAAGAACACATATCACCTGTGTGAAATGATTCGTAAGCGTATAGCAAAGGCAATGGATGGTGCAGAGGAATATTTCTGTGTAGATTCCAAACCGATAGAGGTTTGCAGACTCTCAAGAGGCAAACGCTGCAAGATGGGCAAGGACGAGCCTGATAAATCTCCAGCTTTTGGTTACTGCGCCACGCAAGGAGTATATTATTATGGTTATAAGTTGCACGCTGTATGCGGTTTACGAGGTGTTATACATTCATTTGACCTGACGGCTGCTAATGTTCATGATATACATTATATGAAGGATGTGAAGTTTGAATTTTCAGAGTGCAGTATTCTTGCTGATAGAGCTTATCTGAGTGCAGAACTGCAACAAGATCTGTTTTCATCTGCGCACATCAAACTGGAGGTTCCGTATAGATTAAACATGAAGACATGGAAGCCTGCTTTTAAACCTTATGCGAAGGCTAGAAAAAGAATTGAGACTTGTTTCTCTCAACTATGTGACCATCTCATGCTCATCAGGAACTATGCCAAACAGACCACAGGACTATTCGCAAGAATTACTGCCAAAATCAGTACGTTTACAGTACTGCAATACATTAACTACATAAACAACAGACCACTAGGACATGTCAAATATGCATTAAATTAATTCCGCCAACAAGTTATATTAACTACTTCCATAGACATTCCCTTACTATGCCTACTGGATAGTTGGATACAGGTGAAGCATTTATGCTAGATAATAAACATCTTATGTTGTTTCATTTTCTTTTATAGAAATATAGAAGTGATTTTTTAACAATCATCTTCGTTTCTGAAGTATTCTCACCTCTTTTCTACCGAGCCTGTATATATCTAGATTTCATTCATTCATAACCCCACAATGCGGGCAACGTCCCTTTCGATGAAGACGAGCGCCACAGTTTCCACATTCGTAGGTATCACTACTTAGCTTTATCCAAATGTGAATGGCATAATAGATATAAGCTAATAGAAGTAAATATCCTATATAATATAAGGTGAGAACCGAAAATATTATATAGTCTACTGCACAGATAGCAACCAATCCTGATAAATACATAAAGGCATCGTTTGTGCGAAGTAGACGACGAACATCATCAACGACAGCAATAGCTACAAGCAACATAGCCCACACCAACAATAGGAAGATATTTAAGAGTAAAGGTTGTGAAAATGGATTAAACGATGGATGGAAATAGAACTCGCGCCATGTTTCAGGAGCAAATAGTTGTATACTTGCATAGAACGTTGCAGATGTAGCTACAATAATAGCCAACAATGTAGGATAGAAAGAATTTATATCGTTGAAGTGTACTATATTGGCATTGCGCTTCATTATCTTTCGCATTAGATAACTTAAGCCTATCAACGAGATTATAACTAAGAATATAAGCAAGTGAGTATTGGAGAACAAAGAAATGAACTGTGATATGGGCGTATCTGGGTCTACTGCATTTAATAATTGCTTTTCGCGTGCCCAACCAAATGCAGAATCTTCAGTAGCAACACGCACCCACACAGAATCAATGGTATCGTTTGGAAGAATACGAATATCGGCTACTACTAATGGTTTTCCTTTGGTTACAGCAAACGAATCGGTCTCTAGTTTATTAACTATTTCTTCCGGTTGTTGCCGTAAAAGCATTAGCGTGTCTTTGTTTACAACAAAATTAAAGCCTTCGGAATAATGATGTTTCACACGAAAAGCAAATGAATCTAATCGTGTTGTAGTTCCTGCCCAATCTATACTATTATTGGTTTCTTTCTTCAAATTGGGTGAATAGTGTCGCCCCTTTAGTATTCGGCTGGAGATTTGTGTTTCTTGAATACTATCGGGAATACTAAAGTTTGATGGAGTTTTCTTATGATAACAACTTATTGAAACAGATGAAAAGAAAAGCCATAACATCATTGCTATAAGAGAAATAGGCATTCCACGTAGACTTTTTCTTGGCAAAATATGTTTTAATAGTTCTTCCATTATTTGGTTGTTATTCTGCGTATATATTCATCTGACAATCTTTGCAATCGAACTCTAAACGAAAGCGACGTTTATCGCCTAATACTAAGTATAATGGTTCACGCCACGTTGGAACCTTTCCACCATGAACTAAACAATAGCCTAATGAATAGCGAATGCAATGACGACACTGCATAATAAGAGCATCTCTCTTCATTGCTTTCGTATCCATACATTCGAAAGCTGAACCAACATTTATACCTTGCTCTGTGTAAAATGCTCTTGCTTACTATTAGAAACATTATACAGATAGGGGAACTTTTTATATTTTGATGGATTAATATTATGGCTACCTAAGACTGGTATATTACATGCATTAGGTTCATCATGTTTGTCTAAGTCTCGTATTGTTAATAATTGGTGTTCAAATGCTTCAATAACATTGCGTCTTAATTCTGTTAGTACACTACTCGGAATAAAAAATTGATCAGCATTCTCGTTAATCTCTATCTCATCACAAAAATAAATTGTATTACCCAACTTGGTAAGTTGTCGAATTATATTATCGTGTTGAGGCTTCTTTGCCTTTTGATGTTCAAATTCGATTGAGACTTTTACTTCTATCTTTGGAGTGGCGATATTACTTAAATGAGCTGCTAGAGAATAACCTTTGTGGGTTTTCTCAAACTGCATTGTAATGGGAATTAAACGCACTGCTGATTCACTAGAGAGTTTTTTCTCAAATGCTTGGTCTTGATTTCTATACAAACTTACACCAGGCTTTAAATCTTGAGGCATCTTGTAGGGAAACAAGCGGTTTCCAGTTGCCTTATTTACACGAAATCCTTCTAATATTTCTGTAATTTTTGACTCGCCATTAGGCTGACGCTTAATAAAACACAAACCATCGCCATTAGAAAAACTTGCAGTTGAAGAAACATTAAACGAATTGTGGCGTATTTCTTTTACTTTACCAACATATTCTCCTAATGCTTTGGGCGTATTAGGTGAGAATATCCCTTGCTGCCGTCCATTAACAAAATAGTGAGTATATCCACGATTAAAAGTTTTATTAAGATTAGGAGTAAAGTTGTATTCTACCCTACCAAACGAGGCACGTTGAAATTCATTAGGGTATTTTGCTATAATTTCATTTAAACGTTGACTATATGCCGATACAACATTCTTCACATAATTCACATCTTTCAGTCTACCTTCTATCTTAAAGGCACACGCCCCCGACCTCATTAATGCTTCCAAATTATCTATCTGGTTCATATCTTTCAACGAAAGAAGATATCTTTGATGTTCTATTGTGGTACCATTTGAATCTATTAGGTCGAATGCCATTCTGCAGAATTGTGCACACGATCCACGATTTGCTGAACGGTTAAACAATATTGAGAAGCATAACAAATACCACTATAACTAACACAGAGTGCACCATGTACAAATGCTTCCAGCTCTACTTCGGGAACTGCTTTATGTATATTAGCTATTTCTTTCACAGACAATTCACGTGCTAATACCACACGTTCAAAACCTAAAGATGCAAGCCAACGCACTTTCTCTATAGTTCGACTATCACATTGCGTACTAGCATGTAGCGACATTTTTGTATGTAGCTGCTCTTTGCACGCTTTCAACAATCCCATATCCTGAATCAATAAGGCATCTACATTTGCTTTTTCTAATTCGCAAATAAGTTGCAACATATCTTCCAGCTCATTTTCGTAGATAATAGTATTTACTGTTACATGCACTTTTGCTCCAAACTTATGGGCATATTCACATAACATTGCTATATCTTCTACACTATTTCCTGCCGAGTGTCGTGCACCAAACTTAGCTGCACCGATATATACGGCATCTGCACCGTGATTTATCGCAGCTATTCCACAAGCTAAATCTTTAGCAGGAGCTAAAAGTTCTATTGTTTTTATGTTATTGTTTGCATTCTGCATTACAATGCGCAAAGATAGCTAATAAATAGGAAAGAAGGCACAAGACTTTTATAAAAATTCTAATATAAAGAAATCTTTATCTACTTCTCTTTAATGCTAAAGTTACAATAAAAAGAGCAAATAACCCTCTTGCTTTTAAGGTTAGAGGGTTATTTGTTTATTATATTTCACACATATTCAATTTATACACACACAAATTAAAGTAGGTATTCTTAAAGGCACAAGCTATTATACGCATTTTACCAGAAAGAAATTACTATTTGTACCCTGTATTGATAACGAAAAGGCTAAATTTAATTTATTGGTCTAAGAATTTTAAATATTTCTTACCTATTTTTGGAGAGTACGCATTGAATATGTTGTTTGCAAAAAGAATATCCGTAATCTTATTATCACGTACAAACTTTTTCATATTCTTTGGGAAATAACGAGTATCTACCACTTGTATTTGTTCGAAACTAAAGAAGAGATAACCTGGCAGAGCATTTCCAAAACTATCTTTCAAAATTAGTAAATGTCGTTTATTCTTCACAGGTGTAGTAACTTTTGCTATTCTAGCATCTCCTCCCATAAATGTACAATATGCTCCAGCATTACCATCTCGATAGTGAACAAAGAATTGCCCTTTTCGGATTGTGGGTTTACCTATTATATTATAGCTTTTATCCAACTTATAATCTTCGTACTCAGTTGTATATTTCAAATTCTTTGGTACATAGAAAACAAAATCTTCTGGTGCATTCTTTATAGAAATATCTTGTGCATAGCCATACATACTACCAACAAACTTATGAACTACACGACGTTCATAATTATTCAATGTTTTAAATGGAACTTGTGCTACACGAGCAAACTCTTGTGCTGCATAATATGCTCCAAGTGGCGCCCAATGATGGTCGGTACGTAAATAAATTGGCTCATTTACGTGTTTCGAAAGAGGCGTATATACATTTACAGCTTTCACATCTTTATCTAAATGACTGAAAATATTGTTTATAGTTGCTCGCTGACTATTCGTACAACTTTTTGCCTGATCGGGACAATAAAATTCTATTGCTGTTGGAATTACCATACAATATACGTTTACTTTCGGGCCAAACACTTGTTTATACTTATTTGCAGCTTCTGCATACGCAACACCACCATGTGATCCGCCACCATAAGCCATTAAAGCTCTTACATTTTCACCACTTCCAATTACTACTATACCACGATTTGCTATTTTGGCATTTTCGTTTGCGGCAACTGTATTCTTATATTCTCCAACTTCTCTTTCATCGTTTTCTTCTTCCATCATACTTTTAGAATCTTTCGAAGAAGTTGCTGCATGAAATTTCACTTGTTCTTCTCCAGGTGCAGTAATACCTAAGAGATTTTTTTGCTTCATACTAATCATCATAAAGAAATCTCTGTAAGGTTCACTATCACTAAACCAAGAGTTAATATTCTTTGTGAAATCGCCTGTTCGCAAACTTTCGAACGAATATTTAGGAAACTGCTTTAAATCGCGCTTTTCCAATATAGAGAATGTACTACGCGGTAGAAAGTCGAAAACGCAAACTAGAGCAGTAAAAATTATAGCGATAATAGAAATATAGATATTATCTTGTTTCATAAATTTATTATTTCTTTATTGGACGATTCAGCATATTCAGCAATGAATTAGATGTTCCTTGAGAATAAGCGTGTTGTATATTATTAACTATAAGTAAATCGGTGATATTATTTTCAGTAGCATAGTGCTTTATGTTTCCTTGAAAATATCTGAAATCGACAACATATATATCTTCAAACGAAAAGAATAAGAAAGCTGGCAATGCATTACCAAAACTATCTTTTATAATAAGCAATCGGCGTCCATTCTTTGTTGGTGTTGAAACGTGTGTTGCACGAGTATCACCCCCCATAAACGTACAATATGCATTACTACTTCCATCATTATATTTCCAAAAGAAATTACCATCAACAGCTGGTTTTGTCCCCACTACACGTCTATTCTGAAGAATATACTCTATATATGTTGTTGTTATCGGACAATTTTTGGGAGTATAAAAGATAAAATCTTCAGGAGAGCTTTTCATTAACGTTGCATCGCCAGAAAAATGTGCCATACTTCCAACGAAACGATGTATAGTTTGTTGTTCGTACGAAGATAAATTGCAAAATGGAACTTTAGCAACACTTGCAAACTGTTGTGCTGCATAATAAGCAGCTAAAGGCAACCAATGATGATCGGTGCGAGCATAAATAGCTTCGTCTTTATGTTGCTCCAATATATTCCAAAGATCTATTTTTTTTACCTTATTATCTATATGTGCATACATATTATTAAGTGTAGCACGTTGCGAATTTGTTTTCACTTCTGTATAATCTTCAGGCCAATAAAATGCACTCGATATAGGAATTATCATATTGTACACTTGAATTTTATCGCCCATAGCATTCTGATATGCATTTATAGCATCAGAATACCAAGTTCCACCTTCGGCTTTTCCTGTAAAAAATGACATTGCTCTTAATAGCGAATCGTTTTTTACCACAATAATACCATTACGTTTTTTAAACACCTGTTGGGCTTGCACAACAAAAGGCATAAAAAGAAAACTATAAATAAATAATAGTGTATACCGTTTCATATTACATTCGTTTAAAAGCGTGTATATATAAAAGCATTATTTGTTGCTCCTACAAGTAGTGCTACACTTAAGAAAAGTAAGCACAAAGATATTACGACTCGTGTTACAAGTGCTATATTTGCACGTAATGTTTCTGATTTTATTTTAGAGAAATGCTTATTCACAAAATCATAAACTGGCATAGAGAATATTATACCTGCTACCCACAACCAGAAATTATTAAATAATGCTGTTTGTGCAGCGAAGTCCATAATCTTTTCTGTTCGCCCAAAGAATACGTAAAAGAAATGTTGCATTTGTGTAAGATTGGTAAAATAAAATATTCCCCAACCAACAACTACAAGAATAAGACTATAAAAATGGAGAAATATTTTTGGTATTTTATTTATAACTTTTAGCAAAGTATATTTCTCAAGCGTTACAATTATACCAAAATAAACACCCCACAATATAAAATTCCAGCTTGCACCATGCCACATTCCTGTAAGAAACCATACAACTAATATATTAAGTACCTGATGTTTTCGGTTTCCTCCCATTGGAATATAAACATAATCTCTAAAGAAACTTCCTAACGATATATGCCATTTACGCCAAAAATCGGTAATAGAGGTACAACTATATGGATGTTTAAAATTTTCTGCAAAATGAAAACCTAAACAACGTCCAAGTCCAATTGCCATATCACTATAACCACTGAAATCGAAAAATATTTGGAAAGTAAATGCTGCAATACCTACCCAAGATCCTAAAGTGGTAAGTTGTGGTAATCCGCTCTGTAAAAACTGATTGGCTATTTCAGAAAACTGATTGGCTAATATTACTTTTTTACCTAATCCAATTAAAAATCTGTAAGAACCTTCAACAACATCTGTTCGGGTTATATGACGACTATTTATTTCTTTTGCTATAAGATCGTAACGTACAATTGGTCCTGCAATAAGTTGTGGAAACATTGAAATGTAGAGTAATAAATCTACAAAACGTTTCTGACTATCAGCCTGCTTGCGATAAACATCTATAAGATAAGAAATGCTTTGAAATGTATAAAAACTAATTCCGATAGGCAATGCTATATGTGGAATAGGAAGAGGAATTCCTATATAATTGAGCGATTCTGCAATAAAGCCTGCATATTTAAATGTGCCCAATATAAGAAGATTACAAATTAATCCAATAACAAGAGCGAGTTTTCTATGTCGTTCTTGTTTATCAATACCTATTCCTACAAGATAGTTTATAAAAACACTTATTATCATTAAGAAAACATAAGTAGGCTCTCCCCAAGCATAAAATATTAGCGAGAAAACTACTAATACTGCATTGCGAGCAGTTGTTTGGTTTATGCAATCATTCTTTCGCATCTTATCCCACAGGTTAGCAAACAAATAGCAAACCATAAACAATGGAATAAACACGAATAAGAAAAATAAATCCGAAAATACCATAAATTAGTTTGTATAAAAAAATATTTAGTACTATTTTATTGAATGAACTCTTTAATTTTTTTGCAATATAATCCCCTACTCTTTCCGCTCCTGACGGATTTGTATGCGTTCCATCTAACGTATAAGTTAGTTTATTTTTTTCTTGAAGCGGATTAATTAAATTTATTGTATCTAAACGTATTACGTTAATATTTAAATATTCTCCACAAGCCGAAATAACATCAGAAACTTTTGAAATTAAGTTTGTAGAAGCCTGTGTTGTAAACATTGGAGTAATAAGGATTATTCTACTTTTTGGGAAATTTTTCTGCAACAATTCACAATCTAGTTTCACAGTCCGTGCAAGAGATAATGCCTGTTGATGTTTCTTATTTTTTAGAGTAAAAACATCTTGTACACTCTCAGAAAAAAGTTGTGGACGTTTATTTTGAAACCAAGCATCGTTAGTTCCTGCCATAACAAATATATAATCGGGCTTAGAACATCTAAGTTCTTTTGTATCTTTTATTAAACGCAAAACCTGATTGAGGACAACATTATTGTCTGATAGCTTTTCTTCATACAATAAAATATCTCGCTTTGTATTTTTAGTATGCGACCATGTAGCCCCACTACGTGCATAATTCATACTATTTTTTATAGAGAACTCTTTACAAAACCAAAAACTCCAACTACGTGGGTTAGAATTATCTTTTCCACCAGTCCACAAATTTGAATCGCCAAGAAATACAACATTTTTATTTGCCAAACTATTTGTAGAGCTATTAGTTTGTTCACAATTGACACCGTGCAGATTTTGCACTATTATGAATAACCCAAAAGCTATTCCTATTCGAAATGATGTGTATATTTTATGAGACATAGAGTCGTTCTTTTTTAGAGCTCCATATATTTATTTTTTGCGGCTGCAAAAGTACAAATAAAAACCGATAAATAAACCACCTATATTAGCAAAATATACTAAATATCATTAAGCGAATGTTCCAAATCAATACATTATATTAATATTACACCAGATATTTGTCTTAGTCATTCTTATTTTCCTTATTGTTTTTATTCCATATATTTCCCTCCGCTTTATTATTTCACCATTGTTTAGAAATGTGCATTTTAAAGGATAAATAGGGACAAATATTTTTTTATTATATTTTTTTAAAATTTGTAATTACGTTTTCAAAAATACAATAATAAATCATCGAAGTTTTTTTATTATTATTCATTTTCTTTAATTCCATAACAAACTCAAAATTGCGAATAAGTTAATAAAAAAATGCTATTAATGGCTTTTTTTACAAATAAACAAGGCAAATCATTTTTTCTTATCTTTGCATTAGATATAATGAAATCTCAAAAAGACATACGATGTTAGTAAATTATTGTAAAGTAAATATTTTTCAAGACGAGAAACAAGTTCTTAAAAACGTAGACTTTCAGGTAGATGAAGGCGAGTTTATCTATATTATAGGGAAAGTTGGTTCAGGTAAAAGTTCCCTTCTGAAAACCATTTATTGTGAACTTGATATTTATGCAGACGATGCTGAGGCTGCAAACGTTCTAGGACAATCATTATTAACATTAAAACGTAAGAACATTCCTGCCCTTAGAAAGCAGATGGGAATTATTTTTCAAGACTTCCAATTACTGCATGATAGGAACGTTTCTAAAAATCTGGAATTTGTGTTAAAGGCAACAGGTTGGAAAGACAAACAGGCAATTTTTCAACGCATAAACGACGTGCTTGATGAGGTTGGAATGCTGGATAAAAAAGAAAAAATGCCAAGCGAACTATCTGGTGGCGAGCAACAACGTATTGCTATTGCACGAGCTTTATTAAATCGTCCAAAAATGATTATTGCCGATGAGCCAACAGGAAACCTTGATCCAGAAACTGCTACTAAAATTGTTGGCATATTAAAACGTGCTTCAGAAGATGGTACTGCAGTTATTATGTCAACACATAATATTCATCTTCTAAATCAATTTCCAGGAAAAGTTTTTAGATGTAAAGATGGTGAATTTAAACTGGTTACCGAAAATTCTAAAACAAAAGATTTAATAGAGAATAATGAACCATTAGAAGCAATGGTAGAACCTCTCGATTTTGTAGATGATAACGAAGAAACTTCAAATAACGAATAAGGTAACATATAGAATATTGTTATGAAAGTAATGAAATTTGGTGGCACCTCTGTTGGTTCTCCAGAAAGAATGAAAGAGGTTGTAAATCTAATTCTTAAAGATAAAAAAAGAGGTATTTGTTGTTCTTTCTGCAATGAGTGGTACAACAAACACGCTTATAGAAATAGCCGATTATTTATATAAAAAAAATCACGAAGGTGCAAACGAGATAATTAATAGGCTAGAACAAAAATATATATCATATATTGATGAACTTTACTCTACTAACGAATATAAAGAAAAGATATATAATTTCTTTCAAAAAGAATTTAATTATCTAAGGTCGTTTACAAACGATATTTTTACTTCTTTCGAAGAAAAGAGTATTGTTGCGCGCGGAGAAATTTTATCTACCAATATGGTAGTAAACTATCTGCTGGAGAATGGTATAAAGGCGAAATTAATTAATGCGCTCGACTTTATGCGTACTGATAAAAATTCGGAACCAGATGCAGTTTACATAAAGGAAAAATTATCTGCCATAATGGCTTCTAATAATGATTACCAAGTTTATATAACTCAAGGCTTTATTTGTAAAAACGCATACGGAGAAGTAGACAATTTACAACGTGGCGGATCAGATTATACTGCTTCATTAGTAGGAGCTGCAATTAATGCAGAAGAGATACAAATATGGACAGATATAGATGGAATGCATAATAACGACCCTCGTATTGTTGAAAATACAGAAGCTGTTCGCCAATTAAATTTTGAAGAAGCATCAGAACTTGCTTATTTTGGCGCAAAAATATTGCACCCAACTTGTGTTCAACCTGCAAAATATGCTGGTATACCTGTTAGATTAAAGAACACAATGGAACCAGAGGCAGATGGTACTATTATAAACAACATAATGGAACGTGGCAAAATTAAAGCTATTGCTGCAAAAGACAATATAGTTGTTATAAAAGTACGCTCAAGTAAAATGTTTGGTTCACCAGGATTTCTTCGTAAAGTATTCGAAGTTTTTGAAAGTTATCAGGTTTCTACTGACCTTATTGCAACAAGCGAAGTGGGAGTTTCTATAGCTATTGAAGACACAACTCATTTAGAAGAAATTACAGCCGAGCTAAAAGCTTGTGGTACAGTTACACTTGATACCAATATGTGTATTGTTTGTGTTGTAGGAGATTTAGCGTGGAATAATATTGGATTTGAGATAAAGGCTGCTGATGCATTAAAAGATATTCCTGTAAGAATGATTAGCTATGGAGGAAGTAATTACAATATATCTTTCTTAATAAAAGAGGAAGATAAAAAATATGCATTACAATCTATCTCTAATGCGTTATTTAACTAATAGATAATGTTTACAATAGACACATATACTATTATTTTCTCATCAGTGCTAATTTTGTTGGCATTGTTATCTTCTATTGTTAGCCCCTTTTTTAGGAAGCCGAAACTTTCTAATACATACAATAAAGGAGATGTTGCTGACAATAACGATATAATAGAAGACAATACAACTTCTATAAACTCAACAGAGAACGAAAAAGAAAATATAGTGGAACCACCAATTTCTATAATTCTTACCCCTAACGACGATGCATTAGCACTCTCTAAGAATTTAAATAAATATCTTAATCAGGAGTATAAAGAATACGAAATAATTGTTGTTGCACCAAAAGGAGATGTTGAAACAGAGGATATTTTAAAAACCTACGCCAATAATCCACGACTTTATGTTACATTTATACCTTCTACTTCTAAATATATGAGTAGAAAGAAATTAGCTATTACACTTGGAGCAAAGGCTGCAAAATACAAATGGCTTCTTATTTGTGATATTTTTTGTGCACCACAATCAGAATATTGGCTTTCAACTTTAGCTAGGAACTGTAAGGAAAATGTGAATATAGTAGCAGGATTTACAAATTACGATGACGATGCACCAGACTTTTGGAGATTTGAACATTTCTATATGTCATGTTATCTTATGCGCGAAGCACAAAAAGGAATTGCATACGCTTGGAATTCAAATGCCTTACTATTTAAAAAAGATGAATTTCTTGCAGAAGAAGGTTTTAGAGGAAATTTAAAATTTGTTCGAGGAGAATTTGACTTTATCGTTAATAAATATGCAAAGAAGGGTTCTACAGTTATAGAAAATTCAGAAGACGGAACACTTATAGAAGAAACTCCCACTTACAAGCATTGGACGAACAAACATCTTTACTATTTAGAAGATAGAAAACACTTAAAAAGAAGTGCAAAACATCGCATACCTTTCTATATAGACCAACTAGCAGTTTATATTAATTATCTTTTTATAATCGTAGCTTTGCTTTATTCTATCTATACATCAAATTGGATTATTTGTATTGCAGCTGTTTTCTCACTAATTGCAACTATCGCATTGCGAATATTCATAGGAAATAAAGCATTAGCATTATTTAATATTGATATTCCCTCGTGGAAAAATTATTCCATACGAGTTACGTATAATATGGCAAAATCTTAATTACCGAATAAAATATTGGCGAGCCAATAAATACGATTTCATTTCTCATAAACTATAATGAAAGTACTGCATCTTACATACAGAATAAAGAAAGGAGAACTTCTTTCTGACTATTTAATAAAACTGATAGAAAATGAAAAGGCTCTGTCAGTAAAAGTGGAAATAGCTACAACTAAAAAAGAGTTTAGTAAGATGCTTTTAACTTTCAATCCGGATATAGTTCATATTCATACGTGTTGGAATTGGCATACTTCCGTTTGTGTTCATAAAGCATTACAGTCTGGTTGTGCATTACTTTTTTCGCCTTATGGAGAATTATCGCCTTTAACAATGAAGTTAGAAGAACCAATACGTAAAAAAATTCGCTCAACAGCTTATCAACGCAGAATTATACAGAGATCTGATGCAGTTTTAGCCTTATCACAACAAGAAGAAAACGATATTATCCAACTTGGGTGGAATAAACGTACAGATATTGTACCATCATGCCTATTAAATAGTTCTGTTTCGGCAGATGTAATGGCAGCAAACATAATACAACTCTATGCAAAAATTATAGATACAAGGTATAGACGGTATATGGATAAAACAGAATGGCAATGCTTATGTGCCTTATTGCACTCAGGACTACAGCAAGATCCATCAAATAAAATTATACCGAGCGATTGTATTTTAACATTGCGCAAACTTACTCCACAACAATGGCGGCGCATTTTTATTTGTGCAAACGACGAATTTGTGCGAACTTATGTTGATTTTGGTATAGAACGTTTACAACTTGTTGTTCCTAACATAAATACAGCAAAGATATTACGGTATGATCCCTATATGCCGAAATCAGAAAATAGTTTGGATAATATAAAAATAGAGACAAATAATATTTTTACTAAGAGTCGTTATGAAAATGTTTTGAATGAAGAAGAAGATACTATAAAACAAATTGTTACAATGGTTGTTAATGCAAAAGAGCTATTGAAACAAAAAAAGTTTAGTTTGCTTCATCTTTCACAATTATATTGTATTATACGATTCAAAGATTATGACGAAGATCATCTTATGATTGTCTTACGCCGTATGCATTTATTAAAAATTCGCTCGTCGTATTATCTATATACTCGCAAATTATTTATATTTGGAAGAAGGATATATTCCTTTTGCACCATTAAACGATAAGAAAGTACACTCTATAATAAAAAGCATAATTAATAAAAATAAGTACTAATCAACTAATTATTAACAAAAAATTAGCTATGACAAATAAGACCTATGATTTAAAAAAAGATGAACGCTATCTGCAATTATTATCCCAATCATTTCCTACAATTGCAGATGCAAGTACAGAAATAATAAACTTGCAAGCTATTTTGAACTTGCCAAAAGGAACAGAACATTTTTTGGCTGATATTCACGGGGAACATGAAGCTTTTCAACATGTTCTTAAGAATGCATCGGGGAATATAAAAAGAAAAGTAAACGATCTGTTCGGCGATACATTACGAGAATCTGAAAAACGTGAGCTTTGTACACTAATTTATTATCCAGAACAGAAAATCGAACTTGTAAAACAAACCGAAACAGATATAGAAGATTGGTATCATATTGCAATTCATCGACTTGTTAGAATATGTAGAGATGTATCAAGTAAATATACAAGATCTAAAGTTAGAAAATCTCTACCTGTAGAATTTTCATATATCATTCAAGAACTTTTACACGAAAGTTCTGCTGATAAAGATAAATCCGACTATGTAAGTGCTATTATTTCCACAATAATATCAACTGGTAGAGCTGATGACTTCATAACAACTATTTGCAATGTTATTCAACGTCTCGCAATTGATAGCTTACATATACTAGGTGATATTTATGATCGCGGACCTGGTGCGCATGTTGTGATGGATATTTTAAAGAATTATCATACTTGGGATATAACTTGGGGAAATCACGATATATTATGGGCAGGTGCTTGTGCTGGAAATGATGCATGTATTTGTAATGTGATAAGAATTGCATTACGATATGACAATATGGATACTATTGAGGACGGCTATGGTATAAATCTCATGCAATTAGCTACTTTCGCAATGGATGTTTATGGTAATGATCCATGCGTCGAATTTATGCCAAAAGTAAAACAATCAGATTCTATCGATGAAAAAAATATTTTGCTTATTGCACGTATGCATAAAGCAATTAGTGTAATTCAGTTTAAAATTGAGGCACAACTAATAAAGAAGTACCCACATTGGAAAATGAATCATCGATTACTATACGAAATGATTGATTACAAGAATGGTACAATTAATCTGAGTGGAAAAGAATATAAACTTACTTCATGTAACTTTCCAACAATAGATCCCAAACATCCAGATGTGCTAACACAAGAAGAACAAGCATTAATGGAACGACTTCACCATTCATTCACTGTAAGTGAAAAATTACGCGAACATATTCTTCTTCAATTACGCCATGGTTGTATGTATAAGGTAGTAAATAATAACTTACTTTACCATGCTTCTATTCCATTAAATGAAGATGGAACTCTTCGTGAAGTTGAGATTGAGCCAAAGAATTTTGCAAAAGGTAAAGACTTGTTGCATAAATTGGGAATGATAATAAGACGTGCCTTCCAACCACAAACAGAAAATAATAAAGAACGTGAATATGCTATAGATTATTTCCTTTATTTATGGTGTGGTCCTGATAGTCCATTATTTGATAAAGCTGCAATGACTACTTTTGAACGTTATTTTCTTAAAGAGAAAGAAACACATCATGAAGAAAAAGGATTTTATTTCAAATTCCGTGAACGAGAAGATATTGCTGACTTAATTATGGAAGAATTTGATGTAAATAGCACTACTGGACATATTATAAATGGACATGTGCCAGTACATGTAAATAAAGGTGAAAAGCCAATTAAAGCTAATGGGAAATTAATGGTTATTGATGGAGGTTTTTCTGAAGCTTATCATAAAGAAACTGGTATTGCTGGCTATACTCTTATTTATCATTCACGTGGTTTTGAACTTGTTCAGCACGAACCTTTCGCATCTGAAGAAGAAGCTATAAAGAGAGGTACCGATATTGTTGGTACAACTCAAATTGTTGAATTAAATCAACGGCGGTTAAAAGTTGCCGATACAGATAAAGGAACAGAACTTAAATTGCAAATAGAAGCGTTAGAAGAGTTGCTTTACGCTTATCTTCATGGATTTTTAGCTGAGAGTGAGAAAAAAAATCCTCCCAAAATTTAAAATGATTATTCACAAAATGAATATTATATTGAAAAATAAGATTACTAAATTTGCCAATCTATCAATAATCATTATTGGTTAAACAAAAAGCAAGCTAGATAATCATAGAAACTAATAGGAGTGTGTTAATTTAACACACTCCATTATATAAAAAACAAAGTTAATCCTTCAATATAGTCGTAACATATAATTCTAATTGATATTAATTTCTACAGAGCAATATTGCTTTTGCACAATATTTACAAAGATTCAATATCAATTAAAATCCTTTTTCATAAAAACGCATAAAGTTATTGCGATATTATAGGCTATGATTTGACCAGAGGTTGAAACTTTAACCTTCTACGCGAGGTATTAATCCGTGAATATAACTACATAGAATATTGATTCCTTTCGTATTCTCTCCACCTTGAGGAATAATAATATCTGCGTAACGTTTAGTTGGTTCAATAAACTGTTCGTGCATAGGTTTTAACACCTCTCTATATCTGTCTAATACCATTGTTACATTGCGTCCTCTTTCTAAAATATCGCGTTCAATATTACGTATAAGACGTTCATCGGAATCGCAGTCTACAAATACCTTCAAATCCATTATATCCCGTAATTTCTTATTTAAAAGAGACATAATTCCTTCAATAATAATAACAGGTTTCGGCTCTACATAAATAGTTTCAGGTAATCGATTACAAGCTAAATAACTATAAGTAGGTTGTTCTATTGCAAGTCCATTACGCAAGTCATTAACTTGTTTGATAAGTAACTTCCAATCGAAAGCATCTGGGTGATCAAAATTTATAGCTCTACGTTCTTTTTCAGTAAGTTCAGTAGTATCATTATAATAAGAATCTAATGGAACTACTGCTACATAATGTGGAGGTAAAGTTTCAACAACCTTTCTTACAACTGTAGTTTTCCCTGAGCCGGTGCCACCTGCAATTCCAATTATTGTAATTTTATCTAGCATATTTAGAGTATATGTGTTTCTTTGAACATTTGTTTATAATAAGTTGCTTTTTCTTCAACACGCATAGGGTAAGCACGACTACTACTTGGCTCACGATATAATTTTAATGTTCTACCTTCAAAAGAAAATGTTCGATATTCTCCCATTTTCATTTTACGCGCATCTATATTGTAATGCTCGGTAAAAACTTTTGTGGCGAGTTGTCCAGCAGCTAAAATTGATTTACATTCTGGTAATGAACGTAACATTTTATCAAGATCTGCAGGCTCTACTATTTCTAAATCTTTATCAGATGCTGTTCCAGTTGTTCTGCGAATACGTAAAGCCGTATCAAATATAGCAACACCTTTTTCTTTTAAAAATTGCTTTAATTCTTGTAGCTTATATGTTTTATTCGCTTCATCAATAAAATGCATTTTATCCTCAAAGAAAGCTAACCCAAATATTCGCCACATATCGTTAGTATAATTAGGATAATACCATTCCATTGCCCAACGTTTAGGTGCGGGAGGGAATGTTCCAAGCATCAATAACTTTGCATTTGATGGTAACCATGGCTCAAATGGATGCGTTTCTATTTCCATTTTATTTTTGCTCTTTAATTAAATATAGCACAACTGGGAGATGATCTGAATAACCATTAAGCCAAACTCCTCCATCTGTTGTTCGTTTTATATTGCCTTTGTGTTTTCCTGTTTCTTGAAATAAATAATCGCGACGGAATATTTGATTTTTCCAAAATTTTAAGGTTGAATAATCTTTCTGGTATTCTTTATTCAAAATGTTTGGCGTTAAGACTATCTGATCGAATAAGTTCCATCTACCTTGATATTTTAAAGTTCCTGTATTCTCTTTTACTAAAACATTATACCACGGATTATAAAGATCGTTTACACCAACTTCGCTAATATTCGGTTTTGCAGATAAACATTCCACCATACTTTTATCAGTTGGATCATCGTTCATATCACCCATAATTAGTATTTTTACATTGGGGTCATCGCATAAAAGTGAATCTTTTAATGCCTTTACTTCTTTTCCTGCTAATTCGCGAAAATATGAACCTGCTCCACGACTTGGCCAATGGCACACAACAACAGTTACATGTTCTTCTGCTAAAGTACCACTAACTGTAAGAAAACCTCGTGTAGGACGCTTATCTTTCGTTGTATTTTCGTATACATAAGGCACTAATTTTACATTACGTATTGTAAAAAGTTTAGGATTATAAAGTAAAGCACAATCTATTCCACGCTGATCAGGTCCCTCAATATGAATATATTTGTAATTACGAGCTGCAAGAGATGGCTGCGCTGTTAAATCTTTTAAAACGTGTTCATTCTCTACTTCGGCTAAACCAATAATAGCACAGCCAATATTAGGAAGAACATCTGTACCCATTTCTGAAAGCACTTTAGACATATTGTGCAATTTGCTTTCATATTTCATTTTATTCCATTTATAAGAACCATCTGGAGTAAAATCCATATCTTTCTTACCTTCATCATGTGTATAGTCAAAAAGATTTTCTTGGTTATAAAAACCTATTCCATACACTGAATATTTTTTTTGTGCAGTAACAGAGACACAAAATATCACCATTAATATAAAAGAAAACAGGTATCTTCTCATTGTTAAAATTATATTCTTTTTATCCAGTAAAACATCTAATTTAAGCGAACATTGCCCATAAAGCATATATTCGGCTTGCAAATATCGTGAATTTATCTGATATTAAAGCATATTTCACAAAAAAATATTGTATTCAATAAAAACTTTTTCTCGCTATTTTGAGAAAAATATATTTAATAGGTGGTCTTATCATTTTCACCTATTTCCTATACTGTATCTATCGCTCCTTATAGAAGTATAAAAATCAACTATCCATATTATTGCGCTTAAACAGTTAGAATTTATCGTAGTATATAGAAAAAAGTTGAAATTGCAAGTTCCAAAACGAAGTGCAATAAAAGAGTGTCCCTCTCCGAGAGATACAGACGTTCTCGACGCGTAGCGAGAGGTTGTCTGCATCTCTCGGAGAGGAAAAAGAAACAACCAGCAATACAAATAAAAAAAGGAGACCGAAGTCTCCCAAAGATTAACTAACTTTGTATTGCAAATGTATCATCAATTAATCTCGGAGCAAAGGTCGCAAATTTTTGCCTTACTCCAAAAGAAAACAGCGAGAAAAGAAATTGCCAACATCGTCGGTATTAGTCAGTCAACACTCTCACGTGAAATCAAACGCAACAGCACGCCTTCTGGAAAGTATATCTGGACGAAGGCGCATGATATGGCTATGCAGCGCAGGAAGAACACGGTAACTAACGCCAAACTCTCCGACGAATTAGTTTGGAGAATTAAAGAATATATTACCAACGACCAGTGGTCTCCAAGACAAATATCAGGGTATCTGCGTATGAATGAGGGCATAGAGGTGTCACACCAGTCCATCTATAACATCATCCACAATGACACAACAGGGAAACTTGCAGAGCACACAAGGCATAAGATGAAATACAGGCATCGTCCCAAAGGCGGACATCTTCCAATAAAGGACAGAGTGAGTATCCATGAAAGAAGTAAGGAAGTTGACGGGAAGAGATTTGGAGATTTGAGATGGACTTGATCGTCGACCCTGCCCAGCACGCCATACTCACAATAGTGGAGAAATCCACCAATATGTTGCTTATGCAGAAACTGCCATTTGGAAAACTGTCAAAGCCTCTGGCAAAGGTGGTTAGGAAACTACTGCTGCCATACAAGAACAGCCTGAAGACAATTACAACAGATAACGGACCTGAATTTGCGGCACATAAGGACATCACCAAATACTTAGGTGTGCCAGTGTACTTCGCTGACCCATATTGTTCATGACAAAAGGGAGCTGTTGAGAATACAAACAAATTAATCAGGCAGTATATACCTAAAAAGGATTCGTTTGATAACTATACGGACAAGAGAATTATGTCAATACAAAAGAAATTGAACGAAAGACCAAGAGAAAAATTAAACTTTTCTACTCCTAAGTGTGAGTTCTTTAAACACCTTTTGTAATTTTGCACTTGATGGTTGACTCTGCGAGAGTAACTACTATTAAGATTGCTTATTTGAGATAGATGAATATCAAGATAATAAAAGTAACATAAAAACAAACCTATTAGCTCAATAATATTAGAAAGTAAAACCCTTTAAAGCATGTTTTGCTAACTCGTGATAATGAGAGCCTAAGTCGCAAAAACGCATTACACATCTATAAGCAGCCTGCTTTACTGCAAGATTGTTTCCATTGAGTGCAACCTCTGCTTGATCAAGAAACTCATTTATCCCTCTTTCGTTAGGCTCTTTCCCATCAGCAAACAGACAAGCTAATGTCTGGAAACCACATATTTGATACAAACTTTTATCTGAAGCAAGGCATTGGTATGCCAAAGATGGGGCAAAATCAATATTTCGAAGCAGATTGAATGACAGAAGTTCTGCAATCTCTTGTGTCGGTATTTGTTCTAACCAGAGATATACTATATCAGCATTTATTTTTTCCGCAGGCATTATGTAAGTTGCAAGTATCTTACATTCTCTGCTATTTTCCTTCCAAAGAGCAATGGCCAAATCGTAATCCTTTCCATATTCCTTTGCTATTTTTCGGAGATTAATCAAATCTATTCCCCAATTCACCTTGTATTCTGCCCCTTTTTCACGCATAGATTGAGCAGTAATACCATTCATAAACAAATGAAACGATTGTTTTATCTGTTTTAGCTTATTGTGTGTTTCTCCTGTTGCCATAAACTATAATCTTTTGAGTATCTCATCATCTGATGAGTATAAGTCTCAGTATAATCTAATTTAACATCAACTATTTGATTGTTATGCCCGTATTCTAACTTCATAACTGGGTTTATAAAACCTTTATAAGGTGCTATGTTCAATTGCTCATAACGACTCAAGACTTCATTATGTAGTGTCTTATTAACTTTTACAGCATAAGTCTCCACTAGTTCTTTTGCCCTATTAAAATCGCCCATACTTTTTACTCGCTGAATTTCTGCAAGCTGTTGAGCAAATATCTGACGCAAAGCTGCATAATCATTGATACGTACAAATGTCTTAAGCGCTTTCGCCTTACCATCAGGCAACTGTACTAACTCTATAACCTTATCCGATTTTCCTATCTCATACGCCCACCAAGCAATTAATGCACGATTTTGCATGTGCGCTTCTTCTATTTGTTTATTAGGCTTAATACGAGCTAGTTGGGTAATTAATCCATTCATTATATATGAATAATATTGAGCTTTAAAGGCCTCTTCAGATTTTAATAGTCCTAACTCTAACAATTTTTTGTCAGCCATATAATAGAGTCCAAACAAATCTGCTCGTGCTTCTTCAATAGTATTTCCATAATTTTTTAGTAAATCTGGATCTACTCCTGAAAGAAGTTTTCCACTTCCATGCCCCAAACATTCGTGTAAATCTGTGTGTAATTCATCTGTTAAACTACCAAAATTTTCTATCAGTTCTCGTGTTTGAGCATCAATAACAAATTCATCTATGAGTCCATTTCCCTTTGCTGCCATATTATAAGCACATGTGAGATTGGAGATGGTTACACTCTTCGAACCATATTCTGCTCGTATCCAATCGGCATTAGGGAGATTTATACCTATTGCTGATGCTGGATATTCATCTCCCCCAAGCATCGCTGCACATACAACATTGGCAGTAATGCCTTTTACTACTTTCTTTCTGAAACGCTTATCAACAGGTGAGTGATCTTCAAACCATTGTGCGTTAGACGAAATAGTTTTTGTACGCCTTGTTGCCTCTAAATCTTTATAGTGCACTATACCCTCCCAAGATCCTTTCAAACCTAAAGCATCTCCATATACTTCAATAAATCCATTGATAAAATCTATTTGTCCCTCACATTCTGTAACCCATTTTATAGAATATTTATCAAAGTCCGCAAGTTCACCAGAGGTATAATAATCAATTAATAAATGAATTATATCCTTTTGATTATCATTTTCACAATAGTTTTCTGCTTTATTCAACCAAAAGACAATTTGCTTAATAGTTTTACCATAACGTCCATCTAATTTCCAAACTATCTCCTCTAGCTTATTTTCACGTTTAACTAAAGTGGAATTTAACCCGAACGATAATTGTTTATTCTTAGCGGTTCTTTTTTTCTCTATATAAAATTGTTCAACCTCCTTTTGGCTTACATTTTCGTAAAAGTTATTCGACGATGTTCGTATAACGTCAGTTCCTTCTGCCCTATTCACTCGTTTGTGCATACATTTAGGATTAAAGATTATTTCGCTCAATATATTCTTATAATCACTAAAAGCTTTTTCAGAACTAATTCCTAATTTATCTTTACCTATCTTATTCAACGCTTCTATAAAATAACTATGCGAAAAGGTAGGTATAAACTTCTCCATCCCATAATGATGATGAATACCATTAGAGAACCAAACTTTTTTCAAATACAACTCTAAGCCTTTAAAGTCATCGCTATCTTCTTTATATCTTTCAACGAAAATATATTCTAAAGCTTCTCTTATCTGTAAGTTGTATTTACCAAATTGATGAAAAGTTATATCACGTCCCCACAATGTTGCTTTTGCTAAACAGTAAATATAAAGTTTTTGTTTTAGTGTAAGGTCATTAAATCCATCTAAACGATAACGCAACATTTGTATATCGCCAAATCGTTCCGAAGAATAACTAAAAGAATCTTCTTCCATTCTTTTATCGCATTTCAACATCAACAACTTCTTTGTTCTTAGGACGCAATGCTTTTAGCTTATATTCACGTGGAGTCATTCCATTTATTCGATAAAAAGATGCGTAGAACGATTGACGATTTGCAAAACCAACCATAGTACTTATATCTTCCATGTTCAGATCTTTATACTTCTTTGATGCAAGAATTGCCATCGCCTCTTCTATTCTAAATTTATTTACGAATGATGTATAGTTCATATTAAACTTTACATTCACAACTGCAGAGATATATCTTGTGTTAGTTTCTAAATCTTCCGCAAGTTGTTTTGCGGAATAGTTCTTATCCCGATACCTCTGTTGAAAGAGTATTATATTCAGAATCTGATCTTTTAACTCTTCCATTAATTTTGGACTTACTAGACCACGATATGTCGCAGCCTTCTCCTTCTTTCCTGTAATATTATACTTTCCCATAATAGCTAATTTAGATAAGTTACTGTTAAGCTGTTTCTTTTGCAAATTTAAATATTTTTTTTTGCAAAGTCAATTTTTACTCAGCTTTTTTTCTATGACGTATAGAATTATATATATTTTTTTAGAATATAGCAATATTTAGCTTTATTTATTATTAACTTCCTGAATATGATGTTAAATAAACCTTTTATAATCTAGTTTTTTAATTGGAGTGGAAATCTAATATCAATATGAATCGAGATATAAATATCTTTAAACACTGTCGATAATTCGAAGAGGTTATGAGGATTTATATCTCGATTTCACATTCTATTCATCTAAAGGTCCCACCTTATGATCTATGATTTTGTCTAATTTAAACTTTTTGTTTGCTCAGCAACTTCGTTTTGAATACGTTGAACAAAGTCTTCTTTTGTCATTGTAGCCTGTTCTCCTCCACCTTGTTGGCGCATAGAAACCAGACCACCTTCCATTTCTTTTTCGCCAACAATTACCATATATGGGATACGCTTCAATTCATTATCACGTATCTTTCTTCCTATCTTTTCATTACGATCATCAACTAAAGCACGCACATCATGCAATTCAAAGTATTGCTTTACATCTTGTGCATAGTCATTATATTTCTCTGAGATAGGCAGAATAGCTACTTGATCTGGGGTTAGCCATAATGGGAAATGTCCTGCAGTATGTTCTATTAAGACTGCTGTAAACCGTTCTAATGAACCAAATGGAGCACGGTGAATCATTACAGGAGTTTCTTCGTATTATTTTCTGCTGTATATTCCAATTTAAATCTATTAGGCAGGTTATAATCTACTTGAATTGTACCTAATTGCCATCTACGTCCAATAGCATCTTTAACCATAAAGTCGAGTTTAGGGCCATAAAAAGCAGCTTCACCTATTTCTACTCGTGCATTTAGTCCTTTTTCTTCACAAGCTTCTTTTATAGCTCGTTCACTTTCTTCCCACACTTTATCCGAACCAATATACTTTTCTTTATCGGCAGGATCACGGAGTGAGATTTGTGCTTCATAATCATTGAATCCAAATGTAGCGAATACTTTTAAGATAATATCAATAACATCTTCAAACTCTTTCCGCAATTGTTCTGGACGAACAAATATATGAGCATCATCTTGGGTAAACGTACGAACGCGAGTTAAACCGTGCAATTCTCCACTTTTTTCATAACGGAATACAGTTCCAAACTCTGCAATACGTAATGGTAAATCTTTATAAGAACGTGGCTTATATGCAAAAACTTCACAGTGATGTGGACAGTTCATTGGTTTAAGCATATACTCTTCATCTTCCTCTGGAGTTTGTATAGGTTGGAATGAATCCTTGCCATAATGAGCATAATGTCCAGATGTTACATAAAGATTTCCCACCAATTCCAGGCGTGATGACCTCTTGATAATGATATGGACGTTGTAATTTTCTAAGAACTTCTTGTAAACGAAGACGAAGCTGCGTACCTTTTGGTAGCCAAATAGGAAGTCCTTTACCAACTCGCTCAGAAAATGTAAAGAGTTCCATCTCCTTACCTATCTTACGATGATCGCGCTTCTTCGCTTCTTCCAACATTGCAAGATACTCATCAAGCATCTTCTTTTTGGGGAAGGTTATACCATAAATACGTGTCAATTGATCGCTTTTTGCATCTCCACGCCAGAATGCACCTGCTACACTTGTTAGTTTGACAGCTTTTATTGCACCTGTAGACATAAGATGAGGACCACGGCAAAGATCTGTGAAGTTTCCTTGCGAATAAGTTGATATTGTACCATCTTCAAGGTCCTCAACAATGTGTTCTACTTTATATTCTTGTCCATCAGCTGTAAATTCTTTAATAGCGTCTTCTTTAGAAACATCACGACGAACAATCTTTAAATCTTTTTTTGCTAATTCAAGCATTTTCTGTTCAATCTTAGGAAAATCTGTCTCAGAAATAACTTGTCCATTAGCAGGTTGTACATCATAGAAGAAACCATTCTCAATAGCAGGACCAAATCCGAACTGAATACCTGGATAAAGTTCTTTCAAAGCTTCTGCCAATAAGTGTGCTGAAGAGTGCCAGAAAGTATGCTTTCCTTCCTCGTCTTCAAACTTGTACAAAGCTATTGTTGCATCCTCATTAATAGGACGATTTAACTCAGTTGTTACACCATTAATCCCGCAAGATACAACGTTGCGAGCGAGAGCTGGCGAAATGCTCTCTGCAATTTGAAGTCCAGTTACCCCTTGTTCATATTCACGAACAGAACCATCTGGAAAAGTGATTTTAACCATAATACAAATTAGTTTTATAAATCAATATGTGGCAAAGGTACGACTTTCTAATGAAAAATGCACTAATATTCTTAAAGTTTATCTTTTTTTATACCACTCCTATATGATAAAGGTAGATGTTTATCAATTTAATAGAATAGCTCAGATGTGTATAAAAGTTTATTAGATGGAGTTGCTTTTATTTTAGATATCTATCAGTTGCATTTTAGATATCTGCCACGCACGTCTCAGATATCTGTCAATTATAAATTAGATATCATAACAAACTACAATCTTTACGTATTTGATTTTTCCTAATTTTACTAGACATTTTTTCCTATTAACTACCTCTGCAGATACTTTCTATTACGCCGGCTGTATAGTTGTACAGAGATTTAAAATCTATACTGAAATAATGGGTCAGTCCAAAATATCTACTGTCCTTGAGAAAGTAGGGGTGGTATACAAAAAGAAGAGGGTATGCCAAAATGGACACATCCTCTTCTTTATGGAAATATTCGTACACCCTTAGGGATTCGAACCCTAGACCCACTGATTAAGAGTCAGTTGCTCTACCAACTGAGCTAAGGGTGCATTGAAACGAAATAGCATTAAAAGTACACCCTTAGGGATTCGAACCCTAGACCCACTGATTAAGAGTCAGTTGCTCTACCAACTGAGCTAAGGGTGCATACTTTAATTTTGCGAGTGCAAAGGTAAGTATTTTCTATTAATAGACCAAACAAAACTATATTTTTTTGTAGATAAATTCATTTACAACGTTCTCATTACAATATATATAGAAAAAAGGAGCAAGACTTTTCTTTAATCTTGCTCCAGTGTTATTTATTTCAGATATGTATGTTTATCGTAAATTCCGCCCATGACAGTTCTTAAATTTCTTACCACTACCACAAGGACAAGGATCGTTTGGGCGAGGCATTTTTTCTGCTGTATAAGGAACACGGTGTTGCTGTTGTACAGTTTCACGTGTATCCTGATTAGCTGCAGCTTGTTGATTTTGATCTATTAAATCGTCTTTTTTCTCGTCGTAACGTTGAGTTCTTTGTTCTGGAGCAGCCTCTTGAACTTCATCGGATGGTTGCATTTCTGGAATTTGCCCACGCATCAAGACACTTGCTGTACGATTATTCATATCATTAATCATATTATCCCACAACTTGACACTCTCAAGCTTAAATATTAATAATGGGTCTTTCTGCTCGTATGAAGCATTCTGCACAGAGTGACGTAATTCGTCAAGTTGGCGCAAGTTCTCCTTCCAATCATCATCAATGAGGTGTAAGAGAATTACTTTCTCAAATTGTCGAACTACAGATTTAGCTTCTGTCTCGTAAGCCTCTTTCAAATCGCAAGGTATATTATAGACACGTTTACCATCTGTTATAGGCACCATAATACGCTCATACATTGCGCCTTGTTTCTCATAAACATCTTTAATAATAGGCCATGCTACTGTTTGAATACGTTCAGTTTTACGTTCAAAGTTTGCAATAGCATCTTGGAAAGCACGTTCTTCCAAGTCTTCTTTGCTCATATTTCCGAATTCACTTTCGGTAAATGGGCATTCTATTGCTAATATTTAAGGAATTCTTCTTTGCAACCTTCATAGTCATTATTCTCTATAATGTTTACACAGCGATCCCAAATAATATTTGAGATATCCATACCTATACGTTCACCCATCAGTGCATGACGGCGTTTCTCATAAATAACGGTACGTTGCTTATTCATAACATCATCGTATTCCAACAAGCGCTTACGAATACCAAAGTTATTTTCTTCAACTTTCTTTTGTGCGCGCTCTATACTGCTGGATATCATTGAACTTTCGATACGTTCTCCTTCATCGAATCCCAGCCTATCCATTACCTTTGCAATACGTTCTGAACCAAAAAGACGCATCAGTTTGTCTTCCAATGAAACATAGAATACAGATGAACCTGGATCCCCCTGACGTCCTGCACGACCACGCAACTGTCTATCTACACGACGACTTTCATGACGTTCTGTACCAATAATGGCTAACCCGCCAGCATCTTTTACCTCTTGGGTAAGCTTTATGTCGGTACCACGACCAGCCATATTCGTTGCAATTGTAACAGCTCCAAGCCCATTAGTAGAACGTCCTGCTTCTGCTACAATTTGCGCTTCTTTTAAATGTTGTTTAGCATTTAATACTTGATGTGGAATTTTACGCATATTAAGCATTTTGCTAAGCAATTCACTAATCTCAACAGAGGTAGTACCAACCAAACATGGACGTCCATTATTACGCATTTCTTCTATTTCATCGATTACGGCAGCATATTTTTCTCGAGCCGTTTTGTAGACGCGGTCTTCCATATCGTTACGTTGAATAGGACGGTTAGTAGGAATTTCTACAACATCAAGTTTATAAATATCCCAGAACTCGCCTGCTTCAGTAGACGCTGTACCAGTCATACCAGCCAATTTATGATACATACGGAAATAATTCTGTAAAGTAATAGTGGCAAAGGTTTGTGTGGCGGCTTCAACTTTCACATGTTCTTTAGCCTCCACAGCTTGGTGTAAACCGTCACTCCAACGACGACCTTCCATAATACGACCTGTTTGTTCATCAACAATCTTTACTTCACCGTCAAGAACAACATATTCATCGTCTTTATTAAACATCGTGTATGCTTTAAGCAACTGCTGTAATGTATGTACACGTTCGCTCTGGACTCCATAGTTACTCATCAGATTATCTTTTTATCAAGATAAGTCTGTTCATCTATAGCTTTCTCTTCTTTTTCCTTTTCTAGTTGTGAAAGTTGTGTAGTGATATCAGGGAGAACAAACAATTTATCGTCATTTACCTCTTTAGCTAGCCAAGCTGCGCCCTTATCTGTGAGATCGCAAGAATTCATTTTCTCGTCTGTAACAAAATAAAGAGGCTCTACAGCTTTAGGCATTTCTCGATTATTGTTTGCCATATAGAATTCTTCTGTCTTCAGCATACCTGACTTAATACCATCTTCGGATAGAAATTTAATAAGTGCTTTATTTTTGGGTAGTGCTTTGTATGAACGATAAAGAGCAAGAAATCCTTCTTCAACCATTGCCTGACGTTCTTTCTCATCTTTAGTATTAGCTGCACGTGATATTTTAGAACGAGCATCTGCAAGTAGTTCAGTAGCTTGCTTACGCTGTACTTCAAAGAGTTTTTGAACCAACGGCTGGTATTCTTCAAACATCTGGTCATCGCCTTTTGGTACTGGACCACTAATAATAAGAGGTGTACGAGCATCATCTATTAAAACTGAGTCAACCTCATCGACAATAGCATAGTTATGCTTACGTTGCACGAGATCGGCAGGCGATACTGCCATATTGTCACGAAGATAATCAAAACCGAACTCGTTGTTCGTTCCAAAAGTTATATCGGCTTGGTAAGCACGGCGCCGTTCTGGTGAATTTGGCTGATGCTTATCAATACAATCGACAGACAAGCCATTGAACTCATACAATGGTCCCATCCATTCTGAGTCACGTTTAGCAAGATAATCGTTTACAGTTACGACATGTACTCCATTACCAGTCAATGCATTAAGGAATACTGGGAGTGTAGCTACAAGGGTTTTACCTTCACCTGTTGCCATTTCAGCTATCTTACCTTGATGAAGAACTGTACCACCGAAAAGCTGAACATCGTAGTGAACCATTTCCCATTTGAGGTCGTTTCCACCTGCGGTCCAATGATTGTGGTAAATAGCTTTATCGCCATCAATAGTAATGAAATCTTTTCGAGGATCGGCAGCAAGTTCACGATCGAAGTCATTTGCTGTAACAATAGTTTCTTCGTTTTCTGTAAAACGACGTGCTGTATCTTTTACAATAGAAAAGGCAATAGGCATAACCTCGTCTAAGGCTCTTTCATAATTATCCAATGCTTCCTTTTCGAGTTTGTCTATCTTATTGAAAATACTTTCACGTTCATCTATCGGGGTTTCTTCGATACTCTCACGTAGTTTGTTTATTTCTTCACGTTGCTGCTTTCCCGCATCTTGAACATATTGCCGGATTTCTTTCGTTTTAGCTCTTAATTCATCATTACTAAGTTCTTTTATAGCTGGATAAGCTTCCTTAACTTTTTCAACATACGGTTGAATAAGTTTCATATCACGTGTTGATTTGTCTCCAAAAAGGGCCTTCAATAATTTTGTAAAGTTCATTTTTTACTTTTGTATTTTAGCGAGTATTGTTTTTTTACAAATTAGTTTTACTACTCGCTTATGTGAATGTTATTTTTATCTGTTATTTATTTTTATAATAGTAGCATATATGAATTTATGAGATAAAATAACTCGGAGCACGTATTAGTATAGAAGAATGAGTTGATGGAGCCGGTAAATAATATGATATAGTCCTTTTTAAGTTTTCTGATAATCTTACGACATAATATTTAGCATTGCGTCTATTAGATAATAAAAGATATGTTGTAGTATAATCTATTTCATCTTCTTTTGTTATATTTTTATAGACTTCTATCACAGAAAGCACTTCTGCCCCTAAACCTTTCAATTCAAGATGATTGCAAAAATCTTCTAAAGAAGAATGCTTCACAGCTACCTTTAGCACAGATTGATAAGTCTGTGCTTCTACACCCGTTGCTGCTAATACTATGAATAGTGCGGTAATGTATTTATTCATCATCTTGTTTTACTTTCTTTCTATCGCAGTTATATAAATATGTCTTATCAACCACTGATGGAAGATACAATTAAATAGCAAGAATAATGCCACTATTAAATAGGAACTGGAATCTGTTGAAAAAATCTCCCAATAAGCCCTATTATAATTGATACACTCCAGACAGACCACCACCAATGTGATTTTTTATGCCTGATACTCTTAATAACTGAAGGTATCAAGAACAAAGCTAATGGATTAAACAAAAATATTATCATATTGATACTTACACAAGGGTGGGAAGAGAATATCATTATGAAAAGAAGAATCCCTATAATACCAGAAGCTACCATAAGCATAATATCCCAAAACCACAAAGCTTTTTTCCAATTATACTCATAAAACAATATAAGTGTCGCTATAATTGCAAAAATAACTGCTACTTGCATAGGAGAGATTAAAGAGGTTTTTGACTCAATGAATTGAGGTGGCTGTACAAGGTACGACTCACGCTTTACTAAAGATTTACCATTATGTACAATACGCCCTATATACTTGCGCAGGTTATCAGGTAAAAAGAGTTCTTGCTGTTTCGTTTTTACAGGGACATCAGCGGTTACACCTAATAACATATCTTCACCCAATTGCACCCATACATCTTCTTTATTCCATTTATGTATCATTTCACGATATGAATACAACACTTTGGACTTTTCGGGTAGGCACTTTATCTTCCCATTTAAATGATCAAGAAGTATGTGTTGTGCGCGTGTTGTACAATTATCATAAAAGAAATTGTAACGATACACGACATTCTCTGGAAGTAAATTCTTTTTTAACGCAAGATAAATATGATACTTCTCTTCTCTAGTTAAATCTAACACCTGTTCAAAGACACCTCGCCCCTCGTACGAATATGCAAGTAACATATCATCAGTTGTAGACAGACCAACCTTATAATCAGTCTTTCCAAGTACAAAACGAGGAATAAAATAGGGTTGATCGAACGAAAACAAACCATAGTTTATGGCAAGATCATTCTTGTTGGCAATATCGTTATAGCGTATTGCAGTATGTCCATATTGTTCCCAAGATTCTGTACCAGGTGTACAAGTCAAAAGAGAGATCTCAACAGAATCAGAATAGGTTAATGAATAAGAGTTTGCTGTCAGTGGAAAAACTGATAGCAGAATAAAAACATATATAATATATTGAATACCTCTCTTCATTTGGTGGGCAAAGGTAGTGAAAAACTGTGATATCGCAAAGAAACCTTATTAAAAAACAAAATAGTATATAGATTTTCTACATTATCATTTTTTTTTAATAACTTTGCACTGTTTATGTTATTTGAAATTACTAACAGATGAAGAAAATACTCACAGCGATGCTCTGTTTTGCCTTATCAATGACAGCAAAGGCACAGAGTGGCACAAACTCCCCCTACAGTCAATTTGGATTAGGAACATTGTCTCCACAGTCTACAAGTTTCAATCGTGGCATGAACGGATTAGCATACGGTTTTCACGAACATAACCAAATAAATTTTCAAAATCCTGCTTCATATTCGGCATTGGATTCACTTTCATTTATATTTGACGCTGGTCTAAGTTTACAACTGACGAACTTCAAAGAGAATGGACATAAAAAGAACGCAAATAATGGTAATATAGAATATATTAATGCTGCATTCAGGGCATTTAAGCATGTGGGCGTCAGTTTTGGTTTACTCCCTTATACAAATGTTGGATATGATTACACGAGTAGCAGAAATATAAACTCTATACAGAATCCTTCAATAAAAGAAGCAACATACTCTAATACCTTTACGGGGTCTGGTGGTATAAGGCAGGTTTATTTAGGACTCGGATGGGAACCCATTAAAGGATTTGCTATTGGAGCTAACATAGCTTATCTTTGGGGAAGCTTAGAAAGAACCGTCGAAAACAATTATAGCGATTCGTATATAAAGACATTATCGAAAATATATACTTATGATGTGAAAAGCTATAAAGTAGATTTTGGTCTGCAATATACACAGAAGCTTTCTAAAAAGAATAGTGTTACATTAGGATTAACTTATTCCTTAGGACATAAACTTAATTCTGATGCAACATGCAATATTATATCAAGAAATACACAGACTGCTGTGAATGATACAACAAGTTATACTATAAATAAAGCTTTGACACTCCCTCATATTTTCGGTATCGGTATTATGTGGAATCATAATGACCGCCTAAAATTAGGAATAGATTATCAATTACAAAAATGGGCAGATATAGCGATGCCACAATTTAATGTTATAAACAATAAGGCAACTTACGCTTTAGTAAAAGGGCAACTTAAAGATATGCAGAAAATCACACTTGGAGGAGATTATTGCAGAGGAGAACGTTATCGCGGTTTCCTTAGCAAATTGCATTATCGTGCAGGTATAAGCTACTCTACACCATATATAACAGTAAATGGACAAGATGGTCCAAAAGAACTTTCAGCAAGTATGGGATTAGGTATTCCTATTGTCAATAACTATAATTATAGGAGTATGCTTAATATTGGATTTGAATGGGTGAATAGAAATAGGATAAATTTAATAAATGAAAATATGTTTCGCATTAATGTAGGTCTTACATTTAACGAACGCTGGTTCGCTAAGTTTAAAGTGCGGTAAGTAATTCTTTATTATACTTATACTATGCAACAAAGCAAACCTATCATCTTTTCTGCAATAGTTGCTTTCTGTTTCATATCTTTTTTTGCCTCGTGCAATAAAAAGCATACTAATCCAGCTCCAGCAATTTATGATCGAGATTCTGTCCCGATTATGACTACATACGGTGTAAACACATTGATTTCTGATTCTGGGATTATTAAGTATCGTATTATAGCAGAGGAATGGGAAGTTAATGAAGTGAAGCATCCTTCGCGTTGGACATTTAATAAAGGTATATTACTAACGCAATTCGATCTAAAAAAACATATATTGGGGTTTCTACAATGTGATACTGCCATTTATTATGATAAAGAACGCCGTTGGGAACTTCATGGGCATGTACAAATAGTTACAGCAAAAGATATAGAATTCTATGGTAATGAACTATTTTGGGATGAACGAAATCATGAAATATGGTCTCATAGATATTCACGTATAAAAACTCCTGATAAAGCTTTAGAAGGAGATTGGTTTAAAAGTGATGAACAAATGACTAATTATGAAATTAGACAGACAAAAGGTTGGGGAATATTTAACGACCGAGAGTTCTCACCCAATAATAATAAAATGATGACAATGCCAACTGCACCAATAGATACGATTAGTCATCAGAGAAAACATGAAACTATAATAAATAGATAAAAACATTGGATATCAGTTTAATAATTGGAATATTCATTTCTCTGATTCTTTCAGCGTTCTTCTCAGGAATGGAGATAGCCTTTATCTCGAGCAATAGGATGCTTGTAGAAATGGATAAAGAAAAGAATGGAATAGCACAAAAATGTTTGCAAATATTCTATCGTAATCCTAATGGATTCGTTTCTACGATGTTAGTGGGCAATAATATAGTTTTAGTCCTATATGGAATATTGTTTGCAAATATCTTTAACACCACTTTATTTTTATCTTACTCTCCTGTTACACAGGTTCTTTTAAATACAATATTATCTACTATCATAGTTGTATTTACTGGTGAGTTCATGCCAAAGGTCATATTCAAAAGTAATCCTAATACATTATTATCTTTCTTTGCTCCGTTGGCATATTTATTTTTTATAACCTTATGGCCTATTAGTCGTTTATCTATTTTTATGGCACATATTATGCTAAAGTTAATAGGAGTAAAGATAGATGAAGAGAAAAGCGATAATACTTTCACGAAAGTAGACTTGGATTATCTGCTACAGAGTTCTATTGATGATGCCAAAGATGATGGGACAATAGAAGAAGAAGTCAAAATTTTCCAAAATGCATTAGAATTTACGGATACGAAGGTTAAAGACTGTATGATACCTCGTACTGAGATACAAGCAGTGGATATAACATGTTCAACAGAAGAACTACAACAGAAATTCATAGAAAGTGGAAATTCAAAGATTGTTGTCTATAAAGGTAATATCGACCATATAGAGGGTTATATTCACTCTTCTGAAATGTTTAAGAATTCGAAGGTATGGCGTGAACATATACGAAAAATGCCTTTTGTACCAGAAACAATGACAGCCCAGAAACTGATGCACATGTTTTTACAACAAAAGAAGAGTTTGGGTATAGTGATTGACGAATTTGGGGGTACGAGCGGTATTGTCTCATTAGAAGATATCGTAGAAGAAATTTTTGGAGATATAGAAGACGAACACGACAATGCAAAGTATATTGCAAAGAAAATTGCAGACAATGAGTATATTCTATCTGCACGTTTAGAAATTGAGAAAGTAAACGATATGTTCGACTTGGATCTGCCAGAAAGTGATGATTATATGACGATAAGTGGATTCATTCTGCATGAGTATCAAAGCTTTCCAAAATTAAATGAATTAATAAAGATAGGGAGATACGAATTTAAAATTATCAAGAATACAATGACAAAGATAGAACTTGTGAAACTAAAAGTCTACAATTAGCACATTTTCTTTGAGAATTATTACCTTAATTATCTTTTTATTTGTATTTTTGTACGCAATTTTTTCATCTATAAAAGAAATAAATCAAAAATAAATAAAATAGACATGGCAGCATTAGGAAAAATCAGAAGCAAAGGCGTTACGCTGATTATTATAATCAGTTTAGGACTTTTTGCATTTATTGCCGAAGAAGCTTTCCGTTCTTGTAATGGAATTAAAGGTGAAGCACGGCAACAAGTAGGTGAAGTCTTAGGAGAGAAAATTAATGTGCAAGACTTCCAAAAGTTATTCGATGAGTATCAAGATGCTATTAAATTTACAATGCAACGTGATAACTTGTCAGAAACCGAGCTCAATCAAGTTAAAGACCAAGTGTGGCAACAACTGATAACAAATCGTGTTATCGAAACTGATGCGCAAAAGGTTGGCTTAACTGTTACAGAGAAAGAGCTACAAAATGTACTGAATGATGGTACAGACCCCATGTTATCACAAACTCCTTTCATTAATCAACAAACTGGCCGGTTTGATGTAACCATACTTAAACAATTCCTTGATGGCTACGAAAAGGCTAAAGTTTCAAATCCTCAACAAGCTGAGCAAATGAAGACAGCTTATAACTATTGGATGTTTGTTGAAAAGAACCTTCGTGCACAACTTTTAGGTCAGAAGTTCCAAACTCTTTATGCAAGTTGCATTCTTTCTAACAAAGCAGAAGCAAAACTTGCATTCAAAGATGAAAATGAGGAAGCACAAATCCAATTGGCATCTATGGCATATACGTCTGTAAAAGATGCTGATGTGAAGTATACTGATGAAGATCTAAAGGCAAAGTACGAAGAGCTTAAACCTATGTTCCGTCAGACAGTAGAAAGCCGTGATATAAAGTATGTAGATTATAAAATCTTGCCAAGTCAAGCAGATCGTAACAGTATTAATAAGGAGATGATTGCTTATCAAAAACAATTAGCAACTGCTACAGATCCTGCTCTTATTGTCAGCAAAAGTGGTAGTCTCATTCCATACATTGGTTTGCCTGTAAGTAGTAGTGCTTATCAAGCATATCCAGACATTGCGGGTAAGATAGATTCTTTAGGCGTTGGAACTACAAATGTAATAGAGAATAAAGAAGATAATACTCTAAATATTATACGTGTATTAAACAAGGAACAGTTACCCGATTCTGTTCAGTTCCGTCAGATTCAGGTCGCAGCAGCTACAAAAGAACAATCTATTGCAAAGGCAGACTCAATACAGAAGGCTTTAGACGGAGGAGCCGATTTCGATGCTATTGCTAAACGTTATGGTCAAACAGGTGAGAAAATTTGGTTTACAGGTCAGCAATACGAGCAAGCCACTACGATGAACGAAGATAATCGTCAATTCATTAATGCAATTATGAATGGAGCTGTAAATAATATTCAGAACTTAGCTCTCTCACAGGGTAACGTAATTCTTCAAGTGCTAGATAAAAAGGCTATGAAGACGAAGACAACTGCAGCTATCATAAAGAAACTATTGATTTCTCTAAAGATACTCGTAGTGCAGCTTTCAATAAATTTTCTGAATATGTAGCAGGTGGACGAACACTTGCAGACTTAGAAAAGAATGCAGCAAAATTTGGCTATAAGGTTCAGGAAAATAAGAATATAACAACTGCAGAACACTATCTTGCAGGTATTCATGGCACTCGCGAGGCATTTAAATGGCTCTTTGAAGCAAAAGAAGGTGATATATCTCAGTTATACGAATGTGGTGATAACGACCACTTTATGGTTGTTGTGCTAACAAAAATACATCCACAAGGTTACCGCCCATGGGACGATGCTGAAGTGAAAGATATTTTAAAACGTGAGGTTATCAAGGATAAGAAAGCCGAGATGTTTATTGCTAAACTCAAAGGTATTGGCAGTATAGCAGCCGCACAATCAAAAGGCGCTAAGATTAGCGAAGTTAAACAAATAACATTTGCTTCTCCTGTATTTGTTCAAGCAACAGGTGCAGCCGAGCCAGCACTTTCTGGTGCAGTAGCAGCTACAGCCACAGGAAAATTCTCAAAGAATCCTGTCAAGGGTAATGCTGGTGTTTATGTATTCCAGGTAGTAAACAAAGCTATGCGCGCAGGTGTTCAGTACAACGAAGCTAAGCAGATGCAAATGTGTATGCAACAAATATGCAGGCTGCAAGTGGATTTATGCAAGATCTAGTATTAAATGCAAAGGTTGTAGACAATCGCTACTTATTCTTCTAAGATTATATCATTAATTATTATATAAGGTGGATTTGCTAAGCAAGTCCACCTTTTATTTTAGACCTATACGTATAGACATCATTGTATGCGAAGATTATGGTACAGAGACTGCACCATAATCTTCGGCAATACATTGCCCTGATGCAATTTATTCATGTATCCGTTACTAGTTATATACCATTCGGTATCAACAAGATACTGATTAGATATTATTATTTACATGTAAGTAAAGTTTTATTTACGTGTAAGTAAAACTTTATTTACGTGTAAGTAAAACTCTACTTACACGTAAATAAAACAATACGTAGCTTTAGAAAATAATGTCTATTGCCTATAAGAGTGTTATGAATATATATAAGAAGCAAAAGAATATAGTGGAACAACTATGGCACGTTCGTATTGTTGTGTATCTTTGCACGTAATATAAATTTTGATTCTAAATATATGGTTGGGTTATCTGGTGTTATTGCATCTGGGTGTAATGGACATTTGGTAGGCTGAAACTTCACAGTATACTCTTATTTACAGCATTTGCTGCATTTGAAATGTTTATGAATAAGAAGCAGTATATTCTGCAACAGCTCAGATGTTGAAAAGAATGGCATAGACGTAATGTTCAGGTGTATCTTTAGAAGAAATTAACTCACAACTTGAAAGAGCACAGTATAATCATAATGATTTCATAGATAGAAGTCTCATTTAAATTCAAAAAAGTAGTTCAAAATAATCGGTCTGCAAAATGACTTATACGCCGATATTATAGCAATATAAAAAAAGACCGCCCTACTCTCGCCGAGCCTGACGGTCTTTGTTTCTAACAGTAATATTCATTATTTATGTAGCATTCTTATTCTTGCCACAAGCAATCTTCATTTTTTTCTAAGACAATGTTAGTTTTAAAAATGGAGAGATATATCAACACCTATCTGGAAGGGATTGCCAAGCTGACCAAAGGTATACTTTGTGCCAGTTGCTCCACTTTGTACAGCAAAGGTATTGTATTTAGTATCGGTAAGATTACGAACCCACAAATTTATATGCATTGAACCAAAGTTAGCATCGGCATGTGCGCCCACTGTGGCATAGAAGTTTTGTGCAATTGTGTTTAGTTCGTCCCAATAGGTCTTACCTTGTGCTACCATATTCAACCCTACGGTTACAGAACGTAGATGAAATTTATTTGTTGGGTCGAGTAGAGCCGCAGGATCAACATTTATAAGATAGTCTGCATTTGCAGAAAGAGTATGCTGTGGTACAAATGGAACTCGCTTATCTTTATAGTTTATTTTAACACCTGTAGCATTTGTTTCGCTATATTCATCGAATGTTGCACTTGTAAATCCATAGCTTACGCCATAAGAGAGTTTATCGTTAAGTGCACCACCACGCAATGTTGCTTCAGCACCGCACGAATGACTTTTCCCAGCATTAGTCATCATTCTGCCAAATCCATAATTGTTCGCTAGAACAGATAATTGCTGATTTTTTATTTGCATATAGTAGGCAGCTAAATCTAGTCTCATTTGTCCACCTTGCAAGTTTAAATGTGCACCAATTTCATAATTAAAACTCGTTTCGGGTTTATATGCTATCGTCTTTGCTATGTTATTATAATAAGCTTCGTCATGTTCTACATCAACATCGCCTCGTGCACCTTGTGCAGCCGAAGAAAGTTCAGTTTGCAAAATATCAGAGAACATCTGAATATTAAAGCCTCCTGCTCGATATCCCTTAGACCAAGTTGCATATACATTGCTACCATCATTTAATTGATAGGTGAGGCCTATTTTAGGTAACAGCTGTTTAAAATGGTTCTTTTCGTTGTGAGCAAGTGTAGAAGTTATTGTGGGCTTTATGTTTATTCCCATTACACTTTCATCTAACAGAAGACGTGCTGAAGTATCATAATGGATAGCAACGTGTGAATAATCGTACCGTAGTCCCAATGTTGCACGCAAATGATTAGTAATGTTTATATTACTTTCATGATAAAGTCCCAAGTTGAAAGTTGGTGTTCGGAATAATTCAGATATAGGTTCCATCTGCATATTAATTCTTACACCACCAGCTCTTGCTATTGCAGCCTTTGCTGCAATAGCAGCAGCTTCCATAGCCTTATCTTCTGGCATTCCTCTTTTTATCATATCTGCAGCCAATCGCTTAGTCATTGCAGCAAGCATACCATTATAAGCATAGTCGGTTATATGTTTAGAAAGAAACTTATTCATATCGCTTCCCATATAAACAGGTGCATCGGTTCGTAACCATTGATAAGCAGCATAAGTTCCAAATACCCATTGCCAACGACTTTTATTTACTTTTAACAGAAAGTTCTTCTACAACGGAGTTTTGTAGTTGTCGCTGCTCTAAATGTAGATAGTCATAAGGAAGATAATCGTTATCCATTTTCATATCATCGCGAAGGAACTGCCAAGACGTCATAGAATTTAATACAAAGCCATTTCCATTATACTTTATATTAGCTCCAGTATTCAAAATGTTACGCTTATAAGCACTTGGACGATTTTGGTTTGGAGCTTGTGTACCAGCTTCAAGTCCATAATAAGGCGATGTTATGTTAGCCGCAGCAATTTGTTCCTTCGTTACAATCTGTCCGTATGGAAATCCATTTTGATTGACATACTGATAGTCTGCCACAAAGCTAAGATTTAGACGCTGGTTTGGAATCCATAGTAACTGAGCCTTTCCACCAAACTCATTATACTTATCGACATGTTTGCCATTATATTTGTTTGTGAAGAAACCATTTTGGCCATCGTAAAAAGCAGAAATAGCAAGTCCTGTTTTAGCATTCAACTTCGCATAATGTCCTATTTCTGCCTTACGCCAAAACTTATTACCAAGCGAGAGTTTAAGATCTGTTCCTTGATACTCAAACGGATTCTTACTATATAGGCGAATCAATCCACCTTCGGTATTCATTCCGTAAAGTGTTCCTTGCGGTCCATGAAGCACATCTACTCTATCTATATCGTATGTATGAAAAATGAAAGCACTTTTACTCTGAATAGGCATTCCATCTACATACATTCCTACAGCAGGTGAATTTACTCGTGAACCAATTCCACGCATATACACAGAAGAGGTATAACGTGAGCCATATTCGGGCATTACAAACGAAGGAACAAAAGCCGAAAGTTGGCGAAGATCTTGTGTATTAAGACTATTTAGCTGAAGCCGGCTAAAGGTCGTACTGTTTAATGGTTGCTGACTAAGCCGGTAAGTTTCTTTAGGTTGGTCGTAAACATAAACCTCCTCTATGTCGTAAGTGTGTAATGTGTCGTTAGCTTCTGTTTTCTTATCAGCTAACAGCGATGTGGGCAGAAGTATAGTGCATAAGAATGTAAGTAAAAATTTGTTCATACTTTTATTGTATTAACCTAATATTATTTAATGGTTGCAAAGATAGTGAAAGTCAAACAACTACACAATCCTTATTTATTAGGAAATTACAATATAATACACATCAGAACATCTTAACTATTACAACTTAGGAGGCCTTTCTTTCCATTGCAATAACTCTGGTATATTTTTCGGTAGACTATATCTTAGATACTTACTTCCTGATTTCTGAGAATTCTTCTTTATAGGCTTCTTCCCTAATTTTATATCATTCCATAAGGCTTGGGCAACAGATAAATCAGGCCACCGTTTCAGAACAGAAGATAATTGTTGTAAAGCCTCTTTAGGACAGCCTTTCATATACAAACTATATGCACGATTAAACCAGAACTCTCGATTATCGTTATTTATCTCTATTGCCTTAGTATAGGCATCAGCAGCTTTGTCATATTTTTCTTCATGGATACAGATTAGCCCATACAAATCATAAATATCGGCAATATATGGTTGTAGTTCTAATGCCTTCTCACAATCTTCATACGCACCTTTATAATCTTCAAGGTGATATTTAGACAAAGCCATCAAATACCATGCTTCGTATAGATTAGGCTTTAATGCAACAATACGCTGAAATATATCTAAAGAACTTATATAATATCCATTGCTAAGCGAGTTCCGCCCTTCCTCCATCAACCTTTTAATATTATATTGAGCAGAGGAAGGTGATGCAAATAAAGCAAATATGAATATTACAAAAAACCGAAACATTTATTCTCTTTATCGCTTTCGGCTCGCTGGTTTTACTTTATAGCGACAATTAAAATTGCCAGAAATTAATGCTTTCAACTTTTTTGTTATCATTTGCTTGCGAAAAACCGAAATTCTATCGGTAAAAACTTTACCTTCTATATGATCGAACTCATGTTGAATTACTCGTGCTAAATACCCATCAATCCACTCATCATGTTCTGTCAGGTTTTCATCTAAGTATTTTACACGAATACGAGTAGGACGGGTTACATTCTCATGTATTCCTGGTAACGACAAACAGCCTTCTTCCATTGTATCGGTTACAGAATCATCGAATTCTAAAATATGCCCATTAATGAAAGCATGTCGAAAACCTTTATATTCTGGGAAATGCTCAGATATAACATCTAAGTCTATTACTACAACACGAATTGCTTTTCCTATTTGTGGTGCAGCCAAACCTATGCCATCACTCGCAGCACAAGTTTCAAACATATCTGTAATCAATTGTTGTAATCCTGGATAATCTAAAGGTATATCCTCTGCCACTTTCCTCAGTACAGGTTGTCCTAAGGTATATATTGGTAATATCATTTTATAATCTTTTAATATATGAAGATGCGTGAACGTATTCAATAAGATTTTTTAGATATTCTTTGAATGCATATAATCTTGTAAGATAATTGTTGCAGAAACTTCATCTACAAGTCCTTTATCTTCTCTACGCATTTTCTTTTTAACACCTCCAGCAATAATTGCTTGGTGAGCAATTACTGAAGTAAAACGTTCATCATAATAGTCAATAGGGATAGTTGGCATTGTTTTCTGCCAGGTTTTAACAAACTGCCCTACTCTTGCCAAATTCTCACTAGGTCGCCCATTTAATTGCAATGGACGACCTATCACTATACGTTCTACGTTTTCTTGTTCTACGTATGTTTTGAGAAAATCGAATAATTCAGAAGTTGCGACAGTAGTTAGACCATTTGCAATAATTTGCAAAGGATCGGTTACTGCTATACCTGTTCGTTTCTTTCCAAAATCAATAGATAGAATTCTACCCATTATTTAGAAAGCAACCAAGCATCTGGATATTGACTACGCAACTGATTTCGACTTTGAACAGCTGAAGCTTTACTATCGAATGTGGTAGCTACTACACGATACATATTATTTCCACTATTAAATGCTACTTGCGCATCGTATCCTGCATTTTTTAAACGTCCTTGGAAATTATAAGCATTGGCTTTTACGCCGAACGAGCCAACAACAACGCTATATGTTTTCAAACCAGTTCCTTCTACAACCGATACATTCTCACGGCGAACAGGTTCGTTGTCGTAGTTATCTTCAACACGTGTATCTGTTACTGGCTGTGTTTCAACAGGAGCAACTACAGGAACATCTGATGATCCAGTAGCAGTTTCTTCTGTTGTATAACCAGTGCGCTCTTGTGCTTTTGCTTTTTCATAAGCTTTCTTATATGCGCTCTCACTCGATTTACAGCCAGTAAAAGCCATTGCAACACAAATAGCTGCACCAAAAATCATCAATTTCTTCATATCCATTTATATTTACTTATACTTAATAAATCGCTTTACTTCAAAAATTTGATTGTGCGAAATTACAACTTTAATGGCAATTTATAGTAATATTACTATCTAAAGTTTGTTAAATAAATTATTTATAAGAAAATTAACACTAAATAAACAGAGTTATCCATCATAGTCCAGAATAAAATATTATATTTGCGTTTGATAAATATATGTTCAACAAAAAAACTGACAAATTATGAAGACATTAGGTTATATTAGCGCATTTATTGGGGGCGCTATTGCAGGTGCTGCATTAGGTATTTTAATGGCACCTGAAAAAGGTTCTGACACACGCACAAAAATTTCTGATGCTGTAGATGATTTCTGCAATAAGCATGATATTAAGCTCAGCCGAAAAGAAGCAGAAGAATTCGTTGAAGATATCAAAGACGCAGCATCTGATACACTCTAAACTAAAGAAGAATGTTCTCGAACGATAATAATGTAGAAACTCTTGCAAGACTCATAGAGCGATTTAAACATTATATTGGGCTTCAGACAGAATATGTAAAGCTTGATATAATAGAAAAAATGGTACGCTTACTTACTGCTTTTGCCATTTTAATTGCAATAGTAGGATTATTGTCTATCACAGCTATCTACTTTTCGTTCGCAGCTGCTTATGCATTACAACCATTAGTAGGTTCACTAGCTTATGCCTTTCTCATAATTGGTGGAATCTATCTGGTGTTTCTAATCATCATTTTATTATTCTGTCAACGACTTATCCAACGACCACTTGTTAGATTTTTGGTGAGTTTATTGATGTCTAAATAAAGTACTTATGTATAGTAATTCAGATAATAGTCCTGCATATCAGAATTTAAATGATATTCGTTTGCGCAAAGCACAATTACTTACCGATATTACAAAGGAAAGTAACCAAATAGAGAATTTATGGAATGATGTTTTCCATAAGACACGTAATTCTTCAACGCCAACAAAACGAGTTTCAAACTTCATGTCTACTGGCATGGGCATAGCAGACGCTGTTCTATTAGGCTGGAAACTTTATAGACGACTTAATGGTAAACCTGTTTTCTTTAATTTCTTCGGGAAGAATAAAAGAAGAAAAAGATAAACGATGTTCGAGATCACTTCCATTCTCTTGTGAATGATTGTAAATGAGGGTGTGTCAAAATGTACACATCCTCTTTTTTATGCACAAAGCCCCGACTTTCTCAAGCCAGGGCTTTGCTATTTCCTAAAGTTTTTGTACCTTTAGGCATTAAAAAAATATCATTATGACAAAGATACACTTTCGTTCTTACATACACAAGAAAATGATTCTTTTTCCTCAAAGAATCGATAAGGATATCGCAGAAGACGACCCTGTTCGTCTTTTAGACGCCTTGGTTGATAACCTTATGTTGGAGAAAGTCTACAGGCTTTATAAGCCCAGTGGTCGCAAGCCTTATCATCCACAAATGATGCTCAAGGTGATTCTTTACGCCTATATGAATAATATCTATTCCTGCCGTCGCATAGAGTCGCTTCTCAAGCGTGACATTCATTTCATCTATCTGGCAGGATATGAGCAGCCTGACTTTATTACCATCAATCGTTTTCGTAATCGTGTGAAAAAGGAAATCAACAATATCTTTACACAAGTCGTATTAGTACTTGCAGCCAAAGGTTTGATAAGTCTTGACGTTGAATATATTGACGGCACAAAGATAGAATCGAAAGCCAACAAGTATACCTTCGTTTGGAAGAGAACCGTGGAAAAGAACCGTGCCAAGTTGCAGGAACAAATACGCACACTCTTGCTTCAAGTTGATGATGTCATAGCGCAGGACAATGCCGCTAAGAGAGAAGGTGTCGAGTTTACTGCAGCTCTGCTCGATGAGATATCCGAGGAATTGAACAAGTCTTTAGAATCAGTCCCTGAGCCTAAGACAAAAGAAGAGAAGCAGGCTGTTAGAACCAAGAAAAAACAGCTTAAAGAGCTAGAGAAGAAACGTAACAAACTCCAGGAGTATGACTGGCACCTTGAGGTTATGGGAGAGAGAAACTCCTACAGCAAGACCGACCCTGATGCCACGTTTATGCACATGAAGGAGGACGCTATGCGGAACGGACAGACTAAGCCTGGATATAATCTGCAGATAGCAACGGAGAACCAGTTCATCACCGACTTTGCACTCTATGCCAATCGTACCGATACACTCACACTACCTTCTTTCTTGGAGTCTTTCAAATCACGCTATCATCGTTATGCCAAGACAGTCGTAGCCGATTCAGGGTATGGCTCCGAGGAGAACTATCTGTTCATGGATGTACATAATATGGAAGCCTATGTGAAGTATAACTACTTCCATAAAGAGCAGCGCCCACGCTACACACCTAACCCATTCAGTCCCGCAAGCCTTTATTATAATAAGGAACAGGATTTCTACGTCTGCCCTATGGGACAGCATATGAAGCGTATAGGGTATGAAGCGTTCCCCTAACCTCTAATGGATTCGTTACTTACAGCGTACGTTATCAGGCAGAACGCTGTGATGGTTGTCCCTTGAGAGGCTCATGTTTTTAAGGCAAGAGGAACAGAATTATAGAAGTAAACCATCAACTACAGCACTATAAACAAAAGGCACGGGAACTACTGACCTCGGAAGAAGGCATCAAGCATCGAGGACGAAGGTGCATAGAACCTGAAGCTGTTTTTGGACAAACAAAATATAATAAAGCCTATAAGAGGTTTAGGCATTTTGGAAAAGACAAGGTCAATATGGACTTTGCCTTCTTTGCTATAGCCTTTAACATAGGGAAAATGTGTAGAAAAACCAATCTCAAGGAACTAAAAGACATTATGGAGGTACTTTTAGGCACCTTCAGATGCTCTATACAAGTTTATATAGGCTATTTAAAGCCCTATAAATCATTTTTATATGAAATTAGCAGCATAGCTGCAGTAATTAACGAATTATGTGGTAGACAAGGTAAAGGGAGAATAAAAAGAGGATGTATCAATTTTGACACACCCTCATTTATTTTACCTACAAATCCATCAAATGCATTATTAGATAGTTCTGTAGAATTAAAGTTACCTTTTAATTCTTTTGATAGTTTTACCTATTCTATATACTTATTATTGACGTGGAAAGAGATTATCTTCCCTTGCTAAACTTAGATGCGTACTGATTATTTTACGCAACATAACTAAGATGTAAAAAGTAATATGAACTATAAAATTATGACTTCATTTCCACTAAAAAGTCTAAATACTCAAAAAGAACACATATAAATATGCTATTCAACCTACACAGTGAGAAATGAAATTGTATATAAAAGCAAATAAGTTCCATTTAGGGAAAATCCTTTTCTGTTTAGGGAAAATCCTTTTCTTATATAGAATAAAGTTTGTTTCTTTGCAACATCAAAACATAAGTGTTACCATACTATGTAATGATGAAAGAAGAGAGTATGAAGAAATTTATAATAATTTTAATAGCGCTATTCACAATAGTGGGTTCTGTATTTTCTATGAGTTATGAACATGCTCGTTCGCAGGCATTATTCTTAACAGATAAGATGGCATACGAGCTTAACTTAACAGAAGAACAATACGAAGCTGCATTCGAAGTGAATTTAGACTATCTAATGAGTATAAATACTACCGATGACCTCTTTGGAACATATTGGACACACAGAAACCTCGATTTAAGCTATATCTTATTAGATTGGCAATATCGGTCTTTTATAGAAGCACCTTACTTTTATAAACCTTTATGGTGGGATGCAGGATATTGGTATCTGAGTGTGTATGCAAGATATCCACGTCGCGATTATTTCTATTTTGGTCGTCCACGTATATATGCTGTTTACAGAGGTGGTCATAGTTGGCGAATGAATGAGGGACGTAGTTGGTATAGTGGTCGTAGATATGTTAGTTATAACAATAGAGGACGATATTTAGGAATGCGCGATAACTATCAACGCAGAATGTATAGGCAGGGATATCAAAATATAAATAATTATATTCCACAAACTGATAGAACACGAAGTTTCGGTAATCAACAAGAAAGAAATTTCGGAAACAATACGAACAAGAGTTTCGATGATACTCCACGAAGGAGTTCTACAAGAACAACTGTCTCACGTGGTGCTAATCGATTTGGTAACGATACAGGAATTAATAGCTTTGGAGGTAGTCGTAGCTTTGGAGGTAGTTCTACACGACCTACACCGAACAGATCGTTTACACCATCTAGAAACAGCGATCGCCCTTTCAATATTCCAGGAAGAGGATTTGGTAGTTCATTTAATGGAAATTCACGCTTTGGCGGACATAGATAAGCCTTGCCATTTACTATAACTCATATTACATATATAAGAATGATTGATAGGTACTAATACTTATTATGCGATGCAGAAAGAAAGTCGCATTATTTTATACAGTTAAGGAATTAGGCATTTAGAGAGTCTCCATGCGATATGGAGGCTCTCTATTTTTTATGAACCGCAATCCTTTATTGATAAATACAGACAGACAATGCGAATAAAGGGTTTCATAAATCTTCAGTAGAATTAATATCTACCAAGTATTATAAAATATAACCTCATAAAGGTTGTGGTTGGTTATGATATCTAAATTACAACTGATAGATATCTAAAAGGTATGTTACAGATATCTGAGACGAACACGAGAGATATCTAAAACAAAACTTACTAACATCTAACTGCTTTTATGAAGACTTAAGACGTTCTATTAAATTATTGAATAACCAGCAGGCACTAATTATAATAGCTTTCATTTCTTTGCCTTTGAGCCAATGTATATGAATAAAAAAATAGTTTAGTAAATTTATTACGCCCTGGGCATTTTTTTGTTATCTCATTACATCTAATAATTCATTTTATTCCATTAAACTCCCATTATAAAACCAATCTATTTATTCTACAATAAGATACAATCTGTCAAGAACTTTATGAGCAATTCGTATTAGTAAGCGACCTAAATAAGTTGTAAAATTCTTATATCAGCATTCTTCATAACAGCTATCTCGTTCATGGGCTTATCGTAAAACACACTCTGTATAGCTTTATTAATTATACCATGTCCTACGGCTAAAATTACTTTGTCAGGATATTCAGACTTTATCCAATCTAAAAAATGCTTTGCACGTTGTTTCAATTCATCTAATGTCTCTATATCATCAGGCCATTCCGAGGGATTATTCAAATTGGCAAGTTCTGGAATATACCTTCCTGTAAAACTTCCCCAATTACGTTCACGCAAAAGCTGGGTACAAACAATCTGTGATGCTTTTCTTTCTCCTACTATCCATTTACAAGTGTCAAAACTACGTTGCAAATCGCTTGATATGTACGCATCGAAATGTATATCAACAAGTTTTTTTCCAAGTTCTTGTGCTTGCTTTATACCATTTTCATTTAATTGCCCATGGGTCTGTCCCTGCATTATATGGCGTACATTATCAAAGGTTTCACCATGCCGTACCAAATAAATTGTAGTCATACTCTCATTTTGTTTCTAATGCAAAAATAATAAAAAAATGCTATTTAAGCAATAGAGTTTAAATTATTTCGTACATTTGCACAAAACAAATGAAGAAAGGACAAAAAGGTTCTTTATTCCAATAAAACAAGATATATGAGATTAATCCAAAGTTCTATCATTCGCTCAGTTGTGGCTATCGTTATCGGTATATTATTGGTTAAGTATAGGCTGGAAACAATGACCTGGATAACAATTGCTGCAGGAATTATGTTTTTCATTTCAGGCATAATTTCGTGTTTAGTATACTATTTTGAACGAGAGAAGATATTAAAAACATCACCTCTATCAGATAATAAAGACAGTACTGAAAATTCCGCAAAGCCCATCTTCCCTATTGTAGGAATAGGTTGTGCTGTGTTAGGAATAATTTTAACCTTAATGCCGAATCAATTTATTACTTGGGTGGTTTATATTTTCGCAGCAATTTTAATTTTAGGCGCAATCAACCAATTTACTAATCTTGCAAGCTCTCGCCAATTTGCTCACGTACCTATACTTTTTTGGATATTCCCAACAATAACCTTAAGCATTGGTATATATGTCATTGCACAACCTATAGAAGCTGCAACTCTGCCTCTTAAGATTATAGGGTGGTGCCTTATGTTTTATGGTGTTGTAGAATTGATAAATACAATTAAGATAAACCAAATGAAGCGCGCATACAACAAAATAGAGGACTCTAAAGTTGTGAATGGTGTAGAGATGCCTACAAACGAGAATATAGAAGATGCTGACATAATTAACGACTAACTTTAAAAGTGAAATAGTTAAGATAATATCGTACAAATACACATAATACAAGAGCAGAGATAATATATTATCTCTTGCTCTTATCTTTGCTTTTACGCTAAGCCTACATAATCCATTCGTATTGTGTAAAAGGTTTATAAGAGTAACTTCACAGAATAATAAGAAAACAGTATGAAAGTTTGCATTGCAGAAAAGCCAAGTGTGGCACGAGATATAGCTCGAATACTTGGTGCAACAAGTTCTAAAGAAGGATATATGGAAGGTAATGGTTACCAAGTAACATGGACCTTCGGACATCTGTGCGAACTAAAAGAGCCTAACGACTATGCTGTTAATTGGAAACATTGGAGTTTAGCAGCACTTCCTATGATTCCAGCAAGATTTGGAATAAAACTAATAGAGGACGAAGGAATAAAAAAACAGTTTGCTATCATAGAACGCCTCTATCAAAATGCAGATGAAATCATTAACTGTGGTGATGCCGGACAAGAAGGAGAACTTATTCAACGTTGGGTAATGCAAAAGGCAAAAGTAGCTTGTCCTGTAAAACGATTATGGATTTCATCAATGACTGATGAGGCTATACGCAACGGATTTGCCAACCTGAAAGACCAAAAAGATTATGAACCACTTTATTTAGCAGGACTTTCACGTGCCATTGGCGATTGGTTACTCGGTATGAATGCCACACGTCTTTACACATTAAAGTATGGAAATAATCGTTTTGGCAAGAATGCTCAAGTGCTTTCGATAGGTCGTGTACAGACACCTACGTTGGCTTTGATTGTAGAACGACAGAAAGAAATAGACAATTTCAAACCAGAACCTTATTGGGTATTGGCAACTATTTATCGAGATACTCAGTTTACGGCTACTAAAGGAAAGTTCACTTCAAAGAAGAAGGACAAGAAGCCTTTGCATTAATAGAAAATAAACCATTTGAAGTAACCAGTGTAACAAAGAAAAAAGGTGCCGAACAACCTAAGCAATTATACGATTTAACTTCTTTACAAGTAGACTGTAACCGTAAATTTGGCTATTCTGCTGAAATGACACTCAATACAATTCAGAGTCTATACGAACGGAAATATACCACATATCCTCGCGTTGATACACAATATCTCACAGACGACGTTTTCAAAGAGTGTCCAAAAATAATGAATACATTGTTTCAAACCTCTTTTGCAGCAAAGAAGCCATACGCAGAATTAGTAAAGCCTTTAGGCGGTAAGCCTCTTCCTAAAAGTAAACGAGTATTTGATTCGTCAAAAGTAACCGACCACCATGCTATCATACCTACTAATGTAATTCCTCAAGGATTAAACGATGCAGAACGAAATGTGTACGACCTTATTGCAAGACGTTTCATTTCAGTATTCTATCCCGAATGCAAATTCTCTACAACCACTGTTCTTGGCAAGGTAGACGAAATAGAATTTAAAGCTTCTGGAAAAGAAATACTAGACGAAGGGTGGCGAGTAGTTTATAACCAAGAAACAGAAAAGCAAACAGTAACAGAAGCAACAGAGAATAATGAAAATGCAGAGAGGGACACTTCCTACATTTGTTAAGGGAGAAAAAGGAGAACACTCTCCTACTCTCACTGAGAAACAGACAGTTCCTCCAAAATATTATACAGAAGCTTCATTGCTACGTGCGATGGAAACAGCTGGAAAATTAGTAGACGATGAAGAACTAAGAGCAGCTCTAAAAGAGAATGGGATTGGGCGTCCTTCCTCTCGTGCAGGAATAATTGAAACTCTTTTCAAACGCACTTATATTCGTAGACAACGCAAAAACCTAATTGCAACAGATACAGGAATTGCGCTTATAGATACCATCCATGAGAAATTACTTACCTCTGCAGAACTTACTGGTATTTGGGAAAAGAAGTTACGTGATATTGAACAAAAGAAATATGATGCCGCACAATTTATAAACGAATTAAAAGAACAAATTTCTAAGATTGTAAATGATGTGCTTGCTGATAGTTCTAACAGAAAGATTGGTGAAGCGGCACAAAGCACATAGAATTAAGAAGAAATAGAAACGTACTATCTTGCAATATATTTAATGTTGCTACGTTTAATATAATATGAATAAACGCCAACTTGCAAACATCAAAATAGAACACCAACGAATTTGTAATATACAGGTTCTTGGGTTATTCGTATTATGCGCCATTGCATTATTTCTTTTTGGTTGTGGCATTGATAGGAATATAAAGAAAGGGGGAAAGTTTCTTGCCATAGGCGAATACTACGATGCAGCGACACAATTCAAGACTGCTTACCAGCGTACTCCAGCTAAGGATCGTACACAAAGAGGTCAATTAGCTGCAAAAATGGCATTTTGTTACGATCAAATTAGTGCGTCACAAAGGGCTATAGCAGCCTATCGGAATGTTATTAGATACAAACAAGAAAACAAAGATACACACTTAAAATTAGCAGCCAATCTCATGAAGACTGGCGCTTATCCAGAAGCAATAAAAGAATATAGTATTGCTTTAGACTCTATGCCTGACAACGATATAGCAAGAGAGGGTTTAGCTGCAGCTACTAAGGCTCCTACAATAAAAGAACAAGGTTCTTATTATCAAGTTAAAAAGATGGATAAGTTTAACTCGCGTAGGCAAGATTACTCACCAATGTTGTTTGGCGACCAGTATAATCAGTTATATTTCACCTCAACACGTAATGAGGCGCAAGGTGATGAAATTAGTGGTATCACAGGCGTTAAGCCTGGAGACATCTTCGTCAGTGAAAAAGATGAAAAGGGGAAATGGGGAATTCCTCATGCAATTGAAAGTGGACTGAACTCTGAAGCAGACGAAGGTACACCTGCGTTCTCTGTTGATGGTAGGGAAATGTATATTACTCAATGTCTGACAGACCCTACTTACCCTCGCTTTGCACAAATATCTGTAAGCAGTCGTGCAGATGCAGCATGGGGAAAGCCTAAGAAATTGGGAAATCACGCGCGATACTCTGTCGAGTTTTGCACATCCTGCCCTATCACCAGATGGCAATTGGCTTTACTTTGTAAGCGATATGCCTGGTGGTAAAGGAGGTCTTGACATTTGGCGTGTTCGACTTATTGGCGGTACAACAGGTGGTGTTGAAAATCTTGGTGCACCAATAAATACGCCTGGTAATGAAATGTTTCCGACCTTCAGGCCTAACGGTGATTTGTATTTTTCCTCTGATGGACATGGCGGTTTGGGAGGTTTAGACATATTCATTGCCAAGGTAGGTAAAGATAGACGTTATCATATTGAGCACCCTGGTTTTCCTTTAAACTCACAGGGAGATGATTTCGGTATGACATTTGAAGGTAAACACAATCGTGGTTTCTTCTCTTCAAATCGTGGAGACGCTCGTGGATGGGACCATATTTATAGTTTTGAACTTCCCGAAGTGGTACAAACCATTAAGGGCTGGGTGTACGAAATGGAAGGCTACGAACTTCCTGCAGCACAAGTTTTCTTGGTAGGTGACGATGGTACTAACTTAAAACTATCGGTAAAGGGTGATGGATCATTTGAACAAGAAATACGTCCGAACGTGAATTATATAGTTTTGGCAACCTGTCAAGGCTATTTAAACCATAAAGAAGAATTAAAAGTTGATCCTGTTACAGTGTCAAAAGAATACACGTTGCAATTCCCATTGGCAAGTATTCGTGTACCCGTATTGATTGATAACATCTTCTACGACTTTGATAAGGCTACACTCCGTCCTGAATCGGAAGCAGCTTTGGATAAACTTGTGAAGCTTCTTGAAGAAAACCCGAACATTACTATTGAGCTTTCAGCCCACACAGACTATAAAGGTTCAGCAGATTATAACAAGCGATTATCGCAACGTCGTGCAGATGCGGTGGTTACTTATCTTATAAAGAAAGGTATTGCAGCAGAACGTTTGTCGCCTGTAGGATATGGAAAGAAAAGCCAAAGAAAATTCGCAAAAAGGTAGCAGAGAAAAATCCGTGGCTTAAAGAGGGCGATGTGCTAACTGAGGAGTTTATAAAAGCATTGCCTAAAGACAAGCAAGAAACGGCAAATCAGATGAACCGCCGTACTGAATTTACTGTTCTACGCACTACTTATGGTATGTTCGACGATAAAGGAAACTTAAAAAATCCACCGAAGCCAAAAGAAAAAGAGCGCTTAGAAGACGAAGGCGATGTATATTTCGATTTCAAATAAACATCTGAACAGGAGTTATAATGAGCAAGAACTATCAAACTATTGAAACAAGTTTAAACAAAGAAGTCGTTGGAATTACTCTTCCAACGGCTTTTGAAGTTTACACTAAGCAATTATTTGGAGAGGAACGTTACAACATTTTTTTCAAAGGTTTACAGCAATCTTCGTCCGTTAGCATACGTCTAAATCCTTTTAAGACAAGCGAAACTACACAAATTGCAAATAGTTTTGAGCCCATTCCTATAGCGTGGTGTAAAGAAGGTTTTTATTTAAATGTACGTCCCAACTTTACTTTCGACCCACTCTTTCATGCTGGGGCATATTATGTTCAAGAAGCTTCATCAATGTTCCTATCTCATGTTCTACGCCACTTAGTAAGAAAACCTGTTGCCCTACTCGACCTTTGTGCTGCTCCTGGGGGCAAAACGACTTGTGCACGAACTGCTATTTCTGATGGTAGTATTGTATTCTCAAACGAGCCAATCAATAAACGTGCGCAGATATTAGCAGAAAATATTCAGAAGTTTGGACACTCTGATGTAGTTGTTACCAATAATTATCCACGAGATTACAAGAAAACGAAACTCTCTTTTGACGTCATTGTAGCAGATGTTCCTTGTTCAGGCGAAGGAATGTTTCGGAAAGACCCACAAGCTATTGCAGAATGGAGCGAGCAAAATGTAGAGAATTGTTGGAAACTACAACGCAGCATTATAGCTGATATATGGGATAACCTTAAGCCTGGAGGTTTGCTTATCTATTCAACTTGTACGTTCAATGCTCATGAAAACGAGGAAAACGTTGCGTGGATATTAAACGAATATGATGCGCAGCTATTGGAAGTACCGACTGAAAAGACTTGGAACATAACGGGTTCACTCATCAACAATCCGTTAGGAGAAGACAAACCTTTTCCAGTTTATCGGTTTATTCCTGGCTTTACTCAAGGCGAAGGCTTGTTTATGGCTATTATAAAGAAAGGTGGAACAAGCACAAATGTTGAACCTAATGTGGGTAAACTGGTGGCAGAAGCTAATAAGAAACTGAAAATTATGGCGCACGGAGTAAAGCAAGGTATCATCAAAGGCAAGAAAATAATACCCGACCATAGTTTGGCACTCGCGATAAATGGCGACAGAAGCAGTTATCCAAATGTAGAAATTGACTACGAAACAGCGATAAAATATCTTCGCCACGAAGCCATTATGCTTTCTGCAGTTGCTCCCAAAGGTATTGTAACCCTTACCTATCGTGGACATGCTATAGGTTTTGCAAACAATCTTGGCAATCGTGCCAACAACCTTTATCCACAAGAATGGCGCATAAAAAGCAGCCATATTCCTAACGAACAAATCATTCTAACATAGACATACAACATGAAACAATATCTCGACCTACTTCATCGCATTGTTACCGAAGGTGCACAGAAAGGCGACCGCACAGGAACTGGCACACTATCGGTGTTCGGACATCAAATGCGTTTCAACATGCAAGAAGGTTTTCCTCTTCTTACTACGAAGAAACTCCATCTTAAAAGTATCATCTACGAGTTGTTATGGTTCTTAAGGGGCGATACAAACGTAAAATATCTGCAAGAACATGGAGTAAGAATATGGAACGAATGGGCAGACGAAAACGGCGAGCTCGGCCCTGTATACGGGCATCAATGGCGTTCGTGGCCAAACTATAAAGGTGGAACTATCGACCAAATTCAACAAGTTGTAGACGCACTTCGCAACAACCCGAACTCACGCCGAATGCTCGTTACTGCCTGGAACCCTGCAGAAGTAGACGACATGGCGTTGCCTCCTTGCCACTGTTTATTCCAGTTTTACGTAGCCGACGGCAAACTCTCTCTTCAGCTTTATCAGCGTTCTGCCGATACTTTCCTTGGTGTACCATTCAACATTGCATCTTATGCACTCTTGTTGCAGATGATGGCACAGGTTACTGGGTTTGAAGTTGGCGAATTTATACACACAACTGGCGACACACACTTGTATCTGAACCATCTGGAACAAGCAAAGTTACAACTTGCACGCAAACCTCGCCCACTGCCAAAAATGAAGATAAATCCTGATGTGAAGAGCATATTCGACTTCAAATTCGAGGATTTCGAACTGATAGACTACAACCCGTATCCACATATTGCAGCCGAAGTATCGGTTTAAACAAAATCAACACACAAAGAAATATGGAAATAAACATAATTGCTGCAGTAGCAAAAAATCGTGCCATCGGTTACAATAACGATATGGTTTACTTTATAAAAGAAGACCTTCGCAGGTTCAAACAACTCACAACAGGGCATACAGTTATCATGGGTCGCCGTACTTTCCACTCACTTCCGAAAGGTGCATTACCCAATCGCAGAAACATCGTATTAAGTCGTACCGAAACCAATTTTCCAGGCTGCGACGTCTACACCTCTCTTAGCGAAGCTCTAAAGCACATTGCCGACAACGAAAAAGCTTTCATCATAGGCGGCGCAAGTTTGTACAAAGAAGGACTGGCTGTAGCCGACCGACTTTATCTTACCGAAATAGAAGGCATTCCTCCCCATGCCGATGTCTTCTTTCCAGAATATAACGATGGAACTTGGGAAGTAGAAACGAGACAGGAACGTGCTGAAACCGACGACACACCAGCATACGCATACGTTGATTATGTACGCAGCGATAGAACAAAAAAGAAATAGAAATGTAATAAACAAAATGGTAGGCTGGTTATTTCCAGCCTACTTTGGTTATATTCAGCAATCTTACTTATAAACTAAATTGGACGGACACTGTTGAATTTGTGCTGAAGGAATAAAGAACTTCTTTCAAGACTTTATAAACTTCCATTCTTCCTAATTGTAGCTAACTCTTCTTTTTCAATTGTCGGCGTAGCCACGCCTTATAAATCATGTGCCACCAACGAGAAATGGGACGCCCCCATAATGTTTCTGAAGGAAAATCGAAAGCAAAGTGTAAATTCCTATATATTTCTACAAAATATTGAGCATAGACAGATTTACCTGCGAAAGAATAGCGGTTATCGTAAAAGCCGAAATTACCCCCCTGCAACATCTCCGAAACAAGAATTCTGCCAATACGCTCGTTTGGTGGCATTAGGAGAAACTTATCGTCTATTCCAAGAATATGTTTCATAACATACATAACCGCTGATGCAAACTTATATATGCCAACTTGTTTTAAAACTCTGTTTGTTTCATTGCGGTCGTCATCTGTAAGTCCTCGCTTCAATAGATAATAGTAGTCTATCATCTGACGTAATCCAATACCTTCGAAAAAGAAATGATGCATAAGATGCGATAGCTGAAAAACTCTATTGAAATCGTCTGTAAGCGTACCAATTGAGCCTAAATTATCTGGTAACAATGTAGACACTTTAAATTGAGCCTCTTTACGTGAATTAAAGAAACGTCTTAACTTATATTCGTGCCACACATTTCCCATAAAAGAAGGAAAGAAATGTATTTCCACCGGAGTTTTAAAATACGACAGCTCTATATGATGATAACCAATTTCTCCGCTCTTATCCAGTTTGCGCGAAACACGTATTATATCTAAAGTCTTTGCATCTGTCCACAAATCTATGTCTCCAGGTGTGCGCATATAAGGGTCTGGATACATTAAAGCGTTTGCTTGCCCTTTCAACACACAACCTTTAATACCATAGTTTTTATACAAAAGTTCTGTCAGAGCCGATGCATCTTTATATGCTTGTCTGTTTGCTTTTTCAATAGAAAGATAAGTACTATACCACTTTAAAACTTGTTGCCGATTGGGGCGATAGTCTGAAGCGGAAAGTCGTTGAAGCCCATGATATAAAACACCAAGTATTGCTTGTTTTTTGCCAAAATCGTATAGCCTATCCCAATTTATATTAGCTATTCCTTTGGGTTCTGCTTCATCTTCTCGTAAACAATATCTTAGAAACTCAAAATAAGGCGAATCTACTATATTCTTCTTTTTCATATCCATAAGCACCTTTTTATATGTATTAATCTACAGATTGACGTCTATTTTTTACCATTTAGCCATTACCTTATTATAAATATTGCATTACTCTTCTCTTGCCTCGCCACGCACATATATCTTGCTACGACCTGAGCCAATGTCGCAAAGTTTGCCTGCTTTTGCTAATTGTGCTGTTATACGATACGCATAAGTAGATGATAAATTAAGATGACTACGAAAATCGGCTACTGTTATAAAAGGCTTTTTAGAGAGCAGGGCTTCAATAGCCTCGTCTATTTCTTTCTCTGTGGGCACGTCTGATGAGCCGTGTTTGTAGGTTACGTTTACGAACTCGGTTTTCCTGAGTGAATCTATCATTTCCTTATCGGGGCGGAATTTCACCGTTTTTACTTTGGCATTGCGTAGCCGATGGTGGTGTGTACGAGGGTCTTCGTATATATCGCCATCTACCGACAGAGAGAAATGCCCAATTCCTGGTAGGTGTACACTATTGCCCAACATTAAGTTTCTAACAATCTCGTCGCGCAAAGCAGCTTCGGCTGCAACTATATCGGCACTTGTTAGCGACATATCTTGTTCTATAGTATCGGCTATTCTTCTTAACCCAATCTTCTGGTTTTCAACAACAACTGCTCTATATTCTGTTTTGTTTGGCAGTTTGCTGTAGCTCTTTAAAAGTTTATAATCTACACTCATATATAAATTCTATTATATTTTTATTATGTTTCCATTATAACTATATGCGTATGTTGTAACAGCGCAATGCTTATTAAATTGTATTATCTACGTGTAAGTAGAGTTTTACTTACGTGTAAGTAAAGTTTTACTTACGTGTAGATAAAGTTTTATTTACGTGTAAATAAAACTATTTAATACTTACAAAGATACTACAATATCATAAGAAAAAAACAAAAAGAATATCAAGAGAAAAAAATATTGTGTATTCATTTTAGCCTATTTCTTTCTTATAAATATAGTTTAAGTGCTTGCAATAGTTGTGTTTTTCTCTTACTTATAATTTAACATTCACGATTATTTTCTACAATATTCGTGAATGTTATTGGTGCGTACTTATTGTTACGAAGCAAACTTAATAGAGTTTTTATAGCAATAAAGTAGGACCTTCCTAACTGCCTTGAAAAATGAAATAGTAAGGTATGCCGGGATATTCTTCCGATTCGTTATCAAATAATTCCAATCCTTCGAAGAATATATGGTCATCGCCTTCTAACTTGTCGTGCACTTCGTTATGAACTTTATAAAGCAATTCGGCTGTAGTGAAATATTTATTGTTGTCGGCTTGCAACATTATTTGTTCTTCTATAATGTCTTCTTCCTCATCGTCCCAATATTCGTACTGAATTAATATTCTGTTTCCCACTAATTGCAACTTGTTCGTCCAAACATCGATAAATGGTTTTTCGAATATCTCCGCATTATATTCTGCTAATGCTTCTGCAAATTCTGGTAAAGAACCGAAACGCTTTTGTGCAAACGACCATGCAACATCGTTTAAAAGTTCTTTAGGCATTGTGTTGTGTTTCATTGTTTTTATGTTTTATGTTAGAATTGGTAGCTTCAGATATTAGTTTTTATAAAAGCGAACCAATGTTTTTTTCACGTTCATAATAAAGCATATTAGTGTATTCGCCAATAATATTGCATTATTTTTTACGTAAATTGGATAGAATACTCATTAGCTTTGCCTTACTTTCCATAATTATTTATACATTTCATTTGTAGGAACACAACACCATCGAGAAACTTTTAGCATAATGCTGATTCCTGGAATTTCTTTTAAAAGATAATACTTCTTGCTCGATCTAACCAATCTTCCTTTCATTCCTCGTAAAGGTCCGTATTTTACAAAAACTTCGTCGCCTGCTTTTAGCCGTGCTTCTTCAGTTGGAATAAACTTTCTAAGCTCTATTTCTGGATTACACATTAAACGAAATTCGTACATTTGTTCGTGAGGAATGGTATAATATTCATTATTATTATCGGGTTTAGTATATACACTCATCTTAATATCTGCCTCGTATACCAGACGTTTAAAACAAGCTTCTTCCATAGTTTTCTGTACAAAGATAATATTCCTCACAACAGGTTTTAGTTTATTATGCACCTTACCTTGTTTGCTTTCTTCAGCCACATACTGTTTTGGAATGAAAGTCTCTATACCATTTTCTGTAAAAAATGTATCGGCATCTTCTTGTTTCACAGTATACAACCTAATGGCATACCAATCTTTATTGTCGTCTACTATAGAGTTTGCATATTTTTCTTTCTTATCTTCCATAGAAGCGCATTCTGTTTTATATACTCAACCAGTTCTTAACAATATCTTTTCCCAAAGGAGTCAGTACACTTTCAGGGTGGAATTGTATGCCATATACATTATACACTCTGTGTTGTAAAGCCATTATAATACCATCGCTGGTTTTTGCTATTACCTTTAATTCTTTGGGAAAGCCATTATTTGATACAATCCAACTATGATATCTACCCACTGGCATTTTAGTTGGCAAGTTTTTAAATAGTTTTGATTGGTTATCAACTTCTATCACAGTTTCTATGCCATGAAAAACTTCTGGTAGTTTCTCTATTTTACCACCAAATATTTCAGCAATAGCCTGATGTCCCAAACATACTCCCAATATAGGTTTCGTTTCGGCGTAATGTTTTATTATATCTGGCATTAAGCCTGCTTCTGAAGGAATTCCTGGTCCAGGGCTTAAAACAATTCTATCGTAATTATCTATTTCTTCTAACGAAATTTCATCATTATGTTTAACAATAACATCTGTTCCTAATTCTCGCAACAAATGTACTAAGTTATAGGTAAAAGAATCGTAATTGTCTATTATTATGCATCTCATTTTCTTCATAGTATCGTTGTCTTCGAGCTTATTCTGCCAGAGTTTGTACTGCAACTTTCACATCTGTACAATTATCTATATCAACACCAAGCAACATTGGGTGCTTAAAGTTTTTTATTTGGTCTAAATACTCTTGTTCAACATTCCCAATTATAAAATGAGTATTGCCTTTATATGTTTTAATAGCAGCTAAACCAGCATCTATTTCTCCCAATTTAAATAAGAAATAATCTACAATTCCCTCATACTCCTGCGCAAGTTTCAAATCGTCAACAGACTGAATAAGCAAAGTCTTCATTATTTTTATGCCTGCGTGTATATCAGGATCAAGTGTTGAACGAAGATTATTTATCATTATGCTGCTCTCTTCTCCATCTAATTGTACCACATCTAACTTAAAATTTACCACTCGAGTTACTATATTTTGTGGCATATCATCTGCAAATACGCCAAAGCGTTGCAGAGAACTTTCGTTCATAAACCCATTCTTCTCTGTTTCTTTTCCTAAAGCAGCAGCACGACTTCCATAATCGGGAATTATTCCTGCACGAGAAGATATCTGTCTAACAAAGTTAGGACTATTCAAACGAAAGTCAAATCCAATCCAATTTATTCCAAACTCCATTAATTCGCAAACATTCTTTGCATCGCGCGTCCCACAACGTTTTATTATCATATAGCTTAATTCTCTTTTTTTATTCCTTTAATAAATTCACCAAGTGCATAACCTGGATTAGCTGTCTTCATAAATAAGTCGCCTATAATAATTCCTTGAAATCCTACATCTGATAATTCTTTCGCTTTCTCAGGAGTATAAATTCCGCCCTCACTTACTTTTATACAATCGGCTGGTAATAGTTTTGCAAATTCAAACGACTTGTTTACGTCCATATCGAAACTACAAGCAATTCGATTGTTTATTATTATTAAGTCTACATCACACTCAAGGTAATCTATCTCTTCTACCGTATATAGTTTTAATGCAACTTCCATTTCTAATTGGTGAGCAAGAGAAGTTAGATATTTACATTGTTCTATACTTAATAATACAGCAGTGAGAACAATGGCAGAAGCTCCTGTATGTTTAGCTTGAAACAGCTGATATTCGTCAATAATATAGTTCTTATATAATAAAGGTAAGGCTATTCCAATAGCACGAGCTTCTTGTACAAACTCATCATATCCGCCAAAATAAACAAAATCGGTGGGAATACTTATAGCTGCGGCGCCATTTTTTTCATAATCTACGCCTATATTCCGTATCTTAGCTTCCTTATTTATCCAGCCAAAAGCAGGTGTTTCGCACAAATTCTGCTATTACTTTTAGAGACGAACAACCATTAAATACGCCCTTTAACGAATGTACTTTATGTTTTAAAGCTCCTTCATACTCTATAATACCATACAATTGCTTTAGTGGAACATATTGTTTCCATTGTTCCAATTCTTTTTCTTTGTTAGCAACAATTGTTTCTAAGATATCTTTCATAATACAAAGTTAGCGAAAAGATTAGAGAATACATAATAAAAAGACAAAGATTGCGTTTCATAAATAAAAGTCATCATTTAATATAGCATAGCCTATGATAGAATTATTTACACAAGAAGAGTTGAAACCCTCAGAAAAAACGTTGAACATTATCCGTCAAATTGCTTATACATATAGAGCAATAAAAGTAAACGGCAAGTTAGAAACTTATTGTCTTAATTAAACAAATGGAAACTTTAGTATCACCATCTTTATTATCGGCTGACTTTCTACACCTATATAAGGATATAGAAATGATTAATAATAGCGAAGCCGATTATATACACATGGATATTATGGACGGAGTCTTTGTTCCTAATATTTCTTTTGGATTTCCTATTCTAAAAGCTGTTGGCAAAGCTTGCAAAAAACCTATGGATGTTCATTATATGATTGTACACCCAGAGAACTATATTCAACAAACTGCCGATGCTGGAGCTGCAATTATGAGTGTACACTACGAAACGTGCCCTCACTTACACAGAACTATCCAGCAAATAAAGCAAACTGGAATGAAAGCTGGTGTAGTTATTAATCCTGCTACTCCTGTATCGGTGCTTGAAGATATTATAGTAGAGGTAGATCTTGTTCTTATTATGAGCGTAAATCCAGGTTTCGGAGGACAAGTTTTTATTGAAAATGCAATAAAAAAGGTTGAACGTCTACGTAAACTTATTAACGAAACAGGAAGTAATGCTATTATTGAAGTTGATGGTGGCGTACAAAATAATACAGCACCACGACTTGTTAAAGCAGGAGCCGATATGTTAGTAAGTGGAAGTTACGTATTTAATTCTCCCCACCCTATTGAAACTATTAAAAGTTTAAAAGAATTAAGTAGACGTCCATAACCAATTATTAATATTTTTAAGCCCATTTTTCAATCAGTTTGCTATCTTAAAAAAGAAGTGTATCGGGCTACACAACAAATGTAAGATGGTAGAATAGTGAAAAAGGGGCTTAAAAATCCTGGTATATCTAAGAGGAATATTGATACAATTATATATATGCACTAACTTTTAACGCCTATTTAATACGCTAATTGCAAAAGAACATCATTTTCGCGTACCATTTTCCTAAGATTTAAGATGGCATAACGCATTCTTCCAAGACTTGTATTTATACTAACACCTGTAGCTTTGGCAATTTCTTTAAAAGACATCTCTTGATAAAAGCGCATAAAAACTACTTCACGCTGAGAAGGAGGAAGATGTTGCATTAATTTTTTTATATCTGCTAAGGTCTGCATATTAACAAATTGGTTTTCAATATTACCAATCTGTATATCTGCACTACCTAAATTCGATAAATCGTTCTCTTTTGTCGGCTCAACAATCTTATCTGTTTTCTGAGCACGATACCAATCCATTATTATATTATGGGCAATACGCATAGCCCAAGCAGAGAATTTTCCACTCGGCTTATAACAACCTTGTTGCAGTTTTGTTATTATCTTCACAAATGTTTCTTGAAAGATATCATCTGCAACATCACGATTCCTAACTACAAAAAGTATGTAGGAAAAAAGTTTAGACTGATTGTGCGACAAAAGCAAGTCGAAAGCTCTATTATTACCATTAATATACAACAAGGCTAATTCCTCATCAGTCATTTCATTAAGATTCTTCATTCTCTAAAATGATTTATATTTAAGTAATGGTGTTCCTATAGGCTTGTAATTTAAATTGTATTCATTGTTTATTCGCTTGCAAATATAATTATTTTTATTTTTTCAAACAAATTATTAATAAGAAAACTATTAATATGTTGTGAAAAATTACTCATCTCACCCATTCATAAGCCTGAATATTGTCTTTCATTCCATAAATTCCAAGATACTTTTCTTTTATTCCTAATATCCGAATGCGCATATTATAATTATCTGGATTAGTTGCTAAGCCCAAATCTTGTTTAAGTTCTTTTGTTTTCAACTTAATAGCAATAACCTTTTCTGTATCGGTTTCACCTGGTTCGTCGGCGAGCAAAATTGCATTATCGGTTGGAAATGGATATTCCCAAACTGCATTCTTTATACTTTTAGTGCAACTTCCAACTATATACCCCTCAACCCAAACAGGAGCTTCTCCAAAATCATTTTTTAGGAAATCTGCAACAGTTCGTATCTCTTCGGTTGTTTCCTCTTTATTTTTCTTTTCGTCTGTTTTCCCATTATCAGTTTCGTGTTCAGTTTCAGAACCAACTCCGTAATATTCATAAACATTCTTCGTACAACTTATTATAGAAGAACACATTATAATACAAAAGAATAGATAAAATAACCTCATCGTAAATTTATTTTTATATTGTTTAGGTTAATGCTATCGTTTTCTATACCAGAAAGATACATCTTCCGTTTAAACATATTCTTAAATTGTATATATCTATTCAGAATAGTATCATTTGATAAGTTTTTGATAACAAAAAGAAATTTATAAAATTTCTACTATGTCCAGAATATCACTAATCATAATTATACAAATTCGTCAGCAATCTCTTTTCTACAGTACGTACAAAAAGTACTAATAATATTCAGAGAAATCAACTTCTTCCGATTATTATTTTTCAAAAATAAATATTCTTAAGATGAATGATTTGCTTTTTGCTATAAAAAAATATAATTATAATTGAACTGAAACTTAATTATAAAATTATTTTTTTAATTACATTTTTAAATTTTATAATTAAAAAAATCAACCATAAATAAGCTATTGTTTTTTTCTGTTTCCACTAAAGTATTTTTTTATTATATTAGCTACTCCTGTAGAAATATTCTTTATACATTTATTCCGAAATAACTGGTACACTTATTATATCGTAATAATATATTAATAAGGTGTTATTACACTATCTAAAAAGGAAGAGAGAGATAAACGAAAAAAATACAAAAAAATTAAAAAAATATAGAAAATGTTTCATTCTATCTCTTTTTTTCTTATCTTTGCGGCATATTGGAGAAGCATATAAGAACAAGAGGCATAAACTAACTAAAGATAAAGAACAATCTTGACAGTTTTTAGTGGAATGGAATAATACATTTTCATAGCCAAAAAAATAAACACAATGCATTTTCTAAAGAGTTAAAAGTTTAGGATATAACTAAAACGTTTATCCGTTCTAAGACTCATTTCAATTACTATTCTGTAAGCCTGTTAGAGGCATAATACATATTGGTTCGCTAAACCTTATACTATATAATATTAACTTAATTTTTAATTTTAATAGCTTATGATTAAAAGATTATTTTCCAGTGCATTAACAATGGCAATTGTCAGTAGTGTTTTCGCACAGAACAATGCAGTTTGTGCCCGATTAACCGCACCTGCAAAGGAAACTAAAAAAAGTATTTACTATCTCAAACCTGAAGGCGTTCCTTTTGAAGTTACACCTAAAAATGGTAAAATGGCAGGTACAAGTTATCTTTATGTTCCTGGCTATAGCAAAACAAAATTTGTGCCTGTTGTACCAGAAAATACAAAATATTTTTGGCATCAGAATGTTTACGATATGAATGGAAATTGTAGAACATTCGATAGAACAGGAAAAACTAGTAATTTATTCTCAACCGACAACGATGGTAGTTTCAATATTATTACTAGATTTAATGGAGCTGATGCTCTTCCCACTATTGTTTGTGAAACAGATAGTTTTACACTTTCAGAGGAAAATCCACATTGGGGACCATTAGACTACGACCTCCCTGCAGTAATGTATTGGTATCCAAGAATAAAAAGTGGAACCTCATCAGCTATGGATTCCCATATCCGTCCTTTACAATTCACCGACGATAAAGTTAATAACTTCTATCTTGGAGGAATGGATAATGGATATCTTTTCGGTTCTGGTACTATTTCGAACGGAGAATATACGTCACGTGGCGTACAACAAATTTTAGAAAAACCAGTAGCACCACTTTGGGTAGAAGATGTTTTTCTACCAATTATATCTAAAAGTAGCAAGCCATTACCAAATGGGACAGAATTAACAATGCTCATTACCAATGTAGAAACAGATGCACAGGGAAAAAGAAACCAGGAAGTGAAACAATAGCCGAACTAAAGTGTACATCTGCTGATATAGAGGAGAACGATCCTATTACTGATGCTAATGGAACAAGTTATAATAAGTTTGCAGCTGTATTTACACATGAAGGAAAAGGATTCTTAATAGATAAAGAATTTGCTGTTATTGTGCGTGGTTTCGACCAACCAGGTGTAGATATGGGACTATCTGGCGCAGGAATACCTTATTATAATAAGGTATTAAGTCCAGCACTTTGCCTAATAAAAACTAAAGATGGCAAAAATAAAGCTGCAAACATTTATGCCGATAATAATATAGCACTAAGTGTTACATTCTCTGCAAAATTCGATTATGCCAATGGATATGTAGATGCAGGCATTGAAACTTCTTATAATTATGGGCTTGTTTTGATGAATAATGAAGGAACAGAAGGACAAACCACATGTACGCAAGGGCTTGTTTTTCCTGGTGCTGTTGCGCAGTTAAATGGAATGTGGTACGATGACAATAAAAAAGAAGAATATACATTGTCTGGAATAGATAGTTGGATAAAGAGTTACACTATAGATGAAGAAAGTTATCGCGAATATGGTTTAACTGTAATTAAATTTACTTGCGATCCACTTCCTTCTAATGTAGCTGGACGTAAATGTGATATTTTAATTCATGGTAAAGGCGTAGTATCAGATAAACCTATTACAGTTGTACAAGGAGATGTTACTGCTGCAATTAATAATGTTCATTCATCTAATACAATAAAAGAAGGTCCTAATTACAATATTGCAGGACAACGTGTAGGAAAAGACTATAAAGGTATTATTATTAAGAATGGTAAAAAACAATTCAATAAGTAATTGAACATATACCGCAAAAGTATATAGATAACAATTAATTAAACAACATAAAACATATCTTATGAAGAAAAGAATTTATGCTTTAATTCTTGGAGGTATATTTGCATTTGCAGGATGTCCTCTTACAAGTATAGCCCAAACAGCATCAACAGCAGAACCAACTACTGTAACAAAAGGTAAACCATATAAAGAAAATTGGGCAAACACCAAAGTAATTCTAAAAAAGAAAATTTGGACAGTAGAAGATAAAAATAACGACAACTATACATGGGAGGATTTAGATGCAGGAGCTCCAGCATATAATGGAGCAAATGCAACAGTAAATGCAGACGATTGGCTTGTATCGCCACCTTTACATTTAATAGCTGGACAAACTTATGCACTTGAAGCAGGAGCTGTTGTGGGAGGACATTCTGGAACTGGCCAAAGAATGAATATAGCTTATGGTACTGGCGACGATCCTACAACATATAACGAGATAGTTCCAACTACACCAATTTCGGGAACAGCCTTCGGAACACCTACAACTATAAAAACAACATTCACACCTACAGAGACAGGCGATTATCGTATAGGGTTCCATGCTGTAAGCGATAGGCCTGGATATATTATTATGCGACCAGTAAAAGTTGAAGAAGCGGCTGAAACTTCTGGAACGCCAATTGCTATTTCAGACCTAAAGTTAGAAACAGGGCAAAATGGTGAACAAATGGTTAAAGTTTCATTCACAACTCCAACAAAAGATATAATGGGACGAGACTTAACTTCTATTACTTCTGCTACAATATATCGTGATGGTTCTGTAACACCTATTTATAAAATAGATAATCCCGGTATTGGGCAGAGTATAGAATGGACTGATAATAATGTAGCTATTGGGCAACACTCATACGAAGTATACACTTATGTTGGCGATTTAAAGAGTGCCAAAGCTGAAGCGAAAATTTATGTTGGTAGCGAACTTGTGCCTGGTAAAGTTAAGAATGTAATTGCATACGATAATCTTAATGGGACAATTACATTAAAATGGGACCCTGTAAAAGTCGGAGCTAATGGAGGTTACATAGATCCTACTACTATTAAGTACGGTATTTTTGAGGGTATCTACGAAACTCCTATTGCAGAAGATATTACTGGAACTGAGGTTACAATTAAAGATATCCCTACAAATGGAACACAAGGTAGCAAATTCTACCAAATAGTAGCATATACAGATACAGAACATGTTGGAGATGGCGGTTTTGCAGACCCATTTTTCTATGGAACACCATACGATTTTCCTTTCCATGAATCATGGCCTTATGGAACTTGGGAAAAAGGTCCATGGAGCGCTAGCTATAATGATACAAAGAAACATTTCAAAATCTCTAGAGATATATCTGCAGATGATGATGAAGGTTCGTTATTATTCACACCAGAAAGAGCAGGCGATGCAGCTACAATAGTAGGACCAAAGATGGATTTAGGTAAAGCTAAAAATCCACGCATTTCATTCCAATTCTATGCCTATCCTGGTAGTAAGAGTAAACTACAAGTATACTTAGATGTAAATGGCCAATACAGGAAACTTGCTTCAGAAATAGATTATTCTACATTAACAGGAAATGTAGGTTGGCGTACTGTGAATGTAGATTGTGCCGATGCTGCTTTCAAAAAAGAAAATGGTTATGGCCGTGTTCTCATTCACGCTATCTCTGATGGAGAAAATATTATAGTAGATGACGTTAATGTTAACGATGCAATTAATTATAATGTTATAACAAACATCAACACTCCTCTTCATGCACAAGGTGGTGAACAAGCAGAAATTGTTGTTCATGTTCGCAATATAGGTTTAAAGATGCAGAAGGCTTCCAAGTTAAACTCCACTCAAATAATGGTACGGAAATAGCTACAGAAAGTGGAACAATAGCTCCAGGAGAAACTCAGGAATATACATTCCATTATGTTGTTCCTTTCGATAATAAAGAGTTCCAGGTTTGGGCTGAATCAGATTGGGCAGCTGATGAAAATCAAGCTAATAATATTTCAGAGAAGAAAACAATTAAAGTTGTTACTGCTCCATATCCTGCAATAAACAATCTTAAAGCTAGTAAAAATGCTGATAAGGTTAAACTTGAATGGACGGCTCCTGTAGTAGAGAACTGTGTTATTACAGAAAGTTTTGAAACCTATGCTCCATTCCTTATTGACGAAATAAATCCATGGACACTTTACGATGCTGATAAATGTCGCACAAATACTTTTGGTGGAATTACATTCCCTGGCAATGGACTTCCTTTTGCATACACTGTATTCAACTGTGATGGCACTACACATGGAATGGACGATGCAACAACCCAGATGTTTAAAGAACGTTTTAATGGTCATAATAGTGCACAATCAATGATGAGCTTTGGAAATGTAGGCGATGCAACAAGTGGAAATAACGATTGGATTATATCTCCAGAACTTTCAGGTAAGGCACAAACAATAAGTTTCTTCACAAAAGCACCACAATGCGATTACGCAAATTACGGACCAGAAGATTTTTATGTGGCTTATTCTACAAGTGGTAAAGATGTTAATGACTTCAAGAAGATATACACAGATAATGCTGCAGACAATATTAATTGGAAGAAGATTTCCGTAAATTTGCCTGAAGGTACAAAATACTTTGCTATTGTTCATACATCAACAGTACCACAATCTTCTTATGGATTTGAACCAGCAGGTCTTCTAATAGACGATATTACATACGAAAGTGCTCCATTACAGATTATTGGCTACAATATTTATCGCAATAATAAACTTATTGCTAACAATAATAATGCAAATGAAGTTACAGCATTTGATACAGACGGAACGGATAGCGATAATTATTATGTCATTACATTATATAATGTAGGAAACTCTGGTCCATCTAATGTTGCATCTATTACACCAACCGCAATAAATAATATTTCATTAGAAAACTCTACTGAAAAGACTACATCTATATATACTACATCAGGTGTTCGGGTTGGGAATAATATATCAATACTCCCTGCAGGACTCTACATTGTAAAACAAGGAAATAAAATACATAAAGTTATTGTAAAATAAATAAGAATAGATGGAACCCGTGTTTACGAGGTAGATGAACAGAGAAGTATTAAAAACTTCAATATTTAACTCATAAAATTAAATCGGTTTGATTTCTCTTATTGAATATCAAACCGATTTTTTATTGAAACAAGAAAACGTTAATAAACAAATGTTATGCTAACAATCCAATATCTTTTCGTAACTTTGCAATACAAAAAACTATTATAAGAACTATATGGAATATAAGAAGACCAATATTGAAGGTGTTTGGATTATAGAGCCAAAAGTGTTTAACGACAATCGTGGTTACTTTTACGAGGTTTGGAAACAAGCAGATTTTGATGAACATATTGGCTATCATGTAGAATTTATCCAAGACAATGAATCAAAATCGAGTTTTGGTGTACTTCGTGGACTCCATTATCAAAGAGGTGAATATTCACAAGCTAAACTAGTACGCGTATTAAAAGGGAAAGTACTTGATGTGGCTGTAGACTTACGAGGAGATTCTCCTACACTTGGTAAATATGCAATGGTAGAATTATCGGAAGAGAATAAACGCCAGTTCTTTATTCCACGTGGTTTTGCACATGGATTTCTTGTATTATCAGATGAAGCAATATTCACTTATAAAGTAGACAATCTTTATGCACCACAAAGCGAAGTAAGTCTTCGTTGGAATGACGAAACAGTAGGAGTAGACTGGCCTATTGATATAAAGATATTGTTATTTCCGATAAAGATTTAAATCGAGCTGTTGCTTGGAATAAAATAGACCTCTTTTAAAAGTTAACAAAACGCTAATGAAACATATTAGTTTCTGCTTATTCTTCCTTTCTTTGTTTTTCGTAGGTTGTTTTAATAAAACAAAGCAAGGAGACTCTGTTGTTGAAGATGTAAAAGCAAAAGAACTTTTCCAAGGTCTTTGGGTATCTGATGACAATGGCGAGCCTGCTTTATTGGCAAAAGGTGATAGTGTATTTTTTCCAGATTCTGGTAGCATACCTGTACGCTTTTGGATATATAAAGATTCTTTTTACCTAAAAGGTCAAAGTAAGAATGGATATAAAATAAAAAAGCAATCGGAGAACTTATTTTCCTTTATTAATAATAATGGCGAAGAAGTGCGTCTTGTTAAGAGTGGAGATAAAAATCTTAGAGCATCATTCAGCTATCATGTATATGCTATGAATACATTTCAGCATATAGCATCTGATACGGTGGTGCGAACAGACCTAGGCTATTTCAATATAAAAATATCAGTTGAGACAACATCAGATAAAGTGATAAAGTCTACCTATAATGAAAGTGGAATAGAAGTAGACAATGCTTATCTTGATAATGTTGCTTCAGTGGTAATTTCAAATCAAAAGAAACTAGTCTACACACATGACTTTAGAAAGCAGGAATTTGCGTCGATTATTGATAAAACTTTTTTGGATAAAAGTATTCTACGCAGATTCGAATTTAATCATTCCGATGCTAAAGCATTATATTTTGATGCTATTATTGGCATTCCTGACGCCTCAACAAGCTATGTTATCGCTATTAAAATAACAATAGATGGTAAGTTATCTATGAAAATGAGGTAGATAAATGCTTAATAAAATGAGATGAATTTTAAGCCAGTACCAGTTCCTATATAAAATATATCAATTATGAAAAGTAAAGAAAACATTCAGGAAGAACAAATTTTAGTTCGAGTTACAGGACAAGATAGACCTGGACTCACAGCATCGATAATGGGAATATTGGCAAAGTACGATGCACGTATTCTTGATATTGGTCAGGCAGATATCCATGCCACACTCTCTCTTGGAATTCTAATACGAACAAACGAAGACAATTCGGGTAAGGTTATGAAAGATTTGCTTTTTAAAGCTACCGAATTGGGAGTAAACATTGGCTTCTCTCCTATTACAGACGATGAATACGAAAATTGGGTAAACCAACAAGGGAAAAACAGATATATCTTAACTATTATAGGGCGTTCACTTTCTGCAGAGAATATAGAAGCTACTACAAGAGTAATTGCTGTTCAAGGTATGAATATCGATTCTATTGTGCGTCTTACTGGTCGCCAAAGCATAAAGAGAGAAAGTCATAACGTTCGTGCTTGTATAGAGTTTTCTCTTCGTGGAACACCAAACGATTATGTTCAGATGCAAGCTGATTTAATGAAAATGAGCCAGGAACAAGGCATCGACTTCTCTTTGCAGAAAGACAATATGTATAGACGTATGCGCCGTCTTATATGTTTCGATATGGATTCTACCCTTATTCAAACAGAATGTATTGACGAGCTGGCTAAAAGAGCAGGAGTAGGCGACGAAGTAAAGAAGATTACAGAACGTGCGATGCGTGGAGAAATAGACTTTAAAGAAAGTTTTAAAGAACGTGTTGCACTCCTTAAAGGACTTGATGCGAGTGTTATGCAAGATATCGCAGAAAACTTCCCTATTACCGAAGGGGTAGATCGCTTAATGATGGTTTTAAAGAACTGTGGTTATAAAATCGCTATTCTTAGTGGAGGATTCACATTCTTTGGTGAATTTTTGCAACGAAGGTATAATATTGATTATGTCTATGCCAACGAATTAGAGATAGACGAAAACAATAAACTAACAGGAAACTTTGTAGGCGATATAGTAGATGGGCGCAGAAAGGCTGAACTACTAAAGCTTATAGCACAGGTAGAAAAGGTAAACTTAGAGCAAACTATTGCTGTGGGCGATGGAGCTAACGACTTACCAATGCTTGCAGAAGCAGGATTAGGAATTGCATTCCACGCAAAGCCACGTGTAAGAGAGAATGCTGAACAAAATATTAGTACAATTGGTCTTGATGGTGTTCTTTATTTCTTAGGCTTTAAAGATAGCTATTTAGGAGAAGCCGGCAAATTGTAACGACATTCTAAATCGATAATAGAAACCAAATACTATAACAAAAGAAGGTGCGTTTGTGTACATTTATATTCTCTGTAATATTCAACCATTTACCACCTTTTATAATAAACAAATGGGGGTGTGTCAAAACTAAGAATTCAGAAAAGCTTCCTTTCATATTAACAGTTTCACTCCCTCATAAATATTAAAGTAACCGTTATCATTGAGTTATTAACTCTTTGGTAACGGTTATTCTTTACAAAATGATAGCTGTCTTTAGCTGAAAACGAGTTTTGACACACCCTCATTGTTATATAATTGATGTGATTGGCATCAGAATTCTTAACTCTTACATCATTTAGAATCTTCACCTAAATGAATATGAATCAACATTTATTATGTATAGCGATACAAAACATAGGTTATAGTTTTTTATGATATCTAATTTGCAACTGACAGATATCTAAGACTGGTATGGCAGATATCTAAAACACAAATGATAGATATCTAAGACAAAAGTAACTACATTTAGCCGCCTTTTCTAAATATCTAAGATTTCCTGTCTGAAAGATAAATAACTAGTAGATGTAGCTTATAAATCTCCACCTATCACCTATTCAATAATATTAGCGATGGTATACGCTGATAAATTACAAAGTCTCATTTAGAAAAACCAAAAGAGACTTTGTAAATATGCTATGAGAAACTTTCTTATCTCGCACGTAATCCATCTATAGTCTTTGCTGAATTTAACGAATTATAATTCCTTGTAGCATTACCAAAGACATAGTTTCCTATATTATTAGTCGTAGTATAAGCTTTCAATATCTTTGCCTTTGCATTGTTAGTAGCTTGTCGAGCTAAATCAATATAGAATTCGTCGGTTGTGTTTGTGCTAACTCCATAACCAAAGAATGTATCATAACCTTTCTGAGATTCATACCCAAGATGGAATCCCTTCTGGTTCGATTTAGCATCCATTCTGAATATTGTCCCAGACTTAGTATATTTAATATAAATATCACCATTTTTATCTATGTACCAAGAAAAGTCTAACGTCTGAGTAGATCCATCGTTTGCAGTATCAACCTCTGTTCCATGTCCCGACAGTGATTTCTTTGAACTTTCATATTGGAAGAACTTCATATTAGCATGGAAAGTTTGTGAAAGTCGTTGTCCATTTTCATCAAAAGCAATAGTCATATTTCCAGCCCATTCTCCAGAAAGCATCTGAACTTCATTTAATAAAGGATCATTGTTTGATGGATTATAATTATCCACATAATCATAATTTACAGCATCCATAAAGTCTGCAAGTTCAGCTGCTGTAGCCATCGGGTAATAGTACAAAAACCATTCTCTCGTAGTATAATAGTCTGTACCACCGGGATATGCACGCCAATAGTTTTGAACAGCTTCCGTTACAAGGCTACTATAGGGAGGATAATAATCGTCTTCTGTATCGCAACTTGTAAAACCCATAGGGAGAGCAATAAGTGCAAGTACCATCAAGAATTTTGTAATCTGTCTCATAATCAATAGTCTCTTATATCTTATTCTTATTAATACCGCAAAATTAACACAATACAACAAACGAACAGATCACAATATCTCTACTTTACAATAGGGAAATCCCTAAAAAGAAATATTATAGTGCAGAATTGAATGCTTTTAAGAAAAAAAAAAAAATATAAGTATATATATTCAAAATAAGTATGTATATTTGTACACATAATTCAATATCAATTTAAAACGAGACCAATCTGTAAACGATTCTTTTTGTTTTGTAGCATACAAACGTAATTTAATCTAATAGTGCCGTACTTTTAAGTCGGTCATTAACTTAAACTTCTGCGAATATGAAAAAATTTTTTACTTTAACCGTAGCATTTGTACTGAGCTTCTCAGCCTATGCACAAACGAGTGTATTCCAGCGAGACCTAAATAAAAGAGGTTACGCAAAGTTAACAACCACACAGGCATCAACCACAAACAAGGTAGTAGCAAATAACATAGAGCCTACTGCCAACCAAGTATGGTGGGGATATCAACCAGAAAACGAAGAACGTAGTTCTGTTGGTGTTTCTAAAAAAGAGACATACGATGCTGCTATTTTTGTGGATCCAAACAATTCTATAATTGTTGGAAAAACTATCAAAGCTATTCGTTTTTATCTCCGCGATAAAGCACATACAACCAATGTAAAGGTTTGGGTTTCAAAAAGCTTGCCCAGTGATATTAATAATGCAGACTATGTACAGAATGTAGATCAAGCAGAACTCAATGCAGGCGATGAAAGTGAAGATATACAGGGAAAAGTGAACGATGTAGCATTAAATACTCCATACGTTGTTGGATCTAACGGTGTATATATAGGTTATACTCTTACCGTTACTGATGCTTCCGAAGCCACAACAAAGTTTCCTATTGTAGATCATAGTGGTTCAGACCTTAATGGTTTTTTTATACGTTCTTCTGAAACAGCAACAGAGTGGACAAATTTAGCAGAAGAAGGGTTCGGACAATTGGCATTAGAAATTCTTGTAGAAGGTGAATTTGCTCAAAACTCTGTTACTCCAACCTCTTTACAAACATTGTTGTTGTGAAGAATACAACAGGAAAAAGTAAACTCGTTCTATTCAATGGTGGCAGAGATGGAATAAATAGTATCGACTATACAATAACAACCAATGGGGTTGTAGGGGCAGAACAACATGCAAAGGTTAATCCTCCTGTTAAAACTATGGGTGCATCGTGCACTGCGAGCTTACCACTTCAGGCTGACAATAACATAGGAGTTTCTGAGAAAGTTATTACTATAACAAAGGTAAACGGCAAGGCTAATGAAGCTGAAAAAAAGTCGGTAAATTGTAAATTAACTACCGTAGATAAACAGGTAAAGAGAAATGTCGTTGTAGAAGAAAATACAGGAACGGGCTGTGGTTGGTGTCCACGTGGTTGGGCTGGAATGAAGAAATTGCGCGATAAATTTACAGACAGTTTTGTTGGTATAGCAATACACCAATACAACGAATCTGATGTTATGTACTGCAGGAATTATGCGATACTTGATTTTGGTGGAGCTCCAACCTGTAGAATAAATCGCAACGATGTTATAGACCCATTCTATGGTTCTAACGATGAAGATATTAGTTTCGACTACGAACAAGAGTTAAAAAAAAATAGCGACAGTTGGTGTATCGGTAACAGGAACACTTAATACTGATAAAACAGAAGTAACAGCAACTACCACCATTGAACCTTTAGTAAATGGGACATACGAAATAGTATATGCGCTTATCGGTGATGGACTTACTGGAACAGAAAATTCTTGGAAACAGAGTAACAACTATTACAAATATTCTCCCGAAAATGTTTCAAACGATTCATATCTATCTCCTTTCTGTAAGGGCGGTGAATATGGTAATAGTAAGGTAACGTTAGTTTTTGATGATGTTTTACTTGCTAGTTCTTATGGTTCAGACCATAAAAACAATGCAAAACTTGAAGAACTTAAGGCTAACCAAGTGGTTACTAATACTTATACTCTTAAATTGCCAAACAAAAACCTTTTGAAAGAAGCTATTGCAAGAGCAGGTTACAATAAACTTGCTGTAGTCGCTATGATAATTAATAATGAAGGTAAGATTGATAATGCTGCAAAGTTCTATTTATCAGATCCTGCTGGAATTGGTGGTATTTCTGAGAATAAGGGCGAGCTCAAAGAAATTGCACGTTATACAATTGATGGACGTAAAATTAACAGTCCTCAACGTGGCATTAATATTGTAAAATTATCTAATGGCTCTATTATAAAGGTATTGGTTAAATAGAAAAGTACAGAATATCTTAAGACTTTTAAAGAATAGGAGAAAGGTCCTTGTCGTAATTGCGATTAGGACCTTTTTCGTAAAAGTATGTAAAATTCCCCTCTTACCTATAAGAAATACTTTTGGTTCTTCCGTTAAATGGATAGATATATCTTATAAGTTATATAAAAAAGCTGGTATTATGTTTCTTTGTAGTGACCAAACTTCAAGAACATGAATACCAGCATAATGCAAAACGCCTTAGGCGTCTTCCAACAAGACTGTCAGAATCTGCGCTACGAAGATAATAACTTAGTTTTAGAAATCCAAAACCCAAAGGAAAAACTTTGTTGTCCTGTATGTGGAAGTCATAATATCAATCGTAACGGCTGCCATATTCGTCGCTTTGTAAGTGTTCCTATAGGTCTGAGCAAGACCTATCTGGACATGCGTGTACATCGTATTTAATGTCACGACTGCGGCTGTATTAAACAAGAAAACATCGACTTTGCGAAAGGAAAACGTCGGCACACTATAGCTTTTGCAAATATGGTGCTTAATCTGTCTCGCTTTGCAACAATTCAAGATATATTTTGGTTCCTACAGGTATCCTGGAATGTAGTACGTAATATACAGATGGAGTTTCTACAGTCAAAATACTCTAACCCAGACCTTTCCATGTTAAGACGTATTTCCATTGATGAGTTCGCCACTAATAAAGGGCATGTATACAAGACCATAGTTGTAGATTTGGATAATGGTCATATTGTTTATGTCGGTGATGGCAATGGCAAGAATGCTCTTGATGGATTTTGGGAACGGCTCGGCAAAAACAAAGAACATATACAAGCAGTATGTACAGACCTTTCTGCAGTATATACAAGGGCTGTAAGTGAACACCTTCCCAATACTGCACTTGTAGTAGACCACTTTCATGTAACCAAGCTTATGAACAAAAAGTTGGACTTGCTAAGGAGACAGTTATGGCATGTGGAAAAGGACGTCAACAAGCGTAAAGTAATCAAAGGAACACGTTGGTTGTTACTCAGAAATGGAAATGATATTTTTGATTATGTACACAGAAATAGACAGGAGAATGTCTTGAGCCTAAACCGTCCGCTGATGATTGCCTATTATCTCAAAGAAGATCTTAAGGAAATATGGAATCAGTGTAGTAAGCAAAAAGCTAAAGCTGTGTTGGATGAATGGGTAAAGCAAGCTATAGAATCTAAAATACAGCCATTGGTGAAAATGGCTTCAACTATTAGAGCATACAAGACATACATATTAGCATGGTATGACCATTATATAACAAATGGAACTATTGAAGGCATTAACAATAAAATAAAGGTTCTGAAAAGACAGATATATGGATTCAGAAATGAGGAATACTTCACATTAAGGCTATATGCATTGCATGATAGGCGTCTACGCATTTAACGGAAGAACCAACTATATACTAACAAAACACTGTTAATATTAGCCCTCATCCTTTCATTTAGAGTCTTCTATTGCCCTCTATAAACTAAACATCACTATATCAACTTTTAGGTAAAACTATTTTTCCTGTCATATCTGTCACATCTTATATACTCATAACCCTTTTATCGTCAATAAAATACGACAAATGTTAAAAGTGACAGCAACATACATTTAAACTAAATGTGGTGTTATTCACATATAAACATCTCAAAATAACAAGATATTGATATAATGATAAAAAGCAGATACAAATAATTTCACTAAGAATGTATTTTCTTGAAGGAATAAAACATTTTATAAGAAAAATTATCTATCTTTGTATCCGAATTCCAGTGTACCTATATAAAAGTGTACACTATAAAGAGTTCTATCTTTTAAAAGAGCGTTTGAAATCATCTTCTGCACGTAATCTGGACAATTACATTCACCGAGGATGGCGGCAATACGCTCATGCTTGGGATTATTGTACCCTTTTCCAAAGGGAATGATATACCTCAATGCGTGGGCTATTGTTTGTTATTCGGTGAAAAGCAGTCCAGAGCTTCGTGTAGAATAACATTCAATAGTTCCCACGCTTTTTCATTTTAAAATTTAATTTAGAAACACATACTTCTGGGAAACAGTCTGTGTACTATTAGACAACTATTTACATTTTAAAAATGTATCTAGTATATTAAAACCTATAATAATATTTTCGACTATTAATTATACATTAAAAAGTATTTCTTATGGAAAAAACAACAGGAGTAGACTTATACAATAAAGTACTGAGTCTATCTATGCAAAACCCTAGTATGAAAGTTAACAGAGAAGAGTTTCTAAACAACGTTTTCTCCGATTTTTGCACAGAACAAGAATTGGAACAAATCATCAAAGAAAATCCACGTACTGTATTAGACTTAGAATTAATAGATGCTGTCGCAGATAATGTGATATCCACATCACGATACAAGGTTTCTATTATCTCAACTTTAACTGGTATCCCAGGAAATCCTATTGCCGCGACAGGACTAGGCATCGCAGATTTAGCACAATATTATGGGTTTTGTATAAATCTTTGTCAAAAGTTAGCTTATCTATATGGCTACCCAGATTTTCAAAAAGATGGAGAATTAAACCCAAACAGTCTAAATATAATAACTCCAATGCTCGGAGTAATGTTTGGGGTAAATGCAGCTTCAAAAGTTTTAGCCGATATGACAAAAAAAATAGCTATACAGGTTGCAAAAAGAATTCCTGTTATAACATTTGGTCACGCTGCATGGTATATGCTTATAAAACAAATATCAAAATGGATTGGTATACGTATGTCAAAGCAATTATTGGCTAAATCGGTTTCAAAAGCTCTCCCAGTTATAGGTGGATTGGTATCAGGTGGGCTGTCCTACGCAACATTTGGTCCAATGGCAAAGAAACTTGCTAAAGATTTAAGACTCCATAGTAAAGTATTCAAGAATACAAAAGATACTATTAAGGAAAACAACGACTGAGTCTAAAACAAAGAACAGTACTTCAGAAAACTATTTCTAAAACATAAAAATATCATTATGAACAAATCTTTCAAGAAACGTACTATTATTTTTTTAAGCTTATTGTTATTATGCAACTACAATGCTATTTGTGAAACGAGAACAAGGGGGTACTCCAAAGCATCAAATATAGAAGAAATGATCACACATTCATCTTCTCAGTTCATAACATTGAGTAATTCAAATTATCAGCGTCCGAAAACAAATACGACATTAGTAGGTCACACATTCCAATTTATGTTTGGCTCAGAAACAGATCCCAAATTAGCATGTTTTGATAATGAGGCTTTCTCCTTAAAACTTTCATTTAATCTACAATTTATTTCTGCTACAAAAGTAAAGGTATACATTAGACCTATTATGAAGAAAAATAAAATTACTGCCTATATTGGAGGTGATGCATATTCATCAACCTTTGAGAGTGGTTACAGAAATATGCTCGAAGAATGTAAAATGAGAGATGAGACTGTTACTTATACATATAACAATGGTATTGTAAAATTTAAATCTTCCGTTTTAGGGAATCGTTCCTTGAAAATATCCAATAATGGAAAGTCATTAATAGAAGATAAATTCGCTTTTAATAAAATAAAGTAAAACAATACTTATTATTGCTTCAAAAGAAAAGACAGCACCATTTGAGTAATCATTTGGTGCTTTTTATTTTATATTTCTGGTTCTGCGGGATTTAGTGTGAATTAACATACCGTATCCCGCATTAAGCGGCACGAAATTCGTATCTTTGTAGTCAGTATGATGACAACCGAAGATATATTATCCAAGCTGCTGCTCCACAACAACAATGATTGGGAGATTGAGAATGTGACCTGTGATGACTCCACCGAAGAGATACATATCATGCTCAAATATCGCTATGACACCATCAAGGTTGAAAAGAAAGAATTCCCTATATTTGACTTCCGTCATAAACGGAGTTGGCGGCATTTAGATATGTGGCACAGTACAAGACCATCCTTGAGGCTCGTATTCCTCGTTACCATGATGGCGAAGAGGTCAAGAGTGTCGCTGTCCCCTGGGCATTACCAAACTCCCGGCTGTCTTGGCTGATGAAAAAAACGATAGAAACGCTCCTCTCCACCAAAAATCAGACAAAGACTGCACGTCTTCTCAGCCTTACTTTCGAGCAGGTACATGGCGTTATGCTTCGCGCCGTTGAACGAGGTTTGGATAAGCGTGACAAGACTCGTATCTACAAGCATGTGTGCATAGATGAGAAGTCTATCCGCCGTGGTCATGAGTATGTCAGCATGCTCTATGATGGAGATACCGGTCATGTTATCGAAGTAGAAGCAGGCCGAAGCGCCAAAAGCATTGATAATCTGTGCACTAAAGCGCTCACAGAGAAACAGCGCAATTCGGTTGAAACGGTATGTACAGACATGTGGGAGCCTTTCATTGATGGCGCTGTGAAGTATTTCCCCAATGCCAGCCACTGTCATGACTTGTACCACTGCGTTACCTATTTGAACGATGCCGTCGACAAGGTGCGCAAGCGTGAGGTTAAGGAGATCAAGGAACTGCGCAGTACCAAGTATCTTTGGCTCAAGGACAAGTCCAAATACACTCCCAACGACCGTCGGAGATTTGATATGCTGGAGAATGCCGAGTATCAGGTCTCGCAAGCTTGGAAAGTCAAAGAACTCTTTCGTGATCTCCTTCGCCTTAACTATCATGGAGATGTGGAGGCTTATGGTATGTTGGGAGACTGGATGGCAGATGTCTTGCTGTACAACATTGAAGAGATCAACGGTGTTGTCTTTATGTTCAAGAGACACCTCAAAGGCATCATTAGAGTCATGGTTACTGGTGCCAACAACGGCAAAGCTGAGAGAACCAACGGATCGATTCAAGAAATCAAAACCATCGGCAGAGGATATGGTACTGCCGAACGCTATCGGATAGCGATTCTATTCTTCTATGGTGGGCTAGACATATGTTAACTCACACTAATTACAGTAGAACCAAAATAAAGAAACACGGTAAACATATTTTGCTTACCGTGTTTCTTTATTTTATATTGTAATGGTACTTATTTATAGTTTACTAATCTTAGAGTCGGTAGCCCACTGTTAATAAGAGTTGCCCTCTATTATTATCCACCTTTGCTCCTACTGCCTGATTTGAATATGATGTAGTGTTGCCTGTTGCAGTGTCGTGGATGGAAAAATTCATTGTAGAGAATGGATAGAAAGTACCCTTTTGCATACTATATTGATATGCTAAATCAACATTAAATTTGTTTATTTGATAGCCAATACCAAATGTAAATCTATTGGTAGAATCCCAATTTACAAAATCTGTTGATGAAGAATAAGCACTTCCTGGAGATACAATAGTAGGGTCCTTTTGTGCATCTTTATTATATTTCGGGCTTATATAGTTATAACCTAAACGTAAAGCTAAGTTGCTTGTGGGCTTATATTCAGCACCCATCTTCAAAGTACTAACACCTTTAAGAGCCTGTTTGGTATGCTTATTCATAGACTTATCAGCAGAAGAAGTCTCATAATAGGTTCCATAATAATCGTTATAATAACCACCATCGTTTATGCGAGAGTCGAGCGTAGAATGATCCTCGAATTCGTATGTTAAGCCTAATGCTAGATAATTACCCACTGTATGACCCAAAGAAAGGCCGAACTTCCAAGGAGTCCATAGCTTATAATCATAACTATTAGGCACTTCTCCCCAGTCATTCTTACCACCGGTGTTAGTATTCCTATCAATACGAGTAACGTTTGACGTTGTTAAATCGTACCAAGTCGGTGTTTTAACATAAGCACCAATGCGGAAAGGAGAACTTGCAATAGGTCTAACAATAATACCGGCAGTAATATCGAATCCTGTACCAGTTATACGGCGAATATCTAAAACACTAACGTCTCCTACTCCATTAGATAACCTTTCATTGTATCTACTTTCTGAATCATAATGTACGTCCTTCAATCCAAATGTTAAACCAAGGTAGAATTGGTCTTGGATGCTACCACTAATATTGAAATCATAGTTACTTACATAGCCTGTACTTGCCTTATCAAAGGTATAAGAATCAGCTAAATAATTATTGAACTTGCCTGCAGTAGTAGCATCAGGCAACAATGTATTAAAGTACAAATAGTCTAATTGATTCCATGTCCATGATACAAAATTAGCTTGTGGAGAGGCAAAGCCGATATATGCATCATCTTTTTTACGCACATCAAAACCTCCATAGTTTTCTGAACCAAGCACATGTTTTAAGTAAGACTGATTGTTTTGAGAACCATTACCTAACTTTCCACTTGCATTTAACAAGAAATCGAAGTTCTTTCCTTTAGTGTAATTAAAGCCAAAGTTAAGATTAGAACCACGAGAAGCACGTGTGGTATATACAAAACCTATTTGATCGAAACTAGCATTAGTCTTTTTTCCATCACCATACTCCTTTCCATTACTTTGCATAAGCAGTCCACCACTTACAGATAACTGACTTCTACGGAATAAACCAATACCAGCAGGATTACTACCTATTGTAGAAACATCTGCACCAAGAGCCTCCATAGCTCCACCCATTCCTACATAACGCGCTGTACCATTAAGGTCTGTACTCGTTAGATTTGCATTTTCGTATGTCTCTTGAGCTGCTACAGGCAATGAAAATAATGTCGCAGCAAGCAAATAATACTGTATCTTCATAACTTTCTTTTTGTTATCTACTTTTTAACAAACTCTTTACAATAAAAAACACTTTTATCGGTGTCCGCCAAAGCTTCCTCCACCAGAACGAGAGCCACCAAAACTTCCCCCACCAAAGGTTCCACCAGAACGAGAGCCACCAAAACTTCCCCCACCAAAGGTTCCACCAGAACGAGAGCCACCAAAGTTACCTCCACCGAATGTATTAGCTGGACGTGATTCGTATGTCTGTGGTCTACTACGTTCTATATTAAACGAATTATCGCGGCTATATGAATCCCGTCTGACAGTGCTTTCAAAGTTTCTATTTCGAGAAGAGTTACCAAAATTACCACCTCTGTTATAAGAAGAATTATCTCTTTCAATAACAGTTCGACTATTTAATCTTCCAAATTGTCCACTACGCGCACCCATACTGCCGAATGAACGAGTTGAACCTGCATTGTTCATCTGATTAGTGTAAACTGTACTATAGCTTCCGAAGCGTCCTCCTTGTCCATTCCAATGATTAGCTGTACCAGAATGTCCCGTTGTATAGCTATATCCAAATACCGGTCTAGCGTAGCCATAATAATAGTATGGATAACCCCAACCATAGTAGCCATACCCCCATGGGTCATACCAACTATTACGATAACCATAAAATCCCCATGGATAATAGTAATCAATAAAGAATGGATCATAATAACCTATATACCAAGGATTCCAATAGCCGAATGCAGAACGGAAACCAAAACTAGTATATCCATAGAACCAAGGATCGTAATAACCGTAGAAATCATCGAAGCGCCCCATACGACGACTATACGCAAAGTCACTGTCGTCAGTATCGAAGTAACGATCGAATTGATAAATTGTATCTATTTGGGAGGTTCCATCAATATTTTTTATCTGCACGATGTCATTACCTAATGAGTCTCTACCTATCTTTTTATAAACTTTATCTAAAGTTTCTCTGCGGTTATATTCGTTATCTGACTTATTTATACCGCTATAATAAGTATTTCGTCGAGCAGCTTTTTCCGCCTTATATTCACGAATAGACTCCTTCGATGGTGTGAAATATACATCATCTTGTGCCAATAATGTAGTAGGCAGAAAAAGAGCCATAATTGAAAATAGAACTAACTTTTTCATATTATCATCTCCATTTTATTTGTTTTTCTTTCTTTCTCTTACTTCAACAGATGCAAAAATACTACATCTCTATGTGCAAATATACGGATTTTCCCTAACCTAAAATAGGTTTTTCCCTATTTTTTGAAATACTCAACACAAATGTATTACCTCATAAGTAGAAAGAATCATAAATATGTTATCTGTTCAAAACATTTTAAGTATATTTGCACAAAAATAATAAATAAAAATGAAAAGACTAATTACTACATCTCTATTGGCTTTTGCGCTAACAATACCTAACATTATACAAATAAAAGGCCAAGAACAAGTGAGAAACAACCAGATGAAAATATCTCAAAGTTCCCAGAAAAAATATGTTCCTACTGCTGAAAATATAGCTGCACGTAAACGATTTGAAGGCTTTCGTTTCGGAATATTTTTACATTGGGGCATCTATAGTACATTTGCGCAAGGCGAATGGTATTTAAACAACAAGATAAATAAAGATGAATATGCCAAAGCTGCATCAGCTTTTTATCCATCTTATTTCGATGCTAACGCATGGATAAAGGCTATTAAGGATTCAGGTGCTAAGTATATTACCTTCACTTCACGCCACCATGACAGCTTTTCTATGTTTAAAACAAAGGAAAGTAACTATAATATAGTTGATGCAACTCCTTTTAAACGAGATGTTTTAAAGGAACTTGCAAATGCCTGTCATCAACAGAATATAGACTTACACATATACTATTCCATACTCGATTGGATAAGAGAGGATTATCCTATCGGTAGAACTGGACTTTATACTGGCAGAAACTTGAAGCCCAACTATGATTCTTATTTTAACTTTATGAAAGGACAAATAAGTGAATTGCTCCATAATTATGGAAAAGTTGGTGCGATTTGGTTAGATGGCTACTGGGATCACGATAGCGATAGTATCCCGTTTGATTGGCGTATGGAAGAATTCTATCGTTACATTCATAGCATTCAACCTACTTGTTTAATCGGCAACAACCATCACATAGCACCGATAAATGGTGAGGATTTCCAAATGTTTGAGCGCGATTTACCAGGTGAAAATAAAGCTGGACTGTCTGGGCAGGCTATCAGTCATCTACCTCTTGAGGCTTGTCAAACTATGAATGGTATGTGGGGATATAAGGTTTCAGATATCGACTATAAATCAACTAACCAACTAATAGAGCTCCTTGTTCGTTCTGCAGCTAAGGGAAGTAATCTTTTACTCAATATTGGGCCACAACCAAACGGTGAACTTCCTGCCCTTGCACTCGACCGACTACAAGGTATTGGTAAATGGATGCAAAAGTACGGAGCTACTATCTATGAAACAATGGCAGGCAATGTGCCTGAATATACTTGGGGCGTAAGTACATCAAAGGGTAAGAAAACTTATTTACACGTGCTAAAGCAAGATGCAGAAACCATATCTCTCACAATACCAATAAAGCCTAAATACATCATTGATTTCCTTTCGCACAAGCCTCTTCCATATAATTATAATAAGAAAACTAAGGTCCTTAATATTAATATTGGTAATCATAAGGGCATTGTTGATTATGTTGTAGAATTAGAGAAATAAGAACTATGCCGATATTAGAAGTTTGTACAGGTAGCTTACAAAGTGTTATAAATGCTGTAACAGGGGGTGCTAAACGTATAGAGCTCTGCTCTGCTCTATCGCTTGACGGACTAACACCTTCGTTGGGTCTCATAAAAATAGTACGTAAAATGTTTCCAGAACTCACCATTCATACACTTATAAGACCACGTGAAGGAGATTTCTGTTATAATGAAGAAGAAATAAAAGTGATGGAAGATGATATTAAAGAAATACTTCCATATACTGATGCAATAGTCTGTGGTGCATTAACTATAGAGCACGACATCGATATAGCAACCACACATCGACTGATTAACGCCTGCGAAGGAAAACCCTTCACGTTTCATCGCGCTTTCGATGTTTGTAGAGAACCTTTGAGAGCTATTGATGAGCTTGCAGAATTGAACTGCACACGCATTTTAACATCTGGTCAAGCACGTAGTGCCGAGGAAGGTATATCTGCATTGAAAGAATATGTAGAATACACTAAAGGACGACTAACAATTTTGCCAGGTGGAGGTGTAACTCCTCAAAATGCAAAGAAGATACTTATTGCGGCTGGTACAAACGAGATACATGGATCTGCATCAGGTATGACTGAATATAACAGAAAAGAAACTCTTGTAGAAACTGTAGCACAAATTATTCAGGAAATAGAATAAACTAATGACGTGTAAATAACTATATACCAAATATTCTTCTAAGAATGATATGCTGTTAAGGACTAAGTATATTTATATGAGTATTCTATACTAAGGTACTATTATAGACTCAGTAGAAAATAACTTAAAAGTGTCTAGTAAAATCAGAAAAAAACATATTAAATATAGTTACTTCGTTTCAGATATCTATCAGTTGTGTTTTAGATATCTGTCATACAAGTCTTAGATATCTGTCAGTTGCAAATTAGATATCATAACGAACAACAATCTCTATAGTTTTATTTTATAATTCACGAAAGCTATTGAATGATATATGTGATTATCAAACAAAAAATATTATCACTACATCAAAATATTGTGGATTAAGATAAACATATAAACAAAACACCAATCTTAGTATTCAGCACTATAAGATTGGTGTTTTACCATTATTACATAATTAAATAGAATAATCTTCTAAAGTTTTCCTATAACCTTCAAAATCTGTTCACCTATATTAATAGTATAACCTTGTCGTACGTATACAACACGATTGAAGCTATCGCAAATAATGAAAATTGGAAGCGAAGGGCTTATCAACTTCAATTGTTCACGTATTTCGCTTACAATCTTCTTATCTATATCTGTACCCCAAACAACATTAGAAGGCAAATTATCGAACTCCTTAAAGTTGAAGCGAGACAAATTATCGGCATCTTCAAAAAGGAATATCATCTTACGACCCCACTTCTCAAACTGTGTCTTATATGTACTGATATCGCGCAATGTGTGGTTGGTTGGCTCCTGGTTCGGCGCAACAATGCCCACCATATAATAGCCTCTTCCTGCCGTAGACAGCAAGCTCTTGTCGCTGTTGGTAGCCCTATCGTGGTATATATCTTCTGCATTAAAGCTACCTATTACCTGTACAGCATTGTCGTCTTCGCGCATAGTAAACACCAAACGAGTATCTTTGCCTGCCTCTATCGTGAATAATTGAGTTTCAGCCAACACCTGGCCACTTGCCATACGCGTGCCTGTTATAAGCATATATGTTCCCTCTTCTAGCTCCGTTCCTTTAGAGAAATCGTCTTTCCATGTAGCTGTTTCTGGATAGGTAAGAAGCTGTGCAACGCCATTTTCTATTTTACTTATGGTAAAATGACTATAGTATTTAGGATTATCGTTATATTTCGTGGGGTTGTATACTAACAATAATGTCCCCTTTGGTACACTCTTTTCCGCCTGTTTACCATCAAACTCCACATCAATCCAAGCTCCGTTAGCATTGTATTGTAGTTTTCCATTAATTTCATTAATACGAGCAGGAAAACCTAAACTTCGAGCAGCAGCCACAAAGAAAATTGCTCTACCTAATTTATCGGTCTTTCTATCACGCCAAACACTCATAGGCAACATACGCAATCGTTGCGGATTGTGTGTCTCATCGATAGCAATATTTGTTTTACACCAATCTATAAGAGCTTGTGGCGACCTTATACCTGCCATCTTTCTTGCTAAGAAATGACGATAAGGAGAAAGCCATTCAATCTCTACACGTGGATTCATTACGTACTTACAGTAGAGTTCTGAGGTATCAGTTTTAGCTACTTCATGGTCTTTTAACACTGCCAACTGCACATCGCGAAGATCTTTTTCCGAAATAACATTTAAAAGGCGCTGTGCCATTTCTTTATTTTTTGCCTCACGCAAGAAAGTCTGAATAGTAGCATAATTGCCACGCGACTTATCTTTCATTGTAGCTTCGTATGCTTGACGAATAGAATCTTCATAAGCCAAACGCTTTGTATTCTCAGCCCGTTGCGCATCAGTTACATTCGGAAGAACTGTACTTACAGGTGGTGGTGTGATATCCCAAGCCTTTGTTTGAGGCAATCCGTTACGCTTTAGTATAAGGTTTAGTTCCTTTGTTTTACCAAACGAAACCTTATCAATACCAACCTTTCCATCTTTAGATGCCCAAACAATCATATCGCCCTTACCAGCAGTAAGCGTAGCCACGCCATTAGAGTCTGTCGTCTTTCGTGCTACAGTGTAGAATTCGGCATAGTTATATAGTTTAAATTCAACCTTTGCGTCTTTTACGGGTTTACCTTTCTCGTCTATAACAACCACTTTAACATTAGCTGTAGGTGCATAATTGCTTATTACGTTTATCTCTGTATAGAGCGGAGTCTTGCTCATTACTTCCTCAGGACCATCATAATCACCGAATACTTTTGTGTGCATAAGCATACCTCGAGAGGCACTTTCGTTGAACCAACCTAAATTCAAGATAGGTTCTGGTTCGCATGCTCCAAGGAAATACCACTTTCCATCTGCCCACGCTTCAACCCATGCATGATTATCGTCGGTATGTGCCCAACGTGGCGTATATACTTGTCGCGCAGGTATACCAACCGATCTGAGTGCTGCAACAAGGAAGGTACTCTCTTCGCCACATCTACCATACGCTGTACAAACTGAAGCTAACGGACTGCTTGTGCGCCCATCAGTTGGACGATAAGTTACCTTTTCGTGACACCAATGGTTCACTTCGAGAATAGCATCTTTCATTGAGAGATTTTTAACTCGATCTTTCAGTTCTGCATAAAAAACTTTTCGACTATCGTCCAAATTCTCATTATTTACACGAACAGGTAGTACAAAGTGCTTAAACTCGCGTTCGGGTACAGTTCTTCCCCACGGCATTTCACGGCGTGCCTGCAACGATAGTGCAACATTTTCCTCGTAAAAGGCTTTGCTGTAATCGGTTTTGTCGGGCAAAGCCATATACTTATACAGGAAATTCAAATAATTAGTTGCGGGTGTTTGTGCTGTTTTTACATTCCGTTTAGGAGGATTGTAAAAACTGTTTGCAATGCTGCTACTGTTCCAACATAGAACTATTGCGAGCAAAAATAGAATGTTCTTTCTCATGTTAGTAAAATTCAGAGAGCCCAAATAGACCCAAAATGATTTAGAAAAATATTATATTAGGCAAAATTACGTTTTTTTATTGAGTAAGAAAAATTATACTATACCTTTTTTAAGAAACTTGATTTACTACTCGTAGATTTATCTCCATAAAACGAACAAGAGTAGCGGTCTACAATTCCATTTTTTTATAATAAAGTATATTTTATTGATAGTTTCAGCTTATATCATACATCTTATGCGCAATATAATATTTAATAGAGTACCACATTATAACTATTTATACTTTCAAATGTAATCCTTCTTCTCTCAATCTTTTATTCAATAAGTTAGTAAATTCATAATTCTTTAGTCCCCATTTCGGTGCAATCAGCATTTCTGATGGGCTCTGAGTTACAAACCTCTCTAATACTAAATCTCTTCTCAATAGTCTTATATATTTTATGATAAGGTCAATATACTCCTCAACAGTATATAAATGAAAAGGCTTTTCTTTGTATATCTTCGCTAATCTCGTGCCTTTTATAATCTGCATTTGGTGTATTTTGAGCATCGTCAGGGGCAACGATGATATGATGGGAGCCTGTCTCAGGCTTTCCGAAGCATCTTCACCAGGTAGTCCCATTATAACGTGCCCACCTACATAAATATTTCTTTCCGCGGTTTTTTCTATTGCTTTGCGTGTACATGCAAAGTTGTGCCCACGGTTTATATAGTGCAAAGTTTCATCGTTACAACTTTCAATACCGTATTCTACAATAAGGAATGTTTCTTTATTCAATTCTTCCAAATAATCTAACAATTCGTTGCTAACACAGTCAGGCCGTGTGCCTATTACAATACCAACAACATCTTTTACTTGTAAAGCCTCTTCGTAAAGCAGTTTTAGCTTATCCACTTTATCGTATGTATTTGTATATGCTTGGAAATAAGCTAAATATTTCATATCTGGATACTTCTTCGCAAAGAAGTGTTTACCATCTTCCAACTGTTCTGTTATGCTCTTTCTATGACTACAATAAGATGGATTGAAGCTCTTATTATCACAGAATATACAACCACCAACACCAATTTTCCCGTCTCGATTAGGACAAGTAAATCCTGCATCTATAGAAATTTTCTGCACTCTAAAAGGTAGTTGTTTTCTTATCCAAGTACCAAAATCATTATAGTATTGTTCCATTGTTTTGCAAATTTACTTCTTTTTTTGTACTTTTGCTGTACTAAATCAATTTAATATACAATGAAAAAAATACTTCTTATGTGTGCAGCGTTAGTAGCAACGTCTGTTCATACGTTTGCGAATGAACCTCTTAAGTTGGAAGATATGACGAAAGGTGCTTTCGCAGCTAAGACTATTTCTGGTATTAACCCATTGAGAGGAACATCGGATTATGCGCAAATTTCTGCGGATAGAAAGAAAATAGTAGCCTACTCTTTTGTTACTGGTAAAGAAACAGGTGTACTTTTCGACTTTACCAAGTATCATGATTCCAATCTAAAGTCAATAGAAGATTATGAAATTACAGGCGATGGGCAGTTTATTCTTATTCAAACAGATACAAAGCGAATTTATCGCCGTTCCTTTACTGCAGATTTCCTTCTATATGATGTAAAGAATAAATCTCTGAAGACACTATCGAAAGATGGTCCACAACAAATTCCAACCTTCTCTCCAAATGGAAAGTATATTGCATTTGTACGCAGCAATAATATCTTTATCACCGATGGAACTACTGAAAAGCAAATAACAACCGATGGAAAGTTCAATGAAATAATCAACGGAGTGCCTGATTGGGTGAATGAAGAGGAATTTGGTTTTAATAATGCATTGGCATGGAGTGCCGATAGCAAGACTTTAAGTTGGATACGTTACGATGAATCAAAAGTTAAAACCTATTCATTACAAATGTTTGAAGGTGCGAAACCTACATTCAAACAATATGCTGTTTATCCAGGTCTGTATTCGTACAAATATCCAAAAGCTGGAGAAGACAACTCGAAAGTATCTGTTCACGCTTATTCATTAGAATCAGGAAAGACTATCACTTATAATTTTCCACTCGATTCTGATGGTTACATTCCACGGATAAAGTCTACTAAATTCGCCGACCGTATTATTATTTATACGATGAACCGCCATCAAGACGAGCTAAACCTCTACAAAGCAAACCCAACTACAGGTGAATGTAACTTGCTTATAAAAGAGAATGCAAATAAATATGTTAAAGAAGAAGCTATGGGAGGTATTCGTGTAATGAACGATTATATACTTTTCCCCTCTGACCGCGATGGCCATATGCACTTATACCTTTATAATATTGATGGAAGATTTATTCGCCAAATAGAAAAAGGAAAGTATGATGTTGATGAAGTCTATGGCTTTGATGAAACTACAGGTAAAACTTATTTTCAAGCAGCTGCAAAAACACCAATGCAACGTGAAATATATGTAGCCGACAAGAATGGAAAAGTAACATGTTTAACAACAAAGGATGGTTGGAATTCTGCTGTGTTCTCTGGCGATTATAAGTACTTCCTGAATAATTGGAGCGACAGAAACTCTCCGTATTCATACGCTATCTACAATAATAAAGGACATATTGTACGAGAAGTTCTCAACAACGATGCCCTCATAAAGGATATGGCTAAATATGATTTGCCCACTCGTGATTTCTTCAAGTTCACTACTTCTGAAGGTGTTCAACTGAATGGATGGATAGTAAAGCCTAAGAATTTCGACCCTAATAAGAAGTATCCTGTTATCTTTTACCAATACAGTGGTCCCGGAAGTCAGCAGGTTGTAGATCGTTGGACACTTGGTGCAATGGGTGCTGGTGGCATTTACGAATCGTATCTTACACAGCAGGGATTTATTGTCGCTTGTGTTGATGGACGTGGAACTGGTGCTCGTGGTTCGGAATTTGAGAAATGTACTTATCTTAAATTAGGTGATTTAGAATCAAAAGATCAGGTTGAGGCTGCTCTTTGGATAGCAAAACAACCATTTGTTGATGCTAATAATATTGGTATATGGGGCTGGAGCTTTGGTGGTTTCAATACTTTAATGAGTTTAAGTGAAGGACGCAATGCCTTTAAAGCAGGTGTTTCTGTTGCTCCACCAACTAATTGGCGTTGGTATGATACTGTTTATACTGAGCGTTATATGCGTACACCACAAGAAAATCCTGATGGATATGCTGTAAACCCTATCGAACGTGCATCTAAAATGAATGCTAAATTACTCATCTGTCATGGTATTGCCGATGATAATGTGCATATTCAGAATGCTTACGAATATTCAGAAGCATTAGTGCAAGCAGATAAAGATTTCAAAGAAAACTTCTATACGAACCGCAATCATAGTATTTTCGGTGGTAACACACGTAACCATCTCTTCCGACAAATTACAGAATGGTTTGTGAAGAACTTGAAATAAGACAAATATAATTTATCAGTTGTTAGAAGTGCCCTGAAGCCATAACTTCAGGGTTTCTAGCCATTGATTTATATTAAACAAAAAATAACTTACAATTATCTACGAATTATTGCTGACACCATATTTGTTATAAAGTAAAAGGGCTTGTAATCGACAACAACAACGATTACAAGCCCTTTTATTTGGAAGTATTGCGAGTATAACTCTACAACACTATTTAATAATACCTTGATCTTGGAAAATCTGCTTTAGAATTACAACGCCACGCTCAACTTGTTCTTTCGTATGTGTTGCCATAAGTGCAAATCTTACGAGTGTATCTTGTGGAGCACATGCAGGTGGTATAACAGGATTAATAAATACGCCTGCATCGTAAGCCAACTTTGTTACAATAAACGTCTTATTGATATCGCGTACATAAAGTGGAATTATAGGACTAGCAGTATCACCTATCTCAAAACCTTCTTCACGGAAACGTTGCAATGCATAATTTGTAACTTCCCACAAATGCTCTTGTCGTTCTGGCTCAGCTTGAATAATATGTAAAGCCTCTAAGGCGGCAGCTGTTGCTGAAGGTGTATTACTAGCAGAGAAAATATAAGTTCTACATGTATGTCGTAAGAAGTTTATAGTATCTTTATCAGCAGCAATAAACCCACCAATAGAAGCCAAACTCTTTGAGAATGTTCCCATAATAAGGTCAACATCGTCTGTCAAACCAAAATGATCACAAACTCCTCTACCCTGCTTACCAAAAACGCCCAATCCATGAGCCTCATCGACCATAACAGAACAATTATACTTATGTTTCAATCGTACTATCTCTGGTAGGTTAGCAAGGTCTCCTTCCATAGAGAATACACCATCAACAACTATAAGTTTTATAGCATCTTGAGGTAATTTTTGTAATACTCGCTCAAGATCTTCCATATCATTATGCTTATAATGTAGTTGCGTAGCAAAACTCAAGCGTCGTCCATCTACAATACTAGCGTGGTCACGGTCATCGCAAATAATATAATCACCACGTCCAACTACTGTTGCTAAAACTCCTGAATTTACAGAAAATCCTGTAGAGAAACAAAGAACATCGTCTTTATGCATATACTTTGCAAGTTCTTCTTCCAATTGTACATGCAAGTCCAATGTACCATTCAGGAATCGGCTACCAGCACATCCAGAACCATATTTGTCTAAGGCCTTTTTACCAGCTTCGATAACTCTTGGATCGTTTGTTAGACCCGTATAAGCATTAGAGCCAAACATCAAGATGTGATGTCCATCTATATCGGTTACTTCAGTGCCTTGCTTACTTGTGATTTCGCGAAAATATGGGTATACGCCCATTTTCATAAACTTTTGCGGATCACGGTAACTCTTGTATTTTTCTTGTAACTGTCCCATATTTAAATTAGGTGTAGCTAAGCTACGTTTTTCTTTAGGCTGCAAAGATACAATTTTTTACTGAAATATTGCATTAATTATTAATTGATTAACGAATTAAAGTTTTTTCACTATAAAACAATGATGGGATACTAATTAATATGTAATTTTGTTGTTTAATTCTTCGCAAGAAAACAAAACGTGATATATGAAGGCTAAAATTCTATTCATTATAAATCCTAAGTCTGGAATAGGCAAAAAGGATTCTCTTCCAGAATTAATTGATAAATGCATTGACAAGAATTTATTCGATTACCAGATTGTATATACAGAATATGCAGGACACGCTACAAAACTAACACAACAGGCTGTAAAAGACAAGTTTACCATTGTTGTAGCCGTTGGAGGCGATGGTACTGTAAACGAAATAGGAAAAGCACTTATTAATACAGACACTGCATTGGGAATTATTCCTGTTGGCTCTGGCAATGGACTTGCTCGGCACTTGGATATTCCTGTAAACGTAAAAGGAAGTCTTCAAATATTAAATCAAGCATGTATTCATAAATTAGATTATGGTATAATTAACGATATGCCATTCTTTTGTACCTGTGGAATGGGATTTGATGCTTTCATTTCTATGAAATTTGCAGAAGCTGGTAAACGAGGTGTTATAACATACGTTCAGAAAGTATTGGAGGAGGGATTAAAATACGAACCCGAAACATACGATATTGAAGATAATGAAGGAACTCACCATTACAAAGCATTCCTTGTATCGGTAGCAAATGCATCGCAATATGGAAATAATGCTTATATTGCACCACAAGCGTCAATGAGCGATGGCATGTTGGATATTATTATTATGGAGCCTTTTGATATACTCGATGCACCACAAGTAGCAATAGAGATGTTCAATAAAACACTCAATAAAAGTTCCAAGATAAAAACATTCAAAGCAAAACATATTCATATCCATAGAAAAAAAGAAGGCGTAATACATTTTGATGGCGACCCGATTATGGCTGGAAACGATGTTGATATTAGGATTGTACCACGAGGAATTAAAGTTGTTGTTAATCCGAAAGAACACAAGGATAAACGAAAGCCTAATATGATACAAACTTCTTTCTCGCAATTATTCTCAAATATTGATTTAATTCGTTCCAATTTAAATAAACAAGGTAGGAAGTTTCAGGCTCTGAATAAAACAATACTACGAAAACTAAATATATAAATGGGCTTTACTTTTAAACAGTTCCATATAGAACAAGATGAATGTGCTATGAAAGTGGGAACTGATGGTGTTCTGTTAGGGAGTTGGGCAACTGGAGGCAAATATATTCTTGATATTGGAACAGGAACTGGATTAATAGCTTTAATGCTAGCGCAACGATTTTCTTCTTCTCATATTGATGCCATAGAAATAGATGCAAGGGCTGTAATGCAAGCAAAGAGAAATGTAGAAAGTTCTCCATTTGCAGAACAAATTACCGTTAAACATTGTTCGTTGCAGAATTATTCTGAAAAACAAGGTCTATATGATGTTATAGTATGTAATCCGCCCTATTTTGAAAATTCAATGAAAAATCGAAATGAAAATAAAACCATAGCAAGACACACTGATACGCTCCCCTTCAATGTTCTTATAAAATCAGCCTATAAACTACTTTCATCAAGTGGACTCTTTTCTTTAATTCTTCCTATTGATTCGTATCATATTATAGAACCTGAGGCTATTTCAAATGGATTTTCAGTCTTAAAAAAAATATTTATACAGACCACTCCTTACAAACACCCTAAACGGGTGTTAATAGAATTAGGAAAGATTCCAAGCGAATACTACTCAACAACAGAATGCTTGCAAGATTGTAATGGAAAGAAATCGGAATGGTATAGAGAATTAACAGATGAGTTTTATCTTAAATAGTCTACCCTTAAAAGCCTAATATTCCGCTGATTCATAGTATATTATGCTATAAATTATTTGCAAATATCTGCAAGTTTTTGTACCTTTACACTATAATTCTTGCAGATATTTATGCTTAAACGTACATCCAAACAGCTTTCTATGTTCTCTTCTTTAGAGGACATGCTTAGCCATAAACATCCCCTTTTCCAACTTAGTAATAAGATTAATTGGGAATGTTTTGAAAATGCTTTCTCTCCTTTGTATTGCAGCACTAACGGTCGCCCTGCTCATCCTATTCGCCTGATGTGTGGTCTTTTAATTTTAAAACATTTGCGTAATGTGTCGGATGAAATGGTTGTTTTTCAATGGAGCGAGAATGCTTACTACCAATATTTCTGTGGTGGACTTGAATTTATGCCAAAACAACCCTGTGACGCTTCCGAGTTAGTTCACTTCAGAAATCGTATAGGCGAGGAAGGTATGGAGTTAATATTAGCAGAAAGTATCCGCGTTAATACCGACCATGATAACGAAGATCATTTTGATACTGCTTTCATTGATTCTACTGTACAGGAGAAGAATATAACCTATCCTACAGATGCGAAGTTGCATAAAAAGATAATCAAAAACGTTCTGAAGATAGTTCATGACAAGAGTCTTCCTCTACGACAGAGTTATACGCGTACGTTGAAAGGCATTTACCGTTCCCAACGTTTTCGTAATCATCCCAAGAATCGTAAGAAAGCTCTTAAGGCAGATAGACAACTAAGAACCATAGCAGGAAGATTGGTAAGAGAGCTAGAGCGTAATCTTGGGGGAAAGAAAGGGTATGAGAATATGTTTGAGCTATATTACAAAGTTCTTTCTCAGAATAGGAAGTCAAAGAACAAAGTATATTCTCTGCACGAACCAGATGTAGTTTGTATCAGCAAAGGTAAGGAGCATAAGCAATATGAGTTTGGCAATAAAGTATCTATTCTTCGCTCATGGTCAGGACTTATTCTTGGTGCATGTTCTTTTAGGAATGAATATGATGGACATACTATTGAAAAGACATTGGAACAAACCCAAAGGATGACAGGAAAGCAGGTTGATAAGTTAGCAGGAGATAGAGGGTATAGAGGTATAAAGCAGATTGGGAAGACAAAGATACTCATTCCAGACGTTCCTAAAGCTAAAGACAGCTACTACCAAAAGAAAAAGAAACACAAACTATTTTGTAAACGAGCAGGTATAGAACCAACAATAGGACATCTTAAAGCAGACCACCGATTATCTCGCAACTTTTATAAAGGTGTGAAAGGAGATGCTATCAATGTATTATTAGCTGCGGCAGCATATAACTTCAAAAGAGCTATGAGAGTTCTTTTGTACCTTATAAAAAGAATCAGCATAGAGCTTGTCAGTACAGGCTTTATGCTGAAATATAGTTTTTAAGGGATGACTAAATAATGATGTTCATTTAGCTACATACGAGAATAAATTCTTTCTACAATATTAGAGAGAACTCATTCAACATAAATAAGCCATTGGTGAGTAAAATAGATACAGTAGAAAAGCGATGGAGATAAAAGAGTTAGTATAAGAAATTCTACTTATATGCACTAATATTGAAATATCACATTATTATTCAGATATTTATAACAGTATTAAAAATAAAATATTGAAGAATAAAAGGAATTCATAATTTGCATTTAAATAAATTCCGCTCAAAGCAATATAATATAGTAAGACCAGGAGTTTATTATTCCAACATAGGTTTTTAAACTTGTGTTTAACTATTCAGTAGGCATAATAAGAAAGCGTCTACAGAAGTAGCTAATATAACCAAAAATTATCTAGTAAAATAAGGAGAAATTAAAGTCTCAAAGGCTGTAGTTTGTTATGATGTCTAATTTGCAACTGACAGATATCTAAAAACGCAACTGACAGATATCTGAAACGAACGTAATAGATATCTGAAAGAAGAGCTACTAACATCTGGGTGAATTTTCTATACTTCTTATACACTCTATTTAATCTATACGTAAAAGTAGATGCTGTTTATATTCTCTTCAAAAACCAGCTATATAAAATAAATATGGCGTTGCATCTCTTTATATGCAACGCCATATTCGATAGGGGGAATAGTAGTTTAATACTTTTTATTTTAACGAAAATCTATTATATAATAAGACAGACTACTTAGCCTTAAATAAGCATTATAATCAATACCTATTCACTAAAATTCGCTAGTAAAGTGGAACTTTATATCTTCAAAATCTTGTTGTGCCATACTGAGCACATAGCCAGAATCAGCAAGAAACACATCTCGTCCTTCTGTATCTTTTGCCATATACTGATATTTACGTTTCTTGAAGTTCTCGAGTGCTTCAGCATTTTCTGCTTCTATCCAACAAGCTTTATGCAGGTGTACAGGTTCCCATCTACACTTAGCGTTGTATTCGTGTTCCAAACGATATTGTATTACTTCGAACTGAAGTTGTCCTACGGTTCCTACAATTTTACGATTGTTGAACTGATTGATGAATAGCTGTGCTACACCTTCGTTCATAAGTTGTTCCAAACCTTTCTGAAATTGTTTGGCTTTCATAGGATCATCGTTCTCTATGTATTTAAACAGTTCGGGTGAGAAACTAGGTAGTCCTCGAAAGTGCAATTGTTCTCCTTCGGTAAGAGTATCGCCTATTTTGAATACACCGCCAGTATCAGGTAAGCCTACTATATCGCTGGATATGCTTCATCGACAGTACTTTTACGTTGCGCCATAAATTGTGTAGGCGATGAGAAACGTAGTGTTTTGCCGTTTCTTACATGTAGATAAGGCTGATTGCGCTCAAACTTTCCTGAACAAATCTTACAAAATGCAATACAACTACGATGGTTAGGGTCGATATTTGCAGTGATTTTAAATATAAAACCACTAAACTTTTTCTCTTCAGGCTCAACCAATCGTTCCTCAGCCATAGTAGGTTTGGGGCTTGGTGCAATGCGAACGAAACAATTCAGTAGTTCCTGTACACCAAAATTATTCAGTGCTGAACCAAAGAATACAGGTGCAACCTTTGCTGAACGGTATGCTTCGAGATTAAATTCAGGGTATACCCCATCAACCAGTTCAAGGTCGGCACGCAATTGTTCTGCAGCATCGTCTCCAATATGAGCAGCTAAATCGGCATTGTCCAATTTAATTTCTACCTTTTCTGTTACACGTTGCTTGTTTGGCGTGAATAAGTTTAGATTCTGTTCGTATATGTTATAAACTCCTTTGAAACGTTGTCCTTGTCCTATTGGCCAAGAAAGTGGGCGGACACTTATTTGCAATTCCTCTTCCAGTTCATCAAGTAAGTCGAACGGTTCACGACCTTCACGGTCCATCTTGTTTATGAAAATTATTACAGGAGTGTTACGCATTCGGCACACTTCCATAAGTTTTCTTGTTTGCGTTTCTACACCTTTTGCAGAATCCACCACAATAATAGCTGAATCAACAGCAGTAAGTGTTCGATAAGTATCTTCTGCAAAGTCTTGGTGTCCTGGTGTATCTAATATATTCACCTTATAGCCTTCGTAATCGAACTCCATAACTGAGGTGGAAACAGAAATACCACGTTGTTTTTCTATATCCATCCAGTCGGAAGTTACCGTCTTCTTTATTTTGTTATTCTTAACGGCCCCTGCCACTTGTATCTGTCCACCAAACAAAAGAAACTTCTCTGTAAGGGTAGTTTTACCAGCGTCAGGGTGTGAAATAATAGCAAAGGTTCTTCTACGTTCTATTTCGTTCATAGGAATATTATTCATTGTCTTTCGTGAGCAACTATTGTTTTTATGCTTCTCTCAGCAAGTTTTCCATACATCTCTCCAAACTATCTTCCCAATAAGGGACATTTGTGCCAAAGGTCTCTTTTATTTTTGTTTTGTCGAACACTGAATAAGCTGGACGTTTTACAGGCGATGGATACTCGTTGCTATGACACGGCTGAATGTTGCAGTTGGTATTGCCGGCTAGTTTTGCAATTTGCTTTGCAAAGTCGTACCAGCTACAAACACCTTCATTCGAAAAGTGATATATACCTGTATTACCTTCGTATTTCCTGTTTTCAACAATATTGAATATTGCATTGGCTAAATCTACAGCGTAAGTTGGCGTACCACATTGGTCGAACACAACCTTCAGTTCGGGCTTCGTGGCAGTAAGATTCAGCATTGTTTTTACAAAATTCTTACCAAATTCACCATATAACCATGCAGTTCTTATAATGATGTATTTTCCTCCGATAGCTTTAATTTTCTCTTCACCGTGTAGTTTCGTTAGTCCATAAATACCTGTTGGTGTGCCTTTCTGGTCTTCTTTGCAAGGTGTATTGTATGGGTCTCCGCCAAAAACATAATCGGTGCTGATGTGTACCAACAGTCCATCAACCTCTTTCATAGCCTTTGCTAAGTTTTCTGGAGCAGTGGCATTGAGTGTTTCTACAATGTTGCCAGCAGTTTCTGCGGCATCAACGTTTGTCCACGCCGCACAATTTATTATACATTTTATATTATGTTCCCTTACTATTTTACGTATATCGTCAAGGTCCGTAATATCAAGTTTTTGATAACCATCGCATACATCAGTAAAAATATAGTGGTCTTTGCTATTCTTTACTACCAACTGAATGGTGTTACCTAACATTCCGTTGGCACCTGTTACTAATATGTTCATGTCTTTATTCTTAATCTTCAAATTGTAATCCTTCGGTCTTATCTTTCTGATAATAGTCAGAAAGCATACTTATGAGTGTTGTTATTTCTTTTAATGCTACTTCTGTTTCATGGCTAATTTCCTTCTTTTGCAGTCGAAGCATCATTACGCCGTAAAGAAGATCAAAGCAAGTTTCTATCTCGCTATGCCCAAGATTGGCAGCAATCTCTTTTAAATTAGGTTCGTTTTTGCGCGCCATTCTATCAGCAACCTGCTTCGTTTTTCCACGAAGTTCTACAATAAAAGGCAATACACGATAATACTCTGCAGAATAGAATGGAAATTTAGATGAGGCTAGTAGCTGTGCGTGGAGTTCATTAAGCGATTGCATTACCACTTTATTTATTTGCAAATGTCCACTTTCTCTACATCCTTCTTGATTCATCATTCTTATAAGGTCGCCAAACCAATCTTCCTCTTCATCTTTCTGCACATCTGTATAATCGAATTTATCTATATACTCTCTGCGAATTTTCGTTAGAGAACATTGATAAGCACGTATAATATCCTCTATTTGCCACATATACAATAGATATTCAGCAATACTTTTCTTTCGTAGTTCTTTAGCAATAAGCATAAAAAATTAATAATAAGAAGGTAAATGATACAGATTAAACACTGTACCTATTAGCATTATAAGTGAAAAAATAATAACTATCGATCCTATAATCTTGTTAATAATCAGAATACCACTCATATCAAAGATGTTATGTATCTTGTTTACAAGCCACGTAAGACCATACCACCAAATTAAAGCTCCTACAGGAATAGAAGCTAAACCAATGCCCATTTCAACTGGACGAGACGGTTGAATAAAAGCAAATTGTGCAAAAGTCGCAACAAACAAGAAGATTATTAATGGATTAGAGAAAGTAACAAGGAAAGCAGTTAATCCATTATGAAAGAGTGTTCCCTTTGTATTACCCCCCTTGCGCATCTTTTTTGTTGGATCAGACATAAAGCAATAAACACCAAAAAGCATCAAGATAACACTTCCAGAGATTTGCAAAACAAACTGATTAGTTGGATCTTGTAGTGGTTCCATTATAAAACTCATACCGAGTCCGACAGTAAGTGCATAAATAATATCACTTATAGCAGCACCAACACCAGTTATAAATCCATACCATCTGCCTTTATTTAAAGTTCGTTGAATACACAAAATACCAACTGGACCCATTGGTGCAGACGCAATAATACCGATTAATATACCTTTAAATATAAAATCGAGTATATCTAATTGGATTAGGAGAAGCATATTCATAACTTGGTGCAAAATTGCGAAAATTATATGGAATAAGCAAATTTACCAATTAAAAGTTTGCCATATTCCGCTTTTTTAATAACTTTGTCCCACAAATTAAACTAAATATAATATAAAAAAGAAGATGGATGTACAAGAGCCGAAATCATTCGTTATAGGATTAGACTTAGGGGGTACTAATTCTGTTTTTGGAATAGTAGACCAACGTGGACAAGTGCTTTCTACCTCTTCTATAAAGACTCAAAGTTATAAAACTGTTGAAGATTTTGTAGATGCAGGAATTGAAGTGTTAAAGCCAATCATTACAAAGGTAGGCGGTATTAGCCAAATACAAGCAATGGGTATCGGAGCTCCGAATGGTAATTTTTACCGTGGAACTATTGAACACGCTGCAAATTTAGTTTGGGGACATGAAGGTGTAGTACCATTGGCAGATATGTTTTCAGACCGTTTAGGTATTCCTGTTGGATTAACCAATGATGCGAATGCTGCAGCAATTGGTGAGATGCAATACGGAGTAGCTAGAGGTATGAAGAATTTTATTATGCTTACTCTCGGTACAGGCGTTGGCTCTGGTATTGTTGTAAATGGACAAATGGTTTATGGCTCTGATGGTTTTGCGGGCGAACTTGGACATACAATAATGGTACGCGATGATAGTGGACGTCTTTGTGGTTGTGGTAGAAAGGGTTGTTTGGAAACTTATTGTTCTGCCACTGGAGTTGCACGGACTGCTCGTGAATTTCTTCAGAAATCAAACGAGCCATCATTGCTTCGCGAGATAGACCACGAGGAAATAACATCACTTGATGTTTCGATTGCTGCAGGAAAAGGTGATAAGATGGCATTAGATATCTTTGCTTTCACAGGAGATATGCTTGGAGCTGCCTGTGCTGATTTTGCTGCATTTACATCGCCTGAAGCATTCGTTTTCTTTGGAGGATTAACTAAAGCTGGCGATTTACTGATGAATCCTATTAAAGAAGCATATCAGAAATATGTTTTACCAATTTACAAAGATAATGTAAAGTTCCTTGTAAGCTCGCTTGACGATGCAGCTGCCGCTGTTTTAGGTGCTTCAGCTATTGGTTGGGAAATGTAATTGCATATATTTAGTACGATACAACTATTCGTAACTCAAAGAAGATTATAAGGAAATATAAACTTTTAATTTTATAGACCTTGATAAAACATTTTATCAAGGTCTATTTCATTTTATCTGAGTTGAGAATTGTTATCTGTTTGCCATCTATCTTAATAGCTCCATTATCCTCAAATTCAGAAAGGCATCGCAACAATGAAAACTTTTGTATTCCAAATGTATCGGCAATTTCTTGACGAGTGTTACTTAATTTAATTGTACGACTTTGCTGCTCTTTTGCTACTTTCATTAAAAAGTAAGCTACTTTCTCTCGAACTGTAAGAAGAGATAACATACGAAGTTTCTGAGTGAGAAACACGTTGATTGAAGAAAGAAGCTGAATAAAATTCATACGTATACGCTCATTTGAATCTATTAAATGCTTAAGCTCTGATGGCATCATACGCATAATCGTTGTGTGTTGTGCTGTTTCAACACTAACTGGCATTGCATTATTTTTTGCAAAGATAAAGGCTGGAGCTATTAAAATACACGCCTTTAAACGATCTATTTGGACTTGCTTCCCAGATAAGCCTGTCATTCGTGATATTAACTCGCCCTTAAGAATAAAATCGGCATACTTACATGGCATTCCTGCAAGTGTGTATATTTCTTTTGCAGGATACTCCACTATCTTGTAATTTACTGTTTGTAGTATTGCTTGTATCTCTTTAGCGGTTAATCCATTGAAGAAGGGACTATTGGCGAGTGTCTCGTACATTGATACTTCCATTATTATTCAATTTATAAGATTAACGTATTATATGGATTTTTATTGTAGTGATAATAAGAAAAATCCCCCGATAAAATATCGAGGGACTTAATTTATTCTAAAGAATATATTTCTGAATATCTTCTTCTACCGTTCCATTACCAGCAAGTCCAAAGTTATCTATTAAAACCTTTAGAACATTCTCTGAAACAAAGGCAGGAAGTGTTGGACCTATATGTATATTCTTCACCCCAAGATGGAGCAGTGCTAGAAGAACAATAACAGCTTTCTGTTCATACCATGCAATGTTGAAGAATATTGGTAAGTCGTTAATGTCATTTGCACCAAATATTTCTTTCAGCTTGAGTGCGACTACCGCCCAAGAATATGAGTCGTTACATTGTCCTGCATCTAATACTCGTGGAATTCCATTGATGTCTCCAAGATTTAGCTTGTTGTATTTATATTTAGCACAACCACTGGTAAGGATTACTACATCTTTTGGTAACGCTTTTGCAAATTCTTCATAATAATTGCGACTCTTCATACGACCATCACAACCACTCATAACAACAAATTTCCGAATAGCACCACTCTTAACTGCTTCTACTATTTTATCGGCAAGAGCAAATACTTGTGCATGTGCGAATCCACCTACTATTTCGCCTTTCTCTATTTCTTGTGGAGCTTCACAAGTTTTTGCTAATGCTATAACTTCAGAAAAGTCTTTCTTTCCATCTTTACCAGCAACAATGTGTTTCCAGCCGAGATAACCTGTAGCATTGGTTGTAAATACTCTATCGGCATAACTTGCATTCTTTGCAGGTGGAACTATACAGTTTGTTGTAAAGATAATTGGACCATTGAAGCTTGCAAACTCTTCCTTTTGCTTCCATCATGCATTACCATAGTTTCCTACAAGATGTTTATATTTCTTAAGACGAGGATAGTAGTGAGCTGGTAGCATTTCGCTATGAGTATAAACGTCTATACCTGTTCCTTCGGTCTGAATTAACAGATCTTCAATATCTTTAAGGTCGTGCCCTGAGACAAGAATACCAGGATTTTTACCTACACCAATATTAACTTTTGTAATCTCAGGATTGCCATACGCACTTGTATTTGCCTTGTCGAGTAATGCCATTGCATCTACACCATACTTACCTGTTTCGAGAACAAGACCGAGAAGGGTATCCATATCTGCATTTGGATTGCTAATTTCAGAAAGAGCTTTGCACATAAATACTATAATCTCATCGTTCGTTTCGTCCAAACGAGAAGCATGATCATAATATGCAGACATTCCTTTAAGACCAAGTATTGTTAGCTCTTTTAATGAACGAAGATCGGGATTTTCGTTGCGGAGTACTCCTTCTCTTATTCCTTCTTCTGAATAATCAGATTTTTCTCCACCCCAACGAACTTCTTGATAGTCAGGAAGTGATATATTTCTATTAGATGCTTCCTCTATCAATTTCTTTTTAAGCGATAAACCTGTATCTACTTTATTTAAAATACTCTGATCGTCAAAGTTTGCATTTGTTATTGTTGCAAACAACGAATCTACAATATAATCAGCAACTTCTTTCGATGGCTTTCCACCTAATGCGTGTTGAATAGTTCCTATACCACGCACAACGCTTATTAATAAATCTTGCCACTTTGAGGTTTCTGCCTCTTTACCGCATACTCCTTTAATGGTACAACCTGTTCCTTTTGCTGTTTCCTGACATTGAAAACAGAACATTTTATTTTCTATCATAATGTTTTTAATTAAGTTTCTGGTGCAAAGGTATTAGTATAGATATTAAGGTAAGGTAACATTTGTTCCTGACCATTGTTAAATAATCATTAAAAAAATTAGGCTCAGTAGAAAAGATGTAGAGATACTTTGTAAAAGAAGATAATTGTAATAGATTCTACTTTTATATAACTATATCCAGAAGAACGCTTTATTGGTCAGATGTTTATAATGCCATTTAAATTAAAATATTGGAGAATAAAAGATAGCATAAGCCTCATCTTAATAAGTGTCTTTTTGGTATTATTATATGACATCACGAAGGCTGTAGTTTATTGTGATATCTAATTCGCAACTTTCAGATATCTGAAACAGATGTAACAGATATCTGAAACAAACGTTACAGATATCTGAGAAGAACGGAACAGATATCTAAAACAAAAGTAGCTAACATTTACTTGGTTTTTCCTGATAATCTGAGGTACTTTATTGCAAATGAATGCTATGTAAATATATCACTACAACAAACTATATGGCTATATATAATATAAGGTAAACGTTATATGCCGAAAACATTTAGCAACCAGCATATAACACAAAAGAGCAAAAGTCCCAATATTATTCGTAATACACAGCTCGTAATCTTCTTTATAATGAAGATGAGAACTATAAAACAAAGAATGGCATATAATGTATTTCCAATATGTTCCATGTGTCTAATCCTTTTCCAGAATACGTTTAAAGGCTATTGGAATTTGTGTACTAAATTCCATAGGCTGATGGGTAATGGGGTGATAAAAGCAAAGAATATAAGCGTGCAAACATAAGCGATTTATTGGATCGTCGCCATTACCGTATTTAGAATCGCCACACACTGGGTGCCCGATGTCGGCCGCATGAACACGTATTTGGTTTTTACGTCCAGTCTCTAAGGTAAATTCAACCAACGAATGCGTATCAGTAGTTTAGAACATGGAAATGTGTAACCGCATACTTTCCACCATTGTCTATGGGCGAACTATATGTAACATACATCTTGTTATCTTTTAACCAATTAGCAATAGTTCCGCCTTCGTTGTTTATTTTACCGCTAAGTATAGCAATATAACGCCTATCATAAACCATATTGTGCCATTCGTGTTCAAGAATTTGCCTTGTTTCCATATCTTTAGCATAAATGAGCAATCCAGATGTTTCACGATCGAGACGATGCACTACGTGTGCAGTACATTTCTGACGAGAGCGTTTGAAATAGTTGTCGAGTATAGTTTTTACATTTAGCGATGACTTCCCAACTCCCATAGATAGTATACCGTGCGCCTTTTCTACTACTACCAAATATCTGTCTTCGTAAACTAACTTTACGTATTTACTTTGAAATTGGTCGTTCTTCTTCGTTGTGCTTACAAACACTTTATCGCCTTTGTGCAAAGCAAAATCGAACTGCGTTACAATTCTGTTATTCACTTTTATACCACGATTTTGTAAAGTGGCTTTTGTTTTAGACTTACTTTGCTTTACGTTCTCTAATAGCCATTCCAATAAAGGTGCATCGTTTTGTACCTTTATTTGCACATATTTATCTTTCTTTTTATATGGATTATCTTTCTTCATTCTGCACGTAGCTTTCTTATTTAACGTCTATTCTCTTTATTACTCTACACGGATTTCCAACAGCTACAACATTGTCTGGAATATTCTTTGTTACTACCGAGCCAGCACCAATCACAACATTATTACCTATGGTAACACCAGGAAGAACCACTACATTGCCACCAATCCAAACATTATTACCTACCTTAATTGGATACGCATATTGTATTTCAGCATTTCTTTCATCTGGGTCTATAGCATGACCCACTGTATAGAATGCGCAATTAGGAGCAATGAATACATTGTCGCCAAATGTTACCTTTGCTTCGTCCAATATAACAAGGTTGGTATTAGCAAAGAACTTCTCTCCTATTTCTATATTGAAACCATAGTCGCAAAAGAACGGCTGAATTATTTTAAATCTATTTCCAGTCTTACCCAACAGTTTTCTTAACCGTTCGGTGCGTTCTTCTCTCTTAGATGGTGATAGATGGTTTAAGTAAAAGCACTCTTCTTCGCACTCGCTCAGCCCCTTTAACACCTCAGGATCTAATGCGTTGTAAGGCAATCCTTGTTCTTGTTTCTCTCTTTCTGTCATATTTCTTGTGCTGTTGTCAATAGTCTTTGGAAAGCCAATCGTGGTTCGCCATTCTCTAAATGTATTACGCCACAATACGTAAAGCCTAACTTCTGTAAGCCTTTGCGCATTATAAAGTTCTCTTCGTGCGTATCTATTCGGATATTCTTTACCTTCTGAAAGCAATATTCTATAACAATAGATAGAATGCCATGAACGTTTGGAACTGATGCAATGCGGTGAATTGTGCCATAATGTTCGTTGTTTAACCAGCCTTTTCCTTCTATTTCCAGATAAGTTGAATCTACTCCTTCTATAAAAGCAAAGGTAGCTATAGGAGAGCCTTCGTCTGACAAAACAAGATAGCTATTTTCTTTCTCTATATCCATTTTTATTTGTTCGTCAGAAGGGTGTAATTTCCCCCACTGATGCGAATTACCTGATGCTATCATTTTTTCTCTACCATGTTGTATTATTGATAGCACAATGGGTATATCGGTTAAGGTAGCTTTTCTTATCGTTGCCATTCTTTTCTGTTATTTTAGTCGATAAAACGTTTTGTGATATCGCCATAATTGTCTATGCGTCTATCTCGTAGAAATGGCCACCAGCGTCGTACGTTCTCACTCCGTTCAAGGTCTATATTCACAATAATACTTTCCTCGTCGTCTGTACAGGCTTGATAATGTAACTCTCCTTGTGGACCAGCTACGAAGCTACTGCCCCAAAACTGTATTCCTTTAGTTTGGTGGCTTGGATCTGGCTCATGTCCTACCCTATTTACAGCTACCACTGGTAAACCGTTTGCCACAGCATGTCCACGCATTACTGTGGTCCATGCTTCGCATTGGCGTTGTTGTTCTTCTTCGCTATCGCTACTTTCATAACCTATTGCAGTTGGATAAATTAAGATTTCTGCTCCTTGTAAAGCCATTAGTCTTGCTGCTTCGGGATACCACTGATCCCAACAAACAAGTATTCCCAATCGTCCAACGCTCGTATTGATTGGCTTAAAACCTATATCGCCTGGCGTGAAATAGAACTTTCGTAATAAGCTGGGTCGTCTGGAATGTGCATCTTTCTATATTTTCCTGCTATGGTTCCATCTTTTTCAAATACAACTGCAGTGTTATGATATAAACCTGCCGCACGTTTTTCGAATAATGAAGTTACAAGCACTATTCCGCATTCTTTTGCTACTGCACCATAAAGTTCTGTTGATGGACCTGGAATAGTTTCGGCAAGATTAAAGTTGTCTACGTCTTCCACTTGACAGAAGTAGAGCGAGTTGTGCAGCTCTTGTAAAACAACAAGTTCTGCTCCGCGTTTGGCTAAGTCTTTAATGCCTTCTATAAGGTTCTCTATATTCTTTTCTGTGTCAGCTGTGTTGTGCAACTGCAACATTCCTATTTTCAATTCTCGCATAATATTTCCGTTTTGAGGGGGGACTAAAATGTTTCTTATAAGATTCCTTCAGGGAACTGCATTGTTAGACAATGAATAGACCCGTGTTGGCGTATAATGGTTTGTGAATTTACGCCAATTATATCGTAATTAGGGAAAGCTAACTGTATTATATTTAAAGCCTGCTTGTCGTTTTCTGGCTGGTTGTAGGTAGGAACAATTACTGCTCCATTAAGTATTAAGAAGTTTGCATAGGTAGCGGGCAGTCTTTCGCCTTCATCGTAAATAGCATCGGGCAAAGGTAGCTTATACAAGTTGTAGGGTTTCCCATCTAAGGTTCTAAACGATTGCACTTGCTCTTCGAGTGCTTTTAAATCGTTATAGTGCGAATCGTTCACGTTATCGGTACCTATATAGAGCAATGTGTCGTTTGGCGCACAACGAAATATGGTATCAATGTGCCCATCTGTGTCGTCGCCTTGCAACTCTCCATGTTCTATCCATACTATGCGCTGCATATCTGGAAAAACTTCGAGTAAACGCTTTTCTATATTCTCTTGTGTTAAGGGCTGATTTCTATGTGGTGCATTCAGACACGAGGTTGTGGTGAACAACGTATGCTTACCATCGCTCTCTATTGAACCTCCTTCCAGAACAAAGTCTTTATGGTTTTCTAATGTGCCATTGAATGTTTCCATAAAATAAAGTTGTCTGTTTATGCTGTTATCTTTATCTGACCGGAATTTCTCTCCCCAACCATTAAAACAAAAGTCTAACAAATGCGGACCTATTTTTGTTTCTGCATTCTCGGCTATAGGAAGCAACGTAATAGGTGCAACATCTCTTGCCCACGTGTCGTTATTATCGCATTGACGAAATATAATTTGATGAATTTGTTCTGCTCTCAAATGTTTCGCAAGCAGTTCTTTTACTTCTTCAGCATATTGTGCTACTATGAGCAACTTCTCGTATTGTGTTATAACATCAGCAAGTTCAATATAAGTTGCTGTTATCTCTTCCAAATAGGGTTGCCAATCTGTTTCTTTATGTGGCCATATTAGCATTATGCCACTTTGCTTTTCCCATTCTGCAGGAAGTCTAAAAGAATATTTGTTCAATGTGTTCACGCTGTAATAAAAGTTATTTGCCATTATCGAATAATACCTTTATCTTATGAAATAGGCAATTTGTTTACTGCAAAGATACGACAACATAAAATCGTGAACAAGTTTTTTTATAAATTTATTCGCTTAACCATCTTTTTAAGTTCCACACCTCTCATTATGTATTTTTGCATTGCTATTATTGCGCTTCTATTGTTAACCCTACTATTTTCAACTGTTTACGTAGGAAATTGCTCTTAAATGGCTTGCACAGAAACACGGCACTACGATGATGCTATAGCTTTCTCATAGCTTTCTTCTGCTTCTTACATATCTCTGTTGTCTTTTTATGGGCAATAAACGTTATTACATTACGCATTGTAGAGTTTTATTTACACGTAAATAAAGTTTTACTTACACGTAAGTAGAGTTTTACTTACACGTAAATAAAGTTTTACTTACGTGTAAGTAATAACACTTTACCAGTATTGCACTAACAGAACATACGCATATAAATTGTATAGAACACGTGAGAGAATTGCAGCAAACACTATACACAGAGGTAATTTATAAGGTTGGCACAACACAAAATGTGTGCAGACAATGAAGATACAAGAGTGTTTTTTTGGGCAGGCAATTACTCATTGCCGTTTATCCAACCATTCTGTATATATTTCGGATTTACAGAAAACTCTCCTGCGCCTATATCAAGGTCGCCACTGTTGGGTATTCTGTATTGTCCCCATGCACAAGGTTTGCTCTTCTTTGTTTTTGTGGCTTTGCCATGTTCCCGAATAAAGATTGTTGCAATACGAATCGGAATAATCGTCAATATCATCGTATTTAATTGTTCTATCATTGGTTTCAAACCAAAAGAACAATAAATAACCAGAGAAAATACCGCTTCCTTTCTCAGTAAGTTTTTTTCGTTGAACTTATATCTTGCTATTGTACAACCACGCCGTTTGAATTTACCTCGCATCGAATCGTCAATACTATATGTTGGTTCAGTGAATACTCTGTTTTTCTATTATAGTTATTTTTCCCCGTGAAACGGCATTTATTTCCTTTTACAGCAGAATGTCCACTAACATTATATTGTAGGTTATTCGCTTTATACACTTGTTGTATTTCAATCGTGAGTTTCTGATAATTAGTACCAATAAAACCAACATAATGCACTCGTTTATCTGCAAGTATCTCCGAAAAGTCTGCATTAACAGTTGCAACTTTAGTCGCTTCAATTTGCGCCAATATCCACTTTGGTACAATCGTAGTTCTGTTACTTGCCAAACAATCTACGAAATACAGTGTTAGCAGTGCTATTACTCCTAAAGTGTTTAATAACCGTCTCATAGTTTTCCTAACAATCGTCTCTGTTTTCTTACACACTACACCTGTGTAGCACTAATATGAAATCTTCTTCAATACAGTTTCTAAAGCTTTGCTGCTTTCAACATTTATATCGGGCAACGCACCGTGTATATTGTTCTCATCGGCTCCGAAAAGCCAAAAACGTTTGAAAGAAATGCTGAGTTGTAATTTGGAATGGGGCAATACATAACCCACCACATCGCCATAGGAAATATTCATTCCACCTGCTTCTTCGCCTACAAGTGTACCTATGCTGAAAGCCTTGACAGTCCAAGCAAAACTTGCTGCTGCTGAAAAAGAATGATGATTGACAAGTACCCATACTTTCCCGCTGAAGCGTTGCGCAGCATCGGCTTGCGGTTGGGTCATCTTATCAATTATATAGAAGTTTACTCCTTGTTCGTATTTCGGCGTGCTAACCTTTGCGTAATTGGTGTTACCTTCGTCCAAACCTTTTCGTACTGCATAAATGGCGTTTTTGCAATGTATGTAAGTAAAGTATCACCTGCCATTGAAGTTCCTCCGCCATTATCTCGAATATCAATTATCAGGTTCTCAATATGGCGTGTATTCAAATCTGCCACCATCTTACGGCATACATCTGCAAGTTCTTGCGCATTCATAAAGTGAGGAACAGTCATTAAAGCAGCTTTTTTATTGATAATGCGGTAACTCGCAAAATCATTCTGTGGTACTTCTTTCATACCACGTTTCATCTCCTTTTGCTTCTCTTCTAACGAAACGCTATACATCTTTCGGTTAACAATTTTGCCATTCTCAATGTATTGTATGTCATATTCAGCAGCATTATACAACATATAGAACCAAGCAAGAAACCCATTGTTCACATTTGTTAGCTTAAAGAAAGTCCGTTCACCTGACGCATAAGGTAGCATTTTTTCAATCATTTCCTTTGCTGCTTACCCCATTAATAGAAACTATCTTTGCTCCTTCAGGAACGCCGAACAAGGTTCCGCGTGTGGTAATCGTAGAATCATTGGCATCAACTGAAACCATTAAAGGAAAACGCGGCATATCTTGTTCGAAAGCATCTTTGTAAGGAAAGTAAAGTGCTGTATGTCCATCGCCAACGGCAGCCACTAAGGGCGCAACACTCCGATAGAAGTCGAGCGTGGTCAGACTATCTGGGAATGCTTGCTTGATGGCATTCGCTTGTGAAAGGAATGCGGTAGGTGTACACACAGAGAACACATTGGGGTGCACCTCACACAACATATAAACTAAACTATCTAAGTCGTCAATGGCTTGCTGTCTGCTCAGTTTCCCATTGTCTGTGTTACCAGCATTCATTGTGCCGATAAATGTTTGCACGAATGTAAGAATTAAGAAAAAACGCTTCATTTCAATACAATCATTATATGTTTAAATTTAAATACGACTTTAACGCCTGCACGTGGTCTGCCAATGCTTGTATTCCTTGTGGCGTTATACGGCAAACGGTTTGGGGAACTTTGCCCTTATAGCCTTTCTTCACCTTTATATACTTCGCCTTTTCCAACTTGTCTATCTGCACACTTATGTTGCCCGATGTAGCCTTCGTGGTGTTCTTTATGTAGGTGAAGTCGGCACTGTCGGCACTCATCAGTATCGACATAATTGCCAAACGCAATTCGTTGTTCAGCAAAGGGTCGAGGGGGAGGAAATCGTTATCTGCCATTGCTGAACTTTAAATATAAACCCGGAACTATCAGTGTGAACACGGCTGTAACGGCTACGCACAGCAATTCGTTCACACCCTGATTAACAAGTGAGAAGTAAGCACATATCGCACACGCCACCGCACCAATAATGGAGATGAACAAGCGTTTCATCATCAATCCTGTAACGGCAACCGACAAACCCATGAGCAGAATGATGGTTGGCGTCATCGGTATGATTTGCCTTACGGAGATGCCGCCAAAGGTTATCGCACATATATTGATAGCCCACAAAACAAACACCGATATTCCGAATACACCCCACATGTAGCCAATGGTACGGCTGACGATGGTGTCGGGAACAGACCAAGAATGGTTGAAATAGTACTGGTATATGCCACCTATCAGCGACATCAATATCCAAAGCAAATGCCAGCGACCATCGCCTTCTCCATTCGGTGTGTTCGTTATGAGCAACCAAATGATGAGGGAAGTAGATAATACCAATCCGCCCCAAACAAGCAACGGCTGTGCCGAAGCCTTGGCAACGTCTCTCCTACTCTGCTCTATTGTTCTCTCAATAAGTTTCAGACTCTCTGCTGCTGTTAGTTCTTTTTCTTTCATAATCATAGTTTTATATTGTTGTTTTTATTGAAATCGTTCAAGCGTTCCGTCTCGCCATTGTCGTCGCGCTTCAGCTTTCTGCCGCCTTTTCCTTTGCCGAAGTTGTAAGTAAGCGTAAGTTGAATGTTCCTACTGTTGCTTCCTTGCATCGTATCGTAGAAGTTGGAATAGCGGCTGTGCGTTTCAATGAATCCGTATTGCTTGTTGAATATATTCCTCACAGCCAACGACAAATTTACTCTTGGCTTGAAAGTCTTCGACAACAGTAGGTCTACACGCTGGTAAGACCTAATCATCGAGTTGCCGGAATGCAGTCGGGAAGTGGCGTTTAACGATACTTCCACATTGAAATTGTGCGGCAGTCGGAAAGTTGCCTTCGTGTTGTTCATATATAGGAAATATCCTTTATGCTTTCGCCCTTCGTTATCTGAATGGTTTGATAGCACAGAAGCGTATTGAAGTTTATGTTGAACCAATAGCAAGGCTGGAAAGGCAAGCTTAGATAAGCGTACCAATGGTTTTCCTGATGGTGGTTGATGTAAGTAACATAACTGCCCATAGGGTTGTCTGGTGTTTCAAAAGAGAACTCTCTAATCAGGTCGCTGTGCATATCAACACCCAACGTCAGCGAATACACGTTGTTGTAAACGAGCGTCGAACGAATGCTGTTTACGTATTCAGGGCGCAAGGCAATATTGCCTATCGTATAAGTAAACAACGATGTCTGCGTTTTCGTAGGGTTCTGCTGACTAAACAATGGGCGAGCTATCTTTCGAGAATACGATGCGATAACTTTCCATTTGCCATACTCGTCTATGTCATAGCCCATCGAAATATAAGGGAACAAGTCGCTGTAATTTCGCTTTATGTTCGTCGGAAACTCTTTGGTGGCTACATATTCATATCGCAGTCCCACTTCGTAATTCAGTTTCTTGTAAGCAGCTGCAAACTGTGCATAGCCTGCAAATATGCATTCTTTCTGCTCAAAAGCGGCATTGCTGTTGTCGTTCTGGTTAGACGAAACGCCGCCATACAGCGTATTGTTGTCTGCCGATATGGCATTGTGTTTCACTCCAAACAATAGATTGCTGGTCTTTGTAAACTGTTTGAACACCGATAAATCCATTGCCAATACCTTATATATAGATGCCGTGTTGCTCGAATCGCACGTGTTTTCAAACAGATTAACATTATCACCACGCAACCGTCTGACATCATACGAACTTGATAACTTTACTTTTGAGCCTTCATTATCTACCTTGTATGATACATCTGCTTGGAGAGAATGCAAATGATTTCGTATCTTTTGCGTGTAAGTACTCAATACATCGTGCATATTTATCTCTGGTGTCTGCATAAATGTGCGGTCGTTGGTTGTTCTTTTCAAACGGTTCAGCGTGAACGCATACTCTGCTCCGATATTCCAACGAGTACTTAAATCGACAAATCCGCCTATTCTCCAATAATAGTCTCTCGCTGGAATGCGATTGTTACTCATAGAATTATAATCGTATGAAGGCAGGTTAAAAACTCGATTTATATGACCTTCTCCGTTATCCTTAGTCGTAATAGGATTGGAAAACGAAACATACATATTTACTTTATTCCATCTTGAAAACAATGAACCTGCAGCAGTATTACGGAAAAATATATTGGAAATGTTCAAACGATTTTCTATCGAGCCATTCACTCCGTTATCTTTCTGCTTCCGAAGAACAATATTTATCACTCCGCCCTGCACGTTGGCATCTTGCGAAGCATCGGCAACAGTCTGGACTTCCACCTTGCTGATATCCGAAGAACGCAGACTTTGCAAGTAACTTATCAATGCTGCACCTTCCATTCGCACCTCGTGTCCATTGAAAAGAACCTTTACTTTCCCCCTGCCGTCTATGCTAATACCGCTCTCTGTTACTGCCACATGAGGAACAGATGCCAACACTTCGTCCATTGTTTTGTTTTCGTCCTCACGCATTTGCACAATTATCTTGTTTCCTTTATTTCTTATCCTACTTGCTACAACAACAACTTCTTGCAAAGTATGTTCCTTCGACACATTCACAGTATCTGAAGACGATACGAACATTGAAAGCATAATACTCAAAAACAACATTGGTATTTCTTTTAAAGATTAGTGCATTCAGTAACAACTCACTCAAAATACATTCTTATCTTTTATTGTAAATAGGTAACATTTGCATTGAGTACACCTTTCTTTATATCTTTTTCTGTATAAACCTGCTGAATAAAACCTTCTGTTGGACGTCCGTATTCGTCCCTATCCAACTGTTTGTTGCCGTTTGCATCAATAAAGCACTTACTTTAAACTTGCTCCACTTGGGCATTTCAAGTGCTATTTCCATCTTGTGCCCACTCACAGCTTGCATCAACATTACAGGTTTAGCAGCATTATCGGTCACCTCAATATTCTCTACCATTATTAAAAGCGTTCCTTCTGTTTCTCTAATTCCATTAATAGATAATGTTACAGTTTTACCACTACAAATTGCACATACGGCAAAAGTAATCATAGATAATAATAATCGTTTCATAATAGTCCTCCTTTAGTTTATTAATTATATTGCAAAAGTAATGTAGTTTATAATATAAACCAAATAAAATACTGTTTATGAGAATTATATAACTTTATTTAACAAAAATAAGAGGGTGTGTCAAAATTGATACATCCTCTTTTTTACTCTCCCTTTACCTTGTCTACCACATAATTCGTTATTTATTGCAGCTATGCTGCTAATTTCATATAAAATGATTTATAGGGCTTTAAATAGCCTATATAAACTTGTATAGAGCATCTGAAGGTGCCTAAAAGTACCTCCATAATGTCTTTTAGTTCCTTGAGATTGGTTTTTCTACACATTTTCCCTATGTTAAAGGCTATAGCAAAGAAGGCAAAGTCCATATTGACCTTGTCTTTTCCAAAATGCCTAAACCTCTTATAGGCTTTATTATATTTTGTTTGTCCAAAAACAGCTTCAGGTTCTATGCACCTTCGTCCTCGATGCTTGATGCCTTCTTCCGAGGTCAGTAGTTCCCGTGCCTTTTGTTTATAGTGCTGTAGTTGGTGGTTTACTTCTATAATTCTGTTCCCTCTTGCTTTAAAACATGACCCTCTCAACGGACAACCATCACAGCGTTCTGCCTGATAACGTACGCTGTAAGTAACGAATCCATTGGAGGTGATGGAACGCTTCATGCCTATACGTTTCATGTGCTGTCCCATAGGGCAGACGTAGAAATCCTGTTCCTTATTATAATAAAGGCTTGCGGGACTGAATGGGTTAGGTGTGTAGCGTGGACGCTGCTCTTTATGGAAGTAGTTATACTTCACATAGGCTTCCATATTATGTACGTCCATGAACAGATAGTTCTCCTCGGAGCCATACCCTGAATCGGCTACGACTGTCTTGGTATAACGATGATAGCGTGATTTGAAAGACTCCAAGAAAGAAGGTAGTGTGAGTGTATCGGTACGATTGGCATAGAGTGCAAAGTCGGTGATGAACTGGTTCTCAGTTGCTATCTGCAGATTATATCCAGGCTTAGTCTGTCCGTTCCGCATAGCATCCTCCTTCATGTGCATAAACGTGGCATCAGGGTCGGTCTTGCTGTAGGAGTTTCTCTCTCCCATAACCTCAAGGTGCCAGTCATACTCCTGGAGTTTATTACGTTTCTTCTCTAGCTCTTTAAGCTGTTTTTTCTTGGTTCTAACAGCCTGCTTCTCTTCTTTTGTCTTAGGCTCAGGGACTGATTCCAAAGACTTGTTCAATTCCTCGGATATCTCATCGAGCAGAGCTGCAGTAAACTCGACACCTTCTCTCTTAGCGGCATTGTCCTGCGCTATGACATCATCAACTTGAAGCAAGAGTGTGCGTATTTGTTCCTGCAACTTGGCGCGGTTCTTTTCCACGGTTCTCTTCCAAACGAAGGTATACTTGTTGGCTTTCGATTCTATCTTTGTGCCGTCAATATATTCAACGTCAAGACTTATCAAACCTTTGGCTGCAAGTACTAATACGACTTGTGTAAAGATATTGTTGATTTCCTTTTTCACACGATTACGAAAACGATTGATGGTAATAAAATCAGGCTGCTCATATCCTGCAAGATAGATGAAATGAATGTCACGCTTGAGAAGCGACTCTATGCGACGGCAGGAATAGATATTATTCATATAGGCGTAAAGAATCACCTTGAGCATCATTTGTGGATGATAAGGCTTGCGACCACTGGGCTTATAAAGCCTGTAGACTTTCTCCAACATAAGGTTATCAACCAAGGCGTCTAAAAGACGAACAGGGTCATCTTCTGCGATATCCTTATCGATTCTTTGAGGAAAAAGAATCATTTTCTTGTGTATGTAAGAACGAAAGTGTATCTTTGTCATAATGATATTTTTTTAATGCCTAAAGGTACAAAAACTTTAGGAAATAGCAAAGCCCTGGCTTGAGAAAGTCGGGGCTTTGTGCATAAAAAAGAGGATGTGTACATTTTGACACACCCTCTTATTCATATTAGGTTATTGTATTTCTAGAGTTATTGTATTTCTAGAATGTGTAACGCAATCCTATCTGACCACGCCAACGGCTGTTATAACTGTCATAATCACGATTTACGTGTGTGCCATCAAACTTAAATAATCCATCGCCTTCATAGTTAAATGGACTGAAATAACGTCCGAAACCATCACCATAAGTGTGTCCCCAATCTTTATTGAGCAAGTTTCCTATATTAATAATATCGAAGCTTAATTCCAAAGAATTGATTTGTCCACCCACTTTAAAGCTATATTTCTGTGCAAAGTGAACATCGAAGTGATGTTCGAAAGCTAGATTATCAGCATAGCGCTTGAAATATTCACCTCGGTGTTTACTCATATAAGAGTCGTCGGCAATCCATTGTTTCAATAAAGCACGTTGTTGATCTTCGGTCAAATTTCCACTATAGTTAGTTCCTAAAACCTTTGTTATTAAAGGATAAGTATTCTTGCTATTATTTACAGTTGTTGGTGCAAAGTGCATTTGGTCTATTTGTGCATCGGTAGGAATAAACATAATATCATTTCCACGTGCACCATCGTTATTCATATCACCATACATTTCTATAACGTATGGAGAACCACTACGTCCCTGATAAATAACTCCAACTGTAGTTTGCCATTGCTTTCGTGCACCATAACCAACATGATAATATGCACTTGCTTGAATACGATGAGGTACATTATAAGCACTGAAACCAAGTTCAGGATCATTCGGATTACGATAAGTAGTATTAAACATCCAGTTGCTTCCTGCAACTGAAGAGGTACCACTATTTACACTCATAGAACGTGTCCAGGTGTAACTTGCCATAAGATCGAGACCAAAGTTGAAATGCTTCTCAGCTTTTAGTGATAAGTTTACGGTATAACCTTTATTGGTATTATACAATCCGTATACGTATGCATAAGGAGTACCCTTCGTTGTTTGCTCAAACATAGGACGATTATCCCAAGTGTATCCAGTTTCTTGACCAAATGTTCGTCCAGTTTCTTCTATAGCAAGGTTTTTATAATAAATATCGTTCAATGTTTTAGAGTAGATAGCCTCAGCTGTCCAATCTATTCCCAAAGCTTTAAAGTCGAAACCAAGATTAAATTTAAGCGTTTGCGTAAATTTAAAATTATCGGCAAATACGTTTATTTCTTGATTTCCTGTTGAAGCTTTTAGCTTGTCGGCATTGTCTAATTGTTTATTAGGATCGAAGATAAGGTTAAGTCCTTTAGGATTATAAACATTATATTTAGACATTTGAATACCTGTATTAGCAAAGTTGTTGCTTATCCAAACGTATGGGATACGTCCAGTAAATACCCCCAAGCCTCCACGAAGAATAAATTGTCGATCGTTATTAATATCCCAACGGAAGCCTACACGTGGACTCCATAAAGGAGTACTAGATAATTTATGATCAGTACGAACACCCCATCCTCGTTTCGAAGCATATTCATTAAAACCAGTATTAGCTGTAGGAGTATCGAAGAAAAGAGGAACTTCCATTCGTAAGCCGTATGTAAGTTGGAACGAAGGTGTGGCATTCCATTTATCTTGAGCATAAAAACCTAACTGACCGGCAGAGAAAGGAGCTTTCCAACGTGGGTCTCCTGTTACTTCTTTATTAGCCATTCCAAAACGATATTGCTTAAAATAAGCATAATTTGGATCAAGATTGTCTGCCATAAAGTCTGTATAATACTTATTAAAATGCGCTAAGTCTGCAAAGTTATAAGTACCATTTGCATCTTGAATGAACAGATTAGCAAACTTGTAGAACTCGTTATGTGTACCAAAAGTAAACGTATGATTTCCATTATACCACGTAAGGTTATCTTCTACGGTATAAATATCTTGATCAAGAGTATTTGCCATAGACGAACGTTCGTTTCCAATATTAAGTGAACCACCTGTTACTTGAAGAGATATCATTGGTGCTGCCGATGTTACAGCACGTTGATCGCGCACTCTAACATAACTTGCACGAGCCTCATTACTAACAACTGCAGATAAACGGCTTTGTAATTCTGCTGTAAAAGAGTTTGTTTTACTCTCGAATGGATAATAATAGTGATTGTCGTTTAGCGAAGAGGCACTGCTGACATTACTTAATTGTTTTGCATCTACTAAGCTCCAACGGAATGAAAATTTATTGAAGTCGTTAATATTCCAGTCAATTTTTGCACCAAACTTTTTACTCTTGGTATAAATATCAGGATTACCGAAAGCTCCATTATATTCGTATCCTTGCTTTGCAGCCATTGCTTTAATTTTAGAAAGCACATCATCAGCCTCTTCTTTAAGAACTCGAGAACCTGTTTGTCCGTAGCCATTTATATTTGGGTATTTTTTATTTGCATCTTCATAATTCACAAAGAAGAATAATTTATCCTTTATAATAGGTCCGCCAAATGTGATTCCCCATTGATATTCTTGCTGTTTTTGATATTTAGGTGCATAACCTGTTCCATCGGAATAAGGATAATGGTTACCAATAAGATTCTGATTGTTTCCAAAGCCATAAACACTTCCGTGGAATTTATTTGTTCCTGATTTGGTAATAGCATTGATAGCACCGCCTGTAAAACCACTCTGACGAACATCAAATGGGGCTACATTTATTTGAATTTGCTCAATAGTTTCCATAGAGACTGGTTGTGTACCAGCCTGTCCACCATTAGATCCATCGGCAGTAAGACCAAATACATCGTTATTCATAGCACCGTCTATCATAAATGAATTATAACGGTTACTTGTTCCAGCGAACGACATTGCTCCATTACTTGATGTTGTTAGTTGTGGATTCAATCGTGCTACATCGGCAATACCGTGAGTTATACTTGGAATTTCGGCAATTTGCTTTGCTGAAAGACTTTGAGCTGCTCCTGTCTTCGTTCCATTTATTCCAGCCTTTCCTACAACAACAACTTCTTGCAGTTCTTTTGAATCTGTTTGTAGTTTACACGACAAATCTTCTACCTCTCCTAAGCGTAAAGTTACGTCTTGGAATACCTTTGTTTGATTACCAATGTAGGAAATTTCTACTTTATAAGGTCCACCAACACGCATACCTTGAATTGTAAAACGACCATCTATATTGGTCAAAGCTCGATAAATAGTACCCGAAGGTTGGTGTGTTGCAGTTACTGTAGCACCAATAACTTCTTCGCCATTTGATGTTACTCTACCACTAATACCTGATGTTGTTATCTGTGCCATAGCCGAAACGGATATAACAAGCAGTGTTACAACAAGAGAAAGCAATCTTTTTTGCATAATAACTTGATGTTAATATTTAATAACGTTATAAAATTATGGTGCAAATATAATTAAAATTTGCCAAAACTCAGTTAGTAATGCTGTTAAAAACTTAGTTCTTAACAAGAAAGTTAGATTCGATTTGCCAAATTTGCCATTAATACAGCTGCTAATCCTGCTGTTTCTGTTCGCAAACGACTATTTCCTAATGTTGTACTTTTATATTGTTGTTGCAAAGCTTGGTGTACTTCGTTGATGGAAAAATCGCCTTCAGGACCTATTAATACTGTTATGTCTTCGAATAGACCTGAATTATTTATATTGGAAAAGAAGTCTTTTTTTTCTATTTCGTTATAACAATGGCAAATAAATTTTTGTCCAGTTACTTCTTTCTGCATAAAATCTTCGAACGAAAGCATATTGTTTACAATGGGTTTCCACGCTTTTCTACTTTGTTTCATTGCCGATATAACAATACGTTCTATCCTATCTATGCGTAGATTTTTGCGTTCGGAGAACTGACAATTTAAGAAAGATATTTCATCGAAACCTATCTCTGTTGCTTTTTCTACAAGCCATTCTATACGGCTTATGTCTTTTGTTGGAGCAATTGCTAAATGTATATGTCCTTTCCAAGTTTTGTTTTGAACCAACGTTTGGGTTATTTTGTAAAGACAGTGTTTTGAATTTGCTAAAGTTACCACTGCTTCGTAGAAAGTTCCTTTACCATCTATCAAAAAAATATCATCGCCTATTTTTAATCGTAACACACGAATTGCATGAATTGCTTCGTCAGTTGGCAATTCATTATCTTCGGTTGCGTTAGGGACATAAAAGTATCGTGCTTCTTTCATTGTTGGATAGTCTTACTTTTTTCTTTCTTCACTATTCTTGCGCCTGTTCAATTCATCGCGAATACTAGAAGCTAACTCATAATTTTCTTCTTTTATTGCTTTTCGTAAAGCCTTTTCTAACATTTCTAATGTTAATGCATTTAAAGGAAGTGCAACCTTACTTTTCCCCGACTCATAAGGAACACTTTGTCTTATAAAAAGCTTTTCCTCCATATAAATATCTATGTTGGCAATTTTCGATAAAAGTATTGCATCTGAGGCACGAATAGGAACCATTTCGTACGTAATTTTATTTATTATTACTACTTTATATTGACCATCAGATATAGAATTAAACAATATTTCGTAATGTTCAGAATCTATATTTGAATTTAACCAACAAAGCACTTCAGGCAGAAGACTATGCCGAATTGGGTTATCTCCTATTCTAATATTCAGTTCATGCACCATTATTTTATCGCAAACAATGGCTATTTGTTTATCTTCTAATTGGTTAGTAAGTACTAAAAGCCCCATATTAGAGCCACCAACTATTTCTGTTATTCCTTTAAAAAAGATTTGTATCTTGTTCATTACTTTTCTTTCGGGTGGAATATGACGGCAAAACTTATTGCAACAACTAGAGCATAACCAGCAAATATAAACCAACACGTTTTCCAGTCGCCTACTGTTAGTATATTATCACCAAATTGTTTCAATTCGGTATAGTTATTAATTATAGCTTGAGCCGCAAGTGTTCCTATTGTTGCGCCAATACCATTAGTCATTAACATAAACAAGCCTTGTGCTGAAGAACGTATTGAGGGATTTGTGTTTTTGTCTACAAAAAGAGATCCTGATATATTAAAGAAATCAAAGGCTATTCCATAGACTATCATTGATAAAACAAATAATAAAACACCTGGCATTCCTGGATTTCCTAAACCGAAAAGTCCAAAACGTAAAACCCAACCTAACATTGCTATCAACATTACTTTCTTAATTCCATAGCGACGCATAAAGAATGGAATAAGTAGAATGCAGCAAGTTTCGCTTAATTGTGAAAGACTTATAAGTATATTTGCATGTTGCACACCAAATGCGTTTGTAAATTCGGGTTGTGCAGCAAAACTAAACAAAAAAGGATTTGCAAAACTATTTGTTATTTGCAAACTTACGCCTAATAACATTGAGAAAATAAAGAAGATTGCCATTTCTTTTTGTTTAAACAACGAGAAAGCTTTTAATCCAAAAGCATCAACCAAACTCTTTTTCTCATTTCCTACAGATATTTCACAACTTGGTAATGTAAATGTATAAAGGAAAAGTATAATACTCACAATACCAGAAGTAAGGAATTGGTTTTGATTGCTTTGAAATCCTATAATGTCTACCAGCAACATTGTAAATATAAATCCTATTGTCCCAAAAACTCGAATGGGCGGAAAGTCTTTTACAGTATCCATTCCTGCTTGTGATAATGCTGAATAAGCAACAGAATTAGCTAAGGCAATAGTTGGCATATAAAAAGCAACCGACATAGAATAAAGTGTAAAAATTATACTAAAGTTTACATTTGTCCCTGCACTTATTCCATAAAATGCTGTACCAAACATAAATAGGCCTGCTAATAGGTGGCAATATCCTAATAAGCGTTGTGCAGGTATCCATCTATCTGCCACAATTCCCATTAATGCTGGCATAAATATAGAAACAATACCTTGCATAGAATAGAACAATCCGATATTTTCACCAATACCTATATTTCCAAGATAACGTCCCATTGACGTTAAATATGCTCCCCACACTGCGAACTCTAAGAAGTTCATTAGTGCTAAACGTATCTTTAAACTCATCTTTTAGAACTTTGTTTGGCAACAAAAGTACAGCTTTTATCAGAAACTACCAAAGTAAAGTTAAGTATTTATATTAAAGATACAATATGGGCAAAAAAAAATTGATTGTCTCACGACAATCAATCTTTTTATTAACCTTAATAATCTAATACCATGAAAAACACATTGCAAAGTTAAGCAGAATTTATCATACCATAAAGTTTTGCCATTGCAATCTGTTATAAATTAATATTATTTAAAGAAAGCCCCATTCCAATTAAGTTTTCTTTGTTTTAAAATGTTGCTCATATCTGTTTTATCGTTAGACGAAAGTAACGGAACTGTGAATTTAATGGTTAAACTATTGTCTGACTCTGACAATTTAAACTCACAAAGTGTAATATTTGCCATATTCAATAAGTCTTCATAGCGTTGTTGTAACATAGAATCGGGCTTTTCAAATACAGGAGTAAGGTCTATTTCAAAAGGTTTCAACTTCCATTCTTTTGAAAATAGCATTAATTTACTTTCTGCAATTGGTCCATTCCATGTTTGTACTAGTGCTATAGTTGAATTATCTAAACTCTTTATTTCTAATTTAGATGCATTGTTTAACTGTACACGAATATAATTGTTGGTAAATTTCTCTATACGTGTTGTATCTTGCAAACTATTCACAACCTCTGGTTTCATTTTCATTGTAACATAGTCTGCTAATTCTGTTCTTAAACTTTTATTGAGATATGGCACAATAGAATCTGGCATTTCAATCCAAAGCTGACGCATTTCTTGTGCGTTTACTGCAATGAGATTGAAAGTTATCATTAGGGTCAAAAATATTCTTTTCATATTAAGTTTACATAGAATAATATGTTAATAATACTACGATGCTTTGTATTTAGATAATTGGACCTTATATTTTAAATTGTAATAAAAAAATGTGTATTTATTATATCGCTTATTAGAAGAGCGAAAAACTTACATCGCAATTGTTTTTATACGTAGAAATCATTATCATTGTTCTGTTTTTTTACTATTATATCCTACTACAAATTTTCCATCGTCTAAATTTTTCTGAATTGGTTATATTATAACGTCCTTCATATTTTTTTGATAAATTATTCATCCGTGTTATTGCATTGTCTTTACTTTTGCAATAAGTTGTTAGACGCAACTGATTAAATTTTCCATCTTTATTAAAAAAACATTCCGCCTCATTATATTTTTCGCCATCAAATGCAACATTTTTATAAATAGCTTTCTCGTTACTCAATAGATAGGGAACACCAAACATTTTCTCTAACACTCGCATTGTCTCTGCGTTGTCTACCATAAATTTAATGTTTTCAATCTGTTGTTGTGCTGACAAATTTAATGTAAATACAAATAAGAGGATTATAAACCCTAAACTTTTTCTTCATTATTTTTAAATTCTTTATCTATTTTTTTGTGCAAAGTTATATAGAAATTGACGAAAGTAAATACTTTTTTTAAGAAATCTATAATAGTTATTTTTTTATAAGTGTCTATTATTTCAGCATAAATTGTTTACTTGTGCTCTATTTTTATCTGGCACACATTAACAAGAAAGAGCCTACAAAAAAATAGATCCCTATAACAAAGAAGTGTTAAACCAAAAAAATAAGGAAAAGCTAAAAATAAAAAAATATGCACCTGAAAATTTAGAATAAGAAAATAAAAAAATTTATAATAAGATTTTTTTATTTTTGTAATTACAAATCATTTGTATTTTAATTAAAAAAATTGCTCCTTCCTCTCAGTAATAAATTTTAGCAGAAACTAACGAGAGAATACTAAGAGAAAAAGGTTCTTCCGAAATATGGAGTGATAAATATATAAACTCACTACTGTCCCGTTAAAAAGAGGACTAATAGTTCTTTGAATTAATTGAGATACAGTCTTTTGCAAAGAGAATTCAAGGGTGCGACGATTTGAGAGTGTACTTTTTGCAGTTATCTATAATACTGCACGATGAACAAGAGACAAATACGTTTTCGCCCAATTAATAGAATTTCTCGACAACAACAAGTTTCGCCATTTGGTTGACAAGTATGGTGGAAATCTGCTATGTGAGAGCATTTCACTTGTTGGAATCAGTTGCTTGCTATGATGTTTGGTCAATTGAGTAATCGAGAGAGTTTGAAGATCTGATTGTTGCTTTTGAGCTATATGAGCAAAAGCAATACCATCTTGGATTAGGGCGTAAGCCTATTGCAGCGACACGATTTGCTTCGCCAATCAGAATCGTGACTACCGTGTCTTTGAAGACTTTGCTTACATATGATGGAGCTAAAGTCTAGAAAGAAACGTGTGACTGATATCTTCAAGTTGCAAGGCAATGTGATGCTCGACTCAACGACCATTTCCTTTGTGTTTGTCGGTCTTTTGGTGGGCAAAGTTCAGTAAGAAGGGAGGAGATAAAGCACATGTGCTATATGACCTCGAATCTCAGGTTCCAGCTGCTTCCACATCTCTACAGCATCCGCTTACGACCAAGGGCAATGAAAAAATTCTTATGAATCAGGTTCTTACTATGTAGTTTGATCGTGGATACAATGCATTCAGGAACTTTTCAAAAATACATCCAGCAAGAATCGTTCTTTGTTGTACGAGCCAAGAAGAATCTGCACACAAATTCTGTAAATGGGCGCAGGTTGCCAAAAGAATATATTGACAGATGCTGAGATTGAATTCACTGGAATACAATTCATACCGGAGGTATCCGGAGAAAACTCAGACTCGTCAAAATTCTATGATGAAGAACAAGGTAGGGAGTTTTCCTTCCTGACAAATGCTTTTCATCTAACAGCTCTGAAAATAGCCAACCTTTACCAAGAATGAGATGGCAGATAGAACTGTTCTTCAAGTAAAGCTAAAGCGGCACCTCAAAATCAAGAAGTTTGGAGGTACTCACGAGAATGCTGTAGAATCAAATCTCATCGGCAATTATAGCCTATTGCCTTGTTGCTATCGTACAACATGATTTGCAACAAGCGATCGACTTATAGAGGTTCTTCAGATTCTAAGCATTTCTCTTATGGATAAGACACCACTCGTTGATCTCTTCGAAAGGACTGATTTCAATAATGTCAAAGAACTCGATTGTCCCCTCTTTCCAGGGTTATTTTGATTAATATATAACTTGTCCCGGATTTTAATGGGACACTAATGATAAAATAAAAAGAAAACCGCTGTAAATATTGTATATTTGAATAAGCACCAACAAATGTACAAATATGAACAGCAGTTTCCTATATCATGCTTGGGGTCTTTATACTCACGAGATGCACTTGTGAAGAATACAAGGTAATAGAATTATTTTGCATGTAGCAAACAAAAGAGCGAGTAAGATGTTGTCCTTCTTGTGGAGCCAGCTCATTGTAAGAGTGGGTATCGTTTGCGAGACTTTGTTGGACTTCCCATAGGTGGCAAACTGAGTAACCATACGCATGAAAGTGCAACACTATAAATGTAGAATGTGACTTCGATCATGACGGGAGAAAATTCCTTTTGTCACTGGCAGTTGCCTACTCACCGTTTGCCAAGTATGTAGTTGATTTACTTCGTGGTATGACTCTTCAGGACGTATCGAATCATCTGGGCGTATCATGGGATACTGTAAAGGAAATACACACCTCTTACCTTAAGCGTAATTATCAGCCCTCTATCTTTAGATGGTGTAGAGAATATTGGTATAGATGAGTTTGCTGTTAGAAAAGGACATATCTACTAAGACAATCGTCGTGGTTGGACATGGCAGGATAATCTATGTTGTAGCGATGGCAAGGGTAGTGAAGCTCTGAACAAATTTTGTGGAAGAGTCAAACGTAGAATATAAAGATAAAAGCATGTAGGCAACAGACTTGTCTGCAGCTTTCATAGCTTCTGTTATGGAGGTGTCCCGATGCAGTACATGTGTTGATCATTTCCATGTAGTGAAGTTAATGAACGAGAAACTTGATGATATTAGACGTAAAGTTTATAGTATGGAAAAAGATATAAATAAGCGTAAAGTACTCAAAGGAACAAGGTATCTGCTACTCGGCAATGGTGCGGACTATCTTTGATAAACAGCACAAGACAAGGCTTGAGAATGCTTAAAGCTATGAATGAGCCATCGTCAAAAGCATACTATTTGAAAAGAACAACTCCGTCAGATATGGTTTGACAACCTGAAAGCTATGGCAGATGTGCTTGATGACTGGATAAGGCAGGCTGAACAAAGTAAAGATAACTCAACTACAGAAAATGGCTGATTACCGTGAAATACCTAGAAAGGAATCCTTGCCTGGTACGATTGCCATCTATCAACGGGAAAAAGTTGAAGGTATTAATAACAAGATAAAGGGATTATAAAGAACGAAATGCGTATGGATTTAGGGACGAAATGCTTTACTCTACGACTCTCATGCACTGCATGACTGCTGTATCACTCGAAATGTCGGATGAACCAGAAAAATACTATTATCTATGAGACTTTTGCCAACTGTCCAACTATTGTTTTACCATATAGTTTATAATAAAACAACAAGTTTTTCCTTCATAGATTTGTATTTTCATTTTTCTCTAATTTTGTGATTCGGCAATTAACGATATAAAAATGACACAACAAGAAGATATTCAAAAAGCTGTAGAAGTGATGCGAAAAGGTGGAATAATCACTATATCCAACCGATACAGTATAGAGATAGGTTGCGATGCAACAAATTCTGAAAGCCGTAGCAAAAATATATAAAATAAAACACCGTGATGATTCTGAAAGCCTTGGTTTGTCTTGTAGATTCAGACGCATCGATTACAAAAATATGTGCGTAATGTTCCTGAAGTGGCATGGCAACTTATGGGTGCAGTGGTGAAAACCAACAACATTAATATTAGATGGTGCCGTAATCTTGCACCAAATCTTATAGCGAAAGATGGTTCTATAGGAATAAGAAATTACAAACGAACCTTTTTCAAAAGAATTATGTTATCGTTTCGAAAAGCAATAGTTAGTACTATCTGTTAATATTAGCGGAGAACCTGCAGCACAAAATTTCTGCGATATTTCAGAAGAGTGTATTATCCTGTCGATTATGTATGTTTTTCTCGACACCAAGAACATAAACCGCATCAACCATCTACCATAATAAAGATAGGAATGACGGAGAAATAAATATAATCAGAAAATAGTTTAAACAACAAGAACTTTTCTATACCCCAATATACAATATAGTGGTTTCAAAAATAGTAGATAAAAAAGCAACAATATAATAAGTAGTATTGACAATTAAGCAGCATATTTCCGATTGATCAGTTTGACTAATATTAGCGTTTATTGCAGGATTTCTAGCAGCTGTGGACATATATTCTCATTTTATAATTGAAATAGAAACTCTTATGCTTCGGTTTTCATAACCATCATTAACTGGCTATACCTTCTTTACCCAGTTATTGGTATTTGGCTTACAAGTTTGTTTGTAAAGTATATTGTTCCATGACCAAAGTTTCACATGGTATTACACGTGTATTATATGCCATTTCAACAAAACGGTCTAAATTAAAAGCACATAATACCTGGACTTATCGTTGCATCAGCAAATTACTATCGGATTTGGAGGTTCTGTTGGAGCTGAAGCCCTGACTGTTTTCTACTAGGATCAGCGTTGGAAGTAACTTGAGAAGACTCTTTCATTATGGATCATGAACATTAATGTTGTTAGTTGGTTGTGGAGCAACAGCGGCAGTTTCGAGGTGAAGCTCCTATAGCAGGATTAGTTTTCACTTTAGAGATTTTTAATGGTAGATCTTACTGGGTTTCTCTATTACCTCCATCCTAATAGCTTCGGTTTACTGCAACTTGTTTTTCCTACTTCTTTACTGGTGGAGAACCTATGTATAACTTTAAGATAGACTATTTATGGAGTCTTAGTAAGGTTCACCAACTATCACTTTTAGAGTGTTTGTTGTGGTTTTCTCTCACTTTATTTTATGCGTGTTATGTCTTGGTGAAGATAAATATGCAAGTTTATCTAAAGCATCATATTTAAAACTAATGGCAGGAGAGTCGTTACTATCATCATTAATATTTTTGTTTCCATCATTATATGGGAGAAGGTTATAATAGCTTAAAGAATTTTTATAGTAATTCTACAACCGATTGGGATAGTGTTGCTAAGGTTCTATCTTTTGAGACAAACCAAAATTTTAATTCTATATGGAGGATTTAGTAACTACCAAAAGTACTTTGTACTAGTGCTACTAATGAGTGCTGGAGGGTGTGGCGAACATTTTGCACCATCATTATTTATAGGTGGGTTTGGCGGATTTTTCTTTGACGCCTTTTGGAATATACAACAAATAGGCGAGTATATTCCTGAAAAAATTTCACCCCTTTTATGGAATAAGCGGATGTGTAATGAGCTGTAATGTGCACACCTTTAACAGGTATTTCTAATTGCAGAGCTTACTGGTGGATATCATCTTTTTATTCCACTAATTACATGTACAATAGTTCGTATCTTACAATAAATATATTTGAACAACATAGTATATATGCTGTACGTTTGGCGACGAGAAAACTTTTAACACATCCTACAGATAGCGGTATGACAATGATGAATATGAAAACATTATTGATCGCGATTATGCCTTCTGCAGATCCAAATATGAATATGGAAACTGGTTCATGCTATTAGTTCAAGTCGCAATGATTATATTCGAGTCATAATGATGGTGGTATTTTTATTAGGGAAAATAGATATAACAAAACTTCCGACATATAATTTTGCATTAGCAAATTATACCATCATCGCTTTCGGTGAACAATTAATGACCCCACCTCAGCAACAATTGGAGTAAATGATCCTATGGAAAGTGTTGTGAAAAGTATTTGAAAAACAGAAGCTTAAGTCTTCCTGTTGTGGGAAAATTGATAGAAAGACTCGTTGGTTATATCTTCGTGCGCGACTTTATAATATGTATCGCCAATTGGTTGCCGACTTTAGTGAGGAATAACAAAAAGAAAGATAGCATAATTATATTCAAAAATATTGTATGGATAAGAAAGAACTCAGGGTATCTTATGGGTACTCCAGAGTTTGCTGTAGAATCGTTGAAAGCTTTGGTAGAAAAATGGTTATAATATAGTAGGTGTTGAATAACTCGCTAGATAAACCAGTGAGGACGTCATCAGGAAAAACTCTAACCTTCTCCTGTAATATGCGAAACTGCTAGGATTTCATGGGTTTTACAGCCATCTAAAATGAAAGATGCTGAATTTATTGAGAATTACGTGGTTTGAGCAGATTTACATGTTGTTGTTGCATTCTGTATGTTACCAGAAATAGTTTTGGTCAAATGCCACGTTTTGGAACTTTCAATATCCATCGACATTGTTGCCACTAATATCGTAGTGACTCCTATCAAATTGGGCTGTTATAAAAATGGAGAAACTAGACAGGAGTAACATCTCCTCGATAAGAATATTGATACTGGACGAATTATTAAACAAAAAGAATTTCATAATTCCAGAAGATGTAGATGTTGAATATGTATATAATGGATTAATGAAATTAGGTGCACAATTGGACTATAGAAACAATTGAACTTTTTATGCACAAAAGATTTCCAGAAAATTTTAGTGCAAACGAAGTTTTAACTGCTGAAAATATTAATTGTTTTAAACAATATAACAAGCACAACAAGAACCAGACGATTTGCATTATGCACCAAAGATATTTAATGAAACGTGTGAGATAGATTGGAATAAAAACTCTAACACCATTTATATTTCGTTCGTGGACTTTCACCCTATCCTGGAGCATGGTCTAAGATGATTTTATTAGATAAAAAATTAATCGTTCAGCAAAAGACACAAAAAGAAATGGTCTTGAAGATTTTTAAAATGTCTAAAACTAATAAACCAGGAATAGGAAAACCAGGAACTTTTTCATTGAAAATAAAAACAATATATATTAACTCTAACGATTTTCTATTAGAACTAAAAGGAATTACAACTCTCAGGAAAGAAACGAATGGACAGCATTTCGTTTCTAAATGGATTCAAACAGATTGCAAATTATAAATTAGAAACAAAATAATACTAAAATATTAATTATAATTAATAGAATTAATCGCTTTATAAAAATAAATTAGTACTTTTTGCATTATTAGTAGTGATAACAGAATAATTATTTGACAATATATCGAAGATGAAAATACTAAATAAAATTTTTGAATGGTATCTAACAAAAAATGCACTTCCATATTGGACCGTGTTGGCTATTGATATTTTTATTTGTTATTTATCTGGACTCCTTGTTTTTGGTTTTATTACCATGAGGGCTATGAATTTTTCAAATTTATCGCTAATAACAGCCACTATCTTCATTTTTATGACATTTTGTGCTTATTGGCTTTCGAGTTTTCAAAACTTATTCAGGAATAATTCGATATTCTTCTTTTGTTGATTTACAACGTGTAGGTTTGCTATGTTTTTTATCGTTTTGCCATTGCAGAACTTGTACATTATGCTATCTCCATTTGGGATACAAAAACCAATCTTTTTAACATTAAACTTTGTATGTCTTGAAGGGACGACAAATTGCCGCAATGTATCTTGTTGCAACCGTAGGAATGGTTATTTTCCGAATAATAGTAAAAACTATGTACGATTTATATTTAAGTCCAAATCGTAGAATAGAAACACTTATATATGGCATTAAAGAAGGTGGAATAGAATAGCTAATAATATTTGTAACGATAAGTTCTATATTTTCGTTAAAAGTTTATCTCTCACGATAATCTATACCATAATAAAAACATTATTAGGCGAAAAATATATTCTATTGATGCAAAATTAGAAAAAGTATTAAACAGAAAAGAATAAAGGCTGTACTTGTTTCGCCTATTCAAGTAGATAAATTTAGGGCTGATAAGATTACAAGATTTGTATAAATGCTAATGTCAAATTTACCTAGAGCACACAAAAAGAATGAGACAGGTGAGAACGATTTAGAGCATGTACAGTTTAAAGAAATAAATATTGAGGATCTCTTTCCCACGCAGTGAGATAATAGTAGATATGGATGTATTGGAGCATTTGCTAAATGGTAAGTGTATTATGATTACAGGTTCAGCAGGTTCTATTGGTTCTGAAATAGTTCGACAAATGTCTATATATAAACCCGATAAATTAATTTCTTATAGATCGAGCTGAAACGCCGCAACATGATATAAGATTAATGATGCATTTTGATTATCCTACTATAAAAGTAAAAACCATCGTGGCAAATATTACAAATATTGATAGAATGGAAAGCATTTTTAAAGCAACATAAACCTGAATATGTTTTCCATGCGGCTGCATATAAACACGTTCCTATGATGGAGAATAATCCATCAGAAAGCATACAGAATAATGTATGGGGAACAAAAGTTATAGCCGACTTAAGTGTGAAATATGGAGTAAAAGAAGTTTGTTATGGTATCTACTGATAAAGCTGTTAATCCAACAAACGTAATGAGGTTGTTCTAAACGTATTTGTGAAATTTATTGCCAAAGTTTAAATACAAAACAAATCAAGAAAACAAGCAGAAAGAGTCTACACAGTTCGTTACTACTCGCTTTGGAAATGTATTGGGTTCAAATGGTTCAGTTATCCCATTATTCGAAAAACAAATTAAAAGTGGTGGACCAGTAACAGTAACCGACCCTAATATTCGTTTCTTTTATGCTAATTCCAGAAGCATGAAAGCTGGTTCTCGAGCTGGAACACATGGGAAAAGGTGGAGAAATTTTTGTTTTGATGATGGGTAAACCTGTAGAATTGCCGGTTGGCGAACAGATGATAAAAACTTTCGGGTGCAGAAAATGTAGAAATAGAATATACAGGGTTGCGTGCTGGAGAAAAACTTTTACGAAGAAGTATTGAGTACAACAGAAAACACACTGCCCAGTTTTCCATAAGAAAATTCGTATTGCAAAAAGTTTGTGAAATACGATTATGATGAAGTTTCTAAACAAATGAGATGAACTTATTGCTTTTAAGTCCTACATACAACGATATAGCTATCGTAGAAAAATGAAAGAGATTGTTCCTGAATATAAGCAATAATAGTAAATATTCTGTTTTAGATAAAAAGAATGAATAAGTATTGATACCAAAATAAAGTTCTCAGAAATTTTAATACAGAAATAGAGAAAAATATAATTATAAAATTTGAAAATGTGTAATTACAAAATAAAAATTATAATTACAATTTCTTTATAGGCTATTAATCGATAATAAGAAAACTTCAATACATTACCTTTCTTATTGTATTCTCATTAGTGTTCAGTGTGTGTAAGCCCAGTATTTTTCTATCTTTGCATTTGAAAAATAACAAAATAAATAAACAATGGAACTTACACAATTAGAAATTTCGGAAATTCTTTTCGAGATTACACAGCTAGCAGCGACAGGTTTTGTTACCCTTCAGTCTTTAATAATGAATTCTCTTATGAAACATGAACGTGATTTATTTGTCGCCAATACTGAACATGAACAATGTAATGGCTTTCGTTCTCGTCGTTGGTACAGTCATGGTTTGAGTTTTTCTCTTCGTATTCCACGTAGTCGTAGTGGTAATTTCTATCCTGTTCTTTTAGGCTTAATCCGTGGTAGTGAAGAACGTGCAAAAAGTTGTTCAATCTTCTTTACACCAAAGGTCTTACCACTGAGCAAATAGGCGAGATTTTCTGGAAACTATCTATGGTCGCACTTATGAGTAAACAGCAAGTTTCTTATTTAGATAACAGTTGTCGTGAAGACGTTGATAAAATGGCTCAAACTGATCGCTATCTTCTCATTGTTTGCTGTCTATATCGATGCAACTTTCATTGCCACTCGCAGGGACAAACAGGTTTCTAAAGAGGCTTATTAGCCATGGGAGTATTGGAAGATGGAAGCCGAGAGTGTAAGTGTTGTCAATCACCCCACTGAAGGGGCTATGCTGGAAGGAAGAACTTGAAGCGTTGAAAGAACGAGGAGTTACTCAAATAGACTTTAGTAGTATCTGATGCACTTCAAGGAATAGAGAATGCTGTTTGTGCAGCTTTTCCACAGGCATCTCATCAGTTTGCGTAGCTCACGTCAAGCGACAAATACTAAATTGTGTCTCCACATAAAGATAAACCACAGATGGCTGAGGAACTCAATGAGTATTTACTTTAGAAAATAAAGAGATAGGATCCTTGTCGGGAACATAAAACAATTTTATGCTTTTGTAGCCAAATGGGAAAGAAATACTAATATTGAAAAGTATAAAAAGCCGACCGCAATATCGCTTACTTTACATATATGGACTTTCCGGTGCAAGTGCAAAGGTGTATATATACGACTAATTGGATTGAAAGACTCAATAGAAAATATAAGAGAACTATAAAATGAGAACATCAATGCCATCAAACAAGTCGGTACTTTTCTTACTAGCAAGTGTTTGCATGGAAGAAACAAAAACATCATATTCAGGAAAATTTATCAATGGAGATTCTGAGCAAAAAGGAAGAAAAATGAATAAAAATAAAAGAAGAAAGAAGAACTTACACACTTTTCAGACACTCACCATTCTCGCTCTTACAGTATATCTGT